>SCPN01000036.1_pt1 | contig 994726 bp, 1064 predicted proteins | sample 6106831 | NCBI WGS metagenome assembly SCPN01 (sample SAMN10720447, study PRJNA508395) | human gut metagenome | isolation source: Participant 1, 0 month
GGCGGCAGCCTGCCCAACAAGGTGGTATCGCCCGTCTTGGCGAACTGCATCAGTTTCTGTATGAAGTCCTCCTGTTCCGGCGTGGGCGGTATATGGTGCATATCTCCTTCTCTGGCAGGACGGTCAACGCCCACGTCCTCCGCCGTGCGGTAGTCCGTGATTTCATTATAGAAGGCGGCAAGCTCCGGCACTTTGATGAAGTAGCGGAAACGCTCCTTCTGGACCACATTGTTCGTCACGTTAAATTCAAAATCCGTCGTCTTCTTTATAAATATCGCCGCCCAAGCGTCGAAACACCTTATGTCCTGCCGTTCCAGCTCCTTCGGGCGCAGGTACTTGAACAGCAGGTACAACTCCGTCAGCGAGTTGCTGATGGTCGTGCCGGAGAGGAACGTCGCTCCCAAGTCTTGCCCGTGCGCTCCTGTATGGTGCGTATGGCAAAGAGCATGTTAAGTGCCTTCTGGCTTCCCTCGCTGTTTCCCAATCCCGCCACACGGTCGTGGCGCGTGTTGAAAGTCAGATTCTTGAACTGGTGGCTCTCATCTATGAAGATGTGGTCGATGCCCATCTGCTTGAAATCCACCACGTCGTCCGTGCGTGACTTTATGGCGTGTTCCACCTTCTCCAGCTTCGCTTCAAGGTTGTGCTTGCGCTTCCAATCCTTTCAGCATCGCCCGCGACACGTTCTTTCCCTGCTGCCGTAGCACTTCGAGGTTTTCCTCCACCGTGTCAAGCTCTGCTTGCAGGATGCGCTGCTGCAATTCCGGCGACTGCGGTATCTTGCCGAACTGGTCGTGCGACATGATGACGCAATCGTAGTCGTTGTTCTTTATATTATTGAAGAAGCGCACACGGTTGGCGGTCGAAAAGTCCTCTCCGAAGCGTACAGAATACGTGCGTTGGGATATGCCGCCTGATAGGTGGCTGCAATCTCCGCAACGTTGGCTTTCAGCCCGATAATCATCGGCTTGTGTGCCAAATTCAGACGCTTCATCTCATGCGCGGCGATGCACATTATCAGCGTCTTACCGGTTCCCACCTCGTGGTCGCAAATTCCGCCGCCGTTCTGTTTCAACATCCAGACGCAATCCATCTGTGAGGGATAGACGCTCTTGATACCCCGGCTTGCCAGCCCTTTCAGGTTGAGGTCGGGAAAGGTCTGATGGGAGCCGTCGTAGCGCGGGCGCACGAAACAGTTGAACTTGCGGTTATACATCGTCACAAGCCGCTCCTTGAACTGCGGCGACTGCTCTTCGAGCCATTCGGAGAAGCCGTTTCGTATCTCGTCAATCTTGGCGTTGGCGAGTTGTATTCCCTCGCTGTCGCGCATCTTGATGTCGTTGCCATGCTCGTCCTTGCCGATGGACTTCATCATGTCCGGGCAGGTGTTGTGCAGGGCGTGTTTTAGAGGTGCATACCGTCATAGTTCCGGTAATACCCCTTCACCAGAAACTCGTCCGTGATTTTCATGGTGCGGTAGCCGCACACCACCGAAAACTCGTCCATGCTTGCGGAATAGGCGATTTTCACCTCCGTGTCGAACAGCCGGCTCATGTAGGCGGCATAGACACCCGTCGGAATCCAGCGTTCCCGAAATTGAAGTCCAGATCCTCGAAGGCGATGCGCTGCGGCTCGGCATCTTCAGAGCCTCCAACGCCTGCTTCACCTCCGGCATACGCTCATTTTCGGATTGTCACCCATCCATGCCTCTATGCGTTCCGCTTCTCTCTATGACATTTCCGGCGATGAAACGGTCTTTGATTTCGTAACCGGTCACGAGCGGATTGTAGTAGATGCGCCCTTGCAGGGCAGTGAGCAAATCCTCCGCCGTGCTGTCGGTTATCTCCCGCATATAGTCGAGATTGACCGTACCATATTTGTTGAGCGACGCAGACACTTCGGGAGAGCCTACGTTGGCATGGCTCTCCACCGCGAAGGAAACAGGATGCTCGAAGATGTCCGCCTTGACGAACTTTCCGTTTTCCATCCGTTCCAGCGAAAGGATGTCGCGCCCGCCCGCATCCATCATCACTAACTTCACGTTCTGCTTGGCGTTGAGGTTGCCGTAGCGCATGACAAACTCATCGTAACAGGTATTCAGATGCTCTCGCCACGGAACATTTGCCTCGCGCCGGAGCGATTCATAACGGTACAGACGCTCGGCGTCACGCAGCGACACATACAACAACGCCTTATCCTTCTGGTATCCTTTCAGGTCGAGCGGCTGGAATGTAGCCCCGTATGGCGTGATGTTTTCAGATAGCCGATGTTATGACGCCCCCGGTCAGCCACCAGCGACCCTTCGCGCAGGTGCATCTCCGGCGTGCGGTGGTAGGCACGCGGAGAAAGGTCCACGACTTCCTCCTTCGGCTTTTCCGCTTCGATGTCGGGGAAAAGGAAAGTCCCCACCGCCCGATGGGGTATCTGTAACAGCAGGTGCGGCGACTGCTTCCGGCTGTGTTTCTCCCGTCGGCTGCTCACGGAAGTTTCCGGCACGGCTTTCACTTCCGTCTTTTCCGCCACTTGTTTCTCGTTATGCTGCCTTGCCAGCTCCCGAAGTTCCTTCCTACGCCTGGCGTCAAACCCATCATCATCTCGTAGAAGCCGTTGATGGGAGGATTGGTTTCCCAGTCCAGCTTTGCATAGATGTCGTCCGGGTCGGGTGGCTTTGGTGTGTCTCCGCTTTCACCTCCTTATTCTCCATTGCGGGTTTTGCAGTTGGAGCTGTCGGTGTAACCGTGACTTTCGGTTTGGGCGGAGTGGACTTTGCCGTAACTGCCTTTTTCACCGTCTTTTCTTTTGAGGTTTTCGGTTGGCTGACCTCTTCCGTCATCCCCATAGGTCGAGCAGGGTGAGCTGCACGCCCTGGAATATTGCGGGCGCGGTTCTATCTCCGGCTTTCATCTGCGGGTTGCGGCTTTTCTGTCGGAGTTTCCACCGTCTGCGCCGAGGATACTGTTTCCAATTTTATGGCAGGACGCTCTACTTTATTTTGAACGGCAACTTTTTCTTCCGTTCCTGCCTGCCGGATTGAACCCGAATACAAGCGCATGGCAAGCCTGTAATGGAAATCCTCGTCGAGCATACGGCGCAGGTCTCGGCGATGCCCGCTGCCTTGCCTCGTGCAGATAAACCATAGCGGGCTTCCCGTAGGGTCTGTGTCAGTTTCGCCATCGTATGCACGATGCGTTCCGGGTGGTGGATGAAATAGGCGTTGTCGGTCAGGGCGGTTTTCGTGTCCGTCTGTATCACGGTCATCAGCCGCTCGTCCTGCGACCTTCTTGCTGAGGTTCTTTGCAGGACAATCAGGTCACTGCCCACCTCCGTGCCCGCGTTGTCCGTGAACAGGTTGTTGGGCAGGCGTATCGCGGATACCAGATTGGCCTGACTGAACAGCTCGTTACGCACGGAGGTCTTGGTGCTATTCAATACCCCTTGCGAGGTGATGAACGCCACGATACCGCCGTCACGCACGGCATCCAGTCCTTTGAGAAAGAAATAGTTGTGGATGGTTTTCTGGGCGGAGCGTCTGCCGAAAGAGTCGCTCCGCTGAAACTCCGCGTCGAACACGGCAATGTCACCGAACGGAATGTTGGACACCGCCAAGTCGAAATAATTGTTGAACGGTCTTTCTATTTTCTAAACCGCAGGTGCGCATTTTCTAGTCGGGATAGAGATGCCTCAAGATTGTACCCGTGAGCAGATCCTTCGAAAGCCATCACGTCCGCATAGGGGCTGTGGCGCAGCATGGAATCCACGAACACGCCGACACCTGCCGACGGTCTCGAGCATAGGCGGGCGGACGCTGTAATCCGCCAGCACGTCCGCGATGGCTCCGGTTATCTCTTCGGCGTGTAGAAGGCGGTCAGCACGGACGCTTTCAGCGAATCCACAAACCGCTTGTACTCTGTTTCGTCCTTGCTGTTCTCACGGATAAGCCTGTGCAGCTCCACCGTCGGGGCGAACAGTTCGAGGTCGGATTTCGCCCACCGGACGGCATCCGTCAGTTCCTTTGCAGGGTTGAGGATACATTTCAGACCGCCGAAACCGCAGTACCTTTGAAGTATGGCACGCTCTTCGGTTGTCGCTGTCCCATTTTCCCTCTCAAGGGTGAATGCCGTCCGTATCGCCTCGATGTTGTCCCGCAGCTTCTGTTTGCGGTTAAACGCCATATTCGTCTAAGTAAAAGACGGTTGTTCCTGTCAGCTCCGTGTAGAGCAGGTCGTAATCGGAAGACAGGGCGAAATTGTCATCCGAGAGGTCATAGACGGAGAACACGTTGCCGACAAGCGGCAGCAGTTTCAGGACAAAGGCTTCACGCTTCTCTTCCGGCACTTCATCGGCAAACTCGTTTTCCACGACTTCGCGGAGGATGGCGTAACGGGAATAATGCAGCCCGCGCAGCAGCGTGTCCATCGCCAGTTCCTGCGCACCGTCGGCGGGATAGCCTTTCGCCCTCTCATACGTTTCTGGCGGCACGGTCGGCCCGTTCCCGTATGAAAGCGGTGTCGTCAGCCTGTTCAAACTTGTTCGTGCGGAGATAGTCCAGCAGGTACAGACCGTAATAGGAAAAGTCGGTCTGACCCTCGTTTTTCTTCTTGTTGTTCATTACTTTGGATTTAGCGGATTGATAATTAACGGGATAATCGGTTGGAAAAAGGAAGAAAAAGGCACTCGGTATCCCTCCGAGTGCCACCACTAAATCCAAAGTATGAGTGTAATCCGGTATCGAAGAACAATTCATTACTCTGAACAAGTGGCAAAGTTAATACTATTTCTTCCGTCCTGAAAATTTCTTGTCCTTTTTAGCCTCCGGGAACACAAAAGTCGTGTTATATTCCCCGTCAAAGGCGACAACAGCATCGAAACTCTTGCCCTGTTTGCTCTTGAACCCTTTGAGCAGCTTGGTATGCCCTTCGGTGAGCAGGTCTTTGATTTCATCGTCGGACAGGGTGCGTCTTGCCTTCAGCCGGAACACGGGCAGCCCGCACCCTTCATTGTCGCATCTGACGACTTTCCCGTAGAACCGCATCCTGCCCGTGCCGCACTTGGGCAGGCACAGCCGGAGTCACGGCTGCCGAACAGCTTGTGGCACGAGAGCAGTTCGGAGGTGATCTCCCGTGTACGCCTCTATATCGCTGCGGAAAGTGCCGGCGGACAATTCCCGCGCTCGATACGCGCCAGCTCCTTTCCCATTCGCCCGTCATGGCAACATCGGCGATGCGCATCGTCTTGACGACGGAATTGAGGGCAAGCTCCTTTTTCGGTGGGAACAAGCGACTTCTTGCAGCGTTCCATGTAACCGCGCTTGAAAAGCGTCTCGATAACGGCGGCGCGTGTGGCAGGCGTGCCGATGCCGCAGTCCTTCATCGCCTGACGCAGCGCGTCGTCCTCAATTTCCTGCCAGCCGTCTCCATTGCCGACAGCAGGGTGGCGTCGGTATGCAGCGGCTTCGGCTTGGTCTCTTCGGTAATGGACGAGCCTTCCGGTGTCAGCGTGTCGCCTTCCTGCCAGCCGGGGATGGTAATTTCCTCTTTTTCTTCGCCATAGACGGCACGCCATCCGGCTTGTTTCACGACGCTGCCTTTTCACGGCGAACTCCACTCCTGCACATTCCGCCGTGACTGCGGTAACATCCTGACGCATTTCGGAGAATGCCTCGATCATGCGCCCGGCAATCATCTGATAGATGGTATTGTCCTCTTTGGAGAGGAAGAGCGGTTTCTCACCCGTGACGAGCAGGGCATGGTGGTCTGTCACCTTGCCGTCGTCCACGCTACGGCGTGTCGGGGCGGCTTTGCCCGCACCTTGTCTCTTCCATTCGGGTGTGCCGATGAAGGCAAGCAGCTTGGGGATTTCGGCGAACACGTCTTCGGGGATGTAGCGGCTTCCCGTTCCTCGGATAGGTTATCAACTTCTTTTCGTAGAGCTTCTGCGCGGTTTCAAGCGTCTGTTCCGCCGTGAAGCCGTGCTTGGCGTTGGCTTCTTTCTGGAGCGTGGTCAGGTCGTAGAGCAAGGGAGTTTCCTCCGTCTTCTCCTTGCGCTCGGCTTTCGTTACCGTTGCGAAGCCTGTCGCCTTTACCTTATTATATAGCTCCGTTGCCGGCTCTTTCGACTTCCATTTTTCTCAGAGGAGGAGAATTTGACGACTTCATCGTCGCCGCAGCCGTCAGTTGCGATATGGAGCTGCCGGAAGGCTTCGGGCGTGAAGCGTCGGTTCTCCCAATAGCGTTCACAGACCATCGCCAGCGTGGGGGTCTGCACCCGCCGACGGAGTAGGTGCCGTGTCCGGCGGCGATGGAGAGTGCCTGCGTGCCGTTGATGCCCACGAGCCAGTCGGCTTCGCTCCGCGCTTTGGCGGCGAGGTAGAGGTTGTCGTACTTGCTTCCGGCTTCGAGGTTGCGCATCCCCTCGCGGATAGCCTTGTCGGTGAGCGAGCTTATCCACAGGCGCACGAAAGGCGTGGCGCAGCCGATGTAGAGGTAGAGGTAACGGAAGATAAGCCTCGCGTCCGGCATCGGTCGCCACGATGATATGTTCGCTTGTGTCGAACAGTCTTTGATGACTTTTATCTGCGACACCACGCCGCTGTCGGGCTTGTAACCTTTCTCCGTCCTGACCTGACGGGGGACGAGCGTGAAGGTGCCGGGGATGATGGGGAGGTTGTCACGGACGAATCCGCGCACGCCGTAGCCGTCTGGCATGGCGGGCTGCACGAGGTGCCCGAATGCCCATGTCACGGCGTAGCCGCCTCCCTCGAAATATCCTTCCTCTTTTGTCGCGCCCACGATGCGGGCGATTTCCCGTGCCACCGAGGGCTTTTCTGCTATGATTGTCTCATGTCTTCTTCTTTGTTGATATACTTGGATTTTATTTTGATTCAGTGGCGGACACGGGATTACATTTTCATGCCTTTGCCCGTTTCTTTTTCGGCTTCTCCTGCTGCTGTTGCTGGCGGTCGTCCTTCGGGGCGGTCTGACCTTCTGCAACGGCTCTCTCAGATTCTTTGTAGCCCGTTGGTCTTGCCGTCGTTGTTCACCGCCACCTGCGTGCGGCTCTCGTTGGACGGGGCTACCGTCTGCGCGTTGTCGGGGTTCGTGTCGTAGCGGTACGGGCGTCCTTTCTCCGGGTTGAATTTGATGTACATCGTGGCGTGGAAGCCCTGCTTGTCGGTGACGTTCTCCAGTTTCACGGCTTTACCCGCCACATAGTCGGCTTTCTGCTTCTCCGTGAACTCCACGCCGCTCCATTTGCTGATGGGCGGATGCTGCCGTCCCTCGTTCGTCCACGTTGCGGCGTTGCTCCTTCTTGGTCTGTGCGGCATTTTCCCGCCCTGCGCCTGACTTTTCGATGTGTCGCCTTTGGTTTCCTGTGTCTGTGCGCGGTAGGGCGACTTGCCGGTTCCGGGCACGAACTCCACGCCGCGCTGCTCCACGTTCACTTGAAGGGTGGTGACGAACTTCCTGCCGTCGTTGCGCTCGATGAGCTTGTCGCGCACGGGCAGTCCGGCGCGGAGCATCTCCTGCTCCTGCTGGGTGATTTCCGTCTTGCCGATGCGCTCCGGGATGCGCACCTTGTTTGCCGGAATGTCCGTGATTTCATTCGTCTTGCGGTCGATGCTGATGAAGGAGGGGATGATCTCGCCCGTTTCCCTGTCCACAATGTCCACGACCCTACCGAGATTGCCCGTTTCGCGGAGGTTCTTCCGGTCATTGTCGGAGAATTTGTGTTCCTTGTACTCATCCAGCTTCTGCTCCTTGCGGATGAAATGGGGCACGAGGCTGATGTTGCCTTCTCCCGTCCTTCTTGAAGGAGAGGCGGGCGTCCAGCTCGAATGATTCGCCGCCGAAGGTCGGTTTGACCTTTACCAAGTCGGACTTGCCGTAGTGGAGCATCTTCGTAAGGTCGCCGGACTTTTCAAGGTTGTCCCGCTTTACGCCCCATCTGTCCTCCAGTTCCTGCCAGTTGATTTTGCCTCGTCGATGGGCTGGTAGCCACGTTTGCCCTGCATCTGTTCGGATTTGTCCTGTTGCTGTTCTTTCCGTTGTTCCATGTTCTCCTGTTTTTGAGGTTCTTGTTTCTCTGTCTGTTGTGCTGCCATCTCTTCCTGCACCTTCTTCTCATAGTCGGAGGTGTCCACCTTGTGAGGGGCGAGCAGCCCTTGTTCGCTTCTGGGTCTTTCAGCAGCTGCTTCATCACCTCTAAGAGATTTTCAGTTTGGTCTGCCGCGATGCGGTAGAATCCGAAGCGGGTGGGTTCCTTGCACTGCCGGAAGAAGTTTTTGAAGAAGTTGTCCAGCACGTCGCCGTGGCGGTCGAATTGCAGGAAACTCTGCGCGTTCTCCGCTTTCGCGCGGGTGTACGCTTGGGGTTGCCGTCGGCGTCCAGCCCGGCTACCACGCTGATTTCGCCCGTCTTCTCGTCGCGGACTATCAGCACGTCCTTTTCGTCTTTTTTCTTTGCCATTTGAAAAATGTTTAAGTGGTTATTTATTAAAGAAATTATGGATACGAGCCTTGTAGAAGGCTATATCTTCCTTTCTTGAAGTCCTTGATATGGTTGGAAAGGAATGTCAGAACGTCCTCCTCGCTGTAATAGGTCTTCGCCCAGCGTCTTGTAGGGCAATGCGCCGACGCTGCGGTAGCGTTGAGGGTGCGTTTGCTTTATCTGGAGCAACATGCACAATCCTGATTGTCGAAAAGGCGGATGCTTTCCGTGATAGTGGGCTGTTCCCTCAGCCTCTCATCGCCAGCAGCAGTTCGTCCTGACGGTCGAGCCGTTCCATAACCTTCTGCATCCAGCTCTCGAAATTGTTTCGTGAGCAGTTCCATGACCTATGTCCTCCTTCCTTTGGTGTGCCTCCCGTTCGTAGCGTGTGGTTGTGGAACAGGGTGTCATTGTCCCTTCCTCGTTCCTTACTGTGTTGTCCTCCAATAGCCGCAGTATCTCGGAAAGGCGGTAGCGGCAGCTTCCGCGTACCACCACATACTCGATACGGTGGTCGGTGCGCATACGCTGCATGGTGCGCTTGCTCACGTTGAGCATCTTCGCCGCCTGTGCCGTGTCAAGCAGCTTGTCTCGGTTTCGCTTCCGTTTCTTCTCGTCCCTTGCCTCGCGGATGTACCCTGCGATGTTCGCAATCTGCGCCATCATCTCCTTGTAGGCGGAACTTTCCATTGTTATCACTTTCATGTTCAGTCCTTTCTTTTTGTTTCTGCGACAAAATTCGGCAATAAACAAAAGGCTTTAACAACTCACTACGTGACTCACGTAAGATTTTGCGGAAGATGGTCCGTAACCCGGACAAACGGCGCAACACGCAGCCTTCAGCGGAAAACGATACGTCTTGTATGCCGTTTCGTTACCTTTGCGGCAAACTCTAAATGACATGAATATGGAAATAGTATCTATCGAGAAAAGACTTTCGAGATGATGGTGGCGGCATTGCACTCTCGGAGAAGGTCGCCGCCCTGAGGCGCAAAAGCGACACGGGGCGCATGGAAAGATGGCTCACGGGCGAGGAGGTCTGCGGGCAGTTGAGAATAAGCCCGCGCACGTGGCAGAAGCTGCGCGACAGGCGGTTTATCGGCTATTCGCAGATAAACCGCAGGTTCTATTACAAGCCAGAGGAGGTGAAGCGGCTGATACCGCTTGTCGGCACGCTCTATCCGCACGGCAGATGATTTGATTTATTCACCCACCGAAGTTATGATGAACGAGAACAACGATGTTTTTACAATGGAAGACGAGCCGATAGCCTCTGTTATGCAGAATATGCGCAAAGGCTCGAAATGGCTGTCCGCATTTCTGAAAGCTACCGCCCGCCGTTGGACGGGGAGCGTTACCTGACGGACGGCGAGGTGTCGGAACTGCTCCGTGAGCCGGCGCACCTTTGCAGGAATACAGCAACAACCGCGTGTTGCCTTTTATCCTTTTGGGAGGGAAGGTGCTTTACCCGGAAACGGGGCTGCGCGGAGGTGCTGGAAGCGAACTACCGCAAGCCGCTGGAGTGAGGCGGTTGCATGAAAGTAAACGGGTGACACCTTTGTGGTGCTACCCGTTTACTTGTCTTATGGGTATGTGCAATCAGCAATACCCGGCTTTTCCGTTCTGTATGAACATCACGTATGTCCGCCGTTTCTCTTGTGAGAGTGCCTTCCCACCAGCCATGTGCGGAACAGGTGGGTGTTGTAGGTGTTCAGCCGGAAAGCGACCGGGATGATGATTTCAAGCGCGTACACGTCCGCGTACAGCCCGTTTTCGCTGCATGTAGCGGCACACCTCGTAGTCGTTCAGCACGTCCGACTTGCGGACGGCTTTGATGGCGGCGTTCACTGCCGGGACGGTCGTATGGAACAATCCGGCTATTTCGGTGGCGGTCATCCACACGTCGTTACCGGTTACGCTGACTGCCTTGTCCTCGATGATGATTGTGTCACGTTTCATGGCTTTTCTTTAGATGGTGCAACCTGCAAATTCCTCGACGCCGTTCAATCTTGCGGCAAGGTTTTCCATGTCCTGATTGAGTTTCTCTTTGGTTATCTTTGCGTAAATCTGCGTCGTCTTTATGCCTTTGTGTCCGAGCATGGAGCTGACCGTTTCGATGGGAACACCGTTGAGAGAAATATCGTCGTGGCTGCCGTGTGGCGGCTCTGATGCCACGTGATATGCTTGGTGATGCCGCAACGCTTGGCGACGGCACGGATACCGGCAAGGCACGTTATAATGCGGAACGGGAAATATCCTGCCGTCCCCGCACAGTCCCCGGTATTTGCCGATTATGCGGTTGGCGATGTCGAGCAGGCGGATGTTGGACACCACGCCCGTTTTCTGGCGGTTGATGTTTATCCACTCGTGTTCGTCGAAGTAGGTGCGGATATTCTCTTCCGTAAGGTTGCGCATATCCGCGAACGACAGCCCCGTGAAGGCGCAGAACAGGTAGAGGTCGCGGTACAATTCCTGTTTGGCGTTTTTCAGTTTCCATCAGCAGGCGGATCTCCTCTTTCGTGAGGAACGTCCGGGTGGTTTCCTCCTTCTTGATCTCGTACTCGCGGAACGGGTCGCGCGTCAGCCACTCGTTGTTGATGGCGATGAATACCATCGTCCGTAACGGGCAGACGTACAGCCACACGGTATTGGTGCAGCAGTGCTTGTCCGTGCGCAGGAACATCTCGAAGTCGGAGATGAAAGCCGGGGTAAGCTCTTTTAGGGCGATGTCCTTCACATGGTAGCGGATGTCGAGGAACTCTTGCATGTGCTTGTAAACGGTGCGGTACTTCAGCAGCGTGCCTTTGGCTTTCATGCCTGCCTCCACCTGCTTCTCGTAGTCCTCGTTGTGCTGGCGGAACACCTGCATCAGCGTGTGGTAGCGGTGTTCCAGTCCGAGAAAGGCGTTCTTCACCTTCTCCGCCGTGACGAAGTTGTCACGCTCCATGATTTCCTGATAATGCCTGTTGATGCGTACCCGCATCTTGTCAAGCATACGGTTCGTTTTAGTGCCGCCGTGCTTCTGCCCGTGACACGTCCACCTTTGTGTCCCACAGTTTCGGATCGACAGTCAGTTTGCAGCTGAACTGTGTCTGGCTGCCGTCCACCGTGATGCGTCCCATGACGGGAACTGTCCCGTCCTTTTTCACTACCTGACGCTTGAGGTAGTAGATTACTGAAAATGTACTCTTCATTGTCCTTAATTTTTGGGTTTCAAAATTAGTTGGTGAAGAGTCCGGTGTTGGTACGCAAAACGGGGAGGAACGGCGCAATCTTTTTCCGTAACCTGATTTTTCGCATGAGTTATGGATAACTCACTATTCCTTAGAGCCTTGTTTCGCTATTCGTACCCGTTTGTCGCATTTTCGGGCATGGTTACGAACAAGTAACGTAGCGGCGTCAGGATTTGGCTTCGGCAGGGATTGTAATGGCTTCACGGATTATCGCCACTTCAACCAAAACCCTTGTAACTCAATTCTATCACTATATCTTTCCGCATTTCACTTTTTTGTAGTAACTTTGCACCGTTAATATTAAATTTTCCACATGAAACTTCTTTGGCTTGATTTAAATAGTTCGTACGCTCATTCTTCGCTGGCATTGCCAGCCTTACATGCCCAGATAGCAAATAATACAGACATTGAATGGTGTACGGTCTCCGCCACTATCAATGAAAATACCGGTAGTGTCGTCAATCAAATCTACCGCCATCAACCGGACATCATTGCAGCTACCAACTGGCTATTTAATCACGAGCAACTCCTGCACATCGTTTCACGCGCAAAAGCGTTACTACCTCACTGCTGTGTTATACTCGGAGGTCCCGAGTTTTTAGGAGATAATGAAGCTTTCTTATATAAGAACAAATTTGTAAGCGGAGTGTTTCGCGGAGAAGGCGAAGAAGTATTTCCTCTATGGTTAAAAGTATGGAATCAGCCAAGAAAAGAATGGAAATCGATCACAGGACTCTGCTATCTGGATGAATCGGAAGCATACCATGACAATGGGCTCGCCCGTGTCATGAACTTTTCCGAATTAGTTCCTCCTGAAGAGAGCCGTTTCTTCAATTGGAGCAAACCCTTTGTGCAATTAGAAACTACCCGCGGATGTTTTAACACCTGTGCCTTTTGTGTCAGTGGAGGTGAAAAACCGGTTCGCACCCTATCTCTTGAAGCAACCCGGAAACGTCTTGACGTGATACACCAACACGGAATCAAGAATGTACGGGTACTGGACCGCACTTTCAATTACAACAACAAACGGGCAAAAGAATTACTAAATCTATTCCGCGAATACCCGGATATCTGTTTTCATCTGGAAATTCATCCTGCACTCCTTTCTGATGAACTCAAACGGGAATTAGCCACCCTTCCTAAAGGACTGCTACACCTGGAAGCCGGAATCCAAAGCCTTCGGGAAAACGTGCTTGAACAAAGCCGGAGAATAGGAAAACTCTCCGATGCTCTGGCCGGACTCAAGTATCTATGTTCCCTTGAAAACATGGAAACTCATGCCGACTTAATAGCAGGACTCCCACTCTACCATCTATCAGAAATTTTCGATGATGTCCGTACTTTAGCAGAGTATGACGCAGGAGAAATCCAACTGGAATCCCTCAAATTACTTCCGGGCACCGAAATGAAAAGAAGAGCGGACGAATTAGGTATACAGTACTCTCCACTCCCTCCATACGAAGTTCTTCAAACTCGTGAAATCACCGTAGATGAACTACAGACAGCACATTATCTGTCCCGCCTGTTAGACGGTTTCTACAATACCCCAACTTGGCGAAGCATCACACGGATACTCATTCTCGAAAACCCTCATTTTATACATGAGTTACTCGATCATTTAGTTCAAACAGATGTGATTGACACCCCTCTTAGCCTGGAAAAAAGAGGATTAATCCTCTATGACTTCTGCAAGAATCATTATCCCGACTACCTGACACAAGTCAGCATTGCATGGATAGAAGCGGGTATGTCATTAAAAAAAGCTCCGGCAGAAAAAGTAAGAACAAAAAGACAGCTACCACCTGAAAGCTGGGAAATAGAATACGGAGCATATCGCGAGAATCTACGATTATGTTTCCTTCCCACCGATGAAGAAGAACATGGTTACTGGTTTGGTTTTGAGTCGGAGATTCAGAAGATACAACCGGTTTTCAAGGCTAAAAAACTATCATAAATAAAAGAAAAGTATTCTCATATTATGTGAAATTATTATTAGTCGCTAATCGTTTAGAGCAGCATTTCCTGTTTTCCACCGTCCATACAATAAACTCTACTAGCACAGTGTATGGACATTCGAAAATATCAATTCAATATTTTTTGCCTATTATTGTTTCCCTTATCCGTAACAGGACAAGAATGGAACAAACAGGATTCATTGAGACTTCAGCAAATGCTGGAATCCGGTCAGGAGATCAAGATAAATAGAAAATTTATCGAAAAAGTAGAGCAAAACATGTACTCTCGAAAACCGTTCGTAGATTTTGATCCCACACTACCGACTTTAAAATCTTCCATGATTTTTTCGAAACCTTCCATTCGCACTTATCAGACATTCCTAAAACCGGGTTCCACCTTTTTACCCACTTACTCCTGGTTAAGAATAAACAAGAATCTTGTGCTGCACAGTAAAAGTAATTTTGCAGAAAATTCCAGTTGCTTTCATATCCAAAGCCAAATAGAATATAATTTATCTCCCAAATGGTCTCTCAACATATATGGCGTACAAAACCTTGATACCCGAAAACACCGGGGCCTCCCTTCCGAAGTGGAACCCACCCAATTGGGTAGTAATGTTGTTCTCAAAATAAATAAAAACTGGAAAATAAAAACAGGGGTACAATACCAATACAATGTCCTCCGCAAAAGATGGGAATGGATACCTCAAATTAGTGTTTCATACGAATGGTAACCCGTGCCGACAATCAGGAATCGAAAAGTTTTAGAAAACAAGAAAGCATATTTTCCATTTATTCTCGTACCTTTGTCATACGATTAAATATGCTATCATAATGAAGAACTTTATCAAGGGATTCCGGTTTACCCCCTCTAATTATCCGGCAGAAGTAGAAGCAAAAATACAGAAATACAGAAAGCAAGGTTATAAACTTCCACCGCGCAAAGTACTCCGTACTCCCGAGCAACTGGAAGGTATCCGGGAAAGTGCCAAGATCAATACTGCACTGCTGGACTATATTTCAGAGAATATCCGGGAAGGCATGTCCACCGAAGAAATTGATGTGCTAGTGTATGATTTCACCACCAGTCACGGTGCCATCCCTGCCCCACTCAACTACGAAGGATTTCCCAAAAGTGTTTGCACCAGCATCAACGATGTAGTGTGTCACGGAATACCCAATAAAAATGAGATTCTGAAAAGCGGAGATATTATCAATGTAGATGTTTCCACCATTTACAAAGGATATTTTTCCGATGCATCCCGTATGTTTATGATTGGAGACGTCAACCTTGATATGCAAAAGTTAGTACAGGTAACCAAAGAATGTATGGAAATAGGAATTGCTGCCGCACAACCCTGGAAACAGCTGGGTGATGTAGGCGCCGCCATCCAGGAACATGCAGAAAAGAACGGATTCAGCGTAGTCCGTGATCTCTGCGGACATGGCGTAGGGATGCAATTCCATGAGGAACCGGACGTAGAACATTTCGGACGCCGGGGCACAGGCATGATGATCGTGCCGGGCATGACCTTCACCATCGAACCCATGATTAATATGGGAACCTACGAAGTGTTTGTAGACGATGCCGACGGATGGACCGTCTGCACCGACGATGGACTGCCTTCCGCCCAATGGGAAAATATGATTCTGATTACTGAAACCGGAAACGAAATTCTGACATATTAATGGAACTGATTCTACTTATTGTTATTGCCGTGTTAATGATAGTCCTACTTGTATTATCACTAACCAAAGGCAACAATCAAACTCAAGCAGAACAATTACAAATAGCCTTGCGTCAGCAAATGCAGGAAAACCGGGAAGAACTGAACCGCAGCATCCGGGAACTTCGCATGGAAATGACGCAAACGCTGAACCAGAATATGCAACAGCTCCAAGATGTTCTGCACAAGAATATGATGACTACCGGAGAACTGCAACGACAGAAATTCGACATGATGGCCCGCCAGCAGGAAGCATTACTGAAATCCACCGAGAAACGACTGGATGACATGCGCCTGATGGTGGAAGAAAAGCTCCAGAAAACCCTGAATGAACGTATCGGTCAATCATTCGAAATCGTCCGTTCGCAACTTGAGAACGTGCAAAAAGGACTGGGAGAAATGAAATCTCTTGCTCAAGATGTCGGCGGACTAAAAAAGGTATTGAGCAACGTAAAGATGAGAGGAACGTTCGGCGAAGTCCAACTGGGTGCACTCTTAGAACAAATGATGAGCCCCGAACAGTACGACGCCAATGTCAAAACCAAAAAGAGCGGAACCGAATTTGTAGAATTTGCCATCAAACTTCCGGGAAAAGATGACGCCAACAGCACCGTCTACCTCCCCATCGACGCCAAATTTCCGAAAGATGTATACGAACAATATTACGATGCATTCGAAGCGGGAGACGCAGCATTGATGGAATCGTCCGGCAAACAATTGGAAAATACAATCAAAAAGATGGCAAAAGACATTCATGATAAGTATGTGGACCCGCCTTTTACCACAGATTTTGCCATCATGTTCCTCCCGTTTGAAAGCATATATGCCGAAGTAATCCGACGTACCAGTCTCATCGAAACACTCCAAAAGGAGTATAAGATTGTAGTTACAGGTCCGACAACATTAGGCGCCATCCTCAATAGTCTTCAGATGGGATTCCGCACGCTTGCTATCCAAAAACGTACCGGAGAAGTCTGGACCGTATTGGGAGCTGTCAAAACAGAATTCAGTAAATTCGGAGGATTACTTGAAAAAGTACAAAAGAACCTGCAAAGCGCCGGTGACCAACTCGAAGAAGTCATGGGAAAACGAACACGTGCCATCGAACGCAAACTGCGGCAAGTGGAACAGTTGCCACACGAAGAAAGTCAAAAGATTCTCCCTATTGACGTAGAAGACGATTTGACAGATTACTAACTGATATTATTTAGGCACGGATTACACGATAAACACGGAAAGAAAATAAACTTATCCGTGCAATTCGTATAATCCGTGCCTAAAAAATCAAAGAAAGTGTTTCGACACACCTCGACACTAAACAGAAAATGCTCTACAACATTTCCATATCACGTCAATCCGCATAACTCCGCAAAGCCAAATTCTTCACCCAAAGAACGAAGATACCCGTCAGAATCAGATTCAATACCAGAGTAAGCACTGAAATAACCAATGCCGGACCACCCAAGTTATATCCCAATGCAATGAAAATGATTCCGGCCCCTACCTCACCACGGGTAAACATACCGATGGAAAGAGCCAGTCGCTCACTTAATTTCCGGTCACGATAGAAGAACATCGGACAAAGCTTTCCTATATTCGACAATAAAGAGACAATCACCACATGAAACATAATCATTCCCCACGACATCATCTCCTGTGATCCCGTTACAGAATAAGAACCTGCATGAGTCTCCGCAAAGTTCACTCCGATAAAATGCGGCATACTCATTCCCACCAGAAACATGAAGAAAAATGAAATCCCGGTAGACACCTTTCGTTCCACAGGTGTGTCATGTTCCTTATGTTTCATAATCATACCCAGAACAAATGCCGGCAACAGGACTTCAATATGAATACTTCCCTCGTCCCCATACAATTCTTTACTCCCCAGATACAGTATTTGAGTAGCCAGAAATATAATCACTGAATAAAAGAGGATAGCCTTCCAATCCTGACGCCAATCATACTTATTCAATCTTTGCCAACCGATCGACAATAACAAGAACACAATTACCACTACAATAATCAACTGCCAGCGCAGTCCGATCATCATAATCTGAAGAGGAATCATCAAAAGAATCGTATCCAAGTCATCGAAAATTGCCAATACCTGTATTTTCTTATAAATCCAACTGGACTTCAGTCCGATAGCCGCCAACATCGTAAACAGAATACCGGCTGATGTAGGTGCAGCAAAACGGCTTAACAATAAATTCTCCTTCCACGCTTCCCAACTATTCCAAAACTCGGGCGGAAGCAAAATAAACACATAATAAATGGCAATCATAAACCACGGTAAAGCAGCCGTAGCCATTGCAATAAAATAATCTTGAGCGTAACTTTTCCACCGCGTTTTATCAAGGACGAACTCACGGCCTACATTAATCATTATAAAACTAAGACATACATAGAGTAGTACATTCGATATGGATTTAACAGCTCCATACCCATCTCCTGCCATCATCGGCAGGAATTGCGAAACCACGAGCCCCAACATCAGGAAGCCCGAAAAAGACAGAACTTTTCTCATATTTATAGTTGTTTGTTGCTAAAAAGTAATTGCCAAGGAAAGCTCTGCAGACAGAAGGCAATCACCTGGTGTATTAAAAACTAACCGCAAGTCAATTTGTTCAGAACAGATCTCTGAAAAATTGCTTGCGGCAGTATTTTTAATCCAGCTTCAGTACGGCGAGGAAGGCTTTTTGCGGCACTTCCACGTTACCGATTTGTTTCATTCGTTTTTTACCTTTTTTCTGCTTTTCAAGCAGTTTACGTTTACGGCTCACGTCACCACCATAACACTTCGCTGTCACATCCTTACGAACAGCCTTAATCGTTTCACGGGAAATAATCTTAGCCCCGATAGCTGCCTGAATGGCAATATCAAACTGCTGGCGCGGAATAAGCTCTTTCAGCTTCTCACACATCCGGCGTCCCATATCGTAAGCATTGTCAATATGTGTCAAAGTAGAAAGAGCATCCACAGGCTCACCGTTCAACAAAATATCCAGCTTCACCAGCTTCGAAGTACGGAAACCATTCGGATGATAATCAAACGACGCATACCCTTTGGAAATACTCTTCAACTTATCATAAAAGTCAATCACAATTTCTCCCAAAGGCATATTGTAATAGATTTCCACCCGGTTACCGGAGATATATTCCTGTTTAATCAATTCACCACGCTTACCCAGACAAAGCGTCATAATAGGACCGATATAATCAGTCGTTGTAATAATAGATGCTTTGATATACGGTTCCTCGATATGGTCAATCATCGTCGGGTCGGGCATACCACCGGGGTTGTGCACCTCCTTCATATTGCCCTGCTTATCATATATATGGTAGGACACGTTCGGTACCGTAGTAATCACATTCATGTCAAACTCACGGTCCAGACGCTCCTGCACAATCTCCATGTGGAGCAATCCGAGGAAACCACAACGGAAACCAAAACCCAAAGCCAATGAAGACTCCGGTTGGAAAGTCAACGACGCATCATTCAGCTGCAACTTTTCCAAAGACGCGCGAAGATCTTCAAAATCTTCCGCCTCAATCGGGTACACTCCGGCAAACACCATCGGCTTCACCTCCTCAAACCCGGCAATAGCCTTGTCACACGGACGGGCAATATGTGTAATGGTATCTCCCACCTTCACCTCTTTGGAAGTTTTGATACCGGAAATTATATATCCTACATCCCCCGTACGAAGTTCGTTACGAGGCACCATATCCATTTTCAACACCCCTATTTCATCGGCATCATACTCTTTTCCCGTATTGAAGAACTTCACCTTGTCGCCCTTGCGAATCGTGCCGTTTTCAATCTTGAAATAAGCTATAATTCCACGGAAAGAGTTGAATACAGAGTCGAAAATCAAAGCCTGCAACGGCGCCTCTTCATTCCCTTCGGGATGAGGAATACGTTCAATCACAGCAGCCAGTATCTCTTCCACTCCCATACCCGTTTTACCGGATGCACGAATTACCTCCTCGCGCTTGCAACCCAACAGTTCAACGATTTCGTCCTCCACTTCTTCGGGATTGGCGCTCGCCATATCGCATTTATTGATAACCGGAATAATCTCAAGGTCGTGTTCAATGGCCATATACAGATTCGAGATCGTCTGCGCCTGCACTCCCTGCGAAGCATCGACAATCAGCAATGCCCCTTCACATGCAGCGATAGAACGTGACACCTCATACGAAAAGTCCACGTGTCCCGGAGTATCAATCAGGTTAAGGACATACTTCTCCCCCTGATAAGTATATTCCATCTGGATCGCATGGCTCTTGATAGTGATCCCTCTTTCTTTTTCCAGATCCATATTATCAAGCATCTGCCCTGAAGTCACCTGAATGGTGTTAGTAAACTCCAACAGACGGTCGGCCAACGTTGACTTACCGTGGTCAATATGAGCAATAATGCAAAAGTTGCGAATATTCTTCATTCTGAATTCTTATTATTTTAGCTTTTTGGTGTGCAAAGATACGTAAATGGCGGAATAAAAAAAATGCGTTGATAACATTATGATCATGTACCAACGCATTTTTTTATTGCTTAAGTGAGTTACTCGCTTAGATCAATTTGATGAAGAGTTCACCTTCAACTTCTTCCACAGAGACTTTGTCTTCTCTCAATAACCAGCCAAGGCCGAGGAACAGATCTTTGTCAACCAATTTAGTTGCTTTTTTAAGCTGCTTGGCAGTCATTCCTTCTGTTTCGTTCAGTGCATTCCAGATAGTACCTGCAATTACACCAGCTTTTTCTTTCAACATTTGCTTTGCAATTTTAGTTAGACATGCTTAAAATCATCCGGTCAAAAAGACTTTCAGATTTTATTTCGGGGACAAAGATAGTTATTTTTATGTTATATAACACTTTATTGAGCACTTTTTTATCGTTTTTGTAATAAAAAAGCATTTTTTCTTTCATTTAGGATGCTTTTCGAGATATTCAGACCAAATTCTTGCCGCTTCTTCCACCATTTTAGCGCAAGGACGCTTGCTATAATATTGAGCAGTACGCTCTTCCGGAATCGTTGAAACGGGATCTTTTTTCTTTAATCCCAACAATTCGCCACAAATCAGCGAGCCGTTACGCTTCTTAAATTCAGCCGCCAGTTCTTGCACCACTGCATAATTGGCAGCTTTTCCTTCCCGGTCTGTCGCTTCCGTAGCGCCGGTTTCCAAGCCCGCCACCAAAAACATGCCGCAGGCAGCTCCACACGTTTCACGCATTCGTCCTATCCCCCCGCCAAAGGAAGCACCCATACGCAACGCCTGTTCCTGTGTAAATCCATACATATCCGCAAAGGCCGCTACTACCGACTGTGAACAGTTATATCCGCTCTTAAAAAGCTCCACTGCTTTCTGTATTCTATCTTCCATAAACTATTTTGCATTTTTATTTCGCACAAAAATATAAAAAAGTATCTTTGCATCAGATAGGGCGTAAAGATTAAAATCAAAAAAAAGAAAATATGAACAAAACTATTTCATATAAAGAATCGACAGCCATTGCCATCCAAGCTATGATAAGCGCAGCCAGAAAGGATGAATATGCTGACAGGAAAAGAAAAAGTGGTTTTCCCCAAAACAGAAAGAAACGTGATGTCACTCTCAAAGATGTACGTGAATGGAACAAGAGAAGAAATTATAAAGAGGATGCAGGAATTGCCGTCAATGCAATGATGGCGTCAGCTATCAACGACCCCTATGTGGACCTGAATCCACCCTCCAAATTCTAAGAGATAAAACAATGGCTACAACATTCGATATTCAACTCCCTCATTACTCGCGTGGATTTCATTTAATCACGCGTGATATCATTTCACAACTACCAGCACTTCCCGAAAGTGGCCTGTTGGTAATCTTTATCAAACACACCTCTGCCGGACTAACTATCAACGAAAATGCAGACCCGGACGTACGGCATGACTTCCAGACATTCTTTAATAAACTGGTTCCCGACGGTGCCCCCTATTTCATCCATACCCTCGAAGGCCCCGACGATATGAGCGCCCATATAAAAGCCTCCCTGATAGGAAGTTCGGTCACTATCCCCATCAAGAATCACCGCCTGAACCTGGGAACATGGCAAGGTGTCTACCTCTGCGAATTTCGCGACGGAGGAGACACCCGTAAATTGAGTATTACTATCCTATAATATTTCCAACGCCATCGGACAATGATCGGAATGTACGGCCTCATTCAGGATATACGCACGTTTCAACAGCGGGCGTACCGGCTCACTAACCATGCAATAGTCAATTCTCCAACCCTTATTTTGGGCACGCGAATTAAAACGATAGCTCCACCAGGTATATTCCTGTTTTTCGGGACAAAGCGTACGGAAAGAATCAACATACCCCGCAGACAGGAAACGTGTCATCCACTCCCGCTCTTCAGGAAGGAAACCACTGTTTGTTGCATTCCGGACAGGATCATGAATGTCGATCGGCTCATGGCAGATATTATAATCGCCACAAAGAATCAAATTGGGACGGGACTTCTGCAACTCCATCACATACTTTTGAAAATCTTCCAGCCACACCATTTTAAAAGCCTGGCGTTCGTCTCCGCTCGTTCCCGAAGGGTGATAAACACTGACTACCGATAAGTCTCCGAAATCCGCCCGGATAAAACGTCCTTCATTATCATAAGCCTCCATTCCCATCCCATATTCCACATGGTCCGGTTCCTGCTTGGTAAGTATGGCCACTCCACTGTATCCTTTCTTCTGCGCCGAATACAAATAAGACTTGTAACCCAACGCTTCAAACACCTCTCCCGGATACTGGTCCGGTTGCAGTTTCGTCTCTTGCAGACAAAGAATATCAGGATTCTCCTGCGCCAGCCATTCCGGCAAACCTTTAGATACGGCGGCACGTAGTCCGTTCACATTATAAGTAATAATCTTCATCAATCTATATGTATTGATTTATATTCATTTTATGAAAACAAAAGCATGATATTCAGTACCGAAACAATAATGGCAATCGAATACAACACAAACGTGCTCCAACGACTGTTGACATAATCTCCCATCACCTTTCGGGAAGACGTCAGTCCCACCTGCAAAAATACCGTGAAAGGTAATTGAATACTAAGTATCATCTGCGAAATAATCAATCCTTTGAAAGGATCTCCAATAAAGAAAATCAGCAATAAGGCAATTCCCAGAGATAAAAGGACTCCTACCTGCGAATGGCTGTCTTTGATATGATACGATTCACCGAAAATACCCGCAAAGATGGAACCTGCCGCCATTCCGCTCGTAATGGTGGATGAAATACCCGCCATCAGCAATGCCAGTGCAAATACGATGGCAGCATTACTTCCCAACAAAGGTTCGAGCAATGACTTAGCCTGTTGCAGTTCCTCTACCTGAATACCGCTTTTAAAGAAAGTAGCGGCAGCCAGAAGAATCATGGCACTGTTAATCGCCCAGCCGACAATCATAGAGAAAAGAGTATCAAACAACTCATATTTCAAAACCTTCTTAATAGAAGCATCATCTTTCTTATTATATTCATGACTCTGTATCACCTCCGAATGAAGAAACAGATTATGAGGCATCACTACCGCTCCCAACACACTCATGATAATCAGCATACTTCCTTTCGGAAAAGAAGGAGTCACCCACCCTGCTGTCGCAGCCGGCCAGTCTATTTCCACCAGAAACAGTTCGTAGATAAACGAAAGCCCGATAACGGAGACAAATGCAATGATGGAACGCTCTATCTTTTTATACGAATTAGTGAAAAGCATGATAGAGACAAAAAGCGTAGTCAACACAGCTCCCCATATAATAGGAATATCAAAGAGCATTTCCAACGCAATGGCACCTCCCAGAATTTCCGCTAAAGAAGTAGAAATCGACGCCAGTACCGCCGTACCAAGAATAGGTCGCGACACCCATTTGGGAGTGTATTTAGTGGCCGCCTCCGAAAGGCAAAGCCCGGTAACAATCCCCAGGTGGGCAACGTTGTGCTGAAGCACAATCAGCATAATAGTGGACAATGTAACCACCCAAAGTAAGGAATAGCCAAATTCGGAACCGGCGGCGAAGTTAGAAGCCCAGTTTCCCGGATCAATAAATCCTACCGTAACCAGAAGCCCCGGACCAATATATTTAAAAACATCCAGTCCACCCAGATAGCGTTTATGATCTTTGCGTTTTAAGTCTTGAAAAATATTCTTCATTTTTGCATAATAGTTTTAACCTTACAAATATACTTATAAATAACGAGTGAAGGTCAATTTTAGTTCAAAATACCGACAAGTAAGTAAACAACACCCAGATACTCCCCCCCCTATGGATTCCCGCAAAAAAAAAGACCCTCGACAAAATAAATTGCCGAAGGTCTTGAAAAATATCAAATTTTACAAAAATAAAAGAAGTCGATTAATATCCCATCTCATGTAATGCACGACACAATTGGTCAGGACATGAAGTCGGTCTGCCACCACAATGCACTCCTTCAAGTTTTGCGATAACATCCGCTACCTTCATTCCTCTCACAAGGCGGGAAATACCTTGAAGGTTACCATTACATCCTCCCCAAAAAGCAACTTCTTTCACCACTCCATCTTCCACATTCAGTTCGATGTTGGTGCTGCAAGTTCCCTGGGTTCTATACACATATTCCATAACCTTGTCTTATTCTTCCTCTCCCTCTTCCGGCTGCATATTGGTATAAACAGTCTGCACGTCGTCAAATTCTTCCAAACGTTCGATCATCTTATCCAATGTTTCGCGCTGTTCCGGAGTCACCTCTTTCATGTCGTTCGGGATATAAGTGAAGTCTCCACCGACATCTTCAAAGCCACACTCCTCCAGGTGTTTCTGAATAGCGGCATAGCTCTTGGGATTACCATAGATAGTGATTGTTCCTTCTTCATCATCCTCTTCGTATTCATCTTCCACATCATAATCGATCAGATCCAGAATCAGTTCTTCCATATCCAATCCGTCTTTCTTCTTGAAAGTGAATACACATTTGTGATCGAACAGGAACGCGAGAGATCCCATTGTACCGAGATTACCGCCAAACTTATTAAATACCGAACGAACGTCAGCCACCGTACGGGTTGTGTTATCTGTCAGCGTATCCACAAATACAGCAATACCGTGAGGACCGTATCCTTCGTAAGTCATGCTCTTGTAGTCGCTCTGGTCTTTACCCATTGCGTTTTTGATAGCACGTTCAATATTATCCTTCGGCATATTTTCACGCTTACAAGTAGCGATCACCGAACGCAAAGTCGGGTTATTTTCAGGTTCCGGACCGCCTGCCTTTACAGCTATCGCGATTTGTTTACCCAGTCTTGTAAATGTTTTAGCCATGTGGCCCCATCTTTTCAGTTTAGCGGCCTTTCTATATTCAAATGCTCTTCCCATTGGTTTATATTTTTAGATTGAAATTTTAAGTTTATCTAAGTTTGGCACCCAGCTTATCTTCCAAGTTCTTCACCAGTTTCGACATGATCTTATCAATCATCTTATCATTCAAAGTCTGGCTCTCATCCTGAAGCAGGAAGCTCACCGCATACGACTTCTTGCCTGCTTCCAGATTTTTACCTTCGTACACATCGAAGAGTTCCACTTCTTTCAACAGCTTCTTCTCTGTTTCGTAAGCAATCTTTTCGATTTCGGCAAACTGCACATTCTTGTCAAGCAACAATGCCAGGTCACGTTTCACAGCAGGAAACTTGGAGATTTCCTTGTAGCTGATCTTCACAGAACGGATAGCTTTCATCAGTTCCTTCCAGTTCAAGTCGGCAAAATACACTTCATTGTCGATATCAAATGCTTTCAACAGCTTCTTAGTCACAATACCGAAGGAAGCAAGACGCTTACCCCCCTTCGTATTGATAGAAAGTGCGGCAGCAAAAATATCGTCCGTCAGATTACCGACAACCAGATTGTGCAAATCCAGTCCCAGACGCTTCAATATATTTTCTACATAAGCCTTCAATTCATATACCGAACTGTTCTCATCTGCATGTGCCCATGAATTGGAAACCTTCTTACCAGTTACCCACAAGCCCAAGTGATAATCTTCCGAGTAAGGAGCCAATACCTTCTCTTCATTCTTCTTGTCAGCATCGAAATGATAGCAATTACCGAATTCGAAGAACTTCAAATCAGCATTCTTACGATTTGCATTATGAGCAATACTTTCCAGTCCACCGAACAGCAAAGTCTGACGCATAGCGTTCAAATCCGCACTCAACGGATTCAATAACATCACCAGGTGGTTGGACGGATAAGTCTCCATACCATCATAATAAGCAGCACGCGTCAATGAGTTGTTCAGGATCTCATTAAATCCGCAGCCCACCAATTGCTCTGCAATCAGGTTCTGCAATTTATTCGATTTATCATGTTCACCTTTGGTAGTCAGGCTGGAGTTCAGTGTAATCGGGATTTCAACATTGTTATATCCGTAGATACGAAGAATATCTTCAATCACGTCACAATCACGCTGCACGTCTACACGATAAGGAGGAACAGCTAATGTCAGCCCTTCCGCCGTTTCATTAGTGATCTTCATTTCCAGGCTGGTCACAATGCTCTTGATCGTCTCTACCGGAATTACTTTTCCTACCAAAGAATGTACTTTCTCATAAGCCAGATCAACTATAAAATCGGGTGCAGGAGTAGTGAACACGTCTTTTATTTCAGAAGAAATCGTACCGCCGGCCAGTTCTTTAACCATCAAAGCAGCCAGTTTCAAGCAATATATCACACTGTTCGGATCGATACCGCGTTCGAAACGGAAAGAAGCATCCGTATTCAAGCCATGACGGCGGGCTGTCTTACGCACCCATGTAGGATGGAAATAAGCACTTTCAATGAATACATCTGTCGTAGCTTCCGTAGAACCGGAGTCCAGTCCGCCGAATACACCGGCAATACACATGGCCTCTTCCTTGTTACAAATCATCAGGTCGCGTTCATTCAATTTACGTTCCACCTCATCCAGCGTAACGAACGGGGTTCCTTCCGGCATTGTCTTTACAATTACTTCATTGCCTTTTATCTTTCCGGCATCGAAGCAATGCAACGGCTGACCGAAAGCATGAACGATATAATTAGTAATATCCACTACATTATTAATAGGACGCACCCCGATCAGACGCAATTTGTTTTGCAGCCATTCCGGGCTTTCCTTCACAGTGACACCTTTCACCGTAACACCGGCATAATGCGGACAAGCTTCGCTGTTTTCCACCTTCACTTCAATATTCAAGTCATGGTTTTCCACTTTAAAGCCGTCTACCGACGGACGTTGCAAAGTAGCCTGTTTACCGTTCTGAATCAGATAAGCGTACAAGTCACGAGCCACCCCATAGTGAGAGCAAGCATCCGCACGGTTAGGCGTGATGTCCACTTCAAGCACATAGTCGCTCTTGATATTATAATAATCCTTGGCAAGCGTACCCGGAACAGCATTTTCCGGCAATACGATAATACCTGCATGATCCGTACCGATACCGATTTCGTCTTCAGCACAAATCATACCAGTAGATTCCACCCCACGGATTTTTGATTTCTTGATGGTAAAACATTCGTCACCGTCATAAAGTTTTGTACCTAAAGTAGCTACCACCACTTTCTGTCCGGCAGCCACATTCGGGGCACCACAAACAATCTGTACCGGTTCACCGTCTCCCAGATTGACAGTAGTAATATGCAAATGGTCAGAATTAGGATGTTCCGTGCAGGTCAGCACTTCACCGATCACCAGTCCTTCCAAACCACCTTTAATGGTTTGCACTTCTTCTACACCACCTGTTTCCAAGCCAATAGACGTCAACGCAGCAGCCGTTTCATCGGGCGTCAGGTCGAAGTTGACATACTCTTTCAGCCAGTTATAAGAGATATTCATATATTTAATTTTTTATTGTTTCTCAAAAAGATTTGCAAAGTTAATAAGATTTTTCGGTTGACCGAGAAGGTTAGATAAAAAAGTTTATAGTTGATAGTTACCATGCGGAATAACATACAGATAGAAGAAATGTTGCGCAGAGCATTTTCACTATCAGTTATCAACTATCAACTATTAACTAAAATGGTAACGGTCCATCTCCCGGTGCTCCGAATGGATTCTCCGTCTGCGGTGCAAAATCAGGTGCGGGAGGAGGTATGGAACCAGCATTACCTGTATTCATTTTCGATCCTAACATAGCTCCTGCAGGCTCGCCCGGCATCGGAATCACCATATCGTCCTCCGGATTAGAGAAACGGGTAAACTCACCCTTAAAGCGGAGCAACACCTCGCCTACCGCACCGTTACGATGCTTGGCGATTACAATTTCCGCCATACCGCGCAGGTCATTACCACGATCATCCTGAAATATCTTATAGTATTCCGGACGGTGGATAAAGCACACCATATCGGCATCCTGCTCGATGGCTCCCGATTCACGAAGGTCACTCAACTGCGGTCGTTTACCATCAATACCTTCACGACTTTCCACACCACGATTCAACTGTGACAGTGCGATAATTGGAATACTCAACTCCTTCGCCAATCCTTTCAACGAACGGGAAATGGTACTAACCTCTTCCTGACGGCTACCAAACGCCATCCCACTCGCATTCATCAACTGAAGGTAGTCAATGATGATGATTCTCACCCCATGTTCGCGTACCAAACGACGCGCTTTGGTTCGAAGTTCAAACACAGACAGAGACGGCGTATCATCCACGTAAAGCGGTGCATCCATCAGATTCTTCAGTTTATAGTCCAGTTGTTGCCATTCATAATTTGCCAACTGCCCGCTTTTGATTTTCCACTCGGAATCTCGCAGACATTCGCAATCAAACGGTTCACCAACTGAACGTTACTCATTTCAAGAGAGAACAACGCCACCGGGTTCCGGTAATCCACCGCAATATTCTTAGCCATTGAAAGAACGAAAGCAGTCTTACCCATAGCAGGACGGGCAGCTATAATAATAAGGTCGGAATTCTGCCAACCCGAAGTCATCTTATCAAGTTTCGTGAAACCACTCTCCAGACCACTCAAACCATCGGTTCGAGCCGCAGCTTTCTGAATTAGTTTATAGGCTTCGTCAATCACCGGATTGATCTGCGTATAATCTTTTCATATTCTGCTGCGAAATCTCAAAAGCTTACCTTCCGCTTCCTGCATCAAGTCGTCCACATCCAGCGTTTCATCAAACGCCTTACTCTGGATATTGCTTGTAAATGTAATCAGCTCACGCGCCAAAGATTTCTGTGCAATAATACGGGCATGGTATTCAATATGTGCGGATGAAGCCACCTTACTACTCAATTGAGTAATATAGAAGGGACCTCCCACCTCTTCCAAGTCTCCGCGTTTACTAAGTTGTTCCTTTACAGTCAGAATATCCACCGGTTTCTGGTTCACCGCAAGATCGACGATAGCAGAATAAATCAACTGATGCCGGCGTTCGTAAAAAGATTCGGGACGAAGAATCTCACTCACCAATGAATAAGCATCCTTTTCAATCATTAAAGCTCCCAAAACTGCTTCTTCCAGTTCAGGCGCCTGCGGCTGAATACGACCATAATCATTTACCGGTTGTATTTTAGTAGACTTTGAATTGCGGGTATTTCTTTTCTGTTCGGCCATCGAGATATTTACTATTTTACGATTTACTATTTATTATTTTACGACTGGACAGACTCTATTATCACATTTATCACGGAATTCTTCCAGTCGAGACGACAAAGATAGAATATAATCACGAAGAATGAATAAGGAAAAATGAAGATTTTAGTAACTTTGCTCCCGATTCACATTATCCAGCTATGATTAATTGTAATGTGAAGCACTGTAAATAGTAAATAGTAAAATAGTAAATAGAAATATGATTGCTTTTCCCAATATCAAAATAAACCTGGGACTTTCCATCACGGAAAAACGCCCGGACGGATACCACAATCTGGAAACAGTTTTCTATCCGGTGGCTCTCGAGGACGCACTGGAAATCCGTACCTCCCCTAACGCTGACCGAAAATTCACTCTCCACCAACATGGAATGGAAATAGCCGGTAACCCTGAAGACAATCTGGTAGTAAAAGCCTATTTATTGATGGATAAGGAATTTCATCTCCTCCTATCGAAATCCACTTATACAAGCACATCCCTTCAGGAGCCGGACTGGGAGGAGGATCATCGGATGCCGCTTTCATGCTAAAGTTGCTCAACGATCATTATCAGCTGGGAGTATCCGAAGAACAATTGGAAGTATACGCTGCCACTTTGGGAGCAGACTGCGCTTTCTTTATCAAAACAGACCGATATTTGCCGAGGGATCGGAAACATCTTCTCCCCGGTCGAACTTTCATTAAACGGCTACCAAATCATGATTATAAAACCGAATGTTTTTGTTTCCACCCGGGAAGCCTTTTCAAACATTCATCCCCATCGTCCGAAATATCCGGTCAAAGAGGCAATCCTGCGTCCAGTTACAAGAATGGAAGGATACGTTAATCAATGATTTTGAAGCAAGTGTATTCCCGCAACATCCCGTTATTGGGGAAATTAAAAGAGAACTCTATCATCAAGGAGCGATCTACGCATCCATGAGCGGCTCCGGCTCATCCGTATTCGGGCTGTTTGCTCCCGGATCTACTCTACCGGAAATTGATTGGGGAACTGATGCGTTCTGTTTTAAAGGAACATTAAACAAATAAGTCTTACCAACAATATGCAGTTGAACATTTTATCAAAATCCCAACATGGCAGCGGGATGTATATTGAGTACCCGGCAAAGCAAGCGAGCTATTTTTAAAGTAGGTTCCGAGCGCCCCGAAATATAATCATTCACGTGAAGGGCTAACCCTATTTCACTAGCAAGTTGTTTTTGTGTCATGCCCTTCTCTTCAAGAGATAGCTCTATTAATTCTGCTACGGTTGGTTTTTCTATAGGAAAATGTTCCTTCTCATACGCAATCACTATATCAGACACAACAGAAAGCTCCACCATTCTCTTGTCATTTACAGGAGTACTGTTGTCAACCAAAGGTAGAAGTTCTTCAATTCTTGCCAATGCAAATTCGTATTGTTCTTTCGTTATTTTAGTCATATCTATTATATTATATAGTTGAACAATCTATTTTATCATAATCCTTATGAGAACCCACCCAACGGACAAAGATGTATCCCACCGTAAATTTAACAACCACTACCAGCCGATAGTTGTTCCCTCTGATATTAAAAACATAGTGTTGATTGCCTACATAATCAGTCGATAGAAAATCCGCTTTTATATCAGACAAATTCCGCCATTCTGCTTTTTCCGCTATATCATACCAACGTTCTAAAGCAACACGTGAATCTTCACACCCTTTCGTCTCGTAGAAATCTTTCAATTTCTTATGTGATACTACTCTCATATCTTATTTATTTGATGCAAAATTACAAAAAAAATTTTGGATAACAAAAGAATAATAGCAAAATATTTTATAAATCAAAATATCATTCCGGGCGAACAAAAAACGGTACCACGACTCACGTCGTAGTACCGTCACAACACAAACACAAAATAAAACACGACAAAACTACTATGCAATCTTTCCTGTCTATGCCGGGGAGGCATAAGTACTATTCTACGTATATTCGCATACTCATAAACAGCTTCAGGTCGATTAGCATCAAATAAACAAATCGCATGCACGATTTGTTTAATCTTTTATGTTTATTTTAAAACAAATCTCTTTTATTGAATCCCTCTTTCACGGAGTTTCAGCTGCCAGTTCCATGCAGAACGTAAAGTATCTTCCAAAGTTTCTACAGCCTTCCAACCCAGTTCCTGATTCGCGAAATCCGGATTCGCCCAAACTTTTTCAATGTCGCCTGCACGACGTCCGACAATCTGATAATTCAATTTTACGCCGGTGGCTTTTTCAAAGCCATTTATTAATTCCAATACAGAAACACCACGTCCTGTACCGATATTGAATACTTCCACTTTTTCTTTTTGTGTCTTTTCCAAGATACGACGGATAGCGATCACGTGGGCTTTAGCCAAGTCAACAACATTGATAAAGTCACGGATACAAGAACCGTCCGGTGTATCATAATCATCACCAAACACACTTAGTTTCTCACGGATGCCGATGGCGGTTTGGGTCAGATATGGAATCAGGTTTTGAGGAACCCCATTAGGCAGTTCACCCAACAATGCCGTAGGATGCGCACCAATCGGATTGAAATAGCGCAGCATAATCGCATTGATCGGAGCACCTGAAGCTACCGTATCACGAATAATCTCTTCATTGATCTGTTTCGTATTTCCGTATGGCGATTCCGCTTTCTTAATCGGAGCCTTTTCTGTCACCGGCAATTCATCCGGCTGGCCATATACCGTACAGGAAGAAGAGAACACAATACCTTCTACTCCATGTTTTGGCATCAGTTCGAGAAGGTTAATCAAAGAAACCAGGTTATTACGGTAGTAAAGCAACGGTTTCTGTACCGATTCTCCTACTGCTTTGCTCGCTGCAAAGTGAATGATCGCCTTAATTCCTTTATATTTTGTAAATACTGCATCAAGACCAGCAAAGTCCAGGCAATCCAGCTTTTCAAAAACTGGGCGAATACCGGAAACTTTCTCTATATTGTCAACAACGTCAGCACTTGAATTTGATAAATTATCGATGATGATTACTTCATATCCACTGTTTTGTAGTTCTACAACAGTATGAGACCCTATGTATCCTGTCCCGCCTGTTACTAAAATTCTTTCTTTCATATACTTTATAAAAATGGTTAGTTTCTCGGCTTATCATTGTTTGAGTTACAAATGTATGGAAATAAAATGGAATAGCAATAATTTGCCACAATTTTATTTGCTGAAAAGTAATTTAGGTACGATTGGGTGGCAATCAGGTATAAAAAAGAATTGGAAACTCAAAGCTGTATGTCGCCATACAGCAGAGCTTCCAATCCCCTATTTAATTATCAACTGTAAATCCTTACACCACGCCGGAGAATCCCATGAATGCCATAGCAAGCAAACCGGCGGTAATCAAGGCAATCGGAGTGCCTTGCATTCCTTTAGGTACTTTCACGAGGCTCATCTGTTCGCGCAATCCGGCAAAAAGCACCAGTGCCAGACCGAAACCGATGGCCGTAGAAAACGCGTACACAACACCTGTCAGCAGGTCGTAGTCTTTCTGAATCACCAGGATAGCCACACCAAGAATACAACAGTTGGTTGTAATCAAAGGCAAGAACACGCCCAAAGCCTGATACAGAGCAGGCGATACTTTTTTCAGAATGATTTCCACCATCTGCACCAATCCGGCAATGACCAGAATGAACGTAATCGTCTGCAAATATCCCAGCCCGAAAACATCCAATACAAACTTCTGAATCAGGAAAGTAACGATGGTAGCGATGGTCAACACGAAAGCAACCGCAGCGCTCATACCCATCGCAGTCTCTACTTTCTTGGATACGCCCAGGAACGGACAGATACCCAAGAACTGCGACAACACGATGTTGTTTACAAAGATTGCCGAAATAAATATCAATATATATTCCATATTCTTTTCTTATTTAATTGAATTAGGCTTTCTTGAAACTGTTAATCAGCGCAATGAGGTATCCCAAAGCGATGAAAGCACCCGGAGCCAATACAAATACCAACATTCCATATTCTTCCGGCATGATGGTCAGATCGAAAATCTTACCGGTTCCCAGAAATTCACGGACAGCACCCAGCAATGTCAGGGCAATGGTGAAACCAAGTCCCATGCCGATACCGTCGAACATAGAAGCAACTGCGTTATTCTTGGCGGCGAATGCTTCGGCACGTCCCAACACAATACAGTTCACTACAATCAACGGGATGAAAAGTCCGAGCGTAGCGTACAGTCCCGGCACGTATGCCTGCATCACCATTTGAAGCAAGGTTACGAAAGACGCGATCACCACGATAAACGACGGGATACGCACCATATCCGGAATCAGGTTCTTGATTAAAGAGATCACCACATTCGAGCAGATCAAAACGAACATGGTAGCCAGTCCCATACCCATACCATTGATGGCCGACGAAGTCGTACCCAATGTAGGACACATACCGAGCAGGAGTACAAACGTAGGATTCTCTTTGATAATCCCGTTCATCATTACTTTAAAGTTATTCATATCTGTCTCCTTTCTTATTTAGCACTGACCGAATCAGTAAGTTCAACTTTTATCGTAGCTCCCGTAGCAGTGTCAGAGTCTGCGCCTGTAGCCTTTTGAGAAGCACCGCTGACACCATTCACTTTACCACCTTCTGCCTTATAAGCCTGATAAGCAGCATTTACAGCATTCAAAAACGCACGTGAAGTAATGGTAGAAGCTGTAATGGCATCCACCGCTCCCCCATCTTTGCTGACGGTCAACGGAGCTTCACCCGGATTCATCCCCAAAATAGACTTTTTACTCTCTTCATGAGACACAGCCTGTTCTCCCTTGGCCGGGTCGTATGCTCCGAACCATTTGTCGGCTTTAGAACCCAGTCCCGGAGTTTCCGCGTGAGCGAGTAACGAGTAATTATAGATTTTACCTTCGGCGTTAAAGCCTACCAACACTTTCAGTTCGCCACCAAATCCCATTGATTTAGCTTCGACGGCCGTTCCTACCAATTCTTCGCCGTTCTTAGCCGGATAAACGATAAAGTCAACATTCTTCTTTCCGTCTTTCTCGCTGAAGATCGTATCGCTTTCCGCTACCGGATTATTGGTAAATTCGGGAAGAACCTTTTTCAAAGCCTCGTTCAGTGTCTTCGCATTCGCTTCGGCAATGGGGCCTTTTGTCAGTTCATTTACATAAGCCAGCAACGCTACGGAGACAGCAGTCACGCCCGTAAGTACCAGCAACATATTCTTTAAAGATGATTCTAACTTTTTCATTTCTTCTTCGCTACCTCCCCAAAGCGTTTTGGTTTACAATAGGTGTTAATCAGCGGAGTGAACGCATTCATAATCAGGATGGCGAACGACATACCTTCGGGATAAGCACCGAACAGACGGATGACAACCGTCAGCAGACCGATACATACACCATAAATCAACATTCCTTTCTTACTCATCGGAGAAGTCACATAGTCGGTTGCCATAAAGACAGCACCCAGCATCAGACCACCGGAGAGCAACTGCAATATCGGAGAAACATATTTTTCCGGATCTGCCAAGTGCATGATACCTGCAAAGATAAACACGGTAGCCAGGATAGACACAGGAATATGCCAGGTGATGATCTTCTTCCAGAGCATATAAACCAGTCCGATCAATAGAGCCAATGCACTCACTTCACCCAAGCATCCGCCATTCTGTCCGATCAGCAAACTCAATGCATCCGGAATCTGGTTTAAAGCATCCATAGCCGCACTCTTATCTGCAGCATGAATCGCTTGTTTCATCAATGCCAGCGGAGTGGCACCGGTGGTAGCATCCGTATAAGCGGTCAACTGTCCGACTACCGGCCAGCTGGTCATCTGCACCGGGAAAGAAAGCAACAGGAACACACGTCCTGCCAATGCCGGATTGAAAGGATTGCAACCTAATCCGCCGAAAGACATTTTGCCTACACCGATAGCAAACAGTGCACCCAGAATGATAATCCAGATAGGGAGATTAGACGGTAAGTTGAATGCCAGCAACACACCTGTGATGATGGCAGAGCCGTCGCAGATGGTAGTGGTAGGTTTCTTCATTAAATATTTCCCGATCGCCCATTCGAAGAACAAACAAGCTGCAACGGAAGTAGCCGTGACAATCAGGGCACCCAGTCCGAAGAAATAGAGAGACACCAGAAAAGCCGGAATCAGTGCGATCAGCACGCCATACATATTTTTCTGTACGCTGTCTCCGCCATGAACGTGGGGTGATAGTGATACGATTAATTTATTTTCCATATTCGTTATTTTTTAGCTTGACGTGCACGAATCATAGCACCTACTTTGCCTTTGCCCAGACGACAGTAGTCGAGCAACGGACGGTTGGCAGGACAAGTGAACTGGCAAGAGCCGCACTCGATACAATCCATGATTCTTTCTTTTTCCATTGTTTCAAAATCTCCGTTTTCGGACAAAGCTCCGAGCAAGTACGGTTCCAGTCCCATCGGACAGGCACTCACGCACTTCGCGCAACGGATACAAGTCTGCGCCTCACCACGTTTGGCTTCCTTCTGATTCATAATCAGGATACCGGAACTGCCCTTCGCAGTAGGAACCTCGATATTTACGAGCGCCTTACCCATCATCGGACCGCCACCGATCACCTTACCCGTATCTTCGGGCAGACCACCGCAAGCGTCAATCAACTGTTTCATCGGTGTACCGATACGAGCCAGGAAGTTGGAAGGTTTCGCAACCGACTTTCCTGTCACGGTAATCACACGTTCGAACAACGGCTTATTTTTCTGTACAGCTTCATAAACGGCAAATGCTGTTCCCACGTTCTGCACGACTGCTCCCGTAGAGATAGGCAATGCACCGCTCGCCACCTGACGTTTGGTAATCGCGTCGATCAGCTGCTTTTCACCTCCTTGCGGATATTTCACCTTCAAGGGCACTACTTCGATACCTGCATAGCTGGAAGCCACTTTGGTCATCAGTTCGATAGCATCCGGCTTATTATTTTCGATTCCGATAAATGCCTTGTTCACTTTCACCGCTTTCATCAGGATAGAAACACCCACCATGATTTCTTCCGCGTGTTCCAGCATCAGCTGATGGTCGGCAGTCAGGTAAGGTTCACACTCTACGGCATTGATAATCACACATTCAGCCTTGAAAGAAGGAGGAGGACAAAGTTTCACCTGCGTAGGGAAACAAGCACCGCCCAGACCTACGATTCCAGCATCGGCAATCTTCTTCACGATCTCTTCTGCGGAAAGTTCACACTCTTTCACCAGTGTGGTGCTACGGTCGATTGTTTCTTCCCATTCGTCGCCTTCCACATCAATGAAGATGGCAGGTTTCGCATAACCGCTGGCATCGACTATGGTATCAATCTTCGCCACTTTACCACTGACCGAAGAGTGAATTGCTGCCGAAACAAAGCCGGCAGGTTCGGCAATCCGTGTGCCTACCTTTACCACATCCCCTTTCGCTACAACCGGTTTTGCAGGCGCACCGATATGCTGCCCCAGCAAAATAACAGCCTTTGCAGGAACTTCCGCTGTGATAATAGGTTGATGTGCCGACAATTTATTTTCGTGTGGATGAACTCCACCAATTGAAAATGTCTTTAACATACAGTTCTGTATTTTTTTCTGTTATTATTCTGTTACTTTCGGAGCTTCTGTAGCCTTTGCAGCAGGAGTTTCCACTTTTGTAGCCGGTTTCGGAGCAGCCGGAGCTTCTTCTTTCGGTTTCCGCGGCGGGAAATTCAACTCGATAATGCTATTCTGCGGACAAACTTCCACACATTTCCGGCAAGATTTACACTTGTTCGGATCGATGTAAGCCAAATTGTTTTCCAGCGTAATAGCCTCGAACGGACAAGTCTTCACACACTTGCCACAGCCGATACAGCTCACTGTACAAGCCTTACGTGCCACAGCTCCCTTGTCTTTATTCACACAAGAGATATACACGCGGCGTGACTTCTTTCCTTGCGGACGGATTTCGATGATCGCTTTCGGGCAAGCCTTCACACAGGCGCCACAAGCGGTACATTTCGCTTCATCCACTTCCGGAAGCCCCGTTTCAGGATTCATGTGGATGGCATCGAACTGACAAGCAGCCACACAGTCGCCACACCCCAGACATCCGTAACTACATCCCGTTTCCCCACCATACAGCGAAGCGGCAATAGCACAACTCTTCGCACCATCATATTGGTTGGTACGCGGACGATTGGCACACGTTCCGTTACATCTTACCACTGCTACCATCGGTTCAGCTTCACCGGCTGCAAGTCCGAGGATATCAGCAATTTGTGCCATGACAGGTTGTCCACCTACGGGGCAGAATTTACCATCCAGCGAACCGGCTTTGACGCAAGCGTCGGCAAATCCGCTACAACCGGGATAGCCACATCCACCACAATTAGCCTGGGGAAGCACTTCTCCCACCTGGGCAATCCGCGGGTCTTCATACACGGCAAATTTCTTGGAAGCCACATAAAGAATAGCGGCCAGCACGAGCGCTATAGCTCCCAATGAAATCACTGCAATCAGAATCAAATTCATAATGTTTTTAGTTATTTATTGGTTTTATAGTAAATGAAAATTGTTGTTTGAGTCGCGTTTTATTGAGCCACAAAACGAAATAATAAGGTACAAGGACAGCCAGAGAAAGAAGTGCTGCATACAACTCATTCTCTATCCACGCCATCAAAAGAAACAATGAAAATATAAGAAGTACGAAAGGAAGTACGAAAGCCAATACCACTGCCATCATGCCCATCGACGTTTCGCCGACCACCATCACCTTCTCTCCCACCTGATAGGAAGAAGCCGCGGTATCTATAATATCTATGATTTTGTCCTTACTATCCGCCGAGGAACAATGCCCCTTTGCGCTACAAGCCGCGCAAGCCGATGTCTGGACAATCCTCACCGACAGATGAGAACCTTGGATGTTTTCCACAATACCTAGATGCTTTATAGTATTATTCGTCATTTTGCAAACTCCGCATTACAAATCGCGGCAAATTTAATCATTATTTGTGAACTACGAAGCATTCCCCCAACTTTTTCTACATAATAAATTGTTATTTTTTGCGTTTTCGTTATCGCACACGGAAAAGATATAGCTACCATTTGATATTTTTCAAGAATGGCAAATAGACATCCTAAACAAAAAATCCCAGCCGTTTTATTTCTTCAGCCGGGATTTTCCATCAATTATTTCACAGATTACTCCACTATCCATTTCTCAATATTACGCATTTTCGCGTTAAAGTTCTATATTTCAAACTCCGACTCTACCGCATTGGTGTTCGCATAAAAGGGAAGCAAAAATTTAATAAATCCTTCCTCTACTTCGCGATTAGGGAAGCCTAAACTATAAATTCCAAATTCTTCGTCATACCCTTTGATAGTGAGATAACCGCTCTGATAAATGACCGGAATGGGATTGTCCGATGTTGAATCAATACTGTTCAATACAGCGGCACTCGTTTCCTCATGCGCCATACGTTCCAAGTCATAATGATGTTTTTTCAGCAACTCCACTAGATAAGTAGGAGTTCCCGTTTCAAACCAATAACTACCGAACTCTCTATATTTAAAAGTATTAAGCAAGCTGAACGGATTATATATTCCGATAGAATTGTATGTAAAATGATAGCCATCATAGTACTCCCTCAATCTATTGCACAGTTCACCATAAGTCAGCTCCTTTGCATCCGCCAGTTCATGCAGTTCAATTTCCAAATTATCATGCAATTCTTTTTCAGAAACTCCGCAAATATCCACGTATTGCTTCCGCATTGAGATGTCATCGAGATTATTTAAATCGCTGAACACGCTTACCTTACCGAATTTCGTCACTCCCGTCAGAAAAGCAAACTGAATGCAACCGTCCATAGTCTTCAGCACACTATAAAAAGCTTTCATGGTATTACGGAATTCCTTCTGAAGCTCCTCGTTACCTATTGCTTGTAACATGGGCTTATCATATTCATCTATCAGAATGACCACACGCTGCCCGGTTTGCTCATAAGCCCGTTCAATAAGGCCGCGAAAACGCAATGCAAAAGTTGTTTCCGACGGGGCGGTGCCATATTGCTGTTCCCATTTCTCCAATGTGAAATTCAATATGCTGTCCAGGCTCTCCCGCGTATCATACTTCTCCGTATTAAGATCGATATGAAAAATGGGATATGTAATCCAATCCTTTTCCAGCTTTTCCATGGCCAAGCCCTCAAAAAGTTCTTTCTTGCCCAAGAAATACGCTTCAAGCGTAGATATCAACAGACTTTTTCCAAAACGACGGGGACGGCTCAAGAAATAATAACTGCCTGTCTTCACCATCTGATAAATCAAAGCAGTCTTATCAATATAGAAATAACCGTCTTTCCGGATTTTTTCAAAGTTCTGTATGCCAATGGGGTATATCTTGCTACTCATACGCTTCTTTTTCTTAAATTATAAAAATTACCAGACAAATCTTCCATATCAATCTTATTTTTCACAAAGCTACAAAAAAAATCCATTCATAAAGACCGCAGGCGGGAAACTTTTTCCCGCCTGCCGCTTTTACCTTATCTGTTTTTTCACCGTTCTCCTCTCTCCTCCTCTTTTCTTCTCCTGTATCGAAAATACATTCTCCTCCATTCATCCCAGATAACTCCGGCTTCCTCTTCATTGAAGGCATCCAGACAGCACTCCACCACTTTTACGTAATCACTCAATGGGCGTTTTGCCCCTTTTTTAAATCATTAAAAGTAGAGTGGCCGATGTGTACGCTCTTCCGTATTTCGTCATTTTTCAAATCCGCACGCTTTTGCAACTCTCCTATGTAAACTCCTAAAGCTACATATAAACCTTTTTCATTTTCCATTCTTTTTTATTGTTAAAATTACACCGTAACGGTTAATTATTTTCACTTTCATCCCAACATGTCGGGACGATGTCTATTTTGCATTTACTAATTTTACGCCGTGTTTTGAAACACACTCATATTTTTTTGCAAAAATAAACATTTTAACTTGAAACAAAAAGAAAATGATGCCAAACAACTACAGAATGTCCTATTTCATGCCACCTATCGCTCCTATCAAAGACAAACAAGGCCGACTGATGACTCCTCCCACGCTTATCCCCTTCTGCGAAGTCTCCATCGAACAAGTTTTCCAAATGATTACTTGCAACGAGAATCTCAAAGCCCTGACCGAACAAGTGCGCAACTCCGAAGATATACGAACCGCCAAAGCGTCATTACTACCGTATGTGACCCCCTGCGGCACATTCACCCGCCGTAGCAGTAAGGATTTCGTCTCCCCGTCTCACCTGGTGATAGTAGATGTGGACGGTCTCCACTCTTATCAGGAAGCAGTGGAAATGCGACGTATGCTCTATGACGATCCTCTCCTACAACCTGTACTCACCTTTGTCAGCCCCAGCGGACTGGGTGTAAAGGCATTTGTTCCCTGCCATTATTCCTCCACGACAAATGACATCCAAAATATCACAGACAACATGAGTTGGGCGATGCGGTACGTAGAGACGGCATACAATACGGTAACAGCAGTTTCTTCCGAAACAAAATCCAAAGTAGATTTCTCCGGCAAAGACCTCGTGAGAGCCTGTTTCCTTAGTTACGACCCGGAAGCATTGTTCAGAACCACCAACAAATAAATCATAAATCAAAAATCATAAATCAAAATGACCGATATTGAATCTTTACGCCGTCTCACCGAAGCAGTCGAAACGGCAGGAGCGGACATTGCTCCCACTTATCTTGAATACGTACAATTGTCATTCGCCATCGCAACGGATTGCGGCGAAGCAGGACGTGAGTTTTTTCACCGCCTGTGCCGGGTGTCTCCCAAGTATCAGCGCGAACATGCCGAACGGGTATTCTCCAACGCACTCCACACCCAACGTGGAGAAGTGCACCTGGGCACCGCTTTCCACCTTGCCGAAGCGACGGGAGTAAGCATCTGCATAGAAGAAATGCCCAAACATCCCACAGGTACAAAAGGTACAGCAGGTACAGCACGCAAATTTCCCCCACACACGGGCGCGCATAATAAGGTGGGAAATGACAATATCTCCGATGATAGAGAAGGGGAAGAAGAACTATTACCAGGCAGTGAACCACAACATCAATTGCCCACTTTTCCGGAAAACGACTGGCCGGAATTTTTGCAACGTATCATAAAAGCCGGGAGCAACCCAATACAACACGACATCATGTTATTGGGAGCGCTCACTGCCCTGGGTGCTTGTATGTCGCGCCACGTGCGATGCCTATATGGCGGCAAATACCATCACCCCAGCCTCCAATGTTTCGTAGTGGCTCCTTCGGCTTCCGGCAAAGGTATCCTTTCCTACATCCGCTTACTCGTGGAACCTATCCACGACGAGATCCGCAAAGAAGTGGCCATACAGATGAAAGCATACAAAAAAGAGAAAGCCGAGTATGATGCAATGGGAAAAGAACGGACAAAAAAGGAGGCTCCACAAATGCCCCCTAACAGGATGTTCCTCATTTCGGGCAACAACACCGGTACGGGTATCCTGCAAAACATCATGGACTCCGACGGAACCGGACTTATCTGCGAAGCGGAAGCGGACACTCTCTCCACCGCCATCGGATCGGACCACGGTCATTGGAGCGACACCCTGCGCAAAGCGTTCGACCACGACCGCTTGTCCTACAACCGCCGCACCGACCAGGAATACCGGGAAGTGAAGAAAAGCTATCTTTCCGTCCTGATTTCGGGTACGCCGTCGCAGGTGCAAACTTTCATTCCGACGGCAGAAGACGGATCATACTCCCGCCAATTATATTATTACATGTGCGGAATCAGTAAATGGATCAGCCAATTTATGGACAACGAGATAGATTGGGAGGAGATATTCACCGCTATGGGACTGGAATGGAAAGAAAAGTTGAGCGTGATAAAATCGCACGGCATTCATACCCTACAACTCACGGATGAACAAAAAGAAGAAATCGACACCGTCTTTTCCGACTTGTTTGAACGCTCCAGTGTAGCTAATGGAAGGGAAATGTATAGTTTTGTGGCACGTCTGGCCGTCAATCTATGCAGAATCATGTCGGAAATAGCCGTATTGCGTGCCCTCGAAAGCCCGCAGCCCTACGACTTCAAGACCTCTCCCACCTCTCCTTTCACACCGGACAAGGAGATTCCTGCGGACAACCGCAAAGATGACATCATTACCCGTTGGGATGTATCCATTTCACAGGAAGACTTTCATGCTGTGCTTAGTCTTGCGGAACCTCTCTACTGTCATGCCACGCATATTCTATCGTTCCTCCCCAGTACAGAAGTCAGCCATCGTCCTAATGCCGATCGTGACTATCTTTTCCAGAAACTGGGTGATGAATTTACTCGTACACAGTTACTGGAAGAAGCAGTTGCCATGGGAATTAAGGAAAACACAGCCCTCACTTGGCTGAAACGGCTCACCAAACACGGAAAATTAATCAGTATGGACGGTAAAGGGTTGTATGCGCGTGCGTGTGTGTATGAGTGAACCGGAAAAAGTGTACCTACTGTACCCGTTTTACTTACGGATACAGTAGTCATTTCAATTACCGCATCCGTTTTGACTGATACAATCGTTTTTCCTGCATAAAGCATCGCTTTAGGAGGTGTAAAGCTAAGCTTTAGACATCGTAAAGCGGTGCTTTAGACACCATAAAGCGACGCTTTATTTAAGGCTCTCCTAAAGCATCCACAATAACTCTCACCTCCAACGGTGTAAATGAGCGTCGCTTTGATTCGTAGCCTAAGTCGTACAGGCGTTGCAGAAGTCCGGGACACAAAGAGATCCATTTCTTCATTTTTCGATAGGCAGCAATGTCAGTTAGTTGCGGAGAATAAAGTTGCGCCAGTTCCATGCGCCCGTAAGCACGTATTTTAAATTCGCTCATGATGGATATGTTTCTGATTTTCTGTTACAAAAATACAAAAAAACGACTATATAACCAACGTTTTTCCATTGAATAACCGACTATAATGACAAATAACCGACCGCTACCAGACACAACCGTATACAGCTGATTTCCGGGAGATCCGGAGTCGTATTTTTGTATCGTCGAAAGGGAAAAGGATCCCCGGACAATATGTTTAACCCTTTAATTTATTGTTTTATGATTCGTTACAAAATTTATCAGAACCAGCAGAAGAAAGGCTTGAATGCGGGTAAGTGGTTCGCCCGTGCAGTAAGCGACGAGACGTTTGATTTGGCAAAGCTTGCCGAACACATGTCGAAGCACAATTCACCGTATTCCGGTGGTGTCATCAAAGGTGTGCTTTCGGATATGGTAGATTGCATCAAGGAATTGTTGCTGGATGGCAAATGTGTGAAAATCGATGATCTTGCCATTTTTGGTGTGGGTATTCGCAGTAAGGCAGCCGATACGCTGGAAGAGTTCTCGTTGGAGAAGAATATTAGCGGCATGCGTTTGAAAGCTCGTGCCACCGGTAATCTGTCTACCACGAACCTGAAGCTCAACAGCCAGTTGAAGCAGCAGGCGGAATATCAGAAACCGACAACTGGCGGAGGAAGTTCTGATTCGGGTGACAACCCTGATCCGAAACCGGACGGAGGCGGCGAAGCACCCGACCCAGCTGCTTAAAAGATTCACCACTGATTACACAGATTTCCACAGATTATAATTTAATTGGTAGTCATTAAAGTAGTTGATTATTTATTTCTGTGTGAGTCTGTGTAGTAGTGTGCATAGTTGCGTAGTTTGCAGCTCTGCGACAAAAGAAAACTGTTATCCATTTATTTAAAACCTGTTATTGTATGAGCAAATCATCCTCTTCCCGCTCCGTATGGAGCTTCATTATCAAAGTTATCATCACCGTTGCCACCGCTATCGGGGGCTTGATCGGAGTACAAAGTTGCATATAGATCTATGCGAACTATTACACTGATTATCATTCATTGCAGTGCCACGCCGGAAGGAAAATCCCTTTCGGCGGAGGCTTGCCGACAAGATCATATCCTGCACCGTGGTTTCCGTGATATTGGCTATCATTTTTACATTACTCGCGACGGGGAGATCTACCGGGGACGTGCGTTAGAAAAGGTCGGGGCACACTGTCGTAATCATAATAGCCATTCAATAGGTATCTGTTATGAAGGTGGCTTGGATGCGGATGGCAAAACCAAGGATACTCGCACAATGGAGCAACGGGGCTCGCTGCTTGCTTTATTACGTGAATTACGACGGCAGTTTCCGAAAGCGTTGATTGTGGGACATCGTGACTTGAACCCAATGAAAGGGTGTCCGTGCTTTGACTGTGTGAAGGAATATCGGGATTTATAATTGACGTAGTAAATCGAGTAGAAGCATGAGGATTATTTCCTCATGCGTCCTCTCACACCACCGTACGTGCCGTTCGGCATACGGCGGTTCCATTATCAATAATACCCTCTTGCCTTATTAAAATCCACATAACAACCTGTAAACGTGGGATAACCAGCGCGAAACAACCGTTCGTCAGACAGAGCTTCGTGTACCGTGGGATGTTGAGACATCCGCCAATATGACTTACGGCAGAATGCAGCCATGCGTACACGATTCTTATCGGAAACGAACTTTTCCAGATTATGTAACCTTGTTCTAACCCGTTTCCATGATTTCCATATACACATGCGGATTCTGTGCCGAAGCCAACTGTCCCATTCTTCAAGACGAGGCTTGTAGCCTGCCAATGAGAAATAGTTAGACCATCCACGGATGTACCATTGAAGACGATGCTTACGATACTCATAACTCCACCCATTACTACGGCTGGTCAGTTCACGTATCTTGGCCTTCATCTTCTGCACACTCTCGGGATGAAGCCTATACTGACACTTCCCACTCCTGCGACCAAACGCATACGAGAGGAACTTGATGTTACGTATATAGGCAACCTTGGTCTTTACCTTGTTCACCTTTAGGAATAACTTCTTTTCTATAAAGGGGACAATATGCTCATAGGTACGCTTAGCCGCTTTCCGGCTCTTGCAAAAGATTACGAGGTCATCGGCATAGCGGACAAACTTGTGACCTCGACGCTCCAGTTCCTTATCCAATTCGTTCAGTATAATATTACTCAAAATCGGACTGAGAGGACCGCCCTGCGGTACACCAAGTTGACTTGGTTCATAGTTTCCGCAATGGATTACTCCTGCATTCAGATAGCGGTGTATCAGAGAAATGACACGACCATCCGTGATGGTGTGTGACAACACTTCTATCAGTTTGGAATGACTAACCATGTCGAAGAATTTCTCCAAGTCCATATCCACCGCAAAGACGTACCCCTGCTCTATGTATTCACCACATTTCAGAAGTGCCTTGTGGGCACCGCGATGGGGGCGGAACCCATAGCTCGTCTCACTGAACTGAGGCTCATAAAGCAATTCGAGCACCTGACTGATAGCTTGTTGCACCACACGGTCAACAACCGTAGGGATACCAAGACCACGTTTCTTGCCGTTCGACTTAGGTATCTCTACCCTGCGGACCGGATTCGGTTTGTATGTGCCTTCACGGAGGGATGCCACGAGTGCCGAGCCGTGCTCCTTTAAATAAGGAAGCAATTCTTCTGTACTCATGCCGTCTATTCCACCGCTGCCCTTGTTGCCCTTAACCTTCTTATAGGCGGCATTCAAGTTGGCGGGTGAGAGAATAAACTCCAGCAGTCCGTCCTTCGGGAGAGTAAAATCTGTAACTCCGTCTTCGCTTATCCCCATAGAGGTCTGCAAACCGATCGTACCCTTGGGTTCCACCCTACTCTCCGACTGGTCTAATCTCATCAATTCGTTCTGCATTCTTCCCGTCATAAGGTAATCTTCATTGGTGTTACTAATAATGGTTCGACCCTTCCCAATGCTCACTCATCGGTAATATGGTCTCGGCTGACTTCTCTCGGCAAATCTTGTTTCAACCATACACTACTTATTGGTAATGTATGTCCGTGAGATCTCCCCAGATAAGAGCGTACGCTTTCAACTCATGTGCCCTCTGCATTTACTTCACATGGATTCGGATAGTTATCGGACTTTGTCTTGTTTTGCAGACTTGTCCTCCATGTTCAGCCTTATATGCAGTTCCTATTCGTAAGGCCGAGTATTTGCCGCCAGCTTCCTTCAGATTCCGCGTCACCATGGATACCCTTGCTCTTGGCTAACGATTCCCACTATCAGGGCTCGTTCGGGACTTACACCCTATAGCGTACGCCCATGCTGGGCGTACAAAATATCAACGATCTTCACAGACCGTTGATATAGTGGGAAATTCACATCGGCTTTAACCTCCGATGTCAGGGCGTAGATCAGAAAGGCACCGTCGTGCTATTTCTGATCCACAATGTAGGGAATCATGCTTTTATAGCATGAAACTAGGGACCTACATTTTCTTCATCTCAACATACGAAACACTCACGTGTTTATTACATCTCAACATTTTCAACATTTATTATATATACCCAATTTGTTTATTTTCGTTGATATTCTTTCTTTTACCACTATGCAACAAGCATTTACGCTTACATTTTTCATGTTTCAGTAATCAAAAACAAGAATTATAACTGTTTATAAATCTCATTAGCTGCTTCCTGTTCTTTCTCTATTGTAAAGTATTCTATCACCCTTTTCCTCGCAGCATCCGCATATTGCTTTCTCAAAGAATCATCTTTCAATAGTGTATCTATAGCCGAAGCATACTCTTACTATCCGAATTATCAACCTCAATTCCCGTTACACCATTTAATGAGACCCATTAACCCCAGATCCTTCAATATGAAAAGTAACAGCAGGGCATCTACAATACATTGCTTCGGCAAGCGCCAGTCCAAAGCCTCATTCTTGGTAATAGAAGGAAAGGCAAACACATCTGCTGCGTGAAGATAACATCGTAAATCATCATTACTTAAACGCCCCACAAAACTAATACGTTCCAAATTTGCTTTAGCTTTTAACTCCTCAGTCAAAGGACCTTGTCCAGCTATAACAATATGACAATCTGTAGTAACATACTTCTCTGCTTCAATCAGATACCTTAGCCCCTTATACTCCACGTGACGTCCTATAAAAGATCAGCTTTTATTATGATATTTTACGAATATCTTTATTATCATCTCATCGTTATCTTTTAACTCAAGACGATGAACATTTATACCATTAGCCACAACTTTTACTTTCAGTAAAAAGGTTTTAATGGTAATGAAGCATCTGTACTTGGGACTTGTTACAATAATACTGTCTGCATCGTTCTAACAACTTACGTCATTCCCTCCTCACTAATGGATAAACATATTTCTGTTTCGTAATATCCAAATGCCAATGAATGATTAACTTCGTACTTGCAGGAATTAATCTAAGCAACAAAATGCAACAAAAGGATTAGGATGATGGAAATGGATAATATCAGGTTGCCAAGATTGTATATTTCTTTCAAATAATAATAATAAGGAAGAGAGAAGGATTGACTTGCCACTTTCATAAAACACCCAATTGCAAAACCTGTATACCGTTTATTTCACTACAAATAGTCCGATTAGAATCACTAAAACATATAACTCGGTTTTCATATTCCTTTAATCCTTCCACAATATCCTGACAAACAGATTCAGTACCACCAAGATATGGATAATAATATTTAGAGATGTGAAGGACTCTCTTTCTCCTATTTCATTATCTTTCATTAGATATTAAAATATAATATATTCACGAACTGCTTTAACAACTTTATCTGAAATACTAATGCTTATGATTCAAGACCTGAGTATACGTATCTACAATAGAAGATACCATCTTTTCTATTACAAAAGATTTAAGATAAAGTTCCGAGAATTTATTGAATACTTATTCAACAAATCAGCATTTATTAATAATGTTTTATCGCATCTACAGCCTCTTGTTCTGTCTTAAACAAAACCATTATAATCGTGACGTACAACTTCATTATTACCAACTACATCTGTAGCGACTATTGAAGCCCTACTGATGCAGCTTCAATAAGAGCATAAGGTAAGCCTTCAAAACGAGAAGTGGATAGATATAAATCTGCATTTTAAGATAAGTCATAGGACATTCAGCAAATCCAACAAAATTAATGTTAACCCTTCTTCAACACTTCTTTGTTTCAATCGCAAAAGTCTTCCATCCCCAACCCACACAAATTCTATCTCATGATTATTTTTAATGCTTTTGCTATTCTATATGCCATATCCATATTTTTTGATAGTCAAAACGAGAGAGTGAAATGACTAAGAACTTTTGATCTTTCCTTAAAAATTTCAAACCGTTATCAGATACTGCATTATATATTACCGCTGATTTATCAATAGATAAAAATGCAATGAGTTTCCAAGTTTTAGTTCACCATTCGATACCAATATAAATTTATCGGTAAAACATTTAAAAGTCTTCCTATTACCTTATTCACACAATATTTTAGATATGAAGAATAATCATTAGTAATTCCATGAAAAGTGTGAACAACCTTAACATGAGGTAATATCAGTTTTAGAGTCCGTGAATATAATCCAGCACCGTTCCCATGAGAATGAACTATGCTAATTTTATTTTCAATTATAAAACGCCGTAATAAGAATAGACATTCAATATTAAACCTTCTATAAGGAATATCTACATATTTCTTTATTCTAGGATGATTTCTCCATAAATTCCATACGGCTTTCCTGAGGAAAAGCCATATAAATATTAATACTAGAAGGTAATTCTTCAATCAATTGATGAACATGGCGAGGACCTCCGCCAAAATCAGATCTAACACTTATTAACAATATATTCATTAATATCTCCACATTTAAACAATGATATTCTTATCAAAAACTAATGAATGCCTAAAATAGAAGAAGAATAATTGACGTGACACCCGCATCATTCACCATATACACATACCACCAGTATAAGAAGACAACAAATAATAACAAAACTGTATTAGATTTCTTCATTCTCCAAATAGATGTGTTTATCATACAATAATACGGTAAATAAACTAAATATAGAATATAAATGGGTAAACCAACCCTACCTGCATAAGCACTTTTATCTGTAAAGATTAAGAATAAATTCACAAACAAACAAAGCAAATATTTGATAGAAATGTACATCTTTCTTTTATTGGGACATAAAAGTAAATACATAATAAAAAGCGTTCTTAATATGAATTCTGAATAAGAAAAAGTTCCACTATAGTTTCCTCCCTCAGAATAAGCATCATATTTACTGAAGAACCCAAAAGAAGCAACAAATTCCAAAGCGATAGAAAAAAATATCAAAATGCAAAACTACTCAATTATAATATACTTGGAATACCTTAAATTTCTCCAATATACTCCCGGTAAAAACACGAGTGCAAAAATCACAGACTTATGAAATAAAACCAACTAATATACATATAAAATATCCTTTTAGCTTATGGTCTAGTAAATATGAAAATCCTAAAAGAACCAAACTAAGAGCTAAACCTTGCCTCATCATATTGAGTTCCATATTAAAAACAGAAAACAATACATGAAAATTGATATCCACAAATAAGATTTTCCCACTATTCTACAGCAAGCAACGTACGTTACAACCGTTATTACAAGCTGTGTAACAAATAATATCGCTCCTACATCATCCCAAAAATAATTAACTGCTAAATACGAAAGAAAATAATATAAAGGCTCCAACTCAGCAGAAGCAAATAGTATCGAATATATATTATTATTGATTTGCAAATAATTATATGCAGACACAGGATAAGCAATCGTATCATATCCCACACCAACATCTCTCAATCCCCCAATAATTATTAATGGAGTAACAGCAAGAACTGAAAAGAATGAATATCATTCCTATTTTTATAAAATAGAGAAGCTATATAAGTAAACAGTATGGACAATACAAAAGTAAATAGATATAAAAACATCAATGTACAGGAAATAATTTGTATCTCAAATATAAAAGTAAATTTCCCAGCTTTATACCTGCTTGTATACAGAAAACAACAACTTAAATTTAAAACTGAGGTCTTATCCCAACAATCTTTAAAAGATAGACGATTGTATATTTTGAATCTTGAGAAGATAATAAAGCTTTTCTTTTATACACTTAAAGTAATAATTTATGCAACAAAATAGAATTAGATTCTTATTAAATTCAATACCATTACTTAAATATTCTGCTACAACATTATTCAATTTCTCATATTCACAATATGTCCTTGAATTTTGCATAGCCGAACCATTACGCAATAAATATAAATATATTTTCTCTGTATTATGAGAAATATTAAAGTGAGATTCTTTATATATTTCAATATTAAATACAACGTCCTCACCAATTTTTATTTCAGGGTTAAATCTTATATGATTAATAATAGACCTATGATATAATTTGGGACAAATCAAAGCACGTTTATATAACAATGTATTATTTAAGCACTTTATATTATCCTCTATAAAAGAATTAGTATAAAATTCAAATCCACTAATTTGTTTACCATCTATTATCCTACTAAAATTAAAATCCACCATCAAACATTTTGTATCATCAGCTATTTTTAGCTAATTCCAATGCGTTTGATACCAAAGTATCATCTCCATCCAAGAAAAGACCCAATTACCTGAATATGTATTTAATCCATAATTACGTGCAACAGATACACCGGAATTTTGCTGATGATGAACTTGTATGAATCTATATTTTGATGCATATATATCACATATTTCCTGTCTTGTCTGTACTACCATCATCAATGACTATTACCTCAATGTTATCATAAGTCTGTGATACAACACTCTCTAAACAATTTGCTATATATTTTCTATATTATAGACAGGAATAATAACAGAAATTAATTCTGACATAACAATATTCTTTTCAATAATTGTTTGCATAAGTAAATATAATAATAAATATTCCTTGTTCTTTTATAAACAATTCCATACTCTTTCCGTAACAAATTATTATTAGTTGTTGAAATACCTGTTGCATCAAAGATCGAAATTGGCTTACTTATATATAAAATGAACTTATGCCATTCATTCTGTAATACTCATAAATCATCTGATAATCAGCAGCAATCTTCAAATCTATGCTAAATCGCAATCTAGTCTTTCGAATAAAAGATGATTGATGACAAAAGGCATTTGGGTCTGAATTTTCTTTATATTGGATGCCTTCAAATATTGCAATTGGTTGGATTTTGAGACATAACAATCACCATAAATAGTAGCACTAAAATTAGATAAATTATTATATTCAAAAATATCTTTAATAACTCCATTGTTACAAAAACATCTCCTGCATTCATGAAATTAACCCAACTACCTGTAGCCCTATCTATCCCTTTATTCATAGCATCATAAATCCCCTTATCAGACTCAACTAACCCAGTAGAATAATTGTTCTGAATATTTCTGTATAATATCAACAGTACCATCCGTACTACCACCATCTATTATAATATATTCAATATTTGGGTAAGTTTGAGAAAGAACCGACAATATAGTTTTTCTAAATCATTTTTAGCATTATAGCAAATTGTTACAATTGAAACTAAAGGAAGCATCACACTCTGGTTTTATTTTCAATTCATTATTAAATCAATGATTCTAAAACGGAGTAGACTATTTAAAACTGTTCTACTGAAAATAAAGAATATAAATAAAGCTAAATATAAACGAAGGATTATTCAAATCTAGTTATTTGATACTACGTATTACTTTCAAGGATTCCCAGCAGCAATGCAATCAGATGGGATAGATTTAGTAACTATACTCCCACTTCCTATTACACCCGGGCACCAATAGTTACCCCTTCAGTATAATACAACGCGTTCCTATCAATACGTCATCTTCTATTACAATAGGTGCTGTTTTAGCCGTTAATACATCTTCAGACATTTTCCTTTTCACCTTTTGCCTTCCTCACACGATAATCTAAGTTATGTGCATCCGAATCCATAAGAATACAATCCCTCCGATATTCACATGATTACCTATTGTAATGCTCGAATTCGCCCACAAACAAGCTGAAGAAATCCCCTGTTCCATTACCTATCGTAATTTGAGAATGTGGAAATGCAGTATACATACACCCACAAATATTGCGACAAAGTGGATTAAAGGCATCACCATTAGTATAGATAAAATCATCACCAATTGAAATTTTACTCCCGGCGCCTTATTTAAGAAGAATTTAGTATACACTTGCATATTACGTCCAAACTTCACATCATTAAGCCTAAACTTCAAACGATTGAAGCAAATATAATAAATCATTCGGAAACGACGGGGAGCACGAAGCAATCTTGCAATATAATATTTTATCATATATAAAATCTGTTACAAACAATAAGTTTTTCTTACTCTCACTCCATTATCATTCTAGTATACGGGACCAATAACATATAAAATTTACGCCCCAATATTTATTCGTGAATCAGGATGCTTGCTCAAATACATTACATTATAGACTAGCATACCTTTTCCAAAGGTTATATCATTCATCCAAAATCTTCCCTTATTCCACAACCCATAAAATTTCTTCCAACATTTATAGATAACCGATATAACTTAGATATAAATACTTAAGACTCATTTTTCAAAATTATCTAATGCACTACGAGTTGCCTCAATGAATTGTTTTCCGTATTTTAAATCAGGCTCCAGATAATTTCCCTCTCCCCATCGTTCCAAGCCTTAATAAACACAATATTTTCTTCTTTCTTCCGATTTTAACTTTGCTAAATATAGATTCACAAAACTGTTTCCATTTGTTTGAGAAGATTTCACAATTATAGTGCCTCTATGCCTACCCGAGGTGAATGATCAAAGTTAGGAACTATACACGGATGTATTCTATCGTTTACTTCATAAAGTTTCTGAAATAATTTAGTATACTCATCATAACTTATCAATTTCGGAATCTTTGTGATTTTTTAATCAATCGCCACATAAAACGAGATATAATGTTTTGCATACTGGAAACTGCCATTACATTATCAATACATGCACTATCAAATCCACGTTCTAATATTATAGGAACCTCTTGATGACTAAATGTAAAACCAAAGAAATAAAATCCTTCCAAGCCATTTTCCTTTGCCAAACAATTCCATGTATCAAAAATTCCTTTTGGTTAGGAATATCCATAGCTGCAAATACTCCAAAGATCAATTTCCATTCACTTTCATATAACGCGAGTCCTTGAAAGCTGGAAGCAAAGCATTGAAATGAGCAATATAATCTTCTTTACCAGAATAAGTCTGTTCTATCAATAATTTATTAGGTTTATTAGGATCCCAAGTTTTCTGATACCATGAATGATTAGCCCAACACAGACAAAATGGAAAATCAGGTGTCCCACTCTCAACTACCTCTTTAAAAACTCGGTCAAGAAGCCTACGACCCTCAAACCAATAATGCCAATAACAAAATCCTTCTATTCCTGCTTCACGTGCTAATCTAGCTTGTTGTTCTCTAACTTCAGGTACTCGCAAATCATAATAACCCAAGTCACGGGTACTTTAGGTTGATAATGTCCTCTAAATAGTGGTTTGGCATTTCCAACATTTGTCCACTCCGTAAACCCCTTCTGCCACCATTCATCATTCTCTTTGTAGGATAATATTGTGGAAGGTAAAACGCTATTAGTCTCGGTTTTGATACATTAATCATATTCTCTACATTACTATTCATTATATAACTTACAATCTAAACTAAACATTTTCATTCCATCCATTTCCCATTACCCTAAACTTTTCAATTCTATCAATATTATTCTCTATCACTTTAATTATACAATGCATACTCTTATACACTTACGTACCAATTATCAAATAAAAATAAAGTATTAACACTTACATAAATGAATCAATGCTTAATCACTGAAATTATATTTTCCAGTTGCTAAACTACAACATTCAATGTCTATTTATCTTCAACACTCTCATTTTAGTATTCACTGTTTGCATTATCATAAAACGCTCAGATGATTTAAGCCCTATAAACCAAATAAACAATATCGAGGAAAATAGACTAATAATAGCAGTTATAACAATTGATAAAACATTCGAGAAAATATTATCAAAATACATAACCCATATAACAGGTAAAATACTAGCGATAATTATAACACTCATAGGATAGACAATCGATTTCTTTACATATTCAATAACAGATAACCGTATTAATATCTTTGCATAATATATGCGTACAAATACAACAATAATCTCAACTATGATTTGAATAACAAAAACACAAATAGGACTATATCCCAAATGTAGAAACATATAACAAACAGGGATATTTAAAAGCGAAACAACTCCACTCCAAAGAAAAGGATATTTAATTGCTCCTTGTGCGCGAATCCCTATAGTTATAGGATTTTGCAAGCATACAACAAGTCCTCCCAGTAATGATATCCGAATAAAGAAGAAGTGTATTCCGGTACTTCTACCAGCCAAATAGACAAAATCTCATCCATTCTAAGATAGACCGGTAAAGAAATGATATAAAGTAAATATATTGTAAACCTCGAACTATTAATAATGAGTGAATGGGTTCTAGCTATATCATCCACAGCATATGATTTTATTATTTGAGGGGTGACAGATGTTTGAAAATTTCCACCAAACTGTTGTATTGCAGTAGATACCTGTAATGCAATTCCACGTGCAGCATTAACAACAGGTGTAAAAAAGACATTAAGAAGAATATTTTGGAGTGACATATTAACTACATAAGGCACATGAGCAAACAATCCCCATGACACCATCCCCAGCATCTCTTTATAAAGAGGTTCATATGGATAGAAACGAAAATGAGACTCAGGAAAATGACGTCTACAATAAATCCAATATAATGACTGATCAATCAGTTGAATTATAACAATCAAAGCAGCATAAGTGATTAATTTATCAATCGAAACTGAAATAACTAAATAGCAAATTATCAACTTCAATATTACATCGACAAAGATATACATGCAAAACATTCATTTTCTCATGGATATAATCAAAGCATTATAAGGGACACTTATTATTGATAAAAACATACCTAAAAGCGAAAGTTGAAAGCACCAATTCGCAGCATAGAGACGATCGGAAGGAATAACCAACTTGTATTTGAGCAGCCAAATCCCAAGGACTCACACATCAATACAATAAATAAAGCTATAACCAAATGAATAGTAATACTAATATTAAAATACGATTTAATTGTTCACTATTGCCACGCCCTATTTCCACAGATAAGTAACGATGGGTAACGGGAGTTAAACAAGTGCTCAAAACGTAAAAGCGAAATTGCACTACCTACCACATTATAAATCCCATAGTCTTCGACACCTAATGCTTTCAATAAAATGCGACTCGTGAATATCGATATACCCATAATTATGAGCATACGGATATACAAAATCAGCGTATTCTTAGCTATTCTTTTATTATCATTCATTTTATCAACTCACTGACATACATTTTAGAGAATATAAATCATTTCCCAGCATATAGTAATCAATAAATACCTCAATAACATTCTCTAATGCCCTAATAATCTCACGCTTTATTCTTAACTACAGCCCCTATTAGATGTTGGAGCTGATATTCTCTTAATCTTTCCGATGAGCTATAAAGTTTTCTTTCATGCTCAAGAACCTGATCGATAGTAAAACGTTTTGCAATAGTTTTGCAGGAACCCTCCAACAACCAAATAGGGCAATACAGAGTGAGTCAATACACTACCCGCAGCGACAACCGCTCCCTGCCTATTGTTACCCCTTTTAAGACTGTTACATTTGCTCCGATCCACACATCGTCCTGTACAATAATATCTGCATCATCTTCCGGCAACTTATCTTGATTTAACGAAATAGGAATTCCTACTTTACGTATACTATGTCACCGGAAATCATTGTTACGCCAGTCCAAGCATCACATGATTTCCAAATATAATCTTTTATAAATGCTATAAAAACACCATGAGGTCCAATACTACAATCATCACCAAACTCCATCATCAATGGTGAATTGAATATACAATCATCTGCATATCTGAGATTTTACCCTCTTTCGCAAATTTAACTCTTTTACGAAAAGCTTAATGAAAAGAAAGAATTTTCCTCATTAGAAATGACAATAAAAGACTCGTATTAACTTCAACAATTCACTACAACGACACAGAACCGGATTAATCAAAATGATTTTATCAAATAAGACAAAACATAAGATTACAAAAAGCACAATGTCATAGATTATAAGTCCAATATATGAATAGTGTTGATAAGCACTCAAAGCAAATGAACGCCAAAACTCAGATATTGCTGGGACTTCATGGATCATAAAACTCCCAATACCGCCGAAGCAACATGATTTATTAAATTACTCTTAATTTTAAATCGAGCGAACAAACAGAAAAAAGCAACAGATGAAATTAAAACTAATGGATTATTATATCCCATCAGGCGCATTGTATTAAATGTCGTAGACTCCTTATGTAAATAACCAAAAATCAAAAAGAATAATCCACTCAATAAAACTGCAGATAATATGTATATAACAATGAGACAAAACCCTGATAGCATTTTGTTTATTTGCAATTTTTGTCTTAGCCAATTACTCAATGTGTATAGAAAAACAAAATTCACTACATTATATCCATCTACATTAAGGATTCCCATGCCCCATCCAAAGAAAACTGATATTAAGGCAAGAATAAAGACGCATAAAGTTGACTTGTTAAAATAGAATTCATTACACTTGATAAATTTCTTATCAAAAGCGACCTTTATTACATAATCATTAGTCAGTATTTCATTAACTACTGGTATGAGCATCAATAACAAAATATATGAAACGACGAACCAATTATTAAAAAAGTTCATAGCTTTTAACATAGCAAAAATATCAAAATTAGTAAGTCCAAACATACATCCCAATATATAGCCAATACCACTAAACAAGGTAACTTCTACTAAAATCAAAACAATTTTTCTATATGTTTTTTTACATCCGAACCATCCAGATATAAGAATGAATAAGTTTACACCAATAATACAAAAACTATTTAAAAATACTCCCATATACCCGTCATCGAACGTATATACTTTTTTATACCCTATGGTGTTAGCCTCAAATAGAGAATGTGAACTAAAACCATAAAAATAGCTATTATCCGCAATAGCTCAAAATTGGATTGACGGACATCTGTACTTTTCATTTATGGCAAATTAGGAATTAAACTTATTAAAATTAGAAAGTGCCTTCAATATTACTTTCTCAATATTGCAAATATTACTAAGTACCTCTTCATTAGGCTCAGAATGTTCTTTTATATACTGTGGACAATTCCTTATCAAAAATTTCAGATCAATTTCTTCACCAAACTCTTTAACCGTCCTTATATATGCAGCACACGATTGCTCATTCTGTAAAGGTTCTGAAAATTTAGCAAAAATTTCGGGTAATTTTTCAAATGATGTCGCTCTGTGAACACCATCAATAAGCCCAAAAGGAACCTCTGAAAAAACTATTGAATGTTTTCCTAACAAAGCCGCTTCATAAGCAGATGTACCAGAAATTGTTACTACACCTTGGGATTTCGTAATCCACGGTTTGGGATCATTATAATAATTTAATTGTACCATTTTTACGTTAGGTAATTTATTTATTGCTTTGTAAAAGCTTAGACTACGTTCGCCTAACATCGCTTGATGTTCTTTTACGTACAAAAACCATCCTGCAGGAATACTTTTTGAAACAGCTTCTATTACAGATAACTCATTAATATAAAAAGGAGATAATATAGATGTAGTAGACTCCGGAATTAAATGCAAAGGCATATAAACATATTTCTCACCTTCAATTGGTTTCTTAAAAAAACGATTTTTTCGCATAAGCATTTGTTTCAAATAAATACAATGAGTAAAATATTTGAAATATCCGCTTGTTGAAGGGTATAAAACAGGATTGCTTCTTTTTATAGTCCAATTTCCAGCACACACATCCTGTTTAAACATTAAAATAATAAAACGAATGATAAAACAAACTACTTTCAGAAAACTATCAGGTTTATACTGTGAAGTAATATCATTTTTGTACATTGTACTCATTATATTACTTTTCCGTTTAAAATCATCAACATATTCCAATTCTTCCTTTATATGCTCAATAGAACCTTTAGACAGATTAATATAATAGTGTCTGAAATTCTCCTCGATTTGGGAACCTAAAGAATATGTAAAAGTCTTATACATCTCATACCGCGGAAATTCAATCGTTATATTAGGAATAGCTCTTTTATAACAAATTTCTCTTAAAGCACATCTACCAATTTCGTCACTATCAGTATTAATAACAACATCTGGTTGAAATTCATCCATAACAAACATTGCATCCTTATAGCTAAGTAATAGCCAATTCAATTGTTGTGTATAAGTACAAAGCTTCCAAAAATAACGAAAGTGATAATGACGAATAAGACTTTGAGATGATATAATTTGAGTGTTCAAATTATGAAAATGCGTATATTCCCTCTCTAACATTTCAAGAAAATCCGGATCAAGTATTTTATCCTCTTTCAAAGAAGCAGTAAATGTATCCGCAATTTGATTAACATCATATACCTTTAAATTCTCAATATCTTTAAATGCAAAGTATGATATATCATTAGAAATATTTTTATGAAATTTAGTTTCGCTAGCTTTAATAAAATAAGCAGCTACAGTATTATTCTTCATCCATCTTTTTGCCAAAAAATAGTACGGCAAAGAGTCTACTTCTCTACATACAATCAATATCTTTTTACCAATTAAATTCATAAAATCAGAATTGTAAATTACAATAAATCATTTTTTCACATATACATACAAATTCATTTCTATATTATAAAATAACATCAATTTTATATCATATTCCATGTAAGAATTGTATCCTCCGGCAAGTCGTTAATAATCTTACGTCCTATAATAATATCCTCAAATTGAGGAGAAATGCCAGTACCTGGACGTTTTGGCATTAAATCACCTTTCTTTATCACATCTCCAGCTTTCATATCATGAGTAAGAACGAGAGAACGACGAGCCTCTCTACGTGGTATCAATTCACAATCAAAAACAGTTTTCTCCGAATTACCTAAAATGTTATCAATCATTTTAAAATTATGAATAGCCTTTTTAAAATCATCTGGATCACCAGAATGATAATGATCATTCCCAGACAGTGATTTATCAAGCGTAAAATGTTTTTCAATGACTTCAGCACCCAACAAATACGCTGTAGAAAGCGTAATCATTGTTTCATCAGGTGCAACATGATCGCTATATCCTATGCGTATATCTGGAAAAGTTTTTTTTAACGTTTGGATTATACGCAAATTAGCATCTTCAGGGTTTGTTGGATATGACAACATACAGTGCAGAATAACAATATCTTTGCAACCGGATTCTTTTAAGGTACGAATTGCTTCATCACATTCTGAAAGATAAGCTGCACCAACAGAAATAAATACTGGTTTACCTTTACTACCAATATGATGAATAAATGGAATATTCGACAAATCTGAAGATGAAATCTTATAAAAATCAACCATATCATAAAGATAGTCGGCAGAAGCATAATCAAAAGGTGTAGATGTATAATCCATACCCTTTGCATGAGTATACTCACACAATTCTCTATATTCTGATTCACCAAAACTATCATGTTTTAAAAATAGTTCATATTGTGTCTTTGTCGGCTCCTTAGTGGTATCCCAATAAGCAGGAGAATTTTTTGATACTATCGTACCAGCTTTGTATGATTGAAACTTTGCACAATCAATACCTGCTTCTGCTGCAGCATCAATATACAATTTTGCAGCATCTAAAGGTGAAACACCAAGCACTAGAGCAGTATCATAAAAATTCACTCCCATTTCAGCTATTAAATATGGCTTATTCATACTTCTATATTATTCTTAATTAATTACAAACTATTAATCAACGACATTACTCTTTTTCTACCATCACGCAAATCGTGACTCAACAATATGTCATGGAATCTCTGACGTGCAGATTGTGATAAACCTATATACATCTTCAAGTAGCCTTCAATAACTTCATCAGTCGGATTCAATCCGATATATGTAAAACCATTCTCATTACAAACAAATCCATGCTTTTCTTCACGCCGATTTTGTGCCATCGCAATAGAAGGAATACCTAGAATAGCTAGTTCATAACCGGTTCTCCCACGTGATGTTATGGCAATATCACAACTTGACATCAATTCCGGCATATTACTAACATCATAAAATACATCAATATTATCATATTTGTTATATTCAAGCAAAGAATCAACATTATACTTAGCTCGACCCAATACTACAACAAATTGATAATCCTTATACTCCAATTTACTTATTATACTAAGTAAACGATCTGAATAGTTTTGAGGATCAGCCCCCCCAAAAGCTATAAAGACCTTCTTTACTTGCTTTTTTATCGCAATTGGTTCATAAAACATAAATGTTTTACCTGCAATGTAATACTTCTCTCCTGCATATACTTGAGGTAATATATTTTCACTATAAAGAGCATTAAATACAAGATCAGCTTTATATATTCCCTCACCATCATCTTCAAAATTAATAATCTTGGCATTAGGTAATACACTACGTAATCCAATCATATAATCTATTGATGTAGTAAGAATATCATTAATAAAGATAGAATATTCTTTGCTCTTGCATAAATCAAAAAGTTCTGCAATACCATTAACAGGAATCAAGGTATGAGTAGTCATTCCAAATACTTTTGGATCAGTCTGATTCACATCATAATAAATATCCGGCTTCACATAAAATTCATCAGCTATCTCAAGTGCCCGATAAATATGGCCAATACCACGTTTATTATTCCCATTAACATATATGCCCACTTTAGGAGCATTTATAGAAACAACTGCACTATGCAAATCCGCAAACGTATCTATATCTTGCGATTCATTTTCAGGCATATCAAAGACATCAACCTTCGTTCCAACTCGCGTATCCTCTGATACAACAGAAGCTTTTGATATAACAAAAGCACCTGTTTCTTTATAACAAGGAGGTAAATATTGACGATTTAAACGAATTGTATAATTAGGGATTTTTTTTCCTTCATACACCCCCCACGACAAATGAGGATCATTAATAGCAGAAATCAAGGTATCCAAATTATTATCTATCGCATATTGAATAGCTTTATCCAACGTTTTAACAGATAAGGTTGGTGAAGTAGGTTGCATCGTAACAACATAATCCCACTGTTCATTCTTTGGAATAGCATCATAAATAACTGCATCCAAAGTTATGTCATCACCACAAAGACGCTCGTCACGCCAACGAACAATCGCCCCCATTTGCTGCGCAATAATACGAACAGACTCAGAGTCAGTTGTCACAATTACATCGGTAATATATGAAGAAGTAAGTGCATTATGTATAGAATAATACACCAACGGATGCTTCCCTAATAAACGTATATTTTTGTTAGGGATTCCTTTAGACCCAGCCCTTGCTGGAATAACTGCTAAAATTTTCATATTAATAAGCATTTAATATTCGGTATTCTATATTATAAGGTCACAAAATATCCTCTTAATAAATACCTAATAACCTCAATATTATTATTTAACGTTCAGAAAGTAAGCATCCAATCTATATATCAACGAAGGAATCACTCTCTGAATATTTACGTACAAAACTAATTAATTCAATAATTATATTCTGCTTTAATACGCATTCTTCTCCCCCACAATCACATTCGCCACAGTCTTATAAATGATATATATGTCAAGCAGCATTGTCCAATGCTCCATATACCAAATATCAGCCTTTACACGTTCCTCCATCTGTGAAAGTTCCCTCGTTTCACCACGGAAACCATGCGTTTGAGCCCAACCGGTTACCCCAGGTTTTATAAAATGCCGCACCATATATTTATCAATCAAACGGGCATAAGTCTCCGTATGGGCCAACATGTGAGGACGGGGACCTACTATCGACATATCACCCTTAAAAACATTGATAAACTGAGGAAGTTCGTCAATATTAGAACGACGGAGAAAGTTCCCAAAACGAGTTTTTCGGGGATCATCAGCCGTAGCCTGTTTACTGTCAGCTTCATCGTTCACTTTCATAGAACGGAATTTGTAACACACAAAATCCACACCATTCAAACCTGTACGCATTTGCTTAAAGAATACAGGACCGGGAGAAGTCAACTTTATGATACTTCCAACTATGATATAAACAAAGGGAAAGACAGTAACCAGAAAAAGACCTGAGATAACAATATCGAACAGCCGTTTCAACATACGATTCTCCATTTTACCCAAAGGCTCATAACGCAGATTCAAGATAGGCATATTACCAACCATACTGTGCCAGATACGACGTGGAAAACCTTTACATACATTAGGAACACCATGAAAATAAAGAAGATGGTTTTCACAATGATTCATAATAGAAAAATTATAACGTCCTTCCTCCATCGACAGAGAACAAAAAACATGCTTGATGCTTGGATGTGCAGACATAAAATCTGAAAAACCGTCAGGATTACCCAAATAGGAACATTGAGAAGAAAGGGCATCATTCGGTTTTATATCAAAATAACCCACGACTTCATATAGGGAAGACGCCAGAGAACTTTCCATCTCCTCATACAATACCTGCATATTATTGCCTCCACCTATAAAAACAGCATAACGTCTATGCTTTCCCTTAGCACAATAGACTATCAGGAAATGACGGATAATAATACGATAAATACTTAAGATGACAAAGAGAAAAGAGAAATATGCGACAAAGAAAAGAGGAGAATAGATAGAGATTCCACTAAAAGTCATGATACATGCCCAAAAGATGGAAAAAGCTATAATATTCTTCAACACACGCAACACAAGTTGGTCAGGGCGAATTCCCCGACTATCCCAAACCCTCCCACGAGAACCGGAACAGGCCAGATAACAGAGACTTAACGAAGTCATCATCCAGGAAACCCTACAAGAAAAAGGTAAAGAAACAAAAGCTTCCTCCCAAAAGAAAAGGAGAAAGAACAATACCAGATTCAAAATGATCAGATCTCCCAGAACTGCAATAAATTCTATAAATTTATTGATTTGACTGGTGGTTGATACCATATCACATTAAAGATTGATTTTAGGCACATACTTCTTTGAATTTATTCAGAAAATCTTTTCCAAATAAATTCCAGAAGATAACAATACAAACTGATAGGAAAATAAAAGCTAAAACATATACCTTTCTACTGGTTCCCGAAGGTTCCAAGGGGACAACAGCAGGTTCTACAACAGCAAACACAGGTTTTTCTTCCTGAACTTTAGCTCTGGCAACCTGAAGCTGACTGGCAACCTGACTATATACCTGGTAAGCCAAACTCATATCATTCTGCAAACGTTCCTGTTCGGTACGAACACTCTGCAAAATGATATTGTCATGAGAGTCCATATAATTGGCATATTTTCTCTGCGCTTCGTAATATTCCTGCTGACGTTCTTTAAACAATTTCTCCAAATAGAGACAATCCTCTTTTGATTTGGAGGTACGATAGTCTATGATATATTCCTGCAACTTCTTAACTACAGAGTCAGCAACGACAGCAGCAACCTTAGGACTCTGCAAAGTCACAGAAACGGTAGTCATAGAGGTTTTCTTATCTACAGAAGCAGCAATCTTTCTCTTTAGTGATTCAATCTTCTGAGATTCCTTTTTGGATAATTCAATGGTACCCCGACTTACTTTATCGGAAAATATGGGTTCATCCTCATTTTTTGTAAATAAGGACTTTACCCCACCAATTACCATACCCGGAAATCCGATTACATACCCCCACCATGGGGATGACTCTTCATTCAAATAAGAACTTAAAGAAATTTCCTCACTCCCTGATACAGGGACTTTCATATTAGAAAGTTCCAACAAGAAGGGAGTAGAAGAAACAATATCAGCAGATAAGGAAGCATTTAAAGCATCAGTACCATCTCCCATAGAAACTCCACTTCCTAAAAAAGAAGCAGCCAAACCGGATAAACCACCACCTTTGTTATTACCCATTTCCGGAGAAAGAGTAACTTCAACTGTGTACTGCTTAGGGATACTTATTGCAACAATAACACCAATCACCAAACCAATACCGGCAGCTTTATAGATCTTCTTACGAATACCTATAACCTTACGAAGAAGATCCATCAAATCGATTTCGATCTCCTCATCATTGTGATTATTATGCAACTGTTTTGTTTCCTTTTCAGATGTTTGTTCCATCAAAGTAGACATAAATAAAGGTATTCGTTATTTCTTGATTAAATTAGCAATAGAGGCAATCATCATACCCAACGAACTGAAAGAAGTGGCATATCCTAAAATTTCCCCCATATTAGTACGCTTCTTTGATTTACTAGGAACAATGATCTCACAACCAGGCTCGATTTGTTTCTTACCACTACCTTTTACCTTAGTTACCTGACCATTCATGTAAACAATGAACTTCTTACTCTTCTTTGCATTGTCTGAATAACCACCGGCCTGATTCAAGTAATAATCAATATTCTTACCAGCTATATAAGAAACGGTATTAGGAACCATGACAGCACCATTGATCGTGACCGTATTAGTATTCTTCGGAATAAAAACCACATCACCTTCACGAAGAACCAAATCTGATGCACTGCCAGGATTAGCTATAGCTTTCTCCAAATCAATGCCGACTGTAAAATGATCTTCCACACGGACGCCCAAAGAATCCATCATAGCTTCTCCTAGCTGTCGACTCATCAAACGGATCACATCTCCCATACGTTTCTTCTCACCTGCAGTAGCGACACGAGTCAACTTGGCACCGCGTAAGTAAGCATAATTTGTAGCACCTCCAGCTTTATTGATCAAATCTGAAAGGCGTTCTTCACGACTGGTCATGGCATAAGAGCCTCCGAACAGGATTTCACCTTCAACAACCACATTCTGTTGAGCCTGATAACCCGGACTACGACGTACATAGACCTCATCATAAGGTTGAAGTACGAAACCCGGTATGCCGTCGACAACAAAGCCTTCTTTCAGGGAGAAAGTATACGTCCGACCGATAGTATCATTATCCGCTGTACTACGGGGATTCTTGATTCTACGGGATACATCCACACGGACTACAGAAGCGGCTTCACGCAAGCCTCCGGCCTGAATGATCAAGTCTTCAAGAGTCATATTATCAGCATAAGGATAGGAATCCGGTTTGGCCACTTCGCCGTGGATTACAACATCTCCCCTATCTTCCAAATCATGGATACTCGGAATATAAAGAATGTCGTTTTCGCCAGGATGATATTTTGGGAAGTACCATCCATGATGGCTTTAATATCAACAGGAATAACTTCAGTAGTAAGGTCCTCACGCTGACGATAAAGGACAGCACGGTTCAAGAAAGCATCACCCGTCAAGCCTTGGGCTTCGTTCACCAATTCGCGGACGGTATTCAGTTTACCGTTTAGCTGGTAGATACCGGGACGGTAAACAGCACCACGGATTTCAAGCTTATTAGTGAAGCGGTTAAGGATAGCCTCGGCGGTCACAACATCACCATTTCGCATTTTATAGACACTATAATCAAGGTCTTTGACTGTGTTTACTTCATATTCCTGTCCGTTCTGGCGTACGACACGTAAAGAACGAGTATAGGCATCGGCGTCAAAGCCACCGGCATAACTGATAAGCGTAGATAAGTTTTCGTCCTTCTTCATTTCGAAACGCATGGGGCGTTTCACTTTTCCGTCGATCTTAACCAATACGTCATAGGCAGGAACAATCACGACATCACCTTCCTGCAGACGAATGTCATCCTGAATGTGGCCTTTCATGATAAATTGGTAGACGTCAATCGTAGCGATGTTCTTACCATTACGTACCAGCTGGACATTGCGAAGGCTACCTATGTCACTACACCTCCTGCACGATAAAGTGCATGGAATACAGTAGAAAGGAAGAAAGAGAAGTGCCCGGTTGGACAACTTCACCCATCACATTGATCTGGATAGTACGGATGCTACCCAAAGTCAGACGGATGTCCGAAGTGGGGTCATTCGTATTATTAAGACCATTATATATCTTGTTTAATGTTTTCTTGAGATAGTCATTGGCTTCAGCAATAGTCAGACCGTTCAGGTTGACGGGGCCTATTTTCTGAATGTTGATCGTGCCATCAGGAGAAATCTGTTGGCGGATAGTGTTCTGGCTGGCTCCCCAGATGTCGATAATCACTTCATCACCGGGACCGAGACGGTAATTTAAAGGGGTGGCGATGTTGACACTGGGTTCAAAAGTCAAGTTACGGGTATTAAAATGTTACGTCCGAAAACCTGATTACCACGTGCGAGGTCTTGAGTACTCGGATGGTCTTCCAGCATATCGGAGGTGTTCTCCTTCATTTCTTCACGTAAGCGTGATTCATTGACATCCGTACCGGTAGCGTTGGAAGCATTGACATTGTTCTGCTGCTCATAGAGCTGCTTCACACGCATAGCCTGTTCTTTGGTCACGCCCTTACGTGCAAGTTCGGAGGCTAATTGTTTTGTTCTTTCCCTTGTCTAATCCCTCTTTGACATATTCCAATACTTGAGAATCGCTCATAGTTTGAGCAGCCACAGGTGCGGCGCCCAACATCAATAAGAGGATGAGCGCCCCATTAATTTTGCATTTTCATTGAGTAATTTGAATTTTTAATTCAATTGATAGTGCTAAACCGGCTCCACACATCCTACCGGTATATCGACACATGCACATCCTAACATTGTCAGTCGGACTGCAACTTTTGATTTCCCATTTATATCTACCAATTCTCCTTCCAGCCCTGCTAATGGCCCTTTTATGACCCTTATTTTTCTCCCGGCGCTAATGGCGATGTGCTCATACAGATCGTTTCATCCGAATAGTCGAGCATAAATTTGAATCGTAACATTTGTTGGTCAGGAATTACAGCCGGAGTACTCTCCCCACGAAGTACCATGTAACGACTGATAGCGGATAAGGTCAGAACTTCTTTTTGTTCTTGTGGATCAACGTGGACAAAGATCATCATTGGAAGCACAACACGGTCGACAACTTTGCGACGGTCACTCCATTTATGAACTTCTTGTTGAATAGGAAGGAAATTTTCAACGCCCATTTTAGTGAGGCGTTCACTTGTTTTCTCATGATAAATGCGCACAATGGCGACTAACCAGCGTTTAGAGTGCGCTACGCTTCTGCCAATCACATCTGTTGGCAGAACTTCTCGATCGTCATTTTGCTAATGATCATATATTTTACCCCACTTTTTTCCATTGCTACTTAGGCAATGAAATAATTCCTGCTGCAAAGATAGATAAAATAATAAATAAGAAACAAGAAAAGATGCTTTCTTTTTTTTACCAATCAAAATATGCAGTTAAAGCATGTAGTAAGAATGATTACATCATATAACAGATATGAACATAAAAAGACTGAATAACTTTTATAGTTAAACAGTCTTTTCTTATCTTTAATCAGTATTCCCGAAACACGAATTACCACTTATAATTAATACCGAAGCTAAGCAATTCTTTCAACTGGAAGAAGCTATCTCCTTCGGTCGGCTTGGAGCTATCATCAAAACGGGTATGTATATAGAGCTTGGTAGAAAGATAACGGTTTAATACAAAATTGAATGTGTTTTCCCATTCTACACGTGCCCAATGGTAGTTGGTCAGGTAATTGAGACGAGACTCTAAAGTTACTGCAGAAATGATGGTCCAGTTGAATGTCGATTGCAACTGGGAACCGAAGTCATTTTAGAGCATTTTCCTTTGTCTAAGCCAAACTTAGTTTCATTCACTTCAGAATCACCTATATAACGCAAGTTATAAGTCAACGGCGCCATAAACACGGAAAGATTAAATTTCTTCTTACTCAATTTATAATCCATACCGACACTGACTGCCAAATCTGCCGGAGACATGAAAGACGAAACCAATTCTTCACTATTAGCTTTATAACCGTTGAAGAACTGTGTCTTAAACTCGGAAGAAATGGTATAGTACCAATTCTTGAAAGCCCTCAAACCTAATTTATTATATAAGCGGAATTGGTCGGTGTTAAAAGATATTTATGATATTCATCTGACGGAGTGGAGGTCATACCCACTTTAGCTTCCAGTTGATTCTCAAACAGGACTTTTCATTATCATTATAGTTGGCAAAACCTGAAAAGTGGCTAATCCGGAGAAGTTACTTTCACCTCCCTTATACCAGTTATCCGAAAGGTGGTTCTGACTGATCTGCAACGATCCGTTACCTCCGGTCACCCACCAGTTAGGCCTGCTAATCTTCATATTGGCCTTTCCTACATTATCATCCATGTTTTCCGGTTGAAACAGATGAATAACATTTGCTTTGGGAGATATTTTCGGCTTCACATCATGACGGAACACGTCACGACTCATGATACGATCCTCCGTAGTGACAACTAATTCCGGACGCGCCAAATAAAGATCCATCAACGCGCTGTTGACTATCTTCTCGGCACGTTGAGTTTTGGTAAATGCCAGGGTATCGTATGGCAAAGCTCTTGCGTCAGTTGAGGAGTGGTATCCAATTGCATGGGTTTCCATTCCAGCTTCGAGTATTGAGCCATCGGAGCATAATAATATGCCAAAGGTGTAAACAGACGAAAATAATCGGGATCGGACGGAATATAACGTGGCGGCACAGACAAATCATTCAAATAATCCAATTGCGCAACATACCTATTATATAAATAAGAAACAGTATCCAATTTCGGAGTCGGACCTGACAGATTAAGTTTTAGCATTAAATATTTCTGAAGCTCTGCCGAAAGCGTATCAGCTTCCACAACTCTGGCCTTTGCCACAACTGCCGAAGGTTTGACCGTTTTAGCTGGTTTAATCACTTCAGGGGCAGGCTGCAGAGAGTCAGTCGGAAGTGAAGCAGCCTCGACTGGTTCCTGCGCAAAAGCGATAACGATAAGATTGACAGGATAAACGCTGAACATAAAGTAGTAATTCTCATCATATTTGTCTATGGTTTAGGCTGCAAAGCTACATTATTTTGTTCAGAAATCATAGGATTCTTTCAAAATTGCATTTTTAATAAAATTGTAGAGACGAAAGTCTGCAATCTTCCTCTTTTTATAATTTTGCGCTTTTTAAGTTCGTAAGATTACTACTAAGTAAACAATTATTAAAACAGTTATAGCTGTGGGAGAAACAAAGTATATTTTCGTCACCGGTGGTGTTGCCTCTTCATTAGGAAAAGGGATCATCTCATCATCCATCGGTAAGTTGCTGCAAGCAAGAGGTTATAATGTAACCATTCAGAAGTTTGACCCGTATATCAACATCGACCCGGGAACATTGAATCCATACGAGCACGGAGAGTGCTATGTAACCGTAGACGGACACGAAGCCGACCTCGACCTGGGACACTATGAGCGATTCCTGGGTATACAAACGACAAAGGCGAACAACATTACTACGGGACGTATCTACAAGAGCGTCATTGACAAGGAACGTCGTGGAGACTATTTGGGTAAAACGATCCAAGTGATTCCTCACATCACAGACGAGATCAAACGGAATGTAAAACTGCTTGGTAATAAATACAAGTTTGATTTTGTAATCACTGAAATCGGTGGTACGGTAGGTGACATCGAGTCACTCCCCTACCTCGAAAGTATCCGTCAGTTGAAATGGGAACTCGGAAAGAACGCTCTTTGTGTACACTTGACTTATGTTCCTTACCTTGCTGCTGCCGGAGAGTTGAAAACAAAACCGACGCAACATTCTGTAAAGGAGCTCCAAAGTGTGGGTATCCAGCCGGATGTACTGGTATTGCGTGCCGAACATCCGCTAAGTGACGGACTGCGCAAGAAAGTGGCACAATTCTGTAATGTGGATGATAAAGCCGTTGTGCAGTCTATCGATGCAGAAACAATTTACGAAGTACCTATCCTGATGCAGGCACAAGGACTGGACAGCACGATCCTCGAAAAGATGGGACTGCCGGTAGGAGAAACTCCGGGATTAGGTCCATGGCGTAAATTCCTGGAACGTCGTCACGCTGCAGAGACAAAAGAACCGATCAATATTGCACTGGTTGGAAAATACGATTTGCAGGATGCTTATAAGTCTATCCGCGAAGCTTTATCGCAGGCAGGTACTTACAATGACCGCAAAGTGGAAGTTCATTTCGTAAACAGTGAGAAACTGACAGATGAAAATGTAGGTGAAGCTTTGAAAGGCATGGCAGGTGTTATGATCGGTCCGGGATTCGGCCAACGGGGTATTGACGGCAAGTTTGTCGCTATCAAATATACACGTACGCATGACATTCCGACTTTCGGTATTTGTCTGGGTATGCAATGCATCGCCATCGAATTTGCACGCAACGTACTGGGATACGCTGATGCCAACTCACGTGAAATGGATGAAAAGACTCCGCACAACGTGATTGATATCATGGAAGAACAAAAAGCAATCACCAACATGGGTGGTACGATGCGTCTGGGTGCTTACGAATGTGTATTGCAGAAAGGTTCGAAAGCATATCAGGCTTACGGACAAGAACATATTCAGGAACGTCACCGTCATCGCTATGAGTTCAATAATGACTATAAAGACCGATATGAAGCTGCCGGCATGAAATGTGTAGGTATCAACCCGGAATCGGATTTGGTAGAAATCGTTGAAATCCCGGCTTTGAAATGGTTTGTCGGTACACAATTCCATCCGGAATATGGCAGTACGGTACTGAACCCTCATCCGTTGTTCGTGGCATTTGTGAAAGCTGCCATCGAAAACGAAAAAACAACGGCAAAAGGCTAACGATACGCGGTAAACGACCGGTAGTTTGTAATTTTATAATTTGTAATTAAAATAAGAATGGATAAAAACACCATCACAGGTCTCGTTCTAATAGGCATATTATTGGTAGGATTCAGCTTTTTGAGTCGTCCAAGCGAGGAACAGATAGCTGCACAAAAAAGATACTATGACTCTATTGCCGTAGTACAGCAGCAGGAGGAAGCGCTGAAGGCAAAAACGGAAGCTGCGCTGGCTAACAGCCAAAAAGAGGTTGCATCGGCTGCCGATTCTTCTGCTTTGTTTTTCAATGCCTTGCATGGGACCGATTCTAAAATCAGCATCCAGAATAATGTAGCGGAAATTACTTTCGCAACAAAAGGCGGACGTGTCTATTCAGCCATGTTGAAGAATTATATGGCACAGGACAAAAAGACGCCGATTATGTTGTTCGACGGCGATGATGCTTCGATGAACTTCAACTTCTACAACAAAGCAGGAGCCATCCAGACCAAAGATTATTTCTTTGAAGCTGTAAACAAGACGGATAGTAGTGTTACCATGCGTCTGGCTGCGGATAGCGCAAGCTATATCGATTTCATCTATACGCTGAAACCGGATAGCTACCTGATGAACTTTGAAATCAAAGCGACAGGCATGGAAAACAAGTTGGCAAGCACCAAGTATGTGGACATCGACTGGTCACAACGTGCCCGCCAACTGGAAAAAGGATTCACTTATGAGAATCGTCTGTCGGAACTGACTTATAAAGTAACAGGTGACAATGTGGACAACTTATCTGCTGCCAAAGATGACAGTCAGGATTTGCCGGGACGCATTGATTGGGTAGCTTTCAAGAATCAGTTCTTCTCGTCTGTATTTATTGCTGAACAGGATTTCGACAAGGTTTCCGTAAAGTCAAAAATGGAGCAGCAAGGAAGCGGATATATCAAAGATTATTCTGCTGAAATGAATACTTTCTTTGATCCGACAGGCAAAGAACCGACAGAGATGTATTTCTATTTCGGTCCGAACCACTTTAAGACGCTGAAAGCGCTGGATAAAGGCCGCGACGAGAAATGGGAACTTCACAGACTGGTTTATCTGGGCTGGCCGTTGATTCGCTGGATTAACCAGTTTATCACAATCAACGTATTCGACTGGTTATCCGGTTGGGGATTGAGCATGGGTATCGTACTGTTGATTCTGACCATCATGGTGAAAGTCGTGGTTTATCCGGCTACCTGGAAAACGTACATGTCTTCTGCCAAGATGCGTGTATTGAAACCGAAAATTGACGAAATCAGCAAGAAATATCCGAAGCAGGAAGATGCAATGAAGAAACAGCAGGAGGTGATGGGTCTTTACAGCCAGTACGGGGTAAGCCCGATGGGCGGCTGTCTGCCGATGTTATTGCAGTTCCCTATCTTGATGGCTTTGTTTATGTTCGTGCCGAGTGCTATCGAGCTGCGTCAACAGAGTTTCTTGTGGGCGGACGACCTTTCTACTTATGACGCTATCATCACATTCCCATTCCATATTCCGTTCCTGGGCAACCACCTTAGCTTGTTCTGCTTGCTGATGACGGTGACAAACATCTTGAACACGAAGTATACGATGTCTATGCAGGATACCGGAGCGCAACCACAAATGGCGGCAATGAAATGGATGATGTATCTGATGCCGATTATGTTCTTGTTTGTCTTGAACGACTATCCGTCAGGTTTGAACTATTACTACTTCGTGTCAACGCTGATTAGCGTGGGTACTATGATTCTGCTTCGTAAAACGACCGACGAAACTAAATTGCTGGCTATTCTTGAAGCGAAAAAGAAAGACCCGAAACAAATGAAAAAGACCGGATTTACTGCCCGCCTGGAAGCGATGCAAAAGCAACAAGAGCTACTGCAGCAGCAAAGACAGAATAAAAAATAAGGAATTATTCCTGAATCATATTCTAAGAAAGCCGGACACCCTATTTTGGTTGCCCGGCTTTCTTTCTCTAAATAATATAATAAGATGAAAACTAAATATTCGTATAAACAAATCTGGACGATCACCTTCCCTATCCTGATCAGTCTGATTATGGAGCAAATGATCGGCATGACGGACACGGCCTTCCTGGGACGTGTAGGAGAAATCGAGCTGGGTGCTTCTGCTATCGCAGGGGTATATTATCTCGCCATCTTTATGATGGCATTCGGTTTCAGCATCGGCGCACAGATCTTAATCGCCCGCCGCAACGGAGAAGGAAACTACAAGGAAATCGGACCGATTTTCTATCAGGGCATTTATTTCCTGCTTGCCATGGCAGTGATTTTATTCACATTCTCCATCGTATTTTCACCATATATCTTAAAGAATATCATTTCGTCTCCTCACATTTACGATGCAGCCGAAAGTTATATTCATTGGCGTGTGTATGGGTTCTTCTTCTCTTTTGTCATGGTCATGTTCCGCGCCTTCTTTGTAGGTACGACACAAACCAAAACACTGACGCTGAACTCTATCGTAATGGTGCTTTCGAACGTGGTATTCAACTATATCCTGATCTTCGGTAAATTCGGTTTCCCGCAACTGGGAATTGCCGGTGCTGCCATCGGTTCGTCACTGGCCGAAATGGTATCGGTGATTTTCTTCATCATCTATACATGGAAACGAATTGACTGCAAGAAATATGCGTTGAACATATTGCCCAAATTCCATGGAAAAACACTGAAACGCATACTGAATGTTTCTGTGTGGACAATGATTCAGAATTTCGTTTCTTTGTCTACCTGGTTCATGTTCTTCTTGTTTGTGGAACATTTGGGAGAGCGGTCATTGGCGATTGCCAACATCATCCGCAACGTGTCGGGGATACCGTTTATGATTGCAATGGCATTTGCTTCCACCTGCGGTTCGCTGGTAAGTAACCTGATCGGTGCAGGCGAACAGGATTGTGTACGGGGAACTATCAAGCAGCATATCCGTATCGGATATATCTTTGTATTGCCCATCCTGGTGTTTTTCTGCTTATTCCCGGATCTGATTCTGCGCATTTATACAGACATCCCGGATTTAAGGGCGGCATCCGTACCTTCACTGTGGGTACTATGCTCTGCCTATCTGGTACTGGTGCCTGCCAATGTGTATTTCCAATCGGTATCAGGAACAGGAAATACGCGGACTGCATTGGCTATGGAACTCTGTGTACTGGCTATCTATGTCACATACTCTGCATATTTCATCATGTATCTGCGAATGGATGTCGCATTTGCCTGGACGACAGAATGTGTGTACGGTACTTTTATACTGTTGTTCTGCTACTGGTATATGAAGAAAGGAAACTGGCAGAAAAAGAAGATTTAAATCCTTTTTTCACTATCTTCGCAAGAAAATAAACATTTTATAAAATATATGAGACAAGCTAATTTATTTATGATGTCGGCAGCAATGTTGTTAGCTGCCTGCGGAGGAACCAAAGACGCAGGCAAAACAGATCAGGTGCTTATCGAGAAATCGGATATTAAGATCGAAGGGAAGCGCATGACTCCCGAAGCACTTTGGGCTATGGGACGTATCGGTGGATTCGCCGTATCGCCCGACGGAAAGAAAATTGCGTATACGGTAGCGTATTACAGTGTACCGGAAAACAAGAGTAACCGCGAAGTTTTCGTGATGAACGCAGACGGAAGCGAAAACCAGCAAATCACTCATACCCCGTATCAGGAAAATGAAGTGACATGGATTAAAGGAGGCACCAAACTTGCATTCTTAAGTAATGACAACGGAAGCAGCCAGCTCTATGAAATGAACCCGGACGGCAGCGGGCGCAAGCAATTGACCAACTACGACGGAGACATCGAAGGTTATTCCATTTCGCCGGATGGCAAAAAGCTACTGTTTATCTCACAAGTAAAGACGAAAGAAAGCACTGCTGATAAATATCCGGACCTGCCGAAAGCCACAGGTATCATCGTGACCGACCTGATGTACAAACATTGGGATGAATGGGTGACGACAGCTCCACATCCTTTTGTTGCCGACTTCGACGGTAACGGTATTTCCAATATCGTGGATATCCTGAACGGAGAACCGTATGAAAGTCCAATGAAACCCTGGGGTGGCATTGAGCAACTTGCCTGGAATACTACTTCGGACAAAGTGGCTTACACTTGCCGTAAAAAGACAGGATTGGAATATGCGATTTCTACCAATTCGGATATTTATGTCTATGACCTGAATACTAAGAAAACAGAGAACATCACCGAAGAGAATAAGGGATATGATACCAATCCGCAATACTCTCCGGACGGCAAATATATCGCCTGGCAGAGTATGGAACGTGACGGTTACGAAGCCGACTTAAACCGTCTGTTCATCATGAATTTGGAAACCGGTGAGAAACGTTTTGTGAGCAAGGCGTTCGAATCGAATGTAGACGCTTTTGTATGGGGAGCAGATGCAAAGATGATTTATTTCACCGGTGTATGGCACGGAGAATCGCAGATTTATGCGCTGGATTTGGCCAATGATTCGGTAAAGGCAATCACTTCAGGAATGTACGATTATGAAAGTGTAGCTCTTTTCGGGGATAAACTGATCGCCAAACGTCATTCAATGAGCATGGGCGATGAAATTTACACTGTGGCACTGGATGGCTCTACTACTCAACTGACGCAGGAAAACAAGCAGATCTATGACCAGTTGGAAATGGGTAAAGTGGAAGGTCGCTGGATGAAAACAACAGATGGCAAACAGATGTTGACATGGGTAATCTATCCTCCGCAGTTTGATCCGAACAAGAAATATCCGACTTTGCTGTTCTGTGAAGGAGGTCCGCAAAGTCCGGTAAGCCAGTTCTGGTCTTATCGCTGGAACTTCCAGATTATGGCAGCCAATGATTATATCATTGTTGCTCCGAATCGTCGCGGCTTGCCGGGATTTGGCGTGGAATGGAACGAACAGATCAGTGGTGACTACGGTGGCCAGTGTATGAAAGATTATTTCACTGCTATCGATGAAATGGCAAAAGAACCGTATGTAGACAAAGATCGCTTGGGATGTGTAGGTGCCAGCTTCGGAGGATTCTCTGTATACTGGTTGGCGGGACATCATGACAAACGATTCAAAGCCTTCATCGCCCACGACGGTATCTTCAATATGGAAATGCAATATCTGGAAACTGAAGAAAAATGGTTTGCCAACTGGGATATGGGAGGCGCATACTGGGAAAAACAAAACCCGGTGGCACAACGTACGTTTGCCAACTCTCCTCACCTATTCGTGGAGAAATGGGATACGCCTATCCTCTGTATTCATGGAGAAAAAGACTACCGTATTCTGGCTAATCAGGCAATGGCTGCTTTCGATGCTGCCGTGATGCGTGGTGTTCCTGCAGAGTTGCTGATTTATCCGGATGAAAACCACTGGGTATTGAAACCGCAGAATGGAGTTTTATGGCAACGCACATTCTTTGAATGGTTGGATAAATGGGTGAAGAAAGCTCCATCTAAGTAAAATTTTAAAGCACGGATTATACGAATCTCACGGTCATTTGATTCACTAAAACTGCATATTTCATATAATCTGTGCTTAACGACTTTCCAATAAAGTAAAATAAAAGAAGGCTCTGTTCTCAATCTACTTGAGTTCAGAGCCTTCTCCATTGCATCCATCATAAATCGGCTAAATCTTACTCCGAATAAATATTTTCAATTTCTACAATATACATCTTGTGGAAACCACCATGAGCACCACCGTACCACTTTTCCAATGATTCCTTATCCAGAAAACATTCCGGTTTGATACCGTCAGCATAAAGCTTCTTACACTCCAGGCTCAATCGTGCCTGCTCGAACAACACATTGCCATTTTCTGTAAACACTGGCTTCAATCCGGTCTCTTTTACTTTATCTATATTACGTCCCGACTTAGAACCACAAATAGCGTGAATCTTCTTATTTTCTGCCCCTAAGAAAGAAAGAGTCAGGTGATCGTTCTTCTCTACAAATTCATACGTATACCGTTCGGGACGGATAAAAACGAAAGCAACAGGCTTGTTCCACAGCCAACCGATGCCACCCCAACTTGCTGTCATCGTGTTAAACTTCTCTTTTGTTCCGGCCGTAACCAGCATCCACTCTTTTCCAATCGCTTCGAAAAAGTTTTCTTTCAGGTCTTTTACTTCTAATTTCTTCATCTCTTTATTCGTTTCTAATTATTTCTGTTTTTTCAATTTTACAATCTCTCCCAAATAGGGAATCTCCACTGGAATCTTCCGTTTCTTTGCTTCTGCTGCAAAAACTTTCGGAGGATCGTGCAAAGGCTCGTCAGACAAGTCGAATGTGCCATAATGCATGGGAATGGTAAGACCTGCATTCATTTCTTCGGCAGCAGTCAAGGATTCGTATGGCGATATATGGTTGGGACGCATAAACCAGCGAGGTTTGTATGCACCGATACCTAACAAAGCATAATCCGGTGCTCCGAACAGATCGGGAATCTCACGAAAATGGCTGGAATAACCCGTATCACCACTATAATAAAGAGAAATCCCATTTCCTTGCAGCATAAAAGCTCCCCACAGTCGCTGACCGCCATCGCGTACGGAACGTTTGCTCCAGTGTTGTGCCGGCAGAAACGTGATCTTCAATCCTTCATCTTCCATTTGTTGATACCATCCGGCTTCAATCACTTTCATTTCAGGGAACCATCCCTGAATCAGTTCACCGGTTCCCAAGCCGCAGAAAAGTTTCATTTGCGGGTTGTTCTTCAGTAAGCGGGCTATACTCTGTTTATCCAAATGGTCGAAATGGTCATGACTGACAAGTAGATAATCAATCTCCGTAAATATATCAGGATTAGCAGGAAATTCGCTCTGTCTTTTCACAAAAGGAATACTGCCGAACACCGGATCGAACATGATTCGCTTACCTGCTAATTGAAGAAAGAAAGAATTATGTCCGAGCCATATCAGAGAATCTCCTACCATCGCATCCAATGAGCGAAGATAACAAACTTTCGGGTCCCATTTCACCATCTTCTTCTCTTTGCGTTGGGGATTGGGCGAAAGACGCCATTTCAACACGCTGCCCATCCCCGGACGGAAGCGATGCTGCCTGTTAAAAAAACGTCCGCGCACCATCGGATTTCCTCTCCAATAAGGATTGACTGTCGCTAAACGTTCGTTTCTCCTAAAACATATATGTTCACCCATTTTATTTCCTGAATACGTATTTACAAACTTACTAAAAAATCTCGATTTACGATGAATAAGGGAAAACAAAAAATGTACCCCGGACACACTATCGGGGTACATTTACTTATAAAAGAATAAATATTATCCTTTTTTAATAGAATGAGGCTTAGTTAACAGCAGTGCAGCCCATACAGAGGCAGTTGCCAGCCAAGAGCAGAAAGATTGATAACCATAATGACCGCACCCAATATCCATAAAATCAATAGCGACCATTTCAAACCTGTTCCCATTGGTGACCAATGGAATAGCTGGCGCAAGATGGTATACAAAAAAGCTCCTAATGGAATACCGATGAGGGCAACTCCGGCAATCGTACCTAATAATGTCATCATAGGAGAGACGGAAGCAACCGGCATCCAGTCGATGGCAGGCAACAATTCATAAAGTAAAGCTCCTCCACTGACTGCCACGGCAATTGCCGCAAATACCAACGCTACCAATACGACAGCCAATACGAACAAGACAGGACAACAAAGAATGACAAGAGCTACCAAAAATATCTTAAAGAGAACGGCAGCAATGGAAACAAATACATCGCCTATCTTTTGAAGAAAGGTACGAGGTTTACCGGAGTTCACATAATTATTAACCCCATCTGCTACCCGTTCGAAGCCGTCTGTCACTGTTTTGCCAATATTCTCAATGGTTACCGCTTCTCCACGCATACTTAACTTTTCTGCGGCGGTACGGGCTTCCGGAATAACGAGCCATCCGATAATATAAAGGATAATCATCGGGCAATAAGGCACAAACACCAGAATAATCATCAGGATACGCACCAATGTGATATCCCAACCGAAGTAAGCTGCCAGTCCTGCTGCCACACCACCCAACAATTTATTATCCGGATCACGGAACCAGCGACGTTGGGCAGAGGTTTGCGTATTACTTTGATTAGCGGACGATGCTTGCTCCGTTCTTTTCTGTGAATCTGTATCCTCGTCAGCAATACCAAAATCTTCCGGTTTGCCTACGCGGGCGATAATTTCTTCTACATCCGACACTGTGATGACCTGTTTTCCTTCAGTTACTTTCTCGGCAAACAGTTCAGCAATACGCATCTCAATATCGTCTACGATCTCTTCCGCACCCTCCTGTTTACGAAAGTAATGTTTCAAATTAGACAGATAATTGTCTAACAGTCGGTAGGCATCGTCATCTATATGATAAACTATTCCTCCTAAATTTATGGTCAATGTCTTTTTCATTTTTATTTCTTCTTTTTCGAATTATCTATTGGCTATATGATTCACTGTGTCGTTAAGTTCTTTCCAGGAAATTTCCAGTTCTCCCAAAAAGGTTTCTCCTTGTTCAGTGAGTTTATAGTATTTGCGGGGAGGTCCCTGGGTAGATTCCACCCACTCATAACTTAACAGGTCGTCATTTTTCAGACGGGTCAGCAACGGATACAAGGTGCCTTCCACTACAATCAGCTGGGCTTCTTTCAATTTCTGAATAATATCAGAAGCATAGGCAGGCTCTTTGTGCAGCAAAAGCATGATGCAATATTCAAGCATGCCTTTCCTCATCTGTGATTTTACATTGTCTACTTTCATTATTCACTTCTTTTAGATGGCACAAATATATGCATTACTTAAGTACCTTGCATTACAAAGTACTATAAATTAATAATAATTAAAACATTAGAGAGTGCTTACCTTATTATAAAAAGAAATAATGGCTATATTTGTGCCCGTTAAACCATAAAATAGAAAGTACGTATGTTTACAATTCGAAAAGCAACGGTAGCCGATTGCGAGCTTATTCATACGATGGCAAAGGAGGTATTCCCCGCCACCTACAAGGATATTTTATCTCCTGAACAACTGGATTATATGATGGACTGGATGTATGCTCCTTCCAATGTGCGCAAGCAAATGGAGGAAGAAGGGCATGTGTATTCCATCGCCTATAAAGAGAATGAGCCATGCGGATACGTTTCTGTGCAGCAACAGGAAAAAGATGTATTCCATCTTCAGAAAATCTATGTTCTCCCCCGCTTTCAGGGTACGCATTGCGGCAGTTTCTTATTTAAGGAAGCAATCAAATGCATCAAGGAGATACACCCGGAGCCTTGCCTGATGGAACTCAATGTGAATCGTAACAATAAAGCCTTGCAGTTTTACGAATACATGGGAATGAGAAAGTTACGGGAAGGTGATTTCCCGATTGGCAATGGGTATTATATGAATGATTATATTATGGGATTGGATATTTAATAAACCAAAATGTCCCGGAACAAGTATCGTGAATGTTCCGGGGCATTTTGTTATTTAGTCAATGACGGGATTCTATTTCGCTACGCGTTCCAGCCATTTTACCATTGAAAGCATTACAATCATAGAAGCACCTGTTGCGCCTACAAATACTAACCAGCAAGCCCAGATAGGAACAGTGGTATAAAGAATACCACCGATAAACAGCAGTGAATTACCCACAGCTGTTGCAGCTAACCAACAACCTTGCATTAATCCCTGCAAATGAGGAGGAGCCACCTTAGATACAAACGATAATCCCAGAGGAGAAATGAACAATTCGGCAACTGTAAGGATGAAATACAGACCGATCATAATCCACGGAGTCACACGAATAGCATTTATTTCAGCAGCACTCATAGTACCCAACACCTCTTTCGAAGGCAATGTAAAGGAGAATACCATCAAGAATACATACGCTAATGCGGCAATACCCATACCGATGGCAATCTTCATCGGGGTAGAAGGTTCTTTACCATTCTTTTTCATTGAGCCGAACATCCACATGATAAATGGAGTCAGGAATACAACGAAGAACGGATTAACGCTCTGGAATATTTCAGCTCCCTTGATCTGCGTAAAGCCTAAGTCGATATTAATCACACTCAAATCCACATAGTCACGGGCAAAATAAGTCAAAGAATAACCATTCTGGTGGAAAGATAACCAGAAGAAAATAACAACACCGAATACTGCAAACAAAGCATAGATACGTTGTTTGATTTCAGTAGCGCTCATTTGGATTTCTTCCTTATTCACAGTCGCAGTACCTTTACTGGTTTCCAATTTAGTCGCAGGATCCGGGAAGCGTTTCTTATTTGCCATATAAATAATCAGCGAAACAAGCATAGCACCAATAGCAGCCATAAAAGCATACTGAAAACCACGGTTAAACACATCAAGGTAGTTATTAACAAACATACCCATATCTGTTACAGGAGTCCCGTCAAGAACAACACTCTTAGCCAAAGTTGTCAGATTCTCCATTGCTTGTGGAGCCATATCATTTCCTTTTTCTAAATATTGATGGCACAATTCAGGTAAAGTGGCATCATAATCAAAGTTGTTCACCTTCAACCACCAGTTGCGCACACCAATAGCAATAAACGGTGCAAAAACAGCTCCAATATTGATAAACATATAAAATATCTGGAAACCGGCATCACGTAGGTTTGAATATTTAGGGTCATCGTACATCTGGCCTACCAAAGCCTGCAGATTTCCTTTAAATAAACCATTACCAAAAGCAATCACCAAAAGTCCGAAACAGGTTAATCCCAAGTAAAGAGCCATACTAGGAACAGGGGTCGGAGTAGGAATGGCAATAATCAAATAACCGATAGCCATTAATATCAGCCCTACTAAAATAGTGCCTTTAAAATTTTTCGTCTTATCAGCAATAACACCTCCCGCCAAAGCTAAAATATAAATGGAAGCATAGAACGCGGAATAAATGTATCCGGTAGTTGTCTCGGACAATCCAAATTTCGCTGAAATAAACAATGTCAAAATCGCCATCATAATATAGAAGCCAAAACGCTCTCCCATATTAGCTAAAGCTGCAGCAATCAGACCTTTAGGGTGTTTACTGAACATAGATATAAGTTTTTAAAATTAATAAATGATTGATTTAAATAAATATTTCTTGCAAATATATACTTTTTCTCGAGTTTTTGCACAATGATTTGTTAAACTACTCCTCAAATAAACGACAAATTTCCGCCCTGGATTCACGAATCAAATCTTCCGGAGCTATTTTTATCTGAAGTCCCCGTACACCGGCACTTACATAAATATACGGAAATTGTCGGCTGGTTTCATGAATATAAGTAGGAAAATGCTTTTTCATACCGATCGGCGAACAACCTCCCCGGATATATCCGGTAAGTGGCAGAAGTTCTTTTACGGGAATCAACTCGCACTTCTTGTTACCCGAAGCTTTAGCTGCCAGTTTCAAATCAACTTCATGTTCTCCCGGAATGACACAGACAAAATATCCGCTTTTATCGCCGTGCAGAACAAGCGTTTTAAAGACCTGCTCGATATTCTCTCCTAAACTTGCTGCCACATGAACAGCACTCAAGTCGTTTTCATCTACTTCGTAGGGAATTAATTCATAGGCTATCTTAGCTTTATCTAACAGCCGTGCGGCATTTGTTTTATTGATTTTCATTTTCGTTGTATTTATAAGTTCTATATCTGATAAATAAAGAATTAGTGGGGGACAAAGTCCTCTATGACTTTTATTAAGGCACGAATTACACGGCTCTAATTAAATAAAAACCATGTAATCCGCGCCTTAATTAATATGATTAGAGATAGTTGACTTTATTGGGGGAACGCACTCGCTCTATGCTTCAAATTAGAGCCCCAGTTCTTCGCGAAGAAACTTAGGTGTATATCCCTTAGGGCTCTTCGCAACCTCTTCCGGTGTTCCGTAACTAAGGAGTTCTCCCCCGCCCTTACCCCCTTCAGGGCCCATATCGATAATATAATCCGCCATTTTAATCACATCCAGATTGTGTTCGATGACAATAACCGTATTCCCTTTATCCACAAGCTTATTCAGTACTCCCATCAGTACACGGATATCTTCAAAATGAAGCCCGGTAGTCGGTTCATCAAGGATGTAAAGGGTCTTGCCTGTATCTCTTTTCGACAGTTCCGTTGCCAGTTTCACACGCTGGCTTTCTCCACCGGAAAGAGTGGTAGAAGATTGTCCCAACTTTATATATCCGAGTCCGACATCCTGCAATACTTTTATCTTATTCAAGATTTGCGGAACGTTTTCAAAGAATTCTACGGCACGGTTGATTGTCATGTCCAATACATCGGCAATCGATTTTCCCTTGAAACGTACTTCCAGTGTTTCCCGGTTATAACGTTTGCCGTGACATACTTCACAAGGCACATATACGTCAGGAAGGAAATTCATTTCAATTATTTTATAACCATTTCCCGTACAGGCTTCACAACGTCCGCCTGAAACATTAAAGGAAAAACGTCCCGGCTTGTAACCGCGAATCTTAGCTTCCGGAAGACCTACAAACAGATTACGAATATCAGAAAACACACCGGTATAGGTAGCTGGATTGGAACGTGGCGTACGTCCCAAAGGTGATTGATCGACATTCACTACCTTATCGATGTTTTCCAATCCTTCAATCGAATCGTATTCCAAAGGATCTTGCAAAGAACGATAGAACTTCTGCGATAGAATCGGCTGCAGAGTTTCATTAATCAAAGTAGATTTCCCGCTTCCTGATACACCTGTCACGCAAATTAGTTTACCTAACGGAAACTCTACATCAACATTCTTCAGGTTATTCCCCTTTCGCTCCTTTCAGCCAGATAGATTTCCCGTTTCCTTTTCTACGCTTGGCGGGGATTTCTATCTTCATCTTGCCATTCAGATATTGCGAAGTCATTGTATCTGTATTCAGCATCTCCTGCGGGGTTCCGGCGAAAACGACTTCGCCTCCGAGACGCCCGGCTTTCGGTCCCATATCGATGACATAGTCGGCAGCCAGCATCATATCCTTATCATGTTCCACCACAATCACGGAGTTTCCCATGTCACGGAGTTCTTTCAAAGAGTTGATAAGACGCAAATTATCACGCTGATGCAGACCGATACTCGGTTCGTCGAGAATATAAAGCACATTCACCAATTGAGAACCAATCTGTGTAGCCAAACGGATACGCTGGCTCTCACCACCGGAAAGGCTGACAGAACTACGGTTCAACGCCAGATAATCCAAACCGACATCCAGCAGGAACTTCAAACGTGTACGAATCTCTTTCAGAATCTCCACTGATATTTTCTTCTGCTTATCGGAAAGGAACTCATCTACCTTCATCAACCAGTCATACAGCTCGTTGATGTCCATGTTTGCCAATTCATTAATATTCTTATCGTGGATGCGGAAATGCAGAGCTTCCTTATTCAGGCGAGCCCCTTTACATTCGGGACAAACCGTTGTTTTGGCAAATTGTTCCGCCCATTTCTGCGCTGTCGCAGAAGCATCTTTCTCCTGCAACATCTGAATATACTTCACCACTCCTTCATAGGTAACAAAGTAATCGGATGAAGTGCCGATCAGCGAACTCTTGATTTTAATCCGTTCGTCAGAGCCATACAACACTTCATCAATCGCATCGTCCGGCAACTCCTTAACCGGTGTTTTCAGTGTTGCGTCGTACTTCTCAAGCAAAGCACCGATTTGCCAGAAAATCATCGCATTCTTATATTTTCCCAAAGGAGCTATCGCACCTTCGTAAATGGAAAGTTCACGATCGGGAATCACTTTGTCCACGTCAATCTGATTGACTACTCCCAACCCTTTACACTTCGGGCACGCTCCTTGCGGTGAATTGAATGAGAAGTTATGCGGAGCAGGTTCACGATAAGACAACCCGGTGACAGGACACATGAGTCGCTTACTATAATGCCGGATACTTTCGGACTGGGCATCCAAAATCATCATCAGCCCGTCTCCCTGACGCATGGCAGTTGCCACACTCTGTTTCAGACGCCGGTCGTCTTTCTCTGCAACCACTAATTTATCGATAACCACTTCTACATCGTGGTTCTTATAGCGGTCGAGCTTCATACCATGTGTGATTTCACGCACTTCTCCGTCCACCCGCACATACAGGTATCCTTTTTTACGTATCTGTTCAAAAAGTTCTCTATAATGTCCTTTACGTGAACGTACCAATGGCGCCAGCAAATATATTTTCTTTCCTTTATAATCTTTCAGAATCAAATCCAGAATCTGCTCTTCGGTGTATTTCACCATTTCTTCCCCCGACAGATACGAATAAGCGATTCCCGCACGGGCATACAACAAACGGAGATAATCGTAGATCTCGGTAGTTGTTCCTACGGTAGAACGGGGATTTTTATTCGTTGTTTTCTGTTCAATGGAGATAACCGGACTCAAGCCTGTTATTTTATCGACATCCGGACGTTCCAGATTGCCCAGGAAATTGCGGGCATAGGCTGAAAAAGTTTCGATATAGCGGCGCTGTCCTTCGGCAAAAATCGTATCGAAGGCTAAAGAAGATTTTCCACTACCGCTCAATCCGGTGATAACGGTCAAGCTGTTACGGGGAATCTCGGCATCAATGTCCTTCAAATTGTGCACGCGCGCACCGTACACATTAATATATTCTGTTTCCTGCATATTCATATCCTTCCATAAATGTTGCAAAATTAATGTTTCCGCCCGAAATATGCTCCTAAAAAAGCACAATATTATTTTCTTAACTCAAATCTTATGAAGATATAGGGCATTATTTGTACCTTTGTTCCTTGATTTCAAGAACCAATAGTTATAATTTGATGAAACCGATAAACCGAATATTCTTATTTCTGCTTTTTATAAGCGTTTCATACGCTATCAGTTATGCACAGGAAAACCAATCTTATTTCTTGCATACCATCGAAAAAGGACAAAGCTTATACTCCATTTCCAAGATGTATAATGTCACTACGTCAGACATCATACGTCTGAATCCTGGTTGTGACGAAAAGATCTACGCCGGACAAACTATCAAAATTCCTACCGGGAAAAGAAAGCCAGAAGGGAGAAACATTCCATACGATCCAAGCCGGAGAAACATTGTACAAACTGACAACGATGTATAATGTGTCCGCCAAAGATATTTGTGAAGCAAACCCAGGTTTGAGTGCCGAGAATTTCCGTATCGGACAAGTTATCCTGATTCCGCAGAAAAAAGAAGAGCAAACTGCTACTGCAACTCAAACGCCTACCGAACAGACCACCATTCAAGGTCCTGTCGTTCCGAGATGCAAAGATATGCATAAGGTAAAGCGCAAAGAGACTATTATTCAGCGTGAGCCGTGAATACGGAATCAGCGAGCAGGAGTTGATTGACGCTAACCCGGAACTGAAAAAAAGGGCATGAAAAAGGGACAATTCCTTTGCATCCCCTACCCGGCAGCAACCACCGTACAACCTACACAGAAGGAAGATCCATACGCTGTTCCTCCCAGCAATAGCGAGCTTTTCCGCAAAAATAAGGAGACTCCCCAAAAGCTGTCTACTATTAAGGCTGCCTTGTTGTTGCCTTTCCAGGAAGACAAACGCATGGTGGAATATTACGAAGGTTTCCTGATGGCAGTAGACAGTCTGAAACGTACGGGCGTTTCTCTTGATTTATATGTATATGACAGTGGAAAAGACATTTCTACATTAAATACGATTCTTGCCAAAAACGAGATGAAAGAGTATGAATATCATCATCGGTCCGATGCATCAGAATCAAATAAAACCATTGTCAGACTTCGCGGAGAAGAACGATATACGCCTGGTGATCCCTTTCTCTCAAAAAGGAGAAGAGGTATTCAAAAATCCTGCTATTTATCAGATTAATACGCCTCAATCTTATTTATATTCAGAGGTTTATGAGCATTTCACCCGCCAATTCCCTAATGCGAACGTTATTTTCATCGAACCGTCGAGTGCTGACAAGGAGAAAGCAGAATTTATCAGCGGCTTGAAACAAGAGTTGAAGAGCAAAGGAATTCCTATGAGAACCGTCAGCGAAAGCGCAACTAAAGAAACATTGAAAGCAACACTTCGCAGTGATAAAGAAAACATTTTTATCCCGACATCGGGCAGTAATGTTTTACTGATTAAGGTACTTCCTCAACTAACGTTGTTAGTCAGAGAGAATCCTGCAGAAAAAATTCACCTGTTCGGCTACCCGGAATGGCAGACTTACACCAGAGATCATCTGGAAAATTTCTTTGAGTTGGATGTATATTTCTACTCTTCATTCTATACGAATACATTGTTCCCGGCAGCCGTGCAATTCACCAACGCTTATCATAAATGGTATAGTAAAGATTTGGCAAGCAAATACCCCAATTACGCAATGCTTGGCTTCGACACCGGTTTCTTCTTCTTGAAGGGATTATCGCTCTATGGCTCGGAATTGGAAAACAATCTGCCTAAGATGAACCTGACGCCAATCCAGACAGGATTCAAATTCCAGCGCGTGAACAACTGGGGAGGATTTATTAATAAAAAAGTGTTCTTCATACGTTTCACTAAGAATTTTGAATTAGTAAAACTTGACTTCGAATAATACGAAAATGATAAAGATAAAACCATTTTTGATTGCAACACTCCTACTTACGGGATTTGCTCTTCCTGCTGTTGCCCAAATTGGAGAAGCACGCAGCAATTTATCAGTAGGTGTCAATGGAGGTGTCAACTTAAACAGTGTTTCTTTCACTCCCAGCATCAAGCAAAATAGCTTGATGGGAATTACCGGAGGGTTGACGGCACGTTATATATCCGAGAAGTATTTTGCCATGATTTGTGGTGCACAAGGTCGAATTGAATGTCTCGCAACGAGGCTGGGACCAATTATTTGAAACAATATCACTGGACGCCAACGGATATGAAGTCACTTCGAAGGACCCTACTAAAACTTACACCCGCAAAATGACTTATATTGATATTCCTTTTCTAGCCCATCTTGCTTTCGGACGAGACAGAGGATTACAATTCTTTGTTCATGCAGGTCCTCAAATCAGCTTTCTGATAAGCGAATCGGAAACAATAAAAGGTATTGATATGAACACCTTATCCAATACACAGAAAGCCCTGTACGGAGTTAAGATTCAAAATAAATTTGACTATGGTATTGCCGGTGGTGGTGGTGTAGAACTTAGAACAAAGAAAGCTGGTAGCTTCATCGTTGAAGGCCGTTATTACTTTGCCCTGTCTGATTTCTACAGCACTACTAAGAAAGATTATTTCGCCCGTGCAGCGCATGGAACCATTACCATAAAGCTCACATATTTATTTGATTTGAAGAAATAACCCCTCTTTCAAGGAGGAAGAGATTAAAACCTCTTATTTAAAGATCTCATTCACAACGAACTAAAAAAAATCCCCACTAACTCTAAACGAATTAGCGGGGATTTCTATTTCTGGGGGCTTTAGCCCTTTTTATCGCAATCTATCCGCAGCTTTTACCATCACCTCATCCCGTCCGATAGCACGGATAACCAGTATGTTCAGGATGATAGAAACAAGCGGCAAACACAATGCCCAGCCTATACGGAACATATTTTCATCATTCTTCAATGCAAAATAAAAAGCAAGGGCAGCAATGTAATAACCTACCAATAATAAGCTATTGAAAATTGTCATACGAATCTGCAGCATACGGTTCTTATACAAAAAGATAGTAGCCACAGCCACGATGGTGCTAACCATCAGAATTCCGAATAAGCCCCATGTAGACTGAATAGCGTCGTTTATTTCCAATCCTAATGCCTTAAAAGGATGTTCGCCCATTGTATCAATGAAGTAACCTATCGGCATACACATAGCTGTAATCAGCAATCCTACAACAATCAATAAATAAACAGTTTGAATTCGTTGAATCATAAGTATTCTAAATAGTAGTTGAGTTAAACAATAATAGCCAAGCAATAAGGAGTAGGGATAATCATCCCACTTACTACTTGACTATCAAATTCTTCGTCAGAAAATAAATTACTGAAGTTTTTCTTTCTCCTTAGCCGGATTTCTATAATATATTTTCCCTTCGATGTATTCTTGCGTAGCAATCAAGTCCGGTTTCGGCAATTTCTCATAATAACGAGAAATTTCGATTTGCTCTCTATTTTCAAACACTTCTTCCAAGTTGTCATTGTAAGAGGCAAACTCTGCCAATTTCTTTGAAAGATCGTTTTTGATTTCTACACTGATCTGATTAGCACGCTTGCCAATAATGGCAACAGTTTCATAAACATTACCTGTATCAGCACAGAGTTCCATCATGTCACGGGTTACTGTTGTAGCAGGAGCATTCGTTTTTTTGTAGTCCATAAATCTATTTAAATTTAGTCTTTAATTACTTTCTGTGATTCATTGAATATTTTCTCGGCTTCTTTCAAATATTTACTTTCAGGAAATTCATTCTTGAAAGCATAATATTCGTCCACTGTTTCGCGATAACGATCCATCTTCTTGTCTTCTACACTATAGATAGCCATTTCGTGTCTTGCACGCAGAACCAAGATAGAAAGTTCTTCACGATAGTCAGTATAAGGATAATCCTTCAGTGCATTTTGAGCTGTGATTACACAAGACTCATAGTTATTGCCTAAATAATTACCCAGATTATAATATAATCTTGCAGAATAAAGTTCTTTCAAAACCAGCTTATCCTGCAAAGCAAAAATCATATCCTGTGCTTCCTGCTTTTCTTTGTGCTGTTCGGGAAATACTCCATGAACATCTGCAACTGCTGGATAGCCTGATAAGTGCTTGATTGATCCAAACGTGGTTCCGGGGTATCCAGGAATAAAGCTTTACCTGCATGAAAACGTGCCAGTTCGGTAAAAGTGCCACGGGGATACGTATTGAAATAGGTGATAAATGTCTGGGCAGCTGTCTGATAATCTTTCTGATTATAATAACTCATTCCCAACATATACAAAGACTCTTCCGCTTTATCGGTTCCTTTCAGAATGGTTATCAACTCATTCAGCAACGTAGCTGAACGATTATACTGCCCCTTCGCAAAATAGTTTTTAGCGGCTTCGTACTTGTATTCGTAATCGGTGCTTTTCAGCAATTTATTATACTCCCCACATGATGTAAGAGTAGCCGCCGCAAGCAAAGTTATAATGATATTTTTCTTCATCCTATTTAAAAATAATGCGCAAAGTTACTTATTCGCTGGGAATTTAGCAATTAATCTGTGTTTTTTAATACATAAAAGGCGTTAAACATCGACAAAAGGAGAGAATATGACGTCGAATTACAAACGACAAACTATAAACAGCAGATTATAAACGAATCACAATAGTGACAGTATGTGTTCGGGATAGTAACGGTATCGTTGGCATATACCGTCGCTATCTTCACCGGATAGCGTCACTATATTTATAGTAAAAACGGTAAGCAATTGCGTTGTCCTTGAATTGGATAACACAACTGTTTACCGTTCATTATTTATTGCTCACTGTTATATTTACAGTTTATACAAATCACTTGCAGCCAGCAGATCGACTTTCTTTTCTTTCAGTACCTCGATACATTTATCCAGGATTGCTGGGGCGAATTACCACATTTGCAATATGGTTATTGGCAAACGAATACATATATTCAATAAATACACCCTCTTCTGATAAATATCCCAGCACTTTTGCCAAAGCACCCGGTATATTGGGACAGCTTATACCTACTACATCAGTCACATTCACTGCAAAATGATTATCTTTTAAAGCTTTGTATGCTTTATCCGGATCAGATACTATTCCACGCAAAATACCAAAATCAGCATTTTCGGCAATGCACAAAGCAGAAAGATTGATATTTTCTTTCGCCAGCACTTCAGTCACTTCCGTCAAACGGCCTGACTTATTTTCCAAAAAAAGATAGAAAGTTGTTTTGCTACCATATTTATTAAAGTATTAAGTAATAAGTAATAAGTATTAAGTAACAAGCATTAGGTATTAGGCAACAAGTATTACCGTAGTTCCAAGATCACCCGCATGGTTAATACTTAATACTTAATACCTAATACTTATTTATATTTTTCTATTATCAATCACACGTTTTGCTTTACCTACGCTACGCTCAATGCTGCGAGGCTCTACCAATTTCACGTTGACTCCCAATCCGAGTACGCTTTGCAAACGTCCTCCCAGCTTTTTCTTCAAAGCCAGCATTTTGTTGATCTCATCAGAATAGAATTCCGGACGTACTTCAACCTGGAGCTCCATCGTATCGGTATTATTTTCACGACCTACTATCAACAAATAATGCGGTTCAAATTCTGCCATTTCAAGGATAACGGATTCAATCTGTGTCGGGAATACGTTTACACCACGGATAATCAACATATCATCACTGCGTCCCAAAATACGATCCATACGTACTAATGTACGACCGCAAGAACATTTATCATGATGCAAAGCAGTCAAATCACGCGTACGGTAACGGAGCAATGGCATCCCCTCTTTGGTTAAATGAGTAAATACCAGTTCGCCCGTTTGACCGGATTCCACCGGTTGCAATGTATTCGGGTCGATGATTTCCGGGAAGTAATGGTCTTCATTCAAGTGAGTCCCGTTCTGACATTCGCACTCGTAACCGACACCCGGTCCGGCAATCTCACTCAACCCATAAATATCGTATGCTTTGATTCCCAGTTTCTCTTCAATTTCATGACGCATATTTTCCGTCCAGGGTTCCGCACCGAACGCACCGACTTTCAGTCGGAATTCTTCACGTGGCAAACCGGAATCTTTGATTGCATCTGCCAGATAAAGCGCATAAGAAGGAGTGCAACAAAGCACTGTCGATCCGAAATCATGCATCAAGGTAATCTGTTTTTCAGTGTTGCCACTGGACATCGGAATAACAGAAGCACCGATATTCTCGGCTCCGGCATGTGCTCCCAGTCCGCCCGTAAACAGTCCGTATCCGTATGATACCTGAAAAATATCAGAACGGCCCCGCTCCGTAAGCGGTAAAAGCGCGTGATATACATTCCGCCCAAGAGGCCAAGTCCTTACGGGTATATCCGACAACCGTCGGTTTTCCGGTCGTTCCGGAAGAAGCATGAATACGTACAATCTGGCTCATCGGCACGGCACAAAGCCCGAACGGATAATTATCTCTTAAATCATGTTTCGTGGTAAACGGCAGTTTTACAATATCATCGATACTATTGATATCATCGGGGGTTATTCCCATTTCCTGCATCTTCTTTCGATAGAAAGGAGTGTTGTGATAGACGTAATCTACAATTTTCTTGAGTCGTATGCTTTGAATCTTGCGAAGACTTTCGCGGTCCATACACTCAATGCTCTCATTCCAAATCATGTGTTTCTGGTATTACTAGTTGTATGAATCTGTTTTTTGATATTAATATGTTGCAAAGTAAAGGATTTATTTGGAAAAATGATTTGTTATCTCGATTATTTTACCGAATATTGCTCCACTTTTTAGGATTTAACTATGAATTATGAACTAACATCAGCTTACAAACCTACCGGGGATCAGCCGGAAGCGATAGCACAACTGACTGAAGGGGTACTTCAGGGAGTTCCCGCACAGACTTTATTGGGAGTGACCGGGTCGGGAAAAACATTTACCATTGCCAATGTGATCGCCAATATCAACAAACCTACGTTGATTTTGAGCCATAACAAGACATTGGCTGCCCAGCTTTATAGTGAGTTTAAAGGTTTCTTCCCCAATAACGCGGTAGAATATTACGTTTCTTACTATGACTATTATCAGCCGGAGGCCTATCTCCCGAGCAGTGATACTTATATAGAGAAAGATCTTGCCATCAATGACGAAATCGACAAGCTTCGACTCGCAGCCACTTCTGCCCTACTCTCCGGACGAAAAGACGTGGTAGTGGTTTCTTCCGTATCTTGTATCTACGGTATGGGAAATCCTTCGGACTTCTACAAAAATGTCATTGAAATAGAACGGGGACGGATGATGGACCGCAATGTCTTTTTACGTCGTCTGGTAGACAGCTTGTATGTCCGCAATGATATTGACTTGAACCGTGGAAATTTCCGCGTTAAAGGTGATACCGTGGATATCTATCTGGCTTATACCGACAACCTGCTCCGTGTCACCTTTTGGGGGGATGAGATTGACGGCATCGAAGAGGTAGATCCTATCACAGGAGTCACTATCGCACCATTTGACGCCTATAAGATTTATCCGGCCAACCTGTTCATGACAACCAAAGAGGCTACTCTCCGTGCTATCCACGAAATAGAAGATGACCTAACCAAGCAAGTGGCATTCTTCGAGTCTATCGGTAAAGAATATGAAGCCAAACGATTGTATGAGCGAGTGACTTACGATATGGAAATGATCCGGGAGTTAGGGCATTGCTCCGGAATTGAGAATTATTCCCGTTATTTCGACGGTCGTGCTGCCGGTACCCGCCCTTATTGTCTGCTCGATTTCTTTCCGGATGATTTTCTGATTGTCATTGACGAAAGCCACGTAAGTGTACCCCAAATCCGTGCGATGTACGGAGGAGACCGTGCACGTAAAATAAATCTGGTGGAGTATGGTTTCCGATTGCCTGCCGCTATGGACAACCGTCCGTTGAAATTCGAAGAGTTTCAGGAGATGGCGAAACAGGTAATTTACGTCAGCGCCACACCGGCAGATTATGAATTGATTCAGTCTGAAGGTATCGTCGTAGAGCAGGTGATTCGTCCTACGGGACTGCTTGATCCTGTCATCGAAGTGCGCCCGAGCCTTAATCAGATTGACGACTTAATGGAAGAAATCCAGCTCCGCATTGAAAAAGAAGAACGCGTACTCGTCACCACACTAACCAAACGAATGGCAGAAGAACTGGCAGAGTATCTTCTTAATAATAATGTAAGATGTAACTATATCCATAGTGATGTCGATACATTGGAACGTGTGAAGATTATGGATGATCTCCGGCAAGGAATCTATGATGTGCTTATCGGAGTCAACCTGCTCCGTGAAGGACTCGATCTTCCGGAAGTGTCGCTCGTTGCTATTCTTGATGCTGACAAAGAAGGATTCCTCCGCTCCCACCGTTCACTGACGCAAACCGCAGGACGTGCTGCCCGTAATGTAAACGGCAAGGTAATCATGTATGCGGACAGGATGACGGATAGCATGAAACTGACGATTGACGAAACCAATCGCCGCCGGGAAAAACAGTTGGCATACAATGAAGCAAACGGAATTACCTCCTCAACAGATTAAAAAGGCCAGAAACTTGTCGGTATTCGGTAATGCAAAAGAGGCGGATGAACTGCTAAAAGAAAGACATGCTTATGTAGAACCTTCTACTCCGAACATTGCAGCAGATCCGGTAGTGCAGTATATGAGTAAAGCGCAAATGGAAAAGAGTATCGAGCGTACCCGCAAACTGATGCAGGAAGCAGCCAAGAAACTTGAATTTATCGAAGCCGCACAATATCGTGACGAGTTGTTGAAACTGGAAGATTTGATGAAAGAGAAATGGGGATAAAATTTCCCCATTGTTCACCTATTATAGCCTGATTGTTAAGGGCTGAAACTCTTAACAAACCTGTAACACAGGATTTAATCTATTAATTAGTGTTATAAAAACACCAATTAGCAGCTTATAATTTGCAAAGTTACCGGAATCCCGTATCTTTGCACTGTGTTTTTCATAGTATTAGATTTAAGGTTAACAAAGGTTGGAGCAAGGCGTTGCTCCTTTTTTTATGTCTATACGTCACCTTCAATGAAAAATATAAAATTGAAAAGACATAATGCACCACTCTCTAAAGCATAAATTAAGGAGGATTGCAGATATAGACTGATCGTTCATTACGACTGAATCTATTCATGCAATCCTCCCATTTCTTATAGTTGGATTATTCCTACTTCAAGCGATGATAAATCAAAGAGCCTTCTCTATGGCATTTTTAATCAACGGTTCCATAATATCATACCCCTCGCCTGTCGGATGAACTCCATCTTTAGTATATTGGGGATTCAAGGCCTGATTTTCATCCACCATTGCCTTATAATAATTAACAAACGGAATTTTATTAGCTTTTGCATAAGCCTCTATCCGATCATTTAAAGATTTAATTTTCTGTGGAACATCTTTTATTTCCATTCTCCATTTAAATGCAGCGGCAGGCAATACGGAAGTCAGAATCACTTTTATCTTATTTGCTTTTGCTAATTCTGCCATAGAAACGATGTTTCCAAATGTATAATCTTCATTATAAGTTTGTGTATTTTCGGCGACATCATTGGTTCCGGCATTAATCACCACTAAAGCAGGAGAAAGATTAATCACATCTTCCCGAAAACGCAACAAGAATTGGTAGGAAGTCTGCCCACTGATTCCACGGCCGATGTAACCATTTGATTTGAAAAAAGTCCGGATGAGTACGTACCCAGCCCTCCGTAATGGAATTTCCCATAAAAATAACTCGTTTGTCTTTCTTCGTCGCCTTTGGAAGTGCAGCATTTTGTTTTAAATAACGAGCTAAATTTCCAAAATCATTTTTCTGTGCATAGCTTTCTCCTATTGAGAAACTCAAGCAAACAACAGCCAATAATATCCATTGGCCCCATCTTCTTTTATTCATGTTTATATTAAGTATTAGTAATATTATATTTCATGCAAAGATAAAAAGAAAAGCGATGCACTATACTTTGTATGGCCATTTTTTGTGCATTTCCATGCCATAATGTGCTGATAAATGTCAGACGGGAGAGATTTTTTCTGCATATTTGTTATTGTTTTCAGTTTTCCTGCAAAAATACGCCATACGCGGGGAGCTTCTAAACTCATCGGTTCTTTTCAGTTGGTTTCGGTTCTAAATAGTCATATACGTTCGCATATTAATAACCTTTCTTTGGGGAAGCAAAAGTTAGAGGCTCCATTTACTTGAAACAAAGCCTCTGAATGTATCAAACGGAGGCTCTGCCGCATGAGTTTAGAGCCTCCATTTGGGGGATAAAAAAGCGCCTTTTTGCCGAACGCATAGTGGAACGCTCTCCAAAGGCAGATAACTCGCTATATGGCAGCCGGTTACACCTACCTAAAAAAGTCCCCCTTGAACACTTACCGGTATTATTATAAATATATAAATAATAAACTATATATTAAAATATATAGTTCGATTTTTCTATTTTTTGAATCTTTATAACGCAAATCGCATGTGCTAAAATTTATTTGTAGCTTTGCTTTTTTCGAATAAATTCAGCTGTTAAATCAGTTCATAGTAATTATTAAAAAAGTTGATGAAGAAAGAAGAATGGAAGCATCCGCATTTGTCTATCGCCCAAAACATCGAATAACCGTTAAGGCGAAGGTACTTTTTCTTAATCTATGTTATATAACATACGTTTTTTCTTGGATTATTTGCTAATTTCACGATAGTATCTATATTTGTGATAGTGTGAAGTATTTTATTTGACTATCAACGATTTGTAGTAAACTCGCATGAGAACGGGCAACGGATAAGAAAATGCCGGATTGTTCAGAACCACCATGTTCCTCATGCTTTCAAATAACTCTTTTATCAATGCAAAGATAGCATTTTTTCTGTAAAGGCCGGTAATAATCCGGTCAAAATCTTATGAAATAGTCCTATCGGAAAGAGCTGCCATCCCGTAGCCGAGTCCCCGTAACTCACAGGCAAAGGTAATTCGTGTTCTTTTCGTACAAGCAAGGTCAAGCCCTTCGGGTTCCGTGGAAAAATCTTCCGCGCCCTGAAGGGCTTGCGGTATTTTTCCCGGAAACCTTGCATGTACGGAACACGACCTTTTAAGCCTGTAGTTACGGGAACTCCGGCCCCGAAAAGCCGGACTAACAAAAATCAAATGTTATGTTACAGATGGCTAAAAACAAGTACAGTGTGGAAACACTCAGAGAACTGAATGTTTCATACGACCATGAACACGGGCTGACACAGAAAGATGTCGATATGGCTAACAGTTATGTGGAACTCATCGAACAGACACGTTCCGAAATCACACCGCAAATCGGAGACAGACTGATTTATGTGACCGAAGACGGGGACTATTACGGCAACGCCCTTATAGAGAACCTGCACCACACAAATAAAGGGCATCTTTCTATATGCGAACAGCCAAGCATACCTTTCGTCTGGAATGATAACGGAAATATCCGGTTGAGCGTCAGTGGAGGTGCGTTTCATGCCGTGAATCCGAAAGAATTGAAATTCCTGAAATGGACGGATGGTTCATTCAAGGACTGGGGACATTGTAGAGCTTGTGCAAACGGAGCGGTGGCATTTTACGCAAAAGTACCGATGTGGTTCTATTCAGAACCCAATCCCAAGTACGGAAATTTCACGACCGAAACCTACCGAAAATTTTATTTCAATAAAAAGGAGGAATCGGAAGCCGGCAATCTTTACCAAGGTTTTGACATTGCTTTCCGTAACGAGGCGGAACTGCAACAGTTCGTGGAAGACTATGAAGGAACGATCTTCAATGGAAATTGGCCTACACAAATAGTATTGTGGTGTTTCCGTCGCGAATATATATTCCTGCCGCTTCCCGAGTGGGAAAAGATAGAATCCCCTGCCGTAGAGCGAAGACTGAATTTCCATCCCGAACAAGTCAAGATTGTCAAGGACATGGAACAGCACATCACCTACCTGTATCGTATCAAGAATTTCTAACATCTAAAATCCAATAAATATGCAAACGACAACAGCAACTAAGGTCGGCAACGCTCCCGACCTGCTTTCCGGTATCCTGAGCGTACAAGTGAGAAACGAGGACAAAATCACGGAGCAAGACCGCCTCTATTGCCAGACACAGCAGGACCTGCTCTACAGGACGCTCGACCAGATAGACCGCTGGTACGCCGTCTTCAAGGAAGATGCTGAACAATACCAGGCGGAACGCAAGTTCCATTACGAAGACAACGGCAAGGTATCCATGCGCGATTTCTATTCCTACCATAACGGCAGGGATGACTATTCGCACAACGAGTTCAAGCCGTTCGACCTTATCAATGACTTGGTGGACAAGAACCGTAATGCCAACTCCAACTTCGCGGGTCGCATCATCTCCTATTTCAACAACACCTACAATGTTCAAGTGCCGGTGCCGAACATAGACGGGAAAACGCTCCGCATGGGATTCCGCCCGGTCTATGAAACATACGTGGATGCCGTCATAGAACACTTGGGAGGCAAGAGCTTCCGCGAAACGGCGGAAGAGGAACTACTCAGCCGTGTTCAGAAAGTCGTCAAACCGGCATACTGGACTAAGGTAAAGACTGAACTAAAGAAGGACAAGATTATCTTCCCTGAAATCATCCGTTTTGATGATTTTTCCATGCAATACAGTAATCGTTGTCGAGTGTCATATAGCTATACCAATGAGTTGGAAACCCTTTGTGCTGGAATTGCATTCGGTGCGGATGACATATTGAACGGCAACTCAAAGATGATTATCTGTTTCGATGATAATAATGTATCCATTAACGACTGGTACGACCTTACCACGACCAATGCCGAGCAAATCAGATTCTACAAGAACGGGCGCATAGACGTCAGGTTCAAGGACAGTGCAGCCGCCGAAAGCTGTTTCAAGCGGCTCCGGCTGGATGAAATCACACTAAGAGAACAATAACGGCATGAGAGACCAATCCAGACACCCCGTAAGGCATCCTTGCGGGGTGTCTTCATTTTCAAACGTAAACAATCCAAAGACATGTACGCCATCATCCCCCAACAGATACCGCAGGACAAGCGGGCCGAAGTCAACGAAAAGATACTTTTCGCCATAGACTCAGGTAAAGACCTTATTCCGGCAGAGAGCATCTACAACTGCTATACCGGCATCGGAGGGCTGCACAACCTAAAGCAGTCCGACTTCGCCAACTATAACGAGTATGCCAATGCCAAAAAAGAGTTCGAGATGGGACAGTTCTTCACTCCGCATGAAGTATGCAGGGATATGGTGGAGATGCTTTCTCCCGTCTATTCGGAAATGATCCTCGACATGTGCTGCGGCATGGGCAACTTCTTCAACCACCTTCCCAACCTGCACAACGCCTACGGGTTTGACATTGACGGCAAAGCAGTGACTGTCGCCAGATACCTCTACCCGGAAGCCCGTATCGAGAAATGCGACATCCGGCAATACCACCCGGAACAACGCTTCGACGTCATCATCGGCAACCCTCCCTTCAATCTGAAGTTCGACTACAAGCTCTCCCAGGAGTATTACATGAACAAAGCATACGATGTGCTCAATCCGGCAGGCATCCTGATGGTCATCGTTCCCTTATCGTTCATGCAAAGCGAGTTCTGGGAGAAGAGCCGTGTCGCGAATATCAACAGCGACTTTTCCTTTGTAGGCCAGGTGCAATTAGACCCGAACGCCTTTGCCTCCACAGGGGTACACAACTTCCGCACGAAAGTAATGGTGTTCCTGCGCGAGTCCCGCCATATCGAAATGCAGCCCTACAATGCGGAAGAGTTCATCTCCATGGACGAGTTGAAAGGGCGTATCATGGAGGCAAGGGCGATGAAGCACAAACTGCGCCTCGACCTTATGCGCGAGACCAACCGGATTGACAGGGAGGAACTGGAACTGTTCGAGTACAAGCTCGCCAAGTACATGTACGAACTGAAAGCACACGCGGCACTGAACAGGCATATCGACAAGGCGGAAGCGTTGGTGACGAAGTTCCGCAACCAGAAACCACCGGAGAACGCCACCAAAGAGCAGGAGAAGGAATGGGAAAGGAAGAAGCTGACCACGAAAAAAGTACTCGGTATCATCCGCAGGTACATCACCTCACAAAACATCGTCCCGCGCAAGGAAGTGGCATTGGTGAAGACCTCCTACGGCTTCAGGCTGAAACAGTACGCCCCACGCCTGCTGGATAAGGTACAGCACAAGGCAGCGGGCATCAACGACCTCGTATTGGGACGGGCGGAGCTTCCCGTACCGGAAATCCTGACGGAAAAGAACATGATGCAGGTCCGTGCAGCGAAGAAACTGATACGGAAAAAGCGCAGGCAATATGAAATACAGAACCGTCCATTCTCAGACATGAAACCGGACACACAACTGGCCGAATATCTTGACCGCACGACCTTCATCAACAAGGAAGGCGATGTATGTGAGTTCACGGAGCTTCAGAAACACGACCTGAACCTCGTATTGCAGAAACGCTTTGCCCTGCTGAACTGGCAGCAAGGCTCCGGCAAGACGGCGGCTGTCTATCACCGTGCCAAGTACCTGCTCAAATACCGTAAGGTGCGCAATGTCATCATACTGGCCCCCGCCATCGCCACCAACATGACATGGGTGCCGTTCCTGACGATAAACAGGGAGCGATTCCGCATGGTCAGGAACAACGCCGACCTCGAAACGGTTCCGGAAGGGGTATTCCTCGTGCTTTCCACCTCCATGCTCGGCAAGCTGAAAAGAGGGCTGACAAAGTTCATCAGGCGCACCTCAAGGAAACTCTGCCTGGTATTCGATGAATCCGACGAGATTACCAACCCCTCGTCACAACGCACAAGGCATATCCTGGGCATCTTCCGCAGGCTCAAATACAAGATCCTCGACACGGGAACGACCACGCGCAACAACATCGCGGAGCTGTACAGCCAGTTTGAACTGTTGTACAATAACTCCATAAACATGATTTGCTGGTGCAGCCGGATATACCACGAGAACAGGGACAGGGAGATAGAGGAAGATCCAAACCCGCACTACGGAGAACCGTTCCCCGCCTTCAGGGGGCACGTACTGTTCCGGGCCTGCCACTGTCCCGGCAAGGCGACCGTGTTCGGCATCGAGAAGCAGAACCAGGACGTATATAACAAGGACGAACTGTCCGAGCTTATCGGCAAGACCGTCATCACGCGCAAGTTCAAGGACTTTGCCGGAGAAAAATACGAGGTAAGGATGCACACGGTCGCACCATCCGAGGGGGAACACGAGGTGTACCGTGTTATCATCGAGGAGTTCTGTCGTATCTGCGAGCTTTACTACAACAGTACGGGCGACACGAAAAAGGATGCCGGGCTCCGTCTCATGCGCCAGATCAAACTTCTTATCAAGGCCTGCTCCGTGCCCCACCTGATAGAGGGCTATTTCGGGAACGGCTACCCGAACAAGACAGTCTTCATCGAGAAACTGATACGGAAGATTCCCGGCAAGGTTGCCGTCGGCTGCACCTCCATAGCGGCGTTTGAACTGTACGAAAATCTCATCCGCGAGCGTTTCCCGGACCGACCGGTATTTACCGTCAAGGGTGACGTCGCGTTCAAGAAGCGGCAGGGCATCGTTTCGGAATTCGATTCCACCATCAACGGCATACTGGTATGCACGCAGCAGAGCCTGAGCAGCTCGGTAAATATCCCCTCCTGCAACGATGTCATCCTTGAATCCCTGCAATGGAACATCCCCAAGATGGAGCAGTTCTACTTCCGCTTCATCCGCCTGGACTCCAAGGAACTGAAGAACGTCCATTTCGTGACCTACAAGGATTCCGTGGAACAGAACCTGATGGCATTGGTACTGACAAAGGAAAGGCTCAACGAGTTCATCAAGACCGGCGAGGTGAAGGAGCAGTCGGAAATCTTCGAGGAGTTCGATGTCACGATGTCCGTCATCGACAGCCTGCTGGTACGGGAACGTGACAGCGAGGGAAAAATCCACATCAGCTGGGGAAGCCAGCGCATAATGAGTTAGCAAAATGAGTACAGACACAGGGAACCGCAGAATCCATTCCACAGGCAAAGGTAGCCCGTATCCCCATCGGCTGTGCAAGGTCATGCCGCGAGCGGTTTCCGGAGAAATCATCCTCGCCGGAGGCTGCGGTATTTCCCCGGAAAACCCTGCACAGCCGGGATACGGACCTTTTGGGGCCTGTGGAATGGAATCCCCGGTTCCGGTCATTAACTACAATAAAAAACGATTATGGACTTGAATCAAGCGGAAGTGGCAGTGACCACTCAGCATCTCATAGACATAAGGCAGGAGAAGGACAACTGGTTGCAGATGTCCGACTTCGGCGACATGGGGGAATTCCTTTGCACCTGCTCCGACATGTTCCCGGAAGAGGAGAACCCGGAGTACAGGTACACGCGGTGGGAAGAGATTCCCGGCTCGCTGATAAACAGGCAGTGGCTGTGCCCCAACTTCTTTGAAATCAGGGAGGCGATGGAACAGCTGGATGAACCCGACAAGGAGTGGTTCTTCGACTGGTGCGACAAATGTCATCACGACATCAGCTCGGAAGACCCGCACCTGCTGGTAGCGCACTACCTGGAACTGTATGGCAATGCCACGTCCACCGGCGACGACACCTGCCCGGACGGAGACGATGATGGCTTCCTGTATTATCCGGGCATATCAAACAATTACTTCGACACGGTCACCCCCCGTTTCGAGGTGTTCGATGACAATTACGATTAAAAACATACGCTTATGAATATCAATTTTCTCGGACCGGTCTTCCCGACAGACCCATACGCGCAGATGGCGTTCGTGGAGATACTGAATACCCTTCTGGTGGCAAACAACATCATGGAGGTGAACAGAATGCTCATACACCGGAATGCCAATCCCGCGTACGGCTCGCTGTCGGGATATTTCAGATGGTCGTATGCAGGCAACCATTTCACGCTGTGGCAGCGTGTGGAATACAATTCCCCGGTCTGTTTCGGACAACGCATATTCAGTATCCATTTCGGAATGCTGGCAAGCCGGGACAGGGAACGGGATAGTCCGACACTTAACTGAATTGGAATATATGAATACGATAACGATAGAAAACAGAGAAATCGCAATAATGGCTTTCGACAAGCTGTGCAGAGAGAACAAAAAGGACTCCGCTCTGCGGCTTGCCGGATGTATGCTAAAGCACTCATACATATCGCTCGGCATCGGTGATATCGACTGGGAGATAGACATGGCGATACGGCAATGCGGCGGTGAGCCGAGAACCGGTTACAGATATACCGCCCGTTTCCATTTCAACCTGAAGACGGAGATGGAAAAGGAAAAATACGACAGGGCCGTGAAGGAACTGTATGGATAAGGAGATTTACACGGAGGCGGCCGCAAGGTCGCTTCCGTCATTTATAACGGTATGTACGGGAAACAGAATCCTGCCGTACACAGGTAAGACAAATGGATGAACAGAAAACATTGACATTGGATTTCGTGAAGTCCCTTATGGAACCGGCCTACACGCTGGTATGGACGGATTATAATGACAATCTTGACGACCATCTGGGCTTGATACAGAAGTGTCTTGACAACAAAAACTGCGAAGAGCTGTGGGAAAAGGCAGACGAGTGGTACAGCGATGCCGAGTGGGAAGCGGTCCGTGAGATTATCGCAAAATTAAAAGAGGGATGCACCGTATCGGGTGACTTTGACGAGGAAGATGTCGATGACTTCTTCGACGGGCACGAGGATGAAATCCGCGATGAGATATACAACCGTAACGACTCGGATGTGCTGAAGGACCTGATAAAACGCACGGACGACATACCCATCCGGGTGGAAATGCTTTCCAACTATGACTGCATAAATTCCAACTGGTTCGAGTCGCAAGGCGGCTATCGCTACGAGGAATCCTATTTCGGGGACATGGTGGATACCCTGAACCTCAATCCTGCCAAGGTCAAGAAACTCTTGCTTGAACACGGATACGAGGTTCACGAACGCTTCCCGAACAGGAAATCGCGTGACGGCAAGGAGCAGGTGTCCTACGAACAATTCTACCAGGAACTTGTCAACTCCTGCTGCGGGGCCAACCTGCTGACCTATATCGGAAAGGTTAACCTGAAGGAACTGTATGATGCCGGCTTCTCCCTAAAAGAGATCGTCATTCCCAAAGGAAACTGTTGCGGACTGTTCAGTTCGATGTATGGCGGTGGCAGCCTGCTTGAAATGGAGCTGAAACAGGATGTAAGGCTGAAACTGGAAGTGAAAGACTACCACGGTTTCCGTTTCCGGCTGGATGATGAACGCTCCAAATACGACTACTCCGTCCAGCATGTATATGGCGTATGTGATTCCTTCTTCGGTGATGCGGTAAGCATAGTGTCCTGACAGTCAAATAAAGCAATAACTTTATAAAACAATTGTGAATATGAATACCCATTTGACAATAATCCGGTCACACGGGAAAGAGCACCTCTGTTACCGTGATGAAGAATGTTTTGCCGATGTATCCTTGCCTATGATGACATTTACCGAAGGAGAAGATGATTTCGAGATAGTCAAGTGCAATCGCCCGGTTGCCGGCAGGACTTTTCGCTATCAGGACGGACACTTCTCCATAGCAATGGAAATGTACCCAAACGGTTGGCCGGCATTGTGCCTGAAAGCTCCTGAGACACATGAAATCTACACCATCCTGACGGTCAATCTTGAAAATGAACCGGCATTTGCTTTACCGGACAGGGCTTTTGTCGACATCAACAACAATCCCGATGCCATGGAGTTCCTTATAGCCAACAAACTGGCGGAGGATACAGGCTACAAGAGACAGAGCGGTTGGGTAGACTACCCGATGGTAAAGCTGAATATGCCGTCGCTTTACCGGCTTGACCCTGCCGGATTTCATAAAATCATAAGTTGTCAACAAATAAATCATTAACAATCAAATCATAAGAATTATGGCAAAGTATGATGTAAAGGTAAGGTACGCCTTCGAAGGTACTTACACTGTCGTGGCGGAAGACCGCGACCAAGCAGAAAGAATGGTAACGGAAGACTGCGGTCTGGTGCTGGGCGGCAATATCCACACGACCTGCGGTGATGACGAGGTAACGGACTGGAATTTCGACTGTCATCCCGACGTGCAGGTTCTGTCCTTCAAGGAGCGGAGCAAAAAAGGCAGGGCAAAATACACTGCCATGGATTTCAGCGGCAGGATTGAAGAACTCCGCAAGGACATCATTGAAGCAATATGTCAGTTGCTCTATGCACACGGATTGACGGAACTGACATTCACGAGTCAGGACGAAGACCCTGTCTGGGTAATATGGTTCAATGACGACGGCGAGCCTTACGAATGTTGGGTAAATGGCATTGAAGCTACAGACAACAAACTTACGGTATTGGCCACGATAAAGGACAGCCTTGAGGAAGTTACCTGCGAATCCCCGTTTGAACTCGGTGCAAGTAACATCGACTGGCTCAACGAAATGTACGAGGCTGCAAAGCTGGAGCTGGAAGGAACAAAGAATGTCGAACCTTAAATCTGAAAATCATGAAATATCAAGCGGGAAATGCAGTCTCCAGCTTCTTCTACTATATGTGGAACGCATGGAGCAAGGAAGAATGTAAAATTGTGTTCGGAGGGCAATACCAACATTTCTGGGAAAAATGGTGTGCGAACAGTGACAAAGCCATATTCGGAGCGGTGGAACGGTTCTGTGCGGATCTTTCGGAGAGCAGCCGGGAACTGCTGGTGGAACGTGCCGTCACGCTTTATGACGGAAAGTCTAAAAGAAAGAATCCGGATGATTCAGAAATTCTTGTATGTGAAGAATGCGGTTCCACAAACGTGGAAATCACCGCATGGGTCGATGCCAATACGAACGAATATGTCAGCGATTCCGATGACAGTGAATGGTGCTCTGAATGTGAAGCGCACAACACTCTCATTACATTGAAAGAGTTTAAGGAACAAATGCTGTCTTGGTGGGAGTCGTGCGAGTCCAAGGTAATGGAACAGATTACGGGACTTCGGGAATGTGATTATCCCTCTGAAGAGGGTTCGCAGGCTTTTGTCGATGCTGCAACCCAATGGTGGAGCGGACAGGATTATGAACGCAAACGACAAATTTACAAAGAACACTTCTTAAAAACAGACAATATGCAGAAAGACATTATCAGCCAGATTCGCTACTCATGCAGTTGCAACGATACGAAAGCACAGGAATACCTGGACGATGAACTACGGCATCTTCGCGAATTGCAGGAGGTGGACGACCTCAGGGAAGACGACATCGGGATGGCGTGCAGCAATCTCGGTCTCGACCTTGACTATCAGGAATATTTTATAAACCGCCTCGCAGGGGCATAAAAAGAAACACCATGACTTATTTTCAGAACATACGAAGTCTGGCGGACTTGAAGAAGGAGTACCGCCGGCTGGCATTGGAGCACCACCCGGACAAGGGTGGTGACACCGCCATCATGCAGCAGGTGAATACCGAATTTGAAAAACTGTACGATGTATGGAAAGACAGGCAGGATGTTTCCGTAAGCACAAGCGGCTACGAACACGACTATTCGGGAGCGACGGCAAGGGAATACACCGAATACGTGTATAACGAATACCGTTGGAAAGGCCGCAACTACAAGGGACAGCATGCTCCTGAAATTGTGGAGCTGACACGGATATGGCTGAAAGAGACCTATCCGAGATACAGGTTTTCCGTCAGACGCGAAAACTACAATTCCATCCATGTCCGGCTTATGAAAGCGGATTTCGAGGCGTTTACCAGAGAGTCCGGCAAAGTTCAGGACGAAATCAATCATTATTGTATCGAATCCGACGAATCACTTACTGACAGAGCCAAAGAGGTAATGATGAATATATGCGATTTCGTCATGTCGTACAATTTCGACGACAGCGACTTGATGATGGATTACCACCACACCAATTTCTATATGACGATGGGAATAGGCAGTTACAGGCAACCGTATAAAGTGGAGCTACCCAAACTGGACTGCAAGGAGAAGGACAAGCCGGAGGTATTCAAACATCCCGAAGGTGCCGCACACAAGGCAATTAGGCAGGCATTGGGCACAGCCCGTTTCGATTTCATCGAGCACAGGAGGCATTCCGGTGAAATGATACTCGGGGAAGACCATTACGGCTCGCAGGGCGAGCACTATTTCTGGCCGAAGGATTACTCAAGCGCGAAACTGGCGCAGAAACGGATAGACAAATTGGAGAAAGCCGGTATCCAATGCAAGCTCACGGGATATAATGGCGGTTACATCCGTTTTCTCGGCTACACTCCTGAAACGGAAGTGTTACTGGAGCAGGAACGACAGGAATACATCATCGCCCATCGGCAATGGCAAACCAGACAGGCAACAACCAATTAAATTTATGAATATGGAACCGAACAATTTGAACGAATGGTGGGGCGGACAGCCCGACGAACTGAAACAGGCATTCTCGCTCTTCCCAGACAGACGGTGGGAAGGGGCGGACCTGCATTTACTAAACAATATCCGCAACTACTGCCACCTGAAGAAAGAAGGGTTGCTTTCCGAAGACGACCGCTCGATGCTCAGCGAGATTGTCAGTGAGCTGGCCGATGCGGAGCTGTGCCGTGCAAACGGAAGGACGCTCGAAGACATGTGCGATACGGACGGGGCTTTTCTGGAAGAGTACCAGGAGCAGTTCAACCGGATATACGATGAACTGGAAATGAGAATTACGGATTATATGAACGGACAATCAAAAAATATGTAAGATGAAAGCAAAAGTATTCAGATACAAGTCTGACGGTAATACCGTCGTGGCCCCTTATATGGAACTGGAACCGTATGCCGAGAACGTGTATCTCTCGTTGTCGGAAAAGAATGAATACGGGAATGAGGACGAGGACTGTTTCCATGTGGTCTGCAAGATTGAAAACGTATGCTTCTCCTGCGGGCAGTATTCCCGCCGGTTCCTCAACGGGGAAAACCGCAGGGAGGAAGCCGCCGCTTATTGCAGGAACTGGATTGCGGATACGCTTCAGAGTGCGGAAAAAGGATCTTTTGTCAAGCTGCTCTCCATCCGCGTGTTCGAGGCCCTCGGACTCGACACCGCACCCTTGCTGCAAGCCCGTGAAGCATACAAAAGGGAGCAGGAACAGAAACGCAGGGAACAGGAACAGAAAAAGGCGGAAGAGCGCAGGGTACGTGAAGAGCAACATCAGCTGTTGCTCGATGAGCATAAACAGAAATTCCTGGAAGGGGAACGGATTACGGGCACGATGTTCCTTGAGATTGCCAAAACGGGACGGCTTTGAAATACATATCCGGACCAAGGGCGTGCTGGGCAGCCGCGTGAAACAGTTGGACAAGTCCGGGAGCATCACCTACAGCAGGCCGAGGGGAAGCCGCAGCCCTGATTTTTCCGGCTGCCACAAGGCGATTTCCGCCTACCTGAAATTTTTAGAGACGGTTGCACTATCATAATAATTCCAATATGGCACAGGAAAGAATGGATGACTGGTGGGAATACGCCAAAGAGCTTGCAAAAGCAGAATGGGAACTGCAAATCGGGCATTGGGTACGTATCTCCATCGAATACAGGGATGAAGCCGGCGATACAGTCCGGCTTCACTCGTATGACCTGCCAAGGGAACTGCACGAACGCTACCGCTGGGTGGTCCGCTGGCGCGAAGCCCGGCTGCAATGCCTGTACCCTCGCAAGCATATTCACACCTATTACAGTTATTACGACAAACGCACCGGACTCCGGACCGGTTTCAACTCCTGCCTGTCGAGATTGTCAACGGCAAAGGCACAGATTACCATCGCGGAAAGGAAAGAGAAGGAGTATCTGGAATACCAGCGCACAAACAACCTGTTCTTCGATGAAGCCACCGACGGGCAGCTGCAACAGTTTCGGCAGAAACTACGGGTCAAGAAAGAAAATCATACGGCATTGGAAGCCAAAATCCGTTCTGCGGTGATGGAAGCCAGACCGGTAAAACCTATTTGACAAACCAAAAACAGAAAGATTATGACCAATCAGGAATTGATAAGGCTGTTGAAAGCCAACAGTTATAAGCGGATAGCTTTGGATAACGATACCGGCGAACCCAAGACATTCTACACCTACCGCCGGGGATTGCATATCAACGCCACGGACAAGCTGTCATTCCATATCGTGCCACAGTCGCAAAGTCTGGGACTGGGCAGGTTCGCCATATGCGCAACCGGGAATGGAGCAAGTTCCCAGGTGGGTACGGACTGTCCTGAACTGTTTTTCCCACGCCTGCTGTCATACCTCAAAGGTGAAACAAGCGGGGAAGAAATCATCCGGTACGTGACCGGCAATCCCTCAAAAACAGTTCCGGCATAGGGTACACCGCATCACAGAACCAGGACCTGAACCGAAAGGCATCCAAAAAATGACCGCATATTTTATTTCCCACCCTGCAAAGGTAGTCCCGTGTCCTGCGTACGCCGCAAGGCCGGGCCCCTGCGGGGTTGGCTGAAAGAAAATCATCCTCGCCTGAAGGCTGCGGTATTTTCTTTCGCCAAACCTTGCGCGTACGGACACGGGACAGTCAGGCAGGCGAGAAATAAAAATACCGGCTCCCGGAGCCGGGCATGTTTAACAGATAAAATACAAAAGTCATGAAAATCCTGAATGAAGAACATTTCGAGAAAGTAAAGCGCTATGCAGAATCCATCGGCGACACCTCGTTCCGGCACTGTCTGGACAGACTGGAAAGCTGGGAGAAGAATCCCGACCATCCCAGTGAGATATCCCTCTATTACGACCACGCGCCGTATTCGTTCGGTTTCACGCAACGTTATCCCGACGGAAGGACGGGCATCGTGGGCGGCCTGCTCTATCATGGAATACCGAACAGGTCCTTCGCCGTCACGCTGGAACCGTTCCACGGATGGCAGATACATACCTGAAAAGGGAAAACGGTAACAATAAATAATAAACAATCTAATAGTATCAACTTCATAAAATTCAAGATTATGGAAACAACATTGGCAGTATTGGAAAGACAACAACAGTTCGACTTCCAGAAGAACGGAATCGAAGTGATGAACTTCGAGACATTGCAGCGTACCTACAAGGAGAACGACATCTACAACAATCCCGTGCAGGGCATCTACCATTACCAGGTCATCCGGCGCATGATGAATATCTGCGAGAAGCACAGCCTCAATTATGAGGTGGAGGAAATCTTCGCCGCCCAGAACAGGAACAAGACACAGCCCGGCGTGAGCATACTCCCGCAGGTGGAGCAGACACACGGGGAAAAGGCGGTGGAAGCACACATACTCCGCCGTATCTTCGCCACCATCCGGATCAAGGACTGGGAGACGGACGAGCTGACGACGACGCTTGTCGTGGCTTACCATCAGGACGGGATACAGGCGGCCATAGGCCCCTGCGTGCTCATATGCCATAACCAGTGTATCCTTTCGCCTGAGCGGAGCGTCTGCAATTACGGAAAGAAGAAAGTATCGACGGAAGAGGTGTTCGAGACCGTGGACGGCTGGCTGGCGAACTTCGAGGTGAACATGAACGAGGATATCGAACGGATACGGAGATTGAAAAACAAGATTATTTCCATGGAGGAGGTATATATGTACATAGGACTGCTGACAGCACTGCGTGTATCCCACGACAGCTCGGACAGGAACCTTTCATCCTCCGTCGAGACCTATCCCCTGAACCAAGGGCAGATTTCCATATTCACCGAAGAGGTGCTGAAACTGGCCATGACAAAGGGACAGATTACCGCCTGGAATCTGTACAACGTGGCTACAGAAATATACAAGCCCGGAAAGACGGACTTCCCGGCCCTCATCCCACAGAACGGGGCGATGGCGGAGCTCCTGCTGTCCCGTCTGCCCGAAGAAGCGGAAATACAGGAGGTTGTTACCGTAAGCTGAACCGGACAGGTATGTGAAACAGCCTTCTACACCAATCGCCCTCTCCACAACAACCGGTGGAGAGGGCGATTTATCCAATTACAAATTACACTATATTATCCAAAACCTTATTCTGACACTTCTTTCACTCTTCAAAAAGCAGTTCAAATTCCTTTTTTCGCCGTCGCTCTATGCTTGGAACCACTTTCCCCTTGTAGCACCTGAAGGAGATATACTCCTGATAAATATCCCTGTCTCCGGATTCCAGTTTTTGAATCAATCTGCTCTTGGGTATCTTTCCATTGCCTACCAGACGGTAATAACCCACATTATATGAAAGGGTTGCGACCAAGAGCGCGTCTTTCCCGAAGCGGCTGCACATACAGCAAAGTTTCAGCAAATCCGCCCTCAGCAGGGAATCCGCCTGCGCCTTGGTCATATCCGGAGTGAATGTTTCACCTGGCAATAATTTGTGCCCAAATCCTACGTACGGGAGATGATTTCCATGCCAACCCTCATGTTCCTTGATGCAGGCAATGGCTTTCTCGAACAGCGAAGCCGGAATCTGCAAGGTGGCGGGAGGCGACGAACCGCCTCCCCGTGGTTGTACCACCATGCTGCTGCAACCCAGAATCAGGCATGTAGCCGTTACAATCATTCGCATATGGAACCTTTTTCTGATTTCAACACAGGCGGTCTTATAACAAGCGAATCCCTTAGCCACGGTCTTTCGGGACTGACTACAGTCCCTTCCGTGTTCTCTTCAGTCTCATCCGTCCTCTCGTTGTTGAAACTGAAACTCAGCTGGAAAAGCTGTGCCGGTTCGCTGTTGTCCTCGAAATAGATGTCTATCGTCTGCTGGTCCTCGCATTCCGAAGTATAATACAGACGGAATACCTCCCTATCCAGCGGATAGCGGTCATTGGGCAGCAGCACCATCCCGTCGTCCATACGGAGCGTACCCTTGCCGTCCGGCTGGAAGTAACGGATGGTATAGCGGGCATCGGAAAACCGGCCTTCGCGTTTGAGTTTACAGCGGACTTCCACCGTCTCACCTTTTACTATGCGGGTAGGGACAGGCATCGTTTCCACCGTAAACGGATATTCCTGCTGCACGTCCAGTTCATTGTCACAGGACACCAGGGCAAACGCCGCCAGTACCACGAGCGTTGCCGAAAAAAATGCGGCCAACGCGTTCTTTACATTTCTCTTTTTCATATTCATTTTCGTTTTAATGATTGATATTCGATTTGTTTATTCCGGATACCCGTCCATGTTTTGCAGGTACTCGTTCAAATCCTTGTACCCCTTGTACAAGGCGGAGCAGTCCTCTATTTTATTGCCGTAGCGTTTACGGAGAGCTTCCAGCGTTCTCCGTCCCGCCTCGTCCCGGTCCAGATAGCACCGGATATGTCCGTACCTGTCAAGAAAGCCATACGAGCGTTCCAACAGAGCCACCGAGTTCAGCACGAGGTAGTCGTCACCGCACCCGAGACCGAGAACCATCCACGACAGGTAGTCGATGAACCCCTCGAACAGGTTGCAGGTATCCGAACCGTTTTCCATCAGCGAGATGTCCTTTGGCGACAGGCTTCCCTTGAAGAAGCGGTTGCGCAACTCGTATCCGCCGCTGAGATTTCGGAAACCGATGGCGAAATACCGCTTGCCATGCAAGGTGTACCTTGCCTCCTCGCAGTTCGGCAATGCCACACCGCTGCAAATGCCCCGTTCTTCCAGATAGCGGAGCAAAACCTTGTTGTACAGCGGTCCGAAACGGATATCCGTCAAGCATTCCTTTTTATCGGGATTATCCTTGCCGTTCTCTTTGGGACGGAAAACCGTCTTTCTTTCCGGGGCCAGACCGCCATAAATCCTTGTGATGAAATCCACCTGTTCCTTGAAATCACGGCTGTCTGTCAGTTCCCCTGCAAGGGTGAATATATCACCGCCCCGTCCGGTCCCGAAGTCGTGCCAGACATTCTTGCGGATGTTCACCTGAAACGAGGCAGTCCGTTCCTCGCGGTACGGGGCGAGATACCGGCATTCATCCCCGCGCTGTCTTTTCGGCTCGTGTCCCAATCGCGCCAGAAAGTCCGTAATCGGGATTCCTCTTATTTCCTCCATGTTCATGGGCATTGGCAGTTAATTGATGATTATCTTGACGCCCAGCCCGAACTGAGTCGTGAACACCCCTAACGGACTGCCCCACAGGGCACGCTCACGCACATTGGCAAGCAGGACTATCCTGTCGGTAATGTAGGTTTCCAGCTCCAAAGTGAGCGCACCGCCGTAGAGGAAGGCATCACCGGCAAGAAGCCTTGAACCGTCGTGCATCATCCTGTCACCCCAATTCACCGTCTCATATCCTATAAGGGCTGAACCGCCGATGGAAAGGAACAATGTCTTTGAGGGGTCGGACAGGAACTTCAGGTAATAGCCTCCCTCTGCCGTGAACTGGGCACGGGGTACGGATATGGTGCGATACTCATAATTCTTCAGCAGGTATTCCGCACCTGCCACCCAGCGGTTGGCTTTCTTCGTGTATCCCGATACCGCGAATCCGGTATAATAATTCAAAGGCCCTTTAGAACCGCCCGCAAAACCGCCACGAAGTTCCACACCCATCATTCCGGGAAGATACCGTTGGGCGTATGCCTGCCCTGAAAACAGGGCAAGCGATACGACTGCAACACACAGATAAATTACCTTACGCATAACTATTTCACTTTAAGTTTATTGATGACTTTAGCTCTCACGATGTCCTCACCCTCCACGGTGAAGGACTGATGGCGTCCGCCGCTTTTCTCGTTCAGTTCCACCACCAATACCTTGTCGGCAGGGATGGTGAACTTGTCAAACGCAAATACGGTGCGTTCCTCCTTGTTTCCTGCAACCACAGTGGCATAGTTGTAAGCCCTGAGAGGAAAAATAATATTCTCCTGAATGGCTGTACGCTTCATCACCTTCTTATCCACGATTTTGAAAGTCACGAAATCCACCTCGAAAGGCACATTGGACGAGTTCCTGATCTGCGTGTGGAAATAGAGCAGCCCGTTATGGGTATAAAGCCCGCGCAAGAGGTATTGGATGCCGAAAGCCTTGCTTCCGATATGCTTGACATGGCGTCTGTTCTCCTTGTGGATGCTACTGTTAATCAACTGCACGAGTTTGGGCGATTCGCAACCCAACTCCTGCAAATAGATGTCAAGGGCGTTGTTCGGACGGTTCACCTTGCTGCCGTCATGGATAAAGTCTTTCATCTCCACATTGAGCAATAGCGGCTCATCAGAATATTTGACATTGAAGGTGTAAAAACTGCCGCTTTCGGTGATGACCGACATATTCGTCTCGTCACGGAAATTTTTAACCGTGGCCTTCACGCGGATAACATTCTCCGCACCGTCCGCCTTGCCTGCTATAAGGTTGGCAGAGCCGAGGTCCACATACCGCACCGCTGAGGGGAAGATGATATGCGTCGTCTTGTCATAAGTCACTTCCAGACCGTATGGCGGTATCATGCGGTCAAAGGTCAGTTTCCTGGTAAGGCCGTGATAGAGGTCGCCGTCCTCCTGCCGCGGATATACATCCGCCGTCAGTGTGACACCGTTGGTAACTGTTGCCGTTGAATCACCGGCATTCTGTGCGAAAGCACTCACTGCGCCCGTCATAAGGGCAAGCATTACAAAAATCTGTTTCATGTTCTTTGAATTTTAATTGGGTTATTGATTGTCATTCTGATAAAGCATCAGGGTATGGCCGGACTTGAGGTGTACCTTCTCCTCGCGTAGTTTCTTGGAGATGTACTGCGACACTCCCTGGATGGCTCCGCGCCCGAGTTCGGAGAGCAGCTGGTCCTTGGCCGACTGGTTGGTGATGGAGATGCTCGTGCCGAGGTTCTGTCCCATGTTGGCCGCCACCTCCTTGACCGCGCTCGCTTCCATAGACCCGGGAATAAAGATTCCGTCCTGTCCGTCGTTGTCATACACGGTGAGTTCCACCGGAATGATGATACCGTCATATTCCACCTGCACAATCCCGATATTGAGCCGCTCTCCCTGTATGCGGCTCTCTCCCGTGAGCAGGGTGTTTTTCGGAAGGACATGCTTCCCGACACGCATCGGTTCCAGCAGGCGCATCCTCACTCCCTGTCCGCTGATGACGGTCTGGTCGCCGTGGATACAGGCACGGATGGTATTCCTCATGCTCCCGGCTTCCGTGTTCCCGATTGCCGTATGAAACCGCCCCGGTTGCGACAGCCTTGCAAACAGCACGGAATCGCTGACGGGCTGCGGCAGGGACGATACCACCGGAGTGGAAACCAGCCCCACGGGAACGGCTTTCGCCTTCCCGTTCCGCGTGACCGCCTCGTTCCCCGCCTGCTTTCCGGTATTTGCACCGCCACCTCCCGGCGTGTACTTGGCGGCAAACTCGTAGGATTTCTCCAACAGGGTCACCTGCTCCTCGTAAGTCATCTGCGCGGGCTGCTGTACGGCGGCTGCCTGCTTCAGCTGCTCCACCTCGGCTTTCAACGCCTCCTTTTCGGGGTCTTCCTCCGGCTCTTGGTAGAAACTGCCCAAAGTGGCGTTGATGTCGTTATAGGCGGAGGCGGAGGATGCAAAGGCATTGCCGCGATTTCCACCGCCACGATAGGATGTGCCGCCACCCTTATACTCCGAATCCGGCACAATCTCCACAGCCACAGCCTGCGGATTCTCCTGCCTTTTTTCATCGGCAAGGGAAGAGAAGTCTTTCAGCGTGCGCATCTTCTCTTCCTGCCTGCGCCTCATGTCAGCCTGCTCGTAGGCGGCAATCTTGTCGCCCTCTATGCCCGCACCCCTCGGGTCGGGCAGTTCGGTGTTGAAACCTGCTTTCTTAGTTTCTTCCTGCCTGTTCTCTTTCGACGGGGCGAAAATCCACCACATGCAGCCGATGAACAGCAGGAACATCCCGGCATAAACCAAGTATTTCTTGATTTCCTGCCTCTTTTTCAATGTGTTCGCGTCGTTACTCATTGCCTTGATTGTTGAATTGGTTAAAAAACTCTTCCATGTCACGCACTTTCTCATCGGAGAGCGTGTCGGCAGGAACGAAATCCGGAATATCCAGCGGGGCAATTTCGATTACCTCCTGCCGGGCATCCTCCCGTCCGATGTCGTATATGGCACGGAATATCATATAGAAATTGACTGCTGCGAATACGGTGCACAGTCCGATGACAACCGCCTTTCTCCTTTCGGGAGTCAGGCTGTCGCACAAGTCCCGCAGCTTGCCTTCTGCCAGACTTCTGATTTTCAAGATTCTCTTTCTCATACATTCAAAATTTTAACGGTCATACACTCTTATATCCTTGTTCTCCACCACGCGGAACGCCTCCATGATGAAGCCGTGCGGGTTGTTGTCGCTGCGTGTGGAGTTCAGCAGCCTGCCCCGTGTGACGAGGCTGCGCTCGGTCACGCTCTTCTCCCGGATGATGGAGAGCTTCGCGTAGGTCACAACCTCGTAAGGATAGGTGTTGAAGTCGCATTTCACGCTGTCTATCCCGATACGCTGGTTCACGTTCCCCGAAATGATCCGGTTGTAGTACCCCTGCTCCGCCAGGTCCACATAGTGGGCATACGCGGAACGGTCGCCGAGGAACATGGCCCGCTGGATATTGCTCTCAATCGCACTCTTGTCGGGAGCGAGCGTGAAGAACAGCTCGTGGAAGCGTTTTACATGCTCCCTTGCCTCCACGGGGCGGTTCTGTTCCAAGTCCTGCGAGAGGGCCAGCATCAGTGACTTACCCTCGTCCAGCACATAGATTTTCTCCCGCTGCGCCTCCGCGAAGCTGTAGGCCTTCCACACGGAGAATCCCACGAGCAGGGTACATACGCAGAGATAGGCTATCCCGAACAGGCGGAGCTGCCTGAAACTGGTCTCGATATTTTTCAATGATTTGAATTCCATTCCAATGTCGTTTTAATGTTATTACTTGATAAGTCTTCCGGCCACATTGCCCACCGCTGCACCGGCAGTACCGGCCACGACAGAGCCTGTCTTGGATGCCGTCTGGGTCACGTTCTTGCCGTAGTTGCCCGCACCGCCTCCTGCCTGGATGATCCAGTTCGCGACCGTCGGGATGGTGAAATACCCGATGATTCCGATAATAAGGAACGTGATGTACACGCCGTTGGAGCCGTCAGGGATGAAGTTCGGGTCGGCAAGCCGCTCGATGTCCTGCTGGAGCATCAGCACCTGAATCCTTGCCAGCACGCTGCTGAACAGGTCGCTGACCGGAAGCCACAGGTAGATGCTGATATAGCGGACGAACCACTGGCTGAGCGAGGCCTGGAATCCGTCCCAGCAGGAGATGGCGAAGGAGATAGGACCAAGTATCGAAAGGACTATCAGGAAGAAGGTCCTCAGTGTGTCGATAACGAGGGCGGCGGCGTTGAACATCAGCTCCAGCAGTTCGCGGAAGAAATTCTGCACCGCCTTCTTCATGTTGTACATCGCCCGGTCCACATACATCCCGCAGGCCTCAATCGCGTCCAGCGCACCAAGTTCGTCCAGCTTGTTGTCGAAGGCTTCCTTATCGACCAGATAGGCCGTTTCCGGATTGCGCTTCATCGCCTCGAACTCCAGCTTGTCCTTCTGCGCCCGGTACTCGTTCATGTCGAAGGTCTGAGACTCCAATATCGTGTGCGTACCCTTTACTATGGGCGACATGACACTGTTCAGCGTGCCCAGCACGAGTGTCGGGAAGAACATGATGCACAGCCCCAAAGCAAAGGGACGGAGAAGAGGAAAGACATCTACAGGCTCGGCTCTTGCCAATGACTGCCACACGCGGTAAGCCACGTAGAACAGGGCTCCCAATCCTGCAAGGCCCTTGGCGACACCGGTCATCTGCGAGCAGAGCGGCATCATGTCCGTGTACAGGTTCTGCAAAATCTGATGCAGGTTGTCGAAATTTATTGCCAGCAATACCATAAGCATTCGGATTCAGGATTACCAATAACGCTCATGGGGTGAGCCGTAAAGAGCCATCACACGATCAATGTCGTTCTGCTTCTTGGCACGCAGGTAGGACACGCCGATGTTCTTGTTGGTGTAATACTGCACCAGACTCCGGTACTGGAGCATGTCGGTGTAGCACCGGTCGATGATATCCATGCGCTCCTTGTCGTTCATCGACAGCCCGTTCTCGTTGACCACCGTCTTCAGGTCATTCAGCAGGTGTGCGCTCTCTTCCAGCAGCTTGGTGTAGCCGAGGGCTATCGCGCTCAGTTCCTCCGGCGTGAAGTACGGGTCGCTGAGCATCCGCTCGAAGCTGTTCACGTAGATGTCCGTGATGTCGCCCACCATCAGGATGGTCTGCTGCACCTTGCGGGCGTCGCGGACAAGGTTCTTCACCTTGCGGAGCCCGTCATAGAACTCCTTTCCCTGCTGGTAGATCTTGACGGTTTCCTGAAAATTTTTCACCATATTCGTGGCCGTCGTAGATGTCTGCACGATGTTTTTCGCGGCATTGATGATGCCCTGTGCGAGATTGGTCGGGTCTGTCACGACCCACTGCGCCTTTGCCGTGAGGCTGAAGAAGAAGCAGCCCATACACAGCACTAAAACTTTTACTTTCATAAATCTACTTTTTTAATGATGAATAATCTGATTGTTGTTTCGATGGGAAATCAAAGTCCCATTTTCCGCCCTTTGGACAGCGGGTTACGGAGGATTGTCCGATGGGACTGTTTCGGGCGGTTCTCCTTCGCCACATCTTCCGTTTTGCGTTTGAGAGAAGCGAACAGCTCGTCGGCATACGGCCTTCGACCTGTCATCCTGACGAAACGGGCATCCAGTTCACGGTACGCCTTTTCCGCCTGACGGGAGCATTCCTCCGGGGAATCCTTTTTGTCGATGCCGTACCTGACAAGAAAAGCGGGACTGATGTGAAGGATGTCATGGACTGCATCCGGCATGGCGGCTATCTGTCCCAACTTCTGCAAATCCTCGTTCAGCTTGTCAAGGTATTCTGCCGGAGGATGGGGACAGACCGTTTCAAAGACTTTCTCAACGGCATGTGTCAGCCTTGCATCCACTTCTAAAATATCGGGAACTTCCCCCGCTTCCCTTTTACGGTTATACACATCGGAGTCCATATCCTCAAGTTGATGATACAGCCGGTAATCTTCCGAGAATCCATAATAGTCCTGTATGGACTGCGGAATGTTCCAGTTCTGCATCAGGGACCAATAGAGGGCCGATATGACCTCCCTGCGTTTACCTTCGTCTGATTCCAAATTACTATACATGATTATTGGTGTTTAACGGTTGATAAAATGGATTACTTTTCACGCTTGCTTTCCGCCAGCTGCTTGATGGCAAGCTCGATATTGCCGCCGAGTTTCTCCGTAAGCCGCATAAGTTCAAGCTTTTCGGTCTCCTCTGTCGTGTAACAATAATACTCCTCAAGCGACACCTCGGTGGCATAGACCGCCGACTGCGAACCGCCCAGACCGACCCAGACTTCCTTATATTTTCGGGAAGGGTTGTTCGCCATGTTGATGGAGAGTATCTGCGCACGCTCCTTGTCGGTCAGGCCGAGCAACGCCTGTATCTCATCGAACTTGTTGACATATTTTCTCTGGTCGAGAAGAATCTTGCAGTCGGAATTGTTGATGATGGTCCCCTTGACAATGGAAGACGAGATGATGTCCTCGACCTCCTGAGTGACCACCACCGCCTCGCCGAAAAACTTGCGGACCGTCTTGAAGAGATAGCGTAAATACTCCGCCATGCCCTCCTTGCTGATGGCCTTCCAAGCTTCCTCCAACAATATCATCTTGCGGATGCCTTTCAATTTCCTCATCTTGTTGATGAAGGTTTCCATGATGATGATGGTGACAATCGGGAACAGTACCTTGTTGTCCTTGATGTTGTCCAACTCGAAGACAATGAATCGTTTATTCAACAATTCAAGCTGTTTGTCCGAGTTGAGAAGGAAGTCATATTCCCCACCACGGTAATACGGTTCAAGCACATTCAGGAAACCCCACACGTCAAAATCCTTCTCACGGGTACGCTTCTCCCTCAGAATATCCTGGTACTCGTCACGGATGAACTCGTAGAAGGTGTTGAAGGAGGGCCTGATGCTGTTGTCCCTGCGGATATTCTCTAAAAAGAGGTTCACCGCATTGGATAGCGCCACCTCCTCAGCCCTTGTCGGCGGCTCGTCGTCACGCTTCCACAAGGTGAGGATGAGCGTCTTGATGGACTCCTTCTTCTCGATGTCAAAAACACCGTCCTCCACATAGAATGGATTGAAGGCAATCGGATCGTTTTCCTCGTAAGTGAAATAAATCCCGTCCTCGCCGTGTGTCCGGGCATGGATAAGGTTGCAAAGCCCCTGATAGGAGTTTCCCGTATCCACCAATAGCACATGCGTTCCCTGCTCGTAATACTGGCGCACCATGTGGTTGGTAAAGAAAGACTTGCCTGAGCCGGACGGTCCGAGGATAAATTTATTCCGGTTCGTTATCGTGCCGTTCTTCATGGGCAAATCGGAAATATCCAGATGGACGGGCTTTCCGGTCAGCCTGTCAACCATGCGGATGCCGAACGGGGAAAGCGAATCCTTGTAAGAGGTCTCACCGATGAACAGACACAAGGCCTGCTCGATGAAGGTGTAGAAACTTTCCTCCGCAGGAAAATCACCTGCATTGCCGGGTATCGCCGCCCAGAACAATGTCGGCACATCCACCGTATTGTGTCGTGGCTTCGCCTCCATCAATGCCAACTGACTGCCGACATCATTCTTAATACGCTTGAGCTTTTCGCGGTCGTCACTCCAAGCCATCACATTGCAGTGGGCACGGATGGAGGTCAGTCCCTTGCTGTGCGCCTCGTTCAGATACTCCTCGATCCATTCCCGGTTTATCTGGTTGGAACGGCTGTAGCGGGAAAGCGAGTGCATGTTCCTCGCCGTCTGCTCGAACTTCCGCAGGTTCTCCGCCGAATCGTCGATGAAGAGGTACTGGTTCACCACATGGTTGCAGGTGAGCAGTATCCCTATCGGAGCGGCAAATGACAGGCGGCAGTCGCTTCGGTCGGTGGATAAACGCTCGTAGCGTGTGTCTGTCGCCACGCCCGACGGCAGGTCTTCCGGATCGGAAAGGGTATGCAGGCAGAGGTAGTTGTCGCCCACCTTCATTTCCCCCGCTCCGAGCGAGAGGTCCTGCAAGCAGGCGGTGTTCTCCTGCGAGAGCGAGAAATACTTCTCGATGATACCGGCCGAAGTGTCCGTCCCGGTTATCTCCTCATCCGTCAGGCGCGTGATGCGGAGCAGGCCGCTGTCGTTCACGATACGCTCGAACTGCCCGCAGCTTTCCAAAAAACGGGTGACGGTTTCCTTGTCCTGCATCTCCCTGGGGATGATGAATCCCCGTGTCAGGGCGTTGAAACTGCTGGTCGTGCGGCTGTGCTCCCTCGTGGTCTTGGTCAGGAACAGGTAGCAGGTGTGCTGCAAGTAAGGACGCTCGTTGAAATGCCGCTCGAAACTGCGGCTCAGGAAACTGAGGTCGTCCTTGCAGATGTCCGGCTTGTAGCTCTCCTCCACGAAGAAGTCCTGCTTGTGCACGATGCTGTAGTTCGGCAGCACCTTGACCGCTTTCGCCCATGTGGAATGGATGGCCTCGTACTCCGTCCTCGTGAGCGTGAAGAGTTCGGGCAGCTCCACCCTGTAGGCCGCGGTGATGTCCGCATCCTTGCTGATGATGCAGCCGTTCTCCACGGCGAGCAGCGGGAACTTGCTCTCCAGCGTGGCTGTCTTCATTACATTTCTCATACGCTTCTTTTTTTAGAGGTTAGGGAAAACAACCGAAGAAATCTTCTCCGGTTGATGATGTAGCGGGGATGCCTGCGCAACGCCTGGAGCTTCATCAGCCCCCATTCGCCGTACTTCGCGTTCATGCGGAAGGTCGCCCACACGAGCACCGAGGCGGCGATGACACCGAAACCGATGCAGACCCACTGGCCGATGCCTGCCATGTACATGATGACGAACACCACGAACAGGGCGAGCAGACCTCCGGCGAAAACGAACAGGTACTGGCTCTTGAGTCCCTTGAACTCCGGGCTGCGACCGATCCCCTTGTTAACAGGATATTCCGCCATACTACAGGAAGAATGAGCGTAAGATGGTGGCCGCGACAATCAGGAAAATACACGCCCCGAACCAGCTGGCGGCGGTCTTCGAGGTGTCCGGGTCGCCGGACGAGAACTTGGAATATACCTTCACGCCACCGATAAGGCCGACTACGGCACCGATAGCGTAAATCAATTTGGTGCCGGGGTCAAAATAGCTTGTGACCATATTGGTCGCTTCGGTGATACCGCCGATACCGTTACCCTGGGCGAAAGCCCCCACTGAAACCAGCAGCGTCATGACTGCCGAAAAGAATCTTTTTTTCATGTGTCGAAACATTTAATTAGTGAGACAAAAAATCATTTCGACAGCGAATATATAGCGTTTAATTTATTGATTTACAAACCTTACGACCTATGACACCGTATGTCATCACGTTACATCGGGAGAGGATTTTGAGCCAATCAAAAAAGGCTTTTTCCAGCAACGGGGACAAGAAAACGAGGATAAGGGGAAAGCCGGCATTTCATTTCTTCCGGCAAAGGTCGTCCCGTGTCCTGACGGATCGGGCAAGGCGGCCCTGCGGGCTGGTTGCCGTGAAATAATCATCCTCGCTTCGCTTGCGGTATTTTTTCACGGCAAGCCTTGCGCAATCCCGGACCGGGACGGTAAGGCCTGCATGAAATAAAATACCGTTCGGATTGACGGTACAGGTCAAACATTAAATTTTCAATGGTATGGAAGCAAAAAACAATCTGGCAGTGGCATTCACGGGACACCGCAAGGAACGTATCCTGCAAGGAAACGGGAACAATCTCTTGACACTTGCACAAATCAAGGATGCAGTGGTGGAAATGGTAACGGAATTGTATGGTAAAGGATATAAGGCATATTATACCGGAATGGCCAATGGCTTTGACATGATAGCTGCGGAAGCGGTCTTGCAGGTCCGGGAAGAATACGGGGATATCGTGCTAATAGCGGCAGTACCCTTCAGGAAACAGCCCTTGTGGTTCGATGCGGAAGACCAGCTGCTGTATGCCCGTCTGCTGGAAAGGACGAACCGGGTGGTGATGGTTTCCGAGAACTACCATAAAGGCTGCTACCTTCGCAGGGACGAATACATGGTACGCAAGGCTGATATGATTATAGCGTACTGGGATCATGTTCCGGATGGAGGCACTTTCTACACGATGAACAAGGCACTGGAAAGCGGAAAACCGGTCATCAATCTTTATGAAAGGATGAAATAGCGGAAATCGGTCTGTCTGTATAGAACGGAAAAGCGCAGTCTGAAAGCCGCCGGCTTTCAGACTGCGCCTCATTCCATGCGCGATGCCTATTCCGCAGAATCGGAAGAGAGCGCACGCTGTTTTCTCCGTTCCTCCTTTTTCTCTTTTTGCAGCTTTTTCTTGGCTTCCATTTCCGCCATAATCTGTTTCAGAGGCTTGACCGTTTCCGGTTCCTCACGCTTGAACCGCTTGAAATAGATGCTTTCGATAAACTGCGGAAGCGGAGCTTTCCAGGACTCCTGTCTGTGGTTGTCTATCTTGCCGAGCTTGTCGGGATTCAGTCCCAATTCACGGGCCATCTGGACCTGTTTATCCGATAGCCGGTGACGCTTCTGCGCCACCATCCATTTTTCCAATATCGCTTTTGTCACTGCCATACTACATCGTTCATTTTTTTGCAAAGATAGGAAGCCTGCCATATAATAAAGGTATGGATACCTGAAATTTTCCGGTGGAATCTTCTGAAAGTGAAAAAGGCACACCGATATCACATCGGCATGCCTCCAAAAACTATGACTACAAAAAGAAACAATCAAACGAATTTGCCTATATCGAAAGCCTCCTTTTTCTTGGATGTGGACTTTCGTCTTGCCAACGGTCTGCCCGTATCATCCAGACATTCACTGAGCAATTGATTTACTTTTTCCTGATTGCTCAATTTGTCTGTAAGAAAAGAGAGTATAACCGTCTCCTGCATCTTATGGTGTATGGTCGAAGCTGCACGGATGGCTTTCTGTTCATCAGGATTTTCTGACATCAGCACCTCCGCCACATTGCTTATATCCTCGAATGTCATGGCCGTGACAAATTCCGGATCCGGTTCGGAGTCCACGGGAGCCATCAGTTCACGCTTATCCTCATCGGTCAGTCTTTTATCATCTTGCCGAAAATTATCCTCCACATCATCCGTGCGTATTTCCTCATCTTCCTCTATGGGTTCTTTTTTCAAAGGTTCTGAGCGTGTAGGGGTTTTCCTTGCCACTTCCGGATCTTCCAGATAGACAATCTTTGTTTTGCCTATTACATCATCGCCATTGGCAGGAGAAGATGCCTCCATTTCAGTTCCTTGCCCAACTGTATCCGGCAGCGGTTCCCGGAACTGTTTTTTGCTGTGCCTCGTCTTACGGCCGGCATTCCGTGCTTTTTCGGCCATACGCTTTTTACGATATTTCCATAACCAGATACGGACAATACGCATCCGATGATAAAGCCTGTCCCATACCTCGTACATTTTCTGACCGAAAATGAATGACCACAAATGCCACAATATAAAAATCGCACAGGCAATCTTTATTAGAAAATAGAGTGCTGCTTCCATAATTACAAAGGTTTATTGATACATTCCGTGTATAATGCCGACATCTCTTTCTCGTGTTTTTTCAGATGCTCATCTATAATCCTGCTTATAAAACCTGACATGGATGTATCCGGAGAAACAACAGACAAAAACCGTTTGATATAGGTATAACTGTCCCTGTTTATATATACCTGTATTCGATTACCGAGCGGATAAGTTATCAGATATGCAATCTGATACGATACCTTTTCTGAATTTTCTTTTGGAAGACTATCGGCATACTCTTCAATGACGGATGAAAAACTTCGTGCCGGCTCTATTGCAGGGTTTATCCGGTCTGAAGTTTCATACGAGGTGACCTGGACGGCTTTCGCTGTCTTGTTGTTCTTACGCAGTTTCTTGTAAATGAACAATCCCAATCTGTAGGCTGTGTAAATGCAGCAGCCTATGGCTGCGACTTGAAAAATAATCTGTGTCATGACTAAAACGGTTTTAATGGTTTATAATATTCTTTGTTGTACAATTCATTGATCTCCTCCCAATGCTGTTGGATATGCTCCACGAGGATATTGCTTATATACCCGGATATGCTCATATTCGGGGCAATGACCGGAAGGAAACGCTTGATACATTCGGCTACCTCACGATTTATATAGACATGGGAACGGTTGGATGCCGGAATATTGACCAGATACCTTTCCCTATAGCTACCCGTTTCCTCTTTCTTTTTCCGGGGCTTTGCAGCAACCGTTTTCTCTGAAGGGGCTTCGGCAGGTTCTGTAATGGGAGGCACTTCCGTTTCCGGCTGTTCCGTACTTTCTTCTTTGGGCTTCTCTCTGCCGAAGATGGGTATGTCCCCGACAATGATATTCTTGAGGACATCCTCATTCACTTCAACTTTTTTCTTTGTCATGACTGTACCAGTTTAAGTTTGACGATAAGTTCTTCCGCCAATTCCGCAATACCGCTTCCTTCCAGCTGCCTGGCAGGAGGCGGCAGCAGGGTACAGCGGAAAAAGGCGCGTTTGCAATGGGTGATTTCTTTCTCGTAGCGGCACAAGTCGGGAAGCGTACTGTCAAGAACGGTCAGGTGCAGTTCCCGCATGACTTCCGAGTATGATTTGAAGACTTCCACGTTAGTACGCTTTTTCAGCCTGTTCCAAAAGAAGATGATATCCTTGAGCGGCACATCCTTCGTGTTTCTGACATAATCGAGTACCGTAGTGGAAAAAGCAAGCGTACTCTGCATGATGATAAGATCCGGCGTGGTAGGTGTCAGGACATAATCCATGTTGACGATAGTGCGGAATACCCCTGTGGATTCCACCGTACCGGGCAAGTCCACAAAAATCAGGTCATAATCTCCGTTTGCGGCAAGCTCGTCCGCCGCCTCTCTCGCTTTTTCCGCAGTGGCTCCTACAATAGGATAGGCTTTCTTCTTTACACGCTCCCATTGCTGGTTCAACAGCTGCTGGTAATAGGCATTGTTGGCGGCGGCTTTTTTGTCCCGTTCCCTCATGCGCACAAGGCTGTGCTGGGGAGAGTCACAATCAATGATTGCCACGTTCAGGTTTTTCTCGAAATGGAGGTAGCTGGAAAGCACCACTGTCAAGGCTGATTTTCCGACCCCTCCCTTTTGGTTGCTGACAGCAACGAATAAAGGTTCTTTGCTCATAATCTTAACTTTTTAGTTTGTTATTGAATAAATGTCTGTCTTATCCATCCGTCAATCCGTGAACGCTTCTTTCCAACCGACTGCCGGACACTGCATCCGTTATCGGATTTATCCATCATTCCAACCGATAGTGTATCCGTTATCGTATCCGACTTTCCGTCAATGGCCGGTCTGTTGGTCATGACATTCCGATAACCGTCATATCCGACATTGTTTCCACTATTCCGACCGCTAACGGAAGCATCCGACAATATGACCATTATTCCATTATCGGAAGCCCGGTTCCATCCGTTCACGCTGCAAATAAAAAGGTATTTTTTCATACCGTCACCATGTTTCAAGGGAGGTGACGACCTGTGTCACCATTTGTCATCACGTTACATATAACTTGCTATTTCACAGTAATATATACCGCCATAACTTTGCTGTCGAGAACGAAATGGATGTCGCGGAGGGGTAATCCCGAAGCCGAAGAATGAGGCTGAAGGTCAAAACACAATTTGACGAAGGAAAATTCATGTTCAAGCGAACATAGCAAGTTGTGTTTTGAGGCACCCGAAATGAATTCGGGCACTCAAAACAACTTGCCGCTCGCCTGCCGGCTCGGGGTGGGATTCACTCCAAAGTCGTGAATCCATGACGGAAGATCAGAAACAAAAAACATCAATGCGTATGGAAGAAAACAAGAACAGAAAAACAAGAAAAGGTGTAGGGCGGAAACCGAAAACCGACCCTGCCGTGTACCGTTATGTGGTGCGGCTAAACTCGGAAGAGAACGTAAAGTTCGATATCCAGTTTCAAAAATCGGGACTGAGGGAACGCTCCAAATTCATCAAGGCAATGATTTTCGGAAAGGAAATCAAGGTGGTCAGAATCGACAAGGCGACGATGGACTACTATGTCCGCCTTACCAATTTCTACCACCAGTTCCAGGCCATCGGCAACAACTACAACCAGACGGTCAAGGCAATCAAGAACAATTTCGGGGAGAAACGGGCATACGCCCTGCTCCGCAATCTGGAAAAGACGACCATAGATCTGGTGGTGCTGAGCAAGCGGATCATCATGCTGACCCATGAGTTTGAGGAAACCTACCTTATCAAAAAGCAGAGGGAGGAGGAATGACATGGTGGCGAAAATCAACAGGGGCGCCTCGCTCTATGGGGCTGTCATCTACAACCAGCAGAAAGTGGACGACTCCACGGCACGCATCATTTCGGGCAACCGCATGATTGCCGATGTCACGGGTAATCCGGAGCAGGTCATGAGGAACACGCTTTGGGCATTCGAGAACTACCTGCTCGCCAACAAGAATACGGAAAAGCCCATACTGCATATATCCCTTAATCCTTCTGTGGACGACAAACTGACCGATAGCCAGTTTGCGGATTTGGCAAGGGAGTATATGCAACGCATGGGCTACGGCGACCAGCCTTACATCGTGTATATCCACGAGGACATAGACCGCAGGCATATCCATATCGTTTCCACCTGCGTGAACGAGAAAGGGGAAAAGATAGATGACGCCTACGAGTGGAATCGCTCGATGAAAGCCTGCCGGGAACTGGAACGCAAGTTCGGACTGAAGCAGGTGGAGGACAAACGCAGGGAAATGTTGGAACCATATCTGAAAAAAGCAGACTATCAGAATGGCGATGTAAAGCAACAAGTTTCCAACATCCTCAAGAGCGTGTTCTCCACTTACCGCTTTCAGTCATTCGGGGAGTACAGCGCGTTGCTGTCCTGCTTCAACATCGAGGCGAAGCAGGTCAGGGGCGAATTTGAAGGGACGCCTTACAACGGCATTGTCTATACCATGACAGACGATACAGGCAAGCCGGTATGTACGCCCATCAAGTCCTCCCTTATCGGAAAACGCTTCGGCTATGAAGGACTGGAAAAGCGTATCGGATTCAATGCCCGTGAATACAAGGACAAGAAATGGCAGCCCAAGATACGGAACGGTGTCGCACTCGCCATGCACGGCTGCCGGGGCAACCGGGAGGACTTCATCCGCCTGCTCAACAGGCAGGGAATAGACGTGGTATTCCGTGAAAATAATGAAGGCCGCATTTACGGTGCTACTTTCATCGACCACAAGAACAGGGAGGTGTATAACGGCTCGCGGCTCGGAAAGGAGTTCTCGGCAAATGCCTTTGAACGATTGTTCAATGGGCCGAACAATATTCCTGACTTGGATGCTCCCACACCGGAAATCAGCAGGCAAAGCAGTTTCTCTGCCGACATGGAAAACGCCATCGGGCAGGCTTTCGGAATCTTCGATTTTGAAGCCAATGGTCCCGACCCGCAGGAAGAGGCTCTCGCACGCAGGCTGCAACGCAAGAAGAAAAAGAAACGCCGCTCACGGGGTATCTCCTGAAAACAGTATTCATTCACCATTAAAATTATTCAATATGCAACAAGAAGATGATTTGAGAGGATTGGCAAAGGTCATGGAGTTCATGCGTGCCATATCCATCGTGTTTGTCGTCATCCACGTTTATTGGTTCTGTTACCGGGCATTCGTGGATGCGGGTATCAACATCGGAGTGGTCGATAAGATACTCCTGAATTTCCAGAGGACGGCGGGGCTTTTCAGCAACCTGCTGGTGACAAAAGTATTCGCCGTCATATTCCTTGCCCTGTCATGTTTGGGCACGAAGGGCATGAAGAACCAGAAGATGACCTGGCGGAAGATATATACCGCCTTCCTTTCGGGGCTTGTATTGTTCTTCATGAACTGGTGGATGCTTGATTTGCCGTTCAATCCTACGGTCAATGCCGCCATTTACACGGTAACGCTGACCGCCGGGTACATCCTTCTTTTGATGTCGGGCGTATGGATAAGCCGTATGCTGAAACACAACCTTATGGAGGACGTGTTCAACACCGCCAACGAGAGTTTCATGCAGGAAACCCGCTTTATGGAAAACGAGTATTCCGTCAACCTGCCGACCAAGTTCGTGTATCAGGGCAAGGAATGGGACGGATGGATCAACGTTGTAAACGTTTTTCGTGCGTCCATCGTGCTTGGAACACCGGGCAGCGGGAAATCCTACGCGGTGGTAAACAACTACATCAAACAGCAAATCGAGAAATCCTTTGCCATGTACATTTATGATTACAAGTTTCCGGATTTATCCGAAATAGCTTATAATCACCTGCTTAAACACAAGGAACATTACAAGGTTAAACCGGAGTTCTATGTCATAAACTTCGATGACCCCCGACGCTCGCACAGGTGCAATCCCATCAATCCCAAATTCATGGTGGATATTTCCGATGCCTACGAATCCGCCTACACGATAATGCTCAATTTGAACAAGACCTGGATACAGAAACAGGGTGATTTCTTCGTGGAGTCACCGATTATCCTGCTCGCGGCGATTATCTGGTACTTGCGGATTTACAAAGACGGCAAGTATTGCACCTTCCCCCACGCGATAGAATTTCTTAACAAGCCGTATGCCGATATCTTCACGATTCTTACCTCTTATCCCTCGCTGGAAAACTACCTTTCCCCATTCATGGATGCCTGGCAATCTGGAGCGCAAGATCAGCTCCAGGGCCAGATAGCGTCCGCAAAAATTCCGCTTTCGAGGATGATTTCACCCCAGTTGTATTGGGTGATGACGGGCGATGATTTTACACTTGATCTGAACAATCCGGAACAGCCCAAAATCCTCTGTGTGGGAAACAATCCTGACAGGCAGAACATCTATTCGGCGGCCTTGGGACTGTACAATTCCCGTATCGTGAAGTTGGTGAACAAGAAGGGACAGCTGAAGAGTTCCATTATTATAGACGAGCTACCGACCATCTATTTCCGCGGCATCGACAACCTGATAGCCACCGCCCGAAGCAACAAGGTGGCGGTATGTCTCGGCTTCCAGGACTTCTCGCAGCTGACCCGTGACTACGGTGAAAAAGAGGCGAAAGTGATCCAAAATACAGTCGGCAATATTTTCTCCGGACAGGTGGTAGGCGAAACGGCAAAGAACCTTTCGGAGCGTTTCGGCAAAATCCTTCAGCAAAGGCAGTCCATATCCATCAACCGGCAGGACACATCCACCTCCATCAACACGCAATTGGATTCCCTGATACCCGCTTCCAAGATTGCCAACCTCTCGCAGGGTACATTCGTGGGAAGCGTGGCGGACAACTTCGGTGAGGAAATCGAGCAGAAGATTTTCCATGCCCGTATCATCGTCGATAACGAGAAGGTGGCGGCGGAGACCAGAGCCTACAAAAAAATCCCTGTCATCAACGAGTTCAAGGATGCAGACGGTAACGACATCATGCAGCAGCAGATAGACCGCAACTACTCCCGTATCAAGGCGGACGTACTGCAAATAATTGAAGATGAGATGGAAAGAATTGCCAATGACCCGGATTTGAAACACCTGATTCCACAGGAGGACGGAAAAAAAGAGGAATAGGACACCGCTGTTTTATTTCAGCCTGCAAAGTTCGTCCCGTGCCTTATGGATTGTGCAAGGCCGGGCCCTTCGGGTTTCGCGGAAAAATCATCCTCGCTGCGCTTGCGGTATTTTTCCCGAAAGCCTTGCGCAATCCGGCACGGAACGGCGGGGCAGGCAAGAAATAAAATCTCGGCTCTACAAAGCCGGGGATGTCTAACTCAAAAAACAAAAGGTATGAGCAAAAGCAACTTTACACCGATGGGACGGTTCAAAGAGATAATCGACCGATACGGACTGAAACTGATGGAGGTGGGAACCAACCACCTGAGAATATTCGCTGACAACAGGAAGCTGTTCGACTACTATCCGCTACGGATGAAACTGTTCGATTACCGACAGTGGAAACAGCTGACCTACCCGTCACTCATTGAGGGGGCGGACAAGTGGGAAACGGAGCTTGACGAAATTATAAAAAGACTTATGGTTTCACCCCAATAATCAGCAGGACTATGAATAACAATAACAGCAAGACGATCGTTTGGGACAACATTCCCGAATGGGCGATTTTTTCATTGGAGTACGGCATCGACGAGGAACTGTTCCTGCCCGATGAAGACAAGGAGATGATAACCAAGTTCATCGTTGAAAACTTTCCGAACGGTTACACCATGTCGGTGGATTGGGAGTCATACAACGAATTCGACACCAATCCGGCATTCGGAAAGGCGTGCAAGACTTATAAGGTAACTTTCTGTATCCTATAAAAACATTGACATGAAGAAGATAACATTAAGCGAATACAATTCCATATCTGAAGCCTATCGCGGGGTATGGACTACCGAGCGTTGGGATATACCCGACTGGGCGGAAATGCGTAAAAAACACATCGGCAAACGCACCATGATGGTATATGATAATGGTACTTGCCTGCTGGTCGAAGGGCTGGGTTTTGAAATCGTGGATGACAGTTCATGGAAAAAGCCGGATGAGGTCAGAAAGGAAATCGGAAGCCATTATCTTAAATTCTATACAGAAAAAGGATGTGAACCTCATTACGCGGATTGCGTGATACGGTGGAACGATACGTTGGAAACGGAAGAGGCAAGAATTGCTTTGGCTATGGATGCCGATACGGAAAAGGACGATGAAATATTCTTCTACTGCGACAGCCTGAATGATATGAAATCCATGGCGGACAAAGGCAGGGAAGATTTCACCATAGCAGAGTGTATCGGTTTCGGAACATACGAAGAACTATTATAAATCCAATTAAATCATGTTATGAAAATCAGATGTCAGGAACACTACGATAAGGTAGTGGAGTACGCCAAAAGTATCGGCGACACAACATTTCAGAATTGCATTGAACGCCTCAAACAATGGGAGAAGAACTCAAACGGCAGGTATGAAATTGAACTCTACCGGGATTTCGCCCCACATTCATTCGGTTTTGCGGAAGTGGCCGCTAACGGAAGCAGCGGTATTGTCGGAGGATTGCTTTACCATGGAAAACCGGACCAGTCTTATGCGGTTACACTGACTCCCATACACGGCTGGAGTATACATACTTGAACTTGTATATCTCTAAAAGGAATCCTGGATTATAAAAATGATGCGTAGGTCATCTTGTATAGAGACCTACGCACCATTTTTAGCACACCATTTTGCCCATATTGTAATTATTTACAATAGCCCCATTTCTGTATCTTTAAGGAAGTCAATCACATTCATGATTGATATGCCATCAGTATTCACATAAGAAGGGGTTAAGCCTCCAACTATGACTATTTTAGGGAATCCATCATTGATATGACGAAGTGAATTTGTTTCCTGATCAATTTTCTCAGGAGTAGGCATATCAAGTGCTGATTGTATATACATACGTTTGTTCCCACTGTTACAAATAAAATCCACTTCCAATAGTTTTCGTATTTTCTTTCCTTCGGCATTTGTTGTTCTCACCTCCACTTGCCCGACATCAACAGAATACCCTCTGATACGCAGTTCATTATATATAATATTTTCCATAAGGTGGCCACCGTCAATCTGACGATAATTCAGACGGGCATTGCGCAATCCTACATCTTCAAAATAGTATTTTGAAGGTGTATTGATGTAATGCTTACCTTTAATGTCATACCGAATGGCTTTTTCCACCATAAACGCATCTTGTAACATCCCGAGATAACTCTGTATGGTTGTATCTGAGATACTATGACCTTTCACAGATTTGAATGTATTTTCAAGGTTTGTCGGATTTGTCAGGCAACCGATATTAGAAGCTATAATGTCTATAAGTTCGTTCAAATCATCATCATTCCTAATATTATACCGTTCTTTTATATCGCGTATATAAGTACCCTGAAACAATGATTTAAGATAGTTTTCTTTCTTCTTTTTGTCAGAAAAAGACACAATCTGCGGCATTCCTCCATAAATCATATAGTCTTGCAGAGCGTTAAGTTCGCTTGCGTACTGTCCTGTCTTGAGAAATTCCGAAAAACTTAAAGGATGTACTCTGATTTCATATCCTCGACCACGAAATTCGGTTTTTACATCACTGGATAGCATTCGACTATTACTACCGGTCACATATACATCTGCATTTTTAATTTTCAGATAGCTATTGAGTACATCTTCAAATTCTGGAACAAGTTGAATCTCATCCAATAGTATGTAGTACATATCGTTATCTACAATATGCCCGTCAATATAATCCAATAATGTGTCCGGATTCCTGAGATCTTTACTACGTCGGTTTTCCAAATCTACTTGAATAACATGATCTTCATTCACGCCATTATCAAGTAATGATTGTTTGAATAACTCAAATAGAAGGTAAGATTTTCCACAACGTCGTACACCGGTAATAATCTTAATCATTCCGTTGTGCATCACACTTTGCAGCTCTTGTAAGTATTTGTCTCTTGGTATTTTCATGTTGCAAAAGTAGTAAAAATTATCTGTAGTGCGATTATTCTATTGGAAAAAAATGGGAAAAGTACCAAATTTCTCCAATAGCAATAGCCGGGCTTATTAATGTCGCTTCCCTTACCAAGTCCCATCAAGAAGGTAACTCGGAGGGCGAATACCTGCACGTTCAAGCCTTCGGTTTTCGGGACATAAAATTCCCTGCGGTAATTTTCCGCCCGAAAAAACGCTCCGGTATTGCCGTCCGAGTTGCGGAAAGGTTTGGGACTTGGCAAGCGAAGCGACCTACGACGCATAATACAAGGTCAATGAAAAAATCTGCCGGGGGATATTTTGCCGCGTTATGATATCCCAATGGGTCACGCCACCCGGAGTTTTCCAAACAAAATCTTCTTCCTGTCCCATCAGGGGATACCTCAAACGGGGACAAGGGCTGCGCTCGCTCCCAACTCTGCATATTACAGTTTTTCCTTTGCCGTTTGCGTGCCGTCCTTGCGGTTTGCCTCCGTTTTCCGTGTCGTCCCTGCCGTTTTTCCTCGATTGGTTGCGGCTGTCCGTACGCTTCCCCCTTTTTTCCGCTTTCGGGCTTTGGTGCGTTGTTCCGGCTTCTCCCTCCGTTTTTCCCATTTTCCGGCCCACACTCTTTCCTCTCGCGGTGAAACATGATGACACTTGATGAAATGGATAGCCTAACGCATTGAAACATAGTCATTTATCAAAATTATGCCTATATATTTGCGGTGACAACAACAATTATCAACGCTAAAAACTCAAAGTTATGGCAAAGAAAACGTGAGGGACGAACCCTCAAACCGCAAGTCACCGAGAACGAGCAGATGAGTGACATCGTCCTTATCCTCGACAAGATGGAGCTGCTCCTCCAGGCGGTCAGCAAGCTCGACAAGGACGGCAGGTACGAAACAGTGCCGGCAGACAAGGAGCACCGCAACTCCTTCCTCAAAATCGACCGCTACGCGAACATGTTCGAGAATTTCCTGAAGAACTTCTGGAGCCAGCTCAAGGACCCGACACGCTTCGGCATCCTTTCCATCAAGGAAGACACGCTGGACGACCCGAAAGTGCGGCAGGCCGTCGAAGACCTCGCCGCCGGAAAAGACAGACGCGGTGGAGGAATTCCTCAAACAGTACGAGATTGTCCCCGCGACAAGGAAAACCAAAGTATCAACCATCAAAATCAAGAAGAAATGGCAAAGAAAACGAAACACAGCAGCAGGCCGCCCAAGGTGACGGCACGCAGCAGCAGCCCCAGTACCGCTACAACGAGTCCATGATCAACTGGGAGCAGCTGAAGAACTTCGGCTCTCCCGTGAAGAACTCCATGAACGGGGCTGCTCGACCAGATGCTCAGGGGCTACAAGACCAACCGGTCGTGCCCATCAGCATGAACTTCGGCTCCGCCGTGCTACGCACCGACGCGAGGCTCTCGTTCCAGCAGTCCCGCTCCGGAGACATCGTGCTGGGCATCCACGGTATCCGGCAGAAACCCGACCTCGACCGTCCCTACTTCGGGCACATCTTCTCGGACGAGGACAAGAAAAATTTGCTTGAGACGGGCAACATGGGGCGTGTCGTGGAACTGAAGAACCGCAACGGCGAGTATGTCCCCTCTTTCGTCAGCATCGACAAGCTGACCAACGAGGTGGTGGCGATGAAAGCCGAGAATGTCTTCATACCGCGTGAAATCAGCGGAGTTGAACTGACCGAGCAGGAGCAGAACGACCTGCGGGAAGGCAAGAAGATATTCGTCGAAGGAATGACAGCCAGATCGGGCAACCCGTTCGACGCCCACCTCCAGGTCAACGCCGAGCGCAGGGCGTGGAATTCATCTTCGAGAACGACAAGCTCTTCAACCGGCAGTCTTTGGGAGGCGTCGAACTGACCAAGAAGCAGATTGACGACCTGAACGAGGGCAAGGCCATCTTCGTGGAGGGCATGAAGCGCAAGGACGGGGAACTGTTCTCCTCCTACGTGAAACTCGACGAGGCGACAGGCCGCCCGTCCTACACCCGCTACAATCCCGACTCCCCGGAAGGCGCACGGGAAATCTACATCCCGAATGAAATCAATGGCGTGAAAATCACTCCCGAGGAACAGAAAGAGTTGCGCGAAGGGAAGCCCATCTTCCTCAACGACATGGTGAACCGCAAGGAGAGGAATTCTCCTCGTTCATCAAGGCAGACCTCGAAACGGGCAGGCTGAGCTACTCGCGCACCAGGGACGGCTTCGACCAGCGCGAGGAGTTCAAGATACCGGCCAAGGTATGGGACGTAGAGCTTACCCGCAAGCAGCGTGCCGACCTCCAGAGCGGCAAGGCGGTGCTGGTCGAGGGCATCAAGGGGTATGACGGCAAGACCATCTCGCAGTACGTCAAGGCGAACTTCAACCGGGCAGACTGGACTTCTACAACGAGAATCCCGACCGCAGACGCGACGCCTCGCAGCGCAACGTGGTGTCCGCCACACAAAGACAGGGAGAGGAAAACCGCCAATCCAGGGGCGAGCATAGCCTGACGGTCAAAGCAAAACGAATGTTGAACCCAAAAGAATCAGAACATGGAAATGAACAAGGAAAACAACACGCCTTTCAAGGCGGAAGACGTGAACTGGGACGAGCTGGCAGCCATCGGCATCCTGAAGGATGAACTGGAAATGGCCGGGGAACTCGATACGCTGCTCAGCGGTGAGAAGACAAACGTGGTATCGCTCAGCCTGGTGCTGCTCGGCGTGGACGTGGTGATGGACGCCACACTCCAGTTGGTACGCAAGGACGGCGACCCGCTGCTCGAAATCCTCGGTATCAAGCCCGTGGAACAGTAACCCCGCCTTCTTATAATATGTAAACCGATGTATAACCGCCGTTTCCCGTCTTCGCGTACCGGCAAGCGGGAAACGGCTTAAATTTTATCCGAATCATGATAGCAATCATAGCAGAGAAACCGAGTGTCGGTCAGGACATAGCCCGCGTAGTCGGGGCTACAGAAAAATGGACGGCTACATAACAGGAAACGGCTACATGGTGACATGGGCGCTGGGACATTTAGTGTCGCTGGCATTGCCGGGAACATACGGCTACACGAGGACCACCGCCGAAGACCTCCCGATGATTCCCGAACCGTTCCGCCTTGTGCCACGGCAGATACGCACGGACAGGGGATGGTGACGGACATCGCCGCCGGCAAACAGCTCAAAATCATTGATGAAGTATTCTCCAAATGCGACAGCATCATCGTGGCAACAGACGCGGGCCGCGAGGGGAACTTATCTTCCGGTGGATATATTCTTATCTGGGCTATACCAAGCCCTTCAGACGGCTGTGGATCTCCTCGCTTACCGACGAGGCCATCCGCGAGGGCATGGCGAACCTCAGGGAGGGAAGCGGATACGACAGCCTCTATGCCGCCGCCGACAGCCGTGCGAAGGCCGACTGGCTGGTGGGCATGAACGCGAGCCGCGCCCTGGCGACAGCCTCCGGATCGGCGAACAACTCCATAGGCCGTGTGCAGACTCCCACGCTCGCCATGATATGCGCACGCTTCAAGGAAAACCGGAACTTCGTCTCCACTCCATACTGGCAGCTGCATATCGCGCTGAAAAGACGACGTGCACCGGCAGTTCTTCCACCCGGAGGACTTCAGGGACAAGAATGGGGCGGAGGCCGCGTACAGGCGCATTACTTCCGACTCTGTGGTGACCATAAATAAGGTAGAACGAAAGACGGTATTTCAGCAGGCTCCGCTTCTGTATGACCTTACCGCACTACAGAAGGACTGCAACATCCACCACGACCTTTCGGCGGACAAGACCCTTTCCATCGCCCAGTCCCTGTACGAAAAGAAACTGGTCTCCTACCGAGAACGGGCAGCCGTTATATCCCGGAGGATGTCATGGCACATGTCCCGGCCTTGCTGGAAAAGGTCATCACCATGCCCTGGTTCAGGGAATACGGACGGACTTTCGACCTTTCCGGCCTGAACACCCGGAGCGTGGACGCCACGAAAGTGACCGACCACCATGCACTGATCGTCACGGGCGTCGTTCCCGAAGGGCTGTCCGAGGCGGAAGCGGTTGTTTATGAGATGATAGCCGGAAGGATGCTGGAAGCCTTCTCTCCACGCTGCGAGAAAGAGTCACTGAAGATGGAGTGCGTGTGCGAGGGTATGGATTTCCGCTCACAATCCGCCGTCATCGTCAATCCCGGCTGGCGTGCCGTGTTCTCCCGGAAGGAAGACCGTGAAAGGACGAGCCGGAAGGTAACGGGGAACGGCGGTGTTTGCCGAAGGCGAGGAAATCCCGGTCATGGGATACGGGCTGGCACAGAAAAGACCCTGCCCAGACCCTTTACACGGAAGCGACCTTGCTCACCGCCATGGAGAACTGCGGTAAAAATCGCTGACGGACAGGCACGGGAAGCGGTGAAGGAGCTGGGCATCGGCACGCCCGCTACCCGTGCCGCCATCATCACGACCCTTTCAAGCGTGACTATATCGAGCGTTCCGGCAAGAGCATCCGCCCGACGGAAAGGGGCTTTACCTCTACGAGTCGGTCAAGGGCATGATGGTGGCCGATGCCGAACTGACCGGTACATGGGAGAAGGCACTGGCACAGATAGAGGGCACACCCTCGATCCGGAAAGCTTCATGCTCTCCATCCGGGAATACACCGGGAAAGTGACCGGTGAGATACTGCGTCTCAAATTCCCCGAACCGTCGTCACGCGCCTTTACCTGCCCCAAGTGCAAGACCGGCAATGTGATAGTGAAGGCAAAAGTCGCCAAGTGCGACCATGAGGGGTGCGGACTGCTGGTGTTCCGCCGTTTCCTGAACAAGGAGCTGACCGACCAGCATCTGGAACAGCTTTCTCTTCCGGCTCCACCAGGCTGATCAAGGGGTCAAGGGCAAGAAAGGGGCCTCTTTCGACGCCGCGGTAGCCTTTGACGCGGACTTCAACCTGAAACTCTCGTTCCCCAAGCCCAAGGGAGGGAAGGGGAAATAATGCACTGCCATTCCAATTCAAGGGCAAAGGTAGCGGAACCGCCCGTTTCCACCCGCAAGGTCGGGCCTTGCAGGTTTCGGGGAAAATCATCCTCACTCGCGTTCCGGTATTTTCCCGAAAACCTTGCCGGTGGAGGCGGTCCGCTTTCCGGCCCCTGAAATTGGAAATGACATGTTTCACCCATTAACCATATACGGTCATGAAAACAAGGGAATGTATCGAAAACTCAGGACAGCCAAATGGATAAGGATTATGGCATTGGCCATTGTCGCCTTCATCGTGTTCAGCTATCTCCACTCAAGAGGAATATCGCCCGTATGGGCGGCAGTCGCCATCGTGTGTTTCAAGGGATTCTTCAGGTTTTATATAAAATAGCCTGCCTGCTGGTAGCGGCGGCTATACTTTCTGCATTCTCAGCTATCTGGTTTTCTAAAGATACAGACATATGAAGCGGATATACCATACAGGTCCAAATATCACCTCGCGGAACAGGGCTGTCCTTTCGGGCGGCTCTTTTGTTTCCCATGCCTTATGGAAATGAGAATGACGAGGACACGCATGGAAAAGACAGGGAAGCGCATACAGCCATTGACAGACCGTGAACTACAGGGCAAAGTTGGCAAACGCTTCTTTTCGGACGGCAAGGCCGGGCCCTTCGGGTTTCGCGGAAAAATCATCCTGCGCTCCGGTATTTTCCCGAAAGCCTTGCCTTCCGGAAGCGTTTACCGTAAAGCCCTTGTAGTTCAACGGGCTGCCAAAGCCCGGATATTCACAATTAAAATTATAAAGTCATGAACCAAGCAATCATCTCAAGACCGCCGATGGCACCGGTGCAGATGCCGATGCCCGCAACAAGAAGAAAAGGACAGTGGAGCCGAATCCCGTAGTCAAGTTCCCGCCAAGAGGCACAGGACCGGTACACATCTCCACGCTGCTGAACCCCATCCTGGAAATATGCCACCATCCCGACAGGGACAGGCTGCTGGCGGAGTTCTTCAACCGATAAAAATACGATTATTCACACTTTAAATTATTACAGTTATGTTTTTACAGCAATCAACCAGATGATGACCGAGGGCGTGGACCTCACGATAGTCATCCGCAAAGCGAACGGACAAATGGCGGTATCCACACTGCCGAAGTCGAACGGGCTGAAGGACGAGGCCCAGAACCACATCGTGCCCCTGACGGTCAGCGGACTGCCGGAGGAACTGGACGCGGGATTCCTGCAAACCGTCGCCCGGCCGATACAGAAGGTGGCGGACTGATCACCAACATGGCGCAGTTCGAGGCGCAGGCTGACAAGGCCGCTGCCGACAGCAAGGCGGCGAAGGAAGAAAAAGCCAAAGAGACGAAGGAGGAGAAGGAGAAACGCGAAAGTACGAGAAGCATCTCAAGAAGGCGGAGGAACTGATTGCCGCCGGGAAGCACAGCGAGGCTGTCACCGCACTCGGCCAGGCACGCCTCCATGCCAAGCCGCAAGACCTGAAGAAGATTGACAGCATGGTGGAGGAACAGAAGAAGGCGATGAACAAGGGCAGCCTGTTCGAGCTGATGGATGAACCGGCACCGCAACCGCAGCCACAGCCACAGCCACAGCAGCAACCGCAACCTATGGCGGCAACGGCACAACAGCCACAGCCACGACCAATGGCAGTTCCCGTGCAGCAACCGCCCTATCCGCCGCAGCCCCAGGCTCCGAGACCGATAGCAGGACAACCGCAGCGGCCTATGACGGCACAACCGCTGCAACAGCCTTCGATGTGCCACCGCAACAACCGCCGCAAAGACCGCTTCCGCCACAGCCGCAATATGCCGGACAACAGCCTACGGCTCCGCAGCCTCCATACGGGGCACAGTCTGACACGCACTGGCAGGAACAGGCATTCTCTCCCGAAGACTACCCTGCGCAATATCCCGCGGACGGAGAAATCAATTACAATCCCAAGGATTACGAGGAATATCCCGATTTTCCCCAATCCATGTTAGAACCCAAGTATTCACCTTATCAGACAGTTTAAGATTATGGCACTCGAAATCACAGGAATGACACGCTCGTTCACGTTCAAGAAAGGCAGCGGAATGATTACGCTCGACGATCCCAACCCGTCGGACAGCCCGAAATGGTCATGAGTTACTACTCCAACTTCTACCCGGAGCTGACCACGGCGACGGTACACGGACCGGTCATCAAGAATGACAAGGCGGTGTACGAGTTCAAGACCACCATCGGGACAAAAGGATAGGAAACCATGAAGAAGGACAATAAAAGAAGAAATCATGTGTACCATTGGACGAACATCAGTCGGCACTGCTCGCAAGGCTCATCATCGGCCAGACAGAACGGAATGTACGACACGGTGTGAACAGGACAGAACGGATTACGGCTCCAAGCGGGGCCGTAATTCTTTCTGAATACGGCACTTGCCCCGATAGCACAGAAAAGTATTGTCGTGGATTCATACGGCAGTAATGGCATCAACGTGATTACGCAGGAAAACTACGAGTTCCTGCGTGACTCGTTTTCAACTATGCCCTTTGTTGAAACAGGAAGCGGTGCATACTCCGGGCAAAGTATCGGGGCAAGCATAGCCAATCTGTACGACGAGATGGACAAACTTGTCGGGGAAGGGATGAATGTGAATATCGAACAGGATAACGGCAGGCTCTATTTCAATCTGTGGAAGTGTCACAAATGGGGCGAACTGACCTTGTACTATTTCCCGATGAAATTCGTGGAGGCTCTCAATCCACGCTCAGGCGGATCTCAATTACGTTTATCCACAACCTGATGCGGGCGAACGGAATATCCACCATTCTGGACGAGGATGACACGGATTATGTATTAATGTGGCTGAAAGAGGATGATCCGCAGGAGGAGGAAGAGGAAACTGGTAAAAGGCTGGAACTGGTACGGTCATACGAGAAAGGGAAAATCGGCAGACTGCTGAAGCATGTTGAAAAAGTCCTATTACAAGGATTTGCCGAAAGCACTTGAAAAATACACCCGCAAAACGACTTCGAGCGTTCCATTGTCGGAGCAATGAAAAGGGATTGCCCTTCCTTAACCCGGAACACGGTATCATGCAATACGGCTATGATGCCTTTCACGAGGAAGAACCGGATTTTCAGCCGATGCGTCTGGATCAGCAGATAAGGGTGGTCTATGACTGCGACGACATGGTGTCCGAATATCTGGTGGACTATTACAATAATAACAGCCAGGAGACATACGATATCATCCCGATTACCACCTGTGCCCTGTCACCGGAAACCGACCGCCTGTTTATCATGGATGACTATCCGGAACGGTTCTTCAAGTGGGCGGATGAATTTATTAACATTGTATATTGAAAGATTATGGTAGAAACGAATGAACTTACAAGAAAACTGAGGACGCTGCTTCATCCGAGGGCGGCGTTGATTGTCTATGCGGAAGAGAATGACAACCACAGCACGGATGACGACGGTTATTTTATCGAAGTCAGGGACATAGACGAAAATGGGACAATGGGCGAAGGCCGTCCGGTGACGGTGGAGTTCATGAACGAACTGGTACGGGGCTATTCCGAAAGCCACAGTGTGACACCATACGGCAGGATACCGTCCAACCTGCTGTGGTTTGACCCGCGCAAGGGCAGTGAGAAATACATCTGGTACAACCCGCCCCAAAAGCGCATGATGTTCTTCCATGACATCCTGAAGATTGAAAGCGCGGAATACAACCTGCCGGGCGTGATCTATGAGGCCGGAGAAACCGTCTGAATGTCTATGCCTATACAGATGTTGAACTGACAGACAATTCGGACCTTTTGCGGCTCCGTTCTTCAATGTGACGGGAGCGAGCGTCTGTCTGGGCTCCGCAAAATTGAGAAGCCGAAAGACCTGACCTACACGAACCTGCTGGAGTATTGGGAAAAGAGGTTCTGGCTGACGGAGTTCTCCCATCTGGGTGGAGGTGGGAACCCCACGAAATCCAATCTGGTACTGGTAACGAAAGCGGCAAAGGACAAGCCATTTGACCTTGACGAACTGCAACCTTTAAAAACTGAAACTAAAAGACATATTGCGATGAAAAGAGTACATTATACAGACAGTTACCTGATGAACCCGCAACATCCGGTGACGGTAAACATCATAGGCGCGGGCGGTACAGGCTCGCAAGTGCTGACCGGTATGGCAAGACTGGATGTCACGCTCCGTGCACTCGGACATCCGGGATTGTTCGTAACGGTCTACGATCCAGACATCGTGACGGACGCAAACATTGGGCGGCAGCTCTTCGGACCGTCAGACCTGGACTGAACAAGTCACAATGTCTGGTCACAAGGATAAACAATTTTTCGGAAACGACTGGAAAGCGGAGGCGAGTTTCTATCCGTCGGTATTGAAGGAGGTAAAGCGGACCGAAATTGCGAACATCACCATTACCTGTACGGATAATATAAAATCCAGACTCGATTTGTGGAACGTGCTTGCGAAAGTTCCTTCATCCTCCTATACGGACAATAACACGCCGCTCTACTGGATGGATTTCGGGAATACAAAGACCGCCGGGCAGGTTGTACTGGGAACCGTGCCGAAGAAAATCAAACAGCCGGTTTCCACGATGTATGAAACGGTCGGCTCACTGAAAGTCATCACCCGTTTTGTGAAATATGCGAGAGTGAAAGAAGTGGATTCCGGACCGAGTTGCTCACTGGCAGAGGCATTGGAAAACAGGATCTGTTTATCAACTCCACGCTGGCGCAACTCGGCTGCAATATCCTCTGGAAAATGTTCCGCCACGGGATGATTGAGCATCACGGGCTGTTCCTGAACTTAGAAACGATGAAAGTCAATCCGATAGGGTATAAGACAGGCAAAAGCAAATATGAAAAGTGGAACCGCCTTGCCGGAAAAGTTTCTGCAAAATAATATCATTCAATTCATTGCGGAATGAGAAATTATTTGTACTTTTGCTATTGTATTTCGAGGATGTTTTGTTAACGATGTATGAACGGCAATAAAAGCACATATAAATACCACCCGTATATAACAAATATTTTTGTTCAGGCGGTGCTTCGTCCTATAAGACGGAGGCTTTTTCGTGTCATTACCGTTTCGTAAAGTTGTTTCCATATCCGGAAAATATTTGTCCGATGCGCTTAAAATGTGTGCCGATTATTTGGATATTCAGATAATTCGGTTACTCTCTCTCTCTCTCTCTCTCTCTCTCTCGGCTACGCGCGTCAATATACAAAATATTCCTTAAATACCAATCACTTACGGAGAGTCCGTTTTCCGGAATATCTCCTTTCCACGTTATTATCCGAACCTTTACATGCCGCCCTCACCAATCGGGGCGCGTATCGTCATATCCGTCGGCGGTGTATGCCGGAGCATGGAACAACAATGCCCGCATACGCCGCCGATATGCTTTATTAACCCGTAACAACAAATCTTATCAAATATGACAGTGATAAAACGAATATTATTGACGGTCTTTCTTGCCGTTACAGGATTGTCGCTTTCGGCACAGGAGAAGCCGGACTCCACTGCCTACCGTTTCCGGTTCGTGGCAGAGAACGATATGTTCTTCTCCCCGTGGAGCGGCAACGGACAGGAACTTGAGCGGTTGCTTGCAGCCATCGACGAACACCGCCCCGCCATCGAAGCCGGACAAATGTATCTTTTAGTGACAAGCTACGCTACGGACGGCAACGAAGAACAGACTGCGGCGCAAGTGGCAAAGACACGCCGCAATCGTGTGAAGTCGGAACTGATTGTGCGCGGCAAGATAAAGAGTCGAACTTCGTCACCGACCAGTTGTTTGACGAAGCCTATACGGACGGGAACGGAAAATCCCTGCACAACATGGTCATCGTCACCCTCCTGCCTCTGTTGAGAAAGTGGCGGAGATAGCCGGTGCGGAAGCCGCCGCCAGAGTGGAAGCCTATAACAAAGAGGTGTCTGGCGAGGCGGAGCGCGAACGTATGGCAGCGAAAGAGCAGGCAAAGCGGAACAGACTGCCAAGGAAAGGCAGAACAGGAGCGTATCGCTGCAGAGCAGGCAGCCCGAGAGAAAGCCGAGGCGGAACGGATGGAGCGTGAACGCATGGCAGCGGAACAAGTCGAAAAGAGCGTCTGGAAGCGGAGGAACAAGCCCGCCTGCAAGCTGAAGAAACGGCAATAGCCACCCCGTATCATTTTGCCTTGCGTGCCAACCTCCTGCGTTGGGCAACCCTCACTCCCGATTTGGGTATCGAGTGGCGCATCAACCGCCATGTGGGTATTGCCGTGAACGGTACGTGGGCTTCATGGAGCTGGGACGACAAGAACCGCCGCTATGCCCTTTGGGAAGTGGCCCCGAAGTGCGATGGTATCTCGGCAAGGAGAAACGGGGCTATATCGGTGCGATGTACAAGGCCGGGCAGTTCAACTACAAGCTGTCCGAAACAGGCCGTCAGGGCGACCTCATGGGCGGTGGTATCGTCGGAGGTTATCAGCTGAAACTCAACAATGCCCTTTCTCTTGATTTCAACCTCGGCATCGGCTATATCCATGCCGACTATGACAAGTATGTGGTCATCAACGGCGTGAGGGTAAGGCGCGGCAGCGGAACAAAGAACTGGTGGGGTCCTGTTTCGGCGGGTGTCACGGTGTGGAACATCTTTAGCGGAAAGGAGGAACAATGAATACAACGACAATCATACGACAGATAAAGGAATATATGGGAGCATACGGAAAGGCTTATGCCTTATTATATCTAATAGGTGCGGTGACCATACTGACCTCGTGCGTGAAGGACGACCTCTATGACACGCCGCACCCCGACCGTGGGGCGGTGGTCGTAACCACGGACTGGAGCGGAAAGAGCACCGAGGCGGACATACCGCAGGCATACACACTGCGCATCGGCGGGAGGGAACAGAACGTGAGCGCAGCGACCAACGTGTTCGACGCGCTGCTCGCGCCCGGTGGCTACGGTCTGACGGTGTACAACTCCCCGGAGGGATTAGTATCGACGGAAACAAGGCAACGGTGAATCCGGTGGATCTGACGGGTGCAATAGAGCCGCACCCGGCTACCTTTCGCCTCGCACCAGGACATCAGCGTCGTGGCGGACGACACCCTGCACGTCACCGCCCCGATGAGACAATACGTGCACAGGCTCGACATCGAACTGACCGCCACGGAAGGCGACTACAGCCGTGTACAGTCGGCTACGGCAACGCTCTCCGGCGTGGCTTCGGCAGCGGATATGGCAACAGGCGACCGGAGTGTAGCGGCACAAGTAACAAACGCTTTCAGGCAGGACGACAACAAGTTCACAATCTTTTCCGACTGCTCGGCATCGTCCCGACGGAAACGCATACGCTGACGGTGGACATCACTTTCAACAACGGTGACACGCAGCGGGTAGTGAGCGACCTTACCGAGGCCATAAGGGACTTCAATAACGGCACCAAACCGGTTAAACTCACGGGTAATCTGCTTTTGCCCGTAGAGGCCGGGGTAACGGGCGCAACCATCACGGGCTGGAACGAGGTAGAAAGCGGCAATGGGGATGCTAACTGACGATAAATATTTTAATCAAAAACAAGATTATGACAATGAACATGAGGTTTTCATTATTGCAGCAGCGGCAACGCTATTGGCTGCGTGTACACAAGAGAACGAGGTACAGAACAATCCGGTGGAAGCACGAATCACGGCAGGCGTGAGCGGGCCGAAGACCCGTGCTGTGGACAACGGGTGGAACGCCGACCGAATCGGCGTGATGGTGGTGGATGCCCCGGCACCACGACCATGGGCGGCAAGTACAAGAACGTGGGATACGCAACCACGAGTACCGGCACCAACGCGGACTTCACCCCGATGACGGCGGGTGGCGGCATCTTCTTCGAGGACGCTTTCCTCGAGTTTACTTTGCCGCCTACGCGCCTTACGCATCGGGCGCAAACGCCTCCACCTGCCTGGTACAGACGGGAAGATTACGGTAAATACAAGCAACCAGCCCACGACCACGGAACAGGAGAAGGTGGACTACATCCATGCCACGGGAGCCAAGGCCGATAAAGACAGCCCGACCGTCAGCTTCACGGACAACACCGCCGCGGGCGGCAGCGACTGCTCCTTCAAGCACAAGATGGCCCGTCTTATCCTCAAAGGTGCAGATGTCGAACACCGACGGTTTCGACGACACTGCCGTGCTGGAATTCGCCGACTACAAGCTGGGCGGCCTGGTTCACGAGGGAACGTTCGATGTGAAGACCGGTACCGCCGCGACCGCGGGCAGCGTTGTGAGCGACTGGATGTTACGCCAGTGCACCGGTGCCCCGAAGACGGCCACGGACAAGTGCGTGGCAACCTTTGACGCCGCCACGGGCGTGATGACTTTCACCATGATCCTGCTCCCGCAGACACTCGCCAACGCTTTGGTGCTTGAGATATCTCCCGATGACGGGGAATACCAGAGCTACTCCAACAAGGACATGATCAAACCCGCGTTGGAGGCCGGTTATTCTTATACCTACACCATCACGGTGAAGAAGACGGGCTGACCCTTAGCGGAAGCACCATCGAAAACTGGAACGACGGTGGTAGCCATGCGGGTGATGCAAAATGTAGTGTGTCTGAAAGCCACTGCCGTGCATCAGGCGTAAGACGGAGGCACGCCATATATAATAAATGGTGCGGCAGCCCGCGTCGCAACGGGCAGTGGCACAAAACGAAATAAATAAAGACAATATGAAAATAATAAGGAACATAGCGAGAAGGCCGTGGCCGCGCATCGGCGACTGGTTGCCGGTTGTGATGCTCATCTGTGGGGTGCTCGCTTCCTGTAGCAGTGAGGATGAAAGCACCGCGCCCTGCCCGACGGCAAGTACCCGCTGCAACTGACGGCGGAGGTGGCGCAGCCGCAGACCCGCGCCGGAGGTAAGGATGCGTGGACGGGCGGCGAGGAGATTAGAGTGTCACTGGAAGGCGTGTTTGGTAACAAAACATACGTGATGGACGCATCGGGCAATGCAAGCCCGAAGGATGCCGATAATGCCTTCTATTGGAAGAACACCGATGAAGCCCGCGTCAGTGCATGGACCCCGGACATAGAATCGGAAACGGATATTTCCGACCAAAGTGGCGGGTACGCCGCTTTCGATGTCCTGTACGCCAGTGCCATAGGGCGTTATGACCAAGCCATAAATCTCCGTTTCATCCACCGCATGGCGAAAATCGAAGTAATTCTCAAAGCTGGCGAAGGCATTACGGAAGAGGAGTTGGAGGGTGCGACCGTCACCATTTTCGGAGACCCGCTAACGCACTCAACCGCCGGCTTGGTATCACCGGGTGACCAATCGGACGGCGAGATAAAACCTATTACGATGCCGCAACGAAGAAATACGAGGCGTTAGTGCCGCCGCAGGATATGACGGGCAAGCCGCTCATCCGAATCAGCATAGGCAGCAATGACTTTACCTACACTCCCGAAACAGAAGCTGCCGGCAAATTTGGGTTTTCGGTGGCAAGCGGTATGCCTACACCATCACCGTGAAAGCCAGTGGCATAGAGGTGACCGCAGCCAAGGGCGGAACGTGGAACGCCGGCGGCAGCGAGAATGTGGGCGTGACCATCACCTATGACGGCACGGAAACAGAACCGAAAATCGGCGACTATTACTACTCCGACGGCACCTGGAGCGACGGTGGCCTGCGCAAGCTCTATGCCGACGGCACGATGGAGTGGGCAGAGACCAAGCCGCAGCCGGAGAACGGTAAGAACGTTATCGCCATCGTGTTCCATGCCGGTCATCACGAAAACGATGCCTCCGATTACTCCGCCACCGGTATCGGTCAGCAGAAGTGCCACGGCTATGCCGTTGCCTTGCAGGATGCCACAAACGGTTATTGTCAGTGGGGCGTTTACGGAACCGAGTTGGGTTGCTGCCCCACGGATGGAAGCGGAAACAAACAGAACAATTACTCTGCACCTGACATCGACTGGAGCGGCTACGCGGACACAGAAAATCATCACCGCTGCCGGCGGCAAGGACAAGTTGAATACCACCGAAGATTCCGGTTATCCTGCCACCTACTATGCCGTTGTGGATTATGCGCACAAAGTCCCGTCCCCTGCCAACAGCACCGGCTGGTTTTGCCCTCCATCGGCCAGATGTGGAATGTTTATCAAAACCGCGCTTCTTTGTTTGAAGGCAAGACAGTGGTATCAGGCTTAAAGTCTGACTGGTACTGGTCCTCCTCGGAGTCCTACGACCTTCCGGCGCGCTACGCTCTTTATGTGCTTGTGCGCTGCGGCTACGTGCACAACTACGCTAAGTACGGCAGGAGTAGTTACGTGCGTCCGGTCTTGGCTTTCTGACCTATTTACCTATTCAATCTATTTATCTATTTGCGGCGTAGCCGCTCGTTGATAAAGGCTGAATACCCGCGAAGCGGGTCGGATTTACAAACGGAATTGTGGCAACGGCCGCTTGCAGTCTTTGCCCCGCAAGGAAGATAAAAACAAGTAACGTAAAGTTAAAATAAAAAGTGTGACAATGAAACGAAATATCCTACATACCCTTTGGGCGGCGGCACTGCTGCTGACCGGCTGCACGCAGGAGGAGCTTCCCCTGCCCGGTGCTGACAATGCCGCACCGCTCGCCATCACCATCACCGACGGCGGCTATGCCCTGACAACTTCGGCTGACGGCTCGCAGAAAGCCGCTACCCGTGCTACCGAGGACGGTTACCGTACCGAGTTTACCGCCAGTGACGCCTGCGGACTCTACCTTGTGCGCAATGGGGCGATAGTCTATGACAATGTGAAACTCACCGCCACAGCAGGCACGAACGGCAGTCTTACCTGGCAACCCGAAGCGGGCGTAACCCTTGCCGGCGGAATGGCGGGCGAGAAGTATTTCCTCTACTATCCCTATCAAGAGACAGCGAAGATGGCGGGCAAGGTAAATGCCACCGACACCACGAGCGATGGCGATTTCTTCGCCACGCTTATCAATGACTGGCAGCCGGAAGCTGATCAGAGCGACTACACGCAAGGCTACACAGCCTCCGACCTCATGACCGCCACGGGCTCGGGAAGCAAAGCCGACGGCAAGCTCTCGCTCTCATTCTCCATGACCCACCGCATGGCACTCGCCGTAGTCGAAATGCCCAAGACGGTGTATAAGTTCACCGACACCTCCATTCCCGACTATGTGATTGCTACTACAGCCGATTTCAGTGGAGAGGCCAAGCCCTGCCGCAATACGGACGGCACATACCGCTACTTCGTCCGTCCCGGACAAGGCAATACCGTAACCCTCACCGGCAGCTATGCCGACGGCAAGAAGGAGTTTTTCATCACCCCGAACAATATCAGCGTAAGCTCATACAAGACCTATAAGGTGGACGGAGCACCGACGATTGACAAAGATCACAATTTGCAAGTAGGGGACTACCTCCTTGCCGACGGCAATATTGTAGGCAAAGACGAAACTTTGACCGAAGAACAGAAAGCAAGCGTTATCGCCATCGTGTTCCATGCCGGTCATCACGAAAACGATGCCTCCGATTACTCCGCCACCGGTATCGGTCAGCAGAAGTGCCACGGCTATGCCGTTGCCTTGCAGGATGCCACAAACGGTTATTGTCAGTGGGGCGTTTACGGAACCGAGTTGGGTTGCTGCCCCACGGATGGAAGCGGAAACAAACAGAACAATTACTCTGCACCTGACATCGACTGGAGCGGCTACGCCTGGACACAGAAAATCATCACCGCTGCCGGCGGCAAGGACAAGTTGAATGCCACCGAAGATTCCGGTTATCCTGCCACCTACTATGCCGTTGTGGATTATGCGCACAAAGTCCCGTCCCCTGCCAACAGCACCGGCTGGTTTTTGCCCTCCATCGGCCAGATGTGGAATGTTTATCAAAACCGCGCTTCTTTGTTTGAAGGCAAGACAGTGGTATCAGGCTTAAAGTCTGACTGGTACTGGTCCTCCTCGGAGTTCTGCAGCAATCCGGCGATCACCGCTCTTTATGTGAGTGTGCGCTTCGGCTACGTGCGCAGCAGCGATAAGGACCTCAGACGTAGTTACGTGCGTCCGGTCTTGGCTTTCTGACCTATTTACCTATTCAGCCTATTTATCTATTATGCGGCGTAGCCGCTCGTTGATAAAGGCTGAATACCCGCGAAGCGGGTCGGAAAAATTTTTGAAAAATCGAGTTATGGCATTATCCGAAGAATTACCCCTATACCGCGACACTTACCGGTTGTTGAACAACCTGTTGATCCTGACGCAGGATTTTCCGCGCTTCTTCCGCTACAGTATGGGCAGCCGTATGGTGGATTTGACTTTGGATATGCTTTCTCTGATTTACAAGGCGAACAGCAGCTATGAAAAAGTGGGCGTATTGACCGAATTTCTCGACCGTTACCGCATGTTGCAGATGCTTTTCCGCGTATGTGTGGAGCAGAAGGTCATTACCGAGCGCAAATACGCCTCGTTCGGGCTGCTGTTGGAGAAGATAGGCAAGCAGGCTACGAGCTGGAAACAATATAACGAACGCGGAATGAAGAAACAGGAAGATAAAAGGCAATGATTTATCAGTCGGGATTCGGGCGGTCAAGGCTTCCCGAAGCGAACTGTTTATTATTGAAAAAGGGTTGTCGGCAGGCTTTCCTCGTGCAGGGAGGCTCGCAAAGACAAAAACAGACAACATTTACTGGTCCTCCTCGGAGTTCTACAACAATCCGGCGAACAACGCTCTTTATGTGAATGTGAACAACGGCAACGTGAACAACAACAATAAGAACAACAGAAATAGTTACGTGCGTCCGGTCTTGGCTTTTTCAATAAAAACTTTACGATAAACAAAATGGTATAGCGATATGGAGTTGCAACAAAGTCTTTTTACAGATGAGGAACTCGGAGGCATTCCGTTGGAGGATGTCTTCGAGGCGTATTTCGAGTGCCGTAAAAAGAAACGCAATACCTGCAATGCCCTTGCCTTCGAGAGCGATTACGAACGCAGGTGTGTGGAACTGTGGCGGGAAATCAATGCCGGCACATACCGCCCTTCGCGTTCCATCGCTTTCATTATCAACAAACCCGTGAAACGGGAGATTTTCGCCGCCGACTTCCGCGACCGTGTTGTACACCACCTCATAGCCCACAGGCTCGTTCCGCTTTTGGAAGAGAAGTTCATCGATGACAGTTACAGTACCCGCAAGGGAAAGGGTACGCTCTACGGCATAGAACGGGTGGAAGAACATATCCGGCTCTGCTCCGAGAACTACACGCGGGATTGCTATATCCTGAAAATAGACATCCGTTCGTTCTTCATGAAAATATCGAAGAGGCGGCTGTATGACCTGACCGAAGAACTCTTGCACGAACGCTACGGGGGAAACGACCTGGCGATACTGCTCTATCTGCTCCGTGAGACGATATTCAACCGTCCGGAAAAGAACTGCATCCGCAAGACGCCTCCCCAAAGCTGGCGCGGATTGCCCAAAGACAAGAGCCTGTTCCATTCCGACGGCTCGTGCGGACTGCCTATCGGCAACCTGACAAGCCAGTTGCTCGCCCTTAACTTCCTGGACGGACTGGACCATCTCATCAGCGAAGAATGGGGCGTGAAGCACTACGGCAGGTATGTGGACGACATGGTGCTTGTCCATCCCTCGAAAGAGCACCTGATAGAGGTGAAAGCGAAAATTGCCGGCTGGCTCTCCGAACACGGGCTGTCGCTGCACCCGCGCAAGATCTATCTGCAACATTACACGAAAGGTGTCCTGTTTATCGGAGGGATGATACTTCCGGGGCGGAAATACCTGAGCAACCGCACAGTCGGCTTCTGCTACGATGCCATCGACCGCCTGAACCGCTTGGTGGCAGGCTCGCCCGATTACGTGAAAACCCACGGGGAGGAGTTTGTCAGTACGATAAACTCCTATTTGGGAATGATGCGGCATTTTTCCTCCTACAACCTGCGGTGCAAGGTCATGAGCCGTATCGGTAAGGAATGGTGGCAGGTCATCTATTTTGCCGGACACTTGGAGAAAGTCGTGTTGAAAAAACGGTACAGACAGATTGAATGCAAAAAAGAGGAGATTTGTAATGAAATCAAAGAACTGAGGAGGACTGTATGACAGAACGCGAATTGATACAACAACAGCAGGAACTCGGCGACAGCCGTTTCCTCGTGACCCGGTCGGGCAAGTTTTTCTCCGCCTACGGTTGCGGGGCTTTCGCCTTGGCACGCGCCACAGGCTACCGTGTCATGCACCGGCAGCGTAAAGGCGGAAATTTTGTGCTGACCACAGGATTCCCGGAAAGCCATGTAGGGAAAGTGATGGAACAGATAATAGCCGCCGGAGGGAAAATCGACCGGCAGGACGACGGTTCTTTCGTCTTTTCCGGCATAGACGGCAGCGAAGCGGAGGCGTTGGTCTCCATCCCCGAAAAAACGGAGGGCGGGCAAGACCGCAAGGGCAGCAAAAGTTCGTATGACAACAGCCTGCAGGCTATGATACTCTCGTTCGACCTCTCTCGCTCCACCCCTATGGATGCCATGAACTTTATAGACCTGCTGCAAAAGAGGATTTACGATACAGATGTTTAATATGACCTTGTTATATATGAACAGAAACATACCCCTGCAAGCTAAAATCCTCTTCGGCTATATGATGTTAATGGCGGTCATCATCAGCATGGCCGCTATTCTTTTCCATGAACACGCACGCCTTCGGAAAATCGAGGCCGACACCTACGAAATCAGACAGGCACGCCGTGACATATCCGAGATACACCGCAACATCACGGTACTCGCCTCATTGGGCGAGAGCGTCATCGCTTGGGAGGATGAGGACTACCATGCCTACCAAACGAGACGGCTGAGGGTGGACAGCCTGCTGCAAATGCTGCAAACGAACCATAGCTACATATTCGGTCTGTCGCAGATAGATACCCTGCAACAGTTGTTGGCGGACAAGGAGACACACCTGCACCAAATCATGCAGGTGTTCCACCGGCAGGACAAAGCCGACAGCCTGCTGGTGAACCATCTGCCAGAAGCTGCAAGGCAAGCGACACAGACCCGTACCGTCGTGCAGAAGAAGAAAGGCATAGCCGGATGGTTCGGCGGCAAGGAAACGGTGCAAGTGCCCGCCTCGTCCGACAAGCTCCGCTCGCTGAACGAACAGCTTATCGCCCTGCAAGCGGAGCGGATACGCGACATGGAGAATTACACCGACAGCCTGCGCATCCGCAACAGGGAACTGAACCGCAAACTGTTCGCCCTGCTCGGTAACATCAGCGACCATGCACAAGCCGCCTTCCGGGACAGGGAAGAGCAGATAGCCCAAGCGCACCAACGCTCCACCTCCATCATCACCGGGCTGATCATCGCCGCCATCCTCCTGCTGGTGTTCTCGTACCTGATTATCCAGAAACATCTGAAACGGGATTCGCTGCTCAGGAAAAAGATGGAGGGTGTCATTGACCGGAATAATGAACTGCTGGAAACGCGTAAAAACGTCATACTTACTATCTCGCATGACATACGCGGCCCCCTGAACATCATTTACGGATATGTCGAACTGGCAAAAGATACCCGGGACAGGAAACGCAGGAATCACCATTTGGAAAATATCGAAACGGAGTGCAAACATATCCTGCACCTGCTGAACAATCTGCTGGACGTGTACCGCCTGAACGAGTCCAAGGAAACCTGCAACAATGTACCGTTCAACCTTAATGATCTGTTGGAACGTATTGTGACCGGATTTTCACATATTGCCAATAATAAGGGAATCATATTCCACCATGATTCCCAAAATACGGATGTCGTACTGTGCGGTGACATGGATCGTATCTCTCAAATTATAGACAATCTACTGACGAATGCTGTGAAGTTTACAAACGCCGGTATGATACAGTTCAATGTCCGATATGAAAATGGAATGCTTTATATAGAAATAAAGGATACGGGAATCGGTATGGATCAAGACACCGTTTCGCGTATCTTCCGTCCGTTTGAACGCCTGTCGTCTGAGGCGAATGCCGAAGGTTTCGGGTTGGGCTTGCCCATCACAAAAGGATTGGTCAAACTTTTAGGAGGCAGCATTGATGTGGAAAGTAAAATCGGGCATGGCAGCACATTTCGTGTATCCCTGCCGTTAGCGGTTTCCAATGAGAAAATCAATAGTGAAGCGTCGGCAGTTCCGCAAGACCGTCTGCCATTGCCACAGCGCGTACTTGTTATAGACAATGACACATTACAACTGGAAATAGCCAAGGAAATGCTTGAACGCAACGGAGTATCGTGTACCACCTGTTCCAATGCCAAAGAACTGGTCAATGAGATGCGCAGGCAGGATTACGACTTGCTGCTAAGCGACATACAGATGCCGGAAACCAACGGTTTTGAAATTCTGGCATTGCTTCGCAAATCCAGCATCGGAAATTCACACACAATTCCGATAGTAGCCATGACTGCACGAGGAGAAGGAGAAAAAGAGGCATTCATAAAGGGCGGATTCACGGACTCCATCCACAAGCCGTTTTCCATGAGAGAACTGTTGGATATGGTCTCTTCTGTGGTGTCACGCGATGTGGAAGAGTCACATACACCGGATTTTGCCACGTTCACGGCAGATGTGCTTGATAAAAGAGAACTGCTAAGAACTTTCATTATCCAGTCCGAACAAAATATGGCAGACTTGCAATCGGCAATAAAGACAGGGGACATTGAAAAGCTCCATGACATAGCCCACGAGATAAAGCCCTCGTTGGAGTTGTTACGGGCCGATGCTCCACTGGTAAAACTCCGCACCACGTTAAACGATTCTGCATGCGATATGAATACCGTCAATGAACAGGTGAAGCTGCTGATAGGACACATCTCCGGACTTATAACAGAAGCTGAAAAGGAAATAAAGAAAATGAGCGATGAAACAGAAGGTACTGATAGTTGAAGACAATATAAGTTTGTCACAACGCCAGAAAGACTGGCTTGAACAGGCGGGGTACGATGTAATGACCGCCATGCGTGAACCGGCCGCACGTGCATTGATACGCAAGCATCGGTTCGACTTCATATTGTCCGATGTGCGCTTGCCTGAAGGTGACGGAATATCGCTTTTAGAGTGGCTCACAAAGAGAAGAAAGACATTCCATTCATAGTGACAACGGAATACGGGTCTATACCGGATGCGGTACGCGCCATCAAGTTGGGGAAAAGACTATCTGCCCAAGCCGGTACACCGGGAACACCTGCTTGAACTGGCGGAAGAGATATTCCGTCCGCTCGCGACTGTCCGCACGAAACCGAAAGACCTGTTCAGACGTACCTGCCCTAAAATACTTGAGGTGGAGAGATACGCGAGGATAGTAGCCCCGTCGGATATGTCGGTGCTGATACTCGGTGCCAACGGTACCGGCAAGGAGTCCGTGGCACAGGGCATTCACGCGAACAGCGGACGTGACGGCAAGTTTGTAGCGGTCAATTGCGGAGCGTTGCCACGCGAACTTGCGGCATCCCTCCTGTTCGGACACGAGAAAGGCGCCTTCACCGGTGCGGATACGGCAAAGAACGGATATTTCGACATGGCAAAGGCGGTACGCTCTTCCTGGATGAAATCGGCACGATGCCTATTGACATACAGTCCATGCTCCTTAGAGTGTTGCAGGAGAATACCTATACCCTATCGGCAGCGACAGGGAGCGGATGGCAGACGTGCGGATTGTGGCGGCAACGAATGAAAATCTGGAACGGGCCATCAAGGAAGGACGATTCCGGAAGACCTGTACCACCGTCTGGCAGAGATGGAAATCAGGATGCCATCTTTGGCCGAGTGTGCTGATGACATTTTGCCTTTGGCGGAATTTTTCCGTGAACGGTTTTCCAAAGAACTTAAGAAAGAGACAAAAGGCTTTTCAAAGATGCCATATACCGACTTCGTTCTTATCGTTGGCCGGGCAATGTCAGGGAATTGCAGAACCGGATCAAACGGGCGGTGTTGCTTACGGAAACCCTGTATTGGAGTTGCCGGACTTGAACGCAGACAGTCAGACTGATATTCGGATTACGGAGAAAACTCCGGACATATTGCCTTTGAAAGACGAAAACAGCGAGAGGGAAGCCATTGCAAATGCCCTTCAAGCGTGCAACGGGCATCGTGAACAGACCGCACGATTGTTGAATGTAAACTCTTCAACACTGTACCGGAAGATGAAGAAATACGGGATAAGATAATCCCCGATATTCTATCTATTTCCGGCAACAGTGTTGACACAGAATATATTGAAATGATTTTTCAATCCGACTGAAATTTTGTAAATTTGCAAAAGATTTGGCAGGGTATAGCCTTGCCGGTCTGAAACATAGAAGAAAACCGGTGGAGGGAAAACCCTCTGCTGATTATATAACATAAGAGCGCAAGCTTCTCGGACAGAAATCTGGTAAATTGACGTTAAAGGAGAATGATTGCGTAATGCTTATGCTATGCTCTGTCATAGCGTGGTGTTGCGTGTTCTCCTTTAGGCTTTACCAGAGCCTCTGTCTGAGTGCGTGGCTACCACGCTTCTTTTAGACGGACAGGTATGGCAAGAATACAAATCATAACGGCAGTGACATTGGACGGTTATCTTCCCGACCCGAATGAAGAGTTGTTGCAATGGGTGAAGACGGACAGCCAAGGTTTCCCGTTCTGGCACGAGAGGAGTACCTTCACGCTGTTTCCCGGCTATCCCATGCTGGACTTGATTTGTGAAAAGGACGAGAAACCGGACTCCTTTACCTTTACCTCAGAAATATCCGACCCAAAGAGCCTTGACTTGCTACACGGGCTTTCCATCTACCACCTCATTGACGAAATCATCATCTACATTCTTCCTCTGACAACAGGCAACGGTACGGACTGCCTGCATCGACTTCCGGTCAATCGTTGGAAACTTTACAGGACAGTTGCTTTCAAAACGGAATTGTCCGTCTCATTTATCGCAAATCCTCGCGATAGTCCATTGCATCCTGCAAGGAAATCTTGCAAATTGCAAGATTCGCCATTTATTCATTTTACAGCATCAGATTTTTATTTCACTGATATACAATGCTATATCAGTGTTTCTTGGTGTCTATCGGTGTCATTGGTACGCTGTTGGCCTTATAATATGATATAACCTGTTGCGCAACAAGGTGTAAGCAAACGATTATTTACACTTAAAACAGATTACTCATGTTACAGATAAACAGCGAGATGTTCGCCCAAATCATGGAACGGTTCGACAGGATAGAGCGGGCATTGGAGCGTATGAACAAGCTGAAGGAATGCCGGACGGCGACACGCTCTTGGACAACTACGACCTGTGCCGGCTGCTCGGCATCACCAAACGCACGCTGGCGCGTTACCGCCAGAAGAAGCTCGTGACCTATTACATGATTGACGGGAGAACCTACTACAAGGCATCCGAAGTGGAGGCGTTCCTCAACCAAAAGGGCAAGTCATTGCCGGCGAGGTTCAGACATCAGCCAAATGTTTAATTAAAATGAAGCAAGGATTATGGAAATAATATGTGTTGACAAACAGACTTTTGAAGAATTGCGTGTCCGGTTCTGTGATTTTGAGGAACGGATGACGCGGGTATGCCGTCCGGCCGAGGACCTCGGCTTGAAAACTGGCTGGATAATCAGGAGGTGTGCGATGTGCTTCGCATCAACAAGAAGACACTACAGGTATATCGCAACAAAGGGATATTGCCTTTCAGCCGTATCAAGAACAAGCTGTTCTACAAGCCTGAAGACGTACAGAGATTGTTGGATTTGAATTATCACCCTTTAATAAAAAGCAGATTATGAGCTATCATTTCTTGGACGACAAAGACCCTCGGATCGACGTGATGTTTCAAGGGCTGGAAAAAATGGAGAAGATGCTCTCCGTGATTGAGAAGATGCCGAAATCCCTCTTTAACGGTGAGCGCTTCCTCACTGACGAGGAACTCTCCAAAGTCCTGCGGGTAAGCAGGCGCACATTGCAGGAGTACCGGACATTCGGGGTGGTTCCTTATTACATGGTGCAGGGCAAGACTCTGTATAAGGAATCGGATATTCTGAAGATACTGGAGGATTCCTACAAGCGTTGCCGGGAAGAACAACGATGGGTATAGCATCGTTCACTAAAAGAGACGGAGAAATGATTTCCTTTTTACAAAGGGCATTTCTCCGTTTTTATTTTATGCCATTTCAGACTTTCTTCCCCGTTTTTTCTTGACGATGAAATCTTCTTCGCAAAGCTGTATCTGTTTTCCGAAACCTGTGGACTTTAGCCGTTTCATATCCTCGTCCACTTTGGTGTCCGTTACTTGGGCATACAGCTGGGTGGTGGAAATGGAGTTGTGTCCCATCATGCGGCTGACCGTCTCTATCGGCACACCGAGCGAGAGGGTGATGTGGGTCCCGAAATTATGCCTGGCCTGATGGTAGGTCAAATCAAAGCCATATACCTGTCCCAGCTCTCGTGTCAATGTTATAAAATATCCACGATTGTAAACATTGAATACCTTGTCCCCGGTTCTTTGGCTACGATATTTCTCGATGATTTGAAGGGGAATATCCAACAGGCGGACAGACGAAAGCGTATCCGTCTTTTGCCTGTGGATGTGAATCCACCATGTGCCGTCCTCAGCCTGCGTGACATCATTGACCGACAGTTTTTTCAAGTCCGCATACGCCAATCCGGTAAATGTCGAGAAAATGAACATATCCCTTACGAATTGCAGTTGAGGCTTCTCCACCGGGGTGGTCATCAGTGTCTTCAAGTCCTCCAATTTCATGTGCCGGCTTTTTCTTTTTGGCAGTTCGGGATGCAGGCGGCAGTAAGGGTCACGGCGCAATGTCCCCTGGCTGACCGCCCGCATTGTCAGCTTCTTCAGGCGGTACAGGTGTTCATGTACGGTCTTGGGTTTTTGGTTGCGGTTCGTGCGCAGGAACAACTCGAAGTCGTCATAAAACGCACGGTCAAGGCTTCTCAATGTCACGTCCTCCACGCCTTTCTTCTCCTGAACAAAAGCGGAAAGGTGCTTGTAGGAACGCTTGTAGGAGTCGTATGTTTCCTGTATGCGGTCTATCCCGATACGCTTCTTGAACTCCTCGTTATGCTCCCTGAACAAGGCAAGCAGGGTAAGTGGTTTCTGCCCGATGCCTTTGACTGCATTCTTGACAAGTTCCGCTGTAATGAACCCCAGACTGTTCTTTATCCTGTCGTAATGTCCGGTTATCTCGTCTGTCAGGTCATCTATGGCGCGGTTCACCGTAACTGCATTTTCACTCCGTCCGTCGGCGCGTCCTTTGTCGGGATTCCAAATAGAGGGATTGACGGATACTTTGGTTCCTATCTGTGCCCATTCGGCATCGATGCTTACCTTGCACAATAACTGGCACATTCCGTCCTTGCGGACTTTCGTGCGGTTGATATAGAACAATACGGCAAAAGTGCTGCGCCGTTTGATATTCTGGTTTTCCATATTCTTATCCATATCCATGTTTTTTAAGAGGTAATCAAATCACGACGGAGAAGCGTTCCGATATTTTCTGGTTCAAAGTCCTTGTGTCGGTATCGATCTTGTCATCGGTCACTTTCGCGTAAATTCGTGTGGTTTCAATCCGGCTGTGTCCGAGCATCCTGCTGACGGTTTCAAGCGGAACTCCATGCGAAAGGGTGATTTCCGTGGCGTAGGTATGGCGGGCCGCGTGGAAAGTGATAGGCTACGCAAGGAAAAGCAGACAGAAGAAGATTAAACGTAAACCGTTTGAAATGAGCATTGTTTCAGTATTTTGCCAAATTGAGAAAATGCAAATGACAACGTAATATTGAGGTTGTTCAGTTACCAGACCGTTAGCCGGGCAGTTACCGGAACAAGAACAGGTAACGGAAAGCAATGAAAAGAAATCCTCACCGTTTTGTTTGCACTCATACACAGTATTTTGCATATCAAGGAACGCTTATATGGCAAGTAAATTTGCACTTAAAAAATATAAGCGTATGAAAGTAGAAAAATTCAAGGTGCTGCTCTACCTCAAAAAGAGCGGACTGGACAAGTCGGGCAAGGCTCCGATAATGGGAAGGATTACGGTGAACCGCACGATGGCTCAGTTCGGATGCAAGCTGTCCTGCACTCCCGAATTGTGGAATTCTCGTGAAAGCCGTCTGAACGGCAAGAGCCGCGAGGCGGTGGAGACCAATGCCAAGATTGACAAACTGCTGTTGGCAGTAAACATGGCATTCGACAATCTTGTGGAGCGCAAGATTGATTTCGATGCCACCGATGTGAAAGACCTTTTTCAAGGCAGCATGGAAACACAGATGACGCTCATGAAAATGACCGATGTTGTTTGTGATGACATCAAGTCGCGTATCGGCATAGACCGTGCCAAAAGTACTTATCCCGGCTATCACTATATGCGGCTGGCACTCGGAGAGTTCATCAAGCATCAGTACAAGGTCAAGGATTTGGCTTTCGGGCAACTGACGGAACAATTCATCCACGACTATCAGACATTTGTCACGGAAGAAAAAGGACAGGCAATCGATACCGCCAGACATTATCTTGCCATACTGAAGAAGATTTGCCGTCTGGCTTATAAAGAGGGATATGCCGATAAAATCCACTTCCAACATTTCACCCTGCCGAAGAAAACGGAAACGACTCCACGGGCATTGAGCTGTGAATCGTTCGAGAAAATCCGTGACGTGGAAATACCTGCATACCGCAAATCCCATATGCTGGCAAGGGATATGTTTCTTTTTGGATGTTACACAGGTGTATCTTATGCGGATGTCGTTTCGATTACCCATGCTAATTTGCAGACAGACGGGGACGGGGCATTATGGCTGAAATACCGCAGAAAGAAAAACGAACTCCGTGCCAGTGTAAAACTATTGCCCGAAGCAATTGCACTTATCAATAAGTATAACAGTGAGGACAGAGAAACCTTGTTCCCTTTACTTCGCTGGCCCAATCTTAGAAGGCACATGAAAGCGTTGGCGGCACTGGCAGGCATCAAGGATGACTTGTGCTATCATCAGGCAAGACATAGTTTTGCCTCGCTGATTACGCTCGAAGCTGGTGTGCCGATTGAGACCATCAGTAGGATGTTGGGGCATTCCGATATTTCCACCACTCAGGTGTACGCCCGTGTCAGTCCGAAAAAACTCTTTGAGGACATGGACAGGTTCATCAAAGCTACCGAGGATTTCAAACTTACCCTTTAATACGGCAAACGATATGCGAAGTACATTTTCACTATTACCCTATATCAACCGCAGCAAGGTAAAGGCTGACGGTACGACCGCCGTTCTCTGCCGCATAACCATTGACGGGAAACAGACTGTCATAAGCACAAGTATCTATTGCCGTCCCGAAGATTGGAATGGCAAGAAGAACGAGATAAAGTCCACAAGGGAAAACAACCGCTTGCAGGAATATCTCCGGATCATTTCAGAAGCATACGAGGAAATACTGAAATCGCAAGGTGTAGTCAGTGCAGAGATGTTGAAGAGCTACATCACCCAAAACAACATTCATCCGACTACCCTCCTGCAAATGGGAGAATGGGAACGGGAGCGGTTAAAGAAACACTCCGAGGAAATAGATTCAACCTCCTCCTATCGAAGTTCAATGTATTACCAGAAGTACCTGACAGACTATATTGTGTCATCGGGTAAAAAGGACATCTGTTTTGAAGAAGTTACAGAGGACTTCGGCAAATCTTATAAGGCATATCTGAAAAGATGCAAGAACTTCGGGGCATCTCAGACCAACCATTGTCTGCGATGGTTGAACCGCCTGTTGTATCTGGCGGTCGATAAGGAGATAATCCGAGTGAATCCCTGCGAGGAGTTGGAATATGAAACCAAACCGGAGGCAAAGCACAGATACATCAGCCGCGATGAGTTCAAGAAGATACTTTCCACCCCGATGTATGACAACAGGCTGGAGTTGGCGAGACGGGCTTTCATATTCTCCTGCCTGACAGGATTGGCGTATGTGGATATACAGTTGTTGCATCCCCACCACATCGGGATGAATGCGGAGGGCAGACGGTATATCCGTATCAACCGCAAGAAGACAAAGGTGGAAGCGTTCATACCCCTGCATCCCATAGCGGAACAGATATTGTCGCTGTACAACACGGTCAATGACGAACAGCCCGTATTTCCGCTTCCTAACCGTGACGCCTTGTGGTTTGAAATTCATGAGTTAGGTGTAATCATAGGCAAAGAGGATAACTTGTCCTACCACCAAAGCCGACATAGTTTCGGAACTTTCCTTATTTCAGCGGATATACCGATAGAGAGTATCGCCAAGATGATGGGGCACTCCAATATTCGGACGACACAGGGATATGCACGTATAACCGATGACAAAATCTCAAAGGATATGGACAAACTGATGGAACGCCGGAAGAAACAATCTACCGGCGAAAAGACAAACAAAAGTAACTAAACAATGTCAATGCAATATATTATGGATAGAGGTATAATCACAATCAGTGAAGCGGGTATGGTCACTATTCCGACCGCACCCGTATGGATGACACAATTCGAAATCGCCGACCTGTTTGGAGTATTCTCTTGTGACATTCGTAAAGCGATTCATGCTATATATAGGAATAAGGAGTTAAACGAATGTGATACGATAAAATATATCAAGCAACCAGATGGTATCAGTTATGATGTTTATAATCTTGAAATGGTTATAGCCATTGCATTCAGGATATGCAGTAGAGAAAGTATCTTGTTCAGACGGTTTGTGATAAATGAAATCTACGCCACCAAGAAAGAGAACTCAATAACATTGTTTGTATCTTGTGGCAGAGGAAGCAACCTATGGTATAGTTGAGGTTCATCCCATCAGTCACCTGTTCCCGATGCTCGTATGCAAAGGTAGCGCATGGCACTGATGGCAGTGGCAAGGTCAGGCGGCAAAGCCGTTTCGGGCAGAATCTTCCTCCTGCGGAGCGTATTCAGCCCGAAAACCTTGCCTCTGCCGACCATACGCTCGAAAGGCATCCGGCAACGGAAACAAGCGACTGACGGGAAATCAGAAGACAAAGAAAAGGAACGGCTAACAGACGAAGCGGAATCTTGATGCTTCATCCGTAAACCGTTCCTTTTTCTTTTTGCTGTCAAGTCCATTACTACCGCAAATTATAGGGCAGACGGCAAACTGCACTCTTTCAAGAAAATCAGATTGCCTTCTGTCGGTAGGCGGAGCGGTAGCCGTCAGTTAGCATCTTCTCTATGTCGGATTCACGGTAGAGGATTTTGCCACCTAATTGGATATAGGCTATCCGTCCTTCGTTGCGGTAGTCTTGAAGTGTTCTTCGACTTACCTTCAACCGTGCTGAAACCTCCTTGTCGGTAAAGAAACGTTCTCCGCCCAATGTCGGGCGGTAGTTGGCGGTCAGGCGCTCGTAGTTGTCCAGCAGACGGTCAAGGCTGCCCATGAAGTGGATTATCCACTCGTTGTCTTTGTTAATCAATTCGTTCATGTTACTTTGAATTTAGTGGGTATTGTTATTATACTTTATTTATTGCACTGAGATTATATCGTCCGTCCTTTGAATCTCGCTTCTTTTCGTCTATCCTCCACAACGGAAACGATACGCTGCACATCTTCGGGACGGTAATACGTCTTATGGTTTATTTGTGAGTAGGCAAGCGTACCGTTGTCCCGCAGAGTCTGTAACGTGCGAGGACTGATGTTCAGCATCCGGCACACGTCCTGATTGTCCATCCACTCACTTATTCTCTTTTCGCCGTGCCGTTGGCAGATTGCTTCCATACGGTGGACGAAGCGGTCGAACTTGGCGACCATCGCCTCAAAGGTCTTTCTTTCGATAGATACGATTTCCATATACATTCTTCTTTGCTGTTATTGTTTCTTTTGCCGCAAAGGAATATATAATCAGTTATCCGACAATGGATTTTCTAAAAGTGGAAGCATGTGGCACCGGTATGGCATAGGTTGTCCGGGGTACTATTTATCGTTATCATCTTAATTGGGGATTTTAGCAAGAATGCCAAGAACAAAATAAGGGCTTAATTCAAATTTACCCGTAAATACATCTTTGTTCTTCCTGTGATTCATATCCGGCAAATCGAAGAAGTCTGCACCATTGTTCATACCGCCATAAGGCAAAACTACACAAAATTGCCTAACAGAATCCAAGTCCTTGACTGCCTGAACTAAAGCCTCTTACTTTGCTCCCGACAAACGGTCAACTATGCGCATACAGACCAACAAGTATTCACTTTAACAAGAAACAACAATGAGCAAGAAATTCAAAACATTGAGAACGATGAAGCGTTCAAGAACTTCAAGTTGGAAGACTATATGCCTTCCATGCCCAAACACGAACCGAAGAGAGTTCTTCCGTAACAGAACAAGAACCTGTTGTGGAAGCGGGCAATCTCTTTCCTGTATTGGACGAGCCGGAAACAAGCGAGGGATCAGACAACGAGACAAAGAGAATAGAGGCGGATAACGTTAGCGTGGAACGGACAATCGCCAGACGTATCAGCAGCAAACAGCGCAGACTGTCATTGGACGAATACCGTGCCACCTTTCTGCGGGTACCCAAGATTGCCGACCGCAAGCCCGTGTTCGTCAGTGGGGAGGTCCGTGATAGGCTGGACGAAATCGTGCGCCGCCTCGGTGGACGTGGCATGAGTGTATCAGGGCTTATCGAGAACCTCGCCCGTCAGCACATGGAAGCCTACAGAGAATACATCGAGCAATGGCGTAAATTGTAGGAATTAAGACGAGACTAACCGGGTACTTTTAGGGCATCTTTCAGAGTTGCTCTAAATCACTTGTAACGATGTTTGGATGGGCAAGTTTATGTTTCGGGCAGACCGAAACCACTTGCCCCGCTCCAAACATCGCAGGAAGGCACATCCCGTTGGTCTATCTACTGTATAACTACTATAATCAGTAATCAAATCAAGAAACAGAAAATCATGGACAACGAAAAAGGAAGAATAATGTAAAGGCAACAGACGGGAGCGAGCCAACAAGGGAGGCCGTCCCGTCAAAGGAGCCACCGAGAAACTGAAATACCGTGTTACGGTGAAAATGGCAACAGAGGACTACTACCTATTGAAATCCAAAGCAAAGTCGGCAGGTGTTTCTGCCAGTGAATTCATTCGTGGTTGCATTACAGAAGGCGGTGTGAAAGAACGGATATCGAAAGAGCATGGCGAACTTATCCGCAAACTCTGCGGTATGGCGAACAATCTGAATCAACTGGCACGAAAGGCGAATGCCGAGGGTATGCTTCCGTATTTGTTACTTGCCGCGCACTGATGATAGAGATAGACAATCTTGTAAACCGGATACGCCTATGATAGCAAAAATCATGAAAGGTTCGGACTTCAAGGGTGTGGTTTATTACATTCTGAACGATGAGAAAGATACTCAAATCATAGATTCTGACGGCTTGTTTCTGGAAAATAACGACACGATAGTACAAGGATTTATCGGGCAAGCACAAATGAATCCGAGGGTAACAAAGGTTGTCGGGCATATCGCATTGAGTTTTCTAAGGAAGATGCGCCACGACTGAACAACGTAGTCATGGCGCAGATTGCCCGTGAGTATATGGAACGGATGGGTATCAAGAACACACAGTATATCATCGGGCGGCACTTTGACAAGGAGCATCCGCATGTGCATATTGCGTTCAACCGCATCGACAATACTGGCAAGACCATATCCGACAGGAACGACCGCTTCCGCAGCGAGCGTATCTGTAAGGAACTTACCAAGATGTACGGGCTTCATTTTGCCAATGACAAGGAGCAAGTGAAGACAGACCGATTGCGTGAGCCGGATAAGACGAGGTATGAGTTGTACCAAATCTTGAAGACGGAGGTCAGCAGATGCAAGGTTTGGAATACCCTGCTTGAAAGATTAGAACGGCAAGGCGTAGATGTGCTGTTCAAATATAAGGGACAGACGACTGAAATTCAAGGTGTCATCTTTACGATGAACGGCTATCGTTTCAATGGTTCAAAGGTGGACAGGCAATTCAGCTACTCCAAGATTGATGCGGCATTGAACCGCAACAATTACGGGAGTGGAAGATGCAAACTCAATCGCAGACTAATCCGGAAGAAATAAGCCCGACTTCAAGTGTCGGCGGCGAACTTATCAATGGCTCATTAGGCTTGTTCACACCAACCAATATGCCGGAGGAGCAACAACCTTACGACCCGTATCTGAAAACAAGAAAAGAAGAAACAACGTAAAATCAACTGGTAATCATGGCAGACAACAATGTATTCATCCTCTTTGAGGAAATCAAGACCGCCTTAAAGGCATAAATGGCAAGCTGGAAGCATTGCCCAAGGTGGCAGGACAACAACCACAAATAGAAAATAATGAACCGGATTTATCTCCAATTAAGGAGGCTATTGTGGAAACGGCAAAAGCTCAGTCTGGAGAAATTAAGGGCTTGTTGGATAAGCACTGGAAGGCTTACGCACAGATTTCCATCCTGATACTGCATCACCTTGATACAATCAAGAAGTCGCAGGATGAACAAGGTGTGCAACAAGAGCCACAACCGCAGGAGCATATCCACCGGCATAATTTTGACATCAAGTCAAGCAAGGCTTTTCTTTCGTTGTGGGATTGGGTGTGGCATGTGCCTTATCCCTGTGTGGCAATATCTTGCAATGGCAGTCCAATAGGAAGTATTCCGATGATGCGTTGAGGTTCCGTGCTATCCGCTCTTGGGGTGGATGTGATGCCAATGATTTGCTTTGGTTGAACAAGGTGTTTGACATCCACCGAGACGAGAAGGCCATTGAGTGGATACGGAAGCAGGCTGATGGGTATGAAACATCCCTGAAAGCGGTTTCCGACAGCCTGATGCAGGAGAGTATCAAATCAAAATCCGATTGATATGGCATCGGTAAAGGTCAAGTTTCGTCCCTCCACCGTGAACGGCAGGAGGGTACACTCTACTATCAGGTCATTCACAACCGTGTGGTAAGACAGATAAACACCGAGTATAAACTTTTCGTTTCGGAATGGGACTGCCATTCCGAAACCATTGTCTTGCATCATCTATCTACTGAACAAGAGCGGAACAACTATCTGCTTTCAATCGGTTCACGCATCACGTGGGACAAGGACAGGCTGAACAAGATTATACATGCGTTATCCCAATCCGGCATATTTGTAACGGATGATATAGTCATACACTTTCATGACAACAGGCAGGAACAGTCGTTTAACGCTTACATCAGCCAGCAGATAGCGAGACTGAAACGCTTGGGAAAGATACGCACCTCGGAAACCTATACAGCCGCCCTCAGAAGTTTCAGTAGCTTTATGAATGATAAGGAGGTCTTGTTTGACCAGCTTAACGCAGATTTGTTTGCAGAGTACGAGGCTTATCTAAAAGCAGGGAAATACGCCCAATACCATATCCTTTATATGCGTATCCTGAAAGCGGTTTATAACCGTGCGGTGGAAGCCGGATTGACCGAGCAACGGCATCCGTTCAAGTCCGTTTATACAGGAGTGGAGAAACCATGAAGCGAGCCATATCGCTCAACGACCTTAAACGCATCAAAGGATTAGACTTGTCGTTGAAGCCCAATCTTGATTATGCGCGTGATATGTTCCTGTTCTGTTTCTATACAAGAGGAATGTCATTCATTGATATGGCTTATTTGAGGAAGAAGGATTTGCAAAACGGGATTCTTTCTTATCGCAGACGTAAAACGGGGCAACAGCTATTCATCAAATGGGAAAAGTGTATGCAAGAGATTCTTGACAAATATCCGATAAACGAAACAGAGTACCTGCTACCAATTATCACAAAACGGAATGAAGATTATCGGAAGCAATATGCCAACGAACTTCATCGGGTGAACCATTTGCTGAAGAAAATCGGGAAGAATCTGAATCTGCTGATACCCTTGACAATGTATGTCGGTCGGCATTCGTGGGCAAGTGTCGCCAAGAGCCGTAATGTGCCTATATCCGTCATCAGCGAGGGCATGGGGCATGATTCTGAGAACACCACACAGATTTATCTTGCATCATTAGATACTACAGTGGTGGATAAAGCCAATAAGAAGATACTGGATTTGCTGTAAAGTCGTGAATGTTTTGCGAATCAGTCCAACGCTTACCAAGAGACGGATATTACAATGCAAAATTACGCAAAATAATGATTTTTAGGATATAAAACGCTGAAAATCTTACTTATTGCCATGCTTTTGTTTTGCGAGGAATATCGGATGTTTTGCGAAATTATCCATAAAGAGGGAAAATACAACTCAATATCAATGGAATAAGGCAACTCATCCGTCTCTTGGTAAGAGAAGAACCTTTTCCCTTATTTCTATAAGAGACGGGCGTAAACTTGAAATAAAATGCCCGTTGAAGTTGACATATTGGAAGATAGTATCTTTCGGCTCTCGCCCGAACTGTTGAATATCCTGCTCAAAGACCATACAACGAGCAAGGAGGATATTCAGCGCAATATCTTTGGGCTACTTCCGATTATGAATATCTAGGCGAAGGGTATCAATATGATTCGCCAATTCTTCCCTGTCTTATTACCAGAGATAACGGGCATGTCATCATGCCGCGTATCCTCAAAGTCGTGACACCCAAACCGCACGTTCGCGAGAAATGGCAGAGGTATTCACTCCGTCATGGATATGCAATGCGCAGAACAATCTGATCGATGAAGCATGGTTTGGAAGAAAGGATGTGTTCAATACGGAGTACACCGATGAACAGGGTTGTCATCGGTGGAGACCCAGCTCAAAGAAAATTCAATTTCCGGAAGGTAAGACTTGGAAAGACTATGTACGTGACAACCGGCTGGAGATAACCTGCGGGGAAGCCCCTTATATCGTCAGTCGCTATGACACCACAACGGAGAGACCATTCCTATTGAGGAACGCATTGGTTTGCTTGACCGTAAGTTGCGGGTAGTTGGCGAAAACACGGAAACTTCCGGCGAATGGTTGGAATGGGTACAGGAAGCGTACAAAAGTATATACGCTTACGAATGGCAAGGCGATAACTTGCTGATTGCCCGTGAATCCATGCTTATCTCCTTTATCGAATACTATCAACAAAAGTTCGGCAAGCGACCCTTGTTGAAATCCATCAATTATATCGCCTACATCATTTCATGGAACGTCTGGCAGATGGACGGGCTTAAAGGTGTCGTGCCGAATAGTTGCTGTGAACGTCGGACGGTTGTAGCCGACTTGTTCGGGACAAGGGAAGAAGTCAGTCAATGCGAAGGCTGTCAGAAAGATGACATCCGCAGGCACAACGGTATCTATTGCCAAATCAAGGACTGGCGGGCCAAAGACCCTAAAACAGGAAAAATGGGAAAACGAATCCGATTTATCGACCTCATAAAATAGTGCAGTATGAAATTCACATCTTCACTAAAATTAAAACTGATATATGTGTTCCGCATCAATGATGCCGCACACAGGGGATGCCTGAAAGTGGGCGAAGCCACTTGCGACAACGACAATGTCTTCGACCTTGCTCCGAACAGCAAGGCTCTCAACGAGTCCGCGAAGAAACGCATCAACCAATACACACAGACGGCAGGTATCGTATACGACCTCTTATATACGGAACTTACCATATACAACAGCAGAAAAGGCTTGTGTTCTTTCAACGACAAGGAAGTGCATAGCGTTTTGGAACGTTCCGGCATCAAGAAAAGATATTCGATACCGAAAACAAAGCCAATGAGTGGTTCATCACTGACCTTGAAACCGTTAAGCGGGCAATAACGGCCGTGAAGGAAGGACGGGAATCATTGTCTTCGGCCGAGATATCACACGACCAAACACCGATTGTGTTCCGTCCCGAACAACGGGAAGCCATTGAAAAGACCAAGAAGCAATTCAAGAAAAGTAACCAGATGCTTTGGAACGCCAAGATGCGTTTCGGCAAGACGCTGTCAGCCTTGCAGGTGGTGAAAGACATGGATTTCAGCCGTACTTTGATTCTTACCCATCGCCCGTAGTGGATAGCGGCTGGTTCGAGGATTTCGGCAAGATATTCTATGATAGTCCCGACTTTGCGTATGGCTCAAAGAACAACGGTGACAGCCATGCCTCACTTGAAGTGAGAGCCAAACAGGAAAATGCCGGTATGTGTATTTCGCTTCCATGCAGGATTTGCGCGGTTCTGAACTTGTGGGCGGCAACTTCGACAAGAACAACGAAGTGTTTGCCACCGCTTGGGATTGCATCATCGTGGACGAGGCGCACGAAGGGACACAGACGGAACTCGGCAAGGCTGTCATGCAGGAACTGACAAAAGCAAATACCAAGATATTGCGACTTTCCGGCACACCGTTTAATCTGTTGGATGACTTCAAGGAAGATGAGATTTACACGGATTATGTGATGGAGCAACGGGCAAAACTTCATGGGATTTGACCCATTTCGGTGATCCGAATCCATACGCCTCCTGCCTACGATGAACATCTATACCTACGACCTTGGACGGTTACTCCATGAGTTCGTGGATGAAGATGTGGCTTTCAACTTCCGCGAGTTTTTCGGGTCAATGAAGCTGGAAACTTTATTCATGAAAAGGATGTCAGCGCTTTCTTGAATCTTTGACCGAAGAAGACAAGGACAGTTGCTATCCGTTTGCCAACGAGGAATATCGCAACATCTTCCGTCATACGCTATGGATGTTGCCGGGTGTGAAGGAGGCTCGTGCCATGAGTGCTTTACTACAATCACATCCTGTATTCCAGCATTTCAAGGTGGTGAATGTGGCGGAAACGGTGATGAGGACGAAGAGAGCAAGGATGCGCTTGCAGCGGTGGAAGAAGCCATCGGCAAAGATCCTGATGCCACCCGTACCATTACCTTGTCCTGCGGACGATTGACCACGGGTGTCAGTGTCAAGGCGTGGACGGGCGTATTCATGTTGTCCGGCTCTTATAATACCGCCGCATCAAGTTATATGCAGACCATCTTCCGTGTGCAGACACCTGCCACCATCAACGGACGCGTCAAGGAACAGTGTTATGTGTTTGACTTTGCGCCGGACAGGACACTGAAAGTCATTGCCGAGACAGCTAAGATTTCTTCCAAGGCAGGAAAAACCAGCGGTAATGACCGTAAGATTATGGGCGAGTTCCTGAACTTCTGTCCTATTATCTCCATCGAAGGCTCCAAGATGAGCCAGTTCGATGTACCCAAGATGTTGGAACAGCTTAAACGTGTTTATGTGGAAAGGGTTGTCCGCAACGGTTTCGAGGACAGGAGCCTATATAATGACGAGTTGATGAAGCTCAATGACTTGGAATTGCAGGAGTTTGATGACCTGAAAAAGATTATCGGCCAGACCAAGGCAATGCCAAAGACCAATCAGGTGGACATCAACAACCAAGGGCTGACCGATGAGCAATACGAGGAACTTGAATACCTTGAAAAGAAATCCAAGAAACGCGGCAAGGACAAGCAACCTTTGACGGAAGAAGAGAAGAAGCGTCTTGAAGAGTTGAAAAAGAAAAAGAACAACCGCGAGGCCGCTATTTCTATTCTTCGGGGTATCTCCATCCGTATGCCATTGCTTATCTACGGTGCAGAGTTGAGCGATGAGAGTCAAGATATAACGATTGACAACTTCGCTTCACTCATTGACCCGCAATCGTGGGAGGAGTTCATGCCCAAGGGTGTTACCAGACAGAAGTTCAACAGCATCAAGAAATACTATGATCCGGAAATATTCTGTGCGGCAGGCAAGCGCATCCGTGCCATGGCTCGTGCTGCGGACAAACTGAGCGTGGAGGAACGCATCGAGCGTATAACGGATATATTCAGCACATTCCGCAATCCCGACAAGGAAACGGTGCTTACGCCTTGGCGTGTCGTTAATATGCACCTTGGCGATTGTCTGGGCGGATATAACTTCTTTGAAAAGGGTTATGAAACCACCTTGTCTGAACCTCGTTTCATTGACCGTGGCGAAGTGACCGCCAATGTGTTCGCCCCAGATTCCCGAATCCTTGAAATAAATTCTAAGTCCGGATTATACCCTTTGTATATGGCATACAGCATTTACCGTACAAGGGTCAAGAACTCTTTGTTTTCGGTGTCCAGCATTGAGGATGAACAGCGTATATGGGACAAGGTAGTGGCTGAAAACATCTTTGTCATCTGCAAAACTCCTATGGCAAAGAGCATCACCAAACGCACCCTTATAGGCTTCCGAAAAGCAAAGGTAAATACCCGATACTTCGAGGACTTAATTAATCAAATCAAAAACAAACCTGAACATTTTATCAAGCAGGTAGATAAATTCATCACAGAAAGAACAGGAATAAAGAATATGAAAATCAATGCGATAGTGGGGAATCCACCGTATCAAGAGGTTGTTGCACAAAAAGAAACAACCAACGGCCAAAAACGAAGTTCAAGTATATTCCAACATTTCCAAACAATAAGTGACAGATTGGGCAGATACACTTCACTAATTTATCCCGGTGCAAGATGGATTCATCGCTCAGGAAAAGGACTTGAACAGTTTGGACTTTCACAAATCAATGATCCTCATTTATGTTTCCTGAAATTTTTCCCTGATTCAACAGATGTGTTCAAGGAAGTCGGTATTGCTGATGGCTTATCTATTGTGATGAAAGATACACAGAAAGGAAGTGGTGGTTTTAAATACATCTATTCTATCCATGGAAAAGATATAATAGTTAATGCTAATAACCCCAAAGAAGATTTATTCCCATTAAATCCTCTTGATAATGAAATTGTTTCTTGTTTAGATACTATTATTGCCAGATACAAATGCTTGCACGATTCTGTCTTATCTCAGAAACTCTTTTCTATTGAAAGTGATTTTGTCGAACGGAATCCAACGCTTGTAAGAGAATATAACGATGGAGATTATTTTGACCCAAAATCAGAAATAAAACTTTTCACAAATGACAAAGCAGGTAAGAGTGGCAGAGCCAGATGGTATATCGCAAACAAAGAGGTTCTCACTACAGGGCTTGAACACTTAAGCAAATGGAAAGTTATCGTTTCAAGTGCCAATGCCGGAGGACAAAAGCGTAGCAACCAGATTGCCATCGTAGATAACCACAGTGCATTTGGCCGTTCTCGTGTAGCATTGAAAACATTAGCTACAGAACAAGAAGCCAAAAACTTTTTCAAATATGCTACAAGCGAGATAATCCGCTTCGCCTTTTTACTTACCGATGAATCTTTGACCTCTTTGGCAAAGAAGGTTCCTGACTTATTGGACTACTCAGATGAGAATGGTATTATTGATTACAACGATGATGTTAATACGCAACTTTGTAGATTATTTGGCATAGACGATAAGAATCAACAGCATATACGGGAGGTACTTGCCTCAAAAGAATAGCAGATGATTGAAAAATAGAGCCTAGACGATTCACATCGTCTAGGCACATCCTAAAATCACTTTCTGTGCTTTGTCGGGCCGACTTTGACTTTTTCTACAACAGTCGTGTCCGGGTGCTTTTGTGCATATTCAATCGGTACAAATTGTCCCGTTTTAGCACTTCTTCCTTTTTCTACTGTCTTTGACATATATTGAAATTCGAAGTTAGTATTATGCGGTGACCTACCGTTTCCGCTACGGTACACTTAGGTGTTGTATACCATTCTTTGTTCATTTCACCAAGTTTTTATCTTGTATGTGCTTCGGGGCAGCAAAAGAAACATCCGTCAACATTACTGTAGTGTTTTTTTGCCTCTCTTACAGCCTCCTTGCCATTTGCGAAATATCCCAAAAAGATACGATTTTCTACAGATGGCAAATACCTGCAACTTGATGCATGAACTTCATGTTCACCCGAAGATTGGGCAATTTTGTTTACGTAGTAAACATCACTCATAATAAAGAATGTCAACTCTCTGGTCCGTTAGCCAGGGTCTTAATTTCGAATTGACACTGCAAATATACGATATTATTTTATGGTAAACAACGAATAACGTGAAATTTTCACGCAAATAACATCTTTCTCGTTTGAATATGACTTCTTTTGTTTCGTTTTACGTGATTATTTAGCTGGTTGGGCAAAAAAATACCCCAACCGATTCGGATAGGGGCAAAACGTAACGAAACCAAGTTATTCGCTTATATCATCTTTGTATTTGATGAATATTTCTATTTTACGCATTAGGTCATCAATTTGTGGAGAAACCTCTTTTTCGTACGTTTTGTAGAAACTTATTGTATTATGTAGATAGTCTCTGCGTCTGACATTGGTTGAACCGTATTCGTCTTTTTCGAAAAGCCTTACAGCATCTCTTCTAAGGAAATCTGCATTGAGTAACGAAAGGTCATGCGTGGCAACTACAAGTTGACAATTTTCTGCGATGGTTAAATACATTTTTAGGATAAAAGCAAGTGCTTTAGTATGTATACCATATTCAATTTCATCTATGCATGTAGATTTTGCACCGATGATAACATCGTATAGTACAACTAACAATCTGATGATATTCTTTGTTCCTAAAGATTCCAATTCAAAATCTAATCCATTTTTCCCCTCTTTTGTTGAATGAATGAATCTCAAATTTTTATGTGTAATTATTCCTGACGGGTATTGTTCTAACATTGCCTTAATTACAATTTCAGGAGCACCGTTTGCTTTCAGTTCCGCTATATTCAAGCTTGCATCTTCTATGACATAATCACAAATGTTAGTCCCGACATCATCTAGTAATCGCAATAGTAATTTCTTTAAGGCCTTGTCTTTTTCGGCATCGCCTGTTTGAAGTTTGTCAGCAAGACTTTTGTCAGACTTGTGAACCATACTTATATGATTCTCAAAATAATCAAAATTCTTATCTAAAATTGAACTCTCTATGTTAAGTGCACCAAATGTTGCAAGTACACTGGCATTAGAAAGTGTATTAACTTCTAAATCGTGTTGGTCTGATTTAGACAAGTCACAAGCATTGCCAAAACTTATTTCAACTTTATCTAAGTCTTTGTTATGAATACGATGGAATACACGAGAACTTCTTGATTGAACTATCTTAAGTTCTTCTTCCTCTATGCGCTCAGATGATACAACAATATTATAGTTGAAACAAACATCTTCTATATAGTAAGTCAATGCAAGTTCTGTTGGTTGGGTTGAAGAATAATCATCCAACAAAAAAGGTCTGTATTCGGGCTTGTCTGATGGCTTTTGCGGTTTGGCAGTTGCAATCATTCGGAGATAATTCAAAGCAGAAAACATCTTAGACTTTCCTGTCCCATTCAAACCTACACACAAAAGCAAACGCAATATACGCTTACCATTTATTTCTTTATACCAAATAGGAGGCAAATCCTTAGTTTTACTACCTTCTTTTTTGGACGCAACAAATGACAATTCTGTGAAATCGCGGTAACTTCTATAATTCTTTATCGTGAATGATTCTATCATGCATACTTCAATTTGGGTACAAAGATACATCCTCATTCTTAAAACCACAAATATTTCGAGTCTTATATCCGCTTTTCCGTGAAAATAGCACGTATATCTTGCACACACGATGAAAATATTGTATCTTTGCAAGCAGGAAGCGTTCTTTTGATGTAATGCAAAACATGGCAGAATACAGAGCCTCGCTCGTTTCTAAATCGTTACCTGTCAAGAAGTAATTTTCTGCAATCTATTTATTTTCAGAGGGAAAGACAAATCATAATGCCTCGCTGCATGAAATACCAGCGGACGGTTGATGTTGCAAATCCGGGCAATCTCTTTCAGGTAGAGATTCAGCATAGAGTTACAATACATCGGTAGCAGCCTGTTATCAGAAGCGGTATCACTGTACTTTTTCAGGATCTGTAACGGCAAGTCCAACAAGGGGATTTCAAATTCTATCTTGGTCTTCTGGCGGGCACTTTTAATCCACCATGTGCCGTCTTCCGCAAGCGACAGGTTTTCTTTTGTCAGCGAGCGCATATCCCTGTATGAAATGCCGGTGAAGCAGGAAAACAGGAACATGTCACGGACAAGGTAAAGTGTCTGCCTGTGAAGCGGAGTGGTCATAAGCCGTTGCAGCTCTTCGTCGGTAAGATACTTCTGCACCGCTTTCGGACGAACCGGCTCGTAACCCATGAATGGATAAGCGGTAATGATACCGTCAGCTATAGCTTCACCCACGATGGTTTTCAGTTGGACGGTCAGGTTGATGACGGTTCCGGGAGCGAGATTGCGTTCTGTACGAAGGTACAGGTCGTATTTGTCGATGAAGGAGCGGTCCAATGCCGAGAAAGGAATATCCGTCAGCCTGTATTTTTTTTGCAGAAACTTCTCAATGTGCCTATAGGCATTGCGGTATGCCTGCAAACTTTTGGCTGTGCGGTTGACTCCAACCCGCTTTTCAAAATTGTTGATGAATTGCCTGAAATAGCTCAACAGTGTTTCCTGCCCGCTTGCCATTCCAAGCAAAATGCTTTTCACTTCCTCAGCGGTCACACCGTCACGGACGGCAGACTGCTCGTTATAGATACTCAACGCCACCGCACGGATCTCATCCAACCGGTTGTTGATTTCCTTTGCCGCCACACTCTTGCCGGACGCACGCATCCACGCTGAATGCCGCTTCGGAGTACTTCCCGATGTTCAACTTAGCCATTACCGGACACTCTCCATTGGCATCCGCCTCGCTCTTTTTCAGGTAGAACGACACCTTTACATTTGCCTGATTCATAACCTATTCCTTTGTTTGCAAAATTATTATATAGCGAGCAAATGAATGGCATGAAAAATATAGCGGAATATAGAAAAAGCCCCCTTGACTTCCAATCTGAGACTGTATTTTTTCCTGATACGGAAAATTTTGACTAACTTTGCATTAGCAAAAAACAGACAGAACAGCGTTCTTGCGGTGGTGAACAGGGGTAGAAAAACAGTTTTGGAAGTAAATTTCATACCTATTTTCAATCCCGAAAAGGCAACGGATAAGTAGCGATTTGTTTGCCTAACTCCCCAAAAACAGGTCAAAAACCTCAAATGGAAGAATGTGGAACAAAACGACTTATCCCTTTCTCGTCCAAGCACTTTGCATTATTCCTCTGAAATCCATCCGTATGTGAGCGAGTTTCTATATCTTTGCACTGTGTTTTTCATAGTATTAGATTTAAGGTTAACAAAGGTTGGAGCAAGGCGTTGCTCCTTTTTTTATGTCTATATGCTTGATTTCCTAAAAAAGAATGGTATTTTTGTGAAGTCACAATTATTATCCGAAACATGAAACGCAAACTGCTTTATACCACTCTAATAATTGCTATCCTGTGTGTAATCAGCATAGTTGTATGTAACAGGACGATCAAGAAACACACAGTCTCCAAACTATATACGGAAGTAAATACCATCCCTTCCAACAATGTAGGATTACTTCTCGGAACTTCTCCCAAGTTGAAAAGTGGAAATAACAATTTATACTTCGATTATCGGATTCTTGCAACAGTAGAGTTATATAAAGCCGGAAAAATTAAATATATCCTCATCAGCGGCGATAACCGTAAAGAGGATTACAATGAACCGGAAGAAATGAAGAAAGCACTCATGCAAAAAGGTATTCCTGAAAAATCCATTTATTTAGATTATGCCGGATTCCGGACTCTCGACTCTGTTGTACGTGCCAAAGAAGTGTTTGGACAAAATCGTCTGACCATCATCTCCCAACGTTTCCATAACGAACGAGCGATCTATCTTGCAGAGAAAAATGGAATAGACGCCATCGGGTACAACGCACAAAATGTAAATGCTTATGCCGGACTGAAAACTAACATCCGGGAATTACTTGCAAGAGTCAAAATGTTTATAGATTTAGGTATAGATAAACAACCTCATTTCTTGGGAGAGAAAATAATAATTGAATAAGCAAGATACCTCCGATGCATGGAAGTGAGTTTAACATATTCTGAATAAAAAGTGATATACGTTTCTTTATTCCCAAATATAACTTTACCTTTACTGAAAAATCAGAATATGGCAAAGATTACAGTTCAGACCACAGACGTTACTATCTTAAAAATCAACGATACAGATTATATTTCTTTAACCGACATAGCTAAATACAAGACAACAGATGCTAATACTGTTATTGCCAACTGGCTACGTAATAGAATGACTATTGAATATCTAGGATTATGGGAAATATTATATAACCCCCATTTTAAACCCCTCGAATTCGAGGGGTTTAAGAAAAGAAGCAGGTTTAAATGCATTCACTCTTTCTCCTCAAAAATGGATAGAAACGACCTGTGCTATTGGACTCATATCCAAATCCGGAAGATATGGGCGGCACTTTTGCTCACAAAGATATTGCTTTCAAATTTGCAAGTTGGATTTCTGTTGAATTTGAGTTATATATAGTAAAAGAATTCCAACGTCTCAAAGAGCAAGAGCAAGCTCAAATTGGTTGGTCAGCAAAACGAGAACTATCTAAAATTAATTATCATATTCATACTGATGCAATCAAGCAGCATCTTATCCCTCAAGAAATCACTCCACAGCAAGCATCCATGATTTATGCCAGCGAAGCTGATATCCTTAATGTAGCCATGTTTGGAATGACAGCCTTAGAATGGCGTGATACACACCCTAATTTAAAAGGTAATATTCGTGATTATGCCTCAATCAATGAACTTATCTGCTTATCAAACATGGAAAACTTAAATGCAGTTTTCATAAACGAAGGTTTGGCACAAAAGGACAGACTTATCAAATTAAATCAAATAGCAATTCAACAAATGAACATACTAGAAGATATTAAAGATAAAAAGTTATTGAAATAATTTATGGAACAACAAATTCAACTCAACGATCACAACAAGCAGGAATACCCTCCTATGCATACAGCAGAGCATTTACTCAATGCAACCATGGTAAAAACCTTTGGCTGCCCGCGTTCTCGCAATGCCCACATCGAAAGAAAAAAAAAGAGCAAATGTGACTATATACTTTCGTCATGTCCGACAGCGGAACAAATCCAGTCTATTGAAGATAGAGTGAACGAGGTAATCAGTCAAAACCTACCTGTGACTGTTGAGTATATGACACATGAACAGGCCAAAGACATAGTAGATTTAAGCAAACTACCTGCCGATGCAAGCGAAACTCTTCGCATTGTCCGCATTGGAGATTATGACGCCTGTGCCTGTATCGGATTGCATGTATCAAATACTTCTGAAATGGGAACTTTCAAAATCATTAGCTATGACTATGACGAAGAAAGGCAAACATTAAGAATGAGATTCAAACTAATCGAGAAGAAATAGACATATTATCAAATTAATATCTATCTTATATAAAATAAATAAAAATAGAATACATTTTGTCATCATTATTGCAAAAATTGGCATTATTAATAATGACAAATAGACAATTTTAGTCTCAAAAATCACTTGGCATAAGGTTTGCACTTATAGAAGCGAACAACGGTTCGAGAGCAGACGATGGAAACCGGGACAACCGGTACCATCAGAAGTGAAAATACCGAAGTTCAAGAATAATTAACTGAATGTTTAACTTAAAGATAGGAGACTAAAATTATGATGCCTGTTAGAAGAACTCAAAGTTGGTTACCAAGTATCTTTAATGATTTCTTTGATAACGATTGGATGGTAAAAGCAAATGCTACTGCACCTGCAATTAATGTTTTGGAAACAGAAAAAGAATACAAAGTGGAATTGGCTGCTCCTGGTATGACGAAGGATGATTTCAATGTTCGCATTGATGAAGACAATAACCTCGTTATCAGCATGGAGAAGAAGACAGAAAACAAGGAGGAAAAGAAAGACGGTCGCTATCTGCGTCGCGAATTCTCATACTCTAAGTTCCAGCAAACAATGATTCTACCGGACAATGTGGACAAAGAAGAAAATTGCTGCATCCGTAGAACATGGTGTTTTAAACATCGAACTTCCGAAACTCTCTGAAGAAGAAGTGAAGAAGCCAAATAGACAAATCGAAATAAAGTAATACAGTAACCACTTACTATTCACCGGAGACGGTGATAAGAAGTAATAAAACAGCTCTTTCCCTGAAAAGGAAACGAGCTGTTTTTATATTATTATCCTTAGTTATTCTTCCGATAACTAATCACTGCCCAACTATTAAACACTACTGCAAAAAAAGCAACAATACTCCAAACTGTGGCAGTAAATCAAAGAAACCACTCCCCTTCAGATATATCATTCGCATCACCTCCATAAAATACTTCAAAGGATTGAGCCTGGTTATTATTTGTGCCCATTCCGGCATACTGCTAATGGGAGTAAACAAACCACTCATCAAAATCACAACCAACAAACAGAACCACATAACAAACATTGATTGCTGCATCGTTGCTGAATAGTTGGAAATAACAAGTCCGAAACCGGACATTACCAGAACGAAAAGAACTGCGAAAAAGTAAATCAATAGAAAATGACCGACCGGCACTATGCCATAAATTAACCAAGCTAATATGAAACACACCGTCAGCACCAGAAAACCAATCAGCCAATAAGGCAGGAGCTTTGCCAAAATAAAAACAAACTTCGGAACCGGAGTCACATTGATTTGTTCTATTGTCCCCACTTCCTTCTCGCTAACCACATTCAACGCAGGCAAGAAACCACAAATCAAAGTCAACAACATGACCATCAATGCCGGAATCATATAGAGCTTATAGTTCAGATTCGGATTAAACAACCCCTGTGTATCAATGCCTATCGAAGGGAAAGCACCGGAGACTGTAGCAGTTGCAGGATATTCCGAACGCAGCTCGGCTGCATAATCATTAATGATAGAAGACAAATAAGAACTACCCAGACCGCCTTTCGTTCCATTCACGGCATTGGCTGCTATCAATACATGAGCATCTTCTCCATTCATCCAATCCCGTTCCAAATGCCTTGGAATTTCCATCACAATATCAGCCGTTCCAATTTCAATATTCCGTAGGCCTTCTTCATACGAAGCCGGCACTTCCACCAGACGGAAATAGGTAGAGGCGGCAATCTTATTGACTAAACGTTGTGAAATAGCCGAATGGTCATTATCCACAATATTCAGCTGTATATTCTTGATTTCCAGATTTACCGCCCAAGGCATCAATAGCATAATCATGCATGGAAATACAAGAATCAATTTCGGAAGAAACGAATTGCGAAGCAATTGTTTAAACTCTTTTTCTATCAGGAACTTTATCATAAATAATTCTTCCATTTATCAATCTGCCCATTAGCACACTGTATAGTATTCATACAGCCAATTGGCATATCGACATATTATTCCAATCTATACTTAAATTTCTTGATACTGATCGTAATAAGTACCGTCGCCATCAATAATAAGATACCAATCTCCTTATATACCAATACAACAGGTACTCCTTCAATCATCAACTTTCGCACAGCCTGAATATACCAACGTGCCGGAAGTATATCCGAGATCCACTGAAGTATCAACGGCATACTCTCAATAGGGAAAATCATCCCCGATAAAAGCATCGTGGGCATCATCAACATCAAACCGGAAACCAGCATGGCCGCAACCTGTGTACGCGTGACTGATGAAATCAATAAGCCCAACGCCAAGGATACGAAGATAAACAACAAAGAGACAGTTATCAACCAGAATAAACTTCCTACTACTGGAACATCCAGCACAAAGACCGAAAGTAAAAGGATAGTGATCAGATTGACAAACGACAACACAAAATAAGGCACAGCCTTTGCCAAAATAATAAATAGTGGCTTCACAGGCGAAACCAGTAATACCTCCATGGTCCCCGTCTCTTTTTCACGAACAATGGAAATCGAGGTCATCATAGCGCAAATCAGCATCAGGATCAACCCCATTACCCCCGGAACAAAGTTATAAGCACTCTTCATTTGCGGGTTGTAGAGCAATTTGATATCAGGAGTCAGGCGGGCAGCCGACATATTCGGGGGAATCATCTCCTGGCCTACCATAGAAACGATTCCCGTTGCATAATTAACCTGCGAAGTCGACATATTCGGATCTGTCGCATCTACTACCAGCTGCACACGAGCATCACCCGTATAGAGATCATCCATAAACCGTTCGCTAAAAACAATCGCCATATCAACCTTATTCTTCAGAAAAGCAGCTTCCATTTCCTGGGGCGAATGAAAACGTGCAGTAACGGTGAAATACTCACTGGCATCCAAACGATCAATTATCTTTCGTGTCACCACATCATTAGAAGGATCGAGCACCGCCAACCGGACATTTTTCATCTCTGTACTGATGGCAAAACCGAATAGTATAATTTGTACAACCGGCATCCCCAACAAAATCAGCATGGTTCGCCGGTCACGGAAAATATGATAAAATTCCTTCTTTACAAAAGCTATAAACTGTCTCATAATCAATCTGCTTTGCGCACCGCACCGCGGGCTAATTGCTGAAAAACATCATCCATCGTTTCCGTACCGAATTGTTGCTTCAGACGGGCAGGTGTATCAAGAGCTTTTAATCTGACCGTCCACCATGATAGATATCCGGTTACAATATTCCGCTTCATCCATATAATGGGTAGTGACAAATATGGTGATTCCCTGGTCGGCTGCCTGATAAATCAATTCCCAGAACTGCCTTCTCGTAGCAGGATCTACTCCACCCGTCGGCTCATCCAGAAAAACAATTCTCGGCTCATGGAAGATTGAAACTGAAAAAGCTAATTTCTGCTTCCACCCCACCGGAAGACTCTTCACCAGAGTATCCCGCTCGGCAGCAAGCCCCAGGCGATCCAACAATTCTTCTGTCTTCCGCTCTATCTCTTGTTCCTTCATGCCATAAATTCCGGCAAACAGACGGATATTCTCCCACACTTTCAAATCTTCATACAGCGAAAATTTCTGGCTCATATATCCAATATGCTTCTTTACTTGTTCAGCTTCCCGGTAAATATCATATCCTGCCACCTTCCCGATGCCTGATGTCGGTTTACTCAATCCGCAAAGCATACGCATGGCTGTAGTCTTTCCTGCTCCATTAGCACCCAGAAAGCCAAATATCTCGCCCCGGTTCACCTGAAAAGAGATATGATCTACCGCTGTAAAATTGCCAAAACACTTTGTCAGCTGCTCCACTTCAATGACCGGAGCAGTTTCATGCCTCACCTCCTCCCGTTCCAAAGAAGGCGGGCAAAGGATGGATGCAAATTGCTGAAGAATACGCTCGGGGGTATCAATGCCATGAATCTTTCCATGATTGATAAAAGCAATCCGGTCACATTGCCGGGCTTCATCCATGATGGGAGTAGAAACAACAATGGTAATACCCTGTTCCCGTAAGTTTCGGAGCATTTGCCAGAATTCCTTACGCGACACGGGATCTACTCCGGTAGTAGGTTCATCCAGGAAATAAAATATCCGGCTTATGGATCAAAGCGCAACTCAATGCCAGTTTCTGCTTCATACCACCCGACAAAGCCTCCTGCCCTTCTTTTCCTGAACGGTTCTATCTGCTGATAGATATCTTTAATTAAATCATAGTTCTCCTGAACAGTCGTATGGAATACGGTAGCAAAAAACTCCAGATTCTCCTCTACTGAAAGATCCTGGTAAAGTGAAAAACGACCGGGCATATATCCAACCTTCGTACGAATCTGTTTATATTCTGTTGCCACATCCAGTCCGCCAATCGTGGCCGTTCCCTTATCTGCCAGCAGCAAAGTAGTCAGAATACGGAATAAGGTACTCTTACCGGCACCGTCAGGACCTATCAGCCCAAAGATCTCTCCCCGTTCTACCACAAAAGAAACCTCTTTCAGCGCTTCCACCGTTCCATAGCTCTTGCCGACTTCTTTCACAACCACTATGGGTTCTCCCTTTTCCATCTCCTCTCCTTCAATTTTTAATCATTAATTTTTCAATGTCACTCCGCCATACATACCAATCTTCAACGCTCCGTCGTTCTTCACCGCAATCTTCACTGCATATACCAGATTAGCACGTTCATTCTTCGTCAGAATTGTTTTTGGAGTGAATTCCGAACGATCGGAAATCCAAGTCACTTCCCCCGGATAAGCTTTCTGCTCCGAGTTGCCATAGTCAGCATACACAGTCACTTGATCTCCCAGTTTCACTTTTGATAACTGTTCGGAAGTGATGTAAGCCCTCAAATACATACGATCCACTTCAGCCACTTTAAACAGCGGTTTACCTATCGCCGCCAATTCACCGGCTTCCGCATATTTAGCCAATACTATACCTGCGATAGGTGACTGAACATGACATTTAACTAACTGATCCTCCATCTGTGCAACCTGTATGGCAACCGAATTTCCTTGTTCTATCAGGCTATTTGTACTATTCTGCAATGATGATTCCTGTGCGACAAGCTGCCTTTCAAGCAATTTGACTTGTGCATCCCAGTCGTCCAACTGTTTCTGATTCGCCGCTCCAGCAGCAAGCAGGTTTTCCACGCGTTTCTTTTCACGTTCAGCTGTTGCTATTTGCTGTTTGGTAGCAGCTATCTGTTTAGCAAGATCCGGACGTTGGCTTTCCACAGATTTCATACTGGCCTCCAGTTGTAATTTCTTCAAATACAATTGCACCGTATCCACCAGTCCAATCTCCTCACCTGCTTTCAGTCTTGTTCCCCTCTTCTACCTCCAGTCGCAACAACTTTCCGGCAGCTTCGGCAGAGACTATCACTTCTGTGGCTTCAAACGTGCCGGTTGCATCATAGCTGGGTATTCCCTTACCACAAGCAGCCAACATTATCAATGCCACTCCAACCATTCCTATCTTTGTCATTCGTTCCATATCTAAAGAAGTTATATTAATCATTCGTAGTATATTTCAATTGATAAATTCCCATTAACCGTTGAATTTCATGCAACGCTTTCGACTGACGTGCCAAACTCTCATTGGTCAATTCCCGAAGCATCTCGGTCACCGTCAATGTTCCATTCGCCACTTTGGCTTCTGCCGATTTGCGAATATTGGTACGCAAACGGATAATCTCATCATCATCCTGCATTTGCTTTTCCAATGATTGGATAGCCTGATCCTGTTGTGTCATCTCCAATCTTGTATTAAAAAGAAATACATCCCGGTTATTATCCAATTGCCGGCGTTTATTTTCAATTACCTTCCGGTCATTCTTTAAGGTGTACAAACTACCGAAATTCCATGAAAGGCGAACACCCGCAATATAGTAGGGAGAAAATTCATTTTTCAGCATATTCAATCCGGGGTTTCCATAAGCTCCCTGCACGAATAATCCGAACTGTGGAAGATGACGCACATTCAAAGCTTTCTCCTGTACTTGCAATCCTACTTCTTGCGCATTGAACAAAGATAATTCCGGACGACGAATCTCACCGACAGCCGAAATGTCATCTTGAGGAACAGGTTTCTCCAAAACCGTTTCCTGCGACAACTTCTCTCCTACCAGAAGTGAAAGCATCTTCAAATATGCCATACGCGACGAAACCAGTTCAACTCTTTTCTGCTTTGTGTTCAACTGCTCCACTTTCACAGCATCCAAATCGGCCTGATTGGCAATGCCATTTTCTACGTAGGCAGTAATCTGGCGATAATTTCTCTCCAGTTCATCTTGCAACAATGCATTCTGTTTCAGCTGCTCGTCCAACAAAAGAATTCCAAAATAAAGGTCATTTACACGACTATTCAGCGCATACATATCCACATTCAGCTTTTCTTTCTCTATCTCCGCTTCCGCAGTCGTTTGTTTCTTCTGCATCCGGATTCCTCCGCCATCCCAGATTTTCTGTTGTAACTCCAACATCACCTGATATTGATCTTTCGGCAGTCCTTTCAAATCCACTCCGGGAAGTTTCACCGGAATTTCTGTTACCTCACTCTGATAAGAAGCTTTAGCCGAAAGGGCAAACTGTGGCAAATATCCTTTTGCCGCATTCTCAAGATTATATTCCTTTGTTTTCTCCACCAGACCATACTGATGTACCAACGGATAATTTTCCTGCGTCTTCCGTTGACATTCTTCCAACGTTATCTGCGCATTTATTCCCGATACAAACAATAAAAAGGAGAAACTGAAAAACATTCTTTTCATACACATCATTTCTTTAATTTCTTCAAAAGACAAAGATAGAGGTTTCAAAAATACATTCACATTCCGATAGTTAGTAAAAATGTTCCAATAGTTCGATAAAGAGAAAGAATAAAAGGCTATTTGCTGATTTTTATTATCTTTGGCGGAAAAACAGATAGAAATGGAAAAGAAAATACCATTGAACATAGGTCTCGAAATCTTAGTAAATCCGGATGTCGTCCGATTTAACGAATTTCGTTTTATATCTCCGCATTTCGGATTCGTAAACAGCTTCGCCAAAATAGAATCCAATCTTATCACAGTGGATCAACCTTACCGTATCAAAGAGGGACGTATCGCAGTCATCAAACAGGGATATGCACGCGTATTAATCAACCTGATAGAAGAAACTTTTCAGCCGGACAAGCTATTAGTAATTGTTCCGAATTCCATTCTTCAGATTATAGAAGTCTCTCCGGATTTTGATATGCAGATGGTAGGCATGGACGCAGAATTTCTTTCTATAGCCGGAAAAGACAATTTCTTCACTCATCTTTCACAGTTACAGAAAAACCTCATATTATCTCTGACCTCACATGAATACGGCTTGTTTAAGAGCTACTTTGCTTTAATATGGAATATATTACAAGAACCAACGTTCCGACGGGAAGCTATTCAATATCTACTAATCAGTCTTTTGTGCAATATAGAGTATCTTGTCAAAAACAACAATCAAAAAGAACAGAGTTGTCAGACACATCAGGAAGAGATTTTCCAGCGTTTCATTTCTTTAGTCAATGCTTATAGTAAGAGAGAACGTAATGTTAGTTTTTATGCGGATAAGCTATGTCTCACTCCTCGTTATCTTAATACTATCATCCGCCAAACCAGTCAACAAACAGTAATGGACTGGATAAACCAGTCCATTATATTAGAAGCTAAAGTATTGCTAAAACATAGCAATCTGCTTGTTTATCAAATTTCTGATGAGTTGAACTTCCCTAATCCTTCTTTTTTCTCGAAGTTCTTTAAGCGAATGACAGGAATGACACCACATGAATATCAATTCTCGAAATAAAATTTATTTCGAGAATTCCTTAATTCTTTGCTCTTCTTCCAATTTGCAGATCAATAATGTGTTATCTTTCTCTGCAATGATATATCCATCCAAGCCTTGAATGACTACTCGTTTTTCTTCGCTGGCATGCACAATACAATTTTTGCTTTCGTACAAACGGATATCGGTTCCTACGGTTGCATTTCCAGACTTATCCTGTGGAAGCAAACCGCGAAGTGCTCCCCATGTACCCAGATCTGACCAGCCAAAAGAAGCGGGAAGTACATAAATCTCCTGTGCTTTCTCCATCACCGCATAGTCGATAGAAATACTTTCGCAAGTCGGGAATAACTTTTTGATTGTTTCATTTTCTTTTTCCGTATAGAAATCCGGGAAAATACGGTCAAAAATCTGTGCGATACCCGGAGCATATACACGCATCACGGAAGTGATAGTACGCACGTTCCACACAAAGATTCCCGCATTCCAGAAGTAATTACCTTCCGCCAAATACTTTTCAGCTGTCTCTTTATCGGGTTTTTCCTTGAATGCGTCTACTGTATAAATTTCTTTATCTGTTTGAAGCTGGTTGGCAGCAGCAATATATCCGTAGCCTGTCTCCGGACGAGTCGGCCGGATACCTATCGTTACAATGGCGCTGCCATCATCCGTAAAACGAAGTGCTTTCTCCATCACTCTACGGAACTCGCCCGTATCGATGACTAATGCATCCGAAGGAGTTACTACAATATTAGCATTCGGATGTTTTTTCTTGATCTTCCAGCAAGCAAAAGCAATGCAGGGCGCAGTATTGCGCGCACAAGGCTCCGCCAAAATATTACTTTCCGGAATTTCCGGCAACTGCTCCCGAACAATATCAATGTATTTTTCAGAAGTTACGACCCACATATTTTCCCTAGGGCAAACACCGTCGAAACGGTCTGCCGTCAACTGAATCAGCGACCGGCCACATCCCATTACATCAATAAATTGTTTAGGACATTCCGGAGTGCTCATCGGCCAGAAACGGCTCCCTATGCCACCAGCCATTATTACAACATGATTATCCATACCTGTTATTCTCCTGTTAAAAAAATATTCTTTGAAATAGGTGTGCAAGGTACTTCAAAATGTCCAAATCTACAAGAAAAACAGAACACTTTTGTCATAATTCGGTAGAATCTAGCATCCTGGCAGCCCCCTCTTCCACTTTTGTCTGCCTTCCTCTGCTTTTCTGATTCACATTACTTCTCCGGTTTCCAACTGAAATGCAGGCTTTCGGTTCGTGCCTTCATTGCTAATATTCGCAATTCTTCCACTTTTTGAGGATTCTCTTTCAATAAATCATGTTGCTCCCCTATGTCATCCGGAAGATAATATAACTCTTCTTTCAACTTTTCCGGTTTCGACATATTTAATCGAACCAGTTTCCACCCATCTTTCAGAATCGACTGCTTTCCTCCCTGTTCATAAAACTCATAGTATATATATTCATGGCTACGAGATACTTCACCGTTTCCTGTCAACAAAGGCAAATAAGAGATACCATCAATCCCTTTCACCATATCAGCTCCGACAAGTTCGGTTACAGTCCTACAACAACAAAGGCCGCTCCCGAATAACAGGAACGGCCTTACCATTTTCATTTCAATGTGATGTCAGCCTCTTTTCAAAAAGATGACATTCTGCTTATTTATACTCTGCCCAGCTCTTGATGGCTATATCATCCACACTCATCGTACAGAAGGCATTGATAAATGCACTAGCCAGACGGGCATTCGTAATCAACGGTATATTCAAGTCAATGGCAGCACGACGGATTTTATACCCATTACTTAATTCTCCGGCAGTCAGGTTCTTTGGGATATTGACTACCATGTCGATCTCCTTGCGATGAAGCATCTCCAATGCTTGCGGATGTCCCTCCTCACTCGGCCAATAGACATGAGTACTTTCAATTCCATTCTCTGCAAGCGTTTTGTGTGTACCACCCGTTGCAAAGAGTTTGTATCCCTTATTCACCAACATACGGGCCGCATCCATCATATCGGCTTTTTGTTTCATTGTTCCCGTAGACAGCAAGATATTCTTCTTCGGAATACGATAGCCTACAGAAAGCATTGCTTTCAATACAGCACAAGAAGTATCCATACCAATACAACCTACTTCACCGGTGGAAGCCATATCTACTCCCAACACCGGGTCGGCTTTCTGCAAGCGGTTGAAAGAGAATTGGGAAGCCTTGATTCCCACATAATCCAGTTCGAAGAGATTTTTTTCCGGTTTCTCCACAGGCAGACCGAGCATTACTTTCGTTGCCAGCTCGATAAAGTTGATCTTCAGTACCTTGCTGACAAATGGGAAAGAACGACTAGCACGCAAGTTACATTCAATCACCTTGATATCATTGTCTTTTGCCAGATACTGAATATTAAACGGACCGGAGATATTCAAAGCCTTGGCAATCTCACGGCTGATACGCTTGATACGACGAACAGTTTCTACATATAGCTTTTGCGGCGGGAACTGGATTGTTGCATCGCCGGAATGTACTCCCGCAAATTCGATATGCTCACTAATAGCGTATGCTACAATTTCGCCATTCTGCGCCACGGCATCCATTTCTACTTCCTTGGCGTGTTCGATAAACTGGCTTACTACCACCGGATGTTTCTTCGATACATTAGCTGCCAGTTTCAAGAAACGTTCCAATTCTTCCTGGTTGGAACAAACATTCATCGCAGCTCCCGAAAGCACATAAGACGGACGAACAAGTACGGGGAAACCTACCTCTTCAACGAACTCCTGAATGTCATCCATAGATGTTAATTCACGCCAACGGGGCTGATCCACCCCGATACGGTCGAGCATGGCAGAGAATTTCTCACGGTCTTCAGCGTTATCAATGCTCTTGGCACTTGTGCCAAGGATATTGATATTCTGTGCATCCAGACGCAAAGCAAGATTATTTGGAATCTGACCACCGGTAGATACAATTACACCATGCGGATTCTCCAGTTCCAGAATATCCATCACACGTTCAAAAGTCAATTCGTCGAAGTACAAGCGATCGCACATATCGTAGTCCGTAGATACGGTTTCAGGATTATAGTTAATCATGACACTGCGCCATCCTTCTTTACGAATAGTATTCAAAGCCTGCACACCGCACCAGTCAAATTCTACGGAAGAACCGATACGATAAGCGCCGGATCCCAATACGACAATGGATTTATGGTCGCCCAGATAACGCACATCATTTGCTACACCGCTATAAGTAAGATACAGATAATTGGTTTGTGCCGGATATTCGGCTGCCAAAGTATCGATCTGCTTCACTACCGGAAGAATACCCGCTTCTTTACGATGTTTGCGGACATAAAGAATACCATCTTCCATATCACCTTCGTAACCGATGGCACGGGCAATCTGGAAATCGGAGAAACCTTGAACCTTAGCTTTACGGAGCAATTCGTTCGACAGATCGGCTATTTGTTTGTGATTATTTCCCCAGCTATGCAGTTCTTCGGAAGTCTGCATGATATTCATCAATTTCTGAAGGAACCATTTATCAATCTTAGTCAGTTCGTGTACCTGATCGATGGTGTAGCCAGCGCGAAACGCTTTCGAGATAACAAAAATACGTTTATCGGTCGGTTCGCGCAAGGCTTTATCAATGTCGGAAATAACCAATTCTTTGTTCTCCACAAAACCATGCATTCCCTGTCCGATCATGCGGAGCCCTTTCTGGATAGCTTCTTCAAAAGTACGACCGATAGCCATCACCTCACCGACAGATTTCATAGAAGATCCCAATTCTTTATCTACACCGTGGAACTTACCCAAATCCCAACGTGGAATCTTACATACAACATAGTCCAGTGCCGGTTCGAAAAAAGCGCAGAAGTAGTCTTTGTTACAGAGTTCTTCAGGTCGAAGAGTCCGTAACCCAGTCCCAATTTGGCCGCAACGAAAGCCAGCGGATAACCCGTTGCCTTAGATGCCAAAGCCGATGAACGGGAAAGACGGGCATTTACTTCAATCACCCGGTAATCTTCGGATTCGGGATCGAAGGCATATTGTACGTTACATTCACCCACGATACCGATGTGGCGGATGATACGTATTGCCAGTTCCCGGAGTTTATGATATTCTTTGTTCGTAAGCGTTTGTGACGGAGCAATAACGATAGATTCACCGGTATGAATACCCAGCGGGTCGAAGTTTTCCATATTACAAACGGTGATACAGTTGTCGAAACGGTCACGTACCACTTCATATTCCACTTCTTTCCAGCCGCGTAGTGATTTCTCCACCAATACCTGTGGGGAGAAAGAGAATGCTTTTTCTACCAGCACATCCAGTTGTTGTTCATTATCACAGAAACCGGACCCCAAGCCTCCTAACGCATACGCAGCACGAACAATTACGGGATAACCCAGTTCTTTTGCTGCGCGACGCGCAGCTTCCGCATTTTCTACGGCTTCACTCTTAATGGTTCTTTACATTGATTTCATTCAATTTCTGAACAAAAAGTTCACGATCCTCGGTATCCATAATGGCTTGTACCGGGGTACCAAGTACTTTCACATTATATTTTTCAAGAATACCTTCTTTGTACAATGCCACTCCACAGTTCAGAGCTGTCTGACCACCGAACGCCAGCATAATGCCTTCCGGTTTTTCTTTCTGAATCACTTTCTCTACGAAGTACGGAGTCACCGGAAGAAAGTAAATTTGATCTGCCACTCCTTCGGAAGTCTGCACCGTAGCAATATTCGGATTGATAAGAATGGTTTCAATACCCTCTTCTTTCAAGGCTTTAAGTGCCTGTGAACCGGAATAGTCAAATTCACCAGCCTCACCGATTTTCAGGGCACCTGAACCTAATAGCAATACTTTCTTTATATTTTCTTTCATTGTTACAATAGTTTTACAAATTCGTCGAACAGGAATTCCGTATCCGTAGGTCCACTCGCAGCTTCCGGGTGGAATTGCGCAGAGAACCAGGGATTCTTTTTATGTTTGATTCCCTCGTTGGACCCATCGTTCATATTGATAAACAACGGTTCCCACTCTGCACTCAACGTATTATTGTCTACGGCATAACCGTGATTTTGCGAAGTGATGAAACAACGTTCCGTACCTACCATACGCACCGGTTGATTGTGGCTACGGTGTCCGTATTTCAATTTATAAATCTTGGCTCCGCCCGCTTTTGAAAGCAACTGGTTACCCATACAGATGCCGAAGATAGGCAGTTTCTCATTTACCATCGCCTTCCGTATATTCTGTACCGCAGCATCACAAGTATCCGGGTCACCCGGTCCGTTGGAGATAAACAACCCGTCAAATTCGAGTCCGCTATAATCATAATCCCAAGGTACACGGATCACTTCTACATTACGTTTCAGCAGACAACGAATGATATTTGTCTTTACACCGCAATCTACCAGGATAACCTTCTTAAATTGAGAATTGAAAGTTGAGAATTGAGAATTAAGCTGCGCATAGGAACTATTTACGGAGAAAGTTTGTGAAGTTCCGGCAGGAAAATAGCAAATAATCTCTTTGCAAGATACACGATCTACATAATTAACGCCTGCGTATACTGCTTCAGGCACATTATCCGGTTCATCATCGAAAACGATTTTTCCCATCATTACTCCATGTTCACGAAGAACCTTAGTCAGCTCGCGCGTATCAATGCCTGTGATACCGGGAATCTGCTCGCGTTTCAACCAGTCACCGAGACTTTCCACCGCATTCCAATGGCTGTATTCATAAGAATAGTCACTTACGATAATCGCTTCCGCGTGGATTTTCTCACTTTCCATGAAAGTGGCAAGTCCATTCGGTTCGATGGTAAAAGGAGGAACACCGTAGTTGCCTACCAGAGGATAGGTAAGCGTCATCAACTGTCCGGCGTATGAAGGGTCAGTAAGGCTCTCCGGGTATCCGGTCATGGCAGTATTAAAAACTACTTCGCCTGCCACCGGCTTCTCGTAGCCAAACGACTTACCGGAAAACCGGCTCCCGTCGTCAAGGATTAATGTCACATTTCTCATTCTTATTATTGAATCGTTGTATGGTTGTTAGAATTGATACATTTGTTCTATATAGTCGATGAACGCCCGGTTCACCATTTTCACACCTCCCGGTGTAGGGTAGTTACCGCTAAAATACCAGTCGCCTTTATGACGCGGACAAGCCTCGTGCAATCCCTCCAACGGTTGATAGACAATTTCCACTTTCGCCTTTGTTCCCTTGGGAGTCAGCAGTTCCACCATCTTGCCAGAGATTTCCTCATCGGTGAACGGAGCATAGATATCCTTCACATAGTTTATCATCTGCTCTTTCGGCAGTCCCACCTGATCTTTCGATTTACGGTAGGCAGCCGCAATCACATCTTTCATATCCCGCTCCTTTAAAAGTTCGACAGCAGCCCTGAAAGCGATAAACTCACTCATCTTTGCCATATCGATACCGTAATAGTCAGGATAACGCACTTGCGGAGAAGAAGATACTATCACAATCTTCTTCGGACCGAGACGGTCGAGAATACCGATAATACTTTGTTTCAACGTAGTACCACGCACAATGCTGTCGTCAATAATCACCAGATTATCAACACCGGGTACCAGACTTCCGTATGTAATGTCATACACATGGGCTGCCAGATCATTACGACTGTTTCCTTCGGCAATAAACGTACGGAGTTTGATATCCTTGATTGCCACCTTTTCGCTACGGATACGGCGGGAAAGAATGACTTCCAGTTCCTCCATATCCGGATGATGCCCTAATGCAGCAATTTGCTGCACTTTCTCCTCATTCAAGTAATCGTCCAGTCCCTGTAACATTCCGTAGAAAGCCACCTCCGCAGTATTGGGAATAAAAGAAAAAACCGTATGATCGATGTCATTATTGATAGCTTTCAATATTCTCGGAACCAACTTTTCACCCAACCGTTTCCTTTCCTTATAAATATCGACATCACTCCCACGGGAGAAATAGATACGTTCAAAAGAACAGGCATGATTTTCGCGCGGCTTGTTAATTTGCGAAGTACGGATTTTACCTTCTTTGCTGATTAACAATGCTTGCCCCGGTTGCAATTCTTTGATTTCCTCAAACGGAACATTCAAAGCCGTCTGGATCACCGGACGTTCGGAAGCAAGAACAGCTATCTCATCATCCTGATACCAGAATGCAGGCCGGATTCCCCACGGGTCGCGGATGGCGAAGGACTCGCCGCTTCCGGTCAATCCGCAGATCACGTATCCCCCATCCCATTCGCGGCTGGAAGTGCGCAACACGTTTGACAAATCAATATATTCTTCTATATAATGAGTGATTCCCATGCCCGTAAGCCCCTCGGCTTCGGCAAGATTGAATACACGCTCCACTTCACGGTCAAGACGGTGTCCCACCTGCTCCAACATGATATATGTATCGGCATATTTACGCGGATGCTGACCAATGGCAGTGATACGGGCAAATATCTCGTCCACATTTGTCATATTGAAATTTCCGCAGAGGGCCAGATTCTTGGCGCGCCAGTTATTTCTTCTTAAAAATGGATGCACATAAGAGATTCCGGATTTTCCCGTAGTAGAATAACGAAGATGTCCCATATATATTTCACCGGCAAAAGGTAAAGTTCGTTTAGCATACTCTGCATCGTGCAACTGTTCGGGAGTGAGATCCTTAAAATTATTTTGAATATTTTCAAAGATTTCCGTAATGGCTCCGGAACCTAAAGCGCGTTCACGAAACATATATTCTTCACCCGGATTTGCTTCCAGTTTCACACATGCCAGTCCCGCACCTTCCTGTCCACGATTATGCTGCTTCTCCATCAACAGGTAGAGTTTATTAAGACCATACATCCATGTCCCGTACTTTTTCTCGTAATACTCTAACGGTTTGAGCAAGCGTATCATGGCAACGCCACATTCATGTTTCAATTGTTCCATCTATACTATTTACGATTTGACGATTTACTATTTACAATTTAAATTACCACCCACCAATCAAACAACTTACTATCCATCATTGATTCTTCAATCGTAAATAGTAAATAGTAAATTGTCTAATTGTAAATTACATTACTCTACTGTTACCGACTTCGCCAGATTTCTCGGCTGATCCACATCCATCCCTTTGCATACCGCAATGTGGTAAGCAAGAAGTTGCAGAGGTACCGTAGTAATTAACGGATCGAGACATTCGATTGTTTCAGGAAGTTCGATACTACAGTCAGCGATTTTGCTGATAACGGTATCTCCTTTCGTCACAAATGCAATCACTTTTCCTTTCCGTGCCTTAATCTCCTGAATATTACTTACTACTTTCTCATACAACCCATTCTGCGTAGCAATCACCACTACCGGCATTTCCGCATCGATCAGGGCAATCGGTCCATGCTTCATCTCCGCAGCCGGATAACCTTCGGCGTGAATATACGATATTTCTTTCAATTTCAATGCACCTTCCAGAGCAACGGGATAACTATATCCGCGTCCCAGGTAAATAAAATTATGCGCATAAGTGAAAGTTTTCGATAACTCCGCCAAAGTATCATTCAATTCCAACACCTCTTTCATTTTTTCCGGAATATGATTTAACTCCTGTACGATTGAAAAAATACTGTTCGTCAATGGTTCCTTTCGCTTTGGCAAGTGTCAATGCCAACATCGCCAATACAGTAACCTGTCCGGTAAATGCTTTGGTAGAAGCCACCCCGATTTCCGGACCCACATGGATATACGAACCGGTGTGAGTGGCACGGGGAATAGAAGAGCCGATCGCATTGCAAATGCCATATATAAATGCCCCGCGGCTTTTCGCCAATTCCACAGCAGCCAATGTATCTGCCGTCTCGCCACTCTGGGAAATTGCTATCACCACATCCTGCCCGTCAATCACCGGATCACGATAGCGGAATTCGGGCATACTCCACTTCCACCGGTATGCGGCAGAAACTCTCAATCAGATGCTTACCGATCAGTCCGGCATGCCAGGAAGTTCCGCAAGCAACAATAATAAACCGCTTGGCATTCACAGCTTTCCCGATGATCGATCACAGCGGAAAGTACCACATTGTCTGCTTCCACATTGATACGTCCGCGCATACAATCATGAATACAATCGGGCTGTTCGAAAATCTCTTTCAACATAAAATGCGGATATCCCCCTTTTTCCAACTGACCGAGGTTGAGTTCCACCTTCTTTATTTCAGGTATCATTTCGACATTGTTCAAGTTGACTACCTTCAACTCCTTCCCCAGATTCAAAACAGCTATTTCCCCGTCTTCCAGATAAACCACTTTATCAGTATATTCTACAATCGGAGTAGCATCTGAAGCAAGAAAGAACTCATTCTCTCAATCCCACTACCAATGGACTGCTCTTACGGGCAGCAATAATCTCATCGGGATGCTCCTTATCAAGAATCGCAATCGCATAAGCACAATTACCTCCAACGCCAATTGAACGGCTGTCAGCAGACTGACCTGATTAGTGACTTTCATGTATTCTATTAATTGAACGAGGACTTCGGTATCTGTACTACTTTTAAAAATATAGCCTTTGGCTTGAAGTTTTTCTTTAAGAACGGCGTAGTTTTCAATAATACCGTTATGAATGAGAGCGAGCTTTTCGGAAGAGTAATGAGGGTGGGCGTTAACAGAACAAGGTTCCCGTGAGTAGCCCAACGGGTATGGGCAATTCCGATTGTACCGGAAATATCTTTCTGTGTGACGAAATTTTCAAGATCAGAGACTTTTCCTTTCGTCTTATACACATTTAACTGTTGGTCATCACTAATGATTGCTACCCCCGCGCTGTCATATCCACGATACTCCAGTCGCTTCCAGCCCTTTGATAAGGATAGGGTAGGCTTTTCGTTTACCAATATAGCCTACTATTCCACATATATTATGATATTTTATTTCGCCTGCAAATATACACATTACAAATAACATAAAGACAACAAAAGCATATTTATTTGACAGAAACGCATAAAAGTTGCAAACACATCAAAAGTTAAATAATATATTATTTTTAGCTCAAAAGAAACAAATTACAATCAGCTTCAAATCGGATAAATAAGCTAACAAATTAAAAGCAAATTTCCTGTTTTTAATAACAAATTAAAAGAATAAAGATTCCTATTCTCATTTCGCGTCACACAAAAGCTAAATTTCACTATCATTTTGAAATTAAAATATTAACTTTGCCAAACAATTTGATACATCAAACAGGTATTATCATACAATAAAGCTAGTAAGAATGAAGAAACAAGAACTTTTAACAACGTAACAGAAGTTCCCTTACCAACGACAGCCCAACGGTGGGCGTACGATGCGGCATACGAACACGATGCCTGCGGTGTCGGTATGCTGGTTAACATTCATGGAGAAAAGTCACGACATTGTTGAGTCGGCTTTAAAGGTATTAGAAAACATGCGCCATCGCGGTGCCGAGGGTGCGGATAACAAGACCGGTGACGGTGCAGGTATCATGCTTCAAATTCCGCATGAGTTTATTTTATTACAAGGTATTCCTGTCCCCGAAAAGGACGGTGGCAGGGATTATTGTTTTACCGAAAACGAAAAGACCGGGCAGCTATTCTAGTATTATTATTGAAGAAATTGAAAGAAGGACTCACATTGATGCATTTGCGCAATGTGCCCTCCCTGGAATCCTGGGAGAATCGGCTCTGGCAAACGAACCGGACATCAAACAAGTGTTCATCACCGGATTTACGAAAACGAAACTGCCGACCGGAAGTTATATCTGATCCGGAAAGAATCGAAAATAAAGTCAGATTGTCATCTATTCCGGCAAAGACGATTTTTATGTTGTGTCACTCTCTACCAAAAGCATTATATTTTTCCCCATCATTACTCCATGTTCACGAAGAACTTTCGTCAGCTCGCGTGTATCAATGCCCGTGATACCAGGAACTTTTTCCCGTTTCAGCCAGTCACCAAGACTTTCCACAGCGTTCCAGTGGCTGTATTCATAAGAATAGTCACTTACGATAATCGCTTCCGCGTGGATCTTTTCACTTTCCATGAAAGTGGCAAGTCCATTCGGCTCGATAGTAAAAGGAGGAACACCGTAGTTACCTACCAAAGGATAGGTAAGCGTCATCAACTGTCCGGCGTATGAAGGGTCAGTGAGGCTCTCCGGATATCCGGTCATGGCAGTATTAAACACTACTTCGCCCGCCACCGGCTTCTCGTAGCCAAACGACTTACCGGAAAACCGGCTCCCGTCGTCAAGGATTAATGTCACATTTCTCATTCTTATTATTGAATCGTTGTATGGTTGTTAGAATTGATACATTTGTTCTATATAGTCGATGAACGCCCGGTTCACCATTTTCACACCACCCGGTGTAGGGTAGTTACCGCTAAAATACCAGTCGCCTTTATGATGCGGACAAGCCTCGTGCAATCCCTCCAACGGTTGATAGACGATTTCCACTTTCGCCTTGGTTCCCTTGGGTGTCAGCAGTTCTACCATTTTGGCAGAGATTTCCTCATCAGTGAACGGAGCATAAATGTCTTTCACATAATTTACCATCTGCTCTTTCGGCAGTCCTACCTGCTCTTTCGATTTACGGTAGGCGGCCGCAATCACATCTTTCATATCCCGTTCCTTTAAAAGTTCTACAGCAGCCCTGAAGGCGATAAACTCGCTCATCTTTGCCATATCAATACCGTAATAGTCAGGATAACGCACCTGCGGAGAAGAAGATACGATGACAATCTTCTTCGGACCGAGACGGTCGAGAATACCGATAATACTTTGTTTCAGCGTAGTGCCACGCACAATGCTGTCGTCGATAATCACCAGATTATCAACACCGGGTACAAGACTTCCGTATGTAATATCATACACATGGGCAGCCAAATCATTACGACTGTTTCCTTCGGCGATGAACGTACGGAGCTTAATATCCTTGATTGCCACCTTTTCGCTACGAATACGACGGGAAAGAATAACTTCCAACTCCTCCATATTCGGGTTATGCCCCAATGCAGCGATCTGTTGCACTTTCTCCTCATTCAAGTAATCATCCAGTCCCTGCAACATTCCGTAGAAAGCAACCTCCGCAGTATTTGGAATAAAAGAGAAGACCGTATGATCGATATCATTATTGATAGCTTTCAGTATTTTCGGAACCAACTTTTCGCCCAGCCGTTTCCTTTCTTTATAAATATCGACGTCACTGCCACGGGAGAAATAGATACGTTCGAAAGAACAAGCCTGATTTTCGCGCGGCTTATTGATTTGCGAAGTACGTATCTTACCTTCTTTGCTAATCAACAATGCCTGCCCCGGTTGCAGTTCCTTGATTTCCTCAAACGGAACATTCAAAGCTGTCTGGATAACCGGACGTTCGGAAGCAAGAACAGCTATCTCGTCATCCTGATACCAAAATGCAGGCCGGATGCCCCACGGGTCACGGATAGCGAAAGATTCACCGCTTCCGGTCAATCCACAAATAACATACCCCCCATCCCATTCGCGACTGGAAGTACGCAGTACGTTTGCCAAATCAATATGTTCTTCTATATAATGCGTGATGCCCATGCCCGTAAGCCCTTCGGCTTCGGCAAGATTGAATACACGCTCCACTTCACGGTCAAGACGGTGTCCCACCTGTTCCAACATGATATATGTATCGGCATATTTACGCGGATGCTGGCCAATGGCAGTGATACGGGCAAATATTTCGTCCACATTCGTCATATTGAAGTTTCCGCAAAGAGCGAGATTCTTGGCACGCCAGTTATTTCTTCTTAAAAATGGATGCACGTATGAGATTCCGGATTTTCCCGTAGTGGAATAACGAAGATGCCCCATATATACTTCCCCGGCAAAGGTAAACTCGTTTATACGCAGCATCATGCAACTGTTCGGGAGTGAGCTCCTTAAAATTGTTTTGAACATTTTCAAAAATCTCCGTAATAGCTCCGGAGCCTAAAGCACGTTCACGAAACATATATTCTTCACCCGGATTTGCTTCCAGTTTCACACATGCCAGTCCCGCACCTTCCTGTCCACGGTTATGTTGTTTCTCCATTAACAGGTAGAGCTTATTAAGACCGTACATCCATGTTCCGTACTTTTTCTCGTAATACTCCAACGGTTTAAGCAAGCGTATCATGGCAACGCCACATTCATGTTTCAATTGTTCCATCTATACTATTTACGATTTGACGATTTACTATTTACGATTTAAATTACCACCTGCCAATCAAACAACTTACTATCTATCATTGATTCTTCAATCGTAAATAGTAAATAGTAAATTGTCTAATTGTAAATCACATTACTCCACCGTTACCGACTTCGCCAGATTTCTCGGCTGGTCTACATCCATCCCCTTACATACCGCAATGTGATAAGCAAGAAGTTGGAGAGGTACCGTAGTAATTAACGGATCGAGACACTCTATTGTTTCAGGAAGTTCGATACTACAATCGGCAATCTTGCTGATAACCGTATCTCCCTTCGTAACGAACGCAATCACTTTTCCCTTCCTCGCCTTGATCTCCTGAATATTACTTAGCACTTTTCTCGTACAGTCCATTCTGCGTAGCAATCACCACTACCGGCATTTCCGCGTCAATCAAGGCAATCGGTCCGTGCTTCATCTCGGCAGCCGGATAACCTTCGGCGTGAATATACGATATTTCTTTCAATTTCAATGCACCTTCCAAGGCAACAGGATAACTATATCCGCGTCCCAGGTAAATAAAGTTATGCGCATACGTGAAAGTTTTCGATAACTCCGCCAGGGTATCATTCAGTTTCAGCACTTCTTTCATTCTTCTCCGGAATATGATTTAATTCCTGTACAATTGAAAGAAAATGCCGTTCGTCAATTGTTCCTTTCGCTTTGGCAAGCGTCAATGCCAGCATTGCCAGCACAGTGACTTGTCCGGTAAACGCTTTGGTGGAAGCCACCCCGATTTCTGGACCCACATGAATATATGAACCGGTATGAGTGGCACGGGGAATAGAAGACCCGATAGCATTGCAAATACCATATATAAATGCCCCGCGGCTTTTTGCCAATTCCACAGCAGCCAAAGTATCCGCAGTCTCACCGCTCTGGGAAATTGCTATCACTACATCCTGTCCGTCAATCACCGGATCACGGTAACGGAATTCGGAAGCATACTCCACTTCCACCGGTATGCGGCAGAAACTTTCAATCAGATGCTTACCAATCAGTCCGGCATGCCAGGAAGTTCCGCAGGCAACGATAATAAACCGCTTGGCATTCAACAGCTTTTCCCGATGATCGATCACAGCGGAAAGTACCACATTGTCTGCTTCCACATTGATACGTCCGCGCATACAATCATGAATACAATCGGGCTGTTCGAAAATCTCTTTCAACATAAAATGCGGATATCCCCCTTTTTCCAGCTGGCCGAGATTAAGCTCCACCTTTTTAATTTCAGGTGTCATTTCAACATTGTTCAAGTTGACTACCTTCAACTCCTTCCCCAGATTCAAAACAGCTATTTCCCCGTCTTCCAGATAAACCACCTTATCAGTATATTCTACAATCGGAGTGGCATCCGAAGCAAGGAAGAACTCGTCCTCTCCAATCCCCACTACCAGCGGGCTACTCTTACGGGCAGCAATAATCTCATCGGGATGCTCTTTATCAAGAATCGCAATCGCATAGGCACCAATCACTTCTCCCAACGCCAATTGAACGGCTGTCAGCAAACTGACTTGATTAGTGACTTTCATGTATTCTATTAATTGAACAAGGACTTCGGTATCTGTACTACTTTTAAAAATATAGCCTTTGGCTTGAAGTTTTTCTTTGAGAACGGCGTAGTTTTCAATAATACCGTTATGAATGAGAGCGAGCTTTTCGGAAGAAGAGTAATGAGGGTGGGCGTTAGCGGAACAAGGTTCCCCGTGAGTAGCCCAACGAGTATGGGCAATTCCGATTGTACCGGAAATATCTTTTTGTGTGACGAAATTTTCAAGATCGGAGACTTTTCCTTTCGTCTTATACACATTTAACTGTTGGTCATCACTAATGATTGCTACCCCCGCGCTGTCATATCCACGATACTCCAGTCGCTTCAGCCCTTTGATAAGGATAGGGTAGGCTTTTCGTTTACCAATATAGCCTACTATTCCACACATATTATGATATTTTTATTTCGCCTGCAAATATACACATTACAAATAACATAAAGACAACAAAAAGCATATTTATTTGACAGAAACGCATAAAAAAGTTGCAAACACATCAAAAAGTTAAATAATATATTATTTTTAGCTCAAAAAGAAACAAATTACAATCAGCTTCAAATAAGGATAAATAAGCTAACAAATTAAAAGCAAATTTCCTGTTTTTAATAACAAATTAAAAGAATAAAGATTCCTATTCTCATTTCGCGTCACACAAAAGCTAAATTTCACTATCATTTTGAAATTAAAATATTAACTTTGCCAAACAATTTGATACATCAAACAGGTATTATCATACAATAAAGCTAGTAAGAATGAAGAAACAAGAACTTTTTAACAACGTAACAGAAGGATTCCCTTACCAACGACAGCCCCAACAGGTGGGCTTGTACGATGCGGCATACGAACACGATGCCTGCGGTGTCGGTATGCTGGTTAACATTCATGGAGAAAAGTCACACGACATTGTTGAGTCGGCTTTAAAGGTATTAGAAAACATGCGCCATCGCGGTGCCGAGGGTGCGGATAACAAGACCGGTGACGGTGCAGGTATCATGCTTCAAATTCCGCATGAGTTTATTTTATTACAAGGTATTCCTGTCCCCGAAAAAGGACGGTACGGCACAGGATTATTGTTTTTACCGAAAAACGAAAAAGACCAGGCAGCTATTCTAAGTATTATTATTGAAGAAATTGAAAAAGAAGGACTCACATTGATGCATTTGCGCAATGTGCCCACCTGCCCCGAAATCCTGGGAGAATCGGCTCTGGCAAACGAACCGGACATCAAACAAGTGTTCATCACCGGATTTACGAAAACGGAAACTGCCGACCGGAAGTTATATCTGATCCGGAAAAGAATCGAAAATAAAGTCAGATTGTCATCTATTCCGGCAAAAGACGATTTTTATGTTGTGTCACTCTCTACCAAAAGCATTATATATAAAGGTATGCTTTCATCATTACAGCTGCGCAACTATTATCCGGACCTGACAAATAGCTATTTTACCAGCGGACTGGCATTGGTGCACTCTCGTTTCAGTACCAATACATTCCCTACATGGGGATTGGCACAGCCGTTCCGTCTGCTGGCACACAACGGTGAAATCAATACTATCCGTGGTAACCGAGGATGGATGGAAGCCCGTGAAAGTGTACTCTCCACTCCCACTTTAGGCGATATAAAAGAAATCCGCCCGATTATACAACCGGGCATGAGCGACAGTGCTTCTCTGGACAATGTACTGGAGTTCCTGGTGATGTCAGGATTGAGCCTGCCACATGCCATGGCTATGCTCGTGCCGGAATCTTTCAACGAGAAGAACCCGATCAGTGAAGATCTGAAATCATTCTACGAATACCACTCCATCCTGATGGAACCGTGGGACGGACCGGCCGCACTACTATTCAGCGACGGACGATTTGCCGGAGGTATGCTCGACCGCAATGGCCTGCGCCCTGCCCGTTATCTGATTACTAAAAACGATATGATGGTAGTGGCTTCGGAAGTCGGTGTTATGGATTTCGAACCGGGAGACATCAAAGAAAAAGGTCGCTTACAGCCCGGCAAAATCCTGCTGGTAGATACGGAAAAGGCGAGATCTACTATGACGGCGAACTGAAAAACAGTTGGCTGAAGCCAAGCCTTACCGCACCGGCTATCTACCAACCGAATCGAACTGGATGAACTGAAAGCGGGCGCAAAGTTCCTCATCACGTAGCAAACTACGACCGGATGCTTCGTACTTTCGGCTACTCAAAGAGGACATCGAAAGGCTGATTATGCCGATGGCAAGCACCGGAGCAGAACCGATCAATTCAATGGGTAACGATACGCCACTCGCCGTACTTTCAGATAACCCACAGTTGCTTTACAACTATTTCCGTCAGCAATTTGCACAGTAACCAATCCGCCCATTGATCCACTTCGTGAAGAACTGGTGATGTCATTGACGGAATACATTGGAGCAGTCGGTATGAATATTCTGACGCCCAGTGAAAGTCATTGCAAAATGGTACGCCTGAATCATCCGATTTTAAGCAATACCCAACTGGATATTCTTTGTAATATCCGGTATAAAGGCTTCAAAACAGTCAAACTACCCATGTTGTTTGAGGTTGCCAAAGGAAAGCCGGACTGCAGGAAGCACTGACCCATCTTTGTAAAATGGCGGAAGAATCCGTGACGGAAGGTGTAAACTACATTGTCCTGACCGACCGTGAGGTGGATATTACCCATGCTGCCATTCCATCATTGCTGGCAGTAAGCGCTGTTCATCACCACCTGATTTCAGTTGGTAAACGGGTGCAAACGGCATTGATCGTAGAAAGTGGTGAAATACGTGAAGTGATGCACGCCGCGTTATTGTTGGGTTTCGGAGCAAGTGCCCTGAATCCTTACATGGCATTCGCTGTCCTCGACCGACTGGTAAAGACAAAGATATTCAGTTGGATTATACCACTGCTGAAAAAACTATATCAAATCCATCTGTAAAGGCTTGTTTAAAATCATGAGTAAGATGGGTATCTCTACGATCCGCTCCTATCGTGGTGCTAAGATTTTCGAAGCTGTCGGTTTGAGTGAAGAATTGAGCAAGGCTTATTTTGGAGGACTCGGTTCACCGATCGAAGGTATCCGTCTGGAAGAAATAGCCAGAGATGCCATTGCTTTCCATAAAGAAGGATTTGAAAGTATTAAAATGAAGAGTTATTAAAAATAACGGTTTGTATGCTTTCCGTAAAGATGGAGAAAAGCACGCATGGAATCCGGAAACAATCAGCACTCTGCAATTGGCTACACGACTGGGGAGTTATAAAAATTTAAAGAGTACACCCATCTGGTAGACGAAAAGAGAAGCCTATTTTCCTTCGTGACTTTCTGGGATTCCGTCGTAATCCGATTTCAATCGATCAGGTAGAACCGGTGGAAAACATTCTGCATCGTTTCGTCACGGGGCTATGTCTTTGGTTCTATCAGCAAAGAGGCTCATGAGGCAATGGCTATTGCCATGAATAAAATTCACGGACGCAGTAATACCGGTGAAGGTGGCGAAGACGCTGCCCGTTTCCAACCGCTGCCCGATGGCAGTTCTTTACGAAGTGCAATCAAGCAGGTAGCTTCCGGCCGTTTCGGTGTAACGGCAGAATATCTGGTTAATGCGGACGAAATTCAAATCAAGATAGCACAGGGGCCAAACCGGGTGAAGGCGGACAACTACCGGGATTTAAAGTGAACGATGTGATTGCGAAAACACGTCATTCCATTCCGGAATTTCGCTGATTTCTCCTCCGCCTCATCATGATATTTATTCGATTGAGGATTTGGCACAATTAATCTTCGATTTGAAAATGTAAATCCACAGGCCAAAATCAGTGTGAAATTGGTAGCAGAAAGCGGCGTCGGTACGATTGCTGCGGGTGTGGCAAAAGCAAAGGCGGACCTAATTGTCATCTCTGGTGCTGAAGGGGAACAGGTGCTTCTCCGGCTTCTTCTATCCGCTATGCGGGTATCTCACCGGAATTGGGATTGAGCGAGACACAGCAAACACTGGTTCTGAACGGACTTCGTGGCCAAGTAGTTCTGCAAGCCGACGGACAACTGAAAACCGGACGTGACATCATCTTAATGGCACTAATGGGTGCCGAAGAATATGGCTTCGCCACCTCGGCATTGATTGTATTAGGGTGTGTAATGATGCGCAAATGCCATCAGAATACTTGTCCGGTGGGAGTTGCCACACAGAATGAAGAGTTACGTAAACGCTTTCATGGACGCAGTGAATATTTAGTAAACTTTTCACATTCCGCACAGGAAGTCCGCGAGCATTTGGCTGAAATGGGATTCACCCGGATGGATGACATCATCGGGCGTACAGACTTAATCGAGCGCAAGTCCGATGCCAATGACCCAAATCCGAAACATGCTTTAATCGACTTCACCAAATTGCTGGCACGTGTTGACAACAGTGCGGCTATCCGTCATGTCATCGACCAAGATCATGGAATTTCTGCTGTAAAGGATGTAACCATCATCGATGCCGCACAAGAAGCTATCGAACATGAGAAAGAGATTTCTTTAGAATATACGATTGCCAATACAGACCGTGCAATAGGTGCTATGCTTTCCGGAGTAATCGCCAAGAAATATGGTGCCAAAGGATTGCCGGAACATACGCTGAATGTAAAATTCAAAGGTTCGGCAGGTCAATCTTTCGGAGCTTTTCTCGTACCGGGAGTTAACTTTAAACTGGAAGGTGAAGCGAATGATTACCTAGGTAAAGGATTGAGCGGCGGGCGTATCTCCGTATTGCCTCCTATCCGCAGCAATTTCGAAGCCGAAAAATACAATCGCCGGTAATACCTTGCTTTATGGCGCAACAAGCGGTGAAGTATATATCAACGGCCGTGTAGGAGAACGTTTCGCTGTTCGTAACTCCGGCGCAGTTGCCGTCGTAGAAGGCGTGGGTGACCATTGTTGCGAATACATGACCGGAGGTCGTGTGGTAGTCCTCGGACAAACCGGACGTAACTTTGCAGCCGGTATGAGTGGCGGTGTAGCTTATGTATGGAACAAAGACGGCAACTTCGATTATTTCTGTAACATGGAAATGGTGGAACTGTCACTCATCGAAGAAGCCAGCTACCGGAAAGAGTTGCACGAACTAATCCGCCAGCATTACCTCTACACAGGCTCGAAACTGGCACGCATCCTGCTCGACAATTGGAATCATTACGTAGATCAATTCATCCAAGTAGTGCCCATCGAATACAAAAAGTACTGCAGGAAGAACAAATGAGAAAGTTACAACAAAAATTGCAGATATGCAAAGAGACTATTAGATTTACAATTTGACTATTTACAATTTACTATTTGAATGTATAGTCTGTAAATAGTCAAATAGCAAATGATAAGATAGTCTAGAAATAGTAAATCGTCAAATAGTAAATAACAAGATGGGAGATCCTAAAGCATTTCTAAATATACCTCGACAAGAGGCGGGATACCGCCCTGTAAACGAGCGAATCGCTGACTATAGTCAGGTAGAACAGACTTTGAATACAAACAGCCGTAAATTGCAGGCGTCACGCTGTATGGATTGCGGTGTACCTTTCTGTCATTGGGCATGCCCGATAGGAAATAAACAACCGGAATGGCAGGATGCATTATACAGGGAAAATGGAAGGAGGCATACGAAGTATTGTCGTCTACTTGCGATTTTCCTGAATTTACAGGACGTATTTGTCCTGCTCTTTGCGAGAAATCGTGTGTTGAAACTTTCCTGCGATCAGCCGGTGACTATTCGCGAGAATGAAGCAGCTATCGTAGAAGCGGCTTTCGTGAAGGATATATACAAGTAAAGACGCCGGAAAGAAACGGAAAGAAAGTGGCGGTGATTGGTGCAGGTCCTGCTGGATTGGTGGTGGCTAATCAGCTGAATTTAAAAGGATATAGCGTTACTTTATTCGATAAGGATGAAGCGCCCGGAGGATTATTACGATTCGGTATTCCTAATTTCAAACTGGATAAAAATGTAATTGACCGACGGATGAAGATATTGGCTGCAGAAGGAATACAGTTTGAGATGGGAGTAGAAATAGACGTTAATCATTTACCGGAAGGATTCGATGCTTACTGCATCTGTACCGGAACCCCACTGCACGTGACTTGAGTATTCCGGGACGTGAACTGAAAGGGATTCATTTCGCACTCGAAATGCTGGCACAACAGAATAGGATTCTGGCAGGACAGACTTTCCCGAAAGACAAGTTGGTAAATGCCAAAGGCAAAAAGGTTCTCGTGATAGGTGGCGGAGACACTGGTTCCGACTGCATCGGAACCAGTGTGAGACAGGGAGCCGTCAGTGTCACTCAAATCGAAATCATGCCGAAACCTCCTGTCGGCTACAATCCGGCTACTCCTTGGCCACAATGGCCGGCAGTCTTCAAAACGACTTCCAGCCATGAAGAAGGTTGTACACGCCGCTGGTGCCTGGCTTCCAATCAGTTCCTCGGAAAGAATGGAAAAGTGACAGGTGTAGAAGTGGAAGAAGTAGAATGGATTCCGGCAGCAGATGGCGGACGTCCCACAATGAAACCAACAGGGAAGAAGGAAGTCATCGAGGCTGATATGGTATTATTGGCGATGGGATTCCTGAAACCGGAACAACCCAAATTTGCAAAGAATGTATTTCTTGCCGGTGATGCCGAGACTGGTGCCAGCTTAGTAGTACGCGCCATGGCAGGAGGACGAAAGGCTGCTGCGGAAATAGATGCTTATCTAATACAATAAGGTTTGCAACAGTGTACAACAAGAAGCTCGATTGCTATTATCGGTTCGTTCCATATCTGTAGAACTAAAGAATAACAGATATGGAACTAAAGGAAAACAGTTGTGGAACTAAACGATAACAATTATGGAACGAATTAAGAATAACTAGTCAGCTTCTTAGAAATAGCGAATAAACAATCAACAGATTACATTACCCCTCTAAAAATTAAAGTTATGTGTGGAATAGCAGGTATACTCAACATCAAAGTTCAAACGAAAGAGCTAAGAGATAAAGCACTGAAAATGGCCCAGAAGATCCGTCATCGCGGACCGGACTGGAGTGGAATCTATGTAGGCGGAAGTGCCATCCTGGCACACGAACGTCTTTCCATTGTCGACCCGCAAAGTGGCGGACAGCCGTTATACTCTCCCGATCGTAAACAAGTGCTCGCCGTCAACGGTGAGATTTACAATCACCGTGATATTCGCGCTAAATATGCGGGAAAATATAACTTTCAGACCGGAAGTGACTGTGAGGTAATTCTTGCCCTTTACAAAGATAAAGGCATCCATTTTCTGGAAGATATTAGCGGTATCTTTGCTTTCGTTCTTTATGATGAGGAAAAGGATGAATTTCTAATTGCCCGTGATCCGATAGGGTTATTCCTTTATATATAGGAAAAGATAAAGAGGGAAAAATCTACTTCGGCAGCGAGTTGAAAGCCCTTGAAGGATTTTGCGACGAATATGAAATATTTCTCCCGGACATTACTTCTATAGTAAAGAGGGAAAAATGAAACGTTGGTATTCGCGCGACTGGACAGAATATGAAACCGTAAAGAGAATGATGCACAAACCGTTGATGTGAAAATAGCATTAGAAGAGGCTGTACACCGCCAGTTAATGAGTGACGTACCGTACGGAGTGCTTCTTTCGGGCGGGTTGGATAGTTCTGTCATCTCCGCCATTGCCAAAAATATGCGGCAAAGCGTATAGAAACAGACGGAGCGAGTGATGCGTGGTGGCCTCAACTCCACTCCTTCGCCATCGGACTAAAGGTGCTCCCGATTTGATTAAAGCACGTGAAGTGGCTGAATATATCGGTACTGTCCATCACGAAATAAACTATACTGTTCAGGAAGGTTTGGATGCCCTGCGTGATGTCATTTATTTCATCGAGACATACGATGTAACCACGGTACGCGCTTCCACCCCATGTACCTACTGGCACGTGTCATCAAATCGATGGGTATCAAAATGGTGTTGAGCGGTGAAGGCGCCGATGAAGTTTTCGGTGGTTATCTGTATTTCCACAAGGCTCCCACTCCACAGGCATTCCACGAAGAAACAGTACGTAAACTTTCAAAGTTGCACATGTACGATTGCCTCCGCGCCAATAAAAGTTTGTCAGCATGGGGAGTAGAAGGACGTGTTCCTTTCCTTGATAAAGAATTCCTCGACGTAGCCATGAACCTGAATCCGAAAGCTAAAATGTGCCCCGGAAAAAACATCGAGAAACGAATTGTTCGCGAAGCCTTGCCGAGATGTTACCGGAAAGTGTGGCGTGGAGACAAAAGAGCAGTTCAGTGACGGTGTAGGATATTCATGGATTGACACATTGAGAAATCACAGCTGCTGCTGTGAGCGATCAGCAAATGGAACATGCTGCCGAACGCTTCCCTATCAACACGCCACAAAATAAAGAAGAATACTATTATCGCAGTATCTTTGAAGAGCATTTCCCAGTGAAAGTGCAGCACGCACCGTACCCAGTGTTCCCAGTGTGGCCTGCTCCACAGCAGAAGCGCTGGCGTGGGATATTGCTTTCAGGAATCTGAATGAGCCTAGCGGACGTGCGGTGAGAGGAATACACGAAGAGGCCTATACTTAACTGATAAGAATAACAGAATCTGCTCTTTCTGTTATTCTTTTGTAACATTTCTATTTTAAAATCTCAAGGATTAACGCAGATTAGCATATTATTGTCTGATTTGCGTTTTCTTTTATAATTTTGAGGCCAAACCAAATTAAATCTATCAAACTTTTAAAAGACCAAACAAATGAATTTAAAAAATGATGATGGCTTCTGCCCTTCTAATGGTTGCTTGCTGTATGCAGGCACAGACAAAAGTGATAGCCCACCGTGGATTCTGGAAAACTCCGGGATCATCACAAAACAGTATTTCATCACTTCTAAAAGCAGATTCCATCGGTTGTTACGGTTCAGAATTTGACGTATGGATCGCTAAGGATAACAAGTTGGTGGTCAACCATGATCCCGTATACAAGATGAGACCGATGGAGTATTCCAAAGGTGACGCACTGACCGGACTTAAATTATCCAACGGAGAAAACTTACCCAGCCTGGAACAATATCTGGAAGCCGGGCAAAACTGTAATACCGACTGATTCTCGAACTGAAAGCACATAGTAACAAGAAACGTGAAACCAAAGCCGTACAGGGAATCCTTGCCATGGTGAAGAAAATGGGACTGGAAAACCGCATGGAATATATCACGTTCTCCTGCATGCCATGAAAGAGTTTATCCGCCTGGCTCCTGCCGGTACTCCGGTATTTTACCTTAACGGGGAACTGTCTCCCAAAGAATTAAAGGAACTCGGTGCTGCCGGTCTTGATTATCACATGGGAGTGATTAAGAAACACCCCGAATGGATCAAAGAAGCTCATGAACTCGGCTTGAAAGTAAATGTGTGGACTGTGGACGAAGTGGAAGATATGAAATCGCTGATCGAACAGAAAGTAGATTTCATTACCACCAACGAACCAGTCATCTTACAAGAAGAACTGAAAAACATCAATAAGATAAAATCATTACAAAGTAAACTATTTTAATATCCGTCTTTAAAGAAACAGCTCGTTCCTTTAAAAGAAACAGGATGTTTCTCGGTGTCGAACGGGTGGTTCCTTTAAAAGGAACCACCCGTTTCTTTTAAAGGAAAAATGAGCTTTATAACAAACTAAATACCAGCATATTAAGAACACTCATTTTTCATCTGAAAAGAAAGGGTCATTTTCATATATGCCAATAAAAGATTACAAACGATTTACTGGAAATCATCTAATACCTCTTTCAGCTCTCCTACCGTAAGCTCTCCTACCTGTCTCCATAATTCATGTCCCTTATGCAATAAAAGAAAGGCGGGCACTGTTTCTACATTATGCGCATCGGCTATTGTTCTATTTTCTTCAGCATTCACTCTTATCAATTCTACAGTTCTCTTTCGTAAGTCCGAAGCACAGGACCTATCCACTCATAATGAGGTGACCAGTCGGCATAAAATACTACCAACACCAAATGGTTGGTCTTAACTGCTGTTTCTAATTGTTTCTCTATATTCATATCTCTACGTTTTATATTAATGATAGTGCTAAAACAATGAATACAGAAAAAGGTTCTTCAGCATATCCGGTGAGCAATATGATAGATAAATAGGGTTTTCACTTTCATATCGTCAAAAGGAAAAGGATATATTTCTTGTTTTATAGCTGATTTCACTGATTATCAAGGCTAAATATTTTTCATATATTATGGAAGAATATGCAAAACAATTCATCCAAATAACAGTTTATTAATATATAAACAGGTATAATTTCAAATTATAACTAAATGTGGCCGTATATAAAGCGATTATAAGTTTGAAGAAAATAAATAGATATTAGATATACTTTTAGTAAAATATAAAGCAAAAGTCATATCTTTGCATCGTAATAAAACAAAAGGTTACAACAATCAACAAATATAAATCAAAATGACAACAAAGATTAAGTTCACAAAAATGCATGGAGCGGGAAATGACTACATATATGTAGACACAAGCCAATATCCGATAGCCGACCCTGCAAAGAAGGCAATCGAATGGAGCAAGTTTCATACAGGAATCGGAAGTGATGGACTTATATTGATTGGTGTCTCTGATAAAGCGGATTTCAGCATGCGCATTTTCAATGCGGACGGTTCGGAAGCTATGATGTGCGGTAACGGAAGCCGTTGTGTAGGCAAATATGTATATGAATACGGCTTGACTGACAAAACAGAAATTACGCTGGATACACGATCAGGAATAAAAATCCTGAAACTGCATGTAGAGGGAAAAACAGTTAGTGCAGTCACCGTAGACATGGGTAGCCCGTTGGAAACAGAAGAGATTCAGTGGGGAGGAAAGTATCCTTTCCGGTCGACCAAAGTATCAATGGGTAATCCGCATCTCGTCACATTTGTTGAGGACATCACCCAGATTAATTTACCGGAAATCGGTCCTGAACTGGAGAATCATCCTCTTTTTCCCGACAGAACCAATGTGGAGTTTGCACAGATTGTCAGCAAAGACACCATACGGATGAGGGTGTGGGAAAGAGGATCGGGAATCACTCAAGCTTGCGGGACAGGTGCTTGCGCCACAGCAGTAGCCGCCTTCATCAACGGACTTACAGGAAGAAAAAGCGATGTAATCATGGATGGAGGGACAGTCACCATTGAATGGGATGAAATCTCCGGCATATATTAATGACCGGACCGGCAACCAAAGTTTTCGATGGGGAGATTGAGGATAAGTATTAAAAAGTATTAAGTATCAGGTATTGAGTATTAGATTTTGCAGAACTTAAAACAATAACAAGATGGCATTAGTAAACGAACATTTTTGAAGTTACCGGGAAGCTATTTATTCTCGGACATAGCGAAAAGGTAAATACCTTCAAGATAACACATCCTAAACAGGATATTATCCGGTTGGGTATCGGTGATGTCACCCAACCGCTTCCGAAAGCGTGTATCGAAGCCATGCACAAAGCGGTAGAAGAGCTGGCCAGCAAGGATACATTCCGCGGATATGGTCCTGAACAGGGATATGATTTTCTGATTGAAGCAATTATAAAAATGACTTTATTCCACGTGGATTCACTTCTCGGCGTCCGAGATATTTGTCAGTGACGGTGCCAAAAGCGATACCGGAAATATAGGCGATATTCTTCGCCATGACAATAGCGTAGGTGTTACAGATCCCATCTATCCGGTTTATATAGACAGCAATGTCATGTGCGGACGCGCCGGAGTGTTGGAAGAAGAGACGGGCAAATGGAGTAATGTTACTTATATGCCTTGCACAAGTGAGAACAACTTTATTCCGGAAATTCCAGACAAACGGATAGACATTGTTTATCTCTGCTATCCGAACAACCCGACAGGAACAACCTTAACCAAACCGGAACTGAAGAAATGGGTGGACTATGCATTGGCAAACGATACATTGATTCTGTTCGATGCCGCTTATGAAGCATATATCCAGGACGAAAATGTCCCCACTCTATCTATGAGATTAAGGGAGCTAAAAGTGTGCGATCGAATTCCGTAGTTTTAAAAACGGCAGGATTTACCGGAGTACGCTGCGGATATACCGTGGTTCCGAAAGAACTCACCGCCGCCACTCTGGAAGGCGACCGCATACCGCTCAACAGATTGTGGAACCGCCGCCAGTGCACCAAGTTCAACGGTACTTCTTACATTACCCAACGGGCTGCAGAAGCCGTTTACAGTGCAGAAGGCAAAATACAGATTAAAGAAACAATCGACTATTATATGACCAACGCCCAAATTATGAAAGAGGTTGGAAGCCGCAGGACTGAAAGTGTATGGAGGAGTCAACGCTCCCTACTTATGGGTGAAAACTCCGAACGGGCTTTCGTCATGGCGATTCTTCGAACAGATGTTGTATGAAGCCAATGTGGTCGGTACCCCGGTGTAGGCTTCGGACCAAGCGGTGAAGGATATATCCGGCTAACTGCATTTGGTGAACGCAACGACTGTATCGAAGCGATGAGAAGAATAAAAACTGGCTATAAGAATTTTGAATAACTTCTCCTAGTCTATTCATAACCAGTGATTTTCAATTTACTTGATAGTATTTCGCGCGCTACTATATATACATGGACCGTACATCCACATTTTCTAACTATTAAAGGTAAAAGACGATGAAAACGACGATTAACAAAAATGAGGGTAATAACAGTAGCATTATTACTGTCAGGGCTTGTCCCGTCTACAATGATGGCACAAGATAAGGTAGAAGCTTCCGTTGGAGCAGATCTGGTAAGTGGTTACATCTGGCGCGGCCAGGATTTAGGCGGAGTGAGCGTTCAACCCTCACTGGAAATCTCTTACAAAGGTTTCTCACTCGGAGCATGGGGATCGGTAGGATTCGAATCGACGGACACAAAAGAGTTCGATTTAACTCTTGGTTATTCGATAGGCGGTTTTAGCGTTTCAGTGACGGATTATTGGTTTAATACCCAAGTAGAAACTGGCATAGACGATGATGGAGAAACGATCTTTGCAACTAACAAGTATTTTAAATACGGAGCTCATTCAACGGCTCATGTATTTGAAGCACAAGTCGGATATGACTTCGGACCACTGGCAGTCAACTGGTATACAAATTTTGCAGGTGCCGACGGCGTGAAAGAAAATGGCAAAGGGCTTATTCTTCTTACCTCGCACTTAGCGCACCATTCAAATTGGGAGGTCTCGACTGGACAGTAGATTTAGGTATGGTTCCTTGGGAGACAACTTTCTACAATGGCTATACAAGTGGGTTCTGCGTATCAGACGTAAGTCTCGGAGCTTCCAAGGATATCAAAATCACAGATTCCTTCTCCGTTCCGGCATTTGCCAAGGTATCTGTCAATCCACGGACAGAAGGAGCCTACTTCGCATTCGGATTAAGTTTTAAGAGAGAGAATATAGAATATCAAAGAGCGTATAGGGATCAGGTAGTTAGAGTTTAGATTTTATCGGTTTGTTGTATGGTAACCTACTATGGCTGCACCCTATACCTCTTTCTTTACAGTCAACACTAATATTTAAGGTATATGAAAAGATTGAAGCTATTATCCGTAAAACCAAATTCGAGGACGTAAAGACGCCCTACTCGAAGCGGACATCGAATGGTTCTCTTATTACGATGTAAGAGGTATTGGAAAAGCACGGCAAGGACGTATCTACCGTGGCGTAGTATATGACACCAGCACCATTGAACGAATTTTGATCTCTATTGTCGTACGCGACAAAATACCGAGAAAACAGTGCAGGCTATCATCAAAGCTGCACAGACCGGAGAAATCGGTGACGGACGTATTTTCGTCATTCCTATCGAAGACGCTATCCGGATACGCACTGCCGAACGTGGTGACATAGCCCTCTACAATGCAGAACAAGAACGTTAATCGGCAGCGGCAAGGTGCCGCTCCTTTCCTTGCGGATTATAACGTTTATAAAGAGGTTTACAACATCACTAATAAATAATAGGTATAAAATAAGATAATTATTATGGATACAAAATATAAAAGCCATAGCTTCATAAAGTTGTGGATAGCCACTACTATATTCATTTTGTGCTGTTTTACTACTGATATGTCGGCACAAAACGCAGCCGCTGCCGATACAGTTGCAGCAGTTACAGAAACAATTACCGAAGTCGTTGCAGCTCCTGCCGAAGAAGCATCAGCAGCTCCCGATACGGTTGGTGAATTAGCTCTTGGATTAAATACTGTATGGATGTTGCTTGCAGCAATGCTCGTATTCTTCATGCAGCCGGGATTTGCATTAGTAGAAGCAGGTTTTACCAGAGTGAAAAATACTGCCAACATTCTGATGAAGAACTTTGTAGACTTCATGTTCGGCTCTTTACTATACTGGTTTATCGGTTTCGGATTGATGTTCGGCGCAGGCGGATTCATCGGAATGCCTCACTTCTGCGACCTTTCTTTCATTAATAATGGTTTGCCAACCGAAGGATTCCTCATATTCCAAACCGTATTCTGTGCGACAGCAGCTACAATTGTATCAGGAGCCATGGCAGAACGAACAAAATTCTCCATGTATATAGTCTACACCATCTTTATCAGTGTACTGATTTATCCGATATCCGGTCACTGGACATGGGGCGGAGGCTGGCTGATGAACGGTGAAGAAGGTTCTTTCATGATGAGTCACTTCGGCACTACATTCCATGACTTTGCCGGTTCTACAGTCGTTCACTCTGTAGGTGGATGGATTGCTTTGGTAGGTGCTGCCATTCTTGGTCCCCGTATCGGTAAATATGGTAAAGACGGCAAATCAAAGCTATCCCAGGCCATAGCCTGACTATTGCTGCACTGGGGGTATTCATTCTTTGGTTCGGATGGTTCGGATTCAACCCGGTTCTCAATTGGCAGCAGCAACCGAAGCCGACGCAATCGCTATTTCCACGTATTCCTGACAACGAACCTGGCTGCTTGTGCCGGTGGTTTCTTTGCTCTGTTGGTGAGCTGGATGAAATATGGAAAACCATCCCTGTCATTGACACTGAATGGTATCTTGGCAGGTCTGGTAGGTATCACAGCAGGATGTGACGCAGTATCTCCGCAGGAGCAGCCTTGATAGGTGCGATATGTGGTGTCGTAATGATATTCTCCGTTGACTTCATTGACAAGGTTTTAAAGATAGACGATCCGGTAGGTGCATCTTCCGTACATGGTGTGTGTGGTTTTAGGAACGATTCTCACAGGTTTGTTCTCTACCAGTGAAGGTTTATTCTATGGATACGGTTTCGGATTCCTCGGTGCACAACTATTCGGAGCATTGGTAGTAAGTGCATGGGCAGCAGGCATGGGATTCATCATTTTCAAAACGCTTGATAAGATTCACGGACTTCGCGTTCCGGCACGTGTCGAAGAAGAAGGTCTTGACATTTACGAACACGGTGAATCTGCTTACAACTAAGTTACTTATAATTAAAAGTAAGTCTACTCATCAGTAAGTGAATTAGGCTATATAGATTAAAGATTTATCCGGGCGGGCCTGACCGCCTTCCGGAACCACACAGAGAAAATTATTTGCTCTAACATATTTAACAACAAATCAAATTAGGTATTATGTCAAAACTTAGATTCAGAGTAGTAGAGACAGCTTTCAAGAAAAGGCTGTTGAGGTAGCAACACCTGCCGAACGTCCTTCGGAATACTTCGGCAAGTATGTATTCAACAAGGAAAGATGTTCAAATACCTTCCCAGTAAGGTATACAATGCACTGATTGATGCAATTGACAATGGTGCTCCGCTAGATCGCAGCATTGCCGACGAGGTAGCTGCCGGCATGAAGAAATGGGCTATCGAAATGGGTGTCACTCATTACACGCACTGGTTTGCACCGCTGACCGAGGGTACGGCAGAAAAGCACGATGCCTTCGTTGAACATGACGGCAAAGGTGGTATGATGGAAGAATTTACAGGTAAACTGCTCGTACAGCAGGAGCCGGATGCTTCTTCTTTCCCGAATGGCGGTATCCGTAATACATTCGAAGCTCGCGGATACAGCGCATGGGACCCCTCGTCACCTGCTTTCATCGTGGATGATACACTTTGCATCCCGACTGTATTTATCGCATATACCGGTGAAGCTCTTGACTATAAAGCTCCCTTACTGAAGGCATTGCGTGCTGTAGATAAAGCAGCCGTAGCCGTATGTCAGTATTTTAATCCGGAAGTGAAAAAGTAGTTGCTTACTTAGGATGGGAACAGGAATACTTCGGTAGACGAAGGATTGTATGCCGCACGTCCGGACTTACTAATGACCGGTCGTACTTTGATGGGACATGACAGTGCCAAAACCAACAGTTGGAGGATCACTACTTCGGTGCTATCCCCACCCGCGTAGCCGCTTTCATGAAGGACCTTGAAATTGAAGCGTTAAAATTAGGTATTCCTGTTAAGACTCGTCACAACGAGGTTGCCCCGAACCAATTCGAGTTGGCTCCTATCTTTGAAGAGTGTAACCTTGCTAATGACCATAACTTACTGATTATGTCATTAATGCGTAAGGTAAGCCGCCGTCATGGTTTCCGTGTACTACTTCATGAAAAGCCATTCAAGGGTGTCAACGGATCGGGTAAACACAACAACTGGTCTTTGGGCACTGATACAGGTATCTTATTAATGGGACCGGGTAAGACTCCGGAAGACAATCTACGTTTTGTTACATTCGTTGTCAATACATTGATGGCAGTTTATCATCATAACGGACTACTGAAAGCTTCTATCTCCAGTGCTACCAACGCCCACCGTCTGGGAGCGAATGAGGCACCTCCTGCAATTATCTCCTCTTTCCTTGGAAAACAGTTGTCGCAGGTATTGGATCATATCGAAAACAGTACGAAAGATGATTTAATCAGCCTTAGCGGTAAACAGGGAATGAAGTTGGATATTCCGCAGATTCCTGAATTACTGATCGATAATACAGACCGTAACCGTACTTCTCCATTTGCTTTCACAGGCAACCGCTTTGAGTTCCGTGCCGTAGGTTCCGAAGCAAACTGTGCTTCTGCCATGATTGCATTGAACTCGGCCGTAGCAAATCAATTGGTGAAGTTTAAAAGGACGTGGATGCGTTGATTGAAAAGGAGAACCAAAGTTTCCGCCATTCTTGAAATCATCCGCGGATATATCAAAGAATGTAAAGCCATTCATTTCGACGGTAACGGTTACAGTGACGAATGGAAGAAAGAAGCTGCCCGTCGTGGACTGGATTGCGAAACCAGTGTTCCTGTTATCTTCGACAATTACCTGAAACCGGAAACAATTGCCATGTTCGAAGCTACCGGTGTAATGACCAAGAAAGAACTGGAAGCCCGTAACGAGGTGAAATGGGAAACTTATACGAAGAAGATTCAGATTGAGGCACGTGTATTGGGTGACTTGGCAATGAATCATATCATTCCGGTTGCCACTCAATACCAGACGGACTTAATTAATAATGTCTATAAGATGCAATCTCTTTCCCAGCAGAAAAGGCAGCGAAATTGTCTGCTAAGAACCTGGAGCTTATTGAAGAGATTGCCGACCGTACAGCTTTCATCAAGGAGCATGTAGATGCAATGATTGAGGCTCGTAAGGTTGCAAACAAGATAGAAAGCGAACGGGAAAAGCCATTGCCTACCACGACACGATTGTCCCGGCACTGGAAGAAATCCGTTATCACATCGACAAGTTGGAACTGATTGTTGACAATCAGATGTGGACGCTTCAAAATACAGGGAACTGTTATTTGTGAGATAGAAAAAATTATCTATTTCTTTTGTTGGTTGTTTTAAGTTTGCGGGGAGGGTGCTGTGAAGCAGTCCTCTTCTTTTATTCGATAATCTTTGCGTCTTCAATATCATCATCGTCATGCATAACCGGAGCCTTCGGGCGGCGACGGGCAAACTTGAACCAGTTTATCAATTCGGAAGAGAATAAACCAAACTGCTGATACCAATAATTATAAATGCAGTATTACGCGCTCCTGTCGGATTGAACAAAGCGATAATACCCGCAATAAGAATCAGCGAAGGAATCAGATAAAAGCTCCCGGAACGGGCATCCACCGACGAGCCATCGACAAAGAAGCAATCTGTTGCACTCCTCCCATAATCAGGATAAATCCCAATAAAACATCAGGACATCTGCAAAGAATTCAGGCATCACAATCAACCAAAGTCCGAATAATAAGCTACCGATTCCTTCTATCGGAAAACGGGGAGCTGCTTCACCTTCCGGTCTTTTCCGGCCGAAATAGCCAAAAGGCTGATAACACCGGGAATCAAGAAGGCAACACCTACCGTAATGACAATATAACTGGCAGCCGCATTGGGCCAAATCACGAGTACCAATCCAATCACAAGTGCGAAGAGAATGCGAATAAGGGAATAATTCATTGTTTTCATAAATTCTATATTTTTAACCGAGTCTGTTCCAATACTTTTGCGAATATAAGTGTTTCTACTGATATATAAAAATAACAAATAAACATTGTAATAAGTTCGTAATAATATCGTTATGACGATTACATCTCACATTGATATTTTGCAGAAATTTTAAACAGTTCCTTTTCACAATGAAACAAAGCGAAATAAAAAGAAATACCCTTATGTAGAGCGTGACATCAGTTGGATGTACTTCAACCAACGTATTCTGCTAGAAGCCGCCCGTCCAGAAGTGCCACTGCTGGAACGACTCACTTTTCTTGGCATCTATTCAAATAACCGGATGAATTCTTCCGTGTCCGTGTAGCGACTCTGAACCGGATCGTAGAATATGCCGATAAAACATACAAGCAGAACAAGAAACCGCCGCCTGCACTCTGAAACAAATAGGAAAGCTGCACAATCGTTACTACAAGCAGTTTGAGGAGATATTCGCTTCCATTATGGAGGAATTGAAGAAAGAGAATATCTACGTCATCAAAGATGCGGAAATGACGGACGAACAGAAAGCATTCGTCACTTCTTTCTATCGCAACAAACTGAATGGTTCTACCAATCCGCTTTTCCTCAATGGAACCCGCCCGCTGGACGATCAGACAGATGAGGATATTTACCTTGCCATCCGTCTGCTGCGCAAAGATGAAACGGGAAAGATAAAGGAGAAAGACTATGCAGTGATTGAACTGCCGACCGGAGACTTCGGCCGTTTTATTCAATTACCTGATTCGGATGGAAAAACATATCTCATGTTTCTTGATGACGTGATCCGCTATTGTTTGCCGATGATTTTGTTGGCATGAAGTACACAGATTATGAGGCGTACACTTTCAAATTCACTAAAGACGCCGAAATGGAAATTGACAGTGATCTGCGAACAGGGTACTTCAGAAGATTTCCAAAGGTGTGAAAAGCCGGAAGAAAGGGGAACCGATCCGTTTCGTCTATGACGAACAAATTCCTAAAGACTTGCTGAAAAAGTTGACCGGCCGCCTGAACGTGGATAAGAATGACACGCGTGTAGCCGGAGGACGCTATCACAATTTCAAGGATTTGATGAAATTTCCGGTTTGCGGTCATCATGAACTGAAATATCCTGTTTGGGAACCTATCTTCAAGCCTGAACTGAATGGCATGGAAAGTCTGCTCACTTTGATTCGTCGGAAAGATCGTTCCTTACATTATCCTTATCATAGTTTCGATACTTTCATCCGTGTGTTGCGAGAAGCCGCTATCAGTAAAGAAGTAAAAGTATCAAGATGACGCTTTATCGTTTGGCTAAAGACTCCAAAGTGATAAAGGCTTTAATCAGTGCAGCCAAAACGGGAAAAAGTCACAGTAGTTATCGAACTGTTGGCACGTTTTGATGAAGCGTCTAATATCAACTGGAGCAAGAAAATGCAGGATGCGGGATTCATGTTATTTTCGGAGTAGAGGGTTTGAAAATTCATTCTAAATTGCTGCATATCGGCACTCGGCACGGAGATATCGCCTGCATCAGTACAGGAAATTTCCATGAAGGAAATGCACGTATGTATACTGACTATACCATTATGACTGCTCACCGTCCCATTGTCCGGGAAGTCAATGCCGTATTCGATTTTATCGAAAAGCCTTATACTCCTGTTGATTTCAAAGAATTGCTCGTTTCTCCCAATGATATGCGTAAACGATTCATTGCGCTTATCAACAAAGAGATAAAAATAAGGAACAGGGAAAAGAGGCTTATATCCTTGCTAAAGTAAATCATATTACTGACCGTGCACTTGTTGAAAAGCTATACGAAGCCTCAACAGCGGGTGTTCAAGTGGAACTGGTAGTACGCGGTAACTGTTCTTTAGTGACAGGCGTTCCGGGTATCAGCGAGAATATACACATCAATGGTATTATCGACCGTTATCTCGAACATTCGCGCATTTTCATCTTCGCCAATGGTGGAGAAGAAAAATACTACATTGGTTCTGCCGACTGGATGCCTCGCAACTGGATAATCGTATTGAGGTGGCGGCACCGGTCTATGATAAAGAAATCCAGGCAGATTTAAAACGAATTGTCTGCTACGGATTCCGGGATACGGCAAAAGGAAGAATTGTGGATGGTACAGGCGAGAACCGGGAAAAGAACGGGAAGAGAACAGTGTCCCATTCCGCTCACAAGAAAAATTATATAACGAATACAAGAATACATTATGATAAGTATGAAGAAAGTTAATTATGCGGCAATAGATATAGGCTCTAATGCGGTGCGGCTGCTGATAAAATGTGTAAACGAGGAGAATGCGCCCGAATTAATGAGTAAGGTACAGCTCATCCGTATTCCGTTACGGTTGGGAGAAGACGCCTTTACTGTGGGGGTTATCTCTACAGAAAAGAGAAGAAACTGATTCGGCTGATGAAAGCCTACAAACAATTAATGAAGATATATGATGTGGTAGACTATCGTGCCACCTCTGCCATGCGTGATGCACGTAATGGCAAGGATATCGTTCAGCAGATCGTCAAAAACGGGTATCCGTGTAGAAATCATCGACGGGCAGGAAGAGGCGCATATTGTTTACGACAATCATATCGAACAGTTATTTGCTTCAGGACAAAATTACTTGTATGTAGATGTAGGAGGTGGTAGTACGGAAATTAATCTCATCAGCAACGGTGAACTGAAAAATTCCCGTTCATATAATATAGGTACGGTACGTATGCTTAGCGGTATGGTAAAGGAAGAAGAAAAGGAAGCTTTGCGCACTGACCTGATAGGGCTTGCCACAGAATATACCCTATCAGCATCATCGGTTCGGGAGGAAATATTAATAAGTTATTTCGTTTAGCGGACAAGAAAGACAAAAAGCGTCTCTCCTACCCATCGAATCACTGCAAGATATATATGAAACATTAAAAGCCCTCTCTACCGAACAACGTATTAAGCAATATAAGTTGAAACCGGACCGGGCCGATGTTATTGTTCCTGCTGCAGAGATATTTCTCGAGATAGCTACTCATGTAAAAGCTACCGGAATTATTGTACCTACCATCGGACTGTCCGACGGTATTATAGACAGCTTGTACACGCAAAACATGAACAGGCCTGATTCTCCGCAATCTCGATGAATGAATATATAAAAACTCCTGATACTAAGTCTGGATATACTAGTATCGGGAGTTTTGTCTCATCTTGCTATAATGTATAGATTCATCTTTAAAAGAGTTAGGTATTCGGATTTTGTTCTTTATATTTGTGCAACTATATATTTGAAACAATATGGATATAAAACTTAGAATTGAGCAATCTTCGGATTATCATGAAACCGAAAACATTACACGGGAAGCATTCTGGAATCATTATTCTCGGGATGTGACGAACATTACCTCCTTCATATTATGCGTAACCATCCTAAGTTTGTGCCGGAGCTCGATATTGTTGCAGAACATAATAACAAGATTGTCGGTAATGTTGTCTGCCTCAAATCATTTATCATGGCAGATGACGGTAACCAATATGAGGTTTTGAGCCTGGGGCCCATTTCTGTCCTCCCCGAATACCAACAGCAAGGTATCGGAGGAAGAATGATTGCACTTACCAAAAATTAGCTTCCGAAATGGGATTTCGTGCTATTTTACTTTGTGGTGACCCGGATTATTATCTCCGACAAGGATTCATTCCTGCCGAAACATTAGGGATTCGCACTGAAGACAATATGTATGCTACTGCTCTTCATGTTTGTGAATTATATGATAATGCTTTAGCCAATGTAAAAGGCCGTTATATAGAAGATAAAATATATCAGATTGATAAATCTGCTGCTAATGAGTTCGACAAGCGATTTCCTCCAAAAGAAATTGTAGTTGGTACTCCGTCACAAAAACGGTTTAATCAGATAGTAGTGATGCAGAAAAAGCGAATTAAGGTTGAATAACCTAAATCGCCTGATTTGTACATCTCTGGAGCTCGGTCCTGCTATGATATTAAGCAACTATCATTCAATATAGTTACCATTCTTCGTATCTTTGCAGTTACAAAACATTCAACATGAGAAATTTGAATTTACAAAAGATACTACTGACACTTTGTAATTCTTAATCTATCAGGGATCGCTTCTTTCCTCCCTTTGGCTGAAGTAAAATTTTTCTGCCACTGTAGAGGGCTTTATTCAATTCACTATTCTACAATTAAGCATGATATATATACATTTTAATACGCGCACAGCATTTCTACAATCAAACGGGCATCACATGTACTAATAAAGTTCCCTTTTACTTTTTCTTTTTACCATTATCAAAGCCCCAAATAGAAAAATCAATGGAAAGAAAGTAGGAAATTCTAACAACATTTACGATATAGCGACACTATCCCAATGGTTTGTTTACTTCATCCATAGCTTTTGATGACATTATCCGCATCTTTTACTTACTTTATCCTTATGTTTTTACAAATATAGCGGCGCTTTTGATGTAAATATGCGGTGCTTTACGCAATAAAGGCATTGTTTTCAATAAATCATGGGATTTTCCTGCTAATAGAGAAGAATGATAGAACATGAGAGATAGCAAAACCCTTGATTACACGAACAATCGTCAGAATAATCAGAGATTCTAAAACTTTATGTATTTACTTTGTCATCGAATGGGTAATTACATAAAAAGGGGAGCATTAAGGCAGCACTTACTTCCTACAATCTCCCATAATCAATGCACACAAGTTCTTTTCGAATAAAACTGTTTGCAATATTTCTCTTTAATAGTTTTAGTACTGAATCACTTTATCACTACTAACTGTCTTATACCAATCAGTAGTTGAGCTCTGATCGTGTGCCCAATCTGCAAATTTAGAATATGCGTTCGTTATCACTGTTGTTTCTGTTGGATAAGCAAATTTATCAGGAACACACAAAGCCCATGTATTATTAACTGCCTTGATTACCTCAAGCACCTCATTATCCGCCAATTGTCCATTCGCCGTAGCCGAATTAAAATGAGTCAAATGGATTTCTGTTCTCTTTGACCTATCCCTGATAAGCAATGAAGAAGTCTAAACCATCTGTCACACTAGGGACGGATATTTCATTTTAAGTTTGACGTTCACTTCAAGAGTATATATATCTGTAAGAGGAGTGCTAGCATTCCCAGTATTCAACATGGGGCGTTGTGCTCCTGTATATCCATATACATAATGTGCGTCTCCAAATAAAGGAATCACAAGTTCATTGCCATTGGCTTCATAAGATGCATTTTCAAATATACCAGAATTTAATGAGCCGGTACGTTGAGCAGCGCCTGCACCAAAACTTATCTCTTCCACATTATTTTTGTCTATTCCTCGTATTCTCAAACCAGCACCTAATTGTTTCACGGCACCAACTGCCCGAAGGTCAATTTTATATTTTAGTTCTTTCACATCATTACCGGCTGCAGGCAAAGTTACATTCAACACAATATCATTGAAATCGTAATCTCCTGCTTTCGGATAGTTATCTTCGAAAGCATAAGAATAAACTGCATATCGAATTTCTACATCATCCGGTTTTCATCAGAGTTATACCCTTCTTTAACACAGTCACCGTCAGCAGGAAGTATAAATTCTGCTTTGCCCGGATTACAATAGGTAGCACCTTGCTGTAATCCCTTATTTACTAGCCATGCAAAGGAGACCAGTTATAATGTGCTTCGCCTTTATATGTTTGATCTGTTATTTCACAAATGATATTATTACTTACTTTAGAAGCAGATTGAGCCAGACCGGAAGTATTATCTATTTCGTGAATTCTTAATAAGGCAGTTCCTTGTGTCGGACCGGTAACTGTTCTGAATAAATTAGCTTTGCCCGTACAAGTCAACATGGATTGTGCTTCCATCACGATATTATTATCATTTCCATTACCCGTCAATTCTTTGCAAATAGCTTCGGAAGTATTTCCCATAACAAGCGTACCAAATTGTAATTTTCCAGCTTTCAGATAACAACCGTTTTAATATTAGTATTATTGTTGCCATCTATATTTTCGACTTCAATGGTTCCATGATTTATCAATGTCGTACCATTTGTAGAAGCATTATAAGAATTCAGTTTAAGTGTTCCATAATTCACAAAATCAACTCCGTTTCCACTTCCATCAATTTTCAAAAGTCACAATCAATCGTACCCGCATTATAGTTTGTACGCCCAGCCGAACTATTTGTTATCTGAATACCTCTGTCACCAACAATACTTCCTCCTGCATCACAGTTATATAAGAAGCCCGCGTTAATATCAGACTCCCATTTTAGCAATCTCTATCTTTCCACCATTCTCAACGATAATTTCTGTAATATCAGAAAATTGATTACTATTCTCTATAACCCATGTGCTTCCTTGAGGAACGATTACTTTCACAGCACTTATTTCTCCATCTCTATTTCCAGTTGCACTAAATCCAGCTTTAAAAGTTCCTTCCTGAATCTTAAACCAACGCTCACTTTCTGTAAAACAGGAAATTGACCATAACTTCCACCCCAGCCAGACTTTGCAGAAAGATCCCAATTAGCCTGAATGACAGTAGAAATTGCCTTTTAGCACTAATAAAATCGGCTGTATAAGGAGCTTCCATGACTGGTATACTAGTCGTCACAGCTCGTGATATAGAACGTGTTGGCGTACCTTTGTCTCCAAAGTGCGCTGTCACTGTACCATTTTCAATCGCTGTCGGTTGGACCAGATAACGTTTGTGTTCATCTATACGCGCAACAAACACTTTATCAAGAGATGTTGCGCAATCCATCACCACATCCAAAGTCATACTTTGAGTGGCAGTTCCTTCCGCTAAGAGTTTTGCTGTACTTTCCGGGCTTAATGGATCGGCATCAAATATCTGTATCTTATAATCTACTCCTTGATCCCCATTGATTGACACATGTGCCGTTACACTTCGTGACATTGTCCAATCACCATCAGAGTCGATGTTTTTACAGGAAAAGTTTCTTCGTAAATTTGTTTCAGTTGATCTGCATTAAACAGATTTTTCTCATTATCAACGCAACTAATAAAACTGATAGAAGATACTAACAACGAAAAGTGAAGATTTTACAATGCTTTGTTTCATAATCTTTAAATACTTAAGTTTGCTTTATTTGCACAAAAATAAAAATCATTACGAATCAACAATCAGCAATGAATGTACAAAGATAGTTGTATTTACAAATAAGAAACGGATAAAGTTGTATTTTTCGACCTACGGTTAACATCTTTAAAAGATAAGGCTTTAATTACTCCCAATAAAAACGACCTATTACATTATTGAATATTAAAAGCTTAGAAGTACAAATATGCAATATGCAATCAAAAAGAGTTGCAGATTCTATGCAACTCTCAATTAAACGACAAAGATCCAGTGTTACAAAGCACTACAACTACAAAATACCGAGCTCTTTCATCTCCTTATTAAAAGGATAAAAATTAAAACTAAAAGGGGAAAATCAATGGTAATACAAAAATCATCACGATTCCCATAATAATCTGCAACGGCAATCCTACTTTTACATAATCCATAAAAGTATATTGACCGGCAGGCATCACCAGGGCGTTAGGCGGTGTAGAGAATGGAGAAGCGAAACACATACTTGCACCTACCGTCACAGCAAACAAGAAGGGAACCGGACTTACTCCGATCTGTATGGCACTTTGCAGAGCAATCGGTGCGAGTAAGACAGCCGTAGCTGTATTGCTGATAAACATCGTCATCAACGAAGTCGTAAAGTAAATACCTGCCATCAACGCAACAGGTCCGTATGATCCCAAGCCGTTAACCAGCGTATTGGAAATGTATTCCGAAGCTCCCGTTTTCTCAATGCCAGAGACATAGGAAGCATAGCTGCAATCAATACAATACTCTCCCAGTTGATCGTTTTATAAGCTGCTTCTACATTACGGAAACATCCGGTTAATACCATCAATATACCCGCTATCATAACGGCTGTAACCGGAGCAACCGGAATAAAATCGAATACCATCATTACTACCATTAATACCATAATAGCAGCCGCTACCGGAGCTTTATAATCTAATGTAACTTTAGCCGCTTCCGCCAAAGGTTGTCCCAAAACAACCCAATCAGAATCTTCCTTGCTAAGACGAGCTATATTATTCCACGTTCCCTGAACCAGAAGCACATCACCACTATGAATCCGCTCATTTCCCAAATCCTGCAACAAGTATTCCTTTTACGACGGATTCCTAATACGTTCACATTAAACTTATCACGAAAACCGGCTTCCTTAATTGTTTGGTTTATCAAATTAGAAGCTGGCATCAACACTATTTCAGCAATACCGATGTCATAAAAATCCAGAGAGTTAGTTGCGCTTTGAGTTTCTTCCGTTGCATGGTCACCTAAAATCTCTAGCAGGAAATCTTCTGCAAAAGCTGTACCTTATCAAATTCTCCTGTCACATACAAAATATCCTCGGCTTGCAACATCGTGTCCGGTGCAGCAAACTTCTGGGTAATCGTTTTCAGAAAACGATGTTGCGATGCATCACCACGACGCACTTCCATGATATTCAAACCATATTTGCGACGAATATCCAAGTCAATAATCGTCTTGCCCAAAAGCCGGGAATCTTTTATTACCTGCAAACGAAACAGATTGCTAGAAAGCCCATATTCATTTACCAACTGTTTCAGTGACTTACCCGAACGTTTATTATCATCTTTCTGGCCTTTTTAGAAAGAAACCATTTGCTAAGTGGCATCAATACCAGCGTACCGACAATCACACAGACAATGCCGACAGGCAGGAAGAGAAGAAGGAAAGCGGTTCAAGTCCGGCAGAAGTCAACGTATTTTGTATCACAAGGTTCGGCGGAGTACCGATTAAAGTCATCATACCTCCCATACTACTTGCAAAAGCCAACGGCATCAACAGCCTGCTCGGATTCATACCGGCACTCATTGCCAGACTGACAACAATAGGAAGCATCAGTGCCACCGTTCCTGTGTTACTGACAAACGCACCAATGGCCGAAGTCACCAACATCACCAACAGAAATAACCGGATCTCACTGGTTCCCGCAAGTTTAAGAATACGGGAACTAATCATCTTTGCCAATCCCGTTTGAAAGATAGCCCTCCCACTACAAACAATCCGATCATCATAATGACTACCGAATTAGAAAACCGGAAAGTGCTTCATCAGGAGTTAATATCTGAAAAATAAGTAAGGCTATCAGTGCACACAGTGCCACAATATCCGAACGAACCTTGCCGTTCACGAAAAGACAGCCGAAAGAACGAGAATAATAATGGTTATTAGCATACGTAATTAAATGATTGTTTTATTTTGACTCTATCAAAACTTATTTAGGTGAACAAAAATAGAAAATACTCCAGCGTTATTAAAACAAACTAGAAATGATTTTAGTTCATGAGACATCATTTAATATTTTAATACATTTTCTTCTGAAAAAGACTCGAAATCAAGCAAAATATGATACCATACAAGAACTACAAGACACCATACCTCCACTATTTCTTCATCGCATATAATTACAGTCTCACAATATAATGTTGAAAGACAATATATTTATGTATTATTTTTGAAAGTTAAAGAACAATTCATATCTTTACACCTCATTTATATCAAACATTTTATGGCAAACAATTATTTGTTAAATTATTGGATTAACGAAGTTCATTGGGGTTATAATTATTTACTAGTAGTTATTTTGCTCCTTGTCATCAGCATCTTACTATATAGAATCCGTAAATTACAAAAACGATTAAAAGACCAATCATTCCTACCGTTTCTCCTTTGATATTCTCGATAACCTTCCTTTCCCCATCTTTGTAAAAGATATAACAAACGATTTCCGATACTATTACTGGAATAAAGAATCAGCCGCTCAATCCGGCATTAGCAGTGAAGAAGCCATCGGACATACTGATTATGAAATTTATGGAGAAGAAAGAGGTGAAAAATACCGGCATATCGACAAAGAACTCATACAAGCAGGCAAAGTATATCGCAAAGAAGAGAAATACACCACTCCCGATGGAATCACCCATGATACTATTGCCGTTAAATCTATTATTTCATGGGAAGGAGAAAAGAAATGGCTGTTGGCAACCCGGTGGGATATCACACAACTCAAGAATTATGAAAGAGAATTAGTTGCCGCCAAGGAAGAACTGGAAAAGCATTGAAGAAGCAAAACTAGCTCTAAAAGTATCGACTTCGGCCTTATCTATATTGATAAAATTACCGGGTACAATGGGAGGAAACAAGACAAATAGCCAGCCTAGTAAAAGGCAGACGATACATACCGGGAAAAATTTGCTATCAGACCAGTGCACTTCGTAATGAACCGTGTGGACAATGTGCTTTCAAGAAAGCTATCGAACAGGGCAAAATTATCCGGCATACCATCAGAGTAGACAATGTAGATTTTGAAGTGACCGCAACACCTGTATTCGGCGATGAAAAGGAAACTGAAATTATTGGAGGATTACTTCGTTTTGAAAACATCACTGAAAAATTAAAGATGGACAAAATGCTGCAGGAAGCAAAGGAAAAGCCGAAGAATCCAATCGGCTCAAATCTGCCTTTCTCGCTAATATGAGCCATGAAATACGAACCCCGCTAAATGCGATTGTAGGATTCTCCGAAATGGTTTGCCAAACGGAGGAAGAGGAAGAGAGAAAAGAATTTGTAAAATCATCTCCAGCAACAATATCTTATTATTGCAACTAATAGACGACATCCTCGATCTTTCTAAAATTGAAGCCGGTACTATGGAATTCACATTTGCACAGACTGATATCAACGAATTGATGGAAGGTATTTGCAGACAAATGCAAGAAAAGAATTCTTCCCCAGACATTCAAATCTTATTCACAGAGAAAGCAGATCAATGCATGATGTATACCGACCGCATACGTCTATCACAGGTTATCATCAACTTTACAAATAATGCTTTGAAATTCACCCCTAAAGGTTCTATCGAAATGGGATACCGGATTGAAGAAGCCAAAGATGAAATATACTTTTATGTAAAAGATACAGGTATCGGAATTCCTGCTGACAAGATAGATAAAGTGTTTGAGCGCTTCGTCAAACTGAACTCCTTTATTAAAGGGACAGGACTCGGACTAGCCATCTGCCGTGTCATAGTAGAAAGACTGGGCGGGGTTATCGGAGTGGAATCTAAAGAAGGAGAAGGCTCTCGCTTCTGGTTCAGAATTCCAAGGTCAGAGAAAATTGAGAAATAATAAAAGAAAAGAGGATATTGTGAAAGTATGTTCCAATATCCTCTTTATCCTATATTTTAATGTAAGAGTATGCTTAAAGTGCAGTCTCTAATATTCTACGGGCAACAGCACCTGTTACATTTCCATTCTCACCATATTTAGCACCACGTTCATTGAAGCGGCGTTCGATTTCCAGAATAGTTTCCTGTCCGATGTTCTCTTCATGCAAACGTGTAGTCAGCCCAAGCGAACGAAAGAACTCTTCGGTATGACAAATCGCTTCATCAATCCGTTCTTCTCGCGTACCGGAAGTAATTCCCCAGACTCTTTCACCATACTGCAAAAGTTTATCTCCTTTTCTTCATGAAGCACCTGTAAAGTGGCAGGAAGAACAATGGCTAACGTATGACCATGTGTCAATCCGTGCAAAGCAGTAATTTCATGACCAATCATGTGAGTTGCCCAGTCTTGCGACACTCCCATAGCAATAAATCCATTCAATGCCATTGTAGCCGAAAGCATAAAATCAGCCATCAGTTGATAATCATGCTGGTTTTCACGGATTTTCGGAGCTATTTCTACCAAAGTTTGTAAAATGCCTTCCGCCCAACGATCCATAATGCGGCTCTGCCCGGAGTAGTCATATATTGCTCCATCACATGAACAAAGGTATCAGCCAAACCACAGGCCACCTGATGAGGAGGCAAGGTAAAAGTTACTTCCGGGTCAAGAATAGAGAAGATTGGATAGTTAGCATAAAAGGATATTTCTCTTTGTTTCACGACGGGAAATAACTGCCCGTTATTCATCTCCGAACCGGTAGCGGGCAAAGTCAATACAGTGGCAAGAGGTACAGTATGAGTGACTGGACGTCCGGCAAGTACTAAATCGTGCATCACCATCATACAGGATTCCTGCGGAAATCAATTTCGTACCGTCAATAACGGAACCACCACCAACAGCCAGCAGATAATCTACTTTCTCTTTTCCCAAAGCAATAGCTTTACGGAGAGTTTCAATGGCAGGATTGGGTTCGATTCCCCAGAATTCTACTGTAAAATGATTCTTCAATGCTTCCTTTACCTGATCGTACACTCCGTTTTCTTCACGCTTCCACCGCCAAAAGTAATCATAATACGCTTGTCGGACGGTATTTCTTTAGCCAACCGAGCAATCATCCCTTTTCCCATTATCAGTTTCACGGGATTTTGAAAATAAAATTTTCCATATCTTAGTCTATTGTTATTATTTTGGTTATTAGTCACTATCCTTGCAAAGATATATGATTTATCCGAACCCTGTCAGAATCAAGCGAAGAATTGTTGTGCCACGGAAGGAACCATAGCCGACAACCGGGTTTCATATCCTCTGCTACCAATAACCAATACAATAATAATATAATGAAAATGGCAATAGCGATACCTACTAAAACTTTTCTCTGTTTCATAATTGTTTTGTTTAAATATTCAATATTTATAAGAACAGTTCAGGTTGAAAATTGTTCTATATCAGAAAATGAAGGCAAAAGAGAAAAGTCATTTTGTTTGCTGTTTCAAACAAAGTGTCTATATTTGCCCCCAAAATTACAAAAGACAATGAGAACAATGTTAGTAAATACATATTGGTGGTGGCACCCGTTACAACTCCGACAGTCGTAAGGGAGCAGTGCTCGTATGTATATACCTCATTAAAGATATAACAGATTTGAAAGAGCCCTGTCGCAACTTGCGACAGGGCTCTTTTATTTGCCCATTTTCGAACAGATTTAGATAATAACATAAAAATAGATAGGATTATGAAAAGTTTTTAGTTGACCGGATGGCTATTACGGAGAATTCGGTGGTGCTTATGTACCGGAAATCCTCCACAAATGTGTTGAGGAACTGACAAACAAGTACCTCGAAGTGATTGAAAGCGAAGAGTTTAAAAGGAATTTGAGCAATTATTACGCGACTACGTAGGACGCCCTTCCCCACTCTATCTGGCAAAACGCCTTTCCGAAAAGTATGGTTGCAAGTTGTATCTGAAACGGGAAGACCTGAATCATACCGGTGCACACAAAATCAACAACACCATCGGACAAATCTTGCTGGCACGCCGCATGGGAAAGAAACGCATCATCGCCGAAACCGGAGCCGGACAACATGGAGTAGCAACAGCTACCGTATGTGCGTTGATGGATATGGAATGTATCGTTTATATGGGAAAGACGGATGTAGAACGCCAACATATCAATGTGGAGAAAATGAAAATGCTGGGAGCTACCGTTATTCCCGTTACTTCCGGAAACATGACCTTGAAAGACGCAACCAACGAAGCGATCCGCGACTGGTGTTGCCATCCTGCCGACACTTATTATATTATCGGCTCTACCGTAGGCCCTCATCCTTATCCTGATATGGTGGCACGCCTGCAATCTGTTATCAGCGAAGAAATAAAAACAACTGCAAGAAAAAGAAGGACGTGACTATCCGGATTATCTGATAGCCTGCGTTGGAGGAGGAAGTAATGCTGCCGGAACGATTTATCATTATATCAATGATGAACGGGTAGGCATCATTCTGGCGGAAGCCGGAGGTAAAGGAATAGAAACCGGAATGACCGCCGCCACCATCCAACTCGGTAAAATGGGAATTATCCACGGAGCGCGTACTTACGTCATCCAAAACGAAGACGGACAGATTGAAGAGCCTTACTCGATTTCCGCCGGACTGGATTATCCGGGCATTGGTCCGATACACGCCAATCTTGCCGCACAAAGACGTGCCAACGTTTTGGCAATCAATGACGACGAAGCAATAGAAGCCGCTTACGAACTGACTAAACTCGAAGGTATTATCCCTGCACTGGAATCCGCCCATGCATTAGGAGCTTTGAGAAAATTGAAGTTCAAACCGGAAGATATCGTTGTATTGACTGTTTCAGGACGAGGAGACAAAGATATTGAAACCTATTTATCGTTTAATGAACAGCAATAAGTAATTAGTAAACCATCATTCGTAATCAATAATCAAGCAATTATAGAAATGAAAACATTTAATTATACAACTCATAGCAAACAAGTGCTCGGAGATATGCATACTCCTGTCAGCATTTACCTGAAAGTGCGCGACATGTATCCGCAATCTGCATTAATGGAAAGTTCCGACTATCATGCCGGAGAAAATTCCTTGTCATTTATAGCCCTCTGTCCCCGGCAAGTATCGGTATAAACGGCGGCATTGTCACTGCCAACTATCCCGATAACAGCCGCACGGAAGACCCTGACAAAACCTTCCATGTAGAAAAGGCCATGAACCGGTTTATCAATCAATTCCGGTGACCGGGGATAATAAGAATGTATGTGGACTTTACGGATACACGACGTTCAACGCTGTGAAATACTTCGAGCACATCCCGGTGAAAGAAAGTCACGATGAGCAAAATGACGCTCCGGATTTGCTATACATATTATATAAGTACGTCATTGTTTTCAATCATTTCAAAATGAATTGACACTCGTTGAAATGTTGTCCGAAGGAGAAGAAAGCGGCTTACCGGAACTGGAAGCAGCCATCGAAAACCGGAATTATGCTTCTTACAACTTCTCTGTAACAGGTCCCGTTACCAGCCCTATCACCGACGAGGAGCATAAAGCCAATGTCCGCAAAGGAATCGCGCACTGTATGCGTGGAGATGTTTTCAAATCGTACTTTCCAGAAGATTTATCCAACCTTATGCCGGAGATGATTTCAAAGTGTACCGCGCACTCCGCAGCATCAATCCTTCTCCTTATCTTTCTACTTCGATTTCGGAGGATACCGCATCTTCGGTTCTTCACCGGAAACACATTGCAAAATCGAAGATGGTCGTGCTTACATCGATCCGATTGCCGGAACTACCCGCCGTACCGGAGATGTAGTAAAAGACCGGGAACTGACAGAAGCTTTATTGGCTGACCCTAAAGAAAATGCAGAGCATGTCATGCTGGTTGATCTTGCCAGAAACGACCTTTCCGTAATTGTCATGATGTACGCGTACTATTCTATAAGGAACCACAATATTATAGTCATGTCATTCACGGTAAGCCGTGTCAGCGGTATGTTGAATGAGGGCAGATAAAATAAAAACGTTTATTGATACGTTTCCTGCCGGCACATTAAGCGGTGCTCCCAAAGTACGCGCTATGCAGTTAATCAGCGAAATCGAACCACATAATCGTGGAGCCTATGGTGGCTGTATCGGTTTTATCGGATTGAACGGCGAATTAAATCAGGCTATCACTATCCGTACTTTTGTAAGCCGCAACAATGAACTCTGGTTCCAAGCCGGAGGAGGTATTGTAGCACGCAGTCAGGATGAATATGAACTGCAAGAGGTGAACAACAAACTGGGAGCACTGAAAAGGCGATTGATTTAGCTGTCAAATTAAAAATTGAAAGCAGAGATAGTATTTGAACAACCATTTTACAATGACAATAAAATGAAAATATTACTTTTAGATAACTACGACTCTTTCACTTATAACCTACTGCACGCAGTGAAAGAATTAGGGGCTACAGATGTAGAAGTAGTTCGCAACGACCAGATAGAGCTTGATGAAGTAGACCGATTTGATAAAATCATCCTGTCTCCCGGACCGGGCATACCCGAAGAGGCCGGACTGCTATTACCTATTATTAAAGATATGCTCCGACCAAAAGCATTCTGGGTGTCTGCCTCGGTCATCAAGCCATCGGCGAAGCTTTCGGAGCACGTCTGGAAAATCTCAAAGAAGTATATCATGGGGTACAGACTCCGATTACCATCCTTCACCAGGATTTGCTTTTGAAGGGTTGGGAAAAGAAATCCCTGTTGGAAGATACCATTCGGTAGTCAGCCGGGAAGGTTTTCCCGATTGCCTGGAAATAACGGCAGAAAGTCAGGAAGGACAAATCATGGCAATCCGCCATAAGACCTACAATGTACATGGTATTCAGTTCCATCCCGAATCAGTATTAACTCCGCAAGGAAAAGAAATTATTAAAACTTCTTAAACGATTAAACTTATGAAACAGATTCTATACAAACTTTTCGAACATCAATATTTGGGACGCGATGAGGCTCGCACCATTTTACAGAACATCGCACAAGGAAAATATAATGATGTACAGGTAGCCTCTTTAATTACCGTCTTTCTGATGCGTAATATCTCTGTGGAAGAATTATGCGGTTTCCGCGATGCATTGCTTGAAATGCGTATTCCGGTTGATTTAAGTGAATTTGCTCCGATAGATATCGTAGGAACCGGAGGTGATGGAAAAATACATTTAATATTTCTACAGCTTCCTGTTTTACTGTTGCCGGAGCCGGTTTCCCGGTTGTGAAACATGGTAATTACGGAGCAACATCAGTCAGCGGTGCCAGTAATGTAATGGAGCAACACGGTGTAAAGTTCACCAGTAACGTCGATCAACTGCGCCGTAGCATGGAGAAATGTAATCTTGCCTATCTGCATGCTCCTTTATTCAATCCGGCATTAAAGGCAGTTGCTCCGGTTCGTAAAGGATTGGCAGTGCGCACTTTCTTTAATATGCTCGGTCCGTTGGTTAATCCGGTATTACCGGCCTATCAGCTTTAGGAGTTTACAACCTCCCGTTACTTCGCCTCTATACCTATACTTATCAGGAAAGCAAGACGAAATTTGCCGTTGTTCATAGTCTCGACGGATATGACGAAATCTCTCTGACAAATGAGTTTAAAGTGGCGACCAGCGATCATGAAAAGATTTACGCTCCCGAGAGTCTCGGATTCTCCCGCTATAAGGAAACTGACTGGATGGTGGACAAACACCGGAAGATGCAGCTAAGATTTTCGACCAGATCATGAATAACACGGCTACAGAAGCTCAAAAATGTAGTGGTAGTCAATTCAGCTTTCGCCATCCATGTGATTTGTCCGGAGAAGACTATTGAAGAATGTATTGCTCTCTCAAAGAGTCATTGGAAAGTGGACGCGCATTAGCTACCCTAAAAATTCATTGAATTGAACAGTTAATGTTTTATTTTGCAAATCCATCATTTACAATTAATAATCCCACATCAATGAAAGATATATTATCAGAGATTATAGCAAACAAACGATTTGAAGTTGACCTGCAAAAGCAGGCTATCTCCATCGAGCAATTACAGGAAGGTATCAGCGAAGTTCCGACCTCTCGTTCTATGAAGCAGGCATTAGCCTCATCTGCATCGGGTATTATCGCTGAATTCAAGCGTCGGTCTCCATCCAAAGGATGGATAAAGGAAGAAGCATGCCCGGAAGAAATTGTTCCCTCCTATGCAGCAGCAGGAGCTTCTGCCCTTTCCATCCTCACCGACGAGAAATTTTTCGGAGGAAGCCTGAAGGACATCCGCACTGCACGCCCTTTGGTAGAGATCCCCATTCTTAGGAAGGACTTCATCATTGACGAATACCAGCTTTATCAAGCCAAAATTGTCGGTGCCGATGCCGTACTTCTTATCGCAGCCGCATTAGAACCGGAGAAATGTAATGAACTTGCAGAAAAAGCTCATGAACTAGGTCTGGAAGTTCTTCTGGAGATTCATAGCTCCGAGGAATTAATATACATCGACAAGAAAATAGATATGGTAGGAATCAACAATCGTAATCTGGGTACTTTCTTCACTGATGTAGAAAACTCTTTCCGCTTGGCCGGACAGCTTCCCAAGATGCTGTATTGGTATCCGAAAGCGGCATCTCCGATCCGGAAATAGTAAACCGACTTCGGGCAGCCGGATTCCGTGGATTCCTGATCGGTGAAACATTTATGAAAACACAGCAACCGGGAGAAACTTTACAGAATTTCCTGCAAGCAATCCAATAAACTAATTATTCAAAACGGACAGCCCTATGATTAACGGAAAAATTATCAAAGTATGCGGTATGCGTGAAGCTGAAAACATACAGGACGTAGAGTCTATCGAAGGCATAGATATGCTGGGATTCATCTTCTATCCTAAATCTCCCCGATATGTCTACGAGCTTCCGGCTTACTTGCCCATTCATGCCCGACGTGTCGGAGTTTTCGTCAACGAAGACAAGCAGATAATCAGCATGTATGCTGATCGTTTCGGACTGAATTATGTACAGCTCCACGGAAATGAATCGCCCGAATACTGCCGGTCCTTACATTCCACTGGATTGAAAATCATCAAGGCTTTTCAGTAGACCGTCCCAAAGATTTGAGAAAGGTATATGACTACGAAAAGTCTGTGATCTTTTCTGTTCGATACCAAATGCGAACAATATGGTGGTTCGGGAAATCAATTCGACTGGAGTATCCGGATATGTACAATGGACATGTACCCTTCCTATTGAGCGGAGGCATTAACTCATACAGTGCCAATGCCCTGAAAGAGTTTAAACATCCCCGGCTTGCCGGATACGATCTCAACAGCCGTTTTGAATTGAAACCGGAGAAAAGGATCCGGAGCGTATCCGGACATTTTAAACGAATTAAAATCATAATCTAAAAATTCCAACGTCATGAATAGAATTAATCAACTTTTCAATAGCAACAAGAAAGACATACTTTCTATTTATTTTTGTGCCGGTACTCCTACTTTGGATGGTACCGCTGATGTAATCCGCACGCTCGAAAAGCACGGAGTGAGTATGATTGAAGTCGGCATTCCTTTCAGTGATCCGATGGCAGATGGCATTGTTATTCAGAATGCCGCTACGCAGGCATTGCGCAATGGTATGTCTCTAAAACTTCTTTTGAACAATTACGGGATATTCGCAAGGACGTAAAATCCCACTTGTGCTTATGGGATATTTAAACCCAATCATGCAATTCGGATTTGAGAATTTCTGCCGTAAATGTGTGGAATGTGGTATCGACGGCGTCATTATCCCTGATCTCCCTTTCCGTGATTACCAAGAACATTATCGTATCATTGCCGAACGCTATAACATCAGAGTGATTATGCTCATCACACCGGAAACCAGCGAAGAACGGGTACGCGAGATAGATACACATACCGACGGATTTATTTATATGGTTTCATCAGCAGCAACCACCGGAGCGCAACAAGATTTCAACGAACAAAACGGGCTTACTTCAAAAGATTGAAGGTATGCATCTGAACAATCCGTTGATGGTGGATTTGGTATCTCCAATAAAGCAACATTCCAAGCAGCTTGCGAACACGCTTCCGGAGCTATCATCGGCAGTAAGTTCGTCACTCTGCTCGAAGAAGAAAAGACCCGGAAAAGGCGATTACCAGACTGAAAGAAGCCCTGAAGTAAGAGCCTCGGATGAAAATTTCCGCAGGCCGCAGGGCTATTTCCGCAAACCGTGGGCTATTTCTGCAAGCCGTGGGAGGCCGTACTTCACCCGTGGGACGAGCAGAGACAAGCCGTGAGCTGAACAAAACAAGACGTGGACTGAACAGGATCGAGGCGTGGGCTGACAATCTCGTTGCCCTGTCATTCACCGAATCCGAAGTCCGAACAACAACAGCAGCAGTCTTCCTTTCCTCGCCAATATTGCTGCTGTTGTTTACAACAGTAGTAATATTTCTCTTCTACTCTACTCTTGAGTTTCATTCGGTTTTGCCCTTTATCCATCGGCGTTTCAGAGTTTTTTCCACTGCACTTTTTCCACTGGTTTTGCATACTATTAACCACTGATTTGCTGTAGTCATTCTTTGCACACAGATACAGCAACAACACATAAATCCCTACAAGTTGCACTCCCCTATCTGATACATCATGACGCTCAAATTGTCGCCTGCCCAAAACAGATTTCTAACGGAAAATACCGGTCATTTTTCATTTTCTCTTTCGTTTTTATTTAAAGCCGGACACTTCGTCCAACCTGCCCAAAGATGGGGACATTTTTTCATACTACATATCGCAAAATGCAACATAGATATTTTTATAGTCTTGTCCTTCCAACTTTATATAATTCGTCGTTTAGCACTCATTATTCGCATTTAATCCGTATCTTTGCCAATGTTTTAACAGTAATTCAACAATTATGAGAGCAGAAACTCCTTCCGTTTTGTTAATTTACACGGGTGGGACTATCGGAATGATAGAGAATCCGGAAACAGGTGCCTTAGAAAATTTCAACTTCGATCATTTGCTTAAGCACGTCCCCGAACTGAAAAGATTCAACTACCGCATTTCCTCCTACCAATTCGATCCCCTCTCGACTCTTCGGACATGGAACCTGCTTACTGGGCAAAACTGGTAAAGATCATCAATTACAATTATGATTATTTCGATGGTTTCGTCATCCTTCACGGAACAGACACAATGGCTTACACTGCCTCTGCACTAAGTTTCATGCTCGAAAATCTAAGCAAACCTGTCATCCTCACAGGTTCCCAGCTCCCGATCGGGACTTTGCGCACAGACGGAAAGGAAAACCTCATCACAGCCATCGAAATTGCAGCAGCTAAAAATCCGGATGGTACAGCCATTGTTCCGGAGGTTTGTATTTTCTTTGAGAATCATTTGATGCGTGGCAACCGTACCACCAAAATCAATGCGGAGAATTTCAATGCTTTCCGCTCTTTCAATTATCCGCCATTGGCACGGGTAGGTATCCACATTAAATATGAGCCTAATCTCATTCGAAAACCAGACCCGACAAAACCGTTAAAGCCGCATTACCTGTTTGACACCAATGTAGTTATTCTAACGCTTTTCCGGGCATTCAAGAGAGTATCGTGACTTCTCTGCTTCATGTTCCGGGATTGAAAGCGGTTGTCATGAAAACCTTCGGTTCGGGAAATGCTCCGCAAAAGAATGGTTCATCCGCCAACTAAAGGAAGCTACCGATCGTGGAATTATCATTGTCAACATTACACAATGTGCCTCCGGAGCAGTAGAAATGGGACGTTACGAAACAGGAATGCATCTTCTGGAAGCAGGTGTAATCAGTGGATATGACAGTACCCCCGAATGTGCCATAACAAAGCTCATGTTTTATTGGGACATGGATTACCCAACAAGGATATCCGATATAAAATGAACTCCTGCTTAATAGGAGAAATCACCAAGTCTTAAGTTAAATCCATCTATTACCCCCTGATTTTCATTTTAAACAGTTGTATAAAAGTGAAAATCAGGGATTTCTTCATCATCATCAAGACCGAATCAAACCTAAAAGAGCCAAAGAAGAACCAAAACGGAAGTATAGTTGTTTTCACTCCATAAAATAACAGAAAAACATTTCCAATAAAAGATATGCAGTTATTTTGTGATGGATTTGGTTACAAACAATCAAGCAATAATACATTATGATGAAGAAAACAATTCAATTTGTACCCATCATTGCAATAGCGATGGCAGGTACTATGTCTAGTTGTGTTGACTCTGGAAAGGATCTCTATGATCCGTCTTACGAAACACCTAACCCGATGGGAGATGGCTTTGCTGCTCCCGATGATATCGATTGGAACATGATAACCACTAAAATGTCTCGGTCGAAGTGAAAGATGAAGAAGGAGGACTATTTGCTTATTTAGTTGAAATATATGCAGAAGATCCTTTGACTAATGAAAGCGCTTCCGTGCTCGCTGCAAGGACAGCTAATAAAGAAAACAACTTTAAATTTACAACCGCTGTCAGTCTGCTGCCAACTCAAAAGGGTATTTATGTGAAGCAAACCGACCCTAGAGGACGTGAACAGGTATATCAGTTCGATGTGCCGGAAAACAGCGATAATATTACCTGTAAACTCTATTATGCAGGATCTACTGCACAAAATAGAGCGTTGATGAGTCGTGCCGCTGCTACAAGAGGCCTTTCATTTGAAAAGCCGGATTACTATTCCATACCTGCTAATGCAAAGAAGTGACTGAAATGTCAGGAACCACTTTGCTGCGTGATGCTTCTTACAAAATCACCTCTGACTATGCCGGCACATTCAAGTTTGACGGTTATGACGGTGAAATTGCAACCAAAGTTTATGTAGATGCTAAATGGACGATTCCCGCAACATTCCAATTCCAAAACGGTATTGAAATCATTGTGATGAATAATGCTAAAATTGAAGCATCAGGAACCATGACGTTCATTAGAAACTCCATGTTGACCATTATGGAAAGGAGAAGTGAATGCAGAGGATATATCATTCACCAATGGAGCGCCTGCTGCATTAAGAAACTGGGGTGCACTGACTGTAGCGAACACAATGACACTACATTCCGGTGCAACACTCTACAACAAAGGAACCATAACCAGCAAGAATATCTCAATCAATTCCAATACGAAAATTGTAAATGACAATAAAATCAGTTTGAAGGAGAATTAAATCTGCCGTCTAATTTCTCTTTGGAAAATAACGGAGAGATTTATGGAGAGAAATTAATTGCAAATTCCGACGCTGTTGCTACCAACAACAACATCATGAAGTTTACAACCATCAGTCTCACCAATACGACTGTCAACAACGCTTGTAGCATGGAAGCAACGACTTCTTTCTATGCCAACGGAGCGACGTTTAACTTTACTCAAGGATATTTGAAAGCTCCTAAAATGGAGTTTGTTAATGGAACAGTAAATTTAAGTGATGGTTCTATGCTGGATGCTACGACAAGTATCAGCATACCTCCCGGTTATGCCAAGTTTTATGGAAAAGGCGAAAATACTTCTATGATAAAATCACCGGTTATCACCGGACAAGGTTTCACATATGATGGAAATTTGGTTATTGAATGTGATAGCCACGTTGAAAAGAACCAATGGTGGGAAAACTTCCATGTACTGAATGGCCCATACTTCACCAAAATGGGAGACTCTAAAGTCATCATCGATGTTTGTACAGGAATTAAAATGGTGGAAATGAAGGAGGAGATCCTGAAGATCCTAAGTTCCCGATCATCATGGATGATAATCGCAATTATGCTTATCTGTTTGAAGACCAATGGCCTTTATATGGGGATTACGATATGAACGACCTTGTTCTGATTATCAAGGAAAGAAAGATCTCCATCAATAAGAGCAATAAGGCAGAAGAGTTCACGTTAAGTCTTGATTTATCGGCTGCCGGAGCTACCAAGAGTATTGGAGCTGCTATCATGCTGGACGGTGTTCCTGCCAGTGCCATTACGCAGCCGGTGGAATTCAGTGACAACTCTCTTTTAAAGGTTTCAATGTGAATAGTAATCTGATTGAGAACGGACAGGACTATGCGGTTATTCCATTATTTGACGATGCTCACAAAGCATTGGGAAGAGACCGTTACGAACAGATCAATACGATTGCAGGTCACTCTGCCAATACGAGTCCTAAAATATCAGTTTCACTATAAAGTTCAGCAATCCTATCTCTGTGGATGAGCTTAATATCAATAAACTGAATGTTTTCATTTTCGTAGAAGGAAACAGAAACCAGCGTAAGGAGATTCATATTGTCGGTTATCAACCAACTAAGTTGGCAAATACCGACTTGTTCGGAGGCAACAACGACGATAGTTCTACTTCCCGCAAGAGATATTACATCAGCAAAGATAACCTGGCATGGGAATCATGGTTCCGACAGACTTCAAATGGCCTTTGGAATATGTGAATATCAAATCAGCTTACTCGTTATTCGAAAGTTGGGTGACCAGTGGCGGTACTAAGAATGAAGAATGGTGGAAAACTTTTGATTCATCAAGAGTATATAAATAAGCCTAACAATTAATCTTTAACACGGATTCCAGTTTTATGGAATCCGTGTTTTTCATAAGATGCTGTAAGTTGCAATTAATAGAAAAAAGATATATCACGAATTTTACTCTCCTGATTGGGGATTATTCTAAAATAATATCTATATTTGCAGTGTATCACAAATATTATGTGACAACAATCTTAATCTATAAATCAAATAACAAAGCAAGCGATAGAAAGGTCTATTCGTATGAAGAAAAATATTACTAGTCGACGATAAATCGACAATCGGAAAAGTGGCCGGTGTGTATCTAGGAAAAGAGTATGATTTTACCTATTTGGAAGATCCCATCAAAGCAATAGAATGGCTTAATGAAGGCAATGTACCTGACCTCATTATTTCAGACATTCGTATGCCTCTCATGATGGGGATGAATTCTTAAGATACATGAAGAACAATGAATTATTCAAGTCAATTCCTATCGTTATGTTATCCAGTGAGGAAAGTACAACGGAAAGAATCAGACTATTGGAAGAAGGAGCAGAAGACTATATCCTGAAACCATTCAACCCTTTGGAACTCAAAATCCGAATCAAAAGATTATTGACTAATACCGGGTCTTCTACACATGCAATATTTTGTTTATATAGGCAGAGATAGCAAAACAATAGAACTACTCTCCCGACTAAGTATTGGGGTATTCTATGCTGCACCCAATTGTAGCAAAGCTGTCAAAGTATTGGAAAATACGCGAAAAATATGACGCAGCTCTATTTTTCGAACAAGTGAACATATCCAAAGATATTGCAGATATCCAATACATGCATAAAAGTATCCGGGGCTTTATATGGTACTCGTTATCGACTCCTTATCTAAGGAAGAAGCATCCGAATACCTTAAAGCCGGTATCAACAATACGATAAAATATGAAACAAGCCAGGAGGCTTTAAAGATTTATCAACTTTCCTTAAACGAAGAAAAGATCAGAAAATAAAGGCACTTCAACTTAAAGCACAAAATATAAATGCTTTCCGCCTGCCTTTATGGAAAAGAACCTTTGATATTTTCTTTTCAGGAATGGCGATATTATGTCTTTCTCCTCTCTTAATATTTACTGCACTAGCTATCCGGATAGAAAGTAAGGGTCCTATTATCTACAAATCCAAGCGCGTAGGAAGTAATTATCAGATATTCGACTTTCTTAAATTCCGTTCGATGTATACTGATGCAGACAAGCATTTAAAGGATTTCAATGCCCTTAACCAATATCAGCAGGAAGATGAGGATATTTGGGGAGAAGAACCGGAAGCGGAAGTGAATGAAGAAATCGATGAAGAAGAAATCCTCTTGATATCTGACGATTTCGTAATCTCCGAAGAAGACTACATAAACAAGAAGTCCAAGGAAAAAGCAATGCTTTCGTTAAGCTGGAAAATGACCCTCGAATAACTAAGATTGGACGTATTATACGTAAATATAGTATTGACGAGTTACCCCAGCTTATTAATATTTTAAAGGGGATATGTCAATAGTAGGCAACCGCCCTCTCCCACTCTATGAAGCCGAGTTGCTGACAAGCGATGAACACATCGACCGTTTCATGGGTCCGGCCGGATTGACCGGTTTATGGCAGGTAGAGAAAAGAGGCGAAGCCGGTAAACTTTCTGCTGAAGAACGCAAGCAATTGGATATCACCTATGCAAAGACATTCTCTTTCTGGTTGGATATAAAGATTATTCTGAAAACAGTTACTGCATTCATTCAAAAGAGAACGTATAATCTCCTTCCAGATGATAGACTCTTATATCTACATAATAGATGATCTGGTATTCTTCTGTACAGGGCTTTGCTCCTATACCTCTTTGTGATGGCCATAGCCTCACATTTCAAACATATCACCTACCCGAAGGCTCAAAAGGAATATGGTTGTGCCATTCTCGTTCCGGAGGAAGTATTCTTCCGGATGTGTATAAAGAAGAAGAGTACGAGTTTATCACATACAGCGATCTATATCAGGCAATCAACAGTTTAGATCAGGAACGATATGATCTGGTTCTCTTCCTGTCCAATACAGCATGCGCTTTATCTCCGCAATTCCTGAATAAGATATATAATGCCTATGATGCCGGTGTACAAGCCATCCAACTACATACGATAGTAGAAAACCGCAAAGGCATCCGTAATCGCTTCCGGGCTATACGTGAGGAAATAAAAACAGCCTCTGTAGAGCCGGCAATACACAATTCGGACTGTCATCCAATTTATTGGGAACTAATATGGCAATCGACCTAAAATGGCTGCAAAAGAACATGAAAAGTTCTAAGACTAATATCGAACGAAAATTATTCCGACAGAATATATACATTGACTACTTGCCGGATGTGATTGTTTATTGCCAGTCCGCACCCGCCTGTCCTTACCGTAAACGTATCCGGAAAACAACTTCCTACTTACTCCCTTCCATATTTGAAGGAAACTGGAGTTTCTGCAACCGGATCGTACAACAATTAACGCCTTCTCCACTTAAATTATGTATCTTCGTAAGTATTTGGACTTCGTTGATTACCGTATATAATTGGACCTTATCATTCGGATGGTGGATTGCACTTTTCGGTCTATTAATCACTTATAGCCTGGCAATTCCTGATTATCTGGTAGAGGACAAAAGAAGAAAAACATTCAATATGGAGAAGAAAACACTTAAACAGCGAATTAAAGAAAACCCGGCTTAAAACAGGCTGTACATCGTTTTATCATGCACCCCGTTAAAACTCGCCCTAATTGGTGGATACGGCTCTTCGATTTCATATACCTGAAACGCGGAAAGGGTTCTGTCATCTATCGGAGTGTACGCAAAGACCTCCCTCCTTTCAACCGATTCTCTTTGGGTAAATATTCTGTTGTCGAAGACTTCTCTTGTCTGAATAATGCAGTTGGCGACTTGACAATCGGAGATTATACACGCATCGGATTGAGAAACACAATCATAGGTCCGGTTAATATTGGCAATCATGTCAACTGGCACAGAATGTAACGGTCACAGGACTCAACCATAATTATCAGGATGCAGAAAAGATGATTGACGAACAAGGTGTCAGCACACTGCCTGTTGTCATCGAAGATGATGTATGGGTAGGTGCCAATTCGGTCATTCTACCGGGAGTAACTTTAGGGAAACATTGCGTAGTGGCCGCCGGAAGTGTAGTCAGTCATTCCGTCCCACCCTATTCAATATGTGCCGGATGCCCTGCAAGAATCATAAAACATACGATTTCGAGACTAAAGAGTGGAAAAAGTAGAGAAAACACCTGCTACTAACCATAAATAGTGAGAATAGCTACAGAATATACCTCATAAAGGTGATTGTGACACATTCTGAAACGCATTATCTTTGCAGTATCAGAATTGAATTAATTAGTCATAATTTTATTACGTAGCCACATTTAAGTAAAAATGAAATAGAGTCCCGCCGAAGCGATTTCGTCGGGATTTTGTTTTATTACCTTAATCCAATCCACAGACTTAAATCCCATATAAATAAAAACGAGCTAATTCTTTTATAGAACCACTCGCCACTGCATCAGAAAAGCCTAAAGGCTTTTCCATAGTACCTCAAATTTCCTGAAAACTAATCTTCTTTTACCTAAAACGTCTTACCTATTGTTATCCTTTTACCTTCTACTAAAACTTATCCTATTGAACTAAACTAAAAACTTTTAATACCTTAAACTGTCTAATCTAATACCTTATTTAATATTTTCTTTTACCTTATAAACTAACAGCAATTTCTCAACTGCTTTGCAAAGGTACGAATATTTTCGTGTACGCAAACGGTTTTATATTTTATAACACTTCCGCAGGCTATAAATCTTTCACATCGCTCAATGCAACCAGCTTATTTACAATAGCATAGATAGTCAAACCGGCAGCACTATGTATTTGCAATTTTTGCTAATATTTCTTCGGTGTGTAATCACTGTATGAATCGACAAAAAGCTTTTCCGCTATTTCCTTATTTGTCATTCCCTTCACCACACAGATGACGATTTCCTTTTCCCGCTGGCTAAGCGTATCCTGATTATCCATCTCTTCTTCTTCGGAAACCACATTCAATAAACCTGCAATTTTCTTAGAAAGAGTTTCCAAATCATCGAATATCGAAATAGACTCATCATACTTACCCAATAATGAAGCATCTACAAAGAAGTAACCAACGCTATTAAACGTATTCTTTTACCGGATATTTCTTCTCGAAACTTAGCTACATCAAAGTAATCACCAAAAGTAGGATTGACAATCAACATCTCGGGACATTGCGTTCGGACGCAATCGTGCAAAGCTTCAACAGACAGTAATTCTATTGGTTGTACTTTTACGTTAGAAAGACGCTTCAATGCAGCAGTCAACCCACCACGAATAATTACAGAGGTCTCTGCAATAGCTATTCGAACTACTTCGTTATTTTTCATTTTCCTAATCCTCCTTTCCAAATTCAGAATAGCAGGAACAAAATATAGTCCTCAACCTTGCAATGAGATTCCAGTCCGGCTTCGCAAGCATATATGTCGAAAGAGCCGCGTTCAAAGATTTTCATTTGTTTTGGCAGGGCAATATTTAATAATGATATTTTCAGTTCTGTCAATTTCTCCCTACCTGATCGTGATGCTTGGAAAATGTACTGATCTGATAGTTTTGGGAGCAACTCCTTTAATCAATGAATCGACATACTTAAATACGGTTTCTCTTCATAATCCATGTGCTTACGCACCTCTCGTGTATATTCATCGAAAACTTAAGGATGAGAAAAGCAACATCGTCTTGCGAACAGTCGATTGCCTCGATCAATTTACGACGAATAGCGGGAAGAGAAAAATCCAGAAAATAAATATGTGCCTGCCGCAGATAATCAATCAATGCAGGTATGGAAATATCATCTTTATCTCCATCGAGCCGGGAAAAGCCTTCAGCCATAAAGTTGACTACAATCAGAAAGGTCCGGCAGTCTACTCCATTCAGTTCACACACCTCCTTGACTGTCTTGTCACCGAACCCCAACGAAAGCCCAAAACGACTCATCACTTGCAACAAAGAATAATTATCGCTGATGAGATCAATCATCTTATCAGTTGGCTTATATTTTTGTAAATTATCCATCATACCTATTTATATTAGAGACTGCAAAGGAACGGAATATTTTGCTGAAATACAATCATCATTTATAGGTATTTTAATTCGCCGGAAATAGCCAAATACTAATTATATGCTACTATTTTGTAGCGTAACTTTAGGCAAGCTAGTCTTTTTAGTAATTTTGTCGCTATCAATTTGTAATTAGTAACTCGTAATTTGTAATTAATAAAATGGCAAACGAACTCGAACTGAAATACGGCTGCAACCCTAATCAAAAGCCTGCCCGTATCTTCATAAAAGAAGGCGAACTCCCCATCGAAGTATTGAATGGACGTCCCGGTTATATCAATCTATTGGATGCATTCAACAGTTGGCAACTAGTGAAAGAACTGAAAGAAGCTACCGGACTGCCGGCTGCCGCTTCTTTTAAACATGTCATGCAGGTGCTGCTGTTGCGGTAGAAATGAGCGACACGCTGAAGAAGATTTATTTTGTCGATGACATGAAACTATCTCCATTGGCTACAGCATACGCCCGTGCACGTGGAGCAGACCGTATGTCGTCTTACGGAGACTTTATCGCATTGTCCGACACTTGTGACGAAGAAACAGCACGCATCATCAACCGTGAAGTATCCGACGGCGTCATTGCTCCTGACTATACTCCCGAAGCACTGGAGATTCTAAAGAATAAAAGAAAAGGAACCTATAATGTAATAAAGATAGATCCTGCATACCGCCCGGCTCCTATCGAACATAAAGATGTATTCGGAGTAACTTTCGAACAAGGAAGAAACGAATTGAAGATCGATGAAAGTCTTTTGAAAGAGATGCCTACGCAGAACAAGGAAATCCCGGCTGATGCAAAACGCGACTTAATCATTGCCTTAATCACTTTAAAATATACACAATCCAATTCTGTATGTTATGCCAAAGACGGACAGGCAATCGGTATTGGCGCAGGCCAACAGTCACGTATTCACTGTACGCGCCTGGCAGGAAATAAAGCAGATATCTGGTATTTACGCCAACACCGAAAGTGATGAACTTGCCATGGATTGAAAAATCCGTCGTGCAGACCGTGACAATACGATTGACGTTTACATTTCGGAAGATTATGACGACGTACTGGCAGACGGTATCTGGCAACAGTTCTTCACTGAAAAGCCTGAAATACTGACACGCGAAGAAAACGGGCATGGTTGGATACGATGACAGGCGTAGCTTTAGGATCAGATGCATTCTTCCCATTCGGAGATAATATAGAACGCGCACACAAGAGTGGCGTCAGCTATATTGCACAACCGGGCGGATCAGTACGTGACGATCATGTGATTGGAACTTGCGACAAATACAATATGGCAATGGCATTTACAGGCATCCGCTTGTTCCACCATTAAAAGATCGACCATTTTTATTCCATATATCCCCATTTATAATGAGAAGGAGACAAATCTTCCATTATAAATGGGGATTTCTATTCTTTAAGACCCTCTATCTTTGCAGCGTTACATTTAAAAACGAATCAAAGATGAATAAAATTGGTGTATTTTATGGTTCCACAACAGGAACAACAGAAGACCTTGCCCGTCGAATTGCAGAGAAATTAGATGTACCATCGGCAGATGTATTTGATGTATCCAAGCTAACAGAGGCATTAGTCAATGAATATGATGTATTGGTGCTCGGCTCTTCCACATGGGGAGCAGGCGAACTTCAAGATGACTGGTACGATGGAGTAAAAGTTTTAAAGAAGTGTGATTTATCCCACAAATCTGTAGCCCTGTTCGGTTGCGGCGACTCTGACTCGTATAGCGACACATTCTGTGACGCAATAGGTATTCTTTATGAAGATCTGAAAGATACCCACTGCAAATTCTGTGGAGCAACAGATACTGCAGGCTATACCTTCGATTCTTCCATTGCCGTCGTAGACGGTAAGTTTGTAGGTCTTCCACTTGACGAAGTCAACGAAGATAGCAAAACAGACGAACGTATCAGCGCATGGGCCGAACAAGTGAAACAAGAAATTAGCTAATTTTACCTTAACATAAAAAGAATACTTTGCATCATGGCAACTGAAAGAATCATCCCCGGCGAAATCCGAATTTTCTTAATCATATTTATGAGTTTAAGAAAGGCGTACGCAACATGGTACTTTACACAATGAGTAAAGAGCACGAAGAATTTGCCATCCGCCGATTGAAAAATCAAAAGATCAGTTATATGATACAGGAAGTAGGTACCAATAAAATCAACCTGTTTTTGAAAGGCAGAATGTATGGAAGCCATGCGGCACATCATCATCCGTCCTTTAAACCAACTGACTGCTGAAGAAGATTTTATTTTAGGAGCCATGCTGGGATATGACCTTTGCCAGCAATGCAAACGATATTGCAGTAAAAAGAAGGTATAAAGATGGCAGTTTAAGCGATAACCTTAGCATAAGTTTAGCTTTGTTTGTATGTAGTTTGTCTGAGTTGAATCGTTTCTGAAAAGGTAGTTTCCTGATGGTAGATATACTCAAGGAAACTGGTTGTAGAAGAAACGATTCGCTCAATTACAAACAAAATCGGTGACACTATGAAATAATAAAGACAACTCTACACACTAACAACAGACAAAGGTGTATATCAGTAAAATTATCATACTGAAATACACCTTTGTCTGTTTTATTTTATCTACTACTATATTTTTTACTCTTTAGATTAAAATTACCTACATATACTGAATTTAAGAAACAACTATGCCTAATATTAGGTATTGCCACATTTTTAACCTAATCTAACTTTGCAGCCGATAAAATTATTAAAAGATGAGAAAAATAACAGCAATCGTTATTCTTAGTCTCCTACCTTCTCTTACAATTCCAGCACAGGAGACAAAAGAAATTTCCAAAGTAGTAATTCTTCTTCTACAGAAGAATATACAAAATTCCGTTTTGGAGGATACGGTGAAATGGTCGCTAATTTTAAAGATTATGGCATCAACCGTTTCTATGGAGGAAACGATGGTAATCCAAAGAAAAACAGGAATACCATTTCAATTCCCCGTTTCGTTTTAGCTTTTGATTATAAGTTCAATTCCAAATGGATACTCGGTGCAGAGATTGAGTTCGAATCTGGTGGAACAGGTACAGCTTTCGAATTAGAAAACACCGAAAACGGTGAATACGAAACAGAAGTTGAAAAGGAGGTGAAGTAGCTATCGAACAATTTCACATCACACGTTTAATTCACCGCTCCCTCAATGTACGTGCCGGACATATTATTGTTCCGGTAGGATTGACTAACGCACACCATGAACCGATCAATTTCTTCGGAACTTCACGCCCGGAAGGTGAAACAAGCCTTTGCCTTCTACCGCATGAAAATGGTCTGGAAATCTTTGGTTCTTTCGGAAAAGGGTATGCAAGCTTCGATTACCAAGCTATGGTGGTAGCAGGCCTGAACCCTAATGGATTCGATCGTAACACATGGGTAGGTAGTGGCAAACAGGGAATCTTTGAGGAAGACAACTTCACTTCTCCCGCGTATGTATTTCGTTTAGATTATAAAGGAGTTCCCGGTTTACGTGTAGGTGCATCATTTTATTATTGTGCAGATGCAGGAGCCAACTCTGATAAAGAACAGACTTATGCAAACTATGGAAAAATTCCGATAAGAATCTTCACCGCAGATGCACAGTATCGCAATAAATATGTAACGGCACGCGGTAATATCTTATATGGAAATTTAGGAAATTCATTAGGAGTAAGTCAGGCAAATGTCAAATTATCCAATAAATCGCCTTACAGCCGTCTGGCTCCGGTAGCGAAGAATGCCGTAAGTTATGCAGCAGAAGCCGGCATTAATATCCGCTCGGTCTTCGGAGGCAATAAAAGATTCCGGTAATCTATCCATTTGCCCGCTATGAATACTACAACCCACAAGAGAAAAAAAGGGCAAACGATGGAAAAACGTTGCCAAGTAAGTATGTGGACAGCGGGATTAAATTGGTACGCTTTGCCAAACTTAGTGATAAAAGCAGACTATGCAACCCGCCAGATTGGTACAAATAAAGTTTTGGCGTATCAAAGTCATACAACAGTGAAAACGAATTTTCTATTGGAATTGCCTATATAGGATGGTTTATTAAGAAATAACAAATAATCAATTATTTAATTTTTATATGATGAAAACAAAATTCTTTTATGTCGCAGCCCTAATATTGGGATTAGCATTCACAACAACTTCTTGCAGCAGTGATGATGACAACCCAACAGTAGATCCTGCCAATATTGATTACACTCCTGAAAACGCATCAAGCTGGCATAACTACATGAGAAATGTAGCAGCACTTCTAAAACAGATGCAACCAATCTCTACAACGCATGGAATTCAAGCTATAAAGGAGGTGAAAGCTATGCTTCCTGTTCAAGGCTCATAGTGGCTCTCCTTACGCAAGCGCCTTGAGCTGTGTGGAAGAAATCGTGGATAAATGCGCGGAAATTGCCAATGAAGTCGGTACTGCCAAAATTGGTGACCCATACAACTTGTATAAAGCCGGAAATACTGAAGAAGCATTATATGCTGTGGAATCCTGGTACAGCTGGCATTCTCGTGATGACTATACCAATAACATTTATTCCATCCGGAATGCATATTACGGTTCTTTAGACGGTAATATAAATGCTAATTCTTTATCTACTGTTATCGCCGGTGCTAATTCATCATTAGATACCAAGATAAAGAATGCTATCCAAAAGCGGCAAAAGCCATTCAGGATATTCCGCAACCTTTCCGTAATCATATTCCCAGTAACGAAACGGTAGCAGCTATGGATGCTTGTGCAGAGCTGGAAAGTATACTGAAGAATGACTTAAAATCCTATATTGCAAATAATAGCAACAATATCAATACGGACGCAGTACTTAATCCTGTAGTAACACAATATGTAGATGCAGTAGTAGTGCCTACCTACAAAAGTTTGAAAGAAAAATGACGCTCTCTACAATGCAGTAATAGCCCTTGCAGACAATCCGTCAAATAGTGCTTTGAAACAGCTTGTGATGCTTGGATCACTGCCCGTGAACCATGGGAAAAGAGCGAAGCTTTCTTATTCGGTCCGGTAGACGAAATGGGACTTGATCCTAACATGGACAGCTGGCCTTTGGATCAGAATGCTATTGTACAAATACTGAATTCTCAAAGTTGGAGCGATCTCGAATGGAGTGAAGGTGATGATGAAGCTGCTGTCGAATCGGCACAAAATGTACGCGGTTTCCACACATTGGAATTCCTTCTACAAAAACGGTGAACCACGTAAAGTACAATAAAGCTTTATCTTAGCTAAGATATTATTGAGAAGTAAAGGTTGGAATTCAATGATCCACCTTTACTTCTTTGGTATGTTTAAAACATATTATTGAAACAAAGTCAATAAACAATGAATCACTTTCTAAAATATTCATTCTCTTTCTTTGCCTGTTGGCATGCTCTGCCTGTAATGATGACGGAATTGACATATTGGATATCGAGATTCCGGAGGGCTATGCTCTATCAGCCGGAACATCAACTATTTTCTTGAATTCGTCTGTTGCTTATGACACGCCTGCAGATTGGATAACAGGAGCATACGATGTACGTTTCACCCGAGGTGACAGACTATATGACGATGTACGTACAAGTAACAACGGTCATGGCGGCGGACTTGGTCCCGTTTATGCCGGTTATTCGTGCGGCAGTTGCCACCGGAATGCGGACGTACCAAACCCTCTTTATGGACAGAGGGTGGATCGGGCAGCTATGGATTCTCTTCCATGCTAGTCTACATATCCCGTAAAACGGAGCTTTCTTTCAAGATTATGGACGTGTGCTTCATGACCGGCAATCTATGGAGTGCAACCGGAAGGCAAACTGTCTGTGGAATACACTTACGAGACATTTTCTTTCCTGATGGAGAAGCCTACACACTTTGCAAACCCAATTATACTATATCTGAATGGTATGCCGAAGAAATCAAACCGGAAGATTTGTTTTGTACCGTACGTATTCCATTACGCCATGTAGGCATGGGGCAAATGATGGCACTAGATCCTGTTGAAATTGAAGCACTTGCAGCAAAAGTAATTATCCGAATATGGAATCAGCGGACGATGTAATTACATCACCGAACGCGGAGTGAGAAGTCTGGGATTGTCCGGCAACAAAGCTCAACATGCCGATTTAACTGTAGAATTGGGATTCTCCAGTGATATGGGCGTTACCAACAGCCGCTATCCGGAAGAAATCTGTGAAGGACAAATACAAGTAAACCAAGGTAGCATGATGGGGCTTTCTTACGACCAACTGGATGTCAGCACAGAAGAGATGGAAAACGTAGATCTCTATATGCAAAGTCTTGGTGTTCCCGCCCGGCGTAATGTAAACGATCCGCAAGTAATCAAAGGGGAACAGAACTTCTATAAAGCCAAATGTCATCTCTGTCATGTGACCACTTTACACACTAAGACACGTGGTAGTGTTTTATTAAATAATACTCAACTCCCGTGGTTAGGCGGTCAAACGATTCACCCTTATTCTGATTATCTATTACATGATATGGGTTCTGAAATTATGGGAGTCGGACTGAACGACAACTATATAAGCGGGCTGGCACGTGGAAACGAATGGCGTACTACCCTCTTTGGGAATCGGCTTACAAGAAAAGGTCAACGGACATACTTATTTCTTGCATGACGGACGTGCCCGCAATCTGACAGAAGCCATCATGTGGCATGGCGGAGAAGGAGAAGCATCAAAGAACTTATTTAAGAATATGAGTAAGGAAGACCGGGATGCGCTGATTGCATTTTAAATTCACTTTAAACTAAAAGTAGTATATATAAAGTAATTATGAAGAGATTTATAATCATTGCCATGCTGACTGCCATAATGCCTTTGGCCGCTATGGCACAACATGAAGAAGATACAGAAAATGGTGTAGTATCATTAGCTGGAAGAGAAGGATTCACTATCGAAACCAAGAAAGGAGATTTTGTATTCAAACCCTATCTGCTCGTACAGACCAGTGCAAACTTCAATTGGTACGACGATGAAGGACTGGATAAAGCATACAATCAAGATAACATAGCCAACTCCGGATTTTCAGTTCCTTACGCCGTACTCGGATTCACCGGAAAGGCTTTCGATAAAGTATCTTTCAACCTTTCCATAAATGCGGCAGCCAGTGGAGGCGCATTACTTCAACAAGCCTGGTTTGATGTTCAACTGAAAAGCAGTTTGCCATCCGGGTCGGTAAATTCAAAACTCCGTTTTCACATGCCTACCTGACAACACTGGGAGAAACATTGTTACCTAGTTTGCCAGTATCACTGACTGCTCCGTTATCCTCCCCTATTCTTTGAATGCGGTAACACCCAATATTGGCACCGGATTCGATTTAGGTGTAGAGATTCACGGTTTGGTAGCTGATAAATTCGGGTATGAAATCGGTTTATTCAACGGTACGGGTGCAGCGGTAAATACAGCAACAAAAACATTTAGTGATGACTGGCACATTCCGTCTTTACTGTACGCCGGACGTTTCACCTATATGCCTAAAGGAGTGATGCCCGCTACAGGGAAATCCGAACAGGCTGAATGAAGACAAAATCATGTTTGGTATTTCTACCTCTATCAATGTAGAAAGTGAAAATGAAAGTACCAATGATTATCGTGCCGGATTGGGTTTGCAATGCTAAAGAACAAACTTTACGGTGCTGAAGTCTATTATATGAATGTTGGCTTCACAAAGACAAAAGATTTCCGAGTCATATAATTACGGGCGGCTATGTACAAGGTGGTTACTTCGTTGCCCCCGTCTGCAAGCAGCTGCACGCTATGATTTCTTCAACCGTAACGGAATGGACACCAATGGTTTTCTAAATATGCCAGCCGTGGGTATGAACTATTTTTCAAGAACTGTAATCTGAAGTTACAAGCGATGTACCAGTATATTGCCCGTAAAGGTCATGATACCCAACTTGATCGGGATAACGACGATTTAGGTTTGGCAGTACATTCGGCCAGTATTCTACTTCAGTATACATTCTAAATAGCACAAGAAAGGATTTGTTTATGAAAAATACATTCTTTTCGGAGGTTATCTACTGTTATTGGCATATATCACATCATGCGATGACGGACGTATTTACGAAAAGACAGAGACCCTATCAGAAGAAGGACGCACGCTGAAGATGAGCGGTAAGATCAATGGTATCAGTAAATGGCCCGATGGTTATAGTGTTGTAGTGGCAGGCTTCAATGATGAGAGCGAGTATGCCGTTGTCACCAAAACAATTCCGGCGGTCGAAGATGATGAGATCCAGTTACGATGACAGGAGTCAGTGATAAAGTAACCACTATTGAATTGTGCGTTATTAATAAATTGAGAAAACGAGTTATCAGTTTTCAGTCAATGGACGACCTTACAGCAGTTGACGACACCATCCTTATGGATGTGGAACTGTAAATGTAGGTATGTACCATGGCATTCAAGAAAAGTATTTAATACGACATGCGCACACTGTCATGGCGGAAGTAGTTCGGCAGCAGCCAACCTGTATCTGACAGAAGGCAAAAGTTACGAGGCACTGGTCAACCGCCCGTCGAAGAAAGTAGATGGCATGTTACTCGTCAAGCCGGGCAGTGCGCAAGAAAGCGTATTGCACACATTATTGAATACCACTATTAGTTCAACCTGGGATACGATCACTCAAAAGAAATAGTATCATCTCCGATTTTGACCCTTATTGACGACTGGATCAATAACGGTGCGCAAGAATAAATAGTTATTTACCCAACTGATATGAACAACAAAAACAACAGAATATTCAGTCTGAAAAGACGCTAACAGAGATTTTTAAATATAATGCAGGAGGAGAAGCTTCAGAGTATCATATTATCATTCATTCTACTAAACCGGAAGATACATACGAAGAACAGCTGAATGCAGTATTAAACACCTACGATTATTTACTTACCCAAGAATTGAAAGGAGCAGTTGCCATCCTCAAACGTTATTTCCTTAGTGACGCTGCCAATCAGGCAGATACACTACTGGCATTGACAACCGAAGGTTCGGACTGCGCACTTTCCATTGTGGAACAGCCCCGCTGGACGGAACAAAATAGCCTTATGGGTTTACCTGTTGACAGATGTACAGACACAAGTCTTACATAACGGGCTTTTGAGGTGAAACACAGTGCCTATCGCCACTTCTGGGGCGGTAGTGCATTCAATCGTGCCGCCAATTCGGAATACCAGACCCGTCTATTATTGAACGACTATGTGATGCAACTCATGGAACAAGGTTGTAAACTGGCAGACAATTGTATCCGTACATGGTTTTCGTGCAAAATGTAGATGTGAATTATGCCGGAGTAGTGAAAGCACGTAATGAAGTTTTCGTCACCCAAAACCTGACAGAAAAACACATTATATTTCCAGCACAGGCATCGACGGCCGGCATGCCGACCCGAAAGTACTGGTACAAATGGATACTTACGCTGTAGCAGGAATGCAACCGGAACAGATTCATTTCCTCTATGCTCCTACCCATCTGAACCCAACTTATGAATATGGAGTAAGCTTTGAACGTGGCACGTATGTAGATTATGGAGACCGCCGACAGGTATTTATTTCAGGAACGGCAAGTATCAACAACAAAGGCGATGTGGTATATCCCGGCAACATCCGCAAACAGACAGAACGAATGTGGGAGAATGTGGAAACCCTGTTGAAAGAAGCGGACTGCACGTTTGAAGATTTGGGACAAATGATTGTATATCTGCGTGACATAGCCGACTATACAGTTGTTAAAGCAATGTATGACAAACGTTTCCCACATACTCCTAAAGTATTTGTTCATGCTCCGGTATGCCGTCCCGGATGGTTGATTGAGATGGAATGTATGGGAGTGAAAGAATGTAAGAACAAGGAATACGCTCCATTTTAATATCATAAAAGATTATACAGTTGAAAAGGTTACTTATTATCTTATATATCTGTCTGGTGGGACTACTCGCTGTGACTACTTTCGTAGAACAAGCGTATGGGACAGATTTTGTAGAAAGAAATATATATCATACATGTTGGTTTTGTTGTTTGTGGGGAACAATTGCCACCATTGCACTTGTTGCTCTCATCCGACGCGCTTTATGGCGACGGTTCCCCATATTGTTGTTTCATGGCTCTCTCCTCGTTATCTTGGTGGGGCCATGATTACGTTTATCGGAAGCAAAAGGATACGTACACTTGCTTCCGGGGCAACGATAGACAGTTTCGAATCGGAAAGCGGCAGAAAAGCTGATCTGCCATTCACAATACAACTAGATAGTTTCCGTATAGCATACTATCCCGGAACAGAAGCACCGGCAGACTACATCAGCTATATCACCTACTCTCTTCCCGGACAGAAAAATGTTCTATTACACGAACAGATTTCAATGAATCGTATATTTACATCACAAGGTTTCCGTTTCTATCAGTCATCTTTCGATGATGACGGAAAAGGAGCTGGCTGACTGTCAATTATGATCCATGGGGAACAGGAGTGACTTATGCAGGATATATCCTGCTCGGTCTCTCCATGATTTGGCTACTATTTTCCCGCAGTAGTGATTTCCGACGCCTGCTAAACCACCCGCTACTTAAAAGGAGGTGTATTTATACTGTTTATTTTCTGCCTTGCAGGTAACATGCAAGCACAAAAACTCCTTCCTGCATTGAAACGAACACAAGCGGACAGTTTAGCACAGGAACAGGTTATTTATCACGACCGGGTAGTACCTTTCAACACATTAGCCCGTGATTTCATTCAGAAACTGACAGGAGAAGCTTCATATAAAGGATTGACACCTGAACAAGTGATAGGTGGCTGGTTACTTTATCCGGAAGTGTGGAGAAATGAGCCATTGATATACATCAAAATACAGAATTACAGCATTTATTAAACTTACAAACACCTTATGCTCGATTAACTGATTTATTTGACGGTTCTGTTTACCGTCTTCGTGAACATTGGCAACGTGAACAAGGACAACAAAACAAACTCGCCAAAGCAATCCAGAAACAGATGAAAAGTAGGCCTGATCCTGATGTTGGAAAAGGAACATTCATCCATCCATTACCCACTGATGGCAGCGTGCAACCTCTCTCCGAACTGGAAGTGAAAGCAGAATTACTCTACAACCGGATTCCGTTCAGCAAGATTCTTTTATGATAAATCTGTCATTGGGAGTGTTGTCTTTCCTGCTTCTACTTCATAACAGCCTGCAAAGAAATATCCTCTCGCTCAAAGCCAAAACGATTTCCCGCACAGCAGGAACTTTCTTTTCTGTTGCACTCTATCTTGCTTTCATATTCCATTTAGCAGGATATTGCCTGCGCTGGTACATCGGCGGTCGTATTCCACTTAGCAACGGTTACGAAACCATGCAGTTTATGGCTCTTTGTATTCTTTTGATAGCCTGTCTGCTCCATCGAAGATTTTCATTTATACTTCCATTCGGATTCCTCCTCTCCGGCTTTGCTTTGTTGGTTTCCTATCTGGGACAAATGAATCCCCAGATAACCCCATTAATGCCGGTGCTCGTCTCTCCATGGCTAAGTATTCATGTTTCATTGATTATGATGTCTTATGCCCTATTGGCATTCATCATGCTAAACGGAATACTGGCATTATGCCTCCGGAAAAAAGAATCGGAAAACAATGTCTCCGGAAACGACGCTATACAAGACAACCGGATAGAACAGTTGACGCTAGTCAGCCGCTTGCTGCTCTACCCTGCCACCTTCTTTTTAGGAGCAGGCATCTTTCTGGGAGCAGTTTGGGCAAACGTTTCCTGGGGACGATACTGGGCGTGGGACCCGAAAGAAGTATGGGCACTGATTACTTTTCTGGTATATGGAGTAGCCTTCCATTCACAAAGTCTGCGCATTTTCCGCAAGCCTCTATTCTTCCATATCTATATGATTCTTGCTTTCCTGACCGTCTTAATGACCTATTTCGGGGTAAATTATGTTCTTGGAGGGATGCATAGTTATGCAAACGCCTGAACCACTATATATAGCTAGTAATTGATAGAAGAATACCCATTTTAGGGGATTGCGGGAAAAGCGGAAAGCCCCTATCTTTGCAGTATCAGAATTAAATTAATTAGTCATAATTATATTACGTAGCCACATTAAAAATACATAGAAATCGGCCGAAGTGATTCACCCGCATTTCTTTTATTTGGTTGTTAAGTTGAAAAACCATATAATGTATTCATTTTGGAATATGAATAGATGACATATTCTAAAAGAGGCAAGGACGTTCGGCTTGTGAAAGCCGGACGTTTTTTTATATCAGTAAGAGAATAAAGTGAGAGAGCTCATGCATTCATGAGCTCTTTCCAACCAGCCGTTTCAAAAGCGATATACTCCGCTATAAACTTCTCCATCTCTTCTTTCTTCACAGGATGCAACACCAGCTCTTCGAGTAGGGCAAACAACCATACCGTATTCAGGTGAATAAAGAAGTTAGTTATTGCTATATTGATATGCGGATATTTCTGCTTCATTCCTTGAAAAAAAACAGAAATCGTACGCGTCATCAAATCTGTATATTCAGAACGGAAGTTCTCCAAAACAGAACCTTGTGCCTGAAAAAGCAGCAACCGCAAACGGTCACGATGTTCAGAGACCAATCTGATATATTCCCGTACAGACATTTTCTGATAATCCGAATCCATAAAGACGTCTATCGTCATCTGATCTGCATCGTGATTATAAATCATAGCATACAGATCATTCAATACCGGTTTCAGAATCGTACGGAATATCTCATCCTTATTGGTGAAATAATGATAGATATTACTCACCGTCACCCCTGCCCTCGAAGCTATTTCACGCATAGAGGCATCCTTGTATCCCTTTTCCAGAAACACTTCTTCGGCTGCCTTCAAGATTCCCTCTTGTATATCTCCTTTCAAAAATTGCATAGTATCGTTGCTATTTATCAATTCATATTTGTAACCTGTCTGTTCACCATCCGGGCAAATATACCATTTTTCTTTTTCAATTCCTCCGGTGTTCCCATTTCAGCAACACTTCCATTCTCCAATACTACAATTTTGTCGGCATTGGCAACGGTGCGCATACGGTGCGCAATAATCAGCACCGTTTTGTTACGTACCAATTCAGATATACCTGCCTGTATCTTGGTTTCATTCTCAACATCAAGCGAAGCCGTAGCCTCATCCAACAGAACAATCGGAGCATCCTTCAACAAAGCGCGGGCAATGGAAATACGCTGACGCTCACCGCCGGATAATGTTTCTCCATTCTCACCGATAATCGTCTGGTATCCCTGCGGCATTTTAGTGACAAACTCATCACATTGTGCCAAGCGGGCAACTCTCCGGACTTCCTCATCCGTAGCATCCCGTTTGCCAATACGGATATTATCCATAATGGAAGCATTGAAAAGAACTACATCCTGAAAGACAACGGAATAGTTTTTCAACAAAGTTTCAGGATCAATCCGACTGATATCCTGCCCGCCGAGGGTAATCTTTCCCGACTGGATATCCCAGAAACGTGCCGCCAACCTGGCCGCCGTACTCTTGCCACTACCTGAAGGACCAACCAAAGCCGTTTTTTCACCTTGCCGGGCAATAAAAGACAAGTTATTCAGAATTTGTTTTCCCTGCTCATAAGCAAAGTCTACCTGTCTGAATTCGATATCATAACCTTGAGGAGTGAATTCGGTAGTCCCGTTTTGTACCGGCAATGCTTCCATCTCATTCATTCTATTGATACGCACATCCAAATAGAACAAAGCGGCAATATTATTCATCACCTCACTGACCGGAGCATACACACGCGACCCGATAACCATAAATATAAGATAGGTAAACAAATCAACCGTACCCGAAGCCAAGAGATTGGCACCAACGATAATAACGCTTGCCAGTCCGAGTTTCAATACACTCTGGGAACCGTTTACCAACATGCCGAGCACCAGTTCATTACGAGTCAATACCTTTTCATAGGTATCAATGCTCGCATCCAGTTTTTCCAGATAGTCTCTCTCCTGATTGTAGGATTTTATCTCCTGAATGGTATCGAGTCCTTCCTGGATATGCTCGGTCACCATCCGCTTGTTCAGATAATTACTTTCATTGCTTTTCTGTATTTCCTTCTTCGAGAAAAGAAGGATTGCGGCAGCAAGCGGCACTACCCAGAACAAAGCAATCGTCAACTGCCAGTTATAAAATGCCATGCCGACGGTAATAAGCAGAATACTGATAATGGAAGCAAACAACTGGGGAACCGCATGCGAGAAAGTATGCTCGAGATCAGTGCAGTCATCCATAATCGTGGCGGTGAGGTCGGAAAGATTCTTTTCGCCAAAGAAAGCCAGAGGCAACTTGCGAAGTTTTTCCGCCAATGAGATACGCCGGTTTGCACTCTCATCATAAACGGTGGTATAGGTACTACGATATTGCAATACCGCAAATATATACATGACTATCATAAAGACAATACCGAGTATGCTATAATAGAGAATACCATGCGTCACCGAAGCCGAAGGCTGAAACACAGGACGAAGATATTCCTCAAGAAAAAGAAAAACAAATACCGCCGGCAACATCAATACAATATCGAGCAGTGTAGTGAAAAACACACCTTTACAGAAATCTTTCGCTCCTTTAGTTGAAAGGGCAAAACGTCTTTTTATTACTTCAATCATTAGAAACCTCCTTTCCTATTGTCCAGCGAACAGATTGCTGGTATTCATTCCACATATGATAATAGATGCCTTGTTTTCCAAGCAGGTTGGCATGTGTACCTTGTTCCGCAATCTTCCCCTTGTCAATGACGAGGATATTGTCGGCATCAGTGATGCTTGAAAGACGATGAGCAATCATCAATACGGTTTTTCCTTTTGTCAGTTCTTTCAAGGCTTGCTGGATGAGATGCTCATTTTCGGGGTCGGCAAAAGCAGTCGCCTCATCCAGTACAATGATGGGAGCATTTTTCAGGATTGCACGTGCCAGTACGATCCGTTGCTGTTCCCCGCCGGAGAGATATGTTCCCTCCGTACCAATCTTCGTATTCAGTCCGAGCGGAAGTTTATTGATAATTTCCCGGCATTGTGCCATATCTACTGCCCGTTCCACTTCCTCCATTGTCGCGTCGGGATTACCATATTTGATATTTTCGAGCAGAGAAGTCTTGAACAGCTTTGTATTCTGGAACACGAAAGAAATATATTTCATCAGTTCTTCGGGAGCGATTTCTCTTACATTGATGCCACCTATTAAAACTTTCCCTTCCGTTGCCTCCCAGAAACGGGGAACTAGACGGGCAATCGTTGTTTTCCCTCCGCCCGAAGCTCCGACAAGAGCTACTGTGTTTCCTTGCGGAATAGTGAAACTAACATCATCCACCGCCTTTTGATTAGCTCCCGGATAGCTGAAGGAAACTTTTTCGAACTGAATACTGAATTCCTTTACCGGTTGTGGATGCTCTACAACAGTCAGGTACTCATAAGCAACCAGATTCTCAAGACGTCCGATAGCTTCACTCGCCTGCCCCAAAGCCTGATTGAGATACATACTCTTCATGATACTTTGGGAGAATACAGGAGTAATGAGAACAAACAGGAAGAAATTAAGTAATACCGATGCATAATTACCTGAATAACCAATCAGCAAAATAGCCAACGGAGCAAGGAAAAACACAAAACCATTGATTATTACGGTATAGAGCGACATCGGCTTCTCCCACATTCGTGTATAGCCGAATACCATTTTATTATAATTCATGATACAGCGGTGAAAGTTTTTGAAAGAGTAAATAGTCTGCTGGAAAACCTTCACTACGGGAATTCCTCTCACATACTCTACAGCTTCGGTATTCATTTCCTCCAGAGAGGTCATGTAGCTTTTCATAAACTGCCGTCCCTCCGCATTCATCATAAAACCCATAACCAGCATGGCAATAATTACAGGGACGATACATGCCAGACCGAGTATCCAATCGAACACAAAAATCAGTATGGCAGCTACCAACGGCACTAGAAAAGTAGCCGCAAGGTCGGGCAACTGATGTGCCAGAAAACTATGGGTAACCCCTGCATTGTCATCTATAATCTTGCGAATACGTCCGCTCGTATTAATGTCAAAGAAGCCGAGAGGCATACGCACTATCTGGCGCATGGCTTCTTTACGCAAATTCGATTCAACCCGAAAAGCTGCAAGATGCGAAGACATCAATGCGGCAAAATAAAGGACGATGCTCGCCACGGCCATGCCTGCCGCCCACCAAGCATACGTCACCACATTACCGGAAGAGGTTATCTCTCCGTGTTCAAGCAGTTCTCTCACAATCAGCCAAATAAGGATATAAGGCAACATGCCCGCCAGGGCACTTAGGGCAGACAGCAGCATTGCCGCAGGCAAAAGCACTTTCCGTTTACCCATGTAGTTCTGAAGTTTTTTCAATGTACTCATAACGTACGTTCAATCTATATTAAGTTCGACAATCATTTAACTTATCGCTTGTTTTCAAAAAAGAACAATATTCGAAATCGTTCAAAAAAAGAGAGCTTATATTTCTATAAGCTCTCTTCATCCCATTCAATCCGGTGCATGTGCACCTTTGATATATGATTAATCTCGACTCGTCTCTCACTGATTCGCATAAGTTTTCAAATATTTTCTGCAAAGGTACAGCTCGCCGGCAAGACGGACAATACCTAAAAATAATGAAATTTGCTATTCATGTTTCAGCCATGCACTTGGCAATACTTCTTTTTCACCTTTTTCATTCACCAGTTCCATCTGCAATACGCCTCCGTTACAATCGAAGTAACGTACCTCTATCGGATGAAGCCCGGCTTTCAAAGCCTTCTGCACAATAATCTCTACCGGCGAATGTGCTCCATCATTATCTCCCAACAATTCACCGTCAAGCATTAATGTGCTACCGTCGTCCGAGAGAAGGGCAAATGTATAGATACCATCGGCAGGAACTTCCAGATAGCCGGTCAATACCAGACCGATATTTCCTTTCACCTCTTCGGGAATGGATACCGATTCCACCACATACTCCCCTTTGACAGGAGCTGCATCAATATCCGCACAAAGATTACCACGGAAATCGTGCCATACTGCTTTCAAGCCGGGCTGCAAAGCAGCCGGAGCAGTCACCGCCTCCGCATAAGGAGCCTTTACATACTTGGTACGCACCACATCCGAAGGAGAACCATCCGGACGAAAAGTGCGGAAAGCGAAATCCGTAGTCTTCCCAACTTCCAAAGCACCGTTATAAAGAGCTGATTCTTTGGTAGGCATACTGCCGTCTGTCGTATAACGTATTTCAGTACCGGGTAACGGGCAGGTCAATTCCACAGTTGTTTCATCAATAAATGCATTCACTTTATAGAATCCCTGCAAATCAGGCACCCTATAATTTACCCTCATCACATCCATCCGCTTAAATTGCGGAACAAGCTGACGATAAAATTCTTCGAGACCCGGTTTAGCTGTCGGCTCCGCCCAAGCTATTTCACTCAACGCTATCATACGGGGAACAATCAAATATTCAATGCGCTTCATTGTCGGAATCCATTCAGCCCAGAGATTCGCCTGCACACCCCAGATATATTTCTTCTGTTCCGGCGATAACCGCTCGTCTGCACACGGATCATACGCAAGTATTTTCTTTACTGAATTCTGATCCTGCGCATAATCGAAATAGAAATATTCATTCGGACAAGCAATCACTTTCTGCTTTTGTGCAGTTGCCGTAGGCAATGCATCTTTCGCCCAACTTCTCCACCAGGTAATGGCAGCATCGGAAGATAATCCGTCGGATACCACTTCATCCCAGCCTATGAGTTTCTTTCCGTTGGCAAGGAAGAATTTCTCCATGTCACGTACAAACCATGCCTGAAGTTCTTCTACCGAACCCAGTTTCTCCGTACGAATCCGTTTCTGACAAAGAGGACATTTCTTCCAGTTGGCTTTTTCCACTTCATCACCACCCATGTGCACATATTCATAAGGGAAAAGTTCAAAAACTTCTTTGAACACATTCTGGCAGAACTCCAGCGTTGTATCTTTGCCCGGACAGATAGGAGAAGAGAAAGTTTCCCCCCACCCGATTAATCCGTCGCACGCCAATTCCGGATATTGACCGATAGCTGCCAGGAAATGTCCCGGCATATCGATCTCGGGAATGACATCGATACCTCTTTGCGTAGCATAGGCTACTATTTCTTTTATATCATCATGAGTGTAATAACCTCCATACAGCGTATCTCCTTCCACAATGCGTATCTTATCTTCCGGAATCAGAAAATCGGTATTATCTTCTTCTTTCGCACGTGCCATACAGGTACGATCCTGCGTATTGAATTTACGCCAGGCCCCTTTTTCTGTAAGCAACGGGTATTTCTCGATCTCTATACGCCAACCCTGATCGTCGGACAGATGCCAGTGGAACTTATTAAGTTTATACAAAGACATCAGATCTAATACATGCTTCACTTCTTTTTTATTCCAGAAATGGCGGGAAGCATCCAACATAAATCCACGCCATTCAAACCGTGGCGCATCTTCTATTTGCACGACAGGGATAGAATAATTCTGTTTCTCTCCCTGCACTTCTATCGTTGCAGGAAGCAACTGGCGAATAGTAGTAATAGCAGAAATAATACCCGAATAGTCAGTTGCCTCTACCCGAATATACTCCGGCGTAGACTCAAGTTTATAAGAGCCGGGCTTTCCAACAGTATCCTTCAACTGAAAATACACATCTACCTGACTCTTATCGGTAGTGACTTCAACAGAAGACGATATGACATTCCGAAGAATCTCCTGCAGATACCCGACAGCCGGAAACAAGGACTGATCGGAAACCCCAATCTTCATTCCATCTTTTAAAACAAACGAGCCAGACTGCTCGGTCAGACTAACGGGGGTAGGTAAGATTGCAATCTCTTGCTTGACGGTAGGCGTGCAAGAAGAAAAAATACAAGCTGACACAATGAGAAAAGAGCTACTTAGTTTTTTGAACATGCGGTTAACTATTTAATAAATTAATTGTCCTGTTTTTAATTGACCATCTATATATAATACAACTAAAACGTATAAACTACTAAAAAGGCAGAAAAAGTTTTTTGCGACTTCATATCACAGACTCCTATTAATGTTTATCTTTGCTCCCCAATCCCATTACAAACAATTATAAAGAGTCACTTCAATGTCAAGAGAGAAAATACTAATCACAACCTCGTGGATCAGCACAATTGGCAATGCAATCTTGTCCGTATCCAAAATCATAATCGGTTTATTTGCCGGTAGTTTAGCCGTAGTCGGCGACGGTATCGACTCGGCAACCGACGTCGTTATCTCTATCGTTATGATTTTTACGGCACGCCTCATCAACCGCCCTCCTTCAAAGAAATATGTATTCGGATATGAGAAAGCGGAAGGGATCGCAACAAAGATTCTATCACTCGTGATATTTTATGCCGGTGTACAAATGTTGCTATCATCCACTAAAAACATCTTTTCAGATGAAGTGAAAGAGATACCATCGGCTATCGCCATCTATGTCACTATATTTTCTATTATCGGTAAACTCTTACTGGCTTCATACCAGTACAAACAGGGAAAGAAGATCAACAGTTCCATGCTCACGGCAAACGCTATCAATATGCGTAATGATGTTGTCATTTCAACCAGTGTTTTGTTAGGATTGATATTTACTTTTATCTTCAAATTGCCGATACTCGATTCGATAACAGGATTGATAATCAGTCTCTTTATCATCAAATCTTCCATCAGCATCTTCATTGATTCCAATGTGGAGCTAATGGACGGGGTGAAAGATGTCAATGTATATAATAAGATATTCGAGGCTGTAGAGAAAGTGCCCGGTGCCAGTAATCCGCATCGCGTCCGGTCACGAATGATAGGGAATCTCTATATGATTACCCTTGATATAGAAGTGAATCCACAAATCACGATCACGCAAGCCCATGAGATTGCCGATGCAGTGGAGAAGAGCATCATTAATTCGGTAGATAATGTATATGACATTCTGGTACATGTGGAACCTGCCGGTAAATGTCAGACAGGAGAAAAATTCGGGGTCGATAAAGATATGGTTTGATCCATCTCTACACAGAGTTTCTTTCACTTTCCTCTATCACCTATCACCGACACTTCCAAAAGCTCTTATTCATGGGGATTTCAGGGGTGGTGACAGGTTGTTTGCAACCTATCACCGCATCTATCACCTATCACCGCCCGATCAATCAATGATTAACAAGGAGAAAAGAACAGGTCTCTATACGACATATTAGTTTCAGCCGCTTGAAACTTTTAGTTTCAAGGCTTGGAACAAAGTGTTTCCCGGTGTGAAACAAATCGTTTCACTATTTGAAACAAAGTGTTTCAACGCAGGAAACAAAAAGTACCGTGCCGGGAAACTATTTTTATGACCGATTAATAGCTGATCTTTACTCCGGCAAAGAAACTTCTCGGCAAAGAAGGACCGTAAATATAACCGGAATCCCGGTTAGCTCCTCTGTCAAAGTCCTTCTGATAAGACTCAAAAATATTCTGAACTCCGCCGTTTAATTGCAAATCAACCGTTTTGTATAACTTGAAGTCATAAGCCAGTTTCACTCCCAAATCAAAGAAACGAGGTGTTCTGATTGCTTCCGCTTTTCTTTCAGGCATTTCACCCAGTTCGGCATTCTCGGCGGTGATATCCATACGTTGCACCAACATCCTGCCGGTATAGGTTCCTGACAAAGCAATAGATAAAGGTTTGACGGGGGTACAAGTGGCAGTGAAATAACCGTATGTATCGGGAGTACGGAAAATCTTCTTTTCTGCCGGTGCATCGTCATGCCACTTATGCGGTTCATCGTACCGGCTACGTTGTAAAGTTAATCCCGCTTGTATTTGCAGGATAGAAAGATAAGCCACTTTACCTTCCAGTGTCAATCCCATCACTTTAGCACCGGGGCCATTGCTACGTGTTTTCACTAATATACCATCACCACGGTCGTAAGGTTTGCCCAATACAAAAACATCGGTCAGTCTTGTATAAAAACCCTCAATCAACAAATTCGTCTGGAATGCTCCGAAACGATGATACATATCTGCAGAAACACTGAAACTTTGGGATTTCTCTTCTTTCAAATCCTTTGCACGCTCGATCATAGCCACCGTTCCGCCCACATTTTCAATATGCATATCCTCATCAAAAGCCTGCGGAGCACGAAATCCGGAAGAATAGCTTAAACGCAGGTTAATATTCTGGGTAGGATTAAAACGCAAGTTGGCACGGGGACTAAAGATCACATTATCCACCATATTATGCTTATCCAGACGACCACCAATCAGAATCCCCCAACGGTCGTTCTTCCATTCGTTCTGCAGAAAAGCACTGTAAATATTCACCGTCTGATCCGTGTGACGGTTATATCCCCACATGTTATCTTTTAGGCGGTCACGGTTATATTCAAGCCCTGCCGTGAGATCAGAAGGCATAAAAAAGCACTTGTCAAACGTATGTACGTATTGTGCACCACCCATAGCGGTTAAATCTGTCGTCTTTCCATAGGCTTTCAGAGGATCGTTACCCGGTCCGTAATAACTGTCCCGGTCTGTATTGGCAGCCGATGCAAAAACACTTAGACGGTTCTTTTCATCCGGAGAGAAATAATCGAATTTCAAACTTCCACCATCAATAGAATGTTGCAACTGCTCCGCAATATGCGCTTCGTGAGGAGGACGGTTCAACATATCCCCTCCACGACGAAATTCCTGCATGTGGTGATATTCAAAGGTCAGTTTGGAATAAGTACTTGTTTTGAGATAAGAGCGGAAACCCACTGTCTGATTCTTCAATTTGGGCAGTTCGGTAAATCCGTCTCCGTCATAATCATATCCCGACCGATAACGGTTCTGACCAAAGATATACAATCCGGCACGATGATCGTCCGTCACCAATGAAACATTCAGCGAGGTGTTGTTATCGAATGAGGAGCTTCCTCCTAAAGAAGTTATGGTGTGCGACAGCTGACCGGAATTGCGCAAAGGTTCTTTGGTGATTATATTAATGGTTCCTGCAATAGCCGAAGAGCCGAACAAGGCGGAGCCTCCCCCACGCATCACTTCTACACGTTCAATCATGCTGGCAGGAATCTGTTCCAGTCCATACACTCCGGAAAGGGCACTGAATACGGGACGCGAATCTATCAGAATTTGCGTATATGGTCCGTCCAGACCATTGATACGGACTTGCTGGAAGCCACAATTCTGGCAATTTGTCTCCACACGCACTCCGGGCTGGAAGTTCAATCCTTGTGATAAAGTGGAAGAGTTAGTGGTTTCAAAGAGTTTCAGGTCGACGACATTCACCAAAGTAGGAGCCATACGACGTGTCGTTTCACTCCGATTGGCGGAAACTACTACTCCGTCGAGAGCAATCGCATCCTCTTCTATTTCAAAATCTTCTTCCAGTGTCTTTCCTTTTTTCAGAGTTACGTTGCGGGTCACTGTCTTGTAACCTACCGAACTAACTTCCAGTATAAAATTTCCTTCCGGCAAATTCTTCAAAAAATAATGTCCGGTAGCATCAGTCACGGTTCCTATGGTCGTTCCTTTCAGTGCAATGGTGATGTATGGAAGATGTTCTTTCGTTTTTTTATCCAGTACATGACCTATTATATTCGCATCGGATTTCTTCAGTTCAGGGTAGTCCGGACGTTCAGCCAATGCGTATGACAAGACACAGCACAGGCCGACCAGGACTAAAAGATATTTCTTCATTGTCGTTAGTGTTTTAATGTTTTAATTCGAAAAATAATAATAAAGGGAAAGGGAAGCAGCGATCGTTAATCGTTGATCCTAATACATAAATACTGTTCCCCCCAAAAGATAAACTAAGCGACAGGAGGTGCTCTAAGAGATATTACGCCCGGACAAGAACGGTGAAAATGCTCTATTTGCGGGCGGACAAACAGGATGCATAATAGAGATAAAGCAGCAACAGAGAATGTTGGTATCAAACCGCTGTCGGTCACCAACACATGACTCAAGAGATGAATTAGTTGGAATTCAACCGTTGTATGGCTATGTTCGCTGCCTTTTTTAAATGGATGTGAATGGACAATTGTAACCCCGTTGACCACATGGGAGTGAGTAAACAAAGTGATTCCTGCCATGTACGAGATAAACAGTACAGGCAGAAACCACTTCATTATATGTAGGTACAATTGTTTCATTCGGTCATCTTGCACATTTATTCTGTGCACCTAAGTCAAGGTTTAGTTTGTTTTTTGCAAAGATAAGGATTGTCTCCATGCAAAACAATCCCTATTTATGACGATTTTAAATCTTAATCGAATTTTAATAACTTATCTTCACTCCGGCAAAGAAACTTCTCGGCAATGACGGACCATAGATATAACCGGAGTCACGGTCAGCCCCTTTGTCGAAGTCGTTCTGGTAGGCATTGAAAATATTCTGTACGCCGGCATTCACCTGCAAGTTCATCGACTTGTAAAGTTTGAAATCATAGGCAGCCTTCAAACCGATATCGAAGAAGTCCTTCGTATTCACCGTTATCGGTTTTTCAAGGAATCCCGGAACTGGTTCGTGGGGAACCAGCATCGAACCGGTATATGTACCGGAAAGAGCGATAGATAATGGTTTTATCGGGGTATAGGTTGCTGTAAAATAACCGTAAGTATTCGGTGTACGCATCATTTTCTTTACAGCCGGAGCTTCTTTGTTCCATACGTGCGGTTCGCTGTAATGGCTCTGCTGCAAAGTGATTCCTGCCTGAAGCTGGAATTTAGTCAGATATGCCATCTTTCCTTCCAAAGTCAGTCCCATCACACGGGCTCCCGGTGCATTGTAACGTGTACGTGTTAGGATTCCATCCACTATCTCTCCGTCGGTAAGGGCAAATACATCTGATAATTTTGTATAAAATCCTTCTACCAAGAAGTTAACCTGAAACGCACCAAAACGATGATAAATATCTGCCGAGACACTCAAGCTCTGTGATCTTTCTTCTTTCAGATTATCGGCCAGTTCAACCATCGCCACATTACCGCCCACATTCTCCACATGCAAATCTTCGTCGAAAGCCTGCGGAGCACGGAAACCGGATGAGTAACTGAAACGAAGATTGATGTTTTCTGTCGGGTTATACCGCAGATTGGCACGCGGACTGAATATCACATGGTCAATCAGGTTATGTTTATCCAAACGACCGCCAATCAGAAATCCCCAATGCTCATTCTTCCATTCATTCTGAAAGAAAGCACTACCGATATTCACTTTCTGGTCTACTGTACGGTGGTATCCCCACATATTGTCTTCCAGTTTATCCTGATTGAATTCTATTCCGGCAGTCAGGTCAGCAGGCATGAAGATACATTTTCCGAAACTATAGACATATTGCGATCCTGCCATCCAGTTTAAGTCGGTGGTGTTTCCGTAGGCATTCGGATCTTGGCCGCCACCATAATAGCTGTCACGATTGATATGCTGCGCTGATGCAAACACATTGAAACGATGTTTCTCGTTAGGTGAGAAATAGTCAAATTTCAGTCCTCCACCATTGATCGAGTGTTCGGTCTGTTCCGCCACATTCGCTTCGTGAGGCGGACGGTTCAACAAGTCTCCTCCCCTACGGAATTCTTCCATGTGGTGATATTCAAAAGTTAGTTTCGAATATGTCGTTGTTTTCAGGAATGAACGGAAACCGATGGTCTGGCCGTGTATCTTGGGGATTTCAGAATATCCGTCACCATCATGGTCATACGCAGAACGATGGCGATTCTGACCGAAGATATACAAACCGGCACGCTGGTCGTCCGTCACAAGTGATGCATTCAGCGCCGTACTGTTATCAAAAGCATCGCCATCACCAATACCTGTAATGGTATGCGATAACATACCGGAATTGCGCATCGGTTCTTTGGTAATGATATTGATTGTTCCGGCAATAGCAGACGAACCGAACAAAGCCGATCCGCCTCCACGCATCACTTCCACACGTTCTATCATGCTGGCAGGAATCTGCTCGATGCCATACACACCGGAAAGTGCACTAAAATGGGACGGGAATCGAGCAGGATTTGCGTATAAGGACCATCCAGTCCATTAATACGTACTTGCTGGAAGCCGCAATTCTGACAATTAGACTCTACACGGACACCCGGCTGAAAGCTCAATCCTTGTGCCAAAGTCGTAGAATTGGTATTCTCAAAGATTTTCAGATCCACCACATTCACCAGTGTCGGAGCCAGGCGACGGGTAGTCTCGTTACGATTGGCAGATACTACTACGCCATCCAAAGCAACTGCATCTTCTTCTATCTCGAAATCTTCTTCCAATGTGCGCCCTTTCTTCAGCGTCACATTCCGTCTGACGGTTTTATACCCCACCGAACTAACTTCGAGCACAAAATTGCCTTCGGGAAGATTCTTCAAGAAATAATGCCCAGTAGCATCGGTTACCGTTCCGATAGTCGTACCTTTCAAGGCGACTGTTATATAGGGCAAGTGTTCTTTAGTGTTTTATCAAGAATATGGCCAACGATATTGGCGTCTGACTTACGTAACTCAGGATGATTAGGATATTCATGAGCTTGTCCTTCAAGGGCAGGCAACAATGCGCAGCACAGGCAGACAAACGAAAAGATGTATTTCTTCATTTTTCGTTTGTTATTAGTTTTCGATAAGTATTCACATGGATAGACAGATAATGCCCTACCTCATGCAAGGTACGGTATCATCATTCAAAGAATGGAGAAACGAATAACCGGAGGTGCTCTAAGTCCCACTACCCCATGATACGGACAGTGATAGTGAGCATACGGCGAACGGCCGAGCAACAAATACAATAAGAAAGGAATAAAAGGGAAAGAGCAAAACTACGGCTGCACCGTCTGCCGTTAAATGAGACAGAAAATGAATCAGTAGCAGTTCTACTGTAGAGTGTTTATGTGCCGCCCCTTTCTTAAATGGGTGTGAATGGACGATTGTCACGCCATTGACCACATGCACGTGGGCAAAGAATGTGAAGCTTACCAGATACGACACAAACAGTATCGGTAAGAAGTAGCGTGTAATATTCAATAACAATCGTTTCACCTCATTTTTCTTTGAGGCGGCAAAGATACGAACTATTTATTTAACAATCAATGATTATACAAAATTCTGTTAATATACTGCCGAAGCTATGATTTGAATAAACAGAATCAGAAATACCATGGCAATCGGATAAACAGTTGCGTAAGCTACGCTCGGTATGTTACTGTCCACCATTGAATCGGCAGCTGCAAGTCCCGGAGTACTCGTCATACCTCCCGTTATCGTTCCCAGCAAATCGAGCAGACTGATTTTAAATACCAGACGTCCGACAATAGCTGCTACAAGCATCGGTATCAATGTGATGGCAGCTCCTACTCCGAACATCAGCAATCCGCTTTCCGGAAAGTGGCTACCAGATTCTTACCGGCAGAAGTTCCTACTTCGGCTAGAAAAGCAGACCTAACTGGCGCAACAACTGATTGGCAGGTCCGGACATAGACCAGATGATGGGGCCTGTCTTACCAATCGCACTCAACACAAGGGCTACCATCAGCACTCCGCCGGTCAGTCCCGGAGAATGACAGACTATCAGAGAAAGATATATTTATTTTGCCGAACAGCACTCCCAGTACAATACCCATCGCAATGGGGAAGAAATCCGTATCAGACAGTTTCTTCGCATTGTTACCCAGCAGGCGGGCTACTCCTTTAAGTCCTTCTTTCTCACCGACAACCATCAATTTATCACCAAACTTCAAAGCGAGATCTGGAGATGGAGACAAATCAATACCGCTTCGACGGACACGAGTCACTGTACAACCAAAATTTTTCTGTAAGTTCAAATCACCCAGTTGTTTATTTATCATGTCCTTTTGGTCAACAGTAAAGATTCTATTTCCTGCGTTTTATCCAAAGGCAGTTCGCCTTCTTCTCTCTTACCGATTAACACAGCAAGCTGATTCAATGATTCTTCGCTACCTACGGCTTGTATGTAGTCTCCTTCACGCAGCACTGTATGGGCTGTAGGAATAGATATTTCATCATTGTGCTTCAGACGGAAATAACAGCGCCCGTCATACCGCGTGCATTAATTTGCATCAGGTTACGGTTGAACACATGCGAATTGGTGACACGGTAGATACAAGTAGTCAGTTCTGGAAATTGTCCGCGACGTTCTATCTCCAGGCGACGGGCTTCTTTATCCAAATCTACCCGCATAATTTTAGGTAACAGTTTGACAAACAGAATCACGCCGATTACTCCAAACGGATATGCGATACCGTAAGCAATGGATGCCAAAGGAGAATTGGTACTGTCAATAGCAACCGCCAGACCCGGCGTACTGGTCAACGCACCGGCAATCAGACCGACAATACTCGGTGTATCAATATCAAATGCGTACTTCAACCCGACTGCGGTCAGGCAGGCGGAACAAATTATAAGCATAGTAATGAGAATAAGCGTCTTTCCTTTACTGCGGAAAGAATCGAAGAATCCGGGCCCTGCCTGAATACCGATGGTAAAATGAAGAGCACCAAACCGAAGTTTCCTAATTCTTTAGGAATGATAACACCAAAATGCCCGAAAAGAAGGGCAATGAAAATAACTGCCGACACATCGAGAGATAATCCTCTGATTTTTATTCTTCCCAGCATAAACCCTAATGCGACAATCAGGAAAAGGGAAAAATAAGAGGAATGCAATAAGTCAGTAAACATAAAAATAAAGGTTAGTTAGTTTAAGGGCGCGAAGGTACGGATTTTATTTAATCCTCACAACATTCGTTGCTGCAAGTAGCTCTTTCGTCTTCAAACTCCAAAGTGGCATGATGAATGCCTGCCTCTTCGAGTGCTTCCTTTATATGATGTTTCACTTCCTCCAACTGTGTGATATTATCAATGACAACGTGGGCAGTCAGAGCGGTTTCCGTTGTGCTTAACGCCCAAATATGCAAGTGATGGCAATTCTCCACACCGGGTTGTTCCACGATAAGTTGCTGTATCTTTTGAGCGTCTATCCCCACTGGTACTCCATCCAAAGACAACCGGAGACTGTCATGAAGCAATCCCGGTAGAGACTATAATAATAACAGCAATGCCAAGTCCGATAATCGGGTCAATGATGCTCCATCCTGTATACGTAATAATAATACCGGAAGCAACTACACCGACAGATACCAGTGTATCTGCTGCCATGCAAGTAGGCTCCCTTCACATTCAGATCCTTATCTTTATCTTTCATGAAAAGCCATGCAGTAAGCGCATTGATGACCACTCCACCCCAGCTGTCCATGCGATAGCAGAACCATCAACCGAAACCGGATGAAATAATTTGTCTATGCTCTCGGCAATAATAATGCCAACAGCAACCAACAGTATAACTGCATTTAATAAAGAAACAAGTATCGTGCTCTTCTTATATCCATACGTGTAACGACTATTAGGGTGAACTTTCTCCAACCGGAAGGCCAACATGGCAAGTACCAGACTGGCTACATCACCCAAATTATGCCCGGCATCGGAAAGTAACCCCAAAGAATTATAATAAAATCCTACTCCGAATTCTACTATGACAAAAGTTATATTCAGAGCGATGCCTATGATAAAAGCTTTATTGAGCGATGTCAACCGATGACTATGTTCGTGGTGATGATGAGGTTCCATATTATATATTGTTATTATATCTAATATACAAAAACATCTTACCCGGAGATTAGTTCATCCTTTTCCACTTTTGGCAGTATTAACGACTGGTTAGTTTTCCATAAACTTATTCCGGTCTACCACATAACGTATATGTGTTCCTTCACCAATTTTACCCTGTGAATCAGAGGCTACTACGGAAAATGTTAACTTTCGTCCCTCTACCTCAAGAAGTGTGGCTGTTACAAGAACCGTGTCTCCCAATGCAGTGGGTTTAAGATGTGTAGTCTGAATCATTGCTCCTACCGTTGTATTGCCTTCCGGCAGTTGATCTTCAACAGCAGACAAAGCTGCATTTTCCATGAATGCTACCATAGTGGGAGTAGCAAGAACAGGAGATCACCCGATCCCATTGCCACTGCCAGATTTTCCGGTTTGACCACTACTTCCTTTATAAATTGCAATCCTTTTCTAACATAATTTCTGATTCTATATTTTAGTTATGACTATTCTTCTTTTAGCAGACTGGTAGAACAGAAATGCCAACAGAGCTAAAAAGCCAAAAGTATCGTAATCATCTCTGTTGTATATGCCATTGGTTCTACCCATATTTCATGAAAGATATTCCAGCGTCCCAATACTTCTACAAAGTCCAGAACACTACTACCGTAGCAATAGAAAGCGCATGGCATATCCCCATTGAGCGATTTTCAACAGGCGTTTAAACATAAAAATGAACCTGCCAGACAGCCGAAAGCAACTATAGCAGTAACAGGGCTATGCTCGCCGACAAAATTCTCATCATAACAGAAGAGCAGCACGAGATAGCTCGTCCACATGATGAGATTTAACTCCATAAAAGTAACAATCGAGGTATGACGTGTCATCGGCCGTACTACAATCGTGGTGGTACTCTTACGGAAAAGACTTTTGAAGATAGGTAAAGAAGTCGCATCCGCTTTTATACTGAAAATGTAAATCAACATAAACATCACCCAAAACCGAAGGAGGAAGGCATGATTAAATATTCCGGTTTTGTCACGACTTCACCGGCAGCGTTCAGCAATGGTTGCACTTCATAACGATGTGCATAATATACGTAGATAAACTCTACCCATCCGGTCCAGAAGAGTAGTCCTCCGAATAATCCCCATAATGTCTGTCGTGTATCTCCTTTTGCAAACACTCCAATAATCACCATCACCAGACCTACTGCTCCCATCGTGAAAGCCGCATAGTGAAGAGCTGTGGATGAGAGCACATGCTCCATAAAATCATTAATGCATGCCCCAACGGCATAGTAAACAATACAACCGGAAAGAAGTAATCCCTGTCAATACACTTTTTCTACTGTAGCCGCCTTTCATTTTCTTCTCATTTTAATTTTTAATCATCAATTTAGTAAAGACTGCAAAATAACGAGTTAATCCACTCCTCCCAATACCTACATATAATTAAAGCCTCTCATTTTTCATTTCTTTTAGGTATTTCCCCGTATATATATCCCCGTAACTTTGCAGCTGGAAATTTAATTAATCATTATCTATCAAAATTAAGTATGAAAATCTTAAACTTTTGGATGGTTGCCCTTATGGCACTATCTCTTTCTTCTACTTTCGTTTCTTGTAGCGACAACGACGACGATGAACCTAACTTTGCCAAAGAAATAGCAGGAGCTTATAAAGGTTATTCAGTCGGCGCATGCAATATGTTCTCTGATTATTTGTTGGGTGATGAATCCACAGCAACAATCACTGCCAACGAAGATGGTACCATCAATTTAGTATATAAATCCGGATCTGGAGATTTCACTCTGAATAATTTAAAACTTTCTTCTAATAAGTCTTTCAGCGGTTCCGGTGAAGTTGCCATGTCTATGGGCGGCAGCACAGGTAGCTACGACTACACATTAGAAGGTAGTGTAGATGGTTCTAAAGTGTTAAGTTTGAAAGCCAATGTTGATATTCCTGTACCTATGGGAAAATGGAGATTGATTTCATACAAGGAGAAACTCCTGTTGGTTATTATATAAAGATACTTATAAATACCAAACTAATTTATCTCTTTCAGTCACTACTCCAGGAGGAAATACCACTGAATCTACTGAGGATTGCAAAGTTATCATCGAAAACCCAACAGGCAGTACAGTAGATGTTACCATTAGCGGCTTCAATAACACAAGCGGTTCTATGAATTATTTTGAAAAGTTCACTGTAAAGGAGTAAATGTTACTAAAGCAAACGACGGTAGTTACTCACTCAATATCGGTAGCTTTGAAGCAGACACCCAAAAGACTACAGGAGAAATTCTGGCAATCACCGGTACGAGTTTAAGTGGTACAGTTAAGTCAGACGGAACAACTACTATTACTGTAGTTTTAAACCGGAAGTATGCCATGGGACATTACAGCAGATTTTACTGGAAGCAATACTAACAGCGCACAATAAACGATTAAATAAGCAATGAAAAGAAGCAGGAACGCTATTTTCAAATATACTATAGTACTGGGAGCGGCAATGTCGCTCTCTGCTTGTAATGGAATATTTGAAAATATTTATGATGCCCCATCGAAACGGAGATGGAAATCAAGGAGAATAGCTTTTCACAAGTCAAGACTGTTGAATATACAGAATGGGCCTACATTAACCTTTCGGAACGTACGGTTACCACCGTTAAAATCGGAGAGGAATATGAGAGTCAAATTCCTGATAAGTGGGATTTCGCTATTCATCGTTATGATATAAAACCAACGAGGGTGCTACCTACAAAACAACTTACACAAGTATCGACGAGTTTAAAGCAACAGGTAAACTGCCTAAAGCGGAAGATTTTGTAGAAGATGAATGGACAACCGATAAAATAGCTATTGACATGTCGGGCATGATGGACGGAAACATTATCTACACAGAGTCTTACCGTAATACTGTTCTTTCCAGCTGGCTGGACGTTAATACCGCAACGATGCCTCCGGTATACACCATGTCAAACCAAGTTTTTGATACGTTTGAAAGACAATACATACGCCGCGATCCGTTTTACCAACTACATGAATGCCAGAGGTATAAAAGGATATATTGACTTCGATTTCCAGTATCCGCTTGAGTTCGAGGACAACAACAATGAAACCAATCAACAAGAATGAAACCTACATTTATAATATCATTATTGCTTTTTCATTTATAGCAACTTGCACCACATTAGCACAACACTCAACTTATCACATCAGCGGACGTGTAACTGATACAGAAGGGAACCTCTCCCCGGTGCAACGATTTCCATCAAAGGTAAAGGAACCGGAGCCGTCACATCCGTCGACGGCACATATACATTACAACTCCCCGGAACCGGTACATACCTCATCACCGCCTCGTATGTAGGCTATCAGCCACAAGAAAAAGACTGACTGTAGGAAAGAGAAAAGACTAAGTTTCCGCTTATCGGAAGATCAGTTTGACCTGGGAACAGTGGTTGTCACAGGTACACGTACTCCCAAATTACTGAAAGATGCTCCTATCATCACTCGTGTAATCACAGCAGACGATATAAAGAAGGTAGATGCAACCAACGTAGGACAATTATTACAATCGGAACTGCCGGGCATTGAATTTTCCTATTCAATGGATCAGCAGGTTTCTATCAATATGCAGGGATTCGGAGGAAACTCTGTACTCTTCCGGTAGATGGCGAACGTCTGGCAGGAAACTTTAAACAACGTCGACTACAACCGATTGAACCTCGATAACGTGGAACGGGTAGAAATTGTAAAGGGGCTGCCTCTACTCTCTATGGTTCCAGTGCAGTAGGTGGCGTAATCAACATCATCACCCGTGATTCCGAGGACCCATGGAATTTAAATGTAAACAGCCGCTTCGGTGAACATAACGACCAACGATATGGCGGAACTTTCAGTTTCAAAGCCGGTAAATTCAACAGCCAGACGAATGTGCAACATACAATGTCCGATTCTTACGACGTACCGGAAGGAGATGTGACAACCATCTTCGGAAACCGCACATGGAATGTGAAAGAACGTCTTGTTTACAGACCGATTGAACAGTTGAAACTGACTGCACGCGGAGGTTATTATTTCCGCGAACGGGATAAGACCGGAGACAGCAAAGACCGTTATCGTGATTTCAGCGGAGGTCTGAAAGCCAACTATGATTTCAACATCATGAGTAATCTGGAAGTTGCCTATACATTCGACCAATATGATAAAAGTGATTATCTGACCCCATACAAATACGATGTCCGTGATTACAGCAATGTGCAACATAGCGTACGCGCACTCTACAATTACACCTTCAACGATAAAACATTCTGACCGTAGGAGGAGATTATATGCGTGACTATCTATTGTCTTATCAATTTACCAACAATGGAAGTTATACCATGCACTCGGCAGATGCATTCGGACAGTTCGACTGGAACCCGACCGAACATTTCAACGTAATCAGCGGGTACGTTTCGACTATTTCTCACAATCTAACGTACGTCATATATCTCCGCACATCGGACTGATGTACAAAATAGCCAACTGCTCCCTCCGTGGCTCATACTCACAGGGATTCCGCTCTCCTACCCTCAAAGAAATGTATATGAACTTCGACATGGCAAATGCCATGATGATTTATGGTAATCCCGACCTGAAATCGGAGACGAGCCACAACTTCGCTCTCGGCGGAATATACCAAGAACCGTTACAATTTTACCGTTTCAGGATATTACAACCTTGTCAATGACCGGATCGACCTGACTTCATTCCGCGACACTGACGGAAGATGGGCACAGCTATATATCAATACAGAGAAAGTAGACATCGCCGGTGTGGATATCAACGCCTCCGCCAAATATCCTTGTGGTCTGGGAATACGTGTTTCTTACGGATACCTCCACGAGTTTATGCGCGACGGACAAATGAAATTCTCCAGTACCCGCCCACATTCAGCGACCGCACGTATCGAATACGGCAAATCATGGGATAATTATCAATTCAATCTTTCCCTGAACGGACGTGCGTTATCCAAAGTAGAAACCAATAAATATGTGGGCAATAATCCGGATGAAGGGACTACCGGAGTGACTTATCCGGGATATACGATGTGGAACCTGACGTTGACACAAGGGATCTGGAAAGGAGTCAGCCTGAATATGGCCGTCAACAACATATTTAATTATGTTCCGAGCTATTATGACGCAAACTCTCCTTATACCCGGGAAGCAACTTCTCCATCGGACTTGCATTAGACGTAGACAGGTTCTTCAGAAAATAGAAAAGATAAAACTACATACAAAGCTAAAAATAAGAGAAATGAAAAGAAAAGTAAAATCATCTTAGGTGTATGCATCGTTGCTGCAGCTCTGATAGGGATGTCCGTATGGAATACCGGTTCAGTCCTACAAAGATTGCTTTCATCAACTTCCAGACCATACAGCAGGGAAGTATATCGAAAGCCAACGACAATTCATCCATCAAACTCAGTGAAGTATCGCTCGACAACCTCGACCGTCTGACCGGTTACGACATGGTATTCATCAACGGAATGGGTCTGCATATCGTCGAGGAACAACGTCAACAGATACAACAGGCTGCCGACAAAGGTATTCCTGTATATACTTCCATGGCTACCAACCCGGCCAACAACATTTGTAATCTGGACAGCGTACAACAGAATCTGATACGAGGTTATCTGACTAATGGAGGAAAGACCAACTACCGGAATATGCTGAATTATATCCGTAAAGCTATTGACGGTAAAATCTCTTCCATACCGGAAGTGGAAGACCCGGCAGAAAGACCCAGCGACATGCTCTATCACGCCGGACTCACCAACCCGGATGATGAACTGGAGTTCCTCACCGTGGCAGATTATGAGAAATTCATGAAGGACAACCGTCTTTATAAAGAAGGAGCACGTAAAATCATGATAACCGGACAAATGGCTGATGCCACCGGACTTATTGAGGCTCTTGAAAAGAAGGTTACAATGTTTATCCGGTTCAGTCAATGACGAAATTCATGTCATTTATTGACGAAGTGCAGCCAAACGCAATCATCAACATGGCACACGGACGCATGGGAGACAAAATGGTGGATTATCTGAAAGCTAAGAATATCCTCTTGTTTGCTCCGCTCACCATCAACAGCCTGGTAGACGAATGGGAGAAAGATCCGATGGGAATGGCAGGAGGATTTATGTCACAAAGTATCGTGACTCCAGAAATTGACGGTGCCATCCGTCCTTTCGCTCTCTTTGCACAATATGAGGATGAAGAAGGATTGCGCCATTCGTATGCAGTACCTGAACGCTTGAAGACTTTCGTATCCACAATCAATAATTATTTGAATCTGAATACTAAGCCGAACAGCGAGAAGAAGGTAGCTATCTACTATTATAAAGGTCCGGGGCAAAATGCATTGACCGCTGCCGGTATGGAGGTGGTTCCTTCCCTATACAATCTTCTGGTCCGCATGAAACAGGAAGGATACAACATATCCGGTCTGCCTGCAAATGCTGAAGAACTGGGTAAAATGATACAGGCTCAAGGCGCTGTGTTCAACTCTTACGCAGAGGGAGCCTTTAATGACTTTATGCAAAAGGACATCCCGAACTTATCACCAAAGATCAATATGAAAGTTGGGTGAAAAGTCACTCCGCCCTGAAAAATATCAGGAAGTGGTGGATGCTTTCGGCGAATTCCCCGGCAACTATATGGCGACTAACGACGGTAAATTGGGTATTGCCCGTCTGCAATTCGGAATGTAGTCTTAATGCCACAAAATGCAGCCGGAAGTGGTGACAACTCCTTCCAAGTGATTCATGGCACTAATATGGCACCTCCTCATACCTATATTGCTTCCTATCTATGGATGCAACATGGCTTCAAGGCTGACGCACTGATCCATTTCGGTACACACGGAAGTCTTGAATTTACTCCCAAAAACAAGTGGCATTGTGCAGCAACGACTGGCCGGATCGCCTGGTAGGGCAGTTCCGCACTTCTACATCTATTCCATCGGTAATGTTGGAGAAGGGATGATGGCTAAACGTCGTTCTTACGCAACTATACAATCATACCTCACTCCTCCTTTCCTTGAAAGCAGCGTACGCGGTATTTATCGGGAGTTGATGGAAAAATCAAGATTTACAATAACTCTCAAAAGAGAATAAAGATCAAGAATCATTAGCGATCAAAACGCTGACTGTGAAGATGGGAATTCACCGTGATTTAGGTTTGGACAGCATTGCCAACAAACCATATACAGAAGATGAAATCGCCCGGGTAGAAAACTTCGCTGAAGAACTGGCTACCGAGAAAATCACGGGGCAACTCTATACAATGGGAGTTCCTTATGAACCGGAACGGATCACTTCTTCCGTCTATGCAATGGCTACAGAACCTATCGCATACAGTCTGCTGGCTCTTGACAAGCAGCGTGGCAAAGCGACAGATGCCGTCAGCAAGCATCGCAGCCTTTTACACAACAGTATTTGACCCCTGCCCGTCAGTTGGTAGAAAAGCTAATTGCCAATCCTTCACTAGCCACGGATGAACTGATTTGCCGTACAGCTGGCATCACACCGCAAGAACTTGCCAAAGCACGTCAGATAGAAGCCGAACGCAATGCTCCGAAAGGTATGATGGCAATGATGATGGCTGCATCTGCAAAGAATGAAAATGCTGATAAAGAGAAATCCGGCAAGGATCATCCGGCTATGTCAGGCAAAGGAAAAACTCCTCATAGCAATATGCCTGACAGCATGAAGGAAGCCATGAAAAGATGGGTGCCAATATGGACCCCGAAAAGCTATGGAAATGGCTAAATCTATGGGAGCAAATCCCGAAGCTCTGAAAAGATGGAAGCTGCCATGAAATCCAACAAGGATAAAGAGCAGCCTGCCGGGTCTTCAGATAAACACGGGTCTTCAGATAAACAGATGAAAGGCTCCAAACAAGAAAACCGAAAGGCATGTCAGCCATGATGGCCGCTATGGGGAAAGCGACGAAAGAATACAGCAAAGAAGAGATTGAACTAGCACTTGCCGTAGCGGAAGTAGAACGTACAATCAAGAATGTAGGTAATTATAAAATGCACTCATGACAAGTCCCGAAGAGGAACTAAACAGTCTGCTCAATGCATTGAAAGGCGGATACACCGCTCCTACTCCGGGCGGTGACCCAATAGCTAATCCGAACGCTTTGCCTACCGGACGTAATATGTATGCTATCAATGCCGAAGCAACTCCGACAGAATCTGCTTGGGAAAAGGGTATTGCTTTAGCTAAACAAACAATTGATACCTACAAACAACGTCATAATGATTCTATTCCACGCAAAGTAAGTTATACGCTCTGGTCTTCCGAATTTATTGAAACTGGCGGAGCTACTATTGCCCAAGTTCTTTATATGCTGGGAGTAGAACCCGTCCGTGACGCATTCGGTCGTGTCAGCGATTTGAAACTGATTCCTTCAGCCGAACTGGGACGTCCACGTATCGACGTAGTGGTCCAGACTTCCGGACAACTCCGTGATATCGCCGCTTCCCGCCTCTTCCTGATTAACCGTGCAGTAGAAATGGCTGCGACAGCGAAAGACGACAAGTTTGAAAATCAGGTAGCCGCCAGTGTGATAGAAGCTGAAAGAGTGCTGACTGAAAAGGTGTCAGTCCGAAAGATGCACGCGAGATGGCTTCTTTCCGAGTATTCGGAGGTGCTAATGGCATGTATGGTACAGGAATTCAGGGAATGGTGGAATCCGGCGACCGTTGGGAAAGTGAATCGGAAATCGCAGATACTTACCTCAACAATATGGGAGCCTTCTACGGTGACGAAAACACTGGGAAGTCTTTCAGAAATTTGCTTTTGAAGCAGCATTGAACAGTACTGATGTTGTCGTTCAGCCCCGCCAAAGCAACACTTGGGGAGCATTGAGCCTCGACCACGTATATGAATTCATGGGAGGTATGAATCTTGCCGTACGCAATGTTACCGGTAAAGACCCGGACGCTTATCTTAGCGACTACCGGAACCGCAACAACATGAAAATGCAGGAACTTAAAGAAGCAGTCGGTGTAGAAAGCCGTACAACGATTCTGAATCCTACCTATATCAAAGAGAAAATGAAAGGCGGTGCTTCTGCAGCAAGCGAGGTTGCCCAGACTGTAACCAATACGTATGGCTGGAACGTGATGAAACCTGCCGCTATCGACAAGGAACTTTGGGATAATATATATGATGTATATGTCAAAGACGAATACAAACTGAATGTAAAAGACTTCTTTGAAAAACAGAATCCCGCAGCTTTACAGGAAGTGACTGCCGTTATGATGGAAACTGCCCGCAAAGGATATTGGAAAGCTTCTCCGGAACAACTCTCCAATATTGCCAAACTGCATACAGACCTTGTCAGACAATTCGGTCCTTCGGGCAGCGGATTTACCGGAGACAATGCCAAATTACAGCAGTTCATCGCCTCTCAAGTAGATGCGCAAACCGCAGCCAACTACAACAAGGAACTGAAACAAATGAAACAAGCCACCCTGGACGGAGAAGCGACCAAAGGAGGCATGGTATTGAAGAAACAATCGAGCGATGCCGTACAAGGGGCAAGGAAGAGCAAAATTCTTTGAATGGAGGCCTTATCACAGGTATTGTTCTGGTAGCATTTGTTGTCATGTTGCTAATACTTAAAAGAAACGGAAAAGTAATGTAATATGGAGTTAATCATTCACATATTAATGCTGTTTATCGTGATTAACTGCAGTTTCAAACTCAGTTTCTGGAAACTTTGGCAAACCGTAATATACAGCCTGATAGCCGGTCTTTTGTAGCCGGCACCGGCAGTATGCTATTCTCCAGTCAAAGACACAGATTGCTGATTATCTGCAGAACACGGAAGCATTGCAAAACATGGCTATTATCATAACGCTTGAGTCAGCACTCTGCTTCGGCTATTGCGTGGCTTTCCTGCGCGGACTTTATGGTAAGAAGAATTTATGGTGGGCGGAATTACTTCGCTGGTATCCCAGCTTGTTGCTCTTCCCGTATTATTCTACTATCTCACAGAAGCTATCTTCCGGTTACCGGCGTAGACTTTTCAGTGACAGCCTGGTCACTTGCAGGGATAGTGGTTATCGCCATCCCATTATTAAGCCGGCTGATGAAGTATCTTGTACCCGAAGACGATCTCCGGTTGGAAGTTCATTTCCTTGTCAGCTTATTCATCTGTATCCTCGGACTACTGACCACTGTCAATGGGAAACGACCTATGCCGCCACCGAAGAGGCGCTCAACTGGAAAGCGATTATCTTGTCCATCGGTCTGTTCGTTGTCCTGTTTCTCATTGGATTTGCCTGGAACAAGCTGAAATGGCCTTTATTACAACGTAAAGAATTAAAAAGAAGTAAAATCAATCAATAAAATATTATATGGAACTCATCTCTAAACTTTTATTCTGGGTAGCGAACAGTTTACTTATACCCGATATCATTATTTTGCTGTGCCTGTTCGTTCGTTCACTTATTTTGATCGGAGGCACCTACAACATGTACATGACCAAACGTAAAATGACAAAGCACTGGACCAACTCATTAAAGATGCACGGATAGACGATCTGAAAGCAGCTTTACCCGACAAAGACAATTCACTATATATGGGTTATCTCCGCGATCTGCTCTACCATCCGGCCAGTGCAGATTACTCTGACTTCCTGATAACAAAATTCGAGAATGAAGCAGAGAAAGATGTGTCTCTTTCTAAAATGCTGGCTAAGATAGGTCCGGTTCTCGGATTGATAGGAACATTGATTTCCATGAGTCCGGCACTTGTGGGACTTTCTACAGGAGATATCTCCGGAATGGCATATAATATGCAGGTAGTATTTGCAACGACTGTTGTAGGTTTGGTTATTAGTGCTGTGGGACTGATATCCATGCAGTTCAAACAACGTTGGTATGCCAAAGATGTCAACAACCTCGATTATGTATCAAGAGTATTAAACGAAACAACCGGAGAGTCCAATAATGAAAAGAAATAGAAGAGTCAGCAAATTCCTCAAAGAAGAGGATACCGACCCGCTAAGTGTAGTAGTAAACTTGTTCGACGTAGCGATGGTATTTGCCGTGGCATTGATGGTAGCAATGGTGATGCACATGAATATGACGGAAGTTTTCGGACAGGAAGATTTCACCATCGTGAAGAATCCTGGTAAAGAAAATATGGAAATCATCTCCAAGGAAGGAAAGAAAATCAACACTTACAAGCCTTCCGGTCAGAAGAGGAGGATTCAGGGAAAAGAGGAAGAAAAGTAGGGATAGCCTACGAACTGGATAACGGTGAGATTATTTATGTTCCGGAATAACCATTAAAAGTATATTTCCTACCAATAATCAATAGTATCGGGCAGGACAATCCTATTCAGGCATTGTCTGCCCTTTATTTCTTTCATTTTACATTGATAACTATCAGAACAAAACATGGTTTCTTCTTTATCAAAACCCGACAAAAGACACACACATTATCGCAGAAATCTACTAATCATCTGCCTGTTATTAGGTATCGTTCTCATTACTTTCTGCTTTTTGCTTTGCCAGCACGACAGTCAGGATATGGACTGCGATTGCTTAAGATGCCTGTTAAGTACTCCTCCCGGGAGAGTATCTCTACAACCGTTATCTGCTCCTCATCAGTGTTCTCTGCTTCTTGTTAATATTCCTGCCCATTTATATATTCGAACATCGACAACATATAAAAGGAAATAAACAAGCCACCGAAATGAGTCACTCATTCCGATGGCCTATCCCCTTTAAACACCTTTAAACAAAATGAAAATATGCCTCATATACTAACTAAACTAACTAACCCTCGAGGCATATTTTAAAAGAGACTGTCGCATCAACCTCTTTTATTATAGATAGCTTTCGCTCTCTAATCTTATTTACGAGCTTCAGCAATATAGCCGAGAGCTTCTTCACATTTTGCAGTTACATAAGCCCAGTCTTCTGCTGCTACCTTATCTTTCGGGAACAGTTTAGAGCCCATACCTACGCAGAATACACCGGCTTTAATCCATGCAGTCAGGTTTTCTTTAGTAGGTTCTACTCCACCTGTTACCATCAGCTTAGACCATGGCATCGGAGCCATCAAACCTTTCACGAAGTTAGTTCCGTAAACATCACCCGGGAATACTTTGCAAAGATCGCAACCTACTTCCTGCGCAAAACCAACTTCTGACACAGAACCACATCCCGGAGTATAAGCTACCGAGCGACGGTTACATACCTTAGCAATTTCAGGGTTGAACAACGGACCTACCACGAAGTTAGCACCCAGTTGCAGGTACATAGCAGCAGTAGCCGGATCAACGATAGAACCGATACCGATTGCCATTTCAGGGCATTCTTTGCTGCGAATTTAACGATTTCAGCAAATACTTCCTGTGCAAAGTCACCACGGTTTGTGAATTCGAAAGCACGAACACCACCGTCATAACAAGCCTTTACTACTTTCTTTGCAACTTCTGCATCTTTGTGATAGAATACAGGAACCATTCCTGTAGAGCCGATCTTATTCAATACGGCTATTTTATCGAATTTTGCCATCTTATTATTTACTATTTAAATGAATTGATTTTCTTTACTTTTCAACTCTCCAAATTATCTCTGTACGCGACCGCTTGCGTCACCACCAGCCAATGCTTCTACTTCTTCTACAGAAACAAGGTTGAAGTCACCATTGATAGTATGTTTCAATGCAGATGCAGCAACAGCGAATTCAAGAGCAGCACCCTGATTAGGTTTAGTCATCAAACCATGGATAATACCGCCGGAGAAAGAGTCACCACCACCTACACGGTCGATAATCGGATCGATATCATAACGCTTTGAAGTATAGAATTCTTCTCCGTTGTAGATCATCGCTTTCCAACCGTTGTGAGTAGCAGAGAAAGATTCGCGCAAAGTAGAAACTACATATTTGAATCCGAATTCTTTCATCATCTGCTGGAAGATACCTTTGTAACCTTCAGCATCTGTGTGACCAGCCTCAACGTCAGCATCCGGCTTGAAGCCCAAACAAAGTTCTGCATCTTCTTCGTTACCGATACATACGTCTACAAACTGCATCAACGGTTTCATGATAGACTGTGCTTTTCTTTAGTCCACAGTTTCTTACGGAAGTTCAAGTCAACAGAAACAGTTACACCGTGACGTTTTGCAGCTTCACAAGCCAGACGAGTCAACTCGGCAGCCTTGTCAGAGATAGCCGGAGTGATACCAGACCAGTGGAACCAGTCAGCACCTTCCATGATTGCATCAAAATCGAAATCAGCAGCGTCAGCTTCAGCAATAGCAGAGTGAGCACGGTCATAAATAACCTTGCTAGGACGCATAGAAGCACCAGTTTCCAAGTAGTAGATACCTACACGGTCGCCACCACGAGCAATAAAGTCTGTCTTAACACCATATTTACGCAATGCGTTAACAGCAGACTGTCCAATTTCATGTTTCGGCAATTTAGTTACGAAATAGGCCTCATGTCCGTAATTGGCACAGCTTACTGCAACGTTAGCTTCTCCACCACCATATACTACATCAAAGAATCAGATTGAACAAAACGAGTATTACCCGGAGTTGATAATCTAAGCATGATTTCGCCTAATGTAACGACTTTCTTTCCCATAATCTTATGTTTCAATTTCTAAGTTATTAATATTATGAACTTTCAATTTATCATTCCAGCCCCATTTCAAGGGTTAACACATTGATTATATGAATATTAATATATAACATAACTAATATCACATACCTTTCGTGTGCGGGCACAAAGATACAACAATTTTCGTAATTACAAAATTGTTATATATTTGTATCGAAAATATTAAGATTATTATTGTGTGCGAGCACAAAACCTATATAAATAAAGGTTATCGTATGAATAAATTGCCCGAAAGGATCAGGATCAAAGACATCGCCCGTCTGGCAGATGTATCAGTGGGAACAGTAGACCGCGTTATCCATGGACGTAGCGGAGTGTCGGAAGCCAGCAAGAAACGCGTAGAAGAAATTCTGAAGCAGCTTGACTACCAGCCCAACATGTACGCCAGTGCTTTGGCTTCTAATAAGAAGTATACGTTTATCTGTCTGCTGCCGGAGCATCTGGAAGGCGAATACTGGACAGCGGTAGAAACCGGTATCCACGAAGCTATTGCCACTTATTCGGATTTCAATACTTCGGTGAAAATCAACTATTACGATCCATACGATTATCATTCATTCGTCAACGCCAGTGAAGCCATCCTGGCCCTGCAGCCGGACGGAGTGATGGTAGCTCCTACCGCTCCGCAATATACGAAAGGATTCACCGATCAGTTGCAGGCACTGGATATACCTTATATATATATAGACTCCAATATTAAAGAGGTTCCTCCCTCGCCTTCTTTGGTCAGAACTCACGTCAAAGCGGATATTTCGCTGCTCGAATGATGATGTTACTGGCACGGGAGGAAAAGGAAATTGTGATTTTCCGCAAAATACATGAAGGAATTGTAGGATCTAATCAGCAGGAGAACAGAGAAATCGGTTTTAGGCAGTACATGAAAGAACATCATCCGTCTTGTACTATACTGGAACTTGACTTGCATGCCGAACGCAACGACGAAGATAACGAGATGCTGGACGAATTCTTCCGCACTTATCCGATGGTTAAGAACGGAATCACTTTCAACTCTAAAGCCTACATCGTTGGCGAGTACCTGCAAAGCCGTGGAAAGAAAGACTTCAATCTGATAGGCTATGACCTTCTGGAACGGAATGTCACCTGCCTGAAAGAAGGAAGTATCTCCTTCCTCATCGCCCAGCAGCCGGAACTGCAAGGAGCCAATGGCATCAAAGCTCTATGCGATCATCTTATTTTCAAGAAAGAAGTGACTCGTATCAACTATATGCCCATTGATCTGTTAACAGTAGAGACAATAGACTATTACCATAGCAAATAACAACAAAGTACAACTTTACAAGTACATTACATGGAAACAAAGTATTTAAGAATTAATCCTGCCGACAACGTCGCCGTTGCCATTGTTAACCTCCCGGCAGGAGAGCATCTTTCTGTAGATGGCATTGAGATTACATTGAATGAAGACATTCCTGTGGGACATAAATTCGCATTGAAGAACTTTGCTGAAGGCGAAAATGTAATCAAGTACGGTTACCCTATCGGACATGCACGGATGGCAAAGAAACAGGGTGACTGGATGAACGAAACGAACATCAAAACCAACCTCGCCGGATTGTTGGACTATACTTACAACCCGATTCAGGTTTCTTTGGATATTCCTCATAAAGATCTTACATTCAAAGGTTATCGTCGCAAAACGGTGATGTAGGGTAAGAAACGAAATATGGATTATCCCGACGGTAGGTTGCGTAAACGGTATCATCGGTCAACTGGCCGAAGGACTTCGTCGCGAAACTGAAGGTAAGGGAGTGGATGCCATTGTCGCTTTCCCACACAACTACGGTTGCTCACAACTTGGTGACGACCACGAAAATACGAAAAGATTCTTCGTGACATGGTGCTTCATCCCAATGCAGGTGCTGTATTGGTAGTAGGCTTAGGATGTGAGAATAACCAGCCGGATGTATTCCGTGAGTTCCTGGCGAGTTTGATGAAGACCGTGTGAAGTTCATGGTTACTCAAAAGGTAGGTGACGAATACGAAGAAGGAATGGAAATCCTCCGTGATTTGTATGCAAAGGCTTCTAAAGATGAACGTACCGATGTTCCTTTGTCCGAACTACGCGTGGGATTGAAATGCGGTGGATCCGATGGTTTCTCCGGCATTACGGCAAACCCGCTATTGGGTATGTTCTCCGATTTCCTGATTGCACGGGAGGTACAAGCGTATTGACTGAAGTTCCGGAAATGTTCGGTGCAGAAACAATCCTGATGAACCGTTGTAAAACGAAGAGCTGTTTGAACAGACTGTCCATCTGATTAATGACTTCAAAGAATACTTCCTGTCACATGGAGAGCCTGTAGGTGAAAATCCTTCTCCGGGCAACAAAGCCGGTGGTATCTCTACTCTGGAAGAAAAGCACTGGGATGTACCCAGAAATGTGGAAAGAGTTATGTATCCGGCGTAATGCCTTACGGCGAACGTTTACAGAAAAAGGACTCAACCTGCTTTCTGCTCCGGGCAATGACAGCCACTACTCTTGCAGCAAGTGGATGTCACATGGTACTTTTCACCACCGGACGCGGTACTCCTTTCGGCACTTTTGTTCCGACCATGAAGATTTCCACCAATTCAACCCGGCTAAAACAAACCGGGATGGATTGACTTCAACGCCGGTGTGATCGTAGAAAACGAACCGATGGAAAAGACTTGTGAACGCTTCATTGATTATATCATCAAAGTGGCAAGCGGTGAATTCGTAAACAACGAAAGAAAGGCTATCGCGAAATTGCTATCTTTAAAACAGGGTAACCTTGTAAACAGGTCGCTATCTGATACAACAAATATATCGAAGATAAAAGATACATTGTTAAAACAATAGAGTTGCTATCCCGTTCAACTTATCATTGAGTGAAGGATAGCAACTCTTTTGTTATACCATATCATCGCCTGTTTTCTTAAACGTAACGCGGATTGTTTTATGGAAAGGAATAAAACGAGAAATCACAGCTATGACAACAGATATAACCAACAAATAACCCAGAATCTCTTTCAGTGCCAGCAACAGGCTTTGTTGTTGTAACGTATTATATAAGGAGTTGGTTGCCAACTGCGCAGCCTCATCATACGGATGTCCCTGTGTCATCGCATTGTTCAGCGACTGGCTATAGCGTGTTGACGACAATGGATCAGTAGCAGTTATAGTCTCCGACAAAGAATACATATATTTTGTTGCAGTCGGTACAGTACATTACTATAAAAGAAGTCGCCATGATAGGTGCCAGCACGGAACGGAAAATAATCAGGAAGAAAGCATTCGACAATAAGTATTTCGGATTCAAGTCTTCCACGGCAAATAGGGCAAAAGCAATAATCAAAGTCAACATACCCAAACCACGAAAGAAGATAGGCAGGTAGAGCATCTCATACGTACTATCCGGAGAAATGCCAAAATACAAAATGGCAAAGAAAATCACAAAGCAACTCATTCCTCCCGCTATCAGAAAACGGAAACGCCACCGTTGCCAGCGAAACCACCAAAACAAATAAAGGCGCCGACTACATATCCCGGAAGCAAATAAATATAAAGAGAATAGGTATGCGTAGTATCTACTTTCAGAATAACAGTCAGATAGTTAGTCAGCAAAGTGGTTGATGTACTGAAAACATCACGAGCATCATATAAAAATAGCCCACAATTGCTTTGGGTTGGAACAAAGGAGCCAGACTTACATAAGGATTCTCCAAACGGCTCTGATACCAGATGAACAGCGCAATCAGCATAGGTGCTATTACAATATAAATACATATCTTACCGGAAGCCATCCAATCGAGCACTTTGCCATAATTGATAACGTACATCAACATCAGCAACCCGGCCGAAATAACAAACATCTCACGGATATGCAGATCAGACCATGCGACAGCTTTATGGGACGATTATGCCGGAAACAGATGATAACAAACAGAATGGAAATCAAGATCAATACCATCATAAAGTAGTACATATACTTCCAGTTATAATGATACGCCAGTAAAGCCGTTACCAGCATCGAAGCTTGTCCCCACCGTAAACCAACGGATAAAATAAGAATAGAACTCGCTACGCACATTCTTCGGACTGAAAATCTTCTGGGCATAACGAATAAACCACAACATAAGAAACCCTTTCAAGAAACCGACAGCAAAACTACAGACAATCAAAATATCTGCGTTTTGCGTACGTGCACAAACCCAACTCAAGAAGAATTGCAGTACTAAATCAATCAATAACAGAGATTTCACGGAAAAGGCTGCCAACACCTTAGGAATAATCGGGTATGCGATAGCCATACCTGCCGAAGCAGCGTAATACCCCATCGTAATATCTTCCGAATTAGTACCCAGCGTGTTCGACACTTCCAGCATACTGCCTGTATACGAGCCATTGAGCATAGTGACCGGAAGAATCACGATGAAAATGCTGATAAGTCCAACCAATCGGGCACCCATTGACGAACAGGTGCCTCCAATTCCTTCATGGTAATCATTTGCGTAAAGCTTCTGTTTCCACCATCATCCCGGCTCTCAACTGTGCCATTTCTTCCGGAGAAACATCTTCCAAGTCGATACGCACAGGGATTCGCTGCTGCACCTTTACAAAATTGCCGGCAGAATTATCTGTAGGAACCAAGGAATATTTAGACCCGGTTGCCTCGGAAATTGCAGTGACTTCCCGTGAAAAATCTTTCCGGGCACTGCGTCTACTTTAATACGCACCTGCTGGCCAATATAGATATTAGCAATCTGCGTTTCTTTATAATTAGCGGTAATCCACTTGTCCTTGTTACGCACCAAATAAGAAATAGTCTGTCCGGTCTGCACATATTGACCGGGTTCAAGCGTACGCCTACCCATATATCCATCATAAGGAGCAGTGAGAACCGTATAAGACAGATTCAGCTTAGCCAAATCCAGTCTGCTTCTTTACGCAAAATGGCAGCCTCCGTACCGGTTGTTTTCTTACTTGTCTCCGCATATTGTGATAATGCCGCCTGTTTCTGTGCAACTAATGCCTGATAACGTGCCTTTGCTGCCTCATAAGCAGCTTTCGCTTGCTCATACTGCTGTTCCGGAACAGATTCTTCTTTCAACAAACGTTCAAAACGATGATAATCCTGTTTCAATTGCCAAAGTTTCGCTTTCGCTTCAGCGATGTTGGCATCCTGTACGGCAATATTCGTATGGGAAGTTTCAATACCCGAATGAAGAACATCCTGCGAGCCATGTGCATCCAACAATGCAGCTTCCGCTTCCTTTACCTTAATCTGATATTCACGATTGTCAAGCACCAGCAGAGTATCTCCCTGATGGACATATTGATGTTCCTTAAAACGAACCTCCTTGATATAACCCGAAGCCCGGACATTCAAAGGAGCTACATATTGATCTACAAAAGCATCATTAGTCACTTCGTAATTCACATAACGCCAGAAGTAATTAGCAGTCCACCAAAGTCCGGAGACAGCCAAACAGACACATACTAAATTTAAAACGATATTACGAACTCTTACTTTTTTCAGTTTCTTCTGTTTTTCTTTCCATTCAATTGCCATATCTGTTCTGTTTATTAAAGACGTCCACAAGCCTTCTGAAGTTGATAATAAGTATAAATCACACGAGTGCGTGCAGTGACCAACTGCAATTCCACATTCAAACGGACGGAATTCGCATCAAGTAAATCAGTCAGGATAGCCAGTTGATTCAGATAACGATTCTGCATAATACGGTAATTTTCTTCCGCTTGCCGGACAGACAGTTTTAGAGCCTCTACCCTCTGCAACGCTTCCCTGTGGCGTAAAAATGCCGAACGTACATCCATGCGGATTCCCTGCATTTTCTGTTCTTCTTCATTCTTCCGCAAAGACACCATCAGTTTGCTCTCTTTTACTTTATGATTGTTCTTGTACAGTGAAGATAAAGGATAGGAAACCGATACTCCCACATTCCAGTTATTGTTATACATATCCGCCAATGTACGTGAAACGGGACGTGCCAATGTATTCGATGCATATAGCGACACACTGGGAAGAGATAAGGATTGGGCAGAACGGATTTCATTCCTTGCCAATTCTGTCTGTGCGCGAAGCAGCCTCATCGCCGGATCATTTTCATACGCCTGAACAATATAGTCATCATAGGACTGCAAAGCAACTGCCTGATAGAGAATGGTTGTATCCGGTTGTAATAACAAGTTCTCATCCTGCCCCAACAAGATATTGAGTTGCTGCGATACAAGCGCAATGCTATTTTCCGCTTCCTCCAAAGACAGTCGGTCATTAGTCAGCTGCATTTCGCTCCGCAATACATCATTATTGGTAATCAGCCCCTCTTTTTTCATTCGCCGGATATCGCGTAACCGGAGTTCCGACTCTTCAATATTCCGTGTCAGTATCTCATGCTGCTTAAACAGACTAAACAAGTTCATATACTGATTGAGTAACCGTAACTTTATTTCCGCCTCATCGGTCAACGTTTGTAGTTCGGCAACTTGTTTTTCTATATCCGCTTTATGAATAGCACTTCGGATTTTACCACCCTGATAGAGAGGCTGTGCCAGATCAATCGCATAATTTTGTGACCAGTCCGGTGCTTCCGGATATGAAGGATCGGATAATCCCCGTTCCCAAACAACAGGCTGCCCTACAAATCCCCCTTTCAGTCCGATCTGCAGTTCCGGTAACTGTGCAGACCGTGCGGTCCGTATCCGCTCCTGCGCCATAGATTCTTTCATTACATCCGCCTGAAGTTGCAGACTATGCTGTACCCCCCGTTCAAAAAGCTGATCGATAGTGAGAAACAAAGAATCCGTTTGTGCATTTATGGATTGAGCAGCCAAAAACAGGCTAGATAAAACCGCCCCATACTTCTTATACATTTTCAAGTACATCGCATACACTCTTTAATTCAGACAACATAGTTTCAATGCTCTCTATACCAACAATTTTTTCTGCATATACATAAACCTGATCGAGAATCGGACGAATCTGTTCTTTAAATTCTTCCCCTTCGGGAGTCAGGAACACCAGTTTATTACGACGGTCGGCAAGATCTTCTTTCCGATGAACATACCCTTTCTTTTCCAGATTATTCATCAAATTGGTGAGACATGCCTTATCTTTTGCAATGCGTTCCGCCAATATCTGCTGACTAATTCCCTGCTCATGCCATAAACTACTTAATACCTGAAGCATCTCAAACGTAATACCCGCATTATTTTTTCTCAATGTCCGTTGCATAGACCGGCGAAAAGCCATACGGGTACGAACAATCTGCAACATGAGTTCTCTAAACTCTGCTCCTTCTCTCATTTTCTATACTCTTTTTACCTGTTTCGTTTCGGCGGCAAAGTTAGGTATTTCCTCCGAATTAGTCAAACGTTTGACTAATTTCATTTTCAAACCCTCTTTATATAATTTCTGACTATTCGTTCATTCACCCATTAAACAACTGTATATTAACGCCTTATCATACCATTCAAATATTTATCATTAAAATATTCAGGCAAAAAGTTTGTTCATCTGAAATCTTTTATTTTACTTTGTATCACAAAGTACTTTTTATATGGATAAAGATAAAGCATTAGAATCGGTAAATGAGATAAAAGAGTTGATGGAAAAGTCGTCCAAGTTTATCTCTCTAAGTGGTCTCGCTGCAATCATGGCGGGCATTTACGCATTAGCTGGCGCATACATCGCTACACAAGTTATTACCCCGGGCACACATTTAATTGTTGCTCTCGAACTAATGGTTATTATAGCTTCGCTCGTATTGGTAGCAGCTGCGGTCACCGCCTGCATCCTGTCCTATTATAAATCCAAGAAGACAGGACAGAAATTTTTCAGCCGCCTCACCTACCGGGCATTGTGGAACTTTTCTCTTCCGATGCTGACCGGAGGTGTTTTATGCATCTCCATCATGATGCATGAGTATTATGACATCCTGGCTTCCGTCATGCTTTTATTTTACGGACTAGCACTGGTCAACGTATCCAAGTTCACTTACTCCAGTATCGTATGGTTAGGATATGCTTTCATTTGCCTGGGAGTCGTAGATTGTTTTTGGGAAGGTCATTCACTGCTGTTCTGGACCATCGGTTTCGGCGGTTTCCATATTCTTTATGGCATATTGTTCTATTTACACTACGAAAGAAAGAGATCATAAATGATAGAAGCATTCCAATATATTAATAAAGCATTCGAAAGCAAGGTCCGGCTCGGTATCATGGCTATTCTGATGGTAAATGAGGAAGCCGACTTCAATTTTCTGAAAGAGCAGCTCTCTCTGACAGACGGCAATCTTGCCAGCCATACCCGTTCCCTGGAAGAACTGGGATATATCGTATGTAACAAAAGTTTTGTTGGACGAAAGCCACGAACTGTTTTTCAAGCAACCCCGCAAGGCAGAGAAGCTTTCAAATCTCATATTGAAGCTTTAGAGAAATTTCTAAAATCAAAATAAATAATTCATCAAAACACTACTGGCTTATGGACGGTTTCAATGAAAATTCAAATGAGCAACAGGTGCAGCAACCTATGGGATGTCTCCACCGTTTCTCCAAAACAATCAAGGTTGTCATCATCGGATTATTAATTCTTCTCCTGATGATACCGATGTTCATGATTGAAAATCTTATTTCCGAACGGGGACGAACCCAGGAAGAAGCTATCGACGAGGTAAGTGAAAAATGGAGTCTGGCACAGACCATCACGGGCCCCTACCTGAATCTCCAGTATCCGGTCGTCATTGAAAATAACGGCGAGAAGAAGGTTTCTATCAAAGACCTGATACTTTTTCCCGATGAGCTTATGGTCAGCGGACAACTAAAGACTGAAATTCTGAAAAGAAGTATCTACGAGGTCAATGTATATCAATCGGAACTGACATTGAAAGGGTCATTCAGTTCGGAAGAATTGAAAAAGAGCAGAATAGATATGGAACAGCTGCAGTTTGACAGGGCAGCTATTTGCCTGAATCTGACCGATATGCGTGGCATCAGCGAACAAATCAGCATCACTTTGGGAGATTCAGTTTACATCTTCGAGCCGGGTATGGACAACAGAGGCATAGATAATACCGGAGTTCATGCGATCGCTAATTTGTCGGAATTGAAGCAGAATAAAAAACTCCCTTATGAAATAAAAATCAAACTGAAAGGTTCACAGTCACTCAACTTTATTCCGTTGGGTAAAACAACCCGTGTAGATCTGAAAGCCAACTGGAATACACCGAGCTTTACCGGAAACTATCTGCCTAACAACCGGAATATTACGGAGAAGGAATTTTCCGCGCAATGGCAGGTTTTAAACTTGAATCGGAATTATTCGCAGGTGATGGCTGACTACAACACCTCGAACATCAAAGATATTGAAAACTCCAGTTTCGGTGTGAATTTCAAAATTCCGGTGGAACAGTACCAGCAGTCCATGCGCTCCGCAAAGTATGCCATTCTGATTATCCTACTGACTTTCGGAGTGATCTTCTTCACTGAAATCATGAACAAGACCCGTATTCATGCCTTGCAGTATTTATTGGTAGGACTAGCTCTCTGTCTATTCTACAGCCTGCTCCTCTCTTTCTCCGAGCACGTCGGTTTCAACCCGGCCTATTTGTTATCTTCTGCACTGACTATTATACTGGTAGGCGGCTATATGTTCGGAATTACCAAGAAAAAGAAACCATCATTAATCATGTCCGGCCTATTGGCTATACTCTATATTTATATCTTTGTTCTTATCCAGCTGGAGACTTTCGCATTATTGGCAGGCAGCTTAGGACTGTTTATCATTCTGGCAATAGTGATGTATTTTTCAAAGAAAATAGACTGGTTTAATGAATAATCGGCTTTTCTTCTGAAACACTTGACAAATGGCTTTTTATTTTGTATCTTTGAGAAAACAAAAGCAATAAGAGAAATGAAAAATCTAGGAAAAATAGAGACATAAAGGACCTTTAAACTGATACATTTTAGTATTAATACAGATATATCATGAGGTTGTGTCAAAACGTTGGCACAACCTCTTTTATATTTTACAGTTCTGCTATATTTTCTTTTGGCTATGCTGCTTTTTCCTCATGCATTTGGCAACAAGTTGCTATATTCCAATTATATCGGGTTATAAATAGTCCCATAAACATATATTTGGCAACTGTAATGAGCCCCTTTCCTTCTTTTATCAGTTTAGCACACATTTTTTTGATATTAAAGGCTATAGCAAAGAAAGCAAAGTCCATTGTAACCTTGTCTTCTCCCACATGCCGGAATCTTCTGTATGCCATGTTGTATTTCATTTGTCCAAACACAGCCTCTGGTTCTATACACCTCCTGCCTCTATGCTTGATACCTTCTTCTGAGAGCAACCTTTCCCGTGCCTGCCGTTTGTATTGATTTAATCGGTGGTTGACTTCTATAATACGGTTCCCCCGAGCTTTAAAACAACTGCCACGCAAAGGGCAACCTTCGCATCTTTTTGCTTTATACCGGGCACTTTCGATGATGTATCCGCTCGCTGTCTTGTCACGTTTGGTTCCTATACGGTTCATGTGCTGTCCCATAGGACAAACGTAATAATCCTCTTGGGCATTGTAATGGAGACTTTCGGCATGGAATGGGTTGGGAGTATAACGAGGACGCTGTTCTTTATGGAAGTAATTGTACTTGATGAAGGCTTCTATCCCATTCTCCTGCATGAACCGGTAATTTTCTTCCGAACCGTAACCGGAGTCTGCCACACAGATATTCGGTAAACGGTTATAGCGGTACTGGAAAGAGTGGAAAAAAGGTATGAGGGTCAGTGTATCGGTAGGGTTGGGAAACAGACGGAAGTCTGTGATGAATTGGTTTTCAGTACCTATTTGCAGATTATATCCGGGTTTGGTCTGCCCGTTCTTCATGGCATCTTCTTTCATGCGCATGAATGTGGCACCGGATCGGTCTTGGAATAGGAGTTACGTTCTCCAAGGGTATCAAGGTGATTGTCGTATTCTATCAGCTTGTCACGATACCCTTCAAGTTCCATGACCTGCTTCTTCTTTTTGCGCAGGGCTTTCTTTTCTTCCTTATCCTTTGTTGCAGGCTGGCGTTCCGTGGCTTCTTTAAGTTCATCCACTATGTCAGAGAGCCTGCAGGAGTAAACTCCACGGATGTGTCTTTTATAGAGTTCTCCGTGCAATGGCTTCATCCACCTGTTCCAAGAGAATACGGATTTTATCCATTAGTCTCGTACGGTTCCGTTCGACTGTCTTGCGCCAGACAAAAGTATATTTGTTGGCTTTGGATTCAATCTTGGTGCCGTCGATATACTCCACATCAAGGCTGATGAAACCTTTATCGGCAAGGACAAGAACCAACTGGGTAAATACATTATTTATTTCCTCCTTTACACGGTTACGAAAACGGTTGATCGTGATAAAATCCGGATGCTCATTACCGGCAAGCCAAATATAATGAATGTCACGAAGGAGGTGCTTCTCTATTTTACGGCAAGAATAGATATTATTCATGTAGGCGTAGATTATCACCTTAAGCATCATTTTAGGATGATAAGGACAACGGCCCGTTTCCTTATAAAGCTTCTTGAAACTCTCAAGATTGAGATTGTCAATAACAGCATTCACGATGCGGACCGGGTCGGTCGCAACTATGTTTTCATCAATTCTTTGTGGAAAAAGAACGGTTTGGTTGGGAATGTAAGGACGAAAATGTAACTTTGCCATAACGAAAAACTTTATACCTAAAGATACGAAAACTTTGGGTAATAACAAAGCCCGGGCTTGAGAAAGTCTGGGCTTTGCGCATAAAAAAAGGCTGTGTCAGCGTTTTGACACAACCTCATTTTGTTTATATTTTTACTTAACTCATTCTATAGAATCTCTAAAAATACTCAAAATAGTTTTTAATAAACTCTGATACCGTTTATAATAAACTATCAAAAAGTTTATTATAAACCGAAAGTACGTTTATTAAGAACGTAGTCTTTAATTGTAAAAATTGACAAACACGTTTTCATACAATAGGAGGTTATAAATAAGCCGTTCATTCATACAGTAACATAAACAAACAAAATTCTTTATTTCATCCAAACGATTGAACTTCCTTCACTCACTACACACTAAAATGTTTTCTTCAAATATATCATATCCACCAACTGCACACCATCCTCATACATCGGATGATCGTAGTTGTCAGTAAAGAAATTCTTTATCCGGTGAGAAACCGTGAAACCACAGTGTTCATAAAAAGATCTGGAAGAAGGTACATCGCCTGTACCCACTAACATTTCAGAACACTTTCCCTGATAATATTCAAATAAAAATTCGATTAAACGTTTTCCGTACCCCTGCCGTTGAAAGAAAGGAACGGTAGCAATATTCTTGATTTCATAAATACCTTCCCCTTCACGAGTCACTACACAAAGAGCTTTCAATCCGTTATCATAAAGAACGAACATATCGCCGCGCTCCAAATACCGGTCAATCATACTTTCCTGTTCATCAGCCAAGAGTAATAATTCGAGAAATTCTTTTTTATCTGAAGTTACTAGCTTTATCTCCATATTATCTATTTTATCATAAAATAAAAATGTTACCGACTCATTTGTCTGTGGTCCAAAATAGTATCCATATTCTCCAAAGCCCATCCCACCAGTCCTTCAATATGAGGAATCAAAGTGCCACCCGTATCTGTCAGACAATACTCCACACGGGGAGGTACTTCAGCATATACTTTCCGTTCAACCAATCCATCTGATTCCAGAGTACGCAATGTTACAGTCAACATTCTTTGTGAAACATCTTCTATCGTTTTATGAATATCACTAAAACGCATGGTGCCGTTTGCGTTCAGCGTAATAAGCACCAGCATCGACCACTTGTCTCCCAAGCGGCTAAGCACATCTCTTATCGGACAATTTCCTATCGGATGAAAGTTTTTCATTCTTTAACGTTTTGTATTTTATTGAGTTCCAACAATAGTTACCTCTATGTAACTTCCTTATTTTCAAGTACGTTATTGCATTTCTCAAACTAGAAAGATACATTTGCATCACAAAAGTAATAAACTTACTAATAATAACTATTGTTTCATTTAAATAATTATGATTATGGCAAAGAAAGTTGCAGTTTTAGCAGTGAATCCGGTAAATGGTTGTGGATTATTCCAATATTTGGAAGCGTTTTTCGAGAATGGCATTTCATATAAAGTATTTGCCGTATCGGATACGAAGGAGATTAAAACAAATTCAGAAATCAGCCTGACAGCAGACGATGTGATCACTAATTTGAAGGGACACGAAGATGAATTCGATGCACTCGTTTTCTCTTGTGGGGATGCAGTACCTGTATTTCAGCAGAATGCCGATAAACCCTATAACGTAGATTTGATGCAAGTCATTAAAACTTTCGGAGATAAAGGGAAAATGATGATCGGACATTGTGCCGGTGCAATGATGTTTGACTTTACCGGAATTACCAAAGGGAAGAAAGTAGCAGTTCACCCATTAGCTAAACCAGCTATTCAAAACGGAACAGCTACCGATAAGAAATCAGAGATAGATGGCAACTTTTTTACTGCTCAAGATGAAAACACCATTTGGACAATGATGCCACAGGTTATCGAAGCATTAAAATAATGTTTGCAACGTAGATATAAAACAATAAATATAAACATTATTATATTAATCTACGCATCCGAAGATGAAAAAGCACGTTCCTTTAAAAGCAACAGTGTGTTTCTCGGTGTACAACGGGTCGTTTCTTTTAAAGGAACGACCCGTTGGTTTTAAAGGAAAAATGTACATTTATTGCGCATTAATAATCAATCACTTACAGATTCAAAAAATTCAATGACCGACTAACTTCCCCAATCATTATTCAATTCAATAAATCCGCACAAGTGTTCACTCCTTTATTTCTCAAATGATTATTGTTAGTTAACTAAAATCCAAGAGAAATATCATATATCACATTCTCTTTTCGTACCAAAAAAAAGAAAAACGGAACATTACAAAAAATCTGAAACAGCGTTCATCATTTTTTAAAAGTCCGTATATTAGCAGCTTGAAGACTTGAAAGAGATAAACAGCATACTCCTTCCGAGTTTAAATAACCAAACAAGATGCCTAAAACAATATGATTAGAGAAAGAGAGAATTACAATGCATTTTTACTTCATTTTTTAGAAAGACTGAATAGCTGTGACTCTATTGAGAAAAAAATCACAGAATCACTTACGGATATTTGCGAATACTATGGCTTTAAAAGAGGATTCATTTATCAAACTGACGGATTTCGCTACTTCTATCTAAAGGAAACTGTCGGAAATAACGACAACGTTTTGCGACAACGTTTTGAAATCAGCGAAATGACCAATCAACATGTTGTCCGTGCAAATGGAAAGAACAAACCTTTTTATGCTTGCAGAAACCAAAATACTTCTTGGGATGATGTAGACATCGTGGATTTCTATAAAGTCGATTCATTACTAATCCGGCAAATTCAAGACTCCGAAGGAAAAATTATCGGATTCATCGGATTTGGAGACAGAGAACATGCAATATCTTTCACCGATGAAGAACTGCAAATGATTCATCTCATTTTAGGCTCCCTCTCCAAGGAAATAGCAGTGCGGGAATATAAAGAAAGAGAAGTACGGGCGAGCAAGACGTTAAGCAGCATCATGAATAATATGGGGGTTGACATCTACGTAAACTCTTTTGATTCCCATGATATGCTATATGCCAATGAATCTATGGCCGCTCCTTATGGAGGTATCGAACACTTTGAAGGAAAAAAATGCTGGCAGGCTCTATATAAAGATAAAACCGGAGAATGTGAGTTTTGTCCTAAGAAACATTTGATAGATGAAAACGGGCTGCCAACCAAGGTATATTCCTGGGATTACCAACGCCCGTTCGACAAATGTTGGTTCCGGGTATTCAGTGCAGCATTTGCCTGGATAGACGGACAGATGGCACACGTGATTACCAGCGTTGATATTGACCACCAAAAAACAATAGAAGAAGAACTAAGGATAGCCAAAGAAAAAGCGGAAAACCTGGACCGCTTAAAATCAGCCTTCCTCGCCAATATGAGTCATGAAATCCGTACTCCGCTCAATGCGATTGTCGGCTTTGCCAGTTTACTGGTCGAATCGGATGACAAAAAGGAACGCCAGGATTATGTCGATATCATGCAAGAAAACACCGAACTTCTTTTACAACTGATATCCGACATTCTCGACTTATCAAAAATAGAAGCCGGAACACTCGACTTCACCATGGATTATCTGGACATCAAGAGCTTCTGTGAAGATATCATACGCAATTATGATATAAAAGAAGATAAGCCGGTACCTGTATTACTAGCCCCCACCCTACCCAATTTTTATATCTATACTGACAAGAAACGTCTGATGCAGGTTATCACAAACTTTATCAACAATGCCCTCAAATTTACAAATAAGGGACAGATTCTTCTTGAATATCATCTGAAAGAAGATACCTGTGAAATTGAATTTTCCGTAGCTGATACAGGAATGGGGATTGAACCGGACAAAGTAGACCGGGTATTCGACCGCTTTGTGAAACTCAATTCATTCTCAAAAGGCACAGGCTTAGGGCTGTCTATTTGCAGGAGCATTATCGAACATCTCGGCGGCACTATTGGAGTGGAATCCGAGATGGGAACCGGCTCGCGTTTTTGGTTTACTCATCCCTACCAAAGCGTATCCCTATAAAATTGAATAAAAAGCCCGTTAATCAGAAAAAGACCTGAAGTCTTTTTTTCATTCATTTTTTATGGTCAAAATCAAGTTTAATTCATTTATTATTAATACTTTTGCCAATGCATAAACTTAATAAGCCACCAGAAAATTAAATTTAAAATGACAACTCTTTTTCAAACCAAAATAATTAACTCATATATAATAAAATTATTTTTGTCTTTCTGTCTATTAGCTTTTTCCTACATATCACCGATTCTAGCTCAAAAAGATTCAGTGAACTCGTCAAATTATCTTTTAATCATTAATTCATATACAGAAGCAGCTCCCTGGAGCTTCAGAATGATTTCAGCCATTACCGAATATGCCCAGAATTCGCCTCAATTAGCACTCTATACCGAACACATGAACATGCTAATGATGGACACAGACTCCACTTTGAATGAATTCAGACAGGCAGTTCTGGAAAAATACAAGCGACATTCTCCGCGTATGTTGATATTACTCGGAAACTCCAGCATGATATTACGGGACGACTTCAGAAAGATGTGGGGAAATATTCCGATTATACTATGTGCTGAAGAAGATTACATCGGCCCGAAGGAATTTTATCTCCAAAAGAAGCCTGTTGAGTTGACTGCAAGAACCCCGATTGCAGATATGGCGCAGCCTTACAATCTCACTTTCCTACATTCCAATTTCTATATTAAAGAAAATATAGACCTGATTTGCCGAATGACTCCCGATATTAAAAATTTCATATTTATCGGTGATGAACGGCAAAACAACCAGACTTACAATATGGTTATCAAACAAGAATTGAAAAAGAGCCATCCCGACATCAATTATCAATTCATATCGCCCCGGAAGATGCAAACCAATCATTTACTGGACACCCTTTACACCGTTGATCCTAAAACAACAGGAATACTTTTCTCTTCATGGTTTTACAAACACACCTTTGCCGGCAACACCTCGCTAGTTACAAATTCACACCTATTAGTCTCAACGACTTCCGCACCTCTGTTCAGCCTTGGGATGATGACAATCAAGGACAACGCAGGAGGAATAATTGGCGGATACATCTACGATCAACATGTATACAGCCAGAAAATCATACAAACGATCCAATCAATATTGAATGGCAAACAAGCATCCGAGATACCTTTTTACGAGCCTTCAGATGCCGCTCCGACTATCAACTACAATGTTTTGCTACGTAAAGGAATGTCGCCATACTTATGTCCACCGGGCACTATTTTCTTTAACAAGCCGCCTACGTTTTGGGAACAGTACGGATACTTTATTTTAGGAACCATAGTCTGCTTCATACTGCTTGCCCTATTCTTCCAATACCGCATCAGTCATCTGAATAAGCTCAAGAAAATACAACAGAAAGAGATTGACACAATGACTTCTTACAAAAACCTGATTAACAATATGCCTATATTGTATATGCAAGAAGAGTTAATCATGAATGAAGAAGGTACCCCGATAGAACTTGTATACCGGAATGTCAACGCTCATTTCGAGAAAAGTTTTTTCCGTAAAGAAGATGTAGTAGGCAAGAAAGCCAGTGAAATATTCCCTGAATCCATGCCGGAGTTCCTGCATTTCACCAAAATGTCACTTGCGGAAAACAAGGCTATCACTTTCCCCTATTATTTCAAACAGATAGACACCTTCTATGATGTAGTACTAAAAGGAACTCACCACAACAATATTGTCGATATTTTCTGCCTGGACAGCACCGAACTACACAAAGCACAACAAAAACTAAGTGCTACCAACAATAAACTGGCAATGGCACTGGACGTAGCCAATATCGTGCCTTGGAAATGGGATTTGCGAAGCAAAACCATACTTTGCGACATCAATAGGCCTATTGAGCTTAGCACAAACGATAAAGACGTGAATGAAGAACAATTGGCAGTGCCCGATTCCCAATATTTCTCAAAGATATTCAAAGAAGACCGTAAACGGGTAGAAAAAGCCTATGATGACCTGATAGAAGGGCGATCGGATAAAGTCAGGGAAGAATACCGGGTTATCAATGTACAGAATAACATTCACAGAATCGAATGGGTGGAAGCTCAAGCCGCTGTAGAGACCCGTGACGAAAACGGCAAGCCGCTCACCCTGGTCGGTTCTTCACTAGTCATCACCACACGGAAAAAGATGGAAATGGAATTGACCACAGCCAGAGACCGGGCAGAAGAATCCAATCGTCTGAAGTCTGCCTTCCTCGCCAATATGAGCCATGAAATCCGTACTCCCCTCAACGCTATTGTCGGTTTCTCCGGCATATTGGCTTCAACAGACGAGGAAGAGGAAAAGCAGGAATATGTGAGCATCATTGAAAACAATAATACCTTGTTATTGCAATTAATCAGTGACATTCTTGATTTATCAAAGATTGAAGCCGGAACATTGGAATTTCAATATTCCAACATAGACTTGAACAAAATGCTGAACGAGTTAACGAGCTCATTACAATTAAAAATAAAATCTGAAAAAGTACAGTTAACCTGCCATCTGGCAGAGAAAAACTGCTTTATCCATACAGAGAAGAACAGGCTGTCACAATTGCTCATCAACCTGATAAGCAATGCCATCAAATTCACCACTGAAGGATACATTCGTTTTGGTTATGAACTCCGCGGCAAAGAGATCTATTTTTATGTCAGCGATACTGGCTGTGGCATTCCCAAAGACAAGCAAAAGAGCATTTTCGGACGCTTCGTCAAATTAAATAGTTTCGAACAAGGCACCGGCCTGGGACTTTCTATCTGCCAGACTCTGGTAGAACACATGGGAGGTACCATCGGAGTAGACTCGGAAGAGGGCAAAGGTTCAACATTCTGGTTCACGCTGCCATATAAAGCCGCAATAGCCGTAGAAGAAAGCATAAAAAAAGAGGAAATTCAGCCGATAAGTATAGAAAAAAACAAGTTTACCATTCTGATTGCCGAGGATAATGAAAGTAACTACAAACTGTTCGCATCCATACTAAAGGGAGAGTATCAATTAATTCATGCCTGGGATGGACAAGAGGCGGTGGAAATGTTCAAGCAATATAATCCGCAGATTATATTGATGGACATCAATATGCCGGTCATGGACGGTTACGAGGCAACTAAAGAAATACGCAAATATTCTGCCAAGGTACCTATTATCGCCATTACGGCTTTTGCATACGCTTCGGATGAACAACGGGTGATGGAAAGCGGTTTTGACGGCTATATGCCTAAACCTATCAATGCCCGCCTGTTGAAAGCACAACTGACGGAAATCATGCAAAAGCGTATTATTTTACTTTAAGAGACAGAGAACCGAAAGCAAAAAACGAATATCTACATATTCCATTTATGACTGAAGAAAAAATACATAAAAACCGCACCGGAAGTTGGTGGGCATTAAGTCCGTTGCTCGTATTCTTATGCCTTTACCTGGTAACTTCCATTCTTGTCAACGACTTTTATAAAGTGCCTATCACGGTGGCTTTCCTTGTTTCTTCCTGCTACGCCATTGCTATTACCAAAGGATTGAAACTAGACCAACGCATCTATCAGTTCTCCGTGGGAGCTGCCAATAAAAATATCCTCCTGATGATATGGATATTCATTCTTGCCGGAGCCTTTGCTCATAGTGCGAAACAAATGGGAGCAATCGATGCCACTGTCAATCTGACACTGCATATTCTGCCGGATAACCTGTTACTGGCAGGCATCTTCATTGCCGCCTGTTTCATCTCTTTATCCATCGGAACCAGCGTAGGAACTATCGTCGCCCTTACTCCCGTTGCCGTAGGACTGGCAGAAAAGACAGAAATAGCTCTCCCCTTTATGGTAGCCGTCGTAGTAGGCGGTTCTTTTTTCGGAGACAACTTATCTTTTATCTCCGACACCACCATCGCTTCGACAAAAACCCAGGAATGTGTAATGCGCGATAAATTCCGTGTAAATTCTATGATTGTCGTCCCGGCAGCCATCATTGTGTTGGGAATTTACATATTTCAGGGACTATCCATTACCGCTCCCGCCCAAACACAGACCATTGAATGGATCAAAGTTATACCTTATATAATAGTATTAGGAACAGCCATTGCCGGAATGAACGTGATGCTCGTACTCATAATAGGTATATTGACAAGTGGCATCATTGGCATCGCGACCGGCAGCTTTGGAATTTTCGACTGGTTTGGTGCCATGGGAACGGGAATTACAGGAATGGGAGAACTGATTATTATCACTCTATTGGCCGGAGGGATGCTCGAAACCATCCGTTATAACGGTGGTATCGATTTCATTATCCGGAAACTCACCCGCCACGTCAATGGTAAAAGAGGAGCCGAACTAAGCATTGCCGCCCTGGTAAGTATCGCCAACTTATGTACAGCCAACAACACGATTGCCATTATAACAACAGGACCGATTGCCAAAGATATTGCCGTGAAATTCCATCTCGACCGAAGAAAAACAGCCAGTATCCTCGATACTTTCTCCTGCCTGATACAAGGGATTATTCCATACGGAGCGCAGATGCTGATTGCAGCGGGACTTGCCAGTATCTCCCCCATCAGTATCATCGGAAATCTCTACTATCCGTTTACAATGGGAGCATGCGCCCTGCTAGCAATTTTGTTCCGCTATCCGAAACGGTATTCGTAAAAAAGATGCGAAATGTTTGTCAATCAAAAGAAAAGCCGTATCTTTGTGCCCGCTATTACGAGATAATAGCATAATTCAAATCAATCATTAAAAACAATTATTTAAAATGGCAACTAGAATCAGATTGCAGAGACACGGACGTAAAAGTTACGCGTTCTATTCAATTGTAATTGCAGACAGCAGAGCACCACGTGATGGTAAATTTATTGAGAAGATTGGTACTTACAACCCTAACACCAATCCTGCTACAGTAGATTTGAATTTCGACGCTGCATTGGCATGGGTACTGAAAGGTGCACAACCAAGTGACACTGTACGTAACATTCTTTCTCGTGAAGGAGTTTACATGAAGAAACATCTTCTGGGCGGTGTAGCAAAAGGCGCATTCGGAGAAGCAGAAGCTGAAGCTAAATTCGAAGCTTGGAAAAACAACAAACAGTCAGGTTTGGCTACTTTGAAGGCTAAACAAGACGAAGCTAAGAAAGCTGAAGCAAAAGCACGTCTGGAAGCAGAAAAGAAGATCAACGAAGTGAAAGCAAAAGCACTCGCTGAAAAGAAAGCTGCTGAAGCTGCCGAAAAAGCTGCTGCTGAAGCACCTGCAGAAGAAGCTGCCGCAGCTCCGGCTGAAGAAGCTCCTGCAACAGAAGCTGCTGCTGAATAAATTTCAGCAGATTCCGAACAAGAAATCAGGAAAAGCTATAAATCCTCTCCGGTCCGCCGGAGGGGATTTTTTTATTGTTTTCTGCTATAAAACATATCAAATTATTTATTCCGTTCAGAATAAAATGCCTTTCTTTGCATCAGCATAGTTCAGCATAGTGTTATTTATTTTTCGAATATGAAACGAATTGATAAAAAGGCAACATTCGGACAACAGGCAAGCAAGGTTACGCAACTAGCGGACGCACTTAGCCAGGCGATTTCCAGAAAAGAATTTCTTGAAGGAGATTCTTTGCCTTCCATCAATCAGTTGAGTGCTCAATACGGAGTATCACGCGACACCGTTTTCAAGGCTTTCCTTGATTTACGCGAACGAGGCTTGATCGACTCCACTCCCGGCAAGGGTTATTATGTGACGAGCCAGGTGACCAATGTCTTATTGCTGCTCGACCAATATACTCCTTTCAAAGAAGCCTTATATAACAGTTTCGTCAGACATCTGCCTATCAACTATAAGGTAGACTTATTATTTCATCAATACAACGAACGGTTGTTCAATACGATCCTCCGGGAATCCATCGGGAAATACAACAAATACATCGTGATGAATTTCGATAACGAAAAATTCAGCACTGTTCTCAATAAAATTAATCCTTCAAGATTACTACTCCTTGATTTCGGCAAATTCGAAAAAGAAAAGTATTCATATATCTGCCAGGATTTTGATGAATTTTTCTATCAGGCATTGAATCTGCTCAAGGAAAGATTGAAGAACTATCACCAGCTCGTTTTTTTGTTTCCCAAAAGCCTGAAACATCCCCAAAGCAGTAAGGTGTATTTTACCCGTTTCTGTCAGGAGCAAGGATTCCTCTGTGAAATACAGGAGGATATTGAGAATCTGATCGTACGTAAGGGAGTTGCCTATATCGCCATCAAGCAACAAGATGTAGTAAAAGTGGTGAAACAAGGAAGATTGGAAGGGCTGAAATGCGGAAAAGATTTCGGTCTGTTAGCGTATAATGATATTCCTTCCTACGAAGTGATTGACGAAGGAATAACCTCATTGAGTATTGATTGGGAAATGATGGGAAACGAAGCGGCCAATTTCGTTCTTAATAATGTACCGGTTCAGAAGTTCTTACCAACGGAAGTAAGGCTTCGAAAGTCACTTTAATTTTTTTTTTGCGAAGACATCAGCACAGTTCAGCACAGATATTAATTAATCCTTTAATAGATAGAAACCATGAAAAAGTATCCGAAAATCGGGATTCGTCCCACAATCGATGGTCGCCAGGGTGGCGTTCGCGAAAGCCTTGAAGAGAAAACAATGAATTTAGCAAAAGCAGTAGCCGAGTTAATCAGCAGCAACCTGAAAAACGGTGATGGCAGTCCGGTAGAATGTGTTATAGCCGATAGCACGATCGGACGCGTAGCCGAAAGTGCCGCTTGTGCGGAAAAGTTTGAAAGAGAAGGGGTCGGCTCTACCATTACCGTCACTTCTTGCTGGTGCTATGGTGCTGAAACGATGGATATGAACCCGCATTATCCGAAAGCTGTCTGGGGATTCAACGGCACAGAACGTCCGGGAGCTGTATACCTTGCTGCCGTACTTGCCGGACACGCACAAAAAGGCCTTCCCGCATTCGGTATCTACGGACGCGACGTTCAAGATTTGGACGACAACACAATCCCTGAAGATGTATCAGAAAAGATTCTTCGTTTTGCACGTGCTGCACAGGCAGTAGCTACGATGAGAGGCAAATCTTACCTGTCAATGGGTAGTGTATCTATGGGTATCGCCGGTTCTATTGTTAATCCTGATTTTTTCCAAGAGTATTTGGGAATGCGTAATGAGTCAATAGACCTCACAGAAATCATCCGTCGAATGGACGAAGGCATCTATGACCACGAAGAATACGCCAAAGCCATGGCCTGGACTGAAAAAAATTGCAAGACAAACGAAGGTGAAGACTTCAAGAACCGTCCTGAAAAACGTAAAACCCGTGAACAGAAAGATGCTGATTGGGAATTCATTGTAAAGATGACGATTATCATGCGCGACTTGATGACCGGAAATCCCAAATTGAAAGAAATGGGATTCAAGGAAGAAGCCTTGGGACACAATGCCATTGCAGCCGGTTTCCAGGGACAACGCCAATGGACAGACTTCTATCCTAACGGTGACTATCCGGAAGCTCTGCTCAATACTTCTTTTGACTGGAACGGTATCCGTGAAGCATTTGTCGTAGCTACCGAGAACGATGCCTGCAACGGCGTAGCTATGCTGTTCGGACATCTATTGACCAACCGTGCACAAATATTCTCCGACGTACGTACTTACTGGAGTCCTGAAGCCGTGAAACGTGTAACCGGCAAAGAGTTGAGCGGATTGGCAGCAAACGGTATCATCCATCTTATCAATTCCGGTGCAACGACTCTCGACGGTTCCGGCCAATCATTAGACGCAGCAGGCAATCCGGTTATGAAAGAACCATGGAACCTGACGGACGCTGATGTAGAGAACTGTCTCAAAGCAACGACCTGGTATCCGGCAGACCGTGACTACTTCCGTGGGGGTGGCTTCTCGTCCAACTTCCTGTCAAAAGGCGGAATGCCTGTTACCATGATGCGCCTCAACCTGATTAAAGGCTTAGGCCCTGTCCTGCAAATCGCAGAAGGTTGGACAGTGGAAATTGATCCGGAAATCCATCAGAAACTCAATATGCGTACAGATCCTACATGGCCTACCACCTGGTTTGTACCCCGCCTGTGCGAAAAACCGGCTTTTAAAGATGTATATTCAGTAATGAATAACTGGGGAGCCAATCATGGAGCTATCAGCTATGGACACATCGGTCAGGACTTAATCACTCTTGCTTCCATGCTCCGTATTCCAGTATGTATGCACAATGTAGAAGAAGATCAGATGTTCCGTCCGGCAGCCTGGAATGCCTTCGGCATGGATAAAGAAGGATCAGACTACAGAGCTTGTGCAACTTATGGCCCTATCTATAAATAAACAAGTTTTTTTCGTCCTGTATAAATAAATATTTTAACTTTGCCGTTCGTAGGGATGGGGTCCCCCACCCGACACATAACAAATGTCGGGATAGCCCCGCCCCCTACAGCGACTTAAATAAGTAACACTATGATTACTAACGAACATATTGCACAGTTCATTGCACAAGCACATCGTTACGGGGATGCAAAGTTAATGCTTTGCAGCAGCGGTAACCTTTCCTGGAGAATCGGCGAAGAAGCATTGATTTCTGGTACGGGTTCCTGGGTTCCCACACTTGGCAAAGAAAAGGTTTCAATCTGCAATATCGCCAGCGGCATTCCTGCCAATGGTGTAAAACCCTCTATGGAAAGTACATTCCATTTGGGTATTCTCCGTGAACGTCCGGACGTCAATGTCGTTCTCCATTTCCAATCGGAATATGCCACCGCTGTCTCCTGCATGAAGAACAAGCCGGCAAATTTCAATGTAACAGCAGAAATTCCTTGCCATGTAGGTTCGGAAATACCTGTGATTCCGTATTATCGTCCCGGCTCACCGGAACTGGCGAAAGCCGTGGTAGAAGCCATGCAAAAGCATAACTCGGTTTTACTGACCAACCACGGACAAGTGGTGTGCGGAAAAGACTTCGACCAAGTATATGAACGGGCTACTTTTTTCGAAATGGCTTGTCGCATCATTGTTCAATCCGGCGGTGATTATTCAGTGCTCACACCGGCAGAAATTGAAGACCTGGAAATCTACGTATTAGGAAAGAAAACCAACTAATATCCAGGCATATTACCATGAAAGATACCATCAAACACACTTATTTAGCAGCAGACTTCGGAGGCGGCAGCGGGCGAATCATCGCCGGCTTTCTTCTTAACGACAGGCTGGAATTGGAAGAGATATACCGCTTCTCCAACCGGCAGGTCAAACTAGGCAATCATATTTACTGGGACTTCCCGGCTCTGTTCGAAGATATGAAAACCGGACTAAAACTGGCTGCACAAAAAGGATATGCCGTAAAAGGTATTGGTATTGACACTTGGGGAGTGGATTTCGGACTGATTGACAAACATGGAAACCTATTAGGAAATCCAGTCTGTTACCGGGATGCAAGAACAGAGGGAATGCCGGCAGAAGTATTCAAGTGCATGGATGAACATCGACATTATGCCGAAACCGGTATTCAGGTGATGCCTATCAATACGCTGTTTCAACTTTACAGCATGAAGCAAAATCAAGATGCACAGTTGGAAGTTGCCCGGCAACTTTTATTCATGCCCGATCTCTTCAGTTATTTCCTGACAGGGGTAGCCAATAATGAATATTGTATCGCCTCCACCTCTGAATTACTCAACGCCAAATCACGCAACTGGTCATTCGATACCATACATAGCTTAGGTCTTCCCGAACATCTGTTCGGTAAAATCATTCTTCCCGGAACAATCAGAGGCACTCTGAAAGAGGATATTGCACGCGAAACCGGACTGGGTGCCGTAGACGTTATTGCCGTAGGTTCACATGATACAGCCAGTGCCGTAGCTGCTGTTCCTGCTGCAGAAAGTCCTATCGCTTTCCTTAGTTCCGGCACTTGGTCGCTACTGGGAGTTGAAGTGGACGAACCCATATTAACGGAAGAAGCAAGAAAAGCTCAATTCACCAATGAAGGAGGTGTAGACGGCAAAATCCGTTTCCTCCAGAATATAACAGGATTATGGATTCTGCAACGCTTGATGAGCGAGTGGAAAGCGTGTGGCGAGGAACAAGATTATGATATAATCATCCCGCAAGCAGCCGAAGCCGAGATTGATACAATCATCCCTGTAGACGACACCATATTCATGAATCCGGAAAATATGGAGAACGCGCTTATTCATTATTGCCGGAATCATGCTTTGCAAATTCCCCAAAACAAGGCAGAGACTGTACGATGTGTGCTCCAGTCATTAGCTTTCAGATATCGGCTGGCTGTGGAACAGCTCAACCGTTGCCTCCCCGCTCCAATCCGTCAGTTAAATATCATCGGAGGAGGATCACAAAATAAGTTGCTCAACCAACTGACAGCTGACGAACTCGGTATTCCTGTTTATGCAGGTCCGGTGGAAGCCACTGCAATGGGAAACATCCTGACGCAGGCAATGGCTAAAGGAGAAATTGCCGATCTTCGTGAATTGCGGGAAATTGTCACTCGCAGCGTTACACCACAAGTATATTATCCTAAAAAATAAAAGTATATGGAAACATCTAAAACCGGTTATCAGGTTCGATCTTATGACGTTCCCGTCAAACGATATTGCCAAACCCTTGATTTACGCGATTCTCCGGAACTAATCGCCGAATATCGGAAAAGACATAGCCAGGCGGAAGCATGGCCGGAAATTCTTGCCGGTATCCGGGAAGTTGGCATCCAGGAAATGGAAATTTATATCCTGGGAACCCGACTGTTTATGATCGTCGAAACTCCCCTTGATTTTGACTGGGACACGGCAATGGAACGCCTGAACACCCTTCCCCGCCAACAGGAGTGGGAAGAATATATGGCTATCTTCCAACAAGCCGCACCCGGAATGAGTTCCGCAGAGAAATGGAAACCGATGGAAAGAATGTTCCATTTGTATAATACTTAAAAAAATACCAGAAACAACCATGAAACACACCAAGCAGTCCATCATTTCGAAAGATGGCATCAGTTATCTTATACCTTTTATTCTCATTACCTCCTGTTTTGCGTTATGGGGATTTGCCAATGACATTACCAATCCGATGGTAAAGGCATTCTCTAAAATCTTCCGGATGAGTGCCACCGACGGGGCATTGGTACAGGTTGCCTTCTATGGAGGCTACTTTGCAATGGCTTTCCCGGCTGCCATCTTCATCCGCAAATATTCCTACAAAGCAGGTGTTTTGTTAGGACTGGGTATGTATGCTTTCGGAGCCTTCTTATTCTTCCCAAAAAAATCCGTTTCTGATTGCTTATTTTATTCTGACCTGCGGATTATCTTTCCTCGAAACAAGCTGTAATCCGTATATTCTTTCCATGGGAACGGAAGAAACAGCTACCCGGCGATTGAACCTTGCACAGTCTTTCAACCCGATGGGGTCACTTCTCGGAATGTATGTAGCCATGCAGTTCATTCAAGCGAAATTGCATCCGATGTGTACCGAAGACCGCGCATTACTTAACGACAGCGAATTTCAAGCAATCAAAGAAAGCGACCTTAGCGTCCTGATTGCTCCTTATCTCATTATCGGACTGATTATCGTAGCCATGTTGCTTCTGATACGATTCGTCAAGATGCCTAAGAATGGAGATCAGAATCATAGAATAGACTTCTTCCCTACACTGAAACGTATTTTCACCCAAACGCGTTATCGTGAAGGTGTGATTGCCCAATTTTTCTATGTAGGTGCACAAATTATGTGCTGGACTTTCATCATTCAGTATGGAACACGCTTGTTCATGTCACAAGGTATGGACGAGAAAAGTGCGGAAGTACTATCTCAACAATATAATATCATAGCAATGGTGATATTCTGTATTAGCCGTTTTATCTGTACGTTCATTCTGCGCTATCTCAATGCGGGTAAATTGCTGATGATTCTTGCTATCTTTGGAGGTATTTTCACTTTAGGTGTAATCTTCCTTCAAAATATCTTCGGAATGTATTGTCTGGTAGCAGTATCGGCTTGTATGTCATTGATGTTCCCTACCATCTACGGTATTGCCTTGAAAGGTATGGGAGATGATGCGAAGTTCGGAGCTGCCGGCCTTATTATGGCTATCCTGGGAGGTTCTGTTCTTCCACCGCTACAGGCAAGCATCATTGATTTGGAACAAATAGCGTGGTTACCGGCTGTCAATGTTTCATTTATTCTTCCGTTCATCTGTTTTCTTGTAATTATCGGCTACGGTTACCGCACAGTGAAAAGAAACTGGTAAAATACATATCTAAAAATAGTGACGGTATCACATTGGTATACCGTCACCATCTCACTCGAATAGTGACGCCATCCCTACTGGATAGCGTCACTATTTTTTTCCTTTTCACAGTTAAGAGTTCATAAAAACACAGAACTTGAAGTCGTTTTTTTAGTTTCCTTTTTCGCATACTAATCTTGGCTTCTTAGTATTGTTGAATTATTTACATACATTTGTCTCATACCAACAGACCTGATAAACCTATGAGCCAAAACCAAGACCCTATTCATCTAGCCCGCCAATTCGAAATTATATTTACCACGCACTATTCCGCTGTTAAATATTTCGCTATAAACTTGCTCAAATCTGAAGAGGACGCAGAAGATATCATTCAGGATGTGTTCGCTAAATTATGGACACAACCGGAGGTCTGGCTGGAAAACAAAGACATAGGCCAGTATATCTACGCCATGACTAAAAACACAACTTTCAATTTCATCAAACGCAAAAGACTGGAACAATCCTATCAGGAACAATTATCGCAGAAATATCTAATCGAAGACTTACTAAAATCCGAAGATACTCTCGACCCTATCTATTATAAAGAAGCACTATTAATCATCCGCCTAATTCTCGACCGCCTTCCCGAACGCCGCAGAAAAGTTTTTGAAATGAGCCGCATCAACAATATGAGTAATATGGAGATAGCACAAGCACTCAATATTTCCGTACGAACTGTGGAACACCAAATCTATCTGACCCTGCTCGAAATAAAAAAAACTATTTTTATTGCATTTTTCTTGTGTTTCTTTTAAGTAATCCCCCATTTTCGATTGTGCTAATAGTGTAACCACTAAAAAGAACAGCGCAAATGAGGAACTTTTTTCAGAAAATACTGATATTATTTACCGGCAATAACTATCCGGAAGCTACCCAAAATGAATTCTATCAATGGCTGGTAGATGAGGATCATGCATCCCAGAAAGAAGATGCTTTGAGAGAGCTATGGAACAAAGCGCAACGGCAAAAAAACGTGAAAGGAATGCAGAAGTCTTACGAGCGCCTGAAAAAACAGGAAGGTATTCCAACCGTACCCAAAGAGAGAAGAATTCGCCCAATACATATATGGCAATCCGCAGCCGCTATCTTATTCCTCCTGCTTGCCTCTTCGGTCTATCTATCGACTGTAGGCACAAAAGCGGAAACCGACTTGTTACAGCAATATATTCCGATAGCAGAAATGAGAAGTTTGACGCTGCCCGACGGAACAAAAGTGCAACTCAACTCGAAAAGTACACTTTTATATCCGCACGAGTTTACCGGAGATAGTCGTAGTGTATTCCTGTTAGGCGAAGCCAACTTCAAGGTTAAGCCGGACAAAAAACGTCCGTTTATCGTGAAATCCAATGATTTACAGATTACTGCGTTGGGTACGGAATTTAATGTATCTGCCTACCCTGAAAGCCAGGAAATAGCAACGACCCTCATTTCAGGCAGTATCCGTGTAGATTATAACAATCTGACAACAAGTGTCATTCTCCATCCCAACGAACAGTTTGCCTATAACAGAAACAATAAGAAATATGATCTCTCCAATCCGGATATGGACGATGTGACAGCCTGGCAACGCGGAGAACTGGTTCTGCAAAAGATGACGCTGACGGACATCATCAACGTATTGGAGCGAAAATATCCTTATGCCTTTGTATATAGTATCAAGAACCTCAAAAACGACAGGTTCAGTTTTCGTTTCAAGGACAACGCACCACTCGAAGAAGTGATGGAAATCATCGTGAACGTGGTCGGACAAATGGACTATAGAATAGTAGAAGACAAGTGCTATCTGACAAGAATATAACTTTTTAACCTTATATGCCATGCAAAAAAATACCCGGAACAGAGGCCTCACTCCGTCCCGGATATGAAATCTGAATTCCCAATATTAGAGTTTACTCTACAAATTACCTCGAAATAATTTAGTCAATAACCTAATACTAAGAAAATGCTACAAATTTATAAATTTATAGTAGACAAGAAGACAAAGGGAAGAAGTTTTATGCTTTTTTTCTGTTTGATGCTCGCCACAACAGTTTCCCTTGCACAAAATGGTGCTAAAATCACTATTAAAAAGAATAGTATATCTGTGATTGAAGCACTGAAAGAAGTTGAAAAACAATCCGGTATGTCCGTAGGCTACAACGATTCCCAACTGAAAAACAAACCGGCCATCACCCTCAATATAGAGGCGGCTTCGTTGGAAAATGCGCTCGCTCAAATTCTCAAAGATACAGGTTTCACCTATCAACTGAAAGAGAAATATATCATGATTATTCCGGAACAAAAGAAAGAAAGCAACCCGACCAAAAAGATCACCGGTAAGGTAGTTGATGAAAACAACGATCCCTTGATCGGAGTGAACATCAAAGTGGAAGGCACTGCCGCCGGATCTATCACAGACATCGACGGGAACTTCCTGATCGAAGCTTCCACCGGAAATACACTGACATTTACTTATATCGGTTATACTTCAGGAAGCATTAAAGTCACCAACCAGAATAATTACCGCATTCAACTGACAGCCGATACGCAACAGCTATCGGAAGTTGTAGTAACTGCTCTCGGCATCAAACGCGAGCAAAAAGCATTGAGCTACAACGTCCAGCAAATCAGAGCAGACAAGATGCCGGAAATAAAAGACGCCAACTTTATCAACAGTTTGAGCGGAAAGGCTGCCGGCGTTGTCATTAATGCTTCTTCTTCCGGTGTGGGAGGTGCCAGTAAAGTGGTGATGCGTGGTACAAAGTCTATCGAGCAGAGCAGTAATGCGCTATACGTCATTGACGGTATTCCGATGTATAACTTCGGCGGTGGAGGCGGTACTGAATTTGACTCCAAAGGTGCTACGGAAGCCATTGCGGATATTAATCCCGACGATATTGAAAGCATCTCTTTCCTGACAGGTGCGGCAGCAGCCGCAATGTATGGCAGCAACGCTGCCAACGGCGCTATTGTAGTGACTACCAAGCGGGGACAGATAGGAAAACTGTCGGCTACTTTCTCAAGCAGCATGGAATTTATGAACCCATTTGTATTGCCCAAGTTTCAGAATCGGTATGGAACCGGTACACGGGGCGATGCGGAAGGTTCTCCCATATTAAGTTGGGGGCCTAAACTGAATCCGGCCAACCAAACAGGATATGAACCCACCGACTTCTTTGATACGGGAGCGGCTTACAGCAACTCCATCACCCTCTCGACAGGTACGGACAAGAACCAAACGTTCTTTTCTGCCGCAGCAGTCAATTCAGAAGGAATGATTCCGAACAATAGGTACAACCGATATAATTTCACATTTCGCAATACGACTCATTTCCTGAATGACAAGATGAAATTGGATGTAGGAGCCAGTTATATCATACAAAATGACCGCAACATGACCAATCAAGGAGTTTATTCCAATCCATTGGTTTCGGCTTACCTGTTTCCACGGGGCGATGACTTTTCTCTAGTAAAAGCCTTCGAACGTTATGACGAAGCACGTAAAATCAATGTGGCTTACTGGCCGCAAGGTGAAGGGGATTTGCGTATGCAGAATCCTTACTGGATTGCTTACCGGAACGTCCGCACGAATGAGAAAAAGCGTTATATGCTGAATGCCGGACTGACATACGACATTTTGGACTGGCTGAATGTATCGGCACGTATCCGCGTGGATAACACCGACAATACTTATCAGCAAAAGCTATACGCAAGTACGATCTCTACACTGACCGAAGGTAGTACCCAGGGACATTACACCATCCAAAAGGTGAACGAAACACAGACGTATGCCGACTTCATGGTGAATATCAATAAACGCATTGACGACTTCACGGTAGTAGTCAATGCCGGTACTTCATTGAGCGACAACTCCAGTGATTTACTGGGTTACGGTGGTCCGATTCGCGACACGGGAGTGCCCAACGTATTCAATGTATTTGATTTGGATAATGCCAGGAAACGGGCAACACAGGAGGGTTGGGAAGAAATGACGCAGTCTATTTTTGCCAGTGCGGAAATAGGATGGAAAAGCATGCTGTACCTGACGTTGACCGGACGTAACGACTGGGCTTCCCAGTTGAAAGGCTCGAATCCTACTTCTTTCTTCTATCCATCGGTAGGTCTTTCGGCAGTAATCAGCGAAATGGTGACATTACCCAAAGCGATTGATTACCTGAAAGTACGCGGATCATTCAGTTCTGTGGGTACCCCCTACCCGCGTTTTCTGGTACAACCGACTTACAGCTATGACCCTACCAAACAGGACTGGAACGCCAAAACCCATTATCCTATCGGCAAACTGAAACCGGAACGTACCGACTCTTGGGAAATAGGTGTGGACGGAACTTTCTTCAAGGATTTCAAAGTCAGTGGTTCATTCTACTATGCCAATACCTATAACCAGACATTCGACCCGAAAATCACCGTATCTTCCGGCTATTCGACTCTTTATGTGCAAACCGGTTATGTACGCAATCTCGGTGTCGAGGGGCTACTCTCTTACGGACATACATGGCGCGACTTCGGATGGAATAGTAATTTCACTTTCTCCTGGAATAAAAACAAAATTGTGGAGTTGGTTAAGGACTATGTGCATCCCGAAACCGGAGAAATCGTCAACAAAGACCGCCTTGAACTAAAAGGACTGGGATATACCAAATTTATCCTGAAAGAAGGAGGCACACTGGGAGACCTGTACACGAATGCCGACTTCATACGTGACGATAAAGGATATATCCAGATAGACAAAAATGGGGATGTCGCCAAAACGGATAATCTACCTGACATCAAATTAGGCAGCGTATTTCCTAAAGCAAACCTGGCATGGAACAACAGCTTTTCTTACAAAGGTATTTATGCAGGATTCCAATTAAGTGCCCGCCTGGGAGGTATTGTTTATTCAGCCACACAGGCTGCTCTCGACCAATATGGCGTATCCGAAGCATCTGCTGCCGCCCGTGACCGTGGCGGAGTACTCGTCAACGGACGTAGCTGGGTGAACGCACAGCAGTATTACGAGATTGTAGCTACCTCAAGCGGGCTGCCGCAATATTATACGTATAGTGCCACAAATCTGCGTTTGCAGGAAGCGCACATCGGATACACCATCCCCCGCAAATGGTTGGGTAATATCTGCGACATCAACGTCTCTGTAGTGGGACGTAACCTGTGGATGATTTATTGCAAAGCACCTTTCGACCCGGAAGCGATTGCTACAACAAACAATTTCTATCAGGGAATCGACTACTTCATGATGCCCAGTACACGCAATTTTGGTTTTAATGTAAAGATTAACTTCTAAAACTATGAATACTCAAATGAAAGAATACAGAAAAGCAACCCTCCGACTGGCATACCTGCTAACGCTGATGCTATGGACGGGAAGTTGTATCGATATGGATATCAATCGTAATCCTTACGAGACAACGCAGGATGAACTGATGCGCGAAAACCATATCATCGGCTCGTCTCTAAAGAGCATGGAAGCATTGGTGGTCCCCACACAAGAGCATCTTTATCAATTTGTGGAAGCGATGTGCGGAGGAGCCTACGGGCGTTATTTTGGAGAGACTCGTGTGGGTTGGACTGAAAAATACTCGACTTATAATCCCAAGTCGGACTGGCTGAAGGCTTCGTTCTCCGATCCTATCTCGGAAATGTATCCTTCCTACCGGGATATTATCAACCGTACCAATGACCCCGTCGCACTGGCATTCGCCAAGATTCTGCGAGTCGCTATCATGCACCGGTCTACGGATATGTTCGGGCCGATTCCCTATACCAAAGTATTGGGAGATAAAACGGAAGGTGACGGCCTTAGTGCTCCTTATGACTCTCAAGAGGAGGTTTATGTGGCTATGTTCAAGGAATTGGAAGAAGCAGATGAAGCTCTGAAGGAGAATCTAGGTCTAAGTACGGAAGGATTTAAGAAACTGGATAATCTTTATTATGGAGATGTGCGGAAATGGTATAAATACCTTCACTCGTTACAGCTTCGCATGGCCATGCGTATCGTTTATGTGAAACCGGAACTGGCCAGGGAAATAGCCGAGAAAGCCGTAGCCGCAGGTGTGATAGAGAACAATGAGGACAACGCGCAACTGCATGTGGAGGAGAATCGTTCGGCTCTCTGTTTCAATGATTGGAAGGATTACCGGATAGCTGCGGAAATCGTTTCCTATATGCAGGGATATAACGATCCGCGTTTGGAAAAATACTTCACCCAGGGAAAGTATCAGGATGATACCGATTACTATGGGCTACGCATTGGTATTCTTCCTTCCAAAGTGACGGACGACGAGTTGATACAAACCTATTCCAACCGTTTGATGACTGCCAATGATACGTATATGTGGATGACTGCCGCCGAGGTCACGTTCCTTCGCGCCGAAGGTGCCCTGCGGGGATGGGCAATGAGCGGAGATGCCCAACAGCTATATGAGAAGGCGATCACCCTTTCCTTTGAGCAATGGGGCGCAAGCGGATACTCCCAGAATAAAGCATTGGTGCCAGGGGCTTACAAAGACCCGAGAGGTACATACAGCGCCCAATCTCCGAGCAGCATCACCATTGCCTGGAACGAGGACAAGGAGAATACCCGTTTCGAAGAAAACCTGGAACGTATCATTACTCAAAAATGGATTGCCATGTTTCCTCTGGGCATTGAAGCCTGGTGCGAACATCGCCGCACAGGGTATCCTAAATTCCTTCCGATAATGGACAACAAGGGAGTGGGAATCACTAACCTGACACTGGGAATACGACGTCTCTCCTATCCTGCCGAAGAATATCAGCTGAATGCGGAAAATATGCTCGGTGCCCTGCGAAAGCTCAATGGAGAAGATAACGGTGCTACCCGCTTATGGTGGGACTGCAATCCGAATGTAAAATAATGTGGAACTTAAACCCAAGATACAATGAAACAGAATTCATTCATAAGTGTCATATTGACCGTAGCCTGCTCACTGATGTTCGTTGCCTGTAGCGACTGGACGGAACCGACACCGGTTGATTACAACCCTATATTTCCCGACGAACAAGACCCCAGCTTGCATGAAAAATACGAGCAAAGTCTGAAAGAATACAAAAACCGGAAGCATACGTTAATGTTAATACGTTTTGCCAACAATCCGGGTACGACATTGGGCGAACAGGATTTCTTGCGTTCCTTGCCCGATAGCGTAGATTTTGTGGTGCTGACCAACGCTGATAATCTGTCCGTTTATGATAAGGAAGACATATCCAAACTCAAACGGACCGGCACCAAATTTCTCTATTACAAGAATTTATCCGAATTCTACGACCAATGCGAAGAAACAGAAAACCTGGAAGAATTCAAAACGAAAATGAATGCGGCATTGAAAAACGGGGAGAGTGATGAATTTGACGGTTATTATGTGCAGTTTGGTCGTGCCGGAAGTATGATGCATGTCGATTTCTTCAATGAGGTAACGACGGCTATCCGGGAAAAACTTGCCGCTATCGGCGGTCCGAAAGCTAATAATGGAAAGTTGGTTTTCTTTGATGGCATCGTCACATTTACAGTGGATTATAGCGGAAGATACGAAGAGCCGTTCATCGATTTGGTAGACTATTTCGTGGATGGGCAAATTGTGTTGCTTGAAAGCTCACTCGAAATAAAACTGAATATGAGCCAACCTGTAGGTTTCTATGGGAAAATGCCCAAAGAGAAAGTGATAACGACAGCCACTCCTCCGACCGATGACGGTAAAACCGGTATCATCAGCCGGGAAGATTTGGATGTTATACAAACCTCGGAAGGGATGGCCTACATCATCAATCATTTCATCACAGGACTGGGTAACAATGGTCCGCTGGCAGGAGTTTCTATCTACAATGCCAATGAAGATTATCTCGCCACCGATGGGGTGACTAACTACCGCCGTATACGTGATGCTATCCAAAAACTGAACCCATCACCGATTAATTAATGAAAGGAGGAACTATGAAACGATATAAAATAATCATCTCTCTGGCTGCAATCATCTGCGGACTGATGATTGCCTGTGACAATACGGATTACAGCAATAAAGCACCATTCGACAACATGGTCTATATCAAGGAAGCCAGTAACAGCAATTCAGAAAGAGTGACTTTCCGAAATACGCTGAATGAACAGAAACGTGCCTTCAGCGCCAAGTTGACTTACCCGGCAGGAAAAGACATCGTAGTGAAGCTGAAAGCGGATCCCGGACTAATAAACGAATTCAATGCCCGGCACGGGACTGATTATGGAATGCTGGATAGTAAATATTATAGCCTGTCGAACAGCGAACTGATTATCAAAGCCGAAAAGAGTGAATCATTGATTGATACGATCTATTTTAATAACCTGTTAGATCTGGAGATTGATAAAACTTATCTGGTTCCGCTCACCATCTCTGAAACGTCGGGTGGCGTTCATCTATTGAACGGTTCGAAAACATTGTTCTATCTGGTGCGCCGTTCAAGCGCTATCACGGTAGCCGCCAACCTGAAAGACAATTATCTGGAAGTGCCTACTTTCCTCGACGAAGAGAAAAATGCCTGTCTGAAAGAATTAGGTCAGATTACCATGGAAGCACTGATATATGTAGAGGACTTTACATACAGCGGACCAAGCAATACGGCCGGTGCATCGGATATCAGTACGATCATGGGAGTAGAACAGCATTTCTTAATGCGTATAGGTGATACAAGTTTCCCACGCCAACAGTTGCAGATGCAGGGACCGGACGGAGTCAAATTCCCCGCCGCCGACAGGGCTAAGTCACTGAATGCAATGACATGGTATCATATAGCGCTGGTGTACAATGCCAAGGAACATTTTATTGCCTATTATGTGAACGGACAACTGCAAAGTCAGGATATCTCTTATGGAAAAGGAGCTACTGTGGATATCTGTGGAACGCCGGATTGCGAATTCCAGATAGGACGCTCTTATGAAGATGAGCTACGGCAACTCAACGGTAACATCGCAGAGATACGTATCTGGAACACTTGCCGTACGAAAGAGGAAATCTGGACGAATATGTATAAAGTGGAAGATCCTGAAAACGAAGAAAGCCTGCTTGCTTACTGGAAATTTAATGAAGGTGAGGGAAACATCGTCAAGGACCATTCGAAACACGGATTCGATGCAGTATCTGCCGAACCTCTTGTGTGGCCGACGGGAATCGAAATTCCACAAATCAACAAGTAATCATTCACTTTAAAGATAACCATGGACATGAAAAGAAATATAAACTTCAAAAATGTTCTCTGCATGGCTGCCATTACATTAGTAACCGGCATGCTAGGAGGCTGCGAAGATAATTCCATTGCCACTCCCGTAGGTAAATTACCTAACGAGACAGCTTTAGACAATAACTTTGGCATGCTAAAATGTGATATGACAACCAGTGACCTGGAAATCACCATGACCAATACCAAGACTCCCGATTTTGCATTCTTCTACCAAACGGTGAAGCCGGTGGCACAGGACACCCGAATCACAATGAAAATCGACCTCGACTTAGTAGACAAATACAATGAAGAACACGGTACGGAATACCGGAAAATGTCTACTATCAGCATTGAGGGCATCAGTAACGATGGTGCAATGACTATTAAGGCAGGAGATACAATGTCGGATACTATCATGGTACGCCTGAATCCGCTAGGCACATTGCATGATTATTCTTTGCTCCCTATTACCGTAGAACTACCGGAAGAAAGCGGAATTCGTCCGTCACGGGATAGTAATGAAATCTATTACAAGATTTATTACAAACGCTCTACTTATCCGTGGTTGAGCCCGATGAAGGCTGATATGAAAAAGTACAAGATGGTAGGGTTTATTGATGGCGAAAAAGTCAACGCCTCCATTGCCAAAGAATTTATCATGGTATTATATGATAATGAAACATTCGGTCCCGGACATTATGAGTTATGGGAAACGTCGTGGTATGCCTATTTATATGACATCATTAATGTGAATGCCGCAACACTGGGATATGCGAATGGAAAAGTGACTCTGAACCAATCAGCCAATTTCAAAAAGCAGTTAAGCAATATGTCGTCACTCTCCAGCTATGGTATAAAGCGTTGCGTCACCCTTAAAGCAGAAGGGACCGGCTTGGGATTCTGCAACCTGACAGATGAGCAGATTACAGCCTTTGTAGCGGAAGTCAAGAAGCTCGCCAACTATCGTGTAGATGGCATTAATCTCATGGACGAAGGTGCCGAATATGGTATGAACGGACATCCGGCTGCCAATGCGACCTCGTATCCGAAGCTCATCAAAGCACTACGGGAATCTTTAGGCAAGACCAAACTGATTACAGTTACCATAACGGGTGATCCGGCCGGTTCACTAGCCTCCGAGGCTGCGGGTATCAGAGCAGGTGAATATATTGATTATGCCTGGACATGGGTAAATACCAAAATTATGAATCCATGGGAGGATAGCTCGATTGAAAAACCAATAGCAGGACTGGACAAATCTCAATATGGCGGTTTCAGCACCGACGAATATACGTTCGATTATGAAAATGACGAATCGTATCCGGAAACGTTACGAGAAAAGTTATAAGACAAAGGTCTTGGCAAACTTTACATAATGCGTAATATCCCTTTCTGGTCGGACGCACTGGAAGCAACACCATATCATGCTAACATAAATGCAGGGGCAGCAGCCTTTTATAGAGTGGAAGGAGGCCATAAATATGAACCGGACATCAACTATTTGCATAATGGTAAATACAAGGATATGAAAGGGGATAAAAACTATTACGAGATGTAGAATTATCAATTAAACAGGGGAGGAAAAACAAATCCTTTCCTTACTAACAGGAGCTTATGCGCCTATTATCAGTAAAATAATATAACCGGAATTTTAACCATCTATTTGGTTAAAGTTCCGGTTTCACTATTTCCACCAAATATCATCAATTAAAATAATACAAAAACACAACACTTATCACCTACAAAACAACACCAAACAATAACAATACACCATTTGCCAATAATTCATCATTTATTTATTATACCAAATCATTACTTTTACTCCGCAAAAACAAACTATATTTCAATAAAGAAAATATGTTTACTTTACCTTAGGAATTACATATGAAAAAGCATATTGTGATACTGATAGCCCCAAAAGATTACAGTATCAAATACAAGATACGCCCACCACCGTCAAAGAATCTCTATTTAGTATTATATATTCAGAAAAAATGATCTATTAATTATTGTCACTTGGAGGAAATAGATATTCCTTAAAGAATGATTCAAGACGTAAGGATTTAAATCTGCATACGGAACTCGCTTTCTTAATATTGACCTTCAAAGAACAAATAATTTTGAGATTAGACTGTTTGAGTTTAGTAATGCCCTAAATCACACTCGTTGTGCATTTTCTCATCCCCCCTCAACTAAAAAGGAACAGAGGTATACAGTCCAAGTGACTTCAACAAAAAATAAATATGAAATACTTAATGATAACGTCACTATTTGTCTCTATTATAGATGCAAATATCTTTCACCAGTCTCACTTCTTCTTACTACTTACAGCCGGAGGAATTTCATTATATTGGCTCTTATCTCATTTTCTTACCCTCCATAAGGAAATCAAAATCTTAAAAGAAGAGCACCAATATTTCATGGATTCTTTTCAAAGCATTCGCAACCCTATCACACTCGTTCATACCCCTCTAAGAGCTGCTTGTGATGATAGTTGCCCCGAAGACATAAAGAAAATGTTATCACTAGTCATTCGTAATATAGACTGTCTTGATGAACACCTAACCAAATTAATGAATCTGCGACATCTGCTTATCTACTCCAAACAGATGGATATTGCCGAATATGAACTGGGAAACTTCATTAATAACAGAGTCCATTCATTGAAAAATTTCGCTACGGACAAGCGGATTAAGTTAGAAATAAAAACAGAGTTTAATTATGCCAGCGTTTGGTTCGATCAAAGTAAAATCTCTCCCATCATTGATAAATTCATAAAAAACGCAATAGAACATTCGAAACCTGAAGATAAAAGGATTATCTTTTCAATTTCTTCTAATTCCGAACACTGGGAACTTAAAACGTTCGATGCCAACAAGGGCAAATTGCTAACATGTTATAGGCGCCAAAAGTATCACTTGATTAAACCTAAACATAAATCAGAGTTCAAATATGCATTTGCCAAAAGTGTACTCTGCAAAAAATTAATGAAACTATGTGATGGGAATATTCTTATCAATCATTCAACCCACACTGTCTCACTAAGATTTCCTACAACAAATTCAGAAAGAAAGGTATCCGGATATAATATCATACACTCCGCAAAAAAGTCGGAAGAAAGAAAGACTGATACTTCATTGGGTAAGATTGCTCATAAAAAAAGTTCAATCAAGCCTACTGTTGTTCTCGCTGACAGTAATGAAGAATTCAAGTCTTATTTGGAAGAATGTTTATCAAAGGATTTTGATGTGAAAAGTTTCGGGAATGGCTCTGAAGCTTTAGAATGTATAAAAGAGAAATATCCTGATTTAGTGATTTGCGACCTTATGCTGCATGGAATGTATGGCTATGAACTGTCATCAAGACTAAAGACATCAGGAGAAACATCCGTTATTCCTATCATCCTTTACGGTTCACGTATAGATATAGGACAACGCAACAAAAGAGAAAGTTCCCTGGCCGACATCTTTTTATATGTGCCTTTCCACATCGAAGATTTAAAGATAGAAATGAATGTGCTTATCAAAAACAACCGTTCTCTAAGAAGATCATTCTTGCAGACAGTTTTCGGAAAGCAGTTCTTGGAAAAGGAAGAAGAGAAAGTTTTAGATGATAGTAATTACACATTCATCAATCAAGTAAAAGAATTTATTCTAAAAAATATAGATAAGGAAAATCTGACGATAGATGAAATTGCCTCTGAACTGTATATGAGCAGAACTGCTTTCTTTAATAAATGGAAAGCACTGACGGGAGAAGCACCGAAGTATTTTATTTATCGTATTCGTATGGAAAAAGCACGTGAGTTATTGGAGAGTGGAAAATACTCTGTCCAGGTTATTCCTGAAATGATTGGATTGAAAAATCTTAAGAATTTCCGCCATAAATACAAAGAGTATTTCGGGATAACTCCAAGCAAGTCCATTACGAAAAAGCTATAAAATAAAAAGAATATTTTATAATTGAAGATCCCATGAACAGGGATCTTCATGGCAATACTCATATAAAAAAAATATTCTATTTTTATTTCCTTATGCAGTATTTCACAAGTACCGGCATTTACTTTATGTACGTACACCTTAATTTTGAAATTAATAATCTAATTTAAAACAGTATGAAAATTATAACTGAAATAAAAAAAGCTTGTTGTTTTAATCGTTTTGCTTTCTTAGTAATGTCATTAGGCCTGATAGCCACTTTTACAGCATGTAGTAGTGATAACGATTCTGATATTCCCGTATATTCACTTAAAGATGTGGAAGGTAATTATTCCGGTAATATGCTGACAGAAACTGCTCCATCCGTCAATCCACAAAACTATTCCTTCAAAGAAGAACAGCCGCAAGGAGCCACAGTTACCGCTGAAGTAAAAGACAATCAGATTATGATAAAAAAACTTCCGGTTGACGATCTGATTAAAAGTATTGTCGGTGAAGAAATAGGCGAAATTATCATTGAGACTTTGGGTGATATCAATTACAACATTCCTTATACTGCAGCCTTTAATGATGATAGCAAAGGCTCCATTCTACTTCAATTAAAACCTGAACCTTTGGAAATAAAATACACGATCCCTACCCAAGTACAAACAGAGGGAGAGGAAGCTCCTCAAATTACTGTAAAAGTAACTATAGAAGCGGAAGAAAAGGGTCAATATACATATAAAGATAAAAAACTCACCTTTGTAATCAAAGCCACCCAAGTGGAAGTAGAAGGAGAGCCGCTTGAAAACTTTTCGGTTACCACATTCAGTTTCGACATGGTCAAAAAGTAACTGATCGGATAAACTTTCCCAACGTATTTTCATTATGATGGGAATTACCTCCAAAAAGAGTATGCCTGCACACAGCGCGCATACTCTTTTTTTATACCTTTGTGAAATAACCAACGATATGAAAATGACTACAACTGAAAATATCCGGAAAGAATTACAAACATTAGCAGATTCCAAATATCAGGAATTTCATTCTTCCCTCCTCCCGGGAGCAAACAACATTCTCGGCGTACGCATCCCCCAACTGCGGACAATGGCCAAAGAAATTATTAAGAAAGAAGACTGGCGTACATTTGTCGAATCAACCGATACGATTTATTATGAAGAAACAATGCTTCAGGGAATGATTATCGGACTGGCAAAAATGGAACTTGAAGAACAAATGAAATACGTAACGATGTTCATTCCCCGTATAGATAATTGGGCTGTATGCGACATATTCTGCAGTGAACTGAAAACTTCTGTGAAAAAAGGAAAAGAAAACGTATGGCAATTTATCCAACCCTATCTGAAATCCTCTAAAGAATTTGAAATACGTTTCGGAATTGTGATGCTTTTCCATTATGTAGATGACGCGCATATCGATTCGTTACTGAAATATGCCGACTCATTCAATCATGATGCATATTATGCACGCATGGCTATGGCATGGATGATATCATTGTGTTTTATCAAATTTCCCCAAAAGACAATGGAGTATCTGAAACATAGCACACTGGATAACTGGACTTACAACAAGGCACTGCAAAAAACAATTGAGTCATTCCGGGTAGATAAGGACACCAAGGACATTCTCCGAGAAATGAAAAGACGATAAATACCAAGCACGGCGAACATCCTGCCATCAGCATTCTGTTCACCGTGCTTCTTATTTCTTACCGTAGATACCGCTTTTATTTTCCACCTAATTTATTTTTTGTTTGCAATCCGGAGAAACACTAATTCCTCCTGACCTTTTTCCTTCTGCTTCTACGTCTTTGTTGTTTCTGACGATTATAACGCTGCCACTTCTTATAAATCATCCAACCACTCATCAATGCAACAACGACGAAAATAAGAATAGTGATACCCACTCCCAAATTATCTCCTTTAATACGCGACCAAATATCAAGAACTTCTTTTGTCTTATCGCCAAAATCACGAATCATGGCACATCGTTCCACCACCTTACGATCCGGATATTGTATTTTATCAATCTGCACGCTGTCTGCACCCGGTCCGAAAAAGTAACTTAAATCGGAATAATAATGAAGAGTGGTGTCTATCTTCTCTTCCAGTATTTCGGGAGTAGCTATGGAACTTACATATCCGCAGAAATCCATATTCCGCAAGGCTATATCCGGACGACACATAAAGTTGATAAAATAACTAGCCGCTTCCGGATTCCTGGCATATTTCGGGATCACCCAACCGTCATACCAGATATTACTTCCTTCTTCGGGAACTTCATAATCCAAATCCACTCCTACCGCATTGGCCTCTTCAATCGCCCAGATTGCATCACCGCTCCAAGTCATATTCAGCCAAGCTTTATTTTTCGTCATCATTTCCTTGCCAAAGTCCGCTTCCCAGCCAGCAATGTTCGGTTTCAAGGCTTTTAAGTATTTTTCAGCCAACTCCATCGCACGTGGAGAATAGTCGTTCATCAACTCTTCCACTGTTACCGTTCCCTCCTTCAGTTCCTTTGCATGCGCATAAATCACGGCTGTTCCATAAGCATCACGATAACTATCCTTCATCAGGATCTTTCCGGCATACTTTTTATTCCAAAGGCAATCCCAGGACAGGGCTACCGAATCGGGCACATAAGCCCGGTTATACAGAATACCTGCCGTCCCCCACATATAACATACAGCATAGCGGCTGGCTTTTTCACCCGGCTGACTCAATTTATTAATCTGCTTACGAATAAATGGAGCCACATTATTCATGTAATTGGGAGAATGTGCGAAATTCGTGTCGATAGGTAGCAACAAATGCTTCTTCAGCATACGCTCGATGATGTATTCCGAAGGACAAACAACATCAAAATCTTCATGCCCCTTTTCAATTTTCGTCAACATGATTTCGTTGATATCGAATGTCTGGTAAACGATACGGATATTCTCACCGGTCTGTTCTTTATAATATGCCTGGAAATCCTCAAGTACACCTTCGCCGATGTAATCCGCCCAGTTGTAGATTTTAAGAACCCGCTCACGAGGTTCACCGGAATTATAACACCCGGTCAAAGCCAATAAGAGCAGGATAGCAGGAATTATTCTTTTCATATTATTTACGTAGTAGCACATTTGATAGTCTATTAATCTTTTTTCTTCGTTTTTCCTGCCCGGTAATTGATTACAACCAATAACGCCAGTACCACGACAAAAATGATAGCCGAAAGCGGGCGAAGTTCCGGGGTCAAACCTCCCTTGCGGGCATCGGCGTAGATATAAGTAGAAAGCGTTTCCAAACCTTGATTACCGATAGTGAATACAGTTACGGCAAAATCATCAATGGATAGTGTCAGTGCAAGCATAAAGCCGCTAATCATTCCCGGACGAATCTCCGGAATTATGACTTTCCACAAGGCCTGCATAGGAGTAGCTCCTAAATCGAGGGCAGCTTCATAAATATTCGGATTCATCTGCTTCAAACGGGGCAATACACTTAAAACAACGTACGGGGTACAAAAAGTAATATGAGCAAGCACTACGGTTGTGTAGCCTTGTGTGATCCCCAGAGATACAAACAAAAGGAACAAGGATATACCGGTGATAATATCACCATTCAGAATAGGAATGCTGTTCACAAATCCGATCGCTTTGCGTGAACGGGCTTTCAGATTGAATATACCGATAGCAGCGATGCTTCCTAATAACGTAGATGCTGTTGCAGCCAGTAGAGCGATAGTGATCGTATTAATCAATGCATTCATCAAAGAATGATGAGCACCGGTAGTGAATAACGAAGAATAAAGTTTGGTAGAAAATCCCGTCCAGTTACCCAACACTTTCGCCTCTGTAAATGAGTAGATCACAATAATCACGATCGGAGAATAAAGCAAGAGCAGCAATATCCACAAATAAGTCTGTGCAAATATCTTCTTTACCATAGCCCGCCTCCTTCATTTGAGTTTTCCTTATCATCGGTGCTGAACAGGGAAGTAGCAGCTATCAATAGCAACATAATGAGCGAAAGTGCCGCTCCATAGTTCCACATACTGTTATTGATATTTTCCTGAATCGTCGTACCAAAGAGTTTGATGTTATTCATCGTCAGCAACTCGGCAATGGCAAATGTCGATATAGTCGGCATGAACACCATCATGATACCACTCATCACCCCCGGCATGGAAAGCGGAAGGACTGCTTTCAGAAAGACTTGCACAGGATTGGCTCCCAAGTCTTGCGCCGCCTCGATATAGCTATGATCCATCTTCTGCAAAGTATTGTAGATAGGATAAATCATGAAAGGGATAAAGTTGTATACCATACCGAATATCAACGCTCCCTCGCCCAACGGCACACTGAAAAAGTCGAATAAGGCAACAGTAGCAAGGGTACGCACCAGAATATTTACCCACATCGGCAAAATAAACAGTACGACCATCGTCTTGGAACGGTTCAGCTTGCTGTTACTCAATATCCAGGCAGCAGGATAACCCAGTAAAATACAAACAAGGGTGGTAATAATGGCAATACCAATCGAATAGACAAAGGTATTGATTGCTTCGGGATGTTCGAAGAACTTCTGAAAATTGGCGAGTGTCAAATGGCCGCTATCATCGGTAAAGGCATATACGACAATTAAGAACAACGGTATAATCACAAAGATCGCCGAAAAAATAATGTAAGGGAGAGTCCAACTCTTACGTGATGACAAAAAGACTATAAACCTCTTATTCACTTCCTTTCCTGTTAATCGGTTATTTTAACTATACGAATAGCATCTGGAGGGATGGTAATACCTACACGGTCACCGTCATCCCATACATCGTTCGTATCTACAAATACATTCTCGTCCCAATCTGACAATACAGTCAGATGATAATGGTCACCCTTGTAAAGGATGAATTTCACCTCACCCGTCAGCGTTCCGTCTTCTTCATTATCCTGAAGAATCACTTTTTCAAAGTCTACTTCCACTTTGACATTCGTATCGAAAGCGATTCCTTCCACCGGAACACATTCAAAGTTACAGCCCAGGAATTCCACATGAGTAGCATCCAGCAATTTTCCTTCGAATGTATTGCAAACACGCTCTTTCTTCATAATATGAATATCGAAAGGCTTCACCAACAGACCGACTTCAGCCCCTACTTCAAAATGATGGTAATCCTGCACCAAGAATTCATATCCGCCGCACAACACCGTCATTTCATAATGCACTCCTTTAAAAATAGAAGTCTCTACCACTCCTACTAACTGTGCCATTTCCGAAACGGGGAAAATATAAAGATCCTCCGGACGAATGACTACGTCCACCGGAACATTCTCGCCAAATCCTTCATCCACACATTCAAACTCCGTACCGCAAAAACGTACGAGTTTATCATGAATCATGGTACCGTTGAGGATATTGCTTTCTCCGATAAAGTCCGCAACAAAAGCATTGATAGGTTCATTATAAATATCAATCGGCGTACCGATCTGCTGAATCTTTCCTTCACTCATCACGACAATCGTGTCACTTAACGTAAGTGCCTCCTCCTGATCGTGAGTGACGTACACAAACGTGATTCCCAAAGATTTATGCATTTCTTTGAGCTCCATTTGCATATCCTTACGCATTTTCAGATCGAGCGCTGCCAGCGGTTCATCCAACAACAACACTTCCGGCTCATTCACGATGGCGCGGGCAATAGCTACACGTTGTTGCTGACCACCGGAAAGAGAATCCACATCGCGGTATTCATAATCCGTCATGCCTACCATTTTCAAAGCAGCTTTCACCTTCTTCTCAATGGTCTGTTTCGGTGTTTTTTTCAGTTTCAGGCCGAAAGCGATGTTATCATACACATTCAAGTGCGGGAACAAGGCATATTTCTGAAATACCGTATTCACCGGACGCTTATGGGGAGGAGTTTGTGTTATTTCCATCCCCGAAATTCGGATTTCGCCTTCCGAAGCTGTCTGAAAACCAGCAATGAGACGCAACAACGTGGTTTTACCGCAACCGGAAGGACCAAGGATAGTCACAAACTCGCCCTTTTTCACGTTCAGAGTCACATCATCCAATGCTGTTTTATCGCCAAAGTACTTCGATACATGGCTCACCTCAATGATGGATTTATCTTCTTGCATATTCATACTAAAGTTTGGGCTGCAAAGGTACACATTTCTGCGGTTTCCACCTACGTGTTAATCTAATATAACAGTGTTTTTCGATGCCCGACAGAAAAAAAATCTATCTTTGCATAAATATTTATTCACCAATTTTACAAAAGCATGAAAAAGTTTACTTATTTAGTTATTGCAACGGCAGCGTTAAGCATGGTAGCTTGTACTGGCGGAAACAAAGCCGGATACACTATTACAGGTACAGTAGAAGGTGCAAGCGATGGTGACACCGTTTATCTTCAGGAAGCCAATGGTAGAAATCTGACCAAACTAGATACAGCCGTTATCACCAAAGGTACTTTTACCTTTGAAGGCACACAAGATTCTGTGGTTAGCCGTTATGTCACTTGTGAAGTGAACGGAGAACCGTTGATGATCGACTTCTTCCTGGAAAACGGAAAAATCAACGTTGCCCTGACCAAGGATAATGACGCTGTTACCGGTACTCCCAACAACGATGCATACCAGGAAATCAGAGCTCAAATCAATGACATCAGCAAAAAAATGAATGCCATTTATGAGGCAATGGGTAATACATCTTTAAGTGATGAGCAAAAAGAGGCCAAACAAAAAGAAGGTGCTCAGCTGGAAGAACAATATGACAAAGCAATCAAAGAAGGCGTACAAAAGAATATCACCAACCCGGTTGGAGTATTCTTGTTTAAACAAACTTTCTACAATAACTCTACGGACGAAAATGAAGCTTTGTTGCAACAAATTCCTGCTAATTTCCAGAATGACGAAACAATCGTAAGAATCAAAGAGATGACTGACAAGCAGAAAAAGACTGCTGTAGGTACTCAATTTGTTGATTTCGAAATGCAGACTCCGGAAGGAAAGACAGTGAAATTGTCTGATTATGTAGGCAAAGGAAAAGTGGTATTGGTTGACTTCTGGGCTAGCTGGTGCGGTCCTTGCCGTCGCGAAATGCCTAACCTGGTAGAAACATACGCTAAGTACAAAGGCAAAAACTTCGAAATCGTAGGTGTATCTCTCGATCAGGATGGTGCTGCATGGAAAGAAGCAATCAAGAAGCTAGACATGACTTGGCCGCAAATGTCCGACCTGAAATTCTGGCAAAGTGAAGGTGCACAGCTTTATGCTGTAAACAGCATTCCTCACACTGTATTGATCGATGGTAGCGGTAAGATTATTGCTCGCGGTCTGCACGGAGAAGAACTTCAAGCTAAAATTGCAGAAGCTGTAAAATAACAAATCCAAAGAAAGGCTTTTCCAAAGGCCTTGAAATTTATACAAGACTGTCTCAAATAGAAAATGAGACAGTCTTTTTTATTTGCGAGACTTTACGCCTCACTCTCCAAACAGATAAAAAATTCAGCCCCTGTCATTCTCAAAGAATACAGGGGCTGAATGTATGTATGAAAGTGAGGGAGATATACTCCCCTACTTTTACTCAAGCAATTAGATAAACCAACGTACGTAGCAGAAGTCCTGACGGTGTGGAAGTTCCGGATTCTTCGGGAACATACGGTAAGACACCTTGAAACTACCTGCATTTGACAAGCTGTGTTTAACCTGGAATGTATACAAGTCGCCTTCTTTCTTGACTACACTGAACGGTTCTACAGAATAAACATGTTGTTTTCCGTCTGCAGTTGTGTAAGTAGTAACCAATTCAAGTCCCACTGCATCATTCAAGCCTTTTTCATCGATAACGTAAGTAATAGTATATTCTTTTCCGCTTTCGATATCACCATTCTTCAGCTCTTCTACCTTGTCACAAGATACGATTTCAATAGAATCCCATTTAGCAACCACATCTTCTTTCCAAGCTGCGATTTCTTTTGCTTTTGCATTATCGTTAGCAGCCAAAGTCTGGAAACGTTTTGCCAGTTTGCAATAGAACTTGCTATAGTAATCATCCAACTGACGCTTCATGGTATAATGAGGAGCAATCTGTGCGATAGAATTCTTCACCACTTTGATCCAGCCTTCAGAATATCCCTTCTTATTACGTGCATAATACAACGGAAGGATTTCAGTTTCAAGAATACTGTAAATAGTAGCAGCATCCAGCTGATCCTGATGTTCCTGATTCTGGTAAGTACGTTTTTCAGTCAACGCCCAACCTGCACCTTCACGGTAACCTTCCAGCCACCATCCGTCTAATACGGAGAAATTGACAACACCGTTCATCAAAGCTTTTTCACCAGATGTACCGGATGCTTCCAACGGACGAGTCGGAGTATTCAACCAGATATCAACGCCGGAAACCAGACGACGAGCCAGTTGCATATCGTAATTCTCGAGGAAGATAATCTTACCCAGGAATTCCGGACGACGAGAGATTTCAATGATACGCTTAATCAAGCCCTGGCCTGCTCCATCGTGCGGGTGAGCTTTACCTGTAAACAGGAATTGTACCGGATAATCAGGATTGTTCACGATCTTAGAAAGACGATCCAAGTCGGTGAACAGCAAGTGTGCACGTTTGTAAGTAGCAAAACGACGGCCGAAACCAATCAGCAATGCGTTCGGATTGATCTTATCCATCAGTGAAACGATACGAGAAGGATCTCCCTGGTTCTTCAACCATGTATCGCGGAATGACTTACGGATATAGTCAACCAACTTATTCTTCATAGTCATACGAGTCTTCCAAATCTCTTCATCGGGCACATTGTAGATAGCTTCCCAAATCTTAGGATTAGACTGATCGAACCAGAAGTTTTCGTTGAAATATTTAAAGTATAATTCTTTCCATTCTGTTGCACTCCAAGTTGGGAAGTGAACACCATTCGTTACATATCCTACGTGGCTTTCTTCCGGGAAATAACCTTTCCAGATAGAAGAGAACATTTCTTGAGAAACTTTTCCGTGCAGCCAGCTTACACCGTTCACTTCCTGTGAAGTGTTACAAGCAAAAACAGACATACAGAAACGTTCGCCCTTGTCGCCCGGATTGTTACGTCCTAGATCCATCAAGTCATCCCATGAGATACCCATTCTGGAAGGATAACCACCCATATATTTGCCGAACAAACCTTCGTCAAAATAGTCGTGACCTGCAGGCACCGGAGTATGAACAGTATAAAGAGAAGAAGCGCGAACCAACTCAATAGCCTGGTCGAAAGTCAATCCAGTAGCTACATAGTCGCAGATACGCTGAACATTAATCAATGCAGCATGTCCTTCATTACAGTGATAAACATCTTTCTTGATACCCAGAGCTTTCAGAGTCAGGATACCACCGATACCCAACAAGATTTCCTGTTTCAAACGGTTTTCCCAGTCACCACCATAAAGCTGGTGAGTGATAGGACGGTCGAATTCGCTGTTCATTTCATTATCCGTATCAAGCAGATACAAAGAAATACGTCCAACATTCACACGCCATACGTTTGCATGAACAAAATAATCAAGATAAGGAACGTCAACTATCAACGGCTGACCATTGGCATCCATTACGCGTTCAATAGGAAGTTGACCGAAGTTCTGTGCCTCGTAGTTGGCAATCTGCTGTCCATCCATAGACAACGTTTGAGTAAAGTAGCCGTAACGATACAAGAAACCTACCGCACACAAATCAACATTGCTGTCGGAAGCCTCTTTCAGATAGTCACCAGCCAATACGCCCAGACCACCGGAATATATTTTCAGGACGCTGCTCAAGCCATATTCCATGCTGAAATAAGCTATAGATGGGCGTTGCTCATCCGGCTTCACATCCATGTAATCTCTGAATTTCGTATAAACTTCATTCATTCTTCTTAGAATCACCTTGTCTTTTGCCAGCGCTTCCAGCTTCTCATAGCTCATACGTTCCAACAACAGTACTGGATTCTGTCCACATTCTTTCCAAAGTTCCGGATCTAGATCTCTAAACAGTTCAGTCGCTTCAAAATTCCATGCCCACCAAATGTTGCGTGCGATTTCAGACAACTTCTCCAACTCTTCCGGTATACGTGATTTCACAGTAACCTCTTTCCAGTTGGGAGTATTCACATTACTAACTTTGATTTTCATAATGTTTTCGTTTACTTATTGATAAATAATTTCTTTCTTAACTCAACTGACGTATCCTTGCCTTACGCAAAGCGATATCATAAGCTTCATAATAATATTGTATAAAGTGCTTCCATAAAGCCTGCTCTGCAACTTCAGCAGCACGCTTACGGATTTCCTTCACCTCTTTATCAGTCTTATCCGCAAACAACGTAATCGTATCTTTGATACCATCCGCCACTTCCGAATAATTATAGTCCGAACGATGCAGCACTTCCACTCCATCATTAATGCCATGCTGGTTCTTCAGGCTGTTTACCCAAAGTCCGAATCCTGCCAGATCCGTAGTGATTGTCGGCACATGGAAAGCTACCCCACGGTTCGTAATAAGAAGCATAGACACTCAAATCCTGCCCCAGCAATATATCATAATATTCTTTATTCATGATACCATCACGACCATCCAGATAACAAGGAACAAAAATCACCTTTACCTTATCTTCCGGACGATTGCCCATTCCCAGATATTTCAACATGTCCAACACCTGGTCATGAGTCATATTATGCAGCCAATGAGTGATAAACGGTACTTCGAGGGGAGTGTCGAACTTATCTTTGCTCTTCAAACGTGCCTGCAAATCCTCGCGAGGCTCTCCCACCCAACCGGGTACATTGATGAATGCCAACACATTCTTATGCAGTTTCTTATCCCTGTTCAAGCGGTTTAATGATTCCAAAAAAACATCAATACCTTTATTCTTAAACTCATATCGCCCACTGGTTCCGACAATTAACGTATCATCACCCAGATTTGTTCCCAATAATTTATTGGCAACACTAAGCATCAAGGTACGTGCGCGCTTACGCTTGCCGGTAAACGTGCTTCCTTTCGGCACAAAATCATCTTCAAAACCGTTCATCAGAACAACATCTGCCGGTTTATCCAGTAATTCCTTGCATTCATTATTGGTTATTTCACTCACCGTAGTAAAACAGTCTACATAATGTGCAGTCTGTTTCTCAATCGAGTGTTTCGATTGCATGTTCAGTTCCTGCGCCATCTGGTCGCCATTATAAGCAAACAGATAGTCATACAACGGCTTATTATTGCCGGCAATGGAACGACCGATAGACGTAGCATGGGTCGTAAAAATAGTAGCAACCTCCGGCACAGCTTCCTGTACATAAAGTGCTCCCATTCCAGTCATCCATTCATGTGCCTGATATACCACCTTATCCGTTTCCGTCAGGTTGTAGCGATAGAAACTCTCCACCACTCTTCCTGCGGCATAGGAAAACATAGAAGCCTCGTCGTAATCGCCATAGGCGTGCAACGAATCTACTTGATAACGATTCCACATTTCTGTGTATATATCGTCTTTCTTTTCAAAAAAAGGTTGGAAATCAACAAGAATGACTATGGGTTCACCGGGGATATTCCATCGTCCCACACGGACAGAAAGTTCGTCTTTCTCAAGCGCATGCTCTTTCCAGGCAGCACATAGGTTATCCGACTCGATGAATAGAGGGTTCTCCTTTCCTTGCCACACATCAGGACCTATGAAGAAAATTCTGTCGCGGAATTTTTCCTGTAATGTATTTGCCCGTGTCGACAAGACGGTATATATCCCTCCCACTTTATTACATACTTCCCAGCTGGACTCGAAGATATAATCGGGGGTTAATAAATCTTTTACCATATAATATATTAAAACTCTTTTTAGTATGCGAGTGCAAAAGTACACATTATTCTTTGAAAAATAATACTTTATACAAAAAATATGAGTTAAGAAGAGGAAAGAAACGTTGTCTAACAATGAAAAAAGAATATCCCCTTGCACATGCAAAGCAGCATGTACAAGGGGATTGAAAGTCCTTTATAGGAAATATTCTTGCTAAAAATTATGCAACGAGTGCGCTACCAATCAAGAAGGTTGCAGCCAAAGCAACGATTGCATAGAGTTCGGGGAATACGGCAAGAATCAACGTATTGCTAAATACATTGTGTCCCTGTCCGATTGCTGCGATACCGTTTGCACAAACTTGTCCCTGACGGATAGCGGAGAATAAAGCAACCAATCCCAGAGCAATACCTGCACCAAGCACTGCTGATGCCTGGATAGGTGTAATTTCAGGAGTCAAAATACCGAAGATTGTCTGAAACATGAAATAACCTGCAAAACCATAAAGACCCTGTGTACCCGGAAGAGCTGTCAATACCAGGAAGTTACCGAATGCACTATCATTCTTCTTCAATGCTCCGATAGCAGCATTACCTGCAATAGTTACTCCGTAAGCACTACCGATGCCCGACAAACCAACCATAATCGCGATGCCAATGTAGGCGATAAACAAATTCATTTCCATAATCTTATTCTATTTTTTATTGTTTAATTCTTAAAATATTAATTCTCAATTTCTAATTCTTAATCTTCAAATTTTCAATTTCTGAACGGTTTGTACTCTTTACCGCCTCCTTCATATCCGGAGTTCTTGAAGAACTCAACGAACGTCAGACGCATCGGGTGAACCATTGCACCCAGCACATTCATAAAGATATTGATGGCATGACCGATAACGAAAATCAGTACCATAACAATCGGGCCTGCTATTACATTATCCGGACTCATACCTACTGCCAGGCTGTTGAATACTCCCGCCAAAATACCTCCGGAAAGTCCGAGGGCAAACAAACGAACGTAAGACAATACATCGCCAAGCAAACCGGTGACCATATTATATGAATCCCATAATCCCAGTCCGATATTCAGGAAAACATTCTTTCCCGGACTGTTATAAAGGAAGATCATAGCAGCCGAAACACCCAGAATAACCAAATGCACTGTACTTCCCATCGGCATTACCTCCGGCAACAAAGCCGAAACTGCCATGGAAACCAGCAGGATGATCCATCCGATAGTTGCCACTGCATATTTGAAGCCAAACTGAATGGTCTGATTCACCGCCTTCAACACCATACCGAATAGTATCTGAATAGCTCCCAATATCAACGATAATTGGAACATATCATTGTTATCCATCAAGACGGCATGTTTCAGACGTTGAACAATCGGCCAGTTCAAATCGTAGATATTCGCTCCGAAGAACGTACCTGTCAGCAAACCGCAGAAGAATGTTGAAGCAGCCAATACCTGTATCAATGAAATGATCGACTTCATTGACGGAGTCACTTTCTTCGCCATCAACCGATAGGCCGTAGCTCCCAGAAACAGGAACACCCCATATCCGGAATCTCCCAGACAAAGTCCGAAAAAGACCATAAAGAACGGGGCAAAGAACGGAGTCAAGTCCAATTCATTATACTTCGGAAGCATATACAACTTACAGATCGGTTCGAACCAGGCAAAGAATCCCTTATTATTCAATCGAATAGGAACATTATCGCCCGGCATCGGATCGGTAATCTCATAATATACATGTGCGTCATTCAAGTAAGCCTCTATTTCCACTTGACTGAATGCAGGTGCCCATCCTTCAATTAACATCAGTTTGTCACCGGCAGTCTGTTCGGAACTTAACACCACCTTAGAGAACTCAATCTGGCTTTGCAACTCTTTCAGAGCAGCCTTCAAGGAAGGAATTTCTGTTTCGGAAAACGTAACCAGCTTCTTTTCATTCTCTTCAACGGCCTGTTCGGTCGTATTGTAAAGCGTTTCAAGGTGTGCCAAAGAGTATGCAGGTAATTTCGCCTGTTCTACATCCAAATCCACTTCCTGCCCGCCTTTCGTCAGAGTCACGAAGAATACTTTAGAAGAGATACGGTTCACAATCATTGCATTGTATTCCGTTTCCCACTCTTCCTTGTAATTTCCTTCCGAACAGCTATAAAAACCGATTACATAACCGGCATTTTTCAGCTTCTGAACATTATCCGGTTCAAAGTTACCCCAGGCTTCCAGTGCTTCTTTCTCTTTGGCATAGCTTTGCAACTGCTGCGACAGCTTTCCATGCTCTGTTTGCAGGGCATCCACTTCGTCCAGCACTTGCATACCACGGGCAGCCGTTCCACCTTCCGTAGCAATTACAGCATTCTTTTCATGCTTCTGATTCTGAAGCAACTTCAAGGTAGCCGCCAAGCGATTGGAAAGACGAATATTCTCCTGCAACTCCGTGTTATCAGCAGCCCCCTGTTGTTTCTCCACAATATGGACTACCCCAAGTTCACGCAGACTGTTCAGGAATTCTTCATACTCTTTGTGATAAACCAGGAATGTGAGTTTCTTCATTTTTGTAATCATGCCTCTACCTCCTTCCTTTTTTCTTGATGGGACTTCATGATCTTTTGCGAAGATTTCGACAAGTTTTCTTCATCTTCCATGAATCGTTTGATCTTTCGCAATGCATCCTGATAACCCGGTATCTGCACCTTCTCAAAAAGGTTCACCTTTTGAGTGGTCTTTTTCCTTGCATGTTCTAACAAGTTCAGCTTGGCGAGCATAAATTCACGTTCAATTGCCGTATGAGCCAGCTCTTCCAATAGATGGATACCGTCGGCATACCATTTGGGAGCATTAAACATACTGTACGAACGTATCTCGAATTCTACATTTTCGAGCAACGGTACGCGTACACCTGCAATCTTTTTCACGCCAAGATGAACATCATTCACCTTTATTAATGAAGCGTCAAACTCATTCCAAAGGGCGAACATGGCTTCATAGGCTTGAATTTGTTGTTCGAGCCTATCCTCCAGATCGGCAGCTTCCGTTTTACAGCGTTTCACTTCCATGCGGAGGGCGCTTTCCTTATTCTTAATAATAGGAAGCGTACGCACCCGCACTTTCAGTTGCTTTTCGAGCTGCTGAAGAGAGGTTTTGTTATATTGAAACTTTATAGCCATCTCGTTGATTTACTAATTTAACAATTTACGATCAGACGATTGAAATTACTTCTTATAAACATATATAATCCGTCCACTATCATCCTAATAGCAAATCGTCTAATTGTCTAATTATTTTGTTTCGGCCAGTATTGATCCACCAAGTCTTTCTTGATATTCACTTCTTCCGGACGGAAATATTTACCGAACAAGCCCCAGGCAACGTCCAGCATTTCAGTAGTATCAAGATTGACATCAATAGCCAACAACTGATTGGAATAGTCCTTCGCAAAAGCCAACGTACGTTCGTCGTAGTTGGTCAGGTCGAAACCATTTTCCATCTTCGTCTTAGCGTTAGCGGCATCGGCATACAGACGTACAGCGGCATTCATCACTTGCGGATGGTCCTTACGTGTCTTCTTACCGGTTACCAGCTGTTTCAAACGAGACAATGAACGGAACGGGTCAACAATTACCTTACCGATATCACTATCACGACGCAGGAACAACTGACCTTCAGTGATGTAACCCGTATTATCAGGTACAGCATGCGTAATATCTCCACCAGACAAAGTAGTCACCGCAATAATAGTGATTGAACCACCGGAAGGGAACTGCACCGCCTTTTCGTAAATCTTTGCCAAATCCGAGTAAAGCGATCCCGGCATAGAGTCTTTCGAAGGAATCTGGTCCATACGGTTAGATACAATTGCCAACGCATCCGCATAGCTCGTCATATCCGTCAATAGCACCAGCACTTTCTCATTATTATTTACTGCAAAATACTCTGCAGCAGTCAATGCCATGTCCGGAATCAACAAACGTTCTACCGGAGGATTTTCGGTCGTATTCATGAAACTCACGATACGGTCCAGCGCACCTGCATTAGAGAACACATTCTTAAAGTACAGGTAGTCGTCATTCGTCATACCCATACCTCCGAGGATAATCTTATCCGTTTCAGCACGTAAGGCTACATTTGCCATTACCTGATTAAAAGGCTGGTCGGGGTCGGCAAAGAACGGAATCTTCTGACCCGATACCAGTGTATTGTTCAAGTCGATACCGGCAATACCCGTTGCAATCAGTTCCGACGGCTGTTTACGTCGAACCGGATTCACAGACGGACCGCCAATTTCCACTTCCTGTCCTTCAATGTCCGGACCTCCATCAATCGGATCACCGAAAGCGTTGAAGAAACGTCCGGCCAGCTGCTCACTCACTTTCAATGTAGGCGATTTGCCGAGGAATACTACTTCGGCATTGGTCGGAATACCCTCCGTACCTTCAAATACCTGCAAAGTGACATCGTCACCGGCAATCTTAACCACCTGTGCCAGTTTACCGTCCACAGTGGCAAGCTCGTCATACCCTACTCCTGTCGCTTTCAGCGAACAAGTAGCCTTGGTAATCTGAGTAATCTTGGTATATATCTTTTGAAAAGCTTTTGTTGCCATCTTTGATAATTAAAATTATAAATTAAAGATTATGAATTGACACTTCTTTCGGCAATCAATTCCTTCAGTTGTTTCTGGAATCCTTCATACTGTTCCGATTTGAACTTCGAGTAGTTCATCTGCTTACAGACATTAATCATCTTCTTGAAGTAATCCATTACTTCGTTGAAGTTATCAAAGTCAAATTCCGTATGACAGATGTCGATTATCATGTTCAGAATATCTTCCTGACGTTCCATCGGAGTTACCGCATCAATTTCATCAAAAGCATCCTGTTGCAGAATAACAAAGTCAATCAATTCTGATTTCCAGAAAATCACATGATATTCTACCGGTACACCATCATCACCGAGGATATTGATCTGTTCGGCAATTTCCTTACCGCGCTGTAAACGGGTTTTCAGTTCGTTTACCTTTCCAATCCATTCATCGTTGATATGACCTTTGATATACTCCTCAAATTCCGGGTATTCGATATATTTTGAATAAGAATCAATCGGATTCACTGCCGGATAACGTTTCTTATCCGCACGATCCTGTTCCAAAGCATAAAAACAACGGGCTACTTTCTTCGTATTTTCAGTCACCGGCTCCTTCAAGTTACCACCCGCAGGAGATACCGTACCGATAAACGTAATAGAACCCGTTTCGTCATTACTTAGTTTTACATATCCCGCACGACCGTAGAAGTTGGAGATAATAGCCGAAATATCCATCGGGAAAGCATCCGGCCCGAGGCAATTCTTCCATACGGTTGGACATCTCACGCAAAGCCTGTGCCCAACGGGAAGTAGAATCTGCCATCAACAAGACTTTCAATCCCATGGAACGGTAATATTCCGCCAGTGTCATTGCTGTATATACAGATGCTTCACGGGCAGCTACCGGCATGTTGGAAGTATTCGCAATGATGATAGTACGTTCCATCAATTTACGTCCCGTATGCGGGTCTACCAGTTCGGGGAACTCGGTAAAGATTTCCACTACCTCGTTGGCACGTTCACCACAAGCCGCAATAATTACGATATCCGCTTCCGCCTGTTTAGAGATAGCGTGCTGAAGCACTGTTTTACCAGTACCGAACGGACCGGGGATAAATCCCGTACCACCTTCCACAATCGGATTCAGCGTATCAATCACACGTACACCAGTCTCCAATAATTTGAAAGGACGCGGTTTCTCCTTATAATTCGTCATCGCACGTTTCACGGGCCATCTCTGAATCATAGTCACAGGAATATCATTTCCTTCTTCGTCTGTCAGGATGGCAATTGTATCTTCTATCTTATAATCACCTTCCGGCATGATTGTTTTTACGGTAGCCGTTCCTTTCATAGTGAACGGGGCCATAATTTTCAGCGGCTGGAAGTTTTCATCCACCTGTCCCAACCATGCAGAAGCCTGCACTTTGTCACCTACATTCGCTAAGGGTACGAAGTGCCATACACGTTCTTTATCCAACGGATATGTATATTGTCCTCTTTTCAAGAAAACTCCATCCATCTTGTCGAGGTCATTTTGCAGACCATCATAGTTTTTCGATAGCATACCCGGGCCTAATGTCACCTCAAGCATGTGTCCTGTAAATTCGGCTTCGGCGCCCACTTTCAGTCCACGTGTGCTTTCAAACACCTGGACATATACATGTGAACCTACAACCTTAATCACCTCCGCCATCAACTTATCACCACCGGTCGAGATATAACAAATCTCATTCTGAGCTACCGGTCCGTCAACGACGAGGGTCACCATGTTGGCAATAACGCCACTAACAGTTCCTTTTGTTGCCATATATTTTTTTTTAATTTTATTATCTGAATTCTGCAGGAATCTGCACTTCGTTCTTCAGCGATTCGATAATGCTTCTGAACAACTGATTACCTCTTTCCTTATCCAGTGAAATCCACCGTTCAATCATTTCCAGCTTCAGCAGGAAAGCGAAAATACGTTCGATAGTGAAATAGTCGAAGAAAATAGCATCCTCCATCCAATTCCACCGCAAAGCATCCAACTTCTTCTCACGCTCCACCAGTTCTGTAATCTCACTGATTTTCACTAACGATTCAAACACATCCACCTCACCGGACAATCCGAAATCGCGGGCACTCGATGTACGCAATGCTTCGCATACTTCCGTATTTCCCACAACGTTGGAAGCAATATCCCATTTGAATTTACGGCTAGTAAATGCAACAAGAATATTATTGATGTTCAGGTTGAATTCAAACCAGGCAGAAACGAACTTATTCCCACAGTTCATCGCATACTCATAATATAGAGCAGCCAGATGATCCTCGTGTAAAACCGTACTTTCAGCCGGAGTATTCAGATAATCAGTAATAAAAGTGGATAGATAGACCGGAAATTCTTTAGGACTGATTTCTCCGCCTTCTCTCAGAATAGAAATATATTCAGAGAGTTCGTCAGCAGAGTAGTTTCCCCGTTTGTCGATTTCCGCTTCTTTATCTTTGAGAAGTTTCAGCACATTTGCATTATCAAACTTCAGATAAAACAAGTCAATCAACTTCTGGTCTGAAGCAGACAATCCATCGTAGATTTCAGTTTTAAAATCGGCTACTGTATAGCTCAGTTTGCTGTCTTCCAGCGAAAGTTCCGGCAAACCTGCTACCAAGTAATAGTACTTACTACTCATAGTCGCTTCTTTTAAAATAGCATTTCTACTAATTGAGGACGCAAGAACGCTTTGAAGTAATTCATGAATTCTTCTTCTCCGAAGTTCACCTTATACGAACCGTCCGCCGGAGAAACAGTGAACAGAGTTTTGATACCATTTACTTGCTGAATGGTCACCCCCTTGTCTAATAAAGCTTTTGCATGAGCTGCAAAATACTTTTTCAGTGATTCCGCATCGGCTGTTGAGATGACGATAGGTTCATCTATGCTCCATTTGGATGCCAATGCTACGATAAACGCATTCAGGTAATCTTTATCCTGAGCGAAATCTTTCACGGAAGCGGTTATCAACTTATCAGTTACCATTGTAGCGATTTCTGATTTGAGCGCATTCACAGCCTGACCGGCGAATAGTTTTAACTCTGATTTAGTATTTTCTGCTAACTCATCAGCAGATTTACGAGAGGAGTTTACAATTGATTCTGCCTCTTTTCGGGCATCCTCAATGATTTTCTTAGCTTCTTCCTGAGCATTCGCGATAAGTCTCTGCGCTTCCTCGTTTCCTTTTTCCACGCCTTCACGATAAATCTTATCGGTCAACTCTTGAATTTTGTTTTCCATATTAACAGGAGTATTTAGTATTATTACTATATTAACTATGTGTCCTTTGTCAGATTCTCGCCAAATTTACAAAAATCAATTTGATAAAAAAGAGAAAGAAGAAAAGAAAAAGATTTGTTTGCAAAAAAATCACAGTCCTACACCTATTTTATTCCGCTTTTTCCCCTTTTTTATTACTAAATGACACATTTACCGAATCTTTCAAGCCGGTAAACAAATATAAGGAATCTAAAAGACATTTGGAAATATGTATATACTTAAAACGACAAACAGGATACTAATACAAGATTAAATAACAAAAGCTATCGGTATTTCACCAAATTCATAGAAAACTAAAACTTCGGGGAGATCTATTCGACAATGACTTACCGGAAGACTGAAGATTGATAATTTTCGCAAAGTACCAAATGACAGAAGCCCCTTGACTCAAAATGAATCAAGGGGCTTCTTAAAAAACGGCGGCTACCTACTCTCCCACTGTTACGCAGTACCATCGGCGTGACGAGGCTTAACTTCTCTGTTCGGAATGGGAAGAGGTGGAACCCTCGTGCTATAACCACCTGAAGAAGGTTATGACATGATGAAAAGTAAAATTTCAGTGTCTAGCAAGCTAAACGTATATACCCAACCGGTACATGTCCGAAAGAAAGTGAACGGGCAATTAGTAATGCTCGGCTTTGATGTTACCACCTTTACACCTGCATCCTATCAACGTCATCGTCTTTGACGACCCTAAGAAATCTAATCTTGTGGCTGGCTTCGTACTTAGATGCTTTCAGCACTTATCCAATCCCGACTTAGATACCCAGCAATGCACCTGGCGGCACAACTGGTAAACCAGCGGTCAGTCCAACACGGTCCTCTCGTACTAGTGTCAGAGCCACGCAAATTTCATACGCCCACGATAGATAGAGACCGAACTGTCTCACGACGTTCTGAACCCAGCTCGCGTGCCACTTTAATGGGCGAACAGCCCAACCCTTGGGACCTTCTCCAGCCCCAGGATGTGACGAGCCGACATCGAGGTGCCAAACCCCTCCGTCGATATGAGCTCTTGGGAGGGATCAGCCTGTTATCCCCGAGTACCTTTTATCCTTTGAGCGATGTCCCTTCCATACGGAAACACCGGATCACTATGCTCTAGTTTCCTACCTGATCGACTTGTCTGTCTCCCAGTCAAGCGCCCTTATGCCATTACACTCTACGGACGGTTACCAATCGTCCTGAGGGCACCTTTAGAAGCCTCCGTTACACTTTTGGAGGCGACCACCCCAGTCAAACTACCCACCAAACAGTGTCCTCGCAACAACGAGTTAGAACTCAAATAATCAAAGGGCCGTATTTCAACAGCGACTCCACAAATACTGGCGTACCTGCTTCAAAGTCTCCGGCCTATCCTACATCAATTACCCAAATTCAATGTTAAGCTATAGTAAAGGTTCACGGGGTCTTTTCGTCCCATCGCGGGTAATCGGCATCTTCACCGATACTACAATTTCACTGAGCTCACGGTTGAGACAGTGTCCAGATCATTACACCATTCGTGCAGGTCGGAACTTACCCGACAAGGAATTTCGCTACCTTAGGACCGTTATAGTTACGGCCGCCGTTTACTGGGGCTTCAATTCAATGCTTCTCTTGCGATGACATCTCCTCTTAACCTTCCAGCACCGGGCAGGTGTCAGGCTGTATACGTAATCTTTCAATTTGGCACAGCCCTGTGTTTTTGTTAAACAGTTGCCTGGACCTATTCTCTGCGCCCAACTCTCGTTGGGACCCTTTATCCCGAAGTTACAGGGTCAATTTGCCTAGTTCCTTAACCGTGAATCACTCAAGCGCCTTAGTATATTCAACCCGACTACGTGTGTCCGTTTGCGGTACGGGTACCTTAAAGATTAAGTTTAGCGGATTTTCTTGGGAGTATGCTTACACGCACTATTACCTTATTCCGAAGAATTTGGTATACTATCAGGTTCGACTCTTATCCCGGATTTGCCTGGGATAATCAACATCTACACCCTTCAACGGACTATTCCGTCAGTCCGCGGCGCTGTCACCTCCGTCTCCACGTCACTCTTAAGGTAGTACAGGAATATTAACCTGTTCTGCCATCGGCCTCACCGTTCGGCTGAGCCTTAGGACCCGACTAACCCTGATCCGATTAGCGTTGATCAGGAAACCTTAGTCTTTCGGCGAGGGGGTTTCCCGTCACCCCCTTTATCGTTACTTATACCTACATTTGCTTTTCCACACGCTCCAGCAAAGCTCACGCTTCACCTTCGACGCAGAGTGGAATGCTCCCCTACCGATCATTACTGATCCCATAGCTTCGGTAAATTGCTTGATGCCCGATTATTATCCACGCCAAACTCCTCGACTAGTGAGCTGTTACGCACTCTTTAAATGAATGGCTGCTTCCAAGCCAACATCCTAGCTGTCTTAGCAATCTGACTTCGTTAGTTCAACTTAGCAATTATTTCGGGACCTTAGCTGATGGTCCGGATTCTTCTCCTTTAGGACATGGACCTTAGCACCCATGCCCTCACTCCTGGGATCGAACTACTGCGCATTCGGAGTTTATCAAGACTTGATAGGCGGTGAAGCCCTCGCATCTTATCAGTCGCTCTACCTCACAGTAGTAATTCCCAAGGCTGCACCTAAATGCATTTCGGGAGTACGAGCTATCTCCAAGTTTGATTAGCCTTTCACCCCACCCTCAGTTCATCCGGAAGCTTTTCAACGCTTATCGGTTCGGTCCTCCAGTTAGTGTTACCTAACCTTCAACCTGACCAAGGGTAGATCACTTGGTTTCGCGTCTACTCCTTCCGACTAATCGCCCTGTTAAGACTCGCTTTCGCTTCGGCTGCGGATCTCAAGATCCTTAACCTTGCCGGAAAAAGTAACTCGTAGGTTCATTATGCAAAAGGCACGCCGTCACTGTTTACACAGCTCCGACCGCTTGTAGGCGCACGGTTTCAGGGACTATTTCACTCTTCTATTCGAAGTGCTTTTCACCTTTCCTTCACAGTACTGGTTCGCTATCGGTCTCTCGGGAGTATTTAGCCTTACCGGATGGTCCCGGCAGATTCACGCAAGATTCCTCGTGTCCCGCGCTACTCAGGATACCACTACGCTTCATTTAGCTTCGAATACCGGACTATCACCGTCTATGGTTTCATTTTCCAAAGAATTCTTCTCACTAAATTTCTTGCGACATCGTGGTCCTACAACCCCAATATTGCCGTAACAACATTGGTTTGGGCTAATCCCCGTTCGCTCGCCACTACTAGGGGAATCATTATTATTTTCTTTTCCTACAGGTACTAAGATGTTTCAGTTCCCTGCGTTAGCCTCTTGCTATGCAAGATGTCATTCCTTCAGAATGACGGGTTGTCCCATTCGGAAATCTTCGGATCAAAGGTTATTTGCACCTGCCCGAAGCTTATCGCAGCTTATCACGTCCTTCATCGCCTCCGAGAGCCAAGGCATCCGCCATGCGCCCTTGCTTACTTTCTTTCAAACGTTTTATTCTCGTACTGGTATTGGTAGTGGAATGCTTCCTTCTATCAATATTGCATACTCGAACACGTACGGTTTGATATATACTTTTAGCTCTTACTAAAATTTTACTTTTTGTACATCATGTCAAAGATCGTTTCTCTTTTTCAGAGATCGTGGAGAATAACGGATTCGAACCGTTGACCCTCTGCGTGCAAGGCAGATGCTCTAGCCAGCTGAGCTAATCCCCCAAGAGGTTATCAAGAATTTTGTTTTTAGCTTTTAGCTTCCCTGTTCCTCATTCTTGAGCTTGGTAGTCCCAGGCAGAGTTGAACTGCCGACCTCTACATTATCAGTGTAGCGCTCTAACCAACTGAGCTATAGGACTAGTTCAACCTTGTCTACCTTTGGTCTAGACTCGGCTTCTTTTCTCTTGTTTATCTCTATCTATACTTCTATAGATGGTTGATCTATATGTTATAAATAAACAAGTACCAGTAGTACAAAAAACAGAACCTTTAAAGTCTTTTAGTGGCTGCCACGTTTTGTGACAGTTACGGCATCGCTCCAGAAAGGAGGTTCCAGCCGCACCTTCCGGTACGGCTACCTTGTTACGACTTAGCCCCAATTACCAGTTTTACCCTAGGACGCTCCTTGCGGTTACGTACTTCAGGTACCCCCGGCTTTCATGGCTTGACGGGCGGTGTGTACAAGGCCGGAACGTATTCACCGCGCCATGGCTGATGCGCGATTACTAGCGAATCCAGCTTCACGAAGTCGGGTTGCAGACTTCGATCCGAACTGAGAGAGGTTTTTGGGATTAGCATCCTGTCACCAGGTAGCCGCCTTCTGTACCCCCCATTGTAACACGTGTGTAGCCCCGGACGTAAGGGCCGTGCTGATTTGACGTCATCCCCACCTTCCTCACATCTTACGACGGCAGTCTCTAGAGTCCTCAGCATAACCTGTTAGTAACTAAAGATAAGGGTTGCGCTCGTTATGGCACTTAAGCCGACACCTCACGGCACGAGCTGACGACAACCATGCAGCACCTTCACAACAGCCTTACGGCTATACTGTTTCCAATATATTCTGTTGCAATTTAAGCCCGGGTAAGGTTCCTCGCGTATCATCGAATTAAACCACATGTTCCTCCGCTTGTGCGGGCCCCCGTCAATTCCTTTGAGTTTCACCGTTGCCGGCGTACTCCCCAGGTGGAATACTTAATGCTTTCGCTTGGCCGCTTACTGTATATCGCAAACAGCGAGTATTCATCGTTTACTGTGTGGACTACCAGGGTATCTAATCCTGTTTGATACCCACACTTTCGAGCATCAGTGTCAGTAACAGTCTAGTGAGCTGCCTTCGCAATCGGAGTTCTTCGTGATATCTAAGCATTTCACCGCTACACCACGAATTCCGCCCACCTCTACTGTACTCAAGACTGCCAGTTTCAACTGCAATTTTACGGTTGAGCCGCAAACTTTCACAACTGACTTAACAATCCACCTACGCTCCCTTTAAACCCAATAAATCCGGATAACGCTCGGATCCTCCGTATTACCGCGGCTGCTGGCACGGAGTTAGCCGATCCTTATTCATATGGTACATACAAAATTCCACACGTGGAAAACTTTATTCCCATATAAAGAAGTTTACGACCCATAGAGCCTTCATCCTTCACGCTACTTGGCTGGTTCAGGCTCTCGCCCATTGACCAATATTCCTCACTGCTGCCTCCCGTAGGAGTTTGGACCGTGTCTCAGTTCCAATGTGGGGGACCTTCCTCTCAGAACCCCTATCCATCGTAGTCTTGGTGGGCCGTTACCCCGCCAACAAACTAATGGAACGCATCCCCATCGATAACCGAAATTCTTTAATAAAAATATCATGCGATATTCGTATGCCATCCGGTATTAATCTTTCTTTCGAAAGGCTATCCCGGAGTTATCGGCAGGTTGGATACGTGTTACTCACCCGTGCGCCGGTCGCCATCTTCAGTTTGCAAGCAAACTAAAATGCTGCCCCTCGACTTGCATGTGTTAAGCCTGTAGCTAGCGTTCATCCTGAGCCAGGATCAAACTCTTCATTGTAAAGTATTTTTATCATCCCTTAGGATGATCTTTTGCTCTGTTCAGGACGCCGTAAATTTATTGACCTTATTCAAATACCTATTAGTCTTAATTGTATCACTACTTCATAAGACAAGTATTGACGGTTCTATTTTTTTACTTGTACTACTTGTATTGTTTATCAATATTTCAAAGAACTTGTTGCTTTCGTTTTAAAAGCGGGTGCAAAGATAAGGGCTTTATTTTTAACTACCAAACTTTTTCGGAAGTTTTTTTTTATTTTTTCTTTTTACTCATTTCTCAGGCTCTCTATGCGAAAGGGAAAGAATGTATAAAAGAAAAACAAAGGCCGTTTTCTTTGCGAATCGGACTGCAAAGATAAGAACTTTATTTATTATAATCCAAAACTTTTCGGAAGTTTTTTTGTTCTTTTCTTTAAGCGCAATCTCGCTTTTTCACTATGTCAATTCTGCAAGGCTTTCTTCTCTTGGAAAGCGGGTGCAAAAGTACACCCTTTTAGTATACAATCCAAATATATTAAACTATTTTTTCGAAGTTTTTTTGAAAGAATCTGCTAAAACGCTGAAGGATAATGATGTTGTAGAACATATTTTTTCAACAGTAGAGAAAGGGGCATGAGAATGAGCAAAGAAACAAAAGTAATACCAGACGCTTTGAAAGAACTTAAAAAAAGCATAGCTTTAGAGAGCGTAAAGCGTAGCTTTAGCACTCGTAAAGCACTGCTTTAGCATTAACAAAGCACTACCCTGTTAATAACAAACGGGTACAGCAGGTACACTTTTTCGAGGCTCTATCACACACGCACACGCGCGCTATATAATGCCCTTATCACCTGCATTGACAAACACGCTGTATGCAATCAAGCGTTTCAATCAAATGAGTGCAGTATTATTCCTAATTTATGAAGGGAGAAAGAGCAACAGGATATAAACAACAAGAACAGCAGAGAGCTCGCAAGATGAGGTAAGGTCTTATAAAATTAGCAAGAGGAACCGCACCAAAATTTGTTTCATTTTAACGGGTAAGGAACAAAATCTAGTGTGGATGAACTTGTTCAAACCTGTGTGGAAATGAATGAAAATTTGTTTTCAATTACTGATTCGCATAAGTAGAACATGAACTTTTGAGTCATAAGTTCCACCAGTTTCACCTTATCTCTGAAACATCGATGGATAAGGAGATAGCGGGTGAAAGCGTAGAAAAAATCAAGGTGAAATCTCCCGTTATTGCTTTCACCTTTCAAATTTATTTACACCGATTGCTGGACATATAGAGCCACCGTATTGAATGTATAGATTCAACGCGGTAAGTATATAGATACAATGTGTTGAATATATAGATCTGCCAACTCAAGTGTTAGTAGATAATAATCAAGGTGTTAATACTTGACATCCATACTATTAACTCCTGATGGATTATCTGTTAATACCTGACAGTGGATTTGCTATAAGCATATTTTCATTAGCTATAATGATATCCGGATTAGCTATAATGAAATTAGTTTTAGCTCAAGGGATATTTTGAAAAGACAAGGTGAAACCGATAATGTTCAGTTTTGCCTGAATTTGCCACTTGCCTTCACCCGCTATCTCCTTATTCATCGGCATTTCGACAATCAGGTGAAATCGATGAACGGCAATGATCTTATAGTGGCATTTATTATACTTTATTCATTAAGAAAGAGGTAAGTTACACGGTGTTCCGTTATCAAATGATTCAGAACCGTGCGGAAATAAAACAAACTTTTGGTGCGGTTGCCCTGTTTGTCAATAGAAACCACTTGGTCTCAAGCGGTACTTTCTATACCTATTATACGCGCGCACGTGTGTGTGAGAAAATATGCAGTGTACCTACTGTACCTTTTGTACCCGCCGGGCTGTTCATAACTTTTTGTGGAGGGTAGCTCTCACGGTTGACATCTGAAAAATATCCTCCTGCATTTACCAGCCAGTCTCATCCCATCCGGCAGCCGAATACCATTGCAAAGTCCTAAAATAAGTATTCCATTTTAAATACCTAGTATCCGGTATATAACACCCGATACCCGAATATATATCCGAATCTATATTCACCAATTTATAATCGTCAACATAGTTCTTATATATAACTACCCTTTCCAATTGCTCTTCAAAATCAGAAGGAATATTATTATCAGTCAATTCACGCATAAAAGCTCGAAAATCATATGCCGAATGATCCAAAGGAGACCTCCCATAACCATAATGGGCTTGAAAATAATCTATTTTTCTATTATCAAACTTAACCAGATTGTCCTGATAATGTTTCATAATTGAACAAGTAATATTCGCCAATGCCGATATTTCATTCGTTTTATCACCGCAATAGTACCCCACGAATAACTATATTCATTTTTATAGTAATCAATAAAGTCCTTTGCGACATTTATAGCATTCTGCTCTGAGTTACCCGCAGACAATAAATATTTCGTTATCTTGAAATAAGGAAAACCCGCACTCATAACCTCTGCAGGAGAAAGAATTAAATAATCAGCAGTATTTCTTAATTCATAAGCAACCTCAACTTGAGACATTAAACAAGCGTCAAATAATATATAATCAAAATGAATACCTGATTGTTCTAAAGCTTTCGATAAATCAGGAATATGAATTTTAGCTCCATTGTCGTCACCAAAAGAACGGCTCTTACTATAGTCCGCAGGCAACCATCCGGTAGCATGAGAACCCAAAATCAGACTATACTTTTCAGCTGGACAGTAAGCCTCCACATCTTTCAATACATTAATTATCACCTCATTTGATACTGAATTCTGGCTACTATAAGTTTTTATCACTTCTCTTTTACTGACAGAACCTTTGCCATCCACTTCATACTTAAACAGAGTCGGGACAGGAAACTCACCTTTTCTACTGCCACCATCCCAATAAATTACAAATGTACCAGGAGACGTAACTTCGCTCAATCCTCGTTCAACTGATGCTATATTGTTATATATATCATTACTGATATCATTGTCTCCAACAAGATACATCAAGACTGTTTTTACCGTTACTGGAACAGGAGTATCATCATCACCACAAGCTGATAAGAAAATCGACAAACATACGAACAAAAGCGATAATATTTTAATCTTTTTCATAATATTCCTCATTTATAACAGGGACAAAGATAAAAAAATAAGAGATGCAAACCTGCATCTCTTATTATATTAACAATTAAGTTATTGTTTATTACTCTTCCGGTTTCGTAAAGCGGAATTTATCTGAATCAATCCGCGATACCGTCATTCTATTATTCTTCTTATATTTATTCAGAATCTTCGTTGCTTCTTTTTCCAACTTCTTTCTGTTTTCCGAGAAGTAAATCATACATGTACTATTCTGCTGCAGTTGGTTATCCTCCAGATAATTTTTCAACTGATAACTATATAATTCACGATGAGCCAAGAATCCTTCTTTACTAACCTTCGCACTATCTAATATCTGAATATCCGTGAAATAGACTACCGTATCCGTAAATGAAGCAGAAATTCCAAAAGCATAAACCGGTTTAGAATGGTCTTTTTTCAGAGAAAAAGCGGAGCACATGGTAAACACAAGTGCAATTGCAAATAGTATTTTACGTATTTCATATCATATAATTTTAACTTCGCAAAGGTAACAAAAAAGAGGAGACTACCTCGATTTTTCTCAAATAAATAGTATTTCTTAATCATAAATCCATAACAATACAGGTTTCTTTTCTGCCTTGAGCAACCTGTCAACCTTCCTCATCACCTCATCAGATATCACAGGACACCCTTGACTGATTCCTAATGGAAGATGCAAAGGATACACCTCCATTTCCGGCATCGGAGTATAAGAATGTAACACGATATACCGTTTAAAAGCATTGTTATTCGTCACTTCCAATCCATGCAATTTATAATGAACATTAATCCCCCACTTACTATACGACCGTATCCCTACTTTATATTTTCCTAAAGAAGAGCAATAACTACCTTCCACATTACTGAATACAGGCTTGGACAGCGTACTGTTTTTCCCGTATCCATGCGCACAAAGACTTGCATACTTCACAGAATCTCCTTTGAAATCCCATACAAAGAACCGCCTTTACCAGAATGAATACTGAAATCTACCAGAAAGCAATAATTCGTATTATATCCGTTCTTATCACAATAAGCCTTTCCTGCCTGTGCTTTTTCCCGCAAACGCTGCTCTACTTTAACAGGCACCGAATCAGAAGAGGATGCCGCACATTTTGCATACGCCACCATCCCTGCTCCCAAAGCAATAAGAACCAATGATATTAAAACTGACTTTTTCATAAAACTCACATAGTATAAGATTGAATTATAGAATGGGGCTTATGTAAAAAGTCGCATAAGTACATTCTTCTATATGAAAAGTGCGACTTATGCGACTCAAATTCTTTTTTCTTTCAGAAACTGATATTCCTTACTTATCCCAAGTAAGATTTGAGCAATTTACTACGATTACTTTGTCTAAGTCTTCTAATTGCTTTTTCTTTAATCTGACGAACGCGCTCACGTGTGAGGCCAAATTTATCGCCGATTTCTTCCAATGTCATTTCTTGCTGTCCGATACCGAAAAACATCTGAATGATTTCTTTTTCTCTATCGGTTAACGTAGAAAGAGCTCTATCAATTTCCCTCGCAAGAGACTCATTAACCAGAGAGCGGTCCGCCATTGGCGAATCATCGTTAACCAACACATCCAACAGGCTGTTATCCTCCCCTTCCACAAAAGGCGCATCCACCGAAATATGACGGCCGGATACCTTCAGCGTATCAGAGATTTTATCAACCGGAATTTCCAGTTCGTCTGCCAACTCCTCGGGAGACGGACGCCGCTCGTTTTCCTGTTCAAACTTCGAGAAGGCTTTGCTGATCTTATTCAGCGAACCTACCTGATTCAACGGGAGACGAACAATACGCGACTGCTCTGCCAATGCTTGCAGAATAGACTGGCGAATCCACCATACAGCGTAGCTAATGAACTTAAATCCACGTGTTTCATCAAATTTCTCGGCAGCCTTAATCAGTCCTAAATTGCCTTCATTAATCAAGTCAGGCAAACTCAAACCTTGGTTCTGGTACTGTTTAGCCACAGATACGACGAAACGAAGATTGGCACGTGTCAATTTTTCCAATGCTACACGGTCACCCTTACGAATGCGTTGAGCGAGTTCCACTTCTTCCTCAACAGTAATCAGGTCTTCACGGCCGATTTCCTGCAAATACTTATCAAGAGAAGCGCTCTCTCTGTTAGTGATACTTTTGGTAATCTTTAGTTGTCTCATTCTTTAAAAACAGATTTGGAGTGCAAAGTTACGACAAATAATTTGTTAACATACAAAATTAAGTAACTTTTACACTATATTTTTCGTCTAATAAAACAAAGAGATGCCGACAAGTTGTCTATCGGCATCCTTTTTCTAATTCATTAGCTTATCCTGCAATCTTCTTACCTTATTTTTATATATTACTCTTGAGTCAGATCGACAGCGAAATATCCGCGTTTACCTGATGGGAACACACCGGTCAGGAATAATACCTGGTTCGGAGACTTAACAGCAGCTTTCATTACTTCTTCCAGATCGCTGACTTTGCGCATCGGCTGGTCATTAGCTTTCAGGATGATGAATCCTTTGCGAACGCCTGCATCCGACATCTTACCGGAGGAAACTCCCGTCACTTGCAGACCGTAGCCCAAATTCAATTGTTTTTTCAAATCATCAGGCAACTCTTTGAAAGCAGCTCCCAGGATTTCCATGCCTGCATCCTTCACGATCTTGGTAGTACCTTGCTCGTTCTTCAACGTTACTTCAACGGTCTTTTCCTTCTTATCGCGCATCAGTTTTACTTTCACCTTATCACCCGGACGATGTTTAGCAAGTGCTTCCTGCAAGTCAGCCATATTGGATACTTTCTTATTATCCACACCGATAATTACGTCATCGACTTTGATATCAGCTCCGGCAGCAGAACCATTCTCTACGATTTCAGAAACCCATACACCTTCTACTACGCCCAGTTCCTTAGCCTTATCAGCCAATGTCTTGCCGGACTTGTCAATCGGCTGGCGGTCGTCCATCAAACTGCTTCCGATAGAACCGCCACGGATACCGAGCAACGCACGCTGTACAGTTCCATATTGTTTCAAGTCGGCAATGACTTTCGTCATAATGCTGGTCGGGATAGCAAAACCGTATCCTGCATAAGCACCTGTCGGAGAAGAAAGCACAGAGTTGATACCTACCAGTTCACCTCTGGCATTGACCAGTGCGCCACCACTGTTACCCTGGTTGATAGCAGCATCCGTCTGGATGAAAGACTCTATACCACCATTATATACTCCCAGAGAACGGGCTTTTGCACTTACGATGCCGGCAGTTACAGTAGAGTTCAAATTGAACGGGTTACCTACCGCCAATACCCACTCTCCTACTTTCAACGCTTCGGAGTCTCCTACCGGAATAGTCGGGAAATCATCACCCTCAATTTTCACCAGCGCAAGGTCGGTGCTAGGGTCAGTACCAATCACGCGTCCCTTAAATTCACGGTTGTCATTCAGCTTCACACTGATTTCATCCGCACCTTCGATTACGTGGTTGTTCGTTACGATATAACCATCTTTTGAGATAATCACTCCCGAACCAAAACCTACACGAGGTTGAGACTGTACCTGACGTTGCTGTCCGCGTCCATCACCAAAAAAGAAATCGAAAATGTCCGGCGCTTGCTGAACAGTTCTTGTTTTAGCTTCTTGAGTAGACCTTATATGTACGACAGCATGAAGTGAATTCTCGGCAGCCTGTGTCAAATCAACAGGTTGAGCGTTCACAGCGTCAAAAGCAGCCAATTTGACATTGGGATTCTGCTTGAACATCTCATTAAAGATGTTTCTTTTGCAGATTCGTTAGATTGCAACAATTTGTAAGTTGTCAATCCTGCAACTCCTGAGCTAAGAAGAATGATTGCTCCTACTCCCAGAATGTTCTTTGTTGTCTGTTTCATGATTTATAATTCTTTAAAATGTTAATATTCGACATTGTTTTAACTTTACGACGTTAAAATAATAACAAATATCGTCCACTTATTCTACTTGTCACTCTTTTTTGTCCACTTTTAACAGAGAATATTTAGAGCTTAACAGCGGTTAACGACAACACCTGACAAATTTACATTCGTTGTATGTCAGATGGCTTTAACACTCTGACATTCATTCAGTAAAGTCAGATTTTCATGACACCGATTCCAGGTAAGTCATTCAGAGTGATCTTTCCTTTCACCACTTCCACCCCTTTAAAGCGATCATTAGAGATAAGCAGGTTGCCATCCAGGTCGGCAAAATCCACTAATGGCGAGAACTGTGAAGCTGCAGAAATAGCACAGGAAGTCTCTGTCATACAGCCCACCATGACACGCATGCCGAGTGCATGAGCCAATGTCACCATCTTCCATGCTTCACGCATACCGGTACACTTCATCAGCTTTATATTGATTCCCGTGAAAGCGCCTTTTAAAGCGGCTACATCTCCCAGACGCTGCAAGGATTCATCCGCAAATATCGGTAGCGGGCTCTGTTGTGTTATCCAGGCAATATCCTCTAGCTTCTCCTTAGGCATGGGCTGTTCTATCATCACAACGCCTTTTTCTTTCAGCCAATGAATCATATCGAGCGCGTATTGGCGGTCTGTCCATCCTTGATTGGCATCTATCGCTATCGGAAGGTCTGTTACCGAACGAATGGTTTCAATCATCTCCTTATCATTGTCCCGTCCCAGTTTCACCTTTAATATATTAAACTGATCGGCACACTCTTTTGTTTTCGCCCGCACTACATCCGGCGCATCGATGCCTATCGTAAAGGTAGTGGAAGGTGTCTTTTCTTTGTTCAATCCCCATATCTTATACCAGGGAGCGCCTAATAGTTTCCCTACCAGATCATGAAGGGCGATATCTACCGCAGCTTTCGCTGCCGTATCCTTTGGCGAGAGGCTGTCAACGTATGACAAAATGTCATCTAGCTGAAAAGGATCACTAAACTGTTCCAGATTCACTTTCCCAAGGAAATTCATCACAGACTCTACTGTTTCTCCCAAATAAGGAGGCATAGAGGCTTCTCCATATCCCGTCACGCCTTCATATTCTATTTCTACCTGCACATCGGGAGTTGTTGTACGCGAATAAGTGGCAACTGTAAACACGTGCCTCAACTTCAATTCATAAGGGAAAAAAGTCATTTTCATCTTCCCTCCCAAACCGAGCTTATTTATATGAATGGTAGAAAGCAACGATTCTCCGGCTAGTGCCTGACGGGCTACTAACCCCGAACCGAAAGCAGCCAAAGCTGCCGTTTTCAAAAATTCTCTCCTGTTCTGCATTCTTTTATTGATAAAAGGGGTTCTTATTTGTGGTATTCATTCCTTTCTCCTTATTTATATAAGGTAAGAAACGGACAGCAAAAAGTAAACGCTTCGTGTTGAATTCATCATAGTTTTGATCCGCAGGATTCATGCTGCTGACGTGCACATCTCCCAATGCGTGGATAAACTGCTTGTTTCCGAGGTAAATGCCGACGTGAGAAATACCTTCTTTACGTTCCGCAGTCGCTTTCCGGCCGAAAAACACCAGATCTCCCCGTTTGACATTAGAGAAGTCAGGAGCAATATCGACATGTTCGCCCACATAGGCCTGTTGAGAGGCATCTCTCGGATAATAATGTCATGCATAAAAGTACGGTCCGTACCAGTCCGCTACAATCCACTCCTTTGAAGAGGTTCCTGCCCATAGATAAGGAATTCCCATCATCGAGTAAGCTGTTTCAATGATACTTTCAACATCTTGTTTCAGTGAAGCTCGCCATTCCGCTTCCGGTTGGGAAATGGATTTCGAAAGATATGCTTTCCGTCCATCGGGATAAGACACTTGATAGAAATGTCCTTTGCTCCTCCCACTTCAAACGATTGCCCGCAACAACATCGGATACGGGTTGGGAACTCTCATCCGGTTTTTCATACGCAAATCCGTAGTGCGAGGTAACCACTATCTTTTCTGCCCGGTTCCATTCATCATACCGTTCTTTCGACATGGGGGTAATCACCATCCGGTGCACCCATCCGGTATAATCATCCGGTGTTTGTATCTCGTACCAGCCGTTATACTGAAGCACCTTGACCGGCATTCCCAACAATGCCTGCGTGCTCATGCCGGAAGTAAATTTGCCTTCCTCACGCAAATTGCAAACTGAAATATGTACTACCCCATAAGCCGAATCGGCAGGCATGGGACGTATTTCCTGTGCTTTCAGGCTAGCTGCCATCGTCGCCAGGAAACAATAGAAAAGGAGGATATTCTTCTTCATTAAAATCTATTTTAATGATAGCAAAGTTAGAAATTATTTCTATTTGTGATACTTTCTTTGGCTAAAACAAAATAAATGACGTATTTTTGCAGTCTAAAGCAGTTGGCCGGTCTGTCGCGTGCATGTTTCGTGCAGGAGGAAAGTCCGGGCAACATAGAGCATCCTACTTCCTAACAGAAAGCTGTCCGCGAGGGTAGAGTAACGTAGAAGAAAATAACCGCCGCTCCTTTCGGGGAGAGGTAAGGGTGAGAAGGTGGGGTAAGAGCCCACCAGTCGCATGGCGACATGCGGGCTGTACGTCTTAGGAGTTGTAAGGTCATGTAAACCGGCGTTATGAGAGTTGCTCGCTCCATGTCGGAGGGTAGACCGCTAAAGTGTCGTGGTGACACGCCACTCAGATAAATGACAGGCACCTGATATAATTAAAGATTAATAATCGGAAATTATATGGGTACAGAACTCGGCTTATAGGCTGACTGCTTTTTCTTTTAATTATCCATTTAATTACAAATGACTAATGGATGAGGATCGACTGTTCAAGCAAGTCTGTTGTAATCAGTAATTAGTTGCTTGCAATTAGTAATTAGCGAAGAACTATGAAGAAGAAAATCACCGATATATGGAAGTTTCTTACGTATGACATCTGGCGCATTACGGAAGACGAAGTGACCCGGACCAAGTTCTCACTCTACAATATTATAAAGACCGTCTATCTTTGTATCAATCGGTTTACCAAAGACCGGATGGCCAATAAAGCTTCTGCACTTACTTATAGCACATTGCTTGCCATTGTACCGATACTTGCCATCCTGTTTGCCGTAGCGCGTGGTTTCGGGTTCGACAACCTGATGGAACATCAGTTCCGCAACGGTTTTGGAGGAAATACAGAAACAACGGAGGCCATTCTCTCATTTGTCAATTCCTATCTTTCACAGACCAAAGGAGGTATTTTCATTGGAGTTGGTTTGGTAATGTTGTTATGGACGGTTATCAATCTGGTCAGTAATATTGAAATCACCTTCAACCGTATCTGGGAAGTGAAAAAAGCACGATCCATGTATCGCAAGATTACGGACTATTTCTCCATGTTCCTGCTGATGCCGATTCTGATCGTGGTATCCGGAGGACTTTCTCTGTTTATGAGCACCATTCTCAAGCAGATGGATGATTTCGTCCTGCTCGCTCCTGTTATGAAATTCATGATACGGCTTATTCCTTTTGTCCTGACATGGCTGATGTTCACCGGGCTGTACATCTTCATGCCGAACACGAAAGTGAAATTCAAACACGCTCTCATTGCAGGTATTCTGGCAGGGTCTGCTTATCAGGCTTTTCAGTTCCTGTACATCAACAGCCAGTTGTGGGTGTCAAAGTACAATGCCATTTATGGTAGTTTTGCCGCACTTCCCTTATTTCTGCTTTGGTTGCAGATATCCTGGACAATCTGTTTGTTTGGAGCCGAACTGACGTATGCCGGACAGAATATCCGCAGCTTTAGCTTTGACCAGGACACCCGGAACATCAGCAGACGATACCGGGATTTTATATCCATCCTGATTATGTCACTCATAGCCAAACGATTCGAAAAGAACGAACCGCCCTATACGGCTGCAGAAATATCGGAGGAGCATCAGATCCCCATCCGACTGACAAATCAGGTACTTTATCAGTTACAGGAAATAGAATTGATTCACGAGGTTGTTACCGACGAAAAAAGCGAAGAAATCGGTTACCAGCCTTCAATGGATATCAATCAACTGAATGTGGCTGTCATGCTGGACCGTTTGGACACATACGGCTCCGAGAATTTCAAAATAGACAAAGACGAAGAATTCAACGACGAATGGAAGGTGCTGACCGAATCCAGAGAAGAATACTATAAAAAAGCAAGTAAAGTATTACTGAAGGATTTGTAGGAAAGTCAAACCTTAAATCGCGAAAATGAACTTAACACAATATTAGAAAAAATGAAAAAGCTACTGCTAAGTGCATTTGTCATCTGTCTAGCAGGGACAAGCATTGCACAAGAATCTCCTTTATGGATGCGCCACTGCGCTCTTTCTCCAGACGGAACCACCATTGCATTTACCTACAAAGGAGACATCTACACGGTACCGTCAACCGGCGGACGTGCCACACAAATCACCACCAATCCGGCTTTTGATACGGAACCGGTATGGGGTCCCGACAGTAAACAAATTGCCTTTGCATCGGATCGCATGGGAAGTCTCGACGTTTTCGTCGTATCCAGTGAAGGAGGAGCACCCCAGCGACTGACCACTCATTCAGGCAGTGAGAAACCTGTTGCCTACAAAGACAACAAACACATTTTATTCACAGCCAACATTGCTCCCTCTGCCGAAGATGCCGGGTTTCCTTCCGGCCAGTTCCAGCAAGTGTACGAGGTAGCCGTGACGGGAGGACGCCCCGCTATGTTCTCATCCCTGCCAATGGAGTGCATCTCTATTAATAAAGAGGGAGTGATGCTCTATCAGGACAAGAAAGGATACGAAGACTATTGGCGCAAGCATCAGGTATCCCCTATTGCCCGTGACATCTGGACATACACTCCCGGGAAAAAACCTGTTTATCAAAAACAAACTACTTTCGGAGGTGAAGACCGCGAACCGGTATGGAGTCCTGATGGTAAATCATTCTATTATCTAAGTGAAGAGAAAGGTTCCTTCAATATATTCCAACGTACTCCCGGAACCACCACTTCCCAACAAATCACTTTCCATACAAAGCATCCCGTACGTTTTCTAAGCATTTCAACCACCGGCACACTCTGTTATGGTTATGACGGCGAGATTTATACACTTACTCCGGGCAAACAACCCCAAACAGGTAAATATAAGTATCCTGGCAGACAAGAATGACAAAGATATTATCCGCCAAATCAAATCCAACGGGGCTACCGACATCGCTGTATCTCCCAAAGGAAAAGAGGTCGCATTCATTATGCGCGGTGATGTTTACGTAACCTCCATTGACTACAAAACAACCAAACAAATCACCAACACACCCGATCAGGAACGTAACATCAGTTTCGCTCCCGACGGACGCACACTCGTCTATTCTTCAGAACGCGATGGATTGTGGCAGCTTTACACTTCCACCATCGTACGCAAAGAGGAGAAACAATTCACCTATGCCACAGAATTGAAAGAAGAACGTTTGACAAACTCCAAAGTCGCTTCTTTCCAACCACAATTCAGTCCTGACGGTAAAGAGGTTGCTTTCCTCGAGAACCGTACCGCTATCCGTGTCATCAATCTAAAAAGCAAGGCTGTGCGCACAGTGATGGATGCCAAATATCAATATTCTTATGCCGACGGTGACCAATGGTTCCAATGGAGCCCCGACAGCCAATGGATTCTATCAGACTTCATTGGCATAGGAGGCTGGAATAATAAAGACGTCGTTTTGCTGAAAGCCGACGGAAAAGGCGAAATGGTCAATCTTACCGAAAGCGGATACAGCGACAGCAACGCCAAATGGGTGTTGGGTGGAAAAGCAATGATATGGAACAGTGACCGTGCCGGATACCGTAGCCATGGTAGCTGGGGAAGTGAAGACGACACCTATATTATGTTTTTCGACGTCGATGCCTACAACCGCTTCCTGATGAGCAAAGAAGATATTGCCTTACTTGAAGAAGCGGAAAAGGCAGAGAAAGCAGAAAAAGAAAAAGCCAAGAAAGAAAAGGCAGAGAAGAAAGAAGACACTAAAGACAGTAAGAAGAAAACGAACCAGAATGAGAATGCGAAAAAAGACAGTACGGAAGTGAACCCTCTTACATTCGATTTGGAGAATCGTTTTGACCGCATCGTTCGTCTAACTGTAAATTCTTCCCGCCTGGGTGACGCTGTTATGAGTCCGAAGGGTGATATTCTTTATTACGGCAGCTTTTGAAGGAGACTATGACCTTTGGGAGCATAAACTGAAAGAAAATACGACTAAAATATTATTGAAAGGAGTTGGCGGCGGCTCACTCATACCGGATAAAGAAGGAAAGAATATCTTTATGTGCACAGGTGGCCGATTGAAGAAAATAGAGATTGCCGGTAGCAAAATTACACCGATAGAATTTGAAGCATTCTTCGATTACCGTCCTTATGATGAACGCGCATACATCTTCGACCACGTTTGCCAGCAAGTAAATGACAAATTCTATATTGCCGACTTGCATGGAGTGGACTGGAAAGGATATAAAAAAGCATACGAACGCTTCTTGCCCCACATCAGCAACAATTATGACTTCACGGAAATGTTGAGTGAATTGCTTGGCGAATTGAATGGTTCCCATACCGGAGCCCGGTTTGCAGCAGGAGGCAGCGCAATGCCTACCGCTACTCTGGGAGTCTTTTACGATGAGTCATACGACGGTGCCGGGTTAAAGATCAAGGAAATCATGAAGCAAAGTCCTTTCACCCAGAAAAAGACAGAAGTGAAGGCAGGTTGCATCATTGAAAAAGTAGACGGCACAGCGATTGAAGCCGGTGCTGATTACTTCCCGTTATTTGAAGGCAAAGTCGGACGCAAAGTAGTACTTACCGTATACGATCCTTCTACTAAAAAACGTTTTGAAGAAGCAGTAAAAGCAATCAGCTATGGAACCCAAAGCGACCTGCTTTACAAACGTTGGGTAGAGCGCTGCGCCAAGAAAGTGGAAGAGCTTTCCGGCGGACGCATTGCTTATGTACATATTAAAGGTATGGACAGCCCCAGCTTCCGCAAGATCTATTCCGAACTACTCGGCCGTTATCGTAATAAAGAAGCCGTAGTGGTAGATACCCGCCATAATGGTGGCGGATGGCTGCACGATGATGTAGTCACCTTACTTAGTGGAAAGGAATATCAACGTTTCGTGCCACGCGGACAATATATCGGCAGCGATCCATTCAACAAATGGCTGAAAGCCTCATGCATGCTAACTTGCGAAGACAATTATAGCAATGCTCATGGCACTCCTTACGTATATAAGACTCTAGGTATTGGTAAACTGGTAGGCGCCCCGGTGGCAGGCACGATGACCGCCGTGTGGTGGGAACGCCAGATAGATCCGTCTATTGTATTCGGTATCCCGCAGGTGGGTTGTATGGATATGCAAGGCAACTATCTCGAAAATCAGACCTTGCAACCTGATATTCTAGTTTATAACGAACCGGCAGCCAGCCTGAAAGGAGAAGATCCACAACTGAAAGCAGCAGTAGACTACCTATTGAAAGATTTGTCAAAAAAGAAATAAATATAGCATTATTGATGCCGCCGGAAAAGCGGCATCAATAACGCACTAACTATCAACACCTTAAAAAGCCATTTATTGGTTTTAAAGAAACAGGTCGTTCCTTTAAAAGGAAAGCATCGTTGGTTTAAAAGGAACGTCCCCTTCCTTTAAAACCAACGATGCTTTCTGTTATATGCTTATCCTAAAGGGCTAAGAATATAATTATTTTTCAATCAATAACGATTGTATGAAATCACCTTTTCTTTCGGCTTCCTTATCTTCTTACGTTTTTCCTTTGCCGGATAGCCAATGACAATATCCAGCAATAAACGTTTCGAAGCAGGAATACCGGCAAGCTGTTTCAGCTCTTTTTCATCGAACCAACCCAGAATACAAGAACCCAAACCTTCGGCTTCAGCTGCCAGAGAAATATGAGCAGCCGCTATTCCAATGTCGATCAACGGAAAATGCTTGCCTTTTACCTTTCCGCCAAGCAGGGAGGTTATATTAGCAGATTCTTCTACAACCAGAATATGCACGGGAGCATCTTTGGCAAACTTATTCATTCCCAAGCCAGCAGCAGCTTTCCCGGCTTTTTGAGTCAGTTCCTTGTCTGTGATGACCACAAACCTCCAAGGTTGTGCGTTGCAGGCTGAAGGCGCCAAACGTGCAGCTTCAAGTACCCGTTCCAACTTTTCCGGCTCCACCGGACGTTCTTTATCATACGAACGGTCACTTTGACGAGCCTGCACCAATTGAAGAAAATCAGTATATGCCATTTCCAATCCTCCAGTCACTTATTTATATTTTCTTATTTATATTGAATCATCCGGCTGATATACTTGCCGATAATATCGAATTCGATATTTACCACACTGCCAATCTCAAACGTATGGAAGTTCGTATGCTCGTATGTATAAGGAATGATAGCCACCTGGAAAGTATCATCCGTCGGATTACATACCGTCAGGCTAACACCGTTCACAGTCACCGAACCTTTATCCACGGTGATATATCCGCGTTTCGCCATCTCCTTGTCAAACGCATATCGGAATGTAAAATACCAGCTGCCTTCCGCATCCTTAATATCGATACAAGTAGCAGTCTGATCCACATGTCCCTGAACGATATGTCCGTCCAACCGACCGTTCATCATCATGCTACGTTCAACGTTCACCTTATCCCCCACTTTCAACAAACCGAGGTTAGAACGCTCCAACGTTTCTTTCATGGCAGTCACCGTATACGTATCATCCGTCAGAGTCACTACCGTCAGGCATACACCATTGTGAGAAATACTCTGGTCGATTTTCAACTCATTCACAAACGAACACTTAAATGTAAAGTGTATATTCTCCTGGTCTTTCACCAGTGCTACCAAAGTAGCATATTCTTCTACGATTCCAGAAAACATAATTCTATTTACTATTTACGATTTTACAATTGAAAGTACTCTCTTAATGCAAGGGTCAAAGATACGAATAAGGAAGCAGCTTAGAAAATAAGAGCAAAAAAAAATGGGGCTTTTCACAAAGCTCCATTTTTCAGTTTTCAATAGGTATTAGTTTTTTTTTTAAGGTAAAAAGATTGTTTTCAGGATAACGGTGCAAATATAGGCGGTTTTACCGATACTATCCAAATTATAAAACATGTCATATAACATCTTTTTGAAAATTCTTTGGATTTATTATCATTTGAAGCAAAATCTCCTGTAACTTGTCCGTTACAGGAGACAAATATAAGATAATTTTTTAAGGAGCCCTAATTTCTGTTTAAAAATCGGCAGAAAATTACTTTTCCGGGTAATTTTCATCGGTTTTTCCACGATGTTTTAACACTTTGGCATCAATGAAGAATACAATCTCCTCGGCAATGTTGGTAATATGATCTCCCGAACGTTCCAGTTTACGGAACACGCTGACTAAATCTACACAAGTATGTACAGCTTCCGGATGTTCGATAATATAGTCTGAAAGAATCCCTGTTGCATCCGCATTGATTTCATCTAGCAAATTATCCTTAGCAAACACTCCTGCCGCCAAATCATTACTCTCTTCATTCAAGGCACGTTTTGCCAGTTCCAGCATCGACAACACCTCTGCCTGCATCTCTGCCAGGCGAAGACGAGACAACAGCTCCGCATCCAATACCGGTTCTTTGCAACGAAGTACAAAACGGGCGATCCCTTCCGCAAAGTCACCCAAACGTTCCAGATTTGTGTTAATCTTCAACATAGCCAACACAAAACGAAGATCAATCGCCACCGGATTATACAATGCGATAATATCTTCCACATCACTATCTATCTTCAATTCAAAAGCATTCACCCTGCGCTCGCGAACCATCACTTGTTGAGCCAGCTCCTTGTCAAGGGTCAACACAGCCTCTCCGGCACGGTCAAGCTGGTTGTACACCAAGGTCCACATTTCATCAATTTCCTTCTTCAATAGGATGAGTTCCGATTCTATAAACTTTACCATAGTCTATTATATATAAATGATTAATATTCTATCAATTGGGTTCCAGATACCCGGATTACCCAAAACGTCCCGTTATGTAATTCTGGGTAGCCTCTTTCTCCGGATTGGTGAATATCTTTTTCGTCTGATCGAACTCCACCATTTCTCCCATATAGAAAAACGCCGTCTTATCACTGACACGGGCCGCCTGCTGCATATTATGCGTAACGATTACAATCGTATAATCCTTCTTCAGTTCATGAATCAACTCCTCCACTTTCGCCGTAGAAATAGGATCGAGCGCAGACGCAGGTTCATCCATCAGCAATACCGAAGGAGAGACAGCCATCGCACGGGCGATACAAAGACGCTGCTGCTGTCCGCCGGACAGTGCATAAGCCGATTCCTTCAACTTATCTTTCACCTCATCCCAAAGAGCCGCTCCTTTCAATGTTTCCTCCACACGCTGGCGAATGAAAGCATTATCTTTTATTCCGTTCACACGAAGTCCGTAAGCCACATTCTCGAATATGCTTTTCGGGAAAGGATTGGGACGCTGGAACACCATTCCCACATTCTTGCGGAGTTCGTCCACTTCCACGCCTTTCGCATAGATATTATGTCCGTCGATACGGATTTCTCCCTCCAGACGGGTAGCAGGAATCAAATCATTCATCCGGTTGAAAAGCCGGAGGAAAGTAGATTTGCCACAACCGGACGGTCCGATAAAAGCAACAACCGATTTTTCCTCAATCTGCATGCTGATGCCCTTCAATGCATGAAAGTCCCCATACCAGAAGTTCACATCACGCGCATCTATTTTCACTGTATCCATATACTAATTTAGTTCGTTTTTACTCTTTTCTCAAAATACTTTCTCAAGGCATTAGCCAGCAGATTCACCAACAGGATAATCATAATCAATACCAATGCCGTGCCATAAGCCAGCGGCAGTTGTGCCTCCATATCCGTTCCACTGGTGGAAATCACATACAAATGGTAAGGCAAGGCCATACACTGATCCAAAATACCGGTAGGAAGTTGCGGCAGGAAGTATGCGGCACAAGTAAACATAATCGGCGCCGTCTCTCCCGAAACACGTCCCAAGGCGAGAATCAACCCAGTGATAATGTTCGGCATACCCATCGGCAGAATAACGTGCCATATCGTCTGCAACTTCGTCGCTCCCAATGCCCGGCTACCTTCACGCATACTGTCGGGAATGGCTTTCAAGGCTTCCTCCGTTGTCCGGATGACCAAAGGTACGCAAAGCAAACCTAATGTCAAAGAACCTGCCAGAATACTATCACCAAACCCCATATAATTGACAAACAGCGCCATACCGAACAATCCGAATACGATGGAAGGAATACCGCTCAAGTTATTGGTCATCACCCGGATAAAGCGTACCAACCTGCCTTTCGGCGCATACTCATTCATATAAATCCCACTCATCACCCCTATCGGAAATGCAAACAGCGCACTTCCCACCATCAGGTAGAAGGTACCGACAATAGCCGGCCAGATACCGCCACCTGTCATTCCGTCCGTAGGAGCCGAAGTGATAAAATCCCAACTGATAGCACCGATTCCCTTATAGATGATAAATCCCAGAATCGCAAACAATATCAATACAATGCAAAGACTCAACAACCGGAAAATCCCGAAAGCAAATTTCTGCGAACGGTGTTTAGCTTTATTATTACTCCGTATTTCCATCTTATTTACTACGTTTTAATCCTTTAGAAGAAATATATTCCACACTAAAGTTGATAATCAATGTAATGAAGAACAGTACGACACCCAACAGGAACAATGCCTGATAGTGCGGACCACCTGCAGGAGCCTCTCCCAGTTCGGCGGCAATCGTAGCCGGAATGGTACGTAAAGGCTCAAGAATAGTTGTCGGAATCACAGCCGCATTACCGGTCACCATCAATACCGCCATCGTCTCTCGATAGCACGTCCGATGCCAAGTACCACGCCGGATGTAATACCCGAAATAGAATAAGGAATTACTACCTTATATATAGTCTGCCATTGAGAAGCCCCCAACGCCAGACTCGCTTCCCGCATTGCACGCGGACAGTTACGCATCGCATCTTCCGTCACCGTTATGATGGTGGGCAATGCCATAATGGCCAGTACGATACTCCCTGCCAGGCCGCTCTCTCCCACCGGAAGATTAAACAACTTCTGAATCAACGGAACGATGACAATCAACCCGAAAAAGCCATAGACCACGGAAGGAATACCGCTCAACAGTTCGATAATCGGTTTCAGCCAGTTCCGCACTTTCGGGTTTGCCACTTCAGACATATAGATAGAAACCGAAAGCCCGAACGGCAAAGCAAAAAGAATGGCGAACAGACTCACCCACAACGTACCGGTAATCAACGGCAGGAAGCCGAATTGAGCTGCCGGAGTGGCCGTAGGAAACCATTCGGCACCCGCAAATACATCTTTCACGGAAATGGTGTTATCCTCTATGAAATGCACCGCGTCCGGATGAACAATAAACTTCTGCGGAACAAAAGCTACGATACCCAGTGTTTTCTCTACCAGTTCCGTAATCTTGTCGCCTGCATATTCATAAGCAGGCCCCAGCTCCTCCTCCGTATAATACTGCGTTATATCCTCCAAACGAAAAACCCGGATAGGGAGATCTTCCCCACCGAGTTCCTTCCAGTTTGTGATCTCCTCATCAAAACATTTTTTATCTGTGCAGGGCTCAACACACTAACTTTGTTGCTCTTATTCAGCGCCAACACATATCCCTCTTCAATCACCTTACTCTTGAACAGCCCGAAAGCTTCCGTGAAAAGGAAGAGTACAATCAGCAGAATAGTAATACTTGTCACGAAACCGCTACAAGTCAACATTCCTTCTATAATCCTTTCAAATACCTTTTTCATACCTACTATGATTTCTGATGCAAAGAAAGCGTCTCTTTATTAAGGAGGTGTGACTAACGTTTGAAGGAAATGTTTCAATCATGTTACGTTTGTGTTACAAGTATCATTTCCATTCCGGATGAAATGGAAATGTAATATCCGATTGCTTAATTTGCAAAGTCAATAAAAAGAAGAAATATGAAAGTGAGAAGAAACTTATTAATCGCCCTTTCCTTACTCTCGCTCGGTGCCAACGCACAACGTATAAAAGGTAGCGACACGGTACTGCCTGTCGCACAACAGACAGCAGAGCGGTTTATGAACCAGCATCCGGATGCCCGTGTCACTGTAACCGGTGGCGGAACCGGTGTGGGTATCTCCGCTTTAATGGATAATACAACGGACATTGCAATGGCTTCCCGCCCGATCAAGTTCAGCGAGAAGATGAAAATTAAAGCGGCGGGAGAAGAAGTAAACGAAGTGATTGTTGCCTACGACGCCCTCGCCGTGGTGGTACATCCCTCTAATCCGGTGAAACAGCTGACCCGCCAACAACTGGAGGATATTTTCCGGGGGAAGATAACCAACTGGAAACAGGTAGGCGGAGACAACCGAAAAATAGTAGTCTACTCGCGTGAAACATCGTCCGGTACTTACGAATTTTTCAAAGAGAGCGTACTGAAAAATAAAAACTACATGGCAAGCAGCCTTTCCATGCCGGCAACAGGTGCTATTATCCAGTCTGTCAGCCAGACCAAAGGAGCTATCGGATATGTAGGACTGGCCTACGTGTCTCCCCGTGTCAAAACGCTTTCCGTGTCTTATGACGGAAGCCACTACGCCACCCCTACGGTAGAGAATGCCACCAACAAAACCTACCCTATCGTCCGGCCGCTTTACTACTATTACAATGTAAAAAATAAGGAACAAGTTAGCCCCCTGATTCAGTTTATTCTTTCATCCGACGGACAGGACATTATAAAAAAGAGCGGTTATATTCCGGTTAAATAAAAAAAATGTCCTACTTTTGTAACCTAAATACAGATAACATTAACCGTTATGACAGATATTAAAAACGAAGAAGCAGGCGAAAAGAAAAGCTTGAACTTTATTGAACAGGCAGTAGAGAAAGACTTGAAAGAAGGTAAAAATGGTGGAAAAGTGCAGACGCGTTTCCCGCCCGAGCCCAACGGCTATCTTCACATCGGCCATGCCAAAGCTATTTGCCTTGATTTCGGCATCGCAGAAAAACACGGCGGTGTATGTAACCTTCGTTTCGACGACACAAACCCTACCAAGGAAGATGTGGAATATGTAGAAGCTATCAAAGAAGATATCCAATGGCTAGGCTACCAGTGGGGAAATGAATATTATGCTTCCGACTATTTCCAGCAATTATGGGATTTCGCTATCCGCCTGATCCAGGAGGGAAAAGCATATATCGACGAACAGAGTTCCGAACTGATTGCACAGCAGAAAGGTACTCCTACCCAAGCGGGTGTGGAGAGTCCTTACCGGAACCGTCCTATCGAAGAGAGCCTCGAACTTTTTAAGAAAATGAATAGCGGCGAGATCGAAGAAGGCGCTATGGTGCTCCGTGCCAAGATTGACATGGCTAATCCGAATATGCACTTCCGCGATCCGATTATTTACCGTGTAGTGAAACACCCGCACCACCGTACGGGCACTACCTGGAAAGCTTATCCGATGTATGACTTCGCCCACGGACAGAGTGACTTCTTCGAAGGAGTGACTCATTCTCTGTGCACACTTGAATTTGTGGTACACCGTCCGCTTTACGACCTCTTCATTGATTGGTTGAAAGAAGGAAAAGACCTGAACGACAACCGTCCCCGTCAGACTGAATTCAACAAACTGAATCTAAGTTACACCCTGATGAGCAAACGTAACCTGCTCACACTGGTGAAAGAAGGATTGGTAAACGGATGGGACGACCCTCGTATGCCGACTATCTGCGGTTTCCGCCGTCGCGGTTATTCACCGGAGTCCATTCATAAGTTTATCGATAAAATCGGATATACCACTTACGATGCCCTGAACGACATCGCCCTGTTGGAAAGCTCTGTCCGGGATGATTTGAACAGCCGTGCTACCCGTATATCTGCAGTAATCAACCCGGTTAAACTGATTATCACCAACTATCCGGAAGGACAGGTTGAAGAACTGGAAGCAATCAACAATCCGGAAGATCCGGAAGCAGGAAGTCACTTGATCGAGTTCAGCCGCGAATTGTGGATGGAGCGCGAAGACTTCATGGAAGACGCTCCCAAGAAATATTTCCGCATGACACCGGGACAAGAAGTACGTCTCAAAAATGCTTATATCGTGAAATGTACCGGTTGCAAGAAAGACGAAAACGGTGTAATCACAGAAGTATATTGCGAATATGACGCAAATACCCGCAGTGGCATGCCGGATGCGAACCGCAAGGTGAAAGGTACGCTCCACTGGGTAAGCTGCAACCACTGCCTGCAAGCAGAAGTACGTTTGTACGACCGTCTGTGGAAAGTGGAAAATCCACGTGACGAACTGGCCGCCATCCGCGAAGCAAAAAAATGCGAAGCACTGGAAGCCATGAAAGAAATCATTAATCCGGATTCATTGAAAGTTCTGCCCAACTGCTACATAGAGAAGTTCGCAGCTACCCTGCCTCCACTCTCCTATCTGCAGTTCCAACGGATCGGTTACTTTAATATCGACAAAGAATCAACCCCGGATAAACTAATCTTCAACCGTACAGTAGGGTTGAAAGACACATGGGGTAAGATTAATAAATAACTAAGCTTTCAAGCTTAACTTTACAATGGGGCTGTGTCAAAAGGATCATCATCTGAACTTTTGCAACAGCCCCATCTTAGCAATTAAAAATCTAAAAGTAAAATGGGTAGAAAAAATTCGCCATCAGCAAAAAAGGAACTAGTCACACTAATCACAAACTACGAAGAAGCAAAAGCAGAAAACCGACAACTTTATCTGGATGCTGACCAATTGGCCGACATCGCCGACTGGTATGCCTCCGAGCGAAAATTTGAAGAAGCACAAGAAGTAATCACTTATGGACTTAAAATACATCCGGGAAACACAGATTTGCTTATAGAACAAGCATATCTTTACCTGGATACCCAAAAGCTGCAAAAAGCAAAAAAAGTAGCGGATTCGATTACCGAAGAATTTGATTCCGAAGTGAAACTGCTGAAAGCCGAACTATTGCTGAATGGAGGAAAACTGGAGGAAGCTCAATGGCTGTTAAGCACAATAGCGGATGCCGACGAGCTGGAAACAATCATTGATGTTGTATTTCTCTATCTGGACATGGGATACCCGGACGCAGCCAAAGAATGGCTCGACAGAGGTAAATCCCGTTATGCCGAAGATGAAGAATACATGGCTCTCACAGCCGATTATCTGGCATCGACCCATCAGGTAGAATCAGCCATCATCTATTACAATAAACTCATTGACAAATCTCCATTCAACCCTTCCTACTGGATGGGACTGGTGAAATGTTACTTTGTCCAGGAACAAATAGACAAAGCCATCGAAGCCTGTGATTTCGCATTGGCAGCCGACGATCAGTACGGGGAAGCTTATGCCTACAAGGCACATTGTTTCTTCTATCTGAACAATTCGGATGATGCCATCGAGAATTACCAAAAGGCGATTGAGCTCAAAGCCATTCCCCCCGAACTGGGTTACATGTTTATGGGAATATCCTACGGTAATAAAGAAGAATGGCAAAAAGCCGATGACTATTACGACAAAGTGATCGAACGTTTTGAAGAAGACGGAGACAAGCAGTCTATTTTATTGATAGACACCTATACCAGCAAAGCATTCGCCCTCTCTCACCTGGAAAGGTATAAAGAGGCGCATGAGTTATGCGAGAAAGCCAAAGAGATAAACCCGAACGAGGGATTGATTTATCTGACAGAAGGAAAACTATACCTGGCAGAGGAACTGGAAGACGAAGCTGCCATCTCTTTCGAAAAGCGATAGAGATCAATCCGAACATAGAAATGTGGTATATGATTGCCTCTGCTTATTCGGAAAGTGACTATCTGATCGAAGCGAAAGAATACTTTGAAAAAGTGTACCAGATAAATCCGAAATACGAAGATGTGACGGAGAAATTGAGTGTTCTTTGCCTCATGCACGGTGAAATCGACAACTTCTTTAAATATAACAAGGAATGTGAACATCCACTGGAAGAAGACATGATCCTGGATCTGTTGAACAGTCCCGAACACAGAGAAGAAGACGAAAGAACTCTCAAAGAAGTGTGGGAACGCATGAAAAAAGAGAATAAGAAAAAAACAAAAGGAAAAAAATAAATCAATTTATAAATTCTATCCTCAAAAAACATGGAATCAGTAGCAGAACTTCTTAAATGGGTATTAGAAAACTTGAACTATTGGGTAGTCACTATTTTTATGGCTATCGAAAGCTCTTTTATTCCCTTTCCCCTCGGAAGCCGTAGTACCCCCTGCCGCATGGAAAGCTATGGCAGACGACAGTATGAATATCTTTCTCGTTGTCCTATTTGCAACTATAGGAGCAGATATCGGTGCATTAGTTAATTATTACCTGGCACGTTGGTTGGGTCGTCCTATTATCTATAAATTCGCTAACAGCCGTTTAGGGCACATGTGCCTTATTGACGAAGAGAAAATACACCATGCAGAAGAATATTTCAGAAAGCACGGTGCAGCCTCTACTTTCTTTGGCCGTCTTATTCCGGCTGTACGCCAACTTATCAGTATTCCCGCAGGGTTAGCCGGCATGAAAATAGGTCCTTTCCTGCTTTATACCACTCTCGGCGCTGCTATATGGAACAGCATATTAGCTTTGCTCGGATACCTGATTTACCGTTTTACAGACCTCAAAACGACTAACGATGTCTATGTAATGGCCACCGAATACAGTCACGAAATCGGCTATGTCATTATAGCAGTGGTGGTAATTGTAATCGTTTTTTTGGCTTATAAAGGGCTGAAAAAGAAAATAAGTAGTAAAATACTCATTAAAGCCACAGAGGACGCAGAGAACACAAAGCAAGAACATAGAGTTACCGGGGCATCCATTATTGTAAATCGGCTATTACCCGTTAAATTCTTACTTCTTTGTGTATTCTACGTCCTCTGTGGTTTATTTTTTGTGGTAGATAAGAGCTAATTAGAAATTAAACTGAACTCCTACTCCCAATATCTCTTTAAATTGCACACGAGCACCTTTTGTACCATCCTTTTGCACGATTTTCACATCATCGTCATACATCAGGTTAGTAGTAAGTGTGGTTGAGAACCATTTATTGATAATCATATTTACTTGTACTTCCCAGTTCACATCTATATTCAGCGGCTTATGCAGATAATCGGAATATAGATCCAAACGTGAATATACCGTCATATTTTTCAAGAATTCATATTTGGCTTCTCCTTTCAAGTTAGCACCGAAGCTGGATAATAGATGTTTGCCCGGATCCACTCCATAAGCTCCTTCGTCAGAGAGACGGTCATTGAGTACAAATGTTCCGCGCCACGCAGCAGGAGACAATACAACGGTAAATATCTTACCCGGATCATACGTAAAGCCCAAACCGGTAGTCAAATAGGCAGGAGCCATAAATTCGGAGATAGCAATGTCTTTATTGACGGAGTAGTCATATCCTGAGAAAACTGTGTCTGGAAAGTGGCGAACGCACTGGCATACCAACTTTTGGCAATAGCATAGCCATAATTCGTATTCAAATAGATTTTATCATTTGCTTTCCTGGTTCCGTCGTCACCGGTCTTATTTAATCCATAAGCCAGTTCGATACGATTATTCCACAGATGTTTTCCTTTCTTATAATTAATCTGATAAGTGCCCTGCAAGTCAAAGGCAACGGAGTTATCACCTCCGGCAGCCCAATTAGTGAGGCTCACTTGCGTTAGTTTCAGTCCGGCAAATCCTTCTTTTGTCCAGGGAGAAATTTGTGTACTATCGGCAGTTTGGGCCGACAAGGTTCCAACGCCCATACATAACAGGGCGATGAATAGAGTTTTCATTTTGTTCATGATAGTTGAGGTTTAGTGTAGAAAAAACACAACCTAACAAGAACGGAGCCTTGGCAGTTTACCAAGCCTTTTTACCAGTTCCCATTAGGTCAAAATCTTTAAGATAAGTAGCAGGCTTAAGTATTAAGTATTAGCCATATTCGTTTATTAGCTGCAACTAATAGTTAATACCTAATACTTAATACTCCATATTCTATATTACTTTACAGCAGCTAAGGCTTTGTCATAATCAGGCTCCTGGGTGATTTCAGGAACAAGTTCCGTATATGCAATTTTGCCATCTTTGCCAATCACAACTACCGCACGCGCCAAAAGTCCTGCTAACGGACCATCTGCCATACGCACTCCGTAACTTTCGTCGAAATCAGAGAAGCGGAAATCAGACAATGGAATTACATTTTCAATACCTTCTGTCGTACAGAAACGGCCGTGTGCAAAAGGAAGATCCTTAGAAATAGCCAATACTACCGTATCTTTCAATCCGGCAGCCATTTTATTAAACTTACGTACAGAAGTTGCACATACGCTGGTATCCAGACTAGGGAAAATATTTAAAATCACATTTTTACCATTTAAATCTTTCAGAGAGAAAGAAGATAAATCTGTTTTTACCAGCTCGAAGTCAGGAGCTACCTTACCTACTTGTATAAATTCACCGATCAGTTTCACCGGTTGTCCTTTGAAATTTGTTGTTGCCATAATGCATGTATATTTAAAATTTACTTTATATAGGAAACAACTATTCCCCCAAATATGTTCACGGAAAACCTTTTCTAAATTCAATTTGTTATTCCTCAACGAAATCACTCTAGTGTTCAATTTAAAATATAAAATGTATGGAAACTGTATTCAATGAGATTCAACATTCAGTAAAAAATTGGTGGACTTCTCTTCTTTTGGGAATCGTGTATATCATTGTAGCCCTTTGGCTCATGTTCTCACCCGTAAGCACCTATGTAGCTCTAAGTATCATTTTCAGTGTATCGATGCTGATAAGCGGTATTCTGGAAATCATCTTTGCTCTTAGCAACCGGAAAGGTGTCCCGAGCTGGGGATGGTATATCGTAGGAGGACTCATCGACCTCGTTCTGGGTATTTACCTGATTGCCTATCCGATGGTCAGCATGGAAGTTATCCCTTTCATCATAGCCTTCTGGCTTATGTTCCGAGGGTTCTCCTCCACCGGCTATTCCATCGACCTGAAACGTTACGGAACCCGCGACTGGGGCTGGTACATGGCTTTCGGTATTCTTGCCATCCCTGTCTCTTTTAATATTATGGCAACCCGCCATAGGAGCGCTCTACGCAGTGTATATGATTTCTTTTGCTTTCCTCATCATCGGACTTTTCCGTGTCATGCTTTCATTTGAATTAAAGAATCTGCATAAAAGAAAATAAAAAGCTTTCGGCACTTACTTTGGGATTTTGTTTATCTTTGTAGGCAATTTACATAAATCAATTAATTAAAAAAGAAGAAAATTATGGCAATGCATGCATGGTTTGAGTGCAAGATCCGTTATGAAAAAGTAATGGAAAACGGAATGCAGAAGAAAGTAACTGAACCTTATCTTGTTGACGCACTCAGTTTTACAGAAGCAGAAGCACGGATTATTGAAGAAATGACTCCGTTTATCTCCGGAGAATTTACCGTTTCGGATATTAAACGTGCCAACTATAGCGAACTTTTCCCTAGCGACGAAGAAAGTGCCGACCGCTGGTTCAAATGCAAACTTATTTTCATCACTCTGGATGAAAAAAGCGGTGCTGAAAAAAAGACTTCCACCCAAGTACTGGTACAAGCTGCCGACTTGCGCGACGCAGTCAAGAAGCTGGATGAAGGAATGAAAGGAACCATGGCAGATTATCAGATCGGTATGGTATCCGAGACTCCGCTCATGGATGTATATCCTTACAGCGCCGAACCGAATGACAAACCGGAATTTGATCCATCAAAAGCATAAGTAACAATGAGTATTGCTGACAATTTAAAGCAAGTGCTGGCCGAACTCCCTCAAGGAGTCCGGCTGGTTGCTGTCTCAAAATTCCATCCCAATGAAGCGATAGAAGAAGCATATCAGGCGGGACAGCGTATTTTTGGAGAAAGCAAAGTGCAGGAAATGACAGCTAAATACGAAAGTTTGCCCAAAGACATTGAATGGCATTTCATCGGACACCTGCAGACGAACAAAATCAAATACATGATACCATACGTAGCGATGATTCATGGAATTGATAGTTATAAACTGCTGGCCGAAGTCAACAAACAAGCTGTCAAAGCGGGACGTACAGTGAACTGCCTGTTGCAGATTCACGTTGCGCAGGAAGAAACCAAATTTGGTTTCAGTCCCGAAGAATGTAAGGAGATGTTGAATGCCGGAGAATGGAAAGAGCTGACTCATGTACGCATCTGCGGATTAATGGGATGGCCAGCAACACCGATTGCATTGAACAAATCAACCGGGAATTTGGTTTACTAAATAGGCTCTTTAACGAGATAAAAACAACTTGGTTCATCCACTCCGATACTTTCTGCGAGCTGTCGATGGGAATGTCACATGACTACCACGAAGCCATTGCCGCAGGAAGTACGCTGGTACGGGTAGGAAGCAAGATTTTCGGAGAACGAATTTATTAATCAGGAGTAAAAAACATATTGCTATGACCGATTTAAAAACTACTTTCGCAGGGCTTTCCCTTAGAAACCCTATCATTATCAGTAGCTCGGGGCTGACCAACAGTGCCGGCAAAAACAAAAAATTGGCCGAAGATGGTGCCGGTGCAATTGTTCTGAAATCACTGTTTGAGGAACAGATCATGCTGGAAGCAGACCAACTGAAAGATCCGGCTTTCTATCCGGAAGCCAGTGACTATCTGGAAGAATATATCCGTGAGCACAAGCTATCCGAATACCTGACTTTAATAAAGAAAGTAAGAAGGTATGCCCCATTCCTATCATTGCCAGCATCAACTGCTACACTGATTCCGAATGGATTGACTTTGCAAAGATGATTGAAGAAGCCGGTGCCGACGCATTGGAAATCAATATCCTTGCCCTGCAATCGGAAGTGCAATATACATACGGTTCATTCGAACAACGCCACATCGATATTCTCCGCCACATTAAAACAATCAAGATACCTGTAATCATGAAACTGGGTGATAACCTGACAAATCCTGTGGCATTAATCGATCAGTTGTATGCCAACGGTGCAGCAGCAGTTGTTCTCTTCAACCGTTTCTATCAGCCGGACATCAATATCGAAAAGATGGAGCATATTTCAGGCGAAATATTCAGCAATGCTTCCGACCTCGCCATTCCGCTTCGTTGGATCGGAATTGCGTCTGCAGTAGTAGACAAGATCGACTATGCAGCTTCCGGTGGTGTTGCCAATGCAGAATCAGTAGTGAAAGCTATCCTTGCCGGTGCTTCGGCTGTAGAAGTTTGTAGCGCAGTCTATCTAAATACAAATGCATTCATCGGAGAAGCCAACCGCTTCCTCTCTGCATGGATGGAACGCAAAGGGTTCAGGAATATAGCTCAATTCAAAGGCAAACTGAATATTAAGGATGTTCAGGGTGTTAATACATTCGAACGTACACAGTTCCTGAAATATTTCGGAAAGAAAGAATAAGGAAAAAGTATACTAAATCAATAAAGAAAACGGTGAACAAATTGTGCTATTTGCAACAGGATGTTCACCGTTTACTTTTTTAATCACTTATTAATTTATCTCGCTTAGCAGAGAAATCTGTTATAACAGGTTGCTTGCCAGTTCACTCAATTCACTTCGTTCACCTTTCAGCAAATTGACGTGTGCAAAGATATTCTGGTCTTTCATACGATCAATCATATATACCAAGCCATTGGACTGACTATCCAGATAAGGTTGGTCAATCTGCTGGATATCTCCCGTAAATACCATCTTCGTACCTTCGCCTGCACGGGTGATGATTGTCTTTATTTCATTCGGGGTCAGATTCTGCGCTTCGTCAATGATGCAATACATTTCGCTCAAACTACGACCACGGATAAATGCCAGAGCTTCAATCACCAGCTGCTCGCTTTTCTGCATATCTTCTATGCGCTTCACTTCGGTAGAGTTTGTAGCAAACTGACGTTTTATGACGTTCAGGTTATCAAACAACGGCTGCATATAAGGAGCTACTTTTTCCTGTGCGTCTCCCGGAAGGAAACCGATATCCTTATTGGAAAGCGCCACAACGGGACGTGCCAGCAAAATCTGTTTGTAATCCGTCAGCTTGCCCAAAGCAGCAGCCAAAGCCAGCAAAGTCTTACCTGTTCCCGCTTTTCCTGTCAGAGCCACCAGTTTGATGTTCGGGTCATTCAGAATCTCAAAAGCAAAACTCTGTTCCGCATTCCGTGGTTCGATTCCATAATTCTTACCCTTCATCACACGGATAATAGAATGGGTAAAAGGATTGTAGCGTGCCAATACACTATTCCGGTCACTCTTCAATACAAAACATTCATTGGGATGAATCAAATCCTTAAAGTCAAATTCACTCAAGTCAATGCCTTCCTTTGAAGAATAAATACGGTCGATCAATGCCGGATCTACATTTTCAAAAATCTCATTAGATTTCTCGAACACATCTACATTTACCACCTTATCCGTAATATAATCTTCGCAAAGCAGACCGATTGAACGGGCTTTCATGCGCAGATTCACATCTTTGGTCACTAAGATAGATTTCATTTTCGGATACTTGTCGGTCAAGTATTCGGTTGCCGCCAAAATCAAATGATCGGGTTTCTTTATAGGAAACGATTCCCACACTTTGGCAGCCGGCACATTACTTGTCACGACAAACAGACGTCCCAATCCTTCGCCAAGCTTCACTCCGTCGGAGAAAAGCTCGTCGCTTGTCAGCACATCCAATTCGCGCACGAACTCACGAGCATTGAAATTTATCTGCTCGTTTCCTTTTTTGAACTTATCCAGTTCTTCGAGTACAACAAGAGGGAGGTAAATATCATTTTCCTGAAAATTCTTCAAGCAATTGTAGTCGTGAAGAATAACATTTGTGTCTAGCACAAAATTTTTCTTAGTTCCCATGATTTCTTAGATTTAAATGTTGATATTTGCAATCTCATTCGCCAATCCCCCATTTATAGTCAGATTGACGGTTCTAAAGATAAACAAATTAGTGGGCAATAAAGATTGCCCGACGTTAAATATTATAAAACATGGACTATCAGAACACTTTAAAGTACTTATATGAGAGTGCGCCAATGTTTCAACAAATAGGAGGCAAAGCATATAAGCCGGGTTTAGAGACCACACACAAATTGGACGAACATTTTGGGCATCCTCATCAACAATTCAAGACGATACATATCGCCGGAACCAATGGAAAAGGATCCTGTTCACATACCATCGCAGCCGTATTGCAGTGCGCCGGTTACCGGGTAGGACTATTCACCTCCCCTCATTTAATCGACTTCCGCGAACGTATCCGTATCAACGGTGAGATGATACCGGAAGAGTATGTAGTCAATTTCGTAGAAGAGCATCGCTCTTTCTTCGAGCCGCTGCACCCTTCATTCTTCGAACTGACCACCGCTATGGCATTCCGTTATTTTGCCGACCAGAAAGTAGATGTAGCAGTTATCGAAGTAGGCATGGGCGGAAGATTGGACTGTACGAATATCATCCATCCGGATTTGTGTGTTATCACCAACATAGGCCTCGACCACACCCAATATCTGGGTGACACGCTGACGAAGATTGCCAAAGAGAAAGCCGGAATTATCAAAGAAGGAGTTCCGGTCGTTATCGGCAGAGCCCAAGGGGCAGTGAAACGTGTATTTACCATGAAAGCTAAAGAAAAGAATGCGCCTATCGAATATGCCCGTGAAAATGCCCGGTACTGGGACATGGAAATAGTTCCTTATTCGAAATTGCAAGAAATAAGACCGATGATGGACAACACAATTCAGAGCATGCACGAAATGATCGAAGCAATGGACGAACAATCAGAAGAAGAGGCAAACCAGATGCGGCAAGCATTACTCATGTTAGACCTGTCAGACAGTCTACGTACGCGAGACCAGATACTCGACAAAAGAAAAGATGCTATCAAAATCCACAATGAGATGTTTCCTTTCGGACTTTTCACAGAGTTGAGCGGAGCTTACCAATTCGAAAATATGTTTACCATCCTAAAAGCCCTTGCGACACTGACCCGTCTGAACTACAACATCAGATCCAGGACTATCGCGCAGGTCTTGCAAACGTATGTCAGCTCACCGGTCTGATGGGGCGTTGGCAGAAAGTACACAGCTATCCGGATATTATCTGTGACACGGGACATAATGTTGATGGAATCGAATATATCCATGTACAGCTCAATGCCATTCACAAAACCTTCGATCAGGAGATCCATATTGTATTCGGCATGGTCAATGACAAAGACATCCGGGGGGTTCTGCGAGCATTGCCGAAATATGCCACCTATTATTTTACCAAAGCAAGCGTTAAACGCGCGCTTCCGGAAAATGAACTACTGGCATTGGCAGAAGAAGCCGGATTGAAAGGTACCACCTACCCCACTGTTGTAGAAGCTGTACAGGCGGCAAAAAAGAACTGCCCCCCCAAAGATCTGATCTTTGTAGGAGGCAGCAGTTTCATTGTCGCAGATTTGTTAGCGAACCGCGATACACTCAATCTCTACTAACGCATCCTTTGGCAGAGCTTTTACGGCAACCGCCGAACGTGCCGGAAAGGCTCCGTCAAAATACGTGGCATACACACCGTTCATCCCTGCAAACAGGGACATATCCTGAAGAAAGACAGTGGTTTTGGCAATGTTTCCCATTGTCAATCCTGCTTCTTCAAGAATGTGTTTGATATTCTCCAACGACTGGCGAGCCTGTCCTTCTATCCCTTCAGCCATCTGTCCCGTAGCGGCATCAATAGGCAACTGACCGGACACAAATACCATACCATTGGCTTCTATCGCCTGACTATAAGGGCCGATAGCCCCCGGAGCTTTCTCACTGCAAATTACTTTTTTCATATATATTTCTGTTTACCGAATTTCAAAGATAAAAATAAATTTCGAGTAAGATTGACAAATCTGTTTCTTTTTATTATCTTAGCAGCTGATGAGCAAGCATAATTACGACATATTCATAAGTTACCGTAAAAGATGTTCGGGCGACAAGCCTGAAATGCTGCAACTGATGCTGGAAGAATCCGGATTCCGAAAAGAGTGAGCTTTGATAAAGACAATTTAAACGGTCGGTTTGATGTTGAGTTGATTCGCCGTATTGATGAGTGCAAAGACTTCATTATGTTTATGGTGCCGGAGACGTTTACAACGATCCGCCCGCTCAATGAAGAAGCGGTCGAGACAGGCGAAAAAGCAACATGGGACATGGAAGAAGTGGCTTTCTACGAACGGATGGCATCCTTGACCTATGAAGAGTTTGAAACGGAAATTAAGCAGATCAGCCATACCGGAGAAATCGATTTTGTCCGGATAGAATTAGGCCGTGCGTTACACCGCCGGAGTAGAAACCCCAAACAGATAAATATCATTCCGATTGCTCCGCAGGAAAGTGAAAGCTATGATTTCGCCACCCTGCAACTACCACCGGACATTAGCGGATTAAAAGATTTTCAAGCTGTATTTTACAGTAACTCACGAGTAGCCCGATTCAAAGATATAAAGGGTGACCTCCTGAAACAAATGTTATCAAAACCTTCTTATGTATCTGCCAAATGGCTTGTGATGACTTTCATTGCTCTATCATTAATAGTAGCAGGAAGCAAAACTTATACTTCCATCCAAAGAACGGCAGAACAAAAACTGGAATTCAAGGATTGCCGCACTTATGACGATTATAGTAGTTTCATAAAGAAACACCCGGACAGTTCTTTGAAATCTACATGCGACTCCATCCTGCATGAATTCAATGCACTCCGGAATGACGGACGCGCTTCCGTAAACAACACCGGAAACAGGGATATAAAAGACAGAGAGAAAGAATGGGTAGACGTAAAATGGAATCCCACAATCACACTGCCCCAGCTCCGCTCCCTGGTGGACATGATGAATAATATGCTGCTGATTCCGGCCAAAAACAAAGAATTCATCATGGGAAAACTATGGGAAAAGGATATGACTCACCGCAGCACACCGTTGTATTAAGTTCCGATTATTATATGTGTAAATACGAAGTAACACGTTCGTTGTGGTATGCCATTATGAATGACTCCATTGTTACGGAAGAAGGCATGCTGCCTATGACACATATAACGTGGAATGATGCAGAGGCCTTCACCAAGAAACTGAACAAGCTCACCGGTTTACCTTTTTCCCTCCCTACGGAGGCGCAATGGGAGTATGCAGCCGCCGGAGGCGAAAGCTATCCTTATGCCGGTTCAGACAACATTCGTGATGTAGCTTACTATGCCTCCAATGCTAATGAACACCTGCATCCCGTTGGCGAGAAACGCGAAAACGGATTCGATTTATACGACATGTCAGGCAACGCCGCCGAATGGTGTACAGACTGGATGAGCCGGTATGAAAATACACGGGTCACAGATCCCCAAGGTCCGGCAGAGAATCCCGGACACCATAAAAAGATAGTGAGAGGAGGCAGCTACCTGGCCAACGAACGTGATATGGACATTCGCCATCGTAGCGTACAGACTTACGATACATCAGAACCACATATCGGATTTCGTGTGGTACTTAATCCTATTCAATAACACTATGAATGCAGAATAAAAATGAGCAGGAAAACTATTTTCAGAGTATTCATCCTTCTGTTTTTTTCCATCGGAGGGCAAATGAGTGCCAATGCACAGACAACGACACCCTTTGAAACGGTGTTCGACGCCTGTAAGAAAGCATGTGAAGCATTGGACGGCGGCTTTGCCAGTGGCGAACAACTGCTGGCAGTAAGCAAAACGCTGCGTGATGCAGCCCCTATCCCATTAACCGTCAAACAAACCAAGGGCGATGTCTTGAGCCTGAAAGGACATCTGGTATTTGACTACGAATTCATTCAAGCCTGCGTTGATAATGAAACAATCTATGAAATTGCGGACAAGTATGCAGCAGAAGCGAGGATGAGAGGTGATAAGGACTCCGCCAACAAAGTAAGATTAGATACCAAAATGGTGGCTGCCGGTCAGACCTGTACTTTCGAGATTCCGAGCTGTTCGGGAACCTCGCAGATAGGCTGTGTGGCAGAGGTGAATCGCTCTTTCAGTTGGAAAATAAAGACAATCGGTTATCAATCGAAAAGTGAACGGGAATACAAATGTAATGACAGTGTCCGGAAAGGTCTTCCTTTCCGTAAAGAAAAGGTTAGCTCGGACGAACGGTATAAAATCATCGTCTCGATCACCAATAAAAGCAAGAGAGACGGGAGCTTTGCCTTGATCTTATTTTAATCCACTAAAATCTCTATTATATGCGACAATTCATTCTATCTCTATTAGCCTGTCTATGTCTGACAGCCTACTCACAGACTGCAAGCCAAGCCGACCTACTGGTTGAAGAAGCTCAAAAACTAGAAAGTAAACAAGATTACCCAACTGCCATTACCAAACTGAAACAAGCGGATGAATTATATGTCAAAACGGGAAAGACACAGAGTGCGGAACGCGCTACCTGCCTGCACATTCTCGGCCGTTGTTATCTGAATCTGGAACGTCCCGAAGGACTAACCTATACACAAATGGCAGCAGATATGCGCAAGACCATACTGGGCGAAACAAATATCAAATACATTTCCTCCCTGAACAACACAGGACTCTACTACCTGACTGTTGCAAAAGACTATCCTAAAGCAGCAGAAATTCACAGCAAGACATGGGAATTGTGCAGTCGCATTCAACCCCGTCCCGAACAGGCATTCATGTTTCATATCAATCTCGCCCGCTGCTACATAGCTTTAGGAGAAATGGACAAAGCAAGTGCCATCGTAGAAGAAGAAGTAGCCATCAGTAAAAAGATGTATGGCGAAAAGTCCCTTTCAGTTGCCCGTCAACTCCAGCAGATAGGTTCGTTGTACTACCTGTCGGGACGTAAAGATGTAGGAGTCACTTATTATGAGCAGGCCTTCAACATCTTTCCTGACGATTCAAAAGAATACGAGCAACTTCTCGATTGGATATCGTCCATCTACCTGGAGCTGAACAATCAGCCGAAAGTATTGGAATACATGAAATTGGCAGAAGCTCACAATAAAAAAGAATTGGAGAAGCCTTGCGACGAGCCCGTTTGTCTGACCGAGCGTGCACAGTATTTCGCCAGTATAGGTGACAACGACAAGGCAAGGGCACATTTTCTGGAGGCTTTAAAGAAATGCGATGTGAATACCCATAAGGAGATCGTTTTTAAAGTACGCCACAACTATGCGCAATTTCTCTCCGGAATACAAGATCACGCATCTGCCGGCGAATACTACGAACTGGCAGCAGACATCCTTCGCAACAATCCTGCCGAACAGGCTAAATTTGCATTGGAATCTTATCTGGGCGGACTCAATTATAGCATTGCCGCCAAGTATGAGGCCTCCAATCGTATGCTCAACCAGGCACTGTCGGTTTATGCACAGATGTTGCCGGACAGACTGGACAAATATGTAGACGCCTCCATTGCATTGTGCCGTAACTACGGATTCACCAAGGAGTACGGAAAAGCCCTCGAAATACTCACAAAAGCCGAAAAACTGCTTCCGACGGGTGATAAGTCAGATAAGATGGGGGAAATTCTGCGTTCCAGAGGCAGTATCTTATACCGACAAAAACAATATGCAGAAGCAGCAGCAAACTACCAACAGGCTGCAGACATTTACAAAATTCTTCCCGGCAGTGATGTAAAATATCAGGATGCACTTAGCAGTCTGAATCGTTGCCACACCATGATGGGCAATGAGACAGCAGCCAGGCAGACAGAACAGGATGCCGAACGTCAACGAATGGCGGTTTTAAACAGGTTATTGAAAGAGAATCTTGAACAATTGGACGCTTATCGCCTGCAATGGGGAGAAGACGGTTTGATGTATGTCTCCGCATTAGGGACTATCGCTGACATCTACTATACCCAACGACAGACCGACAAGGCATTAGCCTATATGGAACCTTTCCTCTCCGGCGAAACAACCGCGCTGCGTAATCTTTTCCGTCTCTCGAAAGCCGATGAACGCCTGGCATTCTGGAAGGATATCCGTTCCTCACTGGACAGTATTCCCCTCCGTGCAGCCAATATCGCCGCAACAGGTACACCTGAACAAAAACAACGTTTTGCCCGGTTAGGTTACGATGCATTATTGTTTTCGAAAGGTATTATGCTCAATTCGTCTATTGAACTGGAGTCTCTGATCCGCGCTTCGGAAGATAAATCCCTGCTCGACCAATACAACAAGGCTACCCTTATGGCGGAACAAATTTTATCCATGCAAAGTGAACTCCCGAATGCAACCAATCAGACGGAAGCACGGAAAAATATCATCCGCCAGAAGAGGAGTATGAACAGCTGCAACTGGACTTGATGCGAAAATCTACTGATTTCGGCGACTATACCCGTTATCTTTCCGTCAAATGGCAAGACGTACAAAAGCATCTGCATGGAAACTCCATCGCCATAGAATTTGCTCTCATAGACGATGAATTACTAGCTCCGGACAAACACCTGACCGCTTTCGTACTTCGTCCGGGCGACGTGTCTCCCACCGCAATCAAGTTAATGAGTCAGAAATTGCTATCGAAAGAGATACAATCGCCTACTGCTTTCACCACAACCGAAAACAGGGCACATTTCTGGAAAGCGCTGGATGAATATATCAGCAAAGCGGACACTATTTATTTTTCACCAGACGGGATACTTCATCAGTTACCTGTAGAATATCTTCCGTATGGAGCGGGTAACCTGCCATTAGCATTCCAGAAAGCCGTCTATCGTTTATCGTCAACAAAGAAATCGCACTCGATAGAGCTTCGCTGAACTACTCATCAGCCGCACTTTTCGGAGGATTAGACTACGAAATGGCTTCAACCAAAGTTCGCAATATTGTTTCTACAGATCATAACTCCGGGAAATTCCGTAACGGACAGAATGGGTATCATGAGTTACCATATACGCTCAATGAAGTAAATAACGTAAATTCCCTATTGAAAGAAAAGAAGATTAAAACCAATCTATTCGTAGGTGAAAACGGAACGGAAAAGCAGTTCCGGGCACTCGACGGCAAAGCTGTTTCGTTGATTCACATAGCTACTCACGGAGACTATAAAGAATTGAAGCAACGTGAAGCCGATGATGCGATGAAGCATTGCTTCCTGATTATGTCCGGCGCCAATGCCACGGAAGAGAATAATGACGGACTGCTCCGTGCAGATGAAATCAGTACACTAAACCTCCGCGGGTGTCGTATGGTTGTTCTTTCTGCCTGCAACACCGGTCAAGGTACTCTTGGTGCGGATGGTCTTTTCGGTCTTCAACGAGGCTTTAAGAATGCAGGAGTACAAACCATCCTCATGACACTTTCAGCTGTTGACGACCAGGCCTCCATGCTTCTCATGACTAAATTCTATGAGAACATCATTTCAGGATTATCCGAACGACAGGCTCTTATCAAAGCGCAACAGTACCTTCGTGAGAACGGATATGCAGACAGTAAATATTGGGCACCATTTATCTTGTTGGATGCAGGCAGATCGCCTATTCCTCATCCTTCGAGATCTTGAACCCTAGTTTCATAATCAGTTTCAAGGTTTCCACCGAAGAATTTCTGTCGTACACCTTTTCTTCCTCAGGCAATTCTTCATACGGGACCAGGCACGGATGCTGCTTCAACACATCATCCCGCTTTTTTCCATACGTCCAACCTTGTTCTATTCTGGTTTTCGACCAGACTTCATGAACATTCTTAGCCATTTCTTCTACCAGGTATTCCAACTCCTTCGGGAGTTGGATATGTCCTGTATTCACCGGATTGGGAATATACTCTTTCATTTTATGATTCATTATTTATATATTAGCGGAACAATTTCCAATCTATCTTTTTACCACAATGACTGCAATATATTTGATCCATGAAGATATACGCACCACATTCACAGACTTTGGCATCACCTTCATTCTTCAATTTTCTCATCAGCTCATTATGAAGAGCCGTATCGCCCTGTTTGATAATACTATACCCCAGCTTTTTCATCAGCTTGATCGTATCAAACGCCATACGTCGGTCATATTCTTTTTCCGAATAAGGAAGCATGGAATAAGGCACCATGTCCGGAGTCTCTTTCTTCTCGTCATCCCTCTGCGGTCCATAAGTCCATCCTTCTTCCTGACGCTGGTCGGCCCAGACTTCATGCGCATTTTCAGCAATGGCTTCACGCAATTCAATCAAATCAGTGCTCAATTCAACATCTTCCAGATCAATGGGCCGCGGATTATAATCCGGATCAGGCACTTTCACCCTCGCAAGATATGCTTTTGCATCATTCCATGCCGCAATAAAGTGATCCTTGGGATAGGCCGTACTTTCCTCTCCTGTTGCAGGATCATAAAGCGTCACTTCCTCTTCATTTACGTCAAGCACTACTGCTGCATGATAAGCAATTTCCTCCTCGCTATTTTCCGGCAACCGGCAACTATTTACCACAACAATCGCATCATGTCCGGCCTTGAGGGCACGTATGACACTGTCAATACTGGAACCATAACTGCGCATCACAATCAATCCGCGTTGTTCGAGCAGGCGGCCTACACTATGCAAAGGAGTTCCCCTCTCCCTCAACCAACTGTTATTCCTGGCCTCCTCCGAGAGTTCATCCGAATTATATTCAATCTTTCTACGTTTCAAAATAAACTGCTCACACTGGAAATCACAAAGATTACCTTCCGATTTGGCTGCCATCTGCGCCATTGGCAGGAAGTCCGTTTCTTCATCATCAGCTCCCATCATGGCATCCAACTGTTGAGACAAGATAAATTCCTCTTGCAAACTTTCATCAGTCGCCAGATATTAAAGTACCAAAGCTGTTTCTTCAGCATTCGTCTTACCTTCTTCAAAAGCAGCCAACAATTCTTCGGTTATCATATTTTTATCTTTTGTTTTCATACTTCTTCTTATCATTCATAGCTAAGTGAGCCAATGCTGCCAGCGCACGCTTTTTAATATTGTACAGATTAGCAACAGTTATTCCCATAGATAATGCTAAAAATTCAGGTTCGACCTCTTTGAGTACTAATTCCCTGATGACCATCACATACCGCTTATTCGACATCAGATCGAACAAACGTTCCAAATCAATCTTTGCGGCTATTTTCGATTCAGAGTCGTCTATTTCTTCTTCATGATTCTGCTCATAAAGAGGCTCTTTACTCTCGTCTTCTATCATCTGTTCACGTTTTTTCCGGGAACAGAAAAAACGAATTGCCACAATCTTAATCCATGTTCCAATGGTGCTACGTCCCTCAAAATTACGAAGAACGGCAGCATCATTCTTCATTAGATGATAGTAGAGTTCGCTGATACATTCATCGTAATCAACCTGGTAATCAAATATCAGCTTAATTACATTGATAAACAACGGACGATATTTTATGTTGAAAAACCAATCGGTGATTTTTTCATCCCGATTGATTAATCCGTCGACTATTTCCTGATCTGTCATATAGTTAGTTCTTTTTCAATCTAAAACTTAGCTCAACCACACACTGGTCATAAGGGATGGTTTCCGGATATTTACTTCTTAAAATATCATTATCGACGATGCATTTATGCTTCTCCTGCTGAAAGTCTTTATCTCCGTCACACGTTACAAATCCTTGCAGTTCCATACATGCATTCCAACGCAAATGTTCGCACTTACTCAAATTATCAAATAATGTACTGGAAACAACGTCACAAACCTTAGAATAGTTCAATGTATGGGCATCACGCTGCGTCAGCTCAACCATCTCTTTCAATCTTTCCTTATTATCTTTGCCATCCTCTCCATGGCCCCGGCTAAAAACTTTTTGGTATCGATATGCCATACATTAGCCCTATCCTGCTCTTCCTGATAAGCCAATTTAATTTGTGCATTCAAGCTATGCTTGTCCTGCAATGCCTCTCTACGCGCATTCCATTCTTCTTCCGCTGTCTGCTTCAGGCTTTCCTTCGCTTTCTTCTTCTCTTCAATTTCCTTCTCATTCGTTTCAGGCATTGCGTCAATCATAATTTTCTGATATGCATAATAAAATTCCTTTGCCAATACTTCAAGCACATCTGTCGATACCACATCGTACGAGAATATTTCTTCCTGCGCTCCAAAAGTTATGATTACATCCCGGGTATTGCCATAAATATTAAAATACTCTTTTATTTGCTTCAGCTGAATGGTGTTGCAACTTCCATTGACGCGCAGATAAATCCTAAAATCATTGAAACAATCCTTTCTATATCGATAGGCATATTCGTAGAGATCAATCGCCAATGCCATCCCTTCATTATCATTTCCTATAGCAATTACAACATAGTTTAGATCATGAATGATTTCAGAGAATTTTTCCCAAAAACGTTCGGAATGGATAGACATTTCTTCACACCATTCTAACTCATTTTTCCTCTCCTTCAAGGCAGGTGCTTTCATTAAAAAATCACCTTTCAATTCATCTATATGTTCATCAACCACATATATTTTTTGAGGGTTCCTATTGCCATTTACATCGATCAATGCCCCAAACTCATATAGAAAACGAAATGCATCACGTCCGGTTTCTCCAAAGCCAATAATCATCGACGTAAAAGGTTTCTTTACACAAGCCTTCGATGTATCGACATCTACAAAATTCACGGGGTGATTCCTCACATTCTTTTTTAATTGCAATACAGCAAGATTAGACGAGTCGATGATATGAATCTGATGTTTCAACCCATCACATATTTCCAACTTCTGGTTCTGGTTGTTCTTACGCGCATGGCAATAAATCTGAACCTGATTATGGACTCTATCTTCTTTACATTTCGCTATTTCCTTAAAAACAGACACCGCCTCCAGATTCAGTTCTTCATTGGGAGACAAGAAATAGAAAGTTGCCTGCGGGTACTTCTTGATTAGGTTTCCCAATCTCCTCAATCCGAGATATTTGTATAAATCAAATTCCGATTTGACTTTATCTATAACCCGGCCTGTGATTCCAAATTTAGAGTTAACCAGTATGCCGTCAAGCTCTTCTATCTTTTCTATGAATTTTTCAGTTCCGTCATGAGACGAATTAAAGAAATGACTGAATGTGAACCGGCCATGAGAACTGCTTTCATTAGCAGAAAGCAACCTCACGAAAATGAATTTACAATTCTCCCATCCTTCTTCATTCTTCCCTTGGCTCTGCCGCTTTTTCTTATACTGTTAGCCAGCAATATCGCATTATCATTGACACCCCAGAAAATAAACAGCCGGCATTTCTTCTTTCTTGAAAGATTCGCCGCACATAACCGCACCCATGAGATGAATCTGAATCCTAACAGTTTGATGATAAAAACCGCACTCACTATAACGGCCAGGAAATGTATCACAGAAAATATCGTCATGTAGAAAGGATCATGATGCAGATCTTCAGGAACCTCCAAAAGATCGGAATGCGAAGCGAACATTTCCATAGAAGACAGAGCAGACCTAAACGCCAACGCTATCGAATTACTGTCACTCCCTCCCTCATTAAAAGCATACCAATATATCAGGAAACCTGCAATAAATACCGTACCTGCAATCCATTTCAGGTTATCCACTAAGAATTTCCGTTTCTTAAAAAGCAGGTATACTAAACCTATCCCGATAATGATTAACAAAAGGGTAGAATATCCCCATTGATTTAAAAAACAAGGGTCTGTCGCGTGCTGTGCATTGCATTCACCAGTTTGAGAGATTACTGTGCTTAACATATACATATTCGATAGATTGATTATTTATTCTACAAATTTATACAAAATATTGAATAACAAACAGATTAGTAACAAAAAACCTCCTGCAAAACGAATTTTGCAAGAGGCTTTCCTATTTCTTCTTTAATAAGATTATTCAGCTTTTTCTTTATTCTCCTCCGCTGGAGCTTCTGCAGGTGCGGGAGCATCCTCCACCGGCTTGTCAACTTTCACCTCTTCTCTTGAAACGTTTACAGTCACATTTACAGAAGCAGGCTGTGCCTGATATGGCATACGGTTTTTAGGATCTGCTCCGTAAGGATTAGGACCTACCGTACCATCTGCAAACAACATATACAATGCAAAAATCCAACCAATGATAGGCACACAGCACAACAAAATCAGCCAACCGGATTTGTTTAAGTCGTGCAGACGTTTCACACCCTGTGCCAAAGAGAACCAGATGGAAGCAATCATAGCAGCAAGACCGATCAATAAACCAAATACTGATCCTCCGGCCGATCCGCTGGCAGCACCCAAAACAAATGTACCTACACCTAGCGCCCATGCAATACTGGAAACTATACCACCGATAATACCCGACAGGAAATATTCAATTCTACGAATACGCCCGTCAAAGAGAAAGGAGCTTTGAACATAATTTATTAAATTTATATGAATAAATAAGTGAGTTTTTATCCGTGTTTCTCAATATGAAAGCAAAGATATAAAAAAAATTAAATAAAGAAAGAAATCGGGCAAAAAGATTGAAAAATGCCCTATTTTCTGTAGAAATCACAATTTCACTCCATCCCAATGTATTACTACCACCCACTCTTTCGGCTGACAAGTTCCGTAAGAACGGTGCGGAACCGTAGCAACCACCAAATCACAATGGGAAGATAGTACAATTCTTAACTCCTTCAGCAACATATCCATCTGAATAATCAAATGAAGATATTTCGTCATACACCGGATCACCCGTACATACTGATAAATGCACATATCCTCTCCCCGCCTTATCTCCCCTAATGTTTTAGGAGAGATAGCGAATTCGCTTATGAAAAAGCTGTTACTGAAAATACGATCCATATCCATTAAAGCCAATACCAAATTGCTTAAGAACTCATAAGGTTCCTGTTTTTCTTTTGCCATGTCATTCTATGATTAATAATTTATAATTTTTCAGTTTTTTATTTGCTTTATCAAGTGCTATCCACATAGGGAAGCAACCTTATTTTTAATATCTCGACCTTTGTTCCCGTTATCTGATAGTCAGGTAGCTCAATCTTACAAAAAACAATTTTATATGAAAGTCTTAGAAGAAATCAAAGTCTCGGTTTACGAAAATGTGTATTCAAAAAAGCCCCAAGTCATGTCTTTCCTTGAAGTCATTATTATGTGCATTCATCCGATCTATGCCTCCATCATAAACGCTATTCGGCGGTACCATGCAGAAGGAGACCATGCCGCGGCACAGAAGCTGAAGAACCAACTCCCCTGCTTCACTCCGGCAGGCACATTCGACGGAGCGCACGCTATCAAAAACTTTCTTCTCCCCAGCCATATTGTCGGACTTGATTACGATCATGTAAAAGATCGTCTTCAAGTCATCCAACGTTGTGCGGCAGATCCCCACACAGTAGCGGCAATAGAAAGCCCTACCGACGGAGTGAAAGTTTTCGCCTATGTAGAAGGTATCGAAAACCGCCATCGTGAAGGGCAGCAACTAGTGAGCCGCTACTACAATCAACTGCTGGGATTGGAGAGTGCCCCGGCATGCAAGGACGAAAGTCGCATGTGTTATTTCAGTTATTCCCCCAACGGATATGTTGCGGCGCTCTATCAGGCATTTGTGTTGGAGCCACTTATAAAAGAAGAAACAAACACTTTCTCTGAAAATGAAGTGCTTCCTCCCTTTCCCCTTCAGGATAATACTCCGGAAAACGTGTCTGAAGAAGGAATCGCCCAATTTATTTCGTCCTATATTTTCTTTCATCCGCTAACAGCCGGTCAGCGCCATTCCAACGTCTTCAAACTTGCCTGCGAAGCCTGCCGCCGACACTATCCCCAGAAAAGCATATTACGCGAACTTACTGTATTTTCGAGCACACGGATTTTCGTCCCGAAGAACTAACAAAGGTTTTATCGTCTGGATATAAACAAGTTAATGAACATGCACCCGCTTCCTCTCCGGCCAGCGCCCCTTCTTTTCAAAAGGACATAAGGACAAAAAGACAATATAGTACTGCAGAAAATTCCGATACCGACGACGAAGCCTATTGGCTGGGAGAAGAATTCCGAAAAGGAACTCCTTTATTTCCCCGCAGTTTGTACAATAATCTTCCCGACCTATTAAATGACTGTATCATTGAAGACGGAAGCGAACGCGAACAAGATGTCGCTCTCCTTTCCGATCTCACGGCCTTGAGCGCAGCACTTCCGCAGACTTTCGGAATTTATAATCATAAAAAATACTCCACGCATATATTCAGTGTCATACTTTCGCCTGCCGCCAGTGGTAAAAGCATCGCCCAAACCGGACGATACCTGTTGGAAGAAATACATTCAGAAATCCTGTCTACCAGTGAATCTATGATGAAAAACTACCAAACTGTACATAATAACTGGCAATCAGAATATCAAAAACAGAAAAAGAAAGGAGAAGCATGCTCCGAAGAACCGCAACGACCTCCTTTCAAAATGCTATTCATTCCTGCTACTACCAGCTATACCCGCATGCAAATGCAGATGCAGGACAACGGTCCACAGGGAAGTATCATTTTCGACACGGAGGCACAAACGCTATCCACAGCCAATCATCTGGATTGTGGCAATTTCGACGATATGCTCCGCAAGGCTTTTGAGCACGAAAATATAGATTCTTCCTACAAAGCCAACGGCCTCATTCCGATCTATATACGCCATCCCAAATTGGCTTTGTTGCTGACGGGTACTCCCGGACAAATAGACGGCCTATTGAGCAGCTACGAAAACGGATTGCCCAGCCGCACCCTGATTTACACTTTCCGCGAAGCTCCGCACTGGAAAGAAATGGGCGACGACTGCGTCTCACTGGAAGATTCTTTCAAACCGATTGCGCATCGTGTCTCCGAATTATATCACTTCTGTCTGGCTCATCCGGTTCTTTTTCATTTCAACCGCCTGCAATGGAACCGTCTGAATGAGATTTTCTCACGTATGCTGTCCGAGGTGGCATTGGAAGGCAACGATGACCTCCAAGCCGTAGTGAAACGCTATGCTTTTCTGGTGATGCGTATCAGTATGATCCAGACCCGTATCCGGCAATTTGAAGCAACCGATCTTTCTCCCGAGATTTATTGCACGGACGCTGATTTTGAGCGTTCTCTTCAAATCGTTCTATGTTGTTACGAGCATAGCCGGTTGTTGCACTCATCCATGCCGTCTCCTTCGGTCCGTCCACTGAAGAATCCGGACACTATTCGTAATTTTGTTCAAGAGTTGCCCGACAGTTTCACGACAGATGAAGCGATTCAGATTGGCGCAAAATACGATTTCAACCATCGTAAGGTAACACGTCTGCTAAAATCGCTTAATGGAGTAAAGATCAATAAGATATCCCATGGTTCCTATACCAAGATGAATGAGCAATAGTCACATCTGTCCTTTTTGTCCTTTTGTCCTTTTGAAGAGTCCGGAAAAACATCGGGAGATTTGAAAAAAACATCTCAATGATTGAAATCAAACATTGGGAAGTTTCGATACAAATCTCCCGATGTTTTTTCTTTTTATCTGTGCGCCTGTGTGCGTCATTATGCGTCATGCCGCTTTCCCGATGTAGTACTTTTGTCATGTAATCGATTACAAGGCAATTAAACAATTAAAAATTAATGATTTAAAATTAAAAGTTATGGCACAGAATTACACTCTCATGGCTCGTAAGAACCTGTTGAAACCTAGTGAAACTCCGAAATTTTATGCAGTGGCGCGTAGCGGTCGTAAAGTGACGGTCAAGGAAGTTTGTAAACGTATCACTGAACGCTCTTCTTATTCCAAAGGGGAACTGGAAGGTTGTATCGGTGAGTTTTTGCTCGAAATCGTCAATGTACTGGATGAAGGAAATATCGTCCAGATGGGTGACCTGGGTAATTTCCGTATGAGTATCAAGACCGGTACTCCTACCGATACGGCAAAGGAATTCAAGGCATCATGCATTGATAAGGGCAAAGTGCTCTTCTATCCGGGTAGTGATCTCCGCAAGTTGTGTAAGACATTGGATTATACATTGTATAAAAGTGATTCTTCCACTGATTCGGATAAAGATCCGCTTCCTGATGATGGCGGTGATGATAATCAGGAGGTTCCGGCAGCGGGAAGCTCCGGACCCGGCAGCTTAATCAACCGGTTGTTGACTGGTTCTTGAGTTCATAATGTATCAGTAGTATTTATTCTTTAATTCAAATTTATATGAAAAAGCAACTTTGGAAAAACATTCTCCAGTTTATTGTAACTATCGCGACTTCGATCATTTCGGCTATCGGTGTAACGTCCTGCGTGGGACATTAATCTCCTGCTGACCGATATGGAAAATTCAGAAGAAAACTATCTCCCACGTGAGATTAAGTTGTTGGTGATTCATTGCAGCGCGACGCGCTGCAATGTTTCCTTCACCGTAGAGCAGCTTCGACAATGTCACCTGCAACGAGGTTTCAAGGACATAGGGTATCATTTTTACATCACCCGTAATGGGGAACTTCACCATTGTCGCCCGGTATCAGAGCCCGGTGCGCATGTGCGAGGTTTCAACCGGCATAGTATTGGAATTTGCTATGAAGGTGGGTTGGATGAAGAAGGTCGTCCGGCGGATACGAGAACACAGGCGCAGCGCTTCGCGCTACTTGACTTGTTGACGATTCTCAAACATCAGTATCCGGATGCGCAAATCCTAGGACATTATCAACTTAGTGCTTCGATTCATAAGGCTTGTCCCTGTTTTGACAGTCGAAAAGAGTATATGAATATATAAAAAGAACTACGGGAGCTCGCGAAAGTGCAGTCTCCCGTAGTTCTTTTTTATGTTTATATCATTTATAGTTCCCCCGGCTTTCCCAAGTAATAAGTAATAAGCCGCACTTCTCTCACAGAAAATGCCTTTGTCTTCGGATGAAAGTCAGTAGACAGTATCTCATTCATCAATGGCTTGCATCTCCTCATCCACCTCCGAAGTTTATTGACCGAAGCACGAATTGTCAAATCAGGAAAATACATCTGGGCTAACTCTTGTTTATTATAACATTTCACTACAAAGTCTGAATGTTCCATCGTTTCTTTATTACTGTTTTATATGCTATAAAGTTACAAAAATTATAACATATAAACAAAGAAAGAGGAGACTATTATCCAGTATAATGAGAATAAAAAGAAATATCAACGATCTTCACAGACAGTTGATATAGTGGGAAATTCACATCGGCTTTAACCTCCGATGTCAGGGCGTAGATCAGAAATACACCGTCGCGCTATTTCTAATCCACAATGTAGGAGAATCATGCCTTTACAGCATGAAGCTAGGGACCTACATTTTTTCATCTCACATACGAAACACTCACGTGTTTATTACATCTCAACATTTTCAACATTCATTTTATACCCAATTTGTTTCAGAAAAATCATCTCAAATACTTATTATCGTTATCTCTATACCAATCCTCAATTGCTTCCTCAAATGTATAGTGAAACTTATACCCAGAATCAGCCAATTTCTTTCCGCATATATTAGTAGAGATCATTAACTTCTTTACACGAGCCGGACAAATACCTAAAGCTTTTCCCCCTAACGGACCGACAATATTTGCAACTGTCATTAGAATACTTCCCGGCACCTTAACAATGGTACGTTGTAGTCCCGTAACCTTTTTCATCGTTTCTACTATTTGCTCAATAGTAAAAGCCGGTTCAAATGTACAGTTATATAACTCTACTCCTTCGCTATGATTCTCCAACCGATAAAGCATAAAGCGAACCAATTCTTTCACATAAATGCAAGCTTTAATCGTATCTTTACGGCCCGGATAGAAGAACTTACCGCCACGGATCCCCCAATACAAACGGGTAAAGTTACCATTTTCCCCTTTACCGAATACCACACCCGGACGAACAATAGTAAGTTGTCGTTCGTTCGGCTTTTTTGCCTGCCAAATCGTATGTATTTTTTCAGCCACTAATTTAGAAATTCCATAAGGCGTGTTCGGTGTAGGAAGCGTCTCTTCCGTTTTCAAATCTTCAGCTGCACCATAAGGGGCTATGGAACTGGTAAAAACGATTTTCTTTATCCCAAACTTTTCGGCAAAAGCACATACATTCTCTGCACCACGAATATTCGTCTCAAAATAAGCCTGATCCGGATGTCCCGGAGTACGATGAACGGCTGCAAAGTTAAAGATGACGTCTTCGGAAGTTGGAGTAAAAGGAAGATGTTCTATGGACTTGCGAACATCACACTCAACAAATACAGACCGTAGTACTTGTCCTCCTTTTAATGGACTCACTTTTACAGCAGGTAATGGAATATCCGGCCTCACGATATCAAGGTTGTACACATGAGCATCAGAATACTGTTGTTTTATTAAAATTGTAAGATGTGTACCTATAAATCCTGTACCACCTATTATTATAAAATTCATAGCAACTCCTTATATTGTTTTTTTATATTCAAGATTTCTTTCTCAATGGTGAAATTTTCGACAATCCGTTGATGAGCCGCCTCTGCGAAATCATTTCTTTTATCATCTGACAACAATTTATCTATTGCCTTGGCATATGCTGCAACATTCCTATTGGGGACTTCTAAACCCGTAACTTCATGAAGTGATACCCAATTAACTCCCGAGCCTTCTATCGTATATGTTACAGGAACAGCATTACAATACATTGCTTCTGCTAATGTCAAGCCAAAACCTTCTGCTTTCGTATAAGAAGGAAATGCAAAAATATCAGCTGCATGATAATAACACTTCTTCTCCTGATCGGATAGTCTACCCACAAATTCAACCCTATTTGATTTACAAATAGCTTTCATTTCATCAGTTAGTGGGCCCACTCCTCCTATGAAAATATAGCAATCATTCTTTATCATCTGTTCAGCTTTAATCAAATCCTGGATTCCTTTATGAAGAACATGCCTGCCAATAAAAAAAACAATTTTTCTCCCTTTCGCTTTATCTTTTATTCTTTGTATGGTTTCTATATCTCCAGTATTTACATTTAACTTTGAATATCTATAGCACTTGGAAGAATAGTTGTTTTATTTCTAAATGGCAATAAAGGTTTGGACGAATCGCGATAATTAGGTGACGTAGGTGCGATCAGATCCGCTTTTTTTAGCAATATTGTTTCAAAAGGCTTAATAAAAGGATATATCTTCTTTTGCTTTGTTATATCAAGGTGCCATTGTACATACAATTTCGTAGTCCTTGGTATAATAGGAAGAAGAAGTGCTGTTACAAAAGGATTAGGATAATGAAAATGAATTATATCCGGCTTCCATGTTTTAATAACCTTATGTAAATGCCTAAAATATAAAAAAGACAAATCTTGCCTGGCTACACTAAGAAAAACTCCCGGCTTTATTATTTGAATTCCATTGATTTCTTGAACTTTTGTTCCTTTATCCTCACTAAAACAAATAACTTTTACTTCATATTCATCTTTCAAACCTTCAGATAAATACTGGCATGTTTGTTCTATACCACCTATATGCGGTGTATAGTAATTCGATATTTGTAGAACTCTTCTCTTCATTAAGAAAACTTTAATATGACAAGACGAGATTTACGAGATTCAAAAATGTTTTTCCTTCACTAGTCCCTATTTTTAATGATTTCTGTACCCCGGCATTCCGACCAGCTTCTATATCACTATCACTATCACCTATCATATAAGATTGTGACAAATCTATATTAAATTCTTTAGCTGCCTGTAAAAATAGCCCCGGCTTCGGTTTCCTACAATTACAGTCACACTTATATTCAGGTCGTTCACCTTCAAACCCCTTGTCTGTGTGATGAGGACATACATATATTGCATCAACAAAAGCCCCTTTTTTCCCAAGTTCCGTTTCCATCTTGTCATGAATAGTCTGCAATTCTTCAAAAGTACAATCACCACGAGCAATCACAGGCTGATTAGTTACAACAATAGCCAGATAGCCTGATTTATTTATTAATTTAATTGCATCCGTCACATCCTGTATCAGTTCAAACTGCTCCGGATTGGTAACAAACCCTGCCAATTTATTTATCGTTCCATCTCTATCAAGAAATATAGCTTTCTGCTTATTTTGAGATTTCTTGCATATACCAGCCCTTTCAACATATCAGTCTCAGCCTCATGAAAACGATCAGGAGTACCCATATCTTTAACATATTCAGGGGTATCATAAGCATATATTTTACCACTTTTGATATTAGGTTTCAGCACATCACGATCTAAATCTATCTTGTTGGGATTCTCAGGGTGACGAGGAGTAAAATTCTTCATTGTTTCTTTTAGAAGTTCAGGAGAAATAATTTCGACTCCAGCATTCACTCTGTTCTTATAGTATAATCTCTCATCCTCTTTATTCATCCAGCGGATTACTCTATGAGTATCTTCCGGCATACCTCCACCTCCTTTGGCGACATAATCTCTGTCACCAACAAAGAACTATCATAAGGATGCCCGTTAGGATGAGATATTAAACTAGCCCATGCCTTATGTGCCTTGTGAAATGCAATAAAACGGTTGAAATTCACATCTATTATAACATCGCCACAAAGCAATAAGAAATCGTCTGTCAATTGTGGCATCATAAACAATGCTCCAGCGGTCCCCAGTGGATGTTCTTCTACAAAATACTCTATATTTACTCCCCATTTTGCCCCATCTCCAAAATATTCCTGAATAACTTCTCCCAAGTGACCTATAACAAGAATAATATCGGTGAGTCCACAAACTTTAAGATTCTCTATCTGATGTTCAAGGATAGGTTTACCACATATTTTAATCATGGGTTTAGGTATATCAGCCGCAACTGTTGCAATACGGGTACCTTTTCCTCCAGCCATTATTACTACCTTCATATATTTAATTCTAAAAATTATTCTTTTCCAAAAAACGTATCTTCCAGCATCAAACAGAGGCAATGATAAACAGGCAAATGTAATTCCTGTATCTTATAAGTTTCTGTCTCCGGAACTTGAATACAGGTATCAGATATCTCTGATAATTTACTATCTTTCTTACCAGTCAGTCCAATTACTTTCATCCCTTTAGCTTTTGCAACAGTCGCTGCATACAGTATATTTTTACTATTCCCGGAAGTAGAAATACCAAGAAACACATCACTTTTCTTTCCATATCCATTTACTTGCTGTGCAAAACAAAGTAAAGGTTCACAGTCGTTCATATATGCAGTAGTTAGAGCTAAATGACCATCTAAAGCAATAGCAGGGAGCGCACCCTGTAGATTCTCACTCAACACTCTCCCCAGCTCTTTATTAACAGTAATCAATGCATCCGAATACTCCGCTTCCAATCTTCTAGGATTAACAAAGCCCTTCATCAATTCCCCAACGATATGTTCCGCATCAGCAGCAGAGCCACCATTTCCTGCCACCAAAAGTTTTCCATCATTAGTATAAGACTCCTCAAGGATTTGATACGCTTCAACAATACAATCCTTAACAACAATCAATTGAGGGTATCTCAAAATAAGAAGGTCTATGTATTGGTATAGTCTTGTTTCTAAAATTTTCATATATCGGAATCGGTTATACTATAAATTATTCATCGAATGCACGTTATCTGTAGAATAAATTTTCCAGCCGTGAGCGCCTCCGTCACTAAACTGGAACGGCACAACAAAGCCACTCATTCTTTTAAGAGCCTCAACAACCTCTTTCTTACGAGTCGGTTCAACAATAAACATTATAAATCCGCCACCGCCAGCACCAGATACCTTACCTGCTTTTGCACCAGCTCCCATAGCAACATCCATTACTTCTTGGATTACAGGATTTGTTATATGAGATGCCATTTTCTTTTTATTCTCCCAGCCTTCACGAAGTATATCTGCAAAACTATCTATATCGCCTTTTAAAAGAGCAAGTTTCATATCCTTCGCACTCTGCTTTATTTTATGCATAGCTTCTATCGCATCACTATTGCCTTGCGAAGTGTTTTTCTTCTGCTCATCGATAATAGCAGCACTACTACGAGAAGCACCAGTAAAATAAAGAACCATAGAAGCCTCAAGTTCATCTATTATCCACCGTTTTATTTTCAAAGGGTTAACAATAACCAGATCATTCTGAAGAAACTCCATATAGTTAAACCCTCCAAATGCAGCAGCATACTGATCCTGCTTACCTCCAGATAAGCCTAAATCCTTACGCTCAATTTCATATGCAAGACGTGACAACTCATAATCACCAAGAGGTAAACTTAACCATTCCACAAATGCCTTCAACACACACACGACCATTGTTGACGATGTACCAAGTCCAGAACCTACTGGAGCATCACTATAAGTTGTAATTTTGAAAGACTTTATCTCCAAATCATATGTTCGAACTATACGGTTATATACTCCTTTAATTAAACTAGCCTCACCATCTATTTCTAAAACCTTTGAAAATGGATAACTTTTATAGCAATGTGCATCAAATGCATTTATTTCAATCTTCCCATTTTCAGTTTCCTCTATTGTACAATAAGCATAGAGATTAATAGTGGCATTAAGTATCAATCCACCATATATATCACTATAAGGAGATACATCACTACCTCCTCCAGCCAGTCCAAGGCGCAGAGGAGCTTTACTACGAATAATCATAAATGTGTCTTTATTTTATCGAATTATGATTTTAAATTATTTAATTCCTGTTCAAACTTATCAACAACAGCTTTCCAAGTAAAGTTCTTTCGAATATTTTCATAACCACATCTCCTTATTTCCTCATAACAAGAAATATTTCGTAACGCATTTATGCAAATATGTGCAAATTCTTCTGTAGATTCAGCTGTCAATAACTCTTTCTGATTCCGAAAAGTTGTTCCTTCTATTCCTTTAACCGTCGAAATAACTAATTTACCATGCCCTAGAGCTTCCAATACTTTTACTTTCACCCCCCTCCATGCCTCAATGGTACTACAATCAAATCGGTTTGTTTGTAATAATCTTCTATATTATCAACGGTACCTGTTACAACTATATTGGAATTATTCTCTGATAGTTCTAATAATTCTTTGTATGGATCTTTACCTACAATATAGAATTTGGATTCTGGAATCTCTTTTTGAATAATGGGAAAGACTTTATTAGAAAACCAAATTGCAGCTTCGGCATTTGCTGGATAGGACATTTTTCCAAAGTATGAAATAATGTTCCGATTATCTCTATTCTCCTCATACTTATAAATCTCCGCACCTACAGGAACTAATAAAGTGTTGACTCTCCTCCACTTTCTCTCAAAGAAAATTTTATCTTCAATGGAGACAAATGTAAATAACTTAATATTTAAATTCTTATAGCATTTTTGCTCAAATTGATATAGCCTTTTAGCTTCTATATAATAAAGTGCTCTCCTCCACGGATTGTCAATGCTATTTGCTAAATTATGTAATGTTACATATTCTACATTATGTTGATTTAAAATCAATTTATTAGAATCAAATATTTTTTTACTAATATTGCCTAGCATTTGTGGAAAGTCCACTATAACCCAATCAATAGTTTCCTTTTCAAAACATACATTTATATCATCTTTCATTGTTGTTATCCAGCGAGATACACATACAAAAGGTCCTTTTATTAACTTAAACAAGGCGGTACCTTTATTTCTTTTATAGAAATGTACTTTTTTACAATACTTCGATAAAATAGATGAATACTTATATTCATTATCATTATCTATCACACAAAAAAAATATATTTCATTATCCTATGAAAAATACTCCAATCTTTTCATTATCCCTATCCTTCCTCCAGTATTAGCAGGATATGGGCACTCTGGTGAAACCCAAATTACTTTCATTTTATCTCCGTTTTAGCAAGATTTATCTTTTATCCTTTTATTTTTTTCATTCATTTGTATTTAATGATTTACATAAATTCTTCTGTTTATTAAAAAATCCCCTTGTATTCTTATTTTTATCGGCTTATAGTCATTCTTTACTCTTATATGTACAAAACAAAGCTATTACACAATAATCTAATCCAGAAGAGAATAATAATTGAACAATAATTAGAATCAACAACATTTTGAACAAAGAATTTCCCTTCTTAATATTAGTTTTAGAACAGCTATAAAGTTTTACATAGTTTTAATGAAAAGTATGTTCCTATTATTCCCCAATATATACTACTTTGTCCCAGAAAAGACTTTGCTGCTACAGCATTGTCATCTCCACTAGTTGCTAAACTGATCACTTCATCAGAACGCAATGGCATATTTATCATATCAATGAGGAATAGATTATTCCGCATCATCTCTGGAAATAAATACATATATGTCTGAAATCCAGTACCTAAAGGAAAACATATACCAATAGAATAACCTATGAATATTGAATAGAATCGTGTAACTACAGATGTATAATTTTCCAAATCATTCATAGAACTTTCTATTAATTTAGGAAGAATGAATGACGCTACATAGCCTCCACCAATTACAAATCCTGTCATTACTAGTAATCCTTTAAAACTAAACATATATTTTGCCCTCTGAAAAAAAAGCAAAATCCCAGAAATACATATAATCGCCAATAATGTCTTTGAACCAGATAAAGCAATATGTAGTCCTGCACATATCAATACCCCCAACAACAAAAATTTACTTTGTCGTACATAATAAGTATAAAATACTGATAATACAAAAAACACTTCTAACATTAATGCTGTTGCAGAAGATTCTGGAGTAAGCAATCGGATTCTATAATAAATATCAGCGTGTAGCGTGTGAAGATATGTGAATGCATAAGGAGATTGGTAAAATTCTATCAGTAATATTATTGTTAATCCAACAAAGCCCCAAAAGAAAGGCTTCAAAATTCGTTCTATAGTATAATCCCCCGCAATATTAATCAATAGTAGTAAGTAACAAATATAAGCTTGAAAAGTGAGCCACAGCTTCACTAATTTCACGAATAACGATTCACCCAATTGTGTATAACTAATATCAAATAATGGATATATAAAAAATGCTATCAAACTCAAAAGCGTTGTAACTTTGATGAGAAAACTAAATTTCCTAACAAAACTATCTGTTCTATTAATTCTATTTGTTAAAGCAAACAATATATATAAACAAAGGCTAATACTTGGCAACATTGACTCACCAAAAGCTCCCAAATAAGTTGATAAAGGAGAATCTGTATAAAGTGTCAGAAATATAAGAAGGCTATATAGCCAATATAATTTATTGTTCGTATGCAACATTACTATTTACTGACATCATCAATTTGATATATTATAAATTTTATCCAAAAGTGACTTTGGCATTATAAACTTCACTATATTACTAACATAAAAATGAAACAAATCAACAAAATACAACCAATAGCGTTTAAAAAAAGAATACCCAAACTGTCTATGAATATCTAATACTTCTTTTCTTGATTGAGAATAATTATTATGTGTTGCTCCATTATCCAATTCGACTAGGCTCATTGGAATGCCAACATGAGCGAATATTCTTCCTCTCAAAAAACAATCTAATAAGAAATTATAGTCAGCTGCTAGCCTCCATTGTAGATTAAATCCATTTTCATTATTTGGTTCCGAACCAAAGTACTTTGATGACTAAATACCATATGATTTATAATCTGCTGAATATTACCTGCTTTTACCATACGCTTTCCAAACTTATATTTGTAAATCACATCTCCATAAAGAATGTCCACATTATCATAGAAGTTATTTTCAAAGCACTTACTCAAGACTTCATTATCTATAAACAAGTCTCCAGCATTCATAAAATTCACCCAGTTTCCAGTTGCTTTTGATATGCCTTTATTCATAGCATCATAAATTCCTTTGTCCGGCTCACTCGTCCAATATGCTAACCTATTAGCATACTTCTTGATAATATCCAATGTCCCATCCTTACTACCACCATCAATGACAATATATTCCACTTTATCATACCTCTGGTTCAAAACGGACAACATAGTTTCTTCAATACTTACAACAGCATTATAACATACTGTAATTACTGAAATAATTGGTGTATCCATAATCTCAAAATTCTCTGCTAATATTATTAGCCACATTTAAACATCCATCCTATCTATTCTAAGGACCCTATTTTATACTCTCCTTCAGCATTCTAGAATTACTAAGTACTAACCTGTATGTATTTACTCCAGAAAATATCAGATTCCCATTTTTCAAAAGCATGGCACCCGAATGGCAACTTCCCATTTAAATCATATAAATAAGATGGATTCACTTCGAAAGAAAAGTAGGAAGCTTCTTCACATGATGGTAAATTTGCTCTTACCCTCCATGCATGCAATGCCCATTTACTAAAATAGAAGTCCTCATTCACCCTACCTGATTTAATGAAATAGCTCAATGTATTCCTAAAACCTAATGTTTTAATACATGTTTTACACAAAACAAGTAATAATAAATAATATTTACCCCTATTACCATTTATCTCTTCTGTTGAATACATTTTCCACAAATATCTTGTAGTTAAATAAGGAAGCCATTTCCATCTTTCAAGTAATTTTATGCAATACTGTATTCTACGTAAAGAAAATCCACCATTACCAACAGCCACCATCTCTTTGCTATACAAAGGATTTGTTCCTTTAGAAGATATATTCTTAAAAAAGGGACTACCAATATAATCATATCCTTTCTCACACCACATTTGCAATTCATTACGGAAAACCCATGCGTCTAACTGGTATATAAGCATGTAATCATAATTACGAAATGCCGAATAAAATCAATATTATAACACAGTTTATTGTAACCTTCTACAGAAGTAAAAAAGTGACGCTCAAAACACTTTACACTAATCTCTTTAGAGTATTCTTTTCCTATCCCCATATAGACAGTTAAATCCAATTCCTCATAAGTTATTAGGCATAAATCAAAACTCTTAAGAACTCTAATACATTGTCTAAAAGAAGCCACCTCTGTTACTTTAGGAGCGGATTTATATACAGGAATAACAACAATGCAACTTTTCATTTCTTTATCAAGTCTCTAATAAACTTAATCCCTTTTCACCAACTGTACTTTTTATCCCCTCTTTAATTTGATGTTTCATAGAAGCTACATTCGCCATTATCTTCAAAGCTTCATTCTCATCAATATCCCGAGTAAAAACCTCAAAAACACAAGAATTATTAATAACCGGATTGACAAAGCTTCCATGTTGGCTAAAAAAGTCTCCTTAGTATTTGCTGTAAGATAGTCCATACCTAAATTACAAGCATAATCACGAACAAGTGTTGGTGACTGATTACCATAGTGTCCAGCTGCTGCAATATATTGATTTACATTTTCTTCAAATATATGACCAGGATTCAGATGATGAGTAAACTCACATCCCTTACCGTTATTCACTAAAAGAATACGCAAATTATTTCCTAAATGTCTATTGCCCAGCGCATTCATATCATAAAAGAAAGCCAAATCACCTATAACACAAAAATGAAGTTTATTCGGATTAACAAGCGATGCTCCTAACAAAGAAGATAATATACCGTCTGTACCAAATCCCCCGACATTACTTGCTGACTGGATTGAGTTTGATACCTCAAAAAAATTCCATGAACGAAGCGAAGTCAGAATGCCAAAATGAATAATTGAGGACTCCGGTATTTTAGGTGCCAAAGTTTTTGCCATCCATATATTGGAAAGAGGAAGTTCTGGTAATTCATCATACATTTTATTATAATCCGCCCGGCATTCTTGTATAAAAGAAATACCCGGACAACAATCTTTGTTTGCGTAGGATTCAAAAAAATGCTTATCACTCATTTCAAAAAGATAAGTAAGCTTACCATAACGGTCACGCAATTGTCCATCCTTATTTACACGCCAGACCTCCTTAGCATAAGCTCCCATATTGAAATGGTCACCTGAAATTTCACCTAAATGGATAAGTAAACGAATATTATCTAAACATTTAGCTCCTTTCAAGGAAAGCAGTGCATCCAACTGTCGAAAACGCCCTTTGTAACCACTTGTATGATCACAAAAAACGACTGCATTGTGGTTTTCGCAGAAACGGTCAATACTCATTGTTGCATCTTCGGTAAACGTTCGATGGGAACCTATAAATATAGCTATCCGACCTTGTGGCAAGGTAGGTAATTCATCATCATACGAAATACGTTTTACTACTTTTACAGGAGACAGACAAGTCACCGAAAGATCACGGCTATACACAGTTTCCAAATTTATATGCGCAGGACCTCCACCGTGGAGTGTCAAAGCCGAAATTGCTTGGTTGATTTTCAGCGCAGCACTATCAGCATCTTTATCATCACGAACTGTAGGTATATAAGTACTAAACGTTAAAATATCATTCGGATGCATACTACGATCGGTCACTTGGTCATATAAATTGCCCAAACGACGTAAATCCTGGGTTCCTGTTACTACCAGAATAGGCAATTTACGATAGTATGCTTCTGTCAATCCAGGCATATAATTACGAGCTGCTGTTGCTCCTGTACAAGTAATCATGACAGGTTCGCCCGATTCCTCTGCCATACCGCAGGCCATATAGGCCGCAGAACGTTCATCTACCGATGAATACATTTCAAAACTTCCATCATACATTAATGAAGCATTCAACATCATATTTGTGCCACCTGGTGAAGTAATAACCCGCTTTATATGATGCTCTTTAAGTAACTTAACGAGAATCTGTATTCCTTTTTCACTTGAATAATGAGTATTCATACTTTTTCTGATTATGTATAAAAAATGGTAAATGTGTGATCTTTAGCATTAAATCAGCTAAGCTCTTTTATTTATGTTTCATTTGCTTGCAGAATAACGCGATTTTTCCCACAGAAACAGGACAGAAACGATACATAAAATAATGTAATCTTTGACTATTAGTAGCAAACTGACTCAAAGACATAAACTCATGTGAATAATGATCATGAATTCCTTCTGCCCTACAATCTAAATAATTAAATTTTGGATTATCCAAGAATGAAGTAATACACTTGGCAAGTCCCTCTTTGGGGTGTATAAATTCATAACCTCCTACTGCTTCTTTTATCTTAGTATTATCAAATTGACGATTATAGTGAAGATCATACAAAATTTGGTATTGTGCTATATTCACATCAAGTTGAGGACAGCGATCTATTTCCACGACATTAGGACGATACCCCATTTTATTTTCTAAAACATTTAAATAAATATCCAGTACATCCATCCATTTAATATTTTGCTAGTAACTATATTAAAAGTATCTCCCATTGCCTTTTTATTCCCTATCAGTTTGGCAATACAAATAGCAACATCTCTAGCATAAGTAAGAGTCGTAGTATGGCTCATAACATCCATAGGTATAACCGCAGAATGTCCTTGCATGCGCTGAATAAACGTCTCTTTATCTAGTGCCCCCAACTGTAATCGGATTTCACTATAAGTTTTATATGGACGAATAATTGTAAAATTGGATTTGCAACTATTTCGAAGTAAATCTTCCTGACGGGCTTTACAAAGAGCATATTCGTCAGTTGCCAAATATTTCTTATCTGTAGTAACATCAAGTAAACGCGGCGATTCTTCTGTAATCAATGCCGCATCTGCATAAACACGTGAAGTACTAAGATAAAAATACTGGTCGGTATTATTAAGATATAACCAATATCTATCATTAAACTCCACTGTAGTATAAATCATAAAGTCAATAATAACATTGTAGTAGTTCTGTGCCAATAATGACTTTACAAAAGAAATGTTATGAACGTTACCTTTTATATAATGTATATTTGTTCTATCAGCTAACTCCTGTCGTGAAGTAACATCCACTTTCATACCAGCTTCTGCCAAAATAGAAACCAAATGTGTCCCCATTGCCCCAGTACCCCTAAAACTAATACTTTCATATTTATCCTATTTTTTCAATTTACCTATCTTTTCTACAAGCAGTGATTTAAAATTTTTTCAAGCCAAGCAATAAAAAAAACTATATCAAATATCAAATAACCAAACCTCCCCCCCCTAAAACGTCTTCGTTTATATTGAAAGGCCGGGTATAACCACAAGTTTGTGCACTTCTAATAACTAAATGGTGACAGATAATAAAAAACATAGCTACCAGCCTCAATAATTCTAAATTTGATTTTCTTAAATTATTGTGCCTAAATATTTTCTCCTTATTTTTCATTAAAAAGTATTGGTTAATTATTCTTCAATAGCATTTCTTAGATAAGCAATGCATTCTTCTCGGTCATGAATCACTTTTAAGTTTATCAACTTATAAGAAATAGGTTGATAAAGCTTCAAATCTTTATTCTCATATATGCGATGATCCAATCCATAATGCTCAAGAACATCATAAATACGCGAATTTTGAGATTTCTCATCTGCATCTTGAAAACGTTTCAAAGCGATAAAGTCTTTCTGCAAATTGATAGAAAGTGCTATCGCATGAAAAGAATCGGTACAAATGCAAGAAGCACAAGACAGCAAACGAACAAATTCCTTAGGTCCAGCAGCATTGTATATTTGTGCATGAGGTAATTGCATATGTTTATTTTCCAAAGACGGAATAAGAATAACTTTTTCTATACCTAAGTGCTGTTTTATATCCTCCACTTGCTGTTGATACGAAGAATTATTACCCACAAAATAGCACAAAATAAAATGAAACGGCATTTCAATCTCAATATCAGCCGTCATTGCAAAATCTAACCATTGAGTAGATGAAAGTAAAAAAGTCGGGTCAGCCACTTGAACAATATCAGTTCTTTCCAACAATTCACCAATAATGGGAACAGCAGTACTTTCACGCACACCAATATGGCTAAATTTTGCAAGCAATTCCTTTACAATTGATTTATACGCTTGAGGAAAGTCCCCCGTACCCATACTCGAAGCATAAGCAACCCTTTTGACGTCTCCTGCAAAATCTAAAAAATAGAAAGGAGCAAAACCATTATAACAATTCCAAATCTGATCACTGCCAGTAATAAATATCTGCGTTTCTTGGAGCAAACATCGATACTGTCTATAAGTCTTAATTATCTGGTGACAATAATTCTTTTTATTAAACTGACGTATTTTTTTCTGCTTCTTTGAGAAATATTCTCCTTTGATTATCTGTGAAAATAAAATTCGATTAAGTCTCAACCATTTATAGATTCGCCCCCGAAAACTGAAATCATCGGGTGTAAAACAATGAAGCATTGATACATTATACCCCATTTCACTAAGCTTCATATGTAGTGCATAAGACTGTAAACTTGTACCAAAATTACCAGTACCAAGCCAAGTAACAATACAAACTTTCATCTATAATTCCTTACTATAAATATGATATAACTTATTCCTTATAAAGCCTACCACCTGTACACGTTCAGACTTCTGCATACCTATATAAAACATAGATACTACCAGTGATAAAGTACTCACAAATCCAACTGATATCAAACGTAAAAATCCTTCACCCATAATATTATTTAGTATTATCGGCAATATAAACGACAATACTGTAACGGAAACGATACGCCCTATCACCTGCTTCAAGAAAATATTTATAGGAAAACCGATTTGTTTATTCATAAGAATAAGACGTACATAGACAAGACAAGTGTAAATTACGATATATGCTATATAAGCTGAATATGCAGGCCATCCCCAATAAAACAAAAAATATGAAATTGGAAATACAAGCGCTCCTATTAAACTCATATATATATAATATCTCCGAATATGACCTATGGCTTGGGCAAGAATTGTTAAAGGAGCCCCCGGAAGATCCACTAATATTCCCAACATCGTTAGCTGCCAAAACACAACTGTTTGATCTGGAAATTCTTTCAACCACAAATGAAGTATATAATTTGCCTCTAATACAAATGGTATGAAAAAAAAAAGCATTAAACAATATGAGTACTTAGCTCCTTGACGTACCGTAGAAAAGCAAATATCAAGATTATTATCTGCATAAGTTTTAATAATCTGGGGATTAAGCGCAGTTGTAAAATTATTAACAAATTGCCGAACTGCATTACCAGCCTGATTAGCGATTCCACGAGCTGTATTAATAGTTATTCCAAAAAAAAGATTAGATAGAATATCCACCCCATTCGTATTAAACAAATAAGCTCCTGTCCCTAAGAAATTCCACCCCGCAAAACCTAACATATTCTTCAACAATGATTTGTTCAACACAAATACATATCTACACTCTGTGAATTTATGTGTGCAATACCAACCATAGATCAGACGTATCAATAATGAAACTAAGGCAAGAAGAAATGCATAAAAAATCAATTTATCAATAGGTGATATAAACAATAAATAAACAACACCTAATTTCAACGACGCTTCTAATAAAGATATATATGCAAACACATCCATCTTTTCATAGGCTACAATTAAAGCATTATATGGTAAACTAATGAGATTGACAACAAATGTAAATAACGAAAACTGCATAACCCAATTTGCAGCATACAGTCTATCCGATGGAATATTCAATCGATAATTTAGAAACCATACACCAACTAATTCTACCAACAGAACTATTATAAAAGAAATTATTATTTGTATATTAAGGCTCATAGAAAAGACTGTACGTAACCTTTCCATATTATGGCATCCTAATTCAAATGTGATATAACGTGTAATGGAATTTGATAATGATGCAGAAAAAACAGAAAACATCACAACAAATCCTCCAACCACATTATAAATACCATAATCTTCTATTCCCAATACATCTAAAATTACTCTTGATGTATATAAACCGACACACATGACAATAATTGTGCGTACATATAGTAATAGCGTATTCTTTACTAATCGGTTATTGCTATGACTTTCCATAAATTAATCATAAACATATCTTCTTGTAGACACATCTAGGTAGCTATAATCCTAATTTCCATCTTAATACGCATTTTTCTCCCCCACAATCACATTTGCTACAGTTTTATAAATAATATATAAATCAAGCAATATTGTCCAATGCTCCATATACCAAATATCAGCCTTAACACGCCCTCCATTTGTGACAGCTCTTTGGTTTCCCCACGAAACCCATGTGTTTGCGCCCATCCTGTAACTCCTGGCTTAATGAAATGTCTCACCATATACTTATCAATCAGTTGTGCATAAGTCTCTGTATGAGCAAGCATGTGAGGGCGAGGCCCCACTATCGACATATCACCTTTAAAGACATTAATAAACTGTGGAAGTTCATCAATATTAGAATGCCGGAGAAAGTCTCCGAACCGGGTTTTCCGAGGATCATCTACAGTTGCTTGTTTACTATCAGCCTCTTCATTCACTTTCATAGAACGAAATTTATAACACTTGAAATCTATACCATTTAAACCAGTTCTCATTTGTTTAAAGAATATAGGACCAGGAGAAGTTAATTTAATAATACTTCCCACAATAAGATAAACAATTGGAAAAATAGTAATCAAAAAAATTCCAGATAACATAATATCAAAGACTCTTTAATACACGATTTTCCATTTTACTTAGAGGTTCATAGCGTAAATTCAAAATCGGCATATTTCCTACCATGCTATGCCAAATTCGCCGAGGAAATCCTTTACAAACATTAGGAACACCATGAAAATAGAGCAAATGATTCTCGCAATAATTCATAATAGAAAAATTATAGCGGCCTTGATCCATTGATAAGGAACAAAACACATGCTTTATAGATATGTCTCCAGACATAAAATCGGCAAAACTATCAGGACTACCCAAGTAAGGACATTGAGATGAAAGAGCATCATTAGGTCCAATATCAAAATAGCCGACTACTTCATAAATAGATGCCAAAGAGCTCTCCATTTCCTCATATAACATCTGCATATTATTGCCTCCACCTATAAAAACAGCATAACGTTTATGCTTACCCTTAGCACAATAACTAATTAGAGAATGACGAATAATAATGCGATAGATACTCAATACAACAAAGAGAATAAAAAAATAGAAAACAAAGAAAAGAGGAGAAATAATAGAAATTCCGCTGAAAGTCATAATGCATGCCCAAAATACTGAAAATGTTATAATATTCTTCAGTACACGCAACACAAGTTGATCCGCACGGATTTCTCTACTATCCCAGGCTTTTCCACGGGATGCAGAACATGCCAAATAGCAGAGACTAAGCGAAGTCATCATCAAAGAAACAGTACAAGAAAAAGGCGAATATATAGACGCTTTTTCCCAAAAAAGAAGGAGTTGAAACAAGCTAAAGTTTAAAATAATCAAATCTCCCAGAACTGCTATTAATTCTACTACTTTATTTATCTGGTTAGTTGACGCCATTGTCACATTACTAATGAATATTAAGCTCGTATTTTCAAAAATTTATTAAAGAAATCACTCCCGAATAACTTCCAAAATATGGCAAAACAAATAGATAAGAAGATAAATGCCAAAACATATATTTTTTTACTGATCCCCGAAGGGGTCAATGGTACCACAGCAGGCTCTACTACAGCAAACACAGGTTTCTCTTCCTGAACTTTGGCCCTGGCAACCTGAAGCTGACTTGCCACCTGACTATATACCTGATAAGCCAGGCTCATATCGTTCTGTAGCCGTTCCTGTTCGGCACGGACACTCTGCAATATGATATTATCATGAGAATCTATATAACTAGCATATTCCTTCTGTGCAATGTAATACTCTTGCCGACGTTCTTTGAATAGTTTTCCAAATAAATACAGTCTTCTTTCGCTTTGGAAGTACGATAATCAATGATATATTCCTGTAATTTTTTCACAACAGAATCAGCAACGACTGCAGCTACTTTAGGATTTTGTAAGGTTACAGCAACCGTAGTCATAGATGTTTTCTTATCTATAGTAGCAGTAATCATTTTCTTTAAAGTTCTAATTTTCTTCGACTCTTTTTGATAGTTCAATTATACCTAAATTAGTTCTGCCTGAAAATGTCGATTCATCCTCTTCACTAAACAAAGACTTTATTTCATCAATTACCATACCCGGAAGTCCTATTATATAACTCCACCAAGGAAGAGATTCCTCATCCAAATAAGTATTCAAAGTTGAGTTTTCATCTTTCGATACAGGTATTTCCATAGTAGAAAGTTCCAATAAAAAAGGAGTAGAGGAGACGATATCTGCAGATAAAGAAGCATTCAAAGCATCAGTACCATCACCCATAGTTACTCCACTCCCTAGAAAAGAAGCTGCCAAACCAGATAAACCACCTTCTTTAGCACTACCCATCTCTGGAGATAAAGTTACTTCAACTGTGTACTTTTTAGGAATACTTATTGCTATAATAACGCCAAACATTAAACCAATGCCAGCAGCTTTATAAATTGTCTTACGAATAGCAATAATCTTACGAAAAATCTCCATCAAATCAATTTCGATTTCTTCATCCGTATAATTATTATGTTTTTGTTTTATTTCTTTTCCAGATTCTCCTTCTATCATAGTGATATAAGCTGTTATTCCTTTATTTTTTTATTAAATTAGCAATAGAAGCAACCATCATTCCCAAAGTACTGAATGTAGTAGCATAACCTAAGATATTTCCAATATTAGTCCTTTTCTTAGCCTTACTAGGCACAATTATCTCACAACCCGGTTCGATCTGTTTCTTACCACTACCTTTCACCTTAGTCACCTGACCATTCATATAAACGATGAATTTCTTACTCTTCTTTGCATTTTCAGAATAACCACCAGCCTGATTCAAGTAATAATCTATATTCTCACCCTCTATATATGAAACTGTATTCGGAACCATTACAGCACCATTAATTGTAACCGTATTATTATTTTTAGGAATAGAAATCACATCACCTTCACGCAAGACAATATCTGCTGTACCTCCAGGATTCGCTAATGCTTTCTCCAAGTCAATACCAACACTAAAGGTATCTTCCACACGAACACCCAAAGAGTCCATCATAGCCTCACCCAACTGCCTGCTCATCAAGCGGATCACATCACCCATGCGTTTCTTTTCACTTGCATTGGCCACACGAGTCAATTTTGCACCACGTAAGTAGGCATAATTCGTTGCACCTCCAGCTTTATTGATCAAGTCCGAAAGACGTTCTTCACGACTGGTCATTGCATAAGAGCCTCCGAACAGAATTTCACCTTCAACAACCACATTCTGTTGAGCCTGATACCCTGGACTACGACGTACATAAACTTCATCATAAGGTTGAAGGACAAAGCCGGGAGTTCCATCTACAATAAAACCTTCTTTTAGGGAGAATGTATATATCTGGCCGATAGTATCGTTATCTACTGTACTACGAGGATTCTTAATTCTACGGGATACATCTACACGAACCACAGAAGCGGCTTCACGCAATCCACCTGCCTGAATGATCAAGTCTTCAAGGGTCATGTTATCCGCATAAGGATAAGAATCAGGTTTGGCTACTTCACCATGGATTACGACGTTGCCCTGTCTTCCGGTCATGAATACTAGGAATATAAAGGATATCGTTTTTCATCAGAATGATGTTTTGGGAAGTACCGTCCATGATAGCTTTAATGTCTACTGGAACAACTTCGGTAGTCAAGTCCTCACGCTGGCGGTAGAGAACGGCACGGTTCAAGAAGGCATCACCGGTCAGACCTTGGGCTTCGTTTACCAGTTCACGGACTGTATTCAGTTTTCCATTCAACTGGTAGATGCCGGGACGATAAACGGCTCCACGGATTTCAAGTTTATTGATGAAACGATTAAGGATGGCTTCGGCGGTCACAACATCACCGTTTCGCATTTTATAGACACTATAGTCAAGGTCTTTGACTGTGTTTACTTCATATTCCTGTCCGTTCTGACGTACGACACGCAAGGAACGGGTGTAGGCGTCGGCTTCAAAGCCACCGGCATAGCTGATAAGAGTGGATAGACTTTCATCCTTTTCATTTCGAAACGCATCGGGCGTTTCACTTTTCCGTCGATCTTAACCAATACGTCATAGGCAGGGACTATTACTACATCGCCTTCCTGAAGACGAATGTCATCCTGAATGTTTCCTTTCATGATAAATTGGTAGACGTCGATCGTGGCGATATTTTTGCCGTTACGTACCAGCTGCACATTGCGAAGGCTTCCTATGTCACTGACTCCACCCGCACGGTAAAGTGCATGAAAGACTGTGGCAAAGAAGAGAGGAGTAAGTGCCCGGTTGGACAACCTCACCCATTACATTGATCTGGATAGTACGTATGCTGCCCAAAGTCAGACGGATGTCAGAGGTGGGATCATTCGCATTATTAAGACCATTATATATCTTGTTTAATGTTTTTTTGAGATAGTCATTGGCTTCAGCAATAGTTAGTCCGTTCAGGTTGACAGGACCTATTTTCTGAATGTTGATCGTGCCGTCAGGAGAAATCTGTTGGCGGATAGTGTTCTGGCTGGCTCCCCAGATATCGATAATCACTTCATCACCGGGACCCAGACGATAGTTCAAGGGGGTGGCGATATTGACACTGGGTTCAAAAGTAAGGTTACGGGTGTTGAAAATATTTCGTCCGAAAACCTGGTTCCCAAGTGCGAGGTCTTGAGTGCTCGGGTGGTCTTCCAGCATATCGGAAGTGTTTTCTTTCATTTCCTCACGAAGGCGTGATTCATTGATGTCGGTACCCGTTGCATTGGAAGCATTGACATTGTTTTGCTGCTCATAGAGTTGCTTCACACGAGTTGCCTGTTCTTTGGTCACACCTCTACGTGCCAGTTCAGAAGCTAGTTGTTTCTGTTCTTTACCCTGGCGGATGCCATCCTTGACATATTCAAGAACTTGGGAGTCGCTCATATTTTGAGCCATTAAAGGAGAAAAAACTCCCAGCAACAGAATGAATAGAAATACGTTAAATTTTCTTCGTGTTGTCATTGGTGATCTTTGTGGGTTCTACATAACCGATTGGCATATCTACACAAGCACAGCCAAGCATATTTAAACGAACGGCAATCTTACTCTTCCGCCTACAGTCACAAGTTCGCCAACAAGTCCACTCAAAGGACCTTTTATGACACGAACTTTCTCACCACGCGCTAGTGGAGTATCATTCATACAGACTGCTTCTTCGGAATAATCGAGCATGAAACGGAAACGGGCCATCTGCTCGTCAGGAATAACGGCAGGAGTACTCTCTCCACGCATCACCATATAACGGCTGACCGTAGAAAATGAAAGGACTTCCATACGTTCTTTTGGATTGACATGTACAAAAACCATCATTGGGAGTAAGACTGTATCAACCATCTTACGACGGTCACTCCATTGATGGATTTGTTGTTGAACGGGAACAAAAGAATCAATTCCCATCTTAGACAAACGCTCGGCAACTTTTTTCTCGTGATGCATTCGAACGAGTGCTACATACCAGCGTTTTGAGTGTGCTACGCCTTCCCCTGTCCCACTACTAGGCCCGGCATTTACTGATTTCGGTTTCGTTAAAATCATATTTTTTTACCCCATGTTCATCCGTTACTTCTTAGGTAACGGACAACACACATATAGAATACACATCGCTGTGAAAAAAGAAAAAAATCGATTATGAGGGAATATAAAAGCGGGCACCTAACATTCAATATAAAACATTCTTGAATTTAGGTAATAAAAAGCCTTTGAGCATGAAGATGTTATCCTTCATGTTAAGATAGATTTATGTTGCATATTTTAGAGAAAAAAGGAAAAAAAGAAGTTTATTGTTTGTTTGCTATTAATATTTTTACCTATCTTTGTAGCGAATATAATTCCGTTACCTAAGAAGTAACACCAGCATTAAGTCCCTAATCCATAATGCTTTAATAATATAAATCAGAGCATTTTAAAATTGCAAACGTAAGAATAATTCAATTTATTTACTTTTGTTCTTTCTTCCAATTCGAAACCCTTTAAATATATCTGTGTTGTTTTAATAGATTTGTGTCCTAGTGATTCGCTAATCATTTCGATAGGTACACCTCTGTACTTAGCAGTCGTAGCCCAAGAATGACGAAGCGTATACGACGTGACGGGCGAATGTAGCCTTAATTTTCTGGACAGGCTTTTCAACTCATTATTAAAACGTCTCAAAGCTGACTGATACTCACGATAGGCTCCTTCTTCATTCCGCTTGTACGCTCCGCTTAATATCCGGAAAAGATAATCAGGATAGCCAGAACTCCGGGCGTCAGATTTATTGTACAATCCCCCAATTGCATTCTGCGCTGACTCCAGCACTTCTATACTCATAGGAGTACCGGTCTTGGTACGATTGTACTTCAAAAGCCCCCGCTCCAGATTGGACTTTTCCAAATGGGCTAAATCAGAAAAAGGCATTCCACAAAACTGAAATAACAGATTGGCAATGGCCTGCGTCCGGCGAAGCTTTTCCGATTGAGGATCTTTGTTTAATAGCATGTGAAGTTCGCCGATCGGGATAGCTTTCTTCTGACGTGTGTCCACCCCGGTAAAAACATCCCGGAACAAACCATGTACATAAGGAGCCTGATGCATATCGACACCACGATTGTAGATACTACGCAACATACGCATATACGTAGAAATCGTATTGGGCTTCAAACGGGAAGCCATCAGATAGTTACTATACCTCTTTAGAGTTTCACGGTTTATCTTACTAAACGTGATGGATTGAGTTCCACAAAACTGCGAAAAAGAACGAATAGCGTGTTTATACACATGGGCCGTAGAATAACGCCCCTCTTGTCGCAAACAGTCGATGTAATTGTTTGCACAAATAGTAAATCGATTTTTTTCCATAAATTATAACTTATCTCATACGTGTTATTAAAAACGTGCGGAATATAGTAAGATTATAGATAAAATGAACCACGATTTTAAATTTACTTACTGTTTTAGATAGAAATTCAAATTATTTCTAAAAAAAATAAGTGAAGTCATGCAGTATTTTCAATAACCATGCATTTAACTTATAAAAGAGGGGAAAAAGGGAAATCAAACCATATATCATTAAAACCTACAACCTGAACTTAACAAGTGAAGTGGGGAAAAATAAAAAGAGAGAGAGAGTTTTTTATACAACGTCCCCAAAAACGAGGAATCCCTGCCAATTTTCGAGTTGGCAGGGATTCATTTTTTATCTTCAAGAAGATGATCTTTTTACTTGCAGTATTTGGTTATCAATTCATCTGCATTCGGATCACCCAATTCTTTCGCTTTCTTAAAGTTGCCGCAAGCTTCATCTGTCTTCTTCAGCTGTATCTGGCAAAGTCCCAATAAACGGTAAGCCTCACCATATTTAGGATCAGTCTTCAATATATTATTTAAAATCTGAATGGCTTCTTCATACCGTCCTACACGGAGGTTTACAACTGCATGCTCTGCCTGGTAGGTGAGGTCTGTCGGATTCATCTCGATGGCCTTGGCAATATCGTCTAAAGCGCGTTGAAACTGACGTGCTTTCAAAGCTGCCTGTTCGCGATAATAATAGAACACGTCGTTTACTTCTCCCTTGACTGCCGTATGGTAAGCATCATAATCGAGCATTGCATTTCGCGCCTGATCGGCATTCATATTCATCTGCGCACGTTCCAACAAATATGGAGCAAAGTCGACCGTAATCGGTTGCGGGCAACGGGCAATACAGCTATCCATTAAGGCTACCACTTCTTTCGGATCCCCTTTCAGCAGTTCTTTCGTCTTGGCAGCACTAAAGAAAGTGGCCGGAGAAGCAATATTGCTGGTATTTACCTTTTCATAAGCAGCCAAAGCACCGGCATAGTCTTGTTGGGCAAACAGTATATCGCCTTCCATTTGAATGTAAATTGGCAGCGGATCAATAGCGATTGCCTGACGGACATTCTTCAAAGCAGTGTCATACGTCCAGTCTTTATAAGTTTTCTCCGGCTTCGATAATTGATAAGCATACATTAGCTTACCTATATTATAATATACATCATCTTTCTTCTGGGCTACTTTCAGAGCCTGATTAAAGTCGGCAACGGCTTTATCATACCAGGTCTGATCGTCTTTACCTTTAGATGCATAATAATTGGCACGACGGAGATAACCATCTGCATTGGCAGGGAACTGGCGAATGAAGTCATCCAACAGCTTTTCATAGTCCTCGCCCGAGAGGCTCGAAGAGGCCATGAACAGATACACTAATGCCTGATCTTCCGTTTCGGGTAAACCTTTCCGGATACCAATGCTTTTCAAGGCAGCGTCTCCCAAAGAAAGAGCACTGATTTTCTGCGACATGGCAAAAGCTGCTCCCGCCGCATAACAAGTAGTCACCGTATCGATACCGGATGATTTCTGCGCAATACCAAATACCTGACCTTCCGCATTCATCACCGGACAGCTCACCATCTTATCTTTCATATGCATGCTCAATGTATAATAATGGTATTCTCCGGCTACTTTGGAAACATCTTTCACCTTACCAGTAACGCAAGCGATACTTTTTTGTGTAGAATAAGGAAGCATCCACGCATCGGCTCCTGTCGCCGGGGCTGTTTTAGCAACGACCAGCGCAGGCACTTTCTTCTCGGTGATAGCCACACGAAACTTAATGACATCATACATGTCATTCGCTCCAAGTATCAGGCTGACCGGCATCTGCTTGCCTTCGGAAGTAATCACTACCGCACGTTCGGCTCCTTTAAAAAGAGTATAATCTGATAAAGCCAATCCGTCTTCGGACACAAAGAATCCGTTTCCCGTATTCAGCATTTTATCATTCTTGTCATAAGTCACTATTGAGAAGACTGCACGTTTTGCCTTCTCTACCCATTTTGGGGTTTGTGCCATGCTTCCTTGTACCAGGAAGAAAAGCAGCAAAGGTAGAATTAAAATCTTCTTCATATCAGTCATTGTTTCTTTGTTTCACAGCTTCGTAAATCAGGATACCGGCAGCTACAGAGACATTCAGGGATTCGATAGTGCCCAGCATCGGAATTTTCACCCATTCATCACAGAGGGCAAGGTTTTCATAAGAAACTCCTGTATCCTCCGCTCCCATTATAATGCAGAGGGGACCTGTATAATCAGCCTTGGTATAGTCATAATCTCCTTTTCGGTAGCAGCCACAATGCGGAAACCACTGTCTTTCAGATATTGCAGAGTCGAACGGAGGTTCTGTTCACGGCATACAGGAAGAGTATGTAGCGCTCCTGCCGATGTTTTTACGGCATCAGCATTGACCGACGCACTACCCGGACAGGAATAATCACGGCATCGACAGCTGCACATTCGCAGGTACGTGCAATCGCCCCAAAATTGCGTACATCGGTCACTCCGTCGAGCATAACAAAAAACGGATTTTTTCCTTGCTCAAACAAGAAAGGAACAAGATCCTCCGCTTTCTATTAAGTAACAGAGGAAAGGAGGGGGATCACCCCTGATGATTTTTCCGGGTAATACGGTTGATACGCTCTACCGGAACACGCTGAACAGGTATCAACGTACCTTTCAAAGCTGCAAAAAGCTCCTTGGAAAGATCACTTTGAATATCTTTCTTCACGAGGATCTTATCTATTTCTTTTCCAGCCTGAAGGGCTTCTATCACGGCACGAACGCCGAAAATCATTTCACTTTTATCTAACATCTGGTTGATTTACTATTTTACTATTTACTATTCACTATTTATCAGTTGCGGGCAAGCAGGGATTTGGCATTGCTAAGGGCAGCTTCGGTGAGAGTGGCGCCACTAAGCATATGAGCTATTTCCTCTACTCGTTCTTCGTCAGTGAGACGGCGGATATGGCTGTTGGTTTCCGTATCGCTATCTTTCTTGTATACCTTATAATGAGCACGCCCACGGGCAGCAATCTGCGGCAGGTGGGTGATACTGATTACCTGACGGTTGCGGTCGCCCATCTCCTGCATCATGTCCGCCATACGGTCGGCTATTTCACCGGAGACTCCGGTATCTATTTCATCAAATACGATGGTCGGCAGCTTGACGGCTCCGGCAATCATCGCCTTGATAGAAAGCATGACACGGGCGATTTCACCTCCTGAAGCTACAGAAGAGATATTCTGCAAGGTGCCGTTCTTATTGGCGGAAAACAGGAAGTTGACTGTATCTTCTCCTTGCAATCCCGGCTCCTTCTTCAGTCCCATTTCTATCTGGAAACGAACATTCGGCATTCCTAATGGAATCAACCGGGCAGCCAGCTGTTTTTCTACTTCACGAGCAGCTTTCGTACGGGCTTTGGTCAGCACTTCTGCCTGTTGTTTCACTTGTTTATATTGTTCCTCTTTGCGAGCAGTCAGTTCGGCGATACGCTCATCATAGGAAGTGATGTCCGACAATTTGCTGCGGTATTCATCCGTTAGCGCTATCAATTCATCAAGGGTTGTACCCGATGTTTCTGCTGTAAGGAATAAATCAGATTCAACCGTTCATTCACTTCGTCCAGACGGACCGGATTGAATTCAACGGAGTCACTTTGTAAAGAGACTTCGTGCGAAATATCTTTCAGTTCGATATAAGCGCTCTCCATACGTTCGGTAAGTTCTTTGGCCGGCTGATATACTCTTTGCAGATTATTCAGTGTATTCAGACTGTCTTTCAGATAAGAAAGCAAGCCACCTTCATCCGAAGCAAACGACTGCTCCACCCGGTAAAGTCCGGCTTTTATCTCTTCTGCATGACTTAATGTTTCAGCTTCCTGCTCCAGTTCTTCCTGTTCGCCTTCCACCAAACAGGCTTCTTCGAGCTGTTCGAGTTGGAAGCGGATATAATCTTCATCGGAGCGACTTTTCTCTGCCAGTGACACTAATTCAGCGAGTTCGCGATCTGTCTGTTTCCATTCGTCATAACACAGATGATATTTCGCCAATGCAGCGTCATTATGTGCCAGAATATCAAGCACATTCAACTGAAATCCTTCTTTATTAAGCAGCAGATTCTGATGTTGCGAATGTACATCTATCAGCTGTTCGCCCAGCTCTTTCACTTGTGCCAACGAAGCAGGAGTATCGTTGATGAATGCCCGGCTCTTACCGGAAGACTGCACTTCACGACGCAAAATGCACTCTTCATCATATTCCAACTCGTTTTCTTCGAAAAACGGACGCATACCATAGGCAGATATATCGAAACGTGCCTCTATGATACATTTGAAGCTCCGTGGCGAATCGCTTTCACATCGGCACGCTGTCCTAACAGGAGTCCGATAGCTCCCAGAATAATTGATTTTCCGGCTCCCGTTTCACCTGTTATAACGGAAAAGCCTGTTTCAAAACTGATATCCAGTTTTTCTATCAATGCGTAATTCTGAATGTATAGTGAACGTAACACCTTCTATTTTAATTAAAAATTAAAGATTAAAAATTAAAAACCGGGAGACAGGGTGGCTACCAGACGGTCGATGATGTCTTGGGCTACTTCCGTCTTCGGCTTCAGAGGATAGTCTGTACGACCTTTCCTGTCAATGATACTTATTTTATTGGTATCATGGCGAAACCGGCTCCAGCATCATTCAACGAATTGAGCACAATAAAGTCGAAGTTTTTGCGTTCGAGCTTTCCTTCGGCATTCTGCTGCTCATTATTGGTTTCGAGGGCAAAGCCAACCAATAACTGATTTTTCCTTTCAGTGCTCCTAAATTGGCAGCGATGTCTTGTGTTGCCTGAAGATGGAGGGTTAGTTCCTCTTCTTTCTCCCGCTTAATCTTCTTGTCGGCCACTGTTTCCGGACGGTAGTCGGCTACTGCCGCACAAAGAATACCTGCATCAGCATCTGGAAAATAGATCTGTGAAGCCGCATACATTTCTTCTGCTGATTCCACATCTACACGCCGGATACGGGAATGTTTCGTTTTGAGCTGCACAGGACCTGTTATCAATGTCACCTGCTCCGCGACGGGCACATTCTTCTGCCAACGCAAATCCCATCTTTCCGGAAGAATAATTGCCTATGAAACGCACCGGGTCAATCTTCTCGTAAGTCGGTCCGGCTGTAATCATCACTTTCTTCCCGGATAGTTCGTCACTCGAAGCGAAGAATTCATCCAATACCCGGATGATGTTTTCCGGCTCTTCCATACGTCCCTTTCCTACCAAGTGGCTGGCTAATTCTCCTGTTCCCGGCTCGATAATGTGATTACCGTAGGAACGCAGTATATCCAGATTTTTCTGGGTGGCGGGATGGGCAAACATATCGAGGTCCATTGCCGGAGCAACAAACACGGGAGCTTTTGCCGAAAGATAAGTTGTTATGAGCATATTGTCGGCTATTCCATTGGCCATTTTACCGATAGTAGAGGCAGTGGCAGGTGCAATCAATACAGCATCCGCCCACAATCCGAGATCGACGTGGCTATTCCACGTTCCGTCACGCTGGGCAAAAAACTCACTGATGACCGGTTTGCTGGTCAAAGCCGAAAGAGTGATGGGAGTAATAAATTCTTTTCCCGCCGGAGTAATTACGACTTGCACTTCCGCTCCCTGTTTTATCAGTCCGCGAATGATATAGCACGCCTTGTACGCGGCAATACTGCCGGTAATTCCAAGAATTATTTTTTTTCCTTTTAGCATTATTTTGTAATCAAATTACTCATTTCACGCAAACGGATTTTTGTCAATGCCGCCTTAGTGTTCAACGTGAAATCACTATTCAAAATCCAACTGTAATATCCGGGATCTTTCTTCAAAACCTCGGCTACAGACATTCCTTTATATTTTCCGAAGTTGAACACTTCCACCCCATTATCATCGTACACCATGCGTCCGGCAAAGTCTACATTCTTGCTGAAACTTGAATAATCTGCCAGGAACGCAATATCATTCTGAAGATCGGAGTAACGGTCGAGCTGTGCTTTCAGCACTTCGTAAGTGGCCCGTGTATCTGCTTCGGCAGTGTGTGCATCTTCCAGATTCTTGTCGCAATAGAATTTATAGGCAGCAGACAGGGTGCGTTGTTCCATTTTGTGGAAGATCACCTGTACGTCTACAAATTTGCGTTTCGTCATATCAATGTCCACTCCGGCGCGAAGGAACTCTTCGGCAAGGACAGGAATATCAAAACGATTGGAATTAAATCCTGCCAAATCGCAACCTTCAATGTCCCCGGCTATGTTTTCGCCACTTCTTTGAAAGTAGGGCAATCGACTACGTCGGCATCATAAATGCCATGTATAGCAGAAGATGCTTCCGGATATGCACTTCAGGATTGATACGTAATGTTTTTGCTTCTTCATTTCCATTCGGATATACTTTCAGATAGCAGATTTCAACAATTCGGTCTGTGTTGATATTGGTTCCGGTTGTTTCTAAATCAAAAAAAACAATGGGATTTTTCAGGTTTAATTTCATTTCTAATTATTTTTTCCACCACAGAGTAACACAGAGTTCCACAGAGTGTTTTATGTATTTATTGCTCTGTAGAACTCTGTGTTATTTTGCGGTGATTACTATTAATCATTTAGCATCATCGGCATCAGCAGCATCAGCAGGTCTTCGTTTTCTTCCTGCTCTACCGGGATGATTACTCCGGCACGTGAAGGATCTGCGAGTTCGATGACTACTTCGTCTGCTGAAATATTGTTCAGGATATCGATGAGGAATGTCGATTTGAAACCGATGCTCATTGCTGCACCTGCATACTGGCAAACTTGTGTTTCTTCGGCAGAAGTAGAGAAGTCAATATCTTGTGCGGAAATCACAATCTGGTTTTCCTGCATACGGAGTTTAATCAAACTGCTTGCCTGCGACGAGAAAATAGACACACGACGCAAAGCTCCTACCAACTGTTGACGGTCTACGGTCACTTTGTGCGGGTTGTTCTGTGGAATTACCGAGTTGTAGTTCGGGTAACGTCCTTCAATCAGGCGGCAAACCATCCGGTAGCTTTCGAGCATGAATACAGCATTGCGTTCATCGAATTCGATCGTCACTGTGCCTTGTTCTTTCGGCAAAAGATTCTTAAGCAAAGTAGCCGGTTTCTTTGGAAGGATGAAGGCTGCACGCTCGTTACCTTTAGCTGCCAATGTCTTGCAACGCACCAGTTTATGACCGTCTGAAGCAACCATTGTGATGTCTTCTGTGGTAATATCGAAATAAATACCGTTCATCACCGGACGAAGTTCGTCATCGGCAGTAGCAAATACCGAACGGTTGATGCCTCCCAGAAGTACACTTGCCTCCATTTCTACACGGACTGCATTATCACCCAGTGTAGCCGATTGCGGGAATTCATCCGCATTCTGCCCCATCAGGCTGTATTTTCCGTTCTGGTACTGCACTGTTATTTCATAATTATCCGGATTGATTTCAAATGTAAGTGGTTGTTCCGGGATTTCTTTCAGTGCATCAAGCAATGTTTTCGCTACTACGGCAAAACGCCCGTTTGTATCGCTTTCATTCACTTCTACGGTAGTCACCATCGTTGTTTCACTGTCGGATACAGTCACAGACAATGTTCCGTCTTCCAATTCGAAGAGGAAACAATCGAGAATTGGCAGCGCATTTTTTGAATTAATCACACGGCTGATGGCCTGTAAATGGCTGGAAAGAGCAGTACTTGAAACGATAAATTTCATATATTTTCGTGTATTTAAGTTTTAAATGTTCTATCGCACAAAGTTACGAAAAGATTTGGGCTGCCCAATAAAACAAAAGAAAAAAACAGGCATTGTGTGAAGGATATTACTAAAAAATTGTAACTTCGCCCCAGAATTTAAAATTATCGCAATGGAATTTACAGGAAAAATCATCGCTATCCTCCCCCCGAGAGGCGGAGTTTCAAAAACTAGCGGCAACGAGTGGAAATCACAAGAGTACGTTATCGAAAACCACGACCAATATCCGCGCAAGATGTGCTTCGACGTATTTGGCGCAGACAAAATTGAGCAGTTCAACATTCAAATGGGCGAAGAACTAACTGTATCATTCGACGTTGACGCCCGTCAGTGGAACGATCGTTGGTTCAATAGTATCCGCGCATGGAAAGTAGAACGTGTTGGTGCAGGTGCTCCGATGGCTTCCGGTTCTCCCGTTCCTCCCCCACCTCCGTCAGCTATGCCGGAATTTACTCCGGGGGATGCCAAAGACGATCTGCCATTTTAAACCGAAAGCCATTCGCCGGACGAATAAGCATAAAAAACTCCCGATAGGATTAAATTCTGTCGGGAGTTTTTTTTGGAAAACGATTGTAAACAAACGGTCATTTTTTATTCTGATTTATATTTCAAAACAATGTTAGGATATACCACTCCGTCTGTACAGGCAAACTGAACAAAGAGGGTGAAATTATGGAAAAAATCGGCGTTACGCAGAAAAAAATCCGGTACAAAACGAACGTGGTTTTCTGATTGCCGAAATATGTGGTCAAAATCCGCCATCAACATAAAGTGGTATGAATCAGACAAGTGATCCATGCCTGCCTGATAGGCCATTACTCCATTAAGCACTTCGCCTTTATCCAGTTGGCGAATATATTGTGACAGAGCATTCTCATCAGGAGCAAGCAACAAACGCCCGTCATAGAACGCCGCATACACATCCAAAGTGGCCTCCACAAAACTGGTCAGTTGTTTAAACAATGTTGTTTGAGGCAACCGATAGACCAAGTATGCCTTATTTACAGTATAACCAAAAGTAATACGGGGAGTTTTTCTTCCTTCATCTGCCGAAGCAGTATTGACAAGGGTACGAAGCATCCTTTCAGCTTCCGTCACATCTGCCACAGACAGGCTCAAGACTGCCGCTGCATCCTGCAACGTATCTTCACGCTGGAAGAGACAGGCAACCAGGTCTTGCCCGGCATTTTCCATCAGATAGCGGGAAAATTCCTTATCTCTATTCTGCACTTCACTCGTGCGGACTGCCCGTTCTGCTCCTGCGCATTTCCATAAGAAAGTAAAGACGCCCAGTCCGTAATCCCCTGTCTGCTAAAATAGAAAGCAGTGGAGGGCAGTGCTTCACCCGGGAAGCCTTTGACTGATTGCTGCTGGCGAAGTTGTTTTATAAATGCAAAACAAGTGTCTGCATCATGAGTGATGCCGGAGAAATAGATAAAATCATCTTTCATCTTCATGTCAAATTCCGTCCATCCCATCATCCCTTTCATACGGGCATAGATTGTGGCGGTCGCTGCACTTTTTTTTGGAGCACGCACTCCTGTAAAGGTAGGATCATCTGCCAATGATTTACCACTCTTATATGCATCAATAACGTTTTCAATCAGTTTTTTCTGAAAACTTAATGCCATAAAATCAGATGTCAGATAGCAGGCTAGAAAATCACCATCTGCCATCGGGTAAATGATTATTTCCTCTCCTTTGTAAACAAACGTTTTCGGTGGATAAAGCGAAGATATATATTTACGCACAAACCTGTTTACCAATTCCTTATCCCCATTTCCCAATCTGCAATAAAGTACCTGGTTCCGTTCGTTATCCGGTTCGTGGAAACTAATCAGCATCTGATTCATTTGCCGACTCAAGCCATGGGGAGTATCTTCCGAGAGGGCATAAAGGCTTTGTTTCAGATAAGAAAAAAGTTTGGACACATAAATATATTGCTGATTTTTACTACAAGTCAGATCATCGACCTCCGCTACAAACTCGAGCACATCATCGGTAACAAATACGGCTGAAGTGGTGGATGGAACCAGTTCATAAAGATCAAAATCTTTCTGCCCTTCGGCCGCCGACAGTCTAAAAAAAGAGTACAATGCGAAACCTGAGCACAAAAGTACAACAGAAGACGTGATCGCTATTTTCACTATCGTACGAAGTTTCATAATATTCGCTGTTTATCGGCTAGGTGCAAAAATAATAATTTCTACAAAGAAAACAAAACTTTTGCTAAAAATTTCACCGATAATCAAAGATAGATATCCAATCCGTCGAATGCCAGGTGAATATTTTCCGGAAGGCTCTTTTCAACCTCCGCATGCAAGCCCATATCATGACTCATGTGTATAAAGTACGTCTTCTTTGCCTGAATGCGCTGCGCCACTGCCAAGGCTTCTTCCAAATTCTGATGAGTAGGATGCGTGGCAATCCGAAGTGCATTCACTACCAAAACATCTATTCCCGCCAATTGTTCATAGGATTCTTCGGGCATGGTCAGCATATCAGTGATATAACCTAATTGCCCGATACGATATCCCAGAATAGGCAATCGGCCATGCATCACACGTAAAGGAAGCACCTCCGTGTGGTTAACTGAAAAAGCCTGTCCCACCGAGATTTCCTGCAAAGGAATGTCGGGAACTCCCGGATAACGATGGTCAACAAAACAATAGGGCATACGCAAGCGCAAGCCTTGTGCCACATAATTTTCCGCATAAATAGGCACTGAACCAAACCGGCAAAACGGACGCAAATCGTCCAACCCACCCACATGGTCATAATGTTCATGCGTAATGAGCACACCATCTATCTTCTCAAAAGGAAGACGCAATACCTGTGTCCGGAAATCCGGACCGCAATCTATCAAAATTCGCGCATCATCTGTCTCAACAATAGCAGATGCACGCAATCGGTTATCTTTCGGATCGGTAGAAGTACAAACCGGACATGTACAGCCGATTTGGGGTACTCCCGTCGATGTTCCACTTCCAATGATTCTTACTTTCACTTGTTACTTCTCAATTTATTAAGTTAACTTCCGGGTGGATATCAATGCCAAACTTCTCATGAACAGAGGCTCGGACTGCATCTGAAAGCGCAAGAATATCGCTACCTTTTGCTCCACCAAGATTCACTAACACCAGCGCTTGTTTATCATGTACGGCAGCCGGACCTAAGGCCTTACCTTTCCAGCCGCATTGGTCGATCATCCATCCTGCCGGAATTTTCACCCGATCTTCTGCCAGCTCATAGTAAGGTATCCGGGGATCTTCCTGCTGCAGGGCTTCCAGTTTTTCTTTCGGCACAATGGGATTCATAAAGAAGCTGCCGGCATTTCCCATTACCTTCGGGTCGGGCAACTTGCTCTCACGAATATCAATTATCACTTTCCGTACAACAGAAAGCGTCAATGCCGGATATTTTCAAGCTCCTGACGAATGGTTCCATAATCTAACGTATAATGTTCTTTTTTACTAAGTCGGAAACGGACATAGGTGACAAAAGCCGACTTGTTTTCCGGGCGTTTAAAGATACTGTTGCGGTAGGTATATCCACACTCTTCCACCGAATAAACGCGTTCTTCAGCTTGAATGTTCACCGTTTCCACAGCTGTTATCAGATCTTTCACTTCAACGCCATAAGCTCCGATGTTCTGTACCGCGCTCGCTCCGACCTCACCGGGGATGAGCGACAGGTTCTCCGTTCCATACCATCCATGTTCTACGCAATATGCAACGAAGTCATCCCATACTACTCCCGCTCCCACTCGTACCGACACAGAGTGTTCATCTTCCTCCGTCACTTCGATTCCTTCAATGCGGGAATGGAGTATCAACCCGTCGTAATCTTTGGTAAACAGCAGGTTACTGCCGCCACCAATATGCAAAAAAGGTGTCACAATGGCACCTTGCACAATCAGCTTCTTCAGTTCTTCAACCGAAGAATATTCTAAAAAACGAGCGGCACTGACATCGATGCCGAATGTATTGTAGGGCAAAAGAGAATACATATATTTTTAGTTATAAGTTATACTGTTATAGTGCATCTTAACCTGTATCAGATACTTGTATCTTCAAACTTATACAATTCCCATTCTCCGGCTTTCCGGCGGAAATAAAGGATATTGGAAAAACCATTTCCGATACCTTTCAACGCCAGGATTTTCGTGGGCGAATCATCGTCATTCCGCTGTCCGTAATTAATATTAGAAAGGCGGTCGACAGGAAGTACCGGTTTGAAGGCGAACCACTGATTAAGATCGAGGGTTGTCTCCAAAATGGAGAAATCATCGTCCGGATCACTGGTTACAAAAGCCAACGGCTCCCGCACACGCTGACTCTGAAAAAGACTATCCGTTGCAAAATGTCCGAAAAACTCAACAAAGTTTTCATTATCACTTTGTTCAATGGGCCGCAGGTTGATTGCCTCCAGTATCCATGCACCTTTGATACGTTCAAAATAGTATCTTTTCACCATTCGTGTTTTCACGAACATCCACTCTACCTGCACAGAAGTGAGGGAGGTATCTCCTACTAAATCCATGTCTTCTTCTCTATCAAACAGCAGTGTATAATAATGCTGTTTGGTAAACAAGTCATCATGCTTCCAGTTGCGTTCCTCAATGTTTGACTTCTTATCTCCATTGTAGTAGGGCAATGGAAATTTCACACGCTGACGCTGTAACACATCATCGGAAGCAAAATTGTAAATAAAATCATCGAAAGATTCATCCGCCTGTATAGGCTGCGGATCTTCCGGCGATTTATCATGGTGGCTAGAATCGGCTATCTGCCTGACTGAATCCACCTCTTTAGTAATAGATGCGAAGGGGTCAATATTTGTTTTCTTGTTTCCACAAGAGCTCAATATACCGAGCAGTATGACCCCTGCAATTAGTTTTTTCATTATTTCAGTTTCTCTCTTAACTTTTCAAGCATATCCACCGTCATGCTTTCCAAATTGTAGGCCGGCTTCCATCCCCACTCTTCACGAGCACAGGTATCATCCAGACTATCGGGCCAGCTATCGGCTATGCGCTGCTTCAAAGGATCTATATCATAAATCATCTCAAACTGCGGCACATGCTTCTTGATAGCTTGATATATCGTTTCCGGATCGAAACTCATGGAAGCGATATTGAAAGCATTGCGGTGTATCAATCTTGCCGGATCGGCTTCCATCAGTGTGATTGCTGCATTCAGCGCATCCGGCATGTACATCATATCCATTAAAGTGCCTTGCTTAATGGGGCACACAAACTTTTCTCCTTTCACTGCCGAGTAGTAAATATCGACAGCATAATCGGTCGTACCTCCTCCCGGAGGGGTCACATTCGAAATAATGCCCGGAAAACGGACAGCACGGGTATCGACACCGTATTTATTAAAATAGTAATCACTCAATAACTCTGTCGTTACTTTAGTGACTCCATACATGGTACGGGGACGTTGAATGGTGTCCTGCGGTGTTTTCGTGTGAGGCGTACTAGCGCCAAACGAACCGATAGAACTCGGAGTAAACACTGCGCACCCTTGTTCACGTGCCACTTCCAGCACATTCCACAATCCATCGATGCCTATTTTCCAGGCCAGCTTGGGTTTCGACTCGGCAACTACGGACAACAGAGCAGCCAAATTATAAATCGTATCGATGTGATACTCTTTTACTACAGATGCGATCGCTTCTCCGTCCGTTACATCAGCAATAGCCGACGGTCCGGACTCCTTTAATTCCCCTTTAGGTTCTGCACCCGGAATATAACCTGCTACTACATTTGCATTTCCGTAACGTTTACGTAGCTCCATCGTTAGCTCCGACCCTATCTGTCCGGTAGCTCCAATAATCAAAATGTGTTCCATTTTTTCTTCTGACTTAGAATATCAAGCTTAAATAGTGCGCAAAGTAAGCACTTTTTTTTCAGATTTTAATCAAAAAGACATTGTTATTCCAAGAAAAATTGTGTCCTTTGCAATATAACTTAATCACCCAAACACTATGTACGGTAAAATGCAAGAATATCTCCGCCAAACATTGGCTGAAATCAAGGAAGCCGGACTTTATAAAGAAGAACGACTGATTGAAAGTGCGCAGCAAGCTGTCATCACTGTAAAAGGTAAGGAAGTATTAAACTTCTGCGCAAACAACTATCTAGGATTGTCCAATCATCCCCGATTAATCAAGGCTTCGCAGGAAATGATGAACAACCGTGGATACGGAATGTCTTCCGTCCGTTTCATTTGCGGAACACAAGATATACACAAAGAACTGGAAGCTGCCATCTCGGACTATTTCCAGACTGAAGACACGATTCTGTATGCTGCCTGCTTTGACGCTAACGGCGGTGTATTCGAACCACTTTTCTCTGAAGAGGATGCCATTATCTCGGACTCGCTAAACCATGCTTCTATCATTGACGGGGTACGTCTTTGCAAAGCAAAACGTTACCGTTATGCCAATGCTGACATGAAAGACTTGGAAAGATGTCTGCAAGAAGCGCAGGCACAACGTTTCCGTATTGTTGTTACGGACGGTGTGTTCTCAATGGATGGCAACGTAGCTCCGATGGATCAGATTTGTGATCTTGCCGAGAAATACGATGCGTTGGTAATGGTGGATGAATCCCACTCTGCCGGTGTGGTAGGTACCACTGGTCATGGCGTAAGCGAGTTGTATAAGACTCACGGACGTGTAGATATTTATACCGGAACGTTGGGTAAGGCTTTCGGCGGTGCACTGGGAGGATTTACCACCGGTCGTAAAGAGATTATCGATTTGCTCCGTCAACGTAGTCGCCCGTATTTGTTCTCCAACTCATTGGCTCCAGGTATCATCGGTGCAAGTCTTGAAGTTTTCAAGATGCTGAAAGAGAGCAATGCACTGCATGACAAGTTGGTTGAAAATGTAAACTACTTCCGCGATAAGATGACGGCTGCCGGATTTGATATTAAACCGACACAAAGTGCTATCTGTGCTGTTATGCTGTATGATGCGAAGTTATCCCAGATTTACGCTGCACGCATGCAGGAAGAAGGAATCTATGTGACAGGTTTCTACTATCCGGTAGTGCCGAAAGATCAGGCCCGCATCCGTGTACAGATTTCTGCAGGACACGAAAAAGCACATCTTGACAAGTGTATCGCTGCCTTTATCAAGGTAGGTAAAGAACTCAACGTATTGAAAGCGGAATAACTCCGAAGCAAGGTTTCCTTGCGGAATCTATATTTTAGGCGCGGATTACACGGATCACACAGATTTCACGTATCTTACACAGTTGCTTTATAACAAGCTTCATTCTAAAAAACGTATAATACGTGAAATCTATGTAATCTGCACCTAAATTCTCTTTTATAAAATGAATTTTGAACCGCTACTTGACTACAAAAAATAGATTATGGAAGAACTGACCCTCACTACTCCTGCCCTACTTTTCTCGGCAGTTTCATTGATTTTGTTGGCTTACACCAACCGTTTCTTATCGTATGCCCAACTTGTGCGCCAACTGCGTGACCGCTACGTGGAGAACCCTTCGGATATCACTGAAGCTCAAATCGAGAATTTACGGAAACGGTTGAACCTGACCCGTACAATGCAAGGACTGGGTATTGCAAGTCTTTTTCTTTGCGTAGTCAGTATGTTTCTTATTTATATCGGACTGCAATTATTTTCTGCTTACGTATTCGGACTGGCACTGATTCTGTTGATAGCCTCTCTAGGCGTATCTTTCCGCGAAATACAGATTTCCACCCGTTCACTGGAGATTTACTTGGGAACGATGGAGAAAGGGAAAAACAAAAAATAACACGGTTGACAATCCCTCCTATTAAGTTTTATCAAGACACTACCCGGCAAGGAAGGATGACCGTAAAGCGACTTCCCTTGCCTACTTCGGATTTGAGTTCAATCCTTCCACCCAGTTTTTCTATAATTACCTGACAAATAGAAAGCCCCAATCCTGCTCCCTGTGAAAATTCGTTCTGTTTGTAGAAACGGCTGAAAATCATCCGTTGTTCTTCGCGTGGAATACCTCTCCCAGTATCTTCTACATAAATCCGCACATGCCCTCATCCGGCAGATAAATATACCCTAATTTGATATATCCGGTTTCCGTAAATTTACTGGCGTTATTCAAGAAATTTGTTAGAACTTGTATCAAGCGCTCTCTATCCACATTAATTTCCAAAGGTATATTATCCACTTCTTTCAGGAATTCCAGGCGTGGAGCAATCAATACCTGGTGAGTCATATAAATGTCATCAATCAGCTCTCTCACCCTACATTTCTTAAACGAGAAAGACATATAGCCTGATTCGATACGAGAAAGCTCCAGAATATCGTTAATCAATTTGAGCAGCAACTCGCTGTTCTTATTAATAGTGCCGATGTATTCTTCGCGTTCTACGGAACTCAATCCATCTTCCAATGCCAGAATATTGGCAAAGCCAACAATCGAATTAAGTGGAGTACGTATCTCATGGCTCATATTTGCCAGGAATGATTGTTTCAATTCTGCCTTTTCAGCGAGTAAGCGTGCAGCTTCCAGTTCCTCCTCACGATCTTTTATATCTTGTATGTTGAGCAGCAAACCTGCTGTTTTATATTCACCACCCGAAAGCTGTTTAGTAGTATAACGAAACTCCCACCACTGATAGCCTTTACCGTCGAAGTTACAAAGCTCCTGCACAATTTTTTTATGAGCACTTTTCAGATTTCGCCAGTTGAACTTCACTCCCTCCCAATGATCGGGATGAATAAAGCTCATGAATTCCTTAAACGAAAGTTGTCTAGGATTTAACCCTTGCGACGCCCAGAATGCATCTTCAAAAACAAAACAACCCTTATCCAATCTCCAAGCATACGTCATTCCACCCTCAATGGCTAATGACAATGTTTCTTTTTCATCAGCCAATGCTATAAGAGCCTGTTTTTTCCTCATCTGTTCCCGAAGATATAGCCACCAAAGAGAAGCAAAAAGTAAAATCAGGAAAAGAACAAATGAAGCGACTAAGGCTCCCCACAAAAACGGATATTCATCTCTGAACGGAATATTGATAATACGATAGTTAGCAGGAATACTTTCCTTACTCAAACCAATTTGCGTCATTGTATTCCAGTCTACGACATACTCTTTCCGGCTTTCAACAATGGGTATATCCGAGGGACTTGCGCCATGCAATATGCGAACGGCAGTTTTCACCTCTTCTTCTACCTGAATAGGCAGCGAAGTGATGTATCCACCCAACAACTTCTCACCAAACCCAAAGGCTTCATTAATAGCTGTCAGACTAGGACTACCACAGATACTCCCAATATTAATAGTGGTGTAATCACGTTTCAACTGGATATAACATTGATCGCGGTAACTCCTGTTTAAAACCCACATAAAGGTAGCATCCGAATGATTTCTGGCATTACGCAAAGGAATAGCCATGAAACGGGTATAGCCTTCTTCCTGTGCCAAACGTATCTGTTCTTCAGGAGAAAGTTCGGGATTATCTATGAATCCGGTCACTTTATGTCCTTTAAACTGCTCCTTTGCATCTCTTCTGATTTGTCTGTCGATATAGGTAGTATCGAGCATGGTAAACAAACGAACGTGCTCACCGAAAAGCTCTTTTGCCACACTGATATTCTCATTAAAGGCTATCTTGTCATGGAAGCCTGTCACGTTGGGATGATGTTTCAGTAATCCCCAATTCGGATAATTGACACCACCAAAAACCACAGGCACTTCTTTCGCCAACTGAATTCCGCATTTCATCAATGAATAAGTAGCCTGGTCTTCATTCACCAGAATCACTTCCGGCCGCCAGTCTCTCGATACGGAATCAACCAGAAAGCGCATCCGTTCGAGTTCCGGTTCTTCCCAGTAGGATTCACAGTCTAAATAAACGGTACGAATATCAGCATCAATTTTCTCTTTTTCAAATTGCTCCGCTATCATCCGGTTAAATTCCGGATAAGCCGCATAAGTCTCCTCATAAGAGTGGATAACCAGAATACGCCGTTCTTCTTTTTGAGAACAACTACTCACCCCCAAAAAGAGCAATAAAAATACAGGGAGCAATCTAAAAATTCCTCTATTCACACCATTCATTTATAATAATCGGGATTAATTTTTCTCTGACTCGTAATACAAAGGTAGTTTATTTTCGAACATATAAGCCTAATAAGTGAAAAAAAAGAAGCTGTCTGAACAGAAATTCAGGCAGCTTCTATCTATATAAAGAACTATTTTTTCAGAGTAGCATCATTAACGCTGTCCCAATTGTGAATCTACAAAGAAAATTCCGGTATCACCAGCTTTCTTGATCTTGTCAACAATGCCTTGTGCTGTAGCTTCTTCTTCTACTTGTTCGCGAACAAATCCCCACAAGAAATCCTGTGTTGCTTTATCCTTTTCAGCAGCAGCTACGTCTACCAGCTTGTCCACCAATTGAGAAACATGACATTCATGCTTGTAAACGTGTTCAAACACTTCGAGAGGTGTACCCCATCCGTTAGGAACAACATCTATTTTATCCACTTTAGCAGTTCCTCCACGTTTGATGATATAATCTGCCATTGCATAAGCATGTCCCATTTCTTCCTGGGATTGCTTTTTCATCCAATGAGCAAAACCGCTGAAACCTTCTTTCTCAAAATAGAAAGACATTGCTAAATACAGGTTAGCAGACCACATTTCAGCAGTAATCTGTTCGTTAATTGCATTCTGTAATTTTTCTGAAATCATAATCGTATTTTTTATTAAGTTGTTAATGTAGTTTCTTTTTGAACTCATTACAAAAATAACAAGCTTTCAGTTAAAATTGTTCCATGCACCCTATATTTTTAAACTACATTCACATTTTGATTGTAGTGGTTCATTTTTTACTTACACCAGTTCGTCGGAAGTATATCCTTTCGGCAGTTCACGACAGTTGTATCCGGAAGCCATTATTTCACCATAAGCACCAGCAGAACGAAGGGCTATCAAGTCACCACGCTTCACTTTGTTCAGGTCAATCGCTTTTCCGAAAACATCCGACGATTCACAGATCGGTCCTACTACATCGTATGCCTCCAATGGTTCTTCGGAAGTAATATTTTCCATTTTATGGAATGCCTGATACAGAGCCGGACGGATAAGATCGGTCATACCTGCATCCAGGATGGCAAATTTCTTCCGTGTGCCTTGTTTTACATACAGAACCTTAGAGATTAAGGAACCGCACTGTCCTACAACTGCACGTCCCAATTCAAAATGCAAGGTCTGATAAGGACGTAATTTCAGTTGTCCGGCATAGGTAGCAAAGTAATCCTTGAAGTTCGGAATAGCCTGACGGTTGGGATGTCCGTAGTCAATTCCCAAACCACCTCCTACATTGATATGTTCTACCAGAATTCTGCGAGCTTCCAATTTATCCTGCAATTCATTGACACGATTACAGAGAGCTACAAAATCGCCCATATCCAGAATCTGTGAACCAATGTGGAAATGAAGCCCGATAAACTTTACGTTTTTCATCTCCTGCGCCACATCTATCACCTTGTCCATATCCTGCATGCTGATACCAAATTTATTTTCTGCCAAACCGGTAGTGATATTTGCGTGAGTATGTGCGCCTACATCCGGATTGATACGGAAAGCAACATTAGCCACCTTATTTTGAGCAGCAGCCAATTCATTGATTACTTCCAGTTCGGGAATAGACTCTACATTGAAACAGAAGATGCCGTACTCCAGCCCGAGGTTAATTTCCCAGTCTGCTTTACCTACTCCTGCAAAAACAACTTTATTGGCCGGAAATCCTGCACGGATAGCGGCACGAATTTCTCCACCGCTCACACAGTCGGCTCCCATTCCGCTCTCACGGATGATGGTAAGTACTTTCGGGTTAGCATTTGCTTTAACAGCGTAATGCACTGAATAATTAGGATATTTGGCAACCTCATGGTTAATAGCCGACAATGTATCGCGCAGCACTTTGGTATCGTAATAATAGAAAGGTGTCTGCAAAGTGCGGAATTTATCGATTGGAAATATTCCCTTCATAATTCGAAAAACTTGTTTAGTTGGTTAAAAAAGAGCGCTTTTATCAGTTCGGTAAAAGCGCTCGTATTATTTGTGGAATTATTTGCCGTTGAAAAGCATATCGCTCAACGATTGTAAAGCTACTTTCTTATCACACTCCCGAATGAGGAAGGAGATGTTATAGTTACTTCCTCCAAACGAGATCATTCGCACCGGTATATCGCGCATCGCATCGAGTGCTTTTGCTTCAAAACCGACATTTTCCCATTCAAGGTCACCTACAACGCAGATGATACACATTTCTTTATCAACGGTTACTGTTCCGTATTTCTTCAGGTCGTCCAGAATCTCATTAAGATGTTTCGTGTTATCTATCGTAACAGATACACCGACTTCTGACGTACAGATCATATCGATAGATGTCTGATAGCTTTCGAAGATTTCGAACACCTTACGCAAGAAACCATGAGCCAATAACATGCGGCTGGATTTAATCTTAATAGCAGTGATGTTATCTTTTGCAGCTACTGCCTTAATCTTGCCTTTTTCCGTATCGTTAGAAATCAGTGTGCCCGGAGCCTCCGGATCCATTGTGTTCAACAAGCGGACAGGGATATTGGCATATTTAGCCGGCTGGATACAAGTAGGGTGCAGAATCTTTGCACCGAAGTAAGCCAACTCGGCTGCTTCTTCGAAGTGCAGCTGGCGTACCGGAGCGGTCTTGTCAACAATACGCGGGTCGTTATTGTGCATACCGTCGATATCTGTCCAGATCTGGATTTCGGAAGCGTTCACTGCTGCTCCGATCAGAGAAGCGGTGTAGTCGCTACCACCACGTTGCAGGTTGTCTATCTCACCGTAAGCATTGCGGCAGATGAAACCTTGCGTAATGTAGATTTCCGTATCCGGATAAAGATCCAATTGAGCACGCAATTTATCCTTAATATATACGGGTCCGGTTCTGCGTTCTTATCAGTACGCATGAATTCCAAAGCCGGAAGCAACACGGACTTCACACCGCATTCCTGCAGGTAAAAGTTTACCATCGCCGTAGAGATAAGCTCTCCCTGTGCCAAAACCACTTTCTCTTCGAACAAAGTGAAAAGGTCTTTAGTATAGGAGCGGATGTAGTCGAAGTGGATTTGACAACTTCAAGACCTTTCTGTTTATATTCTGGTTGCAAAAGCTCATCAATATGCTGTTTATATTTTGCTTCCAGCTTATTAATAATCTCGTTGGCACCCTCCGGATTCTTCTTATACAGATAGTCCGAAATTTCCACCAATGTGTTTGTTGTTCCTGACATAGCAGAAAGAACAACAATCTTCTGTTCACCATCGGTAATCAATTTGGCTACTTCCTTCATGCGCTGAGCAGAACCTACGGAAGTTCCTCCAAACTTTAAAACTTTCATTTTCGTTACTGTTTTAGTTATCTATATTTAAATCTATTTCTATTGTTCTCTGTCTGGGCATATATTCATCAGTCACATCTACAATCTGATGGTCGGCACAACGATATACCCTGCCCGGATAATCTTTCAACAGTTGCAAATTGTGCGTCGTCATCACTACCGATGAGCCGGATTCGCAGATATTGTGCAACAATTCAACGATGGCTTTACCTGTTTCCACATCCAGATTTCCGGTTGGTTCATCCGCCAGGATGATAGCCGGAGAATTGAGTACGGCACGTGCAATCACAATGCGCTGCTGTTCGCCACCGGAAAGTTCGTTCGGAAGTTTATAACCTTTGTTGGACATTCCCACCAGTTGAAGCACTTCTTCAATACGATCCTGTATCTCCTGTTTGTTTTTCCAGCCTGTGGCACGAAGCACAAATTCCAGGTTATTATATACAGTACGGTCTGTGAGCAGCTGAAAATCCTGGAATACAATGCCTAACCTGCGGCGCAGTTGCGGGATATGCTTACGTTTGATAGATCGCATATTATAACCCAGCACTTCCGCTTCACCGTCAATTACGTCCAGTTCGCCATAAAGAGTCTTAAGCAGACTCGTTTTTCCGAGCCTACTTTTCCGATCAAATAGACAAACTCTCCTTTGTGCAATTCCAGATTTACATCACTTAGCACACAGAGTTCCTGTTGATGGATTTCTACGTTCTTATATTGTATCAACGCCCCGTCATCCATGCCGACTCCCGTTTTAATTTTTAATTTCTAATCTTTACTTATTAATGCTTCTTCCAGGTACTGCTATGTCTTTCCTGCAGTTCACGTGCAAGATCTTCGATGCGATAGCCTTTTGAAGCAAGCAATACAATCATGTGATAAATGAGGTCGGCTCCTTCGTAGATCAAACGTTCGTCAGTACCGTTCGTTGCTTCGATCACTGTTTCCACAGCTTCCTCACCTACTTTTTGAGCTATCTTATTGATTCCCGACTCAAACAGGCTGGTTGTATAAGAACCTTCGGGCATTTCTTCGTGACGTTTGTCTATAAAGTCCTGCAATGCTTTCAGGAACATGACCGGTTCTTCGTTTTTCCCCAACAAGTATCTGTGCCTGTATGACACACAGGACCTACCGGTTCTACTTGAATCAATAATGTATCATTGTCGCAATCAGCCTTTATAGATACAACATGAAGGAAGTTACCGCTTTCTTCGCCTTTTGTCCATAAACGATTCTTCGTACGGCTAAAGAATGTAACTTTTCCGGTTTCCACCGTTTTATCATAAGCTTCTTTATTCATGAAACCCAGCATCAAGACCTTACGTGTCTCGTTGTCCTGTATGATAGCCGGAACGAGTCCGTTCATTTTATCGAAATCCAATTCCATTTTATATAAGTTCTAATTACTATTCCAATTTACAATTACTACCTATTCGCCTACGGAATTCTTTTGCAGACAGTTCCTATATTTATCTGACTATATAATCCATCCGCAGGAAAACCCGGCCGGGGTGCCTCACCCCCTGATGGTAATTCCTTCGCCGCAAAGATACGATTTTAATTCGGGAATTTTAATTTCTCCGAAGTGAAAAACACTGGCAGCCAATGCAGCATCTGCCTTTCCCTGTAAAAAGACATCACGGAAGTGCTCCTTACAGCCCGCACCTCCCGAAGCTATGATGGGAATAAAGAGTTGATCCGCTAAAGCGGCAAGTGCTTCATTTGCATAACCGGCTTTTACACCATCGTGATTCATGCTTGTGAAGAGTATTTCTCCTGCTCCGCGTTCCTGTGCTTCTTTAGTCCACTCGAACAGATCTTTATCCGTTTCGATGCGTCCTCCGTTCAGGTAACATTTCCAACCGTTTTCGGTCTGTTTGGCATCTACAGCCAACACACAAACTTGTGAGCCGAAATTCTTTGCTATCTCGTCAACCAACCGGGGATTGCGGATAGCGGAAGAATTGATAGAAATCTTATCTGCCCCTGCATTCAGCAGACGGTCTACATCACTTAATTCATTGATTCCACCACCTACGGTAAATGGGATATTGATATTAGCAGCAATCCGTTTTACCAATTCCGTAAAAGTCTTACGTCCTTCATGGCTTGCAGTAATGTCCAGGAAAACAAGTTCATCCGCTCCCTGTTCACTGTAAGCACGACCTAGCTCCACCGGATCACCGGCTTGGCGCAAGTTGACAAAATTCGTTCCTTTCACGGTTTGTCCGTCTTTTATATCCAGACAAGGTACTATTCTTTTTGCTAACACAATCCTATTTTATTTATTGTTCAACAATTTATAATCTATATTCCTGAAGCTCGATTCTTATCTTCCTTATAATAAAGGTATCTTATTTATTCCGATACGCTCATTATAGAAAGATTCTCAAATCTTGTAAGGTGATATGTCCTTCGTATAATGCCTTACCGAAAATAACTCCGGGAACACCGGCCTCATCCAAGGCAACAATATCATCCATCTTGCTCACCCCGCCACTAGCCATCAGATAAAGGTCAGGGAATTTTGCCAGCATCTCTTTATACAAATCGATAGAAGGACCACTCAACATTCCGTCACAGCTAATATCCGTACAGATTACTTTTCGTATACCTTTATCTATATAATTTTCGAGAAATGGAAAAAGTTCACAGGCACTTTCATCTTTCCAACCATTGACGGCTATCTTATGTTCTTTTACATCTGCCCCCAAAATAATCTTCTCACTGCCGTATATTTCCAGCCAATGACAGAATAATTCCGGATCTTTCACTGCAATGCTTCCTCCGGTTACCATCTGCGCACCGCTCTCAAAAGCAATTTTCAAATCTTCATCACTCTTTACTCCTCCACCAAAATCTATGACAAGAGAAGTGCGTACAGCAATCTGTTCCAACACCCGATAGTTAACGACATGATGAGAAGCAGCACCGTCCAAGTCTACCACATGAAGCCTGCGAACACCGTTCGCTTCAAACTCCTTTGCAACTTCCACCGGGTTCTCATTATACACCTTTTTACTATCGTAATCTCCCTGGGAAAGGCGTACGCACTTTCCATCAATAATATCAATGGCTGGAATAATTTCTATCATCTATTTACTATTTGTATCTTAGAGGTTTAAAAAGTTTGTCAGAATCTTCTCTCCTGTCTTACCACTTTTTTCCGGATGGAACTGGGTAGCATAAAAGTTATCTTTATGGAGCGCAGCACTGAACGGGTGAATATAGTCAGTTGTAGCAGCAGTAAAGTCGCAGGTCGGCACATAGAAGCTATGCACAAAATAGACAAACTCTTCTTCGGTGAACCCTTCAAACAATTTGCTATTCGTTTTCCAATGGTGTTCCATCCAATGTGCGGCACTTTATCCTCATGTTTCTGCGGGACAAAACGTTTCACATCCACATCAAAGATATTCAAACAATCGACTTCTCCTTCTTCGGAATGCCGGCACATCAGCTGCATGCCGAGACAAATTCAAATACAGGCTGACGGAGATTCTTAATCAGTTCGTCCAGTCCGTTGCCTTCAAGTGGTTCATGGTAGTTTCCGCCTCTCCACTCCGGGAAAAATAACTTTATCGACCGATTGGAGTTCTTCTTTATCAGCAGTAATCACCGCTTCTACCCCCAACCGCTTTAAAGCATAATCCACAGAACGAATATTGCCGGCATTGTATTTTACAACTGCTACTTTCATCAGCTAAATATTACTGTTTTATTTTTATAAGCCAAAACTTTGCGCTCGATGTGCTTCTGCACTGCACGCGAAAGAACGATTTTTTCCAAATCCTTTCCTTTATTTACGAGGTCTTCAATAGCATCTTTATGAGTAATGCGCACTACATCCTGTTCAATAATCGGTCCGGCATCCAGCTCTGTCGTTACATAATGACTAGTTGCACCAATAATTTTCACCCCTCTCTGGAAAGCTGCGTGATAAGGCTTCGCCCCTACAAACGCAGGAAGGAAAGAATGATGAATATTGATAATCTTATTCGGATAAGCATTAATCATCTGTTCGGAGATCACCTGCATATAGCGTGCCAATACAATAAATGTAATCTTATGTTTGGCAAGCAATTCCATCTCTTTGCGCTCCTGTTCTTCTTTCGTCTCCTTGGTGATAGGGAACAGATAGAAAGGAATTCCGAAACGTTCTGCTACGTGCTGCAAATCCGGATGATTACTTATTATAAGAGGTATCTCTACATTCCACTCTCCTGCCGTATACCGGGCTAACATATCGAAAAGACAGTGTGACAGCTTGGATACGAAAATAGCCATACGTGGTTTTACATCAGAGAAATAAAGACGAAAATCCATTTCATATTTTTGCCCGTAGAGTGTTCTGAAATAATCTTCAATTTTTTCCTGTGGAACCAGAAAATCTTTCAGTTCCCATTCAATACGCATGAAGAAGATGTTCTCTACATGATCTACATACTGATCCAGATAGATAATATTTCCTTTGTTTACCGTAATAAAGTCTGTCACTTCCGCTAGGATTCCCGGTTTGTCGGGACAGTGCAATAACAGTTTGGCTGTTGTCATCATTCTTTCTACTAATTAACGATTCTAGGCAGATTATTTTCTACCTTTCTAATTTTAGTCCGCAAAAATAACGATTTATTGCAAAATTACGAATTATTCAAGCAGAAAGTTGATATAAAAACGGTGATTTCTTACAGATAGAAAGATATCGAGAGTTATTTTCAATGAAAAGAATGACAAACTTTAGGATAGTGATGCCATTGCCTTCGGATAGTGACGGTATTCCATCGTGATAGCGTCACTATAACGATCAGATACCGTCACTATCCGAAGAGAAGAAAAACGAATATTTTTTTTCATTACAAAAGTACTCAAAATGAGACACTAAGCATTTTTCTTGTTTTTTCTTGAAAAAAACTTTTCTCAAAACGCTTGCAGGTTTACAAAAAACAACTACCTTTGCACCCGCAATCGAGAGAGATGCAGATTAATAAATTGAAATTCTGGTGCGTTAGTTCAGTTGGTTAGAATACATGCCTGTCACGCATGGGGTCACGGGTTCGAGTCCGTACGCACCGCTTCTTTCACTAAGAAGCAGAGAGAAATATAAATGAGTTAATCCAATTAAAATTTGGTGCGTTAGTTCAGTTGGTTAGAATACATGCCTGTCACGCATGGGGTCACGGGTTCGAGTCCCGTACGCACCGCGAAAGCAAATAGTAAATTAAAGCAAAGCTCTGAAATTCAAGAAATTCAGAGCTTTTTTCTTTTTCTTCACTTCATTTAAAACAGAGTTTAAGTAGGCGATAGATGTGCCCATTCAAACTCTACAATGATTTTTTAACCAATCATTTTATTCAAATGTAACATTACATCTTCAATTAAAGGTACCTATACTAAGCATCTGTTTATAATTGAACAGAGACTACAACTGCATGTGTAAAATAGGATATTCCTTACCTTCTCCGTCCAAATTCGACCTTTTATATATGTTAAAACCCATATATTCATAAAAACCGACAGCTTGAACATTTTGCTCATTCACATCAACTTTAGTTACTTGTAAATTATCTATGGCATAAGTTATTAATTTTTTTCCGATTCCTGCGCCTCGATACTTATTGTCAATAAATAACATTTCAAGATTTCCTTCTGCAATTCCCATAAATCCGATTAAGATTCCCTCTTGTTCAAATCCGAATAGATTAACATACTGAAAATATACCGGAAGTCGTTCCTTATAATATAGAAAATCTTCCTCTTTAAGAAAATCATGTGTACTCAATACTGCACTTTCCCAAATTTCCATCAAACGTGGATAATCCGTAACTTTAATTTTTCTAATCATACTTGTAATTGCAATTTAAAGTCGCAAAGTTCGTTACTTATACATTCAAAACACTGAACCCAAGTTAAAAAATACGTTTACGGATTCTGCTTAGTGCTTGCGGTGTGATACCCAAATAAGAAGCTATATCTTTTAATGGTATATAGTTTAATGTAATACCATATTCTTCCATCATCTGTAGATAATACTGTTCAGGAGAATATTTAATCAAGTCGATATTTCTTTTCAAAAGTTTATTCAACAATATAGCATTTAAATCTTCAAATACAGTTTTTACTTTAGGGATAGCGGTATATAGTTCATTTACTTGCTTCTTGTCTATTCGGTAAATAACACTATCTACAATTGTTTGCACATTAAATGCAGACCTAGTTTGTAATGTAAAAGATATGTTTGACATTGAAAACGTACCCTCTTTACAAAACCAGAAAGTTTGTTCTTCCCCGTTATGATTTAAAAGCCAACAACGTAATATTCCATCAAAAACGAAATAACTATACCTCTCTGTTTCTCCTTCCTTAATCAAAAATGTACCTTTACTAACTAATATTCGTTCAAAATATTGGTCGAATAACTTAAACTCCTCCCAATTAAAAATATTAGTACTAAAATTAAATTCTTTAAGTAGTTTTTCTAAAAGCATAATCTAAATATGATTCGTAATATACTTACTCATTTAATATATTCACTATTACTTCCGCCCTATTTAACTTCTCATATTTAGTGAATATATTTTCAGTAGCCATCTTTATATTACTCCTTTCGCCCACTCTCCGGCCTGCTTGACACTTCCGTTCAACAATCGGCTTTCTCCCCATACGATTTTTGGATAAAGTTTCTTGAGTTGTTTTACACTATTAGTTATTGAGCTTCCTCCGGAAGTAGCAAATGGAATAACGGTTTTACCGGAGAAATCATATTTCTCAAGGAATGTATTGACCGGACGCGGACATAAATTCCACCATATCGGGTAACCAAGGAATATCACGTCGTAATCTTTCAGATTAAGCGCTTCTCCCCCCAATTCCGGACGTGAATTTTCAGTCGTAATTTCAATTGAACTACGGCTACTCTTGTTGTTCCAGTCGAGATCTGCCGAGGTATAGGCTGTAGCGGGAGTTATCTGATAAAGTTTGCCGCCAACCGTTTTTGCAATGGCATCGGCGGCTTTTTCTGTAGTTCCAGTACAAGAGAAATAGGCAACCAGGATTTTCTTATCGGACTGTACATTAGTATCCGCTGTCTGATTCTGCGCTTTTGATGAGCAGCTAAAGCAAAGGAGACTCATAAATATGAATATAATCTGTTTCATTTTATTTTGATTTTAAATATTTCTTATCATTAATTAGTTTAGACATTATCACGATGGAGTAACCCCACAGGCGTTTTCATTCTTCCATTACTTTGATAATTGCTCATATCGTCTATCAAACGATGTATTTCTTCTGTATTAAGCGCTTTGCGCGTCTTTACATATTCCTTAAAATTCCTCGGTAGTCATATTATTTCCTTTCAAAAGATAAAGCAGGATTAGCAAAAATCATCGTTTAGTCTGTTCGAGTTTGTTATACTCGTCATCTGTGACCGGCTCAAGCCACTCATTGGAAGTGTTTTCGCCGGAAACTTCGAAAGCCAGATGAGCAAACCAACTGTCGGCAGCAGCTCCGTGCCAGTGTTTCACATTGGCAGAAATATGGATAACCGTACCAGGCAAAATCTCTACCGCCGGTTTACCTTCTTCCTGATACCAGCCTCGACCGGCTACACCGATAAGCATCTGTCCGCCACCTTTCGTTGCACGGTGAATATGCCAGTTATTGCGGCAACGTGGTTCAAAAGTAACGTTAGAGATATTCACCTGCTCGCGCGAAACCGAAGCAAGATAACTGTTACCAATAAAATACTGTGCATAGGCTGTATTGGGTTCGCCAATAGGGAAAATCATCTCACGCTGGAAAGCTGTTTTGGCATCCTCACCAACAATATCTTCAGACCATACTCCTTTTGCCAAATTGAACGCTGCCCACGCTTTCGGCCAACCTGCATAGAAACCTATATGAGTGATAATCTCTGCGATCTCCGTGCGGGTGATGCCGTTCTTCTTCGCCGACTGAAGATGATAAACGAGCGAATTGTCCGTGATTCCCATACTGATAAGGGAGGTAATGGTTACTAAACTGCGGTCACGCAGACCGAGTTTGTCAGTGCGGCTCCAAACTTCTCCAAAGAGAACATCGTCATTAAGTTCCGCAAACTTAGGGGCAAACGTTCCTAACTGGTCTCGTCCTGCCGTCTGTACTATCTTTTCTTGTGCCATAACATTGAGTGTTAAAATACTAAATACTGAAAATAAAAGGAGTTTATTCATAATCATTTCGTTTATTGAATGAAGTTATTAATGCAATTTGCGGGGTTAAGCGGCATTTGGTCAGAGAGTACGAGAGTCTTAACCATGTGCAGCGTTCCTTGCTTGTACTTTTGAAAATGCTCCGATGCAATATGAGATTTATAAGCCTCCTGACTCGCGTAAGTTTCAAGAATAGTTATCCTGCCAGGATTCTCTTTTTCGCTGACGGCATACATAGTCAGCACTCCCGGTTCAGTACGCAAGGAGACTTCACCCACTTCGGTCGCATATTTCATATATTCTTCAAGATACTCCGGATAAACCTCGATTTTTGATAGCCGCACAATACCGTCAGCCGCCATAGGTAATTTGGCGCACATACCAGCTGCTGTTTTATATCCTTTTTCCCTGTCATACTGCATGATAACATAACGAATAAAGACAAAACACTTAGAATTGTTTTTATCACCATCTTCTATCTTTTCATTGTTAAACTTCTGATTGCAAATTTACTGCGATAAAACGAATGGAATTGTATATCAATTACGGATTTTTGTACCCAAATCCCCGATTCTGCAATAAAGAACCGTACATAATTCGAATGAAATGAATTATATTGCCAATAAAAGAATTAAATATACTACGATTTAGAACGTAATCATAAATGATGACCCCAAAGTAAGCATATTCATATACTCACCACTGTTTCTGCTATGTGACGGAAGCAAGTTATAATCGAGAAAAAAACGGATTCCATAATATTCCTTTGCTTTGAACGTCAAGGAAACCCCACTTCCCATGCAGAAACCACTTCTTGAAGAAACCGACCGGTCAGTTAATTCCAATTGTGGATAATGCACGTATCCACCCAGAAGTTTACTGCCTATCAGCCATCGTGAAGACAACGGATATGAAAATAGCTTCCTCCGCAAAGCGATATCGCATCAAAGGTGTTATTCTCTGCCCGTTCTTCATTGACAATAATCAAAGTATTGGAAACTGTGAATCGTCCTCCAACGCCTACATACGGATTAAAAAAATAGGCCCCCTCCACACCGGCCGAACTGCCTGATGAAGTACGGAACTCCATTTCTTCGTCGATATCATAACCGCTCAACGGAATATTCAACCCGAGATACAAACTGACAAATGAAGGCTTGTCCATCCTGTCGAACATATTTTCATTCGCAAACCTATTGATCCCTTTTTCCCTGAATATCAGATCAGCAAAGTAATACCCCACTTCCGTTGACAATATTCCGATTCCTGCACCCGTCAATACATCACTTAACCAATGCTTGTTGTTTGCCATCCGCATAAGACCGGTTGCAGTAGCCACACTATATGCTCCGACACCTACCCACGGACTTTTATGTCCGTATTCCTTAGTAAACATGGTAGCAGTCATAAATGCCGTAGCCGTATGTCCGGATGGAAAAGAGTGTTTGTTTGAACCATCCGGACGCTCGACATTCGTCGTTTGCTTCAAAGTATTTACCACACACCCATCAGCAGTGCAGAAAAAGCGTCGGAAACGAGCATTCTACCCCATGAACTGCGACTTTGTACTCCAGCTACTTTCATACCAAGCATCACCGCAGCAGGGGCATATTGCATATAATCATCCAAATGACGATTGAAACGGGGCAGATATTCGTTACGTAAACCTCGAAAATGGTCGTCCTCCCTTTTTACAATCAAGCCACCAACAATTAACGGAACGCCGATATACGTCATCTGATAGAAACGGGAAGATGAGAATTTATCAAGCCTTCTACTAAAATTGGTTGTTGTAGAGATACGCAAACTATCCCCTCTTTCTGCCATTACATTATCTGCCGAATTTTGAGCCGATAAGAAAGAAAAGCTACAAATGCCAACAATGCATATTACAATCCTTTTCATGCTATCGTAATTTCTTTTGAATTAGGATACAAAGATAACAGGCAACTTTGTAGAAAGTTTGAAGATTTACAAAAATATGACTATAAATTCTATAGTTATGAGTTACATTACAACTTTTACGGGGAAGCATTTCGACCCCATCCATCCTGTTCCTGAAAATTGATATGAAAGACATCGCTCATGCCTTGTCTTTGATCTGTCGTGCAAACGGTCATACCCGTTTCTTTTATTCTGTTGCCCAACATTCTATCGCGTGCTGCAAAGAGGCTAAAACACGAGGACTTTCCAACCATATACAGTTGGGATGTTTGTTGCATGACAGCTGTGAAACTTATATGTCAAATGTGACACGTCCGATAAAAGCCAAACTTACAGAATATCTCAAATTCGAAGATCACCTGCAAAATATGATTTGGAATCATTTTATTAGCGAACCCCTCTCGGATACAGAAAACTAAATGGCACGCGGACTTTATTTTTAAAACCGATAAGATACTTTTCTCATCAGACTCTTGACAAAGGACTTTTTATGTTGTATCTTTGAGAAAAGAAAAAGTATAAGCAACATGAAAATAGTAAGAAATAATCATACATAAATCATAAATAACCTGATATTTTACAATACCACTCCTATACGATATGGGGCAATAGTCGAATGATTATTGCCCCATTTTGTTTATAATTCAGCTTAAAATCTCTCGTCTGATTCTAAAACTGTTCTACAATAGTTTATAATAAACTCGAATACCGTTTTACTAAAACTATCAAAAAGTTTATTATAAACAGAATCCGGTTTATTAAAAGCCACGTTTCCTTTTGTCAAAATAGAGTAAACAAGATTTCTAGGATTCACCATAAAAGATCTGCTACAACCTTACAAGTAATATAAGCATACAATCATTCATTTACTTCTTTATTTACACAATCGTTTTCCTCCCTCACATTCCATCTTTATTTTTTCCCAATTCGTTAATTAAACCCAAAACTTCAATTACGATTTGCCGTATCTACCATATTTTACATACATTTGCGTCTGACATAGGTGTCAAACACGAGGTCTAATTTAAGATGTTTTGTATATGAATGCATATAAAGTGGGTTTAGATATAGGCTCTACTACCACTAAGATGGTAGTATTGGATAAAGATGGAACTACAGTCTTGTTTTCCGGATACAAAAGGCATCAGGCAAAAATACAAGAATGTTTACTCGGATTTCTTTATCAAATAAAGGAACAGTTGGGTGATATTCCTTTATCTTTCCACATTACGGGCTCTGTTGGAATGGGAATTTCAGAGAAATGCTCTCTGCCGTTTGTGCAAGAGGTTGTAGCTGCAACAAACTATGTGCGCCGGGAGCATCCGCACACAGCCACTATGATCGATATTGGAGGAGAAGATGCGAAAGTTGTTTTCTTTCAGGACGGACAGGCTACAGACCTGCGCATGAATGGAAATTGCGCCGGCGGAACCGGGGCTTTCATTGACCAGATGGCTATTCTGCTTGGAGTCTCCATCGACGAATTGAATGAACTAGCACTTCGTTCCAATCAGGTATACTCTATCGCTTCACGCTGCGGAGTATTCTGCAAAACGGACATACAGAATCTGATGGCCAAAAATATATCTAAAGAAAATATAGCAGCTTCCATTTTCCATGCAGTAGCCGTACAGACCACTGTCACACTTGCACGCGGTTGCAATATCGTAGCTCCGGTATTACTCTGCGGTGGCCCATTGACTTTTATTCCGGCCCTTCGGAAAGCATTTGCCAACTATCTGAATCTGTCACAAGATACAGATTTCATATTACCGGAAAAAGGAAATCTGATCCCTGCCTGGGGAGCAGCATTGGCAGAGAACAATGAAGAAAGTATTCATCTCTCCAACCTGATACAGGTAATAGAAAACAAACTAAGTGTTACCTCACCTTTCCAGAGTGATCTTTCTCCTATATTCGACAGTGAGGAAGAATATCGGTCATGGAAAAAAGAAAAAGACCAGTATAAAATTCAATATGCCAGTCTGCGTCCCGGATTACAGGAAGCAACTATCGGCATAGACTCCGGCTCTACTACCACCAAAATCGTAGTACTCGACAACAATCATCGTATCCTTTACTCCTATTATCACGACAACAACGGAAACCCTATAAAAACAGTAGAGAACGGCTTGCAGAAACTATATGAAGAATGCCGGAGACGAGGAACTACCCTGCGCATAAAAGGAGGATGTTCTACCGGTTACGGAGAAGATCTGATAAAAGCGGCTTTCCACATGGATGCGGGAATCATTGAAACCATCGCTCATTATGCTGCTGCCAAACATATCAGCAAAGAAGTTTCTTTTATCCTGGATATTGGAGGACAGGATATGAAAGCCATCTTTGTGAACGACGGAGTAATCAACAGAATCGAAATCAATGAAGCCTGTTCCTCCGGTTGCGGTTCTTTTATCAGCACATTTGCGCAATCGCTGGATTACAGTGTGGAGGACTTTGCCAAAGCAGCTTGTTTTTCGCAAGCACCATGTGATCTGGGTACACGTTGCACAGTCTTCATGAACTCCAAAGTAAAACAGGTACTTCGGGAAGGAGCGTCCGTAGCGGATATAGCTGCCGGATTATCTTATTCCGTTGTTAAAAACTGCCTGTATAAGGTTCTGCAATTAAAAGACACGGAGATACTTGGCGACCATATTGTCGTGCAGGGAGGAACCATGCGTAATGATTCCATCGTACGAAGTCTGGAAAAGCTGACCGGGAAACAAACCTTCCGCAGTAACTGTCCTGAATTGATGGGTGCTCTTGGTTGTGCCCTATATGCCAAACAAATCGAAAATGCCCGGGTGACGGAGCTGAACGAGATGCTCCAATGGGCACAATATACTTCCAAGCAACTTCAATGCCGGGGGTGCGAGAACCAGTGCGCCATTATGCGATATACGTTCAACAGTGAAAACCATTACTTCTCCGGCAACCGGTGTGAGAAGGTGTTTTCCAATAAAGGAAGCCATGCGGACAAAGGCATCAATACGTATGATAAAAAGCTGGAATTATTATTCGACCGGAGCGCAGATATTCCACAACCCCTATTCACCATAGGTATTCCACGTATTCTGAACATGTATGAGGAATACCCTTTCTGGCATACCTTATTTACTGCTTGTGGCATTCAGGTACAGTTGTCGGAACCCTCTACATTCAGCAAATACGAGACTGCTGCCGGCATGGTGATGTCTGATAACATCTGCTTCCCTGCCAAACTTGTGCACAGTCATATCCGTAACCTGACACTGCAAAACGTCAACCGGATATTTATGCCGTTCGTTGTTTTCGAGAAAAAGGATAAGCAACAGCAAAACAGCTATAATTGCCCCATCGTTTCCGGTTATTCGGAAGTCATCAAAAGTGTACAGGAAGAGAATATACCGATAGATGCTCCGACTATCACCTTCAAAGATGAAGCATTGCTGTATAAACAATGCTATGAATATCTGAAATCTTTGGGTATCAGGGATGAGGTATACAAAAATGCCTTCTCACGCGCATTACAGGAACAATATGCTTTCGAAGAAAAAATTGCTGCCTATAATCAGGAAGTTCTGAACGAGGGACGGGAAAACACAAACTGATTATCTTACTCGCCGGACGCCCTTACCATAGCGATCCACTGATACAGCACAAGGTTTCGGACATGATTGCTGCGATGGGAGTTTATGTGATAACTGATGATATTGTCCGCCAGCAGGAGATTTCATTGGAAAAGACTCATTACCTCTCTCAATGGGCATTTACCAACCGTATTCTGAAAGCAACCAAGTGGGCGGCAATGCAAGAGGGTGACATACAATATATGCAGATGATTTCTTTTGGCTGCGGTCCGGATGCTTTCCTTATAGATGAAGTACGTAACTTACTGAAGCGATACAGCAAGAATCTTACTTTGCTCAAGATAGACGATGTTAATAATATCGGCTCCATCAAATTACGAGTCCGCTCGTTGGTGGAAAGCTTGAATTTCAGTTTGAAACATTCTCAAACGAAAGATCCCGAGCCATTTGTTTCAACTGCTCCTTTCACCAAGAAAGACAAAAAGAAGAAAATCCTCGCTCCATTTTTTACGCCTTTCATCTCACCACTCATTCCGTCCATCATGAAAGTGGCCGGATATGAAATGGAGACTTTACCGTTGAGCGACACCGCATCATGCGACTGGGGATTGAAATACTCCAATAATGAAGTATGTTATCCGGCAACATTGATTGTCGGCGACATAGTAAAAGCCTTTAAAAGCGGACGTTATGATCCTGCCAATACGTGCGTTGCCATCACGCAAACCGGTGGACAATGTCGTGCCAGCAACTATATTTCACTGATAAAAAAGGCATTGATTGAGAATGGATACACCAATACACCGGTGGTATCACTTGCTTTCGGCAGTGGTATCGAAAATGAGCAATCCGGTTTTAAGGTAAACTGGCTCAAGGTTTTACCAATCATACTTGCGTCTGTGTTATACAGTGATTGCATTGCCAAATTCTATTATGCAGCTGTCGTTCGTGAGAAAGAACGGGAACAGGCCGCCCGTCTGCGCGATCTTTATCTGGATACAGCACAGCCCATCATCCAGAAAAATAAACCGGAGGACTTGTTGAGCTACTTATATCTCGCTGCCAGAGACTTCAACAAAATCTGTGAACAGAGATCCTGTCACAAAGTAGGTATTGTTGGGGAAATATTCCTGAAGTTCAACCCTTTTGCTCAAAAGGACGTCACCTCATGGCTCATCAACCAGAAGATCGAAGTGATTCCGCCACTGATAAGTGATTTCTTCATGCAGGGATTTGTCAACCTGAAAGTGAGACAGAACCAACACTTGCAGCGAAAACTCACTCCCGACTTTGTTATCGACTGGTTATACAAGAAAGTCCAGAAGCAGATTAATAAAGTGAATGAAATCGGCAAAAGTTTCAATTACTTCATACCGTTCGAATCTATCTTTGAAAAGGCAGAAAAAGCTAAACAAGTCATCTCCTTGGGCACCCAGTTTGGAGAGGGTTGGCTGATATCCGGTGAAATACTATCCTTTGCTTCCCAAGGAGTCAATCATGTCATTAGCTTGCAACCTTTCGGATGCATTGCCAATCACATTGTAGAAAAAGGAATAGAAAAACGTATAAAATCGCTGTGCCCTCAAATGAATATACTATCTTTAGACTTTGACAGTAGCGTCAGCGATGTGAACATAACAAACAGATTATTACTTTTTATTGACAACATAAACAACTAAAATTATGGCTACAACGGAACATAGCGATTTAGAGCAGCAAATAATAAAAACTGCCCAACAACTTTTTATAGAAAAAGGATTTGTGGAGACCAGCATGAGTGATATTGCTGCAACGGTAGGAATCAACCGGCCCACTTTACATTATTATTTCAGAACCAAAGATAAGATGTTCAAAGCCGTGTTCGGCTCGATAGTCATGTCTTTAATGCCGAAAATACAGGATATAGTAAAACAGGATATCCCATTTATGGAGCGACTAAGCATGATTCTGGATGAGTATATTGAGCTTTTCACAAGTAATCCCTGTCTTCCCAGATTCATTTGCGGAGAAATACAGCGTGATGTAAACCACTTGCTTGCCACTGCAAAAGAACTTCAGTTCGGAGATGCTTTATCCCAAGTGAAAGACAGTATACTGACAGCAATGGAAGACGGTAAACTTAAAAAGGTTCCGATACATATTGTATTTCTGACTGTCTACAGCCTATTGAGCTATCCATTTCTTGCCAAGAACCTGATAGTATCTTTATTCTTGGAAGATGAAGCCGCTTTTGCTGACTTCCTGCAAGAATGGAAACAAAACATCATCAACCAATTGCAGAACTTATTGTGTTATGAGAAATAGTATAGACACTATAAACAAAAAGAGACTGAATATTCAGTCTCTTTTTGTTTATTACCATTCCAATCACCCCATCTTGCACCTTATTCGACCACAAAATCTTCCGATTTAAAATTACTATAGAAACGTCCTGAAATAGCAGTAAACTTCAATACACAGTAATCGGGATCCGTCACTCCCTCCGGATAATACATGGTATCTCCCTCCTGCCAGATCATCTCTTTACTGGCACTATCCGTCAAGACGTCCATCATACCGCGTAGCATGACCCCTCTAAAGAATCTCGTATCGCAGAAGTAGATACATGCATGGTTGTTCTCCCGGTATTGCGCCACACGCATGGACGAAGTATTTGTTGTCAGATAAATCGTTTTTATCCCCTCTCTTTTTCTGGGTTGCAGCATTGCTTTGATGGTAGGAAATCCTTCACCGTCTATCGAACCGATAAAGCTGTTTTCAGCTTATCAATCATGTTGCCTACTGTTTTTTCCGCGTCTCTCATCATTTTACTTTTTATTATTGGTTTATTATCTGATGCGAAAGTAGAGAAATGCCAGGAAAGCAATGCAATAAAAAGAAAGGTAGAAATAGCACTTTTTACGGTTTGTGTGCTTTACGATACAATAACGGAGTTTTTCCCGTATGCTGTCGGAAGCTACGGATAAAATAAGAAACCGTTGAAAAACAGAGTTCAAATGCAATATCAGCTATAGGAAAGTCCGTATAAACAAGCAGCCTCTTGGCCTCTTCCATCACCTTGCCCTGAATATATTGTTTTGCGCTGAACCCCATGGTCGAGGTTATCATCTCATTGAGATAGTTAGGAGTAATGCAGAGCTTATCCGCATAATATTGAACCGAATGTTGCTCTTTTGCATGTGTCGCAACCAAATTCATGAATTTACTTACATGATTATTGAAAACTTCCCTACTTCTGCCCTCCTCCATCGAAATCATTTTAAGATAAGCACGATCCAGCAACATCAGGACTTCATAAAGCAATGCTCTCAAAACGTGTACATCGCCCTGTTGATACGAATCAATCTCCATCTTTATATCATGCAAGGTTTCAAGTATGCGTGTATAAAGCTCATCAGACAAATGTAGTAGCGATGAAGAACTTTCTATCTGAAAAAACGAAAGATGCTGTACAAACAAAGAATCTTTAAAGAGGAAAGACAAAAACTCTTCTTCGAAAATCAGAGCATACCCATTGATGATATGATGAATATCCCAGTTCCGGATTTCCCCCGGTTTAGAAAAAAGGACGTCACATGGAATTGCTTCATAGGTTTGGTTATCGACTGCAAAAGCTCCCTTACCTTCTGTTATAAAAGTAATATCATAATAATTTAGAGTGTGGACAGTACTTTTAGTCAGGAACTTCTTCACATACTTCAGTTCTACTACATCGACCAAAAGTTCACTCCCATACTTATGCTTATAAAAAGTATATCGAGGTATTGAGTTTTTCATTCAGAATACAAAAATAGTATTCCTTACCAAATAATCCAAAGACTTTTCAAATTCGATTCGATTGAATAAGCCATGAACCATCTGATAAGGAATACATAGAAAAATATGTCTAGGTTATATTTCCTATTTAGAACTTCCGGCCAGATATCCCAAACTGGTCACATCTGCCCCCAAGTAATGATTAATGTGCTTCAATGGCACCCTGTACAGAATATCTGGAATTTCCGCCAATAAAGAGAGGTACCTTTCCCTTACTGTCAGCTTGCGGGCATTCATATCCTCTTCCTCTTTAAAGTAAAACTGATACTCCATCAGTTGACGGACCAGATTCGCAAATGAAATTGAAGATGCACACAACTCTTCAATCTCCTCTTCACTGATGTAATAAGCAGCACATTTCGTCAGTGTCTTGATAGAATACTGACTTGAATTATAGCATAACACAGCATCACCCGCAGAGAAAAACCGATTGGTTCTCTCTTCCTTCATGAGTGGTATATGTATGCAAAATACCGGAAACAATAATGTACAAGCTCTGCTCTGGCAATGTGGCAGAAGCAATCGTTTCTCCTTTATCCAGATACACCATTTCCATTCGAGCCAACAGCTCTTTCACTTCTCTTTCATCCACCTGATACTCAAAACAGAGTTTCTTCAAATAAGCTTCCATACAAAATAGATTTTAGTTAATATATGTCACTTAAAAACACCTAATTCGACATAGCAGGCATCATTGTGCCACTCAAATATAATTTCCTTTGGGTATATCGTAAATACCAGATACAGATCAATAATGAAACGACCGTTGAAATGGGTGGAGCAAATCCCATGATAAACAGCGACGAGCTATCTATCTGGCTGAACCAGTATGACAACGGTATACGGAACAGGAAAGTGGCTATCAGACTGTGAATCATCGGGAATAACGAGTTTCCTTGTCCGCTGAAATAAGAATTAATGCAGAACACGAAACTAACCACGATGCAGTCGATGCTATACCCTCGCAAATAATCTGCCGCCATTGCCACCACAGCAGCATCTTTCGTAAAGAAAGCAGTAAGAGTCTCCGGCAGGAATTGCGAATACACGCAAACCGACACACCGAAAACAAGAGCAATCCCAATCCCCGAAGCCAGACATTTATTCATTCTCTTGATAAGTCCCGCTCCATAGTTCTGTGCAGTCATGGTTGCCACAGCCGATGATATAGCCATCGGAGGCAGCATAGCAAACACAATGATTTTCTCAACAACACCCAGGGAAGCAGATGCAATGACTCCCATCTGATTGACAATGACAGTGATAATCAGAAAAGAAACATTGATTAAAGCATCCTGCAAAGCAATAGGTGCTCCCAACACCAAGATCTTTTTAGACAGATTCCGGTTCAATCGAATATCTTTCCGTGAAAAGTCAAAATGGAATCCGTGCCGGTATAAGAACCAGAGCGCTATTCCAAAGCTGACTCCTTGTGCAGTTACAGTAGCGATAGCCGCTCCCGTAGCCCCCCAATGGAAATAACCGACCAATATAAAATCGAGCACTATATTTATCACACATGCCAGCCCAACAAAATAAAGTGGTGTTTTAGAATCACCCAATCCACGCAAAATACCACATACAACATTATATCCTACTATAAACAGAATACCCAGAGAGCATACCAAAATATAGTTTTTCGTATCTACCATCGCTTCGACAGGAGTATGCATCAGTTCTGCTATCCGACTATGAAAAAGCACCATGACCAAAGTTAGCACTACGCCGGTTATTGAAAACAACCATACGGAAGACCCGATAGTAAAAGCTACTTTCCGATTGTCTTTAGCTCCGATAGCAATAGCAATCAGCACTGTTGTCCCGGTAGTAATACCCAGAATAATACCTGTAATTGTCTGCATCACCTGACTACCAATAGCTACGGCTGCCACACTTGCCGAATCATCATATTGTCCGACAACGAAAAGGTCAGCTCCGCCATAAAGTGCCTGGAGCACATTGGCAATCAGAAAAGGTACTGCAAACTGCAACAATACCTTCGGTACGCTTCCTTGTGTCAAATCTAACTCTTTCATAGTTTCTTCGATACTTTTCCTCTTTATCTTATTTTGTTACAACATAAAAGTGCCGGACAAGCGAATGATTTGCACCATTCATCTTATCCAGCACTATAATTATTATTATAGCACCCTCCGATGAGGATTTTTATGCCTGTCCCTATTTCAGGGCTGCAAATATGGGCTTTGTTTTCATAATTACCAAATTTTAACCGGCTTTTATTTTCTTATGAAGATGTAACTAGCTATATATCAACTATTATCAGACGAGGTTTGGTCTATAGGATCTCCGTTAGAAAAACGAAAGAAAGCTGCCAACCGATCCGGATTCAGCGTATAACGTGCGCGTTCTTTTAATAAGGGTTCCGCATTCATTACGGCACAAGAATGAGAAACCACGGACATCATCGGCCAGTCCTTTAACGAATTTCCTACAACTAAAGTGTGTTCAGAAGCTAAACCCAAAGCCTTACATAACTGAAGCACCCCCTCTTTTTTACTCGCTTCAGGATGAATGACTGTTATCAGCGGAGCTTTATGAAAGACCTGGCAGGGATTTTCTTTCAACCGGGTAAGAATAGATTCTCTCTGTTCTTTATCACGTACCAATATACTATACTTGTAAACCACTCCTTCATAACTATGAATAGTAACTTTTGACGATTCTCCATATACCTCCGGATATACTTTCACCGGCAAACACTTAATCTGCCGCGAATAAGATAATAAACCTCCATCTGCAAACACTCCTCCCCTGAATAAATCGAAAAGAGCCTTTCCCAGCTTTTTCTTCGCCTGCTCCATCGACAGAGAAGTGGCAAGATATAAGGAAACGGACTGTGCCATATATCGCAAAGCGTTAGCATAACTTTCTGGAACTTTTCCCTGTGAATCAGCCAGTGTTCCATCCACATCGAAGAAAACAGTCGTAATAAGTGGCTTGTCCGGTATTCGCCAGAATGCCCCTTCTCCCATTATTCGATGTAAAGGGTGATTGTTCAGGTTACTAAATGCAATATAACAGTCACAAACCTTCCTCTTGCAAGATAACGGCACAACAGCTCCATCACCTTGATAAAAATTACCTATCTTCACCCGGCTTCGGGGACAAGCATACATATCCCCTTTCCAATCGATAAAACAATTATCCCTTCCTCCTGCGCAAACTTCCCATTGTGCCGGAGCATTCTTCAAGTCATACTCAAAAAGATTATCCAGTTGACTGAAAAACTGAATATCTTCCTGACTTAATGGTGCCTTTAACCCTTGCATAGCATTAATGAATAAATAAATATCCGGCAAAAGAGCATTCCGTAAATCATTGAGTACGGCCTTTGCAGAGGGACTTCCTACCGCTCCGGCACATACCTGTATTCCCGCATGATGGAGTATATGAATCTGATGCGCAAATTTCTCTACCGAAGTCATCTCAGGATGAAAACTAGCCCAAAGCCTTATCTTACTTATCACAGTGGGAGCCACACGAATCTCATCAAGCCAGTGTTTAGCCGGAAAAGAAAGGTTAGTCTGACAGGAAATTCCGGCCACCTGTGGCAATGCCGCCAAATGCACCATTCCTTTCCGATAATAACGATGGATCAATACTTCACCGTAAGGAATAATAAATAACTGCAACGGCTCCCCTTTCCATTGTTCAATAGCTGCTATAAAACGATTCCATATCTGTTCATCCTGTGTCGTATCTGCCAGATGCGACTTCTTGCCGAAAGGGCAATAAGAACAGGTATAGTTGCAGCTATTCAATTTGCCGCGATAATATATATGCCTGAAGGAAAGTAAAGAGCTTTCGTTTTCCATTTCTATTTCGTTCAATAAGAATAAGTTTCCATCAGTTCTCTTATTTCAGGAGTAATGAACAACTGACCAATATAATCGGAGTATGCCATTCCGTCGGAAGTCAGACAAACACGACCGTTATCCGTATTTTCTATCCATTGCCGTTCAGCTAACTGTCGGAACAACATCACATTATCCGGTGATTCTCCAAAGCGACGCTTATATTCGGCCTTATCAAGCCCCATATAATACATCAGATTTTTAATGATGAAACGTTGTCGCCGTTCTTCCTGAGAAAGAATAAATCCATTACGAGCCACTGTAAAATCAGTAGTGCCCATATAATCATCTATCTCTCCGGCAATACAACGCTGGCAAACAGTATACCGGGTGGCATAATGCAAATTACCCAGGTAACTGCGTCCGCCGGAGCCACACGACAGCATCACTTCATCCCCACATGAGATTTCCGCATCAGTAGACGGATGATGAATAAAACGTCGCATCGAAGTTTGTAGAAAGCCTCTGTCTTTCAACAAATCACAAGCGGCACAATACATCTGAAAACAGACATCATCGGATTCCCGCTCTGTGATAGCCGTTCCCGGTCGCACATATAGCGGATAGATAAAGAGTTCGTTAGGCTGAAACAGAAGAGCCTGTTCCAATGAATAAAGAAAGCTGGCCACAGTTTGTCTTCTGATTCCGTAAATCAAATCAATATTAAAAAACGGGAATTGTCTCTTCCGAATAGCCTCCAGCGCCTGATTAATCATGTCTCGCCGGGGACGTCTTTTCAAAGCAGTTAAATCTTCGTCAAGGAAACTCTGTACGCCAATACTCACACGAGCCACTCCTGCTTGCTTCAATAAGTCCAAACGGGCAGGATCGGCATATTCCGGCGATGTTTCTACGGAAGTAAAGGTATGTGAAGGATGCACTCCGAATAAGGCAGCTGTATCCAGTAAGTATTCCAGTTGAGGAACAGTGAGGAGCAACGGTGTGCCTCCTCCAATGGCGAAACTATCAAATGCCAGTCCGGTAGTGAGTGGAGACAACTGTTGCGCCTGCTTGTGAAGAGTTTCCAAATAAGTTGCGATATAATCCGCACGATTTGTTTGCAGAGAAAACAGGTTGCAATATCCACATTTATGACTACAAAAAGGAATATGGAAATAAAGCGATGCTTTCTGTCCTTCCACCTGTTTCAGGTAAGGAACCAGCGAAACCGGGGACGGAAAAGAACGATAAGCAGTTTTATGTGGATAACTATACATATAGTCTACATATCGTGGTAGCGGTTGATTCATTTTTTCGTTAAAATAAAGTGTTTGTAAGGGACTGTATAAACCGTTTCGTGAGATATGCAATGATATTCATATCCATCCTCTCCATAGCAAGTGCCATGATCGGAAAGAGCAATCACCAGCGTATTTCCCCGCTTCTGAAAGGCCTGAAATAAACGGGGTAGCTGACTGTCGACATATTGCAGCGCGGCAGCGTGTGATTCCTTATCATCCTTCATTTTGCCTTCCACATAATGACAGTTCGGATAATGAATAGCAGAAAAATTGATATACATAAAAATCCGTTTGTCCTCCGGATAGTTTTCGAGTTTCTTCAATGCAAAATCAATTTGTTTTTCAGTACTATCGGGTGCCGTGCATCCAAAGGTCGGCAGCCAATAACTTTTAGTAAAGTAACCGGGAAACACACGCCCCAGTTCATTACGCTTGCTGAAGAAGTTCACCCCTCCTATACAAATCGTTTCATAACCTACATTGGCAAGGCTTTGCACAAAAGTTGCTTCCGTAAACGGATAACTTCCCGCAGGCGGAATACGTCCCGTACCAGCTTGCACAGGGAAAACAACCACTTACGGCTGCGTAGCGAATGAGGTTCCGCCGGAGAAGGCAGAAATCCTGCAAAGATGGCAAAATGAGACGGGTAAGTAAAATTTCCCGGCGCATGTCTTTTTTCCCATTCTCCTCCGTGACTGTTCAGTACCGGTGTTCTTCCTGCCTCTTCTTCCTCCTTGCTGACATCATAACGCAAGGTATCAAAGCAAAGCATCAATATATCATGAGTACCCACCACCTGATTCATATCCAGATCCGGATTTTGGGTCTGTTCGCCAGCCGGCAGTTCATCTATTTGCATGGTTATATCTCTTTTTTATGTTTTTTATCTGTTGAATATAAATAGAATTATGAGCAAACATATCCTGATACACATGATCTCCCTGTCCGTTGACTTCTATTATATAAGGAATATCTGTTCCTCTCTATCAGTACATCCACTCCGGCATACTGCAAATCCAAAGATTGAACCGCTTCCTGACACTGAAAATAGATTTGTTGCCGCACTACTTCCGGCAAAGACAATTCGTTCCACCAATGTGCCTTATTGTTCAGATGCAGATTGGTTATGCTTCCTTTACTGCATCTCACAACGATATAATCAATTTCAGATTCCCGGCACACTACCCGGAGATCATAATTCTCTCCCTGCAACTGCTCTTTAGGAATCCATTCTTCTAAAATAGCTTCTGTTTGCATCACCGCTTCCGCCAACGGGAGCATCTCTTTTTCCGTACTGAAACGGTGGATCTGTTTGGTGTTATGAATGACTCCATCCACTTGTTGCAAGGTAGTATAGACTACCCATTTATTCCGGTTGGGTTGATAGCGAACAGCCATAACGCCTCCCGCCCCCGAACCGTAACGGGGTTTTAAAAAGCATCCTCTCCCGCAACCGGTAAGAAGCTCTCTCAACTCATCAAAAGAACGGGGAGAAGGTAACATCGGAGTCACTTTCAACCCTCTGTCCATCAACACTTGTTTAGTTTCCTTTTTATCAAGAGCACGTAATAAAGCATGGGGAGTATTCAAAAGCACACGTCATCAGATAACCTCATCTCGCCTAAACGTTGCAGTGTCTCCTTATATGCCTGATTCAACAGCGCATATTTCAGGAAATTCGTTTCATCGCTTACACAAGGTTCCAGTTTGATAACTGCCTGCCGTAGTTGCGGCAAGCAGTTAAAAAGTTCCCCGTAAGTCATAAAACGAACTTCCACCTGCAAGTGTTTGCCTGCTTCAATAAAGTATTCTATACGTTTGGACAGAGAGTTGCTGACAACGATTATCTGCATCTCCTATTCTGTAATCATCGGGTAATACCACAATTCACCATCATATTCATCTGCCTCTTCAGTTTCAGCAATATCTATTTTCATAGGGAGACTCTGCAACTGTTTCTTCATCTCCTTGCTCAAATAATTATAGCGCATATTGATAAACTTCAAATGAGCGATCTTATCCATATTATCCAGCAATAATTGGGCACCTTCATCTTTGAGAGTACCAGCCGAAACATCCATTGTTTCAAGTTGGGGAAGAATATCTGACTCCAGGAACATTTCTACAATCTTGTCCTGTTCTTCAGAGTTGACGATCCCCAGATAAGTCAGCTTCGGGAAACGTTCTTTGGAGAACAACGGACGGAATATCTCAATATCAGCTTCAAATCCATAATCTTCCACACCAACATATAGAATCAGTTTTTCCAGATTGGGGAAATCAGAACCAAAAATATCTTCTACCACTTCGGTAGGCAGGCCACCACTGATAATTTCGAGTGACCGCAACTCCGGCCGTGAAGTCTTTCCCAAACGCAGATTATTCGTTCCTTTGATTTTCAGATCTTTCAATTTAGGCATGGCATCGAGCAGCGGACTAATATCAGCTTGTTCAATCCATGAAATCTCCTGTTCTTCCTGCTCAATATCTCCCCAGAACAAGCCTTCTATTTGTGCGAACTTCTCCTTATTTTCAATCATTCCCTGTAATAAGGCAGAACAGTCGCCACCCTCATAATCCCAACAACCGATTGTTATTTGTTTATATTCAGAGAGATGTTTATCTTTCAATATCTTATCCAGAAGATTCACATTGTTTTCATACTCATCATCACTCAAAGTATATTTCTTGGCTTCCACTTTCATTTCACGTGCAGTTTCTTCAGCAGTTTCTACATACCCTTTTTTGGTCTTTTCCGCAATCAGTTTGCTGGCTGCTTTTTCAGCTTCTTCAGTCGTTGCGTAGTTTTTCACTTGTGTTTGTCCGTCGGTCCCCAACTTACCATAATTTACAGTAATATCTGTTCCGACTACCTCTATGCTCCAGAATTTCTGCGATTTAAAATCTTGAAAAACGAATACTCTCTTCATAATACAGTTTTTAATGGTTGATATTTGCACACTCAACACAGAACGCGCATGAACAATACCTGCAAAAATAACCATTTTATGTAATGTACAAAGAAATCTGTTTACTAAACTTTCAGAGTATTCAAAAATACAACCCAAGATATGCAACAAAGGCTGCCTTTTGGGGCAGCCTTCATTATTCTATTTCTGTAATATATCAGTTTAATCTTCAATAGTACATATACTTACACGGTTCCAATCCGGTTCAGTAAACATATCGCCTACACCCTGACCTTCAGAAGTGATACGAGATGCACTGATTTTATACTTGTTGACCAAGATCGTTTTTACAGCTTCTGCACGTGCTGCGGCAATTCTGGCATTCACTTCAACACTACCTTCCGGAGAAGCGTATCCCTTAATAACCACTTTAGAATCAGCATATTTCTTCAGGTAAGAAGCTACACGTTCCACATTAGGAAGTTGTGAAGCGTCAACTGACGATTTACCTTGTCTGAAAGTAATGATAGATTCGGGTACACGGGCGGTTTTCACTACAGTCTCCACCGGAACCACTTTTGTGCGGCATGCTTCAAGTTCTTCCTGCAATCCGTTGATACGTTGGTTTGCATTGCTGATCTCACCATCTTTGTTGTTTACATCTGCACGAAGTGCATTGATTGAAGGGTTCAGTCAGTCAATTTCGGCTTGATTATATACTCTCACTTTGGCAAAATGATGTGTTCCGTTACTTGTCTTAAAGTGATATGTCAATCCGGCTGTCAACTCAAAACCTGCGTTATTAGCATTGAAACGGCTCTTTGTTTCAGGGTAAGTACCTTGCATATCATACACAATGGCAGGTTTGATTCCTAATGTCCATGCTTTACTTTCACCCAAGTTGAAATTGAAATTCAATCCCAAACGCGTAGACCAGGAGTTCTGATCGCCATCGCCATTCACATAATAATGTAACCAACCCATTCCGGCCACAGCTTCCACTTCAAACAAACGAGGTTCGCCCGTGTAACTTGCAAATAGATTCATCAAATTGACTTTACCCAATACGCTGACATCCGAAGCATCGAAAGCCGTTTTACTGGATGTGGTATTGATATATCCCATTCCTTGGAATCCCAAACCGAAGATAGGAGTTAATTGCTTTGAGACTCCCACTCCAAAAGTGGGACGCATACCTTTAAAGAAAGCACTGTGAGTAAGGGGAGTAACTCCACCGGCATTTACTCCGACAGACCAATTATCTGTAAGTTTGGTACCTTCTACAACTGATTGGGCATTTGCTACTGTAAAGCCACCCAATATAAAAGCTAATAAAATAATAGATTTTCTCATATTCATAAGTTTTAAATGTAATGTTTTATCTGCTAAATCATTAGAAATGTATTGTTTGTTCATGTCTAACTTTCTAGTTCATTTTTTAATTCGTTATTCACTTTAAACAACATATCATATCAAAAATTAGTTCGCAAGCCATGAGCCCTATTAACATCTATTATGCTTTCGAAAAATCTAAAATATGGAAACATCAATGCAAACGCCTCATTCCCTGAAGAGAAAGGGATCCCAACATCGCTAACCATTATGCATCTTGTTTCATTATTCTACACTTTCATTCATCCATCAGGCAGGAAATACATAAACCGGACTCTACTAAAATGCGAAGAATAGAACATAAACGGAAAGTTATCAGGTTGTTAATGCCATATATCGTTCTGATAAAGAGCGAATATTTTTCTTCCTTTTCAATTGGAATCTTGATTTAATTTCTAACTTTGCCGCCAACATCGGTTTCCGGAATGGCATTATCACCAGACGGAATTAAAAGGGAATCCAGTGAAAATCCGGAACTATCCCCGTAGCTGTAAGTTTTATCTCTCTCATAAAAAAGAGAAATGTTATGGCATTCATTTGCCACTGATTCATGAAACGGATCGGGAAGGCGCCACAACAAAAACAAGTCAGAAGACCTGCCGATAAAATTTCCGTTATTCCAGGCTTTCGGGTGAAAGGCAATAGAACGAATCGTACAGGTCCATTTTATTACAAGTCTCCAGAAATTGTCGTGCATGAATAACTATGTAGGCACTAAATCTATTTTGTTAATTCTTAAAATATAGGTATGATTAGTTCGGAGATATTCATTATCAAAAGAGACGGGAAAAAAGAAGCTTTTTCCCTCGACAAAATCAAAAATGCCATATCCAAGGCATTTTTATCAGTAGGTAGTTTTGCTACACAAGATGTGATAACCAATGTGTTAAGCCGTGTCAGTATCAGTGACGGAACAAACGTAGAGGAAATCCAAAACCAGGTGGAAGTCGCCTTGATGGCAGAACATTATTACAGCGTGGCCAAAGCGTATATGCTGTATCGTCAAAAACATTTGGAAGACCGTGAAGTCAGAGACAAACTTAAATTCCTCATGGATTATTGCGATGCTTCCAACCCTGCCAGCGGTAGCAAGTACGATGCCAACGCCAATGTGGAAAATAAGAATATCGCCACACTGATAGGAGAACTGCCCAAATCCAATTTCATCCGCCTCAACCGCCGCCTGCTGACAGACCGTTTGAGGGATATGTATGGTAAAGAGGCTTCCGACCGTTATTTGGAACTCCTGAATCATCACTTCATCTACAAAAATGATGAAACCAATCTGGCGAACTACTGTGCCAGTATTACCATGTATCCCTGGCTGATAGCAGGAACAACAGCAGTAGGAGGCAATTCTACCGCCCCGACCAATCTGAAATCCTTCTGCGGAGGATTTATCAACATGGTATTTATCGTATCCAGTATGCTAAGCGGCGCATGTGCCACTCCTGAATTCCTGATGTACATGAACTATTTCATTGGTTTGGAATACGGACAGGACTATTATAAACATCCGGATAAACTGGCAGACTTGTCTCTGAAACAAAGATCGATCGATAAAATCATCACAGACTGTTTCGAGCAAATCGTATATTCCATCAACCAGCCTACGGGTGCCCGCAATTTCCAAGCAGTTTTCTGGAATGTGGCTTATTACGACAAGTATTATTTCAATAGCCTTTTCGAGCACTTTGTTTTCCCCGACGGAAGCAAACCCGACTGGGATTCGCTTAGCTGGTTGCAGAAGCGTTTTATGAAATGGTTTAATAAGGAGCGTACACGCACCGTTCTGACATTCCCTGTAGAGACAATGGCACTCCTGACCAAAGACGGCGATGTACTGGATAAGGAATATGGCGACTTCACCGCTGAAATGTATGCCGAAGGACATTCATTCTTCACCTATATGAGTGACAATGCCGACTCTTTGAGTAGCTGCTGCCGTCTGCGTAATGAAATACAGGACAATGGCTTTAGCTATACATTGGGAGCCGGAGGAGTCTCTACCGGTTCGAAGAGCGTGTTGACCATCAATCTGAACCGTTGTATACAGCATGCTGTAAAATCAGGTATTCTCTACCCTTTCTTCCTGGAAGAAGTAGTAGACTTGGTTCACAAAGTACAGCTTGCCTATAATGAGAACCTGAAATTATTGCAGGCAAAGGGTATGTTACCTTTGTTTGATGCGGGTTATATCAATATGAGCCGCCAATATCTGACTATCGGCGTGAACGGACTGGTGGAAGCAGCCCAATTTATGGGAATCGACATCAACGACAATCCGAAATACGAGGCTTTTGTGCAGGAGATTCTCGGCATGATTGAGAAATACAATAAGAAATATCGTACCAAAGAAGTACTTTTCAACTGCGAAATGATTCCTGCCGAAAATGTGGGTGTGAAACACGCAAAATGGGACAAGGAAGCCGGATTCCAGACTTACCGCGAATGTTACAACAGCTATTTCTATATTGTAGAAGACAAATCGCTGAACATTGTCGATAAATTCCGCCTGCACGGGCATCGTTATATCGAGCATCTGACGGGTGGTTCGGCTTTGCACATGAATCTGGAAGAGCATCTTAGCAAAGAGCAATACCGGCAGTTGCTTCGTGTTGCCGCTACCGAAGGTTGCAACTACTTCACATTCAATATTCCGAATACAGTATGTAACAAATGCCATCATATCGACAAACGGTATTTGCATGAATGTCCCGAATGTCACAGCGAGAATGTGGATTATCTGACCCGCGTCATCGGATATATGAAGCGTATCAGCAATTTCTCCCAAGCACGGCAAAAGGAGGCCGATTTAAGATATTATGCTCCGGTACGCTGATTATGATATTGTTTTTCAGGAGATACCGGATGAGGTGACATTAGCCATCAACCTCTCCAACTGCCCCAACCATTGTAAAGGGTGCCACAGTGCATATCTGATGGAAGACGTAGGAGAACCATTGACGGAAGAAAGTCTTTCTACCCTGCTCGGTAAATATGGAAAAGCGATCACCTGTGTCTGTTTCATGGGCGGTGATGCTTCACCCGCAGAAGTGGAACAATTAGCTGCTTTTTTACACAAGCAGACCATCACTCCGGTAAAAGTCGGATGGTACTCCGGGAAGAGCAAGCTGCCGGAGCACTTTGATGTATCTCATTTCCAATATATAAAGTTAGGACCTTACATCGAGTCTCTGGGAGGATTAAAATCTGAAACGACCAATCAACGGTTGTACCACATAGAAAATGGAATAATGGAGGATATAACTTATCGTTTTCTCCCCCATCATTCCAAAAAGATTTCTTAATAAGAGAAACGCTCAAACGGAGTATGTTATATTTACCGTTTGAGCGTTCTTTTTTCTAACTACTTCTTTTCATTCGTATTTATGATTTCAGTACCCGCTTCAATCTGTTTAATCCTTCTATCAACCGCTGTCGCGGACACGCAATATTGATACGGATAAACCCTTCACCAGTCTCTCCATACAGACTGCCTTCGTTCACCCAAAGTTTTTCTTTCTTCAACAAGTCTTTTACTATTTCTGCTGACGTTTGATTCAAGACCGAGCAATCCACCCAAACCAGATATGTACCTTCCAACATCATTACGGGAAATTCCGGAAGATATTCATCAAAATAACCTTTTAAATAGATGTAATTCGCAAACAAATAGATTTTAAGTTCTTCCAGCCATTCTTCGCCCTCATTGTAAGCAGCCATCAACGCCTCCACTCCGAAAGGATTCACATCACAAACTTCATTTATATTAATCGCTTTATCTATTCTCACCCGTACATTTGCATCTGCAGAAATAATATTGGCTATCTGAAGCCCTGCCAGATTAAAAGCCTTGCTAGGCGAAACAAAGGTTACCGAATTCATAAGAAACTCTTCTGATATAGAAGCGAAAGGAGTATATTCATGCCCCAGAAAAACCAATTCACAATGAATTTCATCAGCAACCACAAACACATTATTCCGAATACAAATCTCACCTATCCGCCTTAACTCTTGTTTGCTCCACACTCTTCCGGCAGGATTGTGCGGATTACATAACAACAGAAGTTTGACCTTCGGGTCTGAAGCTTTCCGCTCCAAATCATCAAAGTCAATCTGATAGCCCCTGTTTCTATATACCAAAGGATTGGCAATCATCTCGCATCCGTTATTACGGATAGAGGAGAAAAAACAGTTATATACAGGTGTCTGCACCATTACTTTATCTCCGGACAGTGTCAACGCTTTAATAACAGCAGATATTGCCGGCACAACACCGGTGGTGTAAATAATCCACTCTTTTTCTATCCGCCAGGCATGTCGTCGAACAAACCAATTTACAACTGCCTCGTAGTATACATCAGGTACACGTACATAACCGAAAATCCCATGTTCCACCCGTTTCTTCAGTGCCTCCACGACAGGGGGAGCCGTACGGAAATCCATATCAGCTACCCACATCGGCAATACATCCGCATCTTCAGCCGAATCCCATTTATAAGAATTCGTTCCTCTGCGTGGAATAATTTCATCGAAATTATACTTCATATTTCAATTAAAACAGGTTAGATCGTCCCAAAGTTTCAATTCGCAATTTGCTGGTGATTTAATATTTTCGTCCAAAATGATTGCTCCGAAACTTTCGGCAACAATACTTCCCGTACGAGGATTTTTTACGCTATGAACGGGACTTTTAATCGTTGCCTTCACACTACTGTGTTCAAAAGCAAGGTCAGCATCTTCTGCCATCGTACAATTTTCCATCACCAAATCATGTGCGTAGCAAAGCGGTTGAGTCCCCGAAATCCTGCAATTTACCAAACGTAAGTTTTTAGAATGCCATCCCAGATATTCTCCGTTCAACTCGGAATCATAGACTGTTACATTTTCCGTATTCCAGAAAGCATCTTTGGAGTTGATAACTGCATTATGGATTTCTACATTCTTGCAATATTGGAACGAATAGTTCACGTTTTGGGCATAGTTTTGTATCTTAATATTCTCACTGTGTATAAAAAGGTAATCCGCTTTATCAATCTGTACGTTCTTCAGCTCTATATTACGACAATACCAAAACGTTTCCAAAGCATTAGGCAACTGCACGTTTTCGAGTTTTATTCCGTCCATTTCACGGAACATCTTCGGTGCTTCTACCAAGGTATCTGCCATTTGCAGACTTTGAGAGTACCATAGAGCAGCACGGGCTCCTGTAAAGAGACAGTTTTTCACAATGAATCCGTTGGTATGCCAAAAAGGATATTTTCCTTCAAAGCGACAGTTGATTGCTATAATATTACTACATTCTTTCAATGCAGATTCACCGGCGTGAATTGTTACATCTTCCAGTTGAAGGTCGTGGGTCGCGAACAGAGGACGTTCGCCTCCATATTCTTTATTTCTTATTTGTTCCATTAGTTTATTCTTTAATCTGTTATTTCAAAAGTTACATTTACGCCTCCTGAACCAAGGGCGGAGGCCAGTCCTGAAGGATTTGTTATACGTCCTAAACGGGTATAATTATATGAAGTGGAAAAGGTTTCATAAAATAGTACCACACAAGTGGAACCGTAAAGCATCAAGTCACCTGTCCGAATAGTCCCGGGATTGGACGACGCTGTCGGCAAACCCTTCGACAGATAATAATATTTTTCATTACCATGCAGTTCGGACATATCCACTGTCATAGGGAGTAGTCTCTTAAATGCTTTCGCTGTCTCATTATTGTCCAATGTGGCATTGAATGAAACAGGTCCGATTGTTATTTTAAGATTATTGCTCACTGGGGTATCATCGTTATTGTCGTCATTATCATCGGGATTATTACCATTATTGTTACTGCCATTATCACCGGAACCAGAACCATTACCCGGAGTCACTTGTTGACCTGTTCCCTGTATAGGTTCATCTTCGCTACATGATGCGGAACCGACCGATAATGTCAGCATAGTAAGAATTGCTATTATATAGTATCTCATATTTATAGTATTAAAACTTATTTCTTTAGATATTCCTTAAAGAAGGATTCCAGTTTATTAAATGGAATAAGGCTCACACGATCGTAAAGATCTACGTGTCCGGCACCGGGTACTATATACAGTTCTTTAGGTTCGGCGGCCAATCGGTAGGCGTCTTCACTAAATTCACGTGAGTGGGCATTTTCACCGGTGATGAAAAGCATAGGGCGGGGTGAAATAGTCTCAATATCTTCGAAAGGATAGAAATTCATAAATTTCACATTGCTTGAAAGTGTAGGATGAGTGGTGGTCATAGGAGTTGCTCCGTCGGGGGTAAATTCTCCTCTTTGTGTACGGTAGAACTCATAGAACTCCCGTTCAATCGGACTGGACTTTTCTGTCAGTTGATGTACAGTGCCACCGGTATATTTAGTTTCTCCACCTAAAAATTCAGCATAACGCTGTTCTGCCGCTTCAGCCATTATTTGCTTTCTCTGTTCCAATGTCAATGAGTGTTTTAACCCGTTACGGCTAGCCGTACCCATATTGTACATACTGATTGTCGCAATGGCTTTAAGGCGAGGGTCTATTTTCGCTGCACTGATAGCAAAACTTCCACTACCGCAAATACCGATTACTCCAATTAGATTCCGGTCAACAAACGGACGGGTACCTAAAAAATCAACTGCGGCACTAAAGTCTTCCGCATAAACTTCCGGCAGAACAGCATTACGCGGCTCGCCTTCACTCCCACCCCAAAAAGACAGGTCTATGGAGAGTGTTACAAAACCCCGTTCGGCCATTTTCGTTGCGTAAAGGTTCGCGCTCTGTTCCTTGACAGCTCCCATTGGATGTCCGACAATGATTGCAGGATATTTGTCCCCTTCTTTCATATTCTTAGGCAGAAACAAATTTCCGGCTACCTTCATTTTATACTGGTTGGAAAAAGAAACTTTCTCCACACTTACCAAATCACTTTTATAAAAGTTATCCGCATCTGTCTGTGCAGAAGAAAAACTAGTTCCAAGCATCATCATAAATACAGTTGTTAATAATAAAATTCGTTTCATATCTCTTATTTTTAATTATTAAAGAATTGATTGTCTACTTTCTACATTGCAAAAATACGATGAAAGAAAGAGACCGTTTGTAGATGAATTACTGACATAATAACCCCAATTACGGATTATATTTTTTTATTATTCTGTTACAATATTGATATTAGCCTGCTTCCGGATATGTGCTACGCGAACCCGCAGATAAACGAATACAATACTCGCAATCAGGAAAAGCAACGAGCCGAAAACAGAATATCGTGTGCCCATCTCTGTAATAAAAGCTCCGCATATAGCTGTGCCAATCGTCGTTCCTAAATTGGCTGAAGTCAGAAACATTCCATTGGCAAAGTCTGGAGCTTCGGGAGCGGCATCTGTTATCATATATTGCATATTATTACTTGCTATACCCGCCAATACGCCTAAAATAAGGATGACAATTACCATAGCTCCAATCCATTCTCCAACGATGAACAGACAGATATATGAAACCAATAATGCAAAAGGCATGAGGATAATTGAACGTTTGGCGTTTATTGATAGTAGTTTTCCCGCCATCACATTACCCACAATATTTGCCAAACCATATACGAGCAACACTGCACTTATCACATTATATGGGACCTCCGTTACTTTTTTCAGGTAATCCGACATATAGCTAAAGAATCCGAACATAGCTCCATTAATTAAGGTAACAGCAATAATTGAATACCACATCGTTGTTTTCTTCAATACGCTAAGCTGTGCACCATAAGATACTTTTTCTTTTACAGGCATGGAAGGGATAAACAGAATCGTAGCAACAAAGACTAATGCGTTTACAACAGTGAAAAACAACATCGCCATGGAAAACGAAACTTCGCTGGCAATAAAACTGGTCACCGGAACGCCCAGCACCATGCCGGCGGACACACCGACAAAGACTTTAGAAACAGCCTTGGGAGCCTGTTCCTTGCTGACAGACGCCGCGGCTACTGTAAAAGCCATAGAGACATATACCGGATGCAGGAAAGCGGGAAGTATCCGAGCAATCAACAATACTGTGAAATTAGAGGTGAACATGGATATTACATTACTTATTGTAAACAATCCCAATGCCAGCAACATTACTTTCTTCCGGTTAATCCCCGAAAATAATAAAGGCGTCACAGGGGCTGACGCAGCCACCACCAATGCAAAAACACTTACCGTCCAGCCGGCTTGAGGTACGGAAACATTAAAAGTTGTGGCTATCAAGGGCAGGATCCCCACTACTCCCATTTCGGTGTTTATAATTCCAAATACACCGACCGTAAGGATAAAGACGAGCAAACCGCCCGAATTGAGTTTTAATTTATTTTTTTGTTCCATAGTTACTATATGCTATTTATAATTCCAATCCCATTTTATAGGCGTTTTCAAGATGTACTTTATCAATCTGCCGTGCCAGTTTCTCGCATCCGGTACAACCGCCGGCACAATATAATCCCACTTCATTCCAACCTAACGCCTGATTGAGAAGACGAAAATATCGTATGGGCTGTTCGAAGGTCGTATCATTATCATCACCGGCTGTCATCAGCAATACCGAATCTTTTTGAGGATATTTATCATCGACAGAAATGGCATAAAGTCTATCAATGAACGATTTCAGCTTTGCTGTAATTGTCCAAAAGTAAAGAGGAGAAGCCATAACCACTGTATCACATTCCGCAAACAAAGGATATATATCCTGCATGCCGTCGCGAACAGCACACTGATGTGCAAGACGCTGGCACACTCCACATCCCCGGCACCCTTCTATCCGCATATTACCCAGATAAACCTTCGTCACAGAATGTCCGCGCTCTACCAATCCTTTAATGTATGCATCGGTCAGTCGGTCTGTATTGCCGCGTTTTGTGCCTGCACTCATTATTACAAGTATCTTTTTCATATTTCCCTGATGTATTTTATCGATTAGCGAAGGAAGCGAAGCGTCTGTCGTTTCTTTACTATTCAAACACCGATAAATAGTCGTACCACCTAATAGTACGCCTCCGGTTGTTAGTAACACGCTTTTCAAAAAATGCTTTCTATCCATATTCTCTCTTTTATTAATTTCCTCTGATTCATCAAGTTTTATTTAACATGGCAAAGGTCAGAAGAATATAAAGAAGCCGTTGTAGACGGATTACGGGTATGATAACCCCAATTACAGATTAGTCATTTCCCTACTATGAAAACAGAACATTTATCTGTATCTTTGTTACCGATTCCAAATACCAAAAGCCATGGATAAAGTTATAAAACTAGAGAATGTAAATCAGTATAACGAACTGTACGGACTGGAAACATTGCATCCTTTGGTTAGTGTCATCGACTTGACCAAAGCAACGAAAACAGTTAACCATATCCAGATGAACTATGGTCTTTATGCTCTTTTCCTAAAAGAGAGCAAGAGCTGTGACATTAAATATGGTCGTCAGTATTATGATTACCAAGAAGGAACCATTGTCTGTTTTGCCCAGGTCAGACAGCCGGTGTGAGTACCATTGAAGATGAAATCAATCCGGCTGTTTATGGTATTATTTTCCATCCGGACCTGATTCGCGGCACCTCACTTGGAAAAGATATTAAGAAATATACTTTCTTCTCTTATGCAGTAAACGAGGCTTTACATCTTTCAGATCAGGAAAAGGAAATAGTCATGGATTGCCTGAAGAAAATCAGTATCGAACTTGAGCATGGTATCGATAAACATAGCAAAGCATTAATCGCCATGAATATCGAACTGTTACTGAACTACTGTATGCGTTTTTATGAACGGCAGTTTATCACCCGGAACAGTGCCAATAAAGATGCTCTTACAAAGTTTGAACAACTTCTGGATGAATATTTCCAAGATCAACTTCCCATACAAAACGGGTTACCTTCCGTGAAGTACTTTGCTGATAAAGTCTATCTCTCCCCCAACTACTTTGGTGATATGGTAAAAAAAGAAACAGGAAAAACTCCACAGGAACATATTCAGACCAAAGTAATCGAACTAGCCAAAGAACGTATTGTCGATACGGAAGAAACCGTCAGCCAGATAGCTTATTCGTTAGGATTCCAATACCCGCAACATCTCTGCAGATTATTCAAAAGACGCGTCGGATGCACGCCTAATGAATACAGAAATCAGGCTTTAGCATAAAAATATAGTCCCTCAAATAAGGGAACTGTAATATAGGTAAAACAATCCGTAATTCATATACAAACAGATTTCAAATCCTGCTGTATCTTTGCAGTGTCATAAAGAAATAAGTAAAAACATTATTTAGAAAAACTGTTTGATATGTATTTAGAAAATATTTATTCTCCTGCAGATGTTAAGAAACTGTCGGAAAAAGAGCTAAACGAATTAGGTGGAGAAATCCGTGCAGCACTCCTGCAAAAATTAAGTGAGCATGGCGGGCATTTCGGACCTAATTTCGGAATGGTGGAAGCAACGATTGCTTTACATTATGTATTCAATTCGCCCAAAGACAAAATTGTATTTGACGTATCGCACCAGAGTTATGTACACAAGATGCTGACCGGTCGTAAAGATGCGTTCCTTCATCCGGAAAAATACGACAACGTATCAGGTTATACCGAACCGCAAGAAAGTGAACATGACTTCTTCATCATTGGACATACTTCCACTTCTGTCAGTCTGGCCAGCGGATTGGCAAAGGGACGTGACCTTACAGGCGGCAATGAAAATATCATAGCCGTCATAGGGGATGGTTCTTTAAGCGGAGGTGAAGCTTTCGAAGGATTGGATTATGTAGCAGAGCTTGGTACTAACATGATTATTATTGTCAATGACAATCAGATGTCTATTGCCGAAAATCACGGTGGACTATATAAGAACCTGAAAGAATTGCGTGACAGCAACGGTCAGTGCGAATGTAACTTCTTCAAGGCTATGGGTCTGGATTATATATATGTAAATGACGGTAACGATGTACAGGCGTTGATTGAAGCATTCTCCAAAGTGAAAGATATTCAGCATCCGATAGTAGTACACATCAACACTTTGAAAGGTAAAGGTTATGAACGTGCCGAACAGGATAAAGAGACTTATCACTGGCGCACTCCATTCAATCCGGAAACCGGAGAAGCAAAAGTCAGTTATGAGGAAGAAGATTACAGCGAAGTAACCGCTCAATATCTGCTGAAAAAGATGGAAGAAGATTCTCGTGTGGTGACAATCACTTCGGGTACTCCTGCCGTTCTCGGATTCACTCCGGACCGCCGCAAGGAAGCTGGCAAACAGTTTGTAGATGTCGGCATTGCAGAAGAACACGCAGTAGCTCTTGCTTCGGGTATCGCAGCCAATGGCGGAAAACCTGTTTACGGAGTGTATAGTACATTTATCCAACGTTCATACGATCAACTTTCGCAAGACCTCTGTATCAATAATAACCCGGCTGTTTTGTTGGTATTCTGGGGAACACTGTCCGGAATGAATGATGTAACTCACCTCTGCTTCTTCGATATTCCGCTCATCAGCAATATTCCTAATATGGTTTATCTGGCACCGACTTGCAAAGAGGAATATCTTGCTATGCTAGAATGGAGTATCCGCCAAAATGAATACCCGGTTGCTATCCGTGTACCGGCAACAGATGTAATTACTTGTGGGGAACCGGTGGAGACTGATTATAGTGTTCTCAATCGCTATAAAGTGACGCATCGGGGATCAAAAGTAGCCATTCTTGCTTTAGGTTCGTTCTATGGATTGGGACAGTCGGTTGCATCACTTCTGAAAGAAAAAGCCAATATTGACGCAACACTCATCAATCCGCGTTACATCACCGGTGTAGACAACGAACTGATGGATGAACTGAAAGCAGATCACGAATTAGTGATTACGTTGGAAGACGGTGTATTGGATGGCGGTTTCGGTGAAAAGATTGCCCGTTATTATGGTGCTACAAACATGAAAGTTCTGAACTTTGGAGCTAAAAAAGAATTTGTTGACCGATATGATATACAGGAGTTTCTCCGTGCCAATCATCTGACGGATGAACAGATTGTAGAAGATATCACAGCAGTGATCGGTTAAAATCAAACCCATTCACTATATATTCAGGTAGGTTGATGTATACGGTCTTTAAGGACAGTTGAGTTGCATCAACCTACTTCCATTTTCATTCAAATCAGCCAACTTATTATTTAAATTCATTATATTCACTATTCAGTTCAGTAATTCCCCATTCAGTTCAGCAATCCTTTCCGTTCAAATCAATAATCCTTTCCGATAATTCAACGGGGTCTGTCCCGCATTTCTTTTAAAGAACTTACAAAAACCGGCTGCATCACTAAACCCCAGTTTAGCAGCAATCTCGCCAACCGTAAATTTGGTAGAACTCAATAAAGTACGCGCTTCCATTACTAACAATTCATTAATAAGGCTATTGATAGTCTTACCTGTTCCAAGACGTACAATGCGTGCCAGGTACTGTTCACTAATAGCCAGTTTATCCGCATAAAAGCTCACAAAATGTTCTTCCCTGAAATTACGGGTAACAAGTGCATGAAATTCTTGCAGAACGTGGTCTTTACGACTGATCTCTTTTTTGATAACGGTCTTTCGGGAAAGAAAATCTGCTATATCCAAAAACAGAGAATTGCACGCTGCCTGTATACGCCGGAAAAGGAAATGATGTTCAATATTCATCAGATGCATCAATACTTCCAGCTCCTTATGGATGATTTGAGCTTCATACTCTGTCAACTGAATCGTATATTGCTTATTCCGCCTCATGGTTGCCAACAGGATTGCCGTGATTTGTGTCAGATATGAATCGTCCGTCCGCATAGATTCGGAAAGGGCGAGAGTGATAAATTTAATATCCCGGCTTGAATAAAGATGTTCCGTGAGATAATTTGCTCCGTGAATAAGTAACATATTCGGTTCTATCGCAATAAACTCTCCATTCAGTAGAATTTCCGAACGGCCTTCAAGAACGAATATCATATAAAGCTCCCGATTGAAATAACATTCATTTGCCGGATAACTTCTATCTTTATATTCACTCCGGAAACAGACTACCTCCTCTTTATAATGAGGAAGTTCAGGATGCTCCTTCAACAATTGTGTATTATCAAATATACGAGATTTTACCATTTACACCTTTATTTTATGACGTAAAAATACGATTTGTTTCGGATATGACAAAAACTGTATGGAATTAGATAATCTATTTCAGAGTAAAAAACAAGACCTTTGCATATCCTTTTCAATACATGAGAAAGGAATCAATAGAAAGAGGTTAAAAAGACATGGAAATGAAAGAGATTTTTAAGAGGTATTTAGTGTTTGTTATCGGACTCTATTTTTTAGCGGCAGGTATCGTGTTGATTATACGCTCGGCATTGGGAACTACTCCCATATCGAGCATCAATTATGTATTAAGCCTGAATAGTCCTTTATCGTTGGGTACTTGCACATTTATCATCAACATGGTGCTTATCCTGGGACAGTTCTGGTTAATCCGAAAGAATAGAACCCGACAAGATATTATTGAAATTCTTCTTCAACTACCGTTCTCTTTTATCTTTTCGGCATTCATTGATTTCAATATGATGCTGACAAGCGAACTGCATCCCGCTAATTATGGTATGTCGATTGCTTTATTACTTACAGGATGCATGGTGCAGTCTATCGGAGTAGTGCTTGAACTGAAACCAAAAGTAGCCATGATGAGCGCAGAAGCATTTGTGAAATATGCATCCCGCCATTATAACAAGGAATTTGGAAAGTTCAAAGTTTATTTTGATATTACTTTGGTTACATTAGCCGTGATTCTCTCGCTGCTGCTGACTCAAGGTATTCAGGGAGTACGAGAAGGATCACTCATTGCCGCTTGTATAACGGGGTATATCGTCAGCTTCCTGAATCAGAAGATAATGACTAAAAAACCCTCCATAGATTACTGCCGGTCTGGAAGTAAGCCCTATATCTATTTAAAATAAACGCCTTATAAAAGGAGTCATATAAAAAGGTCAATATAAGAAAATCACTATAAAAGAAAGTCGCTTCTCTGTTAGAATCTGATTGATTCTTTCAAAGAAGCGACTCTTTATTTTAGATATAATTATACTCGTATTTACTTCTTCTGACTATCTATCTCTTTCAGAAGTTCATCCACAGCCACCTTTAGTTGGGTATCCTCTCCTTTGACTACTGTTTCCGGATTATTGGCAACCTTTACATCTGGTTCCAATTGGGTATTTTCCAAATAACTGCCGTCAGGCAAACGATAACCGACGATAGGAATACCAAAGACCAGTGAAGGATCTTGTAAAGTTTCCCAGGACACACTTGTCATAGTACCTGGAACAGGCATACCGACAAGTTTGCCAATCTTTTGATGTTTATATACCCACGGAGTTCCGTGTGCATTCGAGTAGTTGGCCTCACATTGCAACATAATGGAAGGTTTGTTCCAACGACGGCTCGGCATATCACAGGCTTCACGTCCACGCACTACTTGTGTGAAATACTTCTGACCACTGAACAGTATTTCAATATCTTCATGCAGACGGCCACCACCATTGAAACGGGTATCAATCACAATGCCTTCGCAGTTGTTATATTTTCCCAGAATGTCCGAGTATACAGTACGGAAGCTATCATCTCCCATCGACTGAATATGAACATATCCCAAACGTCCTTTCGACCATTTTTCAACATCTGCCGCACGTTGTTTTACCCAACGTTTGTATAACAATCCATTCAGTTGCCCGTTGGTGACCGGCATCACCACTTCTTCCCAACGCTCTTTATTTTGTGGATTGTAGATTGAAATCAATGTTTTTCTTCCCTGCTTTATTATTCAGCAGACAGGTTATGTCATTATCGAGAGTTATCTCTTCTCCATTAATCTTTTCAATGATGCAACCAACCTTTACTTTGGTACGTGAATGATCGAACGGACCTTTTTCTATTACTTCGGCAATCTGCATTCCTTTTCCCTGATAATCCCAGTCGAACAAAAGTCCGAGATTAGAAGTGACATCTCCTTTTCCTTTGGGAGAATAACGTCCTCCGGTATGTGAAACATTCAGCTCACCCAACCACTCACTCAATAATTCTGCAAAGTCATAATTGTTATCAATATGAGGCAAGAACTTACGATAAGCATTAGTCATAGCATCCCAGTCAACCCCGTGCATATTGACATTGTAAAAACGTTTTTGATGTTGTTTGTACACATGGTCAAACATCGTTTCACGTTCGGCAGCCAAGTCCATTTTCATTTCAGCCTGATAGCTGATGGACTTCAACGCATCCGACTTGGCATCCATCTTTTGCATAATCCGGCTTCCCAACAAAAAGATATCTCCTTTTTTGTCCAACATCAACGATGCCCAACCGGTATTGAGTTTGTGCAGACGCTTCGTATCTTTTTCACGGAGATTCATTTTCCAAAGGTCATATCCACCTTCGAACGCGGAGAAATAGTAAAGATCTTCCCCGTCTTTTGAAAGTATGGCACTACCCAAGTCGGAAGAATTGGGAGTCAAACGTACGATACGGTCTTCAATGCCGTTCAGCTCGACAAGTATCTCTTTTTGATCTGCCTTATCATCAGCAGACTCATCCTGATTACTGTCTTTGCTGCTATCTACTTTGCTCTTTTCCTTGTCGGCCTTGCTTTTATCAGTCTTTCCCTTGTTAGCATTTCCTTTATCTGCTTTTTCCGCCTTAGACTTCTTTCCGTCTTTCGTCTTCTCATCGTCTTTCTCCTTTGCCTTCTTCTGTTCCTTTTCAAATTCCTTGAGTAATTCGAAATCTTCCTTACTCAAACGGTAACGATCATAAGCATCCTGATTGAGAAACACCAACATCACATCTTGCTGCGATCCCAGGAAGCGTGCGCACGCATACCATAGCGTTCGGTTTGGAAAAGAATAGCATTCCCATCGAGTACCCAACGCGGAGCACCACTGATATATCCACTATTTGTCAGATTAGTAATTGCCCCTCCCTGTGCGCTGACAATGCCTACATCCGAATAAGGATCGTGACGGTTGCCTATAAATTCAAGAGTGAACCATTTACCATCAGGCGACCATTCGTAATCGAATCCTCCTCCGGTGTTATACCATGTAGAACCATCCGTTACCTGACGTACCTTTTTTGTTTTCAAATTGAGTACCATCAAACGATTACGGTCTTCGATAAAAGCCAATTCTTTACCGTCCGGTGAATATTGCGGATAAGTACGTTCTACCGTTTTAGACGGTAATAATACTTCCTCTTCAATAAGAGTGGCATTAGGGAAATTCGGGTCTTCCTTACGACTTATTTTGGCGGTATAAAGTTGCCAGTTACCGGTTCGCTCGCTGGCATAAACCAGTGTCCGGTTGTCCGGAGCAAAAGAAACGGCAGCTTCTTTTGCCGGAGTATTTGTGATTTGCTTGGTGGTAGCATAATCAGTTGAAGTCACGAACACATCACCACGTACAATAAAAGCAATTTGTTTACCGTCCGGAGATACAGAAGCGGAAGTTGCTCCCTGTGAGAATTTAAGTGTAGCAAGCTGCTGCTCATCATCACGGACCAATTCTACTTTTACTTTTTCCGGACGTGCACCAGACTTCTGTGTGTATAACTCACCATCATAGGTATAACATAAGGTACCTTTATCGCTGACAGACAAAAAACGTACCGGGTGAGTTTTGAAAGTAGTCACAGCTTTCACTTCCTGTGGAGTATTCAAAAAGAAAGTATACACATTGAAGGAACCTCCATCACGCTCACTTAAAAAATAGACAGCATTACCATCAGGTGCATACACAGGATTACGGTCCTCTCCTCCCCGGTTTGTCAGGTTCGTATGTTTTCCCGTTTGGGTATTATATAACCAGATATCTCTCGTAATGGAAGAAGTATGATGCTTTCTCCATTCATCTTCAAACCCTTTACGATCCTGATAAAGAAAGTTCTTCCCTGTTTTATCAAAACAGACCAGTTCGGCAGGAGTGCCCAGCACTTGCTCGGTACGTCCGCCGGCAACAGGAACTTTATATAATTCCGTCATCGCTCCTGTAGGAAACAGGGCACTGCTTGCCGGATCCTGTATAGAGGCAGAGAAAAAGACATACTTTCCATCCGGAGTAAAAGCCGACGGTATTTCTGATGCAGAATGATAGGTCAGTCGCCGGGCGGCACCTCCGTCAGCAGGCATAATGAATAAGTCAAAATTTCCATTCCGGTCACTGGCAAACGCAATTTGCTTGCCATCGGGCGACCAAACCGGATTGGCTTCATAAGAGGTTTGTGTGGTGAGTTGAACAGCTGTTCCTCCTTGTGCAGGGACTTTATAAATGTCACCCTTGTAACAAAAAACAATTTCTGATCCATCCGGTGATATACGTGCATCACGCATCCACAAAGGAGTAATTGCATAGCTGGATAATGCTGATAGTACCAGCGCTAAAGAAGTTATTAGTTTCCTCATATCAAATTATTATAAATTTATTCCGATAAATCGGTTTGAATTAGTTTTCCCGTGTAATTATAAAATGTGCTGTCACCAAAGTCCTTGTAAAAGAAGGCATATTTATCCACTCCCGTACAATGACAAACGCCAATCTGTCGGGGAAGATATTCCTGTAAATAATCTGCAATGACCTGATATTTTTGTTTTTCCGCGTTATGGATATGAAAACCTCCCAGAAGTAACTTACAAGGAGATTCAGGAAAGGCAGCCTGAACCGTACGCAAAATATTGGTTATTCCCCGATGAGAACAGGCACTTAATACGGAAAATCCTTCTGGTTCCACCAATACCACCGCCAATTCATCCTGAAAAGTATCCGGTATTTTGCATCCATCTTCTTGCTGAACCCAAAAACGTTCAAAATGGGTATCTGCCTGATTTATAATATCAATAGAGGGAAAAAGGAAAACTCCGGGAAGCAGTTCGGTCTGCTCTGTAATAAAGCGGAAACGGGAACGATCGAGGTTTTGTGTATGCATCATCCCGTTCTCACGTTCATCCTTGAATTTAGGAGAAAAAACCTCACGCTTACAGACAACGGTTGCCCGCGTATTCAATTCAAAAAAATAACGTAGTCCGCCCGTATGATCGCTATGACCATGAGATAATATCAAATAATCGACTTTTTGCAAGTCAATATGCAACAAGCGGGCGTTACGGATAAACAAGTCGGATGCTCCCGTATCGAAAAGTAACCGATGTCCCGATGTCTCAATATAAAGAGAAAGACCATGCTCTGCCTGCAATTTACGTCCATAGACACAATTCTCCACAAGAGTCGTTATTTTATAGCCCATGACACTTAGTTAGTTATCAAACGAATTATACAAAATAAAAAGTTCTGCCACAAAATTATAATAATTCTGTGGCAGAACAAGCAATCCAGTCAATTAAGTAATCGTAAAAGTGAGGGTAGTGAGGGAGGAATTGCAACCTTTTACTCTTATATTTTATTTTTCCTATCTATATTTTCTATAAAAACACGAATGTTAGAAATCCTCCCTCACTACCCTCACCTTTTCCCCTCTTCTTATAAAAAAAGACGGCGGAAAATCTGGAAAACATAACCGTCTTTTCCAGATTTCCCGTCAGGTTTTAAAAGTTAAGTTCAAAACTATATCTCAAATATTCGAACAAATCCATTTATCATATTCTTTATGAATATCTTTAATATGGAAAACAAACAGTTACACCATCTTTCCCATATTATATGCTTCCTGCATGTAGGGAGTATCTTTAATCTCTCCTACTTTCCATGCACCGATTCCATAGACCGTCCCTTTTTCCAGTGGTCCTTCCAAGCAATCGAGGAAGCCACGGAAGCCGTCGATAGTACGCTCCATCATTGCTTTATCGTTTTCTGCTGCCGCAATAATGAAATAAAATTCCTTATTGGTTATTTCCGTATAACGTGCGCAACAGCGGTCAATCATTATCTTCATCTGCCCGCACATGGTGTAAAAATAGACCGGGGTTGCCATTACAATCACATCGGCAGCAATCATCTTCTCCACGATTTCCACTGCATCATCCTTCTGCGGACAAGGTTTACCGTACATACTGCAAACACTGCATCCCGTACAAGGATGAACCGTTTTGTCTTTCAGAAAAATCTTCTCTACTTCATTGCCCGCCTCAATAGCACCTTTCATAAATTCATCACAAAGCAAATCCGAATTACCACCTTTACGTGGACTGGACGAAATTATCAAAACTTTTTTAGCCATAACTTTCTTTTATTACTTTCATCTTTCAGAATTAATCAGTCTTTTCACTCTGCAAAAATAGACAATTTATAACATAGCGAATGTATATAAATTACAGAGAAATATACCCAGATTACAGATTCAAACATAACAAAAGATTTTTTCTACCAATATTTAATTTATATCTTTGTCCACAATACGAACAACATGATACAATGAAAAAAATACAACTGACCGACACACATAAAGAAAAGCTGTTTCAAATCCCCCTTTTTCGGAATTTGCCCTTAAACATTAAAGAATCCCTATTGGAGAAACTAGATTTCGTAGTCTATATAGCAAACAAGAAAGAGATAGTTGTTACGCAGGGAACGCCTTGCAACAAACTGTATGTGTTGTTGGAAGGGAAATTGCGCACGGATATTATCGACGGACTGGGAAATGAAGTGATGATTGAATATATCATTGCGCCACGCACTTTTGCCACTCCACATCTTTTTAGCTCGGACAACACATTGCCGGCTACTTTCACTGCCCTTGAGGACAGTGTGATACTTATGGCAACAAAGGATTCTACCTTTAAAGTTATCAGCCAGGACCCGCAAGTATTGCACAATTTTCTCTGCATTGCAGGCAATTGCAATATCTGTACCGTATCACGTCTGAAACCACTCTCCCGCAAGACTGTTCGGGAAAGATTTATCGTTTATCTGTTCGAGCACAAGAAGAAAGATTCCCTGATAGTGGAGATTACACATACGCAATCCCAACTTGCCGAATACCTGAATGTATCACGTCCCGCCTTATCGAAAGAAATTAATAAGATTATCAAGGAAGGGCTTATCACTATGGAAGGGAAACGGGTGGAAATTTTGAATAAGGCCGCTTTAGAGAAATTCATATAATAAAGAAACAGGGCAGGGTTGAAACTAAGGAATAATTTGGCTCTTATATCGAAAACAAGTTAAATATATAAATGAGCCGAAGAGAAATAAAACTGTTTTTGCTATATTTGCAATCAGAAAGAAAAGCAAAAAAATATGACAGATGAACAATTAGGGCAAATGAAGCTTATCTTCAATTACAACGATGTATTCTACAGCTTCTTCTATGATGACCTCAGCGGCTGCGTACATCGTTCCCGCGAATATGCCATCAATTACGTCTATTCGGGTGAGATGATTCTCGACAATGGCAATGAGCAAATTCATGTCGGAAAAGGCGAATGCGTCTTCATACCGCGCGACCATCACATTACGATGTACAAGAAGACGAAAGATGGTGAACGCTACTGCGGTATCTTCCTGATGTTCACACGTCGTTTCTTACGTGAAATGTACGGTAAGTTGGAACAACGTAAAGTACCGACCAATACCGCGAAACTCAATTCCGGAGTGATAAAACTTCCGAAAACGGCCGAACTCGCCAGTCTGTTCGCTTCGATGACGCCCTACTTCGATCCGAAGGTGAAACCTGTGGATGACCTGATGCAACTGAAATTGCAGGAAGGTCTGCTCGCATTATTACATATCAACAAAAAGTTCGCGCCGACGCTTTTCGACTTCAATGAACCGTGGAAAATAGATATTCTGGAATTTATGAACGAGAACTACATGTACGAGCTCACGATGGAAGAGATGGCACACTACACGGGACGCAGCCTTGCCACATTCAAACGGGATTTCAAGAAAATCAGCGACCTCACTCCCGAAAAATGGTTTATCCGTAAACGACTCGAAGTAGCTTACGCCCTGATGAAAGAGGGCGGCAAAAAGGTCGTGGATGTTTATGCCGAAATCGGTTTCAAGAACCCGTCTCACTTCTCAACCGCCTTCAAAAAACAGTACGGTATGCCGCCGACCGACACATTCGTGTAAATCGGAGCAAAATATATTGAGTTTTTTAATTAAATTATTTAAGCCTCACTGCGACATCGCAGTGAGGCTTAAATATCAACTTACAGCTTGTTCCTTACAGTAACCTTACGGTAAGGGCAGCCCTGATAATTTACCGGAAAATATAGAGTATACAATCTTCATAGCAATGTGTATGCTGATGCCATATTGTCCACCGCCAAACTTGATTATCATAAATTCAGAACAACTTTTCCTGCCATTTGCATGGAGCTTTTAAGAAAATAGATAGTTGAGCTTTTGAGTAACTCCTTTTGAGCCCGACAATAATGTGCCGCTTATTTTATAGCCGTACCTTTGCAATATGAAATAGAACAATAACCATTTAAATAATAGAATGATGAGAACAGCGAATTTTAAATCCGCAGCTATCGCAGCCTTGTTAAGTATGGGGTTGCTTACCGGCTGCACGAACGGTATTACAAATCAAAAAACAAGTAATCATATGGACACATTGAATCTTACACAGGAATGGGACAAAAAGTTCCCACAGAGCGACAAGGTTAATCATCGTAAAGTAACTTTCAAAAACCGCTATGGCATCACACTTGCCGCCGACTTGTACGAACCCAAGAATATCGAAAGTAAACTCCCTGCCATTGCCGTTAGCGGCCCTTTCGGGGCTGTGAAGGAACAGTCATCGGGACTTTATGCGCAGACAATGGCCGAACGCGGATTCCTCACCCTTGCGTTCGACCCCTCTTATACGGGCGAGAGCGGTGGCGAACCCCGTAATGTGGCATCGCCCGACATCAACACCGAAGATTTTAGCGCGGCAGTGGATTTCCTGATTGCACACCCCAATGTAGATGCCAAACGCATCGGTATCATCGGCATCTGCGGATTCGGTGGTATGGGACTGAATGCCGCGGCAATGGACACGCGCATCAAAGCAACAGTAGCTTCTACAATGTACGATATGAGCCGCGTGAATGCCAACGGCTATTTCGATGCCGAGGACAGTGCCGAAGTACGCCGCAACAAACGCGAGGCGATGAATGCTATCCGGACCCGTGATGCACAGAACGGCACGGCCACTCCCGGTACGCCCGGTCTGCCCACTAGCATCAAGGGCGACGAGCCGCAATTCGTCAAAGACTACTTCGATTATTACAAGACTGAACGTGCTTTTCACGCCCGTGCCATCAATTCTAATGGTGCATGGAACCCCACGATGGCTCTTTCGTTCATCAATATGCCATTGTTAACCTATATCCACGAGATTGATAATGCTGTATTGCTCATTCACGGCGAAAATGCCCATTCGCGTTATTTCAGCGAGGATGCCTTCAAACGCCTCAAGGGCAACAACAAGGAGTTACTAATCGTTCCCGGAGCCAACCACACCGACCTTTACGACCGGAAGATTCCGTTTGACAAACTGGAAGCATTTTTCAAGTCAAACCTCAAATAAAATAAAAACATGAGTATATCAACTAAAAATAAGCATAACCACTTGTTGATGTTCATCCTCACACTCGGAGTATTCGGAATATTGAATACTGAAATGGGAGTAGTGGGCATCATCCCTATCATTGCCGAAACCTTCGGTGTTACGGTGCCGGATGCGGGTTGGACGGTCAGCCTCTTTGCGCTGATCATTGTCTTCTCTGCTCCCGTCGTACCGTTACTTTTTTCACGGGTAAACCGTAAAACGGTCATGGTGCTCGCCTTGTCCGTGTTCGTGATTTCAACCTCGTTTCGGTCTTCACGACGAACTTTACCGTACTGTTGATAACCCGTGCGATTCCGGCATTCTTTCATCCGCTCTATGTATCCATCGCTTTCTCAACCGCAGCCTCTTCCGTTAGTCGGGAGGATGCTCCGAAAGCCGTTTCCAAAATCTTTGCCGGAGTATCGGCAGGAATGGTGCTCGGAGTGCCCGTGACGAGCTACATCGCCAGTGAATTTTCATTCTCTGCAGCAATGGTATTTTTTACCGTTGTCAATGCATTTGTACTGCTCGCCACTATTTTCCTCATACCGTCCATGCCCGTTAAGGAACGGTTATCGTATGGCACACAACTCAGCGTATTGAGAAAGCCCGTATTGTGGAACTCCTTCCTTGCGGCATTACTGATGAATGCAGCCATGTTCGGATTTTACAGCTACTTGTCCGATTACCTGATAACGGTTACAGATGTCTCCTTCAAGGTAATCAGCCTTCTGCTGTTTGTTTACGGCATGGCAAATATCGTCGGAAATATCGCAGCCGGAAAGTTGTTGGCACAACGTCCTTTCGCCACGTTGAAATACGTACCTGCCATCATGGCGATACTTTATCTCGTACTTTACGGACTAGGGAAACTGACCATACCAACGTCAATCGTCATTCTGATATTGGGAATATTCGCAGGTATTGCAAATAACGGGAATCAATTCATGGTATCTACGTCGGCAACCGAAGCACCCGATTTTGCCAACGGATTGTTCCTGACCGCCGCAAATCTCGGAACAACGTTGGGAACGGCAATATGTGGCATGTTCATAACCGTATGGGGAACACAATCATCTCCGTTGGGAGCTGTGGCATTCCTGCTTGTCGGAGTGGCAAGCATTATTATCAGGAATAGCTTAATGAGCCGCAATAAACACATAATGGCAGTGACAATATGAAGAAAACAGAACGACCAATAATCACTTTCCCAAATGGACAAACTGTTTGTCCGTTGGGACAAGGCACATGGAAAATGGGACAATCCGCCGCACGGCGGCATGAAGAAATACGGGCATTACAACATGGCATCGAACTGGGAATGAACCTTGTCGATACTGCCGAGATGTACGACAACGAGGAACTGGTAGGCGAAGCTGTCCGCGACTGTAGAGAGAAAGTGCTTCTCGTGAGCAAAGTTTTACCGAGTAATGCAAGCTATCGTGGAACGAAACTCGACTGTGAACGAAGTTTGCTGAAGCTCGGAACGGAGTATATCGACCTCTACCTGTTGCACTGGAAAGGACGCCATCCTTATGAAGAAACCGTTCGGGCGATGACCGAATTGCAACAAGAGGGAAAAATCCGTTTATGGGGTGTCAGTAATATGGACACAGCCGACATGGAACGTATTGTTTCACTGTCCGGTGGAAGCGGCTGCGCCACCGATCAGGTACTCTATAACCTCGGCGACCGGGGCATAGAGTTCGACCTCATGCCGTGGTGCGCTGCCCGTAGAATGCCGCTTATGGCCTATTCGCCGATCGGAGAAGGACGACTTCTGCGCCACCCTACATTGGTGGAAATCGCCCGGCGACACGATGTATCGCCCGCACAAATCGCATTATCGTGGACTATGCGTCAATCCGGTATCATTGCCATACCCAAAGCCGGCAATGTAGCCCATGTGGAAGATAATTTCCGAAGCCTTTCCATTCATCTGACAAAGGAAGATTTGTATGATTTGGATACCGTGTTTCCACACCGACACGGAAAATACCTTTGGCAGGTTGGTAATAACATGAAATGCTATAAATTATGAACTATAATAAGAAAAATGAATAAAGTCATAGATAGTATGCTGGCACATCGTTCCATCCGTTCATACACCGACAGAACGGTAAGCGATGAAGATTTAAACTCCATCATCCGTGCCGTACAAGCCGCACCGAACTGGGTAAACCTGCAACTCGTTTCCATAATTGCAGTAAAGAATACCGACCATAGAAGACGTTTAGCCGAATTATGCGGAAATCAGGTACACATTGCCGAAGCTCCCGTATTCCTCGTGTTCTGTACTGATTACCATAGGGTGGCTCTTGCCTGCCATAAGAAAGAGCAAACGCTCGATGAAGTAATGCAGGACATTGACACATTGCTCGTGGGAGCTCATGAAGTCGGTATCGCTCTCGAAGCGGCTGTCGTGGCTGCCGAATCATTGGGATTGGGAACAGTCCCTATTGGAGATGTACGTAAAAATGCGCTGGAAATTGTCCATGAATTGCAACTTCCGGAATATGTCTTTCCTATGTTGGGATTATGTATCGGCTACCCCGCAGAAGAACCGGGATTAAAGCCTCGTTTTCCACAACAGGCTGTCTTTTTCGAAGAGACATATAAGACTGATTTAAAAGATAAACTCGCTGAATATGACGTTATCTACGCCCATTATCTTAAAGAACGTCCATGGAATAATCGTGTAGGCAACTGGACAGACCTGGCAGCTGATTTCTACCGACATCCGTTTCATTACAAAGGAGTTGCGGATGCCTTAAGTCAACAGGGATTTACCTCGGCTAAAAGCAGATATTCGGTATAGAGATCAAAGTCCTAAAATCCCGGTCAACATAAGTCAACCGGGATTCTCATCATTCTGTTTATTTCTCTACCATTTAGTGAAAAATACTTTCGGATTGATATTCAACGATACCCATCCCCAATCCTGCCAGCTTTTATGATTGCCGGTTTCACAGCGTCCATCGTCTTCGTACCACGCATAAAAGAATATCCGGCAGAGAGTTTCACATCTTTCATGATCGACCAGTTAATCTGATAATCAACTTCCGAACCTAATGATTTCTTTAAATCCTGAACTTTAACTGCTGTACTAAAATAATGGTAATTAAGTTCCATATCTACCTTGCCAGATAGACGGAAACGACCTCCGATACGAGCATCCATCAATCCCGGTGCATAACCGTTTGCAAATGTAGAAGCATAAAATAATCCATTGCTCCATAGAATTTATGATGGGTCCCATAAAGAGGATCAAAGCCTTATACTTACCGCCATTTCCTTTATCACCGCTTAAATAATCAAAACTAGCCACGGCTCCCCATGTCTGATTAAACGTATAGGCGGCTTGTATGCTACCCATCAAAGCTGAAACTTTCTCCGCAGCTTTATTCTTACCCATCTGATAGTAGAAAGCACCATCCAGATTCCAGTTACTATTCTTATAAGTGAGGTAAGTACCCATTGTTTGTAAATAGCGGGTATGAGAATCATCCGTGGCTTTATCACCCGTTTCCAATCCCAGATTCATAAACAATAAAGAAGCTCCGAACGGAACATTATCCGCTTTATAATGATACCAGACGGTTTGCATATTCTTATAAGGCTGTCCGGTAGAAGAATCATAGTAAGTACCTCCACTTGTTCTATTGTCATTATTCTGGTTAAAAGCAAGAATCAGATGGACTTCATTATTTTTGTTGGCATATCCCAGCTTCAATGCATCGTGGTAACGGCCCGCTACATTCCAATCCAGTCCTCCCAAAATACGTTCATCATCATAAATCAATGACTGACGTCCCAGTTGAGCAAAGAACCCTTCACCAAAGTTCAGTTTCGCCCAAGCCTCATTCAACATAAAACGCCCATTCTTCTCAATCTGCGGGTCTTGTCCCCAAACACCGACATGCTGTGCCGACATCTTTAGTTCCAGATCCGAACGTTTATAATCCATCGAGAGGCGTGCACGGTTATTGATGAAAGATGTAGGAGCTACCCCTTCATCCCGTGGAGTCAATGCACCATTCCGATACTCCGCACGAGGTCTGATTTGCATAGACATCGTAAATTCATTCTCTTTCTCCGTGTTTTGTGTATATGCCATGCTTGGCAATAGCATAAGCAAGAATGACCAATAAAGTGTTTTCATTGATATTGAAGTTTAAGTGATTCGATATTTCAATTTAAATTATAAGTATGCACACTGACTCCTTGCGCGGCCGGAAGGTAATTGATTCCATACCAGCACATTTGCAACAGGACAAATGATACTAACAGAATAATCAACGCAGGACGTGCCTTCAATGGCTTGCCCAATCTGAAATGGATATACACCAGATAAGCGAACCAGGTAGCTGCCGCCCAAGTCTCTTTCGGGTCCCAAGCCCAGTAATGTCCCCAGGCTTCTTTGCCCAGATAGCTCCGGTAAGCATACCTAATGTCATAAATGCCAGACCTACATAGGTGAGGTTGTCACACAAATCCATTTCTTTCCGTTCAATCTCCTTCTTTTTGAACCAAAGCAGATAGACGGCCATCACCGTCGCCGCTCCCAACATAGCATAAGCAAACATATACACAATGACATGAGGGGCAAACCACGGGCTTTGCAAAGCAGGCATCAACGTCTTATTATGAATCTCCGGTTTGAAGATATTGATACAAATAAAGACCAATGAAAGGATGCAACTGAAACTTAAAATCCATTTATACTTCCAGCGTGCATAGGTTATCAATCCCGCCAACGGAAGGAAGAAAGAATACCACAGCCGTGTCTCTCCCATTGTCCGCATCGGAGGACGTTCTAATGAAATCCACATTCCGATAATGAAACTGAAGAAAATAGCCAGACCTAAGAAAGTAAATCCATAAGCCCATCCCGTTTTTGTACCTTTCCAGGCAGCAAAAGCTCCCAAAGCCCAACAAACCAGTGCGGCTATTGCAAATAGTATAAAGTATTCCCAACTCATGCTTTGTCCTCCTCTTTCCTCTTTTGTGCGCTGACAAACAGACAGATGGCTCCTGCCATCATCATTATTATTCCTGTGTAAACAACCGGCAACCACGGATCGCGAACCAACTCGAAGACACTGATATCGCTCCATCGTCCCTTTGTTTCATCGTAACTAAGTTGATAAATTTTCCAACCTTCTATCTCCATCGGGCGGTTCACTTCAATGGTTCCTCCCGTGATCGTTCCTTCTTGTGTGTAAATCTTCACTTCCGATACAAATCGCTGCGGTTCCCGTTCCGGCATTACAATACTGGTTAAAGAATCCAGCCGGATTGCCTTATAGGGAAAAAGAAAACTACCGCAACTTACCCATCCCTCTTTGGTTGTTTGATTCTTCTGATTGACTGCTTTCAGATAGACAGCATAAGTCGCTCCCATCGAATGAAATTCAGTAAACTTCAAAATATCTTCGGTAGCCACAGAAGCAGCCATCGGAATAGATTGCTCAATAGTTAGCTGCCAGTCCTGCAAGCTGCCATTTGTCACTCCCTCTTCCAACAATACATGTACAGGAGATTTTTCGGGAAGCGTACGGCCGGTTTCATTATCAATCAACATCAGTTTCGGAGGATATTCGTCGATAGTGAAATCCTTCAGTTCGATAGCCAGCGGAAGTTCAATCAGTTGACCTTTATCATCCGTAGCCCGCCATTCGGCACTTCCCATCCGGGTTGTCATTTTCAACCTTTGCATATCGGCATTTCCCAAAGTGGCTGTTATCAGTGCAATAAACAATCCGATATGATTCAGTAGGAAAGAAATCCTGCTGATCTTCAAAGAGAAACCGGTGCGAAGGATTGTCAGCCCCAAGGCGGTGACCATCCAAAAGTAGAGCAGGACAAAAGGCCAGGAAGAAATCATCTGCGAAAATCCCAGCAGATCAGCCGGAGCATGACCGGAAGGAGCCTGCCGGATCAGTCCCATCACTACTGTCATGCCGACCACCCACAATAGAGACGAGACAGCAGCGGAATAATGACTCAACCATCCGAATAAATAGACACGTTTGCGAAGAAGGTGCATGGCTACCAAAGCAATGATATAAACCACTAACACAATCACATTGACCGGACAGGCAAACAGGTCCCAATGTATGGCTCCCACTGTCATTTGCAGCAATAGCCCTATCACCAGTAATCCTGCGCCAATCACCAGCCCTTCTTTATAACTCCATGGTTTGCTCCACATATATAAATTCTCTTATTTCTGTGCCAGACGGCCGTTTTCTTTCGCTTTCTCCAACCATGCCGGAACAGTTGTTTTCAGGAATTTCTCCTTAGTCGCTCTTTCAGCATCCATATCCAAGCCGATATATTCCTGTGCTTTTGCCTTTGTTGAAATGTCCGGCATCGGAACATCTCCCGTATATCCATTCTTTGCCAATACTTTGGATACAGCCAGACGGGCTTGCATGGCACGATCCAATCCATGAGAAAGAATTCTCTGAATTTCCTGCGGTGCGTGGAAAGAACCTCCGTGTGAAGCTACTCCGAAATCCCAACGCCATTGTGCCTGACGAATCAGTGCGAGCACATCTTTCATCTGTGTTTCTGTAGCACCCTTGTCCCAGGCAAATTTAGCTTCGATATGTGCTTTTGCCAATTCCTGTTCCAGACGGTTACGGATTTCATTCGCTTTACGTTGGCGTTCGTACACATTATTACGTAAAGTCTCTTCACTTTCGCGGTGACAAACCTGACAGGTGCGGTCAATCATAGCCAACGGGCTTTGGATATGGTGATCGCTGAATTTCACACCACCTTCACTCTTATACGGCATGTGACAATCGGCACAAGAAACACCTCTCTGTCCGTGGATACCCATCTGACAAATCTCATAGTCAGGATGCTGTGCTTTCAGAATCGGAGTACGGCTCAATTTATGAATATAATCATAGAAACCGGCCTCATCATAATAAGCCTCCATATCTTCTACCGTAAAACCTTTGTCCCAGGGGAAAGTCAGATACTTACCATCCCCTTTGAAATAATATTCCACATGACATTGTGCACATACCAATGAACGCATCTCCTGCGGAGTAGCTTTAGTGATGTCTTTACCCTGACGTTGGAAAGCCTCTATCAAAGCGGGACGACTGATATGAAGATTCATTGTTTCGGGATCATGACAATCGGAGCATCCGATAGGATTCACAATTTCGGCGCCCATAGCCCCCCATTTATTGTTATAGAAAGAATCGACACCCAATGCCTCCATCATACGGGGAACATCCGGACTCTTACAAGTCCAACAGGTAGACGGTTGAGGACCTTCGGTCGGGCTCATGGGCGAACCGGTACGCAAAGATGCCGTAATATCCTCAATGGCATGCATGTGTCCCCGTGGAGTGGAATAATCTTTTGAGAAAGCATATCCCGCCCATAGAATCACCATTTCAGGACGTTTTTCCAAAGCATCTACAGCAATATTTCCATTAAATTCACTCTCAAAGTCAGTCTTTGCAGTCTCCGTCCAAGTCTGGTATTCACGGGGAAAGTCATTCTTAAACAGTTCATTTCGTGCTTCAATCCCTTTGATAACGTTTTTACGGTTATTGAAAATGCTGGCAACTTCCGCCCTCCGTTCCATCAACGCAGAAACGCATAATCCCAAAACAAATACAACGACCATTGAACCTCCGAACAACAGCCATCCTTGCCATGATTTTAATTTCTTTTCCATTGTATATCGGTTTTATTATTTTATTACGTATTTCATTTCTTATTTATCTTTCTGATTCACCATCTTCCGGAGCCATTCGGGAACAGGCGATTCCGGAAGAGGAACAATCGCTCCCGGAGTACCGGACAGGGAATTCTTTCCACCATGAGGAACATCACGATGGCAATCCCAGCAAGCCTTCCCCTCTCCTACCTGTGACATCATATAATCAATCTTCCCAGTCTTCACAAATTCCGTATTGAGTTGTGTATGACAGCGGATGCAATTATTCATAATCACTTCGGAACTGGCTTCATGAGCCTGAATGACCTGCGGCTCGCTTTTGGTAAGAAATGCAGCCACGTGTTTCATACCGTCCATACCTTTAAAGGTCCATTTCTTCACAGCATTTTCATGCGGCACATGACAATCATTGCAAGTGGCATTCCGGGCATGTGAACTATGGAACCAGGTTGCATAGTAAGGAGTCATAATGTGACAATTCACGCATGCAGCCGGGTCATCTCCAAGATAGGTATGCGCCCGGAGCATATACATAAACAGTGCTCCTCCACCCACAATAACACCGCCAATGATGACAGCCGCTACCTTCCATTTATAAGAAGGAAAGAGTCGATTTATTATTGGAAACTTCATCATACGAAAAAGTATTTTTCACAAAAGTAAAGGATTGGAAACAAAAAAGGTGTAATAGATATTACACCTTTCGAAAGAAAAATACTCATTACGTAAAAAAACAGAATGGGAATGTGTCAAACGTCCCTTTTTGACCTCACCTCATTCTTTCTCTATGTATTGTCTTATTCATCATGGTGATGGTCTTCGTCTTCCACCTCATTACTTAATTTGATATTGCGTGCGATATAAGATTCGTTACCTGCGGCATCCGTGCAATAAACCATCAAATGATAATCTCCTGCAGTAGCATTGGCCGGTATTACAATATCGTGATGATGAATATGGGCGGTTTTCTGTCCGGACACATCGTAGGATCTGTTGAAACTAAAATCTACTGTTTCCTGTGCAGCCCTGCTATTACCTCCGTGTGAATGGTGGTCGAAATTACTATGAATTTCAATCTTATAGGATTTCAGCATGACATCATCCGACAAATCCATTTCAAAATGAACCCCATGTTCGTTTCCTATCTCCAAAGCCTGACCTTCTTCCGGTTCGTGAAGTTCAATCAGAGGTTTGGTCGTATCACTGGAGTCATCATTATCACAAGAGGAAAACATGAAAGTAACTGTTGCCAAAAGGCTAATCATTGGGAGATAAAATTTATTTTTCATTTCAGTAATTTTTTAAATGGAACTTTGATTAATATCTGGAAGTTACGTCCCGGTTCGGGGATTTCAACTTTCCTGTAAAAACTAAGATGATTGTAATATCGGGTATCGAATATATTCCGGGCGGTCAGGGTTATTTCAATCTCATTGTTTCCACCTATCGGAATATTCAATGAACCACCCAGATGAAAGAGATTTGCTCCGGCTGTACGGTCTTCGTTACGGTCCACTCTATTTTGCCGGGCAATGCTCTGCCATTCTGCATACAACATATACCGATTCTTTTGCCAGGTTAATGTATTGCGCATAACAGGAGGTGGCGAGAAACTCAATGGAATATGTTCATCACAATTATAGGTGTAAACGTATTCAGCGGAAATCCGATAATTGAAGTTGCGCAGAAAATCAACATCTACGGTAGCTTCAGTTCCTGCAAATAGCGCTTCTGCTCCGGTATAGCGATAGATTTGTCCGGCATGAGGCAATACAGACCACTCTCCAGTAGGACGCAGAAAGATGTAATTGCTGAACCAACTGACAAATGGAGAGACGGAGAAAGAAATTCCCCGGTACTTCAGATGATAAGAAGCGTCCAGTTGCCAGCCTTGTTCGGACTTTAGGTTTGCATCTCCCTGTTCATGGCGGAAAGTGCCGTGATGTACACCGTTGGCAGCCAACTCATTCGCACCGGGCAGGCGGAAACTACGCCCGATATTCACCTTTACCAGATGTTTGTCGGAGGGAGTCCATACCAATCCCAGAGAAAGAGAATAATCACCGTAGTGCTTATTCACAGAGTGACTGTTCCACTTGTAGAAGTCTATCTGTTCCGGATCATAGCCCTGTTTCCGAAGATAATCGGCAAGGTAAGTATCTTCATGCGAAGAGATATTCATATATCCGTAGTCATATCGCACTCCTCCGCTGACTGAAAACACATTGTTGGGTCTGTATGTCGTAAGCCAAAGCATTCCGGTAGTGGAACGGCGATATTCAGGCAGTAAAAACGAATAGCCGGAAATGTCGTTCCGTTGATGTTGTCCATCCCACCCCAATATATGTTCCCACGAAGAAGAACCAATAAAACGAGCTTTCACCGAAGCACTGAAAGTGTTCAGATTAAAAGCAAGTTCCTTATCGGGGTCTTTCTCCGGTGCGGGTTGCGAACCATAGTGAGTATGGAAAGCACTCCACTCTTCACGGTGATTGTTCTGGAAACCTAAATCGCCTGACAAGATCAGTTTCTCCCATGCATATTGCTGGTGGGTGGTCACTTTCAGGTGATTCACTTTACTGAATGGCAATTCAATATTACGGCTGTCTCCATCATCTTCCACACGTGACGCATCGGGTATGCCATGTGCCCCGGAAAGAATCCCGTCTTTTGATATACATTACTCACAGCATAATTCGCTTTATAGGCTCTTCGTTGATATTGGGTAAAAAGTCCGATATTGCGTTCAATGCCTGCTGTATTCTTGAGTTTACGCCCATATATGGGAATTCTTTGTGTCAGGTAGACAATAGAATCCGTCGGAATACGATAGTCACCGAAATGTTGTTCCGAATAACGAATATGGGAGTACCAGGCATTCTTCCTGATTCCCAGCATCAGTGATCCTCCGATGGTTCCATTGACTGATTTACCCAGCAGTGTGACATCTCCGAATACACGATTATCAGCAGGAACAGCCGACGGAACAACATCAATCACTCCTCCCATTGCATCACTGCCATAAAGCAGTGAGGAGGGTCCTTTCAATACATTGACTGCTCCGATATTGAAAGCATCCAGTTCTAGTCCGTGATCGGCTCCCCATTGTTGTCCTTCCTGTTTGATTCCGTTTTCCAATACAGCAATCCGGTTGAATCCCATTCCGCGAACCATCGGTTTGGAGAAGCCCGAACCAATATCCATTGCCTGTACTCCGGAATATTCTCCATCGCCTGCATGAAGTTTCCTGTAAAATGTTTGCGCAAAAAATCCTGATCGGCTACATCAACCGTAAGGGCAGACTTTTTCGCTTGACGTTGCTGGTACGTTTCGGTTACCACAACATCAGGCAAAAGCATGCTCTTGATTGAATCGGATTTCTGTGCATGGACGGATAAGGTTACAAATAGCCCTATTACGCCCGAAATAATTCCGATACGCATCAATTACAATCTTTTATTTAATGTGTAAAATGAATGTAAGGATAGATTGAAAGCCAATCTATCTCCATTGAAAATATGAGTATGTAATCATGCGACCGGAGGCCCGCGTAAATGATGCGAATAAGTTCGTTTGCAAACAACCTTATCCTGGTAAATAATCGGCTCGTAGGGCACGAGCGTCAGTGTGCAATGAAATTCTATCGGTTGAGGTTCAGTAAAGAAAGAAAGGGAGTATTGGCAGATCGCACAATCATCAGATGATTGGTGAGAATGCTTTGCATGGGAACACGACTTTTCATCCTCACTTCCATGATAGTGAAAGGTCTTCACTACAAAGAAGGGAATGAATGTCATGAATAACATCCATGCTATATATACCCTTATATTTTTCTTTTGATACATTCTCCCTCTATTGATTAATAGAATAGCGGGACAAATATAACAGTATGAAAAATAATCAGCAAGTTATACATCTTAATATGTGTTATCAGTAATAGAGTTCACCTCCCTTAATGTCCAAATCTCTTCATATTCATAAGCCTCTCCCGGCTTTAGTTTAACCATAGGACTGTTCGGTTCCATTTCCAAAAATTCATCATTAAAATAAATCATGTTAGGAAAACACACCTGCAAATTATTATCATATTTCCCCTGTGGAACATACTTATTTTGTTTGATATACAAATAATCACTGAACTGATAGAAATACATACCGTTTGTAGTATTTATCCCATATTTCTTTTGTTCGTCTCCTCCGGGAAATGCGGTAAAATAATGATTCTCTACATGAATACGTTCCTGCAGATGATGAGAGGGAATTAATGTATCTGCTGACAATGAAATCTCACTAAATCCCAATGGATATTGTGAATTTGGCATCGCTTCACAATAGTAAATCCCACCGGCAGGCAGTAATGTACGTGTCCAGAAACAATATTCAACCTCCCCATTTGAAATATTAGACATTCGCTGTTTAATATGCAGAACCGGCTGGTTCTCTTCCAAAAAGTAAATCCGCTCCACCTGAATACCCATCGCCTGTGAGGGATGGCTGACCAAGCGCAATTTATCTTCCTCAATAAAGGTTTGATAAGGTCCTGCCCAAATTGAATCATGGATATTCTCCGTTCTACGTTCATTACCGATATCAAATCTACCGGCATCAGGACTTCGTCTTGTTCGTATATAGTTCTCTACAGTCCAACCGTTGATAACAGAATCACTACACAATATATTATCTCCACGACTCTCTAAGCCGAAATATAGAATTTGTCCGCCATACGTCGGATTAACAATTACGGAAACAGCCCTGTTAGATAGCTTAAGGCAGTTCTCCCACCCTCTGTAAGAAACTGTATCAACCTCCTGAACCGGACGATGTGAACAGGATAAACAGAGAAAAAACAAAAGAATGAATAGTATATATTTCATAAAAGGCCAACCTCTCTTGATTTATTTAAATTCCTTTGGAGAGGATTTGAGAAGTCCTCTCCAAAGGATCATTTTATACCGGAATAATTTCGACAGAGAATGTAGAAGATATTGTTTTATTAAGCCAGATTACGAGGCTTCCTCCTACTTTATCACTCAAATAGTCACTATCAGACACCAACGTCTTTCCACCAACCTTGACCGTTACATTTCCGCTTCCGGTCCAATTATCAATTCTAAATACAGGATTCTTCACTGCGCCGGTAAGGTTACAAGTAAACTGACAACTTCCTGTACCTGTCGTTTTCATCAAAACCATCTCCCGTTTGGAATACCCTGTTACATCCGGATTATAAGAAACTCCGTTCAGATTCGTCGGGCTTCCCATATACAGCCATCCTCTTGTATACGCATCTATATCAGAAGCCGCATCAGGTTGATTGATACCCAACAGCATCAAATATACTCTATATTTATTTCCATCCGAATTAATCTGATAAGCAGTATTCGAAACGTCCCTTTAGCCTCCACGCCAATCAATGAAGAATGAGAGACCTGTGACGGCCAGGTAGCCGTTGACTTATCATAATCCCCATAACGGGCATTTAAATAGGGTTGTTTATCTACCGGCCAATGAGACATCTGATAATTTATATCATGCCAGGTCAAGTCATTCTCAATCGGCAACGGAGAGACTTCCGGACGTTCAGGAGTATAAGAGAAAACAGAAAAAGCATCAGGAGCATTATTTAAATGAGCAGTATAGATTTGCTCTTTCCAGTTTTTCACATTCTGGTTGACTTCATCAAATGGTTTAGCCGGATAAAGATCATACCGGTTGCCTGAAAGATTAGAAATACTAAAAGCCGGTTGTTTCACATGATCTGATGGAATGGATGAACTGCCGGAAATAACCATGGGCTCACTCAACTCATGATAGCGATAATAAGCCTGTCCCGCCTGTTTCTGAATATACTCGATGCGTCTCACGCCTACTCCGTCAGCATAGAAAGTATAATACTCGTCTACTTCCGGATATATCCCGTCAGGATAAGGAGCCTTATAATCCGGATTTACCAACGCATAATGGTACTTAACCACTTTCCTTACTTTATTATTCTCTATGATATCCACTTTCGCATGCGCCAACAAACGATCCGACATTGGCTCGAAGCATCCTTTACTCAAATCCGACCATGTTTCAGCAAACTCATAACAATAAAGCAATTCGTTATTCATGTGCCAAGCAGGTACAAAGTTTGCCTCCGACCAGAAAACAAATTGTCTGTTTTGTGCAGCAGCCGGGCAATGTTTCGGATTGAAACTGATTACCGTCGCATCCCCCGGAAAGCCAGCCCATGTAAAATTACGCTGTTTTACATCAAATTCCGGAGAGGACTCCACGACATCTTCAGCCGAAAACTCTTCAAAACGAATATCTGAAAAGTTCACTTCTGTCGAGTTTTCATTACCATTCCTGACTATCGGACAAATAAAATAGTTCTGTCCCTGTCCTCCCCAATCTTTCGATTGAGCAAGTTCAATCCAGTTCTCATGAAATTTCCCATCAATTTCTTTTCCAACACTCACATAAAAATGAAAGAAACCGGATATCTTATTCCTGATGATACGTGCCTTACCTGTAGAAGCTGTAAAAGGAACAGAAAAATAGCTATTATTGAGAGGTATGGAATAACGGAAAGAATAATCGTTTTTATTTATCTTCTTCGTATTATCCAAAACGTTATCTATTCCGTCCTGACGATCCAATACCCGTACGGTCGACACACCGGATTCTGTACACACACTCACCGAAGTATAATTATTGAAATCCGGTTTCCCGTTCTTCTCCCGGACAATAGCCAAGCCAAAGTTAGTTGTTTTATCAGCTGTTACCTCCGCAATAAAATGTCCCTGCGCAATCTGTGGCAGACAAACACCATAAGTAGAATTCTTCCCGTTTAACCCTATTTTTACAGAGGAACCGGAAACATCAAAACGACCATTAGCCCCTATCGTTAAAGCGATAGGCTGATACTCCGTAACCACAGGAGGAGCCGGTTTTTCTTCTGGATTAACCGGCATATAGGGATCATCCAAAGTGCAAGCTATCAGGCTGGAAAGCAGACAAGCTGCCAATATATTATTCATTATCTTCTTCATTTTTATTATGTATTAATAGGTCCGATTGAGATATACATTTCACAATCAATTGACTTGATTTACCGAGAGATATTTCAATTGCTTCTCAAAGCCGCCGCTGAAAGATGAGTCTTCACCTGAACCACTTCCTCTTTTCCCGGTATCAGCGTTACGTAATTCTGCTCAAAGAAACTTTCATCGTCATCTACATAAAGATAAAGCCCTCTAATCAGTGCAGAAGAACGAAGCCGTAAATTGACTCCTTCATTGGTCTTCTCCACCGTTATAATAGGAGCCACCTTTGAATAAGTATACTGATTGGAGTAGACCGGATAATGGATGTTCGAAGAAACCGTTTTACCATTTTCATTCAACGTCACATAAATGAAAACTTCGTTCTCTTTCTTACCTCCATAAAGTTCCGTAGTTGTTATCGAAGCCACATCTTCACACCCATTAGCACCCAAATCAAATGAAACTTTCTTTGAGAACACCGTCTGTCCCTCCAAAGTCAGAGTCGTTATCTCCAACTCTCCTTTCATCTTTTGCAAACGATCGGAAATGACCTTGAATACGACTTGTTTTCCGGAAGCATAAGGAGAAACCAATACCTCGTCATATGCATCGCGGGCATAATACTGTAAAGCCTTCCATCTGCCACAATAATCAATACTTGACCACGAAGCTACCGGCCAACAATCATTAATCTGCCAATAAAGTGTTCCCATACAGTAGGGTTTTGCACGACGATGAGCTTCAATTCCAATCTTCACCGCCTCCGCCTGCAAATACTGGCTCATATAAACAAATGCACTAAAATCATCGGGAACTTTAAAATATTTCTCCATATACATCTTCATCATATTATTCCCGAAATTCGGATCACGAGTCTGGTCATTGCGGGCACGCTGATGAGACAACATAACTTCCGAATCCAAACGCAAATCATGTTCACTTGCAAAACGACGGATGGTGCGCATCTCCGGATAAGACTGAAAACCATACTCACTCATAAAGCGACCTATGTTTTTAGCTTCCGTGTACTCTTCAAGCCATCCTCCTTTCCAGACAGACCAGAAGTGTACATCTCCCATATTATAATCTATATTATTATAGCCGGTCACAGGAGATGTCGGGTGATAATACCTCGTTTCATCCACAGCCTGTATCGCTTCCGGAATTACGTCATAAAAGAGTTTATGCAGATTACTCTGATAAATTCTGTCTTCTTCGGGCGTATAACGATCTTTCCATCCCCATCCGAAATATGAAATCTCATTTTCATTGTTTCCGTTCCAGAGTGCAATGCAAGGATGATTACGCAAGCGTTTTACATTATCCTTCACTTCCTCGGCCACGCTATTCAAATAATGCTCGTCAGCGGGGAACATGCCACAGGCAAACATCATATCCTGCCAAACAAGAATACCGTATTTGTCACACATTTCATAAAACGCATCCATCTCATAAATACCTCCGCCCCAAATACGCAACATATTCATATTCACATCAGCTGCCGACTTTATGATATATTCGTACCAACTTTCAGGCACCCTGTTCGGAAAATTATCCAAAGGAATATAATTGGCTCCTTTCATAAAGACCGCTTTTCCATTCAGCTTCACAAACATTGACTGCCCCTGTTCATCTTTTTCACGAACTATTTCCAATGTACGGATACCCGTCTTTACACGGTCTGTCACCTTACGTCCTTCTTTATCCAATACAATATCGAAATCATACATCCGGGGATTGCCTAATCCGTTAGTCCACCATAATTCAGGATTCTTCACTTCGAAGTCCACCCGTACCGTGTTCATCCCTTTAGTTAATGCTACTTGTTTACGAACAGCCTCTTTCTTATCATATTCCACTGTAAACGTTGCCTTCGTATCCTCATCACTCATCACCGTACAAACAGCCTCCATCTTCGCTTTTCCCGACTCCAGTTTCCGGGTAATAATTTGAGTTCCATCGATATGGATATCATCCCAGTATTCCAGATAAACATCTCTCCAGATACCGGTAGTAATCAAACGAGGGCCCCAGTCCCATCCATAATTATATCCGGCTTTGCGAGCATAAAGGCTTAACATAATATCCGACTGATCATTATTAGGCCATGCCTGCAACTGGAAAGGAGACGCCAGGTACTTAGGCATATCCACCTTAAATATAGAATGGAAATAGATGCGGATAGTATTCTCCCCTTTCTTCAAATAAGGAAGAGGATTCAAAGTCCATGTACGAAACATATTGTCACACTTCATCACCAGATAATCATTGATATAAATATCGGCATACGTATCAAGTCCGGCAAAAACTAGCTGTACATTGGGCGCTTGAAGCAGAGCCTCATCTACTATGAAAGTCTTTTTATATTCCCAATCCTTTTCTCCAATCCATTGCAGGGATTTCTCATTTACTCCGTAAAACGGGTCCTTTATCATACGATTATTCATCAAATCGGTATGTACAGCTCCGGGCACTTGTGCCGGGAGCCAACTTTGAGATATAGATTGCTTGAACTGCCATTCATCATTCAGACTGATCCGGCTTTTGTTTTTCGCCGTAACAGGTATCAAACAGGTAAATAACATAAGCAACAATATATATTGAATCTTTTTATGCATAATACAAATTAGTTAAATGATAAGTGATTGCTTAATCCCGGTCACTCTCTACCAGAATAGTACTCTGAAAACGAGTTGCATTTCCCGATTTCGGGACAATAAATGTAATCTTGGCAACTGCTGATTTATAACTCGTGTCATCACCCAACGAAGGTGATATATTATAATTTCCCGGTTTACCGCTTTCTTCTACGGCTTTAAAGTTGTCATCTTCAAACGTTATATTCGGACAAGAGAACTCACCTCCCCAGTCTTTCTGATTATAGAATTTGAATTGAACCCATTTACTGACAATGACAGTCTGTGAATAGACAGTTTGGGTAGCATCTTCCGATACTTTACGGAAAATAACTGCATTATTAAAATCCCAATCCGGATTATAGTTCCACAATTCCGGGCGACCGATTCCCCAACCATTCACAAACAAAACTTCCGGATAGGAAACATTAGTAGTTAACGGATTTTCCGCACTCTCTACAAAAACAAAGTTGAACATCGTATTCATATATAACGTCACATTACCTGTCTGCCCGATATACATCAACTTATCTCCTTCCAGTTTAAAGAAATCCGGATCAAACTTCAACACATTGAGATCAATCAATTCTGTCCTCACTTCTTCACCGTTTGTCAAAGAAACATTCTGGGCACGAAGTGTATTGCTTACAAAATCATTATCCGACGCATTCTTCTTATATAGCATGAAGACAACATCATTTACCGTCATTTCCTTTTTCAGAGGTGAAATCTCAAAAGAAAAAGCATCGAATACCACCTCTCTCACTTTCTCTTCCGTACTCTGTGAATCACAAAGGGAAACCGGACGCGACGAAGCCAACTCGCAAGTATTCGTACTGGCATCAAATCCCCATACCATTCCTTTCTTTTCCGGCTCGCTATATATAAACACATTTGTATTATTCGGCAAGTCTACAGTAGCCTTATATAAATAAGGAGTTAACGGATTACTTTCATCCCTTTGCAGCACAATTTCTTCCCTGTTTCACCAACCACTACATATAATTGTGCAAAATCCGGCCTTTCCAATGGAATCTCGTAAGATTGTTCTGCTGTTTTCACATTTTATTTGTAGCCACAACCTCCAGAGAAGCAAGTTGCTCGCCACACAAACGTCCGAACGGCACTTCGATTTCTTCTTCCACTTTCAATGTCTTTTGATTATTTCCCGGAAGAGTTTTGGAATAAAGCACCGCCTGATTGGCAACCAAGCGTATTTCTACGTGCGACAAGGCATCTGCATCCGTCACCTCCACGTTTAATTTTACCGACCCACCATATTGCAACTGTTCCTGATTCAAGGATAACTTTCCAATGACAGGTGCTTCGGCAGACGGATCGAAAAACATTTCATCCTGATTCTGGCAAGAAACAGCCAGTAACCCGATAAATATATAGAATGAAACAAGCTTATATAAATTCGTTTTCATATTTCTTCATTTAAAGATTAATAAAGGAAGAGGATTAATTATACCCCGGATTTTGAGTTAGGTTCGGATTACGATCCCTTTCTTCCTGCGGAATAGGCATCAGCAACATGTGTGCGGGGAATTTACCCGTAACAGTCGTTTGTTCTCCATCCACAATTTCCGACCACGTCAGACTTGACAGGGTGCTTTGAGCAATTCCATAACGTTTCAAATCAAAGAATCGCTCTCCTTCGTAAGCCAGTTCCAAGCGTCTTTCTTTCAAAAGGAGCCGGGTCAGTTCTTCTCTTGAACTGGCATTCAATTCCTGAAGTCCGATACGGGTACGAATCTTTTGCAGATTGGGTTCCGCTATTGCAGTTGCCGGACCGGACAAAGCATTGACTGCTTCTGCATGCAACAAAACAATATCAGCCAGACGGAAAATATAGATCAAGTCTCCGCAATCCCATCCTACCCGATTCTTTGCCCTGCACTTGTAAGGGAAAGGCAATGTGCGGGTTTCCCATTGTCCATTCTTCAGTTGCGCATAATACTGGTCGAACCAAATATTGTTAATGTCCTCAAAGATGACCGTAGAGTTTTTACGAACCTGATCTCCTTCATCATCAAAAGCTTTCAGCAAACTTTGGGAAGGTGTCAGATATTTACGCCAATTCTGCTCTGTCATGGAAGGAGGCAATAGAAGAACAGGTACGTAATTATTTTCCGTACTGTTGGCGATATACTGTACAGCCAGAATCGTCTCACTATTATTACGATGTTCATCGTCAAACAGATGGTCATACGTATCCACCAATCGGTATACCGGCGAATTCATCACTGCTTCCGAATAGGTCTTCACCTTATCCCATTCTACATTGCCGGGTGCACCTTTCGTTGCATACACTTTTGCAAACAAAGCGTTAACCGCCCCTTTACTGGCAAATCCTCTGGTTTCAGCTTCCGTAGCACGCTTGTCCGGTAAACGGGTCAACGCAAATTCCAAATCTTCAATGATACGTGCATAAACTTCCTCTTCCGAATCGGCACGAGGCACTTGCACATCAGCCGGAGCAGTGCTTCCCGTAGTAGTCACAACAGGCACACATCCCCAGGTCTTTACTAAATTAAAATAATGCAACGCCCGCAAGAAAGAAGCTTCTCCAAGCATTTCTTCACGTTTACTCACTCCGGTAAAAGCTTCCGCGTCCAACAACGGATCATTAATTTGAGGTATATATTTCAAAGCTACGTTACAACGCATAATACTTCCGTAAAGCGACTTCCATGATTTCATAACAACCGCATTACGGGGAGTCAGGTCGCGTAAGAACACATTATTGATATCCACATCATCACCACCACTGTATGCATTATCCGCAAAACAGTCTGCAAGAATCATATAATACCACATATAATATTCTTCATGCCCCTTCTGTATTCCGTCATAGCAACTGATAATCAGTGCTTCCGCATCTTTTATGGAAGTAAAAGCATTGGCTTCGGTCAGTTCTCCCTGCGGTGTTTCTGTCAGGAAACTATCACAGGAGGTCAGCCCTACATTGAGCAGCAAAGCTGCGGATATAAATATAGAATATATCTGTTTCATGTCTTTTTTAGATTTAATGAGTTGAACAATGCTCAAAATACAATAGTAGCTCCCAGAATATAAGTTCTTGCATGGGGGAAGACACCCTGGTCGATTCCCATAGCCGAAGAACTGCCTCCACCGATATTCACTTCCGGGTCATAACCTCTGTAATTGGTAAAAGTCACCAGGTTATCCCCTGATATATAGACCGTCACTCTGTCCATCAAAGCCTTCCGGGTCAGCGGACGCGGCAAAGTATATGACAGTTTCACATTTTTCAGTTTAAAGTAAGATCCGTCTTCTACAAAACGGGAAGAAATAGCCGGGTATTTATCTTTCTCCGCACGGGGCACAGTAGTGTAGTCTCCCGGATTACGCCAACGCATCAGGACACGGTCGGACTGGTTGCGGGAGTCGAACATTCCTTCGGTAAACATACGGGTGGCATTATAAATATCATTCCCGTATGAACCCTGAAAGAAGAAAGACAGGTCAAAATTCTTATATGAAAAGACATTGTTGATGCCATACAAAAATTTCGGCTGTGCACAACCCAAGATCCGGCGGTCTTCATCTGCGCTCAAATCTTCTTCATACACTAACATTCCGTTAGCCTTTTCGTACATCATACGTCCGTTTTGCGGGTTTACTCCTGCTGCCTGAAAACCATAAAAAGAACCTAAAGCCTGTCCTTTCTGAATGATAGACACATTTCCGGAGATTTTCTTATCAAGTGATCCGGTAAAGATAGCAGGACTTCCTGCCATATCTGTCACCTCATTCTTATTAGTGGAGATATTAAAATCTGTTGTCCATTTTAGTTCTCCGGTCAGATTACGCGTGGTCAGTTGGAACTCCAATCCTTTATTTACCACGCTACCTACATTTTGCATACCCGAATCGAATCCGGAAGTTTGAGGCAGCTTTACCATTAACAGCAAATCGGTTGTTTTCTTATAGTATGCATCGGCAGTCAACGTCATTCTTCCATTAAGGAAAGAGAAGTCGAGTCCCACATTGGTCTGGGTAGTTCTCTCCCAACGCAACTTATCATTCCCTATCTGGCTCTGATAATATCCTTGTAAAATAACGCCATCCATATTATAATTGGCTCCGATTCCATAAATCCCATAAGAACTATAATAACCCACCTGGTCATTACCAACCTGTCCCCAGCCGACACGCAGTTTCAAATCACTCAACCAATCCAATGGTTTCATAAATTCCTCCCAGTCAGTCTCCATCCCAAAGAGAAAGAAGGAAATACCCCAACGGTTGTTCACGCCAAACTTGGAAGAACCGTCAGCACGGAAATTGACAGTGGCGAGGTACTTATTCTGGTAGTCATAGGTCACTCTCCCCAATACAGAAGCATTGGTAGATGCACCATAATCTTCACTTGGCTTGTTTAATACAGTTCCGGCGTTCATAGAATGTATTTTATTATCAGAGAATCCACGTATAGAACTGTTTGCCGATTCTCCCACATAGCGGGAAGCCACAAACCCCGCCAAAGCCGAGAAACTGTGATCTCCTATCTTCTTAGTATAAGTCAGAATTTCTTCGTTGATCCATTTGTAATTTAACGAAGTGTTATAACTCGCTTGTCCCTGCTGGTTACGTCCCCAAGCTGAACTGAACGGGTCCAGAAATTCTTTGTACCGGGAAGCACCCATTTCGATGCCCATGCTTGTTTTTAACTTCAGATCCGGAGTAAAAGAAATCTCCGCATAGAGGTTACCCAACAATTTATGATATACATAATCACGAGTATATGACTCTACCGCACTTAAAGGATTCTCCAAAGAAGACAAAAACGGTAGCGTAGGAAATGTTCCGTCCGCATTATATTTACCTACCACAGATGGAGTGGTGATGGCTTGCAGAATAACGGTCTCGGAATTTCCATCCGAAACATCGACATCATTGATCTTACTGTAACTTAGGTTCGTTCCGATCTTTACCCATTTTTTCAATTCCTGTTCCAGATTGATCTTAAAATTCATACGTTCAAATGAAGATGGTTTTACAATACCATCCTGTTTGATAAATCCGGCTGAAATGTAATAAAGGGATTTTCGTTTCCACCGGAAATGGATAACTGATAATTCTGCATGGCCGCATTGCGAAACATTTCATCCTGCCAGTCGATATTGGCATTATACACGGAGGTATCCATGGCCGGATACCCCAAATCGGAAAGTAAATCCTGATATTCATCTTTATTCAAAACATCTATTCTCTTGGCACGTTCCGAAAAACCATAGTAGGCATTCAACTCAATTTGCGCTTCACCTTTCCGGCCTCTTTTGGTGGTAATCAGTACTACCCCATTCGCACCTGCATTTCCGTAGATTGCAGCAGAAGAAGCGTCTTTCAATACCGTAATGCTTTCTATTTCGGAAGGGTTGATCGTTTTTGTGTCACTGGTCGGCACTCCATCCACCACATACAAAGGTTCGTTTCCTGCATTGATAGACGTAGCTCCCCGGACACGGATAGAGAAACCCTCATTCGGCTTCCCCGAAGGGGTGATAACTTGTACTCCCGCAGAACGTCCGGCAAGTGCCGACCCGAAATCATTCACGGGAATATTTTCTATATCTTTTGCCAGAACAGTGGATACAGCTCCCGTTATATCTTTCTTCTTCTGTACGCTATAGCCTACTACAACCACTTCATCCAGTTTTTTCACATCTTCCTCTAAAGTTACATTCAGCATCCGGTTGTCTCCGATTCTTTTTTCCTGGGACAGATAACCGAGAAAAGAGTATTGAAGTACTTGATTAGGATGATCGATTTTGATTTCGTACTTACCATCCATATTGGTCACCACTCCATTATTACTTCCTTTCACCATCACACTGACACCTATCATCGGTTCGCCGGAACTATCCGTAACTTGTCCTGTCACGTTTCTGGCAGTAGCCCCCTGTGTAGATTCTGCGTCTTTCTGCCTGACATTCTTGGAGATACGGACAGTTTTGTTATTGATATCGAAAGAGACATCCTGCCCCCGAAACAGATTATTCAGTACATCTTCGATCTTTTGTTGTTTGGCGTCTATTGAAACTTTTCTTTTTGTATCAATATCCGGTGTTCGAAGAACAAACGTGTAGTTGTATCGCTTATTGATTGTTTCCAACGCCTCACCAATTGTCTTATTTTTGAGACTAAGCGTGATAAGTTCTCCATTATTCTGCGCCAATACCGGATTCGTCCAGATAAATAGCGCCAATAGAATTGGTAAAAGATTGCTAAATAGCTCTCTAAAATGAGCCGGTTTTTCATGATATTTCATACCTTTGGCAATGATCTAAGTTAATAATTAATTTTGTTAACTGATTTCCAAAACGGGAAAGTGTCGCAACCACTTTCTCGTTTATTTTTTTATTTGTTTATCCATCCATTCCGCACATGTATTTTAAGGTTAATAACTGGGTTGTCTATCTCGTCTTTCTTGAAATTTCAATAATATCCTGATCTCGCTTGATACATAATTCATTGTCTATATTCAATGCTTCGAGCATCTCATCCAAAGAAAGTCCCTGGGCAAATGTGACAAAGAAAATTTCTTTGAGTAGCGCTTTATCCCTTATCACAATCTGAACATTGAACAGACGTTGAAGTTCCGTTATAATCTCTTGCAGTGTCTTGTCTCTGAATGTATACTGTCCGTTTCGCCAGGATTGATACCCATCGACGTCAAACTTTTCAAGTTTAACTTGTTTTTTATCCAGTATGGCTTTCTCACCCGGAACAAGGAAAATATCATGCTGATTTAAATCTCCCTTCACCAACAAAGAAATACTTCCTTCAAGCAGTGTGGCTTCCGTGCCTTTATCTTCCGTATAAGAACGTACATTAAATCTTGTTCCATGCACTTTGATGCTTAAATCTTTTGTATCTACAATAAAAGGACGTTCCGGATCTTTTGTCACTTCCAGAAAGGTTTCTCCGCTAACAAATATCTGGCGAACTTGGGTAAACCGTTCGGGATAGATAATATGTGTACCGGAATTCAGCCAGACTTTACTCTGGTCGGGCAAAATAACTTCTTTCTTTTGCCCATATTCGGCATAGACTTCTATCCAGTTGACTTGTGATTCCTTGTTATCCAGATATAGATAAAGAGTAGCTCCCAATAAAGGAATAAACAGAATAGCTGCAACACGTATCAGATAATGTATTGTTCTCGTGAATGTACTCTTTTGAGGAGACGGAGCTACTCCGCCAATAGCTTCACAGACCTTCACAAATGCAGAAGAGGTCATTTCGCGGTCACAGGCTACTTGAGACGATTCTTTCCAAATTTCTTGCAATTCCTGATCGAATGCCGGTTTAGACTCATTCTCTATGAACCATCGTCCAAACGCACTTGAAGTGATATCCTTCTTCAAGTTATAGAAATAGTCTTTCAATATTCCGGGAGGTAAGAGTTTCATTTTTCTTCGTATTATCTGGTTATATCTGATATACGGAAGCTAGAAAAAGTACACCCAATGCTTTTTCGACTTTAACATTTATAAACTATTAATTGGGAATAGAGGTGTAACAAAAAGTAGTATGGCAGAGCGGAAAAATTAAAATCAGAGAGAAAGAATGAACAAAACAGCAATCCAATAAAGAAATCCTCCCAGTTTTTCACGAAGTATATGCAACGCTATATTCAGATGGCGTTCTACCGTGCGTTTGGATATTCCTAGTTTAGAGGCTATCTCATCATTAGACAATCCTTGCAAACGACTCATGACAAACACTGCACGACGCTGCGGAGGCATATTATCCACTTCTTTCATCACCAGTTCTTTAATATGTGACAGATCATAAACACTTTCTATCATTTCATCTGTATGATCGCTATCCTTCAGATATGAAATGCTTTCCAAAGGTTCTGAAATGACTAAGGAACGGAAATAATCTGTTATCTCATTCTTTGTGATGGAATACAAATAGTTATTAAACTTCCGTTCGCAATCAATCAATTCTCTTTTTGTCCAGACCTTGATAAATACATTTTGAGCTATATCATCGGCAACAAAAGAATCTTTCACTATCCCCAATGTGAAGAAACGCACTTGAGAATAGTAACGATCGAAAAGAAGTTTAAAAGCATTTATATCTCCGGAAATCATTCGAGAGATAATATGACTCTCATTTTTCATAAACAGTTAGTGCAATATTGCAGATTTTATTGTCTCATACTTCCCAACATTTCCATCCCTTATTAGCACAAATGTACACCACATATGTCCGTACATTATAATTAGGAAACTTTTTCTTAGTGTCTTCACCGTATCTTTTCACCTGTTCCACGTGCTCGGGAAGAGGCTCGGAAAGCGCAAGCATCTTTTCAGCTTCTTTCATACGATAATATTTAAATTCGACCACACGATCATCCGTATAGTAATCTGTACCGGGAATACCGGTCATTTCAAAGTCTGATCGGCCTACTGAATTATTCTGTTCGATGGCAAAGGTATAACAACTACTTAAATAACGCGATACCAGTTCGTAGAAAGAACACCGGATAAAGTTTTCATTGATCTTATCAAAAACTTGTGCTGGAAATTGTCCCAAATATTGTTCGAAATAATTCTGAACGAGTGGTTCTAAGCTTCGATTGGAATCATAGTGCCGATACACAGGAACATAACGTTGTGCATTGCCTTCTATTTTGTTCAGTTGATTATAGTAGTCCATGTATACACTACGCATCGTCATATTAGGCAATGTGGTTACAAATTTATCCTTCAACGTCGTCATTCCCAAATAAAACAAACTAATGGGATAAAACTCTTTATCAAAAAACTTTTTCTTATTAAACTTACTAGCAAGATCAGCCACATTATAAGGCAATTCATCGTCAATTACCAATGCATCCAACATCGTTTTCGCATTATCCAGCGAAAGAGTCAACCGACGAATCCAATGAATGTCAGTACGTAGATTTTCATCTACCAATTCGTCCGGAATACTACCGGCATTGGCTGCAAATTTCTTGAAGAAGTAAGTAAGGATAGTGGCATTGAATAACCGATCTCCATTCGGACGGAAACGATAACCATCATAGTTACTCACTATTAGTTGCCATATTTCGTCAAAGCGATCCTGTCCTGTAGAATACTTATCAAGCACATAACGTAGATATGTTTCAGTTTCTTCGTATGTAAACCCAAGCATATTCAGGAAATTAGGCTCAAGAGTCAATATCTCTGCAATATTATATCCACTAGTCAAATCATCCATAGTGACAGGCAGCACACCTGTACAAAAACAAGTACGGATACTACCTTCACCAATACCTTTTTTAATTACTTTAAAAAAAGTACGCAGAAAGCTGTCATTAGTAGTAACTTCTTCATAGAGTGGATCATTATAGGCAGTAAGTAATTGATTGGTGAAATTATCATATTCATCAATCAAAATATAGACTTTAGGCAATTCGTGAGAGCGGGCGTAAGTAAGCACTTCTTCCAGCATTTTAGATGCATCGCCACGATTGCTAAATTCAAAATCACCAAACAAATCACGATTATGTGCTACCATTACTTCTACCGGACCGCAATTCAGGTCATTAAAATTCTGTGCCAGCCCTTGAATATGGTCTGACATTACCATTGCGGAGAAGTCATAACGAATTATCATATAACGGTTATGTTCTTTTGTCGGATGGTTTCCAATCCACGTGTCACCAAACAATTCTTCAAACCGATGCGCTTTCGTACGGTCATAATAGCAAGCTAGAGTAGAGACTAACAAACTCTTCCCAAAGCGACGGGGACGCAGAAATACAGGAGCCTTATAATCTTCAAGCTTAGCTATATATTGGGTCTTATCTACGTAATAGAAACCACGTTCACGCATTTCTATGAAATCTGCTACTGCATAAGGAATTGTTATACTTGCCATAATCCTACTGTTTTTTCTATAGACAAACAAAGGTACAAAATTGTTAGCAATAACAAGAAGAAATCTTTGAATTGATTGTTATTACTCTTGTTGCCAAACATAAAACACGGTTCTTCCAGTTCCACGTTTACGAAGAATCCCTTTCTCAATGAAAGTATTCAAATCATCTATTGCTTTCAGTCGGGAAAGTCCGGTCAGGCTACTATATTCCAATCGGGTAATACCACCATTTTTCCTTAGAAATTCCTGTAAAAGCTGTTGGCGTTGCTCCATAGAAAATTCCACTTTTTGAGAAGAGTGTTTGGATTTGTCCACACGTTCCAACTCTATCTCACGCTTAATCTTCCTTTTGAACTCTTTGGAAGTACGCAAATGCACGTTATCAAAACAGATTGATTCGGCACGAATCTCCCGTTTAGTCATTACTTTATGCGTACATTTCAAAGAGATGCTAAAATGCCCGAGTTCGCCAAGTTCTACGATATATCCCTCTGCTAACGTTTCGGCTAGTTCATCCAATACAACTCCTACCACCGCATCTATCACGTTATAGTTAAAAGTCTGGGAAGAACGAGATACACGTTCCAGGAATTCTTTTTTCGAGTAAGTTCCATTTGGAACGATACGGGCATGCAAAGGCTTTTGTTCTCCGGTACAATCAGGATCCGGTGTTTCATACAAATCATATTGAGCACTCATAAGTATATCTTTTTATTAGTTCATACATTTATTACTTTCACTACGTATATTTAATCGCCTGTTCATTGAACTTTAATCTTCAGTTCATATAAAAATAATCGTCTGACAGCTGTATCTTTTTCGTCTGACAGTTGTCAGACGGAAAGATAACAGTTGTCAGACGAAAGTTCAACAGCTGTCAGACGATTAATCTATCGCATACAAAGGTATAACTTTATGCGATGCGACCTTTAAATCTTAGGAGGAAAAAGACAATTCCTCCCAAGAATTTAATCACCCAACAGTAATTTAGTCACAGCGGCAGTATTCAATGCCCATTCACGGGTATATATCTCGTCCGCTTCCGGAATATCAACTAACTTCAATCCCTGCGCCTGTGCTTTGACAGCTAACAGTTCACCAACAGTTGTTTTCGCTTCCAGCTTATCCAGATACTTTTCGATGGTCTGTGTATCCAAAGAAAGAATCGTCTGTCCACCAAAAGGTATTTCCAGCCAAACAATTTCCCGTTCTTTCACTTTCAGAACTCCGAAAACAAGCCCTTTCTGCAAACTTTGGGAAATACGTACCTGATGTTGCACGCAAGAAGGATCGTAAGCTACTCCTGTTCTTTCCGATATCTTCATTGGATAGGCAGAGTTCATCCAACCTACCACCAGATTAGGAGAGATAGTCCCGTTGCTATATGCATTGCAAGTGAAAGCGACATATTCCGCACCTACACGGTTCAGTTCATTCAAATCCAGCTCGATATATTCGGCAGTACCTTTCTTATTAGGAATACTTCGGATATCCCCGCTATGTTTAGCGCCAATAGCTTGCAAGTTGAAGAAGGAACAAACTTCTGTTGTGGAAGGCAAAGTGATATGACAACTCAAGTCCATATCAAGATGCTGTGCCGGAAGCCCTTTTCCCCACTGCATAAACAATCGCACTTTATCTCCCTCTACCGGGAAACGCGTTCCCTGCAAAGCACAGGAAGTATCCTGAATTGTTTCGCTACGATCGCCGATAGCCAACGGGATATGGAACAACATAGGGTCAATATACATACTTTTGTTTTCACTTTCGACAGTTGCACTGGCGAAACGGGCAGCTACGACTTCCTTACACAAATCCTGTACATCCTTCACCATCGCTTTTAGCTGATCCTCCATATACAGCCCACCAAATAATGTGGTTCTATCAAAAGAGCATTCCCCCCTAAAGGTTTCACCATTCTCTTACGTCCCGGTTCAAAGTAGCTCTCCGCATACATACCCAAAGTAACGACCAAACGTGCTGGCAACAAATGAACCACTTCTTTAAATACAGCCAACGTCTCTTCCGCTCCGAACCAAAGCATATTCGCAAATAAAGAACGTGCAAACATACCCGGTCGCTGCTTTAACAAAGCAAATGTCTGTTCCGCATCCGCCTTCAAACGGTTGCGCTCCACTTCTCCTGCCAAACGGTATATGCCTCGCGGTAGAATATATCCATCAATTCCTTCAAATTTCCGAATTCCGGCTTACGGGCATATTCCGCCAGACGCAACGCACGTATCATACGTACCCACATCTCTCTTTTCGGATGCATGATTTCGCAAGCCTTCTCCGGAGCCATTGTCAGGTTGTTCAACCAAAGAGCTACCATTTTACATTCACGACGCGTATATTTCAACTTCAACTCCTCACGCTTCGCTTGAGCTGCCGAACGACTTTTATCCAAAACTCCACATATATGTGTGTTGTTTCTACCTGTTTTACGGATAATAGTCTTAGGCTCTATGATTTGCAGGAATCCGGTTTTCTTATACCACAGATAACGCAATATATCATTCGGAGTAGAGAAATAGATTTGCGCTTCCTGCGCTCTATCCTGTTCCACCAATGTATCTATCACCAACATCAATGTCTCCTTCATTTTGATTCCGACTGCCGGTAACGGAAGTTCGCCAAGCATTATTTTCAAGCTATCCGCTTGTGTGGCATCAAGAGCCGTGCGCGATTCAAGCAAGTCACAGAAAAGCATTCAACTCCTTGTCCTGCCAAAGTTCCAGCACTTTCAGTTTACTTCCCTGTCCGAAATATTCCGTAGTAGCCGTTTGGAACGGGGTTCCGCAGAACGGACAACCATTGTATCGTTCCATAGGGAATGTATTATCAGGGATCACGTGTCCGCAAGGTAGTTTAACGCCTTTCTGGCTATTAAACAGGTTAGCGATCCATGTAACCAGATGATCCAAGCGCGTTTCTCCGGTAGGTACATCCCACCCTTTCACCAATGGAGACCAGTTTAGCGTCACGCCCAATGCTTCTTTCATCACCTGAAGAATCATCATCTGTTGAGCCGGATATAACTGATTAATGGCATGCAGCAGTTCTTCGGACAAGCTATATCCTACTTTACGGAGTTGGGCTACCAATGCAATGGTAGTCGAAGTCAACTCTTCCTGCTTTTTCTCTTCTTCTATCAAAGGCAAATAGATTGCATTCTGCCTGATAGACACTTTCAACAAATCTTTATTCATAACTTTGTTTTTTTAAGTAAGGTAATCGGAAGACTGTGAATCAATGGAGCATTCCTGCGGTTTTGAAGTAAGTCTTCCTTGACCTTAGTTGATAAAAAGAGGTAGAACAGGCCGGATTCGAACCAGCGTTATCCACCGTTAAGAAGTAAGCCCCGGTTGACCTCATTTCAGATAATCCCGAAGCTGCTGTCCTACCTCTATATTTATTTTTTGTGGAGCAGGCCGGAGTCGAACCGACGACCGTCACAGGATAGAAGTAAATCTTAATTGACCTTTTCATCAGGATAATCTCAAGATTATGTATGATGCTCTACCCACTGAGCTACTGCCCCTTTACGAAACAGGAAAACTGATAATCGTATGAGTCAATATCTTAACAGGATGTATGGAAGTAACCCGTACTTGACCTGTTTTCTTGTTTCTTCGACAAAGATAGATGCAGTGGTGCGCAGCCTTTTTGCGCAACTAAAACTTTTTTGCTCTTTTAAAGAAAAAAATAAATTCCAATACCTGCATCGTTTAAATAGAAATCAGCGATTTGCCTTACGATTCTTTACTTCTTCTACAAGTTTTGTAAAGGACTTCTCCTTTTTACGTTTCTCATGTTCGGAAGCTGAAAAGTGCCACGCTTCCCGGCGAAGTTTCAGATAGCTTGCATAAACTTTATAATCTAACACACCGCTATTGACTGCTTCTAAAACAGCACAACCCGGTTCGTTGATATGCTTGCAATCTTTGAAACGGCACGATTCTGCATAGTCAGAGATTTCAAGTACTTCGGCCAGTGAGTCTGGATTGTCGATAACCAAGCCAAATTCACGCACACCCGAGTATCGATTAAAACACCCGAATCATTCATCAATACCATTTCCCGACGGGTTGATGTATGCCGGCCTTTTCCTGTGGACAGGCTTATATCGGAGGTAAGCAACACAGATTTTTCACAGAGTGCATTTACCAGAGAACTTTTCCCGACACCCGAAGAACCGACAAACACAACAGTTTCTCCCTCTGATATGGATTCCCGCAACCGGAGAATCGTTTGGGGTTGATGAATGCTCGTAAAAAATACGGGTATCTGATTGGAGATATGATTTATTTGTTCTTCAACACTCTGCCTGTCAAAATCTAAATCGGATTTATTAAGTACCAATACAGGCTTGATGTTTTCTTCTAATACCTGAACCATAAAACGTTCTACTCTGCGGACATTGAAATTATCGTCAAGGCTCTGCACAATAAATGCTTTATCGACGTAAGAAGCAATGGCCTGCTTATCGGCAACTGTACCGCTTTTCTTGCGATACAATGTCCGCTCACGAGGTAGCATATCGACAATAATCCCTTTATTCTCATCAAATGGTTGAAAAAGCACCCAATCACCCGTACAGGGTAATTCAGCATCAGATTTCCCATACATCATGTTTCCCGTGAGTTCACACTGAAACAATCCGTTTTCGGAAACGACCTCGTAGCAGGTACGATGTACTATGGATATACGTCCATGAGGAAGAGTGCTGTAGAGTGATTCTTGTTTTAGTTGGCTTAGTTTATCATTCCAGCCATACCAGTTTAAATTAAAGTCGAATTTGTGAATTGTTTGATTTTCGTTATTCATGATCTTAATGTATACAGCGTACACGTTACAAAGCACCACGATACTTTTAGCACCCTTGTACGCAAGTTAAAAATTGAAATTATAAAGACATAAAGAGTACTCCCGGAAGGAATCATCCGAGAGCAAACGAAAGGACAATCTGTATCAGAAACACAGATTGTTTACTAAACCAAATCCGATTTATTATTTCTTGTCATGCGACAAAGATAGACTATTTTTATTTAATGGCAAAACGAGCCGTCATTTCATACCGTAGCTTGATAACCCGGTACTGCTCGGTAGCTGCCGCACCCATGCTTACATTGCTCTGCGCTTCGAAAGGAAGATAACGGCTTATGTTATTATCGGCAGGTTCGATGATACGAATCACTTCACCCAACTGCTGCCCCATCGCTTCTACCAGATAAGATGCTTTCTCACGGGCAGCCTTCAGTGCTTCAATCTTACCTTGTTTCCGATACATTGGCAAATCCTTATGTTTGAGTTCTCCGATGCGCATGGACTCAATTCCCCACGTATTGACTGAACGAATAATAGAGTTAATCTGCTCAAAATCCGTAAGCCGGATATCCAATTGCTTACCTATCAGAAACTCCTTTCCTCTCTGACGCCAATAATCTCCTATTTCCTGTGTGCGGATAGCATCATCCGTTATTCCTATTTTGCGCAAACTTTTACGCAAATCTTTCTCTATCATTGCCAATGGCACTTTCGTATGAAAATCTTCTTCTTTTTTTGATTTACCGGTGTATTCTTCTTGCCAATACTCCTTAATCTGAACCAGAAAATGAATCTCATCCGGAACGACTTCTATTTCAGAAGAACCGGTCACTTCAACGTATCGTCCATCACTTTCCTGTGCATTCACAACGATACTCCAAGTAAACAAAACAAAAGCTAATAAACATACCTTTTTCATATCTTCAATCTTAATAGTACAACCTCTTTTACAGAATGCGAATTATCATTTCACAAAGCTATTAAAAAAAACTGTAAAACCGATTTTATCCCAAGAAATCAATCAGGCTTTTCGATCCATCAAAATAGTATCGCCATTCTTTACCTTACACTTGGAAGATGTTTTGCCGGAAAGTAAAGAAATATACCCTTTTTCAAACAGCAGCTTCAAGCGGGTACTGGAAAAAGGCAGACATCTTTTTATCAATGAGGATAATTTAAGGCTCAAGTCGAAATCACACTTGACTTGGATACTTATGATCTCACTACTCATATTCAGGATGTCTTCTAAAGAGACGGTATTTATCACCTCATATTCAACACTGTCATAATCTAATTGAAGATTATTCCTACTTGCCACTCCGGCAGAAAAGGCATATTGCCAGGCAACTTCCCTGTCATTCATAGAAAAGCTGTGAAAGAGCTTTTTATCAATCAAGTCGGGTTTAGTTCGTGACAACAGAGTCATATTACAAGTGTTATCACATTTCACACATCTATAAATCAGCCAGACATCAATGTTTTTCTTCTGTGCATTCATCCTGAACTTATCACTGCAATAAAAGCGGTCACTATCACAGTGACTGCATTTCTTAATTAATAAGGGCAATTCTTCACCCTTATCTCCCATGTAAATGTTGTTTCCATAACTATACAAAAGCGATTATCTTTCTTTGTGAATCAATTATATTTCTCCGCAAAGTTGGATAATAGCCATTTGTATAATTCACAAGATGTCACAAGACGCCCTGAAATTTATCTGTCAAGCTCATCCATCATCTTTATAATCTGTTCTTTCAACTTATCCAGAAATTGGGTTCTGCTTTTCTTTCTATTCCTGATTTCCAAGAATATACGATAAAATCACCTATCTCGATATTAAACAGTGTTTCGCAACAAAAAGCAATGTCTTTCAAACTCGTATTTCCATTACTAAAGCATTTACCTGCATACAAGGCGTAGATAAACTCAACCAAAGCAACTTTACTGTCCGTCCATTGCAACAGTTTACTGTCTACAATGGAAGTGAATTTAAGATGAAGTTTCTCTGTCAGCTGCTCTATTTCCTCCGACACATATTCTATCAAGCGATTATTCGCCAGAATTTCTGCAACACTCGAATCATGCAAGGTGGTAAAAGAAATATCTCTATCCAGTAGATGACAATGTATATCAGAAAGAATATCATAATTCTCCCGAATAAAATAGCGGTTATCAAGCTCTGTTCGACCGGCACGGTAATATTCATAAAAGTCATTATTCAAAAATGATTTTTGCAGGTTCTCCAATTCAATCTTCAGATATCTGCATTGGGATGACAGAGATTTGTCGATACGATTCTTTTCAATCTGATACAAACGGACATAAAACATCAACAGACCGGAAATCTGCGGTTTCGAGACTTTAAAGAAAAGAATCTCTTCTTCAGCACTTCGAAACTGATATCCGACAACAGTTGTTTTCAGCGAAGTCAGCGAAACCTGTACGACACCAATGATCTGCCTGATTCTATCCAAAGGATCAACCGGCTGCAGCTCAATCCTTTTTATTTCTTCTTCTATGTTCAGCTTACTATTTCTTACGAAATTTTCCATTCATTCTCAACGCACCCACCACTCCCATCTGATTAGCATAAACCGGACTAAAAGCCTGAATACCTTAATTGCATCAGTTTTGAAAAACGATGCAGTGAATAATAAAAATGATAAAATGAAAAACCTGTTCAAGTATAGAACTACTCAAACGAAAGAAATTAGCCTGTGGTTTATGAGGCTAATATTAAGCTATAACAAATTTAAGAATTGTGCCCAAAATCATTGCTTTTAGAATTCAGATGCAAATATAATTGTTTTTTTAGGATGACATGAAGTTTATATGAATTTTTGAAATAAACTCACCAGAAGTATAGAAAAATAGTATCTTTGCCTCCGACTTTTCACAGATACTGTGAGAAAGCAATTCTTTTAATTATATAAATAAAAAAGACTATGATCAGATTAAATGTTTTTGTTCGTGTAAACGAATCCAACCGCGAAGAAACAATAAAAGCGGCAAAAGAACTGACTGCCTGTTCTTTAAAAGAAGAAGGATGCATTGCTTATGATACTTTCGAAAGCAGCACGCGTCCTGACGTTTTCATGATTTGCGAAACTTGGCAGAATGCCGAAGTATTGGCAGCACACGAAAAATCTCCTCATTTCGCTCAATATGTAGGTATCATTCAGAAATTGGCTGAAATGAAATTGGAAAAATTTGAATTCTAAATGAATTACGAGGCTGTTCGAGAACAGCCTCATTAAATCCGCTATTCCTCTATCTTTCCGAGTAGAATTAGTCGAGTTTCTTATGGATAAATATTCCTTCAATCCAATAAGTTGCGTGATTCGATTCAAATTTCAACAAGACATAGCCGGGATCAGTGGGACCACCGGGAAAATGATCGATAAACCAATCCTGCCAAAGTTCCTGCTTCATCTTTTCGTCAGTTACAACTTCCACTTTCCCCGTTAACGCCACGCTGTCTCCTTTATCCTGAAAGCATAATCCTGCTTTCGGATTCGATAAGAAATCAATTGTTTTTAGTGAATCTGCTCCGGTAGACATCCAGATAGTGGAAATTCCTTCTGTCAGGATTTTGCTCATCGGTACAGGGCGGGGATAACCTTCTTTATTCACAGAAGCAAGGGTAACTACTTCACATCTCTGCAACAATTCTGTTGCTTTCTCTTTCATTGTTTTTGTGGTCATAAATTGATTGTTTTTTATTAACCTTGCAAAGGTAACGGCATATCTTCCCATTCTATTGTAAAAAAGCGACTTTTACCTAATCTATCTTTGTGGTTCGATATAAGTAAGTGTGGTTTCTTCCGGAACGGTTAGGGAAAGAAAAGACGCAGGAGTATTGCCGGACATCGACTTAATCTCTTTGAAAATGCGCTAAATCATAGTATCCTGCATCAACTGCCGTAGTCAACAGATTGGCTGATGTTGTGGTTCTCAACAATTCCACAGCATTCTTAAATTTAACAATACGGCTGTATTCTTTAGGAGTAAATCCGGTATAATGCTTGAACTTTCTCTCAAAATGACGCTGACACAAACAGACATCATCCATCAAGCTGCGAACTGAACGTTTTCCTTTGGAATGATTAATCATGTTCACTGCCATAGCGACATGAGAATCGGCAGGCTGATAATGACGCGCCAAATATGCCAGCAAATATTCTTCCACTACTCGTATTCGATCTGTGACATGCTTCTGCTCACCTAATTTTCAATAAAAGTGTCATCAAAAACAGCCTTCATCTCATTAGTACTGACTCTGCTATTCACAAATTCGTGTAGAGGCAGGTTTGTAAAGCAAGACAAACCACAAGGTAAAAAACGAACGCCAAACATGTGAATCGATTCTGTATAAGTGACGAGTTCCGAATATTTTGTCATAGGTCCTACAAAATAGGAACGATAGGGTTGCATAATCAGACTCCCTTCTTCAACAGCATTAGCCACCTCTCCCAGCGTAAATATAAAATCGGTACAACCATCCGGCAGAATATGGATGCGCATACCATAATCCGGATTGCCCTTAAACTCCCAATAGCTATCAATGTAGGGAACAAGTAAATGAGAAGGCTGATATTCTGTATACATGGATCTATTTTGTACGCAAATATAGCGAAAATAAATTCTAATCAATGATGCGTCCGTTTGCCTTTGCCTTTTGAAGCCATTCAGGGACAATCTCTTCGAGAAATTTATCTTTGCCTACCTTTTCGGCAGCCATATCCAAACCGATATATTGCTGCGCCTTTTCTTTCGTTGTGATATCCGGAAGCGGAACATCACCAGTATATCCGTACGTTCAATTTGAAGGGGTCACTTTCAGCTGGACAAAAGGGATCAATTTAGATTGGATTCAGGGGATCAATTTGATTTGGACAGGAGGGGGCAAATGGTCCCGGATTTTCCATTTTGTCCATGCCTTTGGTTTATGTCGAACAAAAATAGTGTAAATTCTTTAAAAGAAGAGTTTTTTATTGGAAATGTTTCCCCAAAGTCCATTTTAATTCAATTTTTAGTAAAAGGTTTCTATTTGCCAATCCTGTTACTATATTTTCTCCAACCTCATTTTTTATGCTATATTTGTATCCGAAAAAATAATAGAAACGATGATAAACTTTGCAGCTATCGACTTTGAAACAGCCAACGGCAAACGTACCAGCGTATGCAGTGTTGGGGTTGTCATCGTAAGGGAAGGAAAAATAACGAATAAAATCTATCGTCTGATCCGTCCCCGCCCCAATTATTATACGCAATGGACCACAGCTGTTCATGGCTTAACTTACGACGACACGATGGAAGCCGACGAATTTCCGGAAGTATGGGCGGAAATCAAACCATTGATAGACGGTCTGCCACTTGTAGCGCACAACAGTCCTTTTGATGAAGGTTGTCTCCGGGCGGTTCACGAATTATATGACATGACTTATCCTGATTATAAGTTTTATTGTACTTGCCGTACTTCGAGGAAAGTCTTTGGAAAAGATTTGCCCAATCATCAGTTGCATACGGTAGCAGAACGATGCGGATATCATTTAGAGAATCACCACCACGCACTGGCAGATGCAGAGGCTTGCGCACAAATAGCTTTACTTATTATTCCCGAACCGAAAAAAGAAAGAAAAACAAAGAAAGCTGATAAAGATATACATGTTGGAGATTTATTCGCTTCACTTATTCCTCAACCAGTGAAAAAGAGCAAATGAAAAACACTACAACTATTATTTCAATCAATAATAGCCGTAGTGTTTGATAATAAAGTGCTAACTATGTACTTCGATTAGAGGATAGATTTTGCAATACCCATTTCCAAGCCGCGAAGTTCTGCCAAGCCGCGAAGACGGCCCAGGCAAGAATATCCCGGATTCGTTTTCTTTTTCAAGTCATCAATCATTTGATGTCCGTGGTCGGGACGCATAGCGATAGAGCATTTACGACGCTGTTGTAGAAGAATAAGGCTCTTCATTACGTTGTACATGTCTACATTTCCTTCCAAGTGATTAGCTTCGTAGAAGTTTCCTTCCTCGTCACGTTGTGTACTGCGCAAGTGTACGAAGTTCACACGGTCGCCAAAACGCTCCATCATACCTGCAAGATCATTGTCGGCACGCACACCGAAAGAGCCTGTACACAAGCAGAGGCCATTAGATTCGTTAGGTACGGCTTCAATCAATTTCTTGAAATCCTCTTCCGTACTCAAAATACGAGGCAAACCTAAGATGGTATAAGGAGGATCATCCGGATGAATCACCAGTTTCACTCCTACTTCATCGGCAACAGGAGCAATTTCTTTTAAGAAAAAAATCAGGTTGGAACGAAGCTTCTCTGCATCAATATCGTCATAACGATCTAATGCTTGCTGAAATTGTTCTACTGTGAAACTTTCTTCCGAACCCGAAGTCCGGCAATCATATTACGAACCAACAATTTCTTGTCGTCTTCGCTCATCTGCTCAAAACGAGCTTTCGCTTTAGCTATTTCTTCCGGAGTATAGTCTTTTTCAGCATTCGGACGTTTCAAGATGAAAGATCGAAAGCTACAAAGCTGCTTTTTCAAAGCGGAGTGCTTTAGAGCCGTCCGGCATTGTATAGGCAAGATCTGTGCGGGTCCAGTCCAATACAGGCATGAAGTTATAAGTAACTACCATCACGCCACACTTCGCCAGATTACGGATACTTTCCTTATAGTTTTCGATGTATTTCATAAAGTCGCCCGTCTGTGTTTTGATATGCTCGTGTACAGGTACACTTTCTACCACAGACCATGTCAGACCCACTTCTTCAATCATTTGCTTACGCTTCATGATCTCTTCTACTGTCCACACTTCACCATTTGGAATGTGATGAAGAGCATTTACTATACCAGTAGCGCCTGCCTGCTTAATATCCCACAAGCTAACCGGGTCATTAGGACCATACCAGCGCCAAGTTTGTTCACATAAATACATATTATTCTTTCCTGATTACAAGTTACTAATTATGATTAAAAACAGAATGATATCATCCCAATATTAGATAGAGAATGCATCAAATCCACCGTCGATAACAGCTACTGTACCTGTTACGAAGTTAGAAGCATCGCTAATCAAATAATGGATTGTTCCATAAAGGTCTTCCGGTTCACCGAAACGGTTGAATGGAGTATGAGCGAGAATGGTCTTTGAACGATCGGTCAGAGAACCATCCGGATTAGTCAATAATGCACGATTCTGATCGGTCAGGAAGAATCCCGGAGCGATGGCATTTACACGCAGACCGTTACCGAATTTCAAAGCCAGTTCGCCAGCCATATATTTAGTAAAGTTGGCAATAGCTGCTTTTGCCGCACCATAACCTACCACACGGGTCAATGGACGAAGAGCCGATTCAGAACAGAAGTTTACAATAGAACCTTTCTTCTGTTCTACCATAATTTCAGCAAATACCATTGTAGGCAATACTGTACCGAAAAGGTTCAAATCCACTACTTTCTTGAATGCGTCAAAAAAAAATCTGTAAAAAAAAAAGTTTTATGCGGAGCAATAGTTGCACCTGCCATGTTACCTCCGGCAGCGTTCAACAAAACATCAATACGGCCATAAGCCTTCATGATTTCCACTTTGTTGCCTTCCAACACTTCTTTATCCATCACATCCGTGTAAAGGAACATAGCTTCATTTCCTTCGGCTTTGATACTGTCTACCAATGCTTTTCCTGCTTCTTCACTTCTGTCGAGCACAACTACTTTTGCACCTTCCTTTGCGAGATACGCAGCAATACCTTTACCTAAAATACCAGCTCCACCGGTGATAACAACTACTTTGCCTTTTACGTTAAATAATTCATTCATAGTTCTTACAAATTTATATGTTTATAATTTATTGTTCAGATAATATTTCAGATTCTCTTTGAGAAGAATATCGATAGGCATCAAATTAACCTTCTCACTGCCCTGTTTGAACAACAGATGATTACACAATGATTTAATACCATCATATCCCTGACGCTCCGGACGCTGCGCAATCAATGCGGTTATGACACCTTCGGAAAGCAACTGTGTATTTCTCCCGATAAGATCATAACCAACCAGTTTAACAGACTGCATTCCTCTCGCTTTCAGGTAATTCCCTAAAATATAACAAGTTGAATTGAAGATAACAGCCCCATTTATATTTGGATTAGCTTCAAATATTTCATCCAGTTTCATGAAGTTATACACTGAATCATTTATTTTCAGCTCCACTTCATGCAGATTTCCATTGAATCCTGTTTGCGTGAGATAATGGCAGAAACCTTCCCGCCTGTTCTTTCCCTGATTAGAGTCATTCTTCCCACTATGAATAATTCGCGCCATCAATATATCGGAAGACGAAGAAAGCCGATCCATCAACAATCTGGCAGCAATCACTCCGGCATCATAAGACTCCGTTCCGAAATAAGCCAGTTGATGTTGCCCTCCAATGTTGGAGTCAACATACACATAAGGTATTTCATTCCTGTCAAGTTCCTGCGAAAGCCGGATAACAGAATCCGTAAACAAAGTCGCAATCAATACACCATCTACTTTCTCATTCAGCAGATTACGGATGATATCATCAAAAGTCTTGTTATTATATTGATCGAAAAAGAGTTTGGTAATGGTGATGTTATACGATTCCATTTCCGACGCTGCTTTATCTATACCTTCCGAAATAGCTTCCCAATACTCTCCCTGAACAAAAGAAGGAGTAATCGCAAGAAGATGATATTGCTTTTTGGAGGCCGCCAATGAACGTGCCATCAGATTGGGCTGGTAATGTACCATCTCCAGAATCGCCTGTACCTTTTTCCTGTTTTCTTCAGATACCCTGCCACGATTATGTATTACACGATCTACCGTGCCAACAGAGACTCCTGCCATCTTGGCAATGTCTACAATCCGAATATTTGAAAACTCTTTATCCATCTATTGATAAGTATCTTGTTTTTCATCGGCAAAAGTAAAATGAATTATTGAATTAAGCAATAGTGTGTGCGCGCACACACAACACATAATAAAGAACAGACTACTAATAATCAGCAAGTTAACCACAGCAGCAAGGAAGTATACATGTTGTTAAACATAAGAAAAGTAAAGATAGTATAGATAAAAGAAGTACTTATCAGATGAGAAACCAGAGGAAAAGTAGCTTTTGATTCTTGAAGGAAGTGAAAATAATGGAGAAGATACACCAATATGTGTTCGTGCACACATCATTCAAATAGTGACTGATAAGGCTAGAAATAAAAGATTAAACGTATATAAAATAAAACAGGTAACCGATTCTATTTAAATCGATTACCCGTTTTGGAATTCTTATTTTCCCCACTTATCTTTTACTTTTCCGGCCACTTTATCGGCTTCATCTGCTACTTTATCAGCAATTTCCGCACCGGCTTCTACTGCTTTAAGTCCAAGATCCACTGCTTTTCTTTCAGCATGAGCAGCAGCTATTTCAGCATCACGACCTATGCGATGGATAGCATTATAAATTTCACTTTCTAATTGTTTTGCTTTTGCTGTACGTGAAAGACGATAAGCTACTGCGCCAAGGATTGACCCAATTCCGAGTCCAATCCAGAAATTTCCATGTCTACATTCCATAATCAAGTTCTGTTTTTAGGATTAAAAATAAATTATATAAATATCTATTTAGATTTCGAGAATAAAGAAGCAATCCACAATACAAGGATAGCTCCTACGGTGGAAGTTATCAAACTTCCGATCAGTCCTGAAGCTGCCAGTCCGAAAAGGGCAAACACCCAACCGCCCAGTACACCTCCAAGAATACCAAGTAATAAATTTATAACAAGACCAAAACCTCCGCCGCGCATTATTTTACCTGCGAGGAATCCAGCCACAATACCAATAACGATATACCATATAAAGCCCATATAATCCTCCTTTTTTATTTAACAACAGTAGGTATGAAGAATAGTTCAGTCACTCAAAACTGAATTAACGACAATTTACAATCCTTAGTCTTAGAGCTTTATTCCTATCATATTGAATTAATCACAGCAAATATATATTGAGAAACGGGAAGTTTCCGTACCTTTGCAGCCGATTTTTCAGGAACACTTCAATAGTAAATAGGTATTATGGTACAGAATCAGGAACAACCCGTAGGAAAAATTACATTTTCCATTTTGATTGCATTGAGTCTTTCGCATTGCCTCAACGATCTTTTACAGTCGGTGCTATCAGCATCTTATCCTTTATTTAAAGATGATTTAGGACTTAGTTTCGCGCAAATCGGACTTATCACACTAGTCTATCAACTTTCCGCTTCAGTTTTTCAACCGATTACCGGAATTTTCTTTGATAAGCATCCCGTCGCGTGGTCATTGCCTATCGGAATGAGCTTTACACTGATTGGTTTGATAAACTTAGCATTCTCTGATAATCTATACTGGATATTAGCCTCCGTATTCTTAATCGGAATTGGCTCTTCCGTACTGCATCCGGAAGCCTCCCGTATCACGTTCCTTGCCTCCGGCGGAAAACGTGGACTGGCACAATCACTCTTTCAGGTAGGTGGTAACTTCGGAGGTTCATTAGGCCCTTTGCTGGTTGCTCTGTTGGTGGCTCCTTATGGCAGGCAACATCTCATCGTATTTGCATTTGTGGCTTTAGCTGCTATCGGAGTGATGTACCCAATTTGCAAATGGTATAAATCATATCTAAACCGGATGAAAGCACAGACCGTCAGTGTCAGAAAAACAGTTCATCTTCCTTTGCCTATGGATAAGACAGCCCTTTCAATCGCGATATTGCTGATTCTGATTTTCTCCAAGTACATTTATATGGCAAGTCTTACCAGTTATTATACCTTCTATTTGATCCATAAATTCAATGTAAGCGTACAAGATTCGCAACTATATTTATTTATCTTTCTGGTAGCTACTGCTATCGGAACATTAATTGGTGGACCTGTCGGTGACCGAATTGGTCGGAAGTATGTGATCTGGGCTTCTATTTTGGGAGCTGCCCCATTCAGTTTACTAATGCCACATGCTAATTTGATGTGGACTATTATCCTTAGCTTCTGTGTGGGATTGATGCTTTCTTCCGCTTTTCCCGCCATATTGCTTTATGCACAGGAATTGCTTCCTACCAAGCTCGGATTAATATCAGGGTTATTTTTTGGATTTGCATTCGGGGTGGCTGGTGTAGCATCTGCCGTACTCGGTAATTTAGCGGATAAAACGAGTATTGAATATGTATATAATATCTGTGCTTATATGCCGCTACTAGGATTGGTCACATTCTTTTTACCGAATTTGAAGAAGAAAAAAATAGAATAAGATTAGATTAAATAAAATGGGGTGTGTCACATTTTGCGCTCCCTCTTTTCCAAAGAAAACGACCGGTATGCATCGTCACGACGTATACCGGTCTACAAGTTAAGGTCAAAGTCAAAAAATTAAGAGAGCTATTTATATGTTAGGGTTAGCGTTAATTTCTTTCTGTGGAATAGCATATAAATAATAGGTGCTATTTACTGTAAACGGTTTACCGTTCGGGAAGTTGAGGAACCAATGTCCCATAGGATTTCGTTTTTCAAAGCTACCACCCTCCTGCCAGCAATCGACTTCTGTCTTTTGCATCTCATCCGATAAAGCAGCACGTTCTACTGCCTTTTGTGTACGAAGTATATCGGTAATACCAAATCCTTCTCCCCAAAGTTCACGGCGACGTTCCATCAGAATCTCATTGATTACATCTTCCTGTGATTTTCCTGTCACCTCATAATCCCCTACTCCACGGGCATTACGCAATGTATTCAATGGAGCTACAGCCTGTGCCAACGCTACACCATCACGAACTTTCGCCTCCGCTTCTATCAAATACATTTCAGCAGCACGCATCAAGACCAGATCAGCCGTATCATCTGCACGCATGTGAAATTTCTTATATCCCAAATATCCTTCACGCATCCACTGAAACAAAGGTAAACGAATATCACCTTCGGTAAATGTATCTTTCAGATGGGGATCAGCCATAAAGCTGCTATATGCTCCTACGTATGTTGCATCCAAATAATAGAAATTATAGCTGGCATCCGATTGGGAAGGAATTTGAGGAAATCCCCATATCCATTCTTTATTGGAAATATTATTAAAACCTTCATACTCGGCTGTAGTTGTCATCAACGTATATCCTGCACGTGCTGCTTCAGCAGCTTTCGCAGCTTCTTCCCACTGTCCTGTCAGCAAGTAAGCACGAGCCAAAAGACCGTTGACTACTGCTACATTTGGTTTGAACTTTTGATTATCACCGCTGCGGACATAGTTTTCAAATAGTCCTTCGCCAAAGTGAGGTCGTCGAAAATAAGCTGATAAACCTGTGCCACTGTTGATTTTCCTTTCGGTACAGTGGAGCTATTGCTAGGTTCGGTATATATAGGAACACACGAAGCATCTTTATCTTTCAAGTAGGTGAATTGATAATGCTGTACCAAGTGCAAATAACAAAGGCGCGTAATGCCAATGCTTGTCCCTGTGCCTGACGGAGTTCTTCCGAATCCCCTTGATAGAAATGGCAGTGTTACAATTATCTATCGTTTTATATATCAGATACCGGCAAACTCTGTTCTACCATTTGAGGATTGCGCTATATCATTAAACTGATACGAAGAGTTAAAACCATATTTCGGACGGGAAACAATATCACTTGCCATCATATCATCCAGACACTGAAGTGCCCGATAACCGATATTGGCATAGGTACTTGAATAATCAAACAGATTATACCAGGCACCATTCACAAGTGCCTCCGCATTTTCGGGTACAGATACCTTATCCGAACTTACCGCATCTGTGGGGTCCGTATCCAAAACTGCTGCTACAACTCGTTGCCAGGAAAAGTCCGGCAACTGCCGCAAGAATGGATTGAATTTTTATTTTTCTCATAATTTAGTCTGAATTTAGAAAGAAACATTGATACCTCCGGAGATGGTTCTCATAGCCGGATAACGGTAATAAGTGATACCGGTAATTCCCTGTTCAGGGTCTAGTCCCTGATTCCGGTGAATGGTAAACAGATTATCTCCTTGTACATATACCTGCACACTGCTCAATGACAACTTACTAATCCATTGTTTGGGTAAGTTATAGGAAAGTGTCAGGTTTTTCAATCGCATATACGAATTATTCTGCAAGAAGCGAGTGGAAGCCGAGTTCCAGTTATTAGAGGTAGTACTCAAAGCAGGGACATCGGTATAGCGATTGTCGGGAGTCCATCTTCTTAGAATCTCCGTCGACCAGTCGCGACCTTCCAAACTTCCATTGTGCAGAATCATTGTAACATCACGATTGTAGATATATCCGCCGATACTGTAAGCAAAGATAGCCGAAAGATCGAATCCTTTCCAAGAAAGAGACGTATTGAATCCGCCATACACCTTCGGAAGAGACGATTTGTCAACATAATAATAGTCAGCCGAACCATAATCATTTGTTGTGACACGTTTTCCGGTCGGATTCTTATTTGCATCCACCTCATCCTTATACCACAGCGGATCTCCGTTTTCAGGATCTATCCCCGCCCACTCTATCATATAGAAATCATACACCGAACGACCTACCTGCAACTTGTTCACACCACTTCGCGGCATATCTTTCAATGGGAGGTCTGTCACCTTATTCTTATAATGCGTCAAGTTCATACCCAGTTTCCATACCCAACCATTCTGATTGATAATCGTTCCGTTAAGTACCATTTCTATACCTGTATTCTTCAAGGCTCCTACATTTTCGTCAATAGAACCGTATCCCAGGGAAGGAGCTATCGGACGTGAATAAAGCAGGTCTTTCGAACGACGTGTAAAGAAATCAAACGAACCGGAAAAACGGTTATTGAACAGGGAGAAGTCGATACCTACATTAAAGTTGAGGTTTGTTTCCCATTTCAGATTCGGAGTTGCCATACGGTCGGACACTAACGCATTTTCTCCCAAATTGGAAACAATAGTATAAAGTCCTTTACTTGCATAATAAGTACCTAGGTTGTCATTTCCCTGCGCACCATAGCTCATTTTCAGAGTCAAGGCAGACAACCAGTCGGAAGTACTTGCCATAAACTCTTCCCGGTCGATACGCCAGGAAGTACCCAACGACCAGAAATTTCCCCAGCGGGTCTCCGGCGCAAAACGTGAAGAACCGTCGCGACGATAGGATGCCGAGAAGAAATATTTATTTTGATAGTCGTATAATGCTTGAGTCAGATAACCCACCAACGCATAATCGATGCGATACCCCGAACCTCCGGTCAACTGCGAACCGACTACCAGTTCCGGCATATCAGGCTGCGCCATTTTGGAACGTGATGCTGTCAGTTCATCATAACGGTAAGAATAGGCTTCCACACCGGCAAGGACATTAAAATGATGTTCACCGATTGTCTTGTCATACGTAGCAATATTATTCCATGTCCAAGAGAAAGTACGGGTATTCATTCGGCTGACGCCGCCGCCGTTTTCTTTAGCCGGGCCCAATTGGGGGTTCGTATAATCCAACGTATTATAATTAATCAAGTCAAAGTTAAAACTAGTCTTGAATTTCAATCCCTCAATAATCGTAGCTTCCAGAAAAGTACGACCGGAAACTTCATCTTTCATTCGTTCTGATTTGTCTAAAGGCAAAGTAGCCGGCAGATTCCAGTTTGCCATCGAACCGGAAGGACGATAAGAGCCGAAGTCATAAATGCGGTCTCCATTCTCATCCAATTTGTAACTACCGTCGGTATTCATTTCATAAATCGGATAAAATCCCGGCATGGTACGCCCTGCGGTAATCACGTTACTGGTTTTAGAGTCGGAAGAAACCGGATAGTTCTGCATAGAATGTGCAAAACTCAAATTGACTCCTCCCTTCAACCAGGAGGTCATTTCGCTGGTGATATTGGAACGAAGATTGAAACGCTGATAACCGGATTCAAGCGCAATACCTTTATCATTCAGGTATCCGGCTGAAAAGAAATACTGATTTGCTTTTCCGCCTCCGGAAACACTTAGATTCAACTCTGTGCGAAGTGCTTGTTGTTCCATGGCGTCACTCCAGTCTGAATTCCATAATGGACGGGCATCTGCCACCAATTTTCCATCTGTACCGACCGGTTGCGCATATTGGGGACCGTATGGATTCGGTCCACCTCCCATCAATTTCGTAACCAGGTCTTTGGATGCTTGTGCCGCAGCAGTTGCCGGAGTATAATCCGCGCTCTTGGCGTACTGATTGCGAAGTGCTTCCCAATACAATTCAAAGTATTGATCGGTACTGACACGATCATAATCACGCACGGCACGATTGGAACCTCCTAAAGAGGCTTTTACCTTTACGGTCGCTTTGGTATTTTGATCTCCTTGCTTGGTTGTGATAATAATCACCCCATTTGCGCCGCGTGAACCGTATAAAGCAGCAGAAGCCGCATCTTTCAATACTGTCATCGAAGATATATCATCAGGATTGATAGAGTTCACACTACCATCGAACGGGACACCGTCCACTACATAAAGCGGAGCGCTGGAAGCGTTGATAGACCCGATACCACGAATACGGATTTCCGCATCCGTACCCGGCTGGCCGCTTGCCGCACTTGCCTGTACTCCGGATACCGTACCCTCTAATACACGTGATATGCTGGAAGTCTGTAACTTTTCAATCTCACCAGCTTTCATCGTCGAAGCTGCTCCGGTAAAACTATACTTCTTAGCGGTAGCATAAGCTACTACCATTACTTCTTCCAGTTCCTTACTTTCCGATTCCAACGTGACATTAATCACACTCCGGTTATTCACCGGTTGTTCTACTGTTCTCATTCCTACAAAACGGAACACTAAAGTACCGGTAGCAGGAACCTCAATCGAATACTTTCCATCAATATTGGTAATGGTGCCGGAAGATGCTCCTTTCAATTGTACGGAGACACCAGGCAAAGGTTCTCCTTCAGAAGTCACCGTGCCTGTCACGCGTTTCTCCTGCTGTGCTTCCGCATATACTATATTTCCTGCAAAAAGCAGAAGAGACACGACTAATAAACGTAAATAGATTCTCATAATTTTGTGGCTTAAGATTTATTTGCTTGTTGTAACTAACAGTATATTGAACTTTTTTATTTAGGAAACGAAACATTTTTTAGAAGATTGCTAGTATAAATCAACGAAAGGTAGTACATTCGTGAAACGAAAAATATCTATACCAACAAAGAACCACATGGGGAAACGGGTTATTCTATATCTTTTTCTGTTATTTTCACTGTCCTTACAGGCGCAGACTGAAGAGAAAGTCTCTTTAGGCAACGATAGTACAGAAGTAGATTCCACAGCAACCGCCAAGCCAAGTGCTTTTAAAAGAGCGATCAAGAAGTTTATGAACTTCAGTGATTTCGATACGCTCTATATCAGTCCCAACCGTTATAACTATGCGCTGATGGTTACTCATTTCAGCAACTTTGAGTATTATTCTATCACCAGTGAATTGCCGCAGCCACAGAAACTTAGTTTTTCTCCCAACCCGCACAACAAGATAGGATTGTATTTCGGCTGGCGATGGATTTTCCTGGGATGGTCTGTAGATGTGAACGATATTTTCAAAAAAGGTACCCGAAAGAACAGAGGAACAGAATTCGATCTTAGCCTATACAGCTCCAAACTGGGTGTGGATATCTTCTATCGTCGCACTGGCAATGATTACAAAATACATAAAATCAGAGGATTTTCAGACGATATCCCCTCCAACTATTCCGAAGATTTCAGCGGAATAAAGGTAGATATCAAAGGACTGAATCTATATTATATCTTCAATAACCGCAAATTCTCCTATCCTGCCGCATTCAGTCAATCCACCAATCAACGACGCAATGCAGGTACATTTATTGCAGGTTTTTCCATTTCAAAGCATCATCTCGACTTCGACTATACAGCACTTCCGGGATTTATCCAGGAAGCGATGAATCCTGCCATGAAAGTCAAGAATATTAAATACACCAATGCCAACATCAGTTTCGGCTACGCCTACAATTGGGTCTTTGCCCGCAACTGCCTGGCATGTCTGTCTCTCACCCCTGCCATTGCCTACAAAGCTTCCGATGTGGACGCAGAAACAAATGAAGCAAAAGCATGGTACGGTAAATTCAATCTGGATTTTCTGATTCGGGCAGGGATTGTCTACAACACAGGCAAGTATTACGTAGGTACTTCTTTTGTTGGAAAAAACTACAATTATCATCGCAACAGTTTCTCTGTCGACAATGGATTCGGTACTCTCCAAATATATGCCGGATTCAACTTCAACACCCGCAAAGAATACAGGAAAAAGAAATAATTCCACAGAAACTAGAAATCATCAACTTGCTTGCTTATCCAAAGAATCTTTGTACATTTGCCACGTTCTAACGAACAAAAGTAAAAAAATCAATGAAGCAACAACGCCACATACAGACCACACGCGCTCTTCTTTCCCGCTTTCGCTACTGGGAAGAAAGAACTATGCTGCCTTTGCAAGTATGGGACGCGAATTCCAAATCGGTCATCTGCATACCAATGTAGTAGACGTTGCTCTTCGTAAGCAGAATGCTGCACAAACTATCCCTTATCATACATTTATGACACTTCAGGAAATCAAAGACCAAGTGTTGGCGGGTATCGACATATCACCCGACCAAGCTGCTTGGCTAGCCAACATGGCTGACAGCGAGGCGCTTTATGCCGCCGCGCATGAGATTACCGTCGCGCGTGCTTCACACGAGTTCGACATGTGTTCCATCATCAACGCCAAGTCCGGCCGATGTCCGGAAAACTGCAAATGGTGTGCACAATCCTCCCACTACCGGACTAAAGCCGAGATTTACGATCTCCTTCCCGCTGAAGAATGTCTTCGACAGGCCCAATACAATGAAGCCCAGGACGTCAACCGATTCTCCCTCGTTACCAGCGGACGAAAACCATCTCCCAAACAGATTACCCAACTTTGCGATACAGTCCGTTATATGCGTCGACATTCGTCGATTCAACTTTGTGCTTCTCTGGGACTGCTCAATGAAGAAGAATTGCGTTCCCTGCATGAAGCAGGAATCACCCGTTATCACTGTAATCTGGAAACTGCCCCGTCTTATTTTTCCAAACTCTGCTCTACGCATACGCAAGAACAGAAACTGGCTACTCTCGATGCAGCCCGTCGTGTAGGCATGGATATCTGTTGCGGAGGTATCATCGGCATGGGAGAAACGATGGAACAACGGATTGAATTTGCTTTCACATTGGCAGAACTGAATGTTCAATCCATACCTATCAACCTGCTTAGCCCGATTCCGGGAACTCCACTGGAAAATGAGCAGCCTTTAAGCGAAGAAGAAATACTCAAAACCATCGTTATCTTTCGTTTTATCAATCCAACCGCTTTTCTGCGTTTTGCCGGAGGACGTTCACAGCTTTCTTCCGAAGCGATGCGCAAGGCATTATATATCGGAATTAACTCGGCTATCGTAGGCGACCTATTGACAACACTCGGCTCCAAAGTATCGGAAGACAAAAAGATGATTCAAGAAGAAGGTTATCATTTCGCCGGTTCCCAGTTTGACCGCGAACATATCTGGCATCCGTACACTTCGACTACCGATCCGCTTCCTGTCTACAAAGTGAAACGGGCAGACGGAGCAACCATTACCCTCGAAGACGGACGGACACTCATTGACGGAATGTCTTCCTGGTGGTGTGCAGTGCATGGATATAATCATCCGGTATAAAATCAGGCGGCAAAGAACAATTAGATAAAATGTCTCATGTCATGTTCGGAGGACTGACGCATGATCCGGCCATTGAACTGGGGAAACTATTATTGCCTTTGGTTCCTTCCTCCATGCAGAAAATATTCTATGCAGATTCCGGTTCGGTAGCCGTAGAAGTGGCACTGAAAATGGCTGTACAATATTGGTATGCCGCAGGAAAACCGGAAAAGAACAATTTCGTGGCTATCCGTTCCGGCTATCACGGTGATACGTGGAATGCCATGTCTGTATGTGATCCGGTGACGGGTATGCACAGTCTTTTCGGTTCGGCATTGCCTGTACGTTATTTTGTCCCGTCCCCCACTTCCCGGTTCGACGGAGAATGGAATCCGAAAGATATACTACCTCTACAAGAGATGATTGAAAAACATTCAAAAGAGTTAGCGGCGCTTATTCTGGAACCGGTGGTACAGGGAGCAGGCGGGATGTGGTTTTATCATCCGCAGTACCTGCGCGAAGCAGAAAAGCTTTGCCGGAAGCACGATATTCTTCTTATTTTCGATGAGATAGCAACGGGATTCGGACGAACCGGTAAACTTTTTGCTTGGGAACATGCCGGAGTAGAACCGGATATAATGTGTATCGGTAAAGCACTGACCGGAGGATATATGACACTTTCTGCTGTATTGACCAGCAACCGGATAGCAGATACAATCTCTAACCACACACCGGGAGCTTTTATGCACGGACCTACATTTATGGGGAATCCACTTGCGTGTGCAGTGGCTTGCGCTTCCGTTCGCCTGCTGCTCGAATCCGGTTGGCAAGAGAATGTGAAGCGAATCGAAACTCAACTGAAAGAAGAACTAGCTCCTGCACGGGAATTTCCGGAAGTGGCTGATGTACGAATACTCGGAGCCATCGGAGTCATTGAGATGAAACGTCCGGTAAATATGGCCTATATGCAACGAAGATTTGTGGAAGAAAGAATCTGGGTACGTCCCTTTGGCAAGCTGGTATATCTGATGCCGCCTTTCATCATCACTTCGGAACAATTAAGCGAACTGACTTCCGGCTTACTTAAAGTTATTCAAAAAAGATGACAGATAAGAAGAATATTACCAGATTTTCACCCAAGAATCTGTTCCTCGGTGAGCAAAAGGGTGTTCCTCGGTGAGGAACGGGCCTTTCCTCACCGAGGAAGGATGCCTTGGTCGGTGAGAAACTTTCGGGATACTTCTTTAGACAATAAACATCTTATAGACAACTGATTACGCTTTCAACCATCCATATATCGAATACTTATTACTTAAAACAATAATTCATGACATTAGAACATATAAACCAGGAACTCCAGACCTTGAAAGAGAAAAGAACTACCGTTCTCTCCCACCGCTTATTCACGAAGGACGAGATGTTCTGCTGAACGGACAACGAATGTTGAACCTATCTTCTAATGATTATCTCGGGCTGTCCAATGACATTTCATTGAGGAAGGAATTCTTAAAAACACTCACCCCTGAAACATTCCTGCCTACTTCCTCCTCTTCCCGGTTACTGACCGGCAATTTTAGTGACTATCAGAAGTTGGAGCAACAGCTAGCCACGATGTTCGGAACGGAAAGTGCACTTATATTCAATAGTGGTTATCATGCCAATACAGGAATACTTCCTGCCATTTGCAATACTCACACACTGATTCTTGCCGACAAGCTAGTGCATGCAAGCCTGATAGACGGAATTAAATTATCATCAGCTAAATGTATTCGGTATCGTCACAATGATATTTCCCAGTTGCAACGACTGATTGCTGAAAATCATAACGCTTATGAGCAGCTTATTATTGTTACCGAAAGTATCTTCAGCATGGATGGCGATGAAGCTGATCTTCCCTCTCATTCAACTCAAAAGAGTTATTCCAATGTTCTTCTTTATGTAGATGAGGCTCATGCTTTTGGTGTACGAGGAAAAAAAGGATTAGGATGTGCCGAAGAACAGGACTGTATCAACGATATAGACTTTTTGGTAGGAACATTCGGAAAAGCCATTGCTTCGGCAGGTGCCTATATTGTCTGTCGGCAACTCATTCGGGAATATCTTATTAATAAAATGCGCACGTTTATATTCACCACCGCACTTCCTCCTATCAATATCCAGTGGACTTCGTGGGTGTTAGAACGCCTTTCAGCTTTACAACATAAGAGGGCTCACCTGCTACAAATCAGTGAAAAGCTAAAGGTAGCCCTTACAGCCAAAGGATATAATTGCCCATCGGTGAGCCATATTGTACCTATGATTATAGGAGCCAGTGAAGATACCATATTGAAAGCAGAAGAACTCCAGCGCAAAGGATTCTATGCATTGCCCGTCCGTCCACCTACCGTACCCGACGGAACTTCACGTATCCGTTTTTCACTGACAGCGGACATCACTGAACATGAAATTGACCAACTCATCAAACTGATAAACGAATGAAGCAGCATTTTATCATAAAGAATAATCAGAAGCATCTATTGCTTTTCTTCGCCGGTTGGGGGATGGACGAAACTCCTTTCCTGACCATTCATCCTACAGATAAGGACTGGATGATTTGCTATGATTACCGTTCATTAGCATTTGATACCGACTTATTGGAAACCTATTCCCAGATTACACTTATCGCCTGGTCGATGGGAGTCTGGGCAGCTTCGCAAATCATGAAGCAGTACCCACATCTGCCTGTCTCCCAAAGTATCGCCATCAACGGCACCCTCTACCCCATACACGAAACCAAAGGTATCGCTCACTCTATTTTCGATGGCACACTTCAAGGGCTGAATGAACAAACCTTGCAAAAATTTCAAAGAAGAATGTGTGGTTCAATAGCTGACTATAAAACTTTTCAAACCATATCCCCCCAGCGTCCGATGGAAGAACTCAAAGAAGAACTTGCCGCTATACAACAACAATATTTATCATTGCCGCCCTCTGATTTTAAATGGCAAAAAGCTATCATAGGAAAAGGCGACCGCATTTTCCTCCCGGATAACCAATATTTGGCATGGGAAAACCAAGTGGACTCTCTTGAACAAGTGGAAGCGGCACATTACCAACAAGAGCTTTTTAACACGATACTCATGCAGCCGGAGAACTGATGCATCCATCATTTTAAAATAAAGTGATTATCAAGTATATCAGCCTATTAAACAAATATTGATTATGAATAAACGACTAATCGCAGAACGTTTTTCAAAAGCTATCACTACCTATCCAAAGGAAGCAAACGTGCAACGGCAAATAGCAGGTAAAATGATTCGTTTGCTTACAGAACACATACCTTCTCCCTGCTCGAAAGTAATTGAATTTGGCTGCGGAACCGGTATTTACTCCCGTATGCTACTCCAAGCCTCCGTCCGGAAGAGTTATTACTTAATGACCTTTGCCCCGATATGAAATATTGCTGTGAGGACTTATTAATGAAGAAGCAGGTTTCTTTTCTTCCGGGAGATGCCGAAACAGTCTCTTTCCCCACCGAAAGTACATTGATAACTTCCTGCTCCGCCTTGCAATGGTTCGAATCACCGGAAAACTTTTTCGAAAGGTGTAATACCCTACTCAATAATCAGGGTTATTTTGCTTTTAGCACTTTTGGAAAGAAAACATGAAAGAAATACGCGAACTTACCGGCAACGGACTTCCTTATCGTTCACGGGAAGAGCTCGAAGTAGCTTTGTCACCCCATTTTGACATACTGTATTCAGAAGAAGAGCTTATCCCGCTTTCGTTCGAAGACCCGATAAAAGTACTATATCACTTGAAGCAAACCGGAGTCAATGGCTTATCAACGCAATCCTCTCCTACCGGAAAACAAGAGAACGATTTGTGTTCATCAGACAACAATTCAAAAAATAATTTTAAGAACAATCTCCCCCAACAACAATGGACTCGTCGTGACTTGCAACTCTTCTGTGAACGTTACACGCAGGAATTTACTCAGGGCGCTTCTGTGTCCTTAACATATCATCCCATTTATATCATCGCAAAAAAGAAAAAAGTATGAAACAGAATGTATATTTCGTAAGCGGTATCGACACTGATGCCGGAAAAAGCTATGCCACCGGCTTTCTAGCTCGTGAATGGAACAAGAATGGCCATCGCACCATCACCCAGAAATTTATTCAAACGGGAAATGTAGGTCATTCCGAAGATATTGACCTACATCGGCAAATCATGGGAATCCCTTTCACCAAAGAAGACCAAGAGGGACTAACCATGCCGGAGATTTTCTCTTATCCCGCCTCTCCGCATCTTGCTTCCCAGCTAGATAACCGTCCCATCGACTTTGATAAAATAAAACGTGCGACCGAAGAATTGAGTGAACGGTATGACTCTGTTTTACTCGAAGGAGCAGGCGGCCTTATGGTTCCCCTCACTACTGAACTTTTAACCATTGACTACATCGTCCAAGAAAAATATCCGCTTATCTTTGTTACTTCGGGCAAACTGGGGAGTATCAATCATACCCTGCTTAGTCTCGAAGCAATACAAAAACGCGGCATTGTACTAGATACCGTATTATATAATTTATATCCTACCGTAGAAGACAAGACAATTCAGAATGATACAATGGAATTTATCCGAACCTGGCTGAAAAAGTATTTTCCGGAAACGAAGTTTATACTGGTTCCGGAAATAAAAAAGAATCTATAGAAAAACAATCACCGACTACTTTCACTCGACAACAATCGTACTCTTTTGTGGATTATGGCTATCATAAGTAACTTTCACCGGATACATATAGCCATAATCCCTTTTTTTAAACAGTAGTCGAATATTTATCTAAAGCCTTTCTCAATGTTCTTTCCGAAATCGGTTTGGTCACAAAGTCATTACAACCCATCTCCAATGCCAATTCTTTATCCGCCTCAAAGCATAAGCCGTCAAAGCAATGATCGGAATTTCTTTAGAATAAGAGCGGATAATATGGGTTGCTTCCAGTCCATCCATACGCGGCATTTTTACATCCATCAGGATTAAGTCCGGTTGGTACTGCTTATACATTTCGATAGCTTCCACTCCGTCTTTAGCCCAAAGCAATGTATATTCCCTGCCAATCAGATTCTTCAGCAAGATAAAATTGCTCTCCACATCTTCTGCTACCAGAATCTTCTTAATCTGTTGTACACGATTGACTGTATTTCCTTTAGATACCACTTTCGACTCTTTAAAGAATTTACCATGCTCTCCGGTTTCTTCATAAGGGATCGTGAAATAGAATGTGGAGCCTTTACCCAGTTCGGAAGTCACCCCTATTTCTCCACCGATTTTTTCGATAATCATCCGACAGATAGACAGACCTAATCCTGTCCCTTGGGCAAAAGAGTTCAGTTTGACAAAACGCTCGAAGATATGATCTACCTTTTCCGGTTCTATCCCTATTCCTGTATCCTTTACATACACACGAATATCTTTATCCATTCGTCCAAAACCTAAACGGATCTCTCCTTCATAGGTAAACTTACTTGCATTAGTCAGGAAATTCGTTATCACCTGCATGATACGGTTCTGATCTCCCTCCATGAGCAAATCCTCCTCCTCATTATCAAAAACAAGAGTTACCCCTTCTTTCACACGTTCTTTATGAACAGTATAAATTGTTCGGCAAACCTCTCCCAGATTCATTGGACGTTTGATATATTCCAGTGTTCCGGCTTCTATCTTCGATAAATCCAGAATATCATTAATCAATTGCAACAAGATATCCGAATTCTGATTGATAATACCCGAATAGAGCTTTTTCTCTTCAGCAGTTTCGGCAGAAGGCAATAATTGGGAGAATCCTACAATGGCATTCAGCGGGGTCCGGATCTCATGACTCATGTTAGCAAGGAAAGCACTTTTCAATCTGTCGGATTGCTCCGCTTTAATCCTTGCCTTGATTAGTTCCTGCTCAATATTCTGAAGATTAGTAATATCCCACGAAATGCCAATCAGCAACGGTTTACGTCCCTCCATCGGTACGAGTGCTTTCAAAGTTTGCACGATACGTGCTTCTCCATTAGCGGACAGATAAGTTTCCTGCATATCAATACGCTTATGAGTCTGGAGTAATTCCAAATCATCCTTACGGAATTTCTCCGCGTCTCCGTGCACCGGAAATATCTCATAATCCGTATGCCCGATAGCTTTAGATGCCGGAATACCCGAATGATCGGCAAATGCCTTATTCCAATATAAATATATAAGATCATCTTCTGGATCTTTCACAAACAAATAGACCGGAATATTATTTAAAATGCCATCTAATAACAGATTCAGTTCACGGAGTTCATCCTGTTTCTTGATAACATCGGTAATGTCCTGCGTAAAAAACCAGGTGAGTTCCTGATTATTTTCACGAATCAGGAAAGTAGATACCTGATGTACTCTCTCCTTCGTATGCCCGTAAGGTATATAAGCCGCCCGATAAGCCAGACTTCCTTCATGATCGCGTATCACCTGGAGCTTTTGTTCCCATGCCTCCTTGTTGGTCATAGAGACACGCAAATCATATATTCTTTTGTGTACCCAACTCCTGCGTTACACCGTATTCTTCTATAAATTGCTTATTTGCATAAACCAGCGTTCCATCTTCCGCCACAGCAAGAATACTGTCACTCACCTTATCAAGCACACTTTTAAAAACTTCCAATTGTCTTTGGGTAGCCACTCGTTCCGTTATATCACGACACATGATCAGCACATATTCCTCATCCAACGGAAAGATACGGTTCTCGTAATAATGGCGTTCACCATTAAAATCCAGTTCATGGTGTGCAGTTGAAACAGTTCCGGTGGTGATAGCATGACGCATATTGGAGTGAATATTCTGATATGCTTCCGGTGGAACCATATCCTGCATACGCATCCCTCTAAAATCCTTGTTTGATATTCCTACATGGTTGGTTTCCTCATTGGAAACAACTTCAATACCTACCTCACTCTGATTGAAGACAGTCAGCATATCAGGAAGAGAGTCTAGTATTCTAACAGCATATTTTTCTTTAAAACTAACAGGACGATCGTTATATTTCTCATCCCTAAGGGTAGAAAGTTCTTTTCTAAGCTGCTCGTTTTCTTTTTTAAGTGCTTCTAACTGTTCTAATAATGCTTCTTTGCTTTGTTCGATGCTCATAATGTAACGGTGTAAATACGTACTTATCTGCCAAAAGTAAATATTTTTTTGAATAAAAGCACGTATTTACCCCGTTTTTTTCAAAGAATTACTCAATTACCATAATCCGGTCGTTCAATCCCACCTTCATGCCATCTTCCACGAATACTTCTTTCACAACTCCATCCGTCACCGAACGTATCTCATTCTCCATTTTCATCGCCACCAATACACAAAGCGGATCACCCCGCTTCACGAGATCTCCTTTCTTTACATACGTCTTCAGAATAACTCCCGGCATCGGTGCCTGTACCACCTGACGCCCTACGGATTCAGCAGCAGTGCGGGCATTATGTATCTTCTCCATTTCTCCCTGTAATTAAATCTGATAAAGCTCCCCATTTATTCATAATCGTATATGAATTATTGGAAGAAGGAGAAATCTGCACTCCATGCGAGTGGTGATCGATGATGATCGAATGGATAGAGTCGCCACCCATGTTATAATCGACCTCATATATCTTACCATTGACTGCAATCTTCTTGATTGGCCCGTCCTCCAGAATTTCTACCTTATATTCACTGTCCGGCATATCCTGGAGCTTGGCGTAATATGTAGCTAATGTTGTACCCATAATCTGTTCCGTTATTTATTAGTCTCAAATCAATAATTATTAGCAGTCATCTGCAATTTACCATAATACTTCCAGAGTGATTCTCCTACTACCGGGAGTGTTGTTGCACGGGAAGCCGCTTCTTTCTCGCGCTCGTAATGTCGCACTGCGGCAGCAATGACAGCCACTGTCGGATCTGTATTCTGACGACGTTTCAGGTCTTCCTTATCGAAGCGTGTATCAATAAACGTCGTGTCATATTCACCTTTCAGGAAAGCCGCATTCTTCAATACACGTTGATGGAAAGGAATCGTCGTTTTGATTCCCAGAATCTTATACTCGCGCAGAGCACGTGCCATATTAGAAATGGCCGAAGCAGGGTACGTCCCCAACAACAAAGCTTTGCAATCATCGGGTCATAATGCAAAGAGACTTCAAATCCCGCATAAGCGGCACTGTCAAGACGCAGGTTACGTCCCTCGGGAGCTTCACGGACAGTAATCACACCGGGAGAAGGCATGAAGTTATTCTCCGGATCTTCGGCGTAAATACGACATTCGATCGCTGCTCCGCTAAACTCAATATCATCCTGTTTGTAAGGTAATGGATTTCCGGCAGCAACAGTTATCATATCCCGTACCAAGTCAACGCCTGTGCACTCCTCCGTCACAGGATGCTCTACCTGCAAACGGGTATTCATCTCGAGAAAATAGAAGTTCTGGTCCTTATCCATCATAAACTCCAATGTCCCGGCACTGTAATAACCTATTTTTTTACAGGCTTCCACAGCTACCTTCAACATCTTCTTTCTCGTCTCCTCTTTCACAAAAGGAGAAGGACTTTCTTCTATCACCTTTGGTTACGACGCTGAATGGAACATTCACGTTCATACAGATGAACGACATTTCCATACTTATCTCCCATGATCTGAACTTCGATATGATGCGGATTCTCAATATATTTTTCAATATAAACCGCATCATTGCCAAAGGATGTCCCTGCTTCGGATTGCGACAAACGGAGAGCAGTTTCCACCTCTTCTTCCGTACGTACCAGACGCATACCTTTTCCTCCACCTCCCGCAAGTGCTTTCAGCATAATGGGATAGCCAACTTCATTAGCTACCTTCTTCACTTCATCAATGCCCTGTACGGGTGTTTCGGTTCCGGGCACAATAGGCAATCCTGCTTCCCGCATAATCTTACGGGCCTCCGTCTTGATTCCCATTTTGGAAATAATATCCGCACTCGGTCCGATAAAAATCACTCCCTCTTCTTCGCAACGGCGGGCAAAATCCGCATTCTCCGACAGGAAACCATATCCCGGATGAATAGCGGCTCCGGTCTTTTTGGCAATGGACAATATCAATTCCGGCTTTAGGTAGGAGGTATCTTCGGGCGATTCGGAGATGCAATAGGCTTCTTCCGCATAACGCACGTGTAAAGCTCCGCGGTCTACATGGGTATAAACAGCCACTGTCGAGATATTCATCACCCGACAAGTCCGAAAGATGCGCATCGCTATCTCACCCCGGTTGGCTACTAATATTTTTTTTATCATAATCTTTTTCTTTTTAGAAGTCAAAACTTAAAAGAGCAATTTAATAATTTTAGGCACGGATTTAATCCATAAACAGGCTTACAGCGGTAGATTAGAATGTTTCTTTGGAGGATTCGACTGCCGTTTGTTGGCAAGCATCTCGAAACTTCGAATCAACCGCAAACGGGTTACTGCCGGATCGATCACTTCATCCACATATCCCAGTTCCGCCGCCCGGTAAGGATTGGCAAACTTTCCGCGATAATCATCCTGAAGTTCTTTCCGTTTCTCTTCGGGTTTCTCGGCTTTATCTATTTCCTTACGGAAAAGGATATTCACAGCTCCATCCGGTCCCATCACCGCGATTTCGGCGGTAGGGAAAGCAAGATTTACATCTCCACGGATATGCTTGGAACTCATCACATCGTAAGCACCACCGTATGCTTTGCGGGTAATAACCGTCACTTTCGGCACCGTAGCCTCACAATAAGCATAAAGTAATTTTGCCCCGTTACGGATAATTCCGCCATATTCCTGATCGATTCCCGGAAGGAATCCCGGAACATCTACCAGTGTCAGTAAAGGGATATTGAAAGCATCACAGAAGCGGACAAAACGAGCGGCTTTGATAGACGCATTGATATCCAGTGTACCAGCAAGCACCAATGGCTGATTAGCCACCACTCCCACCGTTTTTCCATTCAGGCGGATATATCCCGTCACAATATTCGCAGCATATTCTGCCTGAAGCTCGAAGAAACTATTATCATCAGCCACCGCTTCTATCATCTCTTTTATATTATACGGCTGATTCGGATTGGACGGAATCAAATCTGCCAGTTCCGGAGTCAGGCGAGTCGGCGAATCGCTGGTCGCTACAAACGGAGGCTCTTCCATATTATTCCCCGGCAGATAGGAGATCAATTCACGAATATAATTGATGCACTCAATATCGTTTTCCGCAGAAAGATGGGCTACACCGGACTTTGTCATGTGCACGCCTACTCCACCGAGTTCTTCTTTTGTCACTTCTTCCTGTGTCACGCTTCTCACCACATCCGGTCCTGTAATAAACATATAACCGGAGTTTTTCACCATCAAAATAAAATCGGTCAATGCAGGAGAATAAACAGCACCACCGGCACAAGGTCCCATGATTGCGCTAATCTGTGGAATCACTCCGGATGCCATAGAATTGCGCAGGAATATCTCGGCATATCCGGCCAAAGAACGTACTCCTTCCTGAATTCGTGCACCTCCCGAGTCATTCAATCCGATGATGGGTGCTCCCATCTGCATGGCCATGTCCATCACTTTACAAATTTTCTTAGCGTGCGTTTCCGAAAGAGCTCCTCCAAATACGGTGAAATCCTGTGCGAATACATAAACCAGGCGCTTGCCAATCATACCATATCCCGTCACCACCCCGTCTCCAGCGAATTTCTGCTTTTCCATACCGAAATCGGTACACCGATGGGTTACCAACTTATCCAGTTCGATAAACGAACCTTTCTCCAATAATAAATCGATGCGTTCACGGGCGGTCAGCTTGCCCACAGAATGTTGTTTTTCAATGCGAGCGTCTCCGCCGCCTTTTTCTGCTTTCCTGTTCAGTTCTTCCAGGTTGCTAATAAGCTCTTTCATAGGCTGTAATTATTAAAGTTGTATGTGTGTGTAAAAATAAACAGTAATAAATGAAATCATTGTCATATTGATTACACAAAGGTACTTTTATATAATGAACGCATCATGCGTGGAAATTGTTAGCATTTATGCCTTAAAACATCTTTATCCATTTATTTAGGGAGCTTTTTTTGCAGGTTGCGACAACAAACTTCCCCGCTTTTCTGTTTATCGCTTATCATTTTAATAAAACCTATACCCTAACAAAATGAGAACAATTAAAATCTTATTAGCAGCCGGTTTCCTGCTCGTGTTCGGTACAAGTATTCATGCACAGGTACAACGGAATGAAACCTATCTACCCAAATTTGCCATCAAGACCAATGCTCTCTATTGGGCCACTTCTACGCCCAATTTAGGAATCGAAGTGGGATTGGCAAAGAAACTGACTCTCGACATATCCGGTAACTACAATCCGTGGAAGTTTGGTGACGACCGTCAAATCAAACATTGGCTCGTTCAGCCGGAATTACGCTATTGGCTCTGCGAACGTTTCAACGGAAGTTTCTTCGGTTTGCACGGACATTACGGAGAAATGAATGTCAGCAATCTGAATATATTCGGAATGGGACATGACCGTTACGACGGCAATCTGTACGGAGCCGGTATTTCCTACGGATATCAATGGATCATAAGCAAACGATGGAGTATGGAAGCTACCATCGGAGTGGGATACACCCGTCTGGAATATGATAAGTATGCTCGTGGTGACGGAGGTGAAAAGTTGGGACATAACACCCGCAATTATTTTGGTCCGACCAAAATCGGTCTTAGTTTCATTTATGTCATCAAATAATCGAACTCTCTAAAACTTACAATGATGAAAAGAAAACTTATTTATCTATTTATAGCTTTTGCAGCCGCCATCCTACCGGCTCATGCACAAAAATTCCTGAACGATGCGCTCACTCTCTCGAACGTATCTTTATGGCAACAAGGTAACTCTCTTTATGTCGGCATGACCTTCGACATGAAGAATCTGACAATAGGTTCCGCCCGAAGTTTAAGCCTTATTCCCCTGCTGACGGACGGACAGCATAATGTACCCTTGCAAGAAATCATCGTCAATGGTAAAAGACGCGAAAAAGCATATATCCGTAGTCTGGCAATCACTAAGCAAGAACCTACCGCCATTATCGTTCCTTATAATAAAGGGAAACTTTAATTATACGCAGGTGATTCCTTACAAACCCTGGATGGCTAATGCCAGTTTACAACTTGTAGAGAATCTATGCGGATGCGGCAATTATCAGGAAATGAATGCACAGGAACTGATTACCAATGATGTATCTACCGAAGCCAAACGTTTAAGTGCCATGTCTCCTATCATTGCCTATATTCAGCCAACCGTAGAAGTGGTCAAAAACCGTAGCGAACAATATGAAGCTCATCTGGATTTTCCGGTCAACAAATCGGTGATCCTTACCGACTTCATGAACAATCATGCTGAATTGGTGAATATCCATGCCATGTTTGACAAAATACAGAATGACCGGAACCTGACTGTAAAAGGTATCAGTATCGAAGGTTTCGCCTCTCCGGAAGGACCTCTTGCCTTCAATGAACAGCTTTCCAAAAAACACGTGCGGAAGCTTTGAGGGATTATCTGGTTAAGAACGAAAAAGTGTCTTCCAAACTATATAAAGTGACTTTTGGTGGTGAGAACTGGGATGGATTGGTAAAAGCACTCCAATCTTCTTCGATGAAGGAGAAGGAAACATTCCTGAACATCATCAAAAATACGACTGATGATGCCAAACGTAAACAGGAAATCATGCGCGTAGGTGGTGGAGCCCCTTACCGTACCATGTTGAAAGAGATTTATCCGGGACTGCGTAAAGTGAATTGCAAAATTGACTACACCGTTGTTAACTTTGATGTTGAACAAGGACGCATCATTATACGTGAAAATCCGAAGTATCTTAGTCTGAACGAAATGTATCAGGTAGCTAACAGTTATCCGAAAGGCAGCAAAGATTTTGTTAATGTATTTGATATCGCTGTACGCATGTATCCTACTGACGCCGTAGCCAACCTGAACGCAGGAGCCGTCGCATTATCACAAAAAGATTTGAATGCAGCAGTGAAGTTTATGGAGAAAGCCGATCACAATACCGCCGAATTCATAAACAATACCGGAGTCTACAATTTCCTTAACGGAGACATTAAGCGTGCCATGGCCGCATTCGAGCAGGCAGCAAAGCTAGGTAACGAAGCTGCCCTTGCCAACTTAAAACAATTACAACAAATTTTAAGTGTGAAGATGAAATAAACAGAAAAATCTATTTATTCAACCGACCAAAGTGGGGCGTTCGTTTGTTATATCAATAATAAACGACGTTCCACTTTTTAAATCTGATAATTATGACCTTGATCCTTGCTGTTATTCCAGTGTTACTGTTGATTATACTGATGGCATTTTTTAAAATGTCAGGTGATAAAAGTAGTATCATTTCTCTGATTGTGACGATGCTGATTGCTCTTTTCGGCTTCGCTTTCTCGGTAGACAATCTGTTTTACTCCTTTTTATATGGAGCATTAAAAGCTGTCTCTCCTATCTTAATCATTATTTTGATGGCTATTTTCAGTTATAATGTATTGCTGAAAACTGAAAAGATGGAGATTATCAAACAGCAATTCGCTTCTATTTCTACCGATAAAAGTATTCAGGTGTTATTACTGACTTGGGGATTCGGAGGTCTATTGGAAGCTATGGCCGGCTTCGGAACAGCAGTAGCTATTCCAGCGGCAATTCTTATCAGTCTGGGATTCAAGCCTATCTTTTCGGCAACGGTGAGTCTGATTGCCAATAGTGTAGCCACTGCTTTCGGAGCAATCGGAACTCCGGTATTAGTATTGGCCAAAGAAACGAATTTGGACGTATTGCATCTTAGTACGAATGTCGTATTGCAATTATCCGTTTTAATGTTCCTGATTCCGCTGGTTCTACTTTTCCTTACTGACTCCAAACTTAAATCGCTCCCGAAAAATATATTCCTGGCTTTATTGGTAGGCGGAGTCTCTTTAGCCAGCCAATATGTGGCAGCAAAATATATGGGTGCTGAATCTCCGGCCATAATCGGCAGTATTCTTTCTATTATCGTAATCGTTATTTATGGAAAACTTACTGCATCCAAAGAAGAGAAAACACGAAAAAGTCATCTGAAAACGAAAGATATATTAAATGCATGGAGCATTTATTTACTGATTCTGTTTCTGATTATTCTGACCAGTCCGCTCTTTCCGGGATTGCGTCATACTTTAGAGAACAATTGGATTACGAGAATCAGTCTGCCTATCAATGCGTCCACCGTCAATTATACTATTTCTGGCTGACTCATGCCGGAGTATTGCTTTTCATCGGTACTTTTATCGGTGGATTGATTCAGGGGGCTAAAGTAAAAGATCTGTTCATCGTTCTTTGGAATACCGTGAAGCAGTTGAAGAAAACATTCATTACGGTTATCTGCCTCGTGGGGTTATCTACTATTATGGATAGTTCCGGAATGATCGCTGTGATTGCCACAGCACTGGCTACGGCTACCGGAAGTTTGTATCCGTTATTTGCTCCGGTTATCGGTTGTTTGGGAACATTTATCACCGGAAGCGATACATCTTCCAACATCCTTTTCGGAAAGTTGCAAGCAAGTGTGGCAGGACAGATTCATGTTAGTCCGGATTGGCTGTCTGCTGCAAATACAGTAGGTGCTACAGGGGGTAAGATTATCTCTCCACAAAGTATTGCCATTGCTACTTCTGCCGGAAACCAACAGGGAAAAGAAGGTGAAATACTGAAAGCAGCTATTCCTTATGCTTTAATATATGTGGCGATTACAGGAATTATTGTTTATATTTTCAGTTAATTACCCTAAAATTGAAGAAGATAATAATACTGTTAACAAAGCGTGATAATACTTCCGCTTAACCATTAGATATTAAAACATTTAGCTCGTTTTTGCACGGAAATGAATGAAACAGTGCGAAAATGAGTGAAACTGTATGGATTCGGTCATACATAGTGGAAAAAACATCTATCATTCCTATACTGTATCTATTTTAGTGTAGCATTAGGTGAGATAATCCATTTAAAGACATACGAATGCACACTTTATAGGGTGATAACCTGTATTTGACAGCTTAATTATCTATGAGGAGCGGCAGTATTTCTATAGTTCACAAGTGTGTGCCGTACAGCCCACGCATGTAAACCATACAGCCTACATATGCGGGCTATGCAGCACACACTTGTGGGCTATAAATTTATCGCTGTTTAAGTGGGATTTTTGAGCTGCGATATTCGGATTTATATGGCTTCATTGTGACAAAAACAAGCCGTCTTATGCTTATAGGATATTTATACGGCTATTTTGTAGATGATAGGTAACCCGTTTTTACTGGTAAAAGTATGATAGATACATTTTTTTAAAGCTATCTAGCATAGATATTACAGTGATAATTAAAACATTACTAAAATGAATGATAGTATGATAGATAGTTTTTTCATTATGTAATGTTTAGTTCAAACTCCTATACTATGAATTAGTTCAAATCCATACAGTATTGTGAATACTACTAAAAAACACATGGCAGTTTAAGCAGATGTACTTAGTTAACTATATACATCTTGAGAATGTAAAATATTTGCAGAAACGACTTAATGCAGGATCCGATGAAGAAAATAGCAGTAAAGCACTGATATAAACCGGTTCTTCTTGGTAGAAAACGTACGAAAAGTGCCAGAAATAAGCAATCACCTTTACTACAGCATTAGCGTAGTGAGGGTGATTTCAACTTATTCTCTCTCACATCTTTCCTTGAAACTGTTAAATATAACTACAAATAATTTTTAAATATCTTATCTATTATACTTTTCTGAAGCATCACTTCCATAATAGGTGTTTCTCTATCATATTTATAATATCTCTTATCTTTACGCACATAAATATATCTAATATACTCATAACCTGTAGCACACCATTCCTCAATATCAAATCTAATATCATCATATTCGAAAAGAAGCACTAATCTATTATTTATATCAACAGCTCCATATTTACTATCCTTAGTTACTATTACAACATCTTTAGTTACATAATCCAAACTATCATATTCTGTAGGAAGTAATACTTTACCGATATAATCAATAATTCCCACTTTTTTATCTTTCACAACATAATGCGCGGAAGGCCCATATTCCCACCATGAAGAAATCGAATCATACTCGCAGGGAATTAGCTGCTCACCATCCTTCATCACCACTCCCACCTTATCCTGCCTCTTCACTACAAGGCTTTTTCAGCCAAGACCAAATTAAAGTCATCATCAGCTGAAATTTCCTGTAATTTTCCAAAGCCGAAAATAGTATCTCCTTTATTATCCAGCCAAGCATAACCACGTTCACCACACAAAATAACGCCCCATTTCCCTTCCTGAATATATATGATATCGTTCTCTTCTTGTGCATATCCTATAGAAGATACTAATAAAGAGAATAAAAGTAAAATATAAGTTTTAACTATGTGTTCCATGATATCAGAATTACAACCATCATAATATTCTCAAATATAACAGATATAATTCTGATACACAATAATTCTTCTAACAAATAACAATTCTATTTCTCATCATCAAATGAGTGGCTCTAGAATCACCTTTATCAACTTTTCACGTTGCTTATACCACATGATATACGACTTCATGCGCTTCCGCCAGTTGAGGAACCTCCAGTTTATCCAACATTTTATCTAAAACAGATTCAGGAAGTGCATATTCCCTGCTTTTATTTTGTTGACGCCAAATGTGGTATGGTTGTTCCAGATAGACTATCTTTACTTTTGCACCATAATCAACAAACAAACCAATCAATTGAGCACGCATCTGACGAGTTATGTTAGTAGCATTCCAAACAAAGTCCTGACCTTTGCGGAGATACGTTCTGGCTTCCTCTTTCGCTGTTTGCACTACCCATCCATTCGCAGACTTATCCGTAGGACTCAATTTGTGTTTTCGACGAATGACGTCCAAACTCACCACCGGAACATCTATGCCAGCAGATTGAATATAATAATCCTTCCCCATTCCCGGAAGTCCTGACAACATCGTCACTTCACATTTAAACTGTTCGTGAGGGACATAATCAATATAACTGTCTTCAGTATGGAAGTAATGAAAACGTGCATAATCAGTGGCAAATCCTCTTGGTTTCTTCCAACAATCCTGTTCACGGCAGAAAATCTCAAACAATTCCAGTGCTTCCAGCAGTTCATTCTTATCTTCACAAATGCGTCCTCTGATATCAGCGTCGGCCAACATCTTTAGTAATAAAGTATCTACCCGTAAAGAAGCTTCACAGAGTTTCTTCACAGAGTCAGGCTTCTCCATCAGCCAAACAGGTAATCCATGATACCGGACTAAAGATGCAATCTGTTCCCGGATATGGAATGGAGCAGGACAATCCGGTATAAAATAGTGCGGACAGTGTACTCTCCTTTTCTGGCATGTCCTTTAGCAGATACCCGCCCCTCTCCTTCATCCACGGAAGTTGAACGTTTTTCAACATCATGCAACAAGGCAGATGTCCAAATGATTTCTTTCTCCAAAGTAGAAAGAGAATGATAAGCGGAAGACTGCTGCAATGCCTCCAACACCATACGGGTATGTTCGGCTACACTTCCCTCGGCATGATAACGAATATCCTGCTGAACAGTATTCATTTCGCGCACCCACTCGAACAGTTGTTCGAGTGAGCACCACGATTTATCTTCTATCAATTTCCAATTCATCTTTATTCCTCCTTTTCATTATTAAATTCCCAAACAAGCGGGGCACGCTTCCAGTTACGTGTCCAATGCTCGTCTGTTTTAACATGTCCTTTCCGCACATACTTAAATACATTATGTGCAAATTCGCTTACCGGATATTCTCCGACATTGCGGCTGACTACTCCCTCACGGGTACAAACCTCTTTCGTCCACGGATCACAAGAGCCGAAGATAGCCGGTTCTTGTGACATACGGATGATTTCCTGTTTTAATAGTTCCGGTGTCAAACCGGAAACAGACTCTATCTTCAACTCCGGAACAGTAGGAAAGTCGAATAAAGCTGCATAAAACTTTACTTCTTCCCACGACAGCCACTGATCCATACAGCGGACTGCAAAAACATAAAAGATGCGTTTCTAATCGCTGATATTCTATGGAATGTACGGCATATAGATTCTCTCCAAAGATTTCTATATCACCCAAATCATTCTTTATCAATTCCCAACGCTCACGCAGTTGCCTCGTCCAAGGTGAAGTAGTAGGAGCAGCATGCGAACGGGCAAAAACACCCCACTGACTTAAACAATTATTCTCTCCATCCAGCTTCTCGGTATGCACCAATGTCCGAATCCGTTGGATGTCCTCCCAATACGTATGGTTAATCCGGTCGTCACTAGTCGTTCCGGGAGAGAACGGATAGTGATAAGTGCGACCATATTTCTCTGATATCATTTCTTTCTTTTTTTTTAATTAAATACTAATTTCTTTCATCACATCACTCCTTATTCATTCGAACGATGCGAGGCATAAATTTACCCTGCACTTCCACCAGCGTTTCCTGTGTATACATCACTCTGTCAATATCCTTATATGCCAGTGGCATTTCTTCCACGCTCCCACCAATCAAAGTCACTCCCGCCTGCGACAGTAGTTTCTTCAAAGCCGATTGCGTAAAACTATCTTTTGCCTTCTGGCGGGACATCGCCCTGCCGGCTCCATGAGAAGCCGAATTTAAAGCAGCTTCCATCCCTTTGCCACAAACCAGATAACCTGCAGTAGCCATGCTACCGGGAATCAATCCCGCTTGTCCTTTCTGTGCCGGAGTAGCTCCTTTGCGATGCACGATTGCCATACGCCCCGGTGCTATTTCCTCTCTCCAAGCGAAGTTATGATGGTTGTTGACATTAGCGAGCGGCTTCAACCCTAATGCTTTCGCCAAATTCAAATGAATTCGCTCATGACAGGCACGGGCATAATCACCTGCCAGATCCATACTCATCCAATACTCCTGCCCCGCTTCAGTGTTTAAATCCAGCCAGGCAAAATGCTGTGCTTCACGGGGAAGCCTGCACACTTCACGTGCCAACAGGCTGTAATGTTTGGCAATGGCAGCTCCCAATCCTCGTGAACCGGAATGTGACAACAATGCCAGATAATTTCCTTCTGGAAGATTCAACACGTTATTTTCTTGCAGAGCGATCTCGCCGAACTCCACAAAATGATTGCCACCACCGGAACTCCCCAGTTGACGTACTGCCTTTCCATGCAAATCTCTCAACAAAGGCGTCAAACGGAATTCTTCCCTATCCAACACCTCATGTTCTTGCTCAAAACCCAATCCGCCATCCATACCGAAATGAGTGAAATCTTTCAAGGCTTCTTTCATCTGATAGGTATATCGTTTCAGGAAGTCGGCGCTGGCATCAAATACCGTCAGGCTCATCCGACAACCGATATCAACACCTACGGCATACGGAATCACTACATTATCCGTAGCAAGCACTCCACCGATAGGTAACCCGTATCCGGCATGAGCGTCAGGCATCAATGCTCCGGCCACCGTTACAGGTAAGCGCATAGCCAGGTTCATCTGTTGTTTGGCAAGCGTTTCGATAAATTTACCTCCATAGGTTTTATACATCAACGGCTCATCCAATAAATCATAAGCTATAAACTCTTTCGCTATGATAGTAGGCGAAAGGCGTTCGGCCAGCTTATTCCAAATTTCATTATTTTGTAAAATTCGGGATGCTCGAGTATATCGCTCAATGTCATTTCAATCTGTTCTTTAGTGTCGTATTTGCAATGTTTGCTCACAATGTCCACTACCAGACTACGGGCAACATTATCCCGGTATCCCAGTTTGCTTAAATCTTTTAATCGTATTCCCATACTCTTTTTTCGTTCGCATACAGCATTCCCTGTCAGCCTCACCGGCAGACAACAATGCAATACACGTGATACCAATGCTTTGGATATGTATATGAAATACCTCACCACCGCATTGAAGTGATTAATTTAAAATATAAAAAGTGATTGCAGGACTAATCAACGATTACCGCTTGTTAGTAGAATTGCGGTCAATATAAGAACCATAGGTTCAGTGTAAAAACAGTAAGTTGCAAAGCCTCATCCTCCCGACGAGACAACTTAGTCCTAATTTGAAAATATTATAACTCCAACATAATTAATACCCTTTCCATCTGTTTTTAAAGGGTGAATACTCATTTTATCGCGGCAAAAGTAGTGCTTATTTTTATTTTCTCCAAAGAATAATAGACAAATTTTAGCGTTCGGTAACTATCCGAGGGAAGTTTTGCCAAGAGTTTCTGTCAAATTGCTATTTTTACTCCTTTATATCCCTATCTTTCCAACAGAGAAAACAAAAAGAAAGATAGTATATGAAACTAATGAAAGGTTTATTGAGTGCTTTTGCCGTTGTATTGGCAACCACAGCTTGTGCAGGCAACAGCGGAGAAAATAAAAAGAGTAATGAATCAACAAAGGAGGACAATAAAATGGAAGTAGTAGCATTAAATAAAGCCGATTTTTTAAAGAAAGTATATAATTATGAAGCCAGTCCGAACGATTGGAAATTTGAGGGCAGCCGTCCTGCTATCGTAGATTTCTATGCTACCTGGTGCGGTCCATGTAAGGTGATGCACCCGATTCTGGAAGAACTGAGCAAAGAATATAGCGGTAAAGTAGATATCTACCAGATTGATGTGGACAAAGAACAAGATCTAGCAGCGGCATTCGGTATCCGCAGCATCCCTACCTTATTGATGATTCCGATGAAAGAGGAACCTAGAATCATGCAGGGAGCTATGCCCAAAGACCAGCTTAAAAAAGCAATTGATGAATTTCTTCTGAAACAAAATAACGAAGCAAAGCAATAGACTTCGACTTTTATTCTCGTCATGGTGACTACCCTCTATTCGTCTTTTGAAGATGGATAGAGGGCTAGTTCTTTATAATAGGTTGCCTTATGGTATTCATTTACAGTGAAAAGGTAAGAATTTTACTTTTCACCGCTGGACTTCGAATTGAAGATTTATGTACTTTTGTCTCATATAGATATGTATTAGCCAATAATTAAAGCAATATTCTAATAATATGAAGACCAAGCGTACAAGAAGTTCTTTTCGTTCTATGAATTCGGAAAGAAGGTTAGAGTCCATCTTTTTATTTGTTACCGGAAAGTGTAATGCCAAATGTGCCATGTGCTTTTATGCCAATGATATGGCTAAGAAAGAAAAGGATTTGACTTTCGAAGAAATCAGGAAAATATCAGAGACGGCCGGAGAAATCAACAAGTTGTGGGTATCTGGAGGCGAGCCGACGCTCCGGGAAGATCTTCCTGAAATTCTTGAAATGTTTTACCGCAATAACCAAATCAAAGATGTCAATATGCCGACAAACGGACTGAAACCGGATCGTGTCATCGAATGGGTGAAACGGTTCCGCATCAACTGTCCGGATTGTAATATCAATGTCAGCATCTCACTGGATGGATTCGGAGATACACATGATACACAACGAGGGGTACCGGGCAATTTTTATAAAGCGGCAGATACCATACGGAAAGTAAGCGAACATTTTAAAGACGATGGAAAAGTATTGCTCAATGTAGCCACGGTTATCACTAAATATAATATAGACCAGATTAATGATTTCATGACGTGGATGTATGGACGTTTCCATTTATCTACTCATACGATTGAAGCAGCCCGTGGCGTCACCCGCGAAGACGGAGTCAAAGCATTGGACGAATCCACCCTCCGACGGATTCAGGATGAAGCAGCCCCTATATATAGAGCTTATGCCAAACGAATGGTGAGTAGCACTTCCGGTTTGCGCAAACCTATCACAAAGTTCTTCTATATAGGTATTATCCGAGCTTTATATGATATCCGGGCAAGTAATATCGACCAGCCAACTCCCTGGGGTATGGACTGTACGGCAGGAGAAACGACATTGGTTATTGATTATGACGGTCGATTCCGTTCCTGTGAATTGCGTGAACCGCTTGGCAACGTGAAAGATTACGATTGCGACGTACAGCAAATCATGCAAAGTGAAGCTATGAAGCAAGAAATAGAAGCGATCGGACATGGATATAAAGCAAACTGCTGGTGTACACATGGTTGCTTTATCACTTCTTCCTTAACTTTCAATCCTCGCAAAATGATTAAGAAAGTATATAAAGGTTATCGTGAAGTGAACAAGCTCGACAAACCCATTGATTTCGGCGAGGACAATATGTCTAAAATGGAAGAGCATTACCACCTCGACCGGGAAAAATTACGTCTGCTCGGCATTATCCGGAATTAATCACTATAAGCGTTCCGCCATGAAAATACTTTTGGTTACCAGAGGATCACAAGGAGATATCTATCCTTATCTGACCATTGCCTCCGCGCTGATAAAACGAGGGCATCAAGTCACATTGAATCTTCCACAAATATTTGAAAAAGAAGCAAAAGCATATCAGCTGGATTATGTCTTACAGGATTTTGATGATATACAAGGAATGGTATCGAAAGCAGGAGAGAAATCGGAAGGAGCCAAACCTTATCTAAAGTGGATGCGCGATGTGATTGACGTACAGTTCAAGCAACTGATTCCTCTACTGAAAGAGCATGACATACTGATAGCCACCAACTCCGAATTTGCAGCAGCCAGTGTTGCTGATTATTGTCAGAAACCATTTATCCGGACTGCCTTTGCCCCTTTTATACCCGGCAGGCATATCCCCCCTCCTATCTTCCCTTATCCAAAGCCTCATCCAATTTTCACTCCCCGGTTTATCTGGAAGCTGCTCAATATCGGTAACAACTATATGACGCAGAAAACCATTAATAAGAACCGGGAACAGTTAGGACTGAAGCCTTTAAAGAACTGCGGTTATTATTCCACGGAAAGAGCCTTTAATTATATGCTGTACAGCCGTTATCTCGGTAATACAGATCCCGATTGGAAGTATAAATGGGATATTGGAGGATACTGTTTCAATGACGCACTACACTATGATACGGATGCCTATCAGCAACTTCTGGATTTCATTCAGCAAGAACAAAGACCTGTTATCTTCTTTACATTAGGGAGTTGCAGCGCAAAAGAAAGCGATGCTTTTTGTAATCGGTTAATCCATATCTGCCGACAACTGAATTTCCGGTTGATTATCGGCTCCGGCTGGTCGGGTACAGGAAAGTCCTTAGCAAACGATAAGGATATCTTCCTATTGACACACACCATTCCGCACAGTCTGATATTTCCTCACTGTGATGCTGTCATGCATCATGGAGGAAGCGGAACAACACACAGTGTAGCCCGTGCAGGTAAACCACAAGTTGTCATGCCGCTAATCATCGACCAGCCCTATTGGGCTTATCGTGCTCAACAGTTGGGAATAGGACCGAAATGCATCAAAATCAATAAAGTTTCCGACCGGGAATTAAAAGAAAAAGTGAATGATTTGGTAACTAATCCCATGTATAAAACAAAAGCAATAGAATTAGCCAAACAAATCCGCAATGAAAAGTCTGTGGATAATTTCTGTGATTTTATAGAATCTGTGGTGATGAAAAACAAAAACATATAAATGAATACATTTATATAGAATACCAAAAGCCACAAGAACAATAAAGGTTTGCAAGTAAATTACTTTCATTGTACCTCTATCGTTCTTGTGGCTTTAGCTTTGAAATTATTATAGTTTTCTCTGAACACCGTCGTCACCAACGACGTAATAAACTCCATTGTCTATCAATACAGCCCGTCCACGCTTTTTCTTCCGATTCTCCTTATTGTCAACATTGACAGCGATGACTTTACCATTATAAAAGGTTGAAATATCCTTGAAGATAGTGTGCCCCACAAGGATATGTTTTACCATATAACGATCCAACATCATTTGTAAAGAGTCCTGTACCAACGGTTTATACTTGGGATCTTCTCTCATCAGGCCGCGATACCAGATCGGACCGTCATTACCATACAGAAAATCAGTCAGTGGAGAAAGCGCCTTACGCTCTTTTTTGCTCATGAAAAGTGCCCGGCTCATTTCCTCGTTCACAGTGGGGATATTCAAGTCCTTATCATAGAATAATTTTCCTAATCCGGCATGTACATATAAATCGGTTCCAATGATTTGCATTGTATTACGTGTTGCAAGCCAACGGCCTAATTCGGTATTTGTGCCGAATAATGAAGGATATTCCACTCCCAGTTTTTCTGCCAGCAATTTATATTTATCTTTTGTATAGCGAAGATCGTTGGACAACACCAGAGCCTCATGGTTTCCCAAAAGGAAAGAGACATGACCTCCCGCTTTAGCCGCTTCGTCTTCTAATTTATAGAACAGCCAGAAGATCTGCAGTACATCCTTGCCACGGTCGAAAACATCTCCGATAATCACCAAATGATTGCTACCGAAATTCCATTGATAGTTATCATTAATCACTCCATTTCCTTGTAACAGACTAATCACACAATCCAGCCGCCCATGAGGATCGGATATCACAAAAACTTTTTCCGGACGGGTATATTGCCACTCCGGTCTTTTCAATGGATGGAGTTTTACATCAAACGGATATCGTCCCTCATGGTCCGTCACACGGAAACTGAAATCTTTAGGTAATGTCGCATAAGTCTTGTCTGTAATCCGTCCTTTCTTATTGACATTAATAACCCGCGTACTACCGTCTGCCTGATAGAGTATATAAGGTCCGTCACCAGATAATTTTTCTTTTTTCTTATCTCCTGAATGATAAGTTCCGGCCTGAATGCCGGAACTTATTAAAACGAGAACAAGAGTAGAAAGAAATAATCTCAAAAAACGAGTGCTCATATTCTTTTCTTTCTTGAAGTTTATTTTTTAATCGTTACTAATTCTCCTTCGTCATTGATGGCTTTAATATCATCTCCTTCAATAACCACGGCACGAGTTTCTTTTTCAAAAGCTTTGGGATGGTTAACACAAATATCATATACCTTTTTATTATAGGTATACTTCACACGACTATTTTCCGTATGACCGATAATAATACGTTTGACATCATATTGAGCCAGAAGTTTATCTACATCCGCTTCCTTTATCGGACTGTACTCACTGCCAGTCTTAACCATTCCACGATACCACAACGGACCGTTATAACTATCACTATAAAGGAAATCGGCAATATCCGGATATTGTTTTTTCCGTTCCTCTTTTGAAAGGTAAATGCTCTTGCTCACCAGTTCATTGATTTCGGGAATTGTCTCTTCGCGTTCCATAAACACCTTACTCAATCCTGCATGAACATAAAGGTTTTCACCTACAATCTGAATGGTGTTTTTAGAACGCAGCCAGTTACCCATCACATTCGTCAGTCCCCACATTTTTCCATAGGTCATGTTCATCGCTCTTTGCGAAAGAGTGTTGTACTTGGCATACGTATATTTCAGATTATCACGCATTATCATTTCTTCGTGATCCCCCAAGATGGTTGTCACTCTGCCGCCAACAGTTTTCGCCTCAAATTCCAATTTGTATATGAGCCATAAAATAGGAAGTACGTCTGCTCCACGATCGAAAATATCACCATCAATCACCAAATGGTTACTGCCATATATCCATTCATATTTATCATTAATCACTTCCCCTGTTTTCAGAATAGCGGCAAACAAGTCGAAACGCCCGTGAAGGTCGGATACGGCAAATGTTTTAGCATACTCGGTACGGTTTTCCCATGCCGGACGTTCAAAATTCTCAATCTTATTAATGGGTACCTGAAAAAGGAGCTGATTATCATCCGAATACACATCCAGTTTCAATCCGGCCGGTAATCCGGATTCTTCACGAATGTTCAATGCATTATCTTTAGTCACTTCCAGAATTTTAAGTCTACCGTTTTCATAGAAAAGGTAAGGACCATCATTACGGAAATGAGTGATTTCAGCTATATCCGGTCCCACGGGAGTCAGATCTTCCCCGCACGAATAAAAGGCCGTGATGAACAAACCCAAAAGGAAATAGATGCTATATATCTTTTTCATAATTTCTATACGTTAATGCGTTAATTAATGCAATTCATATTCCGGATTCTGAACCATATTTTCATTGTACTCCATTTCGTGGTTAGGAACAGGAAGAACGATTTTATAATAACTCCAATCAAACTCTACTGCTTCATTGGGAACTTCGCTCAAATAATCTTCACGTATCACTTTCTTGTTATTTCTAAGTAAATCAAAGAAACGTTGTCCCTCTCCCCAGAATTCAATGCGACGCTGTTCAAGCACCAGATCCAGATTTATACCTTCATCCGCCACAGCATCCAGATCCTTACCCGTACGTGCATAAATAGGTTTCAGATACTTGCGCGTATTAGGTATATCATTCCTCTTAATCGCAGCTTCAGCCGCATTCAGATAGAGTTCCGACAGACGGAAAACCGGGATATTGGCATCTTCATACGATTTAGAACCTTGTGCCGGATATTTCAAGCAATAAGGTTTACTGCTACTTGCCGTAGACACCATCTGACTACGAACATCATCGGAATTGTCTTTCATGTAGTCTTTCCAATACTTTTCGGTAGCTATCAGATTATATTTGGTGCTAAGATAACCGATGGATGATTTTCCCGGACTATCAGTTGTCAGATTCACAATTTCGAACAACAGTTCACTATTGAACGGAGTAGCCCATATCTTGGCATATTCATCATTGGTCCACAACTTATAGCCTTGTTTTTCCGCACCTTTGATAGCTTCGGCAGCCACATCGTATGCCTCTTTGTCATTCCCCATATAGAGATAAACCCGGCTTAATAATGTCATTGCCCCCCATTTATTGATTTTACCCTCTTTCTTTACCGGACGAAGCAGCTTCACCGCATCTGTCAGGTCGTCTGTGATGGCCTTATAACATTGGGCGGTCGTATTGCGGGAAGGTTTGATATTCTTATCTTCTACCACTTTATCAATAATGGGCACAGCCAGTGATGCCCCGTTATCTTTCAGATAAGGATACCCGTAAATACGTGTCATATCGAACAGCAACAAGGCACGTATTGCCAAAGCCTCTCCTTTCAAGTCATTATAATATTCCTGCTCTGTCAGCTTCTCCAGTTTCGGAGTTGTAATTTCCCGATCGGGAACAAGCTTTATCTTTTCAATATCCGGAATAAAATGTTCAGGTTCTTACCAATACCGTAGTACATCCCCCAGAAACCACTAGGTCCATTCGTCTTATTGTACTTGAATGTATAGAAACTGACATTGGTGCTGGAAGACTTATAAGATTTCATGTCATCTCCCCTCAAATCACCATAACAGAACATATCTGCTCCATAATAACTGGATGACTGCATACTGCTGTATGCACCGTTCAGCACAAATTCAAAATCTCTTAATTCGGTCAATGAACCATCGGTTTCTATAGCTGTGGAAGATTGCAAATCTAACCAGTCATTTCCACAACTACTCAATAAGGTTGCAAAGACACCTAAAGCTATATATTTTATCTTTTTCATACTTATTCATTTATAGATTAATGCACTTAGAATTTCACTTCCAAACCGAATGTATAGGTTCTCATCGGAGGAGTATCCCAACTAGGTGATGAACCCGATTCGGGGTCAATATAATCGTATGCCGCCCAAGTTAACAGGTTATTGCCCGATGCATACAGACGTATATTGTCGATACCCACTTTCCGGGTCCATGTCTTCGGCAGTGTAAAGCCGAAAGTCAGATTCTTCAGACGAACATAATCTCCACTGTATAAACGACGTGTGGTAGCATAATCGGTCATGGAAATTGATCTACCGACTACAAAACGTTCAATACTCGTTTCATCACCCTCCTTCTGCCAGCGTTTCCGGTAATAAATAGGAATATTCAGCGTTCCATCGCCACCGTGTTCCAGTTTGCCTGCCGCGCCGTCATAGTTCCATGCCCCAAAAGAGAAATTCACGTTAAAATTCAGATCAAACCACTTATAAGAGATGCTGTTACCCAGTCCACCGGTGATAGTAGGATCGGCACATTGCAGTATCACTTTTTCCGCACTACGCGGATCTTTAGTAGTTTCTTTGTTCAGATTTCCATTTTCATCCGTCGTATTCTTATAGAACATCGGTTCACCGTCTGCCGGGTCGATGCCTGCAAATTCAATCATATAATAGGTAGAATAGGGCAAACCTACCTTATGAATAGATGTTCCGCTGGTTACTTGTTTCAAATCTCCGTCCAACTTCAGGATTTTATTGGCATTATGTCCCAGATTCAAACTAGTACTCCAACGAAAATCTTTTGTCTCGATATTAGTTGAACGAATTTCCAATTCATATCCCTTGTTTTGTAATTTACCTATGTTGGCAAGATAACTTGAGAAACCTGTTGCAAGAGATAATGGCCGGCTGTAAAGCAGATTTTTCGTTGTACGAACGTAATATTCAAATGTAACATTCAGTCTGTTGTCGAAGAATCCCAAGTCGATACCGGAGTTGAAGTTGTAGTTGGTTTCCCAAGTCAGTTCCTTGTTTTTCAGTTGCGACTGCGTGATACCCGGATTATCGTTATAATTACTAGTCAGACTGCTCAATCCCATATATCCATAATAAGAAGACGGCAGAGTTCCGTTCACACCGTAAGAAACTCTAAGTTTCAGGTCACTTAACCAGTTCTGAAGAGGTTTCATAAAACTCTCGCTACTCACTCTCCATGCACCGGACAATGACCAGAAATTTCCCCAACGATTCTCTCTTGCCAATCGCGAACTTCCGTCTGTTCTCCAACTCGCTCCCAGATAGTATTTGTTGTCATAATCATAGTTGGCACGTGTAATATAAGAGACAATACGCGTCGTACTGTTAGAACCTCCCATACTCTGATACACTACACCATTGTTGACTTCCGGTTTATCCCAGCGTGCAAAATTAGAGATAGTAGTTCCCAGTCCATCCGACTCCTTACTGTTGATTTCATAACCAGCCAAAAGGTCCAGATTATGTTTTTTCTTGATCTTTGTCTGATAAGTCAGAATATTAGACCATGTCATATTGGTAATATCATTATAATCTTTGCTGAAACGCCCGTTATCATCGTCACCGTCACTGGTACGCGGGTCTTTCCATGCACGAGACTTGTTCATCACAAAATCATAGCTGAATGTAGACGCAAACTTGATTCCTTTCCAAATATCGAATGATGCATATACGGTATTGAAAGAACGAGTCGCATATTCTCTCTTAAAATTATAAGAATTTGATAACATCGGGTTACGGTCATCCAATTTGATTAATGCACGGTTCCAGGTGCCGTCTTCATTCCATATAGGGTCAGACGGTGTGGCTCCATTACGCGTACCGTAAATTGGAGAAGTATACGATGTCCCTTCCGAATAAGTATCCTGATTCACTTTGGAGAACTGTATCTTTGCACCGATATTCATCCATTTAGCCATTTGATAGTCTACATTCAAACGTGCAGAAATACGTTCCAGACCGGAGTTTATCGTAACACCATCCTGCTTCATATAGCCGATGGACGTATAGTATTTAATCTTTTCCTGTCCGCCGGAAGCTGAAAACTCGTAATTCTGGTGGCTACCGTTACGGAACAGATAATCATCCCAATTCACAAAACCACACCAAGGGATCGGTGCATACTGGTCAATATTCGAATCGGCATAAGCCCATGCTTCATTCTCGGTCATCCCCTGATGAAGTCCCACCTCATCATCGGTCTTACCGCTATAAGTTAAAGCATAATTTCGAAGCCCCTCGTGGATCAGGTTACGACGTTCCTGTCCGCCCATCAATTCGCGGAAAGGCATGGCAAAATTAGAGAATCCCCAATCCGATTTCAATTTAAAGACCGGTTTACCTGCTTTTCCTTGTTTCGTAGTAATAATGACAACTCCATTCGCTGCACGTGAACCATAAAGTGAAGCAGCAGCGGCATCCTTGATAACAGTGATGCTTTCAATATCCGATGTATTCAAGGTAGACATTACATCCAAACCGGAATCACTACCAGATGCACCAATATTACCCGACAATACGGGAACACCATCCACTACATACAGCGGAGAATTGGAGGCATTAAACGAACCCATACCACGGATACGGATGGACGTTGACGAACCCGGTATACCCGAACCGGTATTTACGCTGACACCGGGAGCCGCCCCCTCCAACATCTGTTGGAAACGATACATTAGGCACATCTTTCACAGCATCTGTCTTTACGATACTGGCAGAACCTGCATAAGCCGATTTCTTGAAAGTACCATATCCCGTTACAATCACTTCGTCCAACAGGTTATTATCCACTTTCAGGATTATGCTCATCGGCTTGCCGGGAGTTGCAACTACCTCCTGTGACGTATAACCGATATAAGAAACCATCAGAGTCACTTTCTTGTCTGTAACTTCCAGATGGAAATTACCGTCCATATCAGTCATCATACCGTTAGTTGTACCTTTCACGATGACATTAGCTCCGATTATCGGCTCTCCACTATCTTCAATTACTTTCCCTGTAATCGTATATTTCTCACGTGCAACAGTTTCCGTCCTAACGGGTTCAGCCTTACGGATGGCAATTACTCCATCATGAACCGTATAAGTCAGTCCGCTATTTCGCAGGCATTTGTTAAGCACTTCAGAAATCAGTTCATTCTTCACATCCAGATTTTCCACTCTGACTTTCTTTGCATCATTTGTGCTGTAGATAAAGGTAAAGTCCGTTTGTTTCTGAATTTCCCAAAGAACTTCATTCAGTGTTACATTTCTGAATTTGGCTGTAACCGTGGTCTGTGCGAATACAGATGCGCGCATCAGCCCTGAAGTCGTAATACAGAGAAAAAGGAACATCATACAAAGACGTTTTCCATATTTCCCAAATCTGGCAACATTACGTAGTTTTTCCATAAAACAGGGATTAATGATTAGTGAATATTTTGATAGTTTTTCCTTCTACTGTGACAGTTACTCTACCCGTTTGCTCCAACAATTTCACCAATGGGGTAATCTCATTATAGCGGTTAACATAGCAACCGAAGCGTAACTCTTTCGTCGCCTCATTCTCATAGACTACATCAATATCATACCATCTGGCAAGAGTTTTCATGATGTCGTCCAATCGCTGGTCCTTGAAATTGATCTTTCCATGTATCCATGAAGTATAAAATGCAGTATCTACATTGCGTACATTGATCTGGTTGCTGCCCGGAGTAATACAAGCCTGTTCCGATGGTTTCAGAATCCGGTTGCTTCCATTTTCAGTCTGTACTTTTACCGAACCGCTGACAAGTGTAGTTTGATATTCTTCGTTTGCGTAAGCTGATATATTAAAAGTAGTTCCTAATACTTCTATTTTCATCCCTTTGGTTTGTACAATAAAAGGCTGTCCGGTTTTGCTTACTTCGAAATAGGCCTCTCCCTCCAATTCTACCAGACGGCAATCCTGTGCAAACTGAACAGGGAAACGGATGGAACTCATAGAATTCAACTGTACTTTACTTCCATCGCTCAACGTCAGCTGATATTCACCACCACGAGGAACGTTTACCTTATTATATGCAAGTTTTTCGGATGTCCGGGCGGGAGCCTGCTGATAATTCAATGCTGTAGAATCCACCTGAATGACTGTACCATCTTTTTCTTTCAATTCCACGCCGGAGGTAGACTTCAAATCAATTGCTTCTCCATTATCCAGAATAAGAACGGCTTTCTTACCACCCGGAACAATTTGTTCCGCTACTTGAGATAACGGCTGGGGTTCATTACCGCTCTTATATATTGCCACAGTAGCAACAACCACCGGAAAAATGAAAATAGCAGCATATTTACATATATTCAGTATCCGATGTCTGAACCGATGGCGTTGGATTTTTCTTTGCACTCCCTCCCATCCGTCCTCTGTATGGAAAGTTTGCCGCTTCTGCATATTCTGCTTTATGTTCTCTTCCTTGCAGATTTCCCGAAAAAGGCGTTCGTTTTCGGACGATTCATTTCTCCACCGAGTCAGTTCCGCCTGTTCTTCTTCCTCGATTTCATCAGATAAGTATCTGGCAATGAGTCTTGCAATATAGAAATGTTGGTTTATCATAATTCACATGTTTTAATCGTTGTTTATACTAAAACAGGTGAATTGAAAATCAGGGTGTATTAAAATGATTTTTTTTAAAAGAAACTATAAAAAGTAAAAAACCAGGTAGTAATAGTCTTTCAAATATACGCGTAATTTACGGTAGGCAATCTTTTTCTGGGAGTGTACCGTTTCACCGGAAATATTCAGTGTTTCAGCAATTTCCGGATTGCTTTTTCCCTCAAGTGCCAGTTGCATAATGCTTTTCATCTGCGGTGGCAGTTTTCAATGGCATCCACCAATATCCGGTAACTTTCTTCTGCAATGACCTTGTCTTGAAAAAAAGAGTCTTTACTCATTTCCTGAACTTTCTGTGCATACTCGTTCATGACTTTGGTATGTTCCAGTTCATTCAAAGATTTATTGCGTACCGACGTGTAGAGGAATGATTTAATCTGATGCACATACATGAAATCATCGCGCAACTGCCACAACTTCACAAAACACTCCTGAACAATATCAGCCGCTAATGCATCATTTTCGACATACTGATTAGCAAACATACATAGAGATATGTAATATTTGTCGAATATAGAACGAAACTGCGTCTCATCAGTTAACTTAATACTAATATAGTCTGTTGTGCCAATCACGTATTCTTTATTTTGGTTACAAATATACCATTTGAAAATTATGTAACCAAACAAAAATGAAAAATCACAATCTTTGTTTCATTACAAAACCTTCAAAGAAGTCGTCCCGGTAACTATTACCGATAGCAATTTCATACGATTTTATAAATATATCATTATTGTCAAATGACTCGATGTGATCGGTATTGACGATATAGGATTTATTCACCCGCAAAAAAATAGATTTTGGTAATAAATCGAATATGGCTTTCAGGCTCATGCGAGTAATGATACGCTGGTCGTTCAGTTGAAGAATGACGTAATCTTTCAATCCCTCAATAAAGAGAATATCGGAGAAATTCACCTTGAAATACCGGCGCTCTGCCTTTACGAAGAAATATTCAGCGGCAACAATCGTTTCGATAGCTTCTTTTTCTTCTTTCAATAATAGAGAATGATAGGATAACGCTTTATCCACCGCCTTTTGAAAACGTTCCGCTTCGACAGGCTTAATCAGATAGTCGATTGCATCTACTTCATAGCTATCCAACGCGTATTCTGTATAGGCTGTGGTGAAAATAACCAGTGTCTTTTTGGAAATTGTACGGGCAAACTCTATTCCTGTAATCTCAGGCATCTGAATATCCAGAAAAACCAGATCGACTCCCTGTTGCTCCATAAAGTCGGAAGCAGTTGCAGCACTGTTAAAACTGCCTATCAACTGGAGGTTATCGGATTCTTCTATCAATAACTTCATGGCCTCACGTGCCAAGGGTTCATCATCTACAATGATACAATTCATAATGTTATACTTAAAATTACAGAATAGAGATTTTCATCTTCTCTTTGTTCCAACTTATAATGTTCAGGATACAGTAATCCTAACCTACGCTGGATATTGGCAAGTCCGATTCCACCGACTTTACCCTGCCGGACTGCAACAGCCGGTTTAGAATTCTCACACCGGAAATCCAGTCGGTGAGCATCCACCTTAAAAAAGACATGGATATACGAAGAATGCTCACTATCAAAACTATGTTTCACCGCATTTTCCACAAAAGGAATGAATAACAAAGGCTGAATCCAAATGGAATCCACTTCTCCCTCCTGCCTCAACGTAAACTGGAAATTGTCACGGCGTATCTTTTCCAAATTCAGATAGTCATTCAGGAAACGGATATCCGAAGCCAATGAAACTCTTTCACGCGAACTGTCGTTAATCTGATACCGTAGCAAATCTTCCAGTTTAAAAAGTACTTTGGAAGCTTCTTCCGGATTTCTCTTTATCAGGACATTGGCATTATTCAGCATATTGAAAAGAAAATGCGGGTTAATCTGATTCTTCAGAAATGTCAGTTCGGATTGCAAAGTAGTGGACTCGAGTTCGTCAATACGCAGGTTATAACGCAACCAATGGGTAAACAAGGATATGGCTGCCGAACCTGCGGTAACAAAACCGATGGTCAGTATCCCCGAAAAAGTATTAATGAAAGTAGCGAATCTGCCAGGATCTTTTCCGGGCAGAATTACTTCAAAGAGTAATCCCTGGGTGACTGAAAGGAAGACGATGACTACCAAATTCGTCAGGACAGCCGCCAGGACATAGTGCCCCAAACGGTTCTTCAACAGAAAACAGGGTACTAATATATACAGGTTCATATAGATTACCGTATTAATGGAAACAAAATATGCCAGGAATCCACCAAAACGCCGCCAAAAAGAAACTGACTGCAAAGGTTCGTACCAAAAGACATTAATAGTCATCAAAAGAACTATTATTTGCAGTAACAGATGTCTACATGTCCGGTAATGAGGACTTAGCAGAAAAGCTGTAACGCTTTTATCTTCCATTCTTCTATGTTCTGTATTCAGGTTCATACTTCACCTCCTTTCAATTCCAACCAGATGCTTTCTGTCGTCAGGAATAGTCTGTAACGATTGCCATATAATAAGTTCAGTCTTTGGCGGATTCTTTCAAGTCCTTTATCTTCCAAAAGATTCACTTGTAGGCAAAGACAAGTGAATATAATTGTGTTCTCTTCTACTTTCAAATGGATTTTGAGAGAAACAGGGATTGATGTTCGCTGTTCGTTGATTGATTTTACAATATATTGCACAAATGGAATGAAAAGCAAGGGTGGAACCAGTGTTCTATTTACTTCTCCATCCGCAAGCAGTTCATAATTGAATTGTGCCTGAGAATTCTGTTCCAAGGTCAGGTAATTATTCAGGAAATTAATTTCACTACTAAGCAATACCTTTGTTCTGCTGCAATCATATAGCTGATAGCGAAGTAGTTGACTTAATTTCATCAGCATCTTCGAAGCTTTTTCCGGTTCGCTCAATGTCAGTTCCCCCGAATGATGCAATGTTTTGAAAAGAAGTTCGGGGCTGACTTGTTCTTTTAGCTGTTCCACTTCCGAAAGAACGTGAACCTTTTCCATTTGTGAGACACGTTGATGATCTATCATCCATTCTTTCAGGAGAACGGTCATTGTTCCTCCTATCATGCAGAGTGTGGACAACATGAAAGAAGATATATAATCCATCACTATAGGTATGGAGAAATAGGAGGCACGTTCGTAAAATTCCGGCCAGCAGGAATAAGATACATATTCCGTTGCCATTTGTATTGCCAGGGCAAGCATCATTGCTACTGAAAGTAAGGATATGTAGGTTAGATAGCGTCTTTTCAGCAAAAACTTTGGAAAGAGCCAGAAAAGATTCAGATAAATAACTCCTATATAAGTCAGTAGATATAAGAAAGTGAATGTATAAATCCATCCTCCCAATATATCCCGATAATCGAGGAATATAATAAAAACCTGATTGAATGATATGGTAGCCAACACCATAATAAGCACCAGATAACGCGCCCATCGAAGTTCCGGACTAACGAGGAATCGATATAATAAAGTAGATTTATTGTCTGTTGTTATTGTTTCAGCCATCGTGTATTTAATCAGGGAAGATGTTTTATCTCCGGGGACGAAGATAAAACATTTTTCCGGTTGGACTTCTATATCGGTTATTTAAAATTCAAGTTTATAACTCACATTTGTCAATGTTGTAGAACCGTCACTAACATCAATTTTTCCAGTTTTCACATTATATTCATGTCCATAGTGTTCTTTCGCACCGGTAAAATTAAGTCCTTTCACTGCAAACTCATGAGAGACTTTCTTCTTGTTGATGCGGTAACTCACGGTATAGTTGCCGATAAGCATGGGAGAATACTGTTTAGAAAATGCTTTCGTTTCGTCATACTGTACCTCTTTATCAGGATGATTCATCGTTGCTTCCCTGTCAATCGGAGAATACCGGTCACCTCCTTGTAAGGTCAATTTCAGATTGATGCTAAGAATATTCTGTCTGTTACGTCCCAGCATCCATTCCTTTCCAATCAGTCCGTTGATGACATAATTCCGATTAAACTTCGTATTGTACCACACACCGTCTCCGCCCCGGTAGCGGGAATCGAAAAGAGAACCGGAAATCATGTAATAGAGTCCTTTTTCCAGGAAACGTTCTAAAGTGATGTCAATACCGATGTTGCGTCCTCTTCCTTTATTAACCAATGCGTCTTCCACATAGAAATCAGAACGGTTGAGTACGGAATAAGAGCTGTCAGCCATCACAGGCACATCATGGAGAAATTGGATATAAGGTTCTATTTTCAGATTCATGCGATCGGATATTTTGTATCCAAAAGATAACATGACGTGCTTCGCTTTGGTGAAATCGAGTTCCTTGTTGACGGATTTGTCTCCTGTACTTTTCGTTTTCACAAAATAGACGTCCATTTTCTCCATGCGACTGTACATACCATAAGCCAGTGCAAAAGTTGCTTTCGGAGTAGCTTGCCATTTCAAACCAATACGGGGTTCAACAGACCATTTATTATTCAGAGTCAGAAATTGCCCGTAAATACCGGCATTGAGCGTCCAGCGTTCCGTCAATCCTACAGAAGAACTATTGTAGGCAGATATCAGACTCGTATTACCTTTTCCTTGAGATACGGTTTCCAGTGATTCGGCTTCATAAGGAGCAATGGCAAGATTCATTTGATAGAACATGGCATTATACGTAAATCCTGTCTTATTAGTAAAACGGTTACTGAATTTACGGTTAAAAGTCGAAGTTAGTATTAAGTTAGTATGTTTTGAGTTAAGATCCATGTAGGGGGTGGATTCCAAAGAGTGGTTAAACATGGTTGCTCCACCGTCCAATTGCGAATAAGTACCGGCAATAGTGGTTTTCAGTGATGCGTCATTGTTGAAGAAATAACGGTGGCTGATACCTCCGGCAGCCATATACTGTTTGTCTTTTGATTCGCTACGGTCGCTCATATATTCCCATTTATCCGTATTCTTTTCAAAATCACTGCCGAATTTATCAATCAGGCTGGTTCCCCAGACAGAGAATGTTCCTGCTTTCTGTGTCGGGAAATTCAGTTTGAAGTTCAAGTCCTGATAGTCCATCTTTCCGCCCTCCAAGTTCAGAAGTCCTGTTGTGGAATACCGATAATTGAAAATATAGGATGCTTTGTGCTTCTTGCTTAACGGTCCTTCGGAAGCTACATCAATTCCCATGATGCCCACTTGAAGCGTATTCTCATTCTTCTGGTTATTTCCATTACGCAATTTCATATCAAACACACCAGATACCGCATTTCCATATTCTGCCGGAAAAGCTCCGGTAAAGAAATCGGAATTACCCAATACCTGCGAACTAAGAGATGAAAGTATCCCTCCACCCAATGTGGCAATATCCGCAAAGTGATTCGGGTTCGGAATTTCAACGTCTTCCAATCGCCACTGCAACAGATGGGGAGCATTGCCATGAATGGATATTCCATTGGAAGATACACTGGGGGCCACTCCGGCAAAGGAAGATACCAAACGGGCAGGGTCGTCAAAACCTCCGGCATAGCGGCTCGCTTCTTCCACACTCAACATACGGGCTCCAGTAGTAGCCATCTTATTCATCGCTTCCTCTTTATTGGTCCTGGCACGAATCACTACTTCATTGAGTTCGTTTACACTTTCTTTCAAAGGAATTTCCAAATAAACCTCTTTGGCGGAAGTTACCAGTATCTCTCTGAAAATACCCGGTTCATATCCCATAAAGGCTGCCTCTACCGTATGCCGTCCAACAGGAACCTGTGGTATGCTGAAACGACCGAGACTGTCTGTTATCGTACCAGTTCCCTCTTTTTCGGATAATCTCACCGTTGCATACGGTATCGGGTGTTTTGAATCCCCGTCAATAACCATTCCCCGGATTGTCTGTACCGGCGGGCCTTTTCTCTGCGGTGTCTGACTAAAAGCCACTGCGGATACCAACAAAGCAACCAACAAAAGTATCCACCCGCCATAACGATGTGTTTTTCGGGTTAACTCTTCACCAAGAACTCTTTCAAAGGTTTTGAGTACTGTGCTGCATTCATCTGCGGAGATACCCGACTGAATAGATATTTTTCTAATAATCTAGTTTTATTCATCTTCATGATTTTATTCTGTTTTTATTTCGTCACGAAGATAGAGTATAGAAGATTGCCGATTTTTGAAATGAGACGAATACATCCCGTTTGTAGACAAAACACAAAATTGATAAGACGAAAAATCGTCCGAACTATGGAATTTCACTTAAAGAAGAACCTCTTTTTAAAAGACACATCACTTTCAGAACGATTTATATCCTCTAAAAGTGATGTGACTTTTTTTAATAGCACACGCCAACCTACCCTAAAAAGTCGGTCTTATCTTTATCCGTGATCTCCCGAATTACTTTACATGGCACTCCTGCAGCGATTACATTTTACGGCACATCCTTAGTCACTACACTTCCTGCTCCGATTACCGAATTTCTCCCAATGGTAACACCACCCATAATATGAACGCCTGCACCAATCCAGACATTATCCTCTATTACAATCGGATGTGCATAGCAACCTCCCATAATGCGTTCCCGGGCATCAAGTGCATGATTTGCTGTGTACAATCCTACACGTGGCCCCAACAATACATTATCCCCTATTGTAATAAGATTCCCATCCAACATGATGCAATCAAAATTAGCAAAGAAGTTGTTTCCTATAGTGATATTAAATCCAAACTCACACCGGAAATTGGGTTCGAAGTGAACATTCTCCCCAATGCCTTTCAACAAATTGCGTAATAATGCTTCACGAACCTCTTTGGGTTTTCCATAAGTAGAGTTATAATCATTAGTCAGAAAAACGACTTGTTCTCTTCTCTGAACCAGTTCTGTAGACAAATCATTATACATAGTCCCCGACAGCATTCTTTCATACAATTCTCTATTTTCCATATCTATATCATAATGATTGATTAAAGTCCTTTTGTAATCACCGGTAATCCGAAAAAGCCTTTTTGTAAAGTCAGTATCTTCGATGCACCTGCCTTGGCCTTATTATAAGTGGAAAGTGACACATGCAGCTCTTCCACAGCTCCATTCTCAAAAGCTACCTGCAAATAGTATTCCTTACGTATGCCATCCGAAACATAACGATGCCTGCCTACTCTACGGGTCTTCTTATGTGTTTCCACATATTTTTTCTGTACCATCACTGTTTCTTCGTGTGTGGAAGCAGGATCGGCAAACCAATAATTACCGCCAAGAAACAAGACATAACTGATGGCACCGATGCAAGCCAGATGACACAAACAATTAATTACTTTACCATCCATGGTTGTCAGCCATATCCATTTCTTATAGAATGGGATAGTAACAAGAGCAATCAAAAGCGCCATTCCAAGAGGTATCCACCAGGCAGTCAGTGTATCTTCGTAGATAACATATCCAATGCCACACGAAGCAATAAATATCAGAAGCATCAAAAGCGAAGTATCCTAATAAATAGAGTTTTCATCATATTTCTTTCATTTATACGCAAATATAAAAATAAGCTACTGAAAACACTGATTATTAAGAAAAATACTTGATTCAACCTACTAATTCATGATTAATCAAAAGCCTTTTGCCGATATATCAAGACCTTTTGATTTTCCATCATAACTGAAATTCATGCTTATTGTATCTCCTAATAAAATGACAGCTATACAATCATTCTTTTGTGAAAGAAAGAATATGACTAATATGTCTGGAGGATGTTCCTAATAAAATAGAATATTGACCGGAATTCACTTTCCAATCATGCGTTTCATCATCCCAGAAAGCCAAATCCTCTGGCGTTATTTCAAATTCTACAGTTTGATTCTCTCCTGAATTTAAAAATATCTTCTTAAACCTTTTCAGTTCTTTCTCGGGACGCAACACAGATGGTTGATTTTCTTTGAGATATAGCTGTATCACTTCAGCTCCTTTCTGACTTCCTGTATTTGTAATAGTCACCGAACATCTTATCATTTGGTCATTCATTTTTTTAGATGACAAACGTGGTTTAGTCAATGTAAAAGTTGTATAAGAAAGCCCATACCCAAAAGGATAAAGTGGTTCTATATTTTTTGTATCATACCATCTATATCCCACTAATACACTTTCTCCATAATTCACATCATACACATTGATAAGATGCTCATTTTTAAGTTCATTATAGAGTGACGCCCCTTTAGGTAAGTATCCCCATGCTGGTGAGTCCTCAAATGTTTTTTCTATAGTCATTGGTAACTTACCAGAAGGAGTTACCTTACCTGTGATAATATCTGTAAGTGCTTCAAAACCCGATTGTCCTCCATACCACCCGTAAATCAAACCCGCCAATCGATCATTCCATGCAGACATATCAATAGCTGATCCCGTATTGAGGATAGCAATAGTATTAGGATTATTTTTAGTGACATATCGCATTAATGATTCATCTTCTTTTGGCAAAGCAAATGGACGTTCTATTGCTTCTTTATCTCGCGTACCCATACTTAGCAAAACGATGTCAGCCTCTTTTATATCAGCTACAGTAGGCTTTTCTATATAATACACTGTTCTGCCAAAAGCTCTCTGTAATGCTTCAATCAGACTTACATTATTGTAGCCGATTACTTCTGCAGCTCCATAGCCACGAGGTATTTCATATATAAACTTACCTGTCAATAATATTTTTCTATTCTTTGTTGGATCAAGTGGCAAAATATTATCTCTGTTTTTAAGTAAAACAATTCCTTCTTCTGCCACTTGTCGTGCAATTTTTTCATGCTCCTGATACTTATCAAGCAAAGACAAGTCATATTTGGACCTATCATAAAATCCCATTGCAATACAAGTAGCCAAAATAGGACGCACCATATCATCTAAATCTTTTTCTGTGATTTTTTTCTGATGGTATAAACCCAACACAGATTCTCCAAAATTATATGAACCAGGCATCTCCAAATTCTGTCCTGATTTAATAACTTTCTCCAAATTCCACACCGAATTCCAATCACTCATTACCAACCATTTAAATCCCAATTTTTCTCTAAGAATATTCTTAATAACATATGAACTTTGCCCAGTCCACTCTCCATCAATTTGGTTATACGAGGTCATTACAGACATAGCACCTGCATCTATTCCTGCCTTAAAACCAGGTAAATAGATTTCATTCATAGCTCGTTCGCTAATGATAGAATTACTCCGTTTACGATAAAATTCGGTGTTGTTCCCATAGAAATGCTTCAAACAAGCCGCTGTGCCTGTACTTTGAAGTCCCGTTACATATTGACTTACCATTTGAGATACTAAATAAGGATCTTCTCCAAAATATTCAAAGTTTCTTGCACATTGAGATTGTCGATAAATATTTAATCCAGGACCCAACAAAACTTCGATACCTCCGGCTCTACATTCCTCACCAATAGCTTTTGCATATTGGTAAGATAGATCTGGAGAAAATGTAGAGGCTAACAATATAGGAGAAGGAAAAGCTGTTGAGCGTTCCAATTGTTTCACCACATTAGGATCAGGCAAATTATTTCGGATATTTACTCCTTGTGTTGCATCCGACAAGTAAATGGGAAGTATCCCTTTCTCTTCGAATCCTTTAATAAAGAATTTATTATATCCTCTGACCATAAGTGCCTTCTCTTCTATCGTCAATCGTTCCAATAAGTCATTCGCCTTTTTATATGCCGCAGTTGCGTCCATTATTTGTTGAGCATATATCCCAATGCAACTAATAAACATAAAAACAAGTGAGATAATTTTTTTCATATTATGAAAACTCTTTAATGTAGAACTCCTCTTTATAATAGAGAAGTTCTACCTATTAATATTTAATTATTATATAATTCTTTTATTTCACTTTCTGATAATATTCTTTCGTACAAAATAAAATCATCCAGATAACCATTTAAAAAGTTTTCAGGGGCAAATGCTCCATTAGTAAAGCGATAATTACAACCAATGTAATATGGCCAATTATCAACTACTTTGTCAATAACCCCTTTCTTTTCAATAACTTTTTCTCCGTCTATATAAAGATAACTATCCCTTTTGCCATCAACTTTTTGATAAACACAAACATAATGATGCCATTCACCATCATCCATCCGTTTTCCTTCATATTCAGCCCAGTTTCCAGCCTTACCTTTATATTCTACGCAGAACACAACAGTTTTACCACTAGTATCAAGTCTGAACCAACTTTGTCTTGGGACAGGATCAGTATATGTAGCACCAGGACCAACACCTTGATGGAATATAGCATTCTTTCCAGTCATATTTGAAGTCTTCACCCAGAATGCAACAGTAAACTCACTCTCCGTATAGTGGCTCTTTAACCCTTCTTCAGGAATAGACAATATTGAATAATTTTCTTTATCTCCCTGGAAATGAGCAGCGAATCTACATTCAGCACTTTCGCCAGAAAAACGTGCCGGAGCATTATAGACATTTGCCCCAGTTCCTCCTATAAGTTCTTCAGGGTTCAATTGATTGGGACCTATATCTTTATTATCACCATCGAATGGTAAATATAACACTAGTTTTTCTGCAGAAATGACATATACGTATCCTTCTTTCTCTTTTACGGAACTGTTCACCGAGTTTTTGGCCGTTAACGTCACTTTATATTTTCCAGGATTTACATACTGCACCACAGGATTCTGATCTGTTGAAACAGAAGGATTACCTCCTTCAAAAGTCCATTTCCAGTCTTCCACCATTCCCAATGTTTTATCTAAAAAGTGAATATATCCTCCGGCATATGTATTCCGGCATTGTGCTCCAAAATCTGCGGCAATCGCATTCTTATCAATAACAGTGATATAATCCACCATTACTTTATCAGAAGATGCTTTCGGATTTTTTGCCACTAATTTAACCGTATAAATTCCCGGAGAGAACATCATTTGTGGATTTTGTTCTGTTGAAGTAATAATTTCTCCACCTTCTTTAGGAGTAAAACTCCACAACCATTCATTAGGATAGCCTTTAGATAAATCTTTGAAAGATATAATATCTTCATTTGTTGCAGTAGTCTTATCTGCAGAGAAGTTGGCTGTTATCTGAGATGGGTAGTTGACAGTAATATATTGTTCTTTCACAATTTCATTAACATTGCTTCCTCGTCCAACAGACAAAATGACAGAATAAACTCCAGGTTTATTGTACACAACACTAGGACTGAATAAGACCGAAGTCTCCGGTTCTCCTCCATCAAAATGCCAGTTCCACTTAGTCGGTTCACCGGTAGAAGCATCTTTGAAAGTGACACTTTCACCCATTGTGACTTCCTGAACATTCGATTCAAATGCTGCCTGTAATGATTGCAAATCATCTTCAGAACAAGCAGACAATACTATCATAACGACACACTGTAATAAATATAAAACTTTTCTTTTCATATCAGTGATATATTAAATTCATTGTATTTTATTAATTCTAATTCTCTCAAAACTAATCTTTTCGTATAGCTTTGAGCTGCCATTTTCATATAAAATTCCTATTTCATTATCAGAGAACATTACGATATCAGAATAGGCGAAGCCCCACTATATACGACATATCCTGCCGACCATGTTTTACCATTATCCGCACTTTTCTTTATACTCATATTTATGCGTGTTAAACTTATATCTGTATTCTCCTGCACATCAGAACAGGAAAATAAAAACAGTCTGAACAATATGTATTGACACCAATTCATTGTATCGATTTTATACTGACAACTTTAAAAGCCAATCCATCTGTATATCTTTTTTCTCCACCTTCATATATAAGAGCAATCTGTGAATCAGAGAGTTCAACCAAATCCGAATAACCAGAGTTTCCTTCATACACAATATATTGCCCTTTCCAACTTTTTCCACCATCAGAGCTTTTCTTAATAGTCATATTAATACGTTCTGTAGCAGAAGCTGCATTTGAGAGAAAAACAGATTGTCCTATTGATAGTATACTACCCTGACATTTACAATCTATTTGATCGTTGCTAGCTTGAGGATTAGACCACGTTATACCACCATCCTGACTAATACTATTTTTTCGGTAGAATCCTTCATCCGCTCTCATATTCAACATTAAAGTTCCCTCTCCTATTTCAGCAACAGAACATTCGCCAACACCACTAACCGGAGTTGGTTCACCTGGTTTCCATGTCTTTCCGTAATCATCAGAATAAATAATATGCGAATAACTTTTTACTTTTCCATTTTCCCTAGTAGTAAAATAGTTTGGAGCAATTAAACGTCCCCTATTGGTCCCTTTCTGAATTTGAATACCATGACAAGGTCCAGTAGCGTACCAATCCCATTTTTCTTTTTTCACAGCAGAAGTTATCTCAACAGGAGATGCCCAAGTGACACCGTCATCATCCGAATAGGTATAATACGGACGCCGAGTGTTTTCTCCGGTTCCATTGGTTATTGTTCCCCACTTATCTGTTTGATAATTCCATGTCATTAACAAATGTATTCTACCTTTATCATCAACAATCGGAACAGGATTTCCACAAGTATTCTGCCCATCATCCCATATCATTATTTGTTTACTCCATGTTTTTCCATTATCAGACGAACGCTTAACAACAAGATCTATATCTCCACTGTCTCCATTACTTCTAGCTTTTCTAGCCTCTGCAAATGCCAATAAGGTATTACTCTGCGTCTTAACAATAGCAGGTATTCTATAGACTTCATATCCGTCTACTCCCTGACTATAGACATAATCGAATTGGGATGCTGGAACTTCCTCTTCAGGTGAAGGTGGAACCGGAGTATCTTGTGAATCATCATCTTTTTGACAAGCCTGTGTGAATAGGCTCGTCATAAGAAATATACATGTCAGAATCTTATAAGTTTTCATATCCTTGGGTTTGTTTCAGATTAGGATTAATATTCATATCACTTAGTGGAATTGCGAGATATAATGGAATAATAATATTATCAATAGCTTTCTTTTTCAAGTTCGGAACTTCCTGATAGACATCTATTGTTCCACCAAAATGGAATCTGAGAAGATCAGGCCATCTTTTCCTTTCAAGATATAATTCTCTTGCACGCTCATTCAGAATCTCCTTTTCCACTACTTTTTTATCCGTACTTCCATTATAAATACCTATCTTAGCACGATCCCTGACTTTATTTAACTCAATGATAGCCTGCGGTGTCTGATTCAATGCTGCATAAGCTTCGGCCTTGAACAAATACATCTCTGCAAGTCGATAAATGATAATATCCGAATCATAGGTACGATCACCTTCTGTTTTGTCCCCTTCATCTTATTATCGAAAATACCGATCTCATTTCCTCCCGCATCCTTAGCTATTATAAAAGACTCTTTTGTTCTAATATCAGTGGGATTAGCATTAAAAAGATCTATTAAAAAAGAGCTTGGTGCATAAGTACTGCGAGCCCCACCTTTTGCATAAGGTATTTCATCTTTATTTACTGCCTTTTCCACAAATACATCTCTTGGCTTCAAACTTTGACTATATTGGGCTTCCTTTTCATAAATCTCAAAGTGAATAGTCCATATCACTTCTTTTCCATATTTAGTACCATAAATATCGGCAAAATTGTCTTCAAAAGAAAGACCTTTACTTGCTAAATCAGCATAAGTGATAACATCTTTCAAATCCTGCTCAGAACCATTCAAGACTTTCGCTTTCCATAACAAAATATCGGCTTTCAGTGCATAACATGCCGGTTTTGAGGCTCTTCCTTTCCATTCGTATAACTTTCTTCCGGGAAGAGATTGATTGCTGCATTCACATCACTTAGAGCCCGTTCTAAAACTTGCTCTGCCGGCTCCCTTGCTAATTTAGGCTTATTGGAACTTTCTGTCGGTTCCAGTTCTATAGGAGCATCTCCCCATATACGAGCTACACAGAAATACATATATCCCCTTATGCAATATGCTTCTGCCAACAGCCTGTTTTTATCAGATTCCACTCCAAAACTTATTCCAGGAGTATACTTTAATAACATATTACAATGCTGAATTACCGAATAATAACTTGACCAACCATATCCGTTTTGTGAAGTCAGATTCTGCGCCCACAAATTCGATGGACCACCTTCCAGACCTGTTGTAAAAGCATCTCCTCTATCTTCAAAATGAAGAGTTGAATTAGAAGTATCACGTAACTTAGTATAAATACCTATCAAATAGCTTTCTACATCCCCCTTTGTATTCCAGTACCCGTCTCCCGTTATACTTGAAACTGTATCTACATCCAACAAATTGCATGAATGTAACAAAAACAATGAAATTCCTAATAATATTGATTTAATTTGTTTCATAATTACAAGTCTTATTTAATTAGAAATTAATTTTTACTCCCATATTATATTGTCTTGGCCTTGGGTATACCCCATAATCCACTCCGGTATATATTTCAGGAAACATACCATCATATTTCTTTATATAACCTATGTTATATGCTCCAGCAAAAACTTCCACTCCACTCAATCTTATTTTTCTAACCCAAGTTGATGGTAGCATATAGCTTAAAGACACTTCTCTAAATGCCAGATAATCTCCTTTACTAAAATACAGGCTATTGTTGGTACTCCCACTTTCAGAACTGCCTATTTGATTATCCCATCTCATATGATTTCGATATTGATAATCGTAATCACTTTGAACTGTATATTTAGGATATTTCGTTCCATCATTCGCACTTTGCCAGGAATTGGTCATTGCGTCTTTTATGGCATTATTGTTATTACGTGAACTACCCATTATCTGTCCTTTAAAACCATTATCTATCACATGTCCCATAGCCCAGTCCATTACAACTCGTACAGTAAGTCCTTTATATTTGAAAGAGTTGACAATACCTCCTACCTTATCCGGTCGGATATATCCCATGAATTTCATATCTTTAGAGTCCAATTGCCCATCATTGTTCACGTCTTCAAATATGGCATCTCCTGCATGTTTCTTTCTACCTTGCGCATTAGGATCATTAGGGGCTTTAGCTGCTTCTTCTTCCGTTTGATAGGTTCCTAAATAATGAAACGCCCATCTTCCACCAAACTTTTCGCCCTCAGCAATTCCCCCAACCTTTTTAGTACCTCCTGTAGCAGGATCATAAATAAAATTACCTCCTACCCGATTTTTCTCTTCTCCATTATCCGGTAAATCTACTACGATTCCTTTATTGTAAGCAAACGTCAATGATAAATCCCATGAAAAATCTTTGGTTTGAATAGGAGTAGCATTCAACTCTATTTCTATTCCGGAGTTTCTTACTGAACCATAATTACTCTTAATCGAACTAAAGCCCGTAGAATTCCATAAAGGTTCATCATACAATCTATCAAATGTCAGTTTATTATAGTAGTCAATTAATAATCCCAATCTATTATTAAAAAATCCGAGATCGACTCCGATATCATACGATTCCGTCGTTTCCCATCGTAATTGAGAATTTTTTAATGTTGTATTTAGTATACCTACTGATCCTTGATAATTAGTATCTGTAATTTTGTACTCACCTCTTGAATTGGCAACACTCAAATTGTTATTACCCGTACGCCCCCAACTTGCACGCCATTTCCAACGACTCATAATACTTTCTAATGGCTTGAAGAAATTTTCCCTATGCATATTCCATCCAGCTGATACTCCAGGGAAAAATCCCCATTTATTATCTTCTGCAAACCGTGAAGAACCATCTGCACGCATACTGACAGAAACTATATATTTACCTTTATAATCATAGTTTACACGTCCAAAATAACTTAAAGTAGCTTCCATTGTCTTAGTAGAACTTGCTCTTTGTGTACTATCTGCCGTTGCATTTAATGTTGGAATTAAATCTATAGAAGATCCACTACCGCTTGCCGAAAGTCTGTAACTATAATCATGAGTATAACTGGCACCTGCTACAGCTCCTATATTATGCTCCTTGATTTTCTTATCATACGAAAGAACCAAATCTCCCTGCAAATGTCTGTCATAGTTATGCTTAGCTGAAGCAGGACGGATTGTATTTCCAGTCGTCTCATTATCTGCCTGAAAATAATTCTCAATACCTTCAGTTCCAAAATAATAGGCTGTTGGTTTTAAACTAGCCGGTAAAATATTCCAGATTGCACCCAACTGAAAAGTTGTCCTATACACACTAGTATCATCATAATTTGTTTTATAATAAATCTCATGCAATCTACTTCTGAAAGAAGAAATACCTTCTCCGGGGGCTGGAGTTCCATCTTCATAGTACAATCTGTAGGTCGGTGGTGTTAATATACTTCGAGATATAGTATTGACTGTATTTCCACCTCCCACAGCATCTCTAACCTGCAGACTAGCTTTAGTAGACAAACTCCATGCCTCACTTAATTTATAATTTCCATTAAATAAGACACTATAATTTTTATAATTTGTACCTCTAAGTATACCATCCTGATTCAAATATCTTAAACCTACATAATAGTTAATCGCCTCTGTTCCTCCACTAATACTAAGATCAACCTCATGCTTTTGTCCTGTTGTGAAAGTTGCTTTCTGAAAGTCATTATCCTGGAAGATGAGCTGTTTTCCCGTAACAGGGTCCGCCATGGTTTGCCAGCCCTCATGTTCCAGCAGATTACTCACATAACCTTGACCATACTTTTGCAAATAAACATCCAAAAATTCAAGTGTATTTTTAGAGTTTCTCGGATTTCCTGTTGACATACCAAAAGAACCACTTAAGAATTTTGCCTGATCTTCCTTTCCATTATATGTCAAATCAGCCTGATTAAATTTCGCAATATTAGAACGGGATAATGTTATATAATCCCGTGCATTCAATAGTGGAATTCTCTGCGGTTGTTGTTCCACTCCATACGTATACCTTAAACTGACAGTAGGTTTCCCTTTCTGACCAGCTTTGGTTTTAACCAAGATTATACCATTAGCAGCTCTGGAACCATAAATAGCAGTAGAAGCAGCATCTTTCAGAACTTCTATCGATTCTATATCTGCAGGATTCATATCTGATATATTTCTAAATCCTTGTGATATTATACCATCAATAATTATTAAGGGAGTATCACTTTCAGGTGAAGTAGAACTACCTCCACGAATAAATATTTGAGGGTCTGCCCCCGGTTGTCCATTAGATATTTGTAAGGATAAACCTGGAACTTTGCCTTGTAATTGTAATAACGGATTCTGTCCTGGTGCTTTTTGAAATTCCTCTTTATTTATCTTAGAAATAGAATTTGTTATTAATGCTCTTGACTGTTTACCATAACCAATGGCAACGACTTCATCAAGTAACACAGAACTCTCTTCCAAAACAATCACAATATTTCTCCGTCCCTTAATATCAACCTCTTTTGTTTCCATTCCGACAAAAGAGACAATCAGAGTTGCATTAGGAGGAACCATTATAGAAAATTCACCGGAAGCATTGGTGATAGTACCTTTATCCATACCTTTTACGGATATTGAAACTCCTGGTAATTCAACTCCTGTCTGGTCTTGTACTACACCAGAGACCTTTATATCTTCAGAATTAATATTATTTGCTTGAATATTTGAAAATACAGATGATAAGATAAATACCATCGATAATATTAATAAATCTTTAGTATGCTTTATTGTGGTTTTTCATAAAAAATAAAATTAGAATGAATAAATTATATAAGGATTAATCTTTCATATCAATCGTTTTAGGTCGCAGACAAGTGACCAAAATGACCAGCATAACAAATACTAGTATAGCAAGCAACGCAAAATCGCGTCCCAAATGTCCGGCATCCATCGACTCACCCAGAAGGCTCGTAATAGTAGCTCCGGCAAATACACCACACATATTCATAATACCATAGGCAGTTGCCCTGTAACGTGCAGACACAAACTGACAGAGAATAGGCATATTATTTGCGTCAAACATACCAAAACCTATCCCAAACAGCATAGCCCCCATCACCAGTGCGAAAATAGAATGACCATATCCGATAAACAACAAGGAAGGTATGATAAGCCCCAAACCCATAGCACCAGTATATACTCTTCCACGTACATTTTTTAATACCCAACGGTCGGATATATATCCACCTGCCAACACACCGAATAATGAGGACAAAGCTATAGAAATAGTAGACATAGGACCTGCTACCGAAATATCAATAGATAAGCTGTCAGAGAAAAGAGTCGGTAACCAGTTCTTTGCCGCCCATCCCGGGGTGCCCGGTACACAGAAATAAAATAAGATAATCCAGAAAAAGACATTGGAAAATAACATTCCCAAACTCTTCAATACAGGAATCTTTTTCATCTTCTGATTTTCTGATACACTTCCTCTCTCTTTATCACGCAGAAGAAATGCCAGAATAACACCATAACCCACACCTATAATACCAAACCAATGGAATGTTGTATGCCAGGAATAGATTGCTGCAAAAGTAGCCCCAAATCCACCGATAGCCTGTCCCACATACAACCCTGTCATATGTATTCCCACAGCCAACGAACGAGTCTTGTCTTTGTGAAAATCGGCAATCAATGACAAAGCAGCAGGCAAATACAACGCTTCACTAATTCCCATAATTCCACGCAACCAGTAGAGTTGATTGAAAGTGGTGGCATATCCCATCAAGTAAGTAACTCCTGACCACACACACAGACTACCTACAATCAACCATTTGCGGCTCATACGATCACCGACAATCCCCGATAAAGGACTCATCAGTCCGTATACCCACAAGAATACAGCCATCAGGCGACCGAAATTGGCTGCTGATTCCAATTCCCGCACATCCTCCATCATTGGAATTCGCATAGTGGAAAGCATTTGCCTGTCCATATAATTCAACAAGGCAACACCCCAGCAGCCCAACCACTACCCAAGGATATATATTTGAAGTTTTATTATTCATGTCCGTTTACTTTAAAATCTCTATTAAATTGATTTTTATAAAAGCTAAATCCGACTGACTACTCTCATATAATATACCTATTGAATTTTCATCTATGGATGTAATGCAGGAATATCCGGCACTACGATATTGGTCGAAAAGAATCAATGTTCTTCCGGCCAAGTCATTCCATCATCAAAACTAACTTTTAAAGTCAGATTATCTCTTGTCCCATAATTATTCGGATTTACAAACAGAAGCATGCTTTTCTTCTTTCCTTCTTCCATATACTCATGTCGATGCAGACTTGCCATACAAGTAGGTTCTACGAGTGCTCTCCGTGAAGTTGGATGTTCTTTCCAACTTTCTCCCAGATCAATAGTTGTGCAGATTCTACGACCGTTCACGTCTTTATTTCCTCTGTTCCGGTTATCACGCATGTTCAACATCAAGGCGCCATCACCCAATTGTACGACACTACATTCCGTAACATCCTGATATGCAGGATTACTGGTCACCCACGTCTTTCCATGATCTTTACTATACGTAATATTCGAGAAAGGAAGCCCGTTTTCGTCACGTCCTTGTGTAGGAAATACCAACGTTCCGTCTGTCAACGTAATTCCCTGTCCGGGTGCAGGTGCAAATAACCACCATTCAGGGCGTTTCGTCTTTGAGGTTATATTATCCGGAAAGCCCCAGCTAAGACCATCATCCGTACTTTTTGCTATCATAAACTGGGAAGTTTCTTTTAGCCCTGTTCACGGTTGAGAACCTCTACCTTTCCATTGATGTGTCCAGTTCGTACTGTTTTCATTCAGACCTTCTATCCACTTTCCGTCTTTATCCAGCAGACCGTGCATCCATAATCCTGCTACATAAATATCACCAGTATTTTTATCTACTAAAATACAGGCATCACTCACTCCATTGTATTTCTGTGGTAAACCTCCCCATTTCCCCATATCCAAAACAGTTTGAATGGGTTGCCAAGTTACTCCCTTATCTGTACTACGATGAAGAGCAATATCTATATTTCCCTGCAAATCACGAGGATAATCATAGCGGGCATCAAAAATGGCCAATAAAGTGCCTTTATTACTAGTAGCTAATCCTGGAATACGTGATGAGATACATCCATCCTGTCCTTTCTGTCGTACAGCTACTCCTACTCGTAAAGGTTTACTTGTTTTATCCAAAATTTTCAGATTGCCTTTCGTGGTTTTCACTCGGTTACAATTAACCTGAACACGATGATCCAGTGAAACCGTATCTTTCAACGTTACGGCTACCCAAAAAGACAAAGAATCCTGATTAACCTGCACTTCATTAGTAAATGACATTTTTTGTGTAGCGGGAAGTGCATTACAAAGTAAACGAGACGTATCTATCAGTCCATTTTTCTTCGCACCATATATGGCAACAGAAACAATATCTGCCACATTCGTGCTCCCCAATAAATCCAGATCTATTTGCCGGATAACATAAGGTTGATTATCTGTCCTGATTAAAGTTATCTTCATTACAGGATTTGCCGGTTTCTTTACCAACACAGGAATAACAGGTCTCTCCAGTACCCATTTTATGTCTTTACCTAAAGATGTGACTGGTGACACCGATAACAAAATCATCGAAAATATGATAAATATTTTCTTACTTACTTTCATAGTATCTTTATTTTAGGTAATTTTGAACGCATTTAACTAGATTGGAGGGGATAGACAGAAAGTAAAGTAGCTTACCCCAGCAATACACTTTTACTGTCATCTCCTCTTTATTATTTTCAGAATTCAAAGAATTTTATAGCGTCCAAATCACCTCTTAGTTTTCATATTCATCAACAGAAAAGGTTTTATCGGCAACCGGCAAGAACCGCAATCAATACCTATCAGCTTCATAATCGCTTTGCCACCGCGCACTCCGCCACCATATTTAATAATAACCTCCACGGTACGTATGGATTTTATCTGATTGTGGCGAGCCGTTTCCAAATCGTTCATTTTCATTGAATCAAAAATAGCCTGATAGACATTAGGTATATAATTATACGTACTTCCAACTCCTGCTACAGCTCCATAGCCAAGCCGGAAATAAGAATTTCATCATAACCATGCAATACTTCAAACCGATGTTGCTCCAACTCTATGCAAACTCCCATCTCCATCAGGTTATTATGAGTAAACTTAGTACCCACCAGATTAGGTATTTTCTTTTTCCCTTCTACCAAAAACTTATCCACCGGCAAATTAACCCCTGTAATCGATGGCATATTATAATAATAGAAAGGTAAGCCAGCAGCAGAGTGGCAAATAGGTGCAAAAAAATCAACTAATTCATCTACTGTTCCCGGTTTAAAAAAAGAGGGAGCAATTGAAGCAATAGCATCGGCCCCTACTTGTGCAGCATGACGTGCCAGTTCCATTGCACTTCGTTGACAGTTTGAGCCTACATGAGCTATGACCTTGAATCGCTTACGGGCAGAAACGAGCCATTTTTCAAGAATTAATTTACGCTCATCGATCGTCAATGAAGAAAATTCACCGGTTGTGCCGCACACAAATACCCCTTTGATAGGAGTCGATGCTATCCAATCAGCATATTTATCAATAACAGATAAATTTACGTCCCCATTCTCATCCAATGGGGTGAAGGTGGCCGCAACCATACCTTCCAGTTTTTCATAATTGTTCATAGTGCATTTAATTAGATTGTTATTTTACTTTATTTTCAGAAAGTTCCTTTCAAAATTAAGGGAGTTCGTATACCAGGTTGTATTTCACCGCTTACCACGTAAACGTCATTCCCCATATAAACCGCATTTGTCGTAACAGGAATAGGATAAGGGCAGTCTAAAGAATCCACCAAAGAATTTGTTTCTGTACTGATGACTCGTAACTTACGGCTAAATCCCGGATGCTCGGGAGATGTAGGTAGTATTTCTTCAACTCCTCCCAGTAGTATTATCTTGTCTTTTTCATATGGAATAGCAGTCCCCGCCATTACAGGAAAATTACCAGCTATTTTGCTCCATTTCCTGCTACCGGTTCATATACGTACCCCTCCGTATATTCTACCATCACTTCATTCGGAGCATAACTCCTTCCACTAAAAAGATAAAATCGTCCTCCCTGAACCACACTTACCGCATAGGCGAGCGATGGTCCCTCCCAACCGGGCATCTTCTGCCATCCTTTTTCTTTATGCAATAAATCAAGCATATAAAAATGATTGGTCGACTGTTCATTTGTCATAGTTTCCTGCCCCCCAGCAATATAAATACAGTTATCCCCAATAGCCCCCGTTGCATTTGCCAACGGAACCGGTAAAGCCGGATAACTAACAGAATCTACTACAAATGAAACGCCCTCTTTTTTTATGAGAAAAACTTTATCGCTACATTGCATACGATCGCATCCTCCAATACATAATAACCCTTCCGGCAAGCATATCGAAACTCCATAAGCTAATGAGCTGTTAAGGAAATCATCATAAACAGTCCACTTATCCATGTGCAGATCATAACTATATAAAGTAGACCACCAAGTTTTAACTCCTCCCTCCCAAGGATATTTATCAGGAAAGTTGGCTCCTCCCAGCACTAGTAATTTATCCTCTACTATTCCTGAGTATGCACCAGCCAATCCAACGTTTTTCAGCATACCGGTACATCCTGAAGTAACAATGAGTTTTCCCATTGCATTACTATCTTATTTTCTCCTTTTCTCGAACAAGCCGTATTCATATATGATAAAATTAAAGATAAATATAAAATAAAAAAATACAGTTTTCTCATATACTATCTATCCTTTCTTCTTCGTTTTTCTCTGCCATCAATTCCAGACTCCGGTTCACTTTAAAATCTTATAAACCTCAAAATGTCTTTCAATGGCATCACGATAGCCTTTCTCATCTCCTTTCCTTATAAAATCCAATAAATCAGCATGAGTAGCTATTCTGCCGCTTTTACTCATCTCTATATTTATAGGTTTTAAGTAGTCTTTGAACTTTTCTTTCACATAGACAAGAATAGGATGAATGATTTCCTGAAATTCAGATATTATTTTATTTCCCGTAATTTTGTATAGTTTTGTATGAAAAGCCGATTCGCTGATTAACGCATACTCGTTATTCTCGAAAACAATTCCCATTTTCACAATCTCGCTCAATTCCTCAATATCTTTAGGAGTTATCTTACGGAAAATATCACTTGATATTCCTATTTCAAGTGCGATTCTGAAATCCAATAAATCCAAAATTGTTTCTTCACTCAAAACACGAGGATCTATCACTCTTTTCATTCCACCTAAAATGGAAGGTTCAGTCAAAACCATTCCCTTACGAGGGCGCGCATGAATCAGTCCCATCATTTTCAAACGGCTCAAAGCTTCTCTGACAACACTTCTTGCAACTCCTAATTCTGCGGCCAGATTATTCTCATTGGGAATAGAATCTCCACATCTCAAATCATTCTTTTTAAAGTAGGTAAGTAAGCTGTCTTCTACCTGATCGATCAATGTTGTTTGATTAATTTCTATCTTCATATTACTAGATTTTATTATTTGTATTATTTGTCTGACAAATAATACAAATGCAATATTAAGAGATTTTTTTTAGAATACAAGGGCATTATAATAAGAAAATGCACATTTATGTTGAAAACATACTTTTAGTACATATTGAGCTCTCATTTAGAACAATAGCAAGAGCAGAGATACTCATTTTAAACATAGTAGCGATATCTACTTATTATAGTGAAGGCATAAATTCATAAGATAGGATACCCCCAAAAATAAGCAATTAAAGATACAGACAAAATCACATATAAAAATCTAGGTTATGTCTATTGTATCTTTTATCTTTGCAACAATCAAAAAAAGCGATTATATGAGTCCTGATTCAGAATATACAGAAACACATGAGAATAAAATCTATGCCACTCTTGACAAACTGGGAATAGCGTATCAAAGTCTACACCACCCAGCCATAATGACTATGGAGGAAGGAGCAGAAATAGCCGCTAGGTTGTACTTCATGCAAAAGTCTGTTTCTGACTAATAAACAGCAAGAATACTTCATGCTCTTATTGCCCGCAAATAAAAAATTGAAAACAAAAGAACTTGCCGGACAGATAGGTAGTTCCCATCTCTCTTTCGCTTCCGAAAAGGCAATGGAAAATCTCTTGTGTACTTTTCCGGGGGCTGTCAGTATTCTAGGTCTTATCTACGATAAAGAGAACAAAGTACAGCTCCTGATTGATAAAGAAATTCTTGAATCAACATATATAGGATGTCATCCATGCGTAAACACATGCAGTCTAAAAATCAGGTTGGAGGACATTCTTAAAATACTATTGCCCAAAATCAGTCATCAGAATTTTAATATCGTGGAGTTATAATCCGAAATTACAAAGTCGTACATTCTGCAAAAAAAACGAACATTTAAGCTAGTTTCACGACTTAATTAAAGTACATGTCTTGTTCCTCGGTGAGAAACACATCGTTGCACACCGAGAAACGGGTCGTTCCTTTTAAAGGAACGGGGCTTTGGTTTTAAACCAAAAAACAAGCCATATAATCAACTAAATATCAGCGTATTACCAGATTGTTATTCCAACTAATAAGCATATTTGAATTTTATTGGGTTCTTCGTCAAATTTGGTGGTAATCTCTTTTTTATTTCAACTGTCTTCTTCTTTCTTAATCCTATTAAAAGTTGTAGATATGTTTGCTTTTTAGTAACTTTAAAGACACCACATCATTAAGAGTTACAATGCAACAAGTCATATCTACAACGTACAAATATACATCAAAAAAAGAAAATGCTCCTACAAATAGGGGATTATTCCATGATTTCAGATTCAGTCTTGGCTACGATAATCTGCAACAAGATGGTATCTCTGAAGCTGTTGGCTCATTGACGGTCTTTCTACATACGGCTGGCAAAGGGGCTTCCTGTCCTTATTGCGGACATTTCAGTCACCGATTGCACAGTTACTACTCCCGTCATATTGAGGATCTTGAAGTTTACGGTCATACTTTGGAGTTAGTCATCAAGGTTGGCAAATATTATTGTGACAATGTTTCTTGTCCACAAAAAATATTCTGCGAACCGTTGTCTTTCTGGCTCGTCGGTATGGTAGACGGAGCTATCTTGTTGAGGAACGCATCAGATCGATAAGTTTGGAACTTACTTCCCGAAAGGCCTCTTCTCTTTTGCAACTGTTCCATATAACAGCCAGTAGTTCTTCCTGCTTACGCATCCTACAACAGTGCGGACAACACAATCCTATGCATAATAAAAGTATTTATGTAGGTATTGATGATTTTGCCTATAAAAGGTAAGGATTATATGAGTGTGGCCGTAGACCAGATGACACACATACCTATTGCTTTGTTAGAGGATAGAAACGGAGAAGCACTTGATAACTGGCTCATCCGGAATCCTCAAATACAATATATAACGAGAGACCGTGGAAGATGTTTCACAGAGGCTATAAACAGAATAATTCCTGGTGTTACACAAATCTGCGACCGATTCCATCTAATCAAGAATATGACGGACACGATGATACCGGAAATAGAGAAAATAATCCGTCAGACCAAGAAAAAGCTCAAATACGAATATCCTGACAGAGACACGGCTTCTTCGTTAATTCTTCAGGACATATTTAACATGGGAGATGTCCGACACAGAGAAAAATTGAAGATATACAGGGAAAGCTTGAACTTAAAAATGCAGGGGATGACCATTGAGCAGACAGCCACACATTTGGGTAAGAAAAGTCGCTACATTTATAAGATTATTCACAACAGAAGAATAGGGGCATACTTGAATGAGCAACAGAAGACAGCTCTTAAATATGTATCCGAACTGGCTACAATCATTAGTGCGGGCTGTATTACTCGAAAAATATTGGCACAAAAAATGGGGAGTAAAATCAGTGGCGCACTTATTGGAAGGATAACATCCAGCTTGCGAAAAAGGTATCAACAAAAGAGGAAGGAAGTCAAGGAGCATAATGAGAGCATTGAAAACAGAAGTAAAATACAGAGAGTTTCACAGAATCAGATACGCAAATACATTCTAAAGGGAGAATCGGATAATCCTAAACTAGCGGAACTGTATAAGTCCTCACCGCAGATTAAAGAACTTTTAAGCGTGTGTCAGAATTTCAGAGATATGATTAATGGGAACACTTATGATAAGGATATTAGAAAGTGGATTGAAAAAGCGAAGGCAACACGGAATATGGCACTGACGAACTTTGCATATGGTATTGAAAAAGACTGGGAGGCAGTACAGGCAGCTATTGATATCCCCTTCAGTAACGGATTACTGGAGGGGACAGTGAATAAAATTAAAGCGGTAAAAGACAGATGTACAATAGGGCAGGAATTAAACTACTGAGAGCGAAGATTATTTATTCACAATAGAAGAAGTACCACCAAATTTGACGAAGAACCTTTTATTGACAACTCACGATAGGATGGGAATGATAGAATAACAGAAAGGATAGAAAAATTCATTTTAAACATGGTGACGGTATCCACTTATGATAGTGACGGTATATTCGTGGGATAGGGTAACCATCCCGACCGGATAGTGACGCTATGTTTTTGCTGGGAAAAGAACATAAAAAAAGGCTATCTATCCCAGACAGCCAATCTTTTGTTAACCTTAAATCTAATACTATGAAAAACACATTGCAAAGATACGGACTTTCTGCATATCTCCAAATTTTCAGGCTCAAGTAGCGTATCTTATAACATGGTTTAATAGAAGTAACAGTTTCGTTAACATTTAACATAAATCCATCGGATATTAACGAATATCCGATGGAGTAGATTCAGAGATTACTCATATCGCAATGAACGAGCAGGTTTGCTCATTATTATTTTCATTGTCTGGAAAGCCACTGTCACAAATGAGATAAACAGCATCAGCAATACAGGTACTATAAAGAACCACGCTTTGAGATCGGTACGGAAAGCATAATGGCTTAACCAGGCATTCATACTAAACCAAGCTACCGGAAGAGCTATAACAACTGCAATCAAAATCAACTGGAAAAATCCTTTGACCAACTGATAGAAAAGATTCCAGCGGGAAGCTCCCAACACTTTACGTATTCCCATCTCTTTGGTGCGGGTGGAACAGGAAAACATGACTAATACCCAAAGTCCGAGACAGGAAATAAAGATTGCCAATCCGGTGAACGAACCGATCATCGCTCCGAAAACCTCGTCTTGCCGATATTGGTGGTCGAAGAACTGATCGAGGAAGAAATAATCAAAGCTGGAATCCGCGAAATACTGATTCCAGATCTCTTGCACTTGAGATACCAGTTCACGGGGATTTCCGGAAGCCATCACAACAGAGATATAACGCTGGGGCAACCAATCAATTTTATCTTTATGAATCAGCATGATAGGTGTATAGTTCTTGCTCAACGCCTGCTGATGATAATCTTTCACCACTCCGATAATCTGCATCGGCGCATCAGTACATTCCACTGTTACCAACTCGCCTATCGCCTCATCATTGGAAGCAAATCCCAGATTACGTACAGCTGTTTCATTAATCACCAGTTTATCGACATCATCACCATATTCTTCGGAGAAACTTCTTCCGGCTACTATCTGCAAACCGTATGCATCCGCATAATCAGGATCACAAGCCAGCATCTCATAAAGACGGTTCTGCTTCAAAGCGTCATTGGTGCGACGATTGGAAAGGAATGTGGCCACTTCTTCGCCCGGCACGGCACCGGAAAAAGTAACCCGATGGACCAGAGGAAGACGCGCGATTGCTTTTTTCATTGCTTCCAACTTGATATTCTGCCCCTCTGTATGTCCCGGAAACTTAACCACTAATGTCTGGCTGGTTTTCACTCCCAAAGATTGATTGCGCATAAAATTCAGCTGTGCAAAAACAATCAATGTAACACAAAGTAAAATCATGGAAGCTGTATACTGGACAACCACCAGTACCTGACGGGTTCGGTCGCCTGACTTGCTATGCAAAAACTTCCCTTTCAACAAGGTTATAGGTTTGCGATTCAACAAAGCCAATGCCGGATAATACCCGGAAATAAATATTCCGGCTATAAAAACGAGAACCAGCAAAATCCACCAGTAATCCATGAACCAGACAGAAAACGTAACTGTACGTCCTACCAATTGGTTGAAATGTGGAAGAACCAGTTCTATTAATCCCACAGCTAATATGAAAGCTATCAGATTCATAACCAAGGCCTCAAACAGGAATTGATAAATCAACTGTTGGCGGAAAGCTCCCACTACCCTGCGCACTCCCACTTCTTTAGCACGCTCCATCGAACGTGCTACGGTCAGATTGATATAGTTAATCCAGGCAATAACCAGAATAGCGACAGCCGCAAAAATCAGGGCGATCATAGCAGAACGATTTCCTTTGGTTTCCGTCTCATAGCCTATCTGTGGGGTGAGATGTATATCTGCCAAGGGAATTAAAGACACGCCCCACGTCTTATTTTTCAGTGCTTCCTCTGTCTTGTATTTCTCCGCCATCACAGGAAATTCTTTTTCTATCTCCGCTTTTCTTTCCGGTGAATCGAGCAAAACATACGTATAGGCTTCATGCTTATACCAGTATTCCTGCATATATTGAGGCAGAGAGGCATAGGAAATCAGAAAATTATAATGAATGTGTGAGTTGGAGGGCATTTCTTTCATGACTCCGGTCACTTCGCACGATACTTTATCATACGTTCCGGTAAAGATCAGAATTTTGCCGATAGGGTCTTCATCTTTGAAATACTTACGGGCAATACGTTCGGTAATTACCACTTGCCGGGGCATGGAGAGACAAGTCTTTTTATCCCCTTTCAGAAGTTCGAAATCAAAAAGACGGAAGAAGCCCGGATCGGCATAGGCTATCTGATTCTCCCGTAATGTCAGTTCGCCATATTTCACAATCTGCTCCGGTTGGAGATGGGTAGCGATACGGGTATAATCTTCGATTCCGGCAAGATTCTCTTTCATGGCCGAGGCATATCCGAAAGAGCTGGTCGCCCAGTAATCGGTCAGGACTTCCCCTTCATGAAAAGTGCTTTGCACCCGATAGATATGGGCATATTTCGTGTGCATTTTATCAAAGCTGAACTCAAAAGTGACATAGGTTAGCATCAGTAATGCCGATGCCATTCCGATTGCCAATCCAAAGATATTGATGAAACTGAACTTCTTCCGCTTCATCAGATTCCGATAGGCACTATTCCAGTAATTCCCTATCATACGGTTTCGTTTTTAGATGACGTTTTCTTTTCCAGCGGACGGTTGATGTTTTCGGCTACAATCTGTCCGTCCAATAGTTGGATGACCCGGTGTGCATACTTCGCATCCCGCTGTGAGTGGGTGACGATAATGATTGTGGTTCCCTGACGGTTGAGTTCGCTCAACAGTTCCATCACTTCGATGCCATTCACCGAATCCAGATTTCCGGTAGGTTCGTCGGCCAGCAGTAGTTTACATTCGGTCACTACGGCACGGGCAATGGCTACACGCTGTTGCTGTCCGCCGGATAACTGCTGGGGATAATGATTCGCACGATGTAACAGGTTGACTTTTTCGAGCACTTTATTGACTCGTTCTTTCCGTTGGAGAGTCTTCATACCCAGATAGACAAGTGGCAGTTCCACATTCTCATACACGGTCAGTTCGTCAATCAGGTTGAAACTCTGAAAGATAAAGCCCAGATTGCCTTTCCGCAAAGCAGTCAACTGGTTTTCAGTCATTTTATCGACTTGCTTCCCCTCAAAAAAGTAAGAACCGGAAGTCGGAGAATCCAATGTACCGAGAATATTCAGCAAGGTGGATTTGCCGCATCCTGACGGTCCCATTATCGCTACAAATTCTCCTTGTTCCACCTGTAAGGTGACATCATTCAATGCTTTTGTCTGCACCTCTTCTGTGGTGAAAGCATAGATAGTTTTTCTGTTTTAATCATAATAATTATTCATTATTTTAGTATTAGTTTCTCATTGTCTCCAAATAATTCATAGCCGGATATGATTACTTTCTCACCCGGAGACAAACCGTCTGTCACCTCGTAATACAGTGGATTCTGCCGTCCTATCTTCACAGGGCGCCGCGTGGCAAATGTACCACTTTCATCGACAACGTACATCCATCGGCCCCCGGTAATTTGAAAGAATCCGCCACGGGGAACCAGAATAGCTTGTGCCGGATCACCCAATTGCAGGTTTATGTGATAAGTCTGTCCGGCACGGATATTCTCCGGTCGTTCGGATATAAAATTGAGGTCTGTACGAAACTGACCGTCTTTCACTTCAGGATAAGGTTTAGTCACTTCCAGTTTATAGGTTTCTCCGTCACGGGTAAAGTCGGCAGGAAGTCCGGGAAGTACCCGTTCTACGTAGTGCTCGTCTATCTGTGCCTGTACTTTAAGGTCGGAAGTGATGATTTGCCCGATATGTTCGCCGGCAGAAATAGATTGCCCGATTTGCGCATTCAGGTTTCCTACCTGTCCGTCGATCGGAGCTTTCACTTTCAGGTTTTCCAAACGCTCACGAACCAATGCCAAGCTCCGTTTCATATTACGTATATTCTCGTCAAGACTGCCTATCTGACTTTCCCGAAAAATATGATCCTGCCGGATACGTTCGTCAATAACAGCCAGTTGCTCTTTGGCTGCTATATATTCTTCCTCTGCCTGGAGATAGTCTTCACGTGCTATCAGTTGTTCGTTTACCAAACGTTTATACTGCTCATAACGGCGTTGCTTCCCGATAAGCTCTTTATTCAGGCCAATACGTTCTTGTTTCAGTTGCAGTCGTTCCTGCTCCATACTAATCCGGGTATTACGCAACTCGTTTTCCTGATAAGCAAGATCGGCTTCACTCTGCATGATACCGATATTGAGCAATGGGTTGCTAAGACGCAGAATCACATCACCGGCCTTTACCATAGCTCCCTCTTCTTTCAGGCGCTCTTCCACACGACCGCCCTCGATGGCATCCATATAGATAATCCGGCTAGGCATGACCTGACCAATCACACGGATATAATCACTGAACTCGGCCTGCTCGACAGTAGCAATTGTCAGCCGGTCTTTCTCCACTGCCATAGAAGAGGCTGTATCTCTGAAAATAAAATAGGCAATCACAGCAAGTCCGAGCATTACCCCACCGACCCAATAAAGACGTTTGCGATTGATGCCGGGTTTTCGTTCAATAAGTGTATCCATAATGGTTTATAAAAAAGTTCCTTGTCGATAATATTTTTCTAGTTTCATCATCATTTCTATTTGCAAGCGTACACGAACCAGTTCTGCTTTGGCAGCAATAAACCGGTTACGGGCTTCCATCAGTTGAAAGACGGAAATCAATCCCTCTTCCCATTTCCGTTCGGATTCTTTCAGTACCAGTGTTTCAGCGTCAAGTTGTGATAATGCCTGCTGATGTTCACTATATCCGGTGTGAAGAGAAAGGAGTGTTTGCTCAATATCCGTATATAATTGTTGTTTTTCAAGTTCTTCTTCGTTTTTGAGCCGATACATATTCAATTTCAGCTTGCGCTGATTGGTCAAACGTTGCAAACCGCTTAGCAGGGGAAAGGAGATGCCAACACCCACATATTTTCCTATATTATCACGCAATTGTCTGGCCGAGAAAGCTGTATTATAATAATTGGAACCGACGGTGAAACGAGCAAAGACAGAGGGTGAGAAAGCTCCTCCCGCTATCGCATACTCTTTATGAGCTGCTTTTTGTTTCAAATCAATCATACGTATGGAGGGCAATATTTCGATAGATTGTGCGTATAGAGTTTCCACAGTCGAAACAGAATATGGTGGTAATTGGGATGCTGTAATCGTATCCAGAATAGCGAGTGTGTCGCCCGGCTGGATATTCATTAATTGTTTCAGATGCAATAAAGCGATCCGACTGCTATTTTCGCGCGACTGATAACGATAAATATCTCCCTCCCGGCGTGCTTTCACCTCCTGTAAATCGGAAGCTGATTTCAATCCCAGTTCCACGAAGACCTCTGTCTGTTTCAAATACCTTTCGCTCAACCGGCTTTGTTCCAAAGCAAGATCGAGCAATTTTCTCTCCAGAATCAGTTTGTAATAAGCATCCGTCACCTGATAGGCCAGTTCATTCTGTTTCTCTTTCAGCTCCCATTCACTACGTTCTTTGTTCATTTTCCGGAAACGCACCTGATTGATACGCGAAAAGCCTTCAAATAAGGAAAGTGTCATATCAAGTCCCACCGTTCCCTCTTCAAAAGATTCACTGGTATACCCATTGGTGTCAGGATCCAGCGAACGTCCGAATCGTTTGCCTGTTTCCGCATTAACCACTATGTGCGGCAGGAAAGCACCGACAGAAGCTATATAATCCGCTTTCGTTTCCTTTATGCCGATAACTCCGTTACGTACAGCCGGATTCTGTTTATAAGCCAAACGAATGCAATCGTCCAAACTCATAGCGGATTGGGCTAGCAGGAAAACCGGCACTGAAAGCAATAGTAGTAAAAGAAATCTTTTCATCCTTTATAATATATGATTGTGTGATAGCAGGATGATAAAAGCAAATGCAATGCCACAAATCATAAATAATTGATTATAAAACAAATAGAAATTACATAATTCTTCCACCGTCCAAAAATTAAACGCCCTAACGTCCAATAATTGGACATTACCGAGAGAATCCCTCTATTCTACCCTATTCTAACTCGTTCTGACTCATTCCAGCATAAACTTTGTATGAAAACGTCTAATTATTGGACACTCCCTTGCAAAGAAAATCAAAAACAGATACCTTTACCCGGAAACTTAAAAGGAACATTCAACGGACAGAGCCCCCAATCTTGCGTATGGAAACAGGAACGATTTTAATTGTAGACGACAATAAGAGTGTATTAGCCTCACTGGAGTTATTACTCGAGAATGTGTTCAGCACAGTCCGCACAGCTGCCAATCCTAATCAAATCACGACCATCTTATCTACCACTCCGATTGATATTGTGATTCTGGATATGAACTTTTCAGCAGGAATCAACAATGGTAACGAGGGACTGTACTGGCTGAAACATATCCATGAAATCCGCCCTTCACTGCCCGTTATTATGCTAACCGCCTACGGTGATGTAGAATTAGCCGTTAAAGCACTGAAGAATGGTGCAACAGATTTTCTACTAAAACCATGGGATAACCACATACTGATACAGAAAATAAAGGAAGCCTATCAAAACAATCGTCCAACCCATCATAAAAACTCTCCCAAATCAACCCAGAAAGCATCCGGTGATGAAAATCTGAATAAGTCAGAAATGTTGATCGGTCATTCCCCTGCAATGCTACAGCTAATTAAGGTAGTTACTAAAATCGCCAAAACCGATGCCAATATCCTGATAACCGGAGAAAACGGAACAGGAAAAGAGATGTTAGCCAGGGAAATACATCGCTTATCTTCACGAAACACCCGTCAGTTACTTAGTGTCGATATGGGGGCTATCAGCGAATCGCTCTTTGAGAGTGAACTCTTCGGACACGAACGTGGAGCGTTTACTGATGCTTATGAAAGCCGTCCGGGTAAATTCGAAGCCGCCAATGGTGGTTCGCTTTTTATGGATGAAATCGGAAATCTCCCTCTTGCATTGCAGGCCAAACTACTGACTGTACTACAAAACCGAAATATCACCCGAATCGGAAGCAACAAAGTGATTCCCGTTGATATCCGACTCATCTCCGCCACCAACAAAGACATACCGGAGATGATTAAAGAAGGTTTGTTCCGCGAAGACTTATTCTATCGCATCAATACCATCCATCTGGAAATTCCCCCTTTGAGAGAACGGGGAGATGATCTATTATTATTCATCGATGCTTTTCTTCATCGCTTCGCTTCCAAATATCAACGACCGGAAATGCGAATGCATTAGCAAACGATTGAAAAGCTACGCTTCTATCATTGGCCGGGCAATATCCGGGAACTGCAACACACCATCGAAAAGGCGGTTATTTTATGCGAAAGCAACGTGATACGTCCTAAAGATATTCTGGTGAAACAGACTTGGAAACCACAGACAGTCCAAGCGGTGCCCAATCTGGAAGAAGTGGAACGACAAGCCATCGAGACGGCCATCTTGCAAAATAATGGAAACCTGACTGCTGCGGCCGAACAACTTGGTATCAGCCGACAAACGCTCTACAATAAACTGAAACGATTTAAGCCCTAAGCCGTATGCTATTCAGCCGACATATATATTGGACCACATTAGGACATATCCTATTTATTCTTGCTACCGCAGGAACAGGTCTATGGCTCATTATTTCCCAACAAGGAGTGGTAATAGGGATATTACTGGTTATCTGCTCCTTGTTTCAGATTGGAAGATTAGTGAATAAGCTAAACTCTTTCAACCAAAATTACGCCTTTTCTTCGATGCGATAGAAGACAAAGACAATATGCTCTATTTCCCCGAAAACAATGTCAGCCGGGAACAGGAAATGCTGAATCGTTCACTCAACCGTATCAATGCCCTGCTCATCCGAACTCAAGCTGAATATTCAAAGCAGGAACATTTCTACCGTTCGCTATTGGAAGAAGTCCCTAGCGGTGTGTTGGCATGGGATTCTTCCGGAAAAATAATGATGGCCAACAGTGCCGCACTGACTTTATTGGGATGCCAGCAACTAGCCCAATACGACCAACTGAAACCTATCCTGCAGGAAAAATGAGAAGAAAGAACGACTTAGTCTGTCTCAAAACCAGATGAAATTACAGAACGAAACTATTACCATCTTATCCATCAAGGATATCAGCAATGAACTGAATGATAAAGAGAGTGAATCATGGAACAAGCTAAGCCACGTGCTTACCCACGAAATCATGAACACCATTGCTCCCATCATCTCCCTGTCGCAAACATTATCCGCATATCCGGACAACAGCGAAAAAACACTTCGCGGACTTCATATCATCCAGGCACAAAGTGAACGCCTGCTGGAATTTACCGAATCTTTCCGTCGTCTCTCCTATCTGCCCCAACCGGAAAGGAAACGGTTTTCACTAACAGCCCTCCTGCAAAATCTGCAAGAACTCCTGTCTACCGATTTTCAGGAAAATCAGATTCATTTCACACTTACCTGTCAGCCGGAATTCATCGACATGGATGGAGACGAGAACCAGCTATCCCAAGTCCTGCTCAATCTCCTTAGAAACTCCATTCAGGCGTTAGACGGAAGAACAGACGGAGCAATCGAAATTTATGCATATCGGGACGAGCATATATCTATCGACGTCACAGACAATGGTCCCGGTATCCCCGATGAACTGCAGGAAAAAATATTCATTCCGTTCTTCACCACCAAATCCGAAGGAACCGGTATCGGATTAAGTCTCTGCCGACAAATCATCCGTAACCACAACGGTCATTTGTCTATTTTGGAAAGCCGTCCCGGTAAAAGAATTTTTCATATCGACATTTCACTGTAAAACAAACCTTTCACGGCCTTCGAGTGTTTATTATCATATAAACGAATTTTACACGATATGAGCACCAAAGAACAATACTGGAAATATTCCCTCATTGTCATCATCCTGTTTATGGGAGTCATCATCTTCCGCCAAATCACTCCTTTTCTGGGGGGATTGCTGGGAGCACTCACCATCTACATTCTTGTACGCGGACAGATGAATCATCTGGTAGAAAACGAAAGCTGAAACGAAGCATCAGCGCACTGTTGATTACCGCAGAAACGATTTTCGTCTTTCTTATCCCTTTGGGATTGACTGTCTGGATGGTGGCAAACAAGTTACAGGATATCAATCTGGATCCACAGACCTATATTGCACCTATTCAACAGGTAGCAGAATTCATCAAAGAGAAAACAGGATACGATGTATTGGGAAAAGATACGCTGTCATTCATCATGTCCATACTTCCCCGTATCGGACAAATTATAATGGAAAGCATCAGCAGCCTTGCCATCAACCTGTTCGTCATGATCTTTGTGCTTTACTTCATGCTGATTGGAGGAAAAAAGATGGAAGCTTATGTCAATGACATTCTGCCATTTAATGAAACCAATACGCAGGAAGTCATTCACGAAATCAATATGATTGTCCGTTCCAATGCTATCGGCATTCCCTTACTGGCTATCATTCAGGGAGGCGTGGCTATGATAGGCTATCTGCTTTTCGGAGCACCCAACATACTGATGCTGGGATTCCTGACCTGCTTTGCAACCATCATTCCGATGGTAGGTACGGCATTGGTATGGTTTCCTGTAGCCGCTTATCTTGCCATCAGCGGAGACTGGTTCAACGCCATCGGGCTTTTTGGCTATGGAGCTATCGTCGTATCGCAATCGGACAACCTTATCCGGTTCATCCTTCAAAAGAAGATGGCGGATACACATCCGCTTATCACTATTTTCGGAGTAGTCATCGGCCTGCCGATATTCGGGTTTATGGGAGTCATCTTCGGTCCGTTGCTGCTTTCATTATTCTTTCTTTTTGTGGATATGTTCAAGAAAGAATATCTCGACTTGCGAAATAACCTCCCATCGAGATGACGAAACTACCGAAAAATTGTGTACTTTTGCGGCTGTAAAAACGACACTAAAATTTGATGGAAACATTTACATTCAATACTGTCGAACTGATTCTTTTATCGGTGGCAGGTATTCTTTTTATCATTCAGCTCATTTATTATTTCGGCCTGTACAATCGAATACATGTCCACAATAAGGCTGTAGGCAAAGAAGAGGTGCATTTCATACGAGAACTGCCTCCACTTTCCGTGATTCTCTGTGCACGCAATGAGGCTGAAAATCTTCGTAAAATTCTACCTGCCATTCTGGAACAGGACTATCCACAATTTGAAGTGATTGTCATCAATGATGCTTCCACAGATGATACCGAGGATATACTGGGAGTGATGGAAGAAAAATATCCTCATCTTTATCATAGTTTTACGCCCGAAAGTGCACGCTATATCAGTCATAAGAAACTGGCTCTAACGTTAGGCATCAAAGCCAGCAAACATGACTGGCTCGTATTTACGGAAACAAACTGTATGCCCGCCAGCAACCAGTGGCTAAAACTGATGGCACGTAATTTCACTCCGCAGACCCAAATTGTGTTGGGATATAGCGGATACGACCGCACAAAAGGATGGTTGCACAAACGTACTGCATTCGATACTTTGTTCCAGTCTTTGCGCTATCTGGGATTCGCGCTGGCCGGAAAACCTTATATCGGTATCGGACGCAACCTGGCTTACCGGAAAGAACTATTCTTTCAACAGAAAGGTTTCTCCAAATACCTGAATCTGCAACGTGGAGAAGATGATTTATTCATTAATGAGCTAGCTACCTCCTCCAACACCCGTGTTGAAACAGACTTCAACGCTACCACACGGATACAGCCCGTATATCGCTACAAAGATTGGAAAGAAGAAAAGGTTAGTTATATGGCTACTGCCAGATTCTACCACGGAATACAGCGTTACCTCCTGGGATTTGAGACATTCTCCCGTTTGTTATTCTATATTGCCTGTATAGCAGGTATCGTATTCGGGATACTTAATTTCCACTGGCTGGTAGCAGGCATCGCATTCCTGATGTGGTTACTGCGCTTTACAGTACAAGCTGTCATTATCAACCGCACGGCAAAAGAAATGGGTGGAGGACGAAAATACTATTTCTCGTTACCTGTTTTCGACCTTATCCAACCTGTACAGTCATTGAAGTTCAAACTCTGCCGTTTCTTCCGGGGAAAAGGAGATTTCATGAGAAGATAAACCGGATTTCGTGAGAAGACAGACTTATTGTTAAATCAATCGCTGCATATAAATAGCATCCGAACCATCGTGATAATAGCATGGCTTTATTCCAACAGGAATAAAGCCATTTTTCATATATAGCCCGATAGCGGAAGTATTGGTCACTTTCACTTCAAGCGTAATCTTTGCAGCCTTACATTCACCGGCCGTCTGAATCGTCTGGTCCATCAATACCTGCCCCAGTTCTCTTCCTCTATAATCCGGATGAACAGCTATCGAATAGATTCTTAAATAGCGAGTTCCCCCATGAAATAACAGGGAGACATAAGCGATCACCCTATCCGCCTCCATCATCACATAGAAAATTCCTTTCGAACGGCTTATCAGATAGGCAAACTGCTCTTTTGAAAAACTGTCTTCCCGGAAACACTCCCACTCTATTTCCAAAATAGCGGGAATGTCTGCCTGCTGTGCTTTACGGACGATTATCGGCTCCATAATCAATAATGTTTTGTTTCTAGCACTTGTTCAAAGTGATTCAACAAACGGTAATACATTTCATCACCGATAATGGCATCTTCCAGTCCATGATCGATGCTCGGATTGTCATTGATTTCAATCACATAAGCCTTATCATCCACCATTTTCAGATCGACTCCATACAACCCTTTTCCTATCAGATTGGCAGCCTTTACAGCTGTATCCAATACCACACGAGGCACCTGATAAATAGGAATCGTATCTACCAATCCACAACGGCTTCTGCCCGAATCATAGTGACAGTAAATCTGCCAGTGTCCTTTCGCCATATAATATTTGCAGGCATAGAGCGGTACACCGTTCAATAGACCGACACGCCAGTCAAACTCCGTTGGAGTAAATGCCTGTGCCAGCAAGATAGCCGATTTTTCAAACAGTATCTTCAGACTGGCTTGCAGTTCCTCTTCGTTCGACACTTTTCATACCAATGGAATAAGAGCCATCCGGTATTTTCAGGATAAAAGGAGCACCTACCAGTTCGCTTATCTGTTCAAACGAATGATGGTTGGATTGAAAAATCAATGTAGACTTAGGAGCAGATATCTTTTCCTTCTCAAAAAGTTCTTTCAGATACACTTTGTTCGTACACCGAATGATAGACAACGGATCGTCAATAACAGCCATTCCGTTTTGTGCAGCCAACTGTGACAAATGGAATGTATAATGATTGAGCGACGTTGTAGTACGAATAAACAAGGCATCAAATTCGAGCAAACGGATAGCATCATCTTCGGTTATCATCTCCACATGGATGTTCATTTTCTTAGCTACCTCCGTCAATTTGTGCAGAGCACCTTTATTGCTGGGAGGAAATTTCTCCTGTGGATCGACCAATACAGCGAGACTGTAACGGGAAGCCTTTGCCGACTTCGGTGCACGCCATATTTTCTTGTTAAAGTTATCCAGCGTATTGGCAAAGAAATCCTGCTCTGCATCATTAAGCTGATTCAGGGAAGAAAATGAATGCCCTCGATCTGATTTCTGGGATGAGTATTCAAAGCCACTCTTAACAATGGGCAAGGGTAATTCTCGAAAATAAAACGCGCAATCCGTTCCATACCTTTTTCCCGGCATTTGCCAAAGTAGATATTCAGGTACCAGATATCATCCTTGATGTCATTCTTCTGTATCCATTGATAACAAAGGGCTTGCAGACTACGGTCCATCCGCACCCCCGTTCCAGCCTCCATTTTGTTGATGATATCAACATCCGGAATGACTTTCTGTCCTCTCGTTTGGGCTAGCAGCGAACAGTAATACCCTTCAGAGTTATAGCTGTAATCATTGCTAAGATTAATAACTAACTTCCGGTCTTTCTCCACCGGCTTGTTTTTTAGATAGTCGGAAACAGTCAGGACACTACTTGTCTCATAATACGGTTTCCAGTCATCAAGATTATCCAACAGAATTAACACATTATTCATAATGGTTAAAAATTAAACCTACAAGAGGATATTAAGTAAATTGGGCGCAAATATAGACATATTATTCACTCCACATCACGCAATGGACCAAATTATTTTTGCAGTAAAAATCAGATAGGAAAAAAGAGGATTATTCGTATCTCATGGAGCTTGCCGGATTGATCTTAGTGATAAGAAATGAAGGACCAATCAACATCAATACAGATGCACACAAAGTGCCCAAATTAATCAAGATAAAAAGTAAAACATTAAAAGAAACTGGAACAGTATCTACATAATAAGTCGCCGGATCAAGTTTAAAGAATCCGAATTGAGACTGAAGGATACAGAATGCCAAGCCAATGGCATTGCCCCAAAACATTCCTTTGCCAATCAAAAAGACTGCAAACCAAAGAAAGGTTCTGCGAATCGTGAAATTATTGGCTCCCAATGCTTTTAAAATCCCAATCATATTGGTACGTTCGATGATAATAATCAATAAACCGGAAATCATGGTGAAGCCAGCAACTCCTATCATCAAAATCAGAATCACCCATACGTTCAAATCCAATAAATCAAGCCAAGCAAAGATTTGAGGATTCAGTTGTTCGATGTTACGCACATAATACACACCTCCCAACTCATCTTGCCTGTTGTCAATATCAGTTGCGATCTCATAGGTTATATCTTCCAGTCTATCATAATCTTTCACCTGTAATTCCACACCGGTCACCTGTTCCGGTTGCCAACCGTTCAAACGATTCACCAGATTAAGATCCGTCAGTAAAAAGAGGTTGTCGTATTCGGAGAAATTCGTCTGATAAATTCCGGCAATCGTCAGGCGACGAGCGCGAATATCATCCTGTATATAATAGGTATATATCTTATCTCCCAGTTTCAACTTCATTTTAGTTGCCAACGCTTTCGAGATAAGTACTTGATTGGTAGAAACTGAATCACTGAAAACAGGAATCTCCCCTTCTACCAAATACTCTTTTATAAAATGGGGGTCAAACTCCGGACCTACACCTTTCAACACCATTCCTTGAAAAGCGTCATCGGTCTTAATCATACCCGGTTTGGTAGAGAAACGCTGCACATGGCTTATCTCCGGATAATCAGCAAGAGCAGTCATCATACTGTCTCCTACCACAATGGGATGGGTTTCGTAAGAACTGACCGCATCCAAATTAGTTATCTGGATATGCGACCCGAATCCTATAACTTTATTTCACTTCACTTTTAAACCCGATGACTACCGCCACTGCAATAATCATTACAGCCAAACCAATAGCAATACCCGCCATGGCAATGAGGACCGCAGGACGTGACACCTGCTTTCCGCCATCGCTTTCACGATAGATACGCCGGGCTATGAAAAGTGATAAAGACATTTGTTTAAGTATTAGGTATTAAGTATTAAGTGTAGCAGCAACAAACACCCCAGAAACTACGGTTAATACTTAATACTAGAATTTATTCCGTTCTTCCCGGATACACTTCCAAAGCCTTCTGCAAGACAAAAAGTGCACGGGTTAAATCTTCTTTTTTCAATACGTAAGCAATACGAACCTCATTGATTCCAGATCCCGGAGTGGTATAGAAACCGGAAGCCGGAGCCATGAATACAGTCTGACCTTCATACTCAAAATCAGAAAGACACCATGCGCAGAACTTATCGGAGTCATCTACCGGAAGTTTGGCCACTGTATAGAAAGCTCCCATCGGAATGGGCGAATAAACACCGGGAATACGGTTCAAACCGTCAATCAGACATTTACGACGTTCTACATACTCATCATACGTTTCGCGTGAATATTCTTCCGGAGCATCCAAAGAAGCTTCTGCAGCAATCTGTCCAATCAACGGAGGACTTAAACGAGCCTGACAGAACTTCATGACAGCATCGCGTATCTCCTTGTTTTTGGTAATCAACGCACCAATGCGGATACCACATTCGGAATATCGTTTTGATACCGAATCAATCAGTACTACATTATTTTCAATACCTTCCAGATGGCAGGCAGAAATATATGGAGAACCGGTATATATAAACTCACGATATACTTCATCAGAGAAAAGGAATAAATCGTACTTCTTTACCAAGTCACGAATCTGATTCATTTCACGACGTGTATACAAATAACCGGTAGGATTGTTTGGGTTACAAATAAGAATCGCTTTCGTACGCTCATTAATCAGTTCTTCAAACTTCTACTTTCGGAAGGAAAAGCCTTCTTCAATGGTCGTAGCAATAGTGCGAATCTTTGCTCCGGCAGAGATTGCAAATGCCATATAGTTAGCGTATGCAGGTTCCGGAACGATAATTTCATCTCCCGGATTCAGGCAGGAAAGGAAGGAAAAAAGTACGGCTTCCGAACCTCCCGATGTAATGATTATATCGTCTGCTGTAAGGTTGATATTGAACTTTGCATAATATCCCACTAATTTTTCGCGATAGCTACGATAACCTGCACTGGGGCTATATTCCAGCACTTTACGATCAATATTGCGTATCGCGTCAATCGCGGCCTGAGGAGTGGGCAGATCAGGCTGTCCGATGTTCAGGTGAAACACATGGACTCCGCGTTGCTTGGCAGCGTCTGCCAAAGGAGCCAGTTTTCTGATAGGAGATGCAGGCATCTCGTTTCCGCGAATGGATATGGTTGGCATAATTTTAACTACAAATTACTAATTACTATTTACTTTTTCTACTTGGAGCTGCAAATGTACGCAATAATTTGAATACAGAGACATAAAAACTTTAAAAACCTTAGCAAGGTTAAAATCGTTATGGTAAATTGAAAAGAAAGCTATACATTTGTCATACAGAAAACTTAAAACAATATCATAATGACCATACACCTTATCTCATTCGCTTCAATACTTCACAAACAAGTCTCGCTACGTAGCTCGCACGAAGCTATTTTGAGCGAGATTGAAAAATATTATACTGTAAAGTTCGTCGACCATCAAGATATGGACAAACTTAGTAGTGACGATTTCAAAATCATTTTCGTCGCTACCGGTGGGGTGGAAAGACTGGTCATACAGCACTTTGAGAATCTTCCCCGCCCTGCCATTTTACTGGCAGACGGTATGCAGAATTCTCTTGCTGCCGCACTGGAAATTTCCACCTGGCTACGGGGACGCGGAATGAAAAGTGAAATTCTGCACGGTGAATTATCGGCTATCATCTTACGTATTCATACACTTTATAATAATTTTCAGGCACAACGTTCTTTGTTTGGCAAACGTATCGGAGTCATTGGAAGTCCTTCTTCCTGGTTAGTTGCCAGTAACGTAGACTACTTGTTGGCAAAACGTCGTTGGGGAATCGAATATGTAGATATTCCATTGGAACGGATTTATGAACAATTTAAACACATTACGGATGACCAAGTTGGAGCATCATGCGCAGCTGTAGCATCACAAGCTCTTGCCTGCCGCGAAGGAACTCCTGAAGATTTAATCAAATCCATGCGGCTGTACCGGGCAATCAAAAAGGTCTGTCAGGAAGAAAATCTGGAAGCGCTGACATTAAGCTGTTTTAAACTGATTGAACAAATCGACACTACCGGATGCGTGGCATTATCTTTATTGAATGATGACGGGATAATAGCAGGTTGTGAAGGAGATCTTCAATCTGTATTTACGCTATTAGCAGTTAAAGCACTTACGGGTAAAGACGGATTTATGGCAAATCCTTCCATGATTAATTCCCGTACGAATGAACTGATATTGGCACATTGCACCGTAGGTCTCAAACAAACGGAGAGATATATTATCCGCAATCACTTTGAAACAGAAAAAGGAATTGCCATACAAGGGCTACTTCCGACGGGGGATGTAACGATCATAAAATGTGGCGGTGAATGTCTGGATGAATATTACTTGTCTACAGGAACATTGACTGAAAACACTAATTATATTAATATGTGCCGTACACAAGTGCGCATCCACATGAATACTCCGGCCGAATACTTCTTAAAGAATCCACTGGGAAATCATCATATTATGCTTCATGGTAACTATGAAGATACGTTGAACGAGTTTTTCCAGGCAAATGCTTGCAAGAGGACGGAATAAAGGCATCTATAAAAAAAGAAAGATTTATGATAGGAGAAATTTCATGTGCTATAAATAGAGTTGAAGAGCAAATAGAGCAACTCTTTGACGAGAAAGAGGAGTTTATCATGGCCAATGAAGATGTGCTACCTAGAACTATGTATCTGAAGAAGTTGGCTGAAATTGATTCACGAATAGACGAGCTAAAAAAGACATTGGTTTCGTTGAATGAAGAGAAACAAGAGATTCTGGATATGGAATAACTTATCCTATGGGAATATCTTCCCATTTCCCCCCATGCCATTCTACCACCGAAGTAAAACCTGCTTTCTTCAAAGCGGCTAATCCTTCGAAGCGGGCATTGTTTATTCTTTCAGGGTAGTGCGCATCACTATTCACCTGTACCCGAATACCCAATTCTTTCAGGAAAGGGAAATAACGTTCATTCGGATAGAATGTACCCAGCTCATGATAAGACTTGGTATTGATTTCCACCATATAACCACGTGTAGCAATCACCGCGAAGTAATCGCGGACCAACGTGTCATACCATGCTTCATCAAGCAAACCCGGACGATAACAGGAAGCGTTATAATGCATCTTGTCAGCATGGCCGACAATATCAAATCCTCCCAGCTCTACCATACGGAGCAGGTTCTTATAATAAAGGTGGACAACAGAATCCAAGTCACCATCGAAGTGCCTGTCTACCAATTGACGGAAAAGATCTGCCGGGGTATCAATATCTACGATTTTCCCTTCCGGAGAATACAACATATGCACAGAACCTATCCGGGAGTCAAGTGGTAGTTTTGAAAACAAGGCAAAGAGGGATTGTTTTCTTCATTCAGGTAGTCAATTTCGAGACCGATGGCAAGCTCTATCTTACCTGCATATTTCTTTTTCAGACGAGAGAATTCGGAAAGGTAATCTTCCATTCTATCCCACTCCATCGTCCATGCGGTAGAAAATGGTAGTGGAGCATGAGAAGAAATGCCATAAGAAGTAAACCCTTCGCTGATAGCAAAACGAATAAAATCGTCCATATTGGCTCGTCCGTCGCAATACAGGCAGTGGCTATGATAATTGGTTAGGTTTGTCATACTAGGTTATATTGTCTGGGGGTATATTATCATTATTTGGTTATCCGGGAATATAATAAACTATACTTGTGCCATCGAAGTGGCACAACTGTGCCAGCATGTTGGCACTGCTACGCCAAAGAGGTGGCACAAAGGTGCCAATATAGTGGCACGAATCAGCCTTCTATTTCGCTAAGTTCCAACCAACGCATTGTCTTTTCGTCAATCATATCATTGACTTCGGGCAAACGTTTTGACTTTTCAGTCAATTCGTCAACGGAAAGTGTGCCGCTACAAAGAAGTTCCTCAATTTGTGTTTTTTCAGCTTCCAGTTCGGCGATTTCTTTTTCCAGTTGCTCGAATTCACGCTTTTCTTTAAAGCTCATCTTACGCTTGTCGTTCAGACGGACACGGGCGGTCTTTTCTTCCTGCGGCTTCTCTGCTTCTTTCTCTTTTTGTTCCTTTGCTTCTTTCCAGTTACGATAATCACTATAATTTCCGGGGAAGTCACGAATATCTCCCTGTCCGTTGAATACCATCAGGTGATCTACTACTTTATCCATAAAGTAACGGTCATGGGAAACGACAATCACACAGCCTTTGAAGTTTTGGAGATATTCTTCGAGCACATTCAGCGTGATAATATCGAGGTCATTGGTAGGCTCGTCCAATACCAGGAAGTTAGGATTACGCATCAGGATGGTACAAAGGTAAAGACGGCGACGCTCTCCCCCACTCAATTTATAGACATAGCTATGCTGGGTTTCAGGAGTAAACAGTAAATGCTGCAGAAATTGAGAAGCAGTCAGCTTCTTTACATTGCCCAATTCGATGACTTCGGCAATATCCTGTATCACATCAATCACTTTCATCTGTTCGTCAAACTGAAGTCCGTCCTGCGAATAATAACCGAAACGAACTGTTTCGCCAATATCCACTGTTCCGCTATCAGGCTTGACTTGTCCCATCAATATCTTGATAAAAGTAGATTTTCCGGTTCCGTTATTTCCTACAATTCCCATCTTCTCATAACGAGAGAAGATATAAGAGAAATCATCCAGAATCTTTAGATCTCCGAAACTCTTGAAAAGATGGTCAGCTTCAAATATCTTGCTTCCGATATACGATGCTTTCACTTCCAGCTTTACATTATCAGTATTAAAACGCTGCTTCGCAACCTTTTCCAATTCGTAGAAAGCATCTTCCCGGTAACGAGCCTTATGTCCGCGTGCCTGCGGCATCCGGCGCATCCAGTCGAGTTCTGTACGATACAGATTATTGGCACGCTCTATTTCCACGCTCTTAGATTCAATACGTTCCTGACGCTTTTCGAGATAATAGCTGTAGTTACCTTTATATTGGTAGATTTGTTGATTGTCTATTTCGATAATCTCGGAGCAAACACGATCAAGGAAGTAACGGTCGTGAGTCACCATCAGCAGGCTAAGGTTGGTACGACGCAGGTAATCTTCCAACCATTCGGTCATATCCAAGTCCAGATGGTTGGTCGGCTCATCAAGGATTAACAGATCCGGTTCGGTAATCAAAGCGTTTGCCAAAGCAACACGCTTCAGCTGTCCGCCGGACAGTTGCTTCACTTTCTGATCGAAATTACGAATTTTAAGTTGTGAAAGGATTTGCTTGGCTTTCTGTTCATACTCCCAAGCTTTCTCCTGATCCATACGTGCCAAGAGGTTTTCCAATCCCGGATGACCTTCGGTTTCCATGCAGCGTTCGTACTCCTTTATCAATTCCACCGTGCTGTTACCATGATGGAAACAGGCTTCGAGCACTGTCAGTTCTTCGGGATATTGCGGATCCTGTTCCAGGTAATCCACCCGAAGATCACGACGAAAAACAATATTACCGCTATCATAACCTTCCTTTCCGGCAATGATATTCAGTAAGGTAGTCTTTCCACTACCGTTCTTTGCTATTAATCCTACCCGCTGACCTTCGGCAATGCCCAAAGATACATTTTCAAAAAGAACCAAGTCACCGAAAGACTTGGTCAGGTTATCTATCTGTAAATAAGGTACTGCCATTTTAATCCAAACACTTCTTATATTCTTCTATTACATTGCAAGGTTCTCCTGCCTTTACTTTACTCCAAACGAGCTTCATCGGATCGATGGTCCGATCTTTATATTGGAGAACAGGAGCTTCCCGGTTGCCGTCGATCAACGTTTTCCATTCCATGCCATCCACTTCATTTGCCAGAATTGCACAAACAGTGATACCAATGGCTAACCATTCGTCTTTCTTTTTCGAGCCAATTTTGCCGTTGTCAATCACTTGCTGAAGTTTTTCTAGGTCTTCTTCTATTCCCTGAAAATCTTTCTTCAATTCCTGTTTCACGGTAGACACCACCCATTCATATCCCTCATTAATCAAATAAATTTCAGAAAGACGTACAGGAATCAATTCAGCAGGATACTTCTGCCCTTCTTTACGTACCTCCAAAGTAGCGATTACATCTTCCGCCTCCTTCACAACTCCACCTTTAGGCACGGTGAAAGAACATTCAAAAGCAATATCGTCAACGCCTGTAATCCACAAATGGGAAGTATAATAAGTTCCCTCCTCCTGAAACATTTCTTTGCTATACGCACATTCCCACGTTCCGACTTTCACCAATGAAGCCGAATCGTTCTCTTTCAGTTCCTGCCGGATGGCATCTTTGCCATAACCGGCTTTTCCTTTAAATGCGGATATACGAAAATTCCCCGTCCATACATCGGGATTATAGAAAGAAAGAGCCTTCGCCATCTTCAAACTCATTCCAGTCTGATGGATAGTTCATAGAAAACCATGCTCCGGGAGAGATAAATTTCTTGCCTTGCATCCTTTTACTTTAAAATGATTACTTGGCAAAAGTACGAATTAAATACGAATTACAAAACATCATTTCCCTATTGGCTGTATTTTCCTCCGCACATCTTTAGAAATCTCCAGAAACATATAATTCAATTTCCCGGAATGAATACCTTCTTCGTTCTCCTTATACTTCTTATTAGCATATTGCTTCGATTTCTCGAAAGTCAATAGCGACATTTCATTCTGCGACTTGCCTACCATTGTGGAGTCCAGCTGTTCATCCGGGAAAAAGTCATCCAGATCGACATCACCAATCATTGTTGTTTCCAGGAAGTTCTTATCAGTATGTGAATTATCGGTATAATACCCCACAAACATGTGTCCCGGCGTACGTACCAGAATAGGATCGATATTTATAGCCCGAAGCAGTGATGCAAACAGTACGCTACCGTCCACACAATTAATCTGCGAAGATTCCAGTGCATCATCAAACGTACGAACCCGCTGCGAGAAAACAACATTGCTCGAAAGGCTGGTGTTGGAAACAGAACTATAACGGAATTTGCGTTTCTGCAATATATTCCAGAGAGCATACACCTGCTTGTCCACCGCCCTTTAGCCTTACTCTGATAGCCTAAGAAGCGATTGACAATACGAGTATTCAGTGCTTCGCGAAGCAACTGGTCAATCATCGGATTCTCTTCATTGACATAGGCAGCAAAGAAAATACTTGTATCATGGAATTTGGTTCCATTCGATACATACCCCAACAGACATTCATTGATACTGCGCACAGAGAATGTACGCACCCGTTGCCCCAGATCTTTTCCATTCATCTCGACAGTAATAGCCACACTTACCGGTTCTGCCTGCACCTCATTTTCAGAGCTTCATAGTTCCAGATGATATCAGGATAAATCGTATATTCCGTTCGAGGCTTGTTTAGTACAAATTCCGACACCGAACGGGAGAAAAAAGGCGTTTCAGCCACTTCAATCCGTACCCGGCTATAGGCTGTCTTCGACTTCACCCGAACAGCAATACACGATTTCGGATTCCCCAAATAATTAGAATCCGACGGAACAATCACCTGCGCATCAGTAGTGGCAACAGACAAAATCGCTGAAGGAAATATATTTCCGCCCAGATCATCCACAATTTCAAAACCGGAATTGAATGAAGTATATTTAAACACAGACATACCGCCAAGGAGAATTAACAGTACCACCACCGATCCTATTATTTCCTTCCGATGCCGTTTTAAGTCAATTTTTATCATTATTTGTAGTTTCTATAATCAAACGTTTCTATTGTATCTCGCTAACAAAGATAACAAATAGTGAGCGGTTTTTCCTCTTACAATCAACAAAAACTTCCATATTCCTCATCAATTCCCGGAATTCCCGGAATGTAACACGATTGTAACGTCTGTTTCATCTGCCCGTAACAAAGTTTCCTCATCTTTGCAAAGGATAAAATAAAAACGTAACTTTGTCATATCACATTAATACATATATCTTATGAACGAAACCCGTATTCTAGTTGTCGACGATGAAGAAGACCTCTGTGAGATTCTGAAATTCAATCTTGAAAACGAAGGTTATGAAGTTGATACTGCAAACTCTGCTGAAGAAGCAATGAAGATGGACATCAGCAGCTATCACTTGATTCTCCTCGATGTGATGATGGGAGAAATCTCCGGATTCAAAATGGCGAACATCCTGAAAAAAGACAAGAAAACAGCTAAAGTGCCTATTATCTTTATCACAGCAAAAGATACCGAAAACGATACTGTGACCGGATTCAACCGGAGCAGACGATTATATTTCAAAACCTTTCTCGCTGCGTGAAGTCATCGCCCGTGTGAAAGCCGTATTAAGACGCACAGTGACAACGGAAACGGAAAGAGTCCCCGAACGTCTTACTTATCAGTCGCTCGTTATTGACATCACAAAGAAAAAAGTAAGTATCGACGATGAAGAAGTGCCATTGACCAAAAAAGAATTTGAGATCTTGCTTCTGCTGGTACAGAATAAAGGACGTGTATTTTCACGTGAAGACATCCTGGCCCGCATCTGGGTGACGAAGTCTACGTGCTCGACCGTACCATCGACGTAAACATCACCCGTCTACGTAAAAAGATTGGGGTATACGGCAAATGCATTGTCACCCGTCTCGGATATGGATACTGTTTTGAAGCTGAATAAATAATTATGCCGAATTAAATAGTTATTATGAACCTGCCTGTAACTCAAAAGCATTTTCTTTCTTTTAGCCGAAAACTTTTCCTTTCGGTTATTTCACTATTCCTGGTATTTGCCATTTGTTTTATTGCGTACCAGTATCAACGTGAACGGGAATATAAAATAGAACTGCTAAACACCAAACTGCAAGATTACAACAGCAGGCTCTACGAACAACTGGAGAATCAACCTCTTGACAGTGAAATCATCGACGGTTATATCAATAACCATATCCTGGAAGACTTGCGTGTAACCCTTATTGATGCTCAAGGAAATGTTGTTTACGACAGCTATCCAAGTCATAATAACCAGATGGAGAACCACCTGAACCGTCCGGAAGTACAGAAAGCCATAAAACATGGCAACGGATATGATGTACGCCGTACTTCCGAGACAACCGGAGTTCCCTATTTCTATTCGGCCACTCATTATAAAGATTATATTGTCCGTTCGGCTTTACCTTACAATGTCAGCCTCATCAACAACCTGCAAGCAGACCCGCACTATTTATGGTTTACCGTAATCGTGACCTTATTATTAATGATTATCTTCTACAAATTCACCAACAAACTGGGGACTTCCATCAGCCAGCTCCGTGAATTTGCGATGCGCGCCGACCGGAACGAGCCTATCGAAATGGCTATGCAATCCGCCTTCCCGCACAACGAACTGGGAGAAATATCACAGCACATCATTCAAATCTACAAACGACTGCACGAAACCAAAGAAGCTCTCTACATTGAACGTGAAAAGCTAATCACCCACCTTCAAATCTCACACGAAGGACTAGGTATATTTACTAAAGACAAAAAAGAGATTCTTGTCAACAATCTTTTCACCCAATACAGCAACCTGATTTCAGACTCCAACCTGGAAACAACAGAAGAAGTCTTTGCCATCAGCGAACTGCAAGAGATCATTCATTTTATCAATAAGAATCAGCAAGAACGTTCGAGAGGAAAAGGTGAAAAACGAATGTCTGTCACCATCAATAAGAACGGACGAACATTTATCGTAGAATGTATCATCTTCCAGGATGCCAGCTTCGAGATTTCCATCAACGACGTTACCCAGGAAGAAGAACAGGTTAGACTCAAACGCCAACTGACCCAGAATATCGCCCATGAGTTGAAAACTCCCGTCAGCAGTATCCAAGGGTATTTGGAAACCATTGTCAGCAATGAAAATATTCCACGCGAGAAGATCAACGTATTCCTCGAACGTTGTTATGCACAAAGTAACCGTTTAAGTCGGCTATTACGCGACATCTCCGTACTCACCCGCATGGATGAAGCCGCCAGCATGATCGACATGGAACGGGTAGACATCAGTGTGTTGGTAGGTAACATCATCAACGAAGTATCGTTGGAGCTTGACGAAAAACATATTACAGTCGTCAACTCCTTAAAGAAGAGTATACAAATCAAAGGAAATTACTCACTACTTTATTCCATCTTCCGTAATCTAATGGACAATGCCATCGCATACGCCGGAAGTAATATCCAGATCAATATCAACTGTTTCCGTGAAGATGAGAATTTCTACTATTTCAGCTTTGCCGACACAGGTATTGGAGTATCTCCCGAACATCTGAATCGTCTCTTCGAACGTTTCTACCGGGTAGACAAAGGTCGTTCACGGAAAGTAGGTGGAACAGGACTGGGATTAGCTATTGTGAAGAACGCCGTCATCATCCACGGTGGCAGCATCTCCGCCAAGAACAATCAGGGAGGCGGGCTGGAATTTGTATTTACATTGGCAAAGGAGAAGTAAAATCAGGAGTTATCCTGCAAAACTTGTCTAATCAAAAAAACTAACAGAAGAGAACGCAGCAAAATAAAAGGAAGAAAAATTCTTTGAATAAAGTAGAAAGGACATTATCTTTGTCACCAATGTAATCTACATAAATTCAATGTAATAATTGTTAGTTATGAAAACAAACATCCATATTCTTCCAGCTATATGCATCCTTTGCCTTTGTGCCTGCAAAAGCGGCAACGCTTCCAGTCTGAACAAAAATGATGTAATACAAGACACCATTAAAACCTTTACATTGCCTGCCATCCCCCCAATGATGACAGCCCCGGAACAACGGGCAGACTTTCTGGTAAAACACTATTGGGATAACGTCAACTTCGCCGACACTAATTACATCCACCACCCCGAAGTGACCGAACAAGCTTGGGCGGATTATTGTGACATACTGAATCACGTCCCGTTGGAAACTGCACAAGAAGCCATGCGGAAAACAATCGAACAAACGAATGTAGACAAAAAAGTATTCACCTACATCACCGACCTGGCGGATAAATATTTATACGACCCCAACTCCCCCATGCGTAACGAAGAATTCTATATTCCCGTATTAGACGCCATGTTAGCTTCTCCCTTGTTAGAGGAAATTGAGAAAGTACGTCCTAAAGCCCGCCGGGAATTAGCACAGAAAAACCGTATCGGAACCAAAGCCCTGAACTTCAGCTACACATTAGCTTCCGGCGCACAAGGCTCCCTCTATCAACAGCAAGCCGACTATATCCTCCTATTCATCAACAACCCCGGCTGTCATGCCTGCACAGAAACAATAGATGCCCTGAAAAACGCACCTATCATCAACCGACTTTTGGGACAAAAGAAACTAACAGTCCTCTCTATCTACCCTGACGAAGAGTTGGACGAATGGAGAAAACACCTGAATGAATTCCCCAAAGAATGGATCAACGGATACGACAAGAAATTTGCCATCAAAGAACAACAACTATATGATTTGAAGGCTATCCCCACCCTCTACCTTTTAAACAAGGAAAAGACCGTGCTCCTAAAAGACGCCACCGCACAAGCTATCGAAGAATACTTAACTAATGTTGAATTAGAGTAAAACGATACAAAAGATGAGGGTGTTCGGAGAGGGGTGTACAAAGCGCTGAAACGCCCACCAGTAAAGGGGGAAAAGCCAATGAAAACCAGTAGAGTAGAGAAGAGAAGAGTAAAGAAGAGTAAGTAAAAGTATTATTTCTGTTATAAACAACAGCAATAATACTGGGCAGAGAAGATGACTTTGGATGCTGCCGTTGTCGGTTCGGATCACTTCGTCGGTGCCGTTTCTGTTCCCGTGTCCCTCATAAACTGTTCGTCCGGCAGATGACCGACTTTTGTCTGGTAGGTTGTTGATGCTCGCCCAGTAGGTAACGGACATTCACACGGTAGATAACCTACGTTTGTACGTTAGGTAAATTCTATATTATTTCACGGGCTACCGTTTCAATACTTGTTTGCTAAAGTATCATTTGCTTCAAAACCATACCGAAATGAATTAGTTCAAAACCGTATAGTAAGGAACAAAATAGGTGGATACCGCTGCATCCACCTATAAAAAACGACCAATTATGTTTCAATAAATCTGTTTCATACGTCCAACGTTGGACATAGACAAAGATACTTTTTAAAAGCTAATCTTATATCAAACAAATAAAAAAAGGCGGGCAACTCAATACCCGCCTCTAAAATCCGCTAATTTGGTAAATTTTGTAATAAGTGACAGTCTCATTTACAAAAATACAGAAAATATCGAAGAGAACAAGTTGGTTCTTTCTCTTTCGTATCAGGACGAAAGAAAAAGAATATCCCCCCAACTTGGAAAAAACAAATAAACTCCCTATCTTTGTCCCGCATTGGTTTGCGACTCCCTTACGGGGGAAGCAATTAAAAGGGAATCAGGTGTAAATCCTGAACAGTCCCGCTGCTGTAAGTTCCATGCATGTTACAAGCAATTCACTCATTGCCACTGGAGAATAATCTGGGAAGGCGTTTGTAACAGGAATAAGTCAGAAGACCTACCATGCAATTATGTTTCACTGCTTTCGAGGAAAAAGCGTTGAGTCTAATGAACCGGACAAGTCGTCTATCATTTCATTCATCACTCTAATTCAGAGAAAGTGTGTTAAAACGAATAAACTCTGCCAAGTTTATTTATGCGTGTCCGGTCGAAGGGATTTCGCCCGGACACTTTTAAATAGCAACAGACTGAAATAAGGAATAAATGAAAGAGAGAACATTTAAGAAAATGATCTTTGCAGTATTCTGCTGCCAATTCTTATCCATACCACTTTTTGCACAACAGCAAAAGGTAGATACGACACATACATATTCTATTCCTGAAATAACAGTATCAGATATCTATCAGACTCGCGAAGTACGTTCTACCGCTCCCCTGCAAGTATTCTCCAAAGACGCCCTGAAAAACCTGCACGCCCTGCAAGTATCCGACGCAGTGAAACACTTTGCCGGAGTGACCGTAAAAGACTACGGAGGTATTGGCGGACTAAAAACAGTATCCATACGAAGCCTGGGAGCACAACATACCGCTGTTGGCTATGACGGGATCACCCTAACCGATTGCCAAACGGGACAAATCGACATCGGGCGTTTCTCACTCGATAACGTAGACAGACTTTCTCTAAACAACGGACAAAGCGATAACATCTTCCAACCTGCCCGCTTCTTTGCGTCAGCAGGCATCTTGAATATCCAGACACTTACCCCACAGTTCACAAAAGACAAAAAGACCAACATAGCAGGAGCTTTCAAAACAGGTTCCTGGGGATTAGTCAATCCCTCCCTCCTGCTGGAACAACAATTCAATAAAACATGGAGCATGTCAGTCAATGGCGAATGGATGTCTTCTGACGGACATTATCCATATACACTGCGCTATGGAAGTGCAGAAGGAGATCTGTCCTCACGTGAGAAACGGAAGAATACAGACGTACAAACATTCCGTGCTGAAGCCGGACTTTACGGTAACTTCTCCGATAAAGAACAATGGCGGTTGAAAGCCTATTACTTCCAATCCTCCCGGGGACTCCCCAAAGCTACCACTTTCTACAACGACCATTCTACCCAACACCTGTGGGATAAAAACACTTTCATACAAAGTCAATACAAGAAAGAATTCAGCCAACAATGGGTATTCCAAACCTCTGCCAAGTGGAATTGGAGCTATCAACGTTACCTAGACCCCGATACAAAGAACTCATTAAAGAAAACAGAAAACAGCTACTACCAGCAAGAATATTACCTTTCCGCTTCTGTACTATACAGACTGTTGAGCAACCTCTCATTCTCTCTTTCCACCGACGGAAGCATCAACACCATGAACGCCGATCTAAACAACTTTGTACAACCCACGCGCTATTCATGGCTAACGGCATTCGCCGGCAAATACGTGAATGACTGGTTAACAATCTCCGCATCCGCATTAGCAACCATTATCAATGAAGATGTAAAGAAAGGCGGCAGTGCCGGCAATCACCGTAAATTAACCCCTTATGTAAGTGCCGCATTCAAACCTTTTTATAATGAAGAATTCCGTGTACGCTTCTTCTATAAAGACATTTTCCGCCTAGCAAGTTTCAACGACTTATATTACGAAGAAGTAGGAAACACACAACTAAAGCCGGAAAAAGCCAAACAATACAACATCGGACTGACATACAACAAAAATGTATGCTCGTTCCTACCCTATTTGTCAGCAACCATCGACGCTTATTATAATAAGGTAACAGATAAAATCATCGCTTATCCTACCAAAAACCTTGCAGTATGGAGCATGAAAAACCTGGGACAAGTTGACATCAAAGGTATTGATGTTACAGGAAGCCTCTCCCTCCAACCCGGGGAAAAAATCCGCATAAACCTCTCGGGCAACTATACATACCAACGAGCATTAGACGTTACCCCACCCGATCCAAACACGTATGAATCAACATACAAACACCAGATAGCCTACACTCCCCGCATCTCCGCTTCGGGGCAGGCAGGTATCGAAACACCATGGATCAATCTGTCTTACTCATTCCTATTTTCAGGAAAGCGCTACGCGTTGGGACAAAACATTGCCGAAAACAGATTAGATAGTTATAGCGACCACAGTATTTCTGCAAGCCGTGATTTCCTGATAAGAAAAGTCACCACCTCTTTCAGCTTGGAAGTACTGAACCTGATGGACAAGAATTACGAGATTGTGAAATACTTCCCAATGCCCGGACGATCTGTAAGAGCAACAATAAAAATAAGATATTAAATATTATAAAATAAGATATTGACGTGAAAAGGAAATTAATATATATATTCTGGTGCTGGCTGTCATCGATCTTGTTATTCATGGCATGTGATGACATGGAAGACAAACCTTTCACATCAGGCATTATAGGTGATCCGACAGAAACAGGTACCGCCGAATTATATGTATTATGTGAAGGACTGTTCAACCAGAATAACAGCTCATTGGCACGTTTCTCTTTCGGTAATCAACAAATGGTTCGTGATTACTTCAAAGCAGTCAACCACCGAGGATTAGGAGATACAGCCAACGATATGGCTATTTATGGAAGCAAGGTGTATGTCGTAGTCAACATCTCCAGTACAGTAGAAGTGATAGATTTTCGTACAGGAACCTCATTGAAACAAATTCAGATGCAGGCAGAAAATGGGAGTTCCCGCCAACCACGCTATATCACTTTTCATAAAGAAAAAGCATACGTATGTTCCTATGACGGAACCGTTGCGCGTATAGACACAACTTCCCTCTCCATAGATGCTATCACAACAGTGGGACGTAACCCTGACGGCATTTGTGTACAAAACGAAAAGCTATATATTTCCAATTCCGGCGGATTGGATTATTCATCAGGGCTGGGTGTAGATAATACAGTATCCGTTGTCGATATTGCCACATTCAAAGAGAGTAGCAAAATTATAGTAGGCCCGAATCCCGGTAAAATAATAGCAGGTCCGGATGAAACCGTCTATGTAGCCACCCGTGGCGAAGATATAGAAGCCGGAGATTATAATTTCGTCAAGATAGACTGCCGGACAAACAAAGTCACTCAATGTAACGAGAAAGTGCAAAACTTCGCCATCGACGGAGACATAGCCTACCTATATAATTACAACTACACCACACAGACTTCTTCTATCAAGATGTTCAATCTGAAAACAGAAGAAACAATCCGTGAGAATTTCATAACCGATGGAACTGTGATAAAGACACCTTACGGTATCAATATCAACCCTTACAGCAACAATGTATATATCACCGAAGCACGCGATTACACCACTTACGGCGACTTACTTTGTTTCAACCAACAAGGACAACTCATGTTTCGCCTAAACAACATCGGACTTAACCCGAATACCATCGTATTCAGTGACAAAGCCTCACAAAGCAATATTGACGACAATGACGATGACACGGAAAACCCTCTAGCTTTCGCCAATAAAGTATGGGAATACCGCCCTGCTCCCGGACAATTTATCAATACTACCACATCAGCATACAAGGATGGATTTACCTACGATGAAATATTGGAAGAAGCAACCCGCAGAATCCAGCAAAAATCGCTTATTACATTAGGAGGATTCGGTGGCTACATTGTTTTAGGATTCCCACAGCCCATTCCGAATGTAACGGGAGAATATGACTTCAAAGTAAGAGGTAATGCTTACTACAATTCCAAAACCGGAACAGGAAAACTGGGAGGAAGTGCCGAACCGGGAATTGTATTCGTATCCAAAGATGCAAACGGTAATGGAAAACCTGATGACGAATGGTATGAACTGAAAGGCAGCGAATACGGGAAAGATACAGAAACCCGAGAATATGAAATAACCTATTACCGTCCGAACCTAGCCAACCAAAATGTTTTCTGGAAGGATAATAAAAAAAACGAAGGATATATTCTCCGCAACAGTTACCATAATCAGGAATCCTATTATCCACTTTGGATAGAAGATGATGAAATCACATTTCAGGGAACACGCCTAAAAGATAATGCTGTCTTAGAAAATGGATTATGGGTAGGATATTGTTATCCATGGGGATATGCAGACAACCATCCCAACACCAAGGAAGGCAGTAATTTCAAGATAGATTGGGCTGTGGACAGTAACGGCACACCAGCCGACTTGGATCAAATAGATTTCGTTAAGATTATGACTGCAGTTAACCAAGACGCAGGACAAATGGGTGAAATATCAACCGAAGTCACAACCGTTGAAAACTTACATTTCAAAAAATAATCAACAATTTATTAATAACTAAAATTAGAAAAGAACATGAAAAAATTATCCTTATTATTACTATTATCAGTATTTATATTTTGTGGCTGTAGCGATGATGACGATACAAAAACATACATACTTAGCTTGCCTAATTACGAAACTCATACACTCGACATGGGCGATCAAGAAAATCCGGATGATTCATGGTCAGTAAGTAGTGAGTGGGGAACAACTAACTATAAATACAATCTGTTAACTGACGCAAGTGGAATCTTTGAATTTGACTGTGTATCTTCAACATACGGTTTCTATTCAGATAGCTTTGCATTTACGAATTGTACAGTAGAAGATTGTCCAGACTTCGCAAGCTATGATTATCGCGCTATCACCAAAAAAGGGGTAATCAATAATACATACGTTATCGTTGGAGCTGCCGGATATAAAATCGGAAAGAATTCTGATAAAGAAGCCGCAATACGATTCAGAGATCACGACAACCCTAATGAACTGGAAGACTATAGAGTAAAAGGACTATATGTAACAAACAGTGTCTATGCTTATAGCAGTATGAAAGAAGGAACTGGATATTATGGTGAAGAAGAAATATTCGGAAGCAACGACTCATTCAAACTTACTATCTACAATTATGATAAAACAATGCACGTAGATTGTTATTTGGCAGAAGGAACCAATCTCCTCGATCAATGGAAATGGGTAGATCTAACTTCATTGGGAGAAACGAAAGGACTAAAATTCTCATTAACATCTACCAAAAAGAATGAATACGGTCCATTGACACCGACCTACTTCTGTCTTGACGGTATCACTATCGAAGACTAAATAACCACTGCTCGATTGACCTCAACCTATTATATATTTATTTTTAATCAGCCTATTGATTACCAATAATCAAACTTATAATCATACTCAATCGAATGCATAATTTTAAAGGAGGTTGTGTCAAAACGCTGACACAGCCTTTTTTTATGCGCAAAGCCCAGACTTTCTCAAGCCCGGGCTTTGTTATTACCCAAAGTTTTCGTATCTTTAGGTATAAAGTTTTTCGTTATGGCAAAGTTACATTTTCGTCCTTACATTCCCAACCAAACCGTTCTTTTTCCACAAAGAATTGATGAAAACATAGCTGCGACCGACCCGGTCCGCATCGTGAATGCTGTTATTGACAATCTCAATCTTGAGAGTTTCAAGAAGCTTTATAAGGAAACGGGCCGTTGTCCTTATCATCCTAAAATGATGCTTAAGGTGATAATCTACGCCTACATGAATAATATCTATTCTTGCCGTAAAATAGAGAAGCACCTCCTTCGTGACATTCATTATATTTGGCTTGCCGGTAATGAGCATCCGGATTTTATCACGATCAACCGTTTTCGTAACCGTGTAAAGGAGGAAATAAATAATGTATTTACCCAGTTAGTTCTTGTCCTTGCCGATAAAGGTTTCATCAGCCTTGATGTTGAGTATATCGACGGCACCGAGATTGAATCAAAGCCAACAAATATACTTTTGTCTGGCGCAAGACAGTCGAACGGAACCGTACGAGACTAATGGATAAAATCCGTATTCTCTTGGAACAGGTGGATGAAGCCATTGCACGGAGAACTCTATAAAAGACACATCCGTGGAGTTTACTCCCTGCAGGCTCTCTGACATAGTGGATGAACTTAAAGAAGCCCTGGAACGCCAGCCTGCAACAAAGGATAAGGAAGAAAAAAGCCCTGCGCAAAGAAGAAGCAGGTCATGGAACTTGAAGGGTATCGTGACAAGCTGATAGAATACGACAATCACCTTGATACCCTTGGAGAACGTAACTCCTATTCCAAGACCGATCCACGGTGCCACATTCATGCGCATGAAAGAAGATGCCATGAAGAACGGGCAGACCAAACCCGGATATAATCTGCAAATAGGTACTGAAAACCAATTCATCACAGACTTCCGTCTGTTTCCCAATACCGATACACTGACCCTCATACCTTTTTTCCACTCCTTTGAGTAACGCTATAACCGCTTACCAACTGTCGGTGTGGCAGACTCCGGTTACGGTTCGGAAGAAAATTACCTGTTCATGCAGGAGAATGGGATAGAAGCCTTCATCAAGTACAATTACTTCCATAAAGAACAGCGTCCTCGTTATACTCCCAACCCGTTCCATGCCGAAAGTCTCCATTACAATGCCCAAGAGGATTATTACGTTTGTCCTATGGGACAGCACATGAACCGTATAGGAACCAAACGTGACAAGACAGCGAGCGGATACATCATCGAAAGTGCCCGGTATAAAGCAAAAAGATGCGAAGGTTGCCCTTTGCGTGGCAGTTGTTTTAAAGCTCGGGGGAACCGTATTATAGAAGTCAACCACCGATTAAATCAATACAAACGGCAGGCACGGGAAAGGTTGCTCTCAGAAGAAGGTATCAAGCATAGAGGCAGGAGGTGTATAGAACCAGAGGCTGTGTTTGGACAAATGAAATACAACATGGCATACAGAAGATTCCGGCATGTGGGAGAAGACAAGGTTACAATGGACTTTGCTTTCTTTGCTATAGCCTTTAATATCAAAAAAATGTGTGCTAAACTGACAATAAGAAGGAAAGGGGCTCATTACAGTTGCCAAATATATGTTTATGGGACTATTTATAACCCGATATAATTGGAATATAGCAACTTGTTGCCAAATGCATGAGGAAAAAGCAGCATAGCCAAAAGAAAATATAGCAGAACTGTAAAATATAAAAGAGGTTGTGCCAACGTTTTGACACAACCTCCTCTTTATATCTTCTTACCACAAATTGATATATCACTAGCCTACGGAGAAATAATTCCATCAGCCACAACTTACAAAAGGTCATCATATATTTGTTAATCACGCATATTTTAGCTACATTCGTCGTTCAAAACTATTAAATCTACAACAATGGAATTACCTTTTGCTGAATCATGGAAAATCAAGATGGTAGAACCCATCCGGAAAAGCACACGTGAAGAGCGCGAGCAATGGATTAAAGAAGCACATTATAATGTCTTTCAACTCAAATCAGAACAGGTTTATATCGATCTCATCACCGACTCCGGCACCGGAGCGATGAGCGACCGCCAATGGGCGGGAATGATGCTAGGTGATGAAAGCTATGCCGGAGCAACCTCATTCTTCAAATTGAAAGAGATGATTACGAAACTAACAGGATTTGAATACATCATACCAACCCATCAGGGACGTGCCGCTGAAAATGTTCTTTTCTCTTATTTGGTACATGAAGGAGACATTGTGCCCGGCAACTCACATTTTGACACCACCAAAGGGCACATTGAGGGACGTCATGCCATCGCATTAGACTGCACCGTCGATGCAGCCAAACAAACCCAACTAGAAATACCGTTTAAAGGAAATGTAGACCCTGATAAATTACAGAAAGCCCTCACAGAATACGCTGAACGGATTCCTTTTATCATCGTCACCATCACCAACAATACAGCCGGAGGACAACCCGTCTCCATGCAAAACCTGTACGAAGTACGTGCCATCGCCGACAAATATGGCAAACCTGTACTTTTCGACTCTGCACGTTTTGCCGAGAATGCCTACTTCATCAAAATGCGCGAAGAAGGTTACCGAGACAAAACTATCAAAGAAATCACACGGGAAATGTTCTCTCTTGCCGATGGCATGACAATGAGCGCCAAGAAAGACGGAATCGTCAATATGGGCGGATTTATTGCCACGCGGCGTGCAGACTGGTATGAAGGTGCAAAAGGCTTCTGTGTACAATACGAAGGCTATCTTACCTACGGAGGCATGAATGGACGGGATATGAATGCCCTCGCCATCGGACTGGACGAAAACACCGAATTCGACAACCTCGAAACACGTATCAAACAAGTGGAATACCTGGCAAAGAAACTGGATGAATACGGAATCCCTTACCAACGTCCGGCCGGAGGACACGCCATCTTCATTGATGCGCCTAAAGTGCTGACACATGTTCCTCAAGAAGAATTCCCGGCGCAGACGCTAACCGTAGAGCTCTACCTGGAAGCCGGTATCCGTGGATGCGAAATCGGTTATATCCTTGCCGACCGTGATCCGGTGACCCATGAAAATCGCTTTAACGGCCTTGACCTACTTCGTCTCGCAATCCCCCGCAGAGTATATACCGACAATCACATGAATGTAATAGCTGTCGCCCTCAAAAATGTATATGAACGCAGAGAAAGCATCACTCATGGAGTACGTATCGCCTGGGAAGCTCCCTTAATGAGACACTTCACAGTTCAATTGGAAAGATTATAAACTTGGAGAATATTTGTTCGCGTAAAACAAAAGTGTTCCCCAAGTGTTTATATTATAATCGAACTTAATACGTAAAAATTATGGCAGAAGATTATAAATTAATAGACAACGAAGAAAAACATCGGTATGAATTTCAGATCGATGGCAAAATAGCTGAAATAGACTATATCAAATCAAACAATGGAGAAATATACCTTGTACATACCGAAGTACCCGCCTCATTAGGCGGCAAGGGAGTAGGCTCACAACTTGCGGAAAAAGCATTGGCAGACATCGAGCGACAAGGTCTACGTTTGGTACCGCTTTGCCCGTTTGTAGCCGGATATATTCACAAACATCCGGAATGGAAGCGAATTGTAATGCGTGGTATTCATATTAAATAAATACATATATGGGAAAAAAAATTGAATATACCAATGGTGAACTGACCATTGTGTGGCAGCCTGAATTATGTCAGCACGCCGGAATATGTGTAAAGATGCTACCCAATGTTTATCATCCCAAAGAAAGACCCTGGGTGCAGATTGAAAATGCGACAACAGAAGAATTAATTGCACAAATCGGCAAATGTCCGTCAGGAGCATTGAGCTATCGACTTAATAAAAAAGAGAAATAACCCAATAGTGAAAGACTTCGCTTGAAAGGCTTTGAATTCATAAAAATGAGATTGCTTCAAAATAAAAAAATGAGGCAGTCTCATTTTTCGTTTTAGAAAGACACTACATTCGGACAATGATAACACACCGAGAAAAGAACCTCACACATTTCCTCGTCCGTTCAATTCAATGTCCACGTCAATACAAAGTCCGGACAAATACGATAACCGACAGAATAAAGTTCTTGCTGCGCCGTAACTAACTCCTGAACCTGAAACGTCCCCTCCTCTTGAGGAATAAAATGCGTCAGCCGGAGTTTACGAAGATCAGCATCCGCATTTTCCATCCGCTTGAAAACAGCTTCCTTTGCCGACCAATGCAATAACAGCCCCCAAGTTATATCTCCCTGATAAGATTCTACTTGCTCGTCAGGACGGACATAGCGGTCGCATACCTTGTGAACCCGTTGGGCATATTGTTCAATGTCAATGCCTACCGGAACCGAAGAAGCAAGCATCACCGCCACATAACCTTTCGTATGAGAAATACTGATAAAAAAAGAATGATCTGTGAGATAAGGTTTCCCCTCGGGAGAGTAACCGATTTCCTTATCCTCCTGCAACATGGAATACAACAGAACACGAACCGACAACCATTCCATCTTACGACGTTCGGAGACAAAGCGATTCAATTCCTGCTCACAGAAAGCTCTTCGCGCACCGGGCAAAAGAAGCAATAAAGCATCCAAAGACTCTTCCATCTTCCAGACAGCCCACTGTATGCCATTCGTCTTATACTGCAGAAACGACGCCATCTTCCATTTCTTTCGGCAGAATTGTAAACTTAACTTTCAATATACGGCGACTATCCATTTCGAGCACTTCAAACTCATAATTGTGATACGTCACTTTCTCATGCAGCGCCGGGAATTCACCTTTAATTTCGAGCAACATACCTGCCAATGTATCTGCATCTCCCACCACCTTTTCAAATTCGTCTTCGTCTACTTTTGCAATCTTATAGAAATCCGTCAACTGCGTTTTCGCTTCAAATATCCAGGTATGGTCATTCAAAACAACGTATGTACGCTCTTCATCATCGTATTCGTCGTGAATCTCACCTACAATCTCTTCGATAATATCCTCCATCGTTACCAGTCCGGAAGTTCCTCCAAACTCATCCACAACAATAGCAATATGAATCTTATTCGCCTGGAAGTCACGCAGCAAATCATCAATCATCTTCGTCTCCGGCACAAAATAAGCCGGACGAATCAATGACTGCCAACGGAAATTATCCCCCTTATTGACATGAGGCAGAAGGTCTTTAATATACAGCACCCCTTTAATATTGTCCCGTGAACCAGAATAGATAGGAATACGTGAATAAGCATTTTCAATGATACATTGCATCACCTCCTTGAAAGATGTACGGATATCCAGATCGACCATATCCAGACGTGATGTCATCACCTCCTTCACGGTTTCCCCACCGAAACGGATAATTCCCTCCAGAATATTATTCTCTTCAGAAAGCTCCGCTTTATCCGTCAATTCCAACGCGTGCGACAGTTCATCCACAGAAATATTGTGACTCTTCTTCACAAAATGCTTATTCAGAAAAGTTGTCGAACGCACAAGCACAGTAGCTATCGGACGGAATACCTTTTCCAGAAAGTAAATTCCCGGTGCCGAAAAACGGCAAAAGGCCAATGTTTTCTGTGCCGAATAAATCTTAGGCATAATTTCACCGAACAACAACAGGAGGAAGGTCAGGATGACGGTCAGTATCAGGAACTCTGCCAACGGAGAATGGAAAACAAACACATTCATAAAGAAGAAATTGCAGAGCATGATAATGGTCACATTCACAAAATTGTTCGTAATCAATATCGTTGCCAAGAGACGTTCGGTGTCCCCAAGAAGAGCACTTATTTTATCGTCGGAAGGATGATTGCGCTCATCAATATCATTCCGATCAGAAGGAGATAGCGAGAAAAAAGCTATTTCGGAAGCCGAAGCAAAGCCGGAAGCAAGCAGGAGCACACCTGCCAGCGCTATGGCAATAATAGCAGAGATAGAAGGAGTGTTTACGGTAATACCGTTGAAAATGTCAGCCAATTGGCTTAAATAACCATCTGAGTCCAAAGAGTTTATATTTTAGTTAAACAAAAGATAATGTGCCAATGAGTTAGAAAAAATCGATTGGCACACTATCACATTATTTAGAACGGCAAATCATCTGCCGGATTATCTTGTACAGGTTGCGCCTGCGACTGCTGCGTTTGTTGCGGCTGGCCGGCAACCGGTTGTTGCTGCTGTCCCATAGCAGGCTGTCCGGAAGCAGAAGCTCCCGCACCCGGGTTGGCTCCTTTCGGAGACAACATTTCCATATTATCCACATAAATTTCAGTGATATAGCGCATAGCACCCGACTGATCGCTGTAAGAACGCGTTCTTATCTTCCCTTCCAGATACAGCTTGTCACCTTTGTGCACATATTTATCTACAATCTCTGCCAAACGGTTAGATGCAACGATATTATGCCACTCTGTTCTTTCGGGAATCTGGGTTCCATTAGCCAACGTATATCCACGATCCGTCGTAGCCAATGGGAAAGTTGCTACTGCCGAACCTGTATCGAAGTATTTCACCCGAGGATCTTGTCCTACATTTCCTACCAATATCACTCTATTTACTGACATATCTGTATCAAGTTTATGATTCTTAAAATTAAATCTGCTGCCAAAATTAAACAGAATAACAATAGGATGCAAGAATTTTAAGTATTAAAACTTAATACTTGCCATTTAGTGCTTGCAGCAGAGTTTGCACCAGCCTTGAAATAGCGTACTGCTCCAGTTCCTCCACTTTTATTTTCTGGAAATCACCGAAAGAAGTCAAATTTTCAGATAATGTTACTTCATACAGATTAGCATAAATCACCCGGTGAGACAACACATGCTTCACTTCCCTGCAAACAGAACGCACCACCGGCACTTCCCCCGATGCAAAGAATGTACGGAATTCCGGCAAAGCAAGAAACTCTTCCTCCGAAAGAGCCGTCGGAGTCTCTATCAATGGCAATTCGAACAGATTCTTCCAAATATCATTTCCTGTTCGTTTATTTATAAAGGTATACGCGCCCGCACGTACATAAATATAATTGAAGTAACGGTTGGTAGTCTTTGTTTTATGCTGTTTCACCGGAAGCTTTGTCACTAACCCCTTCGAAAGTGCCGAGCAACCGCCTGCCAAGGGACAAAACAAACAGTTGGGCGACTGCGGAGTACACTGAATCGCTCCGAAATCCATTATCCCCTGATTGTAAACAGCCGGATGCTTCTTATCCAACATCTCATCTGCCAATGCTGCAAAAAGTTTCTTTCCTTCCGTCGAATCAATCGGAGTATCTATACCGAAATAACGTGAAAGCACCCGATACACATTACCATCCACCACCGCATAAGGCATACCGTAAGCAAACGAACAGATAGCTGCCGCCGTGTACCCCCCCACTCCTTTCAGAGCCAGCACTTCCGGATATGTTTTCGGGAAAACACCATTCATGCTTTTGGCGGCAGCATGAAGATTGCGGGCACGCGAATAATACCCCAACCCCTGCCAATACTTCATCACCTCGTCCTCATCCGCAGCAGCCAAAGTCTGTACATCGGGAAAACGCTTGATAAAGCGAAGAAAATAATCATACCCCTGCGCCACCCGCGTCTGTTGAAGAATAATCTCCGAAATCCAGATCAGATACGGATCGGCAGACTCCCTCCAGGGCAGTTCACGTTTATTCTCTTCATACCACTCTACAATCGTTTTCGTAAACTCGTTCATATCCTCATTCCTAATGTATTATCTAACATTTATCTTGTATATCCTACTCAAAAGGCACACAAAAGTAACTCTTTTAGCTCTAAGAAAACCCTATGCCACTATTTTTTTAGAAAAATGTGCAGAATATATTTTTTTAGGAGCTTAAAAAGCTATATATTTGCAGTCCAAAAAATTAGCAATAACATAGTAATAATATTTTTTTTAAGGAAAAATGACTAAAGCAGATATTGTAAACGAGATTACAAAGAAAACTGGGATTGATAAGCAGACAGTTCTTACAACAGTTGAGGCATTTATGGATGCAGTAAAGGATTCACTGTCTAACGATGAGAACGTATACCTGCGTGGGTTTGGTAGTTTCGTAGTAAAGAAAAGAGCACAGAAAACTGCTCGTAACATTTCTAAAAACACTACGATCATTATTCCGGAGCACAACATTCCGGCTTTCAAACCGGCTAAGACATTTACAATTTCAGTAAAGAAATAATAAACAAGAGTATTAACCCATAAAATGTGAAGCTATGCCAAGCGGAAAAAAGAAAAAAAGACATAAAATGTCTACGCACAAGCGTAAAAAAAGACTAAGAAAGAACAGACATAAAAGCAAAAAATAATTTTTAAGTCTGGATCACACAGAAATAAAGAACAAACTTGCGAAGCTAATGTCTTTCAAGTTTGTTCTTTGTTTAAGTAGCTAACCCAAAATGAACAATTTGTCAAAAAAGTTGTTCATATAAACGAGATTCAATCAATAATAAGGAAACAAAACAGTGACAAATGAACTAGTAGTTGACGTACAGCCCAAAGAGGTCTCCATCGCCCTTCTCGAAGATAAGAGCCTGGTGGAACTTCAAAGCGAAGGAAGAAATATTTCTTTCTCTGTGGGCAATATGTATTTGGGACGTATCAAGAAATTGATGCCCGGACTAAATGCATGCTTTGTAGACGTCGGTTACGAGAAAGACGCTTTCCTTCATTATTTAGACTTGGGTCCTCAATTTAACTCACTCGAAAAGTTTGTAAAGCAGACTTTAAGCGACAAAAAGAAGCTGACCTCCATCAGCAAAGCAACCCTGCTTCCCGACCTTGACAAGGATGGAACCGTATCCAACACCCTCAAAGTAGGACAAAGTAGTGGTGCAAATCGTTAAGGAACCGATCTCCACTAAGGGACCGCGACTGACGTCCGAAATTTCGTTTGCCGGACGCTATCTCGTACTGATCCCTTTCAATGATAAGGTTTCTGTTTCACAAAAAATTAAATCGAGCGAAGAGCGCGCCCGCCTTAAACAACTGCTAATGAGCATCAAGCCTAAAAACTTTGGTGTCATTGTCCGCACGGTAGCCGAAGGCAAACGCGTAGCCGAACTCGACGGAGAGCTTAAAGTTTTGGTTAAGCATTGGGAAGATGCGATGGTAAAAGTACAAAAAGCCACCAAGTACCCGACGTTGATTTATGAAGAAACCAGCCGCGCCGTAGGTTTGTTGCGCGACCTCTTCAACCCATCATTTGAGAATATTCACGTCAACGACGAGGCTGTGTACAATGAAATTAGGGATTACGTATCACTGATTGCGCCCGACCGGGCTAATATCGTGAAACTGTACAAAGGCCAACTTCCCATTTACGACAATTTCGGTATCACCAAGCAGATTAAATCATCGTTTGGTAAAACAGTCTCTTACAAGAGTGGTGCCTATCTGATTATTGAGCACACTGAGGCGCTTCACGTAGTAGACGTGAACAGCGGTAATCGCACCAAGAATGCCAACGGGCAGGAAGGTAACGCACTCGAAGTAAATCTGGGAGCCGCCGACGAGCTGGCCCGCCAACTGCGATTAAGAGACATGGGTGGTATCATTGTCGTCGACTTCATCGATATGAATGAAGCCGAAAACCGTCAAAAGCTTTATGAACGAATGTGTGCCAATATGCAGAAAGACAGGGCACGGCATAATATTCTGCCGCTTAGCAAATTTGGGCTAATGCAGATTACACGCCAACGTGTGCGTCCGGCAATGGACGTCAACACGACCGAAATCTGTCCTACTTGCTTCGGCAAAGGCACCATCAAATCGTCCATTCTCTTTACGGACACTCTTGGAGAGTAAAATTGATTACCTGGTCAATAAACTGAAGGTTAAGAAATTCTCGTTACACGTCCATCCGTATGTTGCCGCCTACATCAATCAGGGACTCGTTTCCTGAAACGGAAGTGGCAAATGAAATATGGATTCGGTATTAAGATTATTCCAAGTCAGAAACTCGCATTCCTGCAATATGTGTTCTATGATACACATGGAGAGGAAATCGATATGAAGGAAGAAATCGAAATCAAATAGACAAAAGGCGGCTCGTTAGGTACGGGTCGCCTTTTTGTTTGATCTATTTCTCTTCCACTATCCACTTTTCAATATTGCGGGTTTCCGCACTGAAATTTACTCCTATTTTAAAAAGCTTCCGTCCATCCATCTCGAAAGGAAGAGCATAATGCTTGTCGTTTATCTGTTGTAAAGCCTCTTCTGCCGTACCGTTCAGTTTAAATTCCATGATATAGATGAAATTGTCTGTCTGCAAGACAAGATCGATGCGCCCTTCGCTTGTATGATATTCCACTTTGGCATAGAAGCCAACCAGTTTAAAGACGATGAAAAGTACATTCTCGTAATGCAGTTCCTGGTCGCGAATCACTTCGTAGGTGGTATCTGCAAAGAAACTTTGCAGGCGACGGAAGAAAGAGTCGTAATCGCCGGATTCCACTTCACGAACAAACTTCTGAATTTCAAAAGGAGATTCTACCTTATTCACATTCGCATAATAAGGAAGCAGAAAACGGACAAACCCCTCTTCTACTTCACGATTCGGGAAACCTAAGCGGTATATTCCAAAACGTTCGTCATACCCTTTAATGGTGAGGTAGCCACTCTGATAAATCACCGGAATAGGATTAGTCGATTCGGAGTCTATACTATTCAATACTTGGGCATCGGTTTCTTCGTGTGTCATCCGCTCCAAGTCATAATGATGTTTTTGCAGTAATTTCACCAGATAAGTGGGTGTACCTGTTTCAAACCAGTAGCTGCCAAATTCTCTATACTTAAAAGCATTGAGCAAACTAAACGGATTATACATACCGATTGAATGGTGCGTAAAGTGATAGCCGTCATAACATTCCTTCAATTCTGCGCAGAGTTTATCATACGTCACACCGCGTACGTCCGCAAATTCATGAAGTTCGGCATCCAAAGTATCATGAAGCTCCTGATCGCTGACACCGCAGATTTCAATATAATCTTCGCATTGAAATATCATCCAGATTGTTCAAGTCACTAAATACACTGACTTTACCAAACTTTGTCACCCCGGTCAGAAATGCAAACTTGATGCAACCGTCCATTGTTTTAAGCGCCCCATAAAAAGGCTTTAATGTATTCCGAAATTGCTTTTGTAATTCCTCATTACCGATGGCTTGCAACATGGGTTTATCATATTCATCGACAAGAATAACCACACGTTGCCCCGCCAACTTACAGGCGCGCTCTATAATACCGGCAAAACGCAAAGAAAACGAACGTTCGGACGGCTCGGCACCATAGAGTTTCTCCCATGCTGTCAGCGATTTATCAAGTATATTATCCAGACTTTCGGATGTGTCATATTTCTCAATATTAAGGTCCAGATGCAATATAGGATATTTTATCCAGTCCTTTTCCAACTTTTCTACAGCCAGCCCTTCAAACAGTTCTTTCTTTCCTTGAAAGTAAGCCTCCAAAGTAGAGACGAGCAGACTCTTTCCGAAACGGCGCGGACGACTCAAGAAGTAATAACGCCCGGTTTTTACCATTTGATACATCAATGCAGTTTTATCAATATAAAAATAGCCATCCTGACGAAGGCTTTCGAAATTCTGAATACCGATCGGATAAATTTTATGGCTCATATTCTCTTCTTTTATAAATCAATGCCTTTCTTGCAAAGATATATATTTTTAATAGAACTCTTTGTCATGGCAAGTTAAAAGATTCTTTTCAACAATTCATTCTACACATTTACCAGGAAATAATTTAAGGACGACAAAGTAAGAGGAGGAGGATGCGCAAAATGAAAAGCCCGGACTTCCGCAAGCTCGGGCTTTCTATATTTTCTTCAAAGCATCTCCTTATCTATAATAAGAAAATGGGAAACGGACAAGTGCTTTTTATGTTACTTATTTTTCTTCAACTATCCACTTTTCAATATTGCGGGTTTCCGCACTGAAGTTCACTCCTATTTTAAAGAGTTTCCGTTCATCCATCTCGAAAGGAAGAGCATAATGCTTGTCATTTATCTGCTGCAAGGCTTCTTCGGCCGTACCATTCAGTTTAAATTCCATGATATAAATGAATTTGTCTGTCTGCAAGACAAGATCGATGCGCCCTTCGCTTGTATGATATTCCACTTTGGCATAGAAGCCGACCAGTTTAAAGACAATGAAAAGCACATTCTCGTAATGCAATTCCTGATCGCGAATCACTTCGTAGGTGGTATCAGCAAAGAAACTTTGTAAACGACGGAAGAAAGAGCTGTAATCGCCGGAACGTACTTCACGAACAAATTTCTGAATTTCAAACGGAGATTCTACCTTATTTACATTCGCATAATAAGGAAGCAGGAAACGGACAAATCCTTCTTCTACTTCACGATTCGGGAAACCTAACCGATACATTCCAAATTCTTCATCATACCCTTTAATAGTGAGATAACCACTCTGATAAATCACCGGAATGGGATTAGTAGATTCAGAGTCTATGCTATTCAATACTTGGGCGTCGGTTTCTTCATGCGTCATCCGCTCCAAGTCATAATGATGTTTTTGCAGCAATTTCACCAGATAGGTCGGTGTGCCCGTTTCAAACCAATAGCTGCCAAATTCTCTATACTTAAAAGCATTGAGCAAACTAAACGGATTGTACATGCCGATTGAATTGTGTGTAAAGTGATAGCCGTCATAACATTCTTTCAATTCTGCACAGAGTTTATCATACGTCACACCTCGAACATCAGCAAATTCATGAAGCTCGGCATCCAAAGTATCATGAAGTTCCTGATCGCTAACCCGCAGATTTCAATATAATCTTTTCGCATTGAGATGTCATCCAAATTATTCAAGTCGCTAAACACACTGACTTTGCCAAACTTTGTCACACCGGTAAGGAATGCAAACTTGATGCAACCGTCCATTGTTTTAAGCGCTCCATAAAAAGGCTTTAATGTATTCCGAAATTGCTTTTGCAATTCTTCATTACCGATGGCTTGCAACATGGGTTTGTCATATTCATCGACAAGAATAACCACACGTTGCCCCGCCAACTTACAGGCGCGCTCTATGATACCGGCAAAACGCAAAGAAAACGAACGTTCGGACGGCTCGGCACCATATAGTTTTTCCCATGCTGTCAGCGATTTATCAAGTATATTATCCAGACTTTCGGATGTGTCATATTTCTCGATATTAAGGTCCAGATGCAGTATAGGATATTTTATCCAGTCCTTTTCCAGTTTTTCCACAGCCAACCCTTCAAACAGTTCTTTCTTTCCTTGAAAATAGGCCTCTAAGGTGGAGACGAGCAGACTCTTTCCGAAACGGCGCGGACGACTCAAGAAGTAATAACTTCCAGTCTTTACCATTTGATACATCAGTGCTGTCTTATCAATATAGAAATAACCGTCATTACGAATTTTTTTTCTGAATGCCGATCGGATAAATTTTATGGCTCATATTCTCTTCTTTTATTAATCAATGCCTTTCTTGCAAAGATATATATTTTTAATAGAACTCTTTGTCATAGCAGGTTAAAAGATTCTTTTCAATCATTCATTCTGCACATTTCCCCGGAAACTTAGGGACGATAAAATAAGGGGATGATGACTGCACAAAATTACGAAAAGCCCGGACTTTCGCAAGCTCGGGCTTTCTGTATCTTGGGACGTCTCCTTTACCTATAGGAAATGGGCGACTAGCAATTTGATTCTAGTACAACAAAAAAGACGTTCCAAGAGTAAAGATAAAAGGGATGCCAGTGGGAAATGTGGGGAGGCATCCCTTTTCTAATAGAAGAACAAAGATGGAAGGATGGACTTTCACAAGCTGTGTCTCTTCGCTTTGTCACTTCTCAACATATAATCTTCACACTTCGGTGAAGAAGGGTTTCATATTTATGGAGAGAGCGCACTTCAACAAGCACGGGCTCTCCTATTATGTTATATCATTCTAGAAATAGCTCGCACCTCTGCCAGAGGCAAATATAGAGGAACTATCTAATAGAACATTGAATGATTTCAAATTAATCTGCAAAGAGAGCAGTAGGGAATGTTACTGTCTTCACTACAGCTGCAGGAGATGTCGCGCTCCAGCTGATTGAAGGAGTAATAGTAACCGTCACTACCAAATCTTGCACAAGACCCTTCAAGGCCTTACCATCTGCTGTTAATTTCAGTTTCTTATTAGCATCAAACTTGAAGTAAACTTTATCACTTAGTTCTACCTTAATAGAATATCCATAAAGAGCAAGAACATCGTCAGCAGTAGTCAAAACACTAGTGTCATAAGTTTCACCATTTGCAGTCGGCCACATATTCTTACCTTTTCTGTCTTTCCATACAATGTCACCCAGTACATCAATCTCTGCATCTATGGTTTCAGCTGTATACGCTGTTGTGATACCTTTTTTAGCGTCCGTTGCACCAAATGTTGATGTAAGCAGTTTTGATAATGAGATAAATTTCACCTTTTGGTTAGCAATTGAAGCAGGTTCAGCAGCATCGTTAGGTTGACAATTTACATTTACGGTCAATGCCATATTGTCTTTAGCGTGATCCATGTCTACTGTGAATTTACCGTCAGATTCACTTCCTACAGGATCTTCACCATTCTTGTCTATAGCATACGTAATGCTGTTGTATATACCTGAAGTAACTCCACCAGTAATAGCGCTCCATGTAGTAAAGATTGAGCCCATTTCTCTTTCGAGGCTGATGCTCTGAATCTTATCACCATTCTTAGTTTCATTAATCAGAAGAGATACCTCGTCATCTTCAGTCCACATACCTGAAGTTTTTGTAAATACAGGCATCTTATAGTCAACAGTTACCGGCATTTTGAATATAATTTGCTTCGTTGCGTCGACGTCAACTGTCAATACGACTTCCATAGTACCCTTGTATGCAGCGGCTACTGTCAGTTTCAGGTCATCATATTTAGTATCACCAGAAACACCAATACCACTGAACTTCACTTTGTCTCCATCGTTAACCGTAGCAGTTGAGCTAGCAAGTTTAGCAGCAGTAATAGCGTCTTTGATTGCCTTAATATTAGCTGCTGACACAACAATGTCGGATTTTTCTGATTTATTCCAAACTACCGTCTGTGCTGCCAAAGATTTTGTTTCTATTTGCTTGAAGGTGACAGTCAGTTTAGCCGGAGCAGAGGAGCCACCGACGCTAGAATAATCAATGCCCTCATGAGCTTCTCCATCAAAAGGAATGCCATTTGTAGTTATATAGCAGACTTCAACCTTTGCTTCTTGCCCTTTGGTAGAAGTGATGGTTTGTTTGCCGGCTTCGTTCGTTCCCAATGTTACACCTTCAGGAGCATCGGCTGCCAACTTATAATAATATGCATAGACTGTACTCAAATCCATAGGAGTGGTGGTAGCTGCAGCTGCCAAGTCATCCAAAACCTGTACCTCACCAACTTTTGCGGACACTGCTGCATCTGCCAGTTTAGTAGCACTTGTAACTGCTTCCGGTTTGATTTTAACATCATAAGCAGAGATTATTTCATTGTTCCATGCGTCTTTTGTACAGAATGCGTATGCTTCATCTGCAGGAAGGGCATTCTCCAAATTCAAGCCATCTTTTAGTGTAACAGTAAGGTCGTAAACACCACGATTCACTTTAGCTTCGGTAGCACGTGTCAATGGTTTTGCAGTTTTATTTTGTTCGATCTTAGAGATAACAAAATTAGCTTCATTTTGAGAATTCATCAAATAGATTTGATATTTGCTATCAGTAAAGTCAGGACCTACCGGATTAATCAACGCATTCAACACGCCGGAATTAGTTATTAACAGGTCATTTTTCTTAAATTCTTTTTTCTCATCACCCATACCAAAAGTGAAATCAGCTTTGCATTGAGCATAACTTAATTTAAGTTCCTTTGTTCCGCCTGCAGTGATTTTACCATTCTCAATAGTCACTCCTTCAATGCTACTAATCAAAGCTGCAGTAGGCAAAATACTTGTTAATTCAGTTCCAGTAGTTTTATCTTTTACATGTAGAGTGAAGCTAGGTAATCCCTCATTCTGTACAGCATAAACAGTGGCTGACGAATAATCACCTTTTACCCATTTATTTGTAACGTCATCATAAAATACCAATAATCTTTTTCAAATTCACCTGTTCCATCGCCAATAAAAGGAGATTTTCCGGCAGGACCGGCAGGACCAGCAGGACCAGCAGGACCGGCAGGACCAACAGGACCTTCGGGGCCAACAGGACCAGTAGCACCGGTCTCACCCTTTTCACCTCGTGCCGGTTTCCCAGTATCAGCACCGTCTATAAACCAGTTTCCATTTTCTCCAATTTCAACGACAGATCCATCTTTACCATTCACAATAGAATATTTATTTCCATTGTTGAAAGTAATTTCAAATCCACCAGTGATACTTTTAATGTCTGTTACCCAATTACCTGCATTCACTGGTGCTTGCAGTTCAGCAAGACCTGCCGCATTGGCATCAATCTGCGTTTGCAGATTGTCGATGTCATCATCATAGTCTTTACAGCCTACATAAGTGACAGTAGCAAGCGTCAATGCCCCGAAAAGCATTACCCTAACAAAATTTTTCTTCATAACTACTTAAAAATTACATTAATAATATATTATTAAACACTAAGTTTCAATAATAGACCGCCCGTTACTCTGTAGGTAACGGATAAACCTTTGTGCCTGCTCTTTTGGAGTAGTCAATACTGAAAAATGATATGATAAGCAATGAAACATTTTACCCCTGCTTCTGAAGGCAGTAGAGGGAAGGAGATCTTTGCAAAAATTAGAAGTTAACAAAGCCCTAATACAAAGAATCCGCGTGTTTTATTTGGTTAATTCCTATTTTGAGTAGTTTATTAGAAAAAATGTATGATTTCGTTTGGTTGTTTTAAGAAATATGCTCATATTTGCACCGATATTCATTCCCGTTACCTACAGAGTAACAGGATAATTTTCAAGCGTTTACACCTATCACAGAGCGTTTTACAAAGTCAAGAACTTGTCTATTTGCTTCATCAATTTTCTTACTCCGGAAAGGTTTCAGGTAAGCCTCGGTCACAGTGATAGACGAATGTCCCATCGCTTCGGAGATAATGCCGGATGGATTTCACAATAATAAGCCGTCGTAGCCCAGGTATGGCGGGCGGTGTACGAACTCAATTTATCGGATAATCCCAATAATTCACCTAACAACATCAACTGTTGGTTAAAGCTGCGCAATGCCAACTGATATTCGCGATACGCCTCTTTAGTTCCTTCACGGCTTTTCAACAACGGAAATAAATAAGGAGAAGAAGGATCACGATTCATATACTTCTTCACCAGAATCATCGCTTCCGCAGTCAACGTCACAGATAGAGGACGACCTGTCTTACGTCTGCGATACGTTATTACGTTATCACGCAAATCACTCTTACGCAAATAAGCGAGATCGACAAACGGCATACCACGAAGCGAAAACATCAGAATGAACAACTCTTGCGCCTGACATACAGCGAATGGCACACCGGACGTACGAGATAATTTGGCAAACACTTTCTTCATATCCTCCTCACCTAACGCACGTTTATGATCGGCACGAGTACCTGTATAAACAGAACGGAACAAGTGAGGAACATAAGGTGCCTTACGAAGATCGACAGCACGATTATAAACTGCACGAAACGTACGCAGATAAGTGGAAACGGTGTTCCAGCTACAACCACGACTACGAAGGTAAACTTCGAACCCCTTCAGCCACTCCGAAGTTACTTCACTAAAGAGCAAATCTTCTTCCCCACAATAAGCAATGATGGCATTCAGACTGCTACGATAAACGTGTGCAGTACCGAAGTTTCCCTCCATCTGTAGCCCACGGGCTACTTGCTTCATAAATGTTACTACTTTCAACATCTCTCGATTTATTAATTTATTCGACAATAAAGATACAAGTATTCTTTCATCTAAAAACTCATCATACGAACAAAACTGAAAACGAAGATGTTTTATAAACAGACCTTATCTATGGAAGTCCTATTAAATACATGACGAAAAGCCCGGACTTTCGCAAGCTCGAGCTTTCTATATCTTGGGGACGTCTCCTTTACCTATAGGGAAATGGGCGACTAGCAATTGATTCTAGTACAACAAAAAAAAGACGCTCCAAGAATAAAGATAAAAGGGATGCCAGTGGGAAATTAGGGTGGCATCCCTTTTCTAAATAGAAGAACAAAGATAGAAGGATGGACTTTCACAAGCTGTGTCCTTCGCTTTGTTCTGGGGTAAAAATATCTTTTTCACACATAGGTGAAGAAGGGTTTTATCTTTATGGAGATAATATCTCCTGCTCCCGACAGGAAGACCCCATACGTCACAGGAGATATATCATCATCTAATTAATTAGTAGTATCGTCTACCCAAGTTGAAACTTTGACTGTAATAGTCTTAGCCTGACCAACCATGCTACCCAAGGAGAAGTAGGAGTAGCTTTCACAGTAACTACCAAGTTAGCATTGTTCATACTCAATTTAGCCATTGCATCAGTCAATTTGAGTTTATTATCAGAAATAGTAGGCTTCACAAAAGAAGACGCATCATTTCCTGAAAGAGAATACTCGATAGAGAAACCGTAGATAGTCATAGCAGCACTTGCATAGGTGTCAGTAGCAAAGTAGGCCATACTTCTTTGCTATTTTTATCTTTCCAGATAAATGCTGTTGTCAAATCAAAACCGGCTTTTCTTGTACTCTCATCTGTCACATCATAGTCAAATTCAGTCTTTTCTGCATCTTTATAGCTAAATGTTCCGTTCAAGTTAGCGGCAGGAATGATTACCGGAATAGTTTCGGTGAATATTACGTTCTCACCACATTTTCCCTGCAGCGTAACATTGATTGGTTCGCCATCGTATTGGTTAGTCACTGTTACAGTACCGTCATTTTCATTAACAGTTACACCACGACTCGCCGGAGCAGCTTTTTGAGTATTTGCAGCAAGAGCAAACTTCATAGTACCGCCCATATCCGTAACTAATTTGCCATACACGGCATCATAATTAGAATAAAGTTCTTTCAAGCTTCTGGATGCTGTTACTGCTGTTATCTTGCTGCTAGGATCTTTAGCAAAGTTAGTTAGCAAAGTTCCGTCCGTTTGAGTAATAGCTTCCAGTTTAAATGCCGCATCAGTTTCTTTAGGAAGAGTTACGGTTACGCCCTTCACTGTTACATCAACAGTGTAATCACCATTCGTAATCTTCGTAGTAATATCAGTAGCCTCACAAGTTGTATTTGCAGGAACGACCAAGGCTAGTTGATTGCTGCCGTTCAAACCTAACTTAATAGTCTGATCTTGTGGAACACCTTCAAAGGTGCAACCGGAGAAATCACTCATACTAGCATCTCCCAATGCAGTTTTTATTGCAGTTATAACAGCAGCAGCGTCATTGGTAGTAGCGATGTCATACTTCTTTTCTGCAGCATTCCACAAAATAGGATCTGTTGAAGCCAGTGTAGCCGTTTGTGCCTGTCCTTCGCTGACAATTTTAACTTCCGTATATTCCTTGGCATCATAAACTTTTGTCGTAGGATGTTCCTCTCCGGCTGTTGCAGGATCTGTCACTGTTACAATAGATTGTACAGTAGCTTGACTTCCTGCATCTCCTTTAGCTTTCAATACACCAGTCTCTGCATTCAAATCAAAGTTAGCAGCAACATTTGCTGTCGTTGAAAATGCTACACTGAAATACTTATCAGAGATACCGAGTTCGCTCAATGTCTTTGTATCAGGAGTACCGTCTACATCTCCATTAGCTTTTATTGCTGTATTCACAGTTACGTTATAATCAGATACCTTGGCATCTCCATCATTTTCCTTATAGTCAATACTAGCACCTTTCTTCACTGTTGCTACTCCTGCATTTGCAGATGCCCATTCCACCTTACTGATATACAGATTACTCTTCACAGCGGCAAAAAAGTTGGAGGAGACATCATTCAAAGTCTTCTTATCGGCAGCAACTTTGCCTGTTACAGTCAGAGCCACAGCATAACTATTTTTCACTGCGCTAGCATCCAATGTTACTTCAATCAAGTTAGGTTCAGCATCTACCACTTTGATTCCTTTTATCTTGAACGGATCGTTTAGAGAACGCGTCTTCACTTTCTGGCAATCTACAGAAATAACATATTTCGCATTCTCACTTACTTCACCATTCTCACCATAACAAGCAACCAAATCTTTTATTACATCAGCCGGAGATACACGGAATCTCACTGCCACTTCGTTGACATTGACTACCGATTTCCAGTCGTGACCACCACCCGTAGCAAAGTCCACATAGTATGTATTGAACTGAACCTGTCCGTCTGCATAAGTCGGCACATACACGATACTCTGAATCATGCCTTTGATAGCGTCGATTTCTTTCTGAAGATGATCGGTCAAATCTTTGATCGCTTGATTGACATCTGATTTCTCATCAGCAATCAGCGCTTTTACACCTTCATCCAATGTGGCAGTCCCTTCCGGCATATTGAGAGCAGCAACAGCTTTCTGTGCGTCAACAATCTGTTTGATAAGAGCTGCATAGTTTGCATAATCTGCGCCTTCTGTTTTTGCTACATAAGCATTGATGGCAGTCAGCAATTCATTTAATTGTGCCTGCTGTGCTTTAGCATCATCACTGAAAAGTTTATCGTACACATTTCCTACAAAAGTAGCCAGCGTTGTAGACACTCCATATTTTTCAGTAAGTACAGCATTGATGTTACCGAGTTCTGTTGTGATTCCGCTTTGAACAGCTCCTGTTACATACTTAGCAATCTCTCCCCACTTATCCTGATCGGTTCCATCATGCTTAAGAGCATCGATGATAGCTTGATTTACATAAGCACCGAAGCTGGTACTTTCGTAAGCACTTACATTTTTTTTGCCGGATGTGATGTATGCCTGTTCTGCTGCAATCAGTTCAGATAATACGGTTTTGGCATCTTCAAGTTCTGTAATCTTCTTTTCCAAGCCACTGACTCCATCCTCACCTTTGAGAATCTTTTGCAAAGAGGTCAGTTGATTTTGAAGGTCTGCCAATCTTGCTGCCAAATCTTTAGCTTTATCACCTGTAGCATCTGCCAAAGCTTGTTCCAATGCAGCGATTTTTTCTTTCAAAGTTTTCTCACCATCCGGATTTTCCACAAGTGCGCTCAAGTCATTCAGTTGTGTCTGCAAATCCTGTTTTGCCTTTTCAACTGCGCTCTTCATGTCTTCTGTACTTACCGGACTGGTCGATGTGATCTTATCAACCTGCTCCTGCAAGCCTTTAATATCATCATCATAGTCCTTACAGCTTGTCACCACTGTACTGACTGTAAGCGTCAATGCTCCGAAAAGCATTACCCTAACAAATTTTTTCTTCATAACTACTTAAAAATTACATTAATAATATATTATTAAACACTAAGTTTCAATAATAGCCGCCCGTTACTTCGTAGGTAACGGATAAACCTTTGTGCCTGCTCTTCGGGAGTAGTCAATACGGAAAAATGAGACAATATGCGATTACATTCTTTACCCCTGCTTCTTAGAAGCGGCAGAGGGGCGGAAGACCTTTTGCAAAATTTAGAAGTTAACAAAGCCCTAATACAAAGAATCCGCTTGTTTTATTTGTTTAATTCCTTTTTTGAGTAGTTTATTAGAAAAAATGTATGATTTCGTTTGGTTGTTTTAAGAAATATGCTCATATTTGCACCGATATTTCGACCCGTTACCTACGAAGTAACAGAATAAAAATCAAGCACTTACACCTATTACAGATCGTTTCACAAAGTCAAGTACCTGTTTATTTGCTTCATCAATTTTCTTATTTCGGAAAGGCTTCAAATAAGTTTCTGTCACGGTGATGGACGAATGTCCCATTGCTTCGGAGATAATACCCGGATGGATTTCGCAATAATACGCAGTTGTAGCCCAGGTATGGCGGGCGGTGTACGAGCTCAACCGGTCTTTGAGTCCCAATGCCTTTCCTAATAATTCCAACTGATAATTAAAATTGCGCAATGCCAGTTGATATTCCCTATACGCCTTTGGCGAACCTTCGTCACTGTGAAGAATCGGGAACAAATAAGGCGACTGTTCCTCCCGATTCATATACTTTTGCAAAAGAAACATCGCTTCCGTCGTCAACGTCACAGACAACGGACGCCCCGTTTTACGACGACGATAACTAATCACATTTCCCCGCAGATCACTCTTACGCAAATAAGCCAGGTCGACAAAAGGCAATCCCCGAAGCAGGAACATAAGAATGAACAACTCCTGCGCACCCTTCATGGCAGGAGTGATAGCGTCCGACTGCAACAGACGGGCAAACACCTTCTTCATATCCTCCATATCCAGTGCCCGGCGGCGGTCTGCCCGCGTACCTGTATATACGGATCGAAAAAGATGCGGCACGTATGATGCCTTCCGAAGATCGACAGCGCGATTGTAAACCGCACGCAACGTGCGAAGATACGTAGACACCGTATTCCAACTACACCCACGTGCACGAAGACTACCCTCAAAATGCTTCAGCCACTCCGGAGTGATTTCCCAAAACGACAAACGATCGGAACCCTGAAAAGTAAGAATCGCATTCAACGTACTTCTGTATACATGAGCAGTCCCTAAATTTCCACTCTGCTGCAAATCAACAGCCACTTGTTTCATAAACGAAGTAAAACTTTCCTTTTTCATTAAAAATAAATTAATAATTAATATTTACTTTTCCCACACTTTACTTTAGTAAAATACAAAAATCTATCTTCAAAAATTTACATACATAAAATCTAAAAAATAAAAACTAAAACATTTACATTAATCATCAAAGTAAATTTCATACATTTGCGCAATTTTTCAAACAACATATTATTTTAACCATTTAAGTATAAAAAATTTATGAACAACAATGAACTAGCTGCCGAACGCTACAGCATTAATGGATTCAAGTATTTCTCCGAATTGGCGAAAGAGTATTTTCCCGATCTGGCAAACGCTTCTTCCGCCAGAAAAAAAATGCGCAAACGCATTAAAGCAAACAAGACATTGAACGAACAACTGGTTGCTGCGTATTACACCAGCCAAACAATCGATGTCAGTCCTGAAATGCAGCTAATCATCTACCGACACTGGGGACCTCCCCACATTGACTTGCCGACAAACGTTTAGCGCGTAACAGAAAACGAAAACACGGACAAGAAATAAAAGGAAAATCGAACTATATATTTTTAAATATATCATTTATCTTTTATTGTTTATTATGTATTCCACTTTGCGTTCACCACTTTTTTTCAAAACGAAGATAACTACCAATCATACAGCTATTTACAGAAAGAAAAAAGCGTTCCACAAAGCGTTCGGCAAAAATGACCGTTTTTTCACTACAAACAAGACCTTCGAATCCCCCCAAACGAAGGCTTTGTTTTTTCTCCAACAGAAGCTCCACCAACCACCAACAAAAGCTCCGCCAACCACCAACAGAAGCTCCGCCAACCACCAACAGAGCATCCGTTCCATCCCCACTCCTTCCCCGGCTTCATGAAAGAAGAAAAAAACAGCGATTTGCGCATCGCGGCACCCTTTATTCATCCACACCCGTCCGCACGGAACCACACCCCTTGCGCATCGCACAGGAACGGCGTACCTTTACAGAAATTTAAAACGATAACCCAATGAACAATTTCAATTTTCAAACCATGATGGAACATGGTTTTCTCATTATCCCCAAGGCCCTGCTACAACAACAAATAGAAGACCCGAACATAGAAGCCGGAGAAATAGAAGCGCTCCTGAAAATCCTGATGAAAGTCAACTATTCGGACACGTTATACAGCGACCGGCAGCACAAAGACTACCTGTGCAAAAGAGGCGAAAGCATGTTCAGCTACCGCGACTGGAGCCGCATTTTCCGCTGGTCTGTCGGAAAAACCTTCCGGTTCATACACGCCCTTGCCATCCTGGGGATCATCGAAATCGTCCCCCATCCCAACAACCCGTCCCTGCATATTCGTGTCGTCGAATACGACAAATGGGTAGGAGCCCCCGACAGCGGCAAGCAGAAAAAAAAAGCCGTCAACGAGAAGTTCCGCCTGTTTTGGAATGAGTTTCACAGCATCACGCAGCTTCCCAAAGAAAACATCGCCAAAGCGCAACGCGAATGGAAAAAATTAAGCGACAAGGAACAGCAACTCGCCATCGACAAGGTAGAAGATTATTATTTCCACCAAACAAACATCAACTACCTGCTCCACGCCGCCAGCTATTTATCCAACAAAGCTTTCCTAAACGAATACAGATAAAACGAATCCCAATTAAACGAAGACTGATTAAACGAACACTGATTATGAATACCGAAAACAGAGTTTCACCACAGGCTCCCGAAATAGAAGAAGCCATCATCGGCGCCTGCCTGATAGAGCAGAGGGCTATACCACTGATAGCCGACAAGCTGCGCCCCGAAATGTTCTACGTCCTGCGCCACCAACTGATCTACGCCGCCATACTGGCTATGTACCACGCCGGAATGAAAATAGACATCCTCACCGTAAAAGAAGAGCTTTCCCACCGCGGAAAGCTCGAAGAGGCGGGCGGAGCGTTCGGCATCACCCAGTTGAGCAGCAAAGTGGCGACTTCCGCCCACCTCGAATATCACGCGCAGATCGTACACGAGAAATATCTACGACGCGAAATGATCTTGGGATTCAACAAACTACTCGCCTGCGCGCTAGACGAAACGATGGACATCGACGACTCGTTGATGGACGCGCACAACCTGCTCGACCGCCTGGAAGGCGAATTCGGCCACAACAACCACATGCGGGACATGGATGAACTGATGACCGCCACCATGACCGAAGCCGAAGGACGTATTGCCAACAACATAAACGGAGTGACCGGCATCCCTACCGGACTGGCAGACCTGGACCGCATGACGTCCGGACTCCAAAACGGCGAACTAGTGGTAATTGCCGCCCGTCCCGGCGTAGGAAAAACGGCATTCGCACTACACCTGGCACGAAACGCAGCCATGGCAGGACATGCCGTAGCCGTCTACAGCCTCGAAATGCAAGGAGAAAGACTGGCCGACCGATGGCTGACAGCAGCCAGCGAAGTCAGTGCCCGCCATTGGCGGTCGGGAACCGTCAGCCCGCAAGAGCTTGCAGAGGCACGCACGGCAGCCGCCGACCTCAAACGTCTGCCGATACACGTAGACGACAGCACCTCGGTCAACATGGAACACGTACGATCCAGCGCGCGACTGCTGCAAAGCCAACATGCGTGCGACGCGATCATTATAGACTACCTGCAACTCTGCGACATGACAACCGGCCAAAACAACCGCAACCGCGAACAGGAAGTGGCGCAAGCCACCCGCAAAGCGAAGTTGCTGGCCAAAGAGCTAAACGTACCGGTGGTACTGCTTAGCCAGCTAAACCGCGAATCGGAAAACCGCCCCGCAGGCCGCCCCGAACTGGCACATCTCCGCGAAAGTGGCGCAATCGAGCAGGATGCGGACGTCGTGATATTACTCTACCGCCCCGCCCTCGCACGAATAACAACCGACCGCGAAAGCGGTTACCCTACCGAAGAACTAGGCATAGCAATCATAGCCAAACAACGCAACGGAGAGACGGGAAACGTATACTTCAGGCATAATTCGGCAATGACAAAAATCACCGAATACGTCCCACCGCTGGAATACATGCTGAAACATGCTAAATAGATACAGATTCACCCCGATTCCATACAATTTTATATTACAATATATAGCTGTATGGAATTTCTTTTTTATTTCATTATTGATATAAAATAAATAGCAAAATACTTGACTTTCCCTTTCAAATTTCGTATATTTGTAATGTCAACAAGGACAGAAAATATTATTACTTAAACCTTAACTTTTTTAATTGTATGAATGTATTAGTGGAGCGCTATCAGCGCAGAAAGTATGTGAATCAGCCGGATTCACAGATGTTGTATTATGTACGCCAGAAATCGGGCACAGTGAGAGTGATGGACATCAACAAGCTGGCCGATGCCATCGAAGCGAACTCATCGCTTACAGCAGGAGATGTGAAGCATTCCATCGAGGCTTTGTTGAGCAGTTGCGCCTGTCGCCCGGGGACAAGGTGAAGATTGACGGATTGGGCACGTTCCATATCACGTTGAGCAGCGAAGGGCGGAAAGGAGAAGGATTGCACGGTGCGCAATATCCGCAGAGTAAATGTTCGTTTTGTGGCAGACAAGGCACTTCAGCTGGTGAATACGAGTCATGCCACTACCCGAGGCGAGAATAATGTCGATTTCATCCTGGCCGGAAAGGGTGACGGAGAAGACGCGGATGGTGGAAACAGCGGTAGCGGCGGAAGCGGAGAAGCTCCGGACCCGGCAGCCTAATCATTAAAACAGTGCCGCATGGGTATTACAGAGTGATTTCTACAATTGCTCTCCATGTGGTTTCTGTTTTCTTCTACGTTTATTTTTTAATTCTCAATTTTCAATTCTCAATTTATTAAAATGCTCGATAAAATCATAGAGATCATTATGACGATCCTGCCCTTTCTGGGTAGCAATCGCAAGAAGCGCAAAGCAATGGCGCAAGAAGTAAAAGAGTTCAGTGAACTGGTGAAAGACCAATATACATTTCTGATGCAGCAGTTGGAAAAAGTGTTGAAGGATTATTTCGACCTTAGCTCGAGAGTGAAAGAGATGCATACAGAGATCTTCTCGCTAAGAGGTCAACTGGCACAGGCTGCTGCCTTGCAATGTATCAATAAAGAGTGTCCACAACGTAGTGTGGCAGAGGCATGATAGTGATTCAGTCTATTTAATCCATCCATGAGAACTATAAATCTGATAGTAATCCATTGCTCCGCTACGCGCGAAGATAAGAGTTTCACAGAATATGACCTGGACGTCTGTCATCGCAGACGGGGATTCAACGGAACGGGGTTATCATTTCTATATCCGCAAGAACGGGGACATAAAATCTACCCGTCCGATAGAACGGATCGGTGCGCACAGCCGCGGTTTCAACAAGGAAAGTATAGGGATTTGCTATGAGGGTGGACTCGACTGCAAAGGACAACCGAAAGATACCCGTACCGAATGGCAGAAACATTCGCTCCGGGTATTGATTCTCGCTTTATTGAAAGATTACCCGAATTGCCGGATATGTGGACACCGGGATCTAAGTCTCGACCTGAACGGAAACGGCGAGATAGAACCGGAAGAATGGATCAAGGCCTGTCCCTGTTTTAATGCTGAAACGGACTGGGGAAAAGTCTGAAAGAAGATACATTCAACTCAAATAAAGATGCCGCCTCCCGTTTCTCCAAATTCAAATACAGGTAATTGTCAAACTGTTTTCCAAATTCATTAACTACCGTTGTCTTACCGACTTGCCTTGCTCCACGCAATATCAAAGGCTTCCTGTGCGTATCGACTTTCCATCTTTCCAAATGAAATAATATATCTCTTTTAAACATAAGCAATAAACTTATTGATTTTCAGCAATAAATTTATAAAAAGTTTCCAAAGATGGGGCAAAACATCATTGATTTTGTTCCAAAGATGGGGCAAGATGCCAGTGATTTTGTTTTAAAGATGGGGCAAGCCACACTAATACTGTTACAAAAATGGGTCAAAACAGAATTTATATAGTTACAATCAGCTGATTTACAAATTAGACGATTTACTATGTACCGACTCCAATCGTACATCGTAAATCGTCTAATCGTCTAATAAGTTCGTCTATTATTTCACGTCGAATGCAGCTTCAATCAGTGCTTTCAAGTTCAGATAATGACTTCTGTATATTCCGCTGGAAGCATTTGCCGCATTAGTCAGGTCTCTTTTAAGATCAGTCAACTGTCCGCGTGCAATGGTCGGTGCCTCGGAATCAAATAGCGAGCCGGAACTGTTCTTCGGTTTATCAAGCATTCCGATCAACGCATTGACATAAGTCTTCTGCAAGCTACGCTGGGAAGCATCCGGTTTCTTTCCTCCTTGCAGATCGCTCCAGATACTCTTCTTCAAATCACGGAACAAATCGTTGGCCGTGTATGCTTTCGCTCCGTTGACCAGTTCGTTATCCGTCATTTTGTCGAGCGTGCGGCTACTAAGCAGTTGTTTCAATGTACTGCTCTGTACACGGTAGATCGAATTGAAAGTATTGATACCTGTTCTTTCGGTCAGTTTATCATCCATCAGCCAAGTCGGTGTGGTGAACAGTTCTTTGTTCAAGAAGTCGACCGCTTTCTTCTGAATATCTTTCGGTACGTATTCTACCGCTTTCATGTCTGTCTGTTCCACAGAAATCGGATTGTGGTAGATACCGGCAACATTGGTAGTCACATGCCCCACGTACAAGCTGAATTGTCCCACCACATTCTGATACAAGCGGACGGCCTTCATATAACCTTCATTCGGTTCATAAGTCCAGTTCATGATTTCAGGCATCACGCGTTTCAGGTTTTTGATGCCATACGAACTTGCCAACATGGCATCGTCTCCCAAATCCTCACTCTGGTTGCGGGGATCGTTTCTGTCGAGTTCCGTTCCGAACGTGTAACGTTTATCTTCGCGCAACTTCCGATGATCCACTTATTCAGGTGAGGTATTTCGGCTTCCGCCGTTTCATATTCGGGCATCCAGCGGTAGCCCCACTCAATCGCCCATTTGTCGTAGATACCGATACGGGGGAATATTCCCGAACGTGAGATGTTGTCTTCCGGCTGCGCCACATAGTTGAAACGGGCATAGTCCATGATAGACGGCGTGTGCCCGTTAGCTTCCACCCATATTTTGTCTCTTAGTTTCTCTACCGGGACGGTATTGGAAGAGCCGAAGTTATGACGCAGTCCTAACGTGTGTCCCACCTCGTGGGAGGAGACAAAGCGTATCAGTTCGCCCATCAGTTCATCGTCGAACATCGGTTTGCGTGCTCCCGGATCAATGGCTCCCGCCTGCACGATGTACCAGTTGTAGAGCAGGCTCATCACGTTGTGATACCAGTTGATATGCGTTTCAAGGATTTCACCGCTGCGAGGGTCGTGCACGTGAGGTCCGCTTGCGTTGGGTATATCGGAAGGTTTGTACACGATAGCCGAATGGCGGGCGTCTTCCAGGCTCCAAGAAGGATCGTCCGTCGGCGCTTCTTTGCCGAAGATCGCGTTTTTGAATCCCGCTTTTTCGAAAGCTGCTTGCCAGTCGTTCACACCTTGAATGAGGTAAGGCACCCATTTCTTGGGAGTGGCGGGGTCGATGTAGATGATAATCGGTTTCTTCGGTTCCACCAATTCGCCACGCAGGTATTTCTCGCGGTCTTCGTCTTTGGGTTCGAGACGCCAGCGGGTGATATTCGCTTTATACTTCACTCCTTGCGGATTCTCGTCAAAATCCTTATAGCTCACAGCAAAGTAACCTACCCGGTCGTCGTGCAATCTCGGTTTCATCGGTTCCTTGGGAAGTAATAGCATAGAGCTGTTCAGTTCGTAAGTCAACGGAGTGGTAGAGGTGGCAAAGAAAGCTGCCAGCAGTTTCTCAAGTCCACTGCCTCCTCCTTTCTTCCGCTGGAAGGTACGCACGGTACGTATTTCGATGTTTTGCGGAAAGGCTTTCAGTGTGTCGATATAACTGGCGTCGTCTACCATGCTGCTCGCTCCGATGTTGTCTTTCACCCGGCTGGTGAATGAAAACATTTCGTTGTCCTTACGGATATAGTCGGTCATGTCGATCACATAGTTGGTAGTTTCTCCTTCTTTACGGACAGTTTTCAGCGGGAAGGTGGCCACAATGGGTTGAACATTGGAGTTCAATACGGCCTGATACATACCCAGTGTATCAGCAGAATGTTCGAGATAAGAGATTTCACGCACGAACAGTTTGTCGCCGCGTCCTTTCTCGAAACGGATCACTTCGTCGCTGATGTAATCTCCCGGATAGCCTACTTTACGTTTCTGCGCGTCTACCGGTGCTTTCACAACTCTGTTCACAATCAAAATATCACGTCCGAAAAGAGAGTCGGCTATTTCGAAAGAAATATTTACCATCTACGTAATGCACTTTAAAAAAGCCGTCCATTGTTTTGGCTTTGCCGGTGATTACTTTTGCGTAAGGTTGCAGAGCATCTTTCTTACTCTTGGCAATGGAGTCAGCCTTGGCTTTATCCACCGCTTCCGTCTTGCTCTTCTTTTTCTTCTTTTTCTTGAAGATGTCCGTCGATTGTGCTCCGGCCAATGGAACGATCATTGCCAGAATCATCAGAATTGAAACTAATTTCTTCATGCTTTCTTTTTTAATATTTATATACAGATACAAAGATAATAATTATTCGATACCGGCAATGCCATACATATTTAAGTTGTTGATACTAGACATCTTTTCATTCGGTTTGCCTGAAATAGTATATTCCTGTCCATCAATTGTCAAAGTAAAATTATAGGTATAAGTTAGCCCTGTTTCAAAAGGTACGGCAATCATCATATAACAGGTCTCCAAACTGGCACCAAAATACCCGGCAGTTATCTCGAAGCCGCCATTAGGAAGATTATAAGTAATACTGTTTATCGGAGTACCGGAAATTTTACCTGTCGACAAATCTACAGTTGCTCCATCTTCGTAGGCAATCGGATGGTCACAGCTCACCACCACTTTAGTAAATTTCTTACCGACAAAAGAATCCGGGCATCCCGCACCCGGTAAAGTGATTTGAGAAAACAATGGTTTGAATTCTCCCAAAGAAACAGTTGCAGCAGAATAGCTAGATGTAGTAGCCGAAGCATAAGCAAAGCTATAATTACGATGCGGCATAAACTCTGATTCATAATACTCCTGCACAGCTAAGTTGGGCAAAGCGACAGCCTTATAATCTTGTGAAGCTGCGTTATAGGGCGTATAGGCATAAATAGTGTGATCGCCACCCTTAAATCCTGCAGCAAGTTCGGAAGAAGGATTCAGCGTAATATCTTCAGTCACACGACTATCACGATCATATACTATATACGTTTTACCATCCAATTCTGTAGTAGTAGCCACCGCTACTTCCGACGGAGCATACGGCAAGTTTTCCTGCGGTTTGCCATCGGACAACACATATATTCCTATCTTGTCCGCTTCAATCCATCCCTGGCTTCCATGGGAATACACATTATAAGCACCGGAAACAGCAATTTTCCCCACTACGGGAATATCTGCATCTTCTTCTTCACCATCGTCACTGCTGCAACTTACTGAAGACAATACTAAAGCTACACAAGCAGCAAAATAAAACAGTCTATTTTTCATACTTTTCTCGTTTAAATGATTAATTATTTACTGATAGGTTATTTTCTTTTTCCAATTAATATTCTCCTTCATAGTTCGTGCACCATACCATGCCTTTCACATCGCCAAACCCGCTAAAAGTCTTCAATTCCAAATCGGGAGCAAAACCTTCGAAGAGACGTACCATCTGGCTCGTGTTTACATCGATGATGGCGATATCCCCATTTTCCTGCGAAAGTGCCAGCCGGAAATTCGGATCAGTGCTATTTCCCCCATAGCCATAAAACTCACAAACAACAGGACTTCCACTGATGCCGGTGATACGGCTGCCTGCTGTGTAAGCCAGCATATGGCTGCGCATCTGCATACTGTATATATAGAGATTCTTATCTCCATCGGTAAAGTAGAAATAAGGGTTCTTTTCAAAATTGGAGGACATCTTAATGACACTTTGCGGAGTCAATAAGGAGCTGCCGCTGAATCCGTATTGATCCGTACCGGTTATCAGGTGAGAGTTATTATCCATGTCTTTTACGGCAAACTCGTGCAAATCATAATTTCCGGTTCCCTGCACGTCAATCAGCGACACGTAGTTTGACCAAAATGTCAGCCCGCCGTTGGAGGCTACATCTTTCTTTTCGTAAGCCCCTATTGCCAGGCAGCGGGTTCCCGCTCCCATATTGTTCACCCGCAACACACCGGAGGGAACTTCCAAATCCTGATCGTATGTTTTGAAGTAGACGATGGCAGGAGTATAAACTGCTCCCCACTGCGGATAATGTGTAATGCCGATAAAACGGGCATTTTGCTCATCATACAAGATACAACGTTCTTCGTCGGCACACCAATAAGTGACGTTGTGGAACGGTGCGAAACAGGTGATACGGCTACCTCCCTCAAACTCATACGGCATGGCGCCGTACTTCCCGTAATAAGGAATCGCTTTATTGTCAGTGCCTACGGCACGGATATACACTTCCCCCTGTTCGGAGCAAATCACGTAATATTCTTCCTTGAATGCGAAGTCCATTATCTTCAAGCCTTCCGGCTCTTTACGGTTTTCAAATTCGTGGGCAAGCCACATGTCTTTTTGCAACGAATTGCCATCTAGCGTGACACTTCAACTACCCTGATTTATCAGGATTTTCGGCAAACCTGACACGTAGGAACCGGAGATAGAGCCTAATACATAATAGTAATAGATTCCTGCGGATCTGTACCTAAACCACCTTCGATGGTGCTCTCCACATTGTGCGTCACCCGAAAGGCCGGATTGATGAAAGATAAAGAAGATTTTCCGTCTCCCTTTGTTGGAGAGAATCATCCAGCCCCAGTCGAAACTGTTCTTTCCCGTCAAGGTATATTTATTGCTGATGTATGTTTCATTCGTTTCCTTATTGATGACTTTCAGTATCAGTTCGTACGTTCCGCCTTTTTCGAACTGATACTTCAGATGATAACCTGTGTAGATCAGTTCACGGTTCAGATACCATTGACGGTGAAAAGTTCGTCTACGTTTCCGATGTCGGTTGAGAAGTTGATGGGCGCATCCATCTCGAAAAGGTCGCCTACCATAAATGTGTAGTCCGACGAAGCGGAGTTCACAAAAGAGACTTTGGTAGAGTTTGTATAGCCATAGTTTCCCAAATCGTCATAACAGCCGGTTATCACGAGAAGCTGCAGGATTGAAATGAATAGTATTGTTTTTCGCTTCATAGTTTATTGTCAGTTATCGAGAATGGTTTCATACAGCGGTGTCACTCCATCTGTATCATAATATTGGTAATTGCCTTGCTGCCACTGGTCTTTCCACCAAGCCTTGAAGTCGGCTATCAGATTGACAAACTCAATGCCGGTGTATTTATCCAATGATTCGAGTATCTCGCCATCCATGAAAATGATAAAAACACGGTATTTCATATCCGAGTATACTCCCAGATTGGCCGCTGAACTCTGGCTCCACCACACAGGGCAGGAAATCCGGTCGGTCACTTGAATCGTGACGTGTTTGTATTCTGCCGGACCCACCAGACAGTTTTCCACTGCATCCAGTGAAAGGGTAAGGGTGTAGTCTGTGTTGAGCAGGTCTTCATTGCGATAGACGGTGACTTCGTAGGTGTCTTCCGCCAGTCCTTTATGGAAGATGCCGGAAGTCAAAGGCATAATCGATGCCGGAACGGGCGGTGCTTTTCTCTCCCACTGCGGAAATATCACAGGTAGCATTTTCTTCGAGCAGGTAGCCAAGAAGTGTCATTTTCACTTTCACGGTTCCTTCCCGAAGCAAGGGTGCATCCGTAGCAAAATTGAATGTTATTTTCTGTGGAGACTTATCGTTCATGTAAGTAAAATAGACGTAATTGTCTCCATGATAAACTTCCAGTTGCTCTTCGCTGCAGGAGGCGAAGAACAAGCAGCAGGCAGAAGGTGGTATATGTCAATATTCGTTTCATCTTATCCGGGCATTAGTTGGTTGTTTCACTGGTAGGCAATGGAAGTACATAAGAACCTGTCATGTTGATTTCTCCTTCCTCGTCGGAATCGGGCACGGTGGAGAGGTTCATCCGTTTGTAGGTGTAGAAGGTTCCACCTTCGCCTATCATTTCTTTCCGTATATCGAGCAGTATTTCGGCATCCAGTTGTTCACGGGTGCTGACTGTCAGACTAAGGGTACGTTCAGCTCCACGGGCTTTTCGAACTGTTTCGAGGTAGTTGATTCCTTCGGTTATCTTGCCATTATAGCTACTGATCTCCGCCAGGATATGACAGATTTCACTGAACCGGATCACTGGTATCATCGGATTCTCCATTGCTTCTACTACTGATTCTACGGAAGGGTTATACTTCAGTGTGTAATACTTCGACTGGGTTTCATTGGTAGTCCCGATCAGGTAGGTGAGCCGATAGTCGGTATATACGCCCGTATTGTCCGAAGCAAACAGGGAAGGGATATTTGCCAACGGCAAACGGGTGGTTGACGAAGAAGAGGAAGAGCCCCATACGGCCTGTTCATAATCCGTAGCCAGCTGTTTCTTGTACAAGCCGAACAATATGTCGTGGGAGACTTTTGTATATCGGGAATTGAGATTGCAGGTAATGTTCTCTCCTTCTGTAAAGCCTATCCACCGTTTCTGCTGGTAATAGGTGTTGTAAAGTTCTTTGGCGGCTGTCTCGGCATTCTTGTAGTAGGCAGGACCGGCATAGATGCAGACACGGGCTTTCAACCCCAGCAATGCCAGATAGTTGAAGCGGATGCCACGATACCAGAAGAATGCTCCCATATCGTCTATATAGGAACCGGAGTTGAAGCGGTAGCGGGCATTCCATTCGGGAGTAGGTTCGTACATTTGTGAAGCGTACATCGCTTCGGGATGGTATTCGGTGTCAAACTTACGCAGAATGTCTTCCGCTTCGAGCAGGTCTTTCAGGACTTTCTCGATAAAATCGGTAACGGTGCATTTTTCTACCACTGCGGCTTCGTATTTATCGCGGTAAGGAAGATAGGAGCCCGAAGGATTGGTTGCCGTTGCAGGAGCAAACAAGCGAAGTAGGTCAAAATGCATCATGGCTCTTAATGACAAGGCTTCGGCGTAAATGAGGTTTTTCTCTTCTTCTCCGTATTCGAACAAAGAGATGTCCGTGGGCCGGATGTTCTCGATGAGCTTGTTCAGGTTGGCTATCACTTTATAGCCTTTTCCCAGATAGCTGTCACGACGGGTTCGGTGTCGACCGTGTTATAGATAAGTTCGGAAGCGTCGGCATACATCGGAGAGATGGTTCCGGCCTTTTGATTGTATTGCTGGGAGATGGCACTAAGGAATCCCCAGCTTAGTTGCTTACCGTAAAGTTCGTCGGACGCCAGATTGGTGTAGATACCATTCAGGGCATTCCGGTAGCCGAAACCGGTGGAAAACAGATCGTCGTCGGCTATCGCATTTTCTGGTGTTACGTCCAGCCAGGCATTGCAGGAAACGGCTAACATTCCTGTCAGGGCTATTAGTATATGGCTGATTAGTTTCTTCATTTGTATGGTTAGAATATGATGTTAGTAGTCAGATTGAATGAACGCGAATAAGGATAATCCAGTCCCCGTTCCTGACGGATGGTAGACCAATAGAACAGGTCGTTCATCGTGAACGAAAGACGCAGGCCGGACAGATGGAGTTTCTTTAATTGTTCGGGACGGAAATTGTAGCTCATTGTCAATGAACTCCATTGCAGGGTATTGTTTTTCTGTACAAAACGCGAAGATGCGCCGGTGGTGACATTACGGTCACGAATATCTTTCATGGTGGTTATGTCTCCCGGTTTCTGCCAACGGTCGAGCAATACCCGCTTATCTACATTGTCATTTTTAATGTCGGCATTCTCTACATAGGAGACGAGGGTATTGTTGTAAGCATCTCCACCAAAAGTATAGAGGAAAGAAGCAAACATGGATAACTGTTTATAGGACAGGGTATAACCGAATGAGCCTTGTCCCTTGGGAGCTGTATCGCCAATAATGGTCCATTCGTCGGCAGACCATACATCGGTAACGTCACCATTCCGGCGAAGGTAGATTTCTTTGCCGTTTGTGGGCTGATTCCCAATGACTTCATCCCGTAGATAGAGGTCAGAGAGGCTCCTTCGTAATATTTCAGGTATGTTTTAGCATATTTTGAATCGGAGCTGCTTTCGGGGTTATATCCGCTGAACAGTTCTTCCACTCTTTTATTATAGTCGCGCATTGCCTGGGAGATTTCAATAATCGTGTTTTTGTTTCTTGCAAAGCTGCCGTAGAGCTGGAAGAGCCAGTTTCTGTCACTGTAAAGTCGTGCCCGCAGTTCCAGTTCGACGCCGGTGTTTTCACCTTCCCATGTTTTCTTTGTAGGAGGTGAATCCGGTAGAGGAAGGGATGGTATAATCGGTTATCAGGTCGATGGTACGCTCGTCGTAGGCAGAGGCTTTCAGATAGATTTTATCGTGCCACAGTCCGATTTCAACTCCATAGTCGAGGGTGTATTTACGTTCCCATTTCAGGTTCGGATTTCCCATCTGATAGAGGAATACACCGTAGCCTGTGGGATACCAGCTGTCTGTTTGCAGCTGATACATATCTTTGGCCGAATAGAGGGAGAAGTTGGTCTTTCCGGTCAGTCCGTAGGAGACACGGAACTTCAACATGGAAAAGAGTTCATTCGACTTCATAAAATCATAATTATGAATGTTGATTCCTGCTCCTGTTGACCAGAACATGGACCATCTTTATCGGAACCGAATTCGGAAGAACCGTCGATACGTCCTGTAAGGTCGGCGAGATAGATATTGTTGTAGGTGTAGTTGGAAGTGAGCAAGGCTCCTACCAAGCGGGTGGTATTGTCGGAGCTGCTGGGCTTTCCGTATACTTCTGCCGCATAGTTTGAAGAGACAAGGTCGCCACCAGGGAATCCCCGGTAACGTGTTTCGGAAGCAGTGCTCTGCGTTTGTCTCATGTTGGAGGACAAGCAGATATTGAGATTGTGTCCCTTGAAGGTATTGTTGTACATGAGTGACAGGCTTCCGTCTATCACTGTTCTCTTTTGTGTGGATTCTGTTTTTTCACCATTGATGTTGCCTGTACTGGCTGAATAACTGGCCGATGCGGGATCTTTGTACAGATCACCGGTAGAATTTCTCATCAGGACGGAAAACTGACCGCGCAGACGCAGACCGTCGGTGATACGCCAATTCAGACTAAGATCATCGGTTACTTCATCATAACCGGAATGGTCGAAGCTGTTGTAGAAGTTGATTTCGTACAGTGGATTTACTTGTGTGCCGCTAGCCCCGTCGAACTTTTCGAGACGGCGCACATAATCGCCATTTTCATCATACAGACGCATATAAGGAAGTAAATGGGAGTAATCGCTGAATGAATTGAAGGGGACATCTGTACTTTTGTTATAAGTGTAGGTCACTTTGTTCTTTATTTGTAGTCCGCCAATGCGGTAGTCTACATAAAAAGCGGCATTGGCATTCTTACGGGAAGAGTGTTTCATCACTCCTTCCGTTCCTCTGAATCCCAGTTCCACTCCCCAGCGCACGTCGTTTTCTCCACCGTCTATGAAAACGGAGTGCTTATGGTTCAGAGCCGTGCGTAGTCCTTGAGAAAGCCAATAGGTATCGACACCTGTCAGTACATTATTGAGTCGTTGGTAGTAACCGTTGGTATAGGGGTCTATTTCCGGGGTGTTGCTGTCATATAGTCCTGCCAGGCGTTCGGTTTCCAGCTTCTCACGGGCGTTCACCAGATTGTAGGAGGATAAATCCGGCAGTTCGGCAGAAAGTACTCCGGAATACTGTACACGGAACTTTCCGGCTTCAGGCGCACGCCGTTCAATGACAATTACTCCGTTGGCCGCACGTGAACCGTACATGGCAGTGGCGGCAGCATCTTTCAGGATATTGATGCTGTGGATGCTATTCATATCGAGGTCGTATATCTTTTCTACATCGACTTCAAAGCCGTCCAGTATGAAGATAGGCAGGTTGGAATTACCGCTTAGCACTTCCCGCGAAATGGAGGAGGTGGAGGTCTGCCCAAGTGTCGTTTCTCCGATACCGGTCTGACCACGCAAGACGAATTGAGGCAGGCTGTTGGGATCGGAACCAGCAGCCAGATTCTCCTGTATTCTGAAAGAGGGATCGAAAGTCTGAATGGCCGAAATCAGGTTGTTCGGGTTGACTTTTAACAGGTCTTCTTTCTCTATCTTTGTGGTATTTCCAGTGAAACTTTCTTTCTGTATGGAGTTATAGCCGGTTACAATCACTTCCTGAATACTTTCGGTAGCTTCTACCATCTGCACATCGACTTTCTGCCGGGAAGTGACTTTGATTTTACGGGTTTCAAAACCGATGTAAGAATAGATAACCAGACCGCCTTTTTCGGGCAGGGTCAATACATAGCAACCGTTTATATCGGTAATTACACCAGTAGAATGACCATCCAAACGAATCGTCACTCCTACCATCGGTTCTTTAGAGAGTTTCTCAATCACCCGGCCATAAACATAATTTCCGTGTGGAGGAAGAAGATATGTCTCTTTTGAATTATTTTTGTTTTGGGCTATTGCATTAGTAGATAGTGATAAAATGTATACAAACAATAAGATTCTATTCAAAGCCCCGGAATTTAGCTTTTGCATAACGGATATATATAGTTATTACACCCGCAAAAGTATTCTTATATGATAGACGGAGCAATCACGAATTTTAGGTATTTTACACAACTATTATACCAAAATATAATTAAAGCAAAATCTTTTTGCTTCTGTTTAGGTATTAATCAATAGCAAAAAGAATAACTGCATCATTTATCCTCTATCAAAAGGCAAATGATGCAGCTGTCGGTTATATCTGTTTTTTTTATAATGCCAGACGGTATATCTCTTTGCTGTCCTGTTTCGCTAATTTGACATAGTTGCCTACCAATTCACCTTTATTCCGGTGCAGACTATCTGCAAGGCGGTCGATGTCGGGATTCTCAATGCCAAGTTCTTTGAAGGTCACAGGCAGGCCGATGGAAGTAAAGAAGGATTTCAGACGGGAAATTCCTTCAAGGGCTACCGCCTTTTTATCGTCTGATTCTGCCACTCCCCACACTCGGATGGCGTATTGGGCTATCTTATCCACATTGTGTTCTGTCATCCATGTCATCCAGGCAGGAAGATTACGGAGAGTCCGGCACCATGAGTCACGTTATAGATGGCGCTGATTTCATGTTCGAGGAAGTGGGAAGCCCAGTCCTCTTCACAACCTACACCACAGGTTCCATTGTGGGCGATCGTTCCGCACCACATCAGATTGGCACGGGCTCCGTAGTTTTCAGGTTCTTTCATGACGGTGGTTGCTTCTTTGATGATGGCAAGCAGTGTACCTTCGCACAGGCGATCGCCTATTTCTACATCTTTCGTGTTGGTGAAATAGCGTTCCATGATGTGTGCCATCATATCGGCAATGCCGCAGGCGGTTTGGAAAGGAGGAAGTGTGTAGGTCAGCTCGGGGTTCATCACGGCAAAAACAGGACGCAATACACCGGGAGCACGGAGGCTTAATTTCTGTAAGCCATCGACTTTCGTGATGACGGTGTTACCGGAACCTTCGCTTCCGGCAGCAGGAATCGTTAACACAACGGCTACTTTCAATGCTTTCGTCACAATGGCTTTTCCGATGTAGAAATCCCAGAAATCTCCGTTGTAAGGAACTCCGGCTGCAATGGCTTTCGCCGTATCAATCACAGAGCCACCACCAACGGCGAGCATCATGTCTACGTTTTCTTTCCGGCAGAGGTCGATTCCTTCATACACTTTCGTGTCTATCGGGTTAGGCTGTACACCGCCCAGCATACAATAGGGAATACCTGTTTCCTGCAATGATTTCTCAACACGAGCCAATAATCCGCTGCGTATCACAGAGCCACCACCATAAACAATCATTATTTTGCGTGCACCGTATTTCTGTACTAACACTCCGGTCTGCGCTTCCGTATCCCGACCGAACACGAATTCAGTAGGGCTGTAAAAGATAAAATTATTCATTGTCGTTTTCTTTATAGGTCTTTTCGTCAGTCTTTTCTATAGATCCAAATAGAACTCCTTTGACAAGTTTTTCTATAAGTTCTTTTATAGAGCCCTTCATAAGAGTCTTTATAGATCAGACAAAGTTATAAATTTAAGCAGAATATCTTTCTTTTGATTGTTTAAAATTTCCTACTTTCATTAGTACAAGTCCGATTACAATCCAGACCATTTCGCGTATACGGGTAATCAAAGCGGCATAGACTCCGTAAGCTCCGGAAAGGGAAAGGCCGCCTACGGCGAGGGCAAAGCCACCTTCACGACCTCCCAATTGCATAGGCAGGAAAAACAGCAGATTAGCAAGTAAAGAAGAGAAAGCCGCAATCAGGCAGCAGTCGGCAAAGCTGACATGGGTGGTCAGCACGTTCAGTATCAGCCATATTTCAAGACAACTGACTACACGGGCGGTATATTCCAGTAAGAGGGCGCTATAAAAGGTTTGTTTCTTTTGTTGGTGGAGAAGGGCAATTTGTTTGTCTATATTCTCCAACTTCTCTTTATGCGCGTTTGCAAAATGAAATACTTTCTTTTTCAGAAAAGGAATACGACCACCCATACGGACAAAAGCCACAGCCATCCCCTGCCGATAGCCTTTCATAAAAAGAATAACAATCAGCAAGCAAAAGACAGTAATAGCTCCTAAGATTATCCCCATCATCCACCCCACCGGATAGAGACAAACGTAAAGCAACACTGAACTTAACCAAAAGCAAAAGTGGGAAAAGATATGCATCATCACATAAAGAATCACGGAAGAGGTGGCGCGTTCTATTCCTATATAGGGTTTCAGCTCCATAATGCGATATGGTTCGCCTCCCATCAGCCCAACAGGAGTCACGTAATTAAGCGCAAAACCTGTTACTGTGAATTTGTAGAGCCGGACAAATGAAAACCCCCGTCTTACCACCACTACGGATGATGATGTACCACGATACTGTATTAATAAGGTAGACAAACAGCCATAGCAACAAAACCAAAGGTAAATATACCCCTGCACGCTTCAAATTCAGCCAAAGCTCCTGATAATCCATATCAAAAGTGAATATCATTATCAGAACGGCAATGATACCAAAAGCGAGAAATATATTACGGTACTTGTTCTTCACTATTTGTGAGACTTATATCTATTTTTTATATGGGTATATATCTGCTTTTATATGAGTATATACTTGCTTTTTGTATGGGTATATATCTCACTTTATTCACATATAATCTTACTTTATATACGTATAATATCTTTCGAAGAATCTTTTGAACGCCGGGATTCTCATCAATATGTATTCGAATACCAGCCAACCGATTAACGCGCAAGAGATGCCAAGTAATACATCAATGATATAATGATGGCATGAATAAATAGCTGTTCCCCAAATGCCGACCATGATAATAGAGAAAAGAGTAACCACATACCACCTGCATTTACCAATAATGGCATACACCAATGCAACTACCATATAGGCCGCATGCAGTGAAGGCACTGCCGCAAAAACATTAGCATTACGCCCGTAGATAGAATCAAAGATGGTTACTCCGAAGAATGCATCAAAGCGTCCCAATCCTGCAACATTACCCGGTGTGTTTAATATCGGTTCGAAACCGTAGTTGATGGCATACCAAGGCGGAGCGGCCGGATGAATATAATAACCGGCAAAACCAATCAAATTGACAAACAAGAATACTAACGCAAAGCGAAGGTAGGTTTTTCTTTCTTTCTTGAAATACAGGCAAAGACCGAACAGGATGGGAACGGGAACCCAACAAAGGTAGAAGATTCCGGCAAAAACGTCCGCTATCGGCCAGTTGTGTGCAGCGAAGTATTCGCAAGGAGTAACCAGAAGACCATTATCCATTACTCCGAAAAGAGACTTTTCGAGATTATACAGTCCGGCCACATCAATCGGGTTCACTTCGTAGTTGGGGCAAATACGCATCCAGTCATACGAGATTCCAAAAATGGCGAAAGGTAACAGGGCCACAGCCAACTTACGAGTAGGTAATCCGGCAAAAAATAAAACTAAATAGAGTACCGCCATTAACAGGTGCTCGGAACGAAGCCCGATGAAGATACTTGTCAGCAAAAGGAAAAGAGCCATAATGACTGTCACAGTCAGGGCTTCTCTCTTCGACGGCATTTGAATATTCTTTATCATTATAATGTTTTGATTAGACAACTAGACTATTTACTATTGGACTATTTACGATGTACTATTTAGGATGTACGATGTAAATAGTAAATCGTCCAACAGTAAATTAATTCATTCTTTCATCACTTTGTAGCAATGTCTCACACGAGCAAATGCCGTGATATTGGCAAACAGGGCAACAAAAGCCAGAGGAACAATCATAATCAGGATTGGTTCGAAAACGGTGATATCTTTGAAAACGCCACAGAACAAAGCTCCGAGACTGGTCAGCACTACGCGTTCCGGACGTTGCATGAATCCGACTTTACATTCAATTCCTAAGCCTTCGGCACGGGCACGCGTAGCTTACCATCAGTGAGCCGATTAGTGCCACAAATGCAATGAGTGCATAAAGGAAATAATCTTTCATTGATAAATAGTAACAGATACCAAAGAAAGTCATCAATTCACTATAACGGTCGAGTACTGAATCGTAAAGCGCACCGAACTTGGAACTCATGTTGCCTAGGCGAGCTACACGTCCGTCCATCATATCGAACAGTCCGGCAAACAAAATCACACCTCCTGCCCAGCCGATAATGGCCAAATCGTTCTGTCCGCCATATATGCCGGCATATACAAACATACCTGCCGCTACTACATTCAGGATAAATCCGGTAGTGGTGATAAAGTTAGGAGTGATTCCAATTTTAATCATTCCGCGTATCAGGGGATTGATAATCTTATAAATCAACTGTTGTAAATAATCTCTGTAATTCATCTGTTTAAATCTGTTTATAGCTATTTTTATCTAAATCTTCTGTTTTCTCAATCTGTATATATCTAATTCTTTCGTTTTCTCATCAGTCTTTTCAATCCGTTTTTCAGTTTCTTTTTCCGAACAAACTTCTTATATCTATATTCCGGTAAACAAAAAAGCGTTGCATATTATAGTTCCAGAACAGTGCCACGATGACTGCCACTACCACTTTAGGAATAATGAAAAAATCTCCGAAATACAGGCTAAGTGTGTTGCGTACCCAGGGAATCTTCGCTAATGATTCCGTCAGTGCATACGTACCCACGTGTTGAGCCAAACACTGCAAACCCATACAAGGATAAATTTTACAGCAACGTGTGTTTTCTTTCCTTTCGATTTAAAAGTCCATTTATAGTTGATAACGCAATTAACGATTCCTCCATAGATAGCCTCCCGCCAGGGTGGCATATACATAGTAGACATCAAACAGCCTGACCAGAAGAATCGTAACGAGAAAGTCTGCAATAGTTGCCATTTGAGCAGAAAGCTGCGCCCTCAAGAACATGAAGATGCCGCCTTTCTGGGAAATCATCCGTGCAACTTTTTTCAGCCAATCACCCATCTCGCTCCCACTAACAAAATAAAACTATACACTCCCGCCAAAACATCGTCCATCATGACCCCTACTCCACCTTTCAGGCTTTCCATACGACGTATGCCCAACGGTTTGGCTATATCAAAGATACGGAACAAGGCAAAAGCCGCAATCACGTACCAAAACCATTTGTCATCATTGGGAACGGCCAACAACGGTATCCACACTCCCACCATCTCATCTACTACCACACGCGAAGGATCTTCTCCCCAATAAGTCTCCAGCTTATCGGCAGCCCAAATGCCGGCGAATGTAAATACAATCACCAAAGCGGCAGTCAGCCATAATACCCAAGAGAAAGGAAGGAGAAAATAAAGTGCAATCCAAATGATAGAAGCCAGTAACGCCCCAGCCGTGCCGGGAGCAAAAGGAGAAAAACCGGAGCCAAAGCCCGTGCCTATAAAAACAGGTAGAAAGGGAGGACGCTTCATTTATTACTAATTACTAATTACAAACTACGAGTCGGTTGTGTCACGAGTCCCCCAAACGAATGGGGAATTTGTACAATAAAAAAGTAAAAGTTGAGGTTGAGCATCCACCAGTCTTTATAGGATGGTAAATCTCAATCTCAACTTATTATTTGGGGTTACTGATTAAGCTAAGTAATCAGGTTCTTTTTCACCAATCATGTTACGCAATGTCTGTTTTACCATTCTCCATTGTGTAAACAAGTCGTGTTCGGGCTGATGTTCGAAATCGTGCATCGGGCTCTTGCAGAAGAATGACAACCAAGTCTGGATGCCACACATACCTGCACGCATTGCCAAGTCGCTGAACAACACAAGGTCAAGAGCGATAGGAGCTGCAAGGATAGAGTCGCGGCAAAGGAAGTTCACCTTGATTTCCATCGGTAGCCCATCCATCCGAAGATGTCGATGTTGTCCCATGCTTCTTTGTTGTCTTTGCGGGGAGGATAGTAGTTGATACGTACTTTATGATAAACATCTCCGTAGAGATCAGGATATTTTCCGGTTCGAAGATAGTGTCGATTACAGACAGCTTGCTGACTTCTTTTGTCTTGAAGTTGTCCGGATCATCGAGCACTTCACCGTCGCGGTTACCGAGGATATTGGTAGAGAACCAACCGTTCACACCCAGCATACGGGTTTTGAACATCGGAGCCAATACGGTTTTCATCAATGTCTGACCACTCTTAAAGTCTTTACCGGAGATAGGTACATTCTTTGTTTAGAGAATTCCCACATAGCAGGAGTATCCACACACAAGTTAGGAGCACCCATTACGAACGGAGCGTCTTCTGCAATAGCAGCATACGCGTAACACATACTAGGAGAAATCACTTCTGTGTTGTTTTCCTTCATTGCTTTCTCTAAAGCAGCGAGTGACATGTGTTCGTCAGACAGCGGAATGTAAATTTCAGTACTTGCAGCCCAAAGCACCACTACGCGTTCGCAGTTGTTAGCAGCTTTGAAGTCGCGGATATCCTGACGAAGTTGTTCTACCATTTCCCAACGGGTAGCAGCCTTCTTCACGTGTGTACCGTTCAGACGTTTTGCCCAGTTGTGATCGAAAGCAGCCGGCATCGGTTTGATAGCTTCCAACTCTTCTTTTACTCCATTCAGGTCTTTTTCTTTCAAAACCTCGGCGTACATAGCAGCTTCGTATGCGTTGTCCGGGAAAATATCCCATCCTCCGAAAACAATGTCTTCCAAATTCGTCAAAGGCACAACGTCCTTGATGAGTTTTTCTTCGTTGTTCTCCATGCGCATTGTGGCTAACTGTGTAATAGATCCTATCGGTTTTGCCAGTCCCTTGCGAGAGGCTAGTGTACCTACAATCATCGTGGTAGCTACCGCACCACCCACTCCAACTACCAGTACGCCAAGACGCCCAGTAGCGGGTTTAATTTCTTGTTTCATTTCTATTCTATTAAAATTAAACTAAAATTGATGCAAAAATAAGATTAATTAATTACTAATACAGTCTTTATTTGTCATATAAACATTGCAATTAGCAGGATTTAACTTTTAAAAGGTCATGTGGAGACTTATTCTCAAGCCTGATCTGTCAATCCCGGGCGAATCACGATAAGTGAGCCTCCAGATATAGTCCAAACGTAACACCTTGAAAATGTTTTCAATACCGACACCCGCCTCCACATAAGGTGTTTTTCCCATTGTTTGTGTGTTCTCTATCGGAAAAGCGAACAAACCGTCGCTCAAAGCCGGATTGTTTTTATCGCTCAAATGTCCATATAATCCACGACAGGAAACTATTTCCCTCCATTTAAGTTTTTTCAACAACGGTACCCGGTTGAACAGCCATCCGTTGAGGAAATAAGTAACATCCCACGAGAAATACTCATCGTTCATAAATTCCATCGCATTCATCAACGAGTAAGATTCCGGTTGGATGGTATAAGAAAGGTTGGCATTAGGCATGATAAGCAACGGGAAAGGTACTTTATCCCACACTTTACCTGCTTTTAGTATAACGTCCGTATAGCCGAACGCGGAAAACCAGAAACGTTTCTGAATACCGGCTTCGGTATGATTGTAGGTGTAATCGCTGCCCAACACTCCTTTTCCGGCAATGGTATGCGACAAGGTAAACACCGGTGCATCCAACGATACGGGAAAACGGTTCCATTGAGTCTGGAAGAATTTCTCATTCGGAGCATAACGCAACTTCAACTCTGCGGCACTGATAGAGAATCTTTACCGGGTGTAGGTATCTCCTTCTTTCTTTAAAAAAGGAATCAGGTAGGAGGACTCATCTTTCCGTGTACGCGCTGTCAACTGGAAAGAAAAGCCGGAATAAAACTCATTGGTATAGGTCATCTCCGCCTGCCGGAAATAGCCGATACGGTCGTCCTTCTCACGTTTCAAGGCCAGGAACACATTGTCTTTGCTTGTATACAGGTAATTTTGTCCATACTGGTTCACATCTGATTCGTAACGCAATTTCAATGAATGGATGGGAAATTCGTTGGCGTATTCTTTCTTCTTTTTGAAAGAATATTCCAGTTCTGCCAATCCTTTCACTCTTTCATCTTTAAACCCGTAAGCCACATATCCTTTGCCAAACAGGTGCGGATTGAGCCAGGCGGTAGTCATACCTCCGGCACGGATACGGGGCCTTCCATGTGTTACCGCTGATAGTGGCATTCATCGGGCCGATATAGAAAAGTGGTGCTTCTTTGGAGGTGGGAATATATCCCGTAAAGAGAATGGAAAGCACTTTTTCCGTCCAGTAATATACCGGATAACTGCGTAATTGTGTCATCAGGCGGTCTACCGAGTTTTCCTGCTGGGAGATGGCGGCTTGTGGACGATTCTCCGCCCAGAATGTTTCGGGACGCGACAGGGCTTCCGTCTCTTCAATAATACGTTCGGGTTTGGTGAAGGCTTTGTCGGCTTCGGCAGTCGGCGTAAAGGTGTAGTTGCTGTAATCCGCTACACGGCGGGCAAAAATACCGTCCTGTCCTTCGGTCAGTTTAAACTCAACAGTGATACTTTCATGATCGAGCAGGCGTGTGCCGTCTTCAGCGCGCTTAAATTCCTGTTCGAGCAACATGTAGTCTACAAAGTTCAGGTTTATCTTTTTGGGAAAGTTGAATACGGCACGTTTGACAAAGTAGGTAGAGTCGAGCGTCACATACAGGTGTCCGTTGAAACCGAAAGACTCGGAATTAAAAGGTGTGAAAGCGAGGTCTGCACAAGGCTCTCCGGCAATCTGCAACGTGTCCATCAGGTAATATTTATAAAAGCCTGTGCCGATACGGGACAAGGGACTGACAAACTTATTCGTAAACAGGGAAATGTTGTTTTCGTAGATATCGACGTCTTTAAAGACTTCATTGATGGCTGCCTGCATCCCTTGTTTAGAAAGAAACTCATCGACACCGGCCTGTTTGCGTCCTTTCACCCATTGCTTCTCGGAACGGGGAGATTTCCGGTAATAGTCTGTGGCAAGCAGTTCACGGGCTGATACCGTCAGAATCGGTTTACCGGTAACGGCAGAAGTATCTACATATTCCGTCAGGAAATCAAATTTACGATATAGCCATTTTTTCTGTTTCTCTTCATCGAAGTTATTCAACGCAAAGGTGGTCTTTTCATAACGTTCGCGTTGCCAGAAGTCTTTCTCGTAGGGAGAGTAGTTGTCACGGCTTTCAATCATACGGCGGACAAATTCCACAGCAGGATTATCTTTCTTCCGGTAGTGCTCACGTTTGGGTTTGACTACCACTTCACCAAGCGCGTATTCGGTAGGCGCAAGCGCTACTTTATAGGATGCATTACGGGCAGGGCGAATGGTGCGGACATAGTCATTATATCCGATTACAGAGATTACAAGCACTGCTTCGGAGCGGTGGGTTTTGAAGTAAAAGCGTCCGTCGCTTCCGGTAGTAGTTCCTTCGGTCGTGTCTTTTAAGCGTACAGATGCATAAGGCAAAGGTTCTTTGGTCAGAGAATCAGTCACCACCCCTTGTACCACATACTGCGCACTAAGCGGAATACTGATAGCCAATAAAAGAAAGAGCGTCAATGTGCCTTTTTTCATTAATCTCATACCTTAAATCCTATTGAATTGAGCGGGGCAAAGGTAGGAGTGATTTCAAGACAAAAAAAGGTCTATTTGACGGAAGAAATGTTCTTATTTGACACAATTAGGGGAAAGTAATACGGAATCGGGTCAGTCCGTCGGCATAGGTTCGCAAAGAGAATGTGCACCCATGACGCATCAGTACTTCGCGAATAAAGATGAGTCCGATTCCCTGACCGTTCGGTTTGGTAGAGAAGAAAGGACTGAACAGTTTAGCTTCTGTTTCTTTGCTGATTCCCTGACCGTTATCTATCACTTCAACAGTGGCCGGAGCGAGGGTGCGGACTATTATTTCCCCATCGGCTTCAATGCTTTCCGCTGCATTTTTGATGATATTTACGAGTACTTGCTCAAACAAAGCGGCATCCAGCATCACATCTTTCAGACTTTCGTCTATTTCCATGCGGAGTGTAATGCGACGGTCATTACACATTCCTTCCATAAACCGCTTGCAGGTGAAAACCAAATCATTCAGATTGACAGAAGAGAGTGTCGGTTCGGGGATTTTCACCACATCGGCAAAACGGGTGATGAAACGACTCATCGAGAAACAACGGTCGGTACATACACGCATCACGTCGCAGATGTCTTCCATTCCTTCTTCGCAGGAAAGGGCTTGTTCTACCGTATCCAGTGTGGAAGTAATGCCGGCAGTCGTGTTGTTCACTTCGTGGGCAATCATGCGAATCACTTTCTCGTATGCTTTCTTTTCCGCTTTCATCACTTCGTCGGTGAGGGTTTCTACCAAGTAGAAGGGATGCTGAAATCCACGATCAATGAAAGAAGAATGAGTACACCGGTAGATATTCGAGTCGTTCAGACGGACGGTTACCTTCTCTCCTTTCGGGAGGTTGGCTAATTCCACCGCTAACGGAGAATCAATCTCTTTCATCTTCTTGCCTTGTACGTCTTCCAAACGAACACCCAGCATTTTCAAAGCCATCGGATTCAATTCCGAAAGGTCTTCATCAAGGGAAGTTATAATCACTCCCATTGGAGAAGCTTTAATCAGCAAATCGAGAAAATTATTCTGTTCACGCAGGCGGAGACGTTCATTCTTTAGCTGTTCCATCATGCGGTTGAAGATATTCACCACACGATCGGCCTCATATTGGCCTACAGGGCTAAGACGGCTACTGAAATCCTGCTCACGCAACAGTTCCATACCGCTTCCGATTGTATTCAACGGCTTCACAATCTTACGATAGAAAAAGGTCAGATAAATGAGGATGAAAAGTATCAGTCCCCTCCACCTATGTAGAAAAAGATTGTATTCAGTTGACTGGAAAGGAACAGCAATACACTACCTAATGCCAGCAGCAGAAAGACTAGTATGTAAAAGAATCCTTTTATACGCACGTTATCTGTGGTTAACGGTTAATCTTAATATTATTAGGCACGTGCCTAAATTTATCACATTGTTATATTATATTTTTCGAGACGACGATAGAGTGCTGCACGGCTGATACCCAATGCCGTAGCTACCTGACTCAAATTTCCTTTGTAACGGTCCAACGCCTGGAGAATGGTCTCGCGTTCTATTTCATCCAAAGTCATACCGACCAGAGCTGCGCCTTCGGTCACTCTTGCGTCATCGTGGCGAATATACTGCGCATCAAAGTCGGAAGCATCAAGCAGCGGTTTACCACTTACCAAAATGGTACGTTCCACCAAGTTCTTCAATTCACGAATATTCCCCGGATAGGGCAAACGGCTCAAGAATTGCAGGGCATCGGCAGAGAACTCCGTACGGGGCAATCCGTTGGTTACCGCCTGACGGTCGGCAAAATGACGTGCCAGCAAGGGAATATCTTCACGACGTTCGCGCAGGGCCGGCAGTTTCACTGTTATCAGATTGATACGATAGAAGAGGTCTTCACGAAAAGTACGTTCGCCTACCATTTTGCGCAAATCGGCATTGGTGGCTGATACTACCCGGATATCCGTCTTGCGCGGACGGCTGTCGCCGAGCACTTCAAATGTCTGATCCTGCAATACACGCAGTAACTTCACCTGGCACGAAGGGTCGAGATCACCTATTTCATCCAGGAAAATCGTCCCTTTATTTGCCATTTCAAAACGTCCGATACGGTCTGCGGAAGCATCGGTAAAAGCTCCTTTCTTGTGCCCGAACATTTCACTTTCGAACAGGCTTTGGGAGATACCTCCAAGATTCACTTTCACAAAGGGATGTTTGGCACGCTGACTGTTGATATGAATGGCCTCGGCTATCAATTCCTTACCTGTCCCGCTTTCCCCTGTAATGAGGACAGAGGCATTGGTCTTTGCTATGCGGGCAATCGTATTCAACACATCCATCAATCCCTGGCTACGCCCGATGATGTGGCTGCGGTCGAAAGAATCGCTCTGTTCCTGCGTTGTTTCCTGTGGAGTGCCCGAAAGTTGGAGTGCCGTTTCGATGCGTTGCAACAAGGCGGCATTATTCCAGGGCTTCGTTATGAAATCAAAGCTCCTGCCTGCATTCCTTGCACGGCAAGTTGGATACTTCCCCAAGCAGTCATCAATATCACCGGTGTTTCGGGACGGAATATTTTTACTTGTTTGAGTAGGGTCAAACCCTCCTCACCCGTTGTAGAAAGAGTGAAGTTCATATCCATCAGGATTAAATCCGGAGCTACGGAACGTACTACTTCCATAGCTTCCCGCGGACCGGGAACGGTCTGTGCTTCATATCCTGCCCGCTTCAACATGAAGCTAAGCGAAGAACGCACTGCACTGTCGTCATCAATTATCAGAATCATAGTTAAAATTGCAAGATTCCTCTACCAAGAAAACTTCTTCTGTTTTTTCAATCTTCCAAGAAGAAGTATTTCTTTTTTTATTTCTTTCTTTATTTATAATGGGGGATGAATTTTTCTGTATTATTTACGTATTTTCATTTCCCGAGTGTTAAAATCGAGTTTCAAAGGTACTATAAATAGTTCGTAATACCAAATGAATCAGGCATAAATACGCAATAGTCTGTTTGCAGACTTGAAAAACTTTTCCCATAATCTCCGGCAAGTTCCTCCATAAGATTCAAAAGCTTTTTCCTCCCCTTTCTATTGCCGGATGATTTCATCAAAATCAGCTTCAAGTTCGGTATTGGTACGAAAATCCCATAGTGTCAGACTGCGAATCTGATAATAATAATACCAATAATAATAAAGTTCGGAAATATGTTTCTGTCTCGCATCATCTTTAGAGTTCTGCGCATCATTCAAATCCAAGGTATTGATTTTACCTATCAGGAAAGTTTCAATACTTGTTTTATATCGTTGCTGGGCTATCGCATCGGCTTCTTTGGCTATGTCCAATTGCTGTGCCTGATTATTGAAATGCTCCACCAACAGAAAAATATCCTGGTTGAAGTTTATCTGTTCCTGACGAATTTTTGAAAGCACTACATCCCGGTTACTCTTGGCTACCCGGACTTTCCCACGGCGTTTTCCCAATCGAGAATCGGAATCTTAACGCCTACCTGAACAATCTGATTGTCCTGCAAGTTCCTGTAAACGGCCGGAAAATTCCGGTTCTCACCCGTATACCCTACGCTTGCAAACAAATCGACACTACGCAAATTTCCGCGTGCAGTAGCTACTTCATAATCGGCTTCCAACTGGCGGCGACGGATATTCTGTGCAAAAGAATTACGTTCCAATGCTTTATTTAACACCTGATTGTACTCCATCCTCGGGCCATCCACAGCTTCGGGAAGAACCGGGTTTAGTACTTCATCCTCTCCTACTCCCAAAAAGGCACGGAGCTGGAACATCATGGCATTGAGATCACTCTCTGCTTCCGTCAATGCAGCCTTCGCATTCAAAGCGGAGAGCTTCAACTGCAAGAGTTCATTCTCGGAAATCTGCCCCATTTTGCGTTTGGCAAGGGCTACTTCATAAAGGTGGTCGGCGTTTGTCTGGTTCTGTTTCGCCGTGCCAAGATTTTCTTTGCCAACAAAGATTAAAGTAATAAGTGATGGCACGCATCGTCACTTCTTCGGTAGCAGTGATAAAAGCTGCTTTCGCTTCGGCATAACGAACCGGTTCGATGCGTCTGTTCCACTTTATATTATTGACTCCAAAGATGGGTTGTGTAAGTTGTAATGTGACAGGAACCGACATAAAATGCCGGTCTCCTCCGGCTCCCAATTGCTTGATATAGTCGAGAGAGGAAGTCAGCGAAAGTTTACCACCGGTAAGCCAGATGTTTTGATCGATAGAAAGATCACCGGTAAGCCCCAATGTGTTATTACGGACGAAACCGTAAGAACCGTCCGAATTTTGATAGGAACTATATGATTTGTTATAATTGGGCAGGGTTCCGGTCAAGTTGACTTCCGGCAGAAGATCGGCACGAAAGGTACGAAATTCCCAATAGGCCGTTTTCAATTCATTCAAGGCAACAGCAGCGTCAACAGATTGAATACGCGCCATAGCAATAGCTTCATTCAAGGTTATTTCCCTTTCCTTCTGTGCCGACAATGCCAACGGCAGGCAAACGGCAGCAAGAGCAAACAATATACTTTTCTTTTTCATTATGCACAGTATTTTCCACTATGAGAGAATCAAACGATGTGCCAAAAAAGTAAAGTTTTTATTATCAACAGATTAGAAAATAAGAAAAGTGTCCATTTTCGGACACTATGCCCAAAAGTGAACGTTCGATTATTCGCAGTAGTTAGGAAGGCGCACAGTGAAACGAGTGCCTTTACCTACTTCGGAGGTGACGGAGATGGTACCATTCAGACGTTCGATGATGGTCTGACAAATACTTAATCCCAAACCTGCTCCTTGGGTGAAATTATCGACTTTATAGAATCGTTCGAATATATGACGGATACCTTCTTCAGAAATACCGACTCCGGTATCCTCCACAAAGATGCGGGTGTAGCCGGGAACCTCATCATCTTCATAGCCGAAAGTAATGAAACCGCTGCTCGTAAATTTAGCAGCGTTATTTATCAGATTATTCACGACTTGCTGCAAGCGTACATTATCTGTCGTAAGGTATTTCTTATCACTTTCGGGCATACGCAACACCAGTTCTACTCCCGGTGGCATATTCAAGCGTTGAGAATCATGGACGGTCTTTAATAACAGCGGCAGGTTATGCTCGGCGAACATAAATTCCATGGTTCCCGATTCGATACGTGACAAATCAAGAATATCATTAATCAAAGCCAGTAACAGGCCGCAATTCTTATTAATGGTTCCGATAAACTGGGCAATCTCTTCGCTTGTAAAACCACTCGTATCGCTTAGCAAATCGGAGAAACCTACAATCGCATTCAACGGAGTCCGAATCTCGTGACTCATGTTGGCAAGGAACGCCGATTTCAGTTTGTCAGCCTGGAGGGCTTTATCACGAGCCTCTCTCATCTCCTGCTCGGCAGTCTTATATCGCTGGATACTCTGGCAAACACCTAATATATTGTACAATGAATCTTGTGTCAATCCCGTGATTACGGAAGAACGATATTCCCACCATTCATACTCTCCGTTGACATTCCGCTGACGGAAATTCAGACGGGTATTAGAATCTTCTCCTGTCAATGCTCTATTAAATAACGGACTTATTTCCTTCAAATCATCAGGATAGATAGTGCGATCCATTTCATCACGGGAGATGGTAGTAACCGATTCATCGTATCCAAGACGTTTCAAGAAACCTTGCGGGAAAATGAAACAGTTGGTTTCCATATCAAACTGCCACGGATAGATGGAGCTTTCGTCTACTGCCATATCAAAGAAACGCTTCTGCATTTCTTCATTCGAAATATTCCGTGCGGAAAGTGCCATACCGGTAATCGTATCCTTTGAACGGATCGGGACTATTTCCCCCGACACCGGGAAGTATTTATCACTATGCACTTCTTTCATGAAAGCTCCCTGGGGTATCTTCACACTTTCTCCTTTTGAAGCTACCTGCTTCAGCATAGAATGAAGAATATCCTGACCGTTATAATATATCTTGAAGATGCTGCCTGCCATCATTCCTTCATAAAAACGGCCCCCTGACTCATACGGCAAATGCAGCATTTGCAATAAGGAGCGGTTTGTGAAATGAATGTGCAAATCGGTATCATACGTTATCACACCATCACGGATGGAATGAAATACATTATCAAACTCATTACGCTGTTCCACAAGTTTATTCTGCACGAGCAGACGAGTCTGTGCCTGAATCCGTCGTTTGGACTCACGCCGGTTGGCACGCATCAACCACACGATAGAAGCTATCAGCAACGCCAGGATAGACGGATAGAGCAGTATAAAAAGATATTTATATTTTTCCCAATACGGTTCGTTGACGATGGTTCCGCTAGAGGATACTTTATCAGGGTCAATATGAAAATAATCCAACTGTTTATAGTCATAGATGAATCCCTGCGTGATTTCTGTCACTCCTATTTCTTGGGGAGATGTACCTTTTAAGACTAAAGCAGCCCTTTGAGCTGCCGATAATGCTGAAGCATAACTATCGGAATCGTATGCACAGAATACGCCATTAGTTAACCCCACATTCTGACTCGAAAATACGGGAGCTTTTGAGTTTTTGCCAACGAATGAAAGGAAAGGCGACCATTTAGGAGCAACCACCAGACGTTCGTAGCTGTTACGAGGGTAACAAATAGCAGCAATGATGTGACTCGTTGTATGATTTTGGGTATTATAGACTTTCATTCTATAATCCGGATTGTCTTTTTGAAAGATTTTCCACTCTTCTTCAAAATCTTCAAGGCCTTTGTTACTCAAAAAGCTGTTATCTATCACACATACCACTTCTTTCCGCTGGGGAAATATCTTTTGCGCCTGACGCAATATGACATCAAAATCCGGATTGGCAGTGAACCCGCAAACATTGGGATGAGTAGCAATCAGCTCCATATCAGGATACTTAATGCCGAAAAACACGACCGGTATCTGCAAAGGCAACGAATCTCCACAGGCAAAAAGAGTATAGAAAGCTTCATCACTTGCTGTTATAATCAAATCGGTCTGCCTGTCACGAGCACGCTGACAAAAACGACGCATAATTACTTTCTCGGAGTTGAATGCCCAAAAATCGGCATCAAGATACTCCGTTGTTATATTCACCTTCAGGCCACTTTCTTTAAATCCTTTGACCAACCCCTGATTAAGGTCGCTATGCCAAGGAGTCTGTGAGGTGTATGACTGTATAAACAGGATATTGTATGTACGTTCCGCTGCTGCCGCCTGAATAAGAACAGCAAAAAACAGAACGATAAGCAAACAATAGTAGCGTCGATTCATATAATTAAAGCCTGCGGTGTTTTCAATATTATGCCGACAAAGATACGTTAATTATATTGAAAACAAACAGATAGCCCAAGTTTTTTATTCTTCGCGCAACGCCTCGGCAGGGTGTATGCGAATTACCTGACGAGCAGGAAACCAAATGCCAACGAGAATCATTAAAGTCATCAAGAAATAGGTAATGGCACATGTGATAAGAAAACGTACCACTCCCCATTCCAGATATCCTTCCGTCAAATCCAGGTAGCCGATATTATAACATATCACAGCAGCAGGCAAAGCGGCCAGCGTTAACAGTAATAATCCTTCTTTATTCAGCCGTTGCCAAAGCTGTATCCGGCTAGACCCAACCGCTATACGAAGCGCCGATTCAGCACGACGGTGCTGTGTACGGAACCAGAATGTGCCAACAATACCTAACAGGATATTGAGCAGTAAGAATCCCATCATCCAGAAACGTACCTGTACCTGATTATAGCTCTCTTGCTGGAAATCATTCCGTATATCTTCATAATCATGCACTTTCAAGATGAATAAGTTGCCGACACTCAACTGGTTGACAGACAATTTCATCAAATGTTCCGCAAAGTCTCTGGAAGTCCCCGGTTTCACCCGCAGACAAACTTCTACACTCGAAGGATAAAGTTCATCGTCAAGTTCGACCATTATCTTTTCAGGAAGTTCAATGGCTACATACCGATCACTGTAGTTAGGCCAGAAGTCATTGTAACGCACCTTCTTCGAAACTCCCTATCTTGTACACTTTCGTAGAATCATCCACATCGACCATTTCTTTACCCAACAGCGTACGATCGCCTTTATAATCTTTGGGCAAGAAATTTTCACCAACAACGACATTGCCATTCCTTAAAGCTTGCACCAACGGCTGATAACCACGCCCATCAGCACTTTGATAACGAAAGACCTGAAAAAAGTCAGGGGTTACCGAACGCCGTAGCGGATTACTAACTAATGTATCGATACGTAACATACTACCGGAGTTACTCCCGATATAGGGACGCGCATTATTGGATATTGAAACGGCCTCCACTTCCGGCAATCTCCGGAGACGATTGGTCAACTCGATAATATCTTGTCCTAAAGATGTACTCTTTTGCTCTTTCGAAAGATAGGAATTACTCTTGTCGTTTTTCAGGCTTAGTTCCAAATAATACGTATCGGTAATATCAAATCCTACCGGTTCGTAATAAGTACGCGCTGTCACATACGTCCAGTCGACCACATACCACAGGACCACAAAAACAATTAATAGTTCTGACCACAACCATCCGTTTGACCGGCGCTCGTTCCATATTTGTTTTAATAGTTGCATTTTCTTTAGAATTTAGATGAGTTGAAGAATTATCTTTCGTTGATGGCATCCACAATATTGGTGCGAGTTACTCTCCATGCCGGAATGGCGGCACTTAGCAAATTGAGTAGGAAGCAAGCCAGAAATGCCAGCAGGAATACGGTAGGATCGAACAGTAAGTCAACACACATGGTCCGCAAATCCTCCACACCATTGGATACAAAGTCTACGGAGAAAAGCATTCCTCCCAAAAGGAAAGCGGCGACATAACTTAATACAAGTCCGAGAATTCCTCCGAACAGGGAATAAAGCATGTTTTCGGATAGTACCTGCATCATAAGCTCCCGTCTGGGGGCACCAAAGGCTTTTCGCACTCCTATTTCGGAGATACGCTTACGCATGCGTGACAAAGTAAGTCCGGACAAGTTGACGGCAGGAACAATCAATAAGACAAGTAATGTCAGTATGTATTGCCGTACTGCTTCTTTCACAGCAGGAAGATTGTTGGCGGAATAGCGTTGCGCGGCTACGAAATAAGTATCAGGCTGTCCGCGATAGAGTAAATCGAAATTGGGATGCCCTGCCATAAAGATAGCCCGCAAGCGGTCAGCCTCCTGACGAATAGCCGGAAAATCGTCTTTTGATTTAGCCAGTATATAGACGGCAGTCATACCCATGATATTGTCATCGCCCCAAGTGGCTGTGAAGGCACTTGTTGAACTCAAAGGAATCCAAACTTGTGCATAGGCGTACTTCGCCAGTTTAGAGACCGGACGTACCACTCCGCAAACAATATAAGCCGAATGATTCAGAAGGAATGTCTTTCCAACCACTTCTGACGTTCCGAACAAACGGCGAGCCATATCTTCGAAATCACAGCTTTGCTGCTCCGGCATCAAAATCGGCATTATCATACGGTTTACCGGATAGAAACTCAAATTCAAATATTTTCCAGAAAGCGTCGTCTGTTTGCAACACACTACAACTTTCCATCTCACCTGCCGGTTTAGCAGCCAGCATTGTTTCCTGCCAGATATTGGTTATGGAAACAACTTCGGGAATTGTCATTGCTTTGAAACAAGCCTTTGCCGTATTGTATCCGATAGGGCCATTGCTTTGCCAATTCACGTTGGACTTACTTTGAAGTCCGGCAAACCGGAAAATAAGCATCCGGTCACGATGGGTTTCCGGTGCAAAGGGAGCAATAGTCGCACGTAAAGTAATCACAATTACCATTATCATAGCAATAGCCAAAGCTGTACCAATAATAGAAATAGAAGAAAGCAGTTTATTTTCTCCCAACAGATGGAATGCTTGTTTAAAATAGAGTTTTATCATGATCGTTACCAGTATAAAGTTCAGTATATTTCTTACTCGTCTCTTAGTGCTTCGGCCGGTTGCACTTTCATTGATTGCAGAGCCGGATACAACACGCCAAGAATAATCATTATCGCCATCAAGAGATATGTCAGTAAAATGGCTATCAGGAAACGGGGTACTGTAAATGCCATTTGTGATATATCCACCAGTTCAGTATATCCAATATTGAATGCAATCAATACGGCAGGAAGAGCCGACATGCTTAACAGTAACAAACTTTCCGTAATCAAACGATAGAATATGTTTTTCCGGTTAGCTCCCATTGCCATGCGTAAAGCAACTTCTCCCCGGCGTTGCTGGGTACGGAACCAGAAAGTGCCGATCACTCCCAGAAAGATATTCAACAACAGGAAAAAGAGAATACAGAACTGGGTACGTAATTCATTATCATTGTCTATCTCACTGGCTGTCCGGACTTTGCTTAATGGAGTGACATCAAGTATATAAACATTCCCTACCTGATAGTTACGGTCGGCATCATTCATAAGACGTTCCACAAAGCCATCGTCTACACCTTCGCGGACACGCAGACTTAATTCGAGATAGGCTACGTTTTCGACTGTTTCCATTTGTTCGTCAGAAAGGTAAGTGCCGATATAGGTTCCGGTAAAAGGTTTTCCGGCAATGTTATAATGATCGTAGCGAACGGGCTCTGTTAAAGCTGCAATACGAAAGTTGGTATCACTCATGCGAACTTCTTTACCCAAAGGTCTTTTCCGTGGAAAGTAGCATCCGGATAATAGTCTGCAACATCGACAGGAACGATTATTGTATTTTTCTCCAGAGCTTTCACCAGACTTTCATGACCGGAACCATCGATATTCCGGAAACGAAACACCTTATAATATTCAGGAGTCGTCCAACGATCCATCGTACTTATCCAAACCGTGTCGTTATCCGGAAAACGGAAACTCGCTCCACTGCACCCTTCATTGTATGGAATACTGTTTTGAGAGATACAGACAGATTCAACTTCCGGATGACGGGACAAACGTCCGGCTATTTCCCTTAAAGCAGTCATATCATCCTTAACAGTCAGCTCCGGATTGAAATCGGTAGATTTATCGGTAAGACGGTTCATACGTAATACATACGTATTTTCTATATTAAAGCCCATTGGCTGATAATAGATATGCAAAGTGACATAAACCAAATCAACGATATACCACAATACGACAAACACCAACAATAGCTCAATCCATAGAAAAGCATTGCTCCGGCGCTCATTATATATTTGTTTCAATAACTGTTTCATCATTTCATCTTTGGTTTATTGCATCTACAATGTTCATTCTCGACACTCTCCAAGCCGGAATTCCGGCACTCAATAGATTTAATAACAGGCAGAAACAGAATGCAACGAGAAACGTCAACGGACTGAACAGCATATCAGTGGAAAGAGAAGTTTCCCCGGCAAGACCTGCATTCTCACTGTTATCAAAAAGGAATGAGTTTAACAGGAAAGTAGCTGAATAGCTCAATATCAGTCCCAGTACTCCCGCAAGCAGTGTCAATATCAGATTCTCCCAGAATACCTGTCGGAACAATTCGTTGGCAGTAGCACCGAATGCTTTCCGGACACCGATTTCCGTCATACGCTTCCGCATGCGGGATAAAGTCATACTACTTAGGTTGATAGCTGGAACCAAGAGGAGAATCACAATGATAAGAATGAATCGCCTGACAATGTGTTTCATATCCAAGTCTGTCCCCCAATGGCGGTAAAGGTAGGCAAATTGAGTATCCGGCTGACCACGATAAATCAATTCCATATCCTTCAGCTTACTATTGTAGACCTGACGATATTTTTCGACTTCAGCACGAATAGCCGGAAAATCGTCGGACGAACGTGCAAGGATGACCGCCCGCATAGGTCCCATCAGATTTTCTCTCCACGAGAAAGAAGCCAAATCTGTTGATGTATAGGGAATCCAGACCTGTGCATAAGAAGCTGTCGCCAACTTTGATACGTCTTTCACTACTCCTGTAATGGTATAATCCGCTTTATTTAATTGGATGGTACGCCCTACCACGTCAGTTGTACCGAACAGGTGGCGTGCCACACTGGCAGAAACCACTGCCTTGGACAGCCCACTCTCAAAATCGGCTTTCGTATATGGTTTGCCACACAAGAATTCAAAGCAAAGACTTGCCAGAACGCTTCATCCGTTTCCATTTCATCTACACTCATCCTGCCTCCTCCGGGAAGAGAAGCACGCATCTTATTATTAACGGAAGTAATGGTAACCGCTTCAGGTATTGTCAACGTCTTAAAGCATTCACGGGCAGTCGTGACGGACATCTGGCTGCTGGCAGCATTATTGTGTTGCTCTTTATGCCGGGACGTCATTGCCTTGACATACAATGATCGTGAACGGTTAACTTCCGGCACGGAGTCTTTTATCCGTATCTGCAATGTCAGCACGATCACCATTATCATGCAAATAGCCAAAGCTGTACCTACCATACAGACAATACTAATAAGCCGGTTCTCTTTCAACTGGTAAAGAGCTTGCTTTATGTATTGCTTCCACATCTTCTTATTCTTTTTTTGATTTGATTCTACAGGAGTTCACAGAAGAATGTTCTACATTAGAAATTCCAACCTTTCTTTGTTACGTCTTTACACTTCAGGTTTTTGGAGTTGATTTTACCAACGCCATCCCGCTTAAAGAAAGCTGCATCCGCTTTACCGGATACAGTGATATTTCCTACTCCATCCACTTTAGCTTTGATAGTGCTGCAATCAACATTCAACTTCATATTGCCTACTCCGTCAACATCTAGTTTCAACTCATCGCAATATAGACTTTTCACGTTACAGTTGCCTACTCCATCAAGTTCGAAAGCTATATTTTTAAGTTTTAGTTCTTCTTTTGCATCGAAGTTCCCTACTCCATCAATTTTCACTTTACTCAAATCGGGAGCAGTAATATAGCAAATAAGGTTCTTGATATTCCTCGCATTCCTATCTTTATACGAGATAACCAAAGTTCCGTTTTTCACTGTCACCCTTGTTTTTTCTACAAATTCAGAAGGACCTTCCAAACGGCAGGAGCATCCTGCCGATTGAGTAAAATAATATTCCCGACAGATTGCAGGTTTATGGCAGAAAACTCGTCTACATTATAATCTTTACTCACATTTTGTGCCGATAGCGAACAGAAAGCAACACTTAACAGGACAGCTATCGCAACGATGAAAATATTCTTTGTCATGATGATTTTTAATTTAGAGATACATTAATCAATTTTTCCATTTAGTTCTAATCGTAAGAGGCCGTTTCTATTGTACCTGGCGTCCATCGAAGAAACGAATAGTGCGCGAAGTCTGCTTCGCCTGTTCTTCATTATGGGTAACCATCACGATAGTACGTCCGTCTTCCTTATTCAACCGATGAAGCAGTTCCATTACTTCAGCTCCCATCTTTGAATCCAGTTACCGGTCGGCTCATCGGCAAGGATTATTTCGGGATTACCAATAATCGCACGGGCAATAGCTACACGTTGGCACTGCCCACCGGAAAGTTGTGTAGGAAAATGTCTCATACGATGGCTTAATCCTACTTTTTCCAATACCTCTTGTGCCAACCGTTTTCGTTCACTACCAGCCATACGTCGATAAAGCAAGGGGTTCTACATTATCCATCACATTCAACGAATTAATCAAATGAAAAGACTGAAATACAAAACCGAGCGTTTTATTACGAAAAACCGCCAGTTCCTTGTCTTTCATTCCTTCGGTACGTATTCCGTTGATTTCCACCATTCCCATTGTAGGTGCATCAAGCAATCCCATTATGTTCAGCAGGGTGGATTTTCCGCATCCGGAAGGTCCCATTATACTTATAAATTCTCCACGTTCTACCGTCAGATTCACATTCTCCAATGCTACCGTCTCAATCTCGTCCGTACGATAAATCTTAGAAAGAGAGTTCAATGTTATCATAACTTCTAGTATTTAGTTTATTTAATTTTCAACTTATTCTTGTTCTTATAAGCACTCATATCGCTTACTACTACTTTATCACCCAGCTGCAATCCGCTCAACACTTCTACATATTCAAAATTAGAATCACCTAACTGTATTTTACGTTTTACCAGTTCATTATCAGAGTTGCAGACAAAAAGTTCATATTCACCGCGTCCCACATAGAAAGAGCCATTGGCTACGCGCATTACATCTTCTTTCACAGCATTCATCACATAAACATCTGTCTTTAGTCCGGAACGTAAGCGGCGGTGATTATCTTCTTTCAACTGAACGGTAAATGATATCACACCATTCTTGGATAGTGGTGTAACACTGCTAACTGTACCTTCCAGTTTGTCACTCCCTATCTTAACAATTGCTTTTCCTCCGGCTGCTACACGGTCACCGTACGTATCCGCAATCTCACCTTCCACTTTAAAATGGCTCAAATCAGAAATGATAGCCACCTGTCCGCCTTCGGAAATCTGTGCACCGATCTGGTTATTAATATAGGTAAGAATAGCTTTACGCGGGGAACGGATTTGTGCATCATCCAACGTACGTTTCTTTTCAGAAAGGCTCTTGCGGAAGATATTAAAATCAAGCTCCTGAACTTTCAATTCGGCAGCAGCTACTTCCTTCTCATTTTTATATTGTTGCTGAAGTTGTTCGTACTCTAATTGAGCCACATTATAGCTCAATTCAGCCTGGCGTACCTTATCCGTTGTTCCTGCACCGAGACTGTCCAGATAGTGTTCATTTCTCAACTCCACTTTCATACGACTCAATTTCATTGCCGAAACTTTAATCTGCATTGCCATATCGGAAAGTTTCGTCTGATTATTGACGCGAAGCTGATCAAGCTTATACTGGCGCATTTGTTCCTCGTCCAGTAACTTCTTATATTCAATTTCCGTACTCTGAAGGTCCAGTTTCAGAATCGGAGTACCTACGTCTACGCTATCTCCCCCTTTTTTATAGACTTCAATAATACGACTGTTGATCGGAGAATTGATAATTTCTTCAAAAGCAGGGACAACCTTACCGGAAGCACTGACACTTACCTCAATCACCCCTTTATCGACTGTGGAAAAGACAAGATCCTTTGCCTCCACTCCTGCCCTTAATACAGATATAAGTACACCGATGACAATAATACTTGCCACTCCAATGGATGAATAACGAATTATCTTCTTATTACGTTCTTTTTGACGTACCTCTTTAGGAATTTCTCTGTCCATATCCGATCATTTACTATTTTATGATGTATCAATTCGGTACTTTATATACCAAATCTGTGCCAAAATCGTAAATGGTTGATAAATAGAAGATAACAAAAAACAAAGGGTGTCCGATATCGGACACCCTGTACGAATTTACCGTTCAGAATAGCATCTATCATCCTGTCGACAGGAAGCCTGTCTACTTGGATGATGATGTAATTGAGGGGTTCTTTTCCTCTTGTACCAGTTCTTTCCCCCAATGGGTAGTTTCCTCCACCTTTTCACGATCACGAATCTCTTTTGCTTTACGGGCATAGACAATCATACGCATAGACTGATCGTAAGTGAAATAATTCCATACCCAATTCAAGAGTACAATAACCTTATTGCGTACTCCAAGGATAGAACGCAGATGAACAACGAGCCACATCACCCAGGCAAACCATCCCTGCATCTTTACTTTACTAAACTCTGCTACGGCACGATTGCGCCCGACAGTCGCCATCGAACCTAAATTGCGGTAATGGAAAGGTTTCATTTCCTGTCCTTTCTCCATACGAATCAGATTCTTTGCCAATAGTTCTCCTTGCTGGATCGCCACTTGTGCCAGTTGAGGATGCCCGTTCGGGTAATTTTCATCAGCTAACTGAATACATTGGTCGCCAATAGCAAACACATTATTCATCCCTTCTACACGGTTAAATGAATCGACTTTAATACGTCCTCCACGCCCAATCAGAGAGGCATCCAGATTTCCGATAGTCACACCGGTGACACCACTCACCAGATAAAAGTACGCGTGGCAATCTCTGTACCATCTTCGAGTACTACTTTATGGTCACGATAATCCACAACGCGTTTATTCAACAGGATATTTACTCCCATTTCACGGAGAAACTGTTCAGCATGTGCAGATGATTCTTCCGACATTCCGGCAAGCAATCGCGGCCCGGCTTCAATCAAATAGATGTGCATCAGACTGCTGGACATATCAGGATAATCATTCGGCAAGACAAATTTCTTCATCTCGGAAAGTATTCCGGCTACTTCTATCCCGGTAGCTCCACCTCCCACAATTACAATATTCAATAACTCTTGTTGTTCCTGCTTCGTTGAACAGGTCAGCGCTCGTTCCAGATTAGCCAGAAGAGCGTTTCGCAATCCCATCGCTTCTGACACATTTTTCATCGGCATGGCTTCCTCTTCGATATGTTTATTACCGAAATAGTTGGTTGTAGTACCTGCTGCTAACACCAGATAGTCATATTCTGCTTTTCCGATGGAAGTCTGTATCATATTCTTTTCCGGGAAAATGGCACGTACTTCCGCCATACGGAAAAAGAAATCTTTCCGATGCTGGAATATTTTACGGAAGGGGAAGGATATGGAAGTTGGCTCCATACCAGCCGAAGCCACCTGATAAATCAAAGGAGGAAACTGATGATAGTTGTTTTTATCTATCAATACGACTTGAAAGCCTGACTTTTTCAGCTTGTTAGCCAGTTTCAAGCCACCGAAACCACCGCCTACTATGACGACACGTTTCTTATTACTTTTTGCAATGTTTAGACTCATATTCTAATCATGTTTTATCAAGATAATAACACATGAATGAGTCATTAAGTTTCCGAAATTCGAAACTTTTGAGAGAAGTCTCTACCGCAGACGCAATCTATCTCCGATTTCCGGAACATACTCACCATCCTTACGATTCATCTTATACAGATTTTTGAGGCGGATACCATATTTTTGAGAGATGCCATGCATGGAATCTCCATCTTTCACAACATATACAGTATAAGGTTTGGAAGCCTTTTTCTTCTTGCTCTTCAGGTAGATGATATCTCCTTCCATCAAGGTATAATCACGCTGCAAGTCGTTGTACTTCACAAGTTTCCTCCAACTAATATCGAATTCCTTGCCTAAATCTTTAAAGGTATCACCGTTGCGGGCTACCACATAAGCAATATCATTAGCGATATACACCTGATGCGGGCTCATCAACCAAGGATTCTTTTCAGTTTCCGTTACGAATATACCCTTACGGTCGTATTTATACAAGTCATAATCTTCGATAATTGTAATCAGACGATTAGCATAAGAAGGATCGGTAGCATAGCCTGCTTTTTTCAGTCCACGCGCCCAGCCTTTATAATCGGTGATGTCCAGTTTAAAAAGAAAAGCGTAACGGGCACCTCTTCTAAGGAAGTCGGAATGATCTTCGTAAGAGTCACGCGGATGCTTATAAGCACGGAAACATTCGTTACGGGCATCATCATTATGACGAACCGTACGTCCCCGCCAACTGCCACCACACTTAATACCAACGTGGTCATTACCCTTTCGTGCCAACTGGCTGTATCCGGCACCGCTTTCCAGCAATCCTTGTGCCAATGTAATACTCGCCGGAATCTTATGAAGCTTCATCTGTTCAACAGCCAAATCACTATACTTATTTATATACTCGACGTAACGGGCATTCCGTTTCTGTGCCTGCACTCCTACGGCAAAGAAAAAAACAACGGTTAAAAAGATAAGTCTATGCAGTTTATTCTCCATTTTTTATTCAGATGTGAATTAGATGGCACAAAAATCTGAAAAATAATTGGGATTATCAATCTCTTTCCTAACATTAATTGTAGAAACCAATACCCTGACGTATATGAAAGACCTCACAATTACCGCTATTATTAAAGTATATCAATATGATGAGTTGAATGAGGGCGATCGGTCACTTATAAAGACTGCCATGGAGGCAACAGCTCGTAGTTATTCTCCGTACTCCCATTTCTCCGTAGGTGCCGCTGCGCTATTGGGCAACGGGACAGTAGTGACAGGAACCAATCAGGAAAATGCGGCCTATCCGTCGGGGCTTTGTGCAGAACGTACTACCCTATTCTATGCCAACTCCCAATATCCCGACCAACCGGTTGTCACTCTTGCCATTGCGGCACGAACGGAAAAGGACTTCATCGACCATCCGATTCCTCCCTGCGGTGCTTGCCGGCAAGTGATTCTGGAAACGGAAAAGCGTTACAAACAACCCATCCGCATCCTATTATATGGCAAAGAATGTATCTACGAAGTAAAAAGTATAGGCGATCTACTGCCGTTATCATTTGACGCATCAGCAATGGAGGATTAATTATGTTACAACAATATCACACGAAACTAAAAGGAACACTCGCACTTACAGACTCTTATCTGACAGAAAAAGCACTGCAAAAAGAAAAAGGGCTTTATAAATTTATATGGGTACGCAACGGAAGCATCACCGTAGAAATCGGCCATCAGGAAATGATACTTACCCAAGATGAAGTGATTTCACTCACTCATCTGCAACACCTCGAATTTAAATCGATTGATGGTGAATACCTGACTTTGTTGTTCAACAGCAATTTCTATTGTATCTATGGCAACGACCATGAAGTGTCATGCAGCGGTTTCCTGTTCAACGGTTCTTCTCACCTGATCCGTTTTACCCTGAATGAAAAAGAACGTAAAGAACTCGACACCATTACCGAAGCACTGGAAAACGAGTTTACCGTTTCCGACAGCCTGCAGGAGGAGATGCTACGCATCCTGCTAAAACGTTTCATTATCCAATGTACCCGGATTGCACGTCACCGCATGAATATCACCCGTGAAAAAGAATCCGGATTCGAGATTGTCCGCCAATACTATAACTTGGTCGACGAGCATTACCGGACGAAGAAACAGGTGCAGGACTATGCCGATATGTTGCATAAATCTCCCAAGACACTATCGAACATCTTTTCTACCTGCAAACTGCCTTCGCCGCTTCGGGTTATCCACGAACGGGTGGAAGCGGAAGCTAAACGTCTCCTGCTTTACAGCAACAAAAGCGCCAAAGAGATTGCCGATATTCTGGGATTTGAAGACCAGGCTTCTTTCAGCCGTTTCTTCAAAAATATGACCGGACAGAGCGCCGTGCAATTCAGAAACACACAGGAAGGGAAAAATTGACAAGGCATACGGAAGTATTGCTATTTTGGGGGTAGTGGAAATGGACGACCTTTGCGACATAAGATAAACCCATTAAAACCCCAACAAAATGAAAGAGAAATTGATCGCTTTACTGACCTTCACTTCAAGTCTGAAAAGTTTTGGTATGAAATTTATCCGCGTTGCCATCCTGGTAGTATTTGTATGGATAGGCGGATTGAAGTATTTCCATTATGAAGCCGACGGGATTGTTCCGTTTGTTGCCAGCAGTCCTTTTATGAGTTTCTTCTATGCTAAAGGTGCACCCGAATACAAAGAACATAAAAATGCGGAAGGTGCTTTTGTCCCGGAAAATCGTGCATGGCACGAAGCAAACCGCACTTATACTTTCTCTTACGGACTGGGAGCTCTTATTATGGGGATCGGCATACTGGTATTCTTGGGAATCTTTTTCCCAAAAGTGGGATTGGCAGGCGACACCCTCGCCATTATCATGACGCTCGGCACACTTTCTTTTCTTGTCACCACCCCGGAAGTCTGGGTTCCCGACTTGGGAAGCGGAGAATTCGGTTTCCCATTACTATCCGGTGCAGGGCGGTTGGTGATTAAAGACATTGTGATCCTGGCCAGTGCCGTAGTGTTATTATCCGACTCGTCACAACGCGTACTCAAAACACTTAAAAAAGACTAAGACAACCACTAAAGAGGATTCTGACTTCTTGCCATTGCGGAACAAATCGTATTTTCAGACTGTTATATAGTCTCATACAAATCATTAATACAAGAAGTTATGAAACAATATGATGCAATTATTATAGGATTCGGCAAGGCAGGGAAAACCCTGGCTGCCGAACTTTCCAACCGCGGATGGCAAGTGGCCATCGTAGAACGTTCCAACATGATGTATGGAGGAAGCTGTCCGAATGTAGCCTGTATCCCAACAAAGACGCTGGTGCATGAAGCCGAGGTTTCCGCTTTGCTTTACCACGATGATTTTCCGAAGCAGACGAATATGTACAAACAGGCCATCGGCCGAAAGAACCGCCTCACTTCCTTTCTTAGGAATGATAATTACGAAAGACTAAGCAAACGTCCTAATGTGACTATCTATACTGGAACGGGGTCTTTCATATCCGCCGATACCATAAAAGTGGAACTTCCCGAAGGAGAAATCGAACTGAAAGGAAAAGAGATATTTATCAACACGGGGTCTACTCCCATTATCCCTGCAATAGATGGTATTCAGCAAAGTCAGCACGTATATACCAGTAGTGCGCTTTTGGACTTAAGTGTACTTCCTCATCACCTGATTATCATAGGTGGAGGATATATCGGACTGGAGTTCGCTTCTATGTATGCCGGTTTCGGCAGTAAAGTGACGATACTCGAAGGAGGAAACAAATTTATGCCTCGCGAAGATCGGGATATTGCAAACAGCGTCAAAGAAGTGATGGAGAAGAAAGGTATTGAAATCCATCTGAACGCTCGTGCACAGTCTATCCATGACACGAATGACGGAGTGACACTGACTTACTCGGACATATCCGACGGTACTCCTTATTATGTAGATGGAGATGCCATTCTTATCGCAACGGGACGTAAACCGATGATTGAAGGATTGAATCTGCAAGCAGCGGGTGTAGGAGTTGATGCTCACGGAGCTATCATCGTAAACGATCAGTTACGCACTACTGTTCCTCATATATGGGCAATGGGAGATGTGAAAGGCGGATCGCAATTTACTTATGTCTCGCTAGATGATTTCCGGATTATCCGTGACCAGCTCTTCGGTGACAAGAAACGTGATATCGGAGACCGTGATCCTGTGCAATATGCAGTGTTTATTGATCCGCCATTGGCACATATCGGAATCAGTGAAGAAGAAGCTCTGAAAAGAGGATATTCATTTAAGGTTTCCCGGTTGCCGGCTTCCTCTATCGTTCGTACCCGCACATTAAGGCAGACTGATGGTATGCTAAAAGCTATCATCAATAATCATAACGGGAAGATTATGGGCTGTACTCTATTCTGTGCCGATGCTTCAGAAATCATCAATATCGTAGCTATGGCGATAAAAACAGGGCAAACCTCTACATTCTTGCGCGATTTTATCTTCACGCATCCCAGTATGAGTGAGGGATTAAATCAACTGTTTGATGTATAAGAATAAGAAAGAATATAACTCACTTCTAAAACAGAGCCTCTGAATAGGGTAAACAGAGGCTCTATTTGGAGTAATCGGAGGCTCTGAATGAGGTAAACGGAGCCTCTAAATAAATGAAACTCATTCTTTTTCAGTCTTAATAGAGTGAAATCTAATAGAAAGTGTTATCTTTGCAACCAAGTTAAACTATATACCTACCGCAATGAGAATTAGTAAGTAAGACAACACTTCTAAGTAAACATCACTTTTCTTATATGCTTTTTCTATTTCGTTAAGCATCACGAAATCCGTGTTGTTTAGCCAGTATTGTGTTTGTCGTTCCCCCCTATCCTGTGATTTTCCCTCACTCTATTTTCAACCTCAAACCCAATAGATCATTATGTCTATAAGTATTCAACAAATCAGCTATATCCATCCGGATAAAGAAGTATTATTCAGTGATCTCAATTTCGCCATCAGTAAGGGGCAGAAACTGGGATTAGTCGGTAACAATGGGTGCGGTAAATCTACTTTGCTGCAAATTATTGCCGGACAACTTTCACCCTCTTCCGGTGTCATTGTCCGTCTGGACGACCTATATTATATCCCGCAACATTTCGGGCAATATGATTCATTGACTATCGCTCAAGCACTCCAGATAGAACGTAAGCAACAAGCCTTACATGCTATCCTGTCAGGAGATGCCTCAAACGAAAATTTCGTCATCCTGGATGATGACTGGAATATTGAAGAACGTTCCATTGCCGCTCTCGATTTATGGGGCTAGGACAGTTTACTCTATCCTACCCGATGAATTTGCTTAGCGGCGGTGAAAAGACCCGTGTATTTCTGGCAGGGATGGACATTCATCACCCATCTGTCGTACTTATGGATGAACCGACCAATCATCTCGATTCTTCCGGCAGACAACGTTTATATGACTGGGTAGAGAAATATCGTTCCACCCTGTTGGTGGTAAGTCATGACCGTACCCTGCTCAATCTTCTCCCCGAGATTTGCGAACTGGAGAAGCATCAAATCAATTATTATGGCGGAAATTACGAATTCTACAAAGAACAAAAAACGCTGATGCAGGAAGCATTGCAACAACGTATTGAAGAAAAAGAAAAGGCACTACGTATTGCCCGTAAAGTGGCTCGCGAAACGGCCGAACGCAGGGACAAACAGAATGTACGCGGCGAAAAGAGTAATATAAGAAAAGGAGTTCCACGCATTGTATTGAACGCACTCCAAGGGAAATCCGAGAAGAGCACTAGTAAACTGACTGGCGTTCATCAGGAAAAGCCGAGAAGTTAACAAATGAACGCAACCAGCTTCGAGGTTCGCTCTCTCCGACTGCGGCATTAAAAACCGACTTCAACAGTTCCTCGCTTCATACCGGGAAGATATTAGTGACAGCAAAAGAGATTAACTTCAGTTATCATTCCAATTCGGTTAACAATGATATTCTGACGAATAATGAAATAAATTCGTCTGACACAGGTTATCTTCCCAATCCGAATAGCAATGATATTCAGGAAAATAGTATCTCAAAACAACAGCTTTGGCAAGCTCCTGTCAGCTTTCAGCTAAAGAGCGGAGACCGCCTCCGTATAGAAGGAGCCAACGGTAGCGGGAAAACAACTCTATTGAAATTAATCACCGGCCAACTTCAACCACAGGAAGGAACCCTGACACGGACGGACTTTAGCTATGTCTATTTGAATCAAGAGTATTCGATCATTGACGACCGGAACAGTATTCTTGAACAGGCTTACGCTTTCAACAGCCGGAATCTGCCGGAGCATGAAATAAAGATTATTCTACACCGTTACTTGTTTCCTGCATCCGAATGGGACAAATCCTGCCGGAAACTTAGTGGTGGTGAGAAAATGCGTCTCGCTTTCTGCTGTCTGATGATTAGTAACAATACCCCTGATATGTTTATCCTGGATGAACCTACCAACAATTTGGACATACAAAGTATTGAAATTATCACTGCTACTATCAAAAATTATGCAGGTACTGTGATAGCAATCTCACACGACAATTATTTTATTCAGGAAATTGGTGTCGAACAATGCATTTTATTGAGTTAGTCTATTGATATTTTATCCAGGGCAACCGCACCAATATTTAATTCATATTCGCACAGTTTTGAATAAAATAATGGAGTATTCTGGAAACGTTGTGGTAAATCTGAAAAAGATGATTGAGTTTTTAAGATTCCCCGTTATCTTTTTATTATAAGATATGGGTCCAGGGTGAGGGGTGGTGAGGGTAGATTTATAACCTTTTATTATTTTATTTTCTATACTATCTCCTTTTTTATCCTCAAAAAAAAAATACGAAAGTTATAAATCTACCCTCACCACCCCTCACCCTGGACCCATTCATTAGCGCAACGTTTAACTCGTTTCTGCACAGTTATGAATCAAATTTTGGTGCGGTTGCACTGTATTTTATCTGATAAGTCTAAATATCAATCTAGTTTTTTTATAACTTCGCAGCGCGAAGATCAAGAATTAGAATTAAAATGAATCAGACAGCACAATCATGGTGGTTTATCTTTTACAAAGACCAACTGCTTCTTGAGAAAAAAGAGGATGGTATATATACCGTCCCGTGTGGAGAAAGCTCTCCTATTGTTATTAAAGAAAAAACAACCGTACACAATATCACCACACTAGAAAGGAAAAACTGCAAGGCTTTCTCCCTCTCCTCTCCCATTGAAGAATCGGAGCAATGGATCATGATAGGGCTTCGTGCCTCCTATGAATATCTTCCTTTGTCTCATTATCAGACAGCAGGAAAAGCACATGAGATTCTGCATTGGGATAGAAACAGCCGCTTTTGTTCCGCCTGCGGCACGCCTATGGAACAGAAAGAATCTATCATGAAGCGTTGTCCGAAATGTGGCCGGGAGGTATATCCTTCCATTTCCACAGCGATTCTTGTATTAGTGAGAAAAAAAGATTCACTACTTTTAGTGCACGCCCGCAATTTTAAAGGAACATTCAACAGTCTCATTGCCGGATTTCTGGAAACCGGAGAAACGCTAGAAGAATGTGTAGCACGTGAAGTGAAAGAAGAAACCGGACTGGATGTAAAAGAATATCACTTATTTCGGTAATCAGCCCTGGCCTTATCCCAGCGGACTAATGGTCGGCTTTATTGCCGATTATGCCGGAGGGGAGATCAACCTCCAAGATGAAGAATTGAGTTCGGGAGACTTTTATACAAGAGACAATTTACCCGAACTTCCCAGAAAACTTAGTCTTGCCCGAAAGATGATTGATTGGTGGATAGAGCATCCAAATGAATAAATCAAACATGGAAAATATCATCAAAGGAATCCGACAGTATTATCCGGTATCCGACAGTTCTTTGGAAGTACTCTTCAGTTATATGAAGAAAATGGAGCTTCCTAAAAAACATTTACTAATACACGGTGGAGTACTAGACCGCCACGTCTACTTTATTGAAAAAGGATTTTGTAGATCCTATTGTTTACGTGACGGAGAAGAAATCACGATCTGGTTTTCACGCGAAGGTGATATTACCTTTGCCATGAAAGATTTATATCATAATCAACCGGGATACGAATATGTAGAATTACTGGAAGATTGTGAATTATATGCCATACGTATTGAAGATTTAAATCAAATTTATGAAACTAATATAGAAATTGCCAACTGGGGACGTGTCATTCATCAGGAATGTTTGTTGTACATGGATATTCACCATATCAACCGATTGTATCTTCCGGCTAAAGAACGTTATGAACAACTTTTACGTGAGCAACCCGATGTCATTCACCGTGCCCAATTGGGATATATAGCCTCCTTTCTAGGCATGACTCCCCAACATCTTAGCCGCCTACGCTCCGAATCTTGAATCTTTTAATCTATGTGAATTTTTATATCACAAGAAAACAGTACTTTTGACAGCGAATACAAAAAAACTGATAAGTATCGTGATTAACACATTAACTTCTTTACGAATATTATTTGCCTTGATGGTATTCGGGGCACATTGTTATGTTCTGGATCCAAGCTTCGACACTCACTTCTTTAAAGAAGGATTTGTTGGAGTCAGCTTTTTTTTCATCCTTAGTGGCTTCATTATTGCCTATAATTATGAAGAAAAGTTATTGGAAAAGATCACTACCAAACGTACTTTTTGGGTAGCACGCATTGCCCGCATTTACCCCCTCCATCTACTTACTCTATTAATTGCCGCATGTATAGGAGGGTATGTTCAATACAACGATACGACAGACTGGATAAAACACTTCGCCGCTTCCACTTTTTTATTGCAACCGTTCTTCCCTTCTGCAGATTATTTTTCTCATTCAATAGTCCTTCGTGGAGTTTGGGCTGCGAACAGTTATTTTATTTCTGTTTCCCCCTCATCATTCCTTTCTTAAATAGTAAACGGAATCTATGTATCACTCTTTTCATCTGCCTGCTGGTTATGCTGACAGGTATGCATCTGACTGCTGAAGAACAAATTAAAGCATACTGGTATGTAAATCCAATCACCCGCCTGCCGGACTTTTTTGTAGGTGTTTTACTTTATCAGTTTTATCGGTCGATATTCAACAAAAAGACTTCTTATTCCACCGGAACACTATTAGAAATAGGAGTAGTCATTTTATTTTTTGTTTTCTATTTTTGTGCCGCAAACATTCCCAAAGTATACCGCTATTCTTGTTACTACTGGCTACCCGTTTCTTTGGTGATACTTATCTTTGCCTTACAAAGAGGGTATATATCCCGGTTACTATCCAATCGGGTCTTAGTGATAGGAGGAGAAATCAGTTATAGTTTCTATCTGATACATTTATTTATTATACTCACATACCTCCAAATGGCTACTCTGTATCAATGGCACATACATTGGATGATAAGTGTCCCCGTCATTTTTTGCATCACTATTGCACTTAGCTTACTTTCTTATTATTATTTTGAAAAGCCTGCCAATAGATGGGTAAAACGAATACTAACTAAAAAACAATCATAAATTAGCCCCATGAAATTATCAACAAAAACACCCCGAATTGAAGTAGTAGATGCTCTTAGAGGATTTGCTGTAATGGCCATCCTTCTGGTTCATAACCTGGAGCATTTCATTTTCCCCGTATATCCGGAAAGTTCTCCTGAATGGCTCACCATTTTGGATGCCGGAGTATTTAATGCGACATTTTCACTGCTTGCCGGAAAGTCTTATGCCATATTCGCTCTGCTTTTCGGATTCACTTTCTATATCCAGTCGCACAACCAGCAGTTGAAAGGAAAAGATTTTGGTTACCGCTTTTTATGGAGAATGATATTGCTGGCAGGATTCGCCACTTTGAATGCTGCTTTCTTCCCGGCAGGAGATGTCCTGCTTCTGTTTGTTGTAGTCAGTCTTGTACTATTTATCGTACGTAAATGGAGTGACAAAGCGATTCTAATCACCGCCATCTTGTTTTCACTGCAACCGATTGAATGGTTTCATTATATAATGAGCCTTTTCAATCCTGCCTATACCCTACCCGATTTGAATGTCGGAGCCATGTATGCTGAAGTAGCGGAATACACCAAAGCCGGAAACTTTTGGGATTTTCTGATAGGTAATATTACTTTAGGACAGAAAGCAAGCCTGTTTTGGGCTATCGGTGCCGGACGTTTCTTGCAGACTGCCGGACTTTTCCTGTTTGGCTTATATATCGGACGCAAAGAATTGTTCGTAACTACCGAATCTCATTTGAAGTTCTGGATGAAAGCACTTATTATTGCAGCTATCAGTTTCGCGCCACTGTATTCTCTGAAAGAACAGATCATGCAAAGTGACAGCAGTCTGATTCAGCAAACAGTAGGTACTGCTTTTGATATGTGGCAGAAGTTTGCATTCACGATTGTACTTGTTTCTTCTTTCATGTTGCTTTATCAGAAAGATAAATTCAAGAAAGCCGTATCCAACCTACGATTCTACGGAAAAATGAGTTTGACCAACTATATTTCCCAATCTATTTTAGGAGCTATTATCTATTTTCCATTCGGGCTTTATCTTGCTCCTTACTGTGGATATACTCTTAGCTTGATTATAGGTATCGTTCTTTTCCTGTTACAGGTTAAGTTCTGCAAATGGTGGCTATCTAACCATAAACAAGGACCATTGGAGACAATATGGCATAAATGGACTTGGATCGGAACCAAGAAATGACAGGAAGAAAAGCAGGCTACGAAATATGCACAACTACAAACGAACAACTTACGAATATGAAACTGAACGTATCACTCTAAAGCATCAACAACACATGTGTATATCCGCAGCCTGCCTGTTGAAATTGAGATGATGCCAATACAACAAGATTCTCGCAAGAAGGATTTGCAAGTGGACTTAAAGAATGCAAAGGAAATGAAAGAACTGTACCAAGTGAGGAAAAATACCCGAAAATAGGCAGAATCAGGGCCATGTACAGAGAAGCGCCTCCACAATCTTCAAAAGATTATAGAGGCGCTATTTTATTATTTATCTTTTTATGATCTATATCTGAAATTTCAGAAGAGACAAAATCAGATACCCAATGATTTTTTCACTGCTTCAATCTTTTCCATGGCGGCAGATTCGGCAGAAGCATAACAGTTGCGGCATCCCATTTCACCCTGAACTTCCATATAGAACTTAATCTTCGGTTCTGTACCTGAAGGACGAACAGAAACTTTGCTACCGTCTTCTGTGAAATATTGAAGAACGTTAGATGGTTCCGGCATATCGATGGCAGTTACGTTACCTTTATCATCAGTCTGTTTCAGTGTCTTATAATCTTTGCTTAAGATCACCTTAGAGCCACCCAATTCTTTCGGAGGATTAGCACGGAAGTTTTCCATCATTGCTTTGATTTCTTCAGCACCACTCTTACCCGGTTTCACTACGTTTACGGTAAACTCTTTAGAGAATCCATATTCTACGTAGATATCAAGCAACAACTGATACAAAGATTTGCCATTATCTTTGCCCATGCGGCAACTTCAGCAATCAGAAAGCAAGCAGATACAGCATCTTTATCACGAACAAAATCTTCGGCAAGGAATCCATAGCTTTCTTCACCACCACCGATATATTTCTGTTTACCTTCACGCAGACGGATTTCACGGGCAATCCATTTAAATCCAGTATAGCAGTCAAGCATTTCGATATTATTCTTATCTGCGATTTTCTTGATAAGTTCGGTAGTAACGATTGTCTTCACACAGAACTCATTACCTTTAATCTTACCCAGTTGTTTGTATTGAGTCAGAATATAATAAAGGTACATCATACAGGTCTGGTTACCGTTAATCAGTACCCATTCACCCTTGTCATCCTTACAAGCGATACCCACACGGTCAGCATCCGGATCGGAAGCCATTACGAGTTCAGCATCAATTTCTTTAGCAAGGTTTACAGCCATAGAAAGAGCTTCCGCATTTTCAGGATTCGGAGATACGACAGTCGGGAAGTTACCGTCCTTAACCATTTGTTCGGGAACAGTGAATACGTTTTCGAATCCCCACATCTTCAATGCACGCGGAATCAACATCATACCTGTACCGTGAATCGGAGTATAGACAATCTTCATATCTTTGTGACGGGCGATAGCTGCCGGATCAATAGAAACGGTTTTCACCATGTCCAGATAAATTTTATCAATGTCTTCGCCGATAATCTGAATCAAATCAGGATTTCCCTGGAATTTAATGTCAGCAGCAGAAGCAATGGCATTTACTTCGTCGATGATGCCTTTATCGTGTGGAGCCAATACCTGTGCACCATCGTCCCAATATGCCTTGTAACCGTTGTATTCCTTCGGATTGTGAGAAGCAGTCAGAATGATACCGCTCTGGCAACCGAGGTGACGGATAGCAAAAGACATTTCCGGAGTCGGACGCATATCGTCAAACAGATATACTTTAATGCCATTGGCAGAGAATATATTAGCAGATGTCTCTGCAAACAAACGGCTGTTGTTACGGCAGTCATGACCGACTACTACAGAAATTTGTGGCAGGTCTTTGAAGTTCTTCTTCAGATAGTTGGAAAGCCCTTGAGTGGCAGCACCTACCGTATAGATATTCATACGATTGCTACCTACTCCCATGATACCACGCAAACCACCAGTACCAAATTCAAGGTCTTTGTAGAAAGCTTCAATAAGTTCGGTTTTATCATCGTTTTCCAACATTCGTTTCACTTCAGCCTGGTTTCAGCATCATAAGCCGGGTTAGCCATTTTCGGCTTTTCAGTGACCTGTTTAATAAGTTCCTGATTTTCCATTTCGATTGTTATTTATTGGTTAATGAATTATTTATTATCAATTTCTCGAGCACACAAATGTAAAATAATAAGTTTATAAATCCTAGGTATTCAATTAAAAATTAGAAATTAAAAATTAAAAACCAGAGATTAAAAGTAAATAGCCATCCCACAGCAACAACTTGTCAGCCCATTTTAATCTTTCATTTTTAATCTTTCATTTTCAATTCTTATTTTACCAAATATCTGTCGCCAGTCTGTTTGACATATTCCTGCAAGAATTCTTTCGGATATCCGGGACGGATCACACCGGCAGGTTGTCCGATAGAATTACGTTCAAACTTACCATCTTTAACACGCTTCACTACTCCATCATTATACTTCACAATCAAGAATGTACCTAATTGTTTCCAAGTATCGAAAGTGCTCTGTGCGGTCATATTTGTATAATTTGTCAGAAAATCAACTGCTGCGTTCTTATCTTTAGCCAACAGTTTGGCAGCCATCTCTTCAATGCCTTCCTGTGCATTGTTGAAAGTCGTTTCCATTTCTTTCTGCGCTTCCCGTACATCACCGATCATCAAATCATAACGCGGATAGACCATATTAGATACCCAGTTGAAAATCCAGAAAGCTGAATTCCAAGAGAATGTTATATAATCGGCTCCATCTACACGGGTATAGCATACCGGAACTTTCGTTGCGCAGCAATAGACCGGAGTAAATACCGTCATGTTGGCATCATCCACACCAAACCAAAGTACACCACCTATCGGGTCCGGCTTATGAGCACGCATTTGTGCAACAAATACAAATCCGCTTTGTTGAGTGGAAATGGGACGTTCGTTGAAATATTCCTTATCGTCTACCTTGAAGTTCAGAGGAGAAAGGCGATATGGCGTCTTATAAGGACCTGCTCCGAAATCATTGGAAATATCAAGAGGCGTACCTTCATAGTGGTCACGCATCATATCTTTCACATCCTGTACAGACAGTTTATGTTTCGGTTTCACAAAAAGAGGCATTGGAGTATCGGTCTTTCCCTCAATATAAGGAAGATACTCTTTTCCATTATCCGTGAACTTATTAAAATAGCTCCACACACGTGCCTCACAGAAACGACGAGCACCAAAATCAAGAGGCGCATAAGCTAACGAAAAGCTAAAATCTTTATTTACTCCATTAAAATATCCCTTCTCACGAGCGAAAGAAACGACATCCGGAGAGTACATACAGTTCTCCTTGTCATTCATATCAAACTGGTGGATACGTGACTGATTAGCATGAGCCGAAATGCAGTCATCAGGCACACGTACAGCTACCCAAACAGCTCCACGAATTCCGGGACCTTTACCAATCATTTCCATGATCCATATTTCGTTCGGATCGGCAATAGTAAAGGACTCTCCTTCGCTATAATAACCGTATTGCTGCACTAAATCGGTCATGATTTTAATTGCTTCACGGGCAGTGCGCGAACGTTGCAAACCAATATAAATCAGACTTCCGTAATCAATAATCCCTGTGGAATCCGCCAGTTCCGGACGTCCGCCGAAAGTCGTCTCACCAATCGTAACCTGATATTCATTCATATTACCGACTACATTGTAAGTCTGACGTGCCTGCTCTATTTCTCCCAGATACTTGCCGGTATCCCATTCATACACTTTCAACATCGTTCCCTTCGGGTAGGTAGCAGCCGGATAATGATAGAGTTCTCCGAACAGGCCATACGAGTCAGCAGAATAGGAAACGATCGTCGAGCCATCGGCAGACGCATTCTTTCCAACAATCAGGTTAGTGCAAGCGAAAGTGTTCGCCACAGCTGCCATAAACATGGCAGCACAAAGAATAATTCTTCTTTTCATAAATATATGATTCACTTTTAGTAATTTACCAAACAAAGCTTTCACGAGCTATCGTTTCATTCCCACAACCATCGGTCACTGTAAACTCGACAGTATGCTTTCCGCCCTTCTTCACGTGTTTCGGATCAAGTACACATTCCCAGTACGATTTCACAATATTGGGGCGTCCGAAAAGTGCATACTTACCATCAATCGTTCCACGATAGGAAGCAATTCCCGCCCCCTGATCTTTCAACCGATAGACAATCTTTCCGTTTCTTCCCCACTGGTTCTTATTGACAGGAATAATCTCCGGCGGAATGGTGTCGATGGCAACAGTATAAGTTCCCAGCTCCCTGATAGCGGCTTTCATGTATCCATCTTCATACTTTCCACCTACGCTGTACTTTCCTCCCTTCGGAGTGATACGGGCTACATAATATTTGGTCGTATCGGCAACCGGCTTTCTACGCAACCCGATACGAAGTTCACAAGCTGCATGCAATGGAACCGTCTTATCATTCAGTTGATAAGTAAAAGCAACGGCACCACTATCCGCCTTCATCTGATAATTGAGGGGGACATCGTCATACAACATTCCTTTCGGAATAACCAGGCTCAATCCCGGTTCTTGCAAATAATTAGTCTTATTCCAGGTGAAATAATATTTCTCTCGATGATTCAACGCTTCAACCGGCTGCTTCCGGCCCCGTACGGTAAAACGATAGTTGGAAGTGTTTCCGAAAGCATCTTTCAACGTATATAAGAACTGATAATCCCGTTCCTCGTCAATCGTCACCAAACCACGATTATCATTCGACGCTTTCAGCAGACGCAACGTATTCCCCGGATCAATAAAAGATTTCATATATTGTCCATACGTCCAAGAGTTAATCATCCGGTTTTCTTCCTGTGAGAAGCGATCTACTGTGCTACGAAATATTTCATTCCCATCTACCGCGAGCACAACAGAATAAACTCCATAATGGTTACTTACGCCATCCATATAATCGTATGCCTTGATACCCATACCTATCACTCCCCATGCTTCCACGGGACGTTCGCTATTGGGAAGAATCGTTTTATTCTCCTGCTTTCCATCCACAACTCCTTTGCCCGGTTGCGGAAAAAACATGATGCCATCCGCTTTCGGAGCACGCGTATCTTTTATTTTCGATTGAAAAAAAGGCATAGGGTCAATATAATCTCCCGATTCCGTTTCAAACACATCCAGATGAAGATGCGGACCGAACGAATATCCGGTGTTTCCGCTCCATGCAATCTGCTGACCTCCTTTTACCGGATATTCTCCCGGTTCGGGAACAATCTCCACTTCCCAGTTCTCTTCTTCATATTGAAGTTTCTCCACCCTTTCGGCAATGGGAGAAACAAAACCACTCAAGTGACGGTTGATAGTTGAATAACCATTATGGTAGCAGACATCAAGTACATATCCCGATCCATTCGTGACACGAATACGTGAAATATAGCCATCAGCGAGAGCACAAACGGGTTTACCGATCACTCCGCCTGTTTTAAAATCCAGCCCGCCATGGAAGTGATTGGAGCGGATTTCGCCAAAGTTTCCACTCAATGTAAGAGGAAAGTCAAAAGGAGGCACAAAGGTAGCTTGCTTTTTCTCTTGTCCATACCCTCCGATGCAGCAAGCTAGCATCAAAGCTGTGATATATCGTCTCATCATTCCATTCACTTTTTTACTCCCGCAAATGTACACTATTCCCACTAAACTATGAAATATCTGGGAGGAATGATGGCCTTAGATTCTAGTTAATATTTCTTTTTAATGTTATATTCATTGCAAATCAGTAGTCATTATGTTATTAATATTAGTACTTTTGTGGCTGTTTTTTAATTATAATTAAAAGTTAGAGACTCAATGAGAATGTATGTAAAAGTAATGGCAGCGGTCATTGCATGTATATTGCTGAGTGGAGAAGCGCTCTCGGCATTTGCAACTACCCCCGCTACAGAAAATCTGAGTTGGTTTAAAAAGAAAAAGAAGAAACCAGAAGAGAAAGAAGAGAAGAGTAAAAGCGACTACGAAAAATTAGTGGAAGACAGTAAAACTACAAAAGGAATGTTTGCTGTACACCAAAAGAAGAATGACTATTATTTTGAAATTCCTACCTCACTTTTGGGACGTGATTTATTAGTTGTCAACAAACTGCAGCGAGTTCCTGCCGAACTTAATGATGCAGGTGTAAACCGTGGAGTAAACTACGAGAATCAGATGGTTTGCATGGAATGGGATAAAGCTACGGGCAAACTAATGCTACGACAACAACGCCCATTACCTCTGGCCCCCCAAACGGATGCTATCTTCCGTTCGGTAAAGGATAATTTTATCTCTCCGTTGATTGCCGCATTCAAAATCGAAGCGATTAATGCAGATTCTACTGCATTAGTAATCAAGGTGAATGATATTTATGACGGTACTGAAACCAGTATTAATAATGTATTTACTAATATCAATCTGGGTACTTCGGCTATCAAGAACTTATCACGTATTTTATCCATCAAATCCTTTTCAAACAATGTCGTGGCAACTTCCGAGTTGACCACCAGAGTTACAGAAGGAACCACCACAGTTTATGTGACGGTGGAAGTTAGCTCTTCTATTCTCTTGTTACCCGAAAGCCGATGATGGGGCGATTCGACAATCAGAAGGTCGGTTATTTCACTAATCCGTTATTAAGTTTCAGTGATGCACAACAACGTACGGATAAAACACAGTATATCACTCGCTGGCGTATGGAGCCTAAACCGGAAGACCGGGAGGCTTATCTGAAAGGTCAGCTTGTGGAACCTGCCAAACCAATCGTATTCTACATTGATAATTCAACGCCTTACCAATGGCGTACGTACATTAAGAAAGGTATTGAGGACTGGCAGATTGCTTTTGAAAAGGCTGGTTTCAAGAATGCGATTATCGCCAAAGGAAATCACGGACAGTATGCATGTAGATATGGACGATGTCAACTACTCCGTACTGACTTATGCAGCTTCAGAAAAGAAAAATGCAATGGGACCTTCTCTGTTAGATCCACGTTCCGGAGAAATTCTGGAAGCTGATATTATGTGGTGGCACAATGTGCTTTCTATGGTACGCGAATGGATCACTGTGCAAACTGGAACTGTGTGTCCGGAAGCACGCAATGTGCAATTACCCGATGCTTTAATGGGAGATGCCATCCGGTTCGTTGCTTGCCATGAGGTAGGCCACTCATTGGGACTCCGTCACAATATGATGGGATCATGGGCTTTCCCGACGGATTCATTACGTTCCGAAGCATTCACTTCCAGAATGAATTCTACCGCTTCATCTATCATGGATTATGCACGATTCAATTATATCGCACAACCAGGAGATGGCGTGAAAGTTCTTTCTCCGCATATCGGTCCTTATGACATGTTTGCTATCGAATATGGTTATCGTTGGTACGGAAAGAAGACTCCGGAAGAAGAAAAGGATGTTTTATTCGATTTTTTGAGCAAACATACTGATCGTCTTTATAAATATAGTGAAGCACAGGATGTACGTGATGCGGTAGATCCACGTGCACAGAACGAAGATTTAGGTGATGATCCGGTTCGTTCTTCTTTACTTGGCATTGAGAATCTGAAACGTATTGTTCCGCAAATTCTTCAATGGACTACTACCGGCGAGAAAGGACAAACTTATGAAGAAGCATCACGCCTCTACTATGCAGTAATCAACCAATGGAACAACTATTTATATCATGTCCTTGCCAATATTGGCGGTATCTACATTGAAAATACAATTGTTGGAGATGGCGTCAAGACTTATACATTCGTTGAGAAAGAGAAACAACAAGCTTCACTAAAATTTCTGATGGATGAAGTATTAACATATCCTAAATGGCTGTTTGACACGGAAGTAGGACAATATACTTATCTACTTCGTAATACTCCCATCGGAAAACAGGAGAATGCTCCTACGCAAATCTTAAAGAACGCCCAAGCCTATATCCTTTGGGATTTACTAGGCAACACCCGTTTGATGCGTATGATAGAGAATGAGTCTGTCAACGGGAAAAAAGCCTTCACAGTAGTGGAGCTTATGGACGGACTTCATAAAAACATTTTCGGTATTACCGAACGTGGTGGCATCCCCAACGTAATGGAACGTTCTTTGCAGAAAAACTTCCTCGATGCATTACTTACAGCAGCCGCAGAACCCGAAGCTGTAAAAATCAACAAGAAGATTGCAAATGAGCATTTCCTGCTTGACCATGCCACTCCTTTCTGCAGCTGTTATGCAGCCGAACAACGGGCACTTCGCCAAGAAGACCGAATGGGCGCTCCACGTGTGCTTAACTTCTATGGTAGTCAGCTCAACCGTATTTCTGATGCTATCTCGGTGAAACGCGGAGAGCTATTACGTATCAAGAAATTGTTGCAGAGCCGTCTCGGCACTTCTGATACTGCTGCACGCTATCATTATGAGGATATGATTCTACGTATTAATACTGCTTTAGGAATCAAATAAAACAAAATCAATCACTTTAACAATCTATATTGATGAGAAAAAAATATTTATACGTTCTTATATGTTTTCTTGTTAGCACGTTGGCTGTAGCCAACGCTGCTAATCGTACAATCACCGGAGTCGTTATATCCGGTGAAGATAATGAACCTCTGATCGGTGCTTCCGTATATGTTAACGCAGATGACTTGAAAAAAGGCCGGAGCATCACAGACTTCTCTAGGTACTATCACTGATATGGATGGTAAATTCTCCATTTCCATTCCGGAAAAGGTGACTAGGTTACATTGTAGTTATATAGGATTTGAAGAACAAGACATCGTTTTGCAAGCAGGAAAAGATACTTATCGTATTGTACTTCAAGCTTCATCACACACATTAGGAGACGTAGTAGTAACTGGTTATCAAGAACTGGAACGTCGTAAACTGACTGCTGCCATTGCCAAAGTAGATGTTACAGATGGAATGGTAGGTGCTGCAAAAAGTATCGATCAGGCGTTAGCAGGACAAATCGCCGGTGTAGCTGTTACGACAACTTCTGGTGCACCGGGAGCTCCAGCACGTATTCGTATTCGTGGTACGGCTTCATTAAATGGAACACAAGACCCATTATGGGTATTGGATGGAATACCTTTGGAGGGTACAGATATTCCGGAAATCAACAAAGACAACGATAATGACATCGTAAATATGTCACAATCTTCTATCGCAGGTTTAAGTCCAAACGACATTGAAAGCATTACGATATTAAAAGATGCAGCTGCTACTGCTATCTATGGTGCACGTGCTGCAAATGGCGTAATTGTGGTAACAACCAAAAGAGGAAAAACCGGAAAACCTGTTATTAACTTCAATACTAAATTGACTTATACTCCAAATCTCAATACTTCACGACTCAACTTACTAAACTCGGAAGAGAAAGTCGATTTGGAACTTCAATTGTTAAAAGAAGCACGGTTTGACATATTATGGGGATTAACAGATCCGATACCTGTATTTCCTGAAAAAGGAAAAGTTGCTGCTATCATGAAACAATATAATTTAATAGACATCTATAAAGAACAGGGGTGGAACGGACTGACACCTGAAGCCCAAAATGCTATAAACAAACTGAAAACAATCAATACAGACTGGAATGACATATTATTCAGAGATGCTTTTACGCAAGAATATAACTTTAGCATTTCTGGTGGTAGCGAAAAGGTTACTTATTACAACTCACTTGGTTATGTCAAAGAAAACGGAAATGTACCAGGTGTAAGCATGAGTCGTTTTAATCTGACCAGTAAAACGTCTTACCAAATCAACAAAATATTAAAAATTGGAATGTCTATTTTGCCAACAGACGCAAGAATAACACATTTATGACTGATACTTACGGACTTATTAACCCTATATATTATTCACGTATCGCCAACCCTTACTTTGCTCCGTTTGACGAACAAGGAAACTACCTTTACGATTACGACGTAGTCAGAAGTAATGAAACAGATGAAAAGCAAGGCTTCAATATATTCGAAGAACGAGCAAATACCAATAAAGAGTCTGTCACCACAGCCATCAATTCTATCTTTGATGTTCAGCTACGTTTTAACGATCAGTGGAAAGTTTATTCACAGATTGGTGTGCAATGGGATCAATTGTCCCAAGAAGAGTATGCCGGGATAAATTCATATAATATTAGGAATATACGTGAAACCAATAAATATTGGAAAAATGGTGTACAAACCTATCTTATACCAGAAGGAGGCATGCTTAAAACAACTAATAGTACAACTTCACAACTCACATGGAAAATCCAGGGAGAATACAAAAACACATTTGGGGATATACATGACATACAGATAATGGCTGGTTCGGAAATTCGCAAAAACTGGGTAGACAACCAAGCCTCAACCGGATACGGATATGATCCCAAGAAACTAACATTCCAGAATCTCATATTTAAAGATGAAGCACAAGCCAATGATTGGAATCTAAAAACTAAATCGTACAAGGAAAACGCTTTTGCTTCTTTCTTTGCCAATGGTTCATATACTTTAATGAATCGTTATACATTGGGAGGAAGTGTGCGCATGGATGGTTCTGACTTATTCGGAGTAGATAAGAAATACCGTTTCTTACCAATCTATTCGGTAAGCGGTTTGTGGCGTTTATCTAATGAATCGTTCATTAGACAATACAAATGGATTGATAATTTAGCTCTTCGCCTTTCTTATGGCTTACAAGGAAATATTGATAAGGGAACCTCTCCATTCCTAGTCGGGAAATATGATAATGTGAATATTTTACCTGGTTACAGTGAAGAAAATATTATTATCAATAGTGCTCCCAACAGTAAATTACGCTGGGAAAAAACAGCATCTTACAATTTAGGAATGGATTTTTCCGTACTCAATCAAGCCATCAATCTTAGTGTAGATTACTACTATAGAAAAGGAACAGACTTAATTGGTTCTAAAGCATTAGCTTTGGAAAATGGATTCACTAATATGTCTATAAACTGGGCTAGTATGGAAAATAAAGGTGTAGAAGTAAATCTGCAGACACGTAATATCACCACTAAAAACTTCTCTTGGTACACTACTTTCAACTTCGCATATAATCAAAATAAAGTACTAAAAGTACTTACAGATAAAAGCCAAGTGACTCCTAGTCTGGAAGGATATCCCGTAGGTGCAATCTTTGCACTAAAAACAAAAGGTATAAATCCTGATACAGGGCAAATCTATCTTGAGAATAAAGAGGGGCAAAGCTGTCACTGTGGAAGAATTATTTAGAATGACATCGAATGAAGACGGGCTTGGCACTTACCAAATAGGACCGAATAGCGAAGAACAAAGAGATTTCTACAGCTATGTCGGAACGTCAGACGCTCCCTATACGGGCGGTTTTCTAAATACGTTCAATTACCGCAATTGGGAACTGAACCTGAATTTTCATATAATTTTGGAGCACACGTAAAAACAACTCCAAGTTATAATGTATCTGACTTAGACCCAGGGCGCAATATGAATAGAGACATACTGGATAGATGGACACCGGAAAATACAACAGGAAAGTTCCCTGCATTAGCAACGTACAATTACAATCCGGCCGACTACTACTTGTTCAGTACTCGAAATGACATTTACAGATCACTGGATATCTGGGTAAAAAAGCTAAGCTTTGTACGTCTACAAAATATACGTCTTGCTTACCGGGTTCCATCCGAATGGCTTCATAAACTAAGTATCGGCGGAGCAACTGTAGGATTAGAGGCTCGTAACCTATTCGTTATCAGCTCTAATTATGATAATTATATGGATCCGGAATCAATGGGCAACCTATACTCTACCCCAGTTCCCAAATCCATTACCTTCAATCTAAGTCTTAACTTTTAAAAAATATATTATGACAAAGAAAATATATTATATATTCACATTAATAGGAAGCCTGTTATTATCTTCCTGTGATAGTTATTTGGACATACAACCAGTAGGCCAAGTAATTCCCAATACGCTAGCTGAATACAGAGCTTTATTCACAACAGCTTACAATACAGCACTCAATGACAGAGGAATATGCGAAATCAGAACAGATATCGCAACCATATTACAGTCTGATGCCACTTCCAAAAATTCTTTAGGAGATGTTGAAAAATGGAATGATGTTAATCCGAATGCAAGTACGAGACAATTTGGATGGGCGGCCTATTATACCAATATCTATTATGCCAACGCAATCATCGATAAAAAAGATGAAATATCAGAAGGAAGCCAAGAAGATATTAATCAATTAGTTGGAGAAGCTTACCTCATGAGAGCATATATGCATTTCATATTGGTCAATCTTTATGGACAACCTTATACAGCTACCGGAGCATTAGAAACCAAAGCAGTTCCTCTAAAACTCAATACTGATTTAGAAGAAATACCATCAAGAAATACTGTAAAGGAAATATATACCTCTATTTTATCTGATATAGAAACAGCACGGAAACTGATTAATAAAAAAGAATGGGAAATTCAATATTCATACCGTTTTTCAACATTATCAGTAGATGCTATGGAATCACGGGTATATTTATACATGGGTGAATGGAGCAAATCTTATGAAGCTTCGGAACGTGTATTAGCCGGAAAATCGACATTGGTAAACCTAAATGATGAAGGAGGCAAACTTCCTAATGAATTTACATCTGTAGAAATGATCACTGCCTATGAAGTTTTTCCAAATAGCGATTATGCCGGATCACTCTTACTTTACCCTTCATTTTTACAAGAATATGAGGAAGGAAAAAGATCTACGTCCAAACAAGTATTATCAAGCAAATAAAAATGGAAATTATACTTCCATCAAAAGTGGTGAATCTAAATTCAAATGTACTTTCCGCACCGGAGAGCTTTATTTAAATTCAGCAGAAGCTGCTGCACATTTAAACAAATTACCTGAAGCACGTACCCGGCTCTTGAAACTAATAGAGAATCGTTATACATCAGAAGGTTATGAGCAGAAAAAGAATGAAATAAATGCGATGAGCCAAGAAAAGCTAGTCACAGAAATTCTGAAAGAACGTGCTCGCGAGCTTGCTTTTGAAGGCCATCGTTGGTTTGATTTACGCCGAACTACCCGACCGGAAATCAAAAAAGAAATTGAAGATGTAACCTACACACTTGTACAAGATGATTCCCGTTACACATTGCGTATTCCACAAGATGCAATTGATGCTAATCCCGGACTTTTAAACTAATAACCAAGCATTTTTCATAGAAACAAACCGCCTGACATCATAGACTAAAAAGCTCCCTTTACCAAAAGCGTAAAAGGAGCTTTTTTTAATCTATCTATTAGCCATTTCTCATTTTGTACACCTACCTCATTCACCATTAAATCTTTATCCCCTAAAAGCATTGTTCTTTAACAAGAAATCCGTATCTTTGTAGCGACTTATTACGATTAATAACGTAGAAGCGTTTAGAATATTATCTCTATTCAGAATCTGGTAAATTCTTTAATTGGGAGATAATGGCAACTAAGCGTTCACGTCTTTGTTATATGCAAGGGCGTGGACTCTGTTGTTCATTTCCCAATAGGTTTACCAGAGCCTTGAATAGAATGAACTAACGACGTCCACGCTTCTCTTGTATATATATGGTATCCGGACGCTTACCACACAAACAATAAAGGTAATGAGCAGCACTATTACAAAGTTCTTCGCTTCTTTTTTAGCTTATGGGGTAGCTAATAAGAAAAAGCGTTTCTCGGCAATTGGCCGTTTCTCCGAAGGATTGGCTCCGGTAAAAGGAAAAATCCAATGGGGATACATCAATAAAGGATATGACGTTGTCATTCCTCTAATGTACGAACGGGCTTTCTCTTTTAAAGAAGGATTAGGGATGGTAGTACTCAATTCTCAATACGGATTCATCGACCATACCGGACAAATACAGATTCCGTTTAAATACACAGCCGCTCACTCGTTTGAACAAGAATGTGCACGGGTATGCCACGATGGATTATGGGGATTGATTGACAGACAAGGAAACTACATTCTTCCACCGACTTACAGTCAAATAGAACAATTCGCGGAAGGATTAGCTCTCGTCTCGCTACACAATAAGATAGGATTCATTAACAAGAAAGGAGAAGTTGTCATTCCCCTGGAATATGATAATGGACGCTCTTTCTCTGAAGGATTGGCTGCTGTTTGTATTGAAAGTCAGTCGTCCAAGTGGGGGTATATAAACAAAGACAATGAAGAAGTACTTCCTTTTAAGTACGATATTGCAGAACCCTTTTATAACAACATAGCTCGAGTGGGTCTCTATGGAAAAAGCATGAAAATCAACAAACAGGGCAGTGAATGTCTATAAAACAACCACTCTACGCATTTATTCATCTCAACACGCGAAGACATTCTGTTCTAAAACATCCCCTTACGAACAACAACGTAAGGGGATTTTTCGTACTTTCGAACATGTTAAATCTTTAATACGCAACATTATGATTATCGGAGTACCAAAGGAAATCAAAAACAATGAGAACCGTGTAGGCATGACACCTTCAGGAGTGGCTGAAGTGGTAAAACAAGGGCATCGGGTATTTATCCAACATACAGCGGGAGTAAATAGCGGTTTTCCGGATGAAGCATATCAAGCTGTCGGCGCACATATCCTGCCAACAATAGAAGATATTTACGCCACTGCCGAGATGATCGTAAAGGTGAAAGAGCCGATAATCACTGAATATAACTTAATAAGAAAAGGACAGTTACTATTCACTTATTTCCATTTTGCTTCCGACAGGAGTTAACCCTTGCCATGCTCTCCAACAAATCAATATGCCTGGCTTACGAAACTGTAGAAGAAGCAGACCACACATTACCTTTATTAATTCCGATGAGCGAAGTTGCCGGACGTATGTCTATTCAGGAAGGTGCCCGTTTCCTGGAAAAAGCCGCAAGGTGGAAAAGGTATTCTTTTGGGAGGTGTACCAGGTGTTAAACCGGCTAAAGTATTAATTTTAGGTGGCGGAATCGTAGGTAGCAATGCTGCACAAATGGCTGCGGGAATGGGGGCAGACGTCACTATCACAGATATAAATCTGGCACGTTTGCGCTATTTGAGTGAAACACTTCCTAAGAATGTAAAGACATTGTATGCATCCGAACTTAGAATCAGAAAAGAATTGCCGGATGTTGATTTAGTTATCGGTTCCGTATTGATTCCCGGCGATAAAGCACCGCATCTGATTACTAAAGAGATGCTTTCGATGATGCAACCCGGCACAGTATTAGTAGATGTAGCAATTGACCAGGGAGGATGCTTCGAGACTTCTCACCCAACCACCCACAGTGCACCGACCTATATTGTAGACGGAATCGTTCATTATGCAGTAGCTAATATTCCGGGAGCCGTACCTTATACTTCCACTCTTGCACTGACTAATGCTACCCTCCCCTACGTGATCGCTTTAGCAAATAAGGGATGGAAAAAAGCCTGCAAAGATAATCCGGCATTGGCTCTTGGACTGAATATTGTAGAAGGAAAAATCGTTTATAAAGCTGTAGCCGATGTATTTGGTTTGAAGTACGATCATATCAGCCTGTAACTATGCATTTTCACCATACAGTAATATAAAGTCTTACAGAGTTCTTTCTTTTTTTCAAAGTAAGGCTATCTCAATGTCTTACGTCTTCGATTGATAACCTTTAAAAAACTCTGCAAGACTTTGTATTACTCTGTGGTGAGCTATATCTTTAAAATAAATAATCTTTCTTTGCCGCCCGTTGATAAGCCGCTACCAATTCGTTCATTACTTCTGCCACAGACTGCCGACGGGATATGATTGCCGAAACTTGTCCGATCTCCAATTCCCCTTCTTCCAGATCACCTTCGAAGATTCCTTTTTTAGCACGCCCCCGTCCTAATAAAGTTCTCAAATCTTCAGCACTAGCTCCACTATCTTCAGCCTTCTCCACCGCTTCGCGGAAAGCATTCTTTACCAAACGTGTCGGAGCCAGCTTTTTCAACAACAACTTAGTGTCCCCTTCTCTGAGACTCAAGCAATAATCTTTAAATACCGAACTCGCAGAACTCTCTTCAGTAAGAGCAAAACGGGTTCCTATCTGCACCCCTTCGGCTCCCAACACCATAGCAGCCAATACTCCTTCCCCTGTACCGACACCTCCTGCAGCTATCAAAGGTAATGTTATAGCCTCACGTACAGCCGGAATCAAACAGAAAGTCGTTGTTTCTTCGCGTCCATTATGCCCTCCGGCTTCAAACCCTTCTGCCACTACCGCATCTACTCCAGCCTCCTCACATTTTACAGCAAAACGGGAAGAAGAAACAACATGAACAACCGTTATTCCACGCTCTTTCAACCACCCAGTCCACGTTTTCGGATTTCCGGCAGAGGTAAAAACAATCTTCACTCCCTCTTCCACCACAATATTCATAATCTCTTCTATCTGGGGATACATCAAAGGAATGTTTACACCAAAAGGGCAATTTCGTGGCCGCATTACATTTACGGATATGTTCGCGTAAAGTGTCCGGATGCATGGAACCGGCACCGATCAATCCCAGTCCACCGGCATTGCTCACAGCAGAAGCAAGACGCCAACCGCTACACCACACCATACCACCTTGAATAATAGGATATTGAATACCCAGAAGGGAAGTAATTCTATTCATAATTAATTATTTATCTATGTTTTAATATGCCAAAATACCAATGATAACGACAGAGTTATATAACAATGCGCCAACATAACAATACACAAATATACTAATTATTCAATTACAAACACTCTCAAGTCAGTACATTACACATTGTTACATCAACACATCATTATAACGTCTTCAGCGTGCAATCTGTTCAATCGGTTTATTTATCAACACAGTTGTAGAATCTCCATAAGTTCTCAAAACCTCCAATGTGCGGGCGCGGTTATCTCTGCCTTTCTTATTCCAGAACTCTTTTGGTAAAGACAGCCATCAGGTCAAGTCCGCCGACCGTTCCGCCATTGATATATACCCCACTTCCACCAAACAAGGGAATAGGTGCGTCCATCACTACCGTGTTCACCATCATTCCATTGGCACGTTCGCTCAACTGTCGGAAACGTACTCCACTCGCCTGTATCTCATCCAAAGATTTACGCACCCCTTTCGCCATCGGATTACGTGCCCAGTTCGAGTAGGATCTTTGATGGCGTATCTCGTAGAAAGGATCACCCCGCCGGTATTTTTATCGATCTTTATCTTCTTCTGATAGATGGGATCCCAGTTATAGCGGGTATTCGCTTTATATGGCATCAAACTCAACACCACTTTCGGTTTAGGCAATGCTTCAGGAAGCGATTCATCAGGCATCATCCAGCTTTTCTCCTCCGACATCCGGGGAGTACCCACTGCGATTCCGAAATCAATCGACTTCACAGCATCCATATTTAAATGCAACTCCTGGTCACTCTCCAGCAATTTCTTCAAATGCAAAGAATCTTGCGCCGTCCATACTTGCGAATATGCAAATACAGCGGTCAGGCACAGTGCCATCGTTGTTATAACCCGTTTTAATCCATCCATTCTTTTTACTCTTTCATTACCTGATATTTCGGAGCACTTCATATACATTTGTACGTATAAGAGGCTATCTTTTGAGCGTAGTAATCCCCCTGTCAGCAGCAATAAGACTACTGATACAAACAAACGTTCCCACATGAATGTTTCCTATTTTTTACTTTCCGAAGGCTCCTCCTTTGTTACCACCAACGATAACCCGATCCACAAAGCGGCTCATCGTAGCACGGATCGATTGTCCATCTTGTTTTCGGATATTGGCGTTCTTCCCACCAACTACGATAACAAGCGGCTGCATCGAGTACCTCCTCATCAGTCAGGAAATAAATTGCTTCATAATTTTCAGCATTCGCCAATACCATTTTGCAACCTAATGACGGAGGTGTGCCCTGACGGATAGACTCAATCACCCAAAGCATACACTCGCCCAACCGAATCTTACCGTTGTTCATATTATAAACCGACGGAAAAGAAGGAATAATAGTCAGATCTTCTGCATATTTTAAAAGTTCGGGGATGTCCTCTTCCGTAAAATGAGGGACCTCCACCACCCCTTTTATCATTCTTCATCTTGTACGTACCCGACTTCAATTGCTTCACAAAAAGGGCAACATCCGGATTGTTATAATCCATTTCTTCGCTGGTGCATCCTGTAAAGGATACGATCAGGCAAACAGCCATCCACAGCATTAGTAGTGTTTTTTTCATTTTCATAAGGATTAATACGTCATGCGAAGTCCGCAAAGTAAATTAAAATTAGTCGGCCGTTTCGTTCGTACCGTAGCCAGTTTCGAATCTGTTTTGAAATGATGCGAAACTCCGGGTTCGGCAAAAACAGCAAGTCGGTCATTAATCTTATAATTGATTCCAATGCCGGCAGTCACTGCCAGTTGGATAGGTTCTTCTTTAAAACTGTTGTCCGGCGCGCCGGCGATACATTTATCGGCTATTCCTCCTACGGTGGCGTAAAGGTCTATTTTTTTCGTATCCACCAGGGTTACATTTACTTTAACGGGAATACCCAGATAGTGCAAATGCTGTCCCGCCGAACGAAGGTTTGAATAAAGTAATCCGGTTTCTATTCCGAGAGATTCGTTTAGTTTACGCTCTACCGTTACCCCTGCGGAAACCGGCATTTTATAAGTGCCATTATCTGCCGGAAGCGCCGTGCCTACCTGAACTTTCATCGCCCAGCGATGCTTTTCACCGCTTCGGGTTGAGCCACATTCACATTCGATTGTTCTTCCGGAGCAACAGATGATTCCGTATCACCGTTTGTTGCCTGCCAAAAGCCGTTATTCCCTTGATTACCATATCGGTTGCCATTTCCCGTAGAAGTAGTGGCGGAAAAAGAAAACGACATGGAGAAAGTGATAGAAAGCGAATCTTCTTCCTCCGTGTATTGTGACAGCATACCGTAAGACTTTGGAGCCGGTTTCGGCAACACCGGTTCTACCGGCAACGGTAACTGATTGACGCGTATTCCATCTCCATCCATATGTCCTCCATTTGTCACGGCTATCTTTGTAAATGCTTCTTCCATTTCTTCTTTGGAGAGAAATACAAGAAAGTAGCCGACGAGGCCGCCAAAACGAGCAATACAGATGCCGCAGCCGCCACACGGAAGAGCAGAATCCGACGGCGATGCTGGCAAGCCACAGGTATTTCCTGCGAGAGCTCTTCCCAAAAGCCATCCCGTACACTCATCCCTGCATCAGCGAGACGCGTGCGAAACAGATCGGTTATTTCATCATTTTCTTTCTTCATGATTCCTATACTCTTTAATTCTTTTTGCTAACAAATACTTGGCCCGGTGCAACTGCGAAGTAGACGAATGTTCTTTAATGTGAAGCATCTTGGCTATCTCCTTGTGCGATTTCTCTTCAAACACATAAAGGTTGAAAACGGTTCGGCAACCATCCGGCAATTCGGCAATAAAAGCCATCAATTGCTCTTCGGAGATTCCAGCCCCTCCTCCCGAGTCCGATATATCCGGTATATCGGGAAGCTGCTCTTCATGCACTACCAACTGGCTGACTCGTTTCTCCCGCCGCAGGAAATCGAGTGATTGAGTGACCATCACCCGGGTGATCCATGTACAGAGCGAAGACTCGCCCCGGAACGAAGAAGTTGGTAAAAATCTTGATGAAACCGTCATGCAGTACATCGTGCGCCGCATCCATATCGCCCGTATAGCGGAAACATACCGCCAGCATCTGTTTGGAATAGAGGGTGTAAAGTTCCTTTCGGGCTGAATCCTTTCCTGCCCGACAGCCCTTTATCAGTTCTATCTCGTTTTCCAAAGTCAATTACTTTTTTTTAAAATCGAACGTATGTCTGCGTCGTTTTACTCATTAGACGCGAGAGTTTGAGGAATGCTGCAAGGAATATTGCTAAAAGAAGTTAAAGGATAGATAATTAATAAACGGGAAAGAAAAAACGGTGAACGATAAACGGTAAATGATGAACAAAGCTGCGCATAATCATGCTACAAAATATCCACCGTTTACTGTTTATCGTTCACCGCTTACAGTTCACCGCTTATTATACTATCAGCACGCTTTGAAACTCATATCCAGTCCTTTCACTGAATGAGTCAAAGCCCCTACCGAGATGAAGTCTACGCCACATTCGGCATAGTCACGGAGGGTATCAAAGGTAATGCCGCCCGAAGATTCGGTTTCGTATTTGCCTGCTACCATCTCCACTGCTTTCTTAGTCATTTCAGGAGTAAAGTTATCAAACATGATACGATCCACTCCGCCGAGGTCAAGAACTTGTTGCAGTTCGTCGAAGCTGCGAACTTCTATTTCTATTTTCAGGTCTTTGCCTTTTTCCTTGCAATATTCTTTAGCGCGAGTGATAGCTTTGTCGATACCTCCGGCAAAGTCTACATGGTTGTCTTTCAGAAGAATCATGTCGAACAAACCAATACGATGGTTTACTCCACCACCGATTTTCACTGCCATTTTTTCGAGGATGCGCATACCGGGAGTTGTCTTACGGGTGTCGAGCACACGGGTATTTGTTCCTTCCAATACCTTTGCGTATTTGCGGGTCATGGTTGCGATGCCGCTCATACGCTGCATCACGTTCAACATCAGGCGTTCGGTCTGAAGCAAAGATTGCACTTTTCCTTCCACTACCATTGCTACGTCGCCCGGTTTCACTTCTGTTCCGTCGTTGATAAACACTTCCACTTTCATAGTGGGGTCGAAGCGGTTGAAGATTTCTTTGGCAACTTCGATACCTGCCAATACGCCGGCTTCTTTGATAAGCAATTTTGATTTTCCCATTGCCGTAGCGGGAATACATGAAAGGGTGGTATGATCACCATCACCTATATCTTCTGCAAAAGCAAGATCGATCAACTTGTCGATCAGTTCTTTTTCCTTATTCATTGATCTTGTCAATTCTTATTTGATGTATTAAATATTGATTCTGCACTTTCTTCAGGAAACAGTTCACACGAAAGTTCCCATTAGTAGTAGCCAACGTGCCGATAACGAAACTTGATTCGTCCCGTTTTCCCTGATGGTTCACATTAAATCCGCTGACTTTATTCTTCGTAAAGAATTCCTGCATCATAGCTGTTGCTTTCTGTTTGTCAACGTTTGTCGAGCGACCTTGGAGCACCAGGTTTACCTTGTCCCCCATATACTTACTTAGCTCTTGCGAGCTTCCTCTTTTAAATGCCGTAATCACTCCTGCCGGTATCTCTTGCGCCATTAGCAACGAGAGGGAAAGAAGCAATGCGGTCATTCCTACGAGCACTCGTTTTTTCATAATTACAAGCTTTTAAGTTGAAGTTTAAAGGCTTAAACTTTCAACTAATGATAGGCAAAGGTAAGCATTAATTGCAGAATAACATAAAAAATGCCTATTTTTGTGCAATAATCAGAATTATAGACGTATGAAAACAACCCTGCTCGTCGTAGGACGAACCGTAGAACAACACTATATCACTGCCATCAACGACTATATCCAGCGCACCAAACGCTATATCACTTTTGATATGGAAGTGATTCCTGAACTGAAAAACACGAAGAGTCTTTCAATGGAAGTACAGAAAGAAAAGGAAGGAGAACTGATACTGAAAGCTCTTCAACCGGGTGACGTCGTGGTGCTGCTCGATGAACACGGAAAAGAAATGCGCTCTCTTGAGTTTGCCGAATATATGAAACGGAAAATGAATACGGTGAATAAACGGCTCGTTTTTATTATCGGAGGTCCTTATGGCTTTTCAGAAAAAGTGTATCAGGCAGCACACGAAAAGATTTCAATGTCGAAGATGACTTTTTCTCATCAAATGATTCGGTTGATATTCGTTGAGCAGATTTATCGGGCGATGACTATATTGAATGGAGGGCCGTATCATCATGAATAGTAACTTATCTCATATACTATTATAAACGAGACAAAATAGACTTTTTAATTTCGTCCCAAGATACATCCACAAACATATAAGGCATTGGCTCCTCCTCCGCATCTTCAAAATAAGCTAAACTTTTCATAGCCATAAAAGAAGATGAGTCAGGATATTTCCGAGAATAGAAATCCAATAGATTTTTCAATGAATACTTTTTCAACAAAAAGTAAATATCTACAAAATCTTTTTTAGTACCTCTCCCTTCAATAGCAGTAATTTTCATTGCCGCAATATCTCTAGGACTTGCCAAACGTATCCCATCTTTATATACGACATCATCAAGCCAAGGATAAGTATAGTTCACGATATCTATTTTAACCTCATTCAATACGTAAATGTGTATATTCTTAGAATCATTTAAGATAGTCAGTGTCCCAAGTGTCCGTAAAGCTTCCTTCAAATCTTGAGAATCTACATTAATCTGACCAAAAAAATCCAAATCGACCGACTTTCGATGTCCTAATTGCAAAGCTAATGCAGTACCACCGACTAGACGAGTATTACAAAGTACAGGCAACTGTTGCAACTTTTTTAAAAGTTCCAGTGTTGTGGATTCGACCGTTGATAAGTGTAACATCTAAATTGTTCTTTAGGAGTTTGTGAAATGGCAGAAAGATAAGCTAAAGCCCGAGGCTCCAATTCACGAAACCCTTTAGCTATTTCGACGATCCTCCCAAGTCCATAATATTGTTTTACAATATTCCAATCTTGCAACATACCATATTCAAGCACTCTCTTTATTATATATTGTGAATGCTTCTCCATATCCAAATCATCTTTATTGACATCCCAAAAAAGATATGTTGAAAATCGAGTAATATATTCTTCCATTGTCTATCGTATTGCAATCCTTAATATGACAAAGATAAAAATAAAAAATGAATCGAACGCAAGCTAATAGCTATATTTCACAAAACTGTATTATTCTCTTCTTCATAGATTTTATTAAAAACTCTACAAAAGTTTTTTTTCATCCGCAATTAGTTGACGAAGTTCTGCCAACCGTCCGGCATTATCCGATTGGGGTATCCATAACGTCAGATACCCTCCTTCTGCATATTTTTCAGTTAGATGTTTCCGAAAACGGGCATATTGCTCTTCTTTATCCATCTCCGGATAATGAGACAGCCCATATTGTACGGTACGGCGTAAAGTAACTTCGGGATCAATAATTCGGTCAGCCTCGGCAACAATCATTCCATAGATTGTTCTGGGAGCCTGTTTATTAGAAGCCCGATGATCTTCTATCGCCTCTTTCATCTGCAACAGCTGTTCATCCGTAAACCAACGCCGCAAAGTTTCGTCGGCTAACAATACTTTGCCGGAGGTTATATGATGAAATTCACGTCCTTCATACAACCCCAGGTCATGATAAGCAGCAATGACATAAACCATCGAATAATCGACTTCATAATACGTCGCTAATTTCAGACTTTCCTCAATTACCTTTTCTACATGGTCAATTTGATGCGCTTTATCAAAGTTAGCGTATTGAGGAATAATACTTTGCCGAACATAGTTTTGCAATTCAGCAGGCACATGATGAGTCATATTCGATCTTTTTAGCTAGTAAATTCTTTAATTTATATTATTCCCGATTCATCAAACGATGTTCTGCCATCTGTTCGAACTTTGTTCCCGGACGACCATAATTGGCGTATGGATAGATAGAAATACCGCCACGAGGAGTAAAGATACCTGTTACTTCAATATATTTGGGATTCATTAGTTTTATAAGATCCTTCATAATGATATTTACGCAGTCCTCATGAAAAGCACCATGACTGCGGAAACTGAAAAGGTATAGTTTCAAACTTTTGCTTTCTACCATTTTTATATCAGGAATATAGCTGATACGTATTTCAGCAAAATCCGGTTGCCCCGTGATAGGACACAGACTTGTAAATTCCGGGCAGTTAAAACGTACCCAATAATCATTTTCAGGATGCTTATTATCAAAAGCTTCCAATACTTCAGGAGCATAATCTTGCTTATACTCGGTCTTTCTTCCTAATAAAGAAAGTTGGTCTTTTAATTCTGTCATTGTACTCGTTAACTACAACCCCTATTCTAGATAAAAAAACACATTTCCTCTTTCACCTATCACCGACCAATCTTAAACACTCTATTCATCGATGTTTCAGTGGTGAAAGATTCGTTTTACAACCTATCACCGCATCTATCACCTATCACCTATCACCATCAACTCTTAACCCACGGTTGCTTTATCCGCAGCTTACTTGTTACAGTTTGTTTCATTACCTGAAACAAAGAGTTTCCCGTAGAGAAACAAAGTGTTTCACACCGAGGAACCAAGTGTTTCACGCCTTGGAACTAATAGTTTCAAGTAACAGAAACTTTAGTTTCCCACCGTTGAAACTCTAGTTTCCTACCGTTGGAACTTTAGTTTCAAGCTGCTGAAACTAAACTAAGCCAATACATTCCAGGCAGAAGCTACTATCTTCTATTAATTGAAACTTACCGGTGACAATAGATGTGACGGCAAAATATCAAGTTTTGTTGCTGTCACCACTTGCTGTCACAAACTATTTATTTTATAATCAACCGTTTAACAACAATAATGTGACAGATGACAGCAAAAAATGCATTTTAATCTCTATGTAGAGATATTATTGATTCTTACTTTTTAAATACTTCTCCAATCCTTCCCGTCGTAACGTACAAGCCGGGCAATGTCCGCAGCCATCTCCTTGAACACCATTATAGCATGTCAAAGTCTCGGTGCGAATCAGTCCCAGTACTCCCAATTCGTCGGCCAACGCCCATGTCTCTGCTTTATCAATCCACATCAAAGGAGTATGAATTACAAACTGTTCATCCATAGCCAAATTGAGAGTCACATTGAGAGACTTGATAAACGCATCCCTACAATCGGGATAACCGCTGAAATCCGTTTGGGAAACTCCCGTTACCAAATGATTAATACCACGTTCACGGGCATACACAGCCGCAATACTCAAAAAGAACAGGTTGCGTCCCGGAACAAATGTATTGGGAACACTATCTGCCGGTTTTTCCTGATCCATCACCATGGTGGTATCGGTCAATGAATTATGACCTAACTGTCCGATAAAGGAAACATCCATCACATCAAATTCCACTTCCGCTTTCCGGGCTATCTCCCGCGCAAGTTCCACTTCTTTCTGATGCTTCTGACCATACAGAAAACTCAAGGCATATACTTTCTTAAAATTGCGTTTTGCCCAAAACAGGCAAGTGGTAGAATCCTGCCCACCACTAAACACAACCAATGCTACTTCTCTATTCATATTCTATATTAAATATCTTTGACTTTCAATACATTATAAGAGATATTGGTGTCGTAGACATCGCTACCGTCTATTTTCTTGATTGCTTTCACCACACGGATCGTTACCGGGAGGATCATCACCTCATACAAGGATTTCAATACAATCTGAATCCCCATCATGATAAGCAATTCTTTCCAGGCAATGACACCTCCAAAAGCTACCGGGAAGAAAATCAATGAATCGGCAGTCTCACCCACCACAGTAGACCAAATGGCACGGGCTGAAAAGTTACGTCCCTGACTGGCTACTTTCATTTTACTCATCACATACGCATTAAGAAACGAGCCTACCAAAAAGGCCATCAGACTGGCAGCCACAATACGTGGAGCCATACCGAACACAAAATCAAAGTGCTCTTCACCTTCCCAAAAAGGAGCAGCAGGAATGGCAACAGCTATCAACCCAAGAGCGACCACAAAGAAGTTCATAGCAAAACCACTCCAAATGATAAGGCGCGCTTTCTTGAATCCCCAAACCTCGGCGATACAGTCATTTATAATATAAGAAATAGGAAAAACCAATAATCCGGCTGTCACGGTCAAACTACCGATCTGGATTACTTTCGTTTCAAGAAGATTGGCTGCAATAAGGCAAACGTTAAAAAGGATACCCAGCAGCATAAAGGGTACAGATACTTTTTCTTTCATAATTCCTGTTTTTTACGTGGTGTTCTAGAATACACGACCGCTATTCACGGCATCAAATGTCTTTTTATTCTTTTGCGCTGCAAAGGTATAGGAAAAACTATGAAAAAGCAAAAGAAATCCGATGATTGACATACATTTCACTGAAAAGACATAACTTTGCCAAATACAGAGCTTAATGTTTGTATCAAAGATTAAACTTATAAACTATATTTTAAAAAACGATATCTCTAAATCATGGCAAAAGAAAATAAAAGCAATATCATCATCTACCAAAGTGAAGACGGGCAGACACACATAGAAGTGCAGATGGACGAAGATACCGTATGGCTATCCCAACAGCAAATGGCCGACCTTTACCAAACGTCTCGAACAAATGTGGTAGAACATATTAAGCACATTTATGAAGATGGTGAACTTGTTGAAGAGTCAACCTGTCGGAAAATCCGACAGGTTCGACAAGAAGGAGCGCGCATGGTTGAAAGAGAAATTCCTCACTACAATCTTGATATGATAATATCTTTAGGCTACCGAATAAATTCAATTCAAGCCACACACTTCCGTCAATGGGCAACGGCACGCCTTAAAGAATATATCATCAAAGGCTTTACCATGGATGATGAACGATTGAAGCAGATGGGAGGAGGCTATTATTGGAAAGAGTTACTCGACCGCATCCGTGACATCCGATCGTCTGAAAAGGTGATGTATAGACAAGTACTTGATATCTATGCTACTGCCGTAGATTACGATCCCCACGCCAAACAATCTATTGAATTCTTCAAGATTGTTCAGAATAAGCTACACTTTGCAGCCCACGGACATACAGCTGCAGAAGTTATTTATGAACGAGCCGATGCCGACCAACACATGATGGGACTAACTTCCTTTAAAGGCGACCATCCGACATTGCGCGATGCAAAGATAGCCAAGAACTACTTGAGCGCAGAAGAACTCAAAGTGCTGAACAACCTTGTCTCCGGATATTTTGATTTTGCCGAAGTACAAGCTATCAAGCACCGTCCAATGTACATGAACGATTACATCAAACATCTGGATGCCATACTGTCTTCTACGGGAGAAGTTCTATTGATGGATGCCGGTATGATAAGTCATGAACAAGCTATGGATAAAGCTGAAACAGAATATCGCAAGTGGGAAGTACGCACGCTTTCACCCGTAGAACAAGCCTACCTCAACAGTATCAAAACACTGAATCATAAAACTAAAAAGAAAGGATGACTAAAAAAAATGAAAACTCTCTATGAACAATCCTTTTCAGACGACTACAGTGAAAGAAAAAGCTATAGAAGCAGCCCATACCGCACAAGCAACTGTCCAAAAGGCTAAACACAGAGTACAGGAAATACTGGATTGACAATAAAAAAGAGCCTTCCCATCAGCGTCGTATTCTGACAGGAAGGCTCATCACTTTGACCTTAAAACACATCACTCAATTAAAAAGGCCCATCAGGAAGAGAAATCTTTCAATTCCTCTTTCAACCGTTTACGGATGAAAAACAGACGGCTCTTCACCGTTCCCATCGGCAATCCTAATTTCTCGGCAATTTCTCTATACTTAAATCCAGCTACAAACATCTGAAAAGGCACTTTCATCTCTTCCGGTATGGAATGTATCACCCTATACAACTGTTTCATATCGTATGTAAATTCGAATCTGTCAGCATCCTCATCTTCTATCAGATGTTGTTGATTGATGGAGTAACTATCATCAATCAAGTTCATTTCGCGAACTGTACGACGATAGTTGTTCACGAAAATATTACGCATAAGCGTATACATCCATCCTTTCAGATTTTTGCTATACGTAAACTTCTCTTGATTATCCAATGCCTGCAACAAACAATCCTGAACCAAATCATTGGCAGATTCGCGATCTGCCGTCAATTTATATGCGAAGCGATGCAAATCCGGTTGTATCGCTAATATTCCTTTCGTAAAATCTACTTTTTCCATCGTCGTATTTCTTTTATCTAAATTAGTATGATACAAAGATCCGCTTTTTTAGAATCATTATAAATAGCAATTCTTCCGATTAGTTTGGCAATTTTTCCTTTGCCCCTCTCAACCATTTCTTTTTTTAGTTGTTGATTGGGCATTCACCTAAAACTTAACTCATAATGAAAACAAGCTTTAAAATGGTAGCTATGCTACTGGGGATAGGAATTTTCCCCCTCTGTGCCCATGCACAAAAGAAGATAATCATCGAAGATGAAGAGCCCAACTCGATCATGTTTGTCTCAAAGAACAAAGCAGGAGATGAAATCATCCGAATCATGAACGACCGTTCACAGATGCGTTTTCACGACCCCAATGCTCCCCGCTTCCTGCTCACTGACCAGAAAGGGAAATTCGCCCTCGGCATCGGAGGATACGTTCGTGCAACGGCAGAGTATGATTTTAACGGTATCGTTAATGATGTAGATTTCTATCCGGCATTGATACCACAACGCGGAAGCAGCAATTTTGCAAAGAACCAATTCCAGATGGATATCACCACTTCCACCCTGTTCCTCAAATTGGTAGGACGTACCAAACATTTGGGAGACTTCGTAGTTTACACTGCCGGAAACTTCCGTGGCGATGGAAAGACCTTTGAATTACAAAACGCTTACGCACAATTCCTCGGTTTCACTATCGGGTACAGCTATGGTTCGTTCATGGACCTCTCCGCACTGCCTCCAACTATCGACTTTGCAGGTCCTAACGGATCAGCCTTTTACCGCACTACGCAATTAAGCTATATGTGTGATAAGTTGAAAAACTGGAAGTTTGGTGTTTCTATGGAAATGCCTTCAGTAGACGGAACAACCAACAATGATTTGTCTATCAACACCCAACGGATGCCTGACTTTGCCACTTCCGTACAGTACAACTGGAACAGCAACAGCCATATTAAATTAGGAGCCATTATCCGCAGCATGACTTATTCGAGCAATGTGCATGAGAAAGCCTATTCTGCTACCGGCTTCGGTCTGCAAGCCTCTACAACCTTCAATATTACCAAGAAATTGCAGGCATACGGACAATTTAATTATGGAAAAGGTATCGGTTCCTACCTGAATGATTTAAGCAACCTGAACGTAGATATCGTCCCCGATCCCGACAAGGAAGGAAAAATGCAAGTTCTTCCGATGCTGGGATGGTATGCAGGATTGCAATACAATCTTTGCCCGAGCATCTTTATATCCGGAACATACAGTCTGTCCAGACTTTATTCTGAAAATGGATACCCTAGTGAGAATCCCGAATCCTATCGTAAAGGACAATATCTGGTAGCCAATGCTTTCTGGAATGTAAGCAGCAATCTGCAAGTCGGCGTTGAATATTTGAGAGGATGGCGCACTGATTTCAGTTCCGCAACCCGCCATGCCAACCGGTTGAATATGCTGGTGCAGTATTCTTTCTAAACTGACATAATAATAAAACAAAAAAGCCGTCTCAACACCATGTTCGAGACGGCTTTTCTATATATAAAGGATTAGAAATTTAGAACTTATAGTTCACGCTCACACCAAACACTTTATTAGTACGGCTGTAAACGTCTTTATCCACTAATGATGCCATCGATGTTGCCTCTAAACCACGTGGTTTTTCTTTAGTGTAATCACTATATGTAGTCCAGAAATAAGCTACATCAAGGCTCAATGCCTGAGTAAAATTGATACGACCTCCAAAACCTACTGAATAAGAGTCACAAGAAAAACTTGTATCTGATTGGAAAGCGTCGCTCAAACCGTAGTCTGTTTTCTGATAACCTCCACTAACAGTGAATAATTTGTTAATATCCCACTCAACACCAGCCAAATACTCGTGTGTACCATGTTTCAATGTTTTCTGTTTGCCATCTGCCATACCAGCATTCTTATCATCAAAGAAGTGATATTCTACTGAAGCCCGAAGTGAAGGCAAAAACTCATAACTTGCTGCAACAGAAAGCATAGAAGGAAGGTCACTTGGTGTATTCACACCATTCGCATAAGGTGCCATAAAATCCGCCGCTGCATCTGGAAACTCACGCGTATGCGTATCATTCTCAATATTCATATTAGCTTTGAATTCATACTTCGCCGCCAAATTCAATTTGCCAAATTTAGCATCTACACCAATAATAGGCGTCAACCCCCAACCTGTCTGGTCACAATCAAGCTCAATCTTTGTATTATCAAGTTTTTGAAGCAAAGGTCCTGATTGCGCCTGTGCTGCCTGAGTTGCTTGTTCCAAGCTCATACCAGGATTAGCAGCCATGATTTGTTGTACCATGGCAGCACCTAATTGTTGAGCCACACCATCTTTCAAAGCAATATTCAAATAACCTTTATACCCGCCTGTAAAATAATTCATACGAGCACCGGCAAAAACAGAAAAATGCTTATTAATCTTATAACTTGCTCCTAACTGGAAACCGTAAATATACTGACGACCTTCCATAGCTGAATTAATATTGTACATATTAGGTTTCAGTATTCCCCCACTCGCAGAAGTTGCCAAACTAATAGCAGCAGCATCAAACATAGGCAAACCATTATCAAAAGAAGCTTTTCCGCCACCACCAACAATAGCAAAGCTACCGGAAAATGCCCAGTCACCTTTTTTATATACAGCATGTATGGAAGGAATAACGGGAGCAGAAGCTTTTCCTTCATAATTACGCACAGTGGTCTGTCCATCCATAGTCCATAAAGGACTTGTAGCAGCTATATCACGAGTCTGATATGCACTTTGAATAGTAAGCGCTACTTGAAGACCATCTTTGGGAAGAAATGCCAGTCCGGCAGGATTACTATAAACTCCATCAACATCAATGGAAGCGCCGCGGGCTATCATGCGCAAGAAAGCAGCATTCTGATTCGTATTGGTTAGATAATCTCCGGCAAAAGTTGGAATTGAAACGATCAACATTGCAAGACCAATCAACGAAATTTTTCTCATCTAAATCTTTTTTTAATTATTTCGGGCGCAAAGATACGATATTATTGCACACGAGAGATACGTTTGTGCATTTATTTTCGTTTAGCCTCCTATTTTAATTGAAAAAGTAAACTGTTTCTAATGAAACAATTCACATTTATAACCCCCAAAAGGATAAACAATTCACCCTATTTTAGCGTTTACTAGTAAGCAATAAAAACTGAAAATATTATGGCCTATACAATTGCATTTTTCGGCACAAAGCCTTATGACGAGTCCTCTTTCAATGACAAAAACAAAGAGTTTGGATTTGAGATACGCTACTATAAAGGACATCTGAATAAAAACAACGTACTACTGACACAAGGAGTGGATGCAGTCTGTATCTTTGTGAACGACGTTGCCGACGCAGAAGTAATCCGTGTGATGGCGGCAAACGGAGTGAAGCTACTGGCATTACGCTGCGCCGGATTTAATAATGTAGATTTAAATGCTGCCTCCGCTGCCGGAATCACCGTAGTGCGGGTTCCCGCTTATTCTCCCTATGCTGTTGCAGAATACACGGTAGCACTTATGCTATCGCTAAACCGCAAAATACCTCGCGCCTCCTGGCGTACCAAAGACGGTAATTTCTCCCTGCACGGTCTGATGGGATTCGATATGCACGGGAAAACAGCAGGTATCATCGGCACAGGAAAAATAGCGAAAATATTAATTCATATCTTAAGAGGTTTCGGCATGAACGTACTGGCTTACGACCTCTATCCGGACTACAACTTCGCCCGTCAAGAACAAATAGTTTATACTTCACTGGACGAACTATACCACAATTCGGATATTATCTCCTTACACTGTCCGCTCACTGAAGAGACCAAATACCTGATAAACGACTACTCCATCAGCAAAATGAAAGACGGAGTAATGATTATCAATACCGGTCGCGGGCAACTGATTCATACCAATGCGCTGATTGAAGGACTGAAGAACAAGAAAATAGGTTCCGCAGGACTGGACGTATACGAGGAAGAAAGCGAATACTTTTATGAAGATCAATCCGACCGCATCATCGACGATGATGTACTCGCCCGTTTGCTCTCGTTCAACAATGTAATCGTCACTTCTCATCAAGCTTTTTTCACACATGAAGCAATGGAGAATATTGCCGCAACCACCCTGCAAAACATAAAAGATTTTATCAATCACAAGCCTTTATTAAATGAAGTGAAGAAATAAAACTTTTAAGCCGCTTTCTTTGTTTACCAAACATATAAACAAATAAGAGAAAGGACAGTTTTTATGAAAAAAGTAATACATAAAGCAGATACAAGAGGACATTCCCAGTACGATTGGCTGGATAGTTATCACACTTTCAGTTTTGACGAGTACTTCGACTCCGACCGTATCAATTTTGGTGCTCTTCGCGTATTGAATGATGATAAGGTTGCGCCCGGACAAGGTTTTCAAACTCACCCGCATAAGAATATGGAAATCATTTCCATTCCTCTGAAAGGACATCTGCAACATGGAGACAGCAAGAAGAACAGCCGCATTATTACTGTCGGAGAAATTCAGACAATGAGTGCGGGAACAGGAATCTTCCATAGTGAAGTAAATGCAAGTCCGGTAGAACCGGTGGAATTCCTGCAGATTTGGATTATGCCGAGAGAGCGGAACACACGTCCCGTTTATCAGGATTTCAGCATTGCAGAACTGGAGCGTCCGAACGAACTGGCAGTCATCGTATCTCCCGACGGTAGCACACCTGCTTCCCTTTTGCAAGATACCTGGTTCTCCATCGGCAAAGTAGAAGCCGGAAAGAAATTAGGTTATCACATGCATCAAAGTCATGCAGGCGTCTATATCTTCCTCATTGAAGGAGAAATAGTAGTAGACGGTGAAGTGTTGAAACGTCGTGACGGCATGGGTGTTTACGATACGAACAGCGTTGAACTGGAGACATTAAAAGACTCACATATTCTATTAATAGAAGTACCTATGTGATATCATCATTAAAAATAATAAACTAAAGCTGCCAGATAATCTTATGGCGAAATTAAACATAGCAGATATCCGACAGGAATATACGAAAGGCGGGTTGCGGGAAAGTGAACTTCCCGGCGACCCGCTTTCGCTTTTCAGTCGTTGGCTGCAAGAAGCGATTGACGCAGAGGTGGACGAACCGACTGCGGTCATTGTAGGAACTGTATCCCCCGAAGGGAGACCGTCCACACGTACAGTATTGTTAAAAGGACTCCATGATGGAAAATTTATCTTTTATACCAATTACGAAAGCCGCAAAGGCAAACAATTGGCACAAAACCCATCTATCTCCCTCTCTTTTGTCTGGCACGCTCTCGAAAGACAAATACATATAGAAGGAATAGCGACGAAAGTTTCACCGGAAGAATCGGATGAATACTTCCGGAAACGTCCTTATAAAAGCCGGATTGGCGCACGAATTTCTCCGCAAAGTCAACCGATAGCAAGCAGAATGCAATTGATACGATCCTTCGTCAGAGAAGCCGCCCGATGGATTGGAAAAGAAGTGGAAAGACCTGATAATTGGGGCGGATATGCCGTCACACCTACAAGGATTGAATTCTGGCAAGGACGCCCCAACCGACTACACGACCGCTTTCTATACACCCTACAACCGGACGGAGAATGGAAAATCAGTCGTCTTGCTCCTTGATTTCGTCGATTTTTCTTGGCAACTCCAACTAGAATACGTAATATTGCAACTATAAAATAGTCAGCTATGACACTGGATTATATTTATCACAGCGGTTTCGCCATCGAAATGGAAGGTGTAACCATTATCATCGATTACTACAAAGATTCTTCCGAAACGGAACACAACCGGGGAATCGTGCATGATTATCTCCTGCAAAGGCCGGGTAAACTGTACGTATTGGCCACTCATTTCCATCCCGATCACTTTAACCGTGAAATATTGACTTGGAAAGAGCAACGCCCCGACATTCAATATATCTTCTCCAAAGATATTCTGAAGTCCCATCGTGCCAAAGCCGAAGATGCTTTCTATATTAAAAAAGGAGAAACATACGAAGACGACACGATCCGTATCGACGCCTTCGGATCGACAGATGTCGGCAGTTCGTTCCTTCTTCACTTACAAAATTGGAGTATCTTCCATGCCGGCGACTTGAACAACTGGCACTGGAGTGAAGAATCGACCGAAGAAGAGATACGAAAAGCCAATGGTGATTTCCTTGCAGAAGTTAAATATTTAAAAGAAAAAGTGCCTAACATCGATCTAGTGCTATTCCCGGTGGATCGGAGAATGGGAAAAGATTACATGAAAGGGGCAAAACAGTTCATCGAACAAATAAAAACTACTATATTTGTGCCCATGCACTTCAGTGAAGATTATGAAGGAGGAAATGCGCTTCGTAGTTTTGCAGAAAATGCAGGATGCCGTTTTATCAGCATCACCCGTCGGGGCGAAAGTTTTGAGATTACCAAATAAACACATTATAATTATGAATAAATTTACGATTCTGTTTCTTACCCTGTTTCTCGCATTGCCGATGGCAATGAAGGCAGATTCTGCAAAAGAGAAGAAAGATGACACCAGGTACCTTGCAGGAGCTGTTCCTGAAGTAGAAGGTAAAGTAGTATTTTCCAAAGAGTTCCAGATTCCCGGAATGAGTCAGGCACAAATCTACGACACAATGACAAAGTGGATGGATGAACGTCTGAAAGAGAATAAAAACATCGATAGCCGCATTGTTTTCTCCGACGAAGCAAAAGGAACAATTGCCGGTATTGGAGAAGAATGGATTGTTTTCAGCTCCAGTGCCCTGTCATTAGACCGTACATTAGTTAACTATCAGATTACCGTTACCTGCAAACCCGGAAACTGCCTGGTAGAGCTTGAAAAAATCCGTTTTACTTATCGTGAAACAGAAAAATATAAAGCCGAAGAATGGATTACTGATAAATATGCGCTCAATAAAGCTAAGACTAAATTAGTACGTGGCTTGGCTAAATGGCGTAGAAAAACCGTAGACTTCGCCGATGATATATTTATGGATGTAGCAGTAGCTTTCGGAGCACCTGACACCCGTCCGAAAACAGAGAAAAAGAAGAAAGAAGAAGAGCAAAAAACTCCATCAATCGTTGCAGCCGCAGGTCCGATTGTTATTGGTGGCGCAGATAAAAAGACTGATATAAAAGTGACAACTGGCGAACCTGCTCAAACCACTGTTCCTGCTGCAACTCTCACTCCTGCTACTCCTGCAGGCAAGGCTTCCGCTGATATGCCGGGTTATATAGAAATTGATTTGAAACAAATCCCAGGTGAAGTATATGCTTTGATGGGAAGCGGAAAATTAGTAATCAGCATCGGAAAAGATGAGTTCAACATGACCAATATGACTGCAAATGCTGGTGGCGCACTTGGTTATCAATCAGGAAAAGCAGTTGCCTATTGCACGCTTTCACCCGATCAAGCTTACGATGCAATAGAAAAGACAGATAGCTATACATTAAAGTTGTACGCTCCGAACCAAACAACACCTTCGGCTGTTATCGAATGTAAGAAAATGCCTTCACAGACAACTCCGCAAGCCGGACAACCGCGCACGTATGTTGGAGAAATCGTGAAGCTCTTAATGAAAAAATAAGGAGAATCGCAACAATGGAAATAAAAAGTAAATTTGACCATTTTAATATCAACGTCACTAATCTGGAGCGGAGTATCGCTTTTTATGAAAAAGCACTCGGCTTAAAAGAACATCATCGGAAGGAAGCATCCGACGGCTCGTTCACGTTAGTCTACCTGACTGATAACGAAACAGGTTTCTTGCTGGAATTGACGTGGTTGAAAGATCATACTGCTCCATACGAACTGGGGGAAAACGAAAGCCATCTCTGCTTTCGTGTAGCCGGCGATTACGATGCAATCAGAGCTTATCACAAAGAAATGAATTGTGTATGTTTTGAGAACACGGCCATGGGGCTTTATTTCATCAATGACCCGGACGATTACTGGATTGAGATTCTTCCGCAGAAGTAAGAGAGGTCGTCCCCAAAGTCCCTAAAAAGAAAAAATCACCCTTACTACAATTTGGAGTGGCCCTAAAAAGCTAAACAGATTAAAAAGGGACATTCAATAAATAAAAAAGATAAGGCAACTAATTCACTGCGAATTAGTTGCCTTTTTGTATTGCTAGGCAGAGATATTCAGTAAATGTCTCTAAAAATTAACAAGATTGATAAAGAGTCCGGTTTTGCATCGGGCTCTTCCCTTTTAACCTTGATTTGACTCTACTATTATTGTACTACTCTATAATATTCCTCTAAGGCTTTTCGGACAGCCTATGCTGTTTCTAAAAAACAAAGCATAATCCTAAAATTGCCGCCAGTATAAAAAAACAACCAGGAACAAATTGGTTAACAAGCAGCCTCATTAGTTGCATTCTGGGCAACACAAACATATCATTTGCCTTACCTTTATCATACAATATGGTAACCTTATCATCTATATGATACTGTTTTGGATAAAGATAAATGTTATTTTCCTCTCCACTCTTTAGATTAGAAGGAAGAAATTGGCAACACTTTTCGTCTTCTCCCTCCAATTTATATTTTATTTTTGGTATACATACATCAGTAATATTCATACCATCAGACTTTACCTGTGTCTCTATATCCACTACCTTTCCATGTGTTTTCCTGTCATACGATTTTATTATCCTGCAATGAAGCATCCACAAGAGTCCCATTTTCAGAATTAAAAAAGCACCCCGCAACATAAGTATAACAGATACTACACAAATTATTATATTTATAACCATACTTTTATTTCTTATGACGGCTAGCTCTCTTCTTCCGGATATCTGCTTTCATCTTCGCTGCACCCGAACCATGCTGTCCACGAATATACGTCGCTTTTTTCGCTTTCGTCTTCACTTTTTCCTCTTCTTTGGGCTTATCTTTCTTACCTTTAAAGACGATTCCACCCATGATTGCTTCTTCTATACTCATATAATCATTTATTAGTATTCAACATTTCCGACGGCAAAGATAACCCTTTTCTGCGGATTTATTTATCTTTGCAGAGTTAACAATCGTAACCACCAATGGCAACAACAACTCTTTCTGCAGAAAAGGACCCGATGGGAGCCGCTATTTCTGATTATTTCAACCATCACAGAGCTGATCGTTTGCGGGTATTCTCTTCCCAATTCGAAGAAGATGAAATTCCCGTCAAAGAATTGTTCCGTAGTATACAGTCTATGCCTATATTAGAGCGTACCGCCCTACAAATGGCTACAGGACGAATATTGGATGTAGGTGCCGGAAGCGGATGCCATGCACTGGCACTTCAGGAAATGGGAAAAGAAGTGTGTGCCATTGATATTTCTCCGTTATCCGTCGAAGTGATGCAACAACGCGGAGTGAACGATCCGCGCCTCATCAACCTTTTTGACGAAACATTTACCGAAACATTCGACACGATCCTGATGCTTATGAATGGTTCCGGAATTATCGGAAGACTGAATAATATGCCCGGATTCTTCCAACGAATGAAACGTATTCTCCGTCCCGGCGGATGCATACTCATGGATTCCAGCGATTTGCGCTATCTTTTTGAAGAAGAAGACGGCAGCATAGTCATCGATCTGGCCGGAGATTATTATGGAGAGATTGACTTCCAAATGCAATATAAAGATGTAAAAGGAGACACATTCGACTGGTTATATCTAGATTTCCAGACTCTTAGTTTATACGCTTCCGAATGTGGTTTTAAGGCAGAACTAGTGAAAGAAGGAAAACATTACGATTACCTAGTCAAACTTAGTATTGCTTGAAAAGCTCATTATTATATAGTGACGGTATGCGTTCCGGATAGCGTCACTATATAACCTAAATAGTGACGCCATCACATCAGGATAGCGTCACTATTTTTATATGCTCATAAATGCTCCGTCAGATACGCCTAATGAAGGCTTTCTTTCATTTCAGCATCTCATTAATCTTCTGTACAAGAGAAGCAAACTCTTCTTCATTATACAAACGAGTCAGTTTTACAATTCTTCCTTCCTTATCAACTAACACATTTCTTGTTATTCCGGATTCACGCAATGCATATTTCGCAAAAATATCAGCTCCCGGATCCAGTCCTAACGGATAAGTCACTCCGGTAGATTTAGCAAAAGCCAATACTTTATCAAGTGGTTCGTCACGGTCAATGCCAATTAAAGCAAAGTCTGCATTATTTTTATGCTTTAACCAAATATCCTTCTCAATAAATGGCATTTCTTTACGACAAACTCCGCACCAACTTGCAGTAAACTGCAACATGACAACCTTACCACGAAGGGAAGATAGACTCACTTGTTTACCATCTGTCAGGGTAATCGTAAAGTCCGGAGCCATCTCTCCTACCCGAACAATATATCCTGTACTATCTGCCTGAACAGATATAGCATCTGCAGCTACTTCTACACTATCTGTTGCAACTTCTACATTTGCCGTCCCCTTTTTCTGTCCGGAACAAGCCCATATACCTATGGCTAAAATCGCCATACCACATACATTCATAATTTTCATTTTCATCTAATCATTGGTAACTTTGCAAATATAAAAAAAGTATGCGATGTATTTGCATTTTTAAAAGAAATTCATACCTTTGCACCCGCAAAAGAAAAACGCCTCTTTAGCTCAGTTGGCCAGAGCACGTGATTTGTAATCTCGGGGTCGTTGGTTCGAATCCGACAAGAGGCTCTCCTATAAAAATGTTGTTTATCCGATCAGGTAAAACAGCATTTTTTTTATTTATACTCTTTCATTTTTTTGTTTACGAAATATTACGGCTCACCCGATAATCATTGGGGGTATGCATAAATCTTAGCCAGTCTAAAGAGGAAGAATTTCTCATCCACTACTCCTCTTAATGCGGTTCTGAATTGTTTGATTTTCGCATTAAAGGATTCAGCCGCCGCATTAGAGGATCTTTTATTATAAAAGTTAAGAATATCATCATAATGTTCATAGAAGGTTGCTGCAATTACATTGAAAGCATGAAAGCCTGCCTCTTCCACTTTATTATACCATTTAGCCATACTCAATCTTGCCGCATCTTTGATTGTATTTTTGGCAAGAATCATTCTGAGTGAATGACATAATCCATACGCCTGTCCCAATTCCGGATATTCCTTAAAAAGAATTTTGGCTCTTTGTTTTTGTGCTGGGGTCCATTTTTCGGAGGATTTAAACAGCAGATAGCGGCTTCTTGCCAACAGTTCTTTCTTTGAATCTCCATTTTCATATCTCATAGGCACATATGATTCCCCTTTCTGCTTTGCTTCTTCCATCTCATCATTGGCTTCCTGGATTGCGTCCCAGCGGAGTTTGATACGCATTTCCTGCACTGCATCGCAAGCTAATTTCTGGATGTGGAACCGGTCTATTACACGAGATGCCTTGCGGAAACAGGAGCGGACTATTTTACGCATTGAGTCCGATAAATCAAGTGTCACTTCTTCTACACTGTCCAACAGGTGTTCGGGAATATGGCGTAAAGCCGCTATGACCGTCTCTGACTTCGTCCCTGCAACAATGGCGACAAGGCACATCTCACGACCATGCCTGTCCCTGTTGGTTACTATTGTATAAAGGTCGCCATTCGACAGGGAAGTCTCGTCAATAGCCAGATTAGGGCCAATGTTCTCAGGAAAGACAAGCCACTCTTCCGCATGGCTCAACTCTTCCCAATTACGATAACCGCTTAGCACATCCTTGTATTGCTTCTCAAAGGTAGATGCGTCAATATGATAGAAATCATCAAGCGTACGGCAGGTCACCGGGGATGTGTCCATACGTTTCTTTTAAAAAAGCCGCAAACTCCTTGGAGTAGCGGGTGCCTTCGGCGGCTATTTTAAGAGGTAGAATAAAACTCTTGCCGGTACGAATATCAACCCATTTACGGCGTCGGAGCAAAAGGATTACTTTGTGGTCGCGGATGGGGAAATCGGTGATGGAAACCGCAGGAATAAAACCTTTGGATTCAAAGTGAACATCATTACGTAAAGTATCGTACATCTTTTCATCAAGATGAATGTTAATCTCGGTATCGGTACTTTCTACCTTAGTTATATCAAACGAGGAAAGGACTTCGCTTGGTAGTACTATTTGAGCTAAAGATATTAATGCTGCTTCTGTCATATTACAAAAGTAATCACTTTAAAGAAAGCTACAAATAGTTACCCCCAAGAAATTTCGGGTGAGCCAATATTACCACACTCACAGCCAACAGAATTAAAATAATCCCAATAGCGCTATTCAGAGTAAATAATTCTTTAAACACAAAAACTCCGATCACCACAGCTGTCAATGGTTCCATCGCACCTAAAATAGATGTCAACGTAGGCCCTGCATATTTAATAGCCCGTACCAATGTTATATTAGAAATGGCTGTAGCCGGTAATGCAAGTCCCAAAATAATCAACCAGGTATAACCGTCAGCTACCAGCTGAAGCCCGGAAGTAGTCAAAGCACCTATAAAATAAAGAACGGTTCCTAACCCCATAACATAACAAGTCAGTACAGTGGAATTGATTCGAACAGCGCGTGTCATTCGTACGCCAACAATATACCCCGCATAGGAAAACACAGAAACACAAGCTGCTACCAGTCCGACTATCGTATCACCATTTTTCGCCTCCAGTTCCCCCGATGAAAGCAAGGCCGCTCCTAACAAGGACATGGAGACCGCAAACATCACCCAAAGGGATTTCTTTTCCTGAAAGAAGTACATCATAACTAGAGATACCGCCAACGGATACATAAAATGAATGGTTGACGCCACCCCGGTAGCTATATTCTGATATGCTATAAGCAAACTGAATGAAGTAACTGCCCTCAACAAACTTAATAAAAGAACAACTAAAAAATCTTTCTTTTCCAATCGAAAACTACATCCCGAACACCATCCGAACAGAGTCAACGCAATTGTCGCCACTCCCCAACGATAGGAAAGCACTTCGAAAGCTGAAAAACCTGCCAACAATAAAGTGAGGGAAAAGAACGGAGCCAGTCCAAAAGTAGAGGAAGACACCGCTGCATAAAGTATACCTTTTATACGATTCATCAATCTATTCAACTAATTTCCGATATTCATGGGTACAAAGATCATAAATATTTCTTTAATATCACCATTAATTTCACATTATCAGTTAATCGATCTACCCCCTAAATCAGTACAAGAAGATAAGTCTGATACATTTCCTCCTTATAAATATAACCTTTTAATAATCCTCAATAACTGTATTTCCAAAAATACCCTTTTTGATAATTTTTCTATGACCATCACTACTTTCAATTATTTCGTTCCCAAAAATATCTTTTTTAATGGTTGTTCTATTGCCTTTGCCATCTTCGATAATAGTATTCCCAAAGATATCTTTTTTAATCGTCTTTCTATTACCTTTATCATCACGAATGATGGTATTTCCAAAAATATCCTCTTCAATAGTCTTTCTATTGCCTTTATCATCACGAATGGTGATATTCCCAAAAATATCTTTTTCAATGGTCTTTCTATTGCCTTTATCATCACGAATGATGATATTTCCAAAGATATCCTTTTCGACAGTCTTTCTCTCTTGATTAACTCCAGAATACTCATAATTGTCTTCAATAAGATTTGCACCATAGCTCTTTATTATATAAGGAGCCAAAATAAATTGGGTAGCAAATAGGATAAATAAAATCTTTTTCATGGCGTTTTTCTTTTGGTTTATAACAAAAGTAACGCAGAAAAATCATAAAAAACTAGTGAATACTATAATTGTCGATAGGGAAAAGCCTAAAATAAAGAATTAAACACAGTACCTATTGTACCATACCATAATGCGGGAATTGACGAGAGCACTCAGCAGGAACAATAGATTTCTCTTCTAAATAAAGAATAAAGCAGGTATTCAGACTGAGCCGAATATTCTCAAATTTTCAAGTGGTCCCCCGAAACGGTCTCCGTAAAAAATAAGCCCTTGAAAGTGCTTGACTCTCAAGGGCTTTAAAGTGATAGTTGAGGTTCCTGGCGGATTTTAAACTGCCAAGATAATCCTTTTATTTCCAGTTGATTAGAATATCTTTAGCTTCGCTACTGTAAAACAATTGTAAAACAAATATTCTGTTTAAATCGTTTATTAACAATCACAAAGATAAACTGATAATTTTGATTTGCAAAGAAAAAATGGAAAGATTTACTCCATTTCTTCATTAAGCCATGATAGACAAGTATTTTTGCAAAGCAGCTATCTCCGCTTCAACAACCAACTTTTGAAAGTCTTCCGGCAAATGTTCTGTATGCGATTTCTCTAATGCCATGTAATAGCTTACCTTTGCATCATTACTACCTTTCAAAGTAATAATAACGTAACCATTACGAAGAAGGTATAAGTTCATCAACAAACGAGAAGTACGCCCATTGCCATCTATAAACGGATGAATCCGCACCAGTTCGTCATGCAGGTAGGCAGCAATAAGAACAGGATGTACCTTTTCTTTTTCCATTTGCTTGAAACGGAGAATAAAATCTTCCATTTGCTTCTCTATCAGATACGGTTGTGGTGGCATATGTGTACTACCTGAAATCATAACAGGAACGGTGCGGTATCTCCCGGCATTTCCCCGGTCTATTCCATGGAGAATAAGGGCGTGTATTTCTTTGATGGTACGTTCGCTTATCTCTATATCTTGTTTGGCTATATCTTTAATATAGCTGATAGCTTCCGTATGATTGATTGCTTCCAAATGTTCACGCATGGATTTTCCGGAAATGGTAACGCCTTCGTTTACTACAAGGGCTGTTTCCTGCAAAGTGAGTGTATTGCCTTCTATACGATTACTTTCGTAGGTGTATTCAATATCCAAAGCATCCTGAATCTTTTTCAAAGCTTCTTCGGGCAATGGACGCAAAGCCGATAGCTGTTCTTTAAGAACATCTACCTTTTTCAGCATAACATTCATATTTTCATTCATGGTTACTCTATTTCTTTAATTCGTTCCACTTGTTTATTCAGGAAGTAATCGGCATACGGAGAATAATTTCCTGTTTCATAAAAGCCAATCAGCCCTTTCCTGTAGTTCAGTATATCGGCATCCCTTGAAGAATAAACTGGGATAATATCAGCGTTCATCAATGCAATACTTTCCATCATTCGGGAGGTACGTTTGTTCCCGTCTATAAAAGGTTGTAGTTTGGCAATGTTGCAATGAATATAAACGGCTCGCTCCAATGGATTTGTATATTGTTCTTGTTGATAAAGTATTTCATTCAACTTTGCCCGAATATCATGCAAATCCTTTGGCGGTATATATTCCGTGCCGCTAATACGGACAGCCCTTGTTCTTAAAAAGCCTGATTCTTCATCAGAAACCAACCCGGTAGATATAGATTGATGCACCCTGAACAAAGTGCGCTCATCTATCACTTCCTGATTTTTCCCTTTATTGATATACTCCAGTTCAGAGATGAAAGTATTATATAAATTCTTCAACATCTTGGCATCCTCATACTTCTTTTCGGAAGTAATGCCATCTTTGAGCAATGCTTCTGTTTCCACATAAGTATAGGTATTACCTTCTATCTTACCGGAATAGTAGCACCATACCACAGCCAAATCCTTTATTTCATTTGAGCGCAAATCCGATAGCTTTGCCAAAGGATGATTCAAAATGAATTGCGCCTTTTCCTGCTGCTCTTTATTAAATATCTGTTCCATAGTTTATGGTCAAATCTTGTTATTTCCTATAATACTCTTGCTTTCATAATACTTAATCCTGCCTTTAAGTTCATCAATATCTTTCTTAATGGAATCAGAGATAGGAATATTATGCTTATCCAAAAAGGCTGTGAGCTTTTGAAGTTCTTCCTGTACTTCCATTTTTCGGATGCCGTAATAATAGGTAGAAGTGAAATCAAATTCATCTTTGGTCATCAATACCCGTGCCACATCTTTAGGAGTTGTCTTGTCGGTGATATGAACATCTGTTTCCAGTAAAGAGGAAATGTACTTTAAATCCGAAGCATCAGGACTATACTGTTTTTTTAGTACATCAAAATAAGAATTAAACTTTTGTTCTTTAGCATCCCATTCAAGTTTCACCATTCCAAAACCGTGAATTGAGTAAGCTATCACCTTCTTAATAAGTCCTTCCAGTTCTTCCTTACTGATACAAACCCCATCTGATGCACCGGCAGAATAGTTATCGAAAAAATAGGCTGGTTCTACATTAAAATATTGAGCCATACTTAATAATGTATCTATTTTAGTAGAGTTAGCCTTGATAATTTTATGCAAACTCTGCTCCGTCATACCTAATTCGATGGCAGCCTGTTTCATTGTTACGTTTTTCTTTTCGCACAACTCCTTTATTCTTTCAAGATGAACCATATAAGTGTATTTAAAAGTTAAATACTAAACTATTAGTTTAGCCTTAAATATATTATTTCTATATTTGCAGCATCAAAGATAAGAAATAAAATTTAGTGTTCAAATAATAAACAGATTTTCTAACTAAAAAAGTAGAAGTATGGAAACAGTAATTGTAACTACAGAATCCGCTATCGAAAAGATAATGGAAAGAGTATTGGATAAGAAGTTGCCAAAGCCTCCTGAATCGGATGTAGAGAAGACTTATAGTATTAATCAAGTAGCCAGAATGATGGGACGCTCACACAAGAAAATTTCAGACCTTGTGGCATCAGGCGTGCTAAAGACTACTGTTGATAACCGTATTTTTGAGAGTTCTATTAAAGAGTACAATAACAAGTAAAGCCATTTACTAAACTAAAAGTTGAATTAAAGATTCTTTTTCATCCACCACTTGAAAGAGCAAGGTAGCGTTTCTGCAAAGGGACGCTACCCAACAAGGAACTAACATGACAATACCCAAAGAAACAAATATCTGCATATCAGAGCTAAAAGAGGAAGATAGCTTTCCTGTTTCTGTATTTCCTAAATTGATAAGGGAAATTATAAACGAAACGAAATCCACTCTGAACTATCCTATAGACTTTATTGCTTCCGCTATATGCTTTACCTTATCCGTAGGTATCGGCAACAATTTTGTAGCGAAGGTAAAGGAAGGTTGGAATGAACGTGCCATCTTGTACATGGCAATCATCGGACGTTCAGGAGTAAACAAGAGCCATCCGCTTAGTTTTGCCATGCAGCCATTATTTGAACTGGATATTAAATCATCCGTAAAATATCAGAAAGAGCGAAGAGAATATGAAAAATACATTCTTGCTTGTAAAAAAGAGAAAGAAGATAAGGAGCAAACAGCAGAACCGATATTGAAAAAGTTTATAGTATCGGATATTACTCCTGAACGGCTTATCACCATCCATCAGGATAACAAAAGAGGAATCTGCCTGTATGTGGACGAACTGATGTCATGGCTAAAAAATTTCAATCGCTATAATAGCGGTTCGGAAGAGCAATTTTGGCTATCCGTATTCAGTGGAAAACCTATCATACTTGACAGACAGGGAAATAAGAACTCCGCATTCATCAAACATTCTTTTATATCTGTAATTGGCACGATACAAAAAGGACTACTCAAAGAACTGGCGAAAGGGGAAAGAAGCGAGAACGGTTTTATCGACCGTATTCTGTTTGTTTTCCCACCCAATCTGAAAAAAGAGTACTGGAACGAGCTTGAATTATCCACACACATAGTCCCTCTTTGGAACTCCATTGTAAAGAAATTGACAGACATCCAATGTGTGACTGATGAAGACGGAGAACTTGTACCGACCCAACTTCCTTTTAATACGGAAGCCCGTACACTGCTTTATCATTGGCAGCATAAGAATACAGATTTATGCAATAGCGAAATGAATGAAGTGTTAGTTGGCGTATATAGCAAGCTGGATATATATGTTATCCGCTTTAGTTTGATATTACAGCTCTCACGATGGGCTTGTGATGAAAGCGATAAAAAGGAAATAGACAGTACAAGTGTTGAAGGTGCAATATCAATCGTTGAATATTTCCGCATTACAGCCAAAAGGGTACAAGGTATAACAAACTCATCCGCTATGTTAGAACAGTTACCGACAGATAAACTTTCGTTATATAATGCTTTACCTGTGGAGTTCACTACAAGCGAAGGCATTACAGTTGCTCAAAAGCAAAATATCTCGGTAGATTCATTCAAACGCTTTTTAGCAGACAAAAAAGGAAAACTATTTGAAAATGTCAAGCATGGAAGATATAAGAAGCTGATTTAATAAAGTCCGCATTTCTCACACTTTCCACATTTTGACTTATTGTCAATTGATTATCAATAATGTATATGTGCGCATAAAAGTAGAAATCGCCACACTTTATGCCACTGTTAAAATAAAGGCGAAGATAAAGATTATGACTTATCAGGAAGCTAACAACATAAGTATCAAGGACTATTTAGAATCATTGGGCATCTTGCCCGTAGTGGATAAACTTTATTACGGTATGTACCACAGCCCGTTACGGCAGGATGATACACCCAGTTTCAAGGTGGATTACGGTGTAAACCTTTGGTGTGACTTTGGAACGGGCGAAGGCGGCTCACTTATCGACCTTGTGATGAAACTGTACGAATGCAACGCTTACGGGGCTATCAGCCGACTGGAACAGGGTTATTACTCTGCCAATACTTTTTCTTTTCAAGGGAAAAGTATTTCAGAAAGGAATGCGGCAAAGGAAGAAAAGAAACAGCTTGCCAGCCCGATAGAAATCCGTAAAATCCAGCCGTTACAGAATCCGGCACTCATTAACTATCTGAAAAGCCGGAACATTGCGCCCGAAGTAGTGTCAGACTATGTGCAGGAAATGTATTACTGTGTAAACGGAAAACCGCTTTTTGCGCTCGCTTTCAAGAACGATGCAGGAGGGTACGAACTACGCAATCCCGGCTACAAGGGCTGCACCTCTCCCAAAGACATTACACGCATACAGTTTGCAGGAAAAAGGAACAATGCCTGTTTCGTGTTCGAGGGATTTATGGACTATCTTTCTTTCCTGACTATCCGCCATAAGAATAGCCCGACTTATCCCTGTATCGACTGGCAGGATTATATTATCCTGAACTCGACCGCCAATGTGGATAAAGCATTATACCCGTTAGGCGAGTACGAAAGGATACACTGCCTTTTGGATAATGACGAAGCCGGACGTAAAGCCACCCAAGCCATACAAAAGGAATACGACTGGCGTGTGCGTGATGCTTCACACTTGTACAGCGGACACAAAGACTTGAACGACTACCTATGTCAAAAGTCCAGCCAGCCAACGGAGAGGATGCAGCAGCGGAGCAAACCAGTACAGCCAGAGAAGCAAACACAGTCTACCAAGCAGCTGAATCAAGAAGAGAAAAACAGACAGATTCCCGGTGAAAAAAGAAAAAGGGGCAGACGCCTGTAGTCAAGAGAACAGGTAAGGCATACCAACGACAAACAATGTGATTTAGGAGAGCAAGGTTATGTTTCGGTAGACCGAAACCCCTTGCTTTGCTCATCGCAAAGAGAAATTTCTCCCGTTGGTCGCAATTTCTAAGATACCACCTAAAAAGCAAAAACGTATGACAGAGATAAGAAACAAGTCAGGAGGTCGCCCGGCAAAGAACCGGATAGACAAGCAAAAACGGGTAGTAAGTACGAAGCTGACAGAGTTACAGTACTACGCCATCAAGAAGCGAGCCGGAGAATCCGGTCTGCCTATTAGCGAATACGTCCGGCAAGCGGTTGTTTCGGCAGAGGTAATACCCCGGCTAAATAAACAGGATGCCGACACTATCCGCAAGTTAGCCGGAGAAGCCAACAACCTCAACCAGCTTGCACATCGTGCCAATGCAGGAGGTTTTGCGCTCGTGGCTGTGGAGCTTGTGAAACTGAAAAATAGGATTATTGAAATCATAAACCTGTTATCGGATGATTGGAAAAATAAAAAAGGGAAGCGGATTTAAAGGCTGTGTGAACTATGTACTTGGCAAGGAACAGGCAGCTTTGCTTCATGCGGAGGGAGTGTTAGCCGAAAGCAAGCAGGACATTATCCGTAGTTTCTGTATGCAAACAGAAATGAATCCCGGTTTGAAAAAGCCAGTCGGACATATTGCGCTAAGTTATTCGGTAGTGGATGCTCCCAAACTGACAGACGAGAAAATGGTACAGTTGGCGCAGGAGTACATGCGTGAAATGAAAATCACCGATACGCAGTACATCATCGTACGGCATCAAGACCGGGAGCATCCGCATGTGCATATTGTATTCAACCGGATAGATAATAACGGTAAAACCATTTCAGACAGTAACGATATGTACCGGAACGAGCAAGTTTGCAAAAAGCTGAAAGAAAAACACGGACTGTATTTTGCCAAAGGAAAAGAGCATGTGAAACAGTATCGTCTAAGAGAGCCGGACAAAACGAAATACGAGATTTACACGGCTATAAAGACTGAAATCGGAAAATCAAGGAACTGGCAGCAGCTACAAAAGCAATTAGCGGAAAAGGGTATCGGCATCCAGTTCAAATACAAGGGGCAGACGGATGATATACAGGGCGTTTCCTTTTTCAAAGGTGAATACACGTTCAAAGGCTCGGAGATTGACCGCAATTTCAGTTTTTCAAAATTGGATAAATATTTTGGGGATGCAGGGCTAACGGTAGCCGGAAGCAACAAACAGATGATTACCGCACAAGTACAGGAGCGAGTAATAAACAAAAGTGATAATTCGCTACTGGCAGGTTTAGGCGGTCTGTTTTCCGTTTCATCCTCTCCGGTTGACGAAACACCCGACAACCCCGATTTGAGAAAGAAGAAGAAAAAGAAGAAACGACAATTTAAGTTATAAGCGTATGGAAGAAAATTTGATTTTAGAGGGGCTTCTCTCTATGGTTACTGAACTGAAAGAGAAACAGGAACAACAGGTAATACCAGCCAGCCGGGAAGAAACGGTTAATCGGTTGGAGGTTATCGAGCAACGCATCTTAGAGGTGCAGGACAAATCCGGCATACCTGAAAATACGGTGCGGAATATTCTAAGCCAAATCGCCAGTATCAAGAAAGGGCAGTCCGAGAATCAGAAACAAGACCTTGAAGATATAAAGGGGCTTATTGTGGCTTCACATAGGTATTTCAAGGAGAAACTAAAGATATTGTTTCCGGCTGACACACACCTACCGGAAAAGACAGAATCCAGTTCTTTGTACGACAAACTCCTAAATGGGGTTACTCTCTACCTGAAACCGAAGTTCTTTCTTTTTTCAGCAGGAATACTCATTTGCCTTGTGTCGTTAGTCCTGAATATCCGCTTTGCGGAACGGATGCAGCAGTTACAAGATAATGATATAAAATACCGTTATCTCCTGATGAAAGGAAAGGCAGACGGAAGCAGTTTAGATTTGCTGGAAATGAATTTCAGCTGGAAACGGGATAATGCTTTTATTCAAAGCATAACAGATATGGTTATAGATTTTGAATACCGTAGCCGTAAGCAAGCGGAAGCGTTGGAACGTGCAAGGCTGTTGGACGAGCAAGCCAAACAGTTAAAAAAGGAAGCGGATAAGTTAAGGAAGCCATAGAAAAGAGAGAGCCGGAGCAAGTGATACCTACTACTCCGGCTTATTTGTCTTACTTCTTTTCCCCGAACTGTTTTTCAAAGTTACGGAGCATAACCGCATTAAACCGTTCCTTAATGAATGCCCGGACATCCGAAGCCCGGTAATAGACTTTTCCGCTAATCAACATATAGGGAAGTTTGTTTTTGCTTCGTAGTCGTTGCAAAGTTCTGATACTCACTTTGAATAGTAGAGATAAATCCTGATTATCCAGCAGGTTATCATCTTCAGGTAGCACCTTATCAGCATTACACAGTATCCGTACATCCTTGCAAAGCTCATCCAATTTATCAAATAGCTTTTGCATCCATTCCTTGAAATCATAGTTTTCTATATACATATTTGCTTCATTTTTCAGATTATACTTTAGTGGTTGTCAATCGATTGATGAAGCAAAGTTCAGAAAACCAGCGCAAAGAATTTACGAGGTAACACATGGAGTCCCCTATAAATAAGTCATAAGTCACTGATTATCTATATCCTTTTTTGTTATGTTCGTTTCGGATAAGGTCAGCCAGTCCATTAAGAAATTCGGTCAGCTTACCCGGCTTTCGCTTTATTACGTCCTCATGCTTTTGATGATAGTCTTTCAGTTGAATGTTAAACACCCACTCAAAAGCTTTAGACAAGTCGGAGAGGAAAGCAGGTTTGCCATTTTGATAGACGATACGTTTGGAGAGGAACAGACCGCTGATGATTTCCATTATATCAATCAGATTTGTTTTGTCTGCCAAATAGAGAGGGGGAAAAGGTTGTTTGTTAAAGTGTGGTTTGAATTGTTCCGGGTACTTGATACGCCATTCAACAAGGTGTATTTCATTGTTCAGTAATCCTATCACTTCATCAATGAGATACAAATAAGGCATTTTTTTCTTGCTCAAACCGCACACGGTACGATTTAAGTCTATGCAATCCGAAAGAAAGGTAACGTAGTAAAACGCTGTTATCCTGTTCGTTAGTACTGAAATCGGCTAAATAGTTAGCTAATTCTTCAATAGCTTCTGTAAACTCTGTTACAGATACTTTACGTTGGGAGCATTCCGATAGTAATCGGAAGAAACTTTGCTCTAACATAGTTCTCATAATAATTGAATGTTGATTTATTTGATATTCATTTATTGTTTGTGATGTAGAATGCGAGTATTATTATTGCTAAAAGGCTAATAGTGATATAGTTCCAAATCTTATTGGACGGAATTAGGGCTCAGTCTGAAACCTTGGGGGATTGCGTTAAAATTCTTATTTTTGCATCATGAAAACATCCTCTTCCCAAACGATTGATCCTGTTGCTTCTTTAAGCTTGTTCTTGCCTTCAGGAATCCTTGATTACTTTACCCTAGTCAATCATGTTTCTCAGGATACTTGCTTTATTCTTTATTTAGAGGAGAAAGCCACTATTCCTGCTGAGTACTCTGATCTCCATCTTCACTCAAAAGGTTTCCTCCCTGAGATTGAAGTTCAGGACTTCCCTATCCGTGGTAAAGCCGTTTATTTACGTATCAAGCGTCGTCGCTGGGAAGATCCATCCACTGGGCAGACATATAGTCGTGACTGGAGTTTGGTAGCCACCGGTACTCGCATAACCGCTGAGTTCGGTGCTTTTTTAAAAGAATTACTTAGATAATCACGCCGTTAGCTGCCAAAGTGTAGCTGAGCATTACTGTATGGATGGCAAACAGCTTCAAAGCCAATATAAAGACCACCTGAGTGACTTCCAGAATTGGGATCAGAGAGCACATGCCCAAGAGTATATCCTTTATCCAAAGAATATGGGTTATCACCTATGTATTGACGAAACGGCTTTAAGTAAGGGAGATCTTTATACCATCTTAATAAATAGAGATAAGCGAGGTAGGAAAGGTTCTATTATAGCTGTAATTCAGGGCACTAAAACCGATGATATCATTGCGGTACTTACAAAGATGCCACAGGAGCTGCGTAATCAGGTCAAAGAAATTACACTGGATATGGCAGGGAGCAAAAGATTGCCAAAACGTGCTTTCCACGTGCCATGCAGGTGATTGATAGGTTTCATGTACAAAAACTTGTATACGAAGCTGTACAAGAGTTGCGCATTACATATAGATGGCAAGTGATAAAGAGAGGAGAATAAAGCTATGAAAGCGGCAAAGAGAGTATATAAAGCAGAAGAACTCGAAAACGGAGATACACTCAGGCAATTATTAGCCAGAAGCAGATATTTATTATTTAAATCACCTGATAAATGGACCAAGAGTCAGAAAATCAGGGCAGAATTACTTTTCAAGCAGTTTGAAGATATTAAGCACGTATATTACTACTCATTGGAGTTGGGAAAGATCTTTCCACAAACTATGACAAGGATGTAGCAAGAGCAAAGCTGGCACTATGGTATAATAAGATTGAAGAATATGGATACGATACATTCACAACAGTAGCAAACTCTATTGAGAATCATTATGAAAGGATTCTGAACTTCTTTGTGAACAGGAGTACAAATGCAGCAGCGGAAGCATTTAATGCTAAAATCAAAGCATTTAGGGCATCATTTAGAGGAGTAGTGGATATGAGCTTCTTCCTTTTTAGGCTAGCAAAGGTATATGCATGAAGGGAATTGACTAAACTTAATCCCCCAAGAATTACAACTGAGCCGGAATTAGTCCAATACATATAGATGCAATAGCAAATGAAATGCTTTTTAGCATTAATGTATCTGCAATGAATAATCCGACTATAAGATTTCCTAATGATACATTTAGTAAGCCTATATTCAACTTTGTTTTTTCTTTCATAAATCGAATGTTTTATAGTAAAAGCTTCAACATAAATCAGACTTGATTTTTTTGTTGAAGCTTTCTAATCTTTTAGATGCTATTTTTTGAAAAATTATATGATACTCTTTTTCATTTCAAAAACAATATCCTTAATACATACATTTGGTGATAAGTTTAGTAAATAACGAATGGTGTTTAAAATATCATCAGGCTGTACCATTTCATCATTTTTGAAAGGAGTTCCGGCTTTCTTCGCCATTTCTGTATTAACCCAACCGGGACATAAAGAGGTTACATGTATTCCTAACGGAGCTAATTCACGATATAAAGACTCTGCTAAACCCAAAAAGGCAAATTTAGTAGAACCATAAATACCACCGTCAGGAAACCCATATTTGGCAGCACGAGATACTATATTAAAAATATAGCCTTTCCCTTGTGCCTTCATAATGTCAGTTACAATTTTTAAAACACTATATTGGGCTATTACGTTAATTTCCATAATCTTCCTATAGTCATCAACGGACTCATTTAAAGAACCGTCCATGAACATAGCGGCAGCATTTACAAGAATATCAATATCTCCATATTTTTGATGAATGTTCCTAAGTTCACAATCTACTTTTGTACTATCTGTTAAATCTAAAGGTAGTATAATTGGGGACTGTATACACTTTCCCAATAGCATAATTTCATTACATACTTTGTTTAAATTTTCTTCGTTTCGAGCTATCAATACAACCTGATAACCATCATTAGCTAAACCTTTAGCAACTACAGCGCCTATTCCTTGACTGGCTCCTGTAATAATTGCTATTCCTTTATAAGTTTCCATAATCTATATATTTATAAGTTTTTCTTTATCTATGAATGTGTGTCAAACAAAAAAGCCCTGAAACAATTCAAGACTTTCAATTAGTGTGCCACCAATTTGGTATGAAATTTTCAGGAAGCCCTTGAGAGCCTTTTTTCTCCTTGGAAATAATTTCAATAAGCTTATATTCACTCCATACAGGAGTGCCACGCCTATAATCTAAATAGTTTGTTTCACTTATCTTGATTACATATTCATAACCATTCTTATAATCAAAATCTTGTATGTCTGCAAACTGCTTCCATTCTTGTGATTTATCCTTTTTTACAGCATACACATCTGTTAAAACATTGACGCCAATACCCACAATACCTTGTAGCTTTTGTGATGCAACAGTTAAAATATACTCTTGATAGCCAGTTTCTTTTGACTCATTCTCATCTTCATTTTTTTCGCAGCTAACAAAGCTGACGAGACAGATAAAGAACAAAAGTGTTTTTAATGAGTTCTTTGCTTTCATGTTTTTAATATTTTCGGCAAAGAAAAGCAGTATAAAATGAAAAAGCCTTGAATTATTTCAAGGCTCGTATGATATGAAAACGTTACTAAGTTTTTTTAACAGATATGTTTCTTGTTTATGCTATTTCGAATATGGCTAATTGTTTCGGGTGTGACCTGTAGGAATGAAGCCATTTCTTTTAATGTTATATAATCTTGAAAATCAGGGCATCTTTCAGTTAAGTCCATGTATAGTTCTTCTGTGTTTTTACAATAAAAATCTAATAAACGTGTGTATGCCACCATGAATAACTCTTCCGCAAGAACACGTCCTGCAATTTGTGCATCTTCATTCGTATTGAAAAACTTTCTAACTTCTTCTAATGGTACATAGTATATTTTACAATCAGTTACTGCCTGAACTGTAACCAAAGAAGTTATATCTTTCTTTATAAGAGAAGCATAGTCACCAACATATTCACCTTTAAAGACATAACCTACAATATGCTCATTTCCCCTATTATCTATTCGTGTATATCTGAAAAAGCCCTCTACGACATATGCTACATATTTAGCTACAGAACTTTGTTCTACCAAATATTCTTTCTTCTTTATCTCTTTATACTTTCCATGTGATAAAAAAAACTCTTTAAAGACAGAGAGTTCTGGATGTTCCGCATATTTTTGATTAAAGTTTTTCATAAACTAATCTTTTCTACAAAAGTACTAAGAAAATTTCAATCGCTTATAAGCTTTGTTCTATGATTTTTTATCTTTATATCCAAAACGGACTAAACCTATTTAGATTGACAGAGAGATAAATACTGGCGAAAAGAAAAAAAGTAATTGGTATTTTCTTCCTTCGTCAACTTTATCTCATCCGCATTTTACTCGCATTATCAAATCATTAATTTACATACTGTTAATCCTAAAAATGCGGAAAGTGCGGAAAATGCGCCAGTCCTATATTATCCACTTATCTCTCATTTCTTTCACAATATCTTCATCATGCAAGTGTGTGTAAATATCCTTGATGTCATTACCTTCTGCATGTCCCATAATTCGCTCTGCTATTCCGTCACGAATGCCTTTTTTGGCAGCAATCGTCCGGAAAGAGTGACGTGCCCGATGAAATGTCATTGTTTTGTCTATTTTCAAATCAGCCATTATATCTTTCAAATAACGGTTTGTCGGCTGATTGGATATAGGTAGGAAAATCTTTTGGCATGGTTCACCATTCCCAAGCAAAGCTACTACTACAGGCGAAACAATAGGAATCTTGTAGGTTACACTGGTCTTTGTACGTTCATTACACAATATAAGGTAAGTTTCACCAGTATCAACTTTAATCGGCTTGATGTCCGAATAGGTAAGGATGGAGAACTCGGCAAATGACAAGCTGGTATAACAGCTAAACAAGAACTCTCTTAATACCTCTTGCTTTCCTTTACTATATTCTTTCTTATCGTATGCACTTTGTAGCCTTTTAAGTTCTTCTTCTGTCAGTACATCATTATTCTGTGCCTTGATATTTTTTTTAATTTCAAATTTTTCATAGGGATTCTTTGCCAGCTTCTCCTTATCGACAGCGATACCAATCAGGAATTTCAAGTTAGAGTGCTTCTTATAAACAGTGGAAAGAATATTGCCAACTTCCAGTTCGTGATTATGGAACTGCTGGATAAAGTCCAAAGTAATCTCACCAAAAGAAAGGGTAGGTTTCCATTCTTTCATGGTATTGATTAACTTGTAATAGTTAGAAATCGTTCCGGCTGCCCGGGATTGCTTTAGCTGCTCTATCTCATTCTCTATGAAAACATAGAAATCCGTATTGCCGTGATGCTTATCTTTAAGGCGTTCTAAGAATTGGGGCAGAGGCAACGGAGCAAAGAAATTCTCCATAACAATCGTGTCTGCCTTCTGATAAACTTCACTGATGGCTTTGTTGTAGTAGTAACAACGAGGTTCGGAAGCACGTACCGTATTCGATACTTTATTCCAATGCTTAGGTAATACCGCTATGTTCATACTGATTAAAGTAGAACGGCGGTAGGCAGTGTAACGCAGACAAACCATTTGTTTGCCTTCTTTGGTTGCGTAATCTTTGCGCAACTCAATCTTAATCGTAGCTTTCATTACAATTTTTCTCCGTTTTACTGTAAAACAATTGTAAAACAAAAGCTGAAAATTATGAAAATTCTTCTTCCAATCCTTCCACCACAGAGGACGTAAGTAGCTGAAAAACAAAAGGATTAGAAATTTTCATTCTAATCCTTTCTTACTTTTGGAGGTTCCTGGCGTACTATTTTCAGTACTAATAATCAGAAATCTACCTCGTAAGCGGGCTACAAACGTAACCGGAACCGAAACATTTTCTTAGTTTCTAAAGTTTCTATCTCTTGTTATTTCTCACTATTTATTTAGGGAATTTTCCCCCTTTAATAATCGTCATCCTGTTTTATTTTTGGAATCATCCAGTAATTCCAATCTTGTTCTCAAAGATGCGTTTTCTACGAGTAATCTCCTGTTTTCACATTCCAATTCCTTATTCTTATCACGCAAAAAAAAGACTAAACTGTCACTATTCAAGTTGTTAGGAATATCGGATGCTTTCGCAGGCTGATCGTTCACATACATAGTACCCTTACCAGTCATTAACCATTCGGCACTTAAGTTTGTGTAAGCACACAAGATTCGTTCTATACTATCTGAATTCATAGATGACCTATTCTTTAAAGCTTTACCTATAAGACCATTTGAAAGGCCTGCTGCGACAGTCAAGCTATTAGAATTCAATCCTTCAGTTTTCATAAAAAACTCAAGTCGGTCTATAAATGTCTCTTTAGCAATAGAACTATTCTCCATTATTTGTTTTCATTTATAGAACAATTCGCAATAAAATATCCACTTTATTAGAAATGTTCTCATAAAACATTTGCAAATAGAGAAAAGTTCTCTATATTTGCACAGTGATTTCAAAATTATTGCAACAAATGTACAACAAAACTAGAACATCCGCAATAGCGAAAAAACGCTATTCGTTTAAAAAAGGATATCTGCAAGTCTCTTTAGAAGATAAAGACAAGCTCAAATCAGACTTGACACAGGTTTTAAATAACCCATCACGATCGTACTTCTCAAAAAAACTGAATGCCGGGATTATTGATATTTCTGTAACTCTATTCTCGGCAATTACAGAAGTCTTTAAAAAATATGATATAACAGACTGTTGGACCATTGAAGATATGTAGTTATGAACTTAAAAGTCACACTTGCAAAACGGGAAAACGAAATAGCCGAATGTGTTGCGTGGGGAGGCTCATATAAAGAAACAGCTTCACTGCTACAAATCAGCGTACGGACCGTAGACAACACCCTTCGTAAAGTCAAAGAGAAATTAGGACTAAATAAGATCAACGAAATTTCAGCATGGTGGTTTTGTACGCACCACAATATAAGCTTTGACTTATCCCCTTTTGTTAGAAGACAAGTATCGGTTATACTACTTTTCTTGTTCATCGGTGGAGAAATTACGATCATTACAGACTCAACATATACAGTACGCCGTTCTCGCAGAACACGTACTGAATATCGAGTCAGAAGACAGGAAACTTCTATTAATCAACCATATATTATTTAATCAAATTACGCACAAGGAATGCGTCCGGGATAAACCCGGTATTTTAGTTATACATTTTCTATATTCAAATGAGGAAATAGAAGTTTATCATTATTAATCATTAAAAACGTGCTTAAGGAGGCATGTAGGGTATCCAATCCCTGGTTAGGTTTGTTACACAAGATTTGCCGGGTGAAATTCCCGGCATACGGGTAATGGTGTAAGGTAGCATAACGGAGTGTTCAGCATTTCTCTGTTGGCTGGGTTCGAATCCCAAATACCCACTATTTCTATTATTAACATAAAAGTAAACGTCATGGAAAACTTTGAAGAAACAGAAAAACGTATAACTTCCGCAATGAATGAAATTTCAAATATTATTAAATCAAATAATATGAGTGCTCTTTGTTTTTTTTATAAAGAGCAAGATTCTCTCGTTGCCACTCCGGCAGTAATTACCGGTTCCCCTATCAATATCATACCAGCTATAGTACAGATCATGCAAAACTCATTTATTGCCCGTAATATCATTTTAACGGCCTGTGACTATTATAGATTCCAAGAAAAAGAGAAGATAGAAACAAAGGAGATGCCTCAATACTTAAAGGAATTTATTGAAGAGCTGTTAAATGAATTATAATAGTAAGCTATGAAAGTTGTTCACTCCCCCAGCCCATCCACTCAAAAAAGAGAAAAGATAAATCTTTTTGAGAACGATGATCCGGAAGAAGTTGCAGCTCTTTGTCAGCAATCTGTTCAGCTAGAATCAAACAAGATATTGTTAAGAATAGACGCCCGGACGCAAGTTCTCGTTGATCCCAAAGATGCAACATCTGAATATGCGGAAAAACTACGGCAACGGTATAAGTTAAATTATCACCATAAAGCCGTAGGAGGGCGTAAAAAAAGATAATACTATGTATGTAGACATTGACAATCGTGGTTTACTCACCATTAATGATATTCATCCAGAAGACGCTCAACATCTTTTAAAGATAATTCAGCAGGCAGACGCGCAACTTTTATCCAGTCCTATTGAAGTCCTTAGAAAACAGCTTCATTTGCAACTCAAAGAACTTGTTTTCTCCGTACCAAATAAAAAACCATAGCTATGAATTTTACTGATGATGATATAAAACGCATCAAAGACGCATCAGCCAGCCACCTAATTGATGTGGTACAAGACTTCCAGAATCTTCGTAAATCTGGGACTAGTTACATATGTGACTGCCCTGTATGCAAAGCTTCGAAGAAGTTTAGCATACACCCGGTCAAAGATATTTATGGATGCTTTTCTTGCCATCAAGTCAACGGAGTTGGTGCACTTGACTATTTAATGAGAGTCGAAAAAAAAGAATTCCCAGATGCTCTCGAATATCTGGCACACAAATTCAACGTAATTCTTGATCAACGTCCGGAACAGAAAAAAAAGCAGATCGAGAAAATGAAGAAAGGAAGTAAAAAAGCTAAAGGCAATGATGTCTGCAGCTTTTGTTCTAAAATGCTTTCTGATTCTGGATTAACTTTTGAAGATGTCACAGCCAAGATATATAAAACCGGTGATACGAAATCAATTTTCGAGGCACGTACATTTCATCCTGGTACCATAAACGGATCCGGAGAGATTGATTCATCCGGAGATGACGTGATTATAGAATATTATGATCTCGAAGGCATGCCGGTTACCTATTCCAGGAAAGATCATCGAAAAAAAGACACAGGTGAACGGAAAGAATATTTTCGGGTACGATGGCAATTTCCAGATGCACATTTAGACAAAGAAGGGAAACCATTCAAATATAAATCACCTTCAGGAAGTGGTACGCCTATCTATATTCCAGAAAAACTGCGCCGTATGTATAAGGAGAAAGAGCAAATCCCCAGACTCTATATCCAGGAAGGAGAAAAAAAAGCAGAGAAGGCTTGCAAACACGGAGTTCCCTCAATTGCTGTTTCTGGCATTCAAAATTTAGGTAGTAAAGAAAACAGCTCTCTTCCGGAAGATCTAGTAAAGATCATCACAACATGTGGTGTTAAAGAAGTTGCATTCATATTTGACTCTGATTGGGATGATATCAGCACTAATATCCGACTTAATGACCGTGTCGAAAAACGTCCTTACTGTTTTTTCTACGCTGCCAAAAACTTCAAAGAGTATATGCGTACTCTTAAGAATCGAAATATCTACGTAGAAGTTTTTGTTGGCCACATTCAGAAGAATGAAGCTGGAGACAAAGGTCTGGACGACCTGCTTTCAAATACCCTTAAAGATCATGAAGATGAATTGGCAAAGGATATCGAATTTGCGTGCAATCAAAAAAAAGGTCTTGGAAAGTATGTTGAAATGTTCAAGGTTACAACTTGGACCGATCACAAATTACAAGAGTTATGGTGTCTGCATTCTCATGAAGCTTTTGCCGAACGTCATAAGGATATTCTCAAAAACCTTCCTGAATTTGTATTCGGAAGATACCGATGGAAGTTTGATGACACAGGCAAAGTTGTCCTAGCACAACCTTTCGATGATGATGAAAAATTTTGGGAAGAAGTAGAGAAAAAAGACCGGGGAGGAGACCCGCGTATTGAATATCAATTCTGCTATGTCAATTCCCATAATTTTCTGCAAAATCGCGGTTTTGGTCGTCTTCGTCGTCTTGACAAAACCTATCAGTTTATTCACCTTGATCCACCGGTCGTCCAAGCAATCGACGCATCGGATGCACGAGACTATTTATTTCAATTTGCAAAACATTATTGTAAAAAGGAAGTAAACGAGATGCTTATCAAAGGGGTATCTCAATATGTAGGTCCGGACAAACTATCACTTCTCAATTTCATTGAACCGAATTTTATAAAGCCTAATAGAGAAAGCCAATATTTTTATTTCGATACCAAATGTTGGTACATAACCAAAGACAGTGTACAAGAAATGGGATACGAGAATATCAGCCACCATATATGGGCAGAACAACGAAAAATGATTCCCTCCAAATACTTGGGCTACCCATTAATCACTTTCAAGGTAGATCAAGAAAATCATTATACCTATTCTATCTCAAAAGATGGGGAAAAATGCCATTATCTCCTTTTTCTAAAAAATGCCAGCAATTTCTCCTGGCGGAAGTCTGAAGTAGAAAAAGATGCCGATGAAGAGAATGAGAATCGAATTCATCTTTTAAGTAAGTTATGTGCCATAGGTTATATGATAATGGAAGCTAAAGATAATAACGTTTCAAAAGCTGTTGTCGGAATGGACGGAAAACAATCCGAAGTAGGTGATTCCAATGGCCGAAGTGGTAAATCTTTAATTGGGGAACTCATGCGCTGCGCTATTCCCACAGCTTACATACCTGGAAAAAGAAGCGACCTCTTCAATGATCAATTTGTTTGGAATGATGTACTTGAAAATACTAAGCTAGTATTCATTGATGACGTACTGCAGAACTTCAATTTTGAATTTTTATTCCCCAATATTACCGGAGATTGGAGTGTTAACTATAAAGGAGGCAGAAGGATTACTATACCTTTTTCCGCATCTCCCAAAATCTACATTGCCACCAACCATGCAATTCGTGGTAGTGGCTCCAGCTTTACTGATCGACAGTGGCTCCTTGCCTTCTCCGATTATTACAACGATTCACGTAAGCCTATTGATGACTTTGGTACACTCTTTTTCTCCGAATGGGATTTCGACCAATGGAATCTCACTTGGAACTTATTGGCCAACTGCATACAGCTCTATCTTCAGTTTGGAGTCGTGCAAGCTCCAGGAGAACGACTCGAACAACGGAAGCTTCGCCAAGAAATGGGCGAAACCCTCATATCCTGGGCAGACGAATATTTCTCCTCAAATGAACATTTAAATCAGCGTCTTGTCCGGAAGGACTTATATGATGCCTTTTGTACATATGATCCTGCTCAAAGGAAATTCATATCACCGACTGCATTCAAAAAGAAGTTCATTATGTATTGTGACTGGAAAGGCTACATATTCAACCCACATAAATACGACAGTAAAACTGGCAAACCTTTCCAACTGGATAAAGATGGTCGTCCTATCATCGATGATAAAGCTGGAGGAATAGAATATTTTACTGTTGGAACAGGATCCTATACAGGAGATGGGATTCCAGAAGATGATTCTACAAATGAACAAACATTAATAGACTTTTGAGAATATGGAAAAGTTAACAATACAGCAAGTCTGCCTCAAATCAGACAAACTTAAAAAAGAAATCATAAAACGGCTAAAGTGCCAAATAAGAGACTTTGAAGTAGTACAACATGAAAGTGAGATAAGTATACACTGGTACGCTTATTATCCTGATAATCCACATATAGAAATCCCGTATGGTTGGATGATAAGCACAATTGACTGGTCAGAGAAATGGCTACACATGTATGCTTCTCACAGAGATATCTTATGAATAAAACAAAGATAGAAATGAATGTCAGTTTTCAAACAGCGGAGAAGGGAGGCAAATCCGCTACAACAGAATGGTATACTCCCCAATATATTATAGAGGCTTTAGGTGGTAAGTTTGATTTAGATCCATGTGCACCATTTATAGAATGGCATACGGCTAACAAATGTTTTACCAAAGAAATAGACGGTTTATCTAAGGTTTGGGAAGGTAGAGTATTCCTTAATCCGCCTTATACCAATCCTATCATTAAGCATTTTGTTCGTCGATTGGCCGATCATGGAAACGGAATTGCTCTTCTTTACGCTCGATGTGATAATAAGATGTTCTTTGAAGACGTCTTCAATCGAGCAGCCTCTATCAAATTTCTTTGTGATCGTATTTACTTTTTTCGTCCAGATGGTACAAAGGGGGATCGTCCGGGATGTGGTTCCGTCTTGATTGCTTACGGTAAAGAATGTGATAAACTTCTTCAAAACTGCAATTTACCAGGTAAGTACATCTCATTATCGAATTATTAATTAGCGTAAAACAAAATAGAAATGAATGGAGAACAAATAATACCGCCAATCACCGACCCGTCAGGGCAAAGTTGGAAACAACCGCATAGACGTTACATTGAGTTGGATAAAACTCATGCACTCATGAGCGAACAAACTTTTAAAGGGTTGCCGGAGTATTCTTATACCATACCGACCGGAAAGTATGAGGGTAAAATGTGGCGAGCCAATAAATATGGCAAATGGTATCTTGCATGGTACGGACCAGCCCCAGAACCCGGCTACTTATCTATCGAATGGAGAGAAATATTAATTGCATAAAACAATACAGATATGAAAATGCAGAGTTATAAAGATGTATTAGATGAAGTCATGCCTATCTTCCATAAGAACCCGGATCGATTTATGCGATTTTACCATGCAGTCAATAACATTCTGGCCGCTATTCCTGAAGGTGATAGCATTCGTATTGACGAACATTGCAAGCCGGCATCACGCGATTTATTCATAAAAATAGCGACTATGTATATGATGGAAGAAATGATTCGAAAGAACAGCTTAGAGGGTTTTCTGGAGTTTTCTGATGATTATAATGCAATTCGACATGTGCCGAAAATGGTACCGGCTACAACTAAGCCTCACTTCTACTCAAATCGCAGATGAGTAGATTATCCCAATTTATTACTCTGTAAATATACAAAATTCCGCTTTAACACGCAACATTATGACGATAAAAAAAGAGAATAAAATAATGGTTATCATCGCACCGACTGCAGATGACCGAGAACAACTCATGTCGCGCCTGGCTGTTCGTTTAGGATTTGCAAAAGTACCTTCAGATGGAAAGAAGATCATACGCAAGGACATCTATTCCATTGACCTATCAACTGCATATTTCGTATTATGCAGCAATTACAACTTTCGCGGTTCTATCATCACGACACAGAGACTATATGAGCTTGCAGCAAAAGGGATTTGCGTAGTTGTAGGTGTCAAATCTCTACCTCGTGAATACGAACTGATTTCTCAAGTGTTTTATCCTGATGACTTGCGTTAACATAAGTCGAGACATTTCTGTTATATACGCGATAGTATTATTTCCCGGTGCGCTTCAGCGTACCGGGTTTTCTTTTTTCGCTCCCCTCGCCTCCCCTTCATTCTATCAAAAACGTTTTGGACAAACGTGCATGGGAAGGCGAGAAACGTTGAAAAGGGCATATATATATTATTTTTATTTTTTATTTCTTTCTTAAAAATACCCTATCTAAAAATAGTAGAAAATTTTGTGCTTTCGTGCAAGCCCTGTATTTTCGTTATTTATTACATTAATAATCAAATATTTATACGATGCACGATTTTTGTACGAAACCGTACAATCCGTACAAAAGTGCACAAAATCTTATTTTGTACGGAGCATTATAATTTCGTACTGAAAAGTACAGCATTTTGTACGGAAATAACAAGTTGATATTCAATGGATAATATGAATATTTAAGGAAGTAATGTACTATTGCACAAAAAAATAGTACGCATTCACAAAGGGGTATTTGAATTAAACACATTTTTTATTGCCAAAGAAGTATTATTCAGTTCTTTTTTGTATATTAGCTCCACACCTAAACCACTATGATTTATATGATTACTACTAAGATTGAAGTTCCCCCACATCTTAAGGAGTATCTGATCGGAAAGTTCTGTAATATGCAGGACTCTCCGATTCATTTCCCAGACAAGACTGATATCTATCACATAATCTATGATCTGCTTGAACGCCGCCCAATCAATATACCGCCTATTGATCAGGGTAATCTTGAGATTTATCTTCCAGAACGCAGTACAGGCAAAAATCCCAAGACCTACAACTATTTAGGAAAACGCTCACAAGTTATTCTTGTTAGAAAAATCGACCGGATGTTGTGGGCAGAAGTACATGATTTCCTGGACGAGCAGAAACACAGCTACGGAATTACATACATTAATGGAATACATAATTTCATGACAATGTATGGGATTGACTCCATCACGGAAGATGCGTTCAAGAAGAACTACTACCGATGGAGAGCTGATATTCGTCGGAAAGAGAAAAAAAGGGGCTATAATCGCCTAAAAAAATAACCTAGCAAGTGTAGTTAAATGTCCCTTTTTTGTTCGAAAAGTGTTCTAAAAATGTGTACTAATTGAAAATCAATAAATTATGAGAGAAATCAACAATATGGGAGGCATATTATTCGCTGATATCCTATACAAAAATGAAATATCCCTATTTGCTGTTCATCAGAATACAGCATGTATCCAAATTATAAAGGGACATGACTGGCATCGTCTCCCTACAGTGGGTATCATTGAATCTCCTACTGTTACCTCGAACGAATCAGCGGCAGGAATTACATATAAACATTCAGCAGCAATTAAACTTCCCCAAACATTGTTTGCTCCTGAAGCAGCAAATGATTTACGTAACAGAATAACAGAAGGGTGCATTTTGCGTTGTCAGGATCCTGCCGGAGACAAATATATATACGGAACCGGCACATATTTACTATTCGGAGAACTAACCAAGGTTATCGGCAAAAAAGTCACTGATTTTACAGGATATGAACTCAAATTATCAGGGACTTCACAATATCCTCTTTTACAGTATTACAGCCTGTAATCCGTCCTTCCATAGGCTTCTCAATAAATGTATCATTGCACCAAAATAAGTGCAATGAGCCAAAAACGTATTATTCTTTCTGATTCATCACTCAACTGCTACGGCTATCGGGTTCTTACTTCCGGAATGTCAATCGAAGCATTTAAGAAGAACCCTATCATGCTATATATGCATTTCCGCGATGAAGGTTCACCCTATTGGGGGGACTACAAAGCTATCGGCCATTGGGAGGATATACAACTTAACGGTGACGAACTTTCTGCCATTCCTATTTTTGACAAAGTTGATGATTTATCAAAAGAAATTGCCGCAAAATACGAAGCAGGGACTTTCAATGCCGCAAGTGTGGGTATTAAAATCATAGCTACATCAGCAAACAAAGATGTTCTGTTACCTGGTCAAACCAGAGAAACTGTCACTGAATGCGAGTTGAGAGAAGCATCGATTGTAGATATTCCCGCCAACTCCAATGCCGTTCGTCTTTATGACCGTTCCACATCCGTTCTCCTGGCAGCGGGTATGGACACGCATATCGTGCCAGAATTATCCAATCATACATCTAAAAATAAAATGAATCTCAAAGCAACATGGCCGGCTTTTCTCTCTTTTCTCAAAATCAATAAGGAAGATGCAGAAAATACCGAGTTATCAGCAGAAAGATTGGATTCATTACATGGTGAATTCAATCGTTTGAAGAGTGAACACACTTCACTGGTAGAGGCAAAGAAAGACGTAGATGAAAAGTTTGCATCTTCTGTCACAGAAATCAAAACCCTGAAATCAAGCATAGAAAGCAAAGATCAGGAGATTTTGCAACTCAAAAATGAAAGTACCCAGAAGGATGATGAAATCACCCAACTTAAAGAACAGGTAAACAACCTGAAGCAAGTTCCTGCACCCGGATCTAACGGACTCTCTCCGCAATCAGAACCAGGAGCAAGTGAGACTAAGGATGATTTATCCACCTTCTGCGAAAAAAATCCCGGAGATTATCAGGCCATCACCGAACGTCTGAAGCAAGACGGTCTCCTTTAATTTTAGTAACCACACCCTTAACTATTAAAAATCATGTCTACTCCCAAATTAATAGACGTATCTAAATTAAACCAAGCTCTTGTCACTTATGACAAGGGTCTTCGTGCTCTTCCTTTCGCAACTTTGCAGGAAGTAGCAGCTATACTGGGACTAAATGTCATGGATCTGCAAGGCAAACACGCATTGATCAATGAACGTCGTCGTGCCGGTGGTACCCAGTCTTACAAAATTGGAAAGGATTTCCGCCTTACTGACAAACTGCTTGGCTATGAACCTTCAGTTATCGAACCCAAAGATGTAGTCTGCATCACTAAGGAAAACTCTCAAAAGTATGATGACGGTGAACTACTGATTGTAGGAGGCGAACCGGTTAGCAACATTAACAAAAAACATCCACTGGAAACGCGTGTTGCTTTCACGTTAGTAAAATCACACATTGAAGATGTCGTATATGTACTCTATCATGCCGAACGTGACGAAGACTCTTCCTCACCGTCCGGAGCATTTGACGGTCTCTTCACTAAGATCGATATGCTGATTACCGGTGGTGATGTTAACGCAGCTCGCGGCAACTTCGCCCAATCAGGTCTTTTTGTTACCCCGACATCTGACACAGACTATGCAGCATACGAAAATCTAGTTGAATGGATTGGAGGAGCAAATACATACCTGCGTTCATCCAAGTCAGGTATTCCTCAATTACAATGTGCGGAAACAGTATTGAAAGCAGCACGTGCAGCTTTGCGCAACAAACTACGTATGCAGGAATATCCATCCATGCAACGCATGATTGAATTGCTCCGTGAAGATGCAATGTGTCCAGCATTGGAAATCGTATCTCATGAAGCACTTGGACAAGGTTCACGTCTGGTATTACAAAAGAAAGGAAATATGGACGTCGCATTCAACACACAGGCAGCAACCAAATTCTGCCAAATCCGCGATATCTACGAAGATCCGAACGAATGGCAATTCTGGTTACAAACCGGATATGACACTCGTATTCGTGACTGGCATGAAAAGGCCTTCCGCTGTAATGAGCAAAAGAATGAATCACTTGATTTGGCCGGTGATTATTGTAAAACCGGAGCTATTCAAGTGGATATTACCGGAGCCGACAACGGCACTTGGAGCATTCAAGGGAAAGCAGCCAGCCGCACTAATGGACAATGTATTTTGGGACTGGCTCCTGGCAATTATACTATTGAATTCAATGCTGTGGACGGTAAAAACAAACCGGCTAACAAACAAGTAACAGTAGTAGCGGGAGAAGTGGTAACCGCAACCGGAACCTACTCTTAATCTTCAATAACTAAAGAGTGGTCATGTTTGGCCACTCCTATTTATTTATTCTAAACTTTTATACAAATGAAAAAATACATTTATTTGATTCTCTGCGTTTTATTTGTAGCTTTGGTTATTACAGTCCCCGAACTGCATTCGCAGACGTGCCATCTCAATGGAGATACTTTAATCATGATGGCTGCCAGTCCCGCATTCGCTCCATTAAAATGGGAAGTTGGTCAAAACAACATGGGAGGTTATAAGGGAATGTTGCTTTTTGTTCCTTTTAATGCTCCTGAGACAGTGCCAACCGTACCGGATCCATCAAAAGCAACCAGTAACGAAGAATTAATAACGGCAGCCGGATCATTTACGTTTCCAGCTGAAGGAACTTACAAACAACCTATTTACCTATACAGTACCGAAGCAACCGTTGAATATAAAGCAGAACAGCAAGGAGAAGCCGACGGTATCAGCTATAAATGTACGCTCGGTTTCTTTTTCCCTGGCAATACTCCAGGAATGCACGCATTCAATGCACTAATCAAAAACACTCCAGGATATTATATCTTTGAAGATGCAGATGGCAAACAAATGATCCTGGGGCAACCCGGCTTGTATGCAACCACCGGACCATCTTTCAACGGAGGTAAAGCAAGAGCCGATCGTCGTGGTACCACTTACACAGCTACCGTAGACTCCAATTATTCAGCCATCTTCCTACAAACACCAATTGACATGGAAGTCATAGCAGGATTAAAACCCGCACCATCTCCAAGTGAATAATTATGACCAGACAAGAACAATTGACTCAATGGTTAGGCGACCGTCAGCGCAAATACGCTGACGGTATAGTTCTTTTCGAGGCACTCGCAAAGGAACCAGCCAAGAAAAGGTTCTCTGCTTATTTTGCAAAAGCTCCAGAAGCTCCACATATCTTCGATCCACATTTTACACAACTCGTCAATAGTCTCACGAAGATTGACAAGGAAATCAAATTTTCTCCTGCTATCTACCCGGCAGCAATGGAGGAAATAATCGTAGTAAAAACGATGAGTGATGACGAACGGAAAGAAGCGATCGAAAGCAAGAAACTGGAAATGATCAATCTGGAGACAATAATCACTGATATCCAATCTCGCGTTGACGAACTAGAAAGCGACAATGAAAATCATGCGGAAGAATTAGTCTCCCTTCAGGAACAATTCGAAGAAAAAATGTCTGAACTCACAGAACTACGTAATGAGATCAACGCCTTAAGTACACCAGGCGTTAAAATCATTACCGAAGAGTCACTCAATCCATCCATTCGCAAGGCCTACAATCGTATCAAGGAGATCGCCCCATTATATGCAAGCCTGCATAATGATGTCGCAAATCCGGAACTTCCTGTAGAAGAACGACAACCGATAGCTGAAGAACTATGCAAGCTCGACGACGAACGACGCAAATTATGGAAACAGATTGACTCCTGGGCTGAAGGAAAAGGAAATCTGCAATTAGAAGAAAAGAGACCGGAATTCAGTGAATACAGCATTGTGCGTGGTATTGAAATAGCCCGTCAAATCAAACGTTTGAAGAACAACATATCCAACAGTAAAGCAGCTGCTGACCGTGCTCAAAAAGATGGAAAACAAACCGTTATGCAAAATGCTTTAGACCGTATTGAGAAGTATCAGACAGAACTTGCCACATTGGAGGCTGAAATAGCACTAACACAAGGTGAAAAGATTTCAGGATAACTTTCCACTTGCATTGTGTCCAGATTCTATTGAACCGTTTATGCACAAGGGAGACTGGGCAATACATGAAGTATTGCCCTCTCTTTTATCTGCGATCGGCCCAGCAAAAGTGAAGATCATGACATTCAGTATCTCTGAAGATAGCCTACGCCCTCTTTTTTTTCTCGCTGACGAAAGAAAAATAGAAAGCCTGACACTTCTACTGGATATGACAGTAAAACGTCATAAACTCGATCTATTACTGTTTGCCTCAAATATTAGTCCGTCCATCCGAATTGATTCATGTCATGCCAAACTATTATTAGTCGAGAATAGGCAACATAAATTCGGGATTGCCGGATCTGCAAACCTTAATCAAAACCACCGATGGGAAAATGGTTTCTATTTTACCTCCGGAAAACATTACGAATACTTCTCACAAATGTTTAACCAAGCGTATGAAAATGCCATTCGCTATGATATATTAGAATGATGACCTTATCCGAAGAAGTTCTGCAACAGATAAAAGAAATGTCTTCCGCCCTCTTACCACCGGGGGAAATTGCCATTTTATTGAATATCCCAGTTGACCAACGGGACTTCTTCTGTGATATTTGCAAAAATCATCATAGTTCGCCTATCTATACTGCTTATCACCAGGGAAGACTTCAGACCAAGCTCAACCTCCGGAAAACAGTCATCAAACTAGCTATCGCCGGCAGTCCTGCAGCTGAACCACTGGCCGATAAATACATGAAAGAACAAAGTATTAATGAATAATGCCAAAGAAAGATCCCACATACGAACGAATTGAACGTGCTTTATTCAAAGACAAAGATGAAGCAACAACTCTCCTTTCACCCAGAGAAATGGAGATTAAGAAACGTATGATGTTGTGCGTAAGCAAAAAAATGGAAGAGCCACTAATTCCAGATACAGAACTGGTTAACTTTCTACTACACGGCTGTGGAGGAAATACGGAACCGGTCTCCCAATCGCAAGCCTACCGTGACATAGGCATGATTAACCGCCTAGTAGGAAACATACAACTTGCAGCCAAAGCCTGGTACCGGTATATGATTGTCGAAGGTGGAAAAAAGGCTTTTAATATGGCAATGGACAAAGAAGATGCAAAGGGAGCTGCTGCTGCATTGGATAAAATAGGCAAATATACACGTTCTGACAAGGAAGATGAAAAATTCGATTACTCGCAACTGGTACCTCCATCCTTTGAACCTTCAGATGATGTCACATTACTGGAGGGGCTCGAACCGATAGAGAATCTTGAAGAAGAACGAATAAGAATGCGCAGTATGTTTAAAGGAATGTTAAACAAGAAAGCAGTGGACACTCATCCCATTGAAGAGGAGGAAGAAGAATGAACACGCAAATCTCTCCTGTTCTATCCGCCTATGAACTAAGAAGAAAGCAGAATGAAGTCGTAGACAAATTCTTTAATAGAATGCAACGACAGGCAATGGCCATCAACGCACATGACGAATATATAGTCGCATCACGTGGTACCGGTAAATCGGAAGGAATTGATGCACGCATCATCCTACGGAATGTGTGGGAAATGCCAGGTTCTTTGGGTGGACTTATCTCTCCCAGCTATGCAAAAGCTTGGGGAAATACACTGCCGGCCATTTGCAAAGCACTTGCCGAATGGGGATACATACAAGGCATTCATTATGTTGTTGGTCACAAAGCTCCGGAAAGCATGGGATTCGGCAAACCAGTACGTCCAGTATTAGCTGATGGTTGGAATAATGCTTTCCATTTTTGGAATGGTACCGTCATGGTGATTCTTTCCTTTAACCAGGGAATGTCTGCAAATTCTATGTCACTTGATTGGGTGATAGGCCCTGAAGCAAAGTTCCTCAATTACGAAAAAATAAAGAGCGAAGTAGATCCCGCCAATCGTGGTAACCGGCAATATTTTGGAGACTGTCCTCACCATCACAGCGTCAGCTACTCTACAGATATGCCTACCGCTTCAATGGGGAAATGGATCTTGGATAAGATAGATGAAATGTCGCTGGCACATATCAACCTGATCCGAAACCTATATAAAAAAGTGCAGGAATATAAACGTAAGCCACTGACAGACCATGTGGTGCGCATGATTAAAGAATACCAGCATGATTTAGACTTGGCACGAAAATATCAACCACCTATTAAGCCACAACAGGGGAAGACTAAAGAATATACAGTTTTCTATGGTGAATATGACGTGTTTGATAACCTGGAAGTACTCGGAGAAGATTTCATCTGGCAAATGTATCGCAACTCTCCACCTCTTATTTGGCGTACAGCATTTATGAATGAACGTTTATTCCGGGTGCAAAACGGGTTCTATTCAGCTTTAGATGATAATATTCATTTCTACACACCCGGTGATAATGGACGGCTCCGGGATCTTGGCAGTAACTGGAGTAAATTAACAGCTTGCGGCTGTCTAGGCGACGGTGATCTTGACTTCTCTAAAGAACTGCATCTGGCATTCGACTCCAATGCCTCCATATCGACAGCTATTATCGGCCAGTTGGATAATCATACTATGCGTGTACTCAAATCTTTTTATGTCAAAACACCAAGCAAACTACAGGATCTAGTCAAAATGATAGCCGATTACTACCGACCAAAACTAAACCGTGATGTAGTGGTCTATTATGACCACACTTTTACTTGGGAATCCGGATCATCAACCGAAACTTACGCAGATATCATCGAACGTGTATTCAAAGAAAACGGATATAAAGTTACAATGGTATATGTCGGCCAAGCTCCTAAACATGAATGGAAACATCTGAATATCGACCTAACCTTGAAAGGAGATCCGCAATTCCTTTGGATCCAAATAAACCTGTATCAAAATGAGTTTTTGAAGATCGCAATGGAACAGACTGGAATTAAACAAGGAAAGAACGGATTTGAAAAAGATAAAACGCCTGAAGGAACACCCGATACTCCCGACAATCCAGACGAATACAAAACACACATTACAGATGCCTTTGATACGTTATGGCTAGGTATGAACTTCTATTTCACTCTACCGGGAACAAGTACTGGTGGTATATTCTTCTTAAACAATAAATAAAAAAGGTAGGCTTGATAAGCCTACCTTTAATTGAATCATTTTATTTATTACAAATTTTGAATAATCAAATTTGCATCAATATTAAGGTCTGTATATAACTTTTTAGCCAACGACACAGAAATTTTTCTTTTTCCATTCATTATTTGACTAAATACAGACTCATTTACCCCCAATAATTCCGCTGCATCCTTACGTTTTAAATTTCGACTATAAAAATAGTCTTCCATACATTGAATAAGCGGATTTTTCACTCTCAAAGGCAGAATATTCAAATAATTATCTTCATATTCTGCGCTTAGTTTAGCAAGACGGGATATTTCACGAACATATTCATTATCTTCTCCCGGCTCCAGCAATCCTTTTTTTGTTGCTTCTTTAATTAATACATCCATACGAGAACGTATTTCATCATACTGTTCTCGTGTTGTGATACAGTTGATGTTTTTGTCTGCCATAATTATTTTTATTAAGTTGGTTAGTCCAATTCAACTAACTGCTCGGAGAGTCAAATCTCCGAGCAATCTATTTTATCATATTCCTCGTGAGTACCTACAAACCTTAGTTCCATTACTCCACCGATGAATAATACAACAGCCACAATCCTATATTTGTTCCCTCCTATATTAAACACATATCTACCATTCTTCACGTAGTCTGCCGAAGGAAATGTGGCTTTCACATCATTATGACTTTGCCAGACAGCTTCCGCCACCTTCTCAACCCAAGCATTCAACGGTTTAACCGCCTGCGAATGCTTCCTTACAAAGTCACTTAACAACAATTTATTAGATAATATCATCTCAAATCTTATTTTATCGTTGCAAATATACAAATTAATTTGCAATATTGCAAATTAATTTTCAAAAAAAGAATATGAATCAACATCGTAGATCTTATATAAGCCCCAAATAACAATAAACAATCATTGCACCAGCTAATACTTCCATCCCCATTCACAGTAACCAATTCGTTCCACTATAGTGGAACTTAAAGTCAACAATGGTTTCCCTTTCGTTCGACCTAGGTGGAACGAAAGGGAAACAGATATGGAACGAACCAAGATTTCTTAATGAATCGCTTTTCTATTACCATGTAATTCTTTAGCCATCTCAATTACATACCATATCAACACATAGATTATTTCAAACTCAAAAAAAATCATATTCATTTTGTCTATTCAAAAAGAATCACCATCTTTGCAATGTCTTCCATTTGGTTCAGGCGAGTAGGCTCGCCATAATTGCTGCGGGCATTTTTTATGTCCATAGTATAAAATATAGTTCCGTCCCGTGTGGAGCGTTAATGCGCCCACTGCCTGAATCAGGTGGAAGACAACGGGGAGCGGAACTTTTTTATTCCCTCTCCTTCAATTAATCAACATATTGTTTCATTTTAAATTGTCTTCCAAAATGAAAAAGAAAAACCAAAGCGCAAACGGACGCTATATATCCGTAGAAAAACTTCAGAAAGCCCTTTCCAACATTTGCCTTGAAGTAGCAGAAGGTAACGAACGTCTCCGAGTGAATAAATCGCACAGAGGTATTGTAATCCACGCCAATGGAGGCACAGTCAATATTACATTTAATGGAAAAGGAGGCGAGCTATGAAGGAATATGTAGAACGAATTATCCCTTCGCAATGCCGCATTATAGACAATAAGTCAGGTTTCATTCATATAGAGGGAGAATCCGCCATTTTTGATATGAACGGAGTTTACATAGGGACAGCAGAATCAACAATAGGTTCTATCAGAGAAAACTGCATAGATGCTGTAATTGAAACGCTAACCAATTACAAGAAAAAGATTATTGCTAATCAAGATAAAAAATTCTCTTGTAAAATTATTAAATTTGATTTCAACAATAAGATAAAAAAAGTGAGTCAACGATGAGCCTTTATCAACACAATATTCAAAATGCAGAAAAGAAAGCTGTATGGCTATCTGTACGTTATGCATTCAATCAATTCAAATTCAACAGCAATGAACAGAGAACAAGCTCTAAAACTCGTAACTAAGCTGCTCAATCCAAATACTCCCGCTGACGAAAGACAACGGGCGGCAGCACAACTTCAAGAACTAATTAAAATTCTACTGCCGGAATAATCATTAGTTTCTTCATTAAGAAGCACAGGTTATCACATACCTGTGCTTTTTTCTTGTCTCATGCAATTCCCACAACAAAATTCAGAAAATTCTGATTATCAAATGAAGCAGTTGAATAAAGGGGAAAAATTTCCCCTTTATCTGTCGCAAGACCACGCACCGCCCTGAAAAAAAGTTTCGACCTAAAGTTTTTCAATTTCCCTTATATGCTGCACCTTAAAAAATGTAAAGAAAATTTATTTTACCAAAATCGGCTCTCCTCCCTGTCCTTTATCGCCTGCCATACACCTGATACCTTTGCTTAAAAAGAAGGTCATGAACGATGTCATTACACAAAACCTACTCACATTCTTGCTTGGTGGTGGTCTCTTGTCATCCATCACTGGAGTTATTACGCTCAAATACACCAAGAAGCAAGCAGAAGCCAAAGCTCTTAGTTCCGTACAAGATGTATATCAGGAACTAATCGCTGACCTGCGAGCTGACAAGGAGGCTATGAAAAAAGAGAAAATAGAAAGCGAAACAAAATGGACTTACCGTATAGAAAAGCTGGAAAGCAACCAGCTATCCCAAGATAAAAAGATAGCAGAAAACGAAAAAGAAATAGCTGATCTTAAACGATTCAAATGTGTAAACCTAACGTGTAACAACCGTAAACAATGAAACATCATGCACACACTCTCATCTATCTTGCTTGCCTTGCTATTGCCTGGCTACTGTGTAGTTGCCGTAGTACTCTTCAAAACAATCGTAGTACTCAAGAACAAAGCAATCTTTCTATCACAGATTCCGCACTGCGAATTAGAACCGAAGATACCTACTCACGATTCAACCTCAACCAAGAACAAACGGGTAAAGACTGGAAAGTTAAAGTTAACTTCGACACAACGAAATCAGCAGACCCATCTACCGGACTACCCCCAATATCGAATATCGAGATTGAAGGGAGCAAGACAACGATCAAAACTTTGCTTCAGAAAGATGACACTACACGTATATCTGATAAACAGGAAACAACGACTGACGTCACGTTTCAGCAAAACAAACAATCCGAATCCCAAAAGAATGCCAGCGGTTCTATCGCGGACGGAATTGATGATGGATTCAAGTATGGCTTAATCATTGGTATCCCAATATTACTAATCATTCTCATACTACCTTTTTATGCAAAGTATAGACAAAAGAATCCATCAAAGTAAGATATGGAAACTCATGGAGCGTAGACAAAACGGTAAGCCTATCGAATTCTCCATTGAATTCTGTAAAAAGAGCACAGGCGAACTTGTCACCTACGATCGTGCAGTATTGACCTCATTCCATAGTAGTGGAAGCACTATTAACGTATTACCTGCCGGAGAAGCTACTCCGAGAAAAATCCGCCGATGCCTTATCACCAAATTCAACAATCTCAAAGTATATTTCTAATGAAGCAACAACAACCCTCAATCAATCTTATAATGAAAGGCTATGATACTTATGCCGTCTTAAAAGGTGGAAAGAATGTTATCAAATTCAGTGATAACAGTGATATCGCCACTGATAAGAATCCTACACCTATCGAAGTAGCTCCCAAAGGAGAAAAGAATCCAATCAAATGGATACCACGCGGACGAAATAATCATATGCCTTATGACATCATGAAAAAAATCGGTACCAACGTCACCATAGGCAGCAATATCGAATTCAAGAATAAAGTTGTATTCGGTGATAGCATACTCGTCTATCGGAAATACCGGGACCCTAAAACGAGGAAAATAGTCAAAGAGGAAGTTCTTCCGTACGAGCAGCCGGAAATTTTTGAATTCCTTGAAAACAACAACTTCAATTTTGTCCGTATGGAGCTGGCAAACGATCTGGTTATATTCTATGACGGCTACCTGGAGTATATATTCAACAATGACAATAAATCCCCCAAACTCGTACAAATCAAAGCTAAGGAGTCCACTTGTTCCAGGATCAGTGAAATTGACGAAAAGACTGGTAAAAGCGAATGGCACGGTTATTCTGCAGAATGGCATACCGGTACACCAACAGATTTGATTGCCACTCCCCTGCTCGATCGGCAGACTCCACTACTCGACCTCAAAATGAGAATGGGACTTGCTCCCAATGACAAAGGAGAGAAAATTGTAGGAAAAGAACGGAGATTTATCCATAACCTCCGCATCTCTACACCCGGACGGTTTTATTATAGTCATCCATATTGGTGGAGTGTTTTTGCATCCGGCTGGTATGACTTCTCCAGTGCAATCCCTGTTTTCAAAAAATCATTGATTAAAAATCAAATGGCACTGCGGTACATTGTGTATATTCAAGAGCCTTTTTGGGAAAAGTTATTTGCATCTGAAGGCATAGTCAAAGATGACGAGAAGAAAGCACGCAAAGAAAAGTTCCTGAAGGATATGAATGATTTTCTTGCCGGTGAAGAAAATGCCGGCAAAGGCTTTGTCTCTCACTTTCGCTACGATCGTGTAAAAGGCTTTGAAGAAAAAGACATCATTATTACTCCACTCGAATCTTTCTTCAAAGGTGGTGAGTATATTGAAGACAGCGAAGAGGTCAGCAATATGATGTGTTACGGTATGGGCGTACATCCTTCGATAATCGGATCCGCACCAGGTAAGGGAAAAAGTATCAATGGTACCGAAGCACGGGAGTTATTTATCATAGAACAGGCACTCATGAAGATGTATCAGGATACAACATTGGAACCTCTCTACTTTGCAAAAGCCATGAATAACTGGCCTAAAGATATTTATTTCTCGGTGACTAATTGTCAACTTACCACGCTGGACCAAGGTACCGGAGCGACAAAGAATACAGGTTTAACCCCAGAAACAGAATAAAATGAACGCACTAATCCCCGACATCGACACCCTCAAAAAGGTAGTAAAGATCAACTCCTCACTGCCTTACGAATCAATCGAACCATACATCGAAGATGCACTGGATATATACATCAAACCGTATATCGGTAAAGCAACGATCAGTAAAGCTCATGAAGACAAAGGATCTGACTTATACAACAAACTACTGCGTGCCCTCGGCCCATTAACCCTGATGCTCGCATCTGATGAACTGGGTGTTATGTTCGGTGATGCCGGTATCACAGTAAGTAACGTGCAGGGACAGCGTTCTCCTGCCAGTGACACAAAGATCGCAGCAGCAAAAAAGAATCTCTGTTTTCGCGGAATGCAAGCACTTGACCGGCTAATATCATACCTGGAGGAAAATAAAAAGGATTATCCTGATTATGTTATCGATAATATACCCCGGTTTTGCTTCATTCGTAACGCAGCAGAATTCCAGGATCTCGGTATGGTAGACATTGATTATTCTATCCTATCTTATCGTATCATGTTCCCTACCATTCGTCAACTTCAGGAACACAACATTCGAGAAATGATTACGGATAAAGTCTATGACATACTCAAAGAAGCTCTTTCAGAAAATACCGAAACGCCCAAACAACAAGTACTTATTGACTATATCATCCGCTACTTAGCCAATAAAACTGCCGAATTATATACCTCACAGAAAACAACCGAACAACATGTAGCCGGCAGAACGATCGAATATACTCCCACTATTCGACCAATCTATCAAGACCCGGACGCAAACGGCATTTTTTTTGCAGACCAGGCAACTTATTATTCAGGGAAAATACACACTTATCTGGCCGAAAATGCGGAAGAACTGGGAGTTGAAACAACGTCACAAGCTATTGACTTCAATTCTAAAGAAAAGAAACTATTCACCTCAATATCGTAACACTATGCATACTATACGAATTAATGATGATACATACACACTTCCAGGAAGTTGGGACGAACTCACCCCGAAACAGCTTCTTTATCTAGTCAAACTCACAAAGTCAGATATACCGGTAGAACAAGTTAAGGTATACATGATGCTTTATTGCCTGAAAGCTCATGTATGCCGGCATAAGAAAATATTTAAAGAGTATGTACGTATCAGAATTTGGCAAGAAAGTCCAACAGTCCGCTTCTATGTCCGTCACCATAGCTGTCTTCTTCATCCGGAAGAAGTATCAATGCTTGCCAACTTGTTTGACTTCCTTATTTGTTCGGAAGAAGATAGTTCATTGCCCATGCGCAAATACTATCACCTGACACCGGATCTGACAAGCAACCCATATCCAACCATCCATTGCCGACTTTGGAAATTCATCGGCCCAGAAGATCAGTTGCTTGATATTACCTTTGAACAATTCATGTATCTACAGACCTATCTTGATGCAATGCGTTCAGATCCAACGAAGATTGACCACCTACTAGCCTGCTTGTGGCATCGTAATAAGGTATTCGACATTAATCAATTAGACAAAGATGCAGCCATTCTTCACCATCTTCCTGAAGACAGAAAAATACTCATGTATTGGTATATTTTAGGAAGTCTGTCATGTATGGCCAATTCCTATCCGCGTATTTTTTCAGGAGAGGGAAAGGGTAGTTACGGTCGCGTATTCGACGCACAGCTCCGCCTTCTTGATTCCCTGGCACAGTCCGACATGACTAAAAAGCCGGAAATCCGAAAAGGTCTTTTACTTGATGCCCTATATTCGATGGACGAATCGATCAGACGTAAAGAGGAAACCGAAGAAAGTCTAAGAAACAGATAAAAGTTTGTTAGTAGCAAACAAACAAACAATAAAAAGTTTGTTAGTAACAAACTTTTTATATATATTTGCAGTGTCAAACAAACGCGGGTGACGTCCGCATAAGTTCTTTTATATTATGGAACAATTGTTCGAGGCTATCCTAAAGATAGCAAATGCGAATCCTGATGGATTCACGGTTGACCTCACAACCTTAAAAAAGGTCACAAAAGGTATTTCAGTCGCCTATCTTGAGACTCAAGACAGTTTCGGAGAAGAAGGATTGAAAAGAGTTCTTAATCATGCTTTGATGCACGAAAAGAAAGTCGGTGGATGGCTTAACGAAGAAAACAATCAGTTTTATTTCGACTCCATCAGGATTTTCACCAACCTTGAAGAAGCCAAGCAATTCGGGCGTGAAAACAAACAGATTGCTATTTTCGACATCGGGCAAATGAGACTCATCAAATTGTGATCCGGAGGGGCGAAAGCCCCTCCATTACAAAGTATATTGCATTATTAAATACCCGATTATCAAATCGTAAATTGATGAATTATGAAGAATTTAGACTTACTACCTCTCTCTGCCGAGAGTAAAAAGCGAATCGACGAATTCGCAAAGCAGTATCAACGTTATGGACATATATCCATAGAAGTAGTCTCTTACTCCGATGGCCGACTAATCGTCCGTGCGGAACAAAAAGACTTAGTGAATGACAAGTTCCTTACCAAAAAGGAATTAACTGAACGTGTACGGGAAATGTTTAAGGGAGAAATCCCGGATGAATGGAAGCTGACTGTATCAGCTGTTAACTTTGACCGTAAGGATATCGACAGCATTACCGTTGATTGGATTAAGAAGCGTATGGAAAAGCTCGGATTAAAAAGTAAACACCTAAGCAACTATACAGGCATCGACAAATGCACTGTGTCCTCTCTTCTATCCGGTGATAAAGAGCTAACTAAATGGCATAAGGTAGCCCTCTACTACTTCTTTAAGTATTATGAAGTAGCCAATTTCTAATCACAAAAATATATAGCAAAAGGAAAGCGGAGCAAAAAACTCTGCTTTCCTTTTGCTATATATAGAAAAAATCGTACTTTAGCCGTCGCCCAATATCGTTATAAAAACATGAATCCCTTACCATAGTGTAACCAGGCAGCTGGTTCCGGAAATAACACCGGTGGGCGCACTGTAGTGAGGGATTCGCCCGTTTAACAATGAGATATACTGATAATATCACCGTTCTATCTTTAAAGGATAGTCCGCGAAATTCTTACTGCTGCAATGCTGATGGTTCTACAGATGACCCAGTTTCACTGCCTGACATCACAAGTGATACTCCTATTCAAACAAATGGTTTAGATACTAGCGATCTGATCAATAAATAGCAAATGCTATTAAAAAGGAAGTGACAGCCACAAAAGAGCCGAATATCAGAAATGCAAGAGAACGTTTAGTATATTCGACTCTTTTTTTATTCATTGCCTCCTGTGCAGTTATCTTTTGCTGAAGTACAACTAGCTCATCACTAACTACCTGTTTCTTTTGATCAATATCTTTATCTTTCCCTTTAAAATAAGCTATATATTGCGGTATAGTAAACTTATCAGGTTCTTTTCCTGGTGCAAGAAGAGTATGTGGTTTAATGACATGATAAATATAACCAATAGAAATAGATGTAAAAACAACAATAGACAAACATCCGGAAGTCAAAGCTGCATCATCATTTGCACTCAAATGCGTAAGAATATATCCTATTGCAGCTGTTAAAATGCCAAAGTAGATAGCAAACAAAGTATATCCCCTTTCAGTTATAAGAGATTCTACACGGACAAGATCATTATGGCGAGCCATAGCTTGTTCATAATACCATTCGATAAGCGATAAATCGATTACTTTTAATTGTTCTACTGTGAGTCTTTCCATTGTCTATCAAATTTTGAGCTAAAATACATTTTTCTATTGGCATTACAAATATATTACCACTATCTTTGTTGCTGTAACAAATAAAACTATAATCTATGAAATGCAAACTTGATAAATTAGAAATACCAGCTGATCAACCTTTCAAGAATTGTAAACTGGATCGGGAGAAGTATGCAGAAATACTTAAAACAATCATTATTACATATCAAAAAGGCTTCGTTTTGGCCATAAATGGCAGATGGGGAACAGGAAAAACCACATTTGTAGAAATGTGGAAAGCATATCTTGAACTAGACGGACTCCGCACACTATATTTTAATGCCTGGGAAAATGATTTCATATCAGATCCTCTTATTGGATTACTTGGGGAACTAAAGAAAATGAATCCGCAAGAAAAAGCAGAAAAAGCATTAGAATCAGTCATAAATACTGCAGGAAAAATCGTACTGAAAGCGGCTCCTGCAATGTTCAAAGGAATAATAAAAAGATATGCTGATGAAGAGGTAGTTGATATAATTTATGATGGTATTGAAGAAGGAGCTTCAATGTTGAAAAAAGAAATAGAAAACTACGAAAACCAAAAACGTAGTTTGGGAGAATTTCGGAAGGAACTCGAAAAATACGTCAATGAATTCTGTGAAAAGAAACCACTGATATTTATCATAGATGAACTTGATCGATGTAATCCACATTATGCAGTCAAAACTTTAGAACGGATCAAACATCTTTTCAACATACCTAATATAGTGTTTGTCTTATCCATAGATAAGGAACAATTAAGTAACTCCGTACGTGGATATTATGGGAGTGACCTAATAAATGCTGATGAATATTTGAAAAGATTTATCGACATAGAATATACTTTACCCGATCCTAATGTAGACAGTTTCAGTAAATATCTATATGATTATTATGATTTCAACACTATTTTTTATCGCATCCAAGATCAAATACCACCGAATAGTTTGGGTAGCCGAGACGATTTATTATCAACAACAAAAACGATTTTCAAATACAAAAAATTAACATTAAGGCAAATTGAAAAAATTTTCACCAACGCCCGTTTATCATTAAATATATTTATAAATGAAAATAACATATATCCGGATTTGATATACTTGCTATGTTATCTTCGAATTTGCGAATCTGATTGTTATGAAAAGATTATCCATGAAGAATATACACCACAAGAGCTTCTTAATCAAATCGAAGAAATTTTTCCAAAAGAAACATTCTATTTGGAGCCAGCAGGTTATCGAAATGAACGTTTTTACTACACAATAGCACTCCTTTTAAAAAGCTATACAACTATTTTTGGGGAAGAAAGGTACAATAATATTGTATACTATAGCGGCAACCTCCCAATCACAACCTTAAAAGTCAAAAACATGAATGAAAAAATTTTTATTGAAGCCTTAGAATGGGCCGATGTTCAACCAAGTATCAGATTTTTAGAATACTTTACCACTAAAATTAATCTATTGGATAATATTCAAATTTGATAGTTATTTCAAAAAAAAGAATATCATACAAACAAATCCCATATCTTTGTTGCTGTAACAAATAAAACCACACATGGAAACAAAAAAATTAACAGCTGCCGAAAGCACTCTAGCAGCTATGTCAAAAACAGTGCTAGTGTTAGGTATCATAGGTTCAATCGTAGTCTTCTTCTCGTCATGTATTGCGTGGGAATATTCCAGATACTCCGGAGGTATAGTTGGAGCAGATGGAATCAATTGGTTAGGATTCCCAGCCCTTATCTATTGTGTCATGGGTACCTTGATTGGATGGTCTGTGCTTGCTATTCTCGTTGAAATCGCAATCAATACCCGGACAAACAATTCTCAATCTAATTGGAAAAAAGACTTTGCAGTGATGGTAGCTACTGGAGAAAAAGGGAAAGCAAAAGAAATTCTTTATCGTGGCATCATGGAATCAGAGGAGTTTAAGCGGGTATTAACCGGTGGAAACGAAAACTACCATAAAGAATGTATAGACGCTTTAAATAAGAAATACAGTGATTACCTTAAGGCTATCGATGAAGACGTATTCATAAATGTGGATGAGAACAAAATATATAAAGCATTTAAATAAAAATCTTAATATACTATGGAAACATATGATTTTATAGCTATTGATTTTGAAACGGCTAATGAACAACGAGATAGCGCATGCCAAATAGGAATTACTACTGTAAAAAACAATCAGATACATGAAGTAAAATCATGGTTAATCAATCCTGTACAATCATTCAACTATTTCAATACAATGATACACGGAATAACAGAAGAAATGGTACAAGATCAACCTACATTTAAAGACATATGGCCTGAAATTGCTCCTTATTTTGGAAATGACGAAGAAGGTAGTATCATCGTTGCTCATAATGCTACCTTTGATATAAACGTTCTTCTATGTATGCTGGAACGATACAAAATAAACATTCCTAAGGGGATATTTCTTTGTAGCCTAGCAATAGCCAGAAGAACCTGGATACAACCGTCTTATAGCCTTTCTTCTTTATGCCAAGCTTTTAATATCCAACCGGGAAAACATGATGCAGGAGAAGATTCCAGAGCCTGTGCAGAAATTACTCTGTTAGCAGCTAAAGAAAAAGGAATAGACTTAAGTAAACAAATTGAATCCGAAGAAGACTTTAACAATATAGAAAATAAATTCCAAGTTCATCTTGGAATATTTAATGAGAAAGGTTATATTCCTTGTACATGCAAACAAAAACAAAAAGCAAATCAAATAAGAGCAATCAAAGGAGATGAGACAAAAAACAATCCTGACTCCATTTTCTACCAAAAATATGTAGTATTTACTGGAACATTATCTTCAATGAAAAGAATCGAGGCCCAACAAATAATTGCTGATATAGGAGGTATAAACCAAAGTGGTGTGAATCGAGATACTAACTTTTTAATTGTTGGACAACAAGATTTCCGAGTTGTTGGAGAAGATGGCATGAGTAGCAAGCAAGAAAAGGCTATTAAAATGATAGAAAAAGGGGCTGAACTTGAAATCTTGTCAGAAGATGATTTTCTACACTCCATATAATAGAAAAAAAATCCTATTCATTTGGCACTATCAGATATTATCCTCATATTTGTAGTGCCAAATCAAATGATAGATAATCTATCCCGATGAGCAACGGTTAGATGCTCAATACGAAATTGGGCTTTTTTATGTCCATCAGTTTGCTTCCGATATTAATATTGTTTGCAAATTCATATACGAAATAGTAGAAGTTTATTTATAAACGAATACGGCTGTCTTTCTTCTCGTTGTATTACAGCTCTTCGGGGTTATACTACATTTGGTTTGGCGACTACGGGAAATTGGCAGCCGTTCGTGTACCGTCTAGGTACACGAAAACTTGCCAATAACAGCCAAACCAAATGTAGTATATGAAACAAGTAACCCAGGGCACGAACTACGTGCCCTCATTCCGCACAGGAACAGACGTAAACACGCTCCAACAGCGTTACTTCCGTGAATTGAAAAAAGAATGCGCTATCAACTCTGCATCGGACGCCTATTACGTCTCTGCAATAGCCTGCTTCTGCCTGACCTTTATCTTTCCCCCTGCTGTAATTGGCGCAGTTCTCTGTGTCTACCGAGCAAAGAAGTGTCAGAAAGGGGGTGAATCATGATGTTCTTTATTCACCATGTGCAAACATATAAGAACGTAAATCGTAAGGGTCAGGAAATGTGTGAATTTGCCCAGGCATACGACGGTATTCTAGTACAAGATGAATGTGCTATGGATTCCCTAAAATGCGAATTCGAAGAAGTTGTCAAGGAATTGAATGAGAAATACCCTAATCAAAAAAAACTCAAATTCAATGGGCATAATGGAGACTCCTCCGGTGGACAATGGAGTATAAAACTAGGAGACGATGATAGCAATCCTGTATGTTATATCTCATACAGTAAAGTACGCGGTCATTATTCTTTTGGAGAAGGATCTCACCTACTGGAGCAGAAAGGAGACCAGCCATGATACCAACAGAAATCAATGGCATCATCCTCACCGATGATTGCATTGAATCAATAAAAACTATCCAGGAAGGAGAATATTCATGGATGGAAACCACTTTGGAAAAAGCTATTGACCTGGCTCTTGATATAGACTCTCCGGACATCGATTCCACTAATCGACTAACACTTATTTCTGAAATCAGAATAATAAAAAAGCATATTCAATCAATAAGCAGTATTCAACACCCTAAAAAATAACATTATGAATAGACATGAAGCCTTACGGTTAGTAAACAAATTACTGGATCCGGAAACACCAATGGACGAAAAGCAGCGTGCAGCCGCACAACTTTCTGAATTAATTCGTATCTTGCTTCCAGAATCAAACGAAGAACAAAAATGATCTTAACGATAATAACTATATCCGGAATAGTACTTCTGTGCCTGGCATTCTTTAAAGCCTCACGCTCAATCCTTGCAAAAGTATTTTGGCTTCTGCTCATGCTTACTTTGCTAGCACTATTCCTGTTCTTATAACCTATCGTTTTGTCCTTTATAGCCCGCCCGCAGCGGGCTATTTTTGTCTCCATAACCTAAACATTATACAGTTATGGAGTATGACCATTTCGCTTATGGTGAAGCCTTAGCTTCGGCACTCAAAGCCATTTCACACACATCTCAAAAGAAAAGGTTCTTCACAGCATTCGGACTGGAGGACCTGATCAGCCTCGATGACAATTTATCCTCCATCAATGGAACCATCCTTATCGCCGTTGATGGTTGCGAGTCCGAATCCGAAGACAACGAAGCTGATTCACTCAATGACAAACAAGTCTACTCATTCATCGTGGCCAGAAACACAATTTCCGGAAATCCGGAAACAATTAATCAGACAGCCAAACAATGCAAGAGTATATGTAAACAGATCCGGAATAAATTGCTGAAAGACATTAAATATGTAGACCGCAATACTCAAATTAACGGTATCGGCCCGATCGGTGATAACTTCTATGGCACCGTGCTTACCTTCTTTGTTAATGTTCCGGAAGAATTCATCGTCGATCCAAACTACTTTTTGTAATGGGATTCTATAAACGAATGTCAGACAAGCAGTCGGAAATAAAACGCTATAATGCAGCCCGACGAAAAGCGGATAAGTTATCTTCTACTCCGACTTCCCGGCTAATCCGAATGGAAACCATCTCGGAAATAGAACGCTATAACATCGCCCAGGATGCCGACCGACTCACCGCATTCAACAAAGAGGTAGAACAATGGCAGGATGCTGTCAGTAAACAACTCAAAGCCACCATTTCATCCCGTAGTTTACGTATTGCTCGTGAACTACAACCTAAAGCCTATACTGACAAATACGGATTAATCAACCGACTTGGTTTCTCTTTTCCTCGTCATGGTGTCTATATCCACAAAGGTGCCGGACGCGGGCAAGGTGGTCTTATCGGAAGTAAATGGAGCTATCTGAAGAGAATCAACGGAATGGAAATCAATACGAGTATCATCCGACATACTAATCCCGCTTCACTTGGCAAACAGAATGAAGGTAACCGGCAGGCTTACCATTGGTTCGATCCGGTCATCAAAAACCGTCTTCCGGAACTTGCCGATATCTGTATGCGCTATTTCGACACTATGCTTATCGACGCAACCAAAATATACATTGAAAAGTAAAGCCATATGAACGACCTAAACCGAAGTATTAAAATATTTATTGATGGAACTGAAGCATCAGCCGGCGTCAAGAAGATAGAAGATGCCATCTCCCAGCTAGAGAATAAAATATCTTCTCTTGATAAATCAGAATCAGGATATGCCAGAAAATCCAAAACTCTGCAAAAAGAACTGGAGAATAAGTATAAAACTCTCAATACTTATAAGCAAAAAGTAGCCGAGACCGACCGAATCCTGAAAAACCTCTCCGGAGCAACCTATGACGAACTATTATCTGTCAGCCAAAAAGTCCGTAAAGAACTCCGTGCAGCCATACCCGGTACTGAACAATACAATGCAGCCCTGGAGCAAAATAGGCGCGTCACTGAAGCAGTAGCCAGGGCACAAAAAAATATGCGTGTAGAAGTTGGTTGTCAAGCTAGTCCAATAGGAAAAGCCGTGGAACTGTTTAATAAATATGCTGCAGTTGTCACCACCGTCATAGCAGCTGTGACAGGCTTAACACTAAAGCTGAACCAACTTCGTGAAAAACGCAATGAACGTGAAGATGCCAAAGCCGATGTCGAAGCATTAACAGGACTTTCCAAAGACGACATTAATTGGCTGGAACAAGAAGCAATCCGGCTTTCCACTACAATTAGTGATTCCGGTATCCGGATCCGACAATCAGCAACCGAAATTCTTGATGCTTATAAATTGGTCGGTTCTGCTAAACCGGAGTTACTATCTAACAAAGAAGCACTGGCCGCAGTAACCGAACAAACACTCATCTTAGCATCTGCTTCAGGAATGACATTGAAAGATGCTGTTGATGCTGTAACTCTTTCACTCAATCAATACGGAGATGGTGCTGATCAGGCAGCCCGTTATGCGAATGTCATGGCAGCCGGTTCTAAATACGGAGCTGCTGCTGTTGAATCAGTAACTACCGCAGTAAAAAAATCTGGAGTGGCAGCCAATGACGCAGGTATTCCTATTGAACAATTAGTTGGTACTATCGAAACCTTAGCCGAAAAAGGCATAAAAGACGAAGTTGCAGGTACCGGACTAAAAACCTTTTTCAATCGCTTACAGAAAGGAGCAGATGACACTAATCCTAAAATAGTCGGTCTTGAAACAGCTTTGGAAAATCTCCAAAAGAAACAACTTAGTGTTAACGATCGAATCAAAATGTTTGGAGAGGAAGCTTTTAGCGTTGCTACCGTTTTAACTAACGAAGCAGAAAAAGTGAAATACTACACCGAAGCAGTCACTGGAACTAATGTCGCTCTAGAGCAAGCAGCCACCAAATCAGATACGGCAGCCGCCAAACTCGCTCAAGCCAAAAACAAAATGAATGAGATGGGAATGGAGCTGATGGAAAAACTTAATCCTTCAATCATCAGCGTAATAAACGGTACAGTAAACTGGACCAGAAAAATTATAGACCTGATTGGGTTCATGGTCAAACATTCGGGTATCATTATCACTCTAACTACAACAATAGGAGCGTACCTGTTAACCATAAAAGCGATAACCATATGGGAAACAAAATTGAAAGATGCTAAAATTGCAAGCATTTTAGCTGATAAATTGTGGGAAACACGTTTATTAGCGTCAATCGCAATAGAAAAAGCAGGAATAGCAGTAAAAGCACTCCTAACTGGTAACACCGTAGCCTTGAATACTGCGATGAAATCATTATGGAAAACAATCGGATTAAATCCTCTAGCTGGTACTATAGCTTTATTAGCTGGTTTGGCAGTTGGGATATACCATGTCGTTACAGCCCGTAAAACCCTCTCCACTGCACAAGAAGCCGCTAATAAGATTAGTCTAGAGGCATCTAAAAACACATCCGAAGAAACAAATCATCTTAAATCTTTAAAGGAAATTCTTTTTGATTCAAAAAAAAGCTATGGTGAAAGACAATGGGCATTAGAAGAAATTCAAAAAATAGTACCCGATTACCATGCCTCATTAACTAAAGAAGGAGAGTTAATCAATAACAATACCGGTGCTCTGGATGGATATGTAGAAAAATTACTTATCACAGCTAAACAACAAGCTGCAAACGCTAAATTACAAGAAGCTCTAAACGAACGTACAGAATGGTTCAGTAAGCAAAGTAGTTCAGAAGCCATGAAATTTAAGAGTATTGAATGGGATATTAATGATCCCATAAATTCAAACAAATCTTTGGAGGAAATAGCAGCCTCTAATGGAGTTTCTCCCACAGCATATCGTGCTTGGGCTTCCAAGAAAAGCCAGTTGGATGAGAATGTCAAACTGTATGAGGATATGATGCGAGGATATACAGAGGAAATTGCCAAAGTGAATTCTAAATATCAAAACAGTAACAATGATAATGATGGTAATGGTGATGGCAATGGTGATAGTGATGAAGAAAAAATAAAAAAGAGGCTTGAGAAAGAAAAAAAACTATATAACCAAAAACAAGCCTTCCTGAAAGAAATGTATCTGGAAGGGGGGGATGACACTCTCCAAACAGAAAAGCAGTTGAGCGAAGAAATGGAATGTCTCCAAATGGAATACTTGGAGCGTTCTTTGAAAATTGTCGGTGAGAAGTCAAAAGAAGGCATTAATATCCAAAATCAAATCAATGACCTGAAAATTAAACAACAAAAAGAACACAATCAGGAGCTTATTAATGAATTAATTAATCAAGAGACAACTCAATATGAAAAGCAACAACAGGATTTAAAAGAACTGTATGCCTCCGGCAAAGATGAGAATCTAAGCTCCGAAACAGCCTATAATGATGCTATGGAACAACTTACCATCATGCATCTTGAACGAATGCTTTCCATTGCCGGTTTAAACGCCGAACAACGAAAACAAGTTGAGAAACAACTTCTTGATTTCAAAATAAAATGCATGAAGGAAGAACAGGCCGCCCATGCCAAAGCAAAAGATGCTGAACAAAAAAAGACGGCAGCACAAACCCAAAAAGAACGACAACAATATAAGGAACGACTACGCACATTTCAACAATATGGTTCTGAACTTGGCTCTGCGTTAGGCAACATCATCGCAGGACAAGAAAATGCAATGCAAGGTTTCGCAGATGTCATGATCGATATTATATTCGATGTTCTTGCCCAAATGATAAATGCAAAAATAATTGAACTAACAGCAGTAGGAACTGAAAATGTTGCAAAAGCAACAGCCAATGAAATAGGAAGTAAAGGTTTCTTAGGCATTGGAACAGGAGCCATCCTTGGGGGAATCATAATGGCTGCAATTGCAACTGCAAAAAGTGCTCTGAAAGGAATGGTTAGCGGCAAACACTCGTCCGGATCTTCCGACTCCGACACGTCTTCGACCGACGCTCCCAAACGAGCAACCGTCAGCGTATCCCAATGGGCATCCGGCCGGTATGATGTCATCGGGAAAGATGACGGCAAGAACTATCAGGACATACCTTATATTGGGGCTGCACAAACCGGAATCGTCCGACACACTTCTCTAGTTTCAGAGAATGGTGCAGAATTAATCATTAACGCCGAGGACTTATCCCGGTTACAAAAACATATAAATTATCCTTTGGTACTAAATGCGATTGAAGATGCCCGTAAAGGTCATGTGCCCCAACGAGCTTCGGGTAATTACGCAGCAATAGATACTCCTGTCCGAAATAACCAGGAAATCCATGAAACTGATACATCAGCAACCGAACTAGATAAACTCATAAAAGAAATCGGAATGCTGATTAATACCCTCAAAAATCTAAAAGCATACGTATCCCTACGAGATATACGAAATGCTGAAGAACTAGATGAAAAATCCAAGAAACCATTTACCCGATCAACCAAATAAGAATTATTATGGCACTAAGAATATCAAATACATCCGGTACTTTTGATCTGCCGAAAGACTTCAGTACAGAAATAGAAGACAGCTCTCCTATCTACAACGAACGGGGATCACAATCTATTGCCGCTACCATACCTGGTACCAGAAATAATCTACGTCTCAACAATTACATTAACAGAACTGATATTGACAGCGCCCCTATTGCTGATGAACGCGTGACCATCAGTGACGGAGTTTACCATCGAGTGGGTAAAATGAATACGACAAAAGCTTCAGAGAATGACGGAATAACTTTTAATGTAGGCTTTGGAGAATCTGAATTATATAGTATATGGGAAGATGTTTCTTTGCAGTCCATCAACCTTCCTGTTCTTCGCCTTGGAGGAGTATCAGAATTAATACCTTATATTATAGAGAATAGTCAAAAGAATGATTCTCCTTTCTGTCTGTTTCCTGTGGCTGTATCTTGCAATCGTAAGAAAGATAATGATACAGTTACGGATTATGCAGAATATATAAATAATTATCGTGATGGATATTGGTGGAAAGCACGGACGGAAACTTTTTTCATCAATGGAGAACCCGTGGAAGTATCGCTTCCTGAAGGATATGGAATAGTTCCATTTATAAAAGTCAGCTATATATTAGAAGCTATATTCTCAACCTACGGATATACTGTCACGGAGAACCCATTTACTAACCACCACCAGCTCGGTCAATTGGTTGTTCTTAATAATGCAGCCGATTGCTGTGTAAAAGGAGAACTAAAATATGCTGATCTCATGCCTGACTGCACAATCAATGAATTCATGCAAGCCTTATGGTGCCGTTTTGGATTACTTTACTTTGTAGATGGAAATACCCGTAAGGTCAGACTTAAATTCATTCGTGATATCCTTAATTCCAAAACTACTTCTGATTGGACGCTACAAAAAGCGTCCAAACCAACTATCAATTTTGAAGCCCCACAGCAATTAAAATTATCAGCTGCAACAAACGTACGGGGGGAAGATCCAAAATGGACGGCAGCTCCTGCCGCTGATTCACTGGATAAATTCTTAAAGCCATATCACTATATTGTCACGACTAAAGCAAATGGATACCTAACCTATTCTACAGAGAGCGGATTATATTATAAAACAGATAACATAACCGGACGTTCAGAATTAGTGTCAACGGATTTCTTCCCCTGGGATCGTGGAGCTGATATGGCATATAAAGAGATTACCTCTATTGATGAATTTTTGCCTTCCGCAACGGAACGTTTTAAAGGAGACGTATATAAATATATACGAGTTCCTTACTATCTCTTCGGTAAAGTACATCGATACACCACAATTTCTAGTTCCGATGTTGAATTATCAGAAAACTTAAACTACCAAACCCCTTTGGCATTTTGCTTTTCTTTCTTCGATACAAGAGATCGAGTTACTTATGGTTCACAAATTTGTCTGGATATTTTCGGAGAACCGGTATTAAACAAACAAAATGGAAAAGCCTGCGAAATTTCTCTTTTATTTGTTGGCAAATATGGACTGTTCAATCATTTCTGGAAGGAATATGACGCTATTCTTCGCCACGCCAATCATCTCATAGAAACGGATATGCATCTATCGGCTCAACAATGTATGAATCCAGATTTCTCCTCTCCTATTTTACTTGATGGTCAACGAATGTTGCCTGATACCATACGTTATACGTTACCCAAAAGTTCTTCATTCCCGGCAACAGTCAAATTGCGTACAACCAAATTACTCAAACCATATAATCTGGAAGAAGAACAAACCGTCCCCATCGTCGATCAAAAATATAAGTGGGCGTTATTTGATAACAAGAATTCAGTCGTAGAAGCTACCGTAAAACCACAAAAAGATGCCTGGAGAGACGAAGCGAATAGAGATGGGAATAGCTTATATGACCTACAATATAAGAATGTTTCTACTGATACAGTGGATATTAAAGTCCCTCTTTCAGTACCTACTGAAGAAGATTACAATAATAAAAAGGAGTATTTTATAAGGAAAGTCAATTATAGTTTCGATCTATATTACCGGATTAGGTATTACCTCGGTACAACGCCTGATGGACACCTCCATTATGAGATTAGTAATTCGAGAGGAGGAGTACATTATGACCTGCAATATGACCAATCAGTGCGTGCAGAGTTATTATAAAATGTCCTTTATATCCCGCAATATAACATACAATTTTGCAATATGAATACATCAGAAACAGTAATATCAACTATTCAATCAAATGATATTGAAAAGATGCTCATCACTTATCAGAAATATATGAAAAATGCATCTATTACGTTTGATGACCTCTTTCTTTTTCTCTCTCACCCCACCGCTGATAGAGAAGAATTCCTGCATGACTATTGTACCTGTAATTATCTGGTACAAGAACAAATTATCTCACCTAATTATCTAGTAAAATGAGTCTGACTGCAAACATATCGCCCGCCAATATGGCATTGACCGGCAATCCAATCAAGTTGTCGATCAACAGCAGTTCTCTGGCAACTTATACCATTTTAGTAGGAGAACAAACAATATTCACCGGCAGCGGAGAAGGCAACTTCTTTGTTTTTATTCAGGACATACTTGCTGATATAGTACAACCGGCCCAATTATATAATGAATCGGAAGAAGTTCTGCTACAGGCAGAAGGTTGTTCTCGTAATGTTACTATCAATGTTTCCAATAGTGAAAAAAATAATCTAACGATCTCACTGAAAGTATTTATTGGCGGAGTAAGCAAAAGAATGTTACGTCATCTCAATGATGAAAATAAGAATGTGTTTATCTGGAAATTGATGAATCCGGACGGTAATTTCTTCCAAACAACCCGTACTTCCGAAAGACTTATTACAATCCGGGAAACGGAACTACTTCCGCTCTCCTTCATCTATCCTGATGGTGGTATACTAAGAGTAATTGCAAACGGAATGGAGACCGCCCTAGTCGGAGTAGCCGGACAACCGGTTGCACTCAACTTATATCGTCTTCGGAAGCAACTTTTCGATACTCACCATATTCTTGCCTCCATATTTGATATCTATGTAGGAGAAACTAAATCCTGCACGATCGTAATTACTCCCGGAACAATAAGTAGAGAAAGGTATCTCTTACAATTTCTTAATTCATACGGTTCTTATGAGCTGATCGAAATTACCGGCATTGGAAGTATTAAGCGTGAAGCAGAAAAAGAAAATGCATTCAATAAGTATGATGAAGTCATAGATGATTATGTTGAATCCTGGGAAAGGTTATCCGGACGCGAATCTATGACTGTAGAATCCGGATATCGCACAAATGACGAACTGATACATTTGATTGATCTGTTATCTTCTGACGACATAAAACTCCTTGGACTGGATGGACGAAATATCAGAGTAAATATAACAGCGGAAAATCTTACCAGAGCATCCCGTGCAACCGTTCCGGAGAGTATAAAGTTATCTCTACGTTTTGCGGATTCAGAACAGCGTTATACCGGTTCATTCACTGATGATGATTTAGGATCACCGCGAATACATACCGAACAATTCACTAAACAATTCAATTGATATGTCAACACAACAGGATCTCATAGATCAACTGATAGACTACATTGACAAAGCTATTTTGAAGAACAGTGTCTCCAACCAACATGTCGCAACAGTACTATCTTTCCTAAATGAAAAACTGAAAGATTTTGCTGAAGGAGATACTTTTTTGCGTCGTAAGCAACCAGACAGCACCCTCTTCTTATTGCAGTTGCTAGGAGGACTTGAAGTTGAGAAAGGAGTAAAAGCTGATAATATAAAGGTGCTAAATGAACTTCTTGCCAATACCGCCTCTTTCACTGGAAACATTTCTACTTCAGGAGATATTTCTTCTTCAGACTATGCCTGCAAAATGTTGGGATGGTTAATATCGGCTATCGGAGATGCAGAGTTTAACTCTGTACACATACGCGGATTCTTGGAATCAGATGAATTTAGATATAATCGTATCTCGGTAGTTAGTGGAGAAACTTGGAATGCACCTGGCGGGGGCATCATAGAGGAAGTAGATCCACTGGAGAGAATTATCTATTTGAAATTAGAGCCCGGAGAACTTGCAGAAATAGAGATTGATGACATCTGCAAAGGAATATTCAATGATTCGGTCACTGGTTTTCATACCTCTTATTTCCGAATTTCTGAAAAAATTGATGAAAAGACTTTTAAATACATACTTCGTAGCGGAACTATACTTCCACCACAAAAGACCATGCACTTCGTCGCGTATGGAAACTTCACGAACGAAGAGCGACAAAGATCGAGTTATTCGACGCAAAGCTATGTCCGCTATCTGACAGGTGTTAATAATTGGGAGATTACTAAGGAAATGATCGCTATGCAGTTGGGCGACCTGTCTAACTTAAAACTGTTTGATATTGATATGACCGGACATTCAGCCTATCTCCGTAATGTATATATGACCGGAGTTATCAAACAGATTTCCGATGATGGAGTAACAGAAAGCCGCGTCCCCTGTTTTAAGGGAGAGTGGAAAGCCGGAGCTTATTATTACTATGACGAAGTAACTCACAACGGATCGTCATGGTTATGTATTTCAGATAAGCCTACAACGCAAGAACCGGAGGAAGGTGCTACAGACTGGCTTGAAAAGTCGGCGGCGGGTAAAGATGCGGTAGTAGTTAATATAATGAGTAGCAATGGGAATATTTTTCAGAACGGCTCTGTGTCTACTACATTAACCGCTTATGTGATAAAGGGAGATACTGATATTACAGATAGTGTTCCGGATTCCCGGTTCTCGTGGGAGAAAGAAAGTAATAACGATGATACCGATAAGATATTTAATGAGGCGCATGTCGGGCACGGGCATGTGTTGACACTTACCCCGGATGATGTTTGGGGACGTGCTACATTTAATTGTATTGTGAATTTGTAAAACTTCTAAATTATGAAAATAAAAGATTGTATAGCTTTTGCAAAGTGTGTGCGTAATCCTGACTCGCCTTTGACTGTAGATGCTCAAACAGTTCATGGAGAGAGTTCCACTTGCGCATATCACCAAAATGAAGAATTATCTTCCAAAGATGTTTGTTCTCCAAAAACAAAGATGACATTGTCGCAGATAGATTTGAGTAAATTTCCCGATGGTAGTCGGGTTCTGCAAGTTGGTCCGCCACTGATAATAGATATTCCCGACAGTTATATTGAGGCTGTCCGAAATTCGCCATTAGGCAGTGACAAGCAACCTCCTTGTAACTGTTTAGAAGATAGTCGGGAGACATACTACAAAATTCAATCAAGTTTTTTAATTGGTAAATCGAAGCTAGATGGCACATAGTTTCCTCAAACCAGATTAAACCTGATATTTCTCCTGTAGACGCTCCGTTGATTAGGCTATGACAATATTCATGTGAGAATTGATATGCCCATCTCCACCATTCATCGCCTTGCGTACTTAAAAATATCAAGTGTCCGTTAGGAATTTTATTGCATTGAGGGTCTCCTGGACGATATTCTATCATACATAGAGTTGACATATCTACTGATTTCTCCAATGACAATGCAAAGTCATTCTGGATGTTAACTAATAGTTCATGAACGATTTCTCTATTGTATATACCGAAAGCATCATCGATGGGCATGAATATATTTGATGCAATATTAGAAAATGCTGACATAATAATTGAAATTTTAAATGTGACGAAACAAATGTAGTAATAATAATAGAACGCTCTACATCTTGAATAATAAAGTTTTAAATGTGACAATTTTCAACTACCCTTTGTAGGCGTTTCTTATTTAGATAATAGTATTAACAACTTAATTAACTAGAATTATGCCAATTGCAAGAGGACAAATTACCATCGTCGACTTGAACGATGCGAAGTCAATGAACATGTATCTAGGCTCTAATCAGCCTTTGACGCAAATCTTTAACAAGGAAAACAGCACCTATGTACCGAACTATACGGCTTCTCCTTTCCTTGTCATTACCCCTGAAATGTATGTATCCGGAACGACAACAAACGTAATCAGTCGTTTAAAAGCTGCTCCTACCTATACAGTGAATGGAGGTGCAATCACTGCATTCGGTGGTACTGTTGCCGCTACTGCGCCGTATGCGTTGACGCTTAAGAACAATATGACATCTGTATCGCAGATGAAGGTTGAATGTTCCGGTATTTATGTTGATCCAGGCACAGGTTTGGAAACTCCTGTAAAATCTGTCATCAACTATACCAAAACAGAAAATGCCGGTCAACTTATCATTGCTATAGCGTATGCCCCTAAAGGAAATGTTTTTAAGAATGGTCAATCCGAATCATTGACAGCCCATTGTGATATGTGGCGTGGTAGTAGTATTGACGCCGATAAGGTTGCTTATCAGTGGCACAAATTGAAATCGGACGGCACATGGGAATCTTTGGCGGCTTCAAATTCTTATGGCATCACGGGGACAACGACAAATGAAATATCTATTCCTGCCAGTGCCGTACTTAATTTCGAATCTTTCAAATGTGCAATCAAGGATACCGATACAGCATCCGGAACCTACAACACAACAGTGAGCGATATTATTTCGTTCTCCGATCTTTCCGATCCGTATATAGTGGAAGTATCTTCCACAACGGGGGATAAGTTAGTAAATGGCCAAGGAAGTACGACTATCAATGCCAAGGTATGGCAAAATGGGGAAGCATTCACCGATAGTGCTGCTGATACCAAATTTGTATTTTCTTGGAAGAAGTACAATAAGGATGGTACACAAGATACGGCTTGGGGAACTTCCGGTGTAAAGACTGGAAAAACCATTACCGTCACTGCTGCCGAAGTCGATGTAAAAGCGACGTTTGTAGTTGAATTATCACTAAAATAATAGTATGATAGTAGCAAGAGGACAAATAACGATTAGCGTAACGAAGGACGGGCAATATCCCGCGCAGGAGTTCGCAAAGTCTACATCTGGCACGGTTGCGCCTACAAGTGGGTGGAGTAAAACTCCGCCCGCCTGTGGTACAAACGAATATTTGTGGATGCGCACGGGTATTGTTATCCCTCCGGCTACGTCTCCCGTTTCGTGGACTACAGTTCGCATTGGTGCAATAGATGGGGCAACTGGGGCTAAAGGTGACAAAGGTGAAACGGGACCGACCGGATCGCAAGGTATTCCCGGTACATCGCAGTATTTTCATGTGAAGTACTCCGCTAATGCGAACGGCAATCCTATGAGTGATACCCCTAATACCTACATTGGTACAGCAGTTACAACAAGTGCGGCCGCTCCGACTGCTAACACGTCGTATAAATGGGTACAGTTGAAAGGTTCGCAGGGCATCAAGGGAGATCAAGGTATCGCGGGACCAACCGGAGCGGATGGTAGAACAAGTTATCTGCACATCAAGTATAGTGACAACGGTACGACCTTTACGGCAAATGGCGGCGAGACTCCTGGTGCTTACATCGGCCAATACACCGACTTCACGGCGGCAGATAGCAATACGTTTTCCGCTTATACTTGGACGAAAGTGAAGGGTGACAAAGGAGATAAAGGCGACAAGGGTGATACGGGTGCAACTGGGGCTAAAGGTGACAAAGGCGAAACGGGGCCGACTGGATCGCAAGGTATTCCCGGTACATCGCAGTATTTTCATGTGAAGTACTCCGCTAATGCGAACGGCAATCCTATGAGTGATACCTCCTAATACCTACATTGGTACAGCAGTTACAACAAGTGCGGCCGCTCCGACTGCTAACACATCGTATAAATGGGTACAGTTGAAAGGTTCGCAGGGCATCAAGGGAGATCAAGGTATCGCGGGACCAACCGGAGCGGATGGTAGAACAAGTTATCTGCACATCAAGTATAGTGACAACGGTACGACCTTTACGGCAAATGGCGGCGAGACTCCTGGTGCTTACATCGGCCAATACACCGACTTCACGGCGGCAGACAGCAATACGTTTTCCGCTTATACTTGGACGAAAGTGAAGGGTGACAAAGGAGATAAAGGCGACAAGGGTGATACGGGTGCAACTGGGGCTAAAGGTGACAAAGGCGAAACGGGGCCGACCGGTTCGCAAGGTATTCCCGGTACATCGCAGTATTTTCATGTGAAGTACTCCGCTAATGCGAACGGCAATCCTATGAGTGATACTCCTAATACCTACATTGGTACAGCAGTTACAACAAGTGCGACCGCTCCGACTGCTAACACATCGTATAAATGGGTACAGTTGAAAGGTTCGCAGGGCATCAAGGGAGATCAAGGTATCGCGGGACCAACCGGAGCGGATGGTAAGACAAGTTATCTGCACATCAAGTATAGTGACAACGGTACGACCTTTACGGCAAATGGCGGCGAGACTCCTGGTGCTTACATCGGCCAATACACCGACTTCACGGCGGCAGACAGCAATACGTTTTCCGCTTATACCTGGACGAAAGTCAAGGGCGACAAAGGAGATAAAGGCGACAAGGGAGATACGGGTGCAACCGGGCTTCCCGGTGCTCTAATCCGTCCGCGCGGTGAGTGGAAAGCAAATACTAACTACGTCAATAATACGCAGTATCGGGATACGGTTATCTATAACGGAAATACTTATTCATGCCAGACGGATCATACTTCTGGGAGTTCTTTCGATGTAACGAAATGGACTTTGTTTAACGAATTTATAAATGTCGCTACGCATTTATTAGTAGCTCAAAATGCAACGATCGATATACTCGGTACGTCTGGTCTGTTTATCGGTAATCAAGCCAAAACGCAAGGTTGGTTAATGACAGGCGGTTCGATTAAGCACAATGTAACCGGGCTTGAACTAACAGCAGACGGGAAATTATCACTTCCTAAAACAGGTGCGATATTGGTTGGGGGGAAGACGTTTATCAGTGATGGAAAGATCGTCGCTGATTTTATCGATGTAAACAAACTCGTTGTAAAACGAATAGAAGCTGTTGATGGCACTATTGGAGGCTTTAAGATTTCTGCTAATAGTATAGGGACAGGTTCTACCAGTATACCAACTATAGATAAAAAGGAGATGTTCCTTTACGATGATATGATTGGTTTTAATAGTAAAAATAGGCAAGTTATTGTAGGTCCGTTTAGTACAATGGGAGTCGATTATTTAGGAAGATTCTACGATCACCGTTCAAGACCTTATGATATAAATAGGGGTGTATCTATTAGTGTAACCGGAGGACGAGATAATATAGCACTTGCTATTGATGGTGGCATTGTAGTTGATGGCAAAAGAGGGATTGATGAATATATTGAAATCGCCCAGGTATGGTATAATGGGAGTACACGAACTAAAGTATTACAATTTAAAAATGGAATTTTATGGAGTGCAACTTGGTAATAATATTTAAATCACATAATTATGAAAATAGACTTTAGAGAAATTCAAGTAAAAGACATCGAAGGGAATAACAGTACCGTTGATATTGCAAAAATGTTAGGCAATACGATCTATCAGAAAACCGCCGATTTGGGTGAGTTGGAACTAGCTCAACAAATCTACAAGAACGGTGAAGTAGAAGTATCTCCCGAACAGGCGGAAAGTATTAAAAAATATGTGAGTACGGGGTTCGTCGCTTTTGTTCAGGTAGCGGTTAATGAAGCTTTATCGGTAGAATAATTCAGTTTCAATCACTTTTATTAAAGACATGAACAATATTGATTCAATCATCATCCACTGTTCGGCTACACGTGCTGGACAAGCTTTCAAAGCAAAAGACATTGATCGAATGCATAGAGATCGAAACTTTTCTATGATTGGTTATCACTATGTCATTGACTTAGATGGTACCATCGAAGAAGGAAGACCTCTATCAATGGAAGGTGCCCATTGTAATACTAAAGGCACCTCTGGTATATCATACAATAAACATAGCGTAGGAATTTGCTATGTAGGTGGTTTAGACGCCAACGGTAACCCAGCAGACACACGTACTCCTGCACAAAAAATTGCACTAATCGAGTTGGTCTCCCGACTCAAAAGTCAATTCAAGATCACAGAAGTACTAGGTCACAGAGATACTTCTCCAGATCTGAATGACAATGGCATCGTAGAGTCAAAGGAATGGATTAAATCCTGCCCCTGCTTCGACGCTGCAATTGAATTCGGCTACTCTCCTGCAGTTGTTATACGACCATAAGAAAGTTTGTACGAGCATGCAGTGTTTTGTACCAAAGTGTACAAAGACTGTACGCTCGTTATTTACTGGTTTTCAGACTAATAGAAATACATTGTACAAATGTACAATTTAAAATGCAAAACAGTTGAAACACTGCATTCCCTCTTGCTTACTCTCGTTTAAAACATGGGCATACACTAAAGTCTCTTTTAAATCAGAATGTCCTAGTATCTCTTTCAAGGAAGCTATATCTTTAGTCTTACGCAAAAAAATAGTTGCAAAAGTATGTCTACCAACTTTATGTGTAATGTTCTTCTCTATTCCAGCAATAGCAGCTATTTCTTTCAGGAATCTATTCATCGTTTGATCAGCTGGCAGTTTCTCAAAAACAATACCCTTTTTTCTGGTACCAACAATATTTTTCAGCAATGTACGAAGTGGATCCGATATAGGTACTTGAATAGGAAATGGTTTTCTTTTCTTTAGCTTCATTCGGAAATAAGTCAATGTATCATCTGTAAACTGCTCAAGAATCAATTTCTTTGCATCCCCTATGTGCAAAGAGCTAAAACATAAAAACAAAAACATTTCTAATGTTTTATGATGTTTATAGTCTAGTTCTCCATCCATATATAACCCCATCAAAGTTTGTAACTCATCTTCTTGCAAATACTCACCACCAGGAATTCCTTTCTTTATCTTCCAGTTCTTAAAAGGATTCTCATCCATATATCCAGCATTGTATGCAGCTAAAACATACTTCTTTATTGTGGCCATGTTTTTGTTTGCGGTATTTTGATTATTTCCAAGTCCAGTCATCAGATGAAAGAAATACTCATCAACCCACTCCCTGGTTATATCATCAAAATAGAGATTAGGATTATATTCTTGCAGCTTTTTGATAACCGATAAGTTCGTCTTAAAAGTTGAATATTCAAGTTTAAACGATTCTTTTTTTTGATAGTCTCGTATGAACTCGAAAAAAGTATTGTAATCGGTTGGTCGATGATATGCTTTAAGAAAAGCATCGCGAGTAAGTTTGCGATCACGAAGTCGGTATTTTACAAAAACATTGTTTATTCTGGCTAATATGTTTTCTATAATCAGTTTTTTGTCATTGCACTGTTTGTCTCCTACTCCTACACACCTCTTCTTATCATTCCAGTTTTTCAAATCAACAGAGACTTTCGTTGAAAAGTTTACTTTTTCACGATTAACGTAAAAAGATAACCAAACGACTCCGGTAGATGGGTCGCTTCCGTATGTTCTTAGATATATTTTTATAGTTACCATAATCTACAATGGTCCCTTTTTACAGGTAAGAATTGATAATCGGTCTACACCTGCACAGTTTGTTACACAAATACAGAAGTAGTTAATTGTTTGTGTGTCAACAAATAACAAATGCCGGACACATTTCTGTATCCGGCATTTTGCCTTCTTCGAGGTTCCTGGCGGATTCGAACCGCCGTACACGGTTTTGCAGACCGCTGACTAAGCCACTCATCCAAGGAACCATTATTTCTCGTTTGCGGTTGCAAAGGTAGTACAAATTTTGAAACTACCAACTATCCGCAGCAATTTTTCTTTGTACTTTTTTTCTTTACATCACACTCTCTGCGTTTCTTCTCCATCATATCCTTTAGTTCACAGCCACTTACGCAGCTGTCACAAGGATTCTGATTTTCCCGCGTACGACGAAAAAAAAGAAATATTCCATATACGACACGGGCAATGCAGAGCACAACGAGTACTCCGACTACCCACTCTTGCCAATTATTCATACAAACAATCCTCCAATTTGATAAACAGCAAATGATACAAGCCAAGCTAATGCCGTTGTATAGCAGGCAGCAAAAAGCGCCCATTTCCAACTACCCGATTCCTGTTTGATAGCCGCCAACGCCGCAATACACGGGAAGTAAATCAATACAAACAGCATATAACAGAAAGCGACCAATGGAGTAATCGGAATACGTTCTGCCAAACTCACCGAGTCAGCATCCGGATCATCTGCATACAAAACGCCTAACGTACTTACCACCAATTCTTTCGCCCCTACACCGGAAAGCAAACCAATACCTAATTTCCAATCAAATCCCAATGGCTTTATTACCGGCTCTATTCCACGCCCCAACTGACCGATATAAGAATTCTCCTGCTGCTCGGCAACCGTTTCATAAGCATCATGATTCGGATAATATCCCAGAAACCAGATAATAATAGAAGCAATCATAATAATTCCGCCCATCTTTTTCAGATACTGCGCTCCCTTTTCCCATGTATGACGGAAAATAGACTTCGCTGTCGGCATTCGGTAAGGAGGAAGCTCCATCACAAACGGCGTATCATCACCCTTTATCAGAAACTTACTAAACAAGCGAGCCATTACCACGGCCAGCACAATACCAATCACATAGATACTTAACAGCACCAAACTTGCATTGTTCGGGAAGAAAGCACCCACCAACAATAAATAAATCGGCAGACGCGCACTACAAGACATCAATGGATTCACCAACATGGTAATGAGACGACTCTTCCGGTTCTCAATAGTACGGGAAGCTATAATCGCAGGCACATTACATCCGAATCCCATAATCAGAGGAATAAACGATTTTCCGTGCAGCCCCATTTTATGCATGATCTTATCCATGATAAAAGCCGCACGAGCCATATAGCCGGAATCTTCCATGATAGAAATACAGAAATACAGAATCAGGATATTCGGCAAGAAGACAATGACAGCTCCTACCCCACCGATAATTCCATCAATCAACAGATCTTTAAATGGACCTTCCGACATGTTATTGCGCAACAATTCGCCGATATGTTCTACTATCCATTCAATTCCCATCATCGGATATTCGCCAATGACAAATGTACCTTCAAACATCAGATACATAAAAAGAAAGAAAATAGGAAATCCCCAGACACGATGGGTTACAATCGAATCCAGCACTTTTGTTGTCTGCGCCTGTTCCAGATGATTATCCGTGAATGTTTCTTTCAATGCGCCACTGATAAATCCATATTTAGCATCAGTAATAGCCGATTCACAATCCTCATTCATTGTCTCCTGAACACGCTTCGACATCTTGTCGCGGACATGAAAAATTTCATCCGCATTCGGCAATGTGCGTACAATACGCTCAATGTCAGGATCATTCTCCAACAATTTAATGGAAAGGAAACGGGTAGAATATTTATGCCGGATAAACTCATTCTTGGACACTTCACTTTTTACAGCCTCAATCGCTTTTTCTATATCAGGACCGTGATTTATATGAATATGCCGAAAGACACGCCCCGTCTTTTTATGTTCACGCACATAATCTTCCAGATGCTCTTCCTCATGGTTCTTACGGTCTTCCAAAGAGTCATGCCATTCAGTCAAGTCTTTGAGAACTTCCGGATTCATGTTTCCCTGTTTATCGAAGAAGTCTACTCCTTCATACAGATTGATAACCACATGGAACAACGTATCCAATCCACGATTTTTCTTACTGGCAGTAGGCAGCATCGGCACCCCGAACAACTTGCTCAACAAATGGTAATCCAATGTATTTCCACTGGCTTCCAGTTCATCATAGATATTCAGAGCCACTACCATGCGGACATTCATATCTATCAATTGAGTAGTCAGATATAAGTTTCGCTCCAGATTAGAAGAATCGACGACATTAATAATCACGTCAGGAGTTTCATCGATAATATGACGGCGAACATAGATTTCTTCCGGCGTATAAGCAGATAAAGAATAAGTTCCCGGCAGATCGACAATACGGAAATGATAACCTTCGAAGTCAAAATAACCTTCTTTGGCATCCACGGTCACACCGCTGTAATTGCCTACATGCTCATGAGCACCGGACGCAAGATTAAACAAAGAAGTCTTGCCACTGTTCGGATTTCCGACCAAGGCAACATTGATGGTGCGACGTTTACCTAACGCCAACCGTTTCATATCTTCTTCTTTTACTGAAAGGTCTTCGGGTAATCCTTCATGATAAACAGTCTTTTCAGCCAGTTCTTTTGCCTCCTCCTCGCTGATTACTTCGATCATTTCAGCTTCCTGACGACGAAGAGATATTTCATAACCTAAGACTTTATATTTTATGGGATCTTTTAGGGGAGCGTTCAACAGCACTTCAACCGTTTTACCTTTAATGAAGCCCATCTCCACAATACGTTTACGAAAACCACCGTGCCCCAATACCTTTACAATAACACCTTTTTCTCCTGTTTTTAATTCGGACAAACGCATAACTCTCAAAATTTTCGGCAAAGATAATTCATAACTTCGGAGCACGCAAATTATTTAGAATGTTTTTAAATAGCAGCCATTTTCTTCCTCCAAAAGATTTAGGAAAAATAAAAAAACTTATTGATAAACTCGTATCTTTGCAGATATGATACAACAACGCGTTACAAAATATATAGAAAAAGAACATTTGTTCTCACCGGATGCCAAAGTCCTGATTGCATTGAGTGGCGGTGCCGACTCGGTGGCACTGCTATGTATTCTGCACACAGCAGGTTATCATTGCGAAGCCGCACACTGTAATTTCCACCTGCGAGGCGAAGAATCAGACCGGGATGAACTGTTTGTCCGCCAACTTTGCAAAAGAACCGGAATCCATTTGCATACAATTGATTTTAACACGACACAATACGCAAAGGAAAAGCAGATTTCGATTGAAATGGCTGCACGGGAATTACGCTATGACTGGTTCGAGAAAACGAGAAAAGAATGCCAGGCAGATGTGATCGCCGTAGCACATCATCAGGATGATAGCGTAGAAACCATACTACTCAATCTGATTCGAGGTACAGGAATTACCGGTTTATTAGGAATCCGCCCACGCAACGGAGCAATCGTACGTCCTCTGCTTTGCGTCAATCGGGAAGATATCATTCATTATCTGGAGAGCATCGGACAAGATTATGTAACAGACAGTACCAATCTGGAAGACGAATATACCCGTAACAAAATCCGGCTCAATCTCCTTCCTCTTATGCAGGAAATCAATCCGTCAGTCAAAAAGAATCTGATAGACACGAGCAATTATCTGAATGATGTAGCTACCATATATAATAAATGCATAGAGGAAACCAAAAATAATATTGTAACGACAGAAGGTATCCGAATCAGTGAGTTAGTAAAGGAACCGGCACCCGAAGCTATTCTATTCGAAATCTTGCATCCTCTAGGCTTCAATTCTGCACAAATCAAAGATATTGCCTTTTCGCTTCACAGCCAACCGGGCAAACAATTTTGCAGTAAAAAATGGAGAGTGATAAAAGACAGAGAATTCTTATTAATAGAAGCTATTGAATCGGGAAACGAAATTCTTCCTCCTTTTCAAATCATCAAAGAAGAAAAAGAATACATCCCTGATTTCCTAATTCCACGCGACAAAGGAATAGCCTGTTTTGATGCCGATAAACTGAATGGAGATATTCATTACCGGAAATGGCAGACAGGAGACACTTTTATTCCTTTCGGAATGAAAGGAAAGAAAAAAATAAGCGATTATCTGACCGACCGCAAGTTTTCTATCAGTCAAAAAGAACGCCAGTGGGTACTCTGCTGTGGAGAACACATTGCGTGGCTGATAGGCGAACGAACAGACAACCGCTTTCGTATTGATGAAACAACTAAGCGTGTCGTAATCTACAAAATAGTTTGAGGCAATTTCTGTTTCTTGAAGCAATCTGACAACAAAGCCGCAAAAGGAGTATCATACACCCGTGCTTTCTTAACGCAGGCTTTTACACAAGCACAACACTTGATACATTTAGCTTCATCTGTATGCAGTTCATCCCCTTTCGTTATAGCCCCTGCCGGACAACGGACCACACACAATCCACAATGGGTGCACAAATTCTCATCCTCCACCCAAGGAGTGCGGGGAAGCGGTGTTCCACTTTTACGTAACTTGATAACTTTCCTCAAAAAGCGAAACAAAGGAAAAAATGGCTGGCTCGGACGTTTAATAGCACGTACGTCTACCGGATAAAGGGTATCCATGCTATCAGCAGCCTGTATTTTTTCCATGATTTTCTTCCCAAATTCCGTAGCAAAGGCCAAATCCGACTCATCGGGACGCCCCATCGCAATCGGGTGTTTATCAGTACTATATGAATGCTCTCCAATAAAAGTTGCCCCGGCAATCACTTTCAATCCATGAGGAATAGCAAAAGCATCCAGTTCCATTAAAGCTTTCTCATAAGCACGGTTTCCATACACCACCACCAAAACGGTCGGAGTATCCACTCCCCGGATGTACTGCAAACGCTCCATTGCCAGAGGAGCGACATGCCCTCCATACACAGGCACTACAATAATGGCCAAAGCAGATGCAGGAATCACGATTTCCTCTGCAATCTGCTGCGTCACATTGATAGGAAGGATATTTTTTATGCCCGTACCGTGAACAATCGCTTCCGCAACTTGTTTAGATGTGTGTGTAGGCGAAAAATAAATTAAATGAGCTTCATTTACTGTCATACTATTTTCTTTTATGTAGCAAAGATACACTTTTACGTGGAAAAAAATGTTTGATTGTTCATGAAACCAAAAAAAATTATTATCTTTGCCCCGTTGAAACATTCTACGATTCAACATATACATCCCTAATTCAGAATAAAAAACAAAACGTATGCTTGCATATCTGTAGCCATAAGCTGTAGTAATGCTGTCCGTAATTCAGCAAAAAAAGAAATATTAATAACTTACCATACTATATGTATAACATTATCCAATTAAACGACAAAAATCTGTCGGAACTTCAAGTTATTGCCAAAGAGTTAGGCATAAAAAAAGCAGACTCATACAAAAAAGAAGACCTTGTTTATAAGATACTCGATGAACAGGCTATTGTAGGAGCTACTAAGAAAGTTGCCGCAGATAAGCTCAAAGAAGAACGCAAAAATGAAGAACAAAAGAAAAAGCGTTCACGGGTAGCTCCTACCAAAAAAGAAGACAAGGTAGTTTCCACACCAAAGAGTGGAGAGGTTAATAAAACAAAAGAAGCCACTCCTGTAAAAGCACCACAACCTTCCAAGAAAGAAGAAAGTACAAACAAAGAAAAAGAAGCTCCTGTTGTAGAAGCTAAAGCAGAAAACGCTACTACTGCTCCCAAGCGTAAAGTGGGACGTCCACGCAAGAGCGCTGACGCAGAAGAGAAAAAAGAAGTAGAAAATGTAACACCGGCTGCTCCCAAAGTGGTGGAAACTAAGCCTGTTGTTGCAGAGAAAACTACTGAAACAAAAGAAAAAGCTGCTCCAGCACAACAGCCGACTGCTGAAAAGAAAGCAAAAAGCAAACCGGCTGCAGAAACAAATAAACCAGCCGCAGAGCCAAACAAGCCTGCTGCAGAGAAAAAAGTTATAGATAAACCACAAAAGAAAGCCGCACCCGTTATCGACGAGGAAAGCAATATCTTATCCAGCGTTGACGATGATGATTTTATTCCAATCGAAGATCTGCCTTCTGAAAAAATAGAGCTTCCTACCGAACTCTTTGGCAAATTCGAGGCAACTAAAACAGAACCTGTGCAAACAGCACCTGAACAGCCATCTCATCCTCAACAGCAACAACAATCTCAACAGCAGCAAGCACAACAGCAACGCCCGCGCATTGTCCGTCCACGCGACAATAACAACGGTAGTAGCAATGTGAACAATAACGCTAATAACAACAATAATAATTTCCAGCGTAATAACAATAATCAGAATCCAAATCAGAACCAGAACCAACAACGCTTACCGATGCCACGTGCCACTCAGCAAAACCATGCGAACGAGAATCTTCCGGCACAACAGCAACAACAGCAGGAACGCAAGGTTATTGAACGCGAAAAGCCTTACGAATTCGATGATATTCTCAACGGAGTAGGCGTTCTGGAAATCATGCAGGATGGATACGGATTCCTCCGTTCTTCCGATTACAACTACCTTTCTTCTCCTGACGACATTTATGTATCACAATCTCAAATCAAACTCTTTGGTTTGAAAACCGGTGATGTAGTGGAAGGTGTTATCCGTCCACCCAAAGAAGGAGAAAAATATTTCCCGTTGGTAAAAGTGTCGAAAATTAACGGACGTGACGCAGCCTTCGTTCGCGACCGTGTTCCTTTCGAACATCTGACACCTCTCTTCCCGGATGAAAAGTTCAAACTTTGCAAAGGCGGTTATTCAGACTCCATGTCTGCACGCGTTGTTGACCTTTTCGCTCCTATCGGTAAAGGACAACGTGCCTTGATCGTTGCCCAGCCAAAGACAGGTAAGACTATCTTAATGAAAGATATCGCTAACGCTATTGCAGCCAATCACCCGGAAGTTTACATGATTATGCTGCTGATTGACGAACGTCCGGAAGAAGTAACCGATATGGCACGCAGCGTTAATGCAGAAGTTATCGCTTCTACTTTCGACGAACCGGCAGAACGTCACGTAAAAATTGCAGGTATCGTATTGGAAAAGGCAAAACGTTTGGTAGAATGTGGTCACGACGTAGTGATCTTCCTTGATTCTATCACCCGTCTGGCTCGTGCATACAATACAGTATCTCCTGCATCCGGTAAAGTTCTTTCCGGTGGTGTGGATGCAAATGCACTTCACAAACCTAAACGTTTCTTCGGTGCTGCCCGTAATATTGAAAACGGCGGCTCGTTGACCATCATCGCTACCGCATTGATCGATACCGGTTCTAAAATGGACGAAGTTATCTTCGAAGAATTTAAGGGTACCGGCAACATGGAGTTGCAGCTCGACCGCAACCTGTCCAACAAACGTATCTTCCCGGCAGTCAACATTACTGCATCCAGCACTCGTCGCGACGACTTGTTGCTTGATAAAACAACTCTTGACCGCATGTGGATATTACGTAAATATCTTGCAGACATGAATCCGATCGAAGCAATGGACTTCGTTAAAGACCGTTTGGAAAAGACCAGAGATAACGATGAATTCCTGATGAGCATGAACAGCTAATTAGCGGTAAACGATAAATGATGAACGGTGAACAAACTGCGTCCTGATAATTGCAGTTTGTTCACCGTTCTCTTTTTTAGCCACCCCGTTAATCAATAACCACTTGCCGTTCATCCTTCACAATCCAACGTTCATCAGCAATAGTTCCCCCTAATAATCCATCACACATTACATTTTTGTACAAAATACTTTCACTTGCGTCCAAAACCACTACTTCACCCTTTTTCGCGTTTCCTTTTTTCCTACTTTTGTTTCAAAATCAACTATTACTTAATTCTAACCAGTAATGAAAACTATTTATCCATTCATGGGATTAGCCCTATGCGGCGTAGCAGCCCAAGCTCAAGAAAAGCCCAATTTCCTGATTATCCAGTGCGACCATTTGACACAACGCGTCGTCGGAGCTTACGGGCAAACACAAGGCTGCACCCTCCCTATTGACGAAGTCGCTTCACGAGGAGTAATCTTCTCCAATGCTTATGTAGGCTGCCCTCTCAGCCAACCTTCACGCGCAGCTTTATGGAGCGGCATGATGCCTCATCAAACGAATGTACGTTCGAACTCCAGCGAACCTATCAACACACGTATTCCCGAAAATGTACCTACATTAGGAAGCCTTTTCTCTGAAAACGGTTACGAAGCCGTACACTTCGGAAAAACACACGACATGGGCTCCCTAAGAGGATTCAAACACAAAGAACCGGTAGCCAAACCATTCACTGATCCGGAGTTCCCGGTTAATAACGACAGCTTCCTGGACGTAGGAACCTGCGAAGATGCTGTTGCTTATTTAAGCAACCCTCCCAAAGAACCATTCATCTGTATTGCCGATTTTCAGAACCCTCACAACATTTGCGGATTCGTAGGAGCAAATGAAGGAGTACATACCGACCGCCCCATCAGCGGAACTCTTCCTGAACTACCAGCCAACTTCGACGTGGAAGACTGGAACAATATCCCCAAACCGGTGCAATACATCTGTTGCAGCCATCGCCGCATGACCCAGGCCTCTCATTGGAATGAAGAGAATTACCGTCATTACATTGCCGCTTTCCAGCACTATACTAAAATGGTGTCCAAGCAAGTAGACAGTGTATTAAAAGCTCTTTACTCCACTCCTGCCGGAAGAAACACCATCGTTGTTATCATGGCCGATCATGGCGACGGAATGGCTTCACACCGTATGGTGACCAAGCATATCAGTTTCTATGATGAAATGACAAACGTTCCGTTTATCTTTGCAGGTCCCGGCATCAAACAACAGAAAAAACCGGTAGATCAACTATTGACACAGCCTACGCTGGATCTTTTGCCTACCCTTTGTGATTTGGCAGGAATTTCCGTTCCGGTCGAAAAACAGGGAATCAGTCTCGCACCCACATTAAAAGGAGAGAAACAGAAAAAGACTCACCCTTATGTAGTTTCCGAATGGCACAGCGAATATGAATATGTCGTTACCCCCGGACGTATGGTACGCGGACCGAGATACAAATACACGCACTATCTGGAAGGCAACGGAGAAGAACTATATGATATGAAAAAAGATCCGGGAGAACGCAAGAATCTCGCCAAAGATCCGAAATACAGTAAAGTTCTGGCAGAACACCGTGCCATGCTTGATGATTACATCACCCGCACAAAAGATGACTACCGAAGCTTGAAAGTAGATGCTGATCCACGATGCAGAAACCATACTCCCGGCTACCCCAACCACGAAGGTCCTGGAGTTCGAGAAATACTCAAAAGAAAATAAATAATAAAAAAGAGTGAAGACGACAAAGAAATCTTCACTCTTTTTAGTTCTTTCGCTGGCAAACTTACAAGCAAGCAGCGCACTAGTATAGCCCAAGAACACCGGCAAACACGAATCATCCGGTTCATATTAAGCCGTAAGGGAGACATGCTTCATTCCGAATCAACTAACGATAAAACTCCCGAAGGTCCGGAAATAGTTTTCATCTACCCCATCGCTTCCGAATCGAAATAAAGCACTATCTTTGCAAAGTGTAAACTTAAACGCTTAATTATGTATACCAACAAACAGATTTGGAGTGTCAGTTACCCGATACTACTAAGCTTGCTGGCACAAAATGTCATCAATGTCACCGACACAGCATTCCTCGGACACGTGAGTGAGGTAGCTCTTGGAGCATCGGCTATGGGCGGGTTATTTTATATATGTGTATTCACCATCGCATTCGGATTCAGTACCGGTTCGCAGATTGTCATAGCGCGACGCAATGGCGAAGGCCGCTATTCAGATGTCGGCCCTGTCATGATTCAGGGAGTCATGTTCCTGTTCGTGATGGCACTGCTGCTATTTGGATTCACCAAGGCATTCGGTGGAAACATCATGCGTTTGCTAGTTTCTTCAGAATCCATCTACGAAGGAACAATGGAGTTTCTGGACTGGCGTATTTACGGATTCTTTTTCTCTTTTATCAATGTCATGTTCCGGGCATTGTACATCGGCATTACACGCACTAAAGTGCTAACCATCAATGCCATTGTCATGGCATTAACCAATGTCGTACTGGACTATGCATTAATCTTCGGAAAGTTCGGTTTGCCGGAAATGGGTATCAAAGGGGCTGCTATTGCTTCCGTATTGGCAGAAGCCTCCTCCATTCTCTTTTTCGTCATCTATACGTATGCCACGGTCGATTTAAAGAAATACGGTATGAACCGCCTGCGCACATTCGACCCTGCATTGCTGATGCGGATTCTTAGTATCTCCTGCTTCACCATGCTGCAATATTTCCTGTCGATGGCTACCTGGTTTGTTTTCTTCGTAGCCGTAGAACGGTTGGGGCAACGGGAACTGGCGATTGCCAATATCGTCCGAAGTATTTATGTCGTATTGTTGATTCCGGTCAACGCACTGGCTACGACTACCAACAGTCTTGTCAGCAATGCTATTGGTGCAGGAGGCATCCAGCACGTGATGCCGCTCATTAATAAAATTGCGCGTTTCTCCTTTTTCATCATGCTGGGGTTAGTAGCGGTATCGGCACTGTTTCCGCAGTTCCTGCTCTCTATCTACACCAGTGAAGCCGCACTCATTACGGAATCCGTACCTTCGGTATATGTAATTTGTTGCGCCATGCTTATCGCATCCGTAGCCAATGTAGTGTTCAACGGTATCTCCGGAACAGGAAATACACAGGCAGCCCTGTTGCTCGAAACGATTACAATTATCATCTACGGATCATACATCATTTTCATCGGAATGTGGCTGAAAGCACCGATCGAAATTTGCTTTACGATTGAGATTGTGTATTATAGCTTGCTGTTGATAACAAGTTATATTTATCTCAAAAAAGCAAAATGGCAGAATAAAAAGATATAAATACAAGAGATTTTTGTACATTTGCAAGCTCAAATAAAGAGTAGACGGAAAAGTCCCTCTTTCGCCCAAGTAAATTGTAATTAGTAATTCGTAATTAAATAACTATGTTCGATAATTTAAGTGAAAGACTAGAACGGTCATTCAAGATTCTGAAAGGTGAAGGCAAAATCACCGAAATCAACGTGGCGGAGACGCTGAAAGACGTACGTAAAGCACTTCTCGACGCCGACGTAAACTACAAGGTGGCAAAGAATTTCACGGATACAGTGAAAGAAAAAGCTCTTGGCCAGAACGTGCTTACGGCTGTGAAGCCAAGCCAGTTGATGGTGAAGATCGTACATGATGAACTTACACAGTTGATGGGTGGAGAGACAGCCGAGATCAATATCGACGCCCGTCCGGCAGTCATCCTGATGTCAGGTTTGCAAGGTTCGGGTAAGACCACCTTCTCCGGTAAGTTGGCACGGATGCTGAAACCAAGAAAACCGTAAGCCATTACTGGTTGCTTGTGACGTTTACCGTCCGGCAGCTATCGAACAGTTGCGCGTATTGGCAGAACAAATCGAAGTACCGATGTACTGCGAACTGGACAGCAAGAATCCGGTAGAAATCGCACAACACGCTATTCAGGAAGCTAAAGCCAAAGGATATGACCTCGTTATCGTCGATACAGCCGGACGTCTGGCAGTAGACGAACAGATGATGAACGAGATCGCCGCTATCAAAGAAGCAATCAACCCGAACGAAATTCTGTTCGTGGTAGACTCTATGACCGGTCAGGATGCTGTAAACACGGCTAAAGAATTCAACGAACGTCTGGACTTCAACGGTGTGGTACTGACCAAACTTGATGGTGATACCCGCGGTGGTGCGGCTCTTTCTATCCGTTCGGTAGTGAACAAACCGATCAAATTTGTTGGTACAGGTGAAAAGCTGGAAGCAATCGACCAATTCCACCCTGCCCGTATGGCCGACCGTATTCTCGGTATGGGTGACATCGTTTCATTGGTAGAACGTGCACAGGAACAATATGATGAAGAAGAGGCTAAACGTTTACAGAAGAAAATAGCCAAAAACCAATTCGACTTCAATGACTTCCTTAGCCAGATTGCACAAATCAAGAAAATGGGTAATCTGAAAGACCTTGCCTCCATGATTCCGGGAGTAGGAAAGGCAATCAAAGATATTGATATTGACGACAATGCTTTCAAAAGCATCGAAGCTATCATCTATTCCATGACTCCAGCAGAACGTTCCAACCCGGAAATACTGAACGGATCACGTCGTACACGTATCGCAAAAGGTAGCGGAACGACTATTCAGGAAGTAAACCGCCTGCTGAAACAGTTCGACCAGACTCGCAAAATGATGAAGATGGTAACTAGCAGCAAGATGGGTAAGATGATGCCTAAAATGAAAAGATAATCATTCAATAGATCCAAACTGATTATAACAAAAAAAGAGGAAGTTTCGACTTCCTCTTTTTTTTGTATCCGGAAGCCTACGGTAGAAAGTAGTTTCTCCACTAACAAACTGATAATATACTGCTCATCTCCTGACAAAAATTCCAATCCTTTTGGAGAGTTCAGTTATTTATTTTACTTTTGCCCATCACCAATAAATACCCTGAAAATATGACTCTGATAGACGGAAAAGCCATTTCCGAACAAGTGAAACAAGAGATTGCAGCCGAAGTAGCCGAAATTGTGGCTCGTGGCGGAAAACGCCCGCATCTGGCGGCTATCCTTGTTGGACACGATGGTGGTAGCGAAACGTATGTAGCTGCCAAAGTAAAAGCCTGTGAAGTATGTGGATTCAAGTCCTCCCTCATCCGTTATGAAAGTGACGTGACCGAAGAAGAACTGCTTGCCAAAGTACGCGAACTGAATGAAGACGACGATGTAGACGGCTTTATCGTACAACTTCCCTTACCTAAACATATCTCCGAACAGAAAGTAATCGAAACGATTGATTACCGTAAAGATGTAGACGGCTTCCACCCGATCAACGTAGGCCGTATGTCCATCGGACTTCCGTGCTATGTATCCGCTACTCCCAACGGTATCCTCGAATTGTTGAAACGTTACGAAATAGAGACTTCCGGCAAAAAATGTGTTGTACTCGGACGTAGCAATATCGTCGGCAAACCGATGGCTGCCCTGATGATGCAGAAAGCCTATCCGGGCGATGCCACGGTGACGGTATGCCACAGCCGCAGCAAAGACCTGATAAAAGAATGTCAGGAAGCTGATATTATCATCGCTGCCTTGGGACAACCCAACTTTGTAAAAGCCGAAATGGTGAAAGAAGGTGCGGTAGTTATCGATGTAGGTACTACGCGTGTGCCGGATGCAACCAAAAAATCAGGCTTCAAACTGACTGGTGACGTGAAGTTTGACGAAGTTGCCCCAAAATGTTCCTTTATCACTCCCGTACCGGGCGGTGTTGGACCGATGACGATTGTATCGTTAATGAAAAATACACTCTTAGCTGGCAAGAAAGCCATTTATCAATGAAACATAGCTTGTTTCTGATGATTTTACTTCTCTCTTTGTCCTGCACCTCCCGGTCGCAGGCAAAGAGAGATTCTATCATCGATACCCTGTCGGACAGCCTTTCCGCAACCGACAGTATTTCCCCCACTGATACCCTACGACTCCTTTTCGTAGGTGACCTCATGCAGCATCAAGGACAAATCAACGCTGCACGGACCTCAACCGGCTATGATTATTCCACCTGTTTTACGTACGTTAAAGAAGAAATAGGGAGAGCCGATCTCGCTATCGCCAATCTGGAAGTTACGTTAGGAGGCAAACCCTACAAAGGTTATCCTGCTTTCAGCGCACCGGACGAATTTCTGACCGCAATTCATGACGCAGGTTTCAATGTTTTAGTGACTGCCAACAATCATAGTCTCGACCGTGGCAAATCCGGACTGGAGCGTACCATTCAACTTATCGACTCGTTGAAAATTCCACATGCAGGCACGTATATCAACACCGAAGAACGCGACAAGAAATATCCTCTTTTATTGGAAAAGAACGGGTTCCGCATCGCCCTGCTCAACTATACGTATGGCACAAACGGTATCCCCGTTACTCCTCCCAATATCGTGAACTATATTGATACAACAGTTATCGCCAAAGATATTGAAGAGAGCAAAGCAATGAAACCGGACGCAATCATAGCTTGTATGCATTGGGGAATCGAATACCAGTCGCTCCCGGACAAAGAGCAGAAATTCCTTGCTGACTGGCTGATTCAAAAAGGAGTAAATCATGTCATCGGCTCCCATCCTCACGTAGTTCAACCCATCGAAGTTCGCACAGACAGCGTGACAAACGACAAGCATCTCGTAGTCTATTCACTGGGAAATTATATTTCCAATATGTCCACCCGCCGCACCGATGGTGGACTGATGGTAAGAATGGAATTAGTAAAAGACAGCACAGTCCGTCTCAATAATTGCGAGTATAGTTTAGTCTGGACAGCCCGCCCCATTCAGTCCGGGAAAAAAAATCATCAATTACTCCCCGTCAATTTCCCGATTGATTCAATTCCTTTACAAGCACGTAACTCTCTGAAAATCTTCACGAATGACGCGCGAACCCTTTTCAACAAGCACAATCAGGGAATAAAAGAATATACTTTTTTCGAAAAAAAATAGCAGAATCTTTTGGAGATTAGAAGATAATATCTATCTTTGCACCGCGTTAGAGAAACGCAGACATGGTGGATGTAGTTCAGTTGGTTAATCTTGAGTCGTCAGTTGTGGTCTTCAAACAAAGCCCTTAAAGTTCCTTTGTGCAAAAAAGCATGTAATATAGTTAATTAGTGGAACGTACCTGGAGAATATTTTAAAGTATCTGCTATGGGGAAAGCTATAAATCTGCCACGGAGAAATCAAAAGCCTTTAGAAACTGTAGTGTCTTAGAAACTGTAGTGTCCTGCCGTGGAAACTGTAATTTCCAATGCAGGAAACGACAGTTCCCCGCCTGGAAACGGGAAGTCAATGTATACAATAAACTTTTGTACTCATGGAGAATTAGCTTATGTCAGGTTTATACTGTGTTGCAGATACTTTATCTGCAACCTATCTGCCGCAGGTATCTGCAACGCTCCAACTATTTATCAACTAGTACATTACACGCTTTTCGTTGCAGGTGGCAGATGTTTTCATGTTTTTTCATCTTTATGGTAGGAGGATTACGCATCAAAATTAGGGTCACAACCGTAAGTCATAAAACAGATTCGCCTCTGTGTCCTCCGTGTCCTCTGTGGTGAAAACCGTGCAAGAATGAATCTATTTTAAGAATGTGATTGCCCCGAATCACTCCCCCTTAATTTTCGGACTGCCCCCCCCTTTTTTCTTTTATCCGTTTTTCATTTATGTCGCAAAACTAAACTATCCCATTATCCATTTCGCAGCCTTAGGCAGCACTTTGTAAAATAATGCAACTATACACCACGATACGATAAACACAAATAAAGCTGTCGCTGGAATACGCATGAATATAGGTAAATCAATTCTGTCAATCGCTAAATAACCTATTCCTACAGCAAAATAATGTACCATATAGATGCCCAGTCCACATTTTGTTATATTCTTTAAGGCTGATATAATTAAGGGAGACGTTACCTTTACTTTTTGAATTAATAAATACCAGGCAACCGTCATTAAAAAGACATTGGGCGAACAGTATAAAAAGAATAATTCCATTTGTCGCTCTGTAATATCAGGTTGTGAAGTCATATTCCTGAATCCATAATACGTTATGGCATAACCGACACTAAAAAGAATAAGAGATAAAACAACAGTCTTTTTCACCGATAACTTGTTTCTGTCTTTCAAATAATAGCCTAAAAGCAGATAACCGCTAAAACCTGAAAAATAATATAAAGTGCCATAGTCATTCCAAGCGCAAGTACCTCCTATATAGCTGGATATATATTCTTGGCAATAAGGCAGAAATAATGTGATAAACCAAACGGATAAGAATATTTTCATTTGTTTCTCTGTTGCTTGTTTCAGCCATGCAGAAAAAAAAGGCATATACAAATATAATCCTATCAACATATATATGTACCATAAAGGAACTGTATATGTATTGAAGTTAAAAGGAATCATAAGAATATTATGCAAGCAACTATCCCAAGTTTGACTTGGAGACTCTCCTGCATACGCAAACATTTCAGACAAAACAGAATTATCCAGCCCTAAAATACCCGTAAACCACGGAAACAAGTTATATAATAAAGACCATACAATAAAAGGGACTATTACACGAAGCATCCTTTTTTTATAAAATTGTCCGATTTCCTGTTCTACCGGTAATAATAACATTCCTGTCAGCATCACAAACAACGGTACGCACGGACGCAAGAAAGCTCCATAAATACTCCCCCATAAGTTATATTCCGGATTTAAACGAGCTTCAGGAGAAACATTGAAAGGGTCTGAACAATGGATACAGATGACCATTAAAATGGCTATCACACGAATTAAATCAGCCCATACTATATGATTCACATTTTTCATTTGGTATTCAATTTTTTCAATTGCAAAGTTAGGACAATGGTATGACATTTTTTTTAAACTACTTAAAAAAGCAGAATAAAGCAATGCGAAGGAAACGAAACAACCCTATTATTTAATCTTGTTCCTCAAATGGCACAACGTAACTTGAGAGATGCCTAAAAAAGATGCAATATAACCCAAATTTACTCTTTGGAAGAGATCCGGACGTGTTTGCAACAATTCTATATATCGTTCTTCCGCTGACTTATACAGTCTTGAAATTAAACGTTTTTCATTCATTATAAAAGCCTCTTGATGCAAAATCCTTGACCAGTTCGCTATTTCTATATTAGTCTGATACAGCTTTTCCAAATCTTTTATCGGCACGGCATATAATACCGTATTTTCCAATAACTGAACAACTTCATATTCGTACCCTTGTTGATTCCCATAAAAATTGTTCGTCGAAAAAACGATATCTCCTTCTGTACTAAACCATGAGGTGAGTTCTTTGTCGTTAATTACACAATATGAGCGTGCTATACCTTTTTCAATGAAATAAAAGTTTTTATCGTTCTGGAAAGAGGACGTTAGGATATGTTTTTTGGGCAGTTCCAATAAAGAGCTATGAGCAAACAGCTCATTGATGGAACTATTGCTCATGTTTGACTTGGCTTTAAGTGAGTTTATCGTATTACGCATCATTTGACTTTCACAACGCTTATTTACTCTTTCCTGTTTTTTATTAAGCGGCTACAAAAATACAAAAATGCTCCTATAATAAATAAACAAGCTGCATTTTTATATATCGCCCAGATTAACATTTATGGATTGCTCCCCTTGCCTTTCCATTGTTGTTTCATGACCGGGTATCGATACTTTTCTGCCATAATCTGCCGATTTTATTCGATTATCCCAATGATATTCTTTATATTTCCTCTATGAAAAGCAAGACCGCGACTATCTTTGTGAGTGGAAACGAGTGTCTATTCCTTTCTACATCTTTTTTCCTTGCACTACTGCATGGCGGTTCAGTTCCGATTATAGTCGGAACAATGAACAATTATGTAAATTTCCTCTTCGAGATTAAAACTCAACCGGGTGTCCTACTCCGTCCGAAACGATAGCCACTTTGCGAAAACGGGATATAATCACCACAAATATATTGACCTTGTAACGGACGGTTGTATCATTATACGGCAGTCATATGGGCTGCCGTATAATGATCTGTTGGTTTGATATACTGAGTTCCCTGACTAAGTACATACCATACTGCAACAAGTATTTTTCTCGCAATAGCTACTTGCACCTTCATCTTGTTCTTTCTTCTTTCGATACATTGCCTGTATGAGAATTCTGCGAAAAATGAATCTTTCATACGTGCAGCTCCCCATGAACATTCAATCATGGTTTTTCTTACAAACCTGTTACCATGTGTGATACCTCGTGCCTTGATTTTGCCAGCGCTTTCCTCGTTACGGGGTCTTAGCCCCACCCACGACACCAATTTCTTTGGTGTCTGGAAATGTGTCATGTCTGTTCCTATTTCTGCTATTATTGAGGTCGCACTACGTTCTTTCACTCCCGGTATAGTCTGAAGGTTTTCAACTTCTTGAGGAAACCACTCCATGCATAGTGCAGTCATCTTTTGCTGTGCTTCGTCCTTGTGCCGTTGCTGCAATTCAATCTCTTCTACAAGCTGTTTTATAATGTCTATGTCGGTCTCGCTGACCACTCCGGTAAGTGCTTTCACCAATGTTTCTCTGCCATGCCTGTTGATTGTTCTTCCATGCAGTTCCTTCACAAGGACTTCCGCATCTGTCACACCTTGGGATATAAGTTTAACTATTGAACGGTACCCTTTGGAATCTGTTGTGGATATATAATTACTGATTCTGATGTTGCACCTCTGGATGCATTGGTCAAGTTTGACTAAATTGCGGCTTATGGAAGCATTCAGGTCAAATATCCTTCTGTCATATTGACGCAGACGTTGAATTTTATCATCAGGAACAAAGCTTGATGCTATCAGTTCTTTACTCAGACAAGTAGCTATCCATTCGGCATCATTCACATCACTCTTTTTGCCAGGAAGCTGTTTTATAAAATAAGGGTTTACCAGATGAAGTTTCACTGACCCTTCAAGCACTCGCCATATGGGTATCCAGTAGATACTGGTACTCTCCATTGCACACTCTTCAACACCTTCAGAGACCATAAGGTCGCGAAGTGTGACCAACTCTTCGGTAAGAACTCCGAATTTATGCTGGATTTTTTCTCCATTAGCACACAGAATACAGCAAAAAACACTATCTTTGTGTACGTCAAGACCGCAGACTACCTTCATAGAAGTATTTTTTTATTGGGACATCAAGCCCGTTGGACATATGAGGATGGGGAAACCCTATGACCTCGTTTTTACCACAAAGATAGTCGCGGTCTTGACTTTCTTATTTACCGGGCGTAAAAAATCTGTTTTTTTATATACCTTTGTATAGTATTCGCACTAAAACAAAGTACATCATGGAAAATGAAAAGAAATTAACCCGTTCTTCCAACCGAATGATCGCAGGCGTATGCGCCGGAATAGCCGAATATTTCGGATGGGATCCTACCTTATTAAGAATAGTGTATATACTGGCTACATTCTTCACTGCTTTCGCCGGAGTAATCATATATATAATCCTGTGGATTGTCATGCCGGGAAAAAGACCTTCAGACGGATACGAAGACCGTATGAATCAACGTTTACATTAAATTAAAAGTATAGACCATATTTTCATACCAGTATCCGATATAGATAAAAGCCTTCGTTCCTGGAAGATGGTAATCCGATAGAAGTAAGTACATTAGTATAGCTCCAGTCCGAACTCATCTTTCAGCTGCATCAACGCCTGATTCTTTTGAGCCATCATCTGGAATTTCTCGACACGTCCCACAGGACGTATTGTTTCCGTTGCCTCACTTACCCGCACTGTCATCACCACTTTGCTGTTTTTCAGCCTACCACGAAGATAACTCTGCAATTCAGGAATCAAAGCTGTAAAATCCTTTGCAGCAAACTCATTATCAACCACCACTTCAAAAGTCGTTGAGTTATTAAGCAATACCGGACGGAGCATCTGCATACGTTTAGTAAGAGCATCCTGTTCTTTCGGCAACTGACCGGCATATTCCTGCCAGTAATAATTCAAATCCCGGTCATTGAAAATAAAATCTTCTTCCGGTTGCTGTACTCTGGGAACATGAGTGGTAACTGTATTCTGCGTTGTCTGATCGCGCTGCGGATTCTTGATAGACACGCCCAAACTAGACATCTTCATCACCGGAATTTTCCGTTCTTCCTTGACAGTCGGGGCAACTCCCGCTCCTTGCGACGGAGCAGACGAAGCCGCACCAGAAGAAGCCGATGCTCCCGGTTGCGCTGCCGCAGATGCTTGCGGATGCCGGACAGTAGTGCCATTAACAGCCTGTGTTGTTACTGAAGACGGAGACGTATGAAGGGAAGCCTGCTGAACCTGGGTTGCAGAAGCGACCTGCGGCTGCTGAGCTGCGGCAGGCTGTGTGAATATGGGTTTTATGGTCTTCGTAGGGCCACGCCCACCACTCACGTCATCCCCCTCGGTGGTAAGCTGTGCAACCTGTATCAAGGTCAGTTCTACCAGCAAACGCTTATTTTTGCTGATGCGGTAATTCAAATCACACTCATTACAAAGCTTCATGGCCCGGTACAGGAAAGGTAACGGACATTTCTGCGCCTGTTCCTGATAGCGTTGACGTATGCTCGCTCCCACTTCCAGTAGAGGCAATGTCACCGGGTCTTTTCCCCACCAACAGGTCACGAAAATGAGACGACAATCCGGTAATAAAATGACTTCCGTCAAAGCCTTTATTCAATATATCATTGAAAAGCAGCAAAGCATCACTTACCTTGTTTTCGAGGAAACAATCCGTCAGGCGGAAATAATATTCATAATCAAGAACGTTCAGATTATCAATCACACTTTTATAGGTGATATTTCCTCCGGTAAAACTTACAACCTGATCGAAGATAGACAAAGCATCACGCATACCACCGTCTGCCTTCATAGCTATCACGTTCAGTGCTTCCGGCTCCGCCGTAATTCCTTCTTTCGAAGCAACATACGACAGATGATTCACCGTATCTTCCACGCTTATCCGGTTAAAGTCATAAATCTGACAACGGGAAAGAATGGTAGGGAGAATCTTATGCTTCTCCGTCGTAGCCAGGATAAAGATAGCATGACGGGGAGGTTCTTCCAGCGTTTTCAGGAATGCATTGAAAGCAGATGCCGAAAGCATGTGCACCTCGTCGATGATATATACCTTATACTTACCAATCTGCGGCGGGATGCGTACTTGCTCCACCAACTGGCGAATGTCATCTACCGAGTTGTTGGAAGCAGCATCGAGTTCGTGAATATTGTATGATCGCTGTTCGTTGAAAGCTACACATGACTCACACTGATTGCAAGCCTCTCCGTCGGCAGTAGGCGTCATACAATTGATGGTTTTGGCAAAGATACGCGCACAAGTGGTCTTTCCCTACCCCACGTGGTCCGCAAAACAAATAAGCATGAGCCAGTTTTTGGGTAGCAATTGCATTTTTCAGCGTAGTAGTCAACGCCCGCTGTCCTACCACCGATTCGAACGTGGACGGACGATACTTACGGGCTGAAACAATATAGTTTTCCATATCCGGGATTCTCTCTGTTTTTTTTGAATTTTCGCTTACTCTGCAAATGTACACAAAAAAAGTGAGATGTAATAAGGGATAAAGAGAGAAGTTTTGAAGCTAAAGCGATAAGTTTTTAAGTTATTAGTTTTATCTTTGCGGATATTAAAAGGAGAAATTATGGGTAAACTAATCAATATCTGGAGTTTCATACGCAGACGAAAGTATCTCATTACGGTCGTTGCGTTTGCTGTTATCATTGGCTTTCTGGACGAGAACAGCCTGGTTCGTCGTTTCGGATATGAACGGGAGATTAGCCAATTGAAAGAAGAGATAGAAAAGTACCGGGCAGATTACGAAGAGAACACCAAACGTCTCAACGAAATAAGTACCAATCCGGACGCCATCGAACAGATCGCCCGTGAAAAGTATCTGATGAAGAAACCCAACGAAGATATTTACGTTTTTGAAGATTAAAGAATGAAACAATTAGTACCCGCCCTTTTCACCGCAGGCGCCATAATGGCTCTCACCGGAGCAGCTGTGTTTATTACCGGATGGATATACGCTCCTTACATATATACTGTTGGAGCCGGATGTATCGCATTGGCACAAGTGAACACACCCGTCAAAGGAAAGAGCAAAACATTGAAACGCCTGCGTGTTCAGCAGATATTCGGTGCACTGGCACTTATCCTGACCGGAGCCTTCATGTTTACCACCACGAGGCAATGAATGGATTGCCTGCCTCACAGTTGCTGCTATCCTCGAACTTTACACCGCTTTCCGTATTCCACAGGAAGAAGAAAAAGAAAGGTTAGCATAAAAAAAGCCTGTTCATAGCTTTTCAGTCTTGAACAGGCAGAAAACGAAAAAAATATTGAATAACGTTCCGTCCTTTTTATCAGGAAACGGAACGTTTATTTTTTATCCTTCACTATTATTTCTTCACAGGTGAATATCTTGCATTCAACCCATCAACAATTTCTTTTGTAATATTGAAAGTGCTGTCAGCATAAAGCAGGTTATCGAAACCAGTGTTGCTGAAGATCAGGCTATATCCGTGAGTCTTATTATATTCTTTCAGGAAAGCGTTGATAGAATCGCGGAACTGCAAGCTATTCTTGTTGTTCTCTTCCATCAAACCATTCTGAAGTTTGTTGCTCAACTCTTGCAAATCTTGTTCCAACTTCACCAGACGGTTGTACTCTTGCTGCGCTCTATCTTGTGACAGGAAAGCATTGTTTTCAACTTTCTTCTGAAAATCTTGTTTTTCCTTGTTCAAAGAGGTAGCCTTCTGATTCAATGTCATACGAACGTTTTCGCTCTTCTTTACCATCGCCTCATTCAAGTCAATACAGAAATTGTATTTGGCAAGCAGCGTATCTATTTCAACATAGGCAATTTTCATTCCTGACAGTTCGGCATTAGCCTGAGCCGGAGCATTGGTAGTTTGATTGTCAGTTTTGCCAGCACATTGTGAAAATAAAACGATAAACGCAAGAGCAGCCAAACCGTTCATGAGGTAGTTCATTCTATTCATAATTAATAAGTATTGTTTTTAATAAATTTAATTCATACTATCGTTCAAGGCTTTTTCCAACTCGTTAATAGAAAAACGCGGCTTCTTTTGTGCTTCGCGATCTTGCGACTGTGCGCATCCGATTCCTTTCTGACGCAACGCTTTATTCCCACTCACGTGACCATTCGGGAATTTCCCACCCTTCGTAAAGAATACTTTCACCCCTAATAATACCAGGGAAATAGCAACTATTAACAAAGTTATCAGTATAGTCTCAACCATTTCTATTAATTTTGTGAGTGCAAAGATAGGCTTTAATGAGATATGAGTTCAGATAAGTCAATCAAATTAACCATATTTAGCAATAGAAGAAGCGAAAACAACCCTTCTATTCCTATTATAAAATAAGAAACAGCATGGAAAAAAAAGACTTAAAGCCGGCTGGCGTATTCAAGTATTTCGAAGAAATCTGCCAAGTGCCACGCCCTTCGAAGAAGGAAGAGAAAATGATTGCCTACCTGAAGGCATTCGGAGCAAAACATAATCTGGAAACCAAGGTGGACGAAGCCGGTAATGTATTGATTAAAAAAAGCCCGCTACTCCGGGAAAAGAAAATCTTCAAACCGTCGTTCTGCAATCGCATATCGACATGGTGTGCGAAAAGAATAACGATGTTCAACATGACTTCCTCACCGATCCCATCGAAACGGAAATTGACGGTGAATGGCTGAAAGCCAAAGGCACAACCCTCGGAGCCGACAACGGTATCGGTGTAGCTACCGAGCTGGCTATTCTGGCTGACGACAGCATTGAGCACGGTCCGCTGGAATGCCTGTTTACCGTAGACGAAGAAACCGGACTGACCGGAGCTTTTGCCCTGCAAGAAGGTTTTATGAGCGGTGACATCCTTCTGAACCTCGATTCGGAAGATGAAGGGGAAATCTTTATCGGATGTGCCGGAGGTATTGACTCCGTTGCAGAATTTACTTATAAGGAAGTGGAAGTTCCCGCCGGATATTTCTTCTTCAAGGTAGAAGTAAAAGGGCTGAAAGGCGGTCACTCCGGTGGCGACATTCACCTGGGACGTGGCAATGCCAACAAAATTCTGAACCGTTTCCTTTCACGCATGGCTGCCAGACACGATCTGTACCTATGTGAAATCAACGGTGGTAACCTGCGCAACGCTATTCCCCGAGGCATACGCCATCTGTGCTGTTCCCGAAGACGCCAAGCATGATGTCCGCACCGAACTGAATATTTTCACCAGCGAAATGGAAGACGAATTATCCGTTGTAGAGCCCGACTTAAAGCTGGTTCTCGAATCGGAAACTCCCACGCAAAATGGCTATCGACCAGGATACTACTACCCGTTTATTAAAAGCTCTGTATGCAGCTCCTCACGGTGTATATGCCATGAGTCAGGATATTCCCGGACTGGTGGAAACTTCTACCAATCTGGCATCTGTCAAGATGAAACCGAATCATATCATCCGTATTGAAACCAGTCAGCGGAGCTCGATACTATCCGCACGCAACGATATGGCGAACACGGTTCGCGCCGTATTCCAACTGGCAGGAGCTAATGTTACGTTCGGTGAAGGTTATCCGGGATGGAAACCGAATCCGCACTCGGCTATCCTCGAAGTGGCTGTTGAATCTTACAAGCGTCTATTTGGTGTAGATGCGAAAGTTAAAGCCATTCATGCAGGATTGGAATGTGGTCTGTTCCTTGATAAATATCCAACGCTGGATATGATCTCTTTCGGACCGACACTGACAGGTGTTCATTCTCCTGACGAACGAATGCTTATTCCTACCGTTGAGAAATTCTGGAAACATCTATTGGATATCTTGGCACATGTTCCTGCCAAGTAGCGGACAGATAAGTCAACATAAAGAAGAGTATGGTAACAGTGAAAAGAGAGTAGCTGTTGCCATGCTCTTTTTTGCAATGAATTTAATAGCTGTAAGTTTCTTTGCTCCTTCTTATGCTATCGCACAAGATTCTCACGAAGGACAAGGCTATCACGACACACAAGTCCCCTCTCAACAAGAAAGAATCCCTTTCCGTGTTGTCAGCTGGAACATAGAAAACCTGTTTGATACGCACCATGACAGTTTAAAGAACGACCACGAATTTCTTCCCGATGCGCTGCGTCATTGGAATTATAGCAGATATAAAAAAAAGCTGGTTGACGTTGCCCGTGTAATAACTGCTATTGGAGAATGGAATCCTCCTGCACTAGTCGGATTATGCGAAGTGGAAAATGATACGGTGCTGCGTGATCTGACCCGCCGTTCTCCTTTAAAAGAGCTTAACTATCGTTATGTAATGACCGATTCCCCTGATTTGAGAGGGATTGACGTAGCCTTGCTTTATCAACGGGATTTATTCAAGCTGTTATCTTCCCGTTCTATCTCCATTCCTCTGTTGGGACAATACCGTCCGACAAGAGATTTGCTGTACGTCAGCGGACTTCTGCTGACGGGAGACACATTAGACGTATTTGTCTGCCATCTCCCCAAGCCGTTCTGGTGGAGCCAAAGAATCGGAACCCTATCGCTTATATGCAGCTCACATTCTACGTATGGAAGTTGATAGCATTATGAACATTCGTTCTCTTCCGCAAGTTATTATTATGGGGGATTTCAATGATTACCCGACGAATCAATCTATCCAGAAAATACTGGAGGCCGAAGCGCCTCCTGTTATGCCCAATGACCTAGCCTCAACAACCGGCTCCACCAACTTCTCAACAGTTGCCCCCTCCTCATTAAGACTATATCACCTACTCGCCCGGAAAGCTAAATCAAAAAACTTCGGTTCTTACAAATATCGTGGTGAATGGGGATTACTCGATCACTTGATTGTATCAGGCACTCTATTAAATCAATCAAATCACTTTTTCACCAGCGAAGAAAAAGCAAATGTGTGCCTTCTCCCCTTTTTACTGAAAGATGACGAAAAATATGGTGATAAAGAACCTTTCCGCACTTATAAAGGAATGAAATATCAAGGAGGTATCAGTGACCATCTTCCTATCTATACAGACTTTGAACTGATTCTACATTAATTATAAGAAACGGTAGCAGCTAATAATATCCGGTTATTACAAAGAAAGAAAGTCAACCATTATCAGGGAAGTACAAACGCCGTTACAGTATGCTCTGACAACGGAGTATTCTCACCGTAATGAGAAAAGATTCTCATAGTAATGGGAATATATTCTCATAGGAATGAGTATTTTTTCTCATAGGGATAAGTATCGTTGAGAAATATAACGCCTCATCGTAGCTCCATTAATTAGTCCGAGTACTGATAAACTTTTAAATCAAACTTCGGAATCATTGCCAGCAAATGATCGAAGATATCCGACTGAATACGCTCGTATTCTTTCCAGACCTTATTGCGGGAGAAGAAATAAACCTGAATAGGTACTCCGTACATCGTAGCTTCTTTCTGACTGATAATCAAATCCAACTCCTGATTGACCACAGGCAGACTACACAAATAGCGTTCAATATATACCCTGTACACTTGAGAATTGGTAGGAACGACTCCTTCTTCCGGCTGATAATCCGCCATTAATGGAATTTCTTTCCGGTAACGGTCCAACATTTCCGGAGTACAGAATTGAAGTGTAGTCAAATCCAAAGTTATACTCTTCATCACCCGTCGTCCTCCCGACTGTGTCATTCCCCGCCAATTCTGAAAAGGACTGCTCACTAATGTATAAGGAGGAATAGTGGAAATGGTATTATCAAAATTCTGGATCTTGACTGTATTCAGCGTTATTTCCTGTACAATGCCATTTGCGTCACCGGAAGGAAGCGTCACCCAGTCCCCCGGACGAACCATATCGTTGGCAGAAAGCTGGATACCCGCCACAAAACCTAATATGGAATCTTTGAATACTAACATTAAAATAGCCGCTGAAGCGCCCAAGCCCGCAAACAAAGTAGCCGGAGACTTATTCACGATAATAGCAATGATTACAATCCCGCCAACAAAGAAAAGAAGCACCTGCAACACTTGGATAAAACCTTTCATCGGGCGGTCTTTCATCGACTCTCTTCCGTCATAGATATCCATTATCATCAACAGAATCCCATTTATAGCCAATAGTAAAGAGAAAATAATATAAATGACGCACGCCTTCTGGGAAATCAGCAACAGCTCTTTTCCACGGATAAAAGCCATCGGCAACAACGAATAAACCAGAAAAGCCGGGATGGTATGAATCAAATTATGAAATACCCTACGCTTCATCAACAATGTATTCCATTGATGAGGTTTACGTCTCGTATACTGTTTCATACCTCCAATAAGAATTGCCTGGCAAAGATAATTCAAAACGATAGCAACCACTATCATCAGTAAAGCCATAATAGTCTCATCAAAACGATCGGCAACTGCCGGATCTATTCCCCAATTAATGAGGGTTTTATTCATCCATTTTCCTAAATCTACTACTAACATAACTTCTGTCTTTTTTTATAAATAACAGTAAAATATTCATTTGGTTTAGAAAAAAAAGAGACTAGTATCCGATTTATCAAGAATCAAGACACCGGTCTCCACTGCTACTCTCTAAGCATATCATTTTTCGATGAGGGCTCCATCAGGGAATCACCATCACCCCTATTTCATTCATTTCTATTTTTGCGGTGGTTGCAGTTGGCGTAGTAGCTTCCAGTTTAATAAAACGTGCCTGTATTTTCTGTCCGAGAGTGACCGTCTGTGGCAACGGATTATGCATAATATTGCTGAACTCTCCATTAGTCGGAACTTCTTTCCACGTCTTACCGTCCTCACTCACAAAGAATTGATAACGGAATGCCATCGTCGGCTTTGCCTCTGCCTTTGCAGGAGCATACGTGAAGCTAGCCAACGTCACTGTCTTACCTAAATCAATAGTCAACGGAGAGATAGCCACTTGTTTCCATCCGGAACGCGGCAAATTATTCCAGTCTTCTTTCGTTGTTTCTTCCTGCAAAGGTTCTGCATAATAAGCGGCAACCTGACTAACGTAAGCAGTCAACCGGCACTCGTCTATTCTCACCCGGAGCTTATTGGCATTAACTGCCGGAAAGCGCAACATACGTTTATATCCTATCGTCGTACCTTTTCCTACTTCTTTCCAGCCATTATCCGTCAAGGCTTCCACAGTAAAAGCCTCTACCCTCTGCCCTTTCGTTATATCTTCCTGCAACATGACCAGATTGATTTCCGATTTGGACTTCAAGGCATAGACAGCCTCACCGCCCGAAGTAGTGCTCCAGTATTTTCTTCCGTTTTTCACCCGGTTGTCAGCAAACGTTTGTTGCCGATAATCAGCAAACTCTTTCAACCGCTTGATATCAGCTTCATGAATCAGTCCCCTCCGGTCAGGTGGAATATTCAGCAGGAGCACTGAATTATATCCTACCGACTGGAAATAAATATCTGATAAATGCTTCAAAGATTTCACTTTACCATCTTCCTCCGCATGATAGAACCATCCCGGACGGATAGATACGTCGACTTCCGAAGGATACCAGAATAATTCCGTAGCTTTCTCCAAGATCTTACGACTTCCCAAATCCTCTGCTTTACTGAAAACACCCAAACGTTTGTTGTTCTCTTGTGAACGGGCATATATACCGGGAGTCAACACAGTTGCGTTCCATTCCGTTTCACGGCCTACTCCTTTCTCGTTTCCGACCCAGCGGACATCATCCCCCATAATTGCCATCACAGCTTTGGGTTGGAGGCGTTGGATGGTTTGGTAAAAAGCGTCCCAGTCATACACTTGCTTCTTTCCGTTCGGACCTTCTCCATTCGCCCCGTCGAACCAGACTTCATGCACTTCACCATAATTGGTGAGCAATTCCGTCAATTGCCGAATAAAAAAATCATTGTAACGGGGAGAGTCTCCATAACATTCCGCATTCCGGTCCCAGGGAGAAAGATATACTCCAAACTTCATATCATATTTATCGCAGGCTTTCCGAAGTTCTTTACGACATCCCCTGTCCGTTTTTCCAGGGAGAAGAGGCCACGGAATGTTTCGTAGTAGCCGTTGGCCAAAGGCAGAAACCGTCGTGATGTTTTGCAGTCAGAATAACCATTTTGAAACCTGCATTTTTCAAACTCTTCACCCATTGTTCAGCATCCAGTTCCGAAGGATTAAAGAGCGCGGGATCTTCTTTTCCCGTCCCCCCATTCACGTCCGGTAAAGGTGTTGATACCAAAATGAAGGAAAGCTGTTAATTCCATTTGTTGCCAAGCGTATTGCTGTGGAGTAGGTACCAGACGCGCTGCCATATCAACCTTCTGTTCGATAGTTGCACTTTGAGGAAATTCAACATGCTTCACATAGTAATTTTCTTTTTTCTGCGCCTGCGCTCCACTCATGAGAGTAACAGACAATAAAAGAGAGGTTAGTAGTTTATTCATGGTCTATTAATTATTGCAGTTTTACAAAATAAAATAAAGGTGCAGATTTCACGATCCTCATGGAATATTTTCTTACGACATTCCATCCAATCAGTGTAACCCCCACCTTTATATATAATCTAAATAACCTATTGATTTAGTATCTATTTCACCGGATAAAGGGTAAATTCAAAACTCTGTTTCTTTAATGGAACCAAGTATTGCGGTAATACTCCGGGACCACAAGTAGCCGTTCCCACACCTGCCTGTTCAGCATCCAGATGCACTGTCAGCAATCCATCGCGTTCCAGTTCATTGATATGGCGGGCCTTCTCCTAATAATACATCCGAAAAAGGAATGATACTAAACTGGAAAGCACGATCCGACTCTACAAAGATGCCTTCGCCGGAAGTATTTGCCAACTTCGCCCAACGTACATCGGTACGGTTGCCCGTAGATTGCGGAGCAACATAATAATGAAACATCCGTTCCGGTGTGGTCTGATATACACCGATTTTGCCGGACTGATTGCGGTCAATGTATGTTTCATTCTCTCCACGTCCGAGGTAAGAAACCTGATCGTAGGTGTTCGCCACACGGAATGTCAATCCCAGACGTGCCATTGATTTCACGATGGTCGTGTCGGGTTGGAAAGTAGTAAGAACTTTCAGCGCACCGTTTTTATCCAATGAATAAACAAAGTCGGCAGTTCCTATCTTTTGCGCTTTCGCATTTAGAATTTCCACCCGGGCAGTGGTCGAAGTCTTGCCCTCTTTCAGTGAAACGACCTTTTGGGTCAGATTATCCAATCCTGCATTACGCCACAGACGTGCACCGTTCTTATCCCGGTTGTCATTATCCGTTGCCGGGCGGTAAAGGCTCAATGTCAGCGGAGTAGCCAATAATTCTTTGCCGTTCAGGTTCAATGAAGTCAGTGCCGCCAGTTTGCTTGTCAACGGTGAAAGTCGTTTCACCTGCTTTTGTGCGGACGGTAGCCTGTGTAATTCTTATTACCGGCAAACACGAACTGATCGTATGCCACTTCCCAGTCCTTATCGATCATTGAAGATGCTTCACGACGCATCCAGCTGATATTCAGATAAGCCTCACGAATTGTATTCGGAAGTTTGACAGCGCCTAAAGCTACATCTACGGTAGCGTGCGGTGCACAATCAACCGTTTTTGTACCTTCCGCCAAAATCTTGCCATTGTCTGCCGTCACATTCCAGTTCAGTACATACTCATTCAGATTAGAGAAGTCATACCAGTTCTTGACACGGATAGTCAGATTCTTTCTGATCTGCCAAAGTCGCTTTTATATTCTGGTATACTTTCTTTACCTCAAGCAAATGCGGGTGCGGTTCACGGTTGGCGCCCACCAAACCGTTACAGCAGAAGTTTCCGAAACTTGGAATTCCTTCCGGTCCGTAATCACCGCCATACGTCCAGTACCATTTACCGTTTCTTGTCTATTTCGCGGAATGACTGATCCACCCAGTCCCAAACGCAGCCACCTTGTGCCATCGGATTGTTTTCAAATACGTCCCAGTATTCTTTCAGTCCGCCGCAACTGTTTCCCATCGCATGAAGATATTCACAAAGAATGAAAGGGCGGTAGATGTCTTTCTTCGTATGCTTTGATGTCGTCCACACTGCGGTACATACGACAGTAAATATCCGTATTATAGTTCAATTCGGCACGTTCATACTGTACAGGGCGAGTTTTCTCTACCGATTTCAGCCAGTCATAAGTACGTTCGAAGTTAATTCCATTTCCTGCTTCATTTCCCAATGACCAGATAACGATAGCCGGGTGATTCTTAGAACGTTCATACATCCGGTGAGTGCGGTCCATGTGTGCGGTCAGCCAGGTAGTGTCTTTGGCAAGAGAAGCAGCCCCATATCCCATTCCGTGAGATTCGATGTTTGCCTCATCAATCATGTACAAACCGTAACGGTCGCAAAGTTGATACCAGTAAGGATGCGTAGGATAATGCGAGTTACGCACCATGTTGATGTTGTGCTGCTTCATCAGTTTGATGTCCAGTTCCATCAGCTCCTTGCTCACGGTACGTCCCAGTTGAGAATGCTCGTGTCGGTTGGTTCCCTTCACCAATACCGGAACGCCGTTGATGCAAGAAACGTCCGTCTTTGATTTCCGAGGTACGGAAACCGACTTCACAACCAGTCAGTTCGGTTACCTTGCCTTGTTCATCCTTCAGTTCGAGTATTAATGTGTAAAGATGAGGATGCTCTGCACTCCAAGCCTTTACATCGGGAATATTCTTTTCATCAAACGTGATAAAATTGCTCAATCCGCGGGATTTTATCCGGATGGCATCCTGCAGGACAGCTTTGCCTTCGGCGTCTTTCAGGGTGTAAGCAATAGAAGTGGCTCCAGGTGTAATAGAAGGTCCCTCTACGGTCACTTCAAGTCCGAAAATTCCATCTTTGTATTTCTCTTTGTCCAAAGATGCATTCAGTTTGTAGTCGGCAATGTACTGTTTGGGAGTGCTGTAAAGATACACATCGCGTTCGATACCACTCAAACGCCACATATCCTGACATCCCAAGTAAGCACCCGCACTCCATCGGTACACTTCCAAAGCAACCACATTTTCGCCTTCATTGAGGACGTCAGTAATATCCCATTCGGCAGCTGTCTTTGACCCCTGATTGTATCCAAGCAATTTTCCATTCACCCATACATAATAGAAAGAGATGACCCCTTCACAACAAAGTACTACCCGGCGTCCTTTCCAGTCGGCAGGCACTTTGAAGGTACGGCGGTATGAGCCGACTTCATTCTCCGCATGCGGTACCAGCGGCGGATTCTTCTTGAAGTTGAACATTTTATCGTCAAATTCATACGTTTCGTTGACATAGATAGCCGTGCCATACCCCTGGCGTTCCCAGTTACCAGGCACATTGATATCCGCCCATCCTCCTGTATAATAAGAAGGTTGGTAAAAGTCCTTCGGACGATTATCGGGATTCTTCACCCAATGGAATTTCCACTTTCCGTTCAGGCTCATATAAAAAGGAGACTGTTCATACCCTCCCGGCTTTTCAATGTCGGAAGCGTTGGCATAAGGCCATACGTATGTGTGAGGAGCGAGCTTGTTCAGTCCCACCGCATACTGGCTTTGCCATTCGGGCAACGGTTGTTGCTGCGCTAAAGTGAAAGTAGTGGCAGCCAGTACTGCTGATAAGATTAAAGAAGTTCGTTTCTTTAAGCTAATGTTCATAAGCATGTCATCATAATTAGTTTATACAAGATTGTTTTACAAAGCACTTAATTGCTGTTTTTAACTATTTGATTACTATTCTATAATCACTTCATCAAAATAGACTCTCGCTTCCTGACCGGGACGGACATGCTCGTCGGGACATATCCCCGCACCTTCCGCCGTCACTCGGACATAACGGGCAGATACTCCGCCCATATCTATCGAATAGTCATTTCTAAAAGTTCCTTCCAGATAGATTTCTTCCGGAGAGAAGTTCAATTCTCCCATAGTATGGTAGGTTCGATTGTCATCGGAAACTTCTACGCGAATCATCTTCGGTTTATGTGCTCCCATTCCATAATTCGTAATGCAACCGATGGCAAATTTATTCAGTTTTTCCTGACTCTGCAAATCTATCGTGAAAGAGATAGAATCATTCCGGCTCCAGTTACACCATTCAAAATCAGTATATTTCAGGCTTCCCCGCAATCCGTTGACTAATAACATTTCGTTCTTCTTATTGTCAAGCAAAGGTTTTGCCGTAGCTTTGTTCCATGTGAGTGGCAACTCTAAGGTTTCTCCCATTTGCTTGCCGTTCATAAAGGTAGCGGCTTTCACCATTTGCGTTTTCGTCACACGGATAGGTCCGTCGTAACGATGAGAAGACATTGCCGGATTACTCCCGTTCAGTGTATAATAAATTTCCACATCCGGACGGATACATTCCAAACTCACTTCCAGATGTCCGTCCACTGGTGTCACCGTCTGTTGTATGTTATACATTGAGCGGGCATAAACAATTCCTTTTTCTGCAATATGCGAATTGTATACATCCATTCGTTTCAAAAATCCAGTCCAGTCCTTCGTTCCTGCAGCTGTCCAAGCCACTTCTGCCAAGGCAGCCAGACGAGGGAACAAAAGATAATCCACATCTTCCGGTTTATTACAGAATTCCGTCCACATACAGGCCTGTATACCCATTAGCAATGATTCGTATTCCGGTTTCCAGTCTTTCTGTACAGGTTCGTAATCAAAAACATCTTTTAGGGTATTGTTACCGAAATACGTTACCGGTTCAAACCATTGCGGTCCCTGATAACGAATCAGGTACATGATACGCGCCGGAGTCATGATGAAACGATGTCCTTTTTCAGCAGCTTTCAGGGCAGCCGTTCCCATTCCCTGCCAACCGAGAATAATGGATTCTTCGGGAAGAAAAGAGCTGTTTGTCAATTCATCCCAGCCAATCACCTCGCGTCCTTTCTTACGCAGATAATCACTAATACGCTTCATGAAATAACCTTGCAAGTCTTCCTCATTGGCTAAATGCTGCTTTCTCATCCGTTTCTGACAAAGCGGGCATTTTCTCCCAGTTTGTCTTTCGCGCCTCATCTCCACCAACATGAATATAGCGAGAAGGGAAAAGCTCTAGAATTTCGTCAAAAACATCTTGCAAGAATGTAAATACGCTATCATTTCCCGCACAGTAGATAATCTCGGAATTTCGTCCTCCCAGTCCGGGAAGTACACCGATAAAGTCTTTCACAACCGGACAGGCAAGCTGGGGATAAGCAGCCAAAGCAGCGTTACTGTGCGCCGGTACATCTATTTCGGGAATGACTTCTATCTGTCTGTCGGCTGCATAAGCTACAATTTCCCGGATGTCCTCCTGTGTATAGAAACCACCTATTGGAGTAAGCTCTCCACGCTCCGGGTTACGGCGTGAGTGAAAAGGTACATCCGTACGGTCTACTCTCCACGCTCCTACTTCTGTCAAACGGGGGTATTTCTTTATTTCAATCCGCCAGCCGTTATCGTCTGTTAGATGAAAATGAAGTTTGTTTATTTTCAGCATCGCCATACAGTCGATGATTCGCAGTACGTTCTCTTTGGGAATAAAGCAACGTACCGGGTCCAAAAGTAATCCTCTGAAACCAAAACGGGGCTCATCCCGAACTGTCATTGCGGGAACGCTCCAAGCGATATTCTGTACCGGTTGCTCTGATTCTATGGTAGCAGGCAGGAGTTGACGGACAGATTGCAGGGCATAGAAGAAGCCCTTTGTATCCGAAGCTTTAATAAGTATCTGTTGCGGTGTAATCTCCAACAGATATGCTTCGGGTTTAAAAGAAGAATCTGTCACAAAACGGACTTGTCCTTCTTTGCTGCCGACATTCAAAGCCGGAGTTATTCCGGCAGCACGGGTAAACAAGTCGATAAAATTGCGGGCAATCGCAGCCTGCTCCTGATTTTCTACCGCAAATGCCGTTTTTGCAGAAAAGGTGAAGTTACCACTACCCGGCACAATCTGTGTCGGGCGTGGTACTATTGAAATTAAAGGGGATGTTAAGTTATCAGCCTGCAAGAACACTGTCAGTGGCGAAAGCAGTATGAGAATGATTAAGATGTATCTTTTCATGGTGTATATACGTTGGTGTTATTCCTTGTCTCTTTCCGGTGAGAAGCGGACAGGGTCATTGTATTGCTCCTGAAGTTTCAGCATTTCTTCTTTCAGTTCTTTCACTACCGGTTCGTATTCAGGTTGCCCGTAGAGGTTGTGCATTTCCGACGGGTCTGCCTGCAAGTCGTAGAGTTCCCACCAGTTGATATCATTATAGAAATGAATCAATTTATAGCGGTCTGTACGTACCCCGTAATGACGTTTCACCATGTGTTCGGCGGGATATTCGTAGAAATGATAGTAGAGAGCTTTCCGCCAGTCTTTCGGATGTTCGCCTTTCAGTAAAGGAACGAGGGATATCCCTTGGATATCAGAAGGGATTTCTGCCCCTGCCAGTTCGAGGAAGGTGGGTGCATAGTCGATGTTCTGTACCATTTCTGTGATATCACCCCTGCGGTCGAATCCTTTCGGCAGACGCATGATAAGCGGTGTACGCATGGATTCTTCGTACATGAAGCGTTTATCAAACCAACCGTGTTCGCCCATGTAGAATCCTTGGTCGGAAGTATAGACGACAAGTGTGTTATCCAGCAATCCTTTCTCTTTCAGGTAGTCGAGTACACGACCAACATTGTCGTCCAGTGATTTTACGGTCTTCATATAGTCACGCATGTAACGCTGGAATTTCCAATTGGCAAGTTCCTTGCCTTGCAGGTTCTGCCTGTAGAAATCATCTATAACCGGTGTGTAGAATTTGTCCCATGCAGCACGTTGACCTTCGTCCATACGTCCGATATACTTCTCATATAAGGATTTCAGACGGGTGTTTTTATCAGGACGAAGCATTTTGAGGTCATAAATCATGTCCATGTCCTTCACAATGCTCATCTCTTGCGCGGCAGCGGCGGGACGTCCTTCATAATCGTCAAAGAAATTATCCGGTAGCGGGAAGGTTTTATCTTCGTACAAAGCCAGATTGCAAGTATCCGCCAACCAGTTACGGTGAATTGCCTTGTGGTGAATCAAAAGACAGAAAGGTTTTTCCGGATTGCGTTTGTTTTCTATCCAGTCAATGGCGTCATCGGTAATAAGATTCGTGATGTATCCATGTTTTTGAATAGTGTCATTGTTTTGTGTGATGAAATCCGGGTTGTAGTAGTCTCCTTGTCCGGGAACAATCTGCCAGTAATCAAAGCCGGAAGGCAAGCTTTCAAGATGCCATTTACCCACCAATGCTGTCTGATAACCGATTTTCTGCAACAGTTTCGGAAAAGTTTGTTGCGAACTGTCGAATACGCAAGTGGTATTATCATAGAATTTATTGGCACAACTATGTTTGCCCGTTATCATGCAGGCACGGCTGGGGCCGCTTAAAGAATTGGCAACAAAGCTTTGAGTAAAACGTACACCGTCAGCAGCAATGCGGTCGAGGTTGGGGGTTTCCATGTAGCGTGTGTCGTAACAGCTCATCATTTGAGCTGTGTGGTCGTCTGTCATAATGTAGACGATATTCAAAGGGAGTTGCTCCGCAGGCCTTTGCTTGTTTGAGCAGGAAGCAAGGGAAGTTACGGCAGCTATTCCTGCTAAAGGAAAGAATAAGTTTGATTGCAGTTTTTCCATAAATACTAATTTGTATAAGATTGTGGCAGCAAAGATAGAGGACAGCCATCTATTTGGACTTCCACAAATTACCATTTAATTTCCAATATTCTCCATTTCCGTGTGATTGGCTAATAAATAGCCGGAAGTATATCGCCTTCTAACGATAGCTTCCGGCATAAAATTCATTTCACACTATTGAAAGCTAATTGAAAGAGATAGCATTAATAAAATAACTGATTAGCCCAGACTTTTTCAGCGTCAGTCTGTACATAATTCTTATTTGTATAGATACGAATCCAATCAATTTCCATTCGAGGCGTATTATCATCCGTTTCACAATTGGCAATACTTTTCAGTACATTATCCCAACCTTCAGGCGCTTTACCAGCAGCCCGTTCCGAGCTTTCAGCCAATCTCATAAAGAAGTAGAGACCAGCACTTCCACCGGCAGCAGTAGCAGGATCAGGATTAGCAGTAGCAGGAGTCCCAGCCTTGTCGAATGGCCACCTGTCAGGAGATTGTGTACGATTAACGGTCAGATTGGTTGCTCCATTAATACCTAAATTGATTATATTTTCATCCACAAGTTCCACCCAATATATATTCCATTCATTCGCTTGAGGTATTGCTACACTCTTTGAACCTATCTCATTATCAACAGTTACAGCCTGAGTAATTACAGAACCTTGAGTGTTCTTGAGAATATCGATCTCATCTTTCGCGTTCGGAAGGGAATTTTTCTGATTTTTAAGTCCGATTGTCGGAACAAAACCGGTCCGTATTCCTCTCAAACGCGCCTTCACTTCAATTCTCATACCAGGGAAGAACCGAGTATGTTGTGGGGCAAAAATACCACCAAATTTAGAACATTGCAATGCAGCGACACCGTAATCCTTGGTAGCTGTCATGGCACCAGTCCCCTGAACATTTTTATCCACCCACATATTTAAAATACCTTCATTGGTTATATTTGTACATTTTGCATTATTCACAGCTTGTATTTTCTGTGACGGTGCATCATTAATATCAGAAAAGGCCCAAGAAATACGATGTCCGAAAGCATTAGGGGTATTATTTCCGCCACTAAAACTATTATTAATATAATGAAACTCTATCGCATTGCATAATACCCAATCTTTATCTTTCAAAGCCGAAGTGGGATGAGCGCTATTCTTATTCATAGCTATTTTATCTCCCGTAAACCAACTTTCAATTGCAGTTTTATTTTTATCAGACATAAACGGCCTATCCGGGAATTCATACACCTTCGTTATATCAAACAGATTAGGATCTCCCATAGATTCCAAATCAGTCATAGTTATAGTCAGAGTAGAATTTATCATCGGATTCGCAGGCGAATCACTCTCCAGATTCAATACCAGTTGCAAATCCCCTGTCATTTCAAAATCCTGTTTAATAGTCACAGCATCACTTTTTGCTGAAGTTCTTCCTGCAGGAATTGTTAATGTAGGCGGTAAATTTTCATACCTATCTCCTTCCCCTTCTTTCGGAGTAATTTTCATATTAAGAGGTACGGAACTTGGTTTTTCAATCTTTGCAACTAATATAAACTTACCACCTTCCATTACTACATTCTCCGCATTGTTCTCCAATGATGCCATTATCCGATAATAATCGGAAACCTTGATAACCTGACTGGAGCCTTCCATTTTATAACCACGGGCAAAAGCCGTAAAGTTTATAGCAGTACTACCCGTCAGTCCGGATGCCTTTACCGGGAAATCCACCTGAATCTGTTTCTCCTCCCTTCGGAAAAGTAACGATTCCATTGAACTGTTCGAATACATTCGAAGCATCTTCCGCTCCGGCTTTCGCCGTAAAGTAAATATCAAAATCTTCATTTGCTACAACCTCCTTGCCATCAGCATCCGGTTCCACATTAATATTCACTTTCAAGTGTTCGCCCATCGCAAATGCGTTGTCATTGATGCTCATCGTTAATGGCACGATTTCCGGCAGAGGGCGGTATTTCGTTTCTTCCTCACACCCGGTCAACCCCATGGTCAACAAGCAAATCGGAAATATTTTATATAATATGTTCTTCATATCTTTATCTATCTAATTATCATAAATGAATTTTATTCAGTTCCCTTACTTAGTCGGCCATCCCGGATTCTGATTCAGCTCATGGTCCATCTGGATTTCATCCGGTGGTATGGGTAACAAGTAATCACGATCTTCATTAAACTTGTAGCCTTCAGGCAAGTACTCTTTCAACGGATCCATCCATCCTTCATTATCTGTCAGTACATGATTCAGTCCTTCTTTCCGCAATGAAGGCGAAAAGCTCAGATAAAGCACACCGTCTTTGCCCAGATAAGCGCCACGTCCGCGTCCTTCCACACCTTTCAACGTACCGGCTACCCTCCAACGCATCAAGTCATCCAAACGAAAACCTTGCAGAGATAGCTCTGAACGTCTTTCCCGACGTACCTCCTGCACTGCCGGTGGCAGGCCTTGGAAAGGGAAGTGAGGATCAGCCACCGGAGTAACATAGGCCACACCGGCTCTTTGACGCAATGGCTTTAATGTTTTCTCTGCCACGTTATCATTATACTGCCCTAATTCGGCAGCAGCTTCAGCATAACAAAGCAATCCTTCGGCATAGCGGAACATGACATGAGCCGTTTCACAATTGCCGGTTACATAGGTCGTATCAATACCAAGGCGAGTATGGAATCCGGTCACGTTCTTGTAAATTCCATCCCCATTCAAGCGCGGAGATGAAATATCTTTATTCTTTTCCTTTTGTTCTGCTTCGGTCCCTGTCTCGTCATACACTCTCACATTCATCAAGCTATTAGATTTGAACTTACAACCAGTATGCATCACCATAGCCAAAAGTCTTCCGTCACGATCTTTAAATACCTCATTAAAGTCCTTATACTTTTCATCGGTCGGATCAACCGGCGTACCATCCACATTCAGAAAATTATCCACCAAAGACTTGGATAGTCCCGAAGGCTTCACATTATCTGTTACTCCACCGCTAAGCTGTTGAGTAACGGTATTGAACACGCCATCAGCTATTGAATATTTTTCCAAAAGTCACTTCGCTAATGTTGGAAAGATCGTTTGAATTGAATAGCTCCGAAAAAGCGTCATCTATATTGGTAGCTTTCGGATTGGTTGCTGTCATATGCAAAGTCAGTCCGGCCGGGAACAAATATTGATCTCCCCAGTTCATCACTTCCTTAAAAAACTCTTCAGAGTTATCTTCCGTTGCAAAATCAGTTCCCTTGTGATACTTCTCCCACGAACCTTCGTACAAAGCAACTCGCATAGCCAGAATCATGGCCGTTTCTCTGTTGACACGCAATCCACTGTATTTACTGCGGGAATGTAAATTAGCACGAGCCTCCGGTATCAACCCAATAGCCGCTTTCAAATCGTTCAGGATAAAACGGGCTGCATCCGCACGTTTTGTCGCAGGAATTTGCAAACCGCCCAACGTAGCATTGCCATCCCAGAAGTCATCCATAATGGGAATATTACCAAAACGTGTGAGCAGATAGAAGTGCCAATAAGCACGGAAGAAATACGCTTCCCCTCTCAATGAAAGCACTTCGTCCGTTTCGTCCACTTCGGAAACTGCGTAATAATGAAAAAAGTAATTCACCATACGCAAGTTTTTATAGCCTTTATTCCAATCGTCAGAGCCACTGAATTGATTATTCTCTCCATTCAGGCGCATATCATACTTTTCCGAAAGGATATTGTCACTGTTCACCTCTTCTCCTCTGACACCAATACCATATTGAGCCGGAGCCGGTAGAGAAGTATACAAATTATTTATATAGCTTTCTACATTCTCTCTAGTTTTCAAGAAATCTTCATTGTTAGGCTGCGTATAGGGTTTACGGTCCAAATAGTCGGAACACGCCGACAACAGTAAGCCTGCAAAAACAGTCAGGATAATTATTTTATTTTTCATGATAGCGTTCCTCTTTAATTAAAATGTAAAATCAAGTCCAAACACGAAATTACGGTTCATCGGATACACCTTTCCGTTACCATTCTGATTTTGAGCCGAGGTAAGTCCCGGAGCAGCCGCATTACTTCCGCCTGCCCACGCGTTCACCTGATTAAGGGTTTCCGGATCAAACTGATTCGGCAGTTTACTGATGGTAAACAGGTTATCGCATGTAAAGTATACTTTCAGGTTACTTAGTCCAATATTCTTCAACAATTGAGGCTTAAAAGTATAGGATACTGTCAAATTCTTCATACGCATATATGCCGCATTCAGCATATAGCGGGTAGTATTGTATCCCGTATTGGCATTCGTTGTCTGGGCATCGGTCGTCAGTCGAGGTAGATATCCATTGGGATTCTCGGGACTGAAATAATCGAGATGCTCCTTGAACCATTCTTTACCACCGAATAGGTAGGTACTGGCGGCCATCGGGAAATCTCTCTTGGCAACTCCTTGCAGCAAAGTGGATATTTCAAATCCCTTATATCCTACGTTTAGATTGATACCGAAACTGTATTTGGGAGTAGCATTACCGATAATTTTCAAATCACCATGGTCGGCCAATGTGCCCTTACCCGGGTCCACTTTACCGTCACCGTCGGAATCAATGTATTTCAAGTCGCCTCGTTGCCACTTGTCGCCGGACTTAAAGAAACTAAGATCTACTTGTCTTAGGTATGCGTCCACTTCGCGATTGGACAAAAAAAGATCATTCGCTTCATATCCCCAAATTTCACCTATGTCCATTCCTTCATAATATCCTTTATTAGTTGCCAAACCGGTATGATTGTTGTATATCAATCCCTCCGGATTGTTGTATTTAGTAACAACAGCTTTGTAATTGAATACATTGAATCCTATGCCATAGCTAAAACCACATTTCAACTGGTCCTGCCAGTTTACAGACAATTCCCAACCACGATTACGTAAAGTAGCGTTATTGACCTTCGCACGGTCATCCGTACTAATACCTCCGAGATTCGGAATAGCTTCAGCAGGTCCAATCATGTCGCGCGTGGTACGCTGATAAATATCGGCAGTAATAGACAGTCGGTTATCCAACAACATCAAGTCGATACCTAAGTTGGCATTATCCACCTTCTCCCACGTAATATACGAACTGATCATCTTAGGCGTAGTGGCTAAAGTTCCTTTTTGAGGAGTAGCTTGCACACCGGGCAACAGCCAAGCATTGGGTGAATCGGAGGTCAAACTCTGAATCCCAAGGTAATCGTAGAGTCCCGCTCCGTTCTGATTACCCAAGCGACCGTAAGAAACACGTACTTTCAATTGAGAAACCGGCAGATTCAAAGCTTTGAAATAGTCGGTACGAGAAATGTCATAACCGGCTGAGAAAGAAGGGAACAATCCCCAGCGATTTCCCGGAGCAAAACGGGAAGAACCGTCATAACGTCCACTGAATTCCAGAAAATAAATCTCCTTGTAATTCCAATTCAGTTTAGCGTACATACCCATTGTAGCCCAATGCGTCCGGTCTTCACCTGCCAATACTTGCCCGTTAGCATTCACAAAAGAGAATATATCACTAGTCAGCAATCCGTCTTTATAAGTATAACCATTCGAATTTTCTTGCAGTTCCATCTGGAAACCCGCCATCGCCTTAAAGAAGTGGTCGCCCCAAGCATGTGTGTAGGATGACGATACGTTTGGAGACAGGTAGTAGTTGAAAGTATTACCGCGTGTATAAGAGCCCCAATTAGAGTTTTTCCAGTTCATGCCCGGATATTGATACCCCTGCTTGGTTCCCTTACTTATATCCAACGTTCCGTCAGGCTTTTCAGCAGTGGGATATCCGCGTTTGAAGTCATTGTTTTCCACATCGAAGCGTACTTTCATTTCACCTACAATATCCCAACCTTCCAGCGGAGTAATCGTAGTGGCAAACGACATCGCATCAGAAATTCTGTTCTGCACATAATGCGATTGTTTCAGATAACGGTATTCGGAATTGTCATTATATTCCGACTTTACAGGAAGATGGGTAGGAGAATTCGGAAAGCTGCTTCCGATAGTTCCATAAAAAATGGTCTGGTTAGCCATCGGACGCTTCAGTATATTCAGCGAAAGGTTATTATTGAAATTAAACTTCAACCATTTATTGGCTCGGATCTGAAACTTCGAGTTTACATTGTACTTACTCAAGTTATCGTCCACTTGATCCAGTAATCCTTCCTGGTAAATATATCCCAAACCTACGTAATAATTAAATTTATCAGAACCTCCCGTTACGCTCAGATTATGAGAATGACGGATGGAAGCTTTTTTAAAGTAGTAATCATACCAGTCGGTATTGGCATACACAGCATCTTTAGAACCTGCCCAACCGGTACCGTCCGCATTAGGTCCTATGCCCGGGAACTTTTCCGAATAAGGATTCTCCATAAAGCCCTGCATCTTTTCGATGAGCGCATCAGGAATCGAGTGTTTTACTCCATCGTTATCATCTCGTTCGTTCAGATAATTGGCAAATTCAATAGAATTCATCATTTGGGGCATATTAATAGGAGAACTGAATCCTACAGTACCACTGTATGATATACGTGTTTTTTCCTTTTTACCACTTTTGGTAGTGACGATAACCACACCATAGGCGGCACGTGCACCATAAACGGCAGCAGCAGAAGCATCTTTCAAAACACTGATGGTTTCAATGTCGGCAGGATTCACATTCTGCAAACTTTGCTCCACTCCGTCTACCAATACATAAGGTTCGCCTCCATTGATAGAACCGATACCACGAATATTGAATTTAATTTCGGCACCGGTCTCACCGCCTACCCCATTAGCAACCGCATCAGAAGAGAAGTTTAAACCGGCTACATTACCCTGAAGGGCACTCGTGAGGTCAGTAACCGGACGGTTGACAATAGCATCGGAACCTACAGTAGCCACCGCCGCCGTAATGGTGCTTCGTTTCTGTTTATCCATACCTACTACTACCACTTCATCCAAGACTTTTGTATCCTCTTTTAACGTAAATCGGTTGCCTTCTGCTTTTGTCACCTTTATTTCAAGGGGAGTAAAACCGACATAAGAAATAACCAATGTGTTACCTACTTTCCCTTTCACGGAAAAGTTACCGTCAATGTCAGTCAGCGTCCCATCTTTAGAACCTTTCACCATCACTGTGGCGCCGATAATGGTTTCACCTTTATCATCTACCACTTGTCCTTTTATCATTTGTTGCTGTGCCAACGCACTCAAAGGAAAGGATAGCAGGAGTATCAGAAACAGAATCAAAAATTTCTGTACTCGCATGAACTTCTTTTTTTCCATAATATTGTATTTGATTAATTTAGATTCTCTTTTATTCCGTCGGATTCGCATAATATTCAAACTCTTCTTTTATGGCCTTCAACAAAGACTTATTATTGGTTACGTCAATATCCGTTGCCAAATCCCAACTCATAATACCTGCAAAGCCTTCTTCACACACATATCTCGCTTTCTTGCGAATCGTTTCTACACTGTTGAAAGTATATGTATTTCCTTTATATGTATATGTATCCTCAATCGTAGTAGCCAGACCGTCATTCACGAAATCATAATAGGCAGCAATCAGACTACCCGTAGAACCATAGAAAGGGACTCCCATCACTAGTTTATTCTTAGGAATTCCATATGTTATAGCCATTTCTCCATCTTTTACAAATTGCTCATAAGGAAAACGCATCACTGCAGGGCCATAACATTGATAAGAGATAAAATCCAGTGCATCAATAGCTTCCGGAGAAATTTTAAAAGAAACCGGATGCAAAGACGCAGTGAAGTAAACATACTTTCCTAATGTAGAACGCATTTGGATAACTGTTGCACTATAATTATTAAATTCATTCGTATTTGTAGGCCATTCAAAATCAAAATCAACTCCATCAAAATCATATTGTTCGATAATCTTCTTCACCTCGGAAGCAAATCTTGTGCGAGCAGTGGCATCAGCCATCATCTTTTTCCATTCTCCACCGGCAATGCCCAAGCGCAATCTTCTATCTCCCTGTTGTCCCTGTAAAGCGGTACGTATATTATTCAAACGCCCCAGCCAGGAATGTGAATCCTTGCCAGGTTTCGTGGCATCATCGTATTTCCAGTAAGCAAGTATTTTGGAATTATTCCAATTGTCAAAGGTGATAGGATTTCTACCTGATGTACCTACTACCAGACTGCTTACAAAAGTTTCATCTAAATAACCTTTAAATTTATCTCCAATCAAAAAATCAGTACGTGTATTAGGTACTTCATTAGGGAGAGCACCTACAAAACTTATTGCAGTATTGTTTGTATCCACATAAAGTTTCGCCGTTCCCTGTTCATAAGTCAGCCCAATATAGTGCCAGCCTGTTGCCAGATCAGGAGTGGTAACGGTTGCAACCGAACTTCCAATAGACAGTTTCAAACTATTAGCTGTCGCACCCATTTGAAAAGCAATGATCGTGGAGTTTCCATCCATTTTCTTAAAGAGAAAAGCTCCGTCCACCCATTCACTTATATATATATAGGTACCAAAGGTGAATTTATTAAAGGCCCCATCAGCAGAGTGAAGTAATCCATCACCGCCATTCATAAAACTTGTTCCTTCAAATTTAACCACTCCATTACGACCTTGAAAAGTGCCTGTATGAGATACGTTTGTCATCGTCGCATCATTCAACGGCAATTCAAAAGCTACCTCACCATTTGCATAAGGACGCGCTGCCAAATAAATCAAATCTGTACAAGCACCCATACTGGCTGCCGAAATACGGTTTATTTCAAAAAAATCCCCCCGAATGTAAGAGCAATTAATGAATGATTTTACAGTAGGATCATCCGGTTCTTCCGGTTCACCAGGTTTTCCTGTGATTGCACCTTCAGGAGGAGTACCAGTTGGAACGTCTACCCATTTTGTGTCTTTACAAGCTGTCAACGTTCCAAAAAGGAAGAGACAAAGAAATAGGAATTTGTTTCTCATAAATTTAATAATTAAGATTAGCTTTATTTAATAATTGTGCTGTCCCTTTTGACAATCACTGCCACAAATGTAAGCTATATTAAAGGCAAAGAATGTTCTATTTTAGCTACGATTCTTCCAAATTTGTCTAAAATCGTCCATTTCATCGATTAATTATGGAATCACAGACATCTTTGAACATCTTACGAATCAAAAAAAGAAAGCGGAAGTATCCATTCCTGAATATTCCCGCCTCTTTTATATTTTATCCTAATATAACTACAACAATTTTCCTACGAAGATATATTATAGGTTTTCTATATCAGAAGATTGAAGACCCGTGTATTTGATAATTATATCAATGGATATTCCGTCCTCTCTCATCTTCGAGCAATTTCAATTTGCCTCTTTTGCTCTCCTTTCTCCAACCCTTTCTCCAACCCTTCCTTCATCCCTTCTTTTATTCCCTCTTTTATTCCCTCTAGCCTTCCTTTTTCCTCCTTTTTCCAACCCGGCCTTCATCCCTTCTTTCATCCCTTCTTCAGCCGCTTTTCTCCGCATCTCTTCGTTTTTACGCCGTTCATCCTCCTCTACAATTTGATTGACTCTATACCGATCTAATGCCTTATCATAAGCGATACGGTTTTCTTCCGAAAGATCGGCAACTGCTGCCAATCTCGCCAGATGTTCAAACACTTGTTCTTTCAAAGCATCCGGCATTCTATTCCAATTGCTCATATTCTTCAGTGCATAAATTAATTTATCATATAATGTATGGCAGTCCGACAAATCCTTTGTAAAATAAGGAAATTGCAAATAAATCTGCCGGAGATGCGGATTAACAATCTTCCCTGTATCACGGTCGGAAAGAACCGTATCCGTACGGAATTTAGCCTCTAAATTTTCCTCTTTGAAATTCATCAGGAAAATTCCATATATAGTAGGTAGTCTATACTGCTTTCCATAAGAGACAAGTGGTTCTCTTGCAGTCATCGGATCTTCAGGGACAGGGACTTCTTTTGAAGAAGGAGATTCTATCTGCCGACTCACAGCACGACAAACATAATAAAGTGTACGATCTAAAAAATTACTGTGCCAACGATTCTGCATCTCCACGATAATATACTCACCACTTGCTGTACGGCAATAAAGATCATAAATGATACCTTTATCACTCACATTGTCCGCATGATCTTCCTTATCCAGAAAAGTAAGTTCTGTAATATGATGTTCACCTGCAAGTAGTTCGTTCAACAAAGTGATGAGCAAATTCTTACTGGCCGGTTGACCAAAAATAATTTTAAATCCTATATCAGTAAAAGGATTGACGTATTTGGACATGATATTCTATTTTTAGCAAAGGTAACTATTTAAATCCATAAACATAAAAAACAATCCCAAACTTTACGGATTTATAGCCTTTTATAGTAAGCTGTCTCCCTTTCAATTCCTCCAAACAAACAAGAGAAATGTTCTATTTTTCAGATTAAGAAAGAAAACAAAACTATTGAAGATGGTAATCCGGAATTAAAAGCATCCATATTACCACATATATATGCATATTACCGCCACAATACAGCATATATTTTCAGATGATATGCATTTTCTTTAAAGAAATAAATGATGTTCCTCGGTGAGCAATAAGCCATTCCTCGGTGAGGAACACATCCTTCCTCACCGAGAAAGCCTTCCATACTCACCGACCAAGTTATAAAAGCCCTCTGAAAAGCCCGTTTATAGGCTAGTTCATCATCACAAGCGCACAAAAGAAAAATGATAAAGCAAACTACATACGGGCAAACAGTAAGCATATAGATAGCAATACAGAGGAATTATTTATTTTTAGACAGGAATTATCCAGACAACAAACAACCCTACATTCTTTCATCCAAAATGCAGAGCGTTTTTCCTTCACCACAAACAAGTGACCGATATATTAAAACAGAAAGAATAGAATATACCCTTTTCAGATCAGCACATTTTAATCCCTCTTTTCAACAACCATACTCTTTCAGAGTCTGCATCAACTTCGCACCATTGATCGGCTTCACCAGATAATCATCACAACCGGCTTTCAACGCAGCTACCCGGTCGGCATCAAAGGCATGAGCAGTCAGGGCGATAATCGGAATTTCAGCATTAAACTTCCGGATCTCCGAGGTTGCAGTACGCCCGTCCATAACAGGCATCTTCATATCCATCAGTACCAAATCCACCGGTTGGGTACGGACAATCTCAACTGCCTCCAGTCCATTCGGTGCGTGTAACAACTGACATTTGTTTTTCAAGATAGAAGATACCAAAAAGAAGTTACTTTGAATATCTTCAACGACCAGCACTCTTTTAGGTACTTTCTTTGTTTCTTCGGAGTCAAGAACGCTTTCATTATCTGCATCTTTCTCATTATTCCGACGTGAAGAAGTCGGCTCGCTGTCAACCGAATCAAACTGGCATGGCAAAACCGCCCAAAATAAAGACCCTTTATCAAATTCCGACTCAAAGCCTATCTCTCCCCTGCAAGCCTCAACGATGGCTTTACAAATAGACAGTCCCAGTCCGGTCCCCTGTGCAAATTCATCCAGTTTCTCAAAACGATGGAACACCTTGTCTTTTTTATCTTCCGGTATACCAACACCTGTATCGCGAACGTAAAGACGAATATCTCCGTCTATCTTTTCATACCCCATTTCAATAGTTCCTTTGGAGGTATATTTGATAGCATTAGTTACAAAGTTAGTGAGAATCTGCGCTAACCGGTTTTTATCCAAACGAACGGTACAGGTTTCATAAGGATTCACGGGAACTAACCGAACCTGCGGATTTACTACACGACGATGCATCGAAGCAGCTAATTCGTTGAAATAAACAGCCAAATCAAAATCTTCGTATTTCAGTTCTACCGAGCCGGCTTCTATTTTCGAAAGATCCAGTATGTCGTTAATCAGTTTCAAAAGCAACTCATTGTTGGCATTGATAATCTGAATAAATTCTTCTTTTTCTTCTTGATCTTCCGTCACCATCAATAAATCGGAAAAACCAACGATAGCATTTAACGGTGTACGGATTTCGTGGCTCATATTTGCCAGAAAGGCGGATTTCAACTTATCGGATTGTTCAGCACGACTTCTTGCCGTTTCAAGTTCACCTATCATGTGCTGTCGCTCGGTAACATCATCTACGCGAATCACGACACCGTCAACATCTCCTGTTCATTAAATATGGGGTAGCAAAGACTTCTATGACATGCTTGTTATCCAGATTAAACAAGATAGACTCTACCTGACCGGATTTCCGGGCACGTTGCATCACACAGTTCTCACAAGGAGTGGTGCGATTATGGGCCGTCAGATAGCAAAGCTCCCCTTTTTTGTAAGCCTCATAAGAAAGGCTTTTACTACAAAGCGAGATATTCTCCCATTGTACGATATAGTCGTTCGCAATATATGCCAATCCCGAATTAATATTGTTCAATACCAACTCATTCTGACGAATCAATTGGATCATTCTTTGTTCGCTCTCAAGGAGTTCTTTTTTTGAGCGCACCGCTTCTTCGTAAAGATTATCATATTTGTTTTGCCACAGAACACGTTCGGTGACATCCTGACTAATCACCATATAATTCATAATTTCCGACTTTTCATTATGTACGAAAGAAACGGTAATCTCGAAGAATTTTATACCGGACAGATTAGTAGGAAAAAGATGACGCACGTCATCAAAATTATATTTTGCCATGAAACGCACTGTTTCTCCTTTTCTGACCTGTTCTTTGATTTCATCAGAGAAACTAGTGTAATTAAATAGATTATAGCCCAGAATATCCTTTTTGTCTTTTATCCCCATTGATCTCAACCGCGAATAATTGACATCTATCATGAGACCGTCCTTATCATACAACTCCAAGCCTACAGACAGGTCATTAAAGATGTTGTGCAATAAGTTGTCAGCTATCCCATTTTCCAAAGTCTGTTCCATGCAGCAAAATTTGTATAGTATTACAATATTGATTGTTTATCCAAGCAAAGTTACTTAAATATTTTGTTACATAGCAAGAAAGAGGCTAAAAAAAAGCCTCTTTCAGTATCTTTATTTGGTATTTTGGTATAAAAAGGCTGTTGCTTTCGCTAATGTTTCCGGTTTGCCGATATCAATCAGATGTAACTTTTCTTTCAAATAACCACCATAGTTTACTTGCCGGCAAGTGGCAAGATAGAAATCCATAATAGAGAATTTACCCTCCCAACGGGGAGAGGTCATCCATTGAAAAATGGCGGGCGAAAGTACATGGATACCACTGAATGCATATTCCTGATAAAGAGAAGGATCATACTGAAAACCTTCCGGTTTCACTTGTTCCGTATCCTTGTTTATCCATCCGCAAAGTCTTTTGTCTGTATCAAAAAGAAGATAGCGGGAGGTTTTACGTTGGCTGGCCAGTAAAGTAGCAACAGCACCGCTTTGTAGATGATAGTCATATAGTTCTTTCAGGTTCACGTCTGAAAGAATATCTACATTGTGTATCAGGAAAGGTTCATCTGAATTTTCAAAGAAAGAACGGGCTTTCTTAACTCCCCCACCGGTGTCGAGCAACAAGTCGCGTTCGTCGGAAATATGTATGATGAGTCCAAAATTTTCATTGGCTTTCAGGAAGTCAAGTATCTGTTCGCCAAAATGGTGGATGTTAATCATTATTTCTGTGAATCCGGCAGCTTTCAGTTTTAAAATCACATGTTCCAACATCGGACGTCTGGCTATGGGAACTAAAGCCTTCGGCATGGTATCGGTGAGTGGCTTCAGCCGGCTACCCAAACCGGCTGCAAATATCATTGCTTTCATTCTTTCGGTTACTTTCTTCTTTATAGTTACTCTTCTTAGATTGTTGCCTCAAACGTATGTTCGATGTTCTGTTCCCGATGCACCAGTTCGACTTTCACACCAAATTTCTGATTCAGGTGCTCTGCCAGGTGCTGGGCTGAATAAACAGAACGATGCTGTCCGCCGGTGCAACCGAAGCAGACGGACAAATTGCTGAATCCGCGTTCCATATAACGTTTCACGGAGGCATCTACCAAAGCATAGACATGATCGAGGAAACGAAGTATTTCGCCATCTTCTTCCAAGAAAGTGATTACAGGTTCATCCAGTCCGGTGAAAGGTTTGTAACGCTCATACTTGCCGGGATTATTCACGGCACGGCAGTCGAATACATAACCTCCTCCATTGCCGGTAGAGTCATCAGGAATTCCTTTCTTATAAGCAAAGCTCATTACTTTGACGGTTAGCTGCCGCTTTTTCAGGTCGTCCGTAAATTGTTTCAGTCCAGTAAGCTCCCGCAAAACGTTACAGAGATACGGATATTCCGGATATTCTTCTTTCAACAGTTCACGCAGGTTTTCGATGGCATAAGGAACGCTTTGGATAAAATGCGGTTTCTTTTCAAAGTAACCACGGAAACCGTATGCTCCCAGCACTTGCAGCGTACGGAAAAGGACAAAGTGGCGAAGCTGGCTATAAAAATAGGATTCGTCAATCGGTTGGTATTTGCGAAGAGCTTCCATATATTCTTGCAGCAGTTCTTTACGGAGGCTATCAGGATATTTCGCTTTCGCCTGCCACAGGAAAGAGGCTATGTCATAATAGAACGGGCCTTTGCGTCCGCCCTGAAAGTCGATAAACCACGGTTCCCCATCTTTTATCATCACATTACGGCTTTGAAAATCACGATACATGAAAGTAGCGGAAGAACTGCGGAGCAAGACATCGCTCATTTTTTGGAAATCATCTTCCAGTTTGTCTTCCTGAAACTCCATGCCGGTAGCTTTCAGGAAGCAATATTTGAAGTAATTCAAATCCCACAGAATAGAGCGTTGGTTGAACTCCGGTTGAGGATAACAACGGGAAAAATCAAATCCATCCGCCCCGGCAAATTGAATAGCAGGAAGCAGACGGATCGTTTTGCGAAGCAACTCTTTTTCCTCTTCGGAAAAAACACTGGTAGCACGTCCTTTCTCTATGGCATGGAACAACAGAGTATCGCCCAAATCTTCCTGCAAATAATAGGTTTTATCTTCCGAGGCAATGCGCACTTCGGGAACAGGCAGTCCACATTTGCGGAAGTGTCCTGCCATATAAAGAAATGCCTCATTCTCATCAATAGAAGCCCCGTAGACTCCAATCAATGTTTCTATACCCGTCAGCCGAAAATAACGGCGGTTGGAACCAGAAGACGGTAATTCTGTTATGTTTTCAGCGGGAACGCCCGTATATGACTGATAAAGTTTCTGTAGTTCTTCGGTAATCATAGTCGTATATTTTCGAGCAAAGATAAGCATAAAAACTAAAAAATAAGAGAGGGGATTTAACTAATATTCATCCGAATACACTATCTTTGTTTCAGTTTAACTGACCTGATCTCATGAGAACAAAAACCTTTTTACTACTATGCATTGCATTTATCACACTGTTTATCGGCGTTTCCACTCTTCAAGCCGGTCATTATTACTATAAGCAAATCTCCCTAAAAGATGGTCTTCCCTCTACCGTGAGATGTATTTTAACGGACAAACAAGGATTTGTATGGATTGGAACCCGTTCCGGACTTGGGCGATATGACGGACATGAACTCAAAAAATATATTCATCAGGCAAATAACCCTCATTCCATTCCTCACAATTTAATCTACCAGATGATAGAAGACGTACAAAACAATATATGGATTCTGACAGACAAAGGAGTGGCACGTTATCAGAGGCAAAGCGATGACTTTTTTATACCGACTGATGAGACAGGAAATAATATCATCGCCTACTCCGCCTGCCTGACTGATAACGGAGTGTTATTCGGTTCGAAAAATAAAATCTTTTTCTATAATTATCAGGATACCTCTTTACGCCTCCTACAAACATTTGACTTAGAACCCAATTATAATGTGACTCTACTAAATCTATGGGATAAACACACATTACTCTGTTGCAGCCGGTGGCAAGGACTACTCCTGCTCGACCTGAATACCGGAAAATGCCGACGTCCTCCTTTCGATTGCGGAAAAGAAATTATGAATGTACTCATAGACTCACAAAAAAGAATCTGGGTAGCTCCCTACAATGGAGGGCTGAACTGTCTGACACGCGACGGTAAACTACTGGCTACATATACTACCCACAACTCCTCTTTAAGCAACAATGTCATACTAAGCCTCGCCGAACGGGAAGGAGAAATCTGGATTGGAACAGACGGAGGAGGCATTAATATTCTCGACCCAGAAACAAGACGTTTTTCGCTGTTGGAGCATATGCCCGGAAGTGACCACTACTCACTCCCCGCTAACTCTATTTTATGTCTGTACAACGACTGCAACAATAATATGTGGGCAGGTAGCATCCGTAACGGACTAATCAGCATCCGGGAAGTTTCCATGAAAACGTATACAGATGTACCTCCCGGCAACGACCGCGGACTAAGCAACAATACCGTTCTAAGTCTTTTCCAAGAATCCCAAGACCAAATTTGGGTCGGTACAGACGGAGGAGGCATCAACAGCTTTAACCCACTCACAGAGAAATTTATCCATTACCCTTCCACCTGGGAAGACAAAGTAGCCTCTATCTGCCAGTTTACTCCCGGCAAATTATTAATTTCTCTTTTCTCACAGGGAGTATTTATTTTCAACCCGGCAACAGGAGAAAAACAGCCTTTCACCATTGTTGACGCTAAAACGACAGCACTCTTGTGCAATCGAGGCAAGGCTGTAAATCTACTTCGGAACACTCATCACAATATTCTGTTCCTCGGAGAACATATCTATATATATGATTTGAATACACGTACTTTCAGTACCGTTATAGAACAAGAAGAGCAGGAAATTATCGGTGCTCTCTTACCGATCGACAATTATAAGAATATCACTTATCTAAATGATACGAAGCACATATATGAACTGGACAACCATACAAACAGACTGAAAACCCTATACAGATGTTGGAAAGATACAACAATCAACTCTGTTGCACGAGACGAAGAGGGAAATTTCTGGATTGGAAACAACTACGGATTAGTACACTACAATCCTGCCACCCAAATACAGACACCGATCCCGACCTCTCTATTTAGTGAAATCACATTGATCGCATGCGACCAGCAAGGAAAAGTATGGATAGGAGCCGACAGTATGCTTTTCGCCTGGCTCATCAAAGAGAAAAAATTCGTTCTATTCGGTGAATCAGACGGTGTAATCCAAAACGAATATCTTTCCAAACCTCGTCTATTAAGTATGCGGGGAGACGTCTACATGGGTGGAGTGAAAGGGTTACTGCATATTAACAGCAAAATACCATTAACCACTTCCGAACTTCCCAACTCCAATTATCAGATGTCATCATTAATGGAGAGTCAGTAAATAACGAATTAACGAATCATCCAGCAGGGATTTCTGCTCCCTGGAATAGTAATATCACTATTCGAATCATGTCGAAAGAGAAAGATATTTTTCGACAGAAAGTGTACAGATACCAGATAGAGGGGCTGAATGACCAGCAAATCGAATCATACAATCCCGAACTGGCCATACGTTCACTTCCTCCGGGAAGTTATAAAATCATGGCGTCCTGTACCGCCAAGGATGGTAATTGGATTCCCAGTCAGGAAGTACTGGAATTGACCATCCTTCCTCCCTGGTATCGGACATGGTGGTTTATTCTTTGTTGCGCCGTTTTTATTGCTGCCGCTATTATCGAAGCTTTCCGAAGAGCATGGAAACGTAAAGAAGAGAAGTTAAAGTGGGCAATGAAAGAACATGAGCAACAGGTATATGAAGAAAAAGTACGTTTTCTTATTAATATCAGTCATGAGTTGCGTACACCTTTAACGTTAATATACGCACCACTTAACCGGATGTTGAAATCCCTTTCTACCGAAGATACACAGTATTTGCCAATAAAAGCGATCTACCGTCAAGCGCAGCGAATGAAAACCTTATTAATATGGTACTCGATGTACGCAAGATGGAGGTTGGAGAAAGCAAATTGCAGATACAACCGTATGTTCTCAATCAATGGATTGAACATGTATCCCAAGATTTCATCAGTGAAGGAGAAGCAAAGAACGTCCATATCCGTTATCAGCTTGATCCACATATCGATACTGTAAGTTTTGATAAAGATAAGTGTGAGATTATTCTAAGTAATCTGCTTATCAATGCCTTGAAACACAGTCCGCAGGATGCAGAAATAACAATTATGTCGGAGTTGCTTTCCGAAAAATCGTGTACGTATCTCCATCATTGACCGGGGAAACGGATTGAAACAAGTAAATACACAGAAACTCTTCACCCGTTTCTATCAGGGTACAGGAGAGCAGAGCGGTACAGGGATCGGATTGTCTTATTCCAAGATTCTGGTAGAACTGCACGGAGGTTCCATTGGTGCGCAAGATAATCAGGATGCCGGTGCGACATTCTTCTTTGAACTGCCCTTGAGACAACAATCGGAAGAGATTATCTGCCAACCAAAAGCATATTTGAACGAATTGATGAGTGACGATAGTAAAGAACAACAACCGGAGGAAGACAATTTCGACACGAGTCCTTACAGTGTTTTAGTAGTGGATGATAATCCGGACTTGACGGACTTCCTGAAAAAGTCACTGGGAGAATATTTCAAACGGGTAGTGATTGCTTCGGATGGTGTGGAAGCCCTTCAACTGACCAAAAGCCATGCCCCGGATATTATCATCAGCGACGTGATGATGCCGAGAATGAATGGATATGAACTATGCAAAAATATAAAGGAAGATATTACGATCAGTCACATTCCTATCGTTCTGCTGACAGCAAGAGATGATAAACAAAGCCAGTTGAGTGGTTACAAGAACGGTGCGGATGCTTATCTGACTAAACCTTTTGAGATAGAAATGCTGATGGAAATCATTCGCAACCGGTTGAAGAACCGCGAATCTATCAAGAAGAGATATTTGAATACAGGACTAGTCCCTGCGCCGGAAGAAAGCACCTTTAGCCAGGCAGATGAAACATTCCTGTTGAAACTGAATAAAATTATCTGGAGCATTTGGATAGCAGCCATCTGGATGTCACTTTTATCTGCAAAGAGATAGGTATGAGCAGAGCCTCCCTTTACAATAAGCTGAAAGCTCTGACCGATATGGGAGCCAATGATTACATTAATAAATTCCGGATGGAAAAAGCAATCACGTTAATCACCAGTACGGACCTGTCGTTCACAGAAATTGCCGAAAAGGTAGGTTTTACTACTTCACGCTATTTCAGTACGGCTTTCAAACAATATACTGGAGAAACGCCGACTCAATACAAAGAAAAGCAGAAACAGGAAAGAAAAAAAGAGCAATAAGAAGCTACCCGGAAAATAAATATTTTTTAGGCACGGATTACACAGATTTCACTTCTTTTTATAGTTGTTTTATGATAACTATCATTTTAAAAACCGTGAAATCCATGTAATTCGTGCCTAATATTTTAATATATTGCAAGTTTCATTGCTTACTCAACCATTGACTTTTTTATAGTCTTCCAGGAACTTCTTCAATCCCGAGTCAGTCAGCGGATGATTGAGCAATCCTTTAATGGAGCTCAACGGGCAAGTAGCAACGTCGGCTCCTACTTCTACACATTCGATAATGTGTTTCGTATTACGGATGGAAGCAGCCAATACCTGTGTTTTATAGTCATACGTACGATACATACGTACGATATCTCCCACAAGCCTTACTCCATCTTCACAAATATCGTCCAGACGGCCGACAAAAGGTGAAACATACGTAGCTCCGGCTTTAGCTGCCAGCAATGCCTGCCCTACTGAAAAGACTAATGTACAGTTCGTGCGGATTCCCTTTTCCGTGAAATGCTTAATAGCTTTAATGCCATCGGCAATACAGGGAACTTTTACTACGATGTGCGGATTGAGCGCGGCAAGTTCTTCGCCTTCACGAATCATTCCTTCATAATCGGTTGCTATCACTTCGGCACTTACATCTCCGTTGACGATCTCGCATATTTTAATATAATGCTCACGCTGATTCTGCGTTCCTTTGATACCTTCTTTCGCCATCAGCGAAGGGTTGGTAGTCACTCCGTCAAGTACTCCGAGGTCATAAGCCTCCTGGATTTGCTCCAGATTAGCTGTGTCAATAAAAAATTTCATACTCTTAATTTTTAATGGTTAACGATCTAATAGTCAAAGATAAGAATTTATTTTTATTCATCCTTGATTAAGCAATCGTAATTGACGAATCAAGATATACATCCTGAATGGTATTCAATAATTCCACCCCTTCGTTCATTGGTTTCTGGAACGCTTTACGTCCGCTAATCAATCCCATACCACCGGCACGTTTGTTGACAACGGCTGTAATGACAGCATCACGCAAATCTGATTCTCCGTGAGATTCTCCACCGGAGTTAATCAAACCAACGCGTCCCATATAGCCATTGGCAACCTGATAACGGCAAAGGTCAATCGGTGTTCGGAAGCCAGTTCGGTATACATACGTTCGTCTACCTTGCCGAAGCCGATGGCTTTGAAACCACCATTGTTAGTAGGAAGTTTCTGTTTTACGATATCAGCTTTAATAGTCACTCCCAGACGGTCGGCCTGTCCTGTTAAATCGGCAGCCGCATGATAATCGACAGCACCTTTCTTGAAATCATTATTACGCAGGTAACACCAAAGAATGGTTGCCATCCCCAGTTCGTGAGCATATTCAAAAGCTTCGGCAATCTCCACGAGCTGACGGCGGCTCTGTTCCGAACCGAAATAGATGGTGGCTCCTACCGCTACCGCTCCCATATTCCAAGCCTCTTTGACTGTACCAAACAGTACTTGGTCGAAAGTGTTGGGATAAGAAAGTAGTTCATTGTGATTCAACTTGACGATGAAAGGTATTTTATGGGCATATTTACGTGCTACGGAACCAAGGATACCAAAGGTAGAAGCGACTCCATTACAGCCTCCTTCAATAGCCAGTTTCACGATATTCTCCGGATCGAAATAGATCGGATTGGGAGCAAATGATGCTCCGGCAGTATGTTCGATGTCCTGATCGACAGGAAGTATGGACACATAACCGGTATTTGCCAGGCGACCATGTCCCAACAGCGTTTGCAGACTGTTCAATACTCTGATGTTCCGGTCCGAATCAATCCATACTTTATCTATTGTATCGGGAGACGGAACGTGAATCAGTGATTTATCAATGGTTTCGCAAGTGTGGTCCAGGTAATAACAGGCCTTATCTCTTAATAATTCTACTACTTTACTCATAACTTCATTTTTTAATGTGTAACTTTTCTATTTTTTCTTTCCCTGATTGGCTACTGCTTCCATCAGTTTTTTGATCTCTTCCGGGTTTCCCAGGAAATAGTCGTTGGCCACGTTCAGGTTTTCATCAAACTCAAAAACGTAAGGCACAGCAGTAGGCAGATTCAGTTTTATGATATCTTCATCGGAGATATTTTTCAAATGTTTTATGATACCACGCAGACTATTACCATGAGCCACAACCAATAAAGTATGGGTCGTTTTCAGACTGGGAATATATCACTTTCCCAGTAAGGCATGATACGTTCAATGGTATCTTTCAATGATTCGGTACGAGGTAACTCGGCGTCGGGCACTTCATGATAACGGTAATCAAAACGCGGGTTTCTCAAATCACTCTCCGAAAGCGGATTGGGAGCTATATCATAGCTACGACGCCACACGAGCACTTGTTCTTCTCCATATTTCTCGGCAGTCTCGGCTTTATTCAATCCCTGCAATTCACCATAATGCTTTTCATTCAGGCGCCAGTTTTTCTCTACAGGTATCCAGTCCAGATTCATCTTATCGAGAACACAGTTCAAGGTTTTCACCGCACGCTTCAAATAGGAAGTATAAGCCTTATCGAAATTGAAACCATATTCTTTCAATGTCTCTCCGGCTTTTTCAGCTTCGGCAACTCCCTTTTCTGTCAGATCGACATCTGTCCAGCCCGTGAAGCGGTTTTCTTTATTCCATGCACTCTCTCCGTGACGAAGTAATACTATCTTTTTCATTTCTAAAATTCTCCTTTCTTCTTTTTATATATACAACAGATTGTTTCTTCACAAAGTTCACTAGAAAACAAATAGTTGTCAATACCCAGAAATAATGATTCTTTCTGCAAAGAAGCGAGATACAGTAATCAGGGAACATAAAAAATACCCTCCTCTAATTCTAAGCTTGCATTATGGATGATGATTCATCAAAGCAAGGTTATCATTAGAGAAGAGTAAGTCTGTTAAAGTAAAAAAGAGAGAGTTTATATATACAAGAAAATCTGTTCTACTTTTCTGTTCTTTTTAAAAAGTTCCACTGTTGAAGTCTACACATCAGCATCTTTTCCATAATAGGTTTCTTTCGTTTTTTTGATGTTCCGCAGCAAAGATGAATAGTGGCGATAGTTCATATCTCCTTCCTTACAAGCTGCCAACTGTTCCTTTACATGCTCTTCAATCTTGTCCAGATGTTTCTCCATAAAGAGTTGAATATCAGAACGGGTGACTGTCATATTCAAACTTGTATTATCTTTCTCATTAGGTTTAATCACACGCCCTACAAACGACAGATAAGTCCGGTGTGTTTGACGACGGAAATTGTTCTCCAACTCATTAGGATCGTTCAACGGTTTCCATACAGCGACAAATACGTCATTCAAATACTCGTCCAGTGAATACGGTTCGGGGACGCTGAAGGAAGTTGAATAGATATTGTGAAGCATTCCCGGCGCAAGCAACAAAGCTAACGTAGAACTCTGACGGTCGCTAATTTCATCTACCGCTTTCAGGCCTACACGACTTACCACTTCGTCCGGATAGAGCCAGAGGGGAGCTACGAACAAGTTACGTCCCAACCATTCAACAACCTCTTTTTGTATGCTACGCGGCACATAATCACGCCCTTTGCTATCCGGCACATTTTGGTATAACGGCCTCCGAGGTTTTCTGTACTTGCAGCGTATACTTCAGGTATTGGACGCGAACTGAATTATAGATAGTATTCAAGTCGTCATACTGACCGTCGGGTTGCGCCGTCCAAGTCAGAATATTCTCCATCACTCTTTTCAGATTCTTGATACCATATTCATTAGCCTTCATATTATTGTCGCCCAAATCTTCGCTTTGGCTGCGCGGGTCAGAGCCTTTTCCTTCATCACCGATAAACAATAAACGATGGTCTCCTTTCAGTTTCTTGGTAACTTCGGCACGTAATGCCGCTTTCTCTTAAAGGGTCTTTAAATTCCGGACGATATTGATATCCCCATTTTATAGCCCATTTATCATAATCGCCAATGCGAGGGAAAAGTCCTTTTTCTGAAATCCGGTCTTCAGGCTGTGCCACATAATTGAATCGTGCATAGTCCATGATTGATACCGTATGACCGTTGGCTTCCACCGGGCTTTATCACGTAACTTCTCTACCGGAGTAGCTGAACTGGCAGCCATATTGTGACGCAAACCGAGTGTGTGTCCTACTTCATGCGAGGAGACAAACTGAATCAGAGTTCCCATTAATTTGTCATCAAAGGTCATTGATTGCGCACGTTTATCCAAAGGTCCACACTGCACCATATACCATTTCTTAAGTAGGTTCATCACGTTATGATACCAACAGATATGACTTTCCATTATTTCTCCGCTACGCGGATCTACAATACGCGGTCCGTAGGCATTCTCTGTTTCCGAAGGCAAATAACGCAATACACTATAACGTGCATCATCCAAGCTCATTGTGGGATCGTCCGGCCACTCTTTGGCAATAATGGCATTTTTAAATCCGGCTGCTTCAAAAGCAACATTCCAATCGTTCACACCGGCTTTAAGATAAGGGATCCATTTCTTGGGTGTCGCCGGGTCTATATAGTATACAATAGGGCGTTTCGGTTCAGTGAGTTGCCCTCGACGATAACGTTCCGGGTCTTTCGGTTCCAACCGATAACGCTGAATGATAGCTCCACGCGATGTGACTTGCTGTTCATCAGAGAATTCTGTCACCGGATTCTGAAAAAAGCCGACCCGTTCATCTGCCAGTCTCGGCTGCATCGGCTCTTTAGGCAACATTACCATACTGGTATTCAGTTTCACAGTCACTGATCCTGTTGCCGCAGCCGGCAGTTTGCCGGAAGTTATGTTGTAAGTACGCAAAGTTACTACTTCCACATTAATAGGATAGGTCTTTATAGTATCCATAAATGTACGATCCTGAACTAAAGAACCAATACCAAGAATAGAACGGTCACTTGATGTAAAGCCACAGGTCTTGTTATCACTTAAAAGGAACTTGGAGACGTTGACAAGCTGTGCCCGGGTCTGCGGATTTCTACCGATAACATCAAACTTACCGATAACCGGATCTACAGTAGACTGCTTCAACGCCTCTGCTATCTTATCACCCGGGCGGGCAAACTGCGACTGCACATATTCACGTAAGAAGAGAGTTTTATCATTATGTTGTTCCCAATAAACCACACTTCGGTTCACTTCTTCTCCACTAAGCATTTTAAATCCTTGCGGAACAGCTTTAAAGCGGGTAACAACCAATAACAATCGTCCCAATAAAGAATCCGGTACTTCAAAATACCAGTCATCTTTGATGTGACGGATCGTGAACATACCCTCACATTCACTTCCTCCATCTTTCAACAGTTTCTCGTAAGCGGTAGCCTTCTTGACAGTGTCTTTCTTGACCGTATCTTCATGAACTACCAGATTTTTGGTTCCATACTCCAGCGGAAGTTTACCACCGGCATACACTCCAACACATTGGAGTGTAAGGAGTATGTATGCCGCCATCATTAAAATTTTTCGCATCGCTTTTCTATCTATTTTATTCGTTAGTATTTAGTGTCAAATTGGGATTCTTCTCACGGGCAGCTACTGGGAACGGGATGATGTACAAACGTGAATCCGGTTTCAATGTATATATTTTCTGTTCTACGGTCGTAGTTACCAGCGGAAAAGTACGGGTAATCGTCTTTGCATAGTCGGCTTCCGTATTGAACCGTTTCAAATCCCAGAAACGGCTGAATCCGAAGAGCAACTCTTTACGACGCTCGTTAATGATTTCCTGCATCATCTCACGCTGTGTAGCCGGTTCCGGAAGCACAGCTTCACTTCCTTTGATTCGTTTTTCACGTAACTGATTCAACACTTCAACGGATCCGGACAAATCGTTTAAACGTGCCATCGCCTCTGCCAAAATCAAATAAACTTCGGCTGTACGCATACCTACAGCCATGTATTGAAACTTAGAATAGGTAAGGGCAGTGTTCCATAAAGCAGCTCCAGAACCCTCGTCAAAGTTATAGTCAAAATTACCAGTCGTTTTAAAAAACAAATTCATCCGTTCATCATTATCTCCGAAAAGTTGTACTAACTCCGGACTAATCATACCATAAGCAATAGACGGGTTTTCAGAATAACTACCCATATAAGCATAATTCAACACTTCCGGATTGCCACCTTTGGCATAAGTTGAAACCTTAGTCGGTCCCCCGACGGCATCCAAAGCTATATAATCTATCAAGGCATTGTTCCGTTTCAAAGATTCCTCCGCCGCATCCTTAGCCTTTTCCAGTCACGGTGGAACAAGTAAACGCGTGCCGCCAATGCATAGCCGAATGCTTTCGACGGATGATATACATTCACCGGTTCTTCCTGCAGATAAGGTAACGCATCCTCGATATCCTTGATGATAAAGTCATAGACTTGGGCAACAGTAGCTTTGGTAGGAGTCGCTTCCAAGTCATATTCGCTGACAATAGCAATACCACCGTCAGTGGCTGCTGTCTCCGGATTGTAGGCTTTAGCGAATGTATTCACCAGAATAAAATGATCCCACGCACGCATAATTTTTGCTTCCGCTTTAGCCAGTTCCTTCACATCCTTGTCACCTGTACTATGATCTACCAATGAAATCACGATGTTAGAGCGTAAGATGTATTGATAACAGTTGGCATACAGATTATTATCACTTAATTCTTTACGATCGGCATCCTCATTAAAAGTCATATTGATTCCATCAGAGGAAAGATATTCCTTGCCGATAATATTCGATTCTTTTGACCAGACATTATCACTCAACAAAGCAAAAGACGACGGATAATAACTCCGGTTCGGCAAAGCCACCAATTCATAATAAGTCTCGGTAGAGTCTACAGTCTTCTTTCCTGTAGGGGTAATATCCACGTAATTCTCGCAAGCCGCAAATCCCAAGATAAGCAGAACTGGCAATATATAAAGTAATTTACGCATATCCTATATTCTTTTTAATAATTAGAAACTTGTTGATAATCCGATAGAATAAGTCTTGGGTGAAGCCATGCCGCGTGTGCCGCTGTTCAATCCGTAGCTTTCCGGGTCAATGTCGCTTCCTGCCTTACACCAGGTAAACAGGTTGTTCACTTGCAACTTCAAATTCAATGAATTAAGCCGAATTTGACGGCAGATACCGGACGGCAAACTATACCCCAAACTCAAGCTACGCAATTTCACATAACCAGCATCTTTCACATTGATATCACCATATTGCCACCAATCCTGGAAAGTACTTGCGTAAGTTTTAACCTTTGTAGGCATATCAATATACATACGTACATTTGCATCCGGCGCATCCGCACTCCAACGGTTGGTTATGTCTTTCAACGTCTGGATTCCCACCTGGTCACTCATACTTACCACACTATTACGCAGTTTGTTACCGCCTGCATACACAAAGAAAGCATTCAAGGCAATTCCCTTGTAGCTAAGTCTCAAGGACACTGCTCCATTGAATTTCGGAGTCAGCGAGCCAAAATTTACAAGATTCTCAGTACCTTTCAGTGACGATCCGGTAGTAATATTGGCAACCGTACCATCCTCGTTGAACGTCACCAGGTCATTCCCGTCCTTGTCTACCGCTACCGGATATCCATTTTCAATACGGTCTATGCGGTAAGCCCAAAGCGTATTATGACTGGTTCCTTCCATAAAGTAGTTCTGCGGGCTCACAATAAAACTTGTCGAAGTGTCCGAATCACTATGATCCACCTTTAACATCTTGTTCTTGTTATGGGCAAAGTTGAAATCAACGGCAAAGTTCCAGTCCATCTTCCTGATGAGATTGGCAGTAAGAGAAAATTCGATACCCCGATTACGCATCTCACCGTTGTTCACTACACGTGATTTAGCCCCCAATGTAGGATCCATGTAGCGGCGTACAAGCAAATCAGATGAGTGGCGGTTGTAATACTCCAAGCTACCATTGACTAAATTATTGAAAAGACGGAAATCCAGTCCCACATTATAAGTGGCTGTTTTCTCCCAACGGAGTTTCGGGTTCGGAAGATCATCATCATCATAAGTCAGGTAAGTCGTCTTGATCGGATTGCTCTGGGTCTTCTGCTTTACTACAAAATAGGTAGTCGAACTCTGATCCACATTACCGTTGATACCATAGGTCATACGTGCTTTCAGGAAGTCGAGCCAAACAATATCTTTCATAAATGACTCTTCCGACATAATCCAGGACGCACCGACAGACCACAGGGGATGACGCTGGTTACGGATATCAAGTCCGAACAAGTCCGCCTGATCCCAGCGGATACTTCCGGATACATTATAACGGGACAGATAAGAATAGCTTGCATTGGCATAAAAAGATGCATAACGATGGCGTGATTCTTGCAACGTAGGCGACAGGCCACTCAAAGTAATCGTATTGCCGGAAAGTGCACTGGTTCCTACACCGTCACGGTATGCCTGCCAATCTATAATGTCAGAAGTCAGTGTCTGAGGATCGTATCCATACATTAATTGCCGGGTAGGTTTCGGAATCTTATTTTCCCTGAATTCAAGTCCGGCAATGGCGGTTACTTCATGGTTCTTCCAACTTTGTCAAAGTCTATCTGATTACGTACAGTATAACGGTTACTGCTCAACTCATTTTGAAAGAACCGTCCGCCTTTCGGCATTGCCGAATTTCCATTCGTATCAATCATAGAGTTGTACGTCATACGCATCAAATAGGAGTCCTCCGCATCAAACACTTCACTCTTGCTATGATTCCATTCATATTGATACATGAAGTTATATTTAAACATCTTCAGGAATCGTGCCTGCAAGCTGACAAACGGGCGGATGCTGACATTGCGTGATTTAGCAGCACCTTCACCCAATGCATCAAGCACATTAAAACCAAATGTTTTATAAGGTGAAACACCTTCCGCCTTGCTCACGACACTGCCATTGTAAGCTCCACCCGAATATCCGCTTACATTCACATAAGGAGAATTATAACGGTTACCATCGGCATCCATTATTCTTTCATAACGTTGTTGCATAGTGTAACTGGTAAACAGGGTATTCGGTGTATCGCTACTTCCCAGACGGGCGTCCACCCCGGCATTCACATTCAGCCAACTAGTTATGGCATAGTTCGACTTATAATACAAGGAGAATTTATTCCTTTTATCATTTATCGTACGCCCCTTGTCATTTTCATAATTGAACGAAAGGAAGTGATTGTTTTTTCCGACTTTCTGCGATACGGACACATTATAACGCTGAGTTACAGCCGTGCGCCAAGCATTGTCACGATATTCTTTATAATAGTCATTATTACGCCACTGATTCAATGTAGCTTCGACTTCATTATTACTTAGTGTACCATTCTCCCGATCCAGATAAAGTTGGAACAACGGATTATAGTAGCCTGCCTTATAGCTGGACAAAAAACCGGATGCACTGCCTGATTCGGCTACATTCGCATCAAACACAGCTGTTTGATAATCAATAATGTCGCTTGTAGAAGCCAGGTTCAAACTGTTGAAATTCGGTTTGCTGGTGATGAACCAATCAGCATTGATATTCACATGCGCCCCCTCTTCTTTGGCCTGTTTGGTAACTACCACAATAATGCCGTTTGCAGCCAAAGCACCATAAATACTGGCTGCCGCCGCATCCTTCAAGACAGTAATACTCTCTACATTATAAGGATTTATCTCACTCAAAGTCAGGTCGGTCGGCATATCATCTACGACGATCAACGGCATTGTGCCTACCTTATCTGAGAACGTACCTCTACCGCGAAGGATAGGGCTCATATCCCCGTTATTCGGATTGATATCCATACGCAGACCGGCTATTTGCCCTTCCAAGGATGACGCCAGGTCACTGTGCATCTGTCTTGTCAGTTGTTCAGAATCTATAAAACCGAAAGAGGCAGTAGAGCGTTCACGGCTGATACGCTGATAACCCGTCACTACAACATCTCCCAATTGCTGTTTATCTTCATGCATAATCACATTGACATGAGTACGCCCTTTAATAGATACCTTTTCAGTTTGCATACCGACAAAAGAGACTTCCAATGTGTGGGTTTCCTCCATCACTTTACAAGTGAAATTTCCTTTGATATCGGAAATAGCTCCAAACGGGCTGCCGATTCCCCGGATATTCGCACCTGGCAACGGATCCCCTTTTTCATCCACTACCCGCCCTTCGATGTTCCTGACTTTACGAGTAGGCGATGCAGGCTTCACTTTACGGACAGTGATAAAATGTTGTTTCACCTCATATTCAAAAGGTTTCCCTTCCAGTATTTTCTGGAGTGCCGCCAAAGGTGCCAACTGATGTATGCTTACGCTTACCCGGTACGCTCTGACATCTTCACTAGGAAAATTCACCTTATAACCGGACACATTGCTAAACTGCTTCAAAGCCTCTCCCAATGGCGCTTCCTTTAGTTCCAAAGAAATCAATTTGCTGTCCGTATTTTGTGCCCGTCCATGCAGGGCAATTACAAACATCAGCAATAAGAAGGCGGCTTTCATCCATACGACCTTTCTCATTGCCTTTTTGCGAGACAATGTAATTTGTTGCTTTTTCATAAGAGTTGTATTTGTAAAGTTATATATGTTTAATCGTAATAGTTCCGTCCTGATATTCTACACGTACTTTTTCCAGTTTATTCAGCAGTTCCACCGCCTCGTCCAGATGAGCGTTACGGTTCGTCCAAAAGTTCAGGCGGATATTGTATAGTTCCACCTGTTCAAAGTCGACGTTCACATTGTACCATCTGCCCAGAGAACTCATAATTTCTTCCAGTGACGAATCTTCAAAATAGAACATTCCTTCTGTCCATGCCGTATAGGTAGCTATGTTGACACGCGATATTTTCTCTTCTCCGGTTTCCGTATAAGTCAAGTCCTGTCCGGGTTGAAGTACTACGGATGAAAGGCTGTTCGTGTTGGTCACTTGCACTTTTCCCTGCACCAATGTCACGTGGCGGTCTTCTGTTGTGTATGAACGTACATTGAATTTAGTACCCAGCACATGGGTATCCATGCCGTCGGCACTTACTATAAAGGGACATTTTTCATCCTTTGCCACTTCAAAGCAGGCTTCACCTTTCAACTCTACCCGTCGTTCCTTCCCGTTGAATGCGACAGGATAGCGCAGGCTACTTTCAGCATTTATCCACACTTTAGTCCCGTCGGACAGTACCAATAGAAAACTTTTTCCACGTGGTGTAGTCAACGTTTGGCAGCAGGTGGTATCCGGCGTCAATGTTTTCCATTCTTTGATATCCATCACACTGTCTTCCAACAGTTGTTGTTCATGATGACCGTCCATCTGCAGCATCACATGTTCTCCACTGACAGTTGCGACAAAGAATCGCACCGGTTCCTCTTTTTTTATAAAGAAAGAAGGAAGTAAAGAAGGTATAAGAAAGGCCAAAACCAAAACTGCAGCCACAGCAGAAGCCGCTACCCAAATACGTGTTTTCATTTTGCCTTGCGTCTCCTATCCAAGCTTTCACGCATCACAGCTTCCTTGCAAGCCATCAAGTCGAGAAATAGTTCCTTGTTTTCAGGTACGCTAATCCACTGGTTGAACTCTTCCGTCTCCCTTAGTCTCGGTTCCTGTATCGCACGCAATGCATAATCTGAATTCTGGTCTGGATTTTCCATCATAATAATCAACTGTTTATCTTAATACGTAGAGCCAACCGAAATTAATGACACCTATGAGAGATTTTTTTTCTTGATGGAAATTCAGAAGAACAAAAGATGAAGCCTGTATACCAATGACGATAACACACAAATGCACTATTCCAACGGTTCACAGGTTTCACCATTGAGATGAACAACTATAAATCAGACATATATGGTGAAGAGAAGCAGAAAAAAACAAAGCAAACAACCCTTCACATCCTTCACCTCTTTTTTCATATGCTATGAGCTAAAGTAAATATGCTATAAGCAAAAAAGAATATGCTATAAGCAAAACAAATTAGCTTATAGCAAATGACCCGTTGGTATTAACTTTGAGTTATCAAGTATTAACTCTTGATCTATAAGGTATTAACTCTTGAATTATCAGATATTAATACCTTGTTTACAGGAGATATATGCCGTGCGTATTGGACATATAGATCCAATATGCTAGACATATAGATCCAACACGTCAGACATATATGCCCAACAAATCCATATAAGTGCGTGAAGGGTGTGAAGGGTTATTTACTTTGTTTTTCCTACTTCCATTCACCATAAATATCTGATTTATAACCATTAAGCTAAAGTGTGAAACAAGTGAAGAGCAGGATTCCACATTAAACTGTAATAAGTAAAAAGACACTCAATCGTTTACGGAGTATTTTCAAAGCCCGGGCAATGTGAGTTCTGACTGTATTATCACTGATATTTAATATTTCACTAATTTCCGCACATTTCTTTTCATTCAGAAAAAACTCTTCCACTACTATGCGCATTTGCGGCGCCATCTGGCGGATACTCTCCTGCATCCGGTCTATTTTATCTTCGTAGTCCCGATACTCTTTGGCAGTCCAACCGCTATAAAGTTCTTCCAAGTATCTTTCCGCATTCCGGTTCACTACATTCTGATGACGTATGTGGTCAATGCAACGGTTTTTCACCATGACATAAAATAAAGGCAGCAAATCAGTCTTCCCTTCAAACTGCTCGCTGTTTTCAAGTACTGAGCAAAACACATCACTCAATACATCCTTTGCGCTTTCTCCGTCATTCAGCAGATTATATGCATGAATATAGAGCTTTTGCCAATATTTCCTATACAATACAGCTATGGCATTTTGGCTACTATTCATATCTTTGTGGTTACTTTTTGCATTTAATTAAGCACAAAGACAACCAAATAACACAAAAAGCAATCAATTCATTAAAAAATATTAGAAATCATATTCTAATATATTAACGTATCATTTCTTTTCAAGAAGATGCGGTTTGTAATCGTATCCGGAAGTTCTGATTCATAATGTGTTACCATAATCATCGTCTTATCTTTACGTTTACAGAAAGCTTCGATCACCTTTTTGACCCGACGACGATTGTAAGTATCCAATCCATGAAGCGGTTCGTCCAAAATCAGTAATTCAGGATCTTTGACGAAAGCACGTGCCAACAGAGCCAGACGTTGCTCCCCACTGGAAAGCTGCAAGAAAGGTTTGTCTTTCAAATCGGCAATGCCGAATATATCCATCCACCACTCACATACAGCCATCTGCTCCGGTTGGGGGCGTTTGTACAGTCCGATACTGTCGTGCAGTCCGCTGGCTACGATTTCAATAGCCGGCAAGTTTTTGAGATAAGCACGATGCATCTCGGGACTTACATATCCGATGTGTTTCTTGATTTCCCAAATACTTTCTCCAGTTCCCCGTTTGCGTCCGAAAAGGCTGATGTCGCAAGCGTATGATTGTGGATTATCCGCACAAACCAAACTCAATAATGTAGACTTTCCTGCACCATTCTCCCCGCTCAACGCCCATTTCTCCCCACGATGCACTGTCCAGTCCAGTTCGTTCAGAATAGTGCGGTCGCCATAGCGGATACTTACCTTATTCAGTTTCACCACTTCGTCCGAGTCATAGTTGTTGCCGTCATAAGGCAAATCAATAATCCGTTTCTGCAATTCATCGAAAGAAGTAGTTGTGTCTCTGTTGCGGAAAGCAGTCAGGTAGGCTTCGCGTTCCATCTTGGAAAACACTTCCATTTTATCAACAGGGATAACGTGAGTGATAAAGGAAGGTATATCATCCATCATGGAAAGCACCAGAATAATCTGGACGGACGACATTTTTGTCAGACGTTCAAGCAAAGAGAATAACAATTCGCGGGTAGGCGCATCCAGTCCGATAAACGGATTATCCATTATCAGAACGCGGGGGGCTGTCAACAGTGTCTTTGTGAGCTGGAATTTACGCAGTTCACCACTTGAAAGAAGGATTATCTTTTTATCAAGAAGAGGTTCGATGCGGAAGAGCTCGAACAGTTCATTTTTCAGTTGTTCGTCTTTAATCTCTCCCAACATTTCGCGGACGTCCGGCGTTTCATCCTGGTCGTGCGCATTCCAACGCTGTTGGTAGTAATAATTGGCATCTGCCGCTCCATAAGTATCACGGAACGCGATATATTTCACATTATCATAAACAGTTTGAGTAGCGGAAGGGGAAAAGTCATACTGGAGTGTTCCTTCACGTAGCGGATATTTTCCGATTAATGTATCTACAAAAAGGCTCTTGCCACCCCCATTGGGACCTACAATGGCTATATGTTCGTTCGCTCCGATAGTTGCCGTGATAGGTTTGGCTAAACGCACAAGCGGGTTGCGTGCTACGCCCCCCGCCATGCAGAATGTATTTTGGATCATATTCTTATATTCTGTTTTATTTTTGACCGCAAAGGTAACAATTTTATCACAGAATAAGCACTTTTCTTGTCTATTTAGTAAATCCGTAAGGCGGACATTCAAAATTAGTGATATTCAGTTTGTATTCCATCATATCTTTCAATTCATGCACCGGACGTTCCAGTTCATAAGGTATCGGCTGCTTGCTGAATTGCTGGAAATAGAGCAAGCAGGCATCTTTCCACCACACTGCGTCACGTGTCTGAATCTTCAACCGGTGCTGTACGTCACGGAATCGTTCCGGGTCGATGTATTTCTTCATAGGCGCCCATAACTTCTGGAAGTTTCTGGTTTCTTGCACCCCACGGTCATAAGCATAGCACAACTCCACCCAAAGTGTACGCCCGCTCTTCATCCGATGATTCCAGGGAACATGGTGGAACCAAAGAAGCAGATTTTCGGGACAAGTATCTACATTATCCAGTTGTTCGCATAAAGGAGAGTGATATTGTGCGGTCGCATTGCTCCCTTTGCTGCTGCGGTCGAATCCGATACCGCCGTCATCTGCCCTATGGTAATAAGAAGGCATCCAGTCGGGACGGGCACCGGGAATATCACACCAAGGCTCGGGCCCGTAATGATGTCCCCATGCAAAGATGTGATGCAGTCCTAACGGCATCATATAATCTACTACTGCTTCCCTCGACTTTGGAGAAGAGAGTTGAGAAGGGAGAGTTGAGAGTGAAGTTGTTGTCTCTCTTTGGGAGATATTTCATTGACGGAATCGTTGTACGTCTGCAAGGCAACCGGAAGAAAAGTTTGCCTCAACCATTCTTCACCGATTTGCTCGGAAGAAAGTGAATGTTTCCATGCCAAACGACCGAAAGCATACCAGTTGGCTTGGGCAAAAGGATGTCCGCACCAATTGATGTCATCACCGATATTGGTGACACCGGCAATAGCCGTCAATGAATGGGAGAACAAGGAGCCATCCGTCACACGGGCGATGGTAGAGCCTGCGCCTTGTACGTAAGTGTCGCTGTCCAGACATTCTTTCCACATGGGAGCGAGAAAAACGAGGTGGTTGGAGAATCCCAGATATTCCTGTGTTATCTGAAATTCCGGCATCACGGGTGTTTTCTTCATGGCTCCGAATAACGGGCTGAACGGTTCGCGGGGCTGGAAATCAATCGGGCCGTTCTTTATCTGTACAATGACATTGTCGCGGAACTTTCCGTCTAAAGGTTCAAATTCAAGATAGGCTTGTTTGGCCCGGTCGCTGTCCGTGGGCGAGTAAACGAAAGCACGCCACATGACGATGCCGCGATAAGGCTTCAATACATCGGCAAGCATGTTCGCCCCTTCGGCATGAGTACGCCCGTAGTCACACGGTCCGGTTGTCCTTCGGAGTTTGCTTTCACCAAAAAGCCTCCGAAATCGGGTATCAGCGAATAGATATCTTTGGCTTTTTTCTTCCACCAGGCAATCACCTCTTTATCCAACGGATCGGAGGTGGATAAACCACCTAAAGCTGCCGGGGAAGAAAAGTTAATTGAAAGATATATTTTCAAACCATAAGGACGGAAGATGTCTGCCAGAACTTTGACTTTCTGCAAATAATCATCAGATAGTATCTTAGGACTTGCATTGACATTGTTTATCACAGTAGCATTAATACCGATGGAAGCATTGGCGCGTGCATAAGCTTCATAACGGGGAGAAACAACCGACGGGAGTTCGTCCCATTTCCAAAGCGAATGTCCGGCATAGCCACGTTCGATTGTACCGTCCAGATTGTCCCAATGATTCAAGATACGAATCTGGTAATCCGGTTTTTCGGAGATATTTAAAGACTTCAATGTTGATTCGGATAATTGCCCGGTGGCTTGCAAACGAAGCAGATGATAAGTTCCGTAAAGTATTCCTTGCTCACCGGAAGAAGTGATTGTCAGATGGTTACCGTCTTTAGAAGCGCGGATGATGTACCCGTCATTTCCTAATGCACGCAGTTCCTTATTCTTCTGTATTTCCAGCGTTATGGGGATTCCTCCCTGCCAGAAGTTCCGCAATTCGGAAACGGCGATATTTAATGTGGGAGACTGTTTCTTATTCATTATTATTGCTTTTGCTCCCGTTGAATAACGAAGCCACAAAGCACTCCCATCTTCTGCATAAACAGAGAAAAGACTGAAAAACAGGACAAATGTCAATATAGATATAATCCTCATAAGTAATAGTTCAAAATTCGTTTCATAAATGGGAATTTAGCAGTTAGGCTGAAAGCCTTACAATTATATATTTATTGGGGTGCCCTGAAAGGGTTTAATTACATAGCGTAGGGCAACGCCCTACGAAAAAGACACACCAGCCACAAGCCCTGAAAGGGCGGAACCGTATACAAAATTATGCCCTTTCAGGGCGCAAATTCAGATTGTCGTTTTTACGTAGGGCGTTGCCCTACGTTATATAATTAAGCCCTTTCAGGGCACTCCGCAAAATTATCATTTGTCGACTATTCATCCAGTCCTTCAATCGTGATGATTTTTCCATCAGCATCGTATTGCAGTTCACAGACTTTTTAGCTACGAAGCCAGGTTTTCCCTTTGGAAGGTACACAGTCGTGATGGAACAGATACCATTTTCCTTTGAACTCAACAATAGCATGATGAGTAGTCCATCCCACTACCGGAGTCAGGATAACTCCCTGATAAGTAAATGGTCCGTATGGGTTGTCACCTATTGCGTAACAAAGTAGATGGGTATCGCCTGTAGAGTAAGAGAAATAATATTTCCCATTATACTTATGTACCGTGAAGCTTCGAAGAAACGACGTTCTGTATCTCCTGCTGTCAGAGGTTTACCGTTTTCATCCAGAATGACTAACGGACGCGGTTCTTCCGCAAACTCCATCATATCATCACTCAAACGAACGACACGGGATGGCAAGGCCTCTTCCTTTCCTTCGGGTAAAATGGCTGATTCCAATGCTTTATTATTCCGGTAACGTTGAAGCTGTCCACCCCACAGTCCGCCAAAATACATATAATAATTACCATCTCCATCATTCCAGACAGCCGGATCAATGCTGTAACTTCCTTTCATCGGGTTTGCTTCCGGAACAAAAGGTCCGTATGGTTTATCGCTCACAGCTACTCCGATACGGAATATGTCATTTTGGTCTTTCAATGGAAAATACATATAGTATTTGCCGTCTTTAAAAGCAACATCACAGTCCCAAAGCTGACGGCCCGCCCAAGGAATATCTCCTGTAGAAAGTACAACCCCATGGTCAGTAATCTCTCCATTCATTACATCATCCATAGAATACACATGGTAATCTTTCATATTGAAATGATCTCCATTATCATTTTCGGCAATACCACTCTCCCAATCATGCGAGGGATAAATGTAAAGTTTGCCATCAAACACGTGTACGGCAGGATCAGCCATATAATCACCGGGAACTAAATATCTTTTCTGTTTTCATGGTTTTATTCTTATTGCAACAGTTCTAAATTAATTTTATAAATGGGAATTTCTATTTCACCACAGAGGACACGGAGGACACAGAGGTTTAATCTTTTTATTCACTATAGAATAACACAGAGTCTCACGTAATCGTATATTTATCGCTCTGTTTTACTTACGGAAAGAGAGAGAAGAGCTCTGTGTCCTCCGTGTCCTCTGTGGTGAAGTGAACTCCAAATGATCATTTCTGCATAGCCTCTTTTATAATCAAATCAACTACCGGTTTCGGCTGATGATTGCGGTCGAAAAGCAATGGATAATCCGTACGTCCTCTCATCGGCCAGTCGTTACGCCACGAATCCTGATCGGCTACTCCCCAAACAGTAACTCTTGTTATGATATCCTGATGTTTCAGGAACAGACGGAAGAAGTCATTCATTCTCTCTGTCCATGCTTTTGATACTTCTTCCGGTAATCCGTCCGAATAAGGATTCATCTCTTTTTTATATTCAAAAGATGCCGAGACTTCCGCACCAACCTTGGGGTCGGGTGATGGCAATACAGTCAGATCCAATTCTGTTATCATTACCTTCACTCCCGCTCCGGCAAAGGCAAGCATACTTTCTTCAAACTCGCTGATTTTCGGATAGTCCATGCCGATATGTCCTTGCATCCCCACCGCATCAATACGGATACCACGTTTCTTCAAGTCTTTCACCATCTTCACAACTGCAACTCTTCTGCCCGGTTGAGCCATTGAATAATCGTTATAATAAAGCTCTGCATCCGGATCGGCCTCGTGTGCATATTGAAAAGCCAATGGGATATATTCTTCACCTAGAATTTCATAAAACTTAGTCTTACGATATGCACCATTATCTTCAATCGCTTCATTCACCACATCCCAACCTTTAATACGGCCTTTGTAACGCTTCACAATAGTGGTGATATGATCTTTCATCCGTTTCTTCAATACTTCCGGAGACACATTTTTGCCATTCTCATCCACGCAGAACCAGGGAGAAAGCTGCGAATGCCAAATCAACGTATGTCCTGTGATTGCCAAATGATTTTTCTCTCCAAAAGCAACAAATTCATCTGCCTGTGTGAAATTATAACGGTTCTCCTTCGGATGCATTTCCTGACTCTTCATACAATTCTCTGCTACAATAGCATTAAATTGTTCCTGAATTACGCGCACTCCTGCCTTATCCCGACCGGATGCTTGTCGTGTATTCACTGCTGTTCCTATCAGGAATTTATCCTTCAAAGCTTCTTTCAAAGTCTTTGTTTCTTGTGCAAAAGCTACCGAAGTACCAGTTATCAGGGCTACAGCAGCCAACAAAGAAACTACGGTTGTTCTTGTCGAAGTCTTCATATAGTCTATCTATTAATTATAGTTATTAATCAATTGTTTTCCAGACGGCGTTTTGCCAAATCGTCCTGAATATGCTCATTCAACTTCTTAGAAATAGGATAAAAGAACAAAGCAATTACTCCTACAAAGAAAGTGATGGCAGGAATCACGCTGGATGTCAAACGGATACCGAAAATAGCGTTTTCTGTCTGCACTGTATTAGATACAAAACCGAACGAATCGACAATCGCACCGCAAATAGCTCCCCCTATACCTAGTCCGGCTTTCAAGGCAAAGACTACACCTGCAAATACAAATCCTGTCGCACGACGATGGTTCACCCATTCTGAATGATCGGCAACATCTCCCATCATTGCCCAAAGCAATGGAATAGTAGGTGCGTATGCCAAACTCTTCAAACAGTTAATAATAAAGATCATACTTATGTTTGTCGAATCTACCACAAAAAACAGGGCTGTAAAAAAGGCTGTCAGTGCCAGGCAGATCAAAAATACATTCCGCTTGCCAAAGATATTGGAAAGAAATCCGGAAAGCAATATTACACCCGCCAAAGTGATAACCTGCCCAATCATATTGAACAAACTGAAACCTACAGCAAACACATTACTATGATCGGGCTGCGCAATCAGTCCGAAAGCATCAAGAAAGGTGTGCCACATTCCATAAGTTTCTCCTTCTATCCGTACTAATCCAAAATTTTGCAAGAAGTCAAAAAGGGCTGTTTTATCTACGAAATAATTAAAGTAGTAAGACATACTGCTGCCCCACATAGCCAATGTCGTAAACAAAAAGAGAGTTAAGATAAACATCGCTTTCCATGGACGGCTGCTTACGATATCTTTAAAATCCTGTTTCACGGAAGTTTTCTGACCTACGGGAGGCGTAATACGCTCTTTGGCAGAGAAGAATGTGATTACTAAAAGAACAACTCCGATGATGGCAAACAGGGTAATCGTCAGGAACCATCCACGTTGATCGTCTCCTTGCCCGAACTTGGAGACTAACGGCAAAGTAAGCCCCTGCACAACAAAAGTGGCGATTGTAGCTGTCACAAAACGGACGGACGAGATACTGGTACGTTCTTTGATGTCACTTGTCATCACACCACCCAAAGAGGCATACGGGGTATTATTGAAGGAGTAAATAGACATTAATAGGGTATAAGTGATACCTGCATAAATAATCTTTCCACGCTCACTCAAATCGGGTGTCGTAAATGCCAGAATGAAGAATACGGCAAAAGGAATAGCTGTCCACAACAACCAGGGACGGTATTTACCCCAACGGGTATTGGTTCTGTCGGACAGGATACCTACCACCGGATCGACAAACGCATCGAAAATACGTGCGACCAGCAATATCATACCTGCTGCTGTTGCTTTGATTCCAAACACATCTGTATAGAAGAAGAGTTGGAACATCATCATCATCTGGAAAATCAGGTTCGCCGAACCATCACCCAAGCTATAACCGATTTTCTCGGCCATCGACACTTTTTGAGTCTGTGTTTTCATGGTACTAATCTCTTTTTTTTTTTTTTTTACTCTTTGTTGAAAGACTGCTTGGGACACACGTTGTCCCAACGTCTTTTTATCCAATGGATGAATATCATTCCATTCTCCTAAATCACCGTTTTTAATTAGAGTGACATTTTTATTTGTATTGGCTACTTCTGCCTGCACTTTCCGGAATTCAGCCGGCAGCACGCCCTCCTTTATCTTCGGGTGAGAGGAAATCCGCCAGTTCAATCACATAGAAAGGCATATCAGGTCGATTCCAATGCTGTCTCCAATCCGCAATCATCGCCGTCAACAGGTCTTTATACTCATTTCTGCGAGACACATTCGATTCACCCTGATACCAGATAATACCAGATACCGTATAATTCAGCAATGGGGCAATCATAGCATTATAAAGTCCTACGGGTTTATAATGGAAAGCAGTCTGTCCCGGAGCAGCAGGCAGGGGAGCGCCGAGGCGATATTTCCAATCACCTTCCAGACTAATCTCCGATTCTCCTTTTTCCGGCTGGCCTTTTCCGAAAAGTATCTTATAGGGTTTCTCTTTTACAAAATGAGGGAAACCGCCATAACTGAAAAGACGTATGGTTATCGTGTTTTTTCCAGCTTTCAACAATCCGGCGGGAATGGTATAGATACGTGGTGGATATTGATAAGAAACAGTTCCCACAAACGTACCATTTACATAGACGGAGTCTGCATCTACGATGCATCCCAGGCGAAGAGTTGCCTTCTCTCCCGCTTGTTGCCCGGACACTTGAAAATCTCTACGGAACCAATGGGAACCATTGATTGTATTCAATCCGTTAGTAGCCCAACCGGAAGCAAACAAATCAGTCGGTGTCCAATCACTGTCATCATAGCCGGCAGCATACCAAGGGATGGTTTCATGCATTCCTTTATCTCCCTGATACAGTGCTACATTCCAGGCACGGCTTTTCTTGCTCTCTTCTTTTTTCATTGATTCTACCAAGTCATCTGATTCGTAGATACGTTTTTCGTTCAGATAATAAGGAAAAGGTTTCAAACCTTCCTCACTGATCCACGCTTCTATCGGTGAACCTCCGACACTGGAGTTTATGATTCCTACCGGAACCTTTGTTTTCTGAAAGTAATCTTTAGCAAAGAAATAAACCAAAGCAGAGAAAGACATCACATTTTCAGGAGTCATAGCCTTCCAGAAGATTCCCGGAATATCTGTCTGCGGGGCATGAAAGTTATACAATAGAGGAGTTTTTATATAACGTACCATCGGATAATCATTGTCCGCAGATATTTCATCCCGAAAACGGTCTGTAACCCGTGAAACAGGTAATTCCATATTCGACTGACCGGAACATACCCAAACGTCACCCACAAGAATATCCTTCAACTCTATATCATTAATAATCATCGTGTAAGGACCACCAGCTTTCAAGGCAGGCAAGATCACTTTCCAGTTGCCTTGCGCATCGGCAACGGTCTTATATTTCTTTTTTTGAAAAGTTATACTAACAGTTTCATCAGGATCAGCCGTTCCCCAAATATTGACAGGCTCCCCACGTTGAAGCACCATTCCGTCGGAAACAAGAGCGGGAAGTTTAACCTTTGCTTCACCCAACAGAGCGAAGCAAAGGAACACAACTACTAACCCAACCTTATAAAACCAATACTTATTCATTATCTATCTTTTCTTTTATGTCTTTATTTCATAGTAATCCGGAAAGAGAAACAATCCGTTCTGAATTCCACTTTGCAAACTTAGGAAGTTTCTCTCCGCTGACCCAGAATTTTTGATTCAAATCATTACTCGCTTGTTACATCATCGTTTACGTATGTTACAAATACCTGTTGTAATGTTACATCCAAATTGAGATTGCCGATGAATAGGAGGAAAATGAAGGATTTAGAAAGAACGGATTACAGTAGTTATTGTTATTCATTCTATCTATTTAAAGATGATAGAAATGCCGGCAACCAACGTTGAGTTGTTATATATGCCATAAATAAAAAGTGCCGACTAACCAGCCGGCACATGATTTCATTTGTTCCATCAGACTGAAACAGGCAGCCAGTCTACTGCATGAAAAAACTTGAGTATCTCGGAATTGTAGTAAACAGAAAAAAACTACTTGTACATAATCAACGCAGACTGACCGGGAACAATCACCTCCGGTCCGGTTTGCGTACCCAATCCACGCACATCTATCACTCCGTCTTTACATACTACCGTATATTTGCCAACAGGGACTTCCAATCGTGCAGGGGTCGTACGGGAATTAAAGGCTACGATAATATCGTCCCAGCTATCTCCATTCGCATGCTCTTTGAGGCGAAACGCAATCAGGTTTTGCCCTTCAACCGGAAGGAACTCCAGATGCTTCCGGACCATTTCTGCATTTCCCATACGGAAAGCCGGATGAGACTTACGAAGATCAATGAGTCGTTTATAGTACGTGAAAATATCTCCGTTTGTCGTTTTGCGTCTCCAGTCAATGGCATTGATGGCATCCGGACTCTTATAACTATTGTCTATCCCTTGTTTATCACGCATCACTTCTTCACCTGCATAGATAAAAGGAATTCCCTGTGAAGTTAAGACTACCGTTTGTGCCAGCTTATCAAGTCGAACCAACTGTTCGGGAGTAACTCCCGGCATACTTGCCTTCAATCGGTCTACAAGACACAAACCATCATGACAGGAAACATAGCTAACCATCTGGGTAGGCTGTTCCGCCCACGGCTTCTGACTATAATTTACGGAATCACAGCGTACTTGCGGATGCTTAATAGCTCCAACAATTCCGAATTTCACGCTCATTTCTCCCCCCGGCACTCCGGCAAGGAAAGCTCCTTTGTCCTTCTCCCATACAGGACCGCAAAGTCCATCGCGCAATTCATCCGAGAATACAGCAATTCCGGGCATCTGGGAAATATTCCCTTTCATCGCCAGTGAATCTGCCGGATATTGAGGAGCTTCAGCCGCCCAACCTTCTCCATAGATACAAATAGTAGGATCGACTTTGTTGACAGCCTTTCGAATCTCGTTCATTGTTTCAATATCATGCACCCCCATCAAGTCAAAGCGGAAGCCGTCAATATGATATTCTTTTATCCAATAAAGAACGGACTCTATCATGAACTTACGCATCATAGGCCGTTCACTTGCTGTTTCATTGCCACACCCTGAACCATTTGCCAATGTGCCATCCTCTTTCTGACGGTAAAAATAGCCGGGAACGGTACGTTCAAAATTACTTTCAAGTGTATTAAAAGTGTGATTGTAAACCACGTCCATTATCACGCGTATTCCAGCTCTATGCAACGCTTGTACCATCTGTTTGAACTCTTTCACGCGAACGGCAGGCTGATAAGGATCGGTTGAATAAGAACCATCCGGCACATTATAATTTACCGGATCATATCCCCAGTTATAGTGATTTTCATCTAATTTTGTTTCGTCGATAGAAGCATAATCAGAAGAAGGAAGAAGATGCACATGTGTCACTCCCAGTTCTACCAAATGATCGATACCTGTTGGTTGATTGCCGGAATTCACCGTCCCATGTTCAGTCAGTGCAAGGTATTTGCCTTTATTCTTTATTCCCGAAGTAGAGTCGACAGAGAAGTCACGATGATGCATTTCATAGATAATCATATCAGCAGGAGATTTCAGAGAAGGACGTCGGTCACTCTCCCACCCCTCCGGATTGGTAGTCTTCCAGTCGATGATAGCTGCACGCTTTCCGTTCACTCCTACAGCGTGAGCATTAATCCCCGGCGTGTCGCCCTGCCATTTATCGTTGATTTTCACATTGAAAGCATAGTATTTGCCGAGCAGGTCTTTATCTACAGATGTCGTCCAGGTTCCATTCTCACCGAGTTCCATCTTTACTGTTTCGTAAGCATGTCCGCCTTCTCCGGCATCATAAAGCATCAGGCGCAGCTCTTCTGCTGTTGGTGACCAAAGGAAAAATTTGGTTGCCAACGGCGTATATTCCATCTCTGTAAGGCTTCCCGTACGAACCGGATATAATTCAAAGAAGTATATTCCTTCTTCGTTGGGGAACAACTCATCACTGTTGTCACTGTAGTCACACCCAATATCGCTAAATAATTATTTCCTATCTTCATTCTAAACCTCCCCCTACGCTAGACACCATATCTATCCCCCATAAAATTAAATGCTTTATTTCACCTTATCCGGATTCTTCGCTATAAAATCCTTCCAACTACTATACCCTTTTTCCATTGCCGGTCGCCCCATTTGCAGGAAATGACAATAAGCCGCTGCCAAACCATCTGTTGCATCCATAAAAGTAGGCATATCATCTTTGAAAACCGTAGCATCCTTTGCAGCATATCCGCCACTTGTTCTTTTGATGCCTGCCCGTTTCCGGTGATAGCCATTTTTATCTTCAAAGGGGCATATTCGGTGATTGGAATATCCCGGCTCAACGCTACTGCCATTGCTACCTTTGTGCACGCCCTAACTTCAACATCGATTGTACATTTTTCCGAAGAAGGTGCTTCAATAGCCAACTCATCCGGTAGATAACTTTCAATAATGCTCAATACCCGTTCATGGATATGACGAAGTTTCAGATAGTGATTGGCAAATTTACGCAAGTCGATAATCCCCATCGCAATCATTTCTGGTTTGGTTCCCCTCACCCTTAGAACCCCGTATCCCATGATTGTCGTACCGGGGTCAATCCCGGATTATCTTTTCTTTTACCGGTTGAATCACTCTATCACCTCCATCAAGGTCGGAAATCCGATCACTTTATCTTTAAATATTTTACCAGTTCGTCATTCAGTCGCACCCCTGTTCCAAATGCCAGCGATGTAATAACCCACTGCTTTCTACCTCCCATTGCAAAGAATACGCACTTCCTTCTTCCCGATGACTCAATATCCGGCAAATACGCGGTGCCTTCAACGCACCGTGTTTCTGTACTTCAGGGATATAACTCTCTTTTATCCAAATCATGAAATTGTCGTGAACGTCATCGTCCACTTGAAAAGTTGTATTATAAATCAGCATATCTTAATTTCATACTATTATTTACCGCAAACATAGCAATTATTTCAGAATAATGCATTATATTTGCGGCAACAAAAAAGGATTCGTTTACAAACGTTATCATATAAGACAAAAAAGGGGCGTTAGCTCATCTGGCTAGAGCGTAACACTGGCAGTGTTAAGGTGATCGGTTCGAGTCCGATACGCTCCACTTTTTTCTCTCCCAACTTTGAACTTTAATAGTGTACTGGACATGAACATCACAAAATTTGCCACTATTCTTCTAATCATCCCATGCTTAATTTCCTGCTACGGAAACAAGTCTTCAAAAACAACACAATCAAACAATGCAGACTATGATATACGCCTCAATGATAGCATAGCAGCAGTAAACGCAATGCTAGAAGAAGAGAACGCTGATGGAGAAAAAATAAATGCTTTTTTAGACGCATATATATCTAGACATCCTAATTGTTTCAACAATGACATCCAAAGAAAAAAAGCAGGAAAAGAATTGCGTTCTTTGTTAGAAAAGGAACTTGAGAATAACCCTGATTTCCTTTCTGATATAGCAGTCAAATTCGCTTCTATGGATAAAGTTAAAAGTACCGATAATAAAGGATATAAATATCTTATATCCTTTACCTGTAGCAGCCTTCAAAAAACCGGAAAGTATAATATTTCTTTCAGAATTATAACGGCTTTAGATGAGGAAGAAGCCTCCAATCTTATTGATAATCAGAAGTATTATATTCAAGGAAAATTCATAAGTCTTTCCGAAAAGGAATCGATAAATATTAGACTAGATGTATTTGATGACAAAACAATTGAGATAGGGAGTATTTTATCAAAGAACCTATCGTTACTCCGGCAAACTAAAGAAAAAAAGAAAAGGACCTTTACTCAAGGTCCTTTTTTATCACTTCGTCCATTTCTTTTATACGTTTCTCGCGGTCTTTAATAGGACCGTCTTTCTTGTCATTCTTGAATACATCATCGGCACGGTCGGCAACCTCACCGCTCCATTCTTCAAACTGGTCCTTGGCCGGACGGCCATTCGGTTCGATATTTTCTTCGGCTATCGAATCATGCCTGTTAATCATATCATCCATAAGTTCTCGTTTTAAAAGTTTATGGCTATAAGACAATACAAACGAAGAAAAGTTTTCTGTTTTAATGATTTTTGAAGAAATCAATCATGTTATTATACTATCAAATGTACTCCAACATAATCAGGCTATTATAGAGTAAAGGTTGTTTCATCGGCGAGAAACTACAGTTCCATCGGTGAGAAACTATAGTTTCATCAGTAAGAAACTAATAGTTCTAAGCAAGAGAAACAAAAGTTTCAAGCCTACGAAACTATAGTTTCAAGCCGCAGAACAAATAGTTTCAAGGCTTGAAACTATCAGTCACAAGGCAGATCCCACCCCGTAAGTACAAGGGTAATAAATAGAATAGCCTATCTGCCTGTAGTTAATACTATTTAGGCAATGAAACTTCATCTGTGATTTTTACTTGATTCGGGTATGCACCTCTATCACACCTTTGTAGTGCGTTTATTTCTCCTTGGCTTTGCAGTGACAGCACTATTGCCGTCACAGTGCTGTCACCACGTTGCTGTCACGCCATTTACTTTTCATAATCAAACAGTTAAGTTGCAATCTGTGACAGATGACAGCAAATTTATTTTTATTTATTAGAGAGGCTGCCTAAGTTCAAGTTATAAATGCAATATCTCTTTTTTATTAATCGGACTTTGGATGCAAAGTTGCTTATTTATTCCGATAAAGTTGCGGACGGAAAGGAATATAAAGAGTATAATTACTATCCGCCGGCTTTCCTCCCGCCAATGCAGGGGACCATTTCGGCATCCCTTTAACAATGCGGAGAGCCTCCTCTGCAAATTCCGGATGAGTGGAACGTAGAATATGAGGACGAAGGATAACCCCTTCCTTATCAATAGTAAACTCACATAAAGCATAACCCGAAACATTCTTCTCTAAAGTCCTGCCGGATAAACCATTTCATTGGCAATATATTCTTCCGGACTCATCGCAGAGAAATGAGCAGGTTCTTCCACCTGCCTTCCGGAAAGCGTCTTTGCACGGGGACCTACCGGATAAATTCCAACATACATCGGTTGTTTATAAGCATCCGGTTCTTCCTTACTACGCTGTTGCAATGCTTTCAATAGAGAAGCAGCCTCTTCCGCCAATGTCTGTTCCAAAATATTCTCTCCCCGGGATAACATATATGCCGACTGACAAACCAATACAAGACGTTCCATCAACGTTCCTTTTTCCGGCGACCATTTTCGTCCCATCCGTTCTTTGCCTTTTGCGTCCGTAGAAGAAAAGTAATAGACAATTCCATCTAAACCAGCCGTAGAACCATCCAGATCCTGCACCTGCTCTGTCACCAAACGAAAGATGGCCCCTAAAGAGTGATACAGGGAAGCACTGATGACAACCGATTTAGTATCCACCGTCACTGTCCCCTTCTCCGCTTGCCAATAGGTACGGGATAGTGTATTCGAAATCAGCGTATAACGCCCGTTTTTCCTTTCTACCGACATTGCATACTCCGGCGAAAAGGAAGGAATAGCTGCGAAACGCGCGTATGGCTGTTTCTGGAAGCCTGTATTAAGTAAAGAAAACACACTACGGTAATATTCGCCTAACTCGCCTGTATAAGAAGAAAAAGTTTTCACCGGCTCCAAATAGTCAATCTGGGCCGCCAGGCGAAAAGAAAAGGTTAAAAGCAGAAGACAGAAAACAATCTTTTTCATAAGTTGCCGGATTTTCGGTACATATCGGCAACAAAGATACAAATTATTTCGATGGTTCGTGATAAAATTATATCTTTGCACGGTTTTTACTAAGAAACTGAATAACAATACATCGAAAATATGATAGCTAAGATTGAACAACTTCTGAAAGAGGTGGAAGCCTTACACGCCTCCAATGCCGAAGAACTCGAAGCTCTCCGCATCAAATACCTAAGTAAGAAGGGAGCCATTAACGACTTAATGGCAGATTTCCGTAATGTAGCTGCCGATCAGAAAAAAGAAGTCGGCATGAGACTGAATGAACTGATAACAAAGCGCAGGACAAAATCAACGCGCTGAAAGAATTGTTTGAAAGTCAGGACAATGATTGTGACGGATTGGATTTAACGCGTTCGGCTTATCCCGTGGAACTTGGTACACGCCACCCGCTCACCATTGTAAAGAACGAAATCATCGATATCTTTGCCCGCCTGGGATTCAGCATCGCCGAAGGTCCGGAAATTGAAGATGACTGGCATGTATTCTCGGCACTGAACTTTGCCGAAGATCATCCGGCACGCGATATGCAGGACACTTTCTTTATTGAAGCTCACCCGGACGTAGTATTGCGTACGCATACTTCTTCCGTACAGACCCGTGTGATGGAAACTTCACAACCTCCTATACGCATCATCTGCCCGGGACGTGTGTATCGTAACGAAGCAATCAGCTATCGCGCACACTGTTTCTTCCATCAGGTAGAAGCGTTGTATGTAGACAAAAACGTATCGTTCACCGACTTGAAACAAGTATTGTTGCTTTTCGCTAAAGAAATGTTCGGCGCTGATACAAAGATTCGTCTGCGTCCATCTTACTTCCCGTTCACTGAACCTAGTGCGGAAATGGACATCAGCTGTAATATCTGCGGCGGTAAAGGTTGTCCGTTCTGTAAACACACCGGCTGGGTAGAAATTCTCGGTTGCGGTATGGTAGACCCGAACGTACTTGAATCTAACGGTATAGACAGCAAAATATACAGCGGTTATGCTCTCGGTATGGGTATCGAGCGTATCACAAACCTGAAATATCAGGTGAAAGACCTCCGTATGTTCTCTGAAAATGATACTCGCTTCCTGAAAGAATTCGAGAGCGCTTACTAAATTTAGATTTCACCACAGAGGACGCAGAGGACACAGAGTTTCTATTTCAGCCGTATCAACTACGACTCGTTTTTCATAGAAAGTCATTAGAAAGAAAAAACTCCGTGAGACTCTGCGTCCTCTGCGTCCTCTGTGGTGAAATAAATACATTCATTATGGCAAAGGATAGACTCATTACTCCCAGTTATTGTTTCATCTTGGCAGCCAACTTCCTGCTCTACTTCGGCTTTTGGTTGTTGATTCCTGTTTTGCCGTTCTATTTATCCGAATTCTTCCAAACTGGAAATTCCACTATTGGTATTGTACTTTCCTGCTATACGGTAGCCGCTCTCTGCATCCGTCCATTTTCCGGTTATCTGCTCGACACGTTTGCCCGCAAACCTCTTTATCTGTTTGCTTACTTCATCTTTATGATGATGTTCGGCGGATACCTGATAGCCGGCTCCCTTACCTTATTTATTATATTCCGAATCATTCATGGCATCTCTTTCGGAATGGTTACAGTAGGAGGAAACACGGTAGTGATAGACATTATGCCATCTTCCCGCCGTGGAGAAGGTTTAGGCTATTACGGGCTTACCAACAATACAGCTATGTCCATCGGGCCGATGTTCGGACTGTTTCTGCACGATGCAGGAGTCTCTTTTGCTACGATCTTCTGTTACGCATTCGGTTCCTGCATTTTAGGTTTCCTATGTGCCAGTCTGGTGAAAACGCCCTATAAACCTCCTGTGAAACGGGAACCGATTTCACTCGACCGTTTTATTTTGATGAAAGGACTGCCAGCCGGATTTAGCCTATTGTTACTTTCCATCCCTTACGGAATGACAACCAACTATGTCGCCATGTATGCCCGCCAAATAGGATTGAACACGCAAACCGGATTCTTCTTTACTTTTATGGCTGTCGGCATGGCAATCTCCCGCATCTTTTCGGGAAAACTGGTGGATCGCGGAAAGATAACACAAGTAATAATAGCCGGATTATACCTGGTTGTCTGCAGTTTCTTCCTGCTTTCAGCCTGTGTATATCTGATTCAATGGAATGATACCGTTTGCAATATCCTGTTTTTTGGTATTGCATTGTTGATGGGGGTCGGATTTGGAATCATGTTTCCAGCATTTAATACGTTGTTTGTCAACCTTGCCCCCAATAGCCAGCGGGGAACAGCCACTTCCACTTATCTTACCTCTTGGGACGTAGGAATTGGTATCGGTATGCTGACCGGTGGATATATCGCAGAAATTAGTACATTTGATAAGGCTTATCTTTCGGAGCCTGCCTGACGGTAGTTTCCGCCCTCTATTTCAAACTAAAAGTGACGCCTCATTACCATAAAAACAAGCTACGATGAGAAAGAAAGAACGTTATGAGAAAGTAATCGCCTGGTTTCAGGACAATGTACCTGTAGCCGAGACCGAACTGCATTACAACAATCCGTATGAGTTGCTGATCGCTGTTATTCTTTCTGCACAATGTACGGACAAACGGGTGAATATGATCACTCCCCCTTTGTATAAAGATTTTCCGACTCCGGAAGCACTGGCAGCCACTACGCCGGAAGTTATTTTCGAATATATACGAAGCGTATCCTATCCGAAAAACTAAGCCAAACATCTGGTCGGTATGGCAAAGATGCTGGTGAATGACTTCAATAGTCAGGTGCCCGACAATCTGGAAGACTTAGTAAAGCTACCCGGTGTAGGAAGAAAAACAGCCAATGTCATCCAGTCGGTTGTGTTTAATAAAGCTGCCATGGCAGTAGATACACACGTATTCCGTGTCAGCCACCGCATCGGACTGGTGCCGGATAGTTGCACTACCCGTTCAGTGTGGAAAAGAATTGGTGAAGAATATTCCGGAAAACTAATACCGATTGCCCACCATTGGCTCATTCTGCATGGTCGTTATGTTTGTCAGGCACGCGCTCCCAAATGTGACACCTGTGGTTTGCAAATGATGTGCAAATATTTCTGTAACACTTATAAAGTTACAAAAGAGGCACCAAAAGCCAAGAATAAATAACGATTTAATAGCAAGGAACCGAAATAAATAGTAACTTTGCGGTCGTTCTAAAAGAAGAATTTTAAAAACACTTTTAAATAAAAATAGAGTATTATGCAGACAATTGACAAATTCAATTTTGCCGGTAAAAGGCATTTGTTCGCGTGGACTTCAATGTACGGACGAAAACTTCAACATTACAGATGACACTCGTATGCGTGCAGCTCTTCCTACTTTGAAGAAGATCCGGCAGACGGCGGAAGCATCATCATTGGCTCTCACCTGGGCCGTCCGAAAGGCGTTGCCGATAAATTCTCTTTGAAACATATCATCAAGCATCTGTCTGAATTACTGGGCGTTGAAGTTCAGTTCGCAAACGACTGCATGGGCGAAGAAGCTGCTGTAAAGCTGCTGCTCTGCAACCGGAGAAGTGCTGTTGCTCGAAAATCTTCGCTTCTACGCTGAAGAAGAAGGCAAACCAAGAGGTTTTGCTGAAGATGCAACTGACGAAGAAAAGCTGCTGCCAAGAAAGCAGTAAAGAAAGCCAGAAAGAATTTACTAAGAAATTGGCTTCTTACGCTGACTGCTACGTAAACGACGCATTTGGTACTGCTCACCGTGCACACGCTTCTACAGCATTGATCGCTAAATATTTCGATGTAAACAACAAGATGTTCGGTTACCTGATGGAAAAAGAAGTGAAAGCCGTTGACAAAGTATTGAACGACATCAAACGTCCGTTCACTGCTATCATGGGTGGTTCTAAAGTTTCTTCTAAAATCGAAATCATCGAAAACCTGTTGAGCAAGGTAGACAACTTAATCATCGCCGGTGGTATGACTTATACATTTACTAAGGCAATGGGTGGTAAAATCGGTATCTCTATCTGTGAGGACGACAAACTTGACCTGGCTTTGGATTTGATGAAGAAAGCAAAAGAAAAAGGTGTAAACCTGGTATTGGCTGTTGACGCTAAGATTGCTGACGCATTCTCTAACGACGCAAATACTAAATTCTGTGCTGTTGACGAAATTCCTGACGGATGGGAAGGTCTTGACATCGGTCCTAAGACTGAAGAAATCTTCGCTAACGTTATCAAAGAATCTAAGACTATTCTTTGGAACGGTCCTACAGGCGTATTCGAATTTGACAACTTCACTCACGGCTCACGTGCAGTAGGTGAAGCAATCGTTGAAGCAACCAAGAACGGCGCATTCTCACTTGTGGGTGGTGGCGACTCTGTAGCTTGTGTTAACAAGTTCGGTTTGGCTAGCGGTGTATCTTACGTTTCAACCGGTGGTGGCGCATTGCTCGAAGCAATCGAAGGAAAAGTTCTTCCGGGTATCGCTGCTATTCAAGAATAATAGAACTAGATAATTAGTTAATTTTTTAAATAGTTAATGATAAGAGGGCAGTTCTTTGTGAAAAGAGTTGCCCTTATTTATAAAAAACGGAGTTCCTCTTATTTACAAAAACGAGGTATGAAAAGACCGATACTACTCTTTTGGTTCATCCTTCTCTTCCTTTACTCCTGTCAGAGTAAAAAAGGAGACGGCTCTTTTTTACCTCTAACCGAACTGCAACCACTCACCCTGGGCATGATGCCTACACTGGACGGACTCCCTTTCCATATAGCTAAAACACAAGGTATCTACGATTCATTAGGGCTGAACCTGACTATTCTTTCATTCAACTCTGCCAACGACCGGGACGCTGCTTTCCAGACCGGGAAAATGGATGGCATGATTACCGACTATCCCAGCGCAGTAGTGCTGCAAGCTATCCATCATGCTGATCTAGGGCTCGTCTTGAAAAATGATGGTTATTTCTGCTTCATTGTCTCTAAAGAAAGTAATATCAACCAACTGGAACAACTTAAAGAAAAGAATATAGCTGTGTCACGCAACACAGTTATCGAATATGCTACCGACCAGTTATTAAGCAAAGCCGGAATCAGTCTTTCAGAAATGAATATGCCGGAAATCGGCCAGCTTCCTCTCCGGCTGCAAATGTTGCAGTACAATCAGATTGACGCCTCTTTCCTGCCCGACCCTGCCGCATCCATCGCCATGAACAGCCAACATCGTTCATTGGTAAGTACACAGGAATTGGGCATTGATTTTACGGCTACCGCTTTTTCACGAAAAGCGCTCAACCAAAAAAAAAAGAAATCGAACTACTCATCACAGGTTATAATCTGGGAGTAGATTATATAAAATGCATCCACAGAAAGAATGGGAGCAAGTGCTGATAGAAATAGGTGTACCGGAAAATCTGACAGGACTCGTCGCCCTCCCCAATTATCAAAAAGCAAAACGCCCTTCGGCTGAAGGGATAGATAAAGCTATACACTGGTTGAAAGAAAACCATCGAATCTCCGAAACCTACTCTGAAAAGAATCTGATTGACACAACGTATATCCCCACAGTATCAACCATAATACAGTATCAACCATAATCAAATAACAACTAACTCATGCGAAAAACACTACTCCAACTCTTAACCTTTGTATTATGCATTACAGGTATGCAAAATCCTCTCCTGGCACAGGAGCAGACACCACTAAATCAAGTTGTCAACACACTGAAAGAACGGATTAGTCTCTCCGGATATGCCCAATTGGGATATACTTATGACGATGCAGCGAACCCGGACAATACATTCGACATCAAGCGAATTATTTTCATGGCACACGGAAAGATCACCAAACGGTGGACTTGTGATTTTATGTATGACTTCTACAATGGGGGCATGTTACTCGAAGTGTATACCGATTATCAGTTTCTCCCCGGACTTACGGCACGTATCGGTGAATTCAAGGTTCCTTATACCATAGAAAATGAATTATCTCCTACCACAGTAGAACTCATCAATTGTTATTCACAGTCGGTTTGTTATCTGGCGGGAGTAAGCGGTAGCGATAAGTGTTACGGAATGACGTCCGGACGGGATATCGGTATGATGCTTCACGGAAAATTATTTCGCGACTTCCTGCAATACAAAGTGGCTGTAATGAACGGACAGGGATTGAACACCAAAGACAAAAACAGTCAAAAAGATGTAGTCGGTAACTTGATGGTTAATCCGCTGAAATGGTTATCCGTAGGTGGTTCGTTTATCCGCGGAACAGGACATGCCATAGCAGATTCGGAATATACCGGAATTAAAGCCGGAGAAAATTACGCCAAGAAACGCTGGAGTGCAGGAGGGGTTGTCACCACTTCCACCTTTAATCTGCGCACGGAATATCTTGCCGGAAAAGACCGGAGTGTGAAAAGCGAAGGTTTCTATGCAACAGGCAGTGTACGCTTCGCCCGGAATTTCGATTTCATCGCTTCGTTCGATTATTTCAACCCGAACAAAGCTGCTGATTTCAAACAGAACAACTATATTGCAGGCGTACAATACTGGTTCTATCCCAGATGCCGGTTACAAGCACAATATACCTTTTGCGACAAGAAAGGAGACGGACAAAAAGACTCCAATCTGATACAGGCACAGGTGCAGGTAAGGTTTTAAATTAAGTATCAATTAAGTATTAAGTATCAATTAAGTATTAAGTATCAAGTATTAAGTATTAGCATCCGGTATTAGGGCTGGAGTAGCAGTATTAAAACAGCGGAATCAAATAATTATAGAATATCAACCTTATAAATAACAGAAACGAAGAAATCATGGAACACAAAATCGCGGAAACCAACGCCCGAATAGACGTGGCCGACGTATTAAGAGGATTAGCAGTAATGGGAATTATTCTCTTACATAGTATTGAACATTTTAATTTCTACTCTTTCCCGGAAGAAGTACCTTTTGAATGGATGAAATTTACCGATCAGGCTATTTGGAGAGGATTATTCTTCACATTCAGTAACAAAGCATACGCTGTGTTTGCCCTGCTCTTCGGTTTCAGTTTCTACATTCAAGACAACAACCAACAACGAAGAGGGAAAGATTTCCGCTTGCGTTTTTTATGGAGATTATTCATTCTCTTCATGATAGGACAGTTCAATGCCGCTTTCTTTACCGGTGAAATATTGACTATGTATGCGATTTTAGGAATTATCCTTCCGATATTCTGCCGGATGAGTGACCGCACGGTTGTCATCTTCGCTACTTTATTAATTCTACAACCTATCGACTGGGTGAAATTGATTTATGCTTTGTGTAACCCTGACTATGTGGCAGGAAAAAGTTTGGCAGGTTATTATTTCAGCATTGCTTTCGACGTACAAAAGAACGGAACTTTCCTCGAAACAGTCCGCATGAATATGTGGGAAGGACAACTGGCCAATATGACCTGGGCACTGGAACATGGACGTATCTTACAGACACCGGGATTATTCTTATTCGGAATGCTTGTCGGTCGCCGCAAATATTTCCTGTACAGCGAACAGAACGAACGCTTGTGGTTAAAGGCATTGGCCGTTTCGCTTCTCTGCTTCTTCCCCATCTACGGATTGAACAATATGCTGCCGGAATTCATCGAACGAAGTGCCATCCTTGTTCCCTTGCAATTGATATTAAGTTCATTCAGCAACCTTAGCTTCATGGTATTGCTGGTAACGGGATTACTGCTGACTTTCTACCGTGTGAAAGACCGCAGTTTCTTTATGCGTTTCACATCTTATGGTAAAATGAGTTTAACGAACTACCTCGGGCAATCTATTTTCGGTTCTCTTTTGTTCTATCATTGGGGATTTGAACTTGGACGATATTTAGGAATCACTTACAGTTTCCTTTTTGGCATCCTTTTTGTTCTATTACAAATGGTATTTTGTTCGTGGTGGCTCCGACACCATAAGCACGGTCCTTTTGAGGGTCTCTGGAAACGTTTGACCTGGATTGGAAAAAATAAATAATTAAAGAATGATGAACGAAAAAACGATTAATGAACAATACACCTATATACGCTCTCTGCTTGAAGAGAAAAGACTCAAAGAAGCCTTAATGCAGTTGGAATCTTTGCTGTGGCAGTGTCCTGACTGGGATTTGCGCACTCGCCTGGAACAATTGCAGACTTCCTACAAATATATGCTAGAATACATGAAACAGGGAGCAAACGACCCTGACCGGTGGAATCTGTATCAAAAATGGTAGCAGACACTGGGAATTGCCGACCAATCACGTTTGCTCATGTTGGACAACGCTTCATCAAGATATTATCATGAGGTACGCCGCACTCCCAGATCGGCGGACTTGTCGAACTATGGTATCAAAACAATATTACACATATTGGAGTCATTTAATGACGACTTGGCAGTCAGCGGACTACTGTCTGACGAAAAGATGGATGAAGTATTAAGACGGCATGAAGATACGCTCAAGTTTATGTTTATAAGAACATGGACAAACAGTGCATGGACTCCCGAGGACGAGGAAGACGCAAAGCTATGCTTGCCTCGGAATTACTTCCGGAGATGACTTATGCTTATTTGTCAGTGCCCTCACATTGAGCTTGATGGAATGTTTCGACTTACGAAAAATAATGTGGCTGCTCAATGCTTACGAACACCCTAACGTCAACGTCAGCCAACGGGCATTGGTAGGTACAATGATTATCTTCCACATCTACAGAAGCCGTCTTTCTTTTTATCCGGAACTTATGCAAAAGGGTAGATCTCATGGAGGAAATACCTTCATTCAGAGAAGACGTCGCACGTATTTACCGCCAAATGCTATTGTGTCAGGAAACGGAAAAAATTGATAAGAAGATGAGGGAAGAGATTATTCCTGAAATGCTGAAGAATGTTTCCTCCATGAAAAATATGCGATTCGGTTTTGAAGAAAACGATGAAGAAAACAATGATATGAACCCGGATTGGGAAGATGCGTTCGAGAAGTCCGGCCTGGGAGATAAATTGCGTGAAATGAACGAATTGCAATTAGAGGGCGCAGATGTGTATATGAGCACTTTTGCCGCATTGAAAAATTATCCATTCTTCCGCGAGGTGCATAACTGGTTTTATCCATTCAGCAAGCAACAGTCCAATGTACTCAAAGCAATGAAACAAGCGGGAAATCAGGGAGGCAGTCTGCTGGATTTAATTCTTCAATCGGGCTTTTTCAGCAACAGCGATAAGTACTCGCTCTTTTTCACGATTCATCAATTGCCACAGTCGCAACAAGATATGATGTTGAGTCAGTTGAACGAACAGCAGGTGGCAGAATTGGCAGAGAAATCGAATGTTGAAACAATGAAGAGGTTCAATGAACGTCCGGGAACGGTCAGTAACCAATACCTGCACGACTTGTACCGTTTCTTCAAACTTAGTGTACGCAAGAGTGAGTTCAGAGATATTTTTAAAGAGAAGCTCGATCTTCATCACGTTCCTGCACTCGACAATATCTTGTATTGGGAAGATGTATTGTTCCCCATTGCCGATTTTTATCTGGCAAAGGAACGTTGGGACGAGGCTATTGAAATTTATGAAGAACTGGAGTCTATTGGAGGATTCGAAGGAGAAAGTGCAGAATATTATCAGAAGTTTGGCTATGCATTACAGAAAAGAAAGAAATATGCAGAAGCTATTCAGGCTTATCTGAAAGCAGACACGCTGAAGCCGGATAATATTTGGAACAATCGCCACCTGGCTATTTGTTACCGGTTAAACAGAAACTATCAGGCTGCACTCACTTATTATAAAAAGGTAGAAGAAGCTGCTCCGGAAGATACCAATGTGACTTTCTATATCGGTAGTTGCCTAGCTGAACTGGGACAATATGAGGAAGCTCTGAATTATTTCTTCAAGTTGGATTTCATCGAGAACAATTGTATAAAGGCGTGGCGCGGCATCGGTTGGTGCTCGTTCATCAGTCAGAAATATGAACAGGCGATGAAATATTATGAAAAGATTATTAAACAAAAGCCGCTGGCTATTGATTATATGAACGCAGGGCATGTGGCCTGGGTAATGGGAGATATTCAGAAAGCTGCCGTTTTCTACGGAAAAGCCATTACAGCTAGTGGGAACCGGGAAAGATTCCTGGAGATGTTCCACAAAGATGAAGAATCCTTCTCACACAAGGGATCGAGAAGAGGACATTCCTCTGATGTTGGATTTATTATAGTCTCCTGCATCCTTCAATTCGGGATATTCAGTAAATATCCCTGCTTAAGAATACAGAAAAAGGCTGCCTCATTTTCTATTTTGAGGCAGCCTTCTCATATTATTGGGGTAAGTAGAAATATTCAGATAGATTCAGGATCCTTACTATAACTTTTTCAACTCTCCATACAACTTCTGTATGGGAAGTCCCATAATATTATAGAAGCTACCTGAAATTGATTTCACACCGATATACCCGATCCATTCCTGGACACCATAGGCTCCTGCCTTATCCATCGGCTGATAGAGGTCGACATAATACTGGATTTCATCTTCTGACAAGACATCAAACAATACTTCGGAAGAAGCGGTAAAGCTTTTTTGCCATTCGGTAGTAGTCAAGCAAACACCTGTGAAAACTTGATGAGACTTTCCCGAAAGAGCACGAAGCATTTCAATGGCTCCTTCCTACCTTCCGGTTTTCCAAGTACTTTTCCATCCATCCAGACAATGGTATCTGCTGTAATCAATAATTCTCCCGGCTGCATCATGGTACGGTAGGCACCTGCCTTTTCACGAGCAATATATTCGGGTATTTCAGCACCAACCAATGTATCCGGATATGACTCGTCTACATCCGGCAATGTTCTGACTACATAGTCCACTCCCAAGCCTGACATCAATTCTTTCCGACGGGGAGAATTGGAGGCTAGTATAATCTGATATTTCTTTAAATTATCAAGCATGATTTTATTTACAATTTGACGATTTACGATTTACGATTGAAAATACTATTTATTGATGATTGAAGAATGTTTCTGTTGATAATTAAGAGCGATTTCGTTGACGGTCAAGAGTACTTCTATTAACATCACCGGATTAATTTACAGAGATACTCCAATCGTAAATCGTAAATTGTCCAATCGTCTAATTCATTCACCAGCCGAAAGCATCTTCTGCCATCCACAGACCATGAGCTTTTAGAACTTGCTCCACCACATCACGTCCGCAGCCACGTCCGCCGTCTGCATAAGAGATATACTTTGCTACGGATTTCACTTCCGGCACGGCATCTTTCGGACAACATGGAAGTCCACATTCACGCATCACTTCAATATCCGGAACATCATCGCCCATATAGAGAATTTCATCATCGGTCAGTCCGTATTTATCACGGAAATCACGGTAATCGTGTATCTTGACGGCAGATCCCATATACAGATCCTTCACACCCAGTCCTTCAAAACGGATACGCACTGCTTCTGTACGGCCACCGGTGATGATGGCTATGTGAAGTCCTTTTTTCACAGCCAACTGGATGGCGTACCCATCTTTGATATTCACGGTACGCATCGGCTCTCCGGAAGGATGCAACGGGACTGTTGTCGAACTCAATACTCCGTCTACGTCAAAAGCTAAAGCCTTGATACGAGATAAATCATAGTTGATGGTGCTCATGGATACTTTTGCTCATTAGTTTATATATATCCTGCAATGCCGGAGAATCTACCAACATGGCAAGATGATTGTTCATCACATTCTCATCGTAACGAACAGCGGGTCCGGTCTGTGCATCACGTGGTGCCAGTTCATGTACTTTACGTGCCGTTTCGTCTATCAGCGGAAGCATAACATCGAAAGGCAAATTATATTTTTCAAGCAAATCAGCAGCTAATGCATACATGTGATTTGTGAAGTTGCAGATAAAAACAGCAGCCAAATGAAGGCTTTTACGTTGCTCGGAAGAAGCTTCGTAAACTTTCTCTGAAAGAGTGGCGGCAACAGCTTTCAAGAACTCTACATCTTCCGGTCGTTTCGCTTCAACAAAGAAAGGCACTTCCTGAAAACTGACCTCACGTTGTTTGCTGAATGTCTGCATCGGATAAAATACTCCATACCGTTCTGCATGCCCTTCCCAAATACTCATCGGGATACTTCCCGCGGTATGCACCAACAAAGAATTCTGTTTCCCTTCTGTTATCTGCGACAACAAATCTACTAAAGCGGCATCTTTCAAAGATACAATATACAATTTGGCATCTTTGGAGATTTCCTGTAAATCTGTAGTATATTCAGCTTCAACTTTCTCGGCTAAAGTACGGGCAGATTCCATGGTCCGGCTATATACCTGCACAATACGGAAGCCTTTATGATAGAGAGCCTTCGCCAGATTAGTAGCCAGATTACCTGCGCCGATAAACACAATCGGTGTATCTTCTATACTTCTCTTCATTATTTCTTTACCGTTTTGCAAACCAGAATAAAATGATTCCGATAATGAGCAGAGTCAATGGCAGCAGATACCCGGATAACGAACCCAGCAATGACATAACCAAGCCGATATTCATCACTAGCCAAAGACCAAGTAACACAAAACCAATTGATTTGTCGCGTTTAAAATAAGAAAACTGATAGAGGCATACAACAACAAATTGTCCTTATTCATCACCCAAGGTAGCCGAGGGTAGAGAAATGAATCAGTTTATCAATCAGATAAAGTGCTCCGATAACGATAAAGGTAACAGCGGTAGCCAAATAAGTATCTTTGCTGTTACTCGCTTTAGCAGCTCCATATTTATTTTCCTCGGAATTTATTTATGTGAATTTTCTCCCATTGAAGATGTTCTTCGTTGAAAGGTTTACGTTCCATCCCTTTATGTCCGATAGCAATAACGGAAAGAATTTGAAGTTGCAGAGGAATACCCAGGATTCCATGAACAAATTCATCGGAAGGCATTCCAGTAGCAGTGAAACGTTCACGGACCTGCACCCAGCAGCTTCCCAAGCCGAGATCTTCGGCCTGCAACTGTATCATGATAGAAGCAATAGAAGCATCTTCAATCCAAACATCACTGGCCAACGGATCGGCCATTACCACAATTGCCAAAGCAGCCTCGGCAATGAATGAAGAAGCCTGTTCCTTACAATGAGACAAATCTTTCAATACCTCTTTATCATCAATCACTACAAACTGCCAACTATTACTACGTTTGGAAGAAGGAGACATCAAAGCTGCTTTCATCAACGTAACTACCTGATCTTGTGTCAACTCTTCATCGGTGAACTTCCGCATACTACGACGGTTCTTTATTAATTCACTGAAATTTTCCATATTATTTCCGGTTTCATTTGATTAATGTATGCAAAGATAATGCAAACCGAGCGTAATAGGAAATAAAAGTATCTTTTTCATTTCTATTGTCGGAAGGGAATCTATGACATGAAAAGAGTGCCAAATACTCCACTAAATGAAGAATATATTGTATCTTTGCACAGATAAATAATTTCATTATGAAAAAGCGAATTACACAAGACGATTACATCAAAGCGAATCGTAAAGCCAGCCGTGAGGCAGAAATTGAGATGTACGGGCACCCTATTTGTCACAAACGAGTGCACCAGTCAAAGAAAGTATATAACCGCAGAAAGATAAAGGCAGCCGATAAAAAGCTGCCTTATTTTTTTGCCTTCAAAATAGCGTCACTATCCTCCAGACATAGCGACACTATACAATAGGAATAGCGTCACTATCATGATAGGATAGCGTCACTATATTTAGGGGATTAAAAAAGAAGTTTATCTATTTACCTATCTATCTAATAATCTATACAATCCGAGTTAATTCCCCGGTCGTAGAATCAATAATAAACCCGTAGACTGTCACATCTGAAGGGATCAAAGGATGATGCACGATAAAATCTACCGTTCCTCTCACCGACTTTTCCGTATCTTCGAAGCCATCCAGCCACGAATGAAAGTCAACTCCGCAGAAACGCATCATGTCAATATAATCCGGATTGATCCCGCGTGCTTTCATTTTTTCGAGCATTACTTCACTGTGCATGTGGCAAGCTCCACAGTCAGAATGAGCAATCACCATTATTTCCTCTACCCCAACTCAAAATAGCTACAAGTAAACTACGTAGCACGCTACCGAAAGGATGGGAAATAACGCCACCTGCATTTTTTATCATTTTCACATCGCCATTCTTAATTCCTAATGCGGCTGGAAGCAAAGCAGTCAGTCGGGTGTCCATACAGGAAAGAATAGCTATTTTCTTATCGGGATATTTATTAGTAATATACGATTCGTATCCCTTGTTCTCAACAAATTGCTTGTTGTAAGCTAAAATTTCTTCTAACATAGTTCCGCTTTTTAAAAGTTCTGTTCGATTACGCAAAGATAGAAAAAATATATAAAGGTGCATTTTTTACAACTATATATATCAAGCAGCTCCAACAAATTCTCCGTTTTGTTGTTGAATAAAGAATAAAAAGTGTAAATTTGTACCTAGATGCCACTTAAACTAACCACATATTATCATGGGAAGGACATTCCTGAATTGCCGGGAAAAAACGCCTTCCATTCCAAAGAGTTATTTCAGATTTATGAAGCGACTCCGGGCTATACTCCTTTATTAATAGTGGCAACAGAAGACGGCAGACCTGTGGCACGCCTGCTTGCCGCCATCCGCAAAGCGAAAAAGTGGCTTCCCTCCTCATTAGTGAAGCATTGCGTAGTATATAGCGAAGGTGAATTTCTGGATGAGTCGCTTTCGACCAACAAAGAAAAGGCAGAAGAAATCTTTGGCGATATGCTCGAACATCTCACACAAGAAGCATCGCGTAGCTGTGTCCTGATCGAATTCCGGAACCTCAATAATTCGATGTTCGGCTATCGGGTTTTCCGTGCCAATGATTATTTCCCTGTCAATTGGCTGCGGGTACGCAATTCGCTGCACAGTATGAAAAAGACGGAAGACCGATTCAGCCCGTCACGCATCCGTCAGATAAAAAAAGGACTCAAGAATGGAGCCAAAGTAGAGGAGGCACATACCGTGGAAGAAATACACGATTTCTCACGGATGCTGCACAAGGTTTATTCCTCCCGCATACGCAGATATTTCCCAGCCAACGACTTTTTCCGTCACATGAACGATATGCTAATCAAAGGACAACAGGCAAAAATATTCGTAGTAAAATACAAAGAGAAAATCATTGGCGGTTCCGTCTGTATCTATTCGGGAGATGACGCCTACCTTTGGTTCTCCGGAGGAATGAGAAAGACATACGCACTTCAGTATCCGGGAGTGCTGGCCGTTTGGAAGGCATTGGAAGACGCCCGCCAACGGGGATTCCGCCACATGGAATTTATGGATGTAGGACTTCCGTTCCGCAAACACGGTTATCGTGATTTCGTTCTCCGATTCGGAGGAAAGCAAAGCAGTACCCGCCGCTGGTTCCGTGTCAATTGGAATTGGCTAAACAAACTCTTAGTCAAATTTTATATCTAAATGTAATCTCAAGATTGCAAAACGACTCTCCATGCTCCTTCCCTACCATTTTTTCTGTTTAATAATCCAATAATTAAATGCAGAAATATTTCTTTATTAGGTAAGAAATGTCTTTCTTTGTGCTGTTTTATGCCATATAAGCACATGATTAAAACCAAATAAAAAAAGTATAGTTATGAAGATTTCACACATTGAACATCTGGGCATTGCTGTAAAAAGCATCGAAGAAGCCCTTCCTTACTACGAAAATGTATTAGGTCTGAAGTGTTACAACATTGAAACAGTGGAAGATCAGAAAGTAAGAACTGCTTTTTTAAAAGTAGGCGAAACCAAAATTGAACTGTTGGAGCCGACTTGCCCGGAGAGTACTATTGCCAAATTCATTGAAAACAAAGGTGCAGGTGTTCACCATGTAGCCTTTGCTGTAGAAGATGGCGTAGCCAATGCTTTGGCAGAAGCAGAAAGCAAAGAAATCCGCCTTATCGACAAAGCTCCCCGCAAAGGTGCTGAAGGTTTGAATATTGCTTTCCTTCACCCGAAATCAACTTTGGGCGTGTTGACAGAACTCTGCGAACATTAATCATAAACTCTAAAACCAACAAGAACTCATGAGTAATCAACTTGAAAAAATTAAAGAGCTTATTGAACGCCGTGCCGTAGCACGTATCGGAGGCGGCGAAAAAGCAATTGCGAAGCAACATGAAAAAGGGAAATACACAGCACGCGAGCGTCTGGCTATGCTGCTTGACGAGGGTAGCTTCGAAGAAATGGACATGTTCGTTGAGCACAGATGCACGAACTTCGGAATGGAGAAAAAACATTATCCGGGAGACGGTGTAGTAACCGGCTGCGGTACAATCGAAGGACGTCTGGTATATGTGTTCGCACAGGACTTCACTGTTTCTGCCGGTTCACTGTCAGAAACGATGTCATTGAAGATTTGTAAAATTATGGATCAGGCCATGAAGATGGGTGCTCCTTGTATCGGTATCAACGACTCGGGTGGTGCACGTATCCGGAAGGTATCAACGCTTTGGCAGGTTATGCAGAAATCTTCCAACGCAACATCCTTGCTTCAGGTGTTATTCCGCAGATTTCCGGTATCTTCGGTCCTTGTGCCGGTGGTGCTGTTTATTCTCCGGCTCTGACCGACTTCACGCTGATGATGGAAGGCACTTCTTATATGTTCCTCACCGGACCGAAAGTGGTGAAGACCGTTACAGGTGAAGACGTTAGTCAGGAAAACCTCGGTGGCGCAAGCGTTCACTCCACTAAATCGGGTGTAACTCATTTCACCGCCCAAACAGAAGAAGAAGGTTTCGAACTGATTCGCAAACTGTTGAGCTATATTCCTCAAAACAACCTCGAAGAAGCTCCTTATGTAGATTGCACAGACCCAATCGACCGTCTGGAAGATTCTTTGAACGATATTATCCCCGACAGCCCTACTAAACCGTATGACATGTACGAAGTGATCGGCGCTATTGTGGACAACGGTGAATTCCTTGAAATCCAGAAAGATTATGCAAAGAATATCATCATCGGTTTCGCCCGCTTCAACGGACAATCGGTAGGTATCGTTGCTAATCAGCCTAAGTATCTGGCTGGTGTGCTCGACAGCAATGCATCTCGTAAAGGCGCACGTTTCGTTCGTTTCTGCGATGCATTCAATATTCCTATCGTATCGTTGGTAGACGTACCGGGATTCCTTCCGGGAACAGGTCAGGAATACAATGGCGTTATCCTTCATGGTGCTAAACTGTTGTATGCTTACGGTGAAGCTACTGTGCCTAAGGTTACTATCACATTGCGTAAATCTTACGGTGGTTCTCACATCGTAATGAGCTGTAAGCAACTTCGCGGTGACATGAACTACGCATGGCCTACTGCCGAAATCGCAGTAATGGGTGGTGCAGGAGCAGTAGAAGTATTGTACGCACGCGAAGCCAAAGATCAGGAAAACCCTGCTCAATTCCTTGCAGAGAAAGAAGCAGAATACACGAAACTGTTCGCCAATCCTTACAATGCAGCTAAATATGGCTACATCGACGATGTAATTGAACCGCGCAACACACGTTTCCGTGTTATCCGTGCTTTGCAGCAGTTGCAGACTAAGAAATTGAGCAATCCGGCTAAGAAGCATGGTAATATTCCGTTGTAATCCTACTTTTCACATTAAAACAAGAACGATTATGAACAAAACCAAAATCGGAATATTCCTTTCTTTGCTGTTGCTGATTGGTCTGACTTCTTGTGGAGAGCAAAAGTCGAACAATAAGCTGGTGCTAAACGAAATCCTGATAGACAATCAGAGTAATTTTCAGGACGATTACGGATTGCACAGCGCATGGATTGAAATATTCAATAAATCATTCGGTAGCGCCGACCTGGCAGCTTGCTTGCTGAAAGTAAGCAGCCAACCGGGCGATACAGTTACTTATTTTATCCCGAAAGGTGATATACTTACCTTAGTGAAACCACGCCAACATGCACTATTCTGGGCAGATGGCGAACCTAACCGTGGTACTTTCCATACCAGCTTCAAGCTGAATCCGGAAACAGCTAACTGGGTGGGTCTGTTCGACTCCGGCAAAAAGTTGCTCGACCAGATTGTAGTGCCTGCAGGCGCTCTCGGTCCCAACCAATCATACGCTCGTGTAAGCGACGGGGCAGCTGAATGGGAAGTAAAAAGTGGAAGCGGTGACAAATACGTGACTCCGAGCACCAACAACAAGACTCTTGACAGCAATTCCAAGATGGAAAAGTTTGAAGAACACGATGCTGATGGCGTTGGTATGTCCATTTCTGCCATCAGCGTAGTATTCTGCGGATTGATTCTTCTCTTTATTGCTTTTAAGATTGTAGGAAAAGTAGCTGTTAATTTGAGCAAGCGCAACGCTATGAAATCTAAAGGCATTGACAAGCATGAAGCTAAGGAACTGTCACAGGCTCCGGGCGAAGTATACGCTGCTATTTCTATGGCATTACACGAAATGCAGGATGAGGTGCACGACGTAGAAGAAACGGTACTGACCATCACCCGCGTAAAACGCAGCTACTCACCATGGAGTTCGAAGATTTACACTTTGCGTGAAACTCCTCCCAGAAAGTAAGTCACATTATAAAAAGTAAAAACGATGAAAGAATATAAATATAAAATCAACGGTAACTCATATAAAGTAACCATCGGAGATATTGAAGACAACATCGCTCATGTAGAAGTGAACGGTACACACTATAAAGTAGAAATGGAGAAACAGCCGAAGCCTGTTGCGAAACCCGTGACAGTACGCCCGATGCCTAATGCTCCTGCTGCTCCTACTCAAGTAGTGAAACCGACCGCTCCGTCTACCGGAAAATCAGGAGTAAAATCTCCGCTGCCGGGTGTGATCCTCGACATCAAAGTGAATGTAGGCGATACTGTAAAGAAAGGACAGACCATTATCATATTGGAAGCCATGAAGATGGAAAACAATATCAATGCGGATAAGGACGGTAAGATTACTGCCATCAACGTCAACAAGGGAGACTCTGTTCTTGAAGGTAATGACCTCGTAATTATTGAATAATATGGGAGACTTTATAAACTTTTAGGAAATAACCTCGACTTCTGGACATACACAAGCTTTGCCAATGCTACGGTAGGGCATGTAGTCATGATTCTCGTTGGCTTGGTATTCATCTATTTGGCAATAGCCAAAGAGTTCGAACCGATGCTGCTGATTCCTATCGGTTTCGGTATATTGATCGGTAATATACCTTTTAATATGGATGCCGGGCTGAAAGTCGGTATTTATGAAGAAGGTTCTGTATTGAATATATTGTATCAGGGAGTGACCTCCGGCTGGTATCCGCCGCTCATCTTTTTGGGCATCGGTGCCATGACGGACTTCTCGGCACTTATCTCTAATCCAAAATTGATGCTGATTGGTGCAGCTGCACAGTTCGGTATCTTCGGTGCATATATGATCGCATTGGAAATGGGTTTCGACCCGATGCAAGCCGGTGCTATCGGTATCATTGGTGGAGCAGACGGCCCGACGGCCATCTTCCTTTCTTCAAGCTAGCACCTAACCTGATGGGAGCCATTGCGGTGTCCGCCTACTCCTATATGGCGTTGGTTCCGGTGATACAGCCGCCTATCATGCGTCTGCTCACCACCAAGCACGAACGTGTCATCCGCATGAAACCGCCGCGTGCCGTTTCTCACACGGAGAAGGTGATTTTCCCGATCATCGGTTTGTTGCTGACTTGTTTCCTGGTTCCTTCCGGTCTGCCTTTGTTGGGTATGCTGTTCTTCGGTAACCTGTTGAAAGAAAGTGGTGTAACCCGCCGTTTGGCTAATACTGCCAGTGGTCCGTTGATTGATACAATCACTATCCTGTTGGGTCTGACAGTAGGTGCTTCTACGCAAGCTTCCGAATTCCTGACGCTTGACTCTATCAAGATCTTTGCTCTCGGTGCATTGTCATTTGTTATTGCAACTGCCTCCGGTGTCATCTTCGTTAAGATCTTCAATATCTTCCTGAAGAAGGGTAATAAGATCAATCCGTTGATCGGTAATGCAGGTGTTTCTGCTGTTCCCGACTCTGCACGTATCTCGCAAGTGATTGGTTTGGAATACGATTCGACCAACTATTTGCTGATGCACGCTATGGGTCCGAACGTTGCCGGAGTGATCGGTTCAGCTGTTGCTGCCGGTATCCTGCTTGGATTCTTGATGTAAGAAACATTATTATAATAGATAAGAACACCCGTGTTACATTCAGTTGTGACACGGGTGTTCTTTAATTAACCATAGTGTTATCTTCCCTCCGTTCAGAAACGATTAAACGTCATAAAAAAGGCTGCTACCAGTGTTCAAACCGGAGCAGCCTCTTTCTTTTATTTATGGAATAATCCGGAGATTATTACTGTGCCAATTTATTGTCAGAACCGAGCACGTTGATGATTTTGTGCTTGTACAGTTTTTCCATATTGTCACGAGCCGGGCCAAGATACTTACGTGGGTCGAATTCAGCCGGTTTTTCTGCGAATACCTTACGTACAGCAGCAGTCATAGCCAGACGAGAGTCAGAGTCGATGTTGATTTTGCAAACAGCAGACTTAGCAGCTTTACGCAATTCTTCTTCCGGAATGCCGATAGCAGCTTTCAGTGCACCACCATATTTGTTGATAGTTTCCACTTCTTCTTCCGGAACTGAAGATGATCCGTGAAGAACGATAGGGAATCCCGGAAGTTTTTCCATTACAGCGTCCAATACTTCGAAAGCCAATGGAGGAGGAACCATACGGCCAGTCTTCGGGTCGATGTGGCATTGTTCCGGAGTAAACTTGTAAGCACCGTGAGAAGTACCGATTGAGATAGCCAAAGAGTCGCAACCAGTGCGAGTAGCGAAGTCGATTACTTCTTCAGGGTCAGTATATGTGTGATGGTCGGAAGAAACTTCATCTTCTACACCAGCCAATACGCCAAGTTCACCTTCTACAGTTACGTCAAACTGGTGAGCGTATTCAACAACTTTCTTAGTCAATGCTACGTTTTCTTCGTAAGGAAGATGAGAACCGTCAATCATCACTGAAGAGAAACCTGAATCGATACAAGATTTGCAAGTTTCGAATGTATCTCCGTGGTCAAGATGAAGAACGATTTCCTGATGTGCGCAGCCTAATTCTTTAGCATATTCTACAGCACCATGTGCCATGTAACGCAACAAAGTAGCGTTAGCATACTGACGAGCACCTTTAGAAACCTGAAGAATCACAGGAGATTTAGTTTCAACAGCAGCCTTGATGATAGCCTGCATTTGTTCCATATTGTTGAAGTTGAATGCTGGGATAGCATATCCACCTTTGATAGCCTTAGCAAACATTTCTCTTGTGTTTACCAATCCTAAATCTTTGTAATTTACCATTTTGTTTAAAGTTTATTGTTAGTGAATAAAAATTCTACGCAAAAGTAAGCATTATCCATCGAATAACGAACATCGGAAAGAAAAATATAGTAGAAAAAGGTTTAAATCAGACTGCAAAATTTAGCAGGAATACGAGTGTGACATTAGATTGTAATGTCCACCTTGCAAACTTTGGGATTTATGATTTCTGAATTCTGATTGATGCCTTCGGATTTATATCTCCTTATTTATACCTTATTTATACCTCATTTTTCATTCATTTAATCACCAAAATCTGCATAGCAAATCAGAAATCATAAATTAGAAATCAGAAATTTTAGAAAACCTTTTCTATTTCACAGAAAAGCATTATCTTTGCGCTCTGAAAATGACCATTACACTATTTCTTACCAAAATAGTAACAGAATATAAATTAAAAAAACAGATACTGAAATGAAAAAAGGCCTTCATCCAGAATCATACCGTCCGGTAGTATTTAAAGATATGTCAAATGGTGACATGTTTTTGTCTAGATCAACTGTAGCAACTAAAGAAACCATCGAATTCGAAGGTGAAACTTATCCGTTGCTGAAGATTGAAATCTCAAACACTTCTCACCCGTTCTATACAGGTAAATCTACATTGGTAGATACTGCAGGTCGTGTTGACAAGTTCATGAGCCGTTACGGTGACCGTAAGAAGAAATAATTCGATCTTTCGTGAAAGATGAAAAAAGAGGAGATTCTCGCAGAGAATTTCCTCTTTTTCGTTTTCTATATTCCTTAACGTCAAGCATCATCCAACAAGAAATCGGCTATATGACGATGCCTGACACCCTCCACATTATCCTGCCACAAGCTGTCCATGCTAACTACATATTTAGGATAATGGTCGTTAATGGCGAGCAAAGGAGCAAACTCCCTCTCAACAGTGGCCTGTGAAGCTAACTGATACGTTACTTGCACATAAATCTTTTCTTCCCGACGGATGGCTACAAAATCCACTTCTTTATCATCCTGTTTGCCTACATACACTTCATAACCCTTCTTTTCAACTCCAGACAGACCAGATTCTCCAACATACCTGCAATCAACCGGTCACGATAGCCCATCACGGAATAAATCAAAGAAAGGTCACTTACAAAATACTTTTCATTCGTCTGCAGAATTTCCTTTCCTTTAATATCATACCGGGGAATACGTTGAATGATAAAAGCACTTTCCAATGCATTCAGATAATTATAGATGGTATTCATATCCACCTTCCGTTGCTGACTTTTGAAGTAATCAGCTATATTTTTAGCGTTCAGCTTATTGCCTATATTATCGAAAACAAACTTCACTACCCGTTCGAGCAGTTCCACATTCCGGATATTGTGACGCTGCACCGTGTCACGAAGAATGACAGAAGAATAGATGTCGTAGACAATTTTATAGATAGCCTCATATCCATAATCGGCAGTATGTATGGCCGGAAATCCTCCCATACGGAGATATTTCTGAAATTCCTCCTTCCGGTTGAGCGTCGGATCATTGGCTTGCAAGTCATGGAAAGTCAGATATTCTCTAAAAGACAAGGTCATGACATGGAAAGCGACATACCGTCCCGTTAAATAAGTTGCCAGTTCGGACGATAACATACGTGAGTTGGAGCCGGTCACATAAATATCCGTATCCAAATCTACCAGAAGTGAGTTGACCACTTTTCCCAACCGTCCACTTCCTGAATTTCATCCAAGAGAATATAATATTTACCCGCATCTCCTGCCTGCCCCCGAATATAAGCATACAAAGCCTTCGCCTCTTTCAGATCTATCCACTGAAAACTTTCAAAATTCAGATAGATGATACGTTCTTCACGAACTCCCCTCCTCAACAGTTCGTCACGAATCAGACGCAGCACTACCGACTTTCCACTGCGACGAATACCCGTTATCACTTTTACAAACGGCTTATCTATAAAAGGAACAATTTGTTCCATATACTGTTCACGATTAATCATATTCAAAAGTTTTTAGGGTTATAAGCACAAAGATATACTATTTTCGGAAAGTTTTTAGGGTTATAACCCTAAATAAATCCATAAATTCAGATTCTTTTAGGGTTATAAGCCGAAAAATAAATAAAAGAAATATGACTAAATCCGATTTATTACCAAATAAAGAAAGTACCTTTACCCGACTAATTAATAAAAAATGGAAATAACCGATTTAAAACAAATGACAAAGGAAGAAGTTTTTAATTTCATCAGACAACGCCTTTCTTTCAGTAAAGAACTGCAAGAACAATTCAGACATGTGAATAAAGACGATCTCGCAAAGAACATCGCAGATTCGAAATGTCCGGAAATGAATCAAAGACAGGCCAATGCACGATTTTCAACACAGCGATTCTGAACGAGTTTGCCGATCTTGGCATCTATGATTATACTTCTTACCTTTTTCTCGACTTCCACAATGGCACTCCAACCGTTTATCTCAAATACTTCTCCGAAAATGAAAATTTAGAATATACATTTACCGGATATACCACAACGGAAATCATCTTTGCAATTCTTGAACTGACTATCTTCTCCGGAAAGCCCAAAGAAATCGCAGCTAAAAAGAATTGCACGGAAAGACAATGCGAGGTCAAAAGACTTTTATGGCTTTCATTTAGGCACGGATTACACGGATTTCGCGGTTTTTAGTCTAATGGAACCGTGAAATCCGTGTAATCCGTACCTAAATAATATCAATCTTGGAGATGGTTTTACTTTTGACTCCCTCCTTTTATCATTACATTATATTTGCCACCCACATAGCATATTTACCATCTTTATACCATACTCTCTATTCTCATACCATATTTCCTGCATTTATTTCCTCTTTCCATCCTATTCCGAAAAACATATATCTTTGTCATACGCTTTCTGCCCATCAGCGTGATGAAACAGGCAAAAGCGGTTTTATTCCTTAATGGAGTAAATAACGTATTGTCTCTCAAACTTAAAAATTAGCAGTTCTTTGTAGAGAGATGATACAGCAGATACTCCACGTAGATAGTCGTATATCAACATATCGATTAGAGATGTGTTATATATAAACGTTTGGCGTGGGTGTCTGTTGTTATCATTATCTGGTGAAGGGTGTTGCTAAGCCTCAAGTTTAGATAATGGTACAACAGCACTCACGCTTTATTGTATCCGGTCGGTTTCAACAATCCTTATACCCCAACCAATTCCCCAGCCGACCGAAATCATAAAAATCGTGGGTGTTCGTTGCACCTCTCTGGACAATACATTATTTACTCCTTTATAACACATTAAAACAAAAGCGATATGCCAAAATGGATTAGTGTAGAAAAGCAGTGATTAAGTATCACATCGAAAAAGCGATCCTGCTTTGGGTGGAAATGGGACAATTCCTATGTTATACATAGACAATGTTCCGAACGTTGACGAAGAATGTATTCTGGAACTCTTTCGCCGAAGTAAAGCCGGCATTACAGCAGAATATATTGATACGCTGGAACAACTGTGCATAGATAAAACAATGGTCTGCGAGAAATACGCCCACATTATTCAATTGAAAGAAAAGGAAATTCAGCTGCAGAAGGAAATAAATACGTTGATAAACGAAATACAGGCAGCAATGAAGAGACAAAACGAACGGATCCGGATTTGAAAAAGCGATTGGAGAGAATAATAATGTTATACGTAGCGACAGTTGGATAAAAGGCTGCGCAAAAGGTTTCAATGGTGAATAATTATCAGCGTACCAATTACCATGTGGGACATTATTGCACGGTTTTCACCACAGAGGATAAGGAGAACCCAGAGGCTATAATTATCTCTGAATTAGGACTCTGAAAACTCTATGTCCTGTGGTGAAATAGTCCATTTATATACTGATTTAAATTAAATGCTACATAGGGAAAAAATATCTATCATAAGTATCATTCATTTTAATAATCATTTCATTATCAAAAGAATAAGTATGATAGATAGCTTTAAAAAAATGTATCTATCATACTTTTACCAGCAAAAACAGGTTATCTATCATCAATAGAATAGTCGAATAAAGGCCCTATATGCATAAGATAGCTTGTTTTTGTTGCAATGAACCTGTATAAATCCGATAATCATGGCTTGATAATCCAACTTTAACGGTGATAAGTTTATAGCCCACGCATGAAGGCTGTACAGCCCACGCTTGTAAACCATACAGCCTACAGATGCGGGCTGTACAGCCTACATACGTGGGCTATAGAAATACCACCGTTCCCAATAGATTATTAAGCTGTCAAATACAGGTTATCATCCTATAAAACGTGCATCCCTATGCCTTTAAATGGGTAATCTCACCTAATACTACACTAAAATAGACAAAGTATAGGTATGATAGATAGCTGTTTTGCAATAAAACTATGATAGATACCTTTTTTAAAAGTTATCCATCATAGTTATTCTTGTTGATAATGAAATGATTATTAAAATGAATGATACTTATGATAGATATTTTTTCACTATGTAGTATTTAATTCAAATCCGTACGGTTTAGTTATGAATAATGCAATAACCTTCAAAAGAGTTGGACGGGAATTTTACCTTAGAAACGGTAAAGTTCCCGTTTTTTTGTGTTCCATATAAAGGTTAAGAGGCAGGATATGAAAAGATAGGAATATTGAACATAAATAAACAAGAGTTGTTTTAGTATATTATTCGCTATTTATCAACGCAAAACCTCTAAACATCAACGTGGTATATGAAAAAGAAATTTGGATTCGTCCTGGCGGCTGCAATCTTGCTGGCTGGCTGCGGACAGAAAAAAGAAACGACAACGACAACTGCACGTCCCGTAAAGACTACGATTGTCGAGTCAAGATCGATTATCAGAAAAGATTTCTCGGGAATCGTGGAAGCGGTGGAATATGTGAAGCTGGCTTTCCGGGTCAACGGACAAATCCAGCTTCCTGTCATCGAAGGACAGAAAGTGAAAAAGGACAAATCATCGCGGCTATCGACCCCAGAGACATTGCGTTGCAATATGCCGCTACGAAATCGGCATACGAAACGGCTTCGGCACAAGTGGAACGTAACAAACGGCTCCTCTCCCGGCAAGCGATCTCCGTGCAGGAATATGAAATCAGCCTCGCCAACTTCCAGAAGGCGAAATCTGAATACGAACTGTCTGCCAACAATATGCGCGACACCAAGCTGACAGCTCCTTTCGACGGTTCTATCGAAAAACGACTGGTGGAAAACTATCAGCGTGTCAACTCCGGTGAGGGGATCGTGCAGCTTGTCAATACACACAATCTGCGTATCAAATTCACCATTCCGGATGCGTATCTTTATTTGTTGCGTGCCAAAGACCCGCGTTTCCTTGTAGAGTTCGACACATTTAAAGGACACGTGTTTCAAGCGAAACTGGAAGAATATCTTGATATTTCTACGGATGGCACAGGAATTCCGGTCAGCATCACGATTGACGATCCGTCATTCGACCGCGATCTGTATGCTGTGAAACCCGGTTTCACGTGCAGCATCCGTTTCACGGCAGATGTAGGTCCGTTGGTGCAGGATAGCTGGACGATCGTACCGCTTAGTGCCGTATTCGGTGAAAGCGAAGGGAATAAAATGTATGTCTGGGTGGTAGAAGACAACAAAGTCCACAAACGGGAAGTGACCGTCAACGCCCCGACCGGAGAAGCACAGGCGCTCATCTCGGAAGGTTTGAAACCCGGTGAAAAAATCGTCATAGCAGGCGTATACCAACTAGTAGAAGGAGAATCTATCACAACTGTTGACAGGTGATAGTTGGTAAATGATTAAGTATCATTTATCCGCTGTCATTCATCAATTATCAACGATCATTTATTATGAGTTTAGCCAAATATTCATTAGATAATACGAAAATCATCTATTTCTTTCTTGCTGTATTGCTGATTGGGGGAATCACTTCCTTCGGCAAGCTGGGTAAGAAAGAGGATGCTCCTTTCGTCATAAAGTCGGCGGTTATTATGACCCGCTATCCGGGTGCCGAACCGGCAGAAGTGGAGCGGTTGATTACCGAGCCTATCTCTCGTGAAATTCAAAGTATGAGCGGTGTGTACAAGATAAAATCAGAATCGATGTACGGGCTCTCAAAAATCACATTCGAGTTGCAACCTTCCTTGTCGGCAAGCTCCATTCCGCAGAAGTGGGATGAGTTGCGACGGAAGGTGCTAAATATACAGCCACAATTGCCGAGCGGTGCTTCCGCACCGACGGTTTCCGATGATTTCGGCGACGTGTTCGGTATCTATTACGGTTTGACGGCGGACGACGGTTACACATACGAAGAGATGCGCAACTGGGCGGAACGGATCAAGACGCAGGTAGTGACGGCAGACGGGGTGATGAAAGTCGCCCTGTTCGGGACGCAGACGGAGGTGGTCAATATTTTTATTTCCACCAATAAGCTCGTAGGTATGGGCATCGACCCGAAACAGCTTGCCAGTCTGTTGCAATCGCAGAACCAGATTATCAATACCGGAGAAATCCGTGCCGGCGAGCAACAGCTCCGGGTGACCGCCAACGGTATGTATACCACCGTAGACGATATCCGCAACCAGGTGATTACCACCAAAGCCGGACAGGTGAAACTGGGCGATATCGCCGTCATCGAAAAAGGGTACATGGACCCTCCATCCAATATCATGCACGTGAACGGCAAACGTGCCATCGGCATCGGCGTCTCCACCGACCCGCAACGGGACGTGGTGCAAACGGGCAAGAACGTGAAAGCCAAACTGGACGAATTGTTGCCACTGATGCCTGTGGGACTGGAACTGCAAAGCCTGTATCTGGAGAACGAAATTGCCAACGAAGCCAACAACGGATTTATCATCAATCTGATCGAATCGATTCTGATTGTAATTGTGATTATCATGTTGGTGATGGGTTTGCGCGCAGGTGTGCTGATCGGCTCGTCACTGATTTTCTCTATTGGCGGCACATTACTTATCATGTCTTTCTTCGGTGTCGGACTGAACCGTACATCATTGGCGGGATTTATCATCGCCATGGGGATGCTGGTGGATAACGCCATCGTGGTAACGGACAATGCACAGATTGCCATCGCCCGCGGAGTAGACCGGCGGAAAGCGCTGATAGACGGCGCAACCGGTCCGCAATGGGGATTGCTTGGGGCTACGTTCATCGCTATCTGTTCGTTCCTCCCACTCTACCTTGCTCCTTCTGCCGTGGCAGAAATCGTGAAACCGCTTTTTGTGGTGCTTGCCATCTCGCTAGGATTGAGCTGGGTGCTCGCGCTGACGCAGACCACTGTTTTCGGTAATTTCATCCTGAAAGCGAAAGCAAAGGACGGCACGAAAGACCCGTATGACAAACCGTTCTATCACAAATTCGCCTCCATCCTCCGCACGCTGATTCGTAGGAAAACATTGACACTGGGTTCGATGGTAGTGCTCTTTGTTGCTTCGCTGGTTATCATGGGAATGATGCCGCAAAACTTCTTCCCTTCTCTCGATAAGCCTTATTTCCGGGCGGACGTGTTCTATCCCGACGGGTACAGCATCAATGATGTAGTGAAAGAGATGAAATCCGTGGAAGAGCATCTGGCAAAGCAGCCGGAAGTGAAGAAAGTGTCGATCACCTTCGGCAGCACACCGCTAAGGTATTACCTGGCTTCTACTTCGGTAGGTCCGAAACCGAATTTTGCCAATGTATTGGTTGAATTGACGGACAGTAAATATACAAAAGAGTATGAAGAAGATTTCGACGCGTACATGAAGGCGAATTATCCGAATGCGATTACCCGTACCAGTCTGTTCAAACTGTCGCCTGCGGTGGATGCCGCTATCGAAATCGGGTTTATCGGTCCGAATGTAGACACGCTTGTGGCGCTCACCAACCAGGCTTTGGAGATTATGCACCGGAATCCGGATTTAATCAATGTACGCAATTCGTGGGGAAATAAAGTTCCTGTATGGAAGCCTGTATATAGTCCCGAACGGGCGCAACCGTTAGGGGTATCGCGTCAGGGAATGGCACAAAGTATCCAGATCGGAACCACAGGTATGACGCTTGGAGAGTACCGGCAGGGCGATCAGGTGCTTCCTATCTTATTGAAGGATAACACGGTGGATTCGTTCCGCATCAATGACCTGCGCACGTTGCCCGTGTTCGGCACGGGGAATGAAACGACCAGTCTGGAACAGGTGGTATCGGAATTTGATTTCCAATATCGTTTCTCGAATGTGAAGGATTACAACCGGCAAATGGTGATGATGGCGCAATGCGATCCGCGTCGCGGAGTGAATGCGATTGCTGCTTTCAATGAGGTTTGGCCGCTGGTGCAGAAAGAGATAAAAGTGCCGGAGGGGTATACGATGAAGTATTTCGGGGAACAGGAAAGTCAGGTGGAGTCTAACGAGGCGTTGGCCAAGAATTTACCGTTGACGTTCTTCCTGATGTTCGTCACGCTGTTGTTCCTGTTCAGAACGTATCGTAAGCCGACAGTGATCTTGTTGATGTTACCGCTTATTTTTATCGGTATCGTTTTGGGATTGGTGTTGCTAGGCAAGTCGTTCGACTTCTTCTCCATCCTTGGTTTGCTCGGATTGATTGGGATGAATATCAAAAATGCGATTGTACTGGTGGAACAGATTGATCTGGAAGCAAAGACGGGCAAAAAGCCGTTGGATGCTGTTGTCAGTGCTACAACGAGTCGTATTGTCCCCGTAGCAATGGCGTCCGGCACTACCATTCTGGGTATGTTGCCATTGTTGTTCGACGCGATGTTCGGCGGTATGGCGGCTACGATTATGGGAGGTTTGTTGGTGGCTTCGGCACTGACATTGTTTGTTCTTCCGGTAGCTTATTGCGCCATTCAGAGAATCAAAGGCTAATTGCCTTCTCTTATATGAAACTTGAATTTATTGTTTAGATTGAATAAAATGAAAACTCAACTTATAACTCTGTCTCTGCTGCTCCTCGGCCTCACAGCCGGGGCACAGCAGCCTTATCTTAGCCGGGAAGCTTACCGGGATAAAGTGGAAGCTTACAGTCAAATTCTGAAGCAACAGAAACTAAAGACGATGGCAAGTACGGAAGCACGGAAGATTGCTCACACGGGATTCTTGCCAAAAATTGATGTCAATGCGGACGGGACTCTCAACATGAGCGACCTTAATGCCTGGAACGAACCGGTAGGCGAATACCGCAACCACACCTATCAAGGTGTATTTATCGTCTCGCAACCGTTGTACACGGGCGGGGCACTCAACGCCCAGCACAAGATTGCCAAAGCGGACGAAAAGCTGAATCAACTAAATGAGGAGCTTACCATCGACCAGATTCATTATCAGAGCGATGCAGTTTATTGGAATGCTTCCGCTTCACAGGCTATGTTGCAGGCGGCGGACAAGTATCAAAGTATTGTGAAGCAACAGTATGACATCATTCAGGATCGTTTCAACGACGGGATGATTAGTCGAACGGACTTATTAATGATTTCCACCCGGTTGAAAGAAGCGGAATTGCAATATATCAAGGCGCGTCAGAACTATACGCTGGCGCTGCAAAAGCTGAATATCCTGATGGGAGAAGAGCCGAACAATCCCGTAGACAGTCTGTACACGATTGACACGGCTTCCGCTCCGGTGCAGATACTTTCTCTGGAGAATGTACTGCAACGTCGCGCGGATTACGAAAGTACGGAAGTAAACATCATGAAAAGTCAGGCGCAACGCAAAGCGGCTCTTAGCCAGTTCAACCCGCAATTGAATATGTATTTCAGCGGTGGATGGGCTACAGCTACACCTAACCTCGGTTATGATGTTTCTTTCAATCCCATCGTCGGCATTAACCTGAATATACCGATCTTCCGTTGGGGAGCCCGGTTCAAAACAAACCGTCAGCAGAAAGCGTATATCAGCATACAGAAACTGCAACAAAGTTATGTGACGGATAATATCAACGAGGAACTTTCTGCCGCCCTAACCAAACTGACGGAAACGGAATATCAAGTGAAAACCGCCAAAGAGACTATGAATCTGGCTAATGAAAATCTTGATTTGGTTTCTTTCTCGTATAATGAAGGAAAGGCAAACATGGTGGATGTGCTCTCCGCGCAATTGTCATGGACGCAGGCGCACACCAATCTGATTAATGCGTATCTGTCGGAAAAGATGGCGGTAGCGGAATACAGAAAGGTTATCAGTGAATAAATTTAGAAACAAAAGAAACTTGTTCACAAAGTCTTAGTCTTATAAAAGAAAATCGTCCTGCCATCACGCAACCGTGAAACAGGACGATTTCTTTTTATATCATAAGGACTACAAAATACCGTTTTGCTTCAGGATATCTTCTATTTCCTTATCTGTGATATTTGCACGTTCTGACTTATCATAAATAGTGAGCAATTTTATCTCTGTATCTATTTCTGTCCAGATTATCGTATAGGTTATCACCCGTGCACCTCCACTTTTACCTTTATTTTTCGAAGTTATCGCTATACGTATTTTACGAAGATTATTGCCCAAACTGACTCCTTGTTCAGGATTTAATAACAAATCATTTCCAAAATTCCTAAGATCTTCTTTCAACGATTTATACCGTTTTGACAAATGCTTCATTTCCCTTAAAAATTCGAGGGTAACGCTTATTCTATATTTCATTAAGGGCATCATCTAATGACTTAAACTCCAACTTACCCTCCAGATTCAGTTTCAGTTCCTTACACGCCTGATCTAAGCTTGCCAGAATCTCCGCCTTTGTCTGGTAGGGAGCTGCTTCCTCTGCGACAACATTCGTTTGCTCTTCTTCACAACTCAACATCGATTTCACTCTCCGCAGAATAGCGACATCATCCACATCCAGAATCCGCCGAATCAGTTCGTTCTTTTCGGCTTCCAATGACATTGCACTCATACGCTTGCTATTTTTACTGTTATACATTCACACAAAGATAACGCTATCAAACGAATCTTCCAAGTGTGAATGTATAAAAAGTCTTTTTCAGGCAGGAATTACCTTACGCAAGGAAGGAGATCAACACACCCGCAGCTACGGCAGAACCGATTACTCCGGAGATGTTGCTTGCCATGCAATACTGCAATACGTGATTCTTCGGATCGTATTTCAAAGCAATCTCATTGGCTACACGGCTCGCCATCGGAACGGCACTCAAACCAGTGGCGCCGATAAGCGGATTGATTTTCTTCTTCGAGAAGAGATTTACCAGTTTCACAAAGAAAATACCACCGGTTATAGAAAGTGCAAATGCAAGGAATCCACCGATCACAATACCGATTGTTGTCCAGTTGAGGAATGCTTCGGCTGTCATCGTTGCTCCTACGGACAGTCCGAGGAAGATGGTGGCAGCATTCATTATGCTATTGGAAGCGGCATCGAACAAGCGGAATGTGTTGGTTCCGATTTCTTTCACCAGGTTACCAAACATCAACATCCCCACCAAAGGCACTGCACTTGGCACAAAGAGGGCAACAATAGTAGTTACCACGATCGGAAAGATAATCTTCAATACACGCAGGTTCTTGATTTCAGTCTTCGAAGGGTACTTCTTTTCCTGTTCTTTCATGTTGATGCTCAACTCTTTCTTCGTACAGAACAGCTTCACTACCAGCGGAATAATCACCGGAACGAGCGCCATGTACGAATAAGCGGCAATGGCAATCGGGCCCAGCAAATGCGGCGCCAGTTTGATGGTGGTAAAGATGGCTGTCGGACCATCCGCGCCACCGATAATGCCCAGAGAAGCGGCTTCCTGTGGAGTGAATCCCATCAGGATGGCTACCAGCAATACGGTAAAGATACCCAACTGTGCAGCTGCACCGAATATAGAAAGATGCAGGTTACGCAACATCGGCCCGAAGTCCGTCAGCGCACCGACACCCATAAAGATGATCGGAGGCAGGAAACCTGTTTTAATCAACATATAGTAGATGAAGTTCATGATTCCCAGTTCGTGGGCAATGTCATGCAAAGGCATTTCCCAGATGTTCTTCAACACTCCGTTTACCATCACCATACCATTTTCGTCGGCCTGAATCACGCCCATATCTCCTCCGGGGAAGTTGGCTAGCAACACACCGAAAGCGATGGGGACAAGCAGCAACGGCTCGTACTGTTTCTTAATACCCAAATAGAGCAGAACGAACGCGATGGCATACATTATCAGGAACTGCGGTTCGGCAATGATATTGCTGAACGCAGTCATGTCATATAAGTTCTCAAATATTTCGTTCATTATCCTATCTTCATTAATACGTCATCTTCTGAAACAGCATCTCCCGGGTTGACACAGATAGCAGTCACTGTACCGCCAAACTCTGCACGGATGGCATTGTAGGTCTTCATCGCTTCTACATAGCAGATTACATCACCTTCTTTCACAGTGTCACCTACTTGCAAAGGAGTTTCCTGCGCACCTTTCACTAAGAAGAACTTGCCTTCCAACGGAGAAAGTACTTCTTTACCCTCTCCTGCCGGAGCAGCGGCAGCACCCGCAGGAGCAACAGGTAGTTCGGCATCACCGTATGCTACCGTCACACGATAAGCCTGTCCGTCCACTTGTACGGTCAGTGTCTTCGGTTTGGCATCTTCTTCCGGAGATTTATCTTTTTCGGCACGACGTTTGGCTACGTCTTCCAGGAAGTCTTCTTTTGCTTTGCCACTCTTGTAAGCCTCATATTGAGCCGGGTGCATAGCATATTCGAAGAGTTCTTCGTCGTCCTGTCCCACTTCCCATTTGTTCTCTTTCATCAGTTTGCGATATTTGTCGAGGGCATCGGGATAGTTATTCTGCGGATCACCTTCAAAGAACTTACGGCCTTCACGCTCTGCCTTTTCAATGATTTCGGGAGCAAGTTTGCCCGGCAGACGTCCGGCTTTACCCAGAATCATATCCCAAATATCATCGGCAATCATTCCCCAACGTTCTTTTCCTTTTTCCATGGCCATCACATTCATCATGGCGAGGTTCTTCACGTATTGGCTGAACGGAGTCACCAATGGAGGATAACCGACACGAGGCCATACGTAAGCTACTTCATCAAAGAGCTTGATGAGCAACTGGTCTTGCGTCATAAACGGCAGATTATGTTTTGCCTTATATTTATTGATTGATTCCAGATTGGATTCAAGGTCGGCCATCAAACTACCCATCATACCGCCGGGAAGTCCGGGAGCAATCAGCAAGGAGTTCATCAGGCGGTTTTTCGGGCTGATATACAAGCCGAGGAAGTCGTCCATAAATTCCTGAATCATGCCGCGCACTTTCATGTAGGCTTCCATATTGATTTCGGGCACTTGATATCCGGCGTCTTTCAGCATCGCCTGCACACTAAGCAAGTCAGCATGGCCTGTTCCCCATGATAGTGGTTCCATGCCTACGTCGATGTAGTCGCAACCGGCTTCGCATACTTCGAGGATGCTTGCCATATTGAATCCGGGACCTGCATGACTGTGATACTGAACGGGGATTTCGGGATGTGCCGCCTTGATATTTGCTACGATCTTACCTAACGATACGGGACGACCGATACCTGCCATGTCTTTGATACAGATTTCGTCTGCTCCCAGTTTGATGAGTTCCAGCGCCATATTGGTGTAGTACTCTACGGTATGGATAGGCGAATGAGTGATGCAAAGCGAGCATTGCGAAATCATGCCTGCTTCCTTTGCGTATGTGATGGAAGGAGCAATGTTACGCACGTCGTTCAATCCGCAGAACGTACGGGTAATGTCTGTTCCTTGTGCTTTCTTTACTTTGTAGAATAATTTGCGGACGTCTGCCGGAACGGGGCTCATACGGAGTCCGTTCAGTGCGCGGTCGAGCATGTGGGTTTGAATACCGGCTTCGTGGAACGGTTTTGTCCATTCGCGTACCGCTTTATTCGGGTTTTCACCAAACAATAAATTTACCTGTTCAAAACCTCCGCCGTTTGTTTCTACGCGGGCAAAACAGCCCATTTCAATGATGGCAGGAGCTACCTTTACGAGTTGGTCTACACGAGGTACGTATTTTCCGGCAGATTGCCACATATCTCGGAAAACCAAACTAAACTTTACTTCTCTTTTCATGTCTTTCAGTGATATTCTTTATAGATTTATAATTTTTCTACTTTAGTGATTTTTCCTTTACCTTGTGTCACCACATTTACAGCAGCTGTAATGGCGGCTAAGATGTTTCCCGGAACAGGGGCAGGACCTTGCGATGCTTCCCGCTTCACAGGAACCACTTCTTCAGGAGCATACTTGTTGACTAATGTAATCAACAACTTACCTAAATAAATCACAATCAGCAGAATAACAAACACGGTAGCCATTCCGACCACCATCAGCAGGATCGCTGTTTCGATATTTTCCATATAATAAACTATTAGTATTTTAAGTTGTTCGTCTAAAAGCGTCCGAAAATACCAAATTTTATTATAAAATAAATTAAGAAAGGAATATAATGTATAAAAACGTCATTTCTCTGATTGGAAAACTGGGGAAGTTTATGATTTATAATTTATGATTTATGATTTATGATTTAGCGTGCCATCCACATCTAAACTAAATTCCCATTTATCTTATTTACTATCTGCTTCTATTGCACAACCCAAATAGTAAATGGTAAATAGTCCAATAGTAAATCGTCCTATCTATCGTTTCTACAAAAAAATGTGAGAGAAAGCCCCTCAACTTTCTCTCACATTCTGATAAAACAATTATTAAATAAAAATACTCAATGATAGACCGGTTCAGCCCTTTTCTGGTTTCATACTCTCTTAACCTACTATTAAACTACCAGATAAAACCGGTCTTGTTAAACCTCTCATGGGCCATCACGGCTTTCATTCTTTTAATTAGCGTAGCAGTCTAGTTGAAAAACCCTTTTTTAAGCCAACTAAGTCTGTTTAATCGGAAAAACAAGCCTCTAAAGCTCATATCACGTCCGATGAGGGAATCTTTCCGGCTTACGTTTGTGGCAGGAATAATTCATCTGCCGCTGTCTATTGTTTGCTTTGAGCCCTAGTTTGCATTTCTTTTAAAACATTGTTTGTTTTGGGTTAAATTTAAATTTTATAAAAAGCATCTATTGTTTGTTTTGAGTTTAGCTTGTAATTCTCTATAAAACATCTATTGTTTGTTCTGAATCCCGGCCTTATTTCTGCCGGATAATTTCTAATTTCTTCTACTACAACATTTAATCTTCTAATCAATTCTACCGTTTTCTTCAAATATCATTAAATAGCTCATCTATTAGAAAGAGAAGCATCTGTTGTTTTTTTACCAAGAAAAAATGAAGAAAATTTGAAGAAAAACAAAAAAGCCTCTTCTGACTATCCAGAAGAGGCTTTTTTTATTGCAAAATAATTTCTTTCCCTCGAATTTGATAACTGATTCCACACGATCCAAAGACTTTTTCCAGTGTGGCGTTCAGGTCTTTCGTTAAGACCGTCCCGTTGTAGGTCAGCCCCTCGCATTTCTCATGTCCGACGACTGTTACTTCAAATATATGCTCAATATCTGCCACTACATTTATTAGCGGATCGTCTTCATACCCCAACACCTCGGGGAACTCCGATTCTTCTGCCTTTTTCTCTACCGGCACAATCTTGTTCTCATCGCAATGAACGCTTTCCCCGGCAAGCAATGTACGCTTACCTACAGCAGTCTCGACTTGCACACTTCCTTCCTCACAGTTGACGGTCATCTTCTTTCCTTGCTGATCGATGAGGAATTTCGTTCCCAGTACGGTTACGTCGCCGGCTTCTGTACGGACCGTGAATGTCTTGCCTTTGGTTACGTTAAAAGAGGCTTTACCCAATAGTTGCAATTTGCGCTCCCAAAGCCATGTGATATGATTGTAAGTCAGGCGGGAATTTTCCATCACCTGCACAGTACTGCCATCCGGCAATTCATAGTTCATAGCAGTGTTATCAGTCACCACCTTTTCTTCTGCCAGGAAGTAACCGCCTATCCCCAAAAGAAGGACAACTGCCGCTGCCACTCCCCATGAGAATGAGAAACTTCTCCCCGCACCTTGCTTTCTTCTCCGGCTTAAGGCGATCTTATGGCTCTCCTCACGTTGCAACTTCAGCTTATCACCTATTTCTTTTTTACGAGAAAAGATTTCGCCAACCAGAGGAAGTTTTCCTTCTTCTAAGTATTTATCTAAAGATTCTGTCCACTTTTCCATATCTCACACCTCAATTAAAAATCCACAAATTAGCTGCTACCAACAACAAGAAAGATTTGCTCATACGCTCCCGCAAACTGGAGATAGCCATATGAGTAGTATTGTAAACCGTACGTGAAGTGAGTCCCATCACCTGGGCTATTTCTTCCGGACTCATCTTCTTATAGTACTTAAGATACAATACCTCCCGCTGTTGCTTTGTCAAATTGTTCAGCTCTTTCTGTAAAACTTCCAGCTGTTCTTTTTCTAACTCTGAACGGATAATAGCAGTTTCAATATCGATCTCCAAATCAAACTGATATTCGCTTGTGCCTACTTCATCCAGTGATTTTAATGAGCCACTATTCTCTTTTTTCAGTTCGTTCACTATCATGTGTCTCAACGAAACACATAAGTAAGCGGGTATGGATTGAGGGGCCGCGCAAGTTTCTCTTTTCTCAAAGATGTAAACAAACAACGACTGTATCGCCTCGGTTACCAAAGTCTCATCACCGGCTATCTTCATGCCATATCCATACAGTAAATCTGCATATTGCTCATAAAGCTGCCGGAATGCCTCTTCATCCCCTTGCTGAATTTTATCCCAGGATAGTGTCTTCATTTATATTCACTCATTTATATGAGATATGTTTTTCCTTTTTTTACCTGATTTTTTAGTTAAAATCAACGGAATATGTTTTAAAACTCACTTGTAAAGTGGAATTTGATGTGTTTAAAGTCCATCTGCGCCATCTGAAGTACATAACCGGAGTCTGCCAGGAACACATCGCGCCCTTCTCTATCCTTCGCCATATACTGGTATTTACGTTTCTTGAAAGCTTCCAGTTCTGCGGGATCATCGCTTTCTACCCAACAAGCCTTATAAAGGCTTACTGGTTCCCAACGACAGGACGCATTGTATTCATTCAACAAACGATACTGAATGACCTCAAATTGCAACTGCCCCACCGTACCGATAATCTTACGACCATTGAACTGATTGACAAACAGCTGTGCCACACCTTCATCCATCAACTGGTCAATGCCTTTTGCCAACTGTTTCTGTTTCATCGGGTCGGCATTCTCAATATACTTGAACATCTCCGGTGAGAAACTCGGCAATCCACGGAAATGGAGCATTTCACCTTCTGTCAGCGTATCGCCAATCTTAAAAGTACCATTATCCGGTAAACCAATAATATCTCCTGCATAAGCTTCGTCAATCGTTGTTTTACGCTGTGCCATAAACTGGGTAGGCGACGAAAAACGCATGGTCTTTCCATGACGGACGTGTGTATATGGAGCATTGCGAACAAACTTACCGGAACAAATCTTACAGAATGCCACACAAGAACGATGGTTGGGATCAATGTTGGCGGTTATCTTAAAGATGAATCCGGTAAATTTCGGTTCGTCAGGTTTCACTTCACGCTCTTCTGCCTGTACAGGACGAGGGCTGGGAGCTATCTCTACGAAACAGTTCAGCAACTCTTGCACACCGAAGTTGTTCAGCGCTGATCCAAAGAATACAGGCGCACAGTCTCCTGCCAAATAGGATTCAGAAGCAAATTCCGGATAAACACCCTCAATCAGTTCCAAATCGCCACGCAGCTTGTCTGCTAACGACTTGCCAATCTGCTGATCCAATTCTTCCGAATGAATATCGACTGCCACTTTCTCTGTTACCATCTGTTTGGATGGCTGATACAAGTCCAGTTTCTGTTCATAGATATTGTATACCCCTTTAAAACGTGCTCCCTGCTCTATCGGCCAGGACAAGGGACGAACCTGAATCATCAGTTCTTCTTCAAGTTCATCAAGCAAATCGAACGGGTCTTTTCCTTCACGGTCCATTTTGTTGACGAAGATTATTACCGGAGTCTTTCTCATACGGCACACCTCCATCAGTTTACGCGTCTGTGTTTCCACACCCTTTCGCACCGTCTACAACGATGATAACACTGTCTACAGCTGTCAGTGTGCGGTATGTATCTTCGGCAAAGTCCTGGTGACCGGGAGTATCGAGAATGTTAATCTTATAGTCCCGATAGTCGAATTCCATCACGGAAGTCGTTACCGAAATACCACGTTGTTTCTCGATTTCCATCCAGTCGGACGTAGCCGTCTTTTTAATCTTATTACTCTTTACTGCGCCAGCTACCTGTATCTGACCTCCGAAAAGCAATAACTTTTCCGTCAAAGATGTCTTACCAGCATCCGGATGTGCAATAATGGCGAACGTCCGCCGTCTCAAAATTTCTGTATTATCTGCCATAGTTTTTTAGTTAGAATTATGAATTATAAAATATGAATAAGCTATGCTGGAATAACATAGCCTAGATTCATTATTCATCTTTCATAATTTTATCAATGCATTGTTTGAGGCTCTCCTCCCAATGAGGAATCTCTATATCGAACGTTGTTTTTATTTTTGTTTTATCAAGCACGGAATATGCCGGGCGGTTTGCTTTCGCGGGATATTCGGCTGTATGCAAAGGTTTCACTTTGCAGGTGGTTATTCCTGCCAGACGATGAATAGCTACCGTGAAATCATACCAGGAACAAACTCCCTCATTGCTGAAATGGTAGATACCGCGAACAATACCTTTATTAATAATAGCATAGATGGCCCGTGCCAGGTCATTGGCATACGTCGGAGTCCCGATCTGGTCGAAAACAACTCCCAGGCTGTCACGCTCTTTTCCAAGACGAAGCATCGTCTTTACGAAATTATTGCCAAAAAGTAGAATAGAGCCATGCGGTACGGATAACGACTGCTTGCTCGCAGTGATTCATTACCTCCTTTTCTCCTTCCAGTTTAGTGGTGCCGTATACAGAATCCGGGCAAGGATTGCAGTCTTCCGTGTATGGAGTATGCGCAGTACCGTCAAATACATAGTCAGTAGATACTTGTATCATGGCAGCACCATTGGCTTGTGCTGCACTTGCCAGTTGTTTCGGTGCTTCACAATTCAATTTGTATGCTAATTCTTGATTATCTTCAGCTGTATCTACAGCTGTATAAGCAGCACAATTAACAACAAGCTCAATCTGCTTCTCTGCCATATAAGTCCACACAGCTTGCTTGTCGCAGATGTCGAGTTCCTGCACATCTGTGAAATAATACGTATGTTGCGGGTTCTCTTTCGCAAGCACCTGCATCTCATTGCCAAGCTGACCGTTGGCACCCGTTACTAAAATTCTCATTTATTCATCCAGTTTTAATTCACCTTTACGGTCTTTATCATAATAATTTGCCAACATAGAAAGGAAACTAGTGATAGCTTCCACTGCCTTGGCAGTTCCTTCGCTGATAGACTTCTTTTGAAGACGAAGCAGGAGTACTCCATACAACGCTTCAAAACAGGTATCCAGTTCGGGTTCATCTTTCTTGCCGTTTTTATTCCGTAATTCTACGATAAACGGTAATGCCTTGAAATAAGCAGCACTGTAAAAAGGAAATTTAGGAGAAGAGGACAATGCGTTGTGCAACTCTGTCAGATTGATAATCACGTTTTTATTAATCTGCAGATGACCCTTTTCCCGTACTCCTTCCTCGCCCATCATCGTAATCAGGTTGGTATACCATTCTCGCATGGCAGGCCGCTGATCTTCCGGATAGCGGGCAATTACATTTGCCTCCATCTCTTCCGGTTCACAATGATTGGCACGGATCAAGTCTTCCTCTTGCCACATATATATAAGGTATTCGGCAATATTCTTCTCTTTCAGTTGTTGTGCTATCTGATTCATTATGTTATCTCTTAATAAAGTGACTCTCCCAACAAAGTATAAATCAATCCGGCAACAGATACCAGCATTACGATACTTCCTACAACACGATTCAGTATCCAGATACCACGTAAATTGAATTTAGTGCGCACCTTATTCACAAAATAAGTGATACCCAACCACCAAGTCAATGCTCCTATAGCAATTGCAAGATATCCCGTGATCTCTTCAAAGACCAGCACTCCCGGCTGCACAAAGGCAAAACGGGCAAAAAGTCCGATAAACAGGAAGATTATCAAGGGGTTGGATAGAGTGACGAAAAAGGCGGTAATAAAATTATGGAAATAAGAACCTTTGCTGGATGAAGCCGGACGAATGGATTGCACCGGATTGCTACGAAAGGTATATATACCAAAAAGGAGTAGCATGACACTCCCCAATAACTGCAGATAGAAAATATTCTTATTGATATAATCGAACACAAAACTCATCCCATAACCGGTGAGCAAAGCGTATGCTATATCGCTCAACGAGGCTCCCAGCCCGTTACGAATCCGTACCAACGCCCTTTATTCAGAGTCCTCTGGATGCATAATACGCCCACCGGACCGAGGGGTGCGGACACAACAACGCCAATAATAAAGCCTTTCACTAATATATCGAATATTGTCTCTATCTGAATCATGTCGCAAATATCGCACTTTTTTGTGATATGGGGATAGTATATTAACGTTTTTTCCACACAAGAATCACTATATATAGCGATAATAAGTAAAACGTACATCAAAAATAAACATATTAAATAAGGTATAGGAATTTATTCTCTATTTTTTTCCTACCACCAACGAAATTGATTATCTTTGCGCCACAGAAAAAGAGAAGAGTTTCTCCTGCAGGAACTTCAATCGTAAAATCGTAAATCGTAAAATCGTAAATATACAACATGATTCTTTTTTTCAGAACCCCTTCCAAGAGCGTGATTGCCGTAGAGAGCAACCATCAGCTCACCCCTGACGAAAGTAATAAACTCTGCTGGCTTTTTGGCGAAGCCGTGATGGAAAGTGAAGAAAACCTGAAAGGCTGTTTCGTTGGCCCACGCCGCGAAATGATCACTCCCTGGAGTACAAACGCAGTAGAAATCACCCAAAACATGGGGCTCGAAGACATAAGCCGCATCGAGGAGTACTTCCCTGTTAAGGACGAAAATGCCGATTACGACCCGATGCTCCAACGCATGTACAAAGGACTCGACCAAAACGTATTCACGACAAACCGTCAGCCGGAACCAATCATCTACATTGAAGATCTCGAAGTGTACAACGAAAAAGAAGGTCTGGCTCTTTCCAAAGAAGAAATGGACTACCTGAAGAAAGTAGAAAAGGACCTCGGACGGAAGCTGACCGACTCTGAAGTATTCGGTTTCGCACAAATCAACTCCGAACACTGCCGCCACAAAATTTTCGGCGGAACGTTTATCATCGACGGTGTAGAGCAGGAATCTTCCCTGTTCCAGATGATTAAAAAGACTACACAGGAAAATCCGAATAAAATAATCTCTGCTTATAAAGATAACGTAGCCTTCGCTGAAGGTCCGGTTGTGGAACAATTTGCTCCGGCAGATCATTCAAAACCTGATTTCTTCCAAGTAAAGGACATCAAGAGTGTTATCTCACTGAAAGCGGAAACTCATAACTTCCCTACTACTGTTGAGCCATTCAATGGTGCTTCTACCGGTACCGGCGGTGAAATCCGCGACCGTATGGGTGGTGGTAAAGGTTCATGGCCGATTGCAGGTACTGCAGTCTACATGACTTCTTATCCGCGCACCGATGAAGGACGTGAATGGGAAGAAATACTTCCGGTACGCAAATGGTTGTACCAGACTCCGGAACAGATTCTTATCAAAGCATCCAACGGTGCTTCCGACTTCGGTAACAAGTTCGGCCAGCCGCTGATCTGCGGTTCGGTACTGACTTTCGAACATACAGAAAACAAAGAAGTTTATGGTTACGACAAAGTAATCATGCTTGCCGGCGGTGTGGGTTACGGCACACAACGTGACTGTCTGAAAGGCACACCGGAAGCAGGAAACAAAGTGGTGGTAATCGGTGGTGACAACTATCGTATCGGACTAGGTGGCGGTTCTGTATCTTCTGTAGATACCGGTCGTTACAGCAGTGGTATCGAGTTGAATGCCGTACAACGTGCTAATGCTGAAATGCAGAAACGTGCCAACAACGTAGTACGTGCTCTTTGTGAAGAAGAGGTGAATCCGGTGGTTTCTATCCACGACCACGGCTCTGCCGGACACGTAAACTGTCTATCCGAACTAGTGGAAGAATGTGGTGGTTTAATCGATATGAGCAAATTGCCTATCGGCGACAAGACTTTGTCGGCAAAAGAAATCATTGCCAACGAAAGCCAGGAACGTATGGGGCTATTGATTAAAGAAGAAGCCATCGAACATGTACGCAAGATTGCCGAACGCGAACGCGCTCCGATGTACGTAGTCGGTGAAACAACCGGCGATCATCGTTTCGCCTTCCAACAGGCTGACGGTGTACGTCCGTTTGACCTTGCTGTAGAGCAAATGTTCGGTTCTTCTCCCAAGACATATATGGTAGACAAAACCGTGGAACGTCATTACGAAATGCCGAAATACGAATTGTCTAAATTACATGAATATCTGACGAATGTATTGCAGCTTGAAGCTGTAGCCTGCAAAGACTGGTTGACGAATAAGGTAGACCGTTCAGTAACAGGTAAAGTGGCACGCCAGCAATGTCCAGGGTGAACTTCAGTTGCCGTTGAGTGACTGCGGTGTCGTTGCACTTGACTACCGTGGCGAAAAAGGAATCGCGACTTCTATCGGACATGCTCCGCAAGCAGCATTGGCTGATCCGGCTGCCGGTTCTATCCTTTCCGTATCCGAAGCACTGACTAATCTTGTTTGGGCTCCGATGGCGGAAGGTATGGACAGTATTTCTCTATCTGCCAACTGGATGTGGCCTTGCCGTTCTCAAGAAGGTGAAGATGCCCGTCTGTACACGGCTGTAAAAGCATTGAGCGACTTCTGCTGCGCACTGCAAATCAATGTGCCTACCGGAAAAGACTCTTTGTCAATGACACAAAAGTATCCGAACGGTGAGAAAGTGATTTCTCCGGGAACTGTGATTGTTTCTGCCGGCGGTGAAGTTTCCGACGTGAAGAAAGTGGTATCTCCGGTATTGGTTAACAATGAAAAGACTACACTTTATCATATTGACTTCAGCTTCGACGAACTGAAATTAGGTGGTTCGGCTTTCGCACAATCTTTGGGTAAAGTGGGCGACGAAGTACCTTGCGTACAGGATGCCGAATATTTCCGTGACGCTTTCCTTGCCGTACAGGAACTTGTAAACAAAGGATTGATCCTTGCAGGACACGATATATCTGCCGGTGGTTTAATCACGACATTGCTCGAAATGTGCTTCTCTAATGTAGAAGGCGGTTTGGAAATCAGCCTCGACAAGATGAAGGAAGAAGATATCGTTAAGATTCTGTTCGCGGAAAACCCGGGTATCGTTATCCAGATCAGCGACAAGCATAAGGATGAAGTGAAGAAGATTCTGGAAGATGCAGGCGTAGGCTATATAAAGCTGGGTAAACCGACTGACGAACGCCACATTTTGGTATCTAAAGACGGTGCTACTTACCAATTCGGTATCGATTATATGCGTGATGTCTGGTATTCTTCTTCTTACCTGCTCGACCGCAAACAATCTATGAACGGTTGCGCAAAAGCACGTTTCGAAAACTATAAGATGCAACCTGTTGAATTCGCTTTCATGCCGGAATTCAAAGGTAAGCTTTCTCAATACGGTATCACTCCGGATCGTCGTACCCCAAGCGGTATCCGTGCAGCTATCATCCGCGAGAAGGGTACAAACGGTGAGCGCGAAATGGCTTACTCACTCTATTTGGCAGGTTTCGACGTAAAGAGACGTTACAATGACCGACCTCATCAGCGGACGCGAAACACTGGAAGACATAAACATGATTGTTTACTGCGGTGGTTTCTCTAACTCTGACGTACTGGGCTCTGCTAAAGGATGGGCAGGCGCATTCTTGTTCAATCCGAAAGCTAAGGAAGCATTGGATAAATACTATGCACGCGAAGATACATTGTCATTAGGTGTCTGCAACGGTTGCCAGCTGATGATGGAACTCGGTCTTATCAACCCGGAACTGAAGAAGAAAGGCAAGATGTTGCATAACAATTCGCACAAGTTCGAATCACGCTTCCTCGGCCTTACTATCCCGACCAACCGCAGTGTGATGTTCGGCTCTTTGAGCGGAAGCAAACTGGGTATCTGGGTAGCTCACGGAGAAGGAAAATTCTCTTTGCCGTATGACGAAGACAAATACAATGTAGTAGCGAAGTATAGCTATGATGAATATCCGGGCAACCCGAACGGTTCCGATTATTCTATCGCAGCATTGGCTAGTGCAGACGGACGCCATCTGGCTATCATGCCTCACTTGGAACGTTCTATCTTCCCATGGCAAAACGGTTGTTATCCGGCAGACCGCAAGAACAGCGATCAAGTTACTCCATGGATAGAAGCATTTGTCAACGCTCGCAAATGGGTGGAAGCAAAAATGAAATAAATCATTTCCATATTTTACAGAGGCTGGTACTTTAAATAGTGCCAGCCTCTTGTTTCACACAACTTTTCGCTCTACTGAAAGCCCCTTTACAGATACCAAAATACCGAAAACAAACAGTATATACAAATAGTTATAAAATAGTCTATTTTCTTCATTTTTGGAGCGCTGTTATCTTTCATCAAAATTTTGTAATATCAAAAAATCTTCTTAATTTTGTCAAACTTTCCCCCTCATAAAAGATTCAATAACCCTTAAAAGTCCTATTTGTATGAAAAAATGGCTTTTTCTAATCTTATTGTTTCCTCTAATTTGTGTCGCGCAGACGTATCGATATCTCGGAGTGGAGGATGGGTTAAGTAACCGGCGGGTTTACTGCATTCAAAAAGATAAAACCGGATACATGTGGTTCCTCACGCACGAAGGTATTGATCGATACAATGGAAAAGAGTTTAAACGATATAAGTTAATGGATGGTGACGTAGAAGTGAACTCTGTTAAATCTAAACTGGCTTTATATTGATCAGGAAGGAGTCTTATGGGAAATCGGGAAAAAAGGAAAAGTATTCCGGTATGACCAGATTCACGACTGCTTCAGTCTTGTATATAAATTACCGATGGAAAGTTTCAGCGAACAGCCGGACCCGGTCACTTATGCCTGGCTTGACGAAAACAAACACATCTGGCTATGCAATAAGGATACAATCTTCCTCTACAACACGGAGACCCAACTGGTTACCCATATAAGGAACGATATCAGTGAAGAGATCACAGATATTGAACAAATAGACGAGTCGCATTTCTTCATCGGCACAGAAATGGGGATTCATTATGCCCAATTAGAAAACAACGCATTGGAAACTTATCAATTGCGATAAGTTGGAGAGCGTGAAAGCCCAAGTAAGCGATTTACACTTCGACAAAAAGATTCGGAAACTATTCATCGGCACTTTCTTGCGGGGAATTATGGTTTATGATATGAATACCAAATCTGTTATACGTCCGGAACAGAATTTGAAAGATATTAGTATCACACGATTCAGACCATTAAATGATAAGGAATTACTGATAGCAACCGACGGTGGAGGAGTACACAAAATAAATATGGATACTTATCAAATAGTACCTGAAATTGTGGCTGATTATAACAGTAATTGTGGCATGAACGGTAACAGTATCAATGACATTTTTGTGGATGATGAAGAACGGATATGGCTGGCTAATTATCCCATCGGAATCACGATACAAAACAACCGTTATACGAGCTACAAATGGATTAAACACTCCATCGGTAACAAACAGTCTTTAATCAACGATCAAGTAAATGCCATTATTGAAGACAGAGAGGGAGATTTATGGTTTGCAACGAACAATGGCATCAGTTTTTTTAATTCAAAGACCGGACAATGGCGATCGGTGCTTAGTGCCTTTTGAAGAGTCGCAAGGTAATAAAAGCCATATCTTTCTTACTATATGCGAAGTGGCTCCCGGAATTATCTGGGCAGGCGGGTACTCTTCCGGTGCTTACCAGATAGATAAAAGACGTTCAGTGTCAGCTATTTCATGCCGCCTTTGTACATTCATACAAACAAGCGACCGGATAAATATATACGTGATATCCGTACAGATATGCAGGGCTATATCTGGTCCGGAGGGTTCTATAACCTCAAGCGCATCAATCTAAAAACGCAGGAAGTACGGTTTTATGATGGATTAAATTCCATTACCGCCATCGTTGAGAAAGATGAAAAAAGTATGTGGATCGGTAGTGCCACCGGCCTATGTCTTTTAGATAAAGAATCCGGGAAAATTCGAGCGCATAAAACTTCCGGTAGAATCGAGCTATATTTACTCTTTATATCAAGCAAAAAACGGTTCATTGTATATAGGTACCAGCGGGTCGGGACTATTGATTTACGATATTAATAAAAAACTGTTCACTCATTACCACACGGAAAACTGTGCTTTGATATCCAATAATATCTATACCATATTATCGGATGCGGACAAAGATATAATCATGAGTACAGAAAGCGGATTGACAAGTTTTTATCCCAATGAGAAAAAATTCTATAACTGGACCAAAGATATGGGATTGATGACCACCCATTTCAATGCGCTGTCGGTGTGTTACGAAAAAATAAAAATTCATTTTTAGGCAGTTCTGACGGAGCCGTAGAGTTTGACAAGGACATGAAATTACCCAGAAGTTATTCCTCTAAAATGATTTTCAGCGATTTCAAGCTTTTCTATCAGACAATCTATCCGGATGATGAAGATTCTCCGTTAAGAACAAGCATCAATGAAACAAAGGAACTGAAGTTAAAATACAATCAGAATATTTTCTCTTTGCAGGTTTCTTCCATCAATTATGACTATCCTTCCAACATCATTTATTCTTGGAGGCTAGAAGGTTTTCTATGATGAATGGAGCAAACCCGGAACCGAAAATACGATTCGTTACACCAATCTTGCGCCGGGCAAATATACGTTAAGAGTACGCGCCATCTCCAACGAAGACAAACGCATCGTACTTGAAGAAAGAAGTATGGATATTATCATAGCCCAACCTTTTCTGGCTGACAATCTGGGCTATGCTGCTTTATGCGGCTTTCCTTTGTCTCATTGCCATCATTCTATTACGTAACTTGATTTTAAGAAAGCAGCGTAAAGTCTCCGATGAGAAAATACACTTCTTTATCAATACGGCACATGATATCCGTACCCCATTGACGCTTATCAAAGCACCTTTGGAAGAACTACGCGAGAAAGAGGAGTTGAGTAAAGAAGGTATTTCGAACATGAATACGGCATTACGAAACGTAAATGCCCTATTACGTCTTACCACCAATCTTATCAACTTTGAAAGAGCGGACGTATATTCTTCCGAATTATATATTTCAGAGCATGAGCTAAACACGTTTATGAATGAAATATTCAACGCGTTCCAGCAGTACGCCAACATCAAACATATCAACTTCACTTATGAAAGTAATTTCAGGTATATGAACGTATGGTTTGATAAAGAAAAGATGGAATCTATCTTTAAGAACATCATTTCGAACGCACTGAAATATACGCCGGAAAATGGAAATGTACAGGTTTTCGTTTCAGAAACATCTGACTCATGGAGCGTGGAAGTCAGAGACACAGGAATCGGCATCCCGGCCAATGAACAAAAGAAATTGTTCAAACTTCATTTCCGTGGCAGCAATGCTATTAATTCCAAAGTAACAGGAAGTGGTATCGGACTGATGCTTGTATGGAAGCTAGTCCGCCTGCATAAAGGAAAGATTAATCTGTCAAGCATCGAAAACCAGGGATCGGTTATCAAAATAACATTCCCTAAAGACAGCAAGCGCTTCCGGAAAGCACATCTGGCAACTGAGCAAACAGCGTATAGAAAATACGATTGATAACGTTCCGCCTCCATCACCTGAAATTTACGAAAATGCACAAAAGAAAGAGAACATTAATCATCGTCGCATCTTGATTGTGGAAGATAATGATGAGTTGCGCAACTATCTGTCGCAAACGTTATCCGAGGAGTATTTCGTACAGGTTTGCTCCAATGGAAAAGAAGCATTGACGATTATTCCCGAGTACAAACCAGAGCTGGTTATTACCGACATTATGATGCCTGAAAAGCGGGGGGATGAATTATGCCAAGCTATCAAGAATAATATCGAAACCTCCCACATTCCTGTTATCCTGCTGACTGCTTTGAATAATGAGAAAGATATTCTCTCGGGACTTCAGATTGGTGCGGATGAATACGTTGTGAAGCCATTCAATATTGGTATATTGAAAGCTAATGTTGCCAATCTGCTGGCTAACCGTGCACTATTGCGCAGCAAATTCGCAAATTTAGATCTGAATGATGAGGAAAATGATGAAGACTGCATCAACTGTTCGCAAGACATTGACTGGAAATTCATAGCAAACGTCAAAAAGAACGTGGAAGATAACATTGACAATCCTGCTCTCACGGTAGATGTATTATGCAGCCTGATGGGAATGAGTCGCACAAGTTTTTACAATAAATTAAGGGCATTAACCGATCAGGCACCGGGAGATTATATCCGGCTGATTCGTCTGAAACGTGCCGTACAATTACTAAAAGAAGACACACATAGCATAACAGAAATTGCAGAAATGACGGGATTCAGTGACGCCAAGTACTTCCGCGAAGTGTTTAAGAAGCATTTTAATGTGAGCCCCAGTCAGTATGGCAAAGAGAAAAACAGCTAGTAAGGAAGGAGGAGAAAAGAAAGAATGAACATTTATCTCGAAGCATTTGGAATCTTTTTTAAAATAGGCGCCTTTACCATTGGAGGAGGGTATGCAATGGTGCCACTGATTGAAAATGAAATTGTCACCAAACGGAAATGGATTGCGCAGGAAGATTTTATCGATCTGCTGGCTATCTCCCAATCCGCACCGGGAATTTTGGCAGTCAATATTTCTATCTTCATAGGATATAAGCTGCGTGGAATCCGGGGAAGTATTATCACAGCATTGGGAACAATTTTGCCGTCTTTCATTATTATATTGGCTATCGCCCTGTTCTTTCATAGTTTCAAAGACAATCCGATCGTGGAACGCATCTTTAAGGGAATCCGCCCGGCAGTGGTAGCACTCATTGCCGCACCGACTTTTACTATGGGGCGATCGGCCAAAATCAACCGCTATAATCTGTGGATTCCGGTTGTTTCGGCATTATTAATCTGGCTGTTGGGCTTCTCCCCTATCTGGATTATTATTGCGGCCGGTGTAGGAGGTTTCCTATGGGGGAAATTTAGAAAAGTTGAGAGTTGAGAATGGAGAGTTGAGAAGGCACGGATTAACGCTGTTGTTTTACAGATTCATAATTCTAAAAACCGTGAAATCCGTGGAATCCGTGCCTAAAATTATTATATAATAAATTATTAATCACATGATTTACCTACAGTTATTCTATACATTTTTCAAGATCGGGCTCTTTGGCTTCGGTGGCGGTTATGCCATGCTTTCTATGATTCAGGGCGAGGTCGTGACTCGCTACGGATGGGTAAGTTCGCAGGAGTTTACTGATATTGTCGCAATTAGTCAGATGACACCAGGACCTATTGGTATTAATGCAGCTACTTATGTAGGGTTTACTTCTACGGGGAGCGTTTGGGGTTCCGTCATTGCGACATTCGCAGTGGTCCTTCCCTCTTTTATCTTGATGCTGACCATCAGTAAGTTCTTCCTGAAATACCAGAAACACCCCGTAGTAGAATCTATTTTCAATGGATTACGCCCGGCAGTAGTCGGATTACTCGCTTCCGCCGCGTTGGTACTAATGAATGTAGAAAACTTCGGTTCGCCTACTGAAGACACTTACTCATTCGTTATCAGTATCATTATCTTCCTGATTGCTTTCATCGGAACAAGAAAATATAAAGCCAATCCGATATTAATGATTATCGCCTGTGGTATTGCAGGGTTGCTGCTCTATTAATAACGAGCGGCTGAACAGTAAACAAAAAAACGATAAACAAAAAACGGTGAACAAACTGCGTTATCATTCTGCAGAGTGTCCACCGTTTTATCGTTGTTTATTCTATACCTTTACAGTTTCAACTTCTTACTTACAGATTTCGATTCATTATGTAAACGGTCTAAGGCAGTCACTACATAACGGTATTTTGTTTTTCCTGTTTCATAAGGAAGTTTGTAGAACGGATTGCGGGTGATAGCTACAATATGTGAAGGATCGTCCAAATCCACCTTCTCTTTGCTGCCAAAGCGATAGACTACATATCGAACAGCCTTATCCATCTCCGTATCGGCTTTCGGAGCAGTCCAGAAAAGGATATAACCATCTTCCGTCCATACCTTTTTCATTTTACGCACCTTGTCCGGAGCTTTATCATCCATAAAATCAAAGACTGGAACCAAAGCCGGATACTTATGATATTCACTGATTAAAGCATCACGATATCTACCCTGATTCTCAACAACGGCTGCCGCATACCATTGACAACTACCTCCAATTGTCTGGTAAGCACGTTGCAAAGCCATCTTGCGGGGAAGCTGATTGATAGAAGGATTCTGCGGATCGGCAAACTGAACAGTCTTCGGCACGGACTGACCGATAAACAACGGCCGGTTTTCCGAATGAGTAGCCCACCATTTCACCAATGTCTCATAGTCAGCCGCTTTATGACCGATTTCCCAGTAAACCTGCGGAATATTATAATCAATCCATCCTTCACGTGCCCAAAGCAGTACATCAGCATAAAGATCATCATAGTTTTGCAAGCCATTGGTGTTACTTCCCAACGGATCACTCTTCTGATTACGATAGATACCAAACGGGCTTATACCGAACTTCACCCATGGCTTGATGCCACGAATCGTCTCGTGAAGTTTCTTTATCAACACATTCACATTACTACGACGCCAATCTGCCTTGTTCGTGAAACCTCCACCATAACGGGCGAAGCTTGCATTATCCGGGAAATCTAATCCATTAACCGGATAAGGATAGAAATAATCATCCATATGGATAGCGTCCACGTCATAACGGGACACAATGTCGGTCACAATTTTGCAGATATACTCCCGACTTTCAGGAAGTGCCGGGTCGAAGTATAGCTGATCGCCATAAGTAACAAACCATTCCGGATGCTGGTGATAAATATGTTCCGGTGCCAACTTATTCTTTAATGAAGTCTTCACACGGTAAGGATTGATCCAGGCATGAAACTCCATATTCCGCTTCTGGCACTCTTCAATCATAAACTGCATCGGGTCCCACATAGGAGAAGGCGTCTGCCCTTGCGTTCCTGTCAGGAAACGGCTCCACGGTTCATATTGGGAAGCGTATAATGCATCCGCTTCAGGGCGCACCTGAAAGATGATCGCATTAATTCCGGCTTCCTGAAGAGAATTCAACTGGCTAATCAATATTTGCTTCAGTCGCTCTGTAGGAATGCCACGAAACTGGCCATTGACAGCCTGTATCCATGCTCCACGGAATTCACGTTTAGGATATTTATTGCCTGATGGCACCTGTGCCCTCACTCCTACCACCAGAAGAAGAGCTAAAAGTAAAAGATAGTTTTTCAGCTTCATAATATTCTTAAATCGTAATAATGTGACGCAAAGATAATACAAACTCCCGATAAATTCGCTAACTTTGCCGACTACCATAAAAAAGGAGTATTTTATGTCAGAAAACAACTATATTTCGATCAAAGGCGCACGAGTCAACAACCTAAAACATCGATGTAGATATTCCCGCAACAAACTTGTTGTTATCACCGGATTGTCGGGTTCGGGAAAATCATCACTTGCTTTTGATACCCTTTATGCAGAGGGACAACGCCGCTACGTAGAAAGCTTAAGCAGCTACGCGCGTCAGTTCCTGGGAGAATGAGCAAACCGGAGTGTGACTTTATCAAAGGAATTCCTCCCGCCATTGCCATCGAACAAAAAGTAAACAGCCGTAATCCCCGTTCCACCATGGGCACCTCGACTGAAATTTACGAATATCTACGCCTGTTATATTCACGGGTGGGAAAACGTATAGTCCCATCAGCGGGCAGGAAGTGAAGAAGCACTCCACAGAGGACATCGTCAACTGTATGCTTTCCTATCCGGAAGGCACAAGATATACGGTACTGACGCCTATCCGCCTGCGTGAAGACCGCACATTACAACAGCAATTGGAGATAGACCTGAAACAAGGATTCAACCGTATCGAAGTGAACGGTGAAATGAAACGAATCGATGAATATACGCCTGTGGCAGGTGATGAAGTCTATCTGCTGGTCGACCGTATGGCGGTTGCCACCAGCAAAGACGCCATCAGCCGACTGACAGATTCTGCCGAAACAGCCATGTATGAAGGCGACGGAACCTGTATGCTGCGTTTTTTTCTATCGGATGGAACTACGAAACTTCATACTTTCAGCACTAAATTCGAAGCGGACGGCATCATCTTTGAAGAACCGAACGACCAGATGTTTTCATTCAACTCGCCTATCGGCGCTTGTCCGGCGTGCGAAGGATTCGGCAAAGTAATCGGCATTGACGAGCACTTAGTCGTTCCGGATCGTTCATTATCGGTATATGAAGGAGCTATCGTATGCTGGCGTGGCGAAAAGATGGGTGAATGGAAAGAAGAATTAATTCATAATGCGGAGAAATTCGACTTCCCCATTTTCACTCCTTATTATGAGTTGACAGACGCGCAACGCAGGTTACTTTGGGAAGGCAACCAATATTTCCACGGCATCAATGATTTTTTCAAGATGCTGGAAGAAAATCAATATAAGATACAATACCGGGTGATGCTGGCGCGTTACCGGGGAAAGACGCTTTGCCCGAAATGCCACGGCACCCGCCTGAAACCGGAAGCCGGATATGTACGGGTGGGCGGAAAGAATATTTCCGAACTGGTGGATTTGCCCATCACAGAACTGAAGCAATTCTTCGACCATCTGGAACTGGATGAGCACGACAGCAATGTGTCCCGACGTATTCTGATTGAAATAAATAGCCGGATTCGCTTTTTAATCGATGTAGGTTTGGGCTATCTGACGTTGAACCGACTTAGTAATTCCTTATCGGGTGGAGAAAGCCAGCGTATCAATCTGGCAACCTCGCTGGGAAGTAGCCTTGTGGGCAGTCTTTATATTCTCGACGAGCCAAGCATCGGACTGCATAGCCGTGATACAGACCGCCTGCTCCATGTGTTGCGTCAACTGCAACAATTAGGAAATACGGTAGTAGTGGTAGAGCACGATGAAGAGATTATCCGTGCAGCGGATTACATTATCGACATAGGTCCCAATGCCGGACGTCTGGGTGGAGAAGTTGTTTACCAGGGAGATATGAAGGATTTAAAGAAGGGAAGCAACAGCTATACGGTACGTTATCTTTTAGGAGAAGATGAAATACCTGTTCCGGAGCATCGCCGCCCGTGGAATAATTATATAGAATTGAAAGGCGCACGTGAGAATAATCTGAAAGGAGTAAACGTACGTATCCCTCTCAATGTAATGACAGTTGTTACGGGTGTTTCCGGTTCCGGGAAAAGTACATTGGTGAGAGATATTTTCTTCCGGGCATTGAAACGTGAATTAGACGAATGTAGTGACCGACCGGGAGAATTCTCTTCAATCGGAGGAAGTTTGCGTGACCTGCGGAATGTAGAATTTGTAGACCAGAACCCGATTGGCAAATCATCACGCTCAAATCCGGTGACTTACATCAAGGCTTACGACGAAATCCGCAAACTATGGTCCGAACAGCCTTTGGCGAAACAAATGGGATATACCCCCGGATTCTTCAGTTTCAACAGTGAAGGCGGACGTTGCGAAGAATGTAAGGGGGAAGGAACCATCACCGTAGAAATGCAATTTATGGCAGACTTAGTGTTGGAGTGTGAATCTTGTCACGGAAAACGGTTCAAGTCTGATACGCTGGAAGTGAAATTCAACGATAAAAGTATCTACGATGTGTTAGAGATGACCGTTAATCAGGCGGTTGAGTTCTTTAACGAACATGGACAAAAGAAAATTGTGAAGAAGTTACTTCCTTTGCAGGACGTAGGACTGGGATATATAAAATTAGGACAGTCGTCTTCCACTCTTTCCGGTGGTGAAAACCAACGTGTCAAACTAGCATTCTATTTGAGCCAGGAGAAAGCCGACCCGACGATGTTTATCTTTGACGAGCCGACTACCGGACTTCATTTCCATGATATTCGCAAACTTCTGGATGCTTTCGACGCACTGATTCGCCGGGGACACAGTATCGTTATCATTGAACATAATATGGATGTCATCAAATGTGCCGATTATGTAATCGATCTCGGACCGGAAGGTGGAGATAAGGGTGGAAACATTGTAGCAGTGGGCACTCCGGAAGAAGTTGCCGCCTGCGGAGCAAGTTATACAGGACAATTCTTAAAAAAAACTCCGCTAATAAATGATAATTTTAGGGTTCACCACAGAGGCCACGGAGGACACAGAGTTCTTCTCTCTTTTCCGTAAGTAAAACAGAGCGATAAATACGATGATAAATACGTGAGACTCTGTGTTATTCTATAGTGAATAAAAAATAGTAAACCTCTGTGTCCTCCGTGTCCTCTGTGGTGAAATATAAATTCCTATTTACAGCTAATTAAAAGTAGAATCCGAATCCTATCTTCACACCGAAACGTGAATTATCAGAATCATCAAAACGCCATTTATAATAAACTGCCGGTTCGATCGTTACAGTTTTGGAGAGAAAGTACGCATATCCGGCTTCAATGCCCAATCCCCAATCGTTGTTATGGCTACCACCCTTGTAACGGACCCGTTCCCAGTCAAAACCACCCCAAGATAAATCCCGTTGTATTGAAATAACAACGCATTCCTGTACCTAGTGTATATGTATCCTTCGGTTGCGACCAGTCTGCTCCAATATTTACCATCAATGCAAAACCATCTGCCAAAAATGTACCGGCTTGCGCACCAATACCAAACTTGGCATCATCATTTTTACTGTAAGAAAAATCCAGTCCTGTCACAGAAGGGTTGAGAATCATCGTTCCTTTCTCAAATTGTGCCTGCGCAGTAAAAGAGACTGCTAATAAGCAAAGAACCAAAGCTAATTTCTTCATAAACTTATTTTTTTAAGTGAATAAATTGTTCGTCTTTTTTGCGGCGTTCACGCATTTGTTCCTTTTTTCGAAGCACCAGCCAAAGAAGGAGGACGATGACATAAGAAACCACCACCGTAATTATTTTTTCTGTCAGGCTGACTTCCGTATTACGAGGCAACAAATAAGCCGCTGTTACGGATACATAAATAAGGAATGCAAGCGCAACTCCTGTCGATTTTCTTATTTTCTTCATTCTGATAATTTTCTTGTTTTTTGCTTGCTTATCCAGATATAGAACCAAACTGCCGCAACTACTACACACGCTATACCAACGCCATAGGAAGCTGCATGCGAAAGCCCCAATCCTTCAGGAGCAATACATATATAAGTAGAACATACACATGTCATAAACAGTGCCGGTATCAAAGTGATGATATAAGTTTTCTTAGATACCGCCAGAAAAACCGTTATAGCCCACAAGGTAAACACAGCCAGCGTCTGATTCGCCCAGGCAAAATAACGCCATATCATATTAAATCCGTTTGCGTCACGCAAGCTATACAAAAGCAGACCGATAGCAAGGACAAACATCGGAATGCAAATATATAAACGACGGCGCATACTTTTTTGTTCCATACCCAGGAAGTCTGCCACAATCAGACGTGCCGAACGAAAAGCCGTATCACCCGAAGTAATCGGAGCGGCAATCACTCCCAAAATGGCAAGTACGCCTCCGACAGCTCCCAGCCACTCCTTCGTTATAGAATCTACAATAACGGAAGCATTGCTTTCTTCCATTCCGTTTTCATGGAAAAAGTAAGTAGCGGCAGCAGCCCAAATAAGAGCAACAATGCCCTCGGTAATCATTGCACCGTAAAACACCGGACGTCCATGCCGTTCCGAGGTCATACAACGTGCCATCAACGGGCTTTGCGTAGCATGAAAACCCGAAATGGCACCACATGCAATACTCACAAACATAATCGGAAAAATAGGAAGCTCACTTGCTTCGGGATTTGTATTTTGCAAACCATCCCAAAGTTCAGGCAAAGCCGGATGGTTAACGTAGAGCATCACCAAAATGCCTACTGCCATAAACAACAAGGCAACCGCAAATATAGGATATATTTTACCTATTATTTTATCAACAGGAAGTAGGGTCGCCAAAATATAATAGAGGAATACAACCACAATCCAAAACGTAGCATCCAAACTTTCCGGAGTGAGTTTTGCCAACAGTCCGGCAGGCCCCGCAACGAAAACCGCCCCCACCAGAATCATTAAAATGACAGTGAATCCTCTCATCACCTGCTTGGTAGTCAGTCCCAAATAACGTCCTATTATTTCCGGCAGACTTTCACCTCCATTACGCAAAGAAAGCATTCCGGCAAAATAATCATGCACTGCACCCGCAAAATACTTCCCAACACAATCCACAAGTATGAAGAGCTACCAAATTTCGCTCCCATGATTGCTCCGAAAATAGGACCTAATCCGGCAATATTAAGAAATTGAATCATGAAAATCTTCCAAGTGGGCAATGGAATATAGTCCACTCCATCAGCCTTTGTAAGAGCCGGTGTTTTACGGTCATCAGGACCAAAGACACGTTCCATCAGGCGTCCGTACGTAAAATAGCCTACTACCAGTGCCAGCAGGCATAGAGTAAATGTAATCATAGCGTGTCGTTTTTTAGCTTGGCAAATGTAACATAATCTCACGAAACAGCCCAACAATACCGACACTTTTACTAACTTTGCAGGGATTTAAAACAAAAAATAAAGAATATGCGTCGATATATTTTCATTCTTTCACTTTTGTTTCCTTTCCTCTCAATGGTTGCGCAACCCAAACATGAAGTTCGTGCCGCATGGGTCACAGCGGTGTACGGACTGGATTGGCCTCGTACACGTGCAACAACTCCCCAAACAATTCGCAAACAGAAAGAAGAGTTAATAGATATTCTTGATAAGTTGAAGGCTGCCAACTTCAACACTGTCCTATTTCAAACCCGTACACGTGGAGATGTATTATATCCTTCAGCAATCGAACCATTCAATTCAATCTTAACTGGAAAGACAGGAGGAAACCCCGGCTATGATCCACTGGCTTTCGCCGTTGAGGAATGTCATAAACGGGGAATGGAATGTCACGCCTGGATGGTAACTATTCCGCTGGGGAATAAGAAACATGTTGCTTCGCTCGGAAGTCAGTCCGTCACCAAGCGGATGAAAGATATCTGTGTCCCTTACAAAAGTGAATATTTCCTCAACCCAGGGCATCCGGCTACGAAAGAGTATTTGATGAAACTGGTACGGGAAGTCGTAAGCGGTTATGATGTGGACGGAGTACATTTTGACTATCTGCGTTATCCGGAGAATGCTCCCCTTTTCCCCGATAAATATGATTTCCGCCGATATAATAAAGGACGTACGCTGGATCAGTGGCGCCGGGATAATATCTCCGAGATTGTACGTTATATATATAAAGGTGTAAAAGCGATGAAGCCTTGGGTAAAGGTAAGTACCTGTCCGGTAGGAAAATACCGGGATACATCACGTTATCCTTCCCGTGGATGGAATGCTTTCTTTACCGTTTATCAGGACCCACAAGGCTGGATGGGAGAAGGGATTATGGACCAGATTTATCCGATGATGTATTTCCAGGGAAACAATTTCTATCCTTTTGCTCTCGACTGGCAGGAACAAAGTAACGGACGACAGGTGGTTCCGGGACTTGGCATTTATTTTCTTCATCCTGATGAGGGTAAATGGACACGTGACGAAATTGATCGTCAGATGAACTTCATCCGCAGTCAGAAAATGGCAGGTGAAGGACATTACCGGGTGAAATATCTTATGGAAAATACACAAGGTATCTACGATGAATTGGCTGAGAATTTCTATGCATATCCAGCTTTACAGCCTCCTATGCCTTGGCTGGACAATGTTCCGCCTACGGCTCCGTCCGAACTAAAGGTTACTGATATCAACAATGGATATACGGAATTAAAGTGGCAGGCTGCTACCGACAATGATTCGCGTAATAATCCGATGTATGTCATTTATGCATCAAATGAATTTCCAGTAGATACTAATCGCCCGGAGAACATTGTTGCACAAGGCGTTCGGGAGACAAGTTATATCTATGCTCCTATCCTACCCTGGAATGCTAAGAAACATTTCGCAGTTACGGCTATTGACCGTTGCGGAAACGAAAGTGCGGCGGTACAGAAGTAAAATAAACATGCCTATACTGGTATGAACTTCCCAGCAAAATAATCTAGTTCTACTTCATTCCAGTTTTCCGGAATGGAATGATTAACAATAACAAGTAAGGCGAACGATAGTCACATGGCATGTGATTACTTGTTTCATGCAATGAAACTTTTTGTTTCTCGGTGTGGAACCAATGGTTTCACTGCATGAAACTATCAGTTTCACACCGAGAAACCATAACTTCGATATAATATCACAAAAACACGCTTTTTGAGATAAACACCCACGCCCGATAACTACTCTTGTTTATGAGCCGGCACCAATGACAAATAGCCTGATTTTATTCTTCCTTGTTCTATTTCCAAAGGATAAGCCTCCTCCATTTCTTTGTGTGCTCTCCAGGCTGTTCCTTCCGTAGGGTAATAGCTTATTTGAAAAGCTCCTGTTGAAGTAGGATAGATATAATGGTCATAAATATGACGCGCTACTACTCCCATATTCATCCTCAAGTTGATTTCCACGCAAGGATGAATCCGATAAACAGGAGATTCTGGAAAGCGACAGATCATCATATCCACTCCCAAATAACCATTATAAATGGTTCCGAAACGGAGGGATAATTCTTGTTCAAGGCGGTCGCGCAATTTATAAATTTCTTCGACAGGGATATATTCCGAAAGATTCCGTTCGATGGCTGCATCTGAAATCAGCAGATTACCTTCGTACGCCCCACTTCCACCCGTACGGAATTGAGAGTATCCGGCAAAGCCAAATCGACCATTACCCGAAGAACGAAATTCCATAGCAAAATCTTCCACCTTATTATATAGAGGTTCGCCAATAACACCTCCTTGCTGGTTGCCAATGCGTGAGCACCAACCGGAAATGGAAGGAGTATATACACCTTTGCACCAATTCAACCCTTTTCCGCTACCGGATAAAGGAGCTTTCAGTAAACAAGTATCATGTGATTCTACAAATGACTTCCATTCTTCGGGAAACGTCAGGTAAAAAGACTCTCCACAAAAACAGGCTCCCAGTTGTAGCTGTGGTAATAATCCCACAGCGCAGGAACGATGGGAACAGAAACGCAGTTTATCCAATTGCTCAATAGAAGGAAGCTCGCTTTCTTCCACTCCCAAATCCAACAGTCGTTTTCTTATTGCTATATCCCAGCCCCAAGGACGAATATCCAAATTCCGCTCCGAAGCAAGTTCAGGTTCTGTCATCAAATCAACCGAAAGTCCTAATAATTCCTGTATCTTCTTCACATAGTCGAGATTATAAGCGGAAGGAGCCAATACAACACTTCCCTCTTCTGCATACCACATCGGCAACAAAGCCAATTCGGATGCCATCTGCCGGGCGGAAGCCGGTGCCATATAGTTTGTTTCACCGCTGGCTAACGCCAAATCATGTTCCGGATTGAATATATAAAGAGCCTTTTTTGTCATTTTAAACGAATTCAATACATTATTCTGCAAATATATACAGGAAATAGCCAGGAATGGCTACAATAAACAGAAAGTTCTAATTAAACTCACAATTTTGCCATCTCTACTTTGCAAATCCTAAAAAAAGCAGTATATTTGCCACCCGAAAAACAAAGAACTGAAATGGAATCATTCTATCGCACACACGCCTACCTCGTTGAGCACACCAATGCCCCCGTTCGCCGCGATCTTATGGACGAGATCGATTGGAGCGACCGCCTGATTGGTATCAAAGGGACACGTGGCGTAGGAAAAACCACTTTCCTTCTCCAATACGCCAAAGAGAAATTCGGAAACGACCGTTCCTGTCTGTTCATCAACATGAACAATTTCTATTTCTCGGGACACAGCATTGTAGACTTTGCCTACGAATTCCAGAAACGTGGCGGAAAAGTATTGTTGATTGACCAAGTGTTCAAACATCCAGAATGGAGCAGAGAGTTGCGCATGTGTTACGATCGTTTTCCTAATCTGAAGATTGTCTTTACCGGCTCATCCGTGATGCGACTGAAAGAGGAAAACCTTGAACTGCGTGATATTGCAAAGAGCTATAACCTGCGCGGATTTTCTTTTCGCGAATACCTGAACTTACAGACAGGCATGAAATTCAGAGCATACAGCCTCGAAGAAATTCTTAGCACTCACGAACAGATTGCCAAAGGAGTACTCTCTAAAGTTCGTCCGCTGGATTACTTCCAGGATTACCTGCATCATGGGTTCTATCCGTTCTTCCTCGAGAAGCGTAACTTCTCGGAGAATTTGCTGAAAACGATGAACATGATGGTGGAAGTAGATATCCTGCTCATCAAACAAATTGAACTGAAATATCTTTCAAAGATAAAAAAATTACTATATTTGCTCGCTGTCGATGGCCCGAAGGCTCCCAATGTGAGCCAACTGGCAAGCGACATACAGACATCTCGCGCCACGGTGATGAACTATATCAAGTATCTGGCAGATGCACGACTGATTAATCTGGTTTATCCGAAGGGGAAGAATTCCCTAAAACCTTCGAAGATAATGATGCACAACTCCAACCTGATGTATTCCATCTACCCGGTGAAAGTGGAGGAGCAGGATGTGCTCGACACTTTCTTTGTGAATTCTTTATGGAAAGACCATAAGGTACATAAAGGAGATAAAAACGTCTCTTTTATGGTGGACGAAGTAATGCCGTTCAAAATTTGCCAGGAAGGAGCAAAGATCAAGAACAATCCGAATGTGACGTACGCGTTACATAAGGCTGAAATAGGTCGGGCAACCAGATACCTCTCTGGATGTTCGGCTTTTATATTAAAAGATTTATTTACTTAAATATTTAATTTAGTTATGACTAAACAGAAGAAATTCATCACTTGTGATGGTAACCAGGCTGCAGCGCATATCTCGTATATGTTTTCTGAAGTAGCTGCTATCTACCCCATCACTCCTTCTTCGACTATGGCTGAGTACGTAGACGAATGGGCTGCCGCAGGACGTAAGAACATCTTCGGCGAAACAGTATTGGTACAGGAAATGCAATCTGAAGGTGGTGCTGCCGGTGCAGTTCACGGTTCTCTTCAGGCTGGTGCGTTGACTACTACTTACACTGCTTCTCAGGGGCTTCTCCTGATGATCCCTAATATGTACAAAATTGCCGGTGAGTTCTTGCCTTGCGTATTCCATGTGTCTGCTCGTACATTGGCTTCTCACGCATTGTGTATCTTCGGTGACCACCAAGACGTAATGTCAGCTCGTCAGACTGGCTTTGCTATGTTGGCTGAAGGCTCTGTACAGGAAGTTATGGATTTGGCTGGTGTTGCCCACTTGGCTACCATCAAATCTCGCGTTCCGTTCATGAACTTCTTCGATGGTTTCCGTACATCTCACGAAATCCAGAAGATTGAAATGTTGGAAAATGATGATCTTGCTCCGCTGATCGATCAGGAAGCTTTGGCTGAATTCCGTGCCCGCGCACTGAATCCGATGAATCCGGTTGCTCGTGGTATGGCTGAAAACCCCGACCACTTCTTCCAACATCGTGAATCATGTAACAACTACTATGAAGCAGTTCCTGCTATCGTAGAAGAATACATGAATGAAATTTCTAAGATTACAGGTCGTAAATACGGTTTGTTCGATTATTATGGTGCAGAAGATGCAGAACGCGTAATTATCGCTATGGGTTCTGTAACAGAAGCTGCCCGCGAAGCTATCGACCACTTGGTAGCAAATGGTGAAAAAGTGGGTATGGTTGCCGTACACCTGTATCGTCCGTTCTCTGCTAAACACTTCCTGGCTGCTGTACCTAAGACTGCCAAGACTATCGCAGTTCTTGACCGTACTAAAGAACCAGGCGCTAACGGCGAACCTCTTTACCTTGACGTTAAAGACTGCTTCTACGGCGCAGAAAATGCTCCGGTTATCGTTGGCGGTCGCTACGGTTTGGGTTCAAAAGATACTACTCCTGCTCAAATTCTTTCAGTATTCGAGAACTTGGCCATGCCAATGCCGAAGAATCACTTCACTATCGGTATCGTAGACGACGTTACTTTCACTTCTCTTCCTCAAAAAGAAGAAATCGCTTTAGGCGGTGAAGGAATGTTCGAAGCTAAATTCTACGGTTTGGGTGCTGACGGTACAGTAGGTGCTAACAAGAACTCTGTAAAGATTATCGGTGACAACACTGACAAACACTGCCAGGCTTACTTCTCTTATGACTCTAAGAAGTCAGGTGGTTTCACTTGTTCTCACTTGCGTTTCGGTGATACTCCGATCCGTTCCACTTATTTGGTAAATACTCCGAACTTCGTTGCTTGTCACGTTCAGGCTTACCTGCACATGTACGATGTAACTCGTGGTTTGCGTAAGAACGGTTCTTTCTTGCTGAACACTATCTGGGAAGGTGAAGAACTGGCTAAGAACCTGCCTAACAAGGTTAAGAAATATTTTGCACAGAACAACATTTCCGTATACTATATCAACGCAACACAGATTGCATTGGAAATTGGTTTGGGTAATCGTACCAACACTATCCTTCAATCTGCATTCTTCCGTATCACAGGTGTTATTCCTGTAGACCAGGCTGTTGAACAGATGAAGAAATTCATCGTTAAGTCTTACGGTAAGAAGGGTGAAGACGTTGTTAACAAGAACTATGCTGCCGTTGACCGTGGTGGTGAATACAAGACTTTAGCTGTTGATCCTGCTTGGGCTAACCTGCCGGATGATGCAAAAGCTGAAAACAACGATCCTGCATTCATCAACGAAGTAGTTCGTCCGATCAATGCACAAGATGGTGACTTGCTGCCTGTATCTGCATTCAAGGGTATCGAAGACGGTACTTGGTATCAAGGTACTTCTAAATACGAAAAACGTGGTGTAGCCGCATTCGTTCCTGAATGGAATCCAGAAAACTGTATCCAGTGTAACAAGTGTGCATACGTTTGTCCTCACGCTTCTATCCGTCCGTTCGTACTCGATGCTGAAGAGCAGAAGGGTGCTAAGTTCGAACAATTGAAAGCAGTAGGTAAAGTATTCGACGGTATGACATTCCGTATCCAGGTTGACGTTCTCGACTGTCTGGGTTGCGGTAACTGTGCTGACATCTGTCCGGGTAATCCGAAGAAGGGTGGCAAAGCATTGACAATGAAACACCTCGAAAGCCAATTGGCTGAAGCTGACAACTGGACTTACTGTGCTGAAAACGTGAAGACTAAACAACATCTTGTTGATATCAAGTCTAACGTGAAGAACTCACAGTTCGCTACTCCGTTGTTTGAGTTCTCTGGTGCTTGCTCTGGTTGTGGTGAAACTCCGTATGTGAAATTGATTTCTCAATTGTTCGGTGACCGTGAAATGGTTGCTAACGCTACCGGATGTTCTTCTATCTACTCTGGTTCAGTTCCTTCTACTCCGTATACTACGAACGAAAACGGTCACGGTCCTGCTTGGGCTAACTCACTGTTCGAAGACTTCTGTGAATTCGGTTTGGGTATGGAATTGGCTAATGAAAGATGCGTGCTCGTATCGTGAAGTTATTCAACGAAATCCTTGCTGCCGACAACGCTTCACCTGAAGCAAAAGAAGTGCTGAAAGCATGGATTGAAAACATGTACGATGCTGACAAGACTAAAGAATTGGCTCCTCAAGTGAAAGCAGTGATTGAAGAAGGTCTTTCTCACGGATGTCCCATTTGCAAAGAACTGAAAGGACTGACTCAATATCTTGTAAAACGCAGCCAGTGGATCATTGGTGGTGACGGTGCTTCTTACGATATCGGTTATGGTGGTCTCGACCATGTAATCGCTTCCGGTAAGGACGTTAACATCCTCGTTCTGGATACTGAGGTTTACTCTAACACAGGTGGTCAGTCTTCTAAGGCTACTCCGGTAGGTGCTATCGCTAAGTTCGCTGCTGCTGGTAAGCGCGTACGTAAGAAAGACCTCGGTCTGATGGCTACTACTTACGGTTATGTATATGTTGCACAGATCGCTATGGGTGCTGACCAAGCTCAAACTCTGAAAGCTATCCGTGAAGCTGAAGCATATCCGGACCATCTTTGATTATCGCTTACGCTCCGTGTATCAACCACGGTCTGAAAGCCGGTATGGGTAAGAGTCAGGAAGAAGAAGAAAAGGCTGTTAAGTGCGGTTACTGGCACTTGTGGCGTTACAACCCGGCTCTGGAAGAAGAAGGCAAGAATCCATTCCAATTGGATAGCAAAGAACCGAACTGGGAAGATTTCCAAGGTTTCTTGAAGGGTGAAGTTCGTTACGCTTCTGTAATGAAACAATATCCTGCTGAAGCTGAAGAACTATTCAAAGCTGCCGAAGAAAACGCTAAATGGCGTTACAACAGCTACAAACGTTTGGCTAGAGAAAACTGGGGTGCTGAATAATAGTAATACCCTATAAATAATAAAACGGTAATCTTGTAGAAGATTACCGTTTTTATTATATGAACTCTGTCCAACATAAACAGTACTCCTTTTCCCACTAGAGTTCATGTCTATTTTATATTTAAAATTAAGAATAACAATGCTCCAATCTATTTATTCTCTGACTTCGGAATCCAACTATCCACCAACAGCCGATGCTCATCCCTCCATTTACGGGCTATTTCTTCTTCATCCATCCTGGCATCCTTCATAGCTGTCATAAAAGAGCTAAGTTCTTCTGTCGTTAGTTTGATGTTGCCAAAGAATTCGGCAGCAAACGGATCTTTCTCACTGAATCCTTTCCATGCAATAGCATGTATTTCTTCCAAGTCTCCATATACTTTCTTCGGATCATCCAAGAATTTCAAGTCAAACTGGTCGAACATCCAATGCGGTGTCCACCCCGTAATGACAATCCATTCTCCTTTGTCCATCGCTTTTTTCAAAGAAGCCAGCATGGTGGAACTACTTGAAGTCATGAGGGTATACCCATCAAGTCCGTAAGCAGCAATGGCCTTATCGGTCGTCTTCATTATCCCTGCTCCCGCATCAATTCCTACTATTTCAGAAGAAAAACGGTCTTTATTAGCTTCCAGCTCATTAATAGAGTGGATCGTAACATATTGAGGAACAACCAGTCCGACGCGAGCTTCTCCGTATACCTCCCCAAAAAATTCGATGCTGTCTCCATACTGATCCATATAATCTTTCATCGTTATTGGTAACCAGGCATCCAGAAACACATCAGATTTCTTTCCTGACATAGATACAAAGATGGGGGCAAGGTCAGCATTTTGCAGTTCAACCTCATATCCATGCTCTTCCAATACCACCTTAGCCAAATGACTCATGGCAATACCTTCCAGCCAATTGGCATAGGCTATTTTTACTTTCTTTTTCTCTAAGTCTGAATTAGTACAGGAAGCTAGCAAAAGCATAGCTGACAATACTATTCCTACTATTTTATATATTCTCATACGTATTTTATCCTTTCCGTTTAGTTCTTATTTTTTCGTCCTGCCATTCCTTGCGTGATACGGTCTAAGATGATAGCTAAAATAACAACTGCTATACCACCTTCAAACCCAAGTCCGATTTTCATTTGGGTAATACCTTTCAATACAATTTCTCCCAGACCACCGGCAGCAATCATGGCAGCAATGACAACCATAGAAAGCGACATCATTATTGTCTGGTTGACACCAGTCAGAATGGTGGGCAACGCCAAAGGAAGCTGCACTTTATACAATAACTGCCAACGGGTAGCTCCGAACGAACGGGAAGCTTCCACTACATTTTTAGGAACTTGCCGGATTCCCAATCCGGTAAGGCGGACCACAGGAGGCATAGCAAAGATAATGGTGGCAAACACTCCTGGCACTGCTCCCAATCCGAAAAACAAAACAGCAGGAATCAGATAAACAAAAGCAGGCATCGTCTGCATCAAGTCGAGAACAGGACGAAGTATTTTCTCTGCACGCGGACTGTTTGCCGTCCACACTCCTAAAGGTACACCAACAATCAGAGCCAGACAGGTAGATGAAAAACGAGAGCCGGGTTTGCATAGTAGCCTCCCAAAATCCCATTCCATAGATCAGTAATAATCCCAATGCGGTGAAAATTGCCGTACCGCGTCCTGCTTTCATCCATGCGAGTGCAGCAAGTACCAAAATGGTTATATAAAAAGGTATTCCGAAAAGTATGTGTTGGAATCCTATAATAAAACTACCGATGCCCGCATTCACGGCATCAAAGAAAGTGGAAAAATGTACCATCATCCAATTGATGGCCATCTCTATATATTGTCCTATATTTATCATAAATCTATTGCGTTTTGAATTATTTCGTTTATTTCTTCTTTATCTTTCCCGGTCACTTCGATGATTAAGGATGAAAGCGGGATTGTTCCTAAAAACTCGCGCGTCTCATCAATCACCCATACCGGTGAATTGCTCTTTGTCATTAGAGGAAGTATATCCTCCAACACCGTATCCTCCAACACAGAATGTACTTCTGTACGCACAATCGTTTCAATGGATTTTTCCTGTTTGCTACGTAACTTAAGCAAGTCGTTCAGACGTACTTCTCCGACCAGTTTATCATCGGTGTCTATGACAGGTAATACGGTGATATTCTTCGCACGCATCTTACGAATCAATACTTCGGGACCTTCTTTTTTCAGACGGGCCACCAACGGTTTGTCAATCATTAAAGAAGAGGCGGTAATAATTTTGCTCCTATCCACGTTTTCAACAAAACGGGCTACATAATCGTTAGCCGGTTCAGTCAGGATTTCCTCCGAAGTACCTACCTGCACCACTTCTCCGTCTTTCATGATGGCAATACGGTCACCTAGCTTAATTGCTTCACTCAAGTCGTGGGTAATAAAAACAATCGTCTTTTTCATCTTTGATTGCAAGGCCAGTAGTTCATCCTGCATCTGTACGCGAATCAGAGGATCGAGAGCAGAGAAAGCCTCATCCATTAAAAGCACTTCAGGATTATTAGCCAGAGCGCGAGCCAGTCCGACACGCTGTTGCATTCCACCGGAAAGCTCGCCTACCATCTGATTTTCATATCCTTTCAATCCGACAAGCTTCATGCTTTCCATTGCTTTCTTCTCACGTTCCTCTTTCTTCACTCCCTGAAGTTCGAGGCCGAACGCGATATTGCTCAATACGGAACGGTGAGGTAACAGACCGAAATTCTGGAAAACCATCGCCAGCTCTTTCCGACGAACCTGCAATAATTCTTTTTCGGAAATTTTAGATATATCTACTCCGTTTACAAGCACTTGCCCGGTAGTAGGACGTATCAGACGATTGATACAACGCAGTAATGTCGATTTTCCACTTCCCGAGAGTCCCATTATCACGAAAAACTCTCCTTCATTAATTGAAAGATTGGCATCTTTCACTCCTACCGTACAACCGGTATCTTTCAGAATTTCCTCTTTACTCTTATCTTTTTTCAACATCTTGAGGGCTTTCTGCTTCTCGTTACCAAAGATAAGGTACAAATCCTTTATTTCTATTTTACTCATATAATATATTGGTTTAGATTATAATATTTGTTTTGTTTTCAACTGCCGCATTCCTTATTCTCACTTACGATAAACAAGTTGAATGTTCGCATGGTTCAGTCATGTCACATGATAACATGACGGTCCGACGTTTTTTAAATGGTTTAAAAAAACAGACAGAGTAGTTTAAAAGGAATAGAATTTGATAAGATTATCCTCTTAATGAACAGTAGAAAACAGTATTTTCATAAATAAATAACAGTCTGTTCTTGCATATTGTTGGCACAAAGGTAAGGAAAATAGATTAAATATGCAAATTTCATTCAGGTACGGAGTAATTCCAAAGATGCTTTTTCAAGTCTACGCATCCATTTTGTTTGAAAGAGATCCCTTCTTCCAACAAGAGTTGTTTCTGCTCTGTCCAACCCGGAACAAGCCGTCCCGACGCATTGACAACCCGATGACAAGGCGCAGATAAATCATCCGGAATCTGTTTCAAAGCACGCCCCACCATACGGGAACATTGAGACATTCCCAATAATGCGGCAATTCCCCCATAGGTAGAAACTTTACCTACCGGAATTTCTCGGACAACCTGATACACCTCTTGACAAAAGGATGCGGAAAGGCTCGCCTTATCTACTTTATAATCTTTCATCACTCAAACATTACTTTATTTCAGTTCCAAAACTAGATAAAAAGAAAAGAATTTGCAAATAATAAAAGCATTTCAAATAAAATATGCAACTTTATTTGCTTTATTTACAAATAATCCCGACCTTTGTACCCATTAAAAGCAACCCTATTATTAACAAAACAAGCACTGCTGTTATGAAAAAGAAAACTATCCTGTTCGCTTCTTGTTTATTGGGAGCACTGGCTTTCAGCTCCTGTGAGAAGAACCTTTATGATGAAAGTAAACAACCCGAGAAAGAAAAGAAAATGACTGACTTGGAAGTACCTGCCGATTTCGACTGGAAAGGTTCTCAAAATGCCAAAGTGAAAATTGCCAGTCAATCAACTGCTACTATTTCTGTATTTCTAGAAGAAAATTGCAATGAAGAGGCTTTGATGCTTCGAATGGATGTCGATGCCAACACATCAAAATTGGAACTCCCAATTGAAATTCCTGCATATATAAAAAATGTGTATGTAAAATATGGTAATGGCTCTGAAATACAAACTGTTCCTGTTGAAAGTAATGGTACTATTTCTATAGTAGTACCTGCTAACGCTACGGCATTATCCAGAGTTACCACAAGAGCTAATAAAGAAGTTGAAACGAACAACATCTTCAATTATCCGGGATATGGCAACGGAACTATTATGTTCGAAGATATGTATCCAGCTTTAGGCGATTATGATTTTAATGATTTTGTTGCATGGTATAATTTCCAAATTGACGGTTTTTATTGGAGTCACAATCAATGTTATGCAGAATACTTAATGATAGGATTCCAAATCAGAGCTATAGGAGGTATATATGACTACAATCCTTATATCCGCTTGGCAGAAGTACAATATAATGAACTTGATTTAGAAGAAACTCAAATGTATCTTGAGCGTAACAATCCTGAAGAGGCTGAAAATATCAAAATCCTAAAAGGCCCAAAAGGGGAATTGATTATTTCACTAAAGAAACCGGCCATTCCTAACGGATACAAGTATTATAATACGAAGGTAAATGAAAAACCTAAAAAATGATGGCCATTTACTTGGTGTTCAACTCACCTGTTAACGTTAAAAGCCTACAAGACAGTAAAATGGACTTTTATATTGCAAAAACTAATAAAGGACAAGAAATCCACTTAAAAGGTTATAGCCCGGTTTATTATAACAGCAACGAAAGTTATGTAAATGAAGACAACTTTATATGGGGATTAAAAGTACCTGCATCTTTACATCATGCCAGAGAAGAAGTAAACTTCTTGGAAGCATATCCAGACTTTGAAAAATGGGTATCATCGGGAGGTCAAGAGAACCAAAGATGGTGGAATAAGCCAAAAACGAATAAGTTGATTATGAATTAATAAATATACAGTAAATCATATACTGAATTAAATAAGAGGTAAGGTATGTCAATAGATTTCCTTACCTCTTATTTTTATCATATGAATTCCATAGAAGTATAAACAGATAAATGCTCACCACCAAATTTTGCAGATTCTATCCTATCCTTTCCTCTTCAACAAATCTGTCGGACTCTCTCAAACTGTTCTCTATAACATTTAGTAAAATAAGAAGGAGAACTAAAACCAACTTCATAACCTATCTCTGCCACTGTCATATCCGACGAAGCAAGCAGGGAAGCAGCTTTCTTCAAACGAGCTATACGAAGCAGTTCATTCGGGGAATAATTAGTTAGGGATTTGATTTTGCGATAGAGTTGCACACGGCTTAATCCCATATCTTTACCCAAGTCTTCCACATTCAAATTTGAATCTCCCATCTTTGCCTCAATCAAAGCTTTGAATTTTTCCACAAAGTCTTTATCCATATCACAGACATCCTCTTTCGCCAACGTTTGTCCGTCACCAAAAAACTGTTTCAGGCGGCGGTGTGAATCTATCAGATTACGAACGCGTGCCAATAGTAATTGCGAACTGAAAGGCTTGGAGATATAAGAATCTGCACCACCATCATACCCTTGAATTCGTTGTTCATCCAAAGAACAAGCTGTCAATAGGATAACAGGAATATGACAGGTTTGTAATTCGCTTTTCAAGCGACGACAACATTCAATTCCATCCATTCCGGGCATCATTACATCGGAGATAATCAAGTCCGGGACATATTTCATAGCTTTACGAATACCTTCCGAGCCGTCTGCAGCTTCTATAACAGTATAATCAGTATGAAGCAATCCATGCACATATAAGCGAATATCAGCGTTATCATCAATAATCAGAACGCAAGGTTTGGAAGAGTCGTAACTTTTTCCACCTCTTCTTCGTAAGTTAAAGCATCATTCAAGCTCGAAGAACCGGAATAACCGGAAGTTGCAGGAGTTGCCGGAACCCCAGCAACGGCAGAGGTTGTAGCATCGGTGGAGGTTACAGAAGTAGCAGACACAGAGAATGCCGGAGAGTTTTCAGAAACAACAGTCTCGCAAGTCTGCACAGGCAAATCAACGGTAAAGATAGTTCCTTGCTTTTCATCACTTTCCACCGTGATGGTACCTTTATGCAATTCCACAAAAGCCTTTACCAATGCCAGTCCAATACCCGAACCGGCATGGTGCATATCTATCTTATAGAAACGGTCGAAAATATTCCGGATATGCTCCGCAGAAATCATTGAACCGGTATTGGCAACGGTAAAGCGAATCCAGCAATGATCGTCTTTAGTCAGGGAAGACAAGCGTACAGTTACTTTTCCGTTTTCCGGAGTAAATTTGAAAGCGTTGGAAAGGAGGTTGAAATAGATGCGTTCCAACTTTTCTACATCTGCCAATGTGCGGTAATCCGTATCCGGCATATAATCGAATGAGAAATGAATATGCTTCTTCCGGGCTACTGCCATGAAAGATTCGTTCCATCCTTCAAAAGAAGAAAGAATGTCTAACGAAATAGGAGTATATTCCATTTTTCCATTCTCGTATTTACGAAAATCCAGAATCTGATTGACAAGACGCAAAAGGATATTCACGTTTCGCTGAACTAACAATAACATTCGGCGCTGATCTTCACTCAAAGACGAATCAGCCAGTAAATGCTCTACCGGGTCGGCAACTAATGTCAGTGGAGTACGAAAATCGTGAGATATATTTGTGAAGAAAACCAGCTTGGCATGAGTCGCTTCTTCCAGTTGATGAGAAAGCTGGATAAGCTGATCCCGCTGTTCTTCGAGTTTGTCACGCTGTTCTTCAAGAATATCCCGTTGCTCTTCGAGTTTATCGCGCTGTTGCTCTACTTGTTTCTTCTGTTCGGACAACTCTTTATTCAGGCGATTCTTGGAACGGAGGGATTTATAGACTACCAACAACAATCCCGCTACTAATAAAAGAATAACCAAGCCGCCATACATCACGACCTGCTGCGTAGCTACACGCGACAGATACCCACCGATACGTCCGTTCAATGTTTCAATCTTCTGATCCAGTTCCGAGATATGGGTAGTCTGAAGTTGCATAACGTGCGCGTTCGTGCGGTCTACAACGGCAGTATTCATGACCGTTTCGCGAGGATAAGACTTCTTCTCAAGAATATTCATGGCCAGTTGCATCACTTTGTCCCCATTAGTCGGATAAATAAAAGTTGCATCCAGCACATTGTCAAGCACCAATTCAAGCCCGTTTCCTTTGCCGGGCAGGGCATCAATGCCAACAAAAATCATTTCCTTTTCACGTCCGGCTTTCTTCGCAGCTTGATAGGCTCCCGGAGCGATACGGTCGTTATGTGCATATACCGCATCAATCTTCGGATGACGGCGAAGCATACTATCCATTTCCACTTCTGCCGGTTCACGTTCCCAGGCAGCATCCGCTTTATCAATCAGTTTGATATCCGGATAATTGCTGATAGCAGCCATAAATCCCTGATGGCGTTCCATGGCAGGGGTGGAACCACCCAGTCCGGTAAGCTCCACTACATTCCCTTTCCCTTTCAGACTTGATGCGATATAATTTCCTACCGCACGACCTATTTCATAATTATCGGCACCGATATAGGCAGTATATTTATCAGAAAGTATCTTCCGGTCTACAAGAATGACAGGTATTCCTTTCTGATAGGCCTCCTCCACAATTGGAGTCATGGGAGCCGCTTCATTGGCGGAAATTATCAGTAAATCAACTCCTTTATCTATAAAATAATGAACATCTTCCGCCTGCTTACGGTTATCATCCGCCGCCGAGCGGATTTCAACCGACACTCCATCATAAAACATCGCTTCGCGAAGAATCTCATCATTCATCTTGTGCCTCCAAGAGTCATCGCTACATTGGGCCACCCAATACGGAAACGAGGCGCATCCTGCCGACAGGCCGCCAAGCCCAAAAGACAAAACAAGACTGTTATCCACTTCGTATATTTCATCGCTTCAATCATTCCCTTTCTTTCGTATATCTTTTGTATTTCTTTCTGTAATCCAATTTTCTCTCCCCGGCATTATTTGCATTCACCACCGGGAAATACATCAGTTCCACTTTCACAGGGTTCAGCGTATATTTTCCAGTAAAGCGTGGAAGCAAAGGAACCGTAAACTGATAAGTACCTACCGGTAATTTTTCGCTAAAGATAACAGTTTTCTCTTTAAAATACTCACGATATACTTCAGAACGGGAGAAATTAACAGGTTTTGAGGCATAACTACAACCTGACGGAACAGGAACTTCGAGCATCACATATTGCGCACCCTCCTGTTTCACCTGCAAGGTAACTGTCAATGTAACAGGTACACCCGCCACCAAAGAGTCTTTTCCAAAGTCACCTCCACCTTGAAAGCATCACTCTGACGAGCATTCATCACACGCTTCATTGAATAGACACTATACAATAAAGGCTCTTTTCCTTTTTGAAATAAGCAGACTGTCGCCTGCTGTCAGCCGGGCATGATAAGGAAATTCCGTAATTCGTTGATGATCCTTACCGCTCACAGACACCGACGTTCCTGACATCCCTCCAGAACCTGCCAGCAAATCGGTCAGAACAGTTGCCACAGCCGAAGAACCCTGATACGTATTCCATCCGCGCTCCTTAGTCCGCAAAATATACAATTGCATATTTTCTTTCAACTTACAGGGAAGGGTCATTTTAATAATCCGGTAGGCTATCAATGTATTTATCATCTGATTTCCCTCCCAATAATAAGTACGCCGTCCGTCGTCACAGTAAACACCTTCCAGCATATCCTTTTTCAGATAAGGACGTACGCTATCACCCACATTCACCGAATCCACCTGTTGCTTGATTTCCCAGAGAAGCAGCTTCTCTTTCAAGTATGAAAGAGGACGATAATACTTGTTTCTATTTGCCAACGAGTCTTCTTTCTGTTCCAATTGCCGGACGAAAGGTTCCAATAATCTGACTGCCGAAGAATAATCCGCCTCTACTTTCCACTCATGCAGAGCATGAAGTATTTCTATATCTTCCAGTTTCATTCCTCGATAAGGACGCGTATGAGCATACTCCACTTTCAAACCATTCAGATTCAACTCCACAGGATAACCTGCATCTTGCGCCATCTTCAAAGCCCGCAGAATATGCGCAGACATCCAGAAAGAAGTATTTTCAGAGTTCCCCCACCACGACCATAACTGATGTTTGTTCTGATGATTCGTCAGTCGATGGATGATAGGTCGAATTGCTTTATCTACTTTCACCTTTTCACCCTTACTCTGCATATACTGTTGGTAAGCCAACAAACCGATTAACTTGGATGCCAGCTGCTCATTGCACAAATATTTGTATCCTGTCAAGTAATTCACTGATTCTTTATAGATGTCCAACTGATTGTCAGTGATACTCACCATCACTTCTTCATCCTCGCCGGATTGCACTTTAACCGTCTTTGCATCGGACAGAATACCCAATGTGCCCTCCGCCAATTCAGTTCCCTGTGCCAGTATCGGAATCGTATATTCCTCTCCATCCTGATAGCCATCGTCGCGAGTGAAAAGATAGCTGATGGTCACGCTATCGGCATGAACTGCCTGCATCGGCACTGTTTCATGAAATCCCTCCATGAAACTCACTTCCTGCCGTTTCAACGTATCCGTTCCGACGCAGAACTGTGTCTTTCCGGCTATGTGCTGCCCATCCAGATAATTGCGGATAGTCCCGACCACCGTACTCTGATCCCCCTCCACCAAGAAGCGGGGAGTTTTCAACTCCGCCATCAACGGTTTGTAAGAGCGGATGGAACGTCGGAAAGTACCCGTCTGCAAACGACGGTTCATGCCATAAACGACAGTTTCCCATTTCGTCACATTATCGGGGAAAGTTGTTTCAAACTGTACCGTTCCGGTTTTATCCGTAAACAAACGAGGCTGCCAGAAAGCCACATCCGAAAAATTCCTACGTAAGCCATTCAATTGCATCAGTTCATTATACAACTGTTCGTTATCCGCTTCTTCTTTTGCTTTCTGATCTTGCTCTTCCAGTTTCTCCAAAGGTGCGGTTGCAGCAGCAGAAGAAGAAGAACCTACCATTAATCCGGCAACAGACCCCGTCAACGAAGTTCTTGAACGCATGCCGTATCCTACAACGACCACTTCCTCCAGCGCCTGACTATCTTCTTCCAAAGTAACCAACAGATTGGCTCCGGGAGTTGCTCTCATCTCCTGCTGTTTAAAGCCGACATAACTAAACAAAGCTGATCCCCTCCCCTGTCACAATCCATTTCGAAATATCCGTCCATGTCGGTGATCGTTCCCTCCGTCGTTCCTTTCACCACCACGCTGCACCCGATTAAAGGCTCTCCGGTAGCATCCGTCACATAACCGGAGACTTTACCGCCGTAATTGCGTACATACTGCCTGATCCTCATTTCCCTGTGACCAGGAAAGTTTGTACCGATCCTGCCAATTCCTCTTCCCAGCAAGAGCCACCCTGCTGACAACGAATCGCGTTCGTGTAGAGGCAGAGATTCCATATCTACATCCAGATAGGTATATGATTGTATCGTCAGAGCATCATGTTTCAGATACTTTCCATTGTTATAAAGCAAAATCGCATCATACGTTCCGGCAGGAAACTTGGAATATATTCTATTCATTTGCACCAAAGTATCCGGATAAACCAGTTCTCCGGTAGTGCAGTCTTTAAAGAGCAAGTTAGCCACTCCGGTAGAATCTTTTTCTTCCGGAAGCCGGAAATTCAACGTCTTATCCGGCAGGGAGAAATAAATCCGGGTGGGATGCCAACTCTTTCCCTTGCGAAGTTCGGCCACCAGACTACGGAATCTTTCCGGTGATAAATGGTAATCATTCAAAGTCGGAATCTTTGCCACAGACGAAAAATTCAGATAAGCCGGGCACAGTTCCTCATCCTTATATTTATAAACCACATTGCCCTCGAATTCATAAGAGAAACCTCCCTCATGCCGATACAACACACCATTCATATATTTCCAAGGTCCCGGCTCCACAGGACCTGCCAATATCTTTTTCTTGTAGCGCGACAGCTCCATGAGTGAAACCGGAAACAGCTTTCCATTATGTTCGAGCGAAGTATATACCGCCCCATCCATCACCGGAAGACGGCAAAGATACCGTTCATAACGCTTCTTCTCTTCCGAAGTAAACTTATACTCATCATATTTCCCTTCCTCTGCTGCAACCAGACTACTTCCACTTTTGCGGCAACTGATTCATATCGAAACTTAAAATCGTTTTCTTGCCCCGGTCGAAAGCCAGAGAATCAATGATGAAAGCCCTGTCGTGCATTCGCAACATTATCTTCTGCTTTCCCGACGGATGCAATACAGGAAAAGAATACTGCTTAGGCTGTTCCGTCCACGAAAAATAGCAGGGAACATCGTTCTGCTCAATCACATAGATATTCACCGCCCGCCCGTTCAGCATCACATAAGGAGCAAACTGGGTGGTTCCATCCGGTGTATCAACCGTCTGACGGAACAGATTTCCCGAAGGATAAGCAAACTGATAATAAGGCAACTTATCCAAATGAAGCAACTGGTTCCAATGCTGATAATCCAATGTGCCGGTATGTAGATACTCTTTTTGCTTCATTGAGTAGGAAGCTCGTTGCTCGCGCGGACGGGGTGCACTCCGTAATAGGGTAAATCGGGTACGTGATAATCCAGCTGCGTGTTGACCGCAAAAGCTGTCAGATCGACGTTGGATACCGGACGCCCTTGTATATTGGTCACGTTCAATTTTGTTTTCACTTTCTGACCGGGATACACTCGTTCCGGCAAATCAGATTCAATCACCAGCCGTTCGGAAGGTGAAGTGTACGAGCGTTTCAACATACATTCCTTATCCCCCATGAAATAAAATACTTCTACGTAATAGACGGAAGAGGGATCGATCTCTCCGATTTGTGTTCCATCTCTTTCCCGAACCTTTCTGCAACAGGCGGTTGCCTTGATACACATACCAGGAAAGTTCCAGCTGCAAAGGATTGGAAAGGGAGACACAGAACGAATCTTTTTCTATGCCGCCATTCAGTTCCAGTTTGGAGTCAAGTGCGGCGGAAGCAATCGTCGTTTCATATCCTGTTTCCGGTATTTTGAAACGATAGTCCGTCACCGCCTGATTGAACGGTTCGCGATAGGGCAAACGCACTTTCTTCACTTCTTTCTTTTCACCATAGGTCAGTTCGGCCGCCACAGGACGCTCCACTCCCAGGTCGAAGAATGAAAAGCAAATAGTATCCGCCTGCGTAGTGCACTGCATATCATAGCACGAATAGTAGAAAGTCGCTTTGCTCTGCTGCTCCAAACGGTTATTGTCTGCCGTAAGCAAAACTACATTCACCGTATAGAAGCAATCGGAAGCTCCGAATATCCGAGCAGGAATATCTACCGAAGCTTTCCCGGAAGCATCCAGTTCCGCCTGCACGGACATCAGTGTATCGGGCAAAGAAAGTATCTGCGCATACGACTTCAGTACCTGCTGTCTGCCGACAGTCACTTCTACATTCACCTCCCGCAAAGGAAGTCCGTTGGCATCCGTTGCACTGATATCCATGCGGTTACTCTGCGATGCATATTGCACATTCGAAGCCAGCTTCACCAACAACTTGTTTCCGTTCAGTTCGTAGTCTTCATATTTGAAATTGGTGGAGGCTACGATGCGTCCCCGCTTATCACGAAGCTGTACAGTATATCTCTGATCGAGCTTCAGGTTCAATGAATCCGCCAACAGGAATTCTCCGGCGAAGCCTCCCGGATGGTAAGGGACGACGGACATTATCTTCTTATAGTCACGCCAGGAAGAACCGACACGCATCCACAATGAAAGTTCCTGTTTCAGAGGACGTTTATGTTCGGAGAGAGCATAAGACTTGAAACGGACAGTTTCGCCCGGTCTGTATTTATTCTTGTCAGTAATCAGGTAACTATAAAACTCCGGTGCATCTTGCCGCCCATAATCATTTTTATACCAGGGTGGTACAAGGTGTTTCCTCAAATCGAATACCGCACGAAACTTATCCACTTCAACCGTCAGGATATGCTGTTCTTTCTGCGACCAGTTATCGTCAGTATACGTCTGACTGTCTTCATCGTAATAAACAGCCTTGCTGCCTACCCGCACTTTGGCATCTTTCCTGATAGTTTCCCCGGCATCAACCACCTGCAAGGTGAGTACACCATACTCCTTGAAAAGGAAAACATGAAAAGGAATCACCGGAGCATAACGGTAATGAACTTCGTTCCGCTCTACATCAGCCAGCAGAAAATGCCCTTTGACCGGAGGATTGCTCCAAGTATCCGTGAAACGGGCAAAAGGAGTCTGCTGTATTTTATCCCATTGTTTCTGTCGGAGTTTGCCTTTGAGAAGTTTCAAAGCCTCTTTGTTAGTCAGTTCGAAAACGATCGTTTCGGGAGAGGTATCATCCCAGATCATCGGTTGTCCGAATGCTCCATTGGCAAAAAGCAGGACTCCCAATAACAACAGGCTCTTTAGCTGGCATAGCATTGTGTTCATAGTATTCGATAGATTGATTGAGAACAAAAATAGAAAATAAAACTGTGAGTATGCTATAAATCACTCGATTATTCGCAATCTTATCCCTTGAAAAGTAAAATGGTCCCCATATTTACGCGGGAACCATTAACAAACGTATAAAGGGTAATACAAACACTTAATTGATGTTATAAAACATCTCTTTTTATTTGGATTATTTGCAAAGTTGACAGAAGTCCGTATCTTTGCAATGTGTTTTTCATAGTATTAGATTTAAGGTTAACAAAGGTTGGAGCAAGGCGTTGCTCCTTTTTATGCCTGTACGTTTCGTACGTACAAAAACAAGAGGTACACCCACGAAATGAAATATACCTCTATGCTTACTATCAATAAAAGAATTACATCAGTCTATCTTTCAAAACCTGCGGAAGTTCGGGCATCGCACCTCTGTGTGCAGACATAAGCAGAAACCTCAACAGCCAGTTTATGCGCTTCGGGCACCGGTTTTCCATTGAGAATGGAGGCACAGAAAGCAGCTGTAAAAGAATCGCCTGCGCCCACTGTGTCGGCAACCGGTACTTTGGGCGTCTCCTGGAAAGAGACAACGCCCGGTGTGAACACATAGCTGCCATTGATGCCGCAAGTGAGAATCAACATCTTCAGGTTGTATTTTGCCAACAGAATCCAGCATTTATCCTGCAAATCAATGCCGGGATAACCAAACATACGGCTGATAGTCACCAGCTCTTCGTCGTTTATCTTCAGGACGTTGCAACGGTGGAACGATTCGCGCAGTACCTCTTTAGAGTAGAAATCCTGGCGGAGATTGATATCAAATATCTTGAGCTGTCCGTCTATATCGGGCATCGTATCCAGAAAGCGATTGATAGTGGCACGGCTCACTTCATTACGTTGAGCCAGCGAACCGAAGCAAACAGCACGTGTGCTCAAGGCCAGACGTTTCAGCTCATCCGTAAAGGGAATGTTGTCCCACGCCACGCCCTCTTTGATTTCGTAACAAGGCACGCCCTCGTCATCGAGCGTCACCTGCACCGTACCGGTAGGATAATCGACCTGTTCAATCTGCATCTTCAACTTCTTCTCGTTGAATACTTTCAGAATTTCTTCTCCCAGTTCATCCCTGCCTACGGCACTCACTACACGACTGTCAAAACCAAACTGTGATACATGATAGGCAAAGTTTGCCGGAGCACCACCGATTTTCTTTCCTTCGGGCAACACATCCCAAAGTGCTTCGCCCATTCCTACAATTATATTATTCATGATATACGGGTTTTATTGTTTCCAAAGTTATAAAATTATTTTCTGATACGGAACGTATAATACAAGAGATAAAGCACGCCCACCGTCATTACGGCAATAGCACCATTCTGTCCCATGGAAGTATCCGAAGCTACTCCCATTGCCAAAGGAAACACCGTCCCGCCGAAAAGTCCCATAATCATCAAGCCGGAAACTTCGTTTTTCTTACCCGGCAAATAGAGCAATGCCTGCGAGAAGATAACGGAAAACACATTGGAGTTACCGAAACCAATTAAGGCAATGCAGGCATAGATAATTGCCTTTTCATGGAAGATAAACAAACCGATCATGGCAATCAACATCAGCACCACACTAATGCCGAAGAAAGATTTCGGAGACATCTTACGCAAGATGAAAGAACCCAGAAAACAGCCCGCCGTACGGAAAATAAAATAAAGACTAGTTGCAAAAGCAGCATCATCCAATCCCATACCGATGCGCTCCATCAGAATCTTCGGGGCGGTAGTGTTCGTACCTACGTCAATGCCGACATGACACATGATACCAATAAAACAAAGCAGGATAAACGGTTTACCAAGCAGGGCGATGCATTGTCCGAAAGTAGACGGTTTGCCATCTTCTTTCTCCTCTTCAATCTGTGTGACATTGAGCAGAAGAATAGCGATGACGGCCACAATCATATAAATAGGGAACAGGATGCGCCAGCCTAAATCGAAAGTCGGAATGGCCTGTGTCGCTCCCCACATGGCGATATAAGGTGCCAGGAAAGAAGCAATGGCTTTCACAAACTGGCCGAAAGTCAGGCTACTCGCCAAGCGGTCGCCACGCACGATATTGGAAAGTAACGGATTCAGAGAAGTCTGCATCAACGCATTTCCAATGCCCAGGAGGGAGAAGGAAATCAACATCAGCATATAGCTGTCGCCGAAAACGGGTAGCAACAGAGAAGCGAAAGTCACAATCAAACTAAGCAATACGGTTTTCTTCTGACCAATGCGGCTCATCAGCATGCCGGTGGGTACGGAGAAAATCAGGAACCAGAAGAATACCAGTGACGGAAAGATATTCGCCTGTGAGTCCGACAGCCCAAGGTCTGCCTTTACGTAATTGGAGGCAATGCCTACCAGGTCAACGAATCCCATGGCGAAGAAGCAAAGCATCACCGGGATTAGTTTGGAGAGGGAAGAGTTTTTACTGTTTTCCATTATTTTTTCTTTTATATGATGAATTCTGTTTCCATAGGGCGGAACACATAACCCTACGGCAATGTATGCATCAGTCCTTTATATAGTTGGTGTATCTCCCGTTCCTTGTTACTTTAAAGCTACGGTATTGTTGGGTTACCACGGCCGTGACGAACTAACGGAACCGTGGCTTTGAAGAAAGTGTCTCCGCACTTTAGTAGAACTCTTCCACTAGGACAGACGTACTCTTCCATAAGGAAAGAAGTATTAGTCTATAGGGAAAGAAGTATTCTACTCCAAAGAAACGAGGAAAGAACGCATAGAGTAAGGAGAATAAGCTTATTTCTTCAACTTGTAGATCACAAACGAATCTACTTTATACGCTCCTCCTTTACTGTAAAAGTCGATATGAGTGTAAGGTTCCGACGGAATACTTGATTAGTCATCACAAAACGTCCGCCATCACCAAAGGCTTCCACACTGGATTTGTCAACAAACAGACGGAGTTTCAATTCGTCTTTTCCACTTTCAATGGCCGTCCAGGTCAACATTGGGAAATTCTCATTGAAGCTGACCTCTCCGCTCTTGCGACGATCCATCGAGAATTTCTTTTCTTTCATGTCATACTGCATATCCACTTCTTCGCCTTTGTCATTGTAGAGACGGAAGCCGATTACGTCTGCACGTTGATTTTCGATTGTCAATTCTATTTCGTATGCACCGTCATTACCGGGAATCATTTCTTTAATTGTGCGTGTTCCGTCTACTTTGAACGAGCGTTTCTTGGAAGCATCACGCAAAGCCAGCAGTTCGGGAGAGGGAGCTGATTGAGGTAAGTCTCACCATCTACGGTAAACAGGCTCAAGTCACGGGGAACGGAGTTCGGGCTACGGTATTGGGAGGTAGGAACATCGTTTGCGTATTGCCAGTTGCTCATCCATGCGATAGCGATGCGGCGGTTGTCGGGAGCGTCACTCCAAGTCACGGTGGCATAATGGTCTTTTCCCCAGTCCATCCATTTGGTTTTGAGGGTGATTCGTTTACAAACTCTTTCCGTTGAAGGAGCCTACAAAATATTGAGTGGCCGAGTCACCGAAAGGACCGTCGCCGAGGCTGCAAAGCAGTACCCATTTCTTTTCATTTGTTCCTTCTACCGGGAGTTCGAATAAGTCGGGACATTCCCAAACGTTTCCGTGTGCGCCGTGTCCTTTGCCGAAGCTGCTTTCAAATGTCCAGTCTTTCAAGTTGGGGGAAGAGAAGAATTGCATTTCCTGCCCTACTGCCAATACCATGATCCAGCGTTTGGTGCCTTCGTACCAGAATACTTTCGGGTCGCGGAAGTCACGCTCTCAGATACTAATGATTGTTTTCGTATTTGGTAAAGGTACGTCCGTTGTCGGTGCTGTAAGCAATGCTTTGCACCTGACGGTCGCTGTTTTGTGTATAGATGGCGACGATGGCGCCTGCACCGAAGCCGGCGGTATTATGATGATCTATCACGGCGGAGCCACTGAAGATAGTACCGAATGCATCCGGGGCGATTGCTACGGGGCGATGTTCCCAGTTTACGAGGTCTTTGCTGATGGCATGTCCCCAGTTCATATTTCCCCATTTGGAACCGTAAGGGTTGTATTGGTAGAAAAGGTGGTATTCGCCGTCTTTGTATACCATTCCGTTCGGGTCGTTCATCCATCCGTAAAGGGGAGAGAAATGATAAGTGGGACGGAACTTTTCACGATTGCTTGTATCGAACGTGTCGGACAATTTCATTTCCTTGCAGCAAGCGGTGTTGTCCGGCGAAAGGTTGACACGAACCAGGTCGTTGGAGTTCATTTTAAATTTGAAAGAAATTAGTTTGCCGGAATAGTCGGAAAGGTCTACCGGAACAAAGTAATCGACTTTATGGATGGCCAGACGGACATCGAAGTTCTTTACCTCTTTATTATTAACAATCAGGCTGATACGCACATCGGGCGATGCATCTTCTACGGGCAACAACAGATACTTCTGGTTAGTGTTGACACGTACGAGGCAATGTCCTTCTCCTAAATCTTTAATTAATAGAGGAGAGTTGTCTGCACGGGCGGATAGAGAGATATTCATCACAATCATACAAAATAAAACCGCGAAGGTTTGAATTTGTTTGGAGAGAGTCTTAAATTCATGCTTTATGGTATTAAGGTTGTTAAAAGATAGGCGCTCCGGGATGAAACGCCTATCACTTTTGTTTCAAACACTGTAAAAGATGTTACTTTTCTATTAATAGGTGCTCACTTGAATATCTGATACAGTGATTTCACCTTTATAACAACAGAGTGACCACGGATTCTTCTGCATTTGATAGATGCGGTTCGTGAAAGATAACTGGTCGTTGATGTAAGTCACACAAATCGATTGGTCACTGTAAATCGTCACACGGTATTCATTATCCGCCGGAATATTGAATTTGTTATCAAACAAGTATTTGGCATTGTCACCGTCTTTCTCGAAGTTGGCTTTACCCTCGTCAGCGTTGACGTGGATGCTATACCATGATTTGGAGTCCGTTCCACGGACGAAAGAGATTCCAAAACGATCTATTCGAGGATGCTTTTACGGTAAAGGAAATCTTGTTGTGCACTTTCAACCGGTTGAAGATGACGGAAGCTCCTTCGGCCAACGTATAGGTTTTACCGCTTTCTGTTACGTTTCCGTCTTTAGCCATCACTTTTACCTCTTGTGCGGAAGTGTATTTACGGTCGATTGCATCGGGAACTCCTAGAGTCAATGTACCGTCTTCGTGCTGAATGAGGCGTTGTGCCACCAAGCTGCCAGCCCATTCGGGTTCTACATCCCCTACGTTTCCATTATCATTACCGGCACGGGTAGGACACCAGCCCCAGATGTAACGGTTGGTTCCATCGGAAGCAGTCTTGCCTGCATAGAATGCACGGCTGTCCAGCATACCTTCCCGATTGTCCGGCCATATTCCGGCATCATTGGCGGTGGTTGCTTTCAGTTCTTCAAGTGTTTTGCCTTTGAAATATTGTACCTTGCGCATGAAGGAAGCTTGTTCCGAATAGACCAGATACCACCAGTCTCCCATCTTGAATACGTCCGGACATTCATAGAAACGGTCCCACATCATGGTCATAAATATGCCGGCAGACGCCCACTCTTTCAGGTCAGTAGAGGTGAATTCGGCAATGTGTCCTTTTCCGTTTTTACGGGTGGCAATCAGCATGTGATAAACGCCGTCTTCGGTCTGGAACAGGAACGGATCGCGGAAGTCATTCTTGTCATAGCCGTACGTATCTCCTTTCAGATAGAAAGTGCGGTTCTTGGTCCATGTTTTAAAGTCGGGAGAGGGCATGACTACGTGCATTCTGGTCGGAAGAAGGTTTGAATTTATTGCCGGTGTAGAAGGTGTAGTAGAGTTTATCAACCGGATTATAGATGGTACCTCCTGTACCGATGGCAGCATCCTGTTCGTCACGACCTCCACACGGAATCAGTTCGCCGAGAGATTCATAAGTAGCACCGTCTTTGGTGGCCACCCCGAAAATGGGGTGGTAAGTAGCTTCGGGGTTCGGACGGTAGTCTTGCAGGTACATCACTTTAAAGTCTTTGGCAACCGGATCATAGAATGGCATCGGGTCACCAACAAAGCCTACCTGCGGTTTATAGTACATCGAGAAGCCATGCTCGTCGGTCGATTGGAAAGTGGCTGTACCATCCCAGTCTCTTTGAGTCAATACGGGATCCATCTCATCACTGCAAGCGGTCATTGAGGCCAACAGCGTGGTGATTGCTATATGTAAGATCATATTTTTCATAATTATTGCTTATTCTTTTATTTACATAAGTAGTTGATTGCATTCAGAGTCATTTGCTCTACGTTGTAGTGGTAGTAGTCGGCAGAAGCGTCTACGCCTTTACCGTACCAGTCGTAACAACCGGAGCCGATACAAATTGTGCGTCCGCTGTTGGCGCGGCTCAAATTCGGCAATGACTACCGCACGTCGTCACCTCCACGTGCCAGGTCAATTCCTCCTGTCAGGTTACGCCATTCGTTCAAGTCGGCATAACCTCCCCAGTCTGTTCCGATATGCCATTGTGCTGTACTATTGGTTATCGCATAGCCGGCATCACAAGTATATACTGTCGATTTGTCGCCATCTTTCCATCTTAAATCCGAACAACGGATGCGATTCGCTACCGGTAATCGGGAAGCTCCACGGAGAAGACGTAATTTCGGGTGAGTCTTCGTTTCCTCCCCAACTGTTGTTGGGTACACGCTCGTCTTTTGCAATGCTAAGGTCCTTAATATAGAAAGTTGCATAGCGGGTCAGCAACAGGTTGCCACCGTTTTGATAGTAGACTTTAAATTTCTCTACGGCAGCTTTCGCATCATCCGGCAAAGGAGGATTATCACCATTGTCTGCGTGGAAATGCCACCAGATTGCAGTATATTTACCTAAATCTACTTTTCCGTCTACTACATCTTTGAATGAGATGTATTCGGACATGGATATATTATCCATCATCCACTGGGCAGCGGCTTTTCTTCAGGACTTGTCAGTTGACTCACAGAAGCTGTGCCGATAAAGGCAGTCGGAATTACATTTGAGTAACTGTTACTACAAGGAGTCACTGCCGAACGGTAAGTTGCTGTATAAGTGACAGGGTTGGTAAAGTCCTGAATGCTGCCGGATGCCGGAGTCACAGTGACTCCATCTGATCCAGTGAATGTACCTTTCAACTGGGTAATATCCACTGTCAGCGGAACAACTACAGAGATTGTTTTTGATAACTGGTCTACTTTTCCTACATAAGTATCATTCAACTTAAAGGTCAGTATCTTTGCTTCGTCTCTCTTCACGGTAATCGTATAGTTCATCTGCACGTCGCCATTCTTCACGGTCAAAGATACGGAAGAGAAAAGTCGATTGTTTCACCAACAGCGATGCTCGCCGTAGCACCTTCGGAAAGATTGATTTCACTGACGGCCATTCCGGGTAACGTCATAGTCGTAAGGTACTCCCACTACGATTGTCTTATTCTGATAATCGATCGTCCCTGCGTATTCATCCAGTTTAATAGAGTTCACCATACATCTCCGTCCAGACGAAGATTGGATTTGAAGTCATCGCCACATCCCGCAACTGTCAGGCATGTTACAGTCACCAACAGGATGGTATAGAGTTGTTTTATGATTGATTTCATTTTATTCTTTGTTTTAAAATTGATGATTACCAACCGAAATTCTGTGTATAATTTCCGTTACTGGCACTGATCTGTTCGAATGGGATTGGAAGGTATTCGTTCTTATTTTCCGTGAAACCTGCATTCTTGTAAATAGAACAACGGGCTTCTGGTCACATAATAAGCATTGATAACGTCTTTGGCTTCTCCCCATCTTACGAGGTCAAAGAAACGTGAGCTTTCCATACCGAACTCTATACGGCGTTCATTTCAGCATTTTCATGGCTTCGTCCTGTGTATATGCTTTCAGTTCATAAGGAGTTACTTTGAAGTTTACTCCGTACTCTTCTTTGTAATTGAAAATCAGCATGGTACTTCCGGCTGCACGACTGCGGACATCATTGATAAGTGAGATGGCATCGGCAATGCGTCCGTCGTTCAACTGTATCAGGGCTTCGGCACGCATCAGCAATACGTCTGCATAACGGATGACGATATGATTCAGAGAACTTGCCCAATAAGAACCTTTTTTCAACAGTCACAATCCGGGTCTACATTCTCTTTGAGAGAAACATAATATCCGTAAAGTCCCTTGCTACGGCTCCAGTCATCATTCTTCTGAATCATGTAGCCTTCGTTGTATTTATAAGGGAAGCCCGGCATACCTACCGTGTGGAATAAACGGGGGTCTACATTGTCTGACGTAACCTCGTAGTTCTCATTATCGTAGGTATTGAACAACGGTTTTCCCTGCGAGTCGGTTTTGAAAGCATTCACCAGATTTTGGCTCGGTTTGTGGAAGTCACAGCAGCCTAGTATCTGCGGAGTTGTCAGTCCCATTCCCCAGTTCAGGTTACCGTTGTATGTTCCGTCGTTGATAGAATATTGAATCGCCCATACAGACTCTACGCCATTTTCATATTGAGGCAGGAAGTTCATGCTATAATCATTTTCCAATCCGTAACCGGCTTTGGCCATGATGAGAGGATCGGTATATTTCACTACCCGTTTGTATCTCTTCGTCGATACCGGTAAGGTTGTTGTTCGCCGTGCAAGCAGCAGCCGCAGCCTGTGTAGGACGTCCTTTTTCTATTTGCACTTCCAGCAGGTTGTCGTAGGCAAACTGAAAGTCGTCTGCTATCTTTTGCCATTGTTCGTTATTGGTATAGGTGGTATTCGAAAGCTTGTTGTAAGCATCCGGTTCCATGTTTTCATCGTCTACTATAACGATCTTCTTAAACAGTTGCTTCAACATGAAGTGAGCATGTCCGCGCAGGAACCTCATTTCAGCAATGCGCTGGTTCTTCAACGGATAAGTCTTTTCATCCATCAGATCGAGTGATTGCAAGGCTGTGTTGGCACGGGTGATGCATTGATACAGTCTTTTCCATATATCGTTGATGTTCCAGTCGGTAGTGTTGATACCTTTAGAAATCTCCAGCGCGTTGAACACACCGCCGTCTTCCGTACCGGAACCGCCCTTATAACAATCGTCGGAACGCACGTCATAATTCCAAAGCGAGAAGGAAGAGTTGATGTCGTCACCTGTTGCCCAAATGGCGTAGGCTGAAATCACGAGGTTGTCCACGTATTCGGGAGAAGCGATCTGATCGCCGGTCACAATACCCTGCGGAACCTGACGATCCAGAAAATCGTTGCAACTGCTTGTCAGCAAGGTAAATCCGATGGTTGCTATGTATAGTATCTTTTTCATGATAGTTCGTTTTATAAATGAAGTGAATTAAAATCCGATGTTAAGTCCGAAGGTGATATTCACAGGGATCGGATAAGAAAAGTTCGGGTTTTCGGGGTCTTCTCCCGTAAAGTCTTTACTCTTGATCGTCAGCAGATTTTGTGCGCTGCAATAGAAACGTAAACGTTCCATTCTCAACTTCTTGGAGATTACTGCCGGAACTGTATAGCCTAATTGATATTACGCAGTTTCAGGAAGGAACCGTTTTCAACAAAGTAAGTGGAAACACGCTGTTCATTGTTTGTATCGCTGCGGGTCAATGCCGGAATCGTAGAGTTCGGATTAGTAGGCGACCAGGCATTGAGCAGGCGGGTTCCCTTGTTCAGGAAGCCGACGTTGGATGCACTCCAGAAGTCACTCTTCTTCTTCACGTCACTGATGATATCTACTCCCTGAACACCTTGCCAGAACATAGTCAGATCGAAGTTCTTATATTCCAGGTAGATATTCAATCCGTAGCTGAAAGCAGGAGTCGGATCGTAAATCCATTCCTGGTCTTTTTCATCAATCACACCGTTATGGTCGATGTCGCGGTAGCGGATACGGCCTACGGCTGCACCTTCCTGCGTAGCGTGATTGTCCACTTCTTCTTGTGATTTGAAGATACCGTCGGCAATGTAGCCCACTTGTGAGTTGTATGTATGACCGACTACACTTTTTACTCCATTACCACCAAACTTTCCATTGGCAGCCACTGTCTCCGGCAGTTCAAGAATTTCATTCCGGTAAGTGGAGATGTTTCCGTTCAGGTCGTAAGTCAGTCCGAAGGCAGTCTTGTTGGTAGCCCAAGTTGAATTCAAACCCTGGTTTTCATTGCGCCCGAATTAATCCAACGGTTGCCACCTTCTCCCAATACTCCCACTCCTGCCATTTCAGTCAGGATATCGGTTGTTTTCTTGTAATAGTATTCCAATGAACCGTACAAGGATTGCTTGAACAGGCTGAAGTCGATACCGACGTTCGTCTGTGTGGTTGTCTCCCACTTGATATTGTCATTACCGATCTGGTTACGTTTGAATCCGGAAGGCAGAGTACCGCCTCCGTTAGAACCTGTAATATCGTATGCCGTACCGTAGCTTTGACCGCCAAATGAATCTGTTGTTCCATAATTAGGAGCGTAGATAGTGTAACGGGCAAGGTTGGAGATTTCCTGATTACCGGTCTGTCCCCATGAAGCACGCAGTTTCAGATCGTCCAACCAAGTCAGTTCCTTCATAAAGCTCTCCTGTGTGATGCGCCATCCCAAAGAAACGGAAGGAAAAGTGGCATAACGATGGTTTTTACCGAAGCGGGAAGAACCGTCACGACGGAGCGTCAATGAAAGCAGATATTTGTCTGCATAAGAATAGTTCATTTTGCCGAAGAAAGAGACAAGCGAGTAACCTTCACCGGCACCATAAGCCTGTGCTGTGCCGCTACCTGCATCGGGCCACATATAGTCGGGAGTAAGGATAGAGAAATCTTCTTTATAGCCGGAGAAATGACTGTCGTCTTCCCGGTTCAGCTCCATACCTGCCATGACGTCTCCACGATGCTTGCCTATTTCTAACTGGTAAGTGGCAATGGCATTCCACATCCATTTGGTCCAGTGTTCCTGTTTGGCTTCTACGGCACTCTTGCCGTTGTTGGTCTGTGTTCCTTCCTGATAAGGATAGGTGAAGTAACGGGCTTGTTTGTTTGCGTAGTCCAAACCAAAAGTAGAACGAACATTGAATCCTTTGAAGAGGCTTAGATTCACATAAGCATCACCGAACATACGCCAGTAAGTGTATCGGTTGTCTTTGTTGTATTCAAGTACCGCGCGAGGATTACGACGGTCCGGCCATCCGCCTACCGGTCCTCCCCATGAACCATCCGAAGCATAAACGGGGATAGCGGAAGGAATGTCCAAAGCAGTTTCAATAATTCCGCCGGGAGCTTGTACTTCCGAAGTACGGTTTAAGGTGAAATGCTGACCGATAGTCAATATATCATCAATTAATTTATAATCGCTGTTCATACGGGCGGAAAAACGGT